>FLOH01000003.1_pt1 | contig 1441714 bp, 1365 predicted proteins | sample 756751 | NCBI WGS metagenome assembly FLOH01 (sample SAMEA4026879, study PRJEB14308) | marine metagenome | biome: coastal water; material: water | depth 74 m
GTCAATGCAACACATGCGTTAAATCGTTGAGCTGGTGTTTCAAATTCTAATGTTTTACGTGGCCGCTCATTTAACTGTCGTGCCCCGGCATTCAGCTTAGTTTGAGAGTGTACTGACAAATCAATACCTCCGCAAAATTCCCTCTTGTGATATATTGTATTAAAAGATACAAACCAGAAGAAAACATAAACTAGGTACCGAAAATGTCCGTTTCCGACGGCGGTCTCAACTGGTCAATGCAACACATGCGTTAAATCGTTGAGCTGGTGTTTCAAATTTTAATGTTTTACGTGGTCGCTCATTTAACTGTCGAGCCACGGCATTCAGCTTAGTTTGAGAGTGTACTGACAAATCAGTCCCTTTTGGAAAATATTGTCTAAGCAAACCATTCGTATTTTCGTTTGAGCCTCGTTGCCATGGACTGCGAGGATCACAGAAATAAACGTTTATATCAGTTTCTAATGTAAATCGCTTATGGTCTGCTAATTCTTTTCCCCTATCCCAAGTAAGTGATTTATACAATTCATCCGGTAGTTTCTTTGATTGTTTTATAAGCGCTGATACGACACTTTCCGTATCTTTATTTTTAACTTTAGCCAGCATGACATAACGTGTGTGTCGCTCCACCAATGTCGCAATGTAACTGTTATTTGAGCCTGCAATAAGATCGCCTTCCCAATGCCCAGGCACGGCACGATCCTCTACCGAGGCGGGGCGCTCACTGATCGATACCGCATTGGTTATTTGTCCCAACCCATCTCTTTTTAAACTAGCATGCTTGGAACGACGGATTGCACGTTGTGACCTAAGGTATTGTTGTAGCTCTTTTTTAAGCACGCCCCGTGCTTGCACAAATAGACTGCAGTAGATGGTTTCGTGTGACACGCGGTTATTCTCATTGTTAGGGTATTCCACTTTAAGCCATCCGGCGATTTGCTCTGGTGACCAATTTAATTGAAGTTTTGTGGCCACAGTTCGGCTCAAGGGTCGATTGCAAGCCAATTTACATTGCTTTGGGCGATGTGCTCGCTCCCATGCAGAAAGATCAGCTTGTGTGGCTCGATAGTTATCATAGCCACCATTGCGTTTGATTTCACGACTGATCGTTGAAGGAGGACGATTTAAATGTTTAGCAATTGAACGAATGGATAAATCAGCAACAGTGCCTCTTGAAATTTCTTCTCGCTCAGAAAGGGTAAGGCTCCATTTAGATCGTTTGCGAATTGGTGGGCGAATGCCACCCGTGGGTGCCAATATATTAAAAATAGAAGAGGATGGACGATCAAATAATCGACCGATTGAGTTTAGAGACTCGCCTTTTTTCCAACGATCCCATATCTCCTGTTTCTGTGCAGAGGTGTATTTAATTCGGGTTCTGTATGACATTTGCAACACTCCATCTTTTTATTTAAGATTATAGTGTTGCGTTGACCGGTTGAGACCGCCGTCCAGACTGTGTGAAAACTAAAAACTACCTCTAAATAGTCGATAGCGGTCGTTTTCTATACACATTATATTCATTTTTCTGTTTTTTGGTTTTAAGACAGCTGGTGGGATACAAACGCACTACAGACCAGATCATGTGTGATATCCCCTCATCTGTCATCCTGAGTTCATCGAAGGATCATGCCCGGCACGGGTAGGCTAACCTCTTCACCCACCAGACCGTTTGGCCTTCACGCCTTGCTTCTTCAAATAGTCAAGTATACGTTCAATATGGTCGCCTTGGATCTCGATGACGCCTTCTTTGACCGTACCACCGGCACCGCACATCGCTTTGAGCTTCTTGCTCATCAATGTCGCAGCATCCATATCGAGCCCTTTAATCAACGTGACACCTTTACCTTTTCTGCCCTTGGTCTCACGGGAGACTCGTACGTTTCCATCACCAGTTGGTGATGTCTGTTTGCGACAGGTGCATTGGTTAACGGGATTACCACAGCCGGGACAGATTCTACCTTGCTCGGTGGAGTAGACAATTCGATCCTTGGAGAGCTTGGCTTTCATCTCAGGCTTTCTTAAAAAATTTCGGCTTTAACATCATTGCTCCGATACCGGTTAGATATCAGTAGGCTTTAAATGCTGTGAGAGGCCAGCAAAATTCAAATATTCTGTCCGCTTTGGGTGGCGGTCTCAACCGGTCGATGCAACACTATAATCTTTAAATAAAAAGATGGAGTGTTGTAAATGTCAGACAGAACCCGAATTAAATACACCTCTGCACAGAAACAAGAGATATGGGATCGCTGGAAAAAAGGCGAGTCTCTAAACTCAATCGGTCGATTATTTGATCGTCCGTCCTCTTCTATTTTTAATATATTAGCGCCAACGGGTGGCATTCGCCTGAAAGAAGCCAACCCGGGTCTACCTTACAAAGTTTCGCAATTTTTAAAAGCTTGTCCGATGGTGGGGGATGTCTTCCTACCAATTCTCAATAGAAAAAAGTGGGGTGAGCGACGGGACTCGAACCGTCACGGGGTTTACCCCACAGGATTTTTACCCCTTCGGGGCATGATCCTTCGAGAGCCTCAGGATGACAGTAACAGCAAGCTAAAGAAGGTTAGGCAACCCTCCTCAATCCTCCCTTATCAGGGAGGAAGTATATATTGCAACTCTCGCTAGAGAGTGCCGAAGAGAAGACTCGAACTTCCACACCCTTTCGGGCACATGAACCTGAATCATGCGCGTCTACCAATTCCGCCACTTCGGCATACAATACTTGTTTTAGGCAAAATTTAAAATCGCATTATAGCAAATCCCCAGAGAGTTTAAATGCCTATTTACCACTAATAAATCACTTGTTCGGGATTTCTGTGTGCTCCAATTCGGCTTCGGCTTCTTCCTCTGCCTGGATCAAAGACTGCACGGACATATGGTCTTTAAAAATAAAAAATAACCCGCCGCCGATCAGCACTATAAAACCTACCGCCCAGGCAACCATGCCAAAGCCTACCGCCGCCACTTCCGCTTCGCCTTTGATTTCATGAAGGGCAATCAAAACCCCGGCGTTGAAGGACCCCAAAAAACCGGGGGTCGGCAGTATTGTTATAAGAACACAAACCATAACGGTGAGTAATAATACGGATTCCAGAGATTTGTCCTGCAGGTCAAAAGCGAAATATAAAGGATAATAGATCGCAACAAATAATATCCAAGTCAAAGCGGAGAAAAAAATAATCTGCAGAAGGGCGCCTGGATTTTTGATTATTTTGCATCCCAAAGCGAACTCCCCGACCATGAAAAAAATCTTTTCCTTCCATTTATCGGGAAGAGGCTTTACAAGCCAACCTATGCAGGACTTTACCTGCCCCTCTTTGTAAGCCAGCAGAAACATAAAACACAAGAGGCCGACAACCAGTATCCCGCAAAATTTACCGAACCCTGCCAGCATGGTTTGAACAGATATTCCGGAAAAGGTAAGTTGCGGGTCGAACATGTCTACCCGGACCACAAAGACCCACACGAACAGCATCAGGAGAAAGACCAGATCAAACAAACGCTCCACAATAATGGTGGAAAAAGCCCCCGCAAAGGTGATGCCATGCTTTTTCCCCAGCAAATAAGCCCGGAGGAACTCCCCCGCTCTGGCTGGAAGGAGATTCCCCATAAAGCCGATCATAAGAGGCGCATAAATATCCTTAACAGGGATTTGCTTAAACGGGCGCAGCAAAACTTGCCACCGATAGGCACGGGTCACATAGCTCAAAAGAGTAATTCCAAGTGACGGCAGAACATAAACCAGCTCAATGTCTTTAAAGGAAGCGATCAGTTCGTCCATCGAAACATTACGCAGAGTGTAATAAAGCGCACCTCCCGCAATGGCGAGCCCAATCAACAACTGACGAGCTTTTTTCAATTTTTCTTCTCCAGTGTTTTTTTGGCTTTTTCAATGTCCTGCTTAATCTGAACGACCAGATCGTCCGCAGACTTGAAGGCTATTTCACTGCGAATGCGCGCCACAAACTGAACTTCGATTTCTTGCTGGTAGATCACTTGATTAAAATCAAAGATATGCACCTCGACACTCAGCCGGTCGCGATTAAAGGTGGGATTAAAACCGATATTAGCCACCGCATCATAAGATTTGCTTTTATGGACAACCCGAACCGCATACACCCCTGTCCCCGGTATCTGAACCTTGCTGGTATCAATATTGGCGGTCGGGAACCCTATGGCCTGCCCGGTTTTATAACCAGCAACAACCGGACCTGTTATGGAATAATCCCGGCCCAGAAATTGACTCGCTGTTTCTATCTGCCCGGACTCTATCAGTTCCCGCACATGGGAACTGCTCACGGTATGCTCGTTGAGTTTGAAGGGCTCCACCACATGAACCTGAAACCCAAATTCCTCCCCCATTTTTTTAAGGTAGGGGATAGTTCCTTCCCTGCCACGACCAAAGGCGTAGTCGAATCCGACGACGACCTCCTTCACGCCTATTTTTTCAAAAAGAATATTTTTGGAAAAGTCCCGCGGCTGCTGGTCTGCGAATTTCCGGGTAAAATCGGCGCAAATGACCAGATTGATTCCAAAGGATTCCATCAACTCCATCTTTTTATGGAAACTGGTCAATAGGGGGGGGGCCTTTTCCGGCGCGATGATCTTTAAAGGATGCGGCTCGAAGGTGAACGCAATGGCAGTGCCCTCATGCGCCAATGCCAACTCGGCCGTTTTGCGGAACAGGGTCTGATGACCCACATGCACCCCGTCAAAATTGCCAATAGCCATCACAGGATAGGGGATGGCACCGGTTATATTTTTTGTTCCTCGAATAATTCTCATAAATTGACCTTATACTACCTCAAACCACTTATTATTCAAGGTCTGCGGAAAATCATCCGGGACAATCATGATTCCAATCAGATGCATTTGCCCCTCTAATCTGCTAGAATGAACCCTATCGTAACAAGATATGGAGCCGTCTGAATGTTTGATATCGGATTTTTTGAGCTGATGATTATAATGGGCATCGCCGTTGTGGTGATTGGCCCGCAAAACCTGCCTAAACTCGCAAAAGCCATCGGTAAAGGTTGGGGTGAATTCCAAAGAACTTTCAGCGGCCTGAAACAAGAGGTCATGGATGAAGCGGAAGGAATCAAACAATCCGTCAACATCGATGGCTTGGAACAAGATATCAGCGCCGCCACCAAAATTGACGTGGATATCAACCTTTCTGAAGCCGATTTGGATATCGCTGGCGACCTGAGAAAAAATAGCGACTAACCCCAGCGTGACGCTGGATCCGATGAGCAACCGGCGAACCGCCGGGGGCAAATTGCAATGGCGTAATTGGCTGACAAACTCTTTCTCGGCTTAAAAAGGATCTCTATCTTTCCCACCCACTGAGCACTAATGATCAGTTCCGTATCGTTTCACCCTTTCATTTCTCATTTTTCTCCTGCCCTGTTTGTTGCCGGGTTGACCCTTCTTTTTCTGGCCCGCAAAAGAAATGATGAAAAATTAAAAGCCGCCGGAGCTTTCAATCTCAGCCTCGGTCTTTTTGCCGCTGTGGTCGCTGGTTTTTCCGGCATGGTCTCGGTCGACATCAACCTGCGCACCGTTGTCGATGTTGAGGGACACCAAGGATATGGCTTTTTGTTCACCGTTCTTTATGGATTCTCTGCCGGCTACGCCTACACCAACACTTTCTCCAGAACCGCGTTGGGATTTTATATGGCGGGACTCCTGTCAATGGCCACCTGCTTGTTCACAGGCTATCAGTTGGTTTTTTAGCAGAAGGCCTAGTGTGAGGATGAGACTCCGAAGCGATGAACCAGTTCGCCGCCGAAGTAGCCGGTGGTGAGAACACAAATTCCCCCCACAGCAATGATCAGGAAATACAAAGCCCTGCCCCAAGGTTGGCGTAAATATTTGGAAACCAGCATGGCAGAAATAAATACCCCGGCAGTGGTGAACGCAAACTTCAAATGGCTTGACAAAAAGTCCCTGAACTTTTCCGTGTTTTCCAGACTGATCATACCCAGAAACCCCACCAGCAAAACCGGGAACAGGCACCAGAATCCAAATCGGATGTTGAACCGTCCCGCAGTTTCGACCACCTCATCTTTCCTAAGGGCCCCATAAATTTCAAACACCACTCCACTGACTAACAAACCCACGGGAAAGTGAACGATCAAAGGATGAAGTTTGGCAAAAAAAACCATTCAATAATTTTCAGGAACTACTAGCCGCAGGGGCAACGAGCAATAACTCTCTCCGGCGAGCAAAAATATCTTCTCGGCTTTATGGGCCATTGCTATTTGCCTCCCCTGCTAAGGGGCGTGGTCCGGCGGCGGTCGACTTCTGCCAGAATGATCCCGGCCGCGACCGACACGTTGAGAGATTGCAGGGAACCTGTTCCGGGAACCCGGACCACCTTATCGCACTTTTGTTTGACTCGACTTGAAAGTCCTTCCTGCTCATTTCCCATCACCACCACAGCGGGAAATTTAATTTTAACGTCAAAAAGAGTTTCTTTTGCATTCGGGTCCGCGCCCACCACAAACCAACCCTGCTCCCGACAGTCTCTCAATGCGGAAGGAAGATCGCTACTGGTATATACCGGGACCTCTTCCAGTCCACCTTCTGCCATTCTCGCGGCGGAAGAGGGGATCACCGAAGCCTTTCCGTTTCCGGGAACCATCAACCCCTGCACACCAAAAAAAGCACAGGTGCGCAAAATCGCTCCTTGGTTATGCGGGTTATCAATTCCATCTAACGCCACGACCAGCCCCTTGTCGGGCATTGTTCCCCGGATCAGCCGATGCGCTGATTCCGGCAGGAGAGGTCGGACAACCATCACCACGCCTTCATGGTGAACACCTGCCGCGACTTTATTGAGGGACTCCTGATCCAACTGGCGGTAAGGAATTTTCTTTTCTCCGCAAAAAGCTTTAACCTCTTTCAACTCAGCGGCACGAGCGCGGCTAAAGAATAAGCGCAAGAGACTCTCCGGTCTTGCCTTAAACGCGCTCATGCAGGAGTTCCAACCATAGAGGGTGAACTCTTCCTGCTTTTTATACTGTTTACGCACCCGGTCGGGGCGCGTTTTTTCAAAAGTTGTCGTTTTCTCGTTCAACCATGACCTCCCATCATAAATTCTTCACTGTCTTCAAAAGCCGGAACTGGAAGTTTGGCAACCTGGCTGAAAAATTCTTCCGCCTGTTGCATGACTTCTGATTCTGTGTGGCACTCAAACATATTCCTTCTAAACTTCGCCGCGCCGGGATAACCAAACACCAGCCAGGACGAAAACTTGCGCAACAAAATAAGCGTCGATCGCAAATCATAATTTTCGCGCAATCCATTTAAATAGTGGTTAAGAAGTTCGAGACCGACACGCTCGACAGACATACCGGCACATTCTTTAAAAATCCAGGGATTCCGCAAAGCCCCGCGACCGATCATCACTGCATCCACTCCGGTTTCCTGCAACCTTTGTTTTGCCTGGGCAGCACTGCGGATGTCTCCGTTACCAATGATCGGTAGTTTCGCCCGCTGTTTGACTTCGGCAATGAGATCCCAGTCCGCCTTGCCCTCATAACCCTGAGCACGGGTGCGCCCGTGAATGGCCACCCACTCGCAACCTGACTGGTAAGCCGCTTCGACACATTCATGAATGGTCAATTCATTTTCATTCCAACCCGTTCTCATCTTGACAGTGAGGGGCAGACGAATGCCTTTTTTAATCGTGGTCAGAAATTTTTCCAGATAAGCCGGGTCGCGCATCAATGCCGCCCCGCATCCTTTTTTGATCACTTTTTTTACCGGGCAACCCATATTGATGTCGACAAAATCTGCTCCCGTCTCTTCAACCACGCTCACCGCATGGACAATATCCTCCGCCGATTCACCAAAAAGTTGGATCCCGACAATGGTTCCGGGACTTTTATGAATGCGCATCATTTTTCGGGTCTTCTCGGAATTGAAAAAGAGCCCCTTCGCCGACACCAGTTCTGAAATCAAGACGCCTGCCTGCATTTCATCCATCAACTGGCGAAAACAGACATCGGTGATCCCCGCCATGGGAGCCAGCCAGAACGGACTCCTGGCACGCGCTATCAGTTTCCCCTGACTCACGGGTGCCTGCGAAATAAGTGACGATTGCAATAAGTTCATAAATATTTTTTATCCATTTTCCCCAAAAAAGATTGGAAATGCGGGGGAGGGGGTACACAAAATTCCAGATGACGGTCAAAACAATGGAAACTCAGTTTCCAGGCATGCAGTCCATACTCATAATTTTCAGAATCCCCTTCTCCGTAGACCTCGTCATTTAAAATTGGCAGGCCTTGGCTGGATAAATGCACACGAATCTGATTGGTTCTGCCCGACAAGGGAACCACTTTTAAAATCGAATGGGTATCGGTGGAGGCCAACCATTCAACCTGGGTGGTCGCGGCTTGCGGTTTTTTGATTCCCTCTCCCACACCCCGCTGTGCACCCGTCACCACCCCAATAGGTGCTGTCAAAATGAACTGTTTTTTCTCCGGCATGCCTTTTACCACGGCCAAATATTCTTTCTTAACACGGTGTCCTTGAAACTCTTTCATTAAGAATCCCGCCGCCTGACGCGACCGGGCAAACACGATCAACCCGGTAGTGGTGGCGTCTAACCGTTGCACAGGACGCGGCACTTCCTCTGGAAACATTTCCTTTAAGACTTCGGTCATGCTGTTTTGAAAATAGCGCCCGCTCGGATGCACGGGAATGGGTGCCGGCTTGCTGAACACCCGGATATGACTGTCCTGATAAACAACCTTCAACCTGCGGTCCGCCGGAGGTTCCTGACGAACTCCTGCATGAGTGATGATACGATCCCCTTCTTGAAGGATACACCCAAGCCGGGCCTTTTCCCCATTTAAAGTGATGTCACCATTTAAAATCTGGTCGATCCAGGCTTGCCGGGTCTGATAGGGAAACCGTGATGAAAAATATTGCTCCACGGCAACACCGTGGTATTGCGGAGAAATTGTAGATTTATAAATCTGCTGAGTTGCTGGAGGCCGGTGGAGTGAGTTCATATGTGTTTTAAAGCCGAGATAACTTTTTCTTACCAGAAAAAGTTATTGCCAGTTACCACCGGACGTTGTCCGAGGCTAATTCCATTGTGGGTTAACGGGGGCTTTAATCAGGTATTCGTAATCTTTGCCCATGGACTTCACGGCATTTGCCCAGATGCCCTCTTCATCTTCTTGAAACACAAATTCGCTCTGCGCTTCACAAGTCAGCCAACTGAGCCGGGTCATCTCGCCTGCAAGCTGACCTGCGCCCCAACCGGAATAGCCCATATAAAATCGAATATTTTTTTCCGGGTCTTCAACCCGCGTCATCAGGTTATCGAGAAGTTCCCAACTCATTCCCAGATAAACCCCATCACAAATGACATCCAGTTCCGGCAAAGGAGTTTTAGAATAGCAAAGATAAAAAACCTGCGAGGGTGATACCGGACCGCCAATATAAATTTTCCCGGAAGGAGAATCCGCAACACCCATCTCCTCAAAAACCTCTTTGGCGCTGATAGGGGCAGGCCGGTTAATCACCAAGCCAAATGAACCCTGATCGTCATGGTTGCATAACAACACCACCGTCCTGGAAAAATTTGGATCCGGCAAAACAGGATTGGCGATCAGAAAATAACCTTTCCCATAATCTTCGCTGGTTTCTGACATAGTTTTTTAAATCCCAAAAATGTAATTGCTCTTTGAGCTGAGACAACTATTTTTAGCCAACAAAAGCTGTTTCGCTTTGCCACCGGCGGCTCGCCGGTTGCTAGTTGGCCCCACGCCTAGTGGTAATCACAGGTTAAGAGACTGGAGCTTTTTAAAGTTAGAGCCGAACTTGGCCTCTTCTTTCCCTTCAACAGAAGAAAAATTATTATCCAAAGCAACACTCACCAGTTCAGGAAATTTTTTCGACTGGGAAAGAGCCAAAATGCCATCATCACCGATTTCGTTCTGAGCCAGATCCAGATCCTCAACTTTTTCCAACTGGTTTTCATTGGCAAGGATAATCGCCCCCTCGTCCTTAATATAGTTGCGGTAAAGATTGAGGGATTTGACCTTTTTCAATGTCGTTGAGCCCACCAGAGAACGGATGCCCTCCGGCCCGATATCGTTGCCCCCAAGTTCCAGCCAACTGACCTTGGAAAACAACTCCGACTCAGCCAATAACTTGACCCCCATGTCACCAACACGATTGCCGCCCAGGTTCAATCGCCGCACTTTGGCAACACGTTCGTCCCGGCAGATGATCGTCATGCCATTCTGGCCAATGCAATAGCCCTTCAAGCTTAAGTCTTTACCATCTGGCGAGAGAGTTTCGGCGATGATTTTCTCCATGATTTCCCGCAGTTTTTCACCAGTATAACTGCACGGTTCTGCCGGTTTATAAATTTCAAAATGAGTGATCGAAGGCATAAGACCTCTTTAAATAGGATTTAATCGTCCAAATCCCCAAGAATTCAATGGGGAAATGCCGCAAAACAAACAAAAAAACAACTAATTCGGTTTCAAACAGGCTATTATAAGGTTGACATAAAATCAATTATATTTTAAATTTCCGGACTCCACCTTGAGCCAGTATTTATTGGGGTTTTTACCCAATAAAATGAATGTGCCATTTCGGTCTTCCTCGCTTACTGGAGAAGTTTCAGGGTTTCAGGTTCTGACCCCATAATTAGTCTCAAATTTAAGCGCGGTTTTATTGCGTTATAGCGTATTGGAGGAGTTTATATGAAATTGGATTTTGACAAGATGGGCGGTCTGGTCCCGGCCATCATTCAGGACGCCGAAACCGGAAAAGTCCTGATGCTTGCATACATGAACACCATTGCCTGGGAAAAAACCCTGGAAACTGGAAAAGCCTGGTTCTACAGCCGCTCACGTGACAAGCAATGGATGAAAGGTGAAGAAAGCGGTAACGTGCAAATCGTTAAGGAAGTTTTTGTCGATTGCGATGACGATACGGTTCTGCTGAAAGTCGAACAGGTCGGCAAAGCCGCCTGCCATAAAGGCTACACCAGTTGTTTTTTCAGAAAAGTAAATGGCGACGTAGAAGTCATTGAAGAGAAAGTTTTCGATCCGGAAAAAGTTTATAAAAAATAACCACTAGGCGTGGGGCCAGCAAGCAATGACTAGCTCTGGCAAGCAATATGTTTTTTCGGCTTAATGAGTCCTTGCTCCGTTCCCACCCACGAGAGCGGAAAACAATTTTTTTAATTTATCTTAAGAAAGAAACCAATCCATGAGCGGTAACGTATTGAAGTTAGGAATTCCCAAAGGCAGTCTGGAAGAAGCAACGGTTAAACTTTTCGCACGCGCCGGTTACAACATCAGCATCAAGAGCCGGTCCTATTTTCCCAGCATCGACGACGACGAAATCGAATGCATGCTGATCCGCGCCCAGGAGATAGCCCGTTATGTGGCGGATGGTGTACTCGATGCCGGACTGACCGGCAAAGACTGGATCATGGAAAATCGTGCTGATGTTGAAGAGATCGCACCTCTGGTTTATTCAAAGGTTTCCGCCCGGCCAGTACGCTGGGTACTGTGCGTCCCCAACGATTCCTCCATTCAAACCGTTAAAGATCTGCAGGGCAAGCGCATCGCTACCGAAGTGGTGAACTTGACCACCGACTGGCTGAAAGGCAAGGGAGTGACCGCGAACGTTGAGTTTTCCTGGGGAGCTACAGAAGTTAAAGCCCCCAAACTGGTGGATGCCATTGTTGAAGTCACCGAAACCGGGTCTTCCCTGAAAGCCAACAACCTGCGCATTGTCGATACCCTGATGGAATCAACCACCCGCTTCATCATGAACAAAGAAGCCAGTCAGGATAAATGGAAAAGGAATAAAGTTGATCGCCTTGTTTTGATGTTGCAGGGAGCCATGGCCGCGAACGGCCGGGTAGGGATAATGCTGAACGCCCCGAAAGATAATCTCGATACCATTATTAAAATATTTCCTCCAGGAAAAAAACCCACCATCTCCGAACTCAGCGATAAAGGCTGGGTGGCCGTGAATGTGATTCTGGAAGAAAAACTGGTGCGCGATATTGTTCCCGACCTTAAAAACGCCGGCGCAGAAGATATCGTCGAATACCCCTTAAACAAAATCATCCACTAGGCGTGGGGCCAAAGAGCAATGGCTTAAATTGGCGGACAAACTCTTTCTCGGCTTACGGGAATGCCCATTGCCCCTCTGGCGAAGAGCCGCGGCGAGTAGTGATCATTGCGCTTCTGGATGAAAGATTTTTCTTCCCTGAGTTGATGAACCGGATACCCTTATGAAAGATCCCAACATAGATTCAGAAGGCTCCGCCTCTTTAGACAACGAAGAGCATCTCCCGGAGACGCCGGAAAACTCCCCTGAACTCGACCTCGGGTTTGAAGATCAAGAAGGAGAGTTTCTACCTCCGGAAGAGAGAAAAAAATCCGGCGCAGGCAAAGTCTTTTTATTCTTGATCCTTGTGCTGGCCGGTTCGGGCAGCTATCTCTATTTCAACAACCTCATTCCCGTTGAAATTTTAAACCTCGTTTTCCCGAAATCAGCTCCCTCCAAGCCACCGGCATTGGTAACCCAAACTCCCCTCTTTATGGAAGAAGTGGTTGCTGAAACTCCCGAACACGTTGACGTGCCCGAGGTGACTGCGGTTGCCGTCCCGGAACCCATTTCCCCCGCGCCTCCTGAAAACCAAGAAACGCATATCAGCGGCGCGCCCGTTGATTATATGCCATCGACCCATCTTTCCGGCACCGACTTCGATCAAACACTAGAATCGGAAGAACCACAGGAAATCGCAAGCCCGGCAGAACCTGAGCCAACTGTAGAGCAGGAAGTGATTGAGAAAGCGGTGACTGAACCAATTGCTCCTCCCGTTGCGGAACCCGCCTTACCGGAGCCAGACGAACCCCGGCGCGGTAAAGCTGTTCAGGCATACCTCGACTTCATTGAATCTTCCATACTGAAGTCAGGTGAGTTGATTAAAGAGGGATTTAATTGGGGGTGGGATTATTTAAAGAGAAAGTTCACTTGACCGGGCTGGCTTTGTCTGCATCCCCCGTTTCTCCTCAAGTACTTCGACTTCGGTAGCTTCTTGTGCCCCTGCAAACGATTGATCTCCACCGCTTTATAGATTACTTAATGAATTAATCGCAAAATAGTAAGTCTAGAATTTGTACAAGGCGCTGAAGTGAAGTCGGTTTTGCTGACCCTCCAGGCCACTCTCCAGTTTACTGTGGACGTGCGCGTACTCCAGGCTAAAAATGGTGCGCAATAATGGAAGCCAGGAAAGACGCAGGTGGTAGGACTGGGCGTGTTCCACGGTGGTGTCGGGCACACGGCTCAGGTCATTATCAGCCTGAATGTGAGTGGCGGTTGCGGCTAGACGCCAATGGCCGTTCAACCAATGCTGGTAAGAGAGGTAACCGAGATACAGCATGTGCAGTTCGATCTGGCCATTGGCATCGATGCTACCATCGTTGAACGAGTTTAAGCTGGCGTAACGCCCAAGAGTGTTGCCCCCGGCCAGGCCGAAGCGTACATTGTCACTGCCCGTAGTATTCAGGCGTCCGGAGAAGTGCAGGGCACCGCCGACTTCACTATCTTCGGCCCCGCCGACCACCGCCCCGTCACTGCGGATTTCGCGCAACAAACCAGACAAGGCCAGGGAACTACCATTGGTGTACCATAGGGCCTTCACCGCCAGATCGGGAAACCGGTCATCTGCCGGGGTGATACGAGTGCCGCTGGCATTGGTAAGTGTGGTTTCGGGATTCTCCAGGGCAATTTGCAAGCTGAAATCTTCATCCAGCTTCTGAGTCCAACGGATCATAGCCTGGCGATTTGAAATATAGGCAATCGCATCAGGAATGGTATCGGGCCAAGCCAGCAAGTTGGCAAATGTGGACTCTGTCTGACCAATCGTAAAACTTCCAAGCTGCGCATAACCGTTTCGCATGCGTGGGTTGTGGGAATTATTAACCCGCTCTTCCCCGGCACTTCCCTTGAAGTCCATTTCCAACAAAGTCTTGAAAAGACCGAGTTTGGTCATTGCGGAGGTTTTAAACCACAGTCGTGTTTCCCGGGCACTGAAGGCGAATTGCCCATTTTCACCGCCCGAACCGGTAGGCACACTTGCGGGGCGAAGATCGAATTCTGAGGCCGCCTGATTGCCGGGCCAGTTGCTCACCGTCTCCACTGTAATCTGTCCCCCAAAAGAGAAATTGATCTTATCGCTCGGCGGCTCCAGCAAAGCTTGATCGATGGGTAAAGGAGTTTTTCGCTTCTTCGGTGCGATTTGCGGAGAGGGGGCGCTGACCGACGTTTCAGGAATGGGCACCTGCTGTTTCGACTGCTGCCGCTCAAGAACCTCGACTCGGTGCTTCAGTTGATACATCAGTTCCCGCAACTGTCGCGCCTCCTCACCTGATGACATCTCTTCCCCAGCCCATGAACCCGTGGCGGGTAGAATCAGCAACAAGGCGACAGTGGCCAAGCTGAAAGACTGCAGCAGGGAATGAATGACCATCCATGAGGCTGTGGTGATACGGAGCATGTTCTTCCAGATTTCTTTGAGCAGTGATGCTTATTGCATACGTCGGAATTTACTGTGACAACCGTTACAGGTCTTAACGATGTCGCGAATCATCGAAGGATAAACATCGCTTTTTTCCAGGCGAGCGGCCTCCTGCAGGTCCATGGCCTGATTTTTCAGGCTCTGCGCATAGTTGAGAAACACAGGTGCATGATCGGCATTGAGATTTAGCTCCTGCTGCGCCGTAGAAATGTCCAGCGCCACTGCGGCCATGGCGATTGCAGTTTCAGCTATGGCCCTAGCCTGCCTTGCGCGCTCCTCATCAAACTGCAACTCATCGTAGACATCCTCGAACATCAACACCCTCAGAGACTGCATTTTCTCCCTCAGTGCGGCACTACGCACCTCATGCATGGCAGACCTACCCGTCCATTCGAGTTGCGGCAAGGCCACATCATCGGCTTTATGCGCACAACCAAAGGTCAGGGATAAAAGGAGGATGGATAAACCAAATTTTAAGCGTGCTGACATGAAATGCTTTTTATGGGTTATTCCATTTAGCATATTACTGTGGAGTGTCGTGTCTGGTGAGCGCGTTACTAGAAATTATATATCTGGATAAACCGATGGAAATTGTAGCACGAACAGGCCTCACGGACTACGCAGTCTGCTGAAGGAAAACAGAGCGCCTGTCTTCAAACGAACTGTAAGGGAAACTTTTTCTCGAACAAGCCAGCCTCGTGACAAAGGGACTGAAAATGCACGAGCCCTGCCATCTCTTCGTCACCAAAATCGTAACGAATTTTATTTTTGAGGTAGTCTTGTAGCAAAGACACAGGATGTCCGGTTTTCTTTGCCTCGGTCTCGGCAATCGCATCGAGGTTTTGCATACCTTCCTGCTTGGCGTCCAGCAGGGTTTGAATGATTCCACTTTCCACCTCAACACCTTTCCGAACTGCGATCACGGCGTGAACAAAAGTTTTGCCCGTCCGGTTGAACCACTCTTCACTGAGATCATAAACCAACGTACCTTCTTTGGAATACCCCAGAGCCTGATCACCAATGATCAATGTGGCATCATGATTTTCGAGCATCTTTTCCGGATCGGGTTCCTGGCTCTCCAGTTTGAGTCCGGCGGGAAACACTTTTGAGTAAAGCACCTGAAGCAACGCGACGGAGGTTCTTGACCGGTCATCCAGCGCCAAAGAACGAATGACATCAAGAGGAACCCTGGAGACCAGCAAAACAGTTCCCACCTTGTTTCTGGAAGCTATAGAGATGTTGGGTATAAGTCGGAAGCTGTCGGCCTGCTTTAAGTATTCAATGGCGGGGATCATGGCCATGTCCAATTCGCCGCCGGACAATTGATCGGCCAGCCGCGCCGGAGAGTCGGTACGGATTTCCAAACCCAGCACCCGTTTCCTCAACGGCTCCAATAGAGGTTGTGAATTTATAAAGTCATGGATTCCCAAAAGCACGAAACAAACTCCTTTCCAAAAAGAAAAAGGGATGGGGAAAACCCCCATCCCTTTCATTTAAAACTTGTTGCTGTTACAGGAAAAACGGCGCCATCACCAGAGAGACGATAGACATCAGTTTGATCAGGATGTTCATCGCCGGACCTGACGTATCTTTCAGCGGATCTCCAACCGTGTCTCCAACTACTGTAGCGTGATGAGCCGGGGAACCTTTACCACCGAGATTACCTGCTTCCACATATTTTTTCGCGTTATCCCAGGCACCGCCACCATTGGACATAAACAGAGCCAGCAAAACGCCCACCAGAGTTGCACCCATCAACATGCCGCCAAGAGCTTCTGCACCAAGCAGAGAACCGACAATGATCGGCATCAGGAAAGCCACCACACCTGGAGCAACCATTTCTTTCAAAGCCGCTTGGGTACTGATATCGATACAACGGGCACTGTCAGGTTTCCCGGTACCTTCCATCAAGCCCGGAATCTCGCGGAACTGACGACGGATTTCTTCAACCATCTTCATAGCCGCATTACCGACCGAAGTCATGGTGAGAGCGGCTACGTAAAAGGGAATCACTCCGCCCAGAAACACACCGATGACAACCGATGTTTTGGTGATATCAATGGAGTCAATATGTGCCGCCTGGGTGAAAGCCGCAAACAAAGCCAATGCCGTCAGAGCCGCAGAACCAATGGCGAAACCTTTACCAATCGCCGCAGTGGTGTTACCCACCTGATCCAGTCCATCGGTAATTTTACGGGTCTCTTCTCCCAGCCCAGCCATTTCAGAGATTCCGCCTGCGTTATCGGCAATCGGCCCGTATGCATCGACCGACATGGTGATGCCTACCGTTGCCAGCATTCCAACTGCGGCAAGAGCCACACCATAAAGACCAGCGAATTCGGAGCTGACAAAAATTGCCAAAGCAATAATCAGGACAGGTATAACGCAGCTTTCCATTGCAATCGCAAGACCCGTGATCATGACTGTCGCAACACCTGTTTCACTGGCCTCTGCAATGCGGACAACCGGTTTACCTGCCGTGTAGTATTCGGTGATCAGACCAATACCGATACCGGCCAGACAACCAAACAACAAGGCGACAAAAACACCTGAAGGCAATCCCATAACCTTAATCAGAAAAAAGGTGGCGAACAACATGGCCCCGGCACTAATAAAAGTACAATTACGCAGCGCATCGGAAGGATCCATGTTTCCCAAAGCGCTCATGGCCCGGATTCCCAGAACAGATGCCACCAGACCGATCATGGCCACCAGAATCGGCAAGGCCATGTATTCAAATTTCATGGTTGCCATACCCGCACCGATAGCAATGGTGGCGATCATGGAACCGCAATAAGACTCAAAAATATCTGCTCCCAAACCTGCAGTATCGCCCACGCAGTCTCCGACGTTGTCGGCAATAACTCCCGGGTTTCTAGGATCGTCTTCCGGGATTCCCGCTTCCACCTTGCCAACGAGATCGGAACCGACATCGGCAGTTTTGGTGTAGATACCGCCGCCCACACGTGCGAACAGCGCAATGGAACTGGCGCCCATAGCAAATCCACTAATAACGCCGATCGAGTCTCCACGGCCAAACAGGGTGAATAATCCGCCAACCCCGATCAAACCCAGACTTGCCACACAAAGGCCCATTACCGCACCGCCGTTGAAAGCGATGTTGAGAGCTTTAGCTTGACCGCCATCTGAAGCCGCCTGAGAGGTTCGTACCCCGGCGGTGGTCGCCGCGTTCATGCCAAAGTATCCGGCAAGCATGGAGCACCCAGCCCCTACTACATAGGCCACGGCTGTCCACAGCCCCATCCACAAACCACTTTGCACGGAAATCAAAACCAACAACAGGAGGAACACGCCTCCCACAAAATAACCCAGTATTCTATATTCTCTGGCAAGGAAGACCATTGCACCCTCATGGATAGCATCGGCGATTTCGGTCATTTTTTCATTACCAGCCGGTTCATCATCCACGCTTTCAAAAAGTTTCCAGGCGATGACCATTCCGAATAATCCAAATAAGACTGCCAGATAAACAAATTTCTGCGACGCATCAAAAGCGGCCATCACCAGATACAAAATCATGGCAAGCCCGATGAAAGCCATTTCTCCTTTGTGTTCCGTTAACATTCTATTCAATCCTCCGTAGATTTACGTTTATTGAGTTCTTTGAGCGTCGCTTCTACCGCTTGCACCGCTTGTTCCATAGTTTCATTTATCAGACCTGAATCTTCTGCATCAAAGGGAGACAACACATAGTCAACAATATCGTCTTTATCTTCGGGCCTGCCAATCCCCACTCGAACCCGTGCAAATTCTCCGGTCCGTATGGATTGGATCGTTGATCGAATTCCCCGTTGCCCGCCATCGCCGCCTTTGAACTTTTTCTTAACCTTGCCAAGAGGAAGATCGATGTCGTCGTGAATCACCAGCATTTGCTCTGGAGAAAGATTAAAAGCGGAAAGCAACGACTTTGCCGCTTTTCCGCTTTCATTCATATAGGTCATCGGTTTCGCTATAACAACTTCGAGGCCATCCACTTCTCCTTTTCCATACAAGGAGAGATATTTATGGCACCCCAGCCGGATGTCATATTTATCGGCCAGGTTATCCGCCACCCAAAAACCCGCATTGTGACGGGTCAGCTCATAACGTGGTCCGGGATTGCCCAAACCTAAAATCAAGAACACTGTTTATTTCGCGTCTTCTTTCTTCCCGGCAGCATCGGCCGGTTCGGCAGCAGCTGCAGCGGCTTCGCCCTCTAAAACTTCCTCGCCTTCAGCTTTCTCTTCTTTCACTTTTTCAACATGAACCGTCACCACTGCGTCACTGGGGTCATTGATGATTTCCACACCTTCACCCACTGAAATATCGGAAACATGGACCACATCGTCGAGCTGCACTTCAGCCATCTGGATCTCAATTTTTTCAGGGATATTCATGGGGATACTCTCCACCTCAATAGTACGGAGGATGTGGTTGACCAACCCGCCCATTTTTTCACCGGGGGAATGTCCCACCAGTAAAACAGGAACCTTAACCCTGATTTTTTTAGTGACATCCACTTCCAGGAAATCCGCGTGCACCCAACCCGGCCTTATCGGATGCGATTGAAATTCCTTCAACACCACACTACGTTCGGAGCCGCCGTCAATTTTGAGTTCAATCAAGGCATTGCGTCCCTTTGCCGCAAGGAGCTTTTTCAATTCCTTGGGGTTAACCGTCAAGCTGACGTTGTCTTTCAACCCATACAGAACTGCAGGCATGGTCTCATCATTTCTAAGTTTTCGTGTAGCAGACTTGCCGGTTACTTCTCTTATTTTTCCCGCTAAAGCTGACATTCTATACTCCCATCCATTTGATAAAAGCTGTGAGTGCGCCACATACAATATGTAACGCCAAAGCCTGATTTTTTATTCTCGGGTTGAATCAAACAACGAACTGACCGAGGTTTCCTCGTGAATTCTTAAAATAGCTTCTCCCAACAACGATGCCACCGACAGCACCTTGATCTTCGGGTTTTTCTGCAACCCTTCGTTCAAAGGAATGCTGTTTGTCGTAACCACCGACTTGAGCGGAGAGTTACTGATTCGCTCCCCTGCAGGCCCGGAAAGAACTGCGTGAGAACAACAGGCATGAACCTCACTAGCGCCTGCCCCCAGCAACGCATCGGTCGCCTCCATAAGGGTTCCCGCAGTATCAATCATATCGTCCACAATAAACGCGACCTTGCCCTTAACATCACCAATAATATTCATGGCTTTGGCTTCGTTTGGGACATCTCTCCGCTTATCGATAATGGCCAGAGAGGTATCCAGTCTTTTGGCGTAAGCTCTGGCCCGTTCCACCCCTCCCGCATCGGGTGAAATAACAATCATGTTTGGTAATTCAAGTTTGCGGATGTAGTCGATCAACACATTCATGGCAAACAGATGATCCACAGGAATATTGAAGAACCCTTGAATCTGTCCGGCATGAAGATCGACCGTCAATACCCGATCCGTCCCCGCCGTTTCCAGCAAATCGGCAACCAGCTTGGACGTGATCGGCACCCTGGGCTCGCATTTGCGATCCTGACGCGCGTAACCGTAATAAGGGATCACCGCCGTGATCCTTTTTGCTGATGACCGTCGCAAGGCATCGATCATGATCAGCAATTCCATCAAATTGGTATTGCCAGGATAACAAGTCGGCTGAACAACGAAAACATCCGCGCCACGAACATTTTCTTCGATCCGCACATAAATCTCCTTGTCGGAGAAATCACGAACCACCGTTTGCCCCACGGGAACTTTGAGATACTTACAAATATCCTCCGCTAGAGGCGGATTAGCCCTACCTGAAAAAATAAGCAACCGCCCGTTACCGCTGGAATCCATTCGCTAAAAATCCCCGTAAAAATCTGGCTGGGGCGGGAGGACTCGAACCTCCGAATGCAGGAATCAAAATCCTGTGTCTTAGCCACTTGACGACGCCCCAAAGTATAAAAACCCAATCCGCACTGACACGGCCGAGGTTCTCTGTTCTCCCAACTTCCCCACCTCACTTCCAAGCAGGAAAATGAGCACCTCTAATAATTTGGTCTACCCCTTCAGGGTATGAAGGCAAATGAAAAATTACCACATACGCCTCTTGAACATGAGGGTGCGGATGGTCGCTAACACAACATTTCCTCAGGATATAATTCGGATAAACTGACAACGCTTTCAGCTAAAAACAGCCTGAACTTCCCTCTCTCCAGCCGGGCGTACGCATTTTTCGCTATTTCGGGATTGTCGAAAATACCAAAGACAGTAGAGCCGCTTCCTGAAAGGAGCGCCCCCTTTGCTCCCAAAGCAAGCATTTCCTTTTTTATCCCAGAAATGTCCGGATGCTCTTGAAATACAACGGGTTCCAAATCATTGGACCAAGCCGCCCCCAATTGGGCAAACTCCGACTGCAAGAGAAAATTTTTCAAAATGTTAATATTATTTTCCCGCTTTGTCAAATTCAATTTTAGATTCCCATAAACCATCGCCGTGGAGACGGGAAACCCCGGATAAACCATTAAAACATAAAATCTAATAGAACTTTCCACCGGTTCGAGGATTTCGCCCCGACCCCTGCCAATGGCACAGGGGGAAAACAGAAAAAAAGGCACATCTGAACCCAGTTCGGAAGCCATCAAAATCAGGTCTTTCCGTTTTAATTTTAAATTCCACAAAAAATTAAGCCCCAACAAAACCCCGGCGGCGTTGCCACTGCCTCCTCCCAACCCAGCCCCATGCGGAATGTTTTTCTTTAAATGAATTCTTACACCCTTGCAACGATCGGGACAGCGCGTTTCTAACAAGCGGGCGGCCTTCATGACCAGATTACTTTCATCGGTGGGAATATCCGGCTGGTTACAGACCAGTTCCAGCCCGCGCGAAAGACGTTCCAGCTTGATCTCATCACACCAGTTCACCATTTGGAACAAGGTTTCGAGTTCATGAAAACCGTCTTCACGCTTGCCGAGAATATGGAGCCCCAGGTTCACCTTGGCCGGGGTTTTAAAAGTAAGGGTCGTCATCGACTTTTCGCGGAAGGTAAAGGGAGTTGAAACGTGTCCGCAGGCAGCCCCTGATTAATAACCGGGTTTTTATATTTCACCCGGATCGTTTCTTCTTTTTCAGGAAACGATAACGTCACCAGATGAGGAAAGTCATAGTCCCCCACTTTGGCGTATTCCTCCCATGTCACCGAATAGACGGAACGCCCACCCAACTCACGGGTCATCTCAAGAGGAAGCAAAGTCATAGCGGAAAATTGTAGGATCACAACACCTCCGCGCTGTATATCGGTCAATCGCAGAATGTATCGCGTCCGATCTGAGTTGAGGTGCGACTCTAAAACCTTGAGAAGCTCAAGCCTTGGAATATGACCGACAAAAATTCTAAGATGCTCGTGAAAGTCCACCTGCGTTCCCAGCATTTTCTCCATCAGGGATTCCACTTCCGCCCCGGAATAAACCCTGCCTTTTGCCGGATCGAAAAATACGATCTTGTCCTCATGATGGATGAAAACCCCCAGAGCCTGACCAAACAAGCCATAGGTATCCACCCGGATAGATTGGCTATCCTGAATCAATAAGGATTGGCGGAAACTTTGCTTCCGCTTAGGACCTAAAAAGCTAGTGCGGGTGAATGATTTGAGGTTTTTAACTTTTCCGACCCGGTCTACCTGCCTTTGTAAAACGTAACCGGTGGTGATCGAGTCTTTTAAAAAATGCGGAGCAACCGGTTCAACGCGGGGCTGACATCCCCAACTCACAAACACCAAAGCAAAAAAAACAAGGCACCTGAAAAAAGGAGGGTGGTTTGTCACACGCATCAACGGGTAGGAGTTCAACGGGCCTTCTTAATAGCTCTGCTGTAAAAGCCTTTTCGCTTTGTCGATTTTGTTCTTAAGCGTTTGCGGGTCCGGCGCCTCTCCACCCAGATCGTTTTTTGGGTTCACGGTGAGAAACAGGCTGTTTTTCCATGCCCCGCTGGCCTCATCATAATTTTCCAGAGAGAACAGAATATCCCCAAGATGGTCATAAAGTACCGGGTCTGGATCGGTGTAGATCAAGGCCTTCTGAATTTGTGTTAAAGCTTTTTCCGGCTCGCCTTTTTTGAAATAAATCCAGCCCAGACTGTCCAGGAAATAACCATTGCGCGGCTGGATGGTCAGAGCCTTTTTCAAATGCTCAAGAGCCCGATCAAGATCGTGCCCTTCCAGCGCGTACATATACCCCAGAAAATTATGTGCGTTGGAGTGCAAAGGATTCAACTCAATCGCCTGCCTCATATTTTCCATGGCTCCTTTGTAGTCCCCTGCCTTTTCCATCAAGGCACCCAACTCAAAGTAGTAGGAGTCTTTTTCAGAGTTCAAGGCCAAAGCTTTGCGCATGGTTGCAATGGCTTTTTCATTTTCATTCAGAGCCATGTAGGCCAGCGCCAGAGAGTGTTGAAGCTGGTCGTTCTCCGGTTCCATTGTGACAGCCTCGTTGAGCAGAGCTATCGAGCTTTCTGTCTTCTTCATCAAGCTGTATAGCCTGGCTGTATAAAGGAGGATGTCCAGCGATTGCGGTTCCAGCCTTCTGAGTTTTTCAAACTCCTCAACAGCTTTGTCCAGACGACCGTGGGTTTCATAGATCCGCGCCATGAGAACATGTGGATCCTTGTAATCGTGTTTGGCCAGAACAAGTTGAAACTCATCCAACGCCCTCATATATAGAGTTTGTTCAAAATAAATCGTGGCAATGCGCATATGGATATTGGGTTGCTTTGCCAGACCGGAAGGAATGGCTTCAAAACCTTGCGGGGGGTTCTGGCCCAAAGCCCCGGCAGAATGGAGTTGGGTAACCCGGTTTTTAATATATTCGTTCTCCGGCGTCAGCTTTAACAACAGTCCATATTCTTTCAACGCCTCAACGCTCCTACCCTGACGTTCGAGCACCCAGGCTAAATGGTGTCGGGCCTGAAGCAGGTTGGGTTTCAGGGAAACCGCTTTTTCGAGACTCATCTCGGCCTCCGGCAACTGGTTGGCCCGTAAATAGGCCCGGCCCAGATAAAACTGCACCAGCGGATTGTTCGCCTCTATCAATGCGCCTTTTTTATACTCTTCCAAAGCCTGATCAAATCGCTCCAGCCCTTCCAACAGAGAACCTTTTAATAATGGCGCCCGGGCGTTTCCGGAGTCTATCCGGCTAATCTGATCGTAATACGCGATGGCTTCTTCCACCTTTCCCTGACCGGCCAGAATATCTGCCACGATCATCAAAATTTCTTCATTTTCAGGAAAACGGGTCAGCGCATTTTGACCGGCCTGCACGGCCTCATCCAATTGACCGGTGCGGAGCAACAGGCGAATCCATTTTTCATGGAACCTTTCCGCTTCCGGGTCATACCGGACCACTTCCCTATAATGCAAAGCGGCCTGTTCCATCTGATAGCCCTTTTCCGCATTCAGCGCCATCAGGTAATGGTAATAGGAGCGAGGGTCCCGCGTATCCTGTTCCCCGGAAAGTTGTTTTTTCTTTTCGAACGACAAAACTGCATAAGAAGAAGCCAGGTCGGTGCTCGTTGACTCCGGAACTCCGGACATTGTCGAGCAACTAGCCAGAAACAGGAGCACGAGTAACCAAGCATTCGACAACGTTTTTCTGGTTCTGCAAATGGACTTTAATTCACGAGCTATGGCTTTCATCTTCTGGGTTGTCCTAAGTATTTAGAAAATTTCTCTTTAAGAGCCTATCAGGCCACTGCCTTAAACACAATACCGTTTACCAACGGTTCACCGGCCCTGCTGTTTATTTCCTGCATAATTTTGCTTTTTAACGAATCTAAAACCGGCACCCATTCTTTACCCTCTACCCGCACATGGAGTGTCCCACGGGTCAGCTTGTCAATGGTGGAAACCCCTGAGATTTCCCTTCCCACCACCAGATTCCAATGATAGGTTAGCCATTCCTGCTGGTTCGCCTTGGAAAACATTTCATCGGGAAGAGACTGAAAAAGAACCGACCTTATTTCTGACCAGTTCCTGCTTGAGCTTTGTTTTAGTTTTCTTTCCATAATCGAGATATAAGGGAAATGGTTCGACCCACTATTACATTTTAGCTATCTTAGCGACCAAGTTAAAGTTATTTCTACCTCCCCACCATGCGTGGGGCTGTGAAACCCCTTCCCATAAATTTCATGCCCCGAAGGGGTACAATGAGCAATCGCTTTCTCTGGCGAGCAACCATTTTTCTCGACATAATTAAGCCCTTGTCCATTCCCCCCACGTCCACTACTGTGGAAGGAAATTTTGTTTAAAACCCACGAACCACTACCCCTGCTGATCCTAGGTAAAATTATTGTTTATTGCCACTGCGGCGGCGAACCGCCATAGACAACTGAAACGGGCTTTTATCAGCGCGTAATAGTGTCTGATCGTTTTGTGGGCTATTGCCCATTGCCCCCCACGCAAGTGGGTGATATGATTGAAATAACGGGGGTTGAATCTTATTCTTACTAAATTTTAAATTAGAATCAGCGAGGGCTTATGTCCCAACCCATTAAACTTTCCATACCGAGCGACCCGAAATATCTGGGATTGATTCGCAAAGTTTTGCAGGAGCTTTTGAACAGCCATGATGTGCCCGATGATACGGCACGCCGCCTGATTCTTTGTGTCGATGAGGCATGTGCGAATGTTATCAAGCACAGCTACGAAGGCCCCTGCGATGAACCCATTGAGGCCACCTTCACTATCGAAGGGGATGACTTCAAGGTTCAGATTCGCGACTACGGCAAACAATGCAAAATTGACCAGATAAAACCGCGTTGCCTGGAGGATTTAAAACCGGGCGGACTGGGCACCCATTTCATGAATGAAATTATGGATGAGGTCAGTTATTGCACTGACCGGGCCAAGGGCACTTTGCTGACCATGATAAAAAAATTAAAAACCGGACTGACTTCGACACAGGACAAAAGGTAACCATGAGTATGGATTTAAAAATGGATAAGGACGGGGATTCTGTGACCGTCACAGTTACTGGCGATATCGACATGAGTTCTTCAACCAAAGTGCGGGATGCTTTGGGTCCTCTTTTTCAAAACAACAATAAGGTCATCGTTGTGGATTTATCAGGAGTTTCCTACATTGACAGCTCGGGTATCGCCACTCTTGTGGAAGGGTTGCAGTGGAGCCACAACAGCAAGAATAAATTCCGCCTCGCCGCTTTGACCCCAGGCGTCAAGGATGTGTTTGAGATCGCGCGTCTGTTAAGCGTATTTGAAGTTTTCGACACAAAAGAACAAGCCCTTGTCGAGTAGCCTCGACGGGCGATAGATCAAAACCTTTTAGGGCGAACAATAGTCGTTACGCTTCTAGATGAGGTTTAAGGCTGCCAGTTCCTGAAGGAAATTTGTGTGCGAAATCCAGGGATTTAGAAGTCTTGAAACTTTTGTTCCATTCCTGCCGGGCGTGGCTCGGGAATATGTTTATGGTCAGATCATTTTTCGGGTTTATTGGTAGAAGGGGATTCGAGTTTACTGCTGTTTTTGAAAATTTTTTCAAGGAGATCAGTGGACTATACAATCTCACCCGTGCCACTTTATATTGCACCTTCATAGAACCTTTTCGCGGCAAACCTATTAAATGGCGTCCCGTGTGGACGCAGATGGAAGAGGTTGGGGTCAAGTCCACCACTATTGTTTTTCTGGTCTCGTTTCTGATCGGAGTCATTCTTGCGTTTCAGTCAGCGCACCAGTTGAGCCGGTTGGGGGCCTTGGAGTTTGTCGGCGCTTTGGTGGGCGTTGCCATTTTGCGCGAGCTCGGGCCTTTGATGACCGCACTGGTCATGGCTGGGCGGGTTGGGGCCGCATTCACCGCCGAGCTCGGGACGATGAAGGTTTCCGATGAAATCCTTGCGCTTGAGATCATGGCGCTGAATCCGGTAAAGTTTTTAATCACTCCCCGATTTATCGCCCTTTTGATCATGCTCCCGTGCCTGACCATCATGGCAGACCTGATGGGAATATTAGGCGGGTTTTTGATTGGCACCACCACGCTGGGAATCGACCCGGTGACCTATGTCAACAACTCCCTCGACGCGATGGTGGTAAAAGACGTGGTGACCGGGCTGGTCAAGAGCGCCGTGTTCGCCGTCATCATTGTCATGGTCGGCAGTTATATGGCCTTCATCATTGAAGGTGGCGCGGAAATGGTCGGGCAGAACACCCGCTCAGCCGTGGTGGTCTCAATGATTCTGGTGATCATTGCCGATCTGGTATTCACATCTTTATTTTTCTTTGTGACCTGATAATGATACGAGTCAATAACCTGAGAAAATCGTTTGGCGAAGACGACAAGCGCATCACCGTGCTGGAAGATTTCAACGCCCATATGGAAAAGGGCCAGATCACTTCCATCATTGGCGGCAGTGGCAGCGGCAAGAGCACCATCCTCAAACTTCTCATAGGAGCTTATCGCCCCGACTCGGGCGAAATCTGGATCGACGGTGAAGAAGTCTCCCAACTCAAGGATGAGGCGATCAGTCGTGTCCGCAAAAAGTTTGGCACCATGTTCCAAACCGGGGCACTGTTCAACTCCCTGACGGTGGAGGACAATGTCGCCTTGCCCATGCGGGAGCATACCAATCTAAACGAAGGCACCATTCTTATCATGGTTAAGATGAAGCTGGAGATGGTGGGACTAAGAGGGGCCGAGCACCTCAAACCGGCCCAGCTTTCCGGCGGCATGATTAAACGCATTGCCCTGGCCCGGGCCATTGCTCTCGACCCTAAAATTGTTTTTTATGACGAGCCATCGGCAGGACTGGATCCGATCTCCATCGGCGTGATTGACAAATTGATCATCGACCTCAGCAAAAAAATGGGCATCACCTCGGTGGTGGTCACACACGAAATTCCTAGCGCCATGCGTATTTCGGATAAAATAATCATGCTGTTCAAAGGCGAGATCATCGCTGAGGGCACACCGGAAGAAATTCGTAAAAGTGATGACCCGAGAGTGATACAGTTTATTGAAGGCAGTCCGGACGGACCCATTCCGTTCAGCAAAAGCCTGACAGATTATGGAGATGAACTTAAAGAAATGAGCCGAGTCTGATCTATGGAATACCGTTCCTCAGAAGTTAAATCCGGGTTTTTTATTTTCATCAGCATGATGGGTTTGATCGTCATGATCTTCATGCTCGGCAATATTCAGGATTATTTCAAACCCAGAAGGATGTTGCGCATCGTGTTTAATTTCACCGGCGGGATGGAAATCGGCGCACCGGTGCGCTATGCCGGACTCGACATTGGCTCGGTCAAGGACATTGAACTGCTCGGCGACGTTAAAAGCCATGACCGAGTGGCGGTGGTGACAGAGATCAACCCCAAGATCACCATCAAAAAGAATTCCATCGCTATGATTAAAACTTCCGGACTGATGGGTGGACTCTATATAGACGTTAAGCCCGGCACGCAAGAGTCGCCTCCTTTAGGGGACAATGAGGAGTTGATCGGGGAAGACTCGTTTGAAATCGCTAAAATTGGCGACATGGCCACCGAGGTCGTATTGGAGATCCGACGTTTTACCCAGCTGACCGAAGAACTCGTTACCGATGCTCGATCCACATTGAACCATGTACGAACCTCCCTCCACAATGTGGATGCAATATTGGCGGAAAACCGCATGTATGTTCAGGCCAATATGAAAAATGCCCTCGATATTTCCAAAAAAGTTTCAGACATGATGGATAAAAATGGCGGCAAACTGCAATCCACTTTCGACCACGTGGCTTCAGTGTCGGAGAAAGCCGACAAACTGGTCACCGACAAGGAAAAGGATATCCGCAAAATCATCGATCAGATGCAAAGTATGACACGAGAAATGGAAACCCTGCTTGCTGACACGCGACCGGGTGTGACCCGTTTGATCAATAGCATGGAAGCGAACGCACAGGAAATCACCACCGATATAGACCGCACCGCAACAAGCGTTGAACAGACTCTTGGTCAGGGCAACTCCATCATGGTGGAGAACCGCAGAAGCCTGCTGCAACTTCTCCAGAACATGAACGAAACATCGCAGAACCTGAAATCCCTAACCGAAGACTTAAAACGGAATCCCTGGAAACTGGTTCGCAAATCCGATGAGGTTGCAGTTCCCCCGGCCGAGGCCACGGTTCCAGGACAATCGGGCATCCGCATGAAACGGCTGGATAAGGTATCCGGCAATTAGACAATGACGATTAAAATAAACAACGGGGTTATGATAGCGGCTTTATTTTTCTTCGGCTGCGCCAATGTTCCCGCGCCCATTGAAAACCATTTCAACAAGGGAGTGGAGCATTACGACAGCCAGGAATATGCCAAGGCGGTCGAAGAGTATAAACTGGCCCTCAGGGGAAATCCTGATAACTCCTTCGCCATGTATAACCTGGCCGTTGTGTATCAGGACCAGGGCAAGACCGATCAGGCCGAAAAGCTTTATCATGATATCCTGAAAATCACCGAAGACACTTTCAGCCGCATCAACCTGGCGGGGATTCATTACGACAAGGGAAACTCGGACGAGGCTTTCAAGCAACTTGAAATCGCGACAAATAAAAATCCGGATTCGGCGCATCCGCTCAGCATTTTGGGAGAGTTTAAAGAGCGCGAGGGAAAGCTTGCCGAAGCGGAGCAAAAGTATCTTAAGGCCTTGAGTATTGATAACCGGCATGCCCCCACCCACTATCGACTGGGGCGGTTGCACCTTAAGCGGGGAAAATTTGCTCAAGGCATTGAACACCTGAAACAGTCCATCGACCTGGAAATGGAAAACCCAGTTTATCTGGAAACACTGGGTGCGGAATATGAGCGGTCGGGAGATTATCTTGAAGCGGTGAACTATTTTGAAAGAGTTTCGGTTCTGCAACCGAACCGGTTAGAAATTTATGTGAAACTCGGTGACCTGTATAAGAAGGAAAAAATGTTTCAGGAAGCCCTTTCCCGTTACTGGTCTGCCTTAGCCTTGAAAGATGACGACCCCTATGTCCACCGAAGCGTCCTGGACATTTATAAAATTCTTTCAGATCAAGAAAGCCAGGAGTTGAAAACTCTGGGGGGGCAGAGTTCTTTTGCCCGCAACCCCTAGTGCGCTCCCCCATCCTGTTCACGGGGACAGCCAGCTTTCTGCTTTATGGTTTTCTGACCCAGCTTTCCAGCCAATTCAACTGGGGAGAAGGCTATTCAGAAAGACCCCTCCTCACTTATCTCGCTGTTTATTTTTCCCTGTGTGCGCTTTATGGCCTCACCTGGTTTATCGTGCGCAAACGTCCCGAGAACCCAAGCAACTTTTGGATAATCATCGTGTTCGGCCTGTTGTTTCGCGCCGTCATCCTCCCCTCTCAGCAGATTCAGGAAGATGACGTCTATCGCTATTTATGGGATGGGAAAGTGTTCGCAAATGGAATCAATCCGTTTGAATACGCTCCCGCCGAAGTGAATGACTTCAAGGCGCTGAGAATCCAGAATCCGGAAAGCTATTATGAAACTTATGTTGAGCGCAACGAGCGCGAACTGGAACAACTGGACGCGTTGAAATGGGCGTCTCCCAAATCCCTTAAATATCTGGAACGGGTGAACCATCCAGAGGTGCCAACCATCTACCCGCCGATGGCGCAGTTTGTGTTCCGTCTGATGCACCAGATAAAACCCGACAGCATTGTCGCCCTGAGGTGCGGATTTTTAATTTTCGACATCATGACTTTGGTTTTTATCATTGGCATCCTTTCAAAATTGAGGATGGATAAATCCGCTTGCCTGATTTATTTCTGGAGTCCTCTGATCATCAAAGAAACTTTCAACTCGACGCACCTGGATATCATCGGCATATCCCTGCTCACGGGCTCGATTTATTTTTTGCTGTGTCATCGCCATACCGTGGCGACTCTGTTCCTGGCCTTTGGCTTTCTGGGGAAACTGTATCCGGTGATTTTGCTGCCCTTATATCTCAAAGCCTGTCATGAAAAAATGCGCCAGACGGGGGAAAAGATCTGGCTGGCTCCTTTGGGAAATGCCAGTCTGTTTCTCGGGGTGGCCATTTTGGGGTATCTACCCTTTATGGGAATCGGACTGCAAATGTTTGACGGACTCAAAGCCTTCACTCTGCATTGGCAAAGTAATGACAGCATTTTCGCCGTTCTGGTTTTCATCTTTAGAAATATTTCGGGTGGGTTCGCGAACGAAATAATTTTTTCCAACCCCTCACCCATTTTCCTAAGCAAAGTTACGGTAGCTATCATGCTAGCCGGAGCCCTACTCTGGTTTCAGTGTAAAGGTGCTTCTCTTCTTCAACAGCCTGTAGAATTTGTGCGCGGACTTTTCTGGATCATGGCGCTGGTTTTTCTCCTGAGTCCGGTGCAGAACCCGTGGTATCTCTGCTGGGTTGTGCCCTTTTTGTGTGTGTTCCCCACACGGTCGTGGATGGCATTGACTGGACTGGTGGGCCTCTATTACCTCGACTTTTATTTTGATTATCAAGAACTTCAACCGCTTAACCTGTGGATTCCCGGGGTCGAATACCTCCCGTTTTATTTTTTATTGGCCTTGGAGCTTCGGGAAAACCAAAAGCAAAAACAGTCGCCGGAACATTTTGCCAACAAAGCCTAATTCAAGGGTTTTGATATTTTGCAAAACAAATAATTTCTTGTTAAGATCGCACTCACCCGTTATATTTAAGGGACGTTGAGCTAAACGATCTAAAGGGGAGAGATGGCTAATACAACGGTAGCGAAGATCAAAGCAATGCTTGTGGATAAATCGCAAACGCATTTATCCAATAGAGATTTTTCAGGACTTGATCTTTCGGGCCTTGATTTTAGTGACATGACCATCGCCGACACCAACTTCAGCAACACCTCGCTGAAGAAGGCCAAATTCCACAAGGCCTTTCTAGCCAAATGTAATTTCCGTAGTTCTGATTTGACCAATGCAGATTTTAATGAGGCTAATTTAAAAGATGCCGACTTGTGTCTCACCAATCTGGAAAATGCATCGTTCAGTCGAGCAAAAATGGAGGGAGCAAAACTGATCCGGGCAAAATGCAATAAGGCCAGCATGACTTTCGCGTCTATGGTCGGTTGCGACTTGAGAGAAGCAAAACTCAACGACGTCTCTTTTCATGGAGCCGATCTCTCTAAAGCAGACTTAACCAAAGCCGATACCAAAAACGCCAGCTTTAAAAATGCCAAACTCGATGGCGTAAAAGGTTATAAAGCCTAAATTCTACGATCTACTTTTCGCGCTTCACGGTTTAGTCGATGGATTCAGTTCTGCAAACGAAGCAACCCTAGTCACCCCTGCCAAATCAAAACGGTTATCCCGATCCAGCAAAACAGGATGAATGCCAACAGCCTGAGCTCCCTCTACATCGGTTCGCATTTCATCGCCAATATGGCAGGCTTCATGAGCTGCGACTCCACTCCGTCTTAACGCTTCCTCAAATATCTTTTTATCCGGCTTTGCCGAACCAACCACCGCAGAGGGCAGGATAAAATCAAAATAACGCGCCAGACCAATATTTTCCAAGGTGGAAACCAGCCGCGAATCCCAATTGGAAATGACTCCCAGCACCACGCCTCTTTTTTTTAGAGTTTCGAGGATCCCGGATTCAATCACATCTTCATAAACCCTCCAGTTGGATTTTTCTCGAAACGCTTCAAAAATGAGATCGAAGTATTCATCGAATCGGTCGAGCCCGCCCAGCGGTTGAAACACCTCATAAACCAGTTGGCGCCAAAAATTTCTTTCCGCTTCGGCTCCGCTCTGATTGCCTAAAGACTCAATGCCCCCCATTTTTTTCCATTGCGCACGGAACCCTTCATTTAAAACCTCGACAGAACCCGAATAGCCGAAGGGGCGGGCGTGCCGGGCATAGACATCCCCGACCGACGGGTGAACGCGGATCAACGTCCCCCCGACATCAAAAAAAACCGCTTTGAAGGAAGATAAAGGCAATAGCAAGTTTCCAAAAATTAAATTTTATAACTAGGATTTTATACTGTAAATAAGATGGAACGCCAGTGGGAAAAGATTTTAATCATTTCTAATATTTCCACTATAAATCTGGAGAAATAAATGTCTTATTTAATCATAGCTTGCAGCCTCAATCCCGAAAGCCGTAGCCGAGTACTGGCACAGCAGGCTGAAGATGCGCTACAGCAGGCGGGTGTAGAGGTTGACTTTATGTCTCTGAAGGATAACCCCTTGCCTTTTTGCGATGGAGATTCAGTGTATGCACAACCAGAGGTTATATCTGCGGCTGAACGAGTTAATAAGGCCGAGGGAATTTTGCTTTCCGTTCCCATTTATAACTACGACGCCAATGCCGCCGCAAAGAACCTTGTCGAGCTAACCGGCAAGGGCTGGGAAGATAAGGTGGTGGGGTTTCTATGTGCTGCCGGAGGACAAGGCAGCTATATGTCCATTATGAGTCTGGCTAACAGCCTGATGTTGGACTTCCGCTGTGTGGTTTTGCCCCGGTTCGTTTATGTCACCGGCGAGTCGTTTAAAGGAGATCACCTGGCAGACCCTGAAATCAAAAAGCGCATTGGCGAATTAACCAATCAATTGGTTAAAATCTCCGGGTCACTTCAAAGTTAGGCTGGCCCGCATATGGAACGCAACTGATAAAAAAACCTCCCAAGGGGTTGATGCGGCTCATGAACGCAGGCTCTGCCAGTACGTCCAGACTATTCTCGCGAGAGAGTGAGCCGCGCCCGTAGGGGTAATTTGCAGAAACTCATTAAGCCGAAACAACTCTTTATTCACCATTCACGCGCTTGGCGGTCGCGTCAGCGTCACCGCCCCATTGCCACCGGCGGCTCGCCGGTTAGCGATGGTCTGGCTGGAAAAAGCTGAGGACTCCCATCAGGGCTATGGCTGTCGCGGCCGTAAAATACATCAGGAGCCCCACTCCCGAGTCACCAAATAATTCCAACCAGTAAATACGGTTGGAAACAAAGCCCCAGTAAAAAATAAAGAAATAGGATAATAACAATCCCGTTTTGTGCTTACCGTAGAGCAAACAAATAAAACAGGCCGCGAACATAAACGCAATTTGTCCGAAAGAAATAAAAAATACTTTATGAGATAAAAACTCCATAGCTTCATTCATGCTCTGCATAACATTCACCCAATTTAATCCTTGATAAGTTTATCTCCCCAACGTTTTCTTTAACCCCGAAGAGGGATCAAAGTCGGTTTCCTTAAATCCTGGGAACCAAAGTTAAAGAGCAAAAAGGATACCAATTAACAGAAAATATGGGGGCAACTTGGGAGGGATGACTCTAACTTTTTGCATTTAAAGGGAAATTTTTTTTCAAAAACTGTTCAATAAATTTAAATAAGAGGAATAATTTGGGCAAAAGTTAATATAAATATATAATTAATAATAAATATGGATGATTTTTAATACATATTTGCATTAAATTAACAAATTTATAGGCTATGGAATTTGGTATTGGTCCGGCTGGGATTGAAAGCACTTCAAGGCTATTGAGTAGTCTTCCCGGGTGTCTATTTCAAAGCAGCCTTCTTCTTGAACATTCCAGGGATGCAGGGCAGTATTGCGGGCAAACTCGGTGAACGGGATTTCCCAAAGAACGGGTTGGTAGGTGGACTCATTATTTTCATACAGGGCGACAAAGCGAGGGACATCTTCTTGGCACAGCATGAAAAATCCGATCGCCTCACCCCCGAAACCAAAACCAGATTTCTCTTCATCAGTCAGCGCTCGTTTGGTGATGAAAGCGTGGATAGTTCCTGATGGATTCAATAATACTTTCGCGCATTCAGCATCGTCGATGTCAGCAGGTATCAACGCGAATGAAGAGCGCGGCGCTTTTTGGACATAGTTGATCAGCGCTTCGGGCGGATACAAAACATCACCATCGAGAATCAATGTTTCGTCCTGGCAGTGTTTGAGTCCCATCACCATCGACAAGGTGTTACCGGTGGTGCGGTAAACCGGGTTATCGATGAAGTTTACCGGCAGGCCCAAGTCAAGTTCCTGCACATAGGATTTCAGCGCCGGAGCATTATGACCCAGGATGAGATGGGTCTTCTCGATGCCAAGAGCCTGCAGGCATTTCAAGTGGCGGGAAAGCAACGTCTCTTCGCCAAAAGGCAGGAGTGCCTTGTGAGGAAGATCCTGCCGATCCAACCGCGAGCCGTAACCGGCAAGTAATATAATTGCTTCCAAAATCAATACCCGTAAAACATAAACTAATCGTTAAGCCGTTAACTAAGACCGACCACTAGCCATGGAGGTAACTCGGCAAAGACTCTTCAATCCGCCAAAACTCTTTGCTCTCAAGACGTGATATTTTTTCCTTAACCCTCGTGCCCCGGAGGGGTAAAAAGCCATTGCCACTTGCCACCGGCGGCCCTTAGCAGGGGAGGCCATGAACAATGGCTTTCAGCCGAGCTAACTCCTTGCTAACCCAATAACTCTATTGCCAGTTGGCACCACGCCTAGTGGTTACTTGCTGAAAGCCCAGAAGTCGGACATGGGTTTGCTGGAGCAGTAGCGCCGGTATTTAAGCAGGGTATCCAGCCCATCTGCGGTGCGTTCCACGTTGCTCGGTTCGTCGGGAAAGTCTCCCCAGCCCTGTTCGTTTTTGATATCGATCAGCCAGCGCACTCCTTTTTCAATAACCGGGGCGTATTTTTCTTTATCCTTGAAGGTGTCCGACACCAGCATCAGGTTACGACAGGCATCCATGGTGTGGTCGGTATTTTCATTATCCCAACTACCATTTGCGGCCTGTTCGGCGACCATCGAGTCGGCCGCCTGCATGCACATTTTTCCGGCGTACTCGATTTTGTCCATGAAGTAGGCGGGAACTAGAGTGTACTGCATTAAATGCGCCGTGGTTTCGATGCCAGCAGGATGAAACGTTTCATCTTTCCAGAGTCCGGAATCTGTTTGCCAGTTTTTAATAAACTCGAAGCCCCGGACACGGGCTTTGTTGATGCGCTCGTCATTCTTTTTGTCCTGAGTGACCTGGTAAATGGTCAGAAAGCAAGTGACCGAACAGGTCGTATCCAGATGCGACCACTCCGGATCGAACCAATGCCCATCTTCTTCCTGCATGGACAAAACATATTCCAGCGTTTTATCCACGGTCGCCTGAATTTCCGGATCTTTGAGAACCATATTACCGCGGCAGAGTTTGAGTCCTACAAAAGTCGTGATCCACATCGAAGTTTTTTCGGTGTGCGATTCTTTCGACCAGCCGCCATCAGGATTTTGCACTTTGACGCACTCCATAAATTCCCGAGGCCTGTCTTTGGTCATATCCAGATGCAGGATACAGCGCAAGACGTGTTCCAGCACTTCCATATCCTGTTCCCCTTCGAGAAGGCTCCACTCGCCTTTTTTCGATTCCAGATAATCCCACTCACTCTGAATCAATGCATCCAGTTCTTCCTTATCAATCGTCGTCATAGTTTTCCAATAGTTCAATATTAAAGTTCTCCACGCACTAGGCGTGCCGCCGATAAGCAATAACCCGCAAGGCTATCAACACTCTCGAGTGCCATTTAGAGTCAGGCTCATTTACCAGCGGAGGTACTTCCAGATGGATTATATTCATGCGATCCAACCGGGTCAACCGGAATCCAGCAGAGCCACCAGTGGCAAGGGGCAAACCACGCCTTGCAGATAACAAACCAGTATGGAGAGGGAATCAGCTAATTGAATAAAGGGGGGTTAATTAACCAGCCGGGAATATTTTTTGGAGATCCAGCCTTTTTTGCCTTCTTGGTACTCGATCTGAAACCATTTTTCAGTTTCCTGAAAAACCGGCACGACTGAATTTTTCGGGATCTGAGCCGTCACGGCAGACCGAGCGTCCGGTTTTGCTCGCACTCTGAGCGGAGCATTTTGAGTTATGATCCGCACCCGTTTGGTTGGCACAGATTCCTGAACCGGAGCGGCGGATGTTTCCCGCTTCATTTCCATGTCTGGATCCACAAACGCCTCTACCTTTGGAGTCCGTTTCATCACTGTCGACTCCGGTGCTTGCGAAACTTCTTCCGCCGCAAAATCTACCACCTCATTCTCTTGTATATGTTCGGGAAATTCTTCGATAGCTTTTTTTGTTTCTGCCACGATCTCAATCGATTCTTTGCGAACAGGCGGTAGGGCAGGGACACTCTGCATCGGCTCGGGGACAAAAACCTCCTGCGTGGACTCAGTGGTCCTTTGTGCAGCATCGGGCAATAGCTGCATTTCCGGAAACTCTCCGGGTTTCTGCGGATTCAGTTTGGCAATCACACGCCGGGCTTCATCAGAGTTTTTTGGATTATCAGGATACTTCGCCACAAACGCCTCATAACCTTCCAACGTGTTGGCCAGCTTGACCTGCTCGTAGATAAGGTCCTGGAGGATTTCCATCTCCAGCGCCACTCTCTCTTTGTCCGGCGGGTCGTCGGTGAGTTTTTTCACCCTTTCGAGATGCTCGATGGCTGTTGCGTAATCCTTATTCTCTCGCAAAATTGTGACCTGGAACCGCAATGCTCTTTTCAGGTTATCCTTGATTTTGGTATCAAACGGTTCCAGGGCCAGAGCGGTTTCAAAGGCTTTCATGGCAGGTACCAACTGGTCGTTGGAATAGAGCGCCATACCAAGGTTGTTATAGCCTCTGAACGACCTCGGGTTGTTCTGCAGAAACTGTTTCCAGAGATCAATCGAGTTGCCGAGTTGATTATTTTTAAGCTGGGTCAGGGCACGGTTATACAGCTCCATCTCCGTTTTTGGCAGACGCTCGGGCGGCATTTCAAAATAGGGGTTTACGGAAACCGAGCCAGTGGCACAACCGCCGACTCCAAAAAGGAGAACCACTAACAAAACGCGTAATAGGAGTGCGGGAAACATAATGTGCATATTACTCTTTTTTATTATTACGTCAATAACTGTTGACTTGTAGGAAATATGAAATAATCTAGACCCGTCACGACCACTGGGGGTGTTTATGAACTGAGAGTCCTGAAACAGGACGACCCTTTGAACCTGATCTGGATCATGCCAGCGAAGGGAAGTGAGGCCATCTTGTAATAGATACGCTGCATTTCCTTTAAGGTTGGGATGTGGCTTTTTTTATGCCCACCCTTCCTTAAGAATCACGCTTGGATTTGATCCGCGATTTTAGCTTTGTTTTATTGATTTAACGGCTGTTTCGAACTAAACCTTGTCCTTTTTTTGGAGCCTTGCCCTTGCGGGTACCATTTAAAACTGCTTTTGGCCATGAGCAACCCTTAATTAAAAGGGTCTGCGAGTTGCCTGAGAAAAAATTACTTACAATATAAACCCCTATGAAACTGACGATTAATGGCGAAAACCGTGAAATCCTGAAAAGCCAAAACCTTGAAGATCTGACCCGCGAGCTGGATATTCAGGCGCCTAATTTTGCCATGGCCCTCAACCAGCAAGTGGTTCCAAAATCCAAATACGCGACAACCCCGATCCAGGAAAACGACGAGGTTGAAATCGTGCATGCCGTCGGCGGCGGAATTTAATTTTTTAACACACTTCTAGATTATGAACACAAAAAAAGAATTCATGAAAATTGGCGACAAGGTCTTCAAGTCCAGACTAATTGTTGGCACCGGGAAATATCAATCCTTCGACGAAACCCGGCAAGCTATCGAAATTTCCGGCGCCGAAATGGTGACGGTCGCAGTCCGCCGCATTGAGCTGGATAAAAATAAAGACTCCATACTCAATCACCTCGACCCCAAAAAATACACCTTTCTGCCCAACACGGCAGGATGCTACACATTAAAAGAAGCAGTGATGACCTGTGAGCTGGCGCGCGAAGCGGGCCTCGGAAACATCGTCAAAGTGGAAGTCATCGGCGACGAGAAAACCCTGTTCCCCGATAACGAAGCCACACTGGAAGCCTCCAAACTTTTAGTCAAAGACGGCTTTCATGTTCTGCCCTATTGCACCGACGATGTTGTGCTCTGCAAAAAACTCGAAGACATCGGTTGCGTTGCGGTCATGCCGCTAGCAGCACCGATCGGCTCCGGCCTCGGCATTCGCAATCCCTACAACATCAAACTGATTTTAGAAGCGGTCAATATCCCGGTCATCATCGATGCCGGGGTCGGCACCGCGTCAGACGCCAGCCGCGCCATGGAGCTGGGCGTCTCAGGAATTTTGATGAACACCGCCATCGCCGGAGCGAAAGACCCGCTAAAAATGGCGCTGGCTATGAAAATGGCGGTGGAGTGCGGACGCCTGGCTTATGAAGCCGGACGCATCCCGAAAAAACTTTATGCCTCAGCCAGCAGTCCACTGGACGGCTTGATCGAATTATGATTTCGACCCCTTTCAAGACAGCGCAGAGTTTGGATTTCCTCCAGGTTTATCTCATCACCGACCTCATGCGCATCGGCCAAAGCCGGTTCCTCGGCGCGGTGGAAGAAGCGTTGCAAGGCGGCATACGCACCCTGCAACTGCGCGAAAAAAACCTGAGTCCGAAAGACCTGCTCTCGCTGGCACTCGAAATCAAACCTCTCGTTACACGCTACAACGCCAAACTGTTCATCAACGACCGCGCCGATATCGCTATCATGGCCGAGGCAGATGGCGTGCACCTGACCGAAGCCAGCGTTGAAGCCAGCGAAATTAAAAATAATTTTCCCGACCTCGTCGTCGGAGTCTCAACACACTCATTAGATGGGGCACGTCTTGCTGAAACACAAGGCGCAGATTTCATCACCTTCAGTCCGATTTACGAAACACCCTCGAAAGCTGATTACGGTGAGCCTCAAGGTTTGGACTCACTCCGTCAAGTGACCCAGTCGGTTCGTCTGCCGGTTCTGGCTTTAGGAGGCATAACACTGCACCGCGTTTCCGAATGTCTGGAACAGGGGGCCTTTGGGGTCGCCGTGATTTCTGATATCTGGGACTCGAAACATATAAAACAACATTCATCTGAATATACGCAGAACTTTGGAGGCAACTCGATATGACAAAATCAAACGGTAATGGAAACGGTAACGGCGACCGTCACGGAGCCACCGACGAAAAAGTAGAAATTTCCACCAAGCCGATTTCCCCAAACTCAAAAAAAGTTTATGTCGCCGGAACCTTGCACCCCGACATCAAAGTGCCCTTCCGCGAAATTTCTCTCTCCCCCTCTACAACGATCACCGGCAATGGCAACGGCAACCATGCAGAAAATGACGAAAGCTCCATCCTCGTCTATGACACGTCTGGCCCCTACACCGACCCGGAAGCGACTATCGATATTCGTGAAGGATTAAATCCCATCCGCATGCCGTGGATCATAGGCCGCGGCGATGTTGAAGAGTACGATGGCAGAGACATCCAGCCCAAAGACGATGGCTACAGTGACGGGGAAAACCCCAACACCGAACGGTTCCCCAAAACCCGCAAAAAGGTTCTGCGCGCCAAGCCCGGCCAAAATGTTTCGCAAATGCATTACGCCAAAAAGGGAATCATCACTCCCGAGATGGAGTTCATCGCCATCCGCGAAAACCAGAAACGCAAACAATGGATTCAAGATGAAGAACGCGAACAACGACTGAAAGGCAATTCCTTCGGCGCCAACCTGCAAGAGGAAATCACCCCCGAGTTCGTACGCGAAGAAGTGGCAAGAGGCCGAGCCATCATCCCGGCCAACATCAACCATCCGGAATCAGAGCCAATGATCATTGGACGAAACTTTCTCGTCAAGATCAACTCCAACATCGGTAACTCGGCGGTCAGCTCCTCCATCGAAGAAGAAGTCGAGAAGATGGTCTGGTCCGCACGATGCGGAGCCGACAATGTTATGGACCTCTCAACCGGGAAAAATATCCACACCACGCGTGAATGGATCTTGCGCAACTCTCCCGTTCCCATCGGCACCGTGCCCATCTATCAGGCCCTGGAAAAAGTTAACGGCAAGATCGAAGACCTGACATGGGAAATTTATCGCGATACCCTCATAGAGCAATGCGAACAAGGCGTGGACTATTTCACCATTCATGCAGGAGTGTTGTTGCGCTACGTGCCGATGACCGCCAAACGTGTGACCGGTATCGTCTCACGCGGTGGCGCGATCATGGCAAAATGGTGCCTGACTTATCATGAGGAAAACTTTCTCTACACCCATTTCGAAGACATCTGCGAAATCATGAAAGCTTATGATGTCTCCTTCTCATTGGGTGACGGGTTGCGCCCCGGCTCCACCGCAGACGCTAATGACGAGGCCCAGTTTGCTGAACTGGAAACACTCGGCGAGTTGACCAAAATCGCCTGGGCACATGAAGTGCAGACCATGATCGAAGGTCCGGGTCACGTTCCCATGCACATGATCAAAGAGAATATGGAGAAACAGTTGGAAGTTTGTGGCGAAGCGCCGTTCTATACATTAGGACCGCTGACCACCGACATCGCGCCGGGATACGACCACATCACCAGTGGAATCGGCGCGGCAATGATCGGCTGGTACGGTACGGCCATGCTCTGCTACGTCACCCCGAAAGAACATCTCGGGCTGCCCAACAGAGACGACGTGAAAGAAGGTGTCATCACCTACAAGATCGCGGCGCATGCAGCGGACTTGGCTAAAGGCCACCCCGGTGCCCGAGTGCGCGACGATGCACTCAGCAAAGCCCGGTTCGAGTTCCGCTGGGAAGATCAGTTCAACCTGTCGCTCGATCCGGAAAAAGCCTTGCTGTTCCACGATGAAACCTTGCCGAAAGATTCGGCCAAGGTGGCGCATTTCTGTTCCATGTGCGGCCCGCACTTTTGCTCGATGAAAATCACGCAAGACGTGCGCGACTACGCCGCACAAAAAGGCCTCGAAGAAAAACAGGCCCTCGATGCAGGCATGAAAGAAATGTCCGACACCTTCAAAGAAAAAGGCAGCGAGATTTACACCAAACCCCGCTAGGCTGTAACCACAGATTCACATAGATGAACGCAGATTTTCTTCAACTCCCCCTTCTACGAAGGGGCCGGGGGGATTTGCGGTTGCCGTCTTTGCGAGGAGGCTGTAGCCGACGCGGCAATCCAGATTTCTCCCCTCCTTTCCAGGGAGGGGTAGAAGGGTGAGCCTGTCGACGCATGCTTACCCACTTATTCTGCTAGAACCCAAATTTATTTCGTAACATGTGCCACGACCACCCCCCGAGGGAATGAGAGCTCCCTTTTCTGTTAAGTCCTGCAAGTCCCTTGTTGCAGTTGCTTTTGAAGTGCCAGTGATGGTCATATAATTTTTGCTACTCATACCCCCCTTAAATCCTTTCAGTCCTTCTTTTAGCATACGCCGAACGACCTTCAATTGACGGTCGTTAAGCTGGCCCTTGAAACGATCAAAGAACTTCGCTTTACTGATGGTGAACCCGATTTGCTTTTCCGCATAAATATGAGCATCCAAAATTGTCGTCACAAAGCAAATTATCCATTGCGTAATTTCATTGGAGCCTTGTGCTACTTTAAGGGCATCGTAATAAGCTTTTTTATTGGTTTCTATCATAGTGGAAAGGCTTAACAAGATAGGGTGTCCAACCCCTTGGGATAAAGCTTTCTCAGCTAAAGCCCTGCCCACTCTTCCATTCCCATCTTCAAAAGGATGGATCGTTTCAAAATAAAGGTGAGCAATTGCTGATCGAATGGGGGCGTGTTTAATAGGCTCTTTTCCCGTTGGGTGCGTTTTATTGAACCATTTAATAAACTGGGTCATTTCTTTTGGAACATGGCTGGAGGGAGAAGCTTCAAAGTGAATTTTTGTTTTTCCAATGGGACCCGATATCACTTGCATCGGTTCTTTATGTGCTCGCCAGCTTCCGGCTTTTATTCTCCGGGTCCCCTTCATCACCATTTCATGCCAGGAAAATAGTTTTTCCTTTGTGAGTTTTTCAGCATACGAATTGCGAACATCCACCATAAGTTCTGCGATACCCTCTGCTTTTTTATCCTTTGTTTGTGGGGATTTTTGTGAGACACCAAGATTCTTTCTGATGGAGGACACAACATCCGGGCGGTTCAAATATTCGCCCTCAATTTCTGAAGTTTTCATAGCCTCAGAAACCATCATATCAATGGTTGTTTCAGCTTGAGCCTCTTCCGGTAATGCGTCAAGAAGGCCACTGACGCGCCCCACACGCTTCTCGAAAATGAAAAGAAGGTCTTCAATCTCTTGAAGATTATATTGAAAGTTGGGCCAGTCTGCTTGTTGCCAGTTATAATCGGCTCACCCTTCTACCCCTCCCCATTACCCCTCCGGGGCACGAAAGCTAAGGTGGAATATCACGGAAGGAGGGGAGTTATTTTATTGGCCCGGCCCCTGAAAGCCAACCCTCCCCATACCCCTCCCTATGAAGGGAGGGGATTAATATTCGTGTCCATCTGTCGTTCCTTTGTTATTCTCCGCACTTGACCAAAGGGTTGATAACATTTAGAATAGCCGTCATCTGATTTTTTCAGGCGCGTAGCTCAGGGGTAGAGTACTTGCTTGACATGCAAGGGGTCGGCGGTTCGAAACCGCCCGTGCCTATTTTTATACGGCCTTTTGGCCGAAGTTGCGGGCATCATGCCGGTGCGTATGATGCCTTTTCATTTTCCGGACATCGTCCGGGGGAAATAAATTCAAAAAATGTCGAACAACCCAAACCAGATAGATTTAGAAACGCTTCGCCACAGTTGCGCCCATTTGATGGCGCAGGCGGTTCAGGAACTGTTCCCCGGAACCCAGGTCACTATTGGGCCGGTGATCGAAGACGGATTCTATTACGATTTCTCCCGCGACAAAGCTTTTGTGCCGGAAGATCTGGAAAAGATTGAAAAGCGCATGAAGGAAATCGCCGCCAAAGATCTTCAAGTCGTGCGCACGGAACTGCCACGCGATGAGGTGATAAAAAAATTCACTGACATGGGCGAGAAATTCAAGGTCGAGATCATCGACTCCATCGATTCCAGCGAACCACTATCGGTTTATTCGCAGGGTGACTGGGCCGACCTTTGCCGCGGCCCGCATGTGGAGTCGACCAAGCAGATCAAGGCTTTCAAGCTTCTGCACACTTCATCCGCCTACTGGCGCGGCGACGAGCGCAACCCGGTTCTGCAACGCATTTATGGCACCGCCTGGAACACGGAAAAGGAACTCAGGCTCTACCTCAAAAGGTTGGAAGAAGCCAAAAAGCGCGACCATCGCAAACTCGGTAAAGAGCTCGACTTTTATTCCGTTTCAGACGAAATCGGACCGGGACTCATTCTCTGGCACCCAAAAGGTGCGCGCATCCGCCACCTGATGGAAGATTTCTGGAAGAAGGAACATTTCAAACACGGTTACGAGATGGTCATCAGTCCGCATGCGGCGAAGATCGATTTGTGGAACACCAGCGGTCATACGGAGTTCTATAAGGAGAACATGTTCTCCAATATGGATATTGAGGGCAAAGAGTATGTCATGAAGCCGATGAACTGCCCGTTCCACATCCAGATTTATAAAACCAAGTTACGCAGCTATCGCGATTTGCCGGTGCGGTTTGGCGAGTTGGGAACGGTTTATCGTTACGAACGTTCGGGAGTTCTGCATGGTCTGCTGCGCGTGCGCGGGTTCACCCAGGACGACGCGCATCTGTTCTGCCGTCCGGCGCAGATTGAAGAGGAGATCACCAAGGTTCTCGAGTTGATCGTTTATATTCTGCAGTCGTTCGGATTCTTTGAATACAAAATTTATTTGAGCACTAAGCCGGACAAATATGTCGGCGAGGATGCGGATTGGGAAACTGCGACCAAGGCTCTGGAAAATGCCCTGAACAACAAAAAGCTCGATTTTGAGGTTGATCCTGGCGAAGGGGTTTTCTATGGGCCGAAAATCGACATCAAAATCAAGGATAGCCTGAACCGATATTGGCAGGTTTCGACGGTGCAGGTCGATTTTAACCTTCCCGAACGCTTTGACATAAGCTATATTGAGGAAGATGGACAGCGCCACCGCCCGATCATGCTTCATCGCGCCTTAATGGGTTCGCTGGAGCGTTTTTTTGGTTGTCTGGTCGAGCATTATGCCGGGGCGTTCCCGCTTTGGTTGGCGCCGGTGCAGGTCGTTCTTTGTACGATTACCGATAATCAGATCGAATATGCCGAAAAATTGGCCCAACGGTTTGAAGAATCGGATATTCGTGTAGAAAAAGACTTGCGAAATGAGAAGATTGGGTTCAAGATACGGGAGGCCCAATTACAGAAAATCCCTTATATGATTGTTTTAGGGGACAAAGAAGTCGAATCCCAGACTCTGGGCGTTCGCAAGCGGCGTTCTAAAGAAACCCGGACCCTCGATTTTGAGACCTTTCTGAGTGAACTGCAATCCGGTATAGATTCCAAGCTAATAGAATCTGAAGATTAATTTTTAATGGAAGGTTGGATTTAAATTAATAATAAGAAACAGCGTATCAATAAGATGATTCGGGTGCGAGAAGTATCCGTGATTGATGATGAGGGGGAGGCACTTGGAACCCTGCCCACGGAAGAAGCATTGAGCTTGGCTCAAGACCGGGACATGGATCTTGTAGAAGTTGCTCCGACCGCTAACCCGCCTGTTTGCCGCATCATGGATTACGGCAAGCACAAATATAAGGCTAGCAAAAAGGCGCACGAGGCCAAGAAGAAACAAAAAATCATTCACCTCAAAGAAGTCAAGTTTCGGCCCAACACCGACCAGCACGATTTCGATTTTAAATTGCGGAATGTGCAACGGTTTTTGGAAAATGGTGACAAGGCCAAAGTGGTGATTTTCTTTAAGGGCCGAGAGATTGTGCATCGCGAGTTTGGAATGAGGGTGTTGCAACGCGTTGCCGCGGCAACGGAGGAAGAAGCGGTCATTGAACAGCAAGCCAAGCAGGAAGGGCGTACGTTGGTCATGATTCTCGCTCCTAAAAGCGCAAAAACAAAAAAAGGGGGTTCGGTTAAAGCGCAAGTGGTTGCTGAACCGAAAAAGGAGCCTGCCGCAGAGCCAGTAAGCGCACCTGTTGCAGAAGTGGTAGCAGAACCGGCAGAAGTATCGAAACCCGAGCAAGAATAAATAGAAGACGGAGTTAATAAAAATGCCAAAGATGAAAACCAACAAAGGTGCCGCCAAGCGGTTTCGCAGAACGGGCACCGGAAAAATTCGCAAGAATAGCGCTTTCACCAGCCATATTCTGACAAGTAAATCCACTAAGAGAAAAAGAAACCTGCGGAAATCCAGCATGATGGCAGACGGAGATGCGAAACGCATGAAGGTTTTGCTCCCTTACTAAACTAACCGCAAGTTATCTGATACCAGGAGAATTTCAAAATGCCACGAGCAGTAAACGGGACAGTCGCCCGAAACCGACGTAAAAAAATCTTAAAATTAGCCAAAGGCTACCGCAGTGTGCGGAGCACCTGTTTCCGCAAAGCTCGGGAATCTGTTGAACATGGTTTGTGCTACGCCTATCGCGATCGGAAAAACCGCAAGCGCGAGTTTCGCCGACTCTGGATTGCCCGGATCAACGCCGCAGTCAGAGCCCAAGGCATGAACTACAGCCAGTTCATGTATGGACTGAAAAAAGCCGAAATTGAGCTCGACCGTAAAGTTCTCTCTGATATGGCCATCCACAATCAGGATTCCTTCAAAGCCCTGACCGAAACCGCACGCGCCCAACTCTCAGCGTAACGATGACCACTCGGCGTAGGGCCAGCTGGCAATGACTTTATTGGCAGACAAAAATGATCTCGGCTTTATAAATAGCCTTTGCTCATTGCCCGTGCGGCGAGCAGCCACTAGGCGCGGGTCCAACAAAATGCAATAACTCTTTAAAGCTAGCAACAATACTCTCGGCTCAACGAGCCATTGCCAGTTGCCCCTGCGGCGAGCAGGCGGCCCCTCTTCATGTAAAACATGATTGATACCATCGAAAAACACCGACAGGATTTCGACTCCCGCATCGGTAGCACTTCCACTCCGGAACCTCTCAAACAACTTCGTATAGATTTCCTCGGGAAAAAAGGCTGTGTCCAAGCTCTCATGAAAGACCTACGTCAGGCTTCTCCGGAAGAGAAACGGCAACTGGGCAAACTCATCAACGACTTCAAGCGGCATGTCGAAATCCGGCTCGAAGAAAAAGAAGATGCGCTGGGTAAATCTGCCAACCGCCCGTCTGCTAAAAGTGAAACCTTTGACACCACTTTGCCGGGAAGAAAAGAAACCACCGGATCCCTGCACCCCATCACTCAGGTGATGGAAGAGATCACCGCCATTTTTATGGGATTGGGATTCCAAGTCGAAGAGGGCCCCGAAATTGAAACGGACTATTATAATTTTGAGGCGTTAAATATTCCCAAAGACCACCCCGCACGAGATATGCAGGATACCTTTTACGTGGAAGGGGAAATGGTTTTGCGGACCCATACTTCACCGGTGCAGATTCATGTAATGGAAAACCGCGAACCGCCATTGCGCATTATCGCGCCGGGAAAAGTTTATCGCTGCGATTCCGATGTATCCCACACCCCCATGTTCCATCAAATCGAAGGACTCATGATCGATAAAAATATTTCTTTCAGTCACCTCAAAGGCATCATGAACATTTTTCTTCAGGAAGTATTCGGCAAAGACACGAAAGTCCGCTTCCGTCCCAGTTTTTTCCCATTCACTTGTCCCAGCGCCGAAGTTGATATTCAATGCGTGATGTGCGGAGGCAAAGGATGCCGGGTTTGCTCGCAAACCGGATGGCTGGAAATTCTCGGTTGTGGAATGGTTGACCCTGCGGTATTAAAATTCGTCGACTACGACTCCGAAAAATGGACCGGGTTCGCATTTGGACTCGGCATCGAACGCATCTCCATGCTGAAATACGGCATCAACGATATTCGCCTGTTTTTTGAAAACGACCTTCGCTTCCTCAAACAATTCTAACCCGCTAACGTGGAAGCCTGTGAGACTTCCATCATTAGCTTCTCGCTCTTATAGGGTAGGAAGCATTGATCTACTGCCAGTGGGGGACTCCCTACCCTTATCATCCCCGTATTCCTGATTGCACCATTGTATACAGGAGTTTAGTCCCAAAATGTCCACTCCATGGCAACCCGCAGAAATATAAACAATTATTTTTTTGGCACGAGGATTGCTATTTACATGGTAGGTGAGATAAATTTTTTTAAACTAAACCGTGATTTTTCATGAGCTATCAGGCACCGGCACCCGATTGCATCTGCCAAGCTATTAATTTTATTGAGGTTTTTTCTTTTACTTTGGGTATATGTCCCTTAGCCGGAAAAACTTTGTTAAACCGGGAGATTCAGTAATGACTTACGGAGTGTTAACTATTGTGCTCGGACTGGTCATTTTTTTAGTCTCCAAGCTCCTCCCTGCAAAAGTCCACAAACAGAGCGCCAACCAGAATTCGGAAAATACGGCCGATTTGAGCCATAAAGGAGCGGACACTCCTGAAAAACTGGCCCAATGGGTTTTGCAGACGGAAAAAACAAAAACCGAGCTGAAAGAAAAGTTATGCCGGGCTCCGGCTGCTCTCGGTTCAGAAAATTTATTTGGACGTGACCAAGTCATCCTCGATTTGTTCAAAGCCATCAACAAACCAACGTCGCTTATAGAATTACACGGTAAACCGGGTAGTGGTAAAACCACTTTGGCATTGACGGTGGTTAATAAATACAAATTCAATTTCCAAAATATTCTACTGTATCTGGATTTTGGCGGGGGAGGGGAAGATGCACTTTCTACCAAAGAGGCCATGGTACAAATTATTCTCTCTATCCGACCGACGATGCGCATCCCTGAAAGTTTGGCCCAACTCAACAAGCTATATCAGCTTATGATGGAGAAGCGTCAGGGCGTTTTCGTTCTGGATAACGTGGCTTCAGCCGAACAGGTCCAGGAACTGAAACCTGCCTCTTCCTCTTCTTGGCTGATGATTGTTACTGCTGAGAAAAAACTGGGAATGGACGAGGCCTTTTCAGTTAATGTTGAACCTCTTGAAGTCGCACCTGCCCAGGATTTTTTGGTCGATCGATCGCTCAGGTTAAAACCGCGAGCAAGAGAAACCGCCAAATTATGCCGAGGCCTTCCCCTGGCTCTTGAAATATGTGGCCGCTTTCTGCTCTCAAACGTAAAGGTCTCTCCAGCAGATTTTGTCAATCTGTTGCGTAAACACCGGAACAATTCATTACTGGAACAGAGTGATGAATGCGAAGAAGCATTGCTGGCCGCATTCAAAGCCGTTTATCATTCCCTAAATAATAAAGAGCAGAACGTTTTTTATCAATTGGCGGTCTTTCCCGCATCCTTTGACTCGATTGCCGCCGCCCAGGTTTGTGAAGAAAACGGTGACTGCTTAAAAACTCTTGCTCAGTTCGGGCTGGTCAAAACCAACCCCGTTAACAAACGTTATAGCCTGCACAACTGGGTGAAGAACCAGCTTAAAAACTATCTCCCCGAAAAAACCTCCCGGGAAGCGAGACTGAGGCATGCGGCTTATTATCTTCCTGTCTTCAAAGCGGCACAGGAAAACATATCAAAGGGCGGCGAAAAATCCCGCGATGGACTGCAATTATTTCACAGGGAATGGGCTAACATTCAAGCGGCCTTGAACCGGGTCCGCAAAAATAGCGTGGAAGGAAAACAAGCCGCAGAACTGTTCAATGCTTACATGATCGCAGGGGCTGAACTGCTTCCGTTACATTTTTTTCCCAAAGAATGCCAGAGCTATCTGGAAGCGGGACTAAAAGTCTCGCAAAGACTGGGGACAAAAAATAGTGAGGCCCAACATCTGGTGAACCTCGGGTCATTTCACATTTCCCAGGCAAAATACAAGGAGGCCGAGGAATACCTGCAACAGGCAAACCAACTGGCCACTACCTTGCAAGATGCTCAAATCACAGGAAAAGTTCTTAACGAAATGGCAAGGTTGTATCTCGCTACTGATAAAGCCGAGGAAACCATTAATACACTTCTGGATAAAAGAAAATTGTTCCAGGAAAGCAAGGTTGAAGTGGACGAGGAGATCAGTTTGTTAAGGCTGGGTCTCGCCTATGAGAAAAAAGGTGAGTTCAGCAAAGCCATCGAGGCGATGAAAGAAGGACAAAAAAAGGCAAGAGCCAACGGAAACGGACATTGCGTGGAAACCTTCCTCAAACATCTCGGATTCTGTCTGGGCGAAGCGCAAGACCTTACCAATGCGGAAGATTATTTTGAGGCAAGCCTGGGGCTGGCCCGAAGCCTGGGGAAAAGAAAAGACGAACTGGAAATTCTCCTGAAGTTTGGAACCATTCATACAAAGTCGCAAGATATTGAACGAGCCATGACCCTGCTTAAAGAAGGACTCCGATTGGCTGAGAAACACCACGACAACAGATACAAAGGACTATTTCTGAAACAGCTCGGAGACGCCTATACCCTTATGCAGGACAATCAAAAAGCAGTGGAAAGCTATATGCATGCCATTGGTCCGCTTAAAAAAGCCAAAGAAACAGGACTGGTTGATAAAATTAATAAGCGGCTGAATCAGTCCTTTGAGGTGGCAGAAAATGAACCGGCCGAAATTAAACAGACGGAAAACAATGCAGAAGTATCTGCGATAAAAAGAGTCATCAAACCCCTGCGAAAGCTCAGTCAGAGCAAAGGACTCAGGCTTGTACAAAGCAAAACGGAGGAGTTTATCGAGCGCGGAGACACTAAAATGATTTCTTATTATATAGGAAGTATTGAGAAAATCATTAAAACCCATGAGTTGGATATTAAAGAATCTACTACCCGGGAAGGCCTGTTAGAATTGATGGGAGCACTTCGCCAAAACAACCATCACGCCTGCGCCACAATCTTCAAAAATAAATTCAGCCTGTAACTGCTAGCCGCAGGGGCAAATTGCAATGTCTTCATCTTGCAGGCAAACGTTCTCTCGGCTCAACAAGTCATTGCTAGTCAGCCCCATGCCTGGTAGGCTTAATTAATTCCTGATCAAAATAGTTGATGGACATTCCAGCATCGAGAACCAGACCCTGAGCGTTGATACCGCTGGCGCGTTCGCTCAATAAAAATACTGCGGCGTTGGCCGCCTCCTGAGTGGTCAAGGATTTTTTCCTCAATGTTGCTTTTTCGGCATGCAGGTAGGAATCAATATAACCGGGGATGCCTGCTGACGCCGATGTCTTGAGCAGACCAGGATTGATGGAGTTGAATCGGACTTTAGAAAAAGCGCTGAACGATTTCGCCAGAAAACAGAGCGTGGAATCGAGCGCCGCTTTTGCCGGAGCCATGTAGCCATAATTTTCTGCCGCCATTCGCGTGGTAGAAATCGATACCGTAACGACAGAGGCCTGTTCATCCAACAAGTCCTTAAAAACATTGGCAAGCTGGATCAGGGAATAACAACTGATATCGATGGACTGGAGAAAATCTTTTTTTGGCGTTTCATGAAACGGTTTCCAGCCTTCGGAATAATTAGCAAAAGCTATTGAGTGGACGAGTCCGTGCAAAACCTTACAGTGCTCAGCAACTTGAGTCTTTAGCCGTTCAACTTCTTCCTCTTTTTCCACATCGCAAACGACGACGATTTTCCCCGCCAGAAGTTTTTCCAAAGATTTCTTACGGTCTTCGGAGCGGACACTGTAAATGACCTTCGCGCCTTCCTCCTCCAACGTCTTAGCAATATGCCAGGCAACACTTTTTCTGTTAGCCACTCCGGTCACCAAGAAGTTTTTCTTTTCAAGATCCAAAAAACTCATTTTTCCTATTTGCCTCTCAATTCACGGTTCAGTTTAAATTTTTCCAAACCAAAAAATATTATTTTGTTTCCGCAACCAGCATAGCAGAAAACTCCAGGGTGACCGCAGTCTTACCATTGACGCTGGCTTTTCCCGTCATATAAGCGGCACTGCTGATCAGGTCATTGAGGGTCACCTCAATCTGCAGGGTATCTCCGGGATGAACGGCGTGCTTGAGTTTGATGTTGTTGACCCGGGTAAGAACAGGGATCTTGCCTTCGTTGGCGATGCGTTTGCCCATCATGATGGCGCCAGCCTGAAAAATAGCTTCGAAGATTAACACTCCCGGCATGATCGGTCTTCCCGGATAATGGCCCTCAAAAAACGGTTCTTTCGGGTCAATCTTTTTTTCCGTCTTGATGCTATTGTCAGTTTCTTCAAGCACCCGATCAACAAACAGGAAAGGCGGGCGATGGGGAATATATTGAAGAAAGTCCTGTGACATTCTATAGTCCCCCGGTTACCTCTAACACCGAGCCTGTGATGTAAGAAGATTCTTTTGAAGCCAGAAACAACACCGGGTAGGTGACATCTTCCGGAGTGCCAAAACGTTTCAGGGGAATCTGGTCCTTGTAGGATTTTCTCTGCTCTTCCGGCAGATCGCCAATGAAGTCGGTGTCGATGAATCCCGGCGAAACGCAATTTACGGTTATCTTCCGGCTCGCTACTTCCTTGGAAAGGGATCGCATGAATGCCACCTGTCCCGCTTTTGACGCGGAGTAATTGGCCTGACCCGCAAACCCGAACTTGCCGATGGGAGAGGTTAAAGTGATGATCCGTCCATACCTTTGGCGCATCATCGACTGCACCGCCAGTTTACTCAAATTGAAAGTTCCCGTCAGGTTGGTGTCGATAACCCGGTTCCAGTCTTCCGCTTTCATCATGCCGACAATCGAATCGGATCGAATGCCAGAACTAATAACAAGAATCTGGAAGTTTTCATACTTCGCTTCAATATCTTTATAAAACTTTTCCACCGCTTCATAATCTGTAACATCGAACTTATGAATGTCGAGACAATCGGCGTGGCCGGCATTGGCACGTTTAAAGTTCTCTGCCTCCTCATCGTTGCTCCGATAAGTGGCGACAACTTTCGCTCCGGCTTTCAGAAACGCCTCGGAAATAGCCCGGCCTATACCGCGCGTTCCACCCGTAACCAAGGCCGTTTGGCCTGTAAAATCAAATTCCATCTCAGTATGTTATATGTAAAATGAGTTTCAGGAAAGAGGAAAGAACCGCTAATGTGAGGTCAAGCGGATGCGGTCACCAGGCTTGGACTCAACTGACGGAGATATTTATCGGTTTCGTTGGCGACAATGACCCCATAGTTCGCCGCTCCAAGCCAGCCCGACATGATAATCCCCACCGAACCGGCATGGAACAACCCATTGATCTGTTTAGGAAGATCCCGGCTTATTTTGAGTCCTTCAAACTTGGTTCCAAATGAAGTGCCCGAAGGGTGTAGGGTGTAACGCTTGAAAGTTTTTGGGGTCGAGGCTTCCACGTGATCGACCTTTTTGCGTATGCCCGGAACATATTTTTCCAGCGCATCGAGAGTGGTTTGCTCGAGATGATGCTTGTCTTTTTTGTATTCGGATTCGCTCAGGTTCGCCCAGTCCTGATAGCGGGCGTTGGTCGAAGAAACGATAGAGTATCGATTGGTACCGGGGCGAATTTCCGGATAATAAAACGAAAACGTGCGACTGGTAACATCTTTGCTCAATATTTGGTCTGTACAGTATTCGTCGGCCTCGGATGAGAACAGCAGGTCGCCCACATTCGGCACGGTCTCTCCTGTTTTAATGCCCATATAAACCTGGCAACTGGAATTGTTGAGCCTAACTTTTTTGACCTCTTTGATAAATTCAGGATCAAAATGTTCCTCACCAGTCAGCTGCTCGATGGTGGTCAGCAAGTTGGAATTGGAAAGCACCGACTTGCACTGAATGTCCTGCCCGTTGATGCGAACCCCCTGCACCGTTTTATCATCCACATAAATTTTTTCGACCATGCAGTGCGTGCGAATGTCTACACCGTTTCGCAACAGCTCCTGCTTCATTTCTTTAATCAGATGATCGGTCCCGCCTTGATAGGTGAACACTCCCTTATCCATGAAATTGGAAAACACAATGCCATAAGTGATTGCCGGGTCATCGAGGGTCGAGCCATTGGCGTAGGTGATCGGTTCCATGAGAAACCGCCAGACATCGGTGCGGCCGGGAAAATATTTCTCAAAAAGTTCGCGGGTGGTCATGACCACTTCGTCATAGAAGTTCATGTCGCGGACGGTTAAAAAGAACTCGTCGATCACTTCTCTTAAAATACCGAAACGCTCGCGCAATATATGGGTGAAATCGATTTTGTCGAAGGAGGTATTAACAGAAAACTGCGGGTTGTCGAAACGCACATTTTTGAGCTGGATGACCCGGTGCGAAATATCCTGAGTCCAGTATTTTCTGAGAGTCTTGATCATTCCGCAGGGGAACCCGTGCAGGGAGATATCCATGACATGCCCGCCCTTGCGTTTGAACCAGGTCGCCATGCCGCCCATATTATAATGATGCTCGGCCAGCAAAACCTTATGTCCCAGCTTGGCGAGAAGATTGGCCGACGTCATTCCTGCCAGACCGCTGCCGATCACGACCGTGTCGTAAGCCGACAAGACACCCTTTAACCAGTTTCTTGGTGGTTTGTTCATTAGATCAAAAGATTATTTTTTGCCCGTTTATCGTAAAAGATGCAAGTTGGCCATGGATATTCCACTCAACGTGGCCCCGATAATACCTAAAAACCCCTGGTCTGTCCCGCATATATACAGGTTTTTGACAGGGGTTTTTCCGTTCTTAATCTTCTCCGGCGATCCATAGACGGCCCCGTTAATATGGCCTGTATATCTCTTTATGGTCTTAGGCGTAAACGAATCTAAAAATACCACATTATCGCGAAAATCGGGGGAAAATGTGAATAACTCCTCTAAAGCCCGGCCCCTCCACTCTTTTTTGGCGGCGATATAGTCTTTTCTGGGCAGGCTGTCCCATTTGTCGAAACTGGCCAGATTGGTCAGCCTAATCAACCCTTCTTCAAGGGGTTTCGGATATTTAAAATTATTAGAGCAACACAAAACACCGCTGGAAATGTCGATCAGATCCGCCGGCACCTTGTAGTTGAACCTCGGCTGAGTCGAAAAGAAGACAATGCTGCGGTCATAACCCAACTCGCGCGGTTCCTTATCCACCACAAAAAGTGACTCCATAAAAGACACCTGCCCGGTCTCGCAAGTTCCGGTTTCGGCAAGTTCCGGCTGGCAACGGTTCAGCGTTTCCACATACCCCATGGAAGAAAGCACTGCGACGGTGTCCAGCTCTTCCTCGTTCTCAAGCGTCACCGAGCCGACCGTCCCCGCACTGGCGTTGATGGTTTTCACCCCGTTGCCCATCTTCAACTCGCCGCCCAGTTCCTTGAACCGCTCGGCCATGAGATGGAGAATATAATGCATGCCGCCTTCAGGCTTCGAAAAACCTTCAATAAAAATGCTCTTGAACATGATGACGAACTGATAGAAATCCATATCGCCTTCACGCGCGTTGCCGTAATACATCAACGGACAAAACAACATGTCGATCAGTACAGGATCGCTGATGAATGATTCCAAAACAGGTTGAGATAAAAGACGCTCGCCGTCATCAAGATTCAGTTCGTCGAAAGCCAGAATCTTTTCCGCCAGTTTGTTGAATCCGTCTATCTGATCGGGGAACTGTTCCGCCACTTCCTGACGCATAAACTCAAAGTCGTTGGTGAAGCGAAAAGATTTCTCAGGGAAGCGCACCTCCGATATCTCTTGCTGGCACAGGCGGAAGTCGTCATGACTGAATCGAAGTTGTTTGAGAAGCTTGCCCAATGGCGAAGACCGAACACCCTTGGCGGTGAAGTTGGTCATGGCATGAAGCCCAACATCGAAGGTGCGGTTTTTTCTTACATAAAAAGAGTTCAACCCGCCCAACTCAACATGCTTTTCAACAATGCAGACTTTTTTGTCGAACATGGCCAGGCGAATGCCAGCGGCTAATCCCGATAATCCCGCACCTATAACAATCGTGTCATAACGCATAGTCAAATTATACCACCACTAGGCACCCACTAGGCGTGGGGCCGACTGCAATAGCTATCTCTGGGGAGCAAAAGGTCATCTCGGCCCAACAAACCATTGCCCGTCATTGCGAGGAGCCAACAGCGACGAAGCAATCCAGAAAGACTGGATCGCCACGCTCCCTTCAGTCGCTCGCGACGACGAATGGAGCTCCACAATAACAGTTTCTGCAATTGGTTAAATGTATTTAGAATCTGTAAGAAATTTGCAATCAAAAAAGGGCGGGGTAGAAAACTTAACTACTGGCCAAGGGCCGGTTTTTTAATAAGGGGGTGAGGTAAGAAACACAACCGGCCATGGTAGCCAGATGTTCGTAATCTTTTTCCGGTACTTCTATGTTGAAACGTTTTCTAAGTTCCATAACGATATCGAGGAAATCCATCGAATCCAGGTCAATCTGGTCGCGCAATTTGGTGTTATCGTCAATAGAACTGATATCCTCATCCGGGGCTATATCGGCAAGGATATTAAGAATAATCTGCCTTACTTCTTCAATCGTCATTACTGCACTCTCCCAAGTCTCCGTTAACCTTGATTTTAATAGAAGATAGGGCCAATTTCAACCCTAAATCCACCCTCCGTGGGGACAAAAAAGGGGGTAATTAGCCCGGATATTGCTTGAGAGGTTCCAAATCATCCTGGCCTACTGGTCACCGCGCAGTTTTTTCGATTCGGCAATATTGGCTTTTTTACCAGTTGAACCCTGTGTTGAAGACCGGCCTTCTCAACAACGTGCAAGGCCTTCTCATAATATTCTATCGCCTTGTCGTACTCACCTTTTTCTCTCCACGCAAACCCCAGATTGTTCCAGTCTATTGCCACAGTAGGATGTTCGGGCTCAAATGATTTTAGATCAGATTCCAGCGCCTTCTCGTAATACTCAATGGCTTGATCATGTTCACCCAAGATATTAGCCATGAATCCCGCGTTATTTAAATAAAGTGCGTTTTTAGAGGCAAGCTCCACCGCCTGACTGTAATATTTCTGTGCGGTTTGATAGTCAATGCGATCCTCAGCCAGTTTACCGAGAGCGTGGGCCACCGCCGCCCAAGGCTCGTCTTGGCTTTTCTTCTCCTTCATATAATGGGAGAGCAATTCCTCTAACGCCGAAGCGTCCCCTTCTTCCAGCTTTCGTTTTGCTTCCGCCAACTCCTCTTCCGAAACAGAATTCTTCAGCTTCTCGTTTTCAAGAGCCTTTTCTGTTTCCGCTAAAACTGTCTTTCTTTCCGCCAATGCTTTTTGAGTATCGGCCAGCTTGGCGCGCGCACCCTCCAGCTCCTGCTCCAAGCTGGTCTTTTCTGCGATAACTTTTTGATCTACTGGAACCCCCGAACTTAACGAATCCTTAACCCGTTCACCAAGCTTTAAGATTTTCTCTTCAATGTTTTTTTCTTGATCCTCAAATAATTTTGTAATGCCTGCCTGATCCAAGCCGTAGTGAATATGCTGTGTGGTTACCTGGTCATTTTGGACGGCTGGTGCATTCGGGGGTTTTGCGGCTTCTACTTCTGCCTTCACTCCATCTTTTCCCAAGCCGAGTTTGAGGCTACCGAACTTGCCTTTACGTAATAAGACAACCGTCACAATCCCGGCAAAAACCAAAATGCCAATAACGATTTCAATCATCCCGGTCTCCTGATAAATGGGAGTAATTACTTCTTTAACCTAGCAGAATAATTTCTCTTAACCGAATAAAATATGCTGGCCGCTGGCCCCACGCCTAGTGGTAGCGTTTTACTATAAGGACAGAGTTGATACCGAACATGCCGAAGGAGTTGTTCATGATGTAATCTACGGAGGGGAGTTTTTCTGGTTTGTTGGCGACCAGGTTGTTCAAGGCACAATCCGGGTCGAGGTTGTCTAGGTTGATGGTGGGGTGAACCATGAGGTCATCGAAAGCGGGCAGGTTGCCGGAAAGTTCCAGCGTGCCTGCGGCGCCCATGGTGTGACCGATAAAACTTTTGGTGTTGTTGATGCGCGTCTTGCTGTTCTCGCCAAACACATCGCGGATGGCTTTGGCTTCCTGAATATCGCCCATCTGCGTTGCGGTGGCATGGGCATTGAGGATGTCGATGTCGTTAGGTTTGAGTCCGGCTCTATCCAATGCGAGTCGTATGCACTCGGCCTGTCGGCCCGGATCGGGCAGGATGAAATCGATAGCGTCGGAATTGATGGCATAGCCGACAATTTCGCCATAAATTTTCGCGCCGCGTTTTTGCGCGTCTGGCAATCGTTCGAGCGTGTAGACGGCCCCGCCTTCTGAACAGACAATGCCATTCCTGTTTTTATCGAACGGGCGGCTGGCTTTAGTTGGGTCTTCGTGCTCGGCCAGTGCGCCTTCACTTTTAAAACTGGCAAAGATGCCGAAGGTGTGGATGCTCTCAGACACCCCGCCCGCCAAAGCAAGATCGACTTCGCCCAAGCGCAACATCTGTACGCCCTGGATGACACCCATATTACCAGCTGCACAGGCCGCACCGATGGTGTAATGCGGCCCGGTGATTTTCATGTTCAAGGTCACTTCGCCCGCCGGATTGTTGGACACCGTGCGGGGATTATGATGGTGCGACCAAAACTTGGTGTCATAACCATACTGGCTGATGTTGTAGACTTCGTTCTCAGTTTCGACATTGCCGTGTTCAGTCACACCGAGATAGACACCGACTTTGGAACGGTCAATCGCTTCGAGATCAATGCCAGCATCGGCGATGGCTTCCTGCGAACAGTAGATTGCGACGGAACCCACTCGTGTGCCGCGACGACGTTCTTTTTTCTTCTGATATTTCAGTTCATCAAAATCACAAACTCCGGCATGGACCTGCCCCATATAGCGAGTCTCGAAGTTTGTTACTCCCGAAACCCCGTTGAGCAGGTTTTGCCGAAACTCTTTCAGGTTGTTGCCATTGGGGGCGGTCAACCCGATTCCTGTGATTACGATGCGTTCGTTAAGGTCAGACATTTTTTACCAGCAAGGCAACGGCGTAAGCCGCGATGCCTTCTTCCCGCCCGGCGAAACCAAGCTTTTCGGTTGTGGTGGCTTTAATATTTATCTGGTCCGTTTCGACATCCATTGCCGTGGCAAGATTCTTTTTCATTTCTTCAAGATGTGGAGACAGCTTGGGTTTTTGCGCAACAATCACCGAATCGGTGTTGGCAACTTCAAAACCTTTTTCCCGACACATGCGCATGACTTCTTTGAGGAGCAGCAAACTGGAGATGCCTTTCCACCTCGGGTCGGTATCGGGGAAGTAGGCGCCGATATCCCCCGCGCCCATGGCTCCGAGCAAAGCATCGCATAACGCATGAATCAAAGCATCGGCATCGGAGTGCCCGTCGAGTCCCATCGAATGCGGAACCTCGACCCCGCCGAGGATGAGTTTTCTACCCTCAACCAGGCGGTGCACATCATAACCATTGCCAATACGAATATTAGATAAATTCATAAACCCCCCTAGCCCCCTTGTCAGGGGGGAACTGGGCAAAAGCAACTTAGGCCGAGATACGTTTATTCTCGCCCCGTAAAGCTATTGCTATTTGCCTCCCATGCTAATGGGTGACTGTTATTAGTTTTGTGGCTTCTTCGCGAGCCCAGCGGTCGGCTTCAAGAACATCTTGCAATTCCTTAAGGGGAACCGGGCGGTGATTATGCATCACCATGCGAATAATTTCTGCGATATCTTTATAGGGGATCAGTTCATCGAGGAACGCCTGCACTGCGATTTCGTTAGCGGCGTTGAGCACTGCCGGCAGAGTCTGGCCCATTTCCATGGCATCCATCGCCAGTTGCAGGCAGGGAAATCTTTCGTAGTCGGGAGCCTCAAAAGTCAGGTCACCCATTGTCGCCAAATCCAGAGAGGGAAGTTCACTTTCAAAACGATCCGGATAAGTCAGGGCGTAAGCGATGGGAACCCGCATATCGGGGATGCCCAATTGCGCCATGATGGAGGTGTCGACAAACTCGATCATCGAATGAATGATGCTCTGCGCGTGAACGATGACCTCGACGTTAGTCTCCACGCCGAACAACCATTTAGCTTCTATATATTCGAGGCCCTTGTTCATCATGGTGGAAGAGTCGATGGTGATTTTGGCCCCCATACTCCAGTTTGGGTGATTGAGCGCCTCTTTCACCGTGACGTTTTCCATCTGCTTGAGACTGAAAGTTCTGAAAGGCCCCCCGGACGCGGTCAAAATAATTTTTTTGATGCGCTCCAGTTTTTCTCCGTTTAGAGCCTGGAAAATTGCGCTGTGCTCGCTGTCGATCGGAATGATTTTAGTGTTGGTGAGTGCGGCTTCTTTCAGCACCAGTTCGCCGGCAATGACGAGCGTTTCTTTATTGGCAAGCGCCAGGTTTTTACCGGCTCTGAGTGCGGCGATGGCCGGGAGTAGTCCGGCACTTCCCACCACTCCAGAAACGACCAAGTCAGCTTCCGAAAAAGAAGCGACAGAAACCGAACCCTCCTGACCAGAAACAATTTCCACATCCAGATCGGCGACCAGCTTTTTCAACGCATCCACTTTGGTGGTGTCAAACAGGGCGGCGAGCGCGGGCTTGAATTTCCGAATCTGGCGGGCGAACAGCTCCACGTTGCTTCCGGCGGACAGGGCGCAAACCTGAAAATTCTCGGGATAGCGTTCTATGACGTCCAGCGTGTTGACACCGATGGAACCCGTCGAGCCTAGAAGGGATATCTTTTTCATGAAGTTGTCCTGACGGGGTTTGATTATGTCCCCAAGAACAATTGGTAATAACAATAGAAGGCCGGGGCGGCAAACAACAGACTGTCAATGCGATCGAGAAAACCGCCGTGGCCCGGAATTAGCGAGCCAGAATCTTTCACCCGACAATTTCTTTTTATCAGAGATTCCGAAAAATCCCCAAACTGACCGATGATACCGCATATAAAGGCCACAATCAAACAATGCGTTAGCGAAAACTCCTGAAAAAACCATAATTTGACAATTACTGCGGCCAAAAGAGTTCCCAGTATATTGGCGATAGCTCCTTCCACCGTCTTGTTGGGACTGACCACAGGCATGAGCTTGTGCTTGCCCAAGGCCCGGCCACCATAATAGGCCGCCGCATCACCGGCCCAGATCAGAAGCAGGATAAACACGATCATCTGGCTTCCACCTTCCAGATTGCGGATCAACAGGAAGTAGCCACCCAGACCGGCAATATAGAAAACTCCCAGAACCGTGTAGGCAATCGGATCCAAAGCCACCTTCACATCATTTTCTCTGAAGAACCATGTCGTGAACAAAACCACAGGAAGAAGGACGGCAAATAAAAGTAAATACTGGGTACCCAGATAGAAACCCAGTAGAAGCAGGAAACTCAACACCCCGCCCTCTACGGGAAAACCTTCCACACCCATATTGGAAATCATGGAAAAGTATTCGTAGCTGGCAACCAAAGCCACCGCCACGACAAAACCAAAGAATAAAAGAGGCGAGCCGTACAACACTATTCCCAACACAATGGGAATGGCTATAGCTCCAGTGATAAGGCGTTTCAAGAGCCGACTCCTGTCAGGTTTTTATGAATTTTTGTGGAGATGTTTAAAGTCACGGATGCAGGTTTCTCAGTAGGAATGGTCAATGGTTAGCTTTGATAATTTGCTCTTGCGTCATTCCAAAGCGCCGATCTCTGCTTTGAAAGTCAATGATCGCGTTCAGAAAATCATCATCCGAAAAATCTGGCCACAACACATTGGTGTAGTGCAATTCGGTATAAGCACTCTGATACAAAAGAAAATTACTGATCCTTCTTTCTCCACTGGTCCTGATAATAAGGTCCGGGTCGGGAAGAGGGTGCGTGGAAAGAAACGATTCAAACATGGACTGATCAATTTCTTCCGGCCTGATTTCTCCCGAGCGCACCTGCTCGGCAATATTTTTCACTGCGTCGATGATCTCCTGCCTGCCGCCATAACTCAGCGCCAGAGTGAGGACCATACCGGTATTGTTGCTGGTATCTTCTATAGTATGACGGATCAATTTTTGAATCGCCTCGGGCAATTCCTCAACACGCCCAATGGTATTGAAACGGATATTTTCATCTTTCATTCGCTTCACTTCCTTCTTCAAATAAAAATCCAGAATTTTCATGAGCGTGTTGATTTCTGCGGAAGGGCGGTTCCAGTTCTCATCGGAAAACGAGTAGAGGGTCAAAGCTTCCAGGTTGAGTTTGCGGCTCAGGGTGACAATGCGGTCCACGACCTTGACACCAGCCCAATGACCTTCAATACGAGGGAGGGAGTGATTTTGCGCCCAGCGCCCATTGCCATCCATAATAATGGCCACATGCCTGGGCAAACGATTGGGATCTATTTTTTCCTGTAATGCTGTATCGACCAAGGAGGCGGCTCCTGGTTAATCGGCCAAACCCACCGGTAAGAAGAAGAGGGGCTCTCGGATAAACATACTACCTGCATACTGAAAAGATACTACAAAAAACTGCTTCACACATCCATCATATTTTTTTCTTTAACTTGGGCAATTTTATCAATTTCAGCGACAAATTTGTCGGTCATTTTCTGGATATCGTCCACGGCCTTATGACTTTCGTCTTTCGAGATTTCATGGTTTTTTTCTGACTTTTTCAGCTTGTCGTTAACATCCCTCCGCACATTCCGGACCGCCACCTTACTGTCTTCAGAATACTTTTTCACCAGCTTGACCAATTGTTGCCGACGCTCGCTGGTCAGCGGTGGAATGCTAAGGCGAATCGTCTTACCATCACTGTTAGGAGTCAGACCAAGATCTGATGACTGCACGGCTTTCTCAATATCCTTCAAAATCGATATTTCCCAGGGCTGGATCGTCAGGGTATGGCTGTCCGGTGTGCCTAAAGTCGCCACCTGACTCAAAAGAGTCGGGGTTCCGTAATAGTCGACCTTGAGATCATCCAACAGGGCAATCGAAGCCTGGCCTGTGCGCAACTTTCCCAGCTCATGATGCAGATGGTCGATTGAAATCCCCATTTTCTTTTCTGCGTCGTGGATTAAATCAGCAATCATTTTAAGACTCCCACTGTGGTGCCGAGTTTTTCACCCAACAGAACCCGTTTAATACTATGTTTATCGCGAAAGTTAAAAACGACCATCGGTAGTTTGTTATCCATACATAGAGATACCGAGGTCGAGTCCATAACCTTCAAGCCTTTCTTCAGCACATCCAGATAAGACAGCTCCTTGTACTTCGTGGCCGTTTCATCTGTCTTGGGATCAGCCGAGTAGACTCCATCGACCTTGGTAGCTTTGAAAATCACCTCCGCGCCAATTTCCATGGCCCTTAGAGATGCTGCAGTATCAGTGGTGAAATAGGGGTTGCCTGTTCCGCCTGCGAATATAACAATACGCCCTTTTTCCAGATGACGAATTGCGCGACGGCGCACATAGGCTTCGGACACCGCCTGAATTTCGATAGCTGACTGCAGGCGGGTGGGAATTCCAACACTCTCCAAAGCATGTTGCAACGCCAGGCCATTGATCACCGTCGCGAGCATCCCCATATAGTCGCCGGTGGTGCGCTCGATTCCTATGGAACTCAAGGACGCGCCTCTTAGAATATTGCCACCTCCAATGACAATGGCAATTTCCACTCCAAGATCTCTGGCCTCGCGGATTTCTTCTGTAATATTTGTCAGAGCACCCTGATCCAGACCAAACGCACCTTCTTCAGCGGCCAGTGTTTCTCCGCCCAGCTTCAACAATACCCTTTTATAAATCGGCTCACCCATTAACTTCAAATCTTGAAAATTGACGAATATTGATATTTTCACCCAGCAGGGCAATTTTCTGTTTGATCAATTCGCCAATAGTAACACTGGTATCCTTGACGAACGGTTGCTCCAACACGCAGTTCTCTTCGTAGAATTTTTCCATTTTTCCGGTAACCATTTTTTCAACAATGTTTTCCGGCTTTCCAGATTCCTTGGCCTGATGGGCAAAGATTTCCCGTTCTTTTGCCAGAACCTCTTCCGTCACTTCTTCGCGGGTGGCAAAACGCGGTTTGGCCGCCGCAATATGCATGGCAATATCCCTGACCAGTCCCTGAAAGTCGGGGGTGTTGGCCACAAAATCCGTTTCGCAATTAAGCTCGATCATCACGCCAATCTTGCCGCCCTGATGAATGTAGGAACCAACGATTCCTTCACCGGTCTGGCGATCGGCCTTTTTATCGGCCTTTGCCAGTCCCTTTTTTCTGAGGTGGGTGATCGCCTCTTCCACATTGCCCTGGGTTTCTTTCAGGGCCGACTTGCATTCCATAATTCCTGCTCCCGACTGAGAGCGTAATTCCTTAACCATCGCAGCAGTTATTTCCATTCCATTTCCCTAATCAAAAATTGTTTATTAAAATTCAAAAATCAGATTTAACGCCGCCTCATACTTTTAAGAGGCGGCGAATAGCAAGCTCATAAAGTTCTAATTTATTAGAGCGCCCCTTAATTTTTCCGTCGCAACCGGTTTTTTAGACTCCCGGCTTCCATCCGGAGATGCTCTTTCCTTAAAGGGTGACCTATAGGAACCGGGGGGGGGATGTTCAGTAGTTCAGGCAGGCACAGAGCTTTCGCTGGCCCCGTTGTCACTGGCAACCGTAACCGGTTCCTCCGGCGCATCACTGGGTGCAGGTTTTTTCTCCGCCTCTTTTTTAGCCTGGCTGGCCCTGTTCATTTCCTGCCCTTCCAGATAGACATCCGCAATCCGCTGGGCAAACAGCTTGATAGAACGCATTGCGTCGTCGTTTGCCGGGATGGGATAGTCCACGCCGTCCGGGTCGGAATTGGTGTCGACCATAGCGATGATTTTAATGCCCAGCTTTTGACCTTCAGCCTGCGCGATTTTTTCTTTTCGTGTATCGACGATGAAAAGAGCATCCGGTAGATCCTTCATATTTTTGATGCCTCTGAAGAATTTATTCAGCTTTTCAATTTCTCGTCTCATTCTCAAAGCTTCTTTTTTATGTAAAAGATCGAACTGGTTTTCTTCATCCATTTTTTCCAGTTCATGCAACCGGGCGATACTCTTGCGAATGGTGGCAAAGTTCGTCAGCGTACCGCCAAGCCATCTTTGATTGATGTAGTACATTCCGCAGCGGGTGGCTTCTTCGGCAATCAGTTCCTGCGCCTGTTTTTTGGTCGCCACAAAAAGGATCTTCTTGCCGGCCCGAGCCAATTCCCGGACGCATTTTTCAGCTTCCTGAAAACGGACCAGAGTTTTCTGCAGATCAATAATATATATCCCGCTACGCACCCCATAGATATAAGGTTTCATTTTGGGGTTCCAACGATTAGTCTGATGTCCAAAATGGACTCCCGACTCCAACAACTGCTTCATAGTGATTTCAGACATGCAAACTCCTTAAAGGTGATTGGGTTGTACCTCCGCCTCCATCGCCTCGCGCCAAGAACCCGTAGGCCACCCTTGGCTTGATCCGGAAACGTGAGAGATTTTTTTGGGAAGTTCCCGAAAGGGAACTAAATTGTAGCGTCAGACTAACATATTCAACGGTGTGTGACAATACGAAACCCGCCAAAATAAGGCCTGACGGGTCGATTTTTGGCCTTTTTCCCCTATCGCCCGAGACAAATGCCTATCGACTCGGCGGTACGGACCAATTGACCGTCTGCCGGGACATAGCGGACAACTCCGGCCAGAGTTTCCAATGGAATCAGGGCAATATCCTGACATTTCAAGGCCACCATGGTACCAAATTTGCCTTCTGCGGCGGCTTCCACCGCCTGTGTTCCCAGCCGGGTGCCGAGAACCCGGTCAAAAGCCAGTGGAGTACCGCCCCGTTGCGTATGCCCTAATACCGTGCAACGCACTTCCAAATCGATTCGGTCGCTCAATTGTTTAGCGATGTAGTTGCCCACGCCCCCCAACTGCGCGACTCCCTGCAAACGGGTGGATGCTGCCTCACTGGTGATCGCTTCCTTGCCAATCTCTTTGGCGCCTTCGGCCACCACGATCACACTAAACGGACTTCCCCCTTCTGCCCGCAAGCGGATTTTTTCGAGGACTTTTTCCAGATCGTAAGGAATTTCCGGAATAAGAATGACATGCGCTCCGCCGGAAATTCCGGCTTCCAGAGCAATCCATCCAGAACCCCGGCCCATGACTTCCAGAATCATGACCCGGTGGTGACTTTCGCCGGTGGTTTGCAATCTGTCCAAAGCATCGCAGGCTACCTGCACGGCAGTCTGGTAACCGAACGTGTAGTCCGTGCCCACCAGATCGTTATCAATCGTCTTGGGGATTCCGATCACCGGCAGGCCTAGTTCAAAAAATTGGTGACCCAACTGCAGGGTGCCATCGCCGCCGACCACGAACAGGCAGTCCAGCTCAAGACGTTTGAAATTTTTGATCGCTTGTTGGGAATAATCCTGAGTAGTCAGGTTGCCGTCTTTGTCGAACTGACGGTATTCGAAAGGATCGCCTTTGTTGGTGGTCCCGAGAATGGTTCCGCCCAAGGGCAGGATATCTTTGGTTCCAGCAACAGTGAGTTTGCGATGTCGGTCAAAGATCAGGCCTTCGAAGCCCTGCTCGATGCCAATGACTTCGGCTTCATAACGGATGATTGCGGATCGGGTAACGGCCCGGATCACCGCGTTGAGCCCAGAGCAATCGCCCCCACCGGTCAGAATGCCAACACGTTTAAGACTCATGGGGAAACAGTGGTTTGTATAGGTTCTGCAACCAAGTCATAATCCGCAGCCTGATTTATACGTACGGAAATAATTTCTCCAGGCTCGGCTTCGCATTTTTCCAGGATGACCTGTCCATCAATATCCGGTGCCTGCGAGGTGAGCCTTCCCGTCATTAAATAATTTTCCTGGGGGTCAAAACCTTCCACCAGAACTGGCTCCACTCTGCCCACACGTTCCTGATTTTTTCTGAGCGCAATGTCTTTTTGAAATCCCATCAGGATATCCCGACGCTCTTCTTTGACCTCTTGTGCTACCCGATCGGGATAATCAAAAGCGGTGGTGCCTTCCTCATCCGAATAAGTAAAAATTCCAACGTGGTCAAATTCCATTTCACAAAGAAACCGCACTGTATGTTGAAAATGCGTCTCAGTCTCTCCCGGAAACCCGGTGATGAATGTGGTTCGCAACGCTACATTCGGAATCTTCTGCCGAACCTCGTCGAGCATTTTTCGCACGCCGCCTTCGGTTTCCTGCCGCTTCATTCTTTTAAGCATCTCGTCATGCGTATGTTGCAGAGGCACATCAATGTAGCGGCAGATTTTGGGTTCTGAGGCGATGAGCTCGATCATCTCTGAGTTCAAAAATGTCGGATAACAATATAAGAGTCGGATCCACTCCAACCCATCGACCTTGACCATCTCTTTAAGCAGGCGCACCAGTCCGTCTTTCATGCCCAGATCAAAACCATACATGGTGGTGTCCTGCGAAATCAGGTTGAACTCCTTGACTCCCTTACGGGCCAGACTCTCGGCCTCGGCCAGAATAGATTCCGGCGAGCGACTGCGCATCGGTCCGCGCATTTTCGGAATTATGCAAAACGCACAACGATTGGAACAACCTTCGGAGATTTTTAAATACGCCGTATAAAAAGCCGTGCTCAACAACCGGTCGGTGTACGACTCATAAAATTCGGCTGGCGTGGCAACATGGTTTTTCGATAACGCGCTGGTATCGTCAATAATATTTTTCAGTTGCGGATACTGGCCCACACCCAGCAGGTGGTCGATTTCGGGAATTTCATCGAGCAACTCCTGACCATACCGTTCGGCCAGGCATCCAGTAACAACCAATTGTTTGCATTTCCCTTCAGTCTTGTGTCGGGCCATTTCCAGAATTGTGTCAATCGATTCCTTTTTGGCAGACTCTATAAATCCGCAGGTGTTGACAATAATCACATCTGCATCTTCTTCATTCTGGGTCAGGCTGAATCCCGAAGAAACCAGATCGCCCAGAACCCGCTCGGTGTCCACCGTGTTTTTCGGACACCCCAAACTCACCATGCCAATTTTTTTCATTTTCTGTTCCATATCTTCTTTTATTAAAAAGCCTTTTTCAGACTTTGGCTTTTGAAGCAATTAGCTTCTTATTCATTTTGCGGAGTAGTTCATCGAAGTTCTTTTTTTTAATCACCTGATAAAACTGGCTACGCAAATTATTCCTCATGCTGACCCCGTCCAGAATGACATCTACGACCTGCCATTTATCCGCAGTCCGGGTCATATGAAAATCGATGTCGACTTCCCCTTCCTTTTCATGGATCACCGTCAAGGGAACCACAACGATTTTCTTTTTTTCTTTGGTTTTTCCATATATAAGATCCAGTTCAGCAAAAAATTTCGCGGAACTAGGAAACGCCACATAGACGAACAACTCACCAAGCAAAGTCTTAAACTTTTCCCTTTCTAAGTCGCTGCGCTTGTCCCAATACTTTCCCAAAGCTTTTTTGCTGATCTCAGCAACATTCAGCAAACTCAGAGCAGACTGGGAATGCTTCTGGTTGTCCGCCGGGTCCGAAACATCCGCTTTAATCTGGCGGATTTCTCCCAGCAATTGTTTCACCGAAGCCTCGGGGTCTTTGGGCTCTGCCCAGAGCGAACTGGCAGCCAAAATTATAATGAGAACAGCACTTAAGATTTTTTTCATAATCGTCTATGATACCACTAAGCGTGGGGCCCCGGCGAATCACCGGTGGTAATTAGCAATAGCCCGTAAAGCCGAGATAACTTTTGCTCGCAAAATAAAGATATTGCATATTGCTGATGGAGATTCTCCGTAATTATAGCGCAACCCTGCCGGGCAATTTAACTTAAAATATATTCTAATTTTTTATGCGACTCATGGCTAAAGATTTATCCCGAAAAAAGAGACTTCGCCAGTATGGGACTCTCCTGCTAACCCTGTTTCTCGTGATTTTAACTGGGAACACCGCCTTTGCCGGACAAGCCGAGATCGATGAACAGCACCGACAAGCCAGAACCTTGAAAGAGTTTGAACGCATCGCCGGGGAAATCCAAAAAATTCTCGAAAAGGAACCGAGTAATGCGGAATGGCAATGGCGGTTGGCACGAACCCACTACGCAATCGCCAAGCGGAATGAAGACGAGGACATGGCAAGCAATCATTACAACCTGTGCATTGTGCGCAGTAGTCGGACTCTGGAAATACAGCCGGACTCGGCCAGCGGTTATTTTTTCCGCGCCTTATGCCGAGGCAAGCAGGGGGAAATGAAGGGTATTTGGTCCAGTCTGGGAATCATCGATCCTTTCAAGCAGGACATGAAAAAAGCGTTGGCGCTTGATCCCGCTATCCAGAACGGCGGTCCAAACCGCGCGCTGGGCAAATTCTATCTGGAATTGCCCTTTTTTCTTGGTGGCAGCACAGATCAAGCGATTGATCACCTTAAAGAGGCGGTTCGCCTGAGCCCCGATTATGCGGAAAACCACCTGGGACTGGCCCAGGCTTATTACACTAAAAATAATTTCACCTCCGCACGAAAATCGCTTTCCACCCTACTTAGTCTGACCGATAATGTTGCGAACGATGAGAAGCTTTTAAAACTTAGGACAAAAGGCCAGGAGTTGATAGAAAAGATGGCCACTCATTCCCAAGACCTATGATTAAAGAAATTAGAATCCGCAATTTCGCCATCATAGAAAATCTGGCCGTGAACTTTGGTAAAGGACTGAACGTGCTGACCGGTGAAACCGGTGCCGGTAAATCCATCATCATCGACGCGCTCAATCTTCTACTCGGAGGCAGAGCCGATACCGACTCCATCCGTTCCGGCGAAACCACCGCTTTTGTCGAAGCGGTCTTTGAGGTCATCGACCCCAAGACTCTCGAACTGATTCGGGAATCGGGGATCGAAATAGAGGACGGAGAACTACTTGTCAAACGGCAGATTTCCAATACCGGGAAAAATCGCTGCCTGCTCAATGACAGTCCGGTCACGGTCTCGACTCTGGCAAAAATAGGCGACCGGCTGGTCGATCTGCATGGGCAACACGACCACCAAACCCTGCTCCACCCTGAAGTCCACGTCGAACTTTTGGACCTGTACGGCAAATGCAAAACTGTCCGCGATGAGTTTGGCAACAGTTTCTCGGACTACCAGACGGCAACGAAAAAATTGCAGTCCCTGAAAATGGATGAGCAGGAGCTCGTACAAAAACAGGAGTTCCTGAGCTTTCAACTCAACGAAATTGATCAGGCCCAACTCTCAGCCGAAGAGGAAGAAGAAATTAAAGCCGAACGCAATAAACTGAAACACGCCGGACAAATTCGCGAAGGCTTGCAAAAAAGCCAGTCGCTGTTGACCGATGAAAGCGGCTCCGTCATTGAAAACCTCGGGCAGGTTTTAAAAGAACTGGAATCGGTGCTCGATATCGACCCCAGTGTGAAAGAAACGGTCGAGCGATCCCGTTCCGCTTTCTATGAACTCGAAGAGGTGGTGGACTCTTTACGCAACTACAATCGGTCTTTGGAGTTCAATCCGAACAGGCTGGAGGAAATTGAGGATCGGCTCGCCGAGATAAGCGGACTGAAACGAAAATATGGCAACGACATCGGAGAAATTTTGGCGCGTCGTGACAAGATCGACGAAGAGTTGCGGCAGTTGGCCTCCAACGATGAAAATATGAAGACTCTGGAGGCCGAGTTAAAGAAAAAGGAAGCGGTGCTGTCCAAACTCGCCATCAGTCTGGCGGAAAAAAGGGAAGCCGCCGCTAAAAACCTTACCAGTAGCGTTGAAAAAGAACTGAAAGAACTGAGCATGGGCAATGTCCAGCTGGGCGTGCGTTTCGACTACCCCCCTGATCCCAATGGATTCATTCTATTTCGCAAAGAAAAAGTGAAACCCACTCCCACCGGATTGGGCACGCTGGAATTTTTGTTCTCCCCAAATCCGGGAGAGGAGCTACGCCCCTTGGCGAAAATCGCTTCAGGCGGTGAGTTGTCACGAGTGATGCTGGCTCTAAAATCTATCTTGAACGATCAGGATACCGTTCCGGTAATGATCTTCGATGAAGTGGATACCGGTATCGGTGGAAGGGTCGCAGAAAAGGTGGGAACCAAACTACAAAAAGTCGCCAGCGCCAAACAGGTTTTCTGCATCACCCATCTACCACAAATTGCCGGCATGGCTTCTTCGCACTTCCGTGTTGAAAAAGAAATCAAAGGCAAACGCACCCGCTCCAGTATCCGCCAACTCGAACACGAAGAACGCGTCGAAGAACTCGCCCGCATGTCGAGCGGAGAAAAAATCACCGACGCCTCTCTAGAACACGCCCGCGAAATGCTAAAACCCACAGACTGCCACTAGGCCCGGCGAGCCGCCACTCGGCGGGGGCCGACTGCAATAACTTTTTCTGCGAGCAAAAAATTATTTCGGCTTGTTGAGTCCTTGCTCAGTTGCCCTTGCGGCTAGCAGATTGGTTGGCAACGGCTTCGGCGGCTTTTTTTGCGGCTTCGGGGTCGCCCAGGTAATAGTGGTCAGTGGGTTTTAAATTTGCATCCAGTTCATAGACCAGGGGAATGCCCGTGGGAATATTTAGTTCCAGGATTTCCTCGTCACCGACATCATCCAGATGTTTGACCAGGGCTCTTAAGCTATTGCCGTGAGCGCAGATCAAAACTTTTTTTCCGGATTTGATGGAAGGTACGATTTGATCGAACCAATAGGGCAGGAACCGGTCGACCGTATTTTTTAAAGCTTCCGATGCGGGCAGTTGATCTTTGGGTATTCCTTTGTAGCGTGGATCTTTGGACGGCAGTCTGTCGTCATCGTCAGGGAGCGGGGGCGGGGGCGTGGCATAACTTCTGCGCCAGATTTTTACTTGGTCGGCGCCGTGTTTTTCTGCGGTTTCGGCTTTGTCGAGTCCTTGCAGGGCGCCATAGTGGCGCTCGTTCAGTTGCCAGGAGCGAATGACCGGAATCCACATCAAATCCATTTTATCGAGCACGATCCATAAAGTTCGAATCGCGCGCTTGAGAACGGAGGTGTAGGCTATGTCGAAGGTATAACCTTCATCGAGAAAAAGTTTTCCCGCCGCATCGGCTTCCTGTTTTCCCTGCTCGGTCAAGTCAACATCGGTCCAGCCTGTGAACCGGTTTTCCAAATTCCATTGACTCTGACCATGCCTTAATAAAACCACTTTATACATTTTTCCGACTCCCGGCTAAAGAACTCATACAATTCGACCGCAATATCCCATATAAACAAAGCAATGGGGAAAATTTCAACCCCTTCCAGCAAATTTTTGCAAAACATTTCAATTCAAAAGATTACAGTTACTTTAAGAGTTTGTAAAATCTTAGCTTTCCCCCACAAATGGGGGAATTTAATGAAATCAATAACCTGAAAAAGATCTGATTTTTTTACGTTAACCTGTTGACTTTTTGTTAGTTATGAATTAAATTGCTAGTAATCCAACAATTGGAATATTATAAAATATCTGGATGGAGTTTAGATTTCTTCTAAACCTTCCGGTAGTCTCAATAGCAAATTGGGGGGAAGCAAGCGATATGGATACGATCGCTCATTTTTATCGTGAGATAAATAGTGGTTTTCTGAATAAGAACTGCGGCCAGGGTTTTGAGATTTCTTATCTCGCGGAATACGATGAGAATGACGATCCGCTGTTCCGGAAGTTTGTGGACTACACTCCGGAAAATCACGAAAAAATCAAAAAGATGTTGGAAGCCGATGATTGCATGGAGTTTTTCATCCATGAGTCCGACCTCATCAAATACTATAAAGATTTCAAAGTTAGAGATCTGCAAAAGGCCCTAGAAACCCAACCACCCAAACAGGTTTTAAAAGAAGCCTATCTTGTAACCGAGCAGATACTCAAGGAATATTTTGAGAACATCGGTTCTTCGCGCATTTTACGCACTCTGGACGAACTGGTTAAAATTATTCAGGAATGCATGGATCGTGGAAGCCTTGCGTTTATAGATGTGTTCCTCGTCACTAAAAAGGACTACCACACCTATACCCATTGTGCCAACGTCGGGTTATATTGCCTGGCACTGGCAAATAAACTGCAAATGAAACCGGAAGCCATCCGCGAGATAGGTCTGGGAGGAATGCTATTTGATGTTGGGAAAAAATCCATTCCCTATGAAATCATAGTGAAAGAGGGGAAACTGGAGCCGCAGGAGTTTCAGTTCATTCGCAAACATCCATCAGCAGGCCGCAAAGATCTCAACGATATGAAATGTTATAGTGAGAACATTTTAAAAATGGCCGCAGAGCATCATGAAAGGTATGACGGCACGGGCTACCCGTTCCAGTTAAAAGGCGAGAAGATTTCCCTGTACGCAAGAGTCTGTAACATCATGGATGTTTTTGGAGCCATGACCGCTCCCCGCTCAAATCGACCGGGCATGACCCCTTTTGCCGCCCTGACTGAAATGAAAAACAATATGGAGGGGCATTTTGATATGCGAATTTTGGTCAATTTCATCAAAATTCTTGCGGATGCCGCCGCAGCAAGAGTTACTGCATCCCGATCAGCGGGTAATACCCCGGCACCCAACAAAGAAGCGGCGGCCAGCGCCTGACCGTTACTCTCGCGAATTAACTTTTTCCAACTATCGGGTGTGCAAATGCACCCGATTTTTTTATGCCTTTTTTCTTTCCGACCCGCTTATGCTTTGCCCCGCCCGCTGAATAAAGGTAAGATCACTCATCCCAATTCTTTAATGGAGAATGTTTGTGTTTGTCGAGGTTGAGTCCAATTCCAACACCGACCGGAGCTTCAATATGATTTTCCGGGATATCAGTCCTTCCCGGGAATTGTATTGCATCAAATACCCGGTAAACGGTGAGGAGCAACCGGTTCAGATCACTGGTTGGGATGCAGGTTCCAATACGCCTTGTCCAGCCTATGCCTGCAAGGTGGAAGAATCTGGAGACGGGGTTGCCCTACTCATTTATGGCGGTTCGGGCGGCGTGCGCATGAAACTCCTCGAAGACGAAACGCAGTGGAAACCGGGGGCTTCCAAGCAGTGGGGAGACACCCATCTGGTCTACCCAGCGGATAGCTTCATCGTCTATAAAGACGAACTATAACCACTAGGCGTGGGGCCAACGAGCAATGACTTGTTGGGCTGAGGAACCGTTTGCCCGCATGACAAAGAAATTGCCGATTGAGTCCAGCGTCACACTGGCCGGGTCAGAACAATTTGGCGGATGGCTTCTTCCTCAACAGGTTTTCCGTAACGACCATGAACGCAGTGAACCAAAAACTCCCGATTGCCTTTTTGTCCGGTAATGGGGGATTCTGTGACCGCTGTCATCGCCCAGCCTTTATCTTCAATAAAACGGTTCAAGTCGAGTAGCACCCGAATGTGCTTTGCCGGGTCTTTAATAATGCCTCGGTTTTCCACTTCTTCTTTTTCCACTTCAAACTGAGGTTTGACCAGAGCGACCAGTTCTCCTTCGGGCTTGAGGATTTCCAGCAGAGGGGGTATGACAAGCTGGAGAGAGATGAACGACACATCGATCACAGCCAGATCCAGCATTTCTCCGATATCCTCTTTGGATAAGGTTCGGGCGTTTTTCCGGTCCAGGCAAATAACCCGGGGGTCGCTACGGAGCTTCCAGTCCAGTTGCCCGTAACCGACATCCACGGCATACACTTTTTCGACGCCATTTTGTAAAAGGCAATCGGTGAACCCGCCAGTGGAGGCTCCCACGTCTACGACAGTTTTTCCTGCAAGTAAAACATGGAATTGTTTTAAGGCGTGATCCAGCTTGAACCCGCCTCTGCTGGCAAAGGGTTGGGGGTCGCCAATAATAACGGGAAGATAATCTTCAGGAACCAGTCGACCAGGTTTATCGGCAACGGCATCGTTTATTCTTACTTTACCCGCTAGAATGATGGCACGGGCTTTTTCTATCGAGGTAGTGAGTTTTTTTTTACCAGTAACTGATCGAGCCGGATTTTCATATTCTTATTTGTCCTTTTCTTCTTCCACAGGAAAAAGTTCGGTCACCAATTCACCTTTCTGGTCGCGAGTCAGCTTTTCAATTTTAGCTTCAGCCTCACTCAATTTCTTTGAGCAAACACGTGACATCTTTATCCCTTCCTCAAATATCTCAAGGGACTTATCAATGTCCAGTTCTCCCGTTTCCAGGTCATCGACTATTTTTTCAAGCCTTTGTATGGCTTTTTCAAATTTTATTTCACTCATGATCAGCCTCTTTGCAAACAAGTTTATATTGACAATAAACCATTAGAAAAATTATATTAACAATTATCTCGTTTTTTTCTAAAAAATAATATTTTTGGTGTGACTATGGCAACTATTGGCGATCGCATGACAGGTCCCGTTATAAGTATTGGTCAGGATGCGAGCATTAAAAGTGCCACTGAAAAAATTTATGCTCATGCCATCGGATCGCTCCTTGTGACTCACGACGAAAAATTTGTTGGGATCATCACCAAAACCGATTCGATGCTCAAGGTTCTCATTAAAAACCTCGATGCCGACTCGACCCCGGTTTCCGACGTAATATCCGAAGCATTAATAACCATCGATGTTGGCGAGACCCTTGATTCCGCCAAAAAATTACTGGATGAAAAATCCTTTCGCCACCTGCCCGTTACCCGGGACAATGAAATTATCGGAATCCTATCCCCAAAAGACCTGAGATAATATTCGCCTTAGTTTTCCTCTATAATTTTTTTTACGGTGCAATCCAAGCCCCCGCGAGAAAGCCTTATTTTAACCGTATCTCCCGGATTGACCGCTTCCGTATTTTTCAGAGATTCTCCATCTTTCGAACAGATGCTATAGCCTCTTTCTAAAATAGCCAGTGGATTGATGGCGTTCAGATTTTTTAATATTCCTTCAAAGCGCTCCTTATTTAAACGCACCTGCGAGTGGATGATATGCAACATTCTTTTTTCCAGCATCATCCTGTTTTCTTTCATATGTTGAATATGTTTTTCGGGTGAAGCTTGAAATAGTCGGTGTATTTTGTCCTGCAACCTTTGTTGATGGGATACCAGACTTTGCTCCAGCCCCCGGAGTAGCCGGACGTGCAAATCATCCAGGCGTTGAATTTGCGGATTGAATATTTCTTTGGGTTGATGGAAAAACCGCCTGTCCATCAACCTTTTTAGCAGGTCGGCATAATATTCCAACTTCTTTTGCAGGGTTGTTATCAGCGCTTCATTCAGGGAGCGAATTTCCCTGACCGTGTCTTGCAAAAGGGGCACGGTTAACTCTGCCGCCGCCGAAGGAGTCGGCGCTCTCAGGTCGGCCACAAAATCTGCAATGGTAAAATCTATTTCGTGCCCCACCGCAGAAACAACAGGGATGCGGGATGCAAAAATTGCCCGGGCCACTACTTCTTCATTAAAGGCCCACAGGTCTTCCAACGAACCTCCACCGCGGCCAATAATGATGACCTCAATGTCTTTTCTTTGGTTAAGTTCTTCAATGCCACGGGCGATTTCTTCAGCCGCTCCTTCACCTTGGACTTTTGCAGGACATAGCAGCACAGAAACTTTCGGGTTTCTTCTTCTTATTATATTGAGAATGTCTCGGACGGCGGCACCTGTAGAAGAGGTGACCACTCCTACCTTCCAGGGAAATTCAGGCAGGGGTTTCTTTTTTTCATCATCAAACAGACCTTCTTTATCCAGCTTTTCCTTTAACTGCTCGAAGGCTTTTTGCAAGGCGCCCAGACCTCTTGGCTCCATAGACTCTGCAATAATCTGATATTCGCCTCGGGCATCGTAGACGCTGATTCGGCCAAACAATAAAACCTGATCGCCATCTTCCGGTTGAAATTTTATTCCTGCCCGATGACCTTTAAATAAAACACAGCGGATCTGCGACTTGTCGTCTTTCAAAACAAAATAACTGTGGCCGGAAGCCACGGTTCTGAAATTGGAAATTTCTCCCTCCACCCAAACCGAGTCAAACGCCGCTTCCATAATGGCGCGGATGTCTCGGGTCAATCCGCTGACACTGTATACTTGCGGTTGTCCTGAAGGCTTTTCCGGCGCGGGATGATTCGATGCCTCAGCCGAGTTTTCAACGGTGAGCGGTGTTTGAAATTTGCGGATTTGCTTTTTGCGGATCATAAAAAAATTCGGGAAGAATTGTTTTTATTTGCCTTCTTTTCTAAGAGAGCTTTGCACAACCCCGAGATTCTTCGCTAACTCTCAGAATGACATTCAAAAATCTCTGTTTTGTCGTCCTTGAGGAGCAGGAGGCGACGAAGGATCTCGCTTTTTCCCTTCCCATTAAACTTACGCAAAGCTCTTCTTTTCTTATAGGGAGGCTTTAAAAGCTTTTAACGTATTTTCCATTAAGAGTGCAATGGTCATGGGCCCCACTCCACCCGGAACAGGAGTGATAAACCCGGCTTTTTCAGCGACCGGATCAAAGTCAACGTCGCCTGTCAGTTTCCCGTCCACGCGGTTGATTCCCACATCTATCACCACCGCGCCTTCCTTTACCATATCAGAACTGACAAAATGGGGCCGACCTACTGCGGCGATCAATATATCCGCTTGACGGGTAACTTGTTCCAGGTTTGTCGTTCTCGAATGACAAATGGTCACCGTGGCGTGACGTTGCAATAACAAATGTGCCACGGGTTTTCCCACAATATTGCTTCGGCCCATAACCACCGCGTGCTTACCGGCAATTTCGATACCATAATAATCCAGCAAGACAATGATTCCTGTTGGCGTACACGGGGTGAGCAGGGCATTGCCGATAGCCAGCTTGCCGACATTGATGGGATGAAAACCGTCGACATCTTTTTTTGGGTCAATGGATAAAAGAATCTTTTCCGAGTCGATATGATCGGGAAGCGGCAATTGCACAAGGATACCGTTCACTTTATCATTTTCGTTCAGCTCCTTGATAATATCCAGTAATTGCGCCTCGGTGGTTTCTGCGGGTAGGTTTTGTCCGAAGGATTGAAACCCGATCTCGTTGCAAATTTTATTTTTGTTGCGCACATAAACTGCCGAGGCCGGGTCCTCGCCGACCAGAACGGTAGCCAGACCTGGCGCACGACCTGTTTTGCTTTTCAGTTCCGCAGTCTCCTTCATCAGGCGGCTACGGATTTCTGCCGATACTTTTTTACCGTCAATCAGAACCATAATTCTCCTTCTACCTACTTGGCGTAGGGCCAACTGCAATAGTCTTAATGGCAGGCGACTGGTTAACTCGGCTCAACGAGTCATTGCTATCTGCCTCCACGGCTAGTGGTGGGCAGTTTAACAGAATTTTTGATTTATCGAAGGGGCGTCTTTCTGTTTATTTAATTTCCAATTCCTTGATCAACCGGGAAAGGTAGGAGCGCTGAACATCCAGAATCTGCGCGGCTTTGGTCCGGTTACCGCTGGTGGATTTGAGGGTGTTGGAAATAAAAGTTTGGCGAAACGAATCGCTGGCTTCCTTGAGGGTAGACCCGACATTAAGCTCAATAGGAGCCTGGGAAGTTTCAAAGGGGAACTCGTCGGGAAGCAGCTCTTCCCCGTCCGATAAGACAATGGCCCGCTCCACCGAGTTCTCCAGTTCCCGGATGTTTCCCGGCCAGGAATAACTCATAAGGTGAGAGACCAAACCCTTGCCCGGCTTTTTGACGGGCTGGTTTTCCGGACTGTGCTTCTTGAGGAAAAAGGTTAACAGGTCGCGGATATCCTCGAGTTTTTCACGAAGTGGCGGCAAGGTTATTTTTATAACATTGATTCGATAATACAGGTCTTGGCGGAAATTTCCTTCGCGGACTTCTTTTTCTAAATCGCGATTGGTCGCCGTTACCAATCTGACATCGACATTGATGGTTTCGGTGCCCCCCAGACGGATGAACGACTCTTCCTGAACGACCCTCAACAGTTTTACCTGCATGTCTAAAGGCAACTCGCCAATTTCATCGAGGAAAAGCGTACCCGTATGAGCGGCTTCAAACAGACCTATTTTTTGCGAGTCCGCACCGGTGAAAGCACCTTTCTCGTGGCCAAAAAGTTCGCGCTCCAGAATGGATGCCGGTAAAGCCCCACAACTGACCGACACGAAGGGCTTGTTCTGCCTCTGGCCCCGGTCATGAATTAGATGGGCAAACAATTCCTTTCCTGTTCCACTTTCGCCATTCAACAGAACAGTGGCTTTGGAATCGGCCACCTTTTCGGCCACCTCAATGCACTTTTTAATGGCTTTACTCTCGCCCACAATCGTGTAACGGTGCAGAAATTGTTCCTTTAGCCTGCCAAACTCCTCACCCAACAAGTTTCTATTTTGCGCAACTTGAAAAAACTTTGCCATCAAATTAGCAAAACGTTCCAGAACCTCAGTGTTTGTTTCATTGAAGGTGGATCCATCGACCTTATCAAGAAACTGAACAACACCGATCACTTTTTTACCAATGATCAGTGGAAAACTGGCCATAGACTTGACAGGAGTCCGCATTTTTTCACTGACTCCCTGATACCAGCGCGGGTCCGTGGCCACATCATTGGAAATAACGGCTTCCCCGGTTTTCGCGACACACCCTGAAATTCCCACACCGGGTGGCAAATCAATATCTTTTAATTGCCCCATATTTTTTCCGGAGGCCTGGTAAAATTGCAGCTTAAAGGTCTTTTCATTCTGAACCAGCAATAATGAACCATTTTTAACACCCACAATATCCTTAGCCGCGTCCATAACCATGGCTAATAATTCATCCACCTCTAAAGAAGTTGTCTTAAAAAGGTCGGACACTTTACGCAGCGTTTGAATATGAGTCTCTTTGCCAATACGTTTCATGAAATATCCTAATTAACACATAAATGCTATAGCTTTAAAAAGTTGCACTTTATTATTCAACGGTTAGAATTGTGTATCATTTTATTCTATACCTTTGGAGAGGTTTTGAAAAGTGCTAATATTTCATGAGTTAGGATAAAGTTCCTCTTAATATTGAACCAAGTTCAAACGATAACTATATAGGGCATTAAAAAAGGCCTTATAACTATGGGAAGTAGGAATGGACTTTCCCGAGCACCCTATTAAAATGTTCAAAGTTGAATATTTCATCACAGTGAAGCGCCACTGTTTCACTGATCATTCATTTGAGCCCAGCAATTCATAAATTCACCCTGATGCTTGCACTCCCTTCGAGAAGCAAAAATTTATTGGGCTGTGTGACGCTGCTGATCCTGATCAGCATGCTTGCCTATTTCAATTCGCTGAAGGGTTCCTTCCAGTTTGATGATGTCCCTCTGATTAAAAGTCATTGGTTGGTAAATACGGACGCATTTTTCGATCACCCTCGCTCCGGCGAAATTGGAAACCGCCCTGTCTTATATTGGACATTTGCCTTGAACAACCAACTGGCTCTCCATCAAGTTTTCGGGTTCCACCTGATTAACCTCGCTCTGCATATTGGGGTGACTCTTTTGATTTTTTTTACTATCTGGCGCGCCGGGTATTTACAAAATGAATGTGGTTGGGTTTTCCCCTTAACGACGGCCTTATTGTTTTCACTGCATCCATTAAATACCGATTCGGTCTCTTACATTTCTTCGCGGTCTTCTTTGCTGGCAACATTTTTTTATCTTTTGACGCTATATATTTTTCTTAATTTGTTCTGCCCGAAGAAAATAACCCAACTTGCAAAAAGAGGGGCTCTCTCGCTTTTGGTTTTGTCAGGAATATATTTATCTATGGCCTCAAAATTAATCGGGGCGACTTTGCCATTGATGCTGGTTGTCTGGTATTGGAGTTTTATCGGGCGCAAACAATATCCGGATTTTCACAAAAAAGTAATGAATAACCGATCAGTCGCTATCGCCTTCACTTCAGCAGCCATTATTTTAATCGGAATTATATTGTGGGGCGATCCTTGGATTTACATGCCTCTTGATCAAGGTTTCGAGTTATTTGGGCGAGCCCCTTATTTTATGGTGCAGTTAAAAATCATCGTGTTTTATTACCTGAAACTGTTTTGCTTTCCTTTCAACCTGAATGTGGACAGCGGCTTTCCTTTCAGTTCACCGATGACGGACCCTGCTATAATTTTTTCAGGTTTGGTAATACTCGCAAGCGTATTGGCTGTTCTTAAATGGAGAAATGTCTGGATGGTTGTCGGAGCAATCTGGTTTTTTATCACATTAGCCCCAACCTCAAGTTTCATCCCCTTGAATGACCTGGCTGTCGAGCACCGCATGTACCTACCCATGTCGCTGGGCTTAAGTTTGATTGTCGGCACTGGTATAAAAACTTTGCCTGCACTCTTAAGGCTTCGGTTGCTTGTAGTTTTATTGGTCGCACTGGGGCTTACCACAGCAACCAGAAATGCTGACTGGGTCAATGAATTAAGTTTGTGGAAAGATGCTGCAAAGAAAAATCCTTTTTCGCCAAGACCTCATAGCAATCTCGGCAAAGCCTATTATGAAAAAGGCGATCTCAGCCGGGCCAGCACTCATCTTGAAAAGAGTGTGGCTAATATACCAAGGTTCGTGGCTCATCAATACAATATCCGGAATCCAAAAAGTTTTCTTGAAAGAAGAGGTGAAATTACGGGAAAAGCGAACAAAGTGAGGTCTCCAGACTCTTTAAAAGTCATGGCCGAACTGGTGGAGCCTCACTATAACCTGGCCAGCGTTTATCTGGATCAAGGTCGGCTGGACAAAGCGGAAAAAGAATACCTGAAAACCCAGGCATTGCGACCGGGTCATTTTCCATCCAAAATAGGGCTGAGTACTGTTTATAACAAAAAAGGGTTGTACGACCGGGCAATAGCATCGTTGGAACTGGCGATCAAAGAGAACTCATCTAATTCCGACCCCGGTTTTGCCCTCGTCAGGTTGAACCTGGGAGAACTTTATGGAAAAACCGGAAAAATTGAAAACGCTATTATCGAATGGGAAGCGGCCCTTAAAATAGACCCCTCTTTATTGCCCGCTCATTTCAATCTGGGAACCGCCTATATGATGACAGGAAAACTGGGGTTGGCAGAAAATTCATTCAAGCATTGCCTGAAACTGAACAGCCGGTATGAACCTGCGCTGTTCAACCTTGCTAAAGTTTATCAGAGGCAGAAAAAATGGGACCTGTCGACCCGACAATTTAAAACTTTTCTTGAAGTGGTCGGCCCAGATCCTTCTGCCCATGCTCAAATTGGTTTCAATTTTAATCAGCAATCAGACTGGGAAAATGCACGGCGACATTTTCAGATAGCACTAAACTTGAATCCGACCCCGGCCCAAAGTGAAGCCATCAATAAAATGATATTAAATTTAACTGGCCCACAAAACACGACTCCGTGAACATCAAAACTACAGACATCGTCGGGCGTCAGGTAAAATCCATCATCGTTCTCATCTTGATGGGCCTTCTTGCTTTCTGGGCCACCTTTCACTCACCCTTTCTTTATGATGACGCTCACGCCATTGTCGAGAATCCCTATATCCAGCATTTGGATAATTTTCAAAAAAATGTTGGCATCGAGAATATTTTTAACCGCTCTGTACTTTTACTGACATTCGCGGTGAATCAGGAAATAGGCGGACTGGAGGTATTCGGGTATCACCTCATCAATATTCTTATCCATATCCTGACGGGACTGGTCTGGTATTTTCTGGTCCGCGAATTGTTGTTTTTGGAGCCAGATCAACAACGACTCAAATGCTTGCCTTTAATTTGTGCTTCTATTCATTTACTTAATCCCCTCACGGTTGAAACCATCACTTATATTTCAAGCCGGTCATCAGGGTTGGCAACATTTTTTTATCTGCTGACCTTTTATATTTTTTGTAGGCTGGCACGCAAAGAAAATATGGCCTGGACAGGAAAACTGCTTTTTGTTACGGGAATTTTTGGTTTTCTTTTTCTGGGAGTAGGAACCAAGGAAATTGTCGTCACCTTTCCTTTTATGGCTATCATCTATATCTGGCTCATCACCCCGGCGGTAGAAAGAAAGTTTTTGAAGGCAAAAATCGGCGCCCTTCTCCTGCCTCTTTTGCTTTATCTGTGTTATCGCTATTTGGAGCAGGGCAATATTTTTTCTTTAAACGCCGATCCGGTCTCCGGGGAAACCAGCCGCATCCTGTATTTTCTCAGCCAAATCAAGGTGGCCGTCAACTATTACCTGCTCAAACTGTTCCTACCTTTTAATCTTAACTTTGAACCGGATATACGTTTAGGAGGTATAGACGGACAATTCATTTTTGCTGCCGGGGTTTTGGGAGCCGGGGTCATGATGATTGCCCGACATAAATCTCCCGTTTTACAATTCGCCGCAATCTGGTTCGCCGTCACATTGCTTCCCACATCCAGTTTTATTCCGCTCAAACAAATTGCCACGGAGCACCGCACTTATTTACCCGGGTTGGGATTCAGCCTGGCCTTGGGTTGGATGTTTTTGAATGTCCCCCGGATTTTTGCGACCGGCCTTTTGTTGATATTCTTATCTTTAAGTTTTTTACTCACGGTGAATCGTACCCTCGATTATCGGTCTGAAGTTTCGCTATGGAAAGACACAGCAGAAAAATCCCCGAACAAGGCGCTGGTTCATAACAATCTGGCAACCGCATATATGTCAGCAAAAATGTTCGACGATGCAGAGCAGGAACTGGCCGTCGCTCTTCAGCTATACCCCGGCCAGTCCGAAAGCTATGCAAATTTAGGTCATATCCATTTTCAGCGGGAAAACTGGAAACAAGCCATTGAAGAATTTGATCTTGCCATTGCGCTGGGCTCTGACAAACCGGATACCTATTATTTTGCGGGACTTGCCCGAAACAAACTGTCGGCCTTTGTAGAAGCCATTCCCTTTCTGCAACAAGCCGTCAACATACGTCCTCATAAAGCCAATTACCATTTTGATCTGGGAAATGCATATCAAAACACAAAGTCTTTTGATGAAGCCCTGCAGGAATTTCACCGGACACTGGCTATCCAACCCATGCATCCGCAGGCACAAAATAATATAGGTTTTATATTCTGGAATTTAAAAGCCTATGAAAAAGCAGAAGCTGCGTTTAAAAAAGCATTGGATATCCAATATGATCTACCGGAAATCCATCACAACCTGGCCGCTCTGTATCTGAAAAATAACCGTCACGTCGACGCGATTCACCACTTGGAGCAAGTACTCAAACTGCAACCTGATAATGTATCCGCCCAAAAATTGATGGATCATGCCTTGAGCCGGGTAAAGGCAGGCCTCTCATGACAGTCAAAAACTCAAAAGCTTCCCAGGCAACGTTTGCCTACTGCCTGCTAATCTCTTTACTTGGAATTTTGATTTTCGCCAATCATCTCAACAATCCCTTCCAGTTTGATAGCGTGGCCTACATCACCAATAACGCAACATTACAACATCCGGAAACTCTGCTGACCTTTGAGTTCTGGCACAAAGCGTTCCTAGCGCGTGGCCTGCTACAAATGTCCGTAGCCCTCAACACTTATCTCGATGGCTTTCAACCCTTTGGGTATCATGTCCTCAACCTCGCCTTTCATATTTTAAATGCCCTGCTTCTCTTTTTCGTATTGGAAAAAGCCTTTCGGCGTTTCGGTTTTAATGCAATGGGTTGGGAGGATAAAAGATTTCGTACCATTTCGTTTTTTGCCGCGGTTTTATTTCTTTGCCATCCGATTCAAACAGAATCTGTTATTTACATCATGAGCCGTTCGGAGGTCATGGCCTCAACCTTTTACCTTATTGGATTTCTATTGTTTCAACAATTATTGGAACGACCCACAACCTCGCGCCTGCAATATGGTTTTTATTTTCTTACCATTTTTTTAATTGCTCTGTTAGGTTTTACCGTAAAACAGATTATCGCGACCCTACCCGCCGTAATGCTCTTCTACTATTTTTCCAGTTGCCCCGATCATTCCCCGGCCTGGCAATTTTTAAAAAAATGGAAGTGGTCGATTTTAGGCATCTTATCCACAACTGCCGGCCTTTTGTTTTATAAGCTCCTTACGGATGAGTCGTTTCTTATCGGTCCTTCACGGACTGAGGAGATGGTCGGCAGAGCCAAGTACATGCTCAGTCAACCGGGTACAATCATTTTTTATTATTTGAAAAAACTGTTGTTTCCCATCAACCTCAACATTGATCCCGACATAGAGGTTGTCACAAGTTTTTTATCTTGGAGCTTTTTAGTCCCGTCACTTTGCATCGTTCTTCTGCTGGTCGGTTCCCTTAAAATATTTAAAAGTCGGTTTATTTTCTTTTTCCTGTGCTGGTTTTTTATCATTCTTTCTCCATCCTCTTCCATCGTCACCCTGCACGATCTGGCTGCGGAACACCGAATCTATCTCGCCTCTGCGGGAATTTTCATTCTATTGACTTACGCAGCCTCGGAAGTGGCCTACAAATGGAGTAAAACCCAACCATTACAAATCGTTGTTATTTTTTGTGTTGTCGTGGGGGCTCTGGGAATTTTGACCATGAAGCGAAACACCGTCTGGCATTCGGAGCTATCGCTCTGGCAAGACACCTATCAGAAATCACCTCATAAAGTGCGTCCTCTTATTAACCTTGCGCGAGCTCACAGCCTGGAAGGGGACGCCGAAAAGGCCATAAAATATTATGAGGAAGCCTTGCTTCAAAGACCTCAGGTTTTTGCCGCCAATTATAATTTGGGGGATCTTTATTTGAACAAGGGGTTGGTGCCTGATGCCCTCCAACATTTTCTTCTGGCAAGCCAGGTCGAACCGGAAATTCCCGAATCCTTTGCCAAACTCGGCGAAATTTATTTATCGCAAAAAAAGTTTGAGCTGGCGGATTCCTATTTTAGACGTGCCGTGGAGCTCAACCCCCAGTATTCTCTGGTATTCAAAAACCTGGGCATCGTGAATTTTTATCACCTCAAGAAGCCGAAGCGGGGCTTGGCCTATTTCTCCCGCTCCCTGACTCTGGATCCGGACCAGCCCGAGGCCGACAAAATCCGCCAACTTCTGGCGAAGCACTCGGCTCAGTAGCCCAGGACGATAAACTCTAGTAACCCCCCAGACCAGCCACTGAAAATTTTGCCAACTTTTCGAGGGTATGGTATATTTCCGCTTCAACAAGATCAAAGACCTAGAGTGCCGGAGTGGTGAAATTGGTAGACGCACAGGATTCAAAATCCTGCGAGGGCAACCTCGTGTCGGTTCGATTCCGACCTCCGGCACCACCTCTCCTCTCGCCGGAGGGGCAGATAACAATAATCTGTCAAGCCTAGAAAACAATTGCTAGCAGTAAGAAGCCATTGCCCACAGGGTTCAGGGTTCTGCCCTGGACCATTTTTTCTCAAGAGTTTTCAGGCCAATTAATGCCTCCTTCATGTGTCTCGGATCCTTCATAGTCCTTATATAATCTTTTTTCGCTTCAGCATAATTTCCCTGATAAACTCTGGTCTCAGCCAATATCAAATATGTTCTCAAAGAATTAGGGCTTCGTCTAATCGCTTCATTAAAATCATTTTCTGCATGCGTTAGGCTCTGGTCATTTTTAGATTGCAAATACTTTTCCAGATGGGCAATGCCAGACCAGTAGTGAGGCCTTCCACATTGACTACAAATTTCCTTTGCCCGTTCAGAATGTTCAAGTATCTCTTCCACCGTCTTGGCAAATAGAATATCGTGGTCAATAATTTCGTTATAACGGTAGTATTGCACTATCTTAAAAGCTCCCAGCACAATGATAATGATAACTGCTTTTGGCCAAAAACCTTTATTAATAGAAGTAAGCGCCCCTTTTTTTTGACCCCGGGATTCCCGACTCAGCACCTCCACCGAAATAATGAGGAACACAAAATAATAAATAAAATTTGATATCAGCCAATTGTATTCACTGATATTGTGAATAAGAAAACCAGTTAAAGAAATCGCAATATAAAAATTTATTTCCACCGCATCAGCGCTCCCCTTTTGGAAAATGCGTCTCAGGGTTGAGAACAAAGCGGCCAGACAAGTCATCAGAAGTCCAAGTCCTATGAGCCCCGTATCTGATGCGGTTTGCAGATATATATTGTGCGCGTGCGTGGGAAGGTATCTAAACGCTGCCTGTGTCTGCGGATACAATTCCTCAAATGTCCATAGACCGCTTCCCAACAACCAATGTTCAAGAAAAATTTGCCAAGCACCCAACCAGAACATCAAACGGATCCCGACATGACTGGATACCCAGGCATCCATTGTTTCGGGCTCAGCCAACTGTGTCATCGGTGTTAATAGATTTGGTTCCAGAACGAGGTATTTCAGACCAAAATAAACTAAAACGGAAGTCAATGCTGCAATCCCCACTAACTTGGCCTGATCGGGTTTTTTGATAATCAGGAAACGCCAAATAGTTGTAACAATTTGCAAGCCTGCAATCAATTGTCCGGCTTGCGAACCTGAAAAACCCAATGAAACCAGAGTAAATATCCAAGCAAGGCCTATTAAATTTTTTGAAAATGCGCTCGAGACTCTGAAATACCAATACAAACCAATGGGAACATGAATCAACAAATAACCTGCAAAAAAATTTGGGTTTGTGAAAAGGGCTTGGGATGCTGGAAGGCCGCTCAAGTTTATCGACATTAAAATTGGGAAAAACTGTTCTACAATTCCAGAAGTGGCAATAATTCCGGAAAATATAAAGACACCGAAAAGTGCTTTTTTTACTGAGTCAGTATTTTGTAAGAAATATGTCAGGGCTATCCCTAAAAATAAAGCACTAAGGGTCTTCAAGGTCGGATACAAACTCAAATCGGCATTGGAAGAAAAATAAAAATTTATTGCGGAATAAATCAAAAATAAAATTAGCGCAATCGGTAAGACACTCAGCCCAAAATCTTCAAGTCTTTTCTCTCTATGCAACAGAAAGGCCATACATAAAAATGCCAAGGAGAGGAAAGCTATCAAGGCATTTATGTGGTCTATGTTTTTGAGAAGATAAGCATTCTCGCAACCCAAAAACACAATGACCATTAAATAAATTATGGAAAATGCCTGCAACATATTGAAGAGACCCCTGATAATTTAAAACTTTATGTGCTTAAAATTTGTCTTCTTTTTAAAAACATACGGCGCAAGAATAGAAATATTTGAGATCATTTAAAGTTCGCCTGACCTTTAGGGCGAGAGAGGGGACATTTTTTTCATTTTTCTCCTTCCCCATAAAGCGTAAACCCCAAATGATAGTACCGTTGTCAGGCTGATTGCCAACCCCAACTTGAAGGAAAGAGGGTCATATTTAAAGCGGACCTGATGCTCTCCCGCTTCGATAATAATGGCGCGAAACAAATAATTGGCCCGGAAGATTTCTACTTCCTTACCATCCACATAGGATTTCCATCCCGGATAATAACTGTCACTCAAAAACAGGAATTGACGATTTTTAGAATTCACCGTGAGATCAACCGTATTACTCTTATATGAATCTATCTGAACCGGTTCCTGTTTTTGGGGATCCCTCACCTCATTGCATGAAAAATCCTTCGGTTCCGCATCCAGCAATACTACTTTTTCCGGATCAAAGTTTTCACTCTTCAGGGTTTCTTGATATTCGCTATCGGAGTTTATGACCTTACATTTGGGGACCAGAAATGTGTGCGGAAGCACTTTTTTATTTTCATATACTTTTGCGATAGCATATTTTTCGAACTCCTCTCTTTCTTGTGGTTCCTGTGGGATCCGACCATTAGCCTGGACCAGCTTAAAGTCTGAAGAAGTGATTGGTGCAACGGATACTACATATTTAACATTCATCATATTGAGCAAATTATTGCTGTCAGAAGCTGGTACGGATTCTACATATTTAAAGTTAATAATATCGGGCGATTTTATACTGCCTGGACCTGACGACTTGTCTATCAAACTCATTAAATTTTCCCAGCGTCTCTGTTTGGTAACCTCCCACCCGCCCACATGAAGAATGCGCTGGTTACCCAGTAGGCCCAGAACCAGTTTTTCTTTGTTAGCATCGAGTTTGTTTTGGTCTGCTTTAATCAGGCTTTCCGCAGTTCTTGTTTCTGAGTTCACAAAAACTCTAAACAGTCCGGGGTCAGACATAACAAAGTTGGCGTTTTCACCTCTTTTCTGGATTTTTTCAAAGCTGTCTTTGTTATAAAAATTGAAATGCGCAAAAAATAAATCCAGAACAAGAAGGGTTATCAGGGCCGCAAGTGTGAAGGGTTTTTGAAATTTAGGTTTGGAGTACAGAAACAAACCCAGGCAAAAAAGGCTGGTAAGACCCAGAAAACGTTTAAAATTGAAAATATTGATCTCGGTTTCGTTGTAGTCGGGGTAATCCCAGCCTATTGCTTTTAAATAGGCGGTAACAGGTTCGTTAAATAAATTTAAAATGCCAAATGCGATCATGCAGAAAAACCCAAGAGACAAGATATTGCGCACCCATCTTTGGCCTTCAAGGTTCTTTTCTGCCAATTCTTTTTTAAAATAGTCGTAGCCCAACCCCGCCGCTATGGAAAGGATTAAAATCGCCAGAAAGATGAATTTAACCGGATAACGCAGTTTGTGGAAAAACGGCAGATAATCATAAAGGAAATGATGGAATAATGTGTTGTTACCCATCGCCAGCCCCAGGGAAATGAAAAATAGCAGCAGGAATCCCTGTGCCCGCCGATCCCATTTTTTTAAAAAGAATGCCGCCAGAATATAAGGGATTCCTCCCATATAAATTGTTTTCAACCAGTTCTGGTAGGCCCAGTATTCTTTAATATCCGTTGCCAGACCATATTGGTCGGGCAGGAAAAACTCAATCAGGTCGAAAGGGTGTAAAGACCAAGTCCCTGCTTCCTTATAAGAGAGACCCTCTGAGCGGATAGAAAGTTGGGAGACCTCCAGAAAAGGAAGTAACTGAATGGCCGACAAACCAAAAAAGACCACACAGCAAGTGGCAAAGAAAAACAAGCGACGACGAGTTTGTATTAAGCTATTTTGGCCCAGTACAAGTTCTGGAAACAAGGTCAGAAAAAAAGCCGCTCCGAACGTCAGGTAACAGACTTCTACGCCACCACCCAGAAACATCAGCGTGCCAACGACTCCCGAAAAAACGGCGTGACTGATGCGGTTATTTTTTATCGCTGAAAAATAACAGAGATAAAACAGCGGCACCCAGGTGACCGAGAGCAAAGTGCTCAGCAAATTGTGTACCGAGATCAGATAACCTGAGAGCATGAACGCGACAGCTGAAATGACCGCCGCTCCCTGGCTTGCCTTCATGCCCCGAAGTAGTAAATAGGTAAAAATACCGCTCAGGGCAAAATGCAGTTCTATGTTTAAATTGAAGGCCCAATTGAAAGGCAGGAATAAATAAAGAACGCTGAAGGGGTAGATCACCCCAGGTTGCAGAGTAGCAAATAGGGGGTGACCGTTAAAATAGTAGGGATTCTGACCCGACCCCATTACTTATACCAGATTTAGGATTCAGTTTTCATAAGTCATAATAGTGTTTGGAATCTGTATCGTTTCGGGTGCTGGCGGTCGATACCCCAGACTCGTATGCGGTCTTTTAGTATTGTAGTGAACCCGCCACCTCTCGATCATGATTTTTGCCTCCTTTAGAGTATAAAATATCTCTCCATTCAGTAATTCATCTCTGAGTTTCCCATTGAACGATTCATTATAACCGTTCTCCCAGGGACTGCCCGGTTCGATAAATAATGGGCCTACCTCTAGGTTATTCAACCATTGCCGAATCGCTATTGATGTGAACTCCGGACCATTATCTGAACGGATATGCTTAGGCAACCCTCGTGTAATAAATAGCTCTGATAAAACCTCAATCACATCCAACGAAGTAAACTTCCTTCTCACAACCGTGCCCAGGCTCTCACGAGTAAACTCATCTATAACCGTCAGAATCCGAAAGGACCGGTTATCTTTTGTTCTTTCATGAACAAAATCATACGACCAAACATGATCCTTATATTCTGATCTATGACGTACACAGTCTCCATTGCCAAGCCACAGCCGGGCCTTCTTCGGTTGTTTGGATGGAACTTTAAGTCCTTCTTCTCTCCATATCCGAAAAACCCTTTTATGATTGACCTTCCAGCCATCCTGGTTCAGTAAAGCTGTAACTCGTTTATATCCATACCTTCCATACTTACTGGAAAGACTAGTTATACAGTTGCGTAACAACTCTTCATCATCCATCTGTTTCGGTTCATATCTCTGCGTCGCCCGGCACTGGCCCAGAACTCGACATGCTTTCCGCTCTGACACCCTATAATATTCCATGGCATTTTCGACCATTTCTCTGCGACGTGCCGGGCTTACAAGTTTCCCGAGGCAGCATCCTTCAATATTGCCTTATCCAGACTCAAATCCGCTACCAAACCCTTTAACCGAACATTCTCCTTCTCCAGCTCCTTAAACCGCTTGGCCTGATCTACTCGCAATCCACCATACTCTTTACGCCAACGAATCAACGTCTGTTCACATATCCCCAGCTTTTTGGCGGCCTCTACCTGAGTCAAACCTTTAGACTCCATAATCTCTGCTTCTCGAAGCTTTACAATGATCTGCTCTGCACTAAATCGTTTCTTACCCATAACTCCACCCCCTACCAAATAGTTTTTAAAAGTTTAACATTTGGACTACTTTTCGGGGGTCGGGTCACTTGGTGATATGAATTAAGGACGGCGCCATCTCACGCAAAGCGGAGGAATAACTTCTCAATTTATCGGTCATCACTTTCCAGGGAAGAGACCCCTGCCTTTTAAACAACTTCCTGAAAAACCGCAATGCGGCTCGTTTATTTCTTCGGCTCTGAACCATAACATCAATGGTATCTCCATCTTGGTCAACCGCACGCCATAGGTACTGGCGCTTTCCTCCAATAGAGACGAATACCTCATCCAAGTACCACAGGTCGCCCAATCGTCCTTGCTGTTTATGTAATTTTTTAGAGTAGTGGCTAGGAAACTTCAGGCACCAACGTCGGATCGATTCATAAGAGGTATGAATACCCCGAATGGCGAGTAGTTCTTCAATATCGCGGAAACTTAAAGTAAAACGATGATAAAGCCAGACTGCATGGCTAATAACTTCTGGTGGGAAGCGATGACGTATATAGGGATTCTTTATAGGACTCATATCCTATAATCTCACAATCAACCACTTAATGTGACAATACCCTTTATTTCCTTAAACCCCAACACCCCTGCAAGTTTGCCTCTGGTTGTTTGCATGGCAAATTCAATTGCCAATAAAAATGATATCGGGAATGGAATGAAGGCTAAATTTAAAGCCGAGCCATTGAACGACCAATGTTTAAGTATTTTGAAAATTTCGCCGCAAAAACTCGCAACGTTGGCGGAAGAAACCAAAGAACGCATTCAAGGAGTAGAAAAGCTACTTGAAGATTGACTTGCCCTGCATCCGTCTTGCGGGATGGTTGCCCTCCCTTGACCAGATCCCATTATTTATACCAGACTTAGGATTCAGTTTTCATATGTCATGGTGGTGTATGAAATCTGGGTGGAACTAGAGAGGATGAAAGGATAATTATGCCACAAGACCCAAAGGATGTTTCGATATTGCATAACATTGAACCGCAGAAATATTTGATCATAAAACGGGTTCTGTTGAAAGGAGCCATGATACTTAGCCTTGTTGGATGTGGGTTTAATTATACTTATATTGGCAGCCAATCTTTTAGTGAGAATGAACTAAAAACTAAACTATCAAAGGATGAAAAGGTGTGCGAAAAAAGCGTAGGCAAAACTTTAGAACAACTTGAGGAGTCATGTAATAAGAAATCTTGCCAGTTATATTATCAGTTAATTAAAGATTGCATGAAAGGCAGGGGATGGGAAACTTGATAATATGGGATATAGAGGGGGAATGGTGAATCAGTTGCTAAAAATAATTTTATTCTTTCAAGCTGGCTATAACAACTGAGAAATATGCGAGTGTGTGCCTAAATCCAGAAGCTATCCCGCCCGATGATTTGGATGATGTGATACTGGGTAAGATGAGTGAAGAAGCGGGAGCTTGGTATCAGATGGAGTTAGAGAGGAAGCCTTGACAAGCAAGGAAACAGGCCTCTGGTTTATGTTGTGGGTGTGGGCAGTCCTCCCAATAGTGACAGGGTGTGTTGCGGAAATGGTTTGAACTTCGATCCTCCTCCATTGGTTGAGAACCATGTTCCCTCCATGCACTCTGGTTTTTTTTTCCAGGTTTCACTTTTCTCAGTTTTTCGGCGGGGTTTATTTTTGGATCGGGTTTAGGCGTTGTGGTGGTAAATATCGGTTCAACTCTGGGTACTACGTTGGTTTTTCTAGTGTCTCGTTATCTGCTACGGGATTGGACAGAGAAAAAGCTTTCCAAAAAAATTCAAAGCGTGAATGAGCATTTATGTGAAAACTCTATCAACTGCATCCTGTTCTTTAGGCTTGTCCCGCTATTTCCTTTCTTTGCCGTCAACATTGGGTTGTCTCTGTCCAAGGCTCCTTTAAAGGATTTCTTTTTTGGAACCATGTTCGGGACATTGTCAGCAACCTTTATCTATGTCAATGCCGGCAATAATATTGCTTCCATCAATTCCTTTTCCGAGATTATGTCTGTCCGGGTTTTAGGATCCTTGGCATTTTTGGGGATACTGGCTTTGATCCCTGTTATCTATAAACAGATGAAATCAAAAACCGTTTGTGACAAGCCGCAGGCTATTTACATTTCGTCGGCAACATTGGTCAGGTTGGAGACTTGCGGGATCTGCGAATTTTCATGGTTGGCTTGTTTTAAAAGAGGGTCTTCATTGTTGAACTGCACGATATCCTCAATAAGGGCATTGCCATCTTTAATAGCACCTTCGACATCATTTGTCGTTTTCAGTTTTGTGGCCAGTGCCTTGTAGCGCTCAAAATATTGCCGCGCATTTTCGATGGTTTTCTTCGTCTGGCTAATATCCAGTTTGCGATTTTGATGGGCTTTAAAGTATTCAGCATATTTTACCCAGCCTTTAATTTCATTGAGTTCATGCGCGAGAGTTAAATAATATTCAATGAAACCCTCGGGTCCTCTTTCTTCCATGGTGGGAACGAGCTGACCTGCCACCTCGTTCACAGGGATACCCTCCTGGCTTTGGCATAGGTAGTCTATGTTGACCATGAGGTAGGTTATTTTAGAGTCGGCATGAAGCCCGACGATGGAGTGTTTTCTAAAAACCTCTCGTTTCTCAAACAATTCCCAGGTTCCTCCCGCACTTTTAATCTTCAGCGCCACATTTTGAAGGGGACGAAACATGCTGTAGCATTTTTTTGTGTTGTCGGCCTCGGCAAAACTCAACAGCAACGGCGCGATTATAATGATCTGACTGAGCAGGAAAATTTTGAGGAGTTTCATGGGTTAAACCCCCGAAGTTTGGTTAAATAAAACAATTTTACCAATATGGAATTATAGCATCAAATCTCTATCAACTACTTAAATGAAAAGAAAATTCTTTACCAATCAGTAAGCGCAATTTTTATTTGCATTTCGGATTAATCCGGATGGAAATCAGGTGCTTCAGGGAAAAATATAAAACTGCAAATAAGGGTGCAAGGGCAAGTATCCAGCCCAAAGAGGCGAGCATAAAATACTGGGTCAGTTCATGAATCGCAGGCAGAAAGCCGAGGGCAAAGGTCTCTGCCAATTTTGTTTGCGAAATCTCATCCAGAGAATTCCCCGTTACAGCTTCCCCTATGGTCATGAAAGGGAAAAAAAGAATCACCTGCATTGGGAAGACAATATAATTCGCCAATTGAATAGCGGGATGATTCAGGCGAAAAAAAGCCGCAACACCCCCGCAGACAAAGGTTGCGACTCCTATTACCGGAAAGACACCGATGACAGCACCAGAAGCTAGCGCCAAAGAAAGTTTGGAAGGGTCCAACCCCTGTTTCAATAAATCAACAAGAGGAAGGACAACCTTTTTCTGTAGATAACTCTCACTCATTGTAGAACGGGAACGTTGAGTTTTTTTACCTTCACCGTCGCTCCTCTCTGGCAGGTGAAGCCATTAGAAACAATTTCAGTTTATGCCGAGATAATGTTTGCCAGCAAGACAAATATATTGCTCGTTGGCCCCACGCGAGTGGCTAGTGGTGTCTTTTGACTTCGAAGCGGTAGAGTTCGTAGTTGTCAGATTCTTTGATCCCGCCTTTTTTCAGGCAGACTTTCAATTGCTGGTCCGGTGTTTTAATGTTTTCCAGATCAGGGAGGAGCAATCCGCGTTTGCCTTCACTGCGCACGATCAGTCCATAGTGTTTCACGTCTAACGATGTGAGGTTATCGATTTTTTCAGGCTTGGTCAGGACATCGACTGAAAAGGTGAGTTGTTCGAGTTCATCTATTTCTATAGCTGGAAACCGTGGGTCTTCGTTGGCCGCTTTGATGGCGTTCTGGATCACTTCTTCGGCAAGATTGGCATATTTGGGCGTAATGGTTCCGATACACCCTCGCAACAACCCGTTTTTCTTAATAGAGACAAAGGTTCCGGCCTGGACTTGTAGTTCTTCGGGCAATGGATCGGGACAGGGCAGGGGTTGTCCGTTTTCTAAATGGTGTTTGACCGATTGGATAGCAAGGTCAACCAGAGGATGGGAAGGCATAGGCTTCTCCAGAAAGAAACGGTAACTTCCTTACATTATATATCAAATGAATGGGTAAATTGGGCAAGGGCTTGGGTTAAGCCGAGATAACTTTTGTCTGCCAGTTAAATCGATTCTACTTTGAGTCCAGCGTCACGCTGGTGGCGGCTATGGATATAGTCGGCCACGGCATCAAAGTGTTCGATGTATTGCGGTGCCGGGAAGTCGGCTTTTCTGAGGTGTGATTTGGCCCGGTCGATGTAGAAGCGGGCGAGGTTCAAGGTGTAGTCGATGGATTTATGTTTGTGCATATACCCAACGACATACTCTAAATCTTTTTCTGTGATATTTTCGTTTTTGACGAAGGCTTCGATTTCTTTTTTCAGCGGTCGGTCTGCCTTACTGTAGAGATGGTGCAGGGGCAGGGTGACATGGCCTTCTTTAAAATCTGTTCCCGGTGGTTTACCGAGTACGGCCTCATCGGCATCGTAGTCGAGCGCGTCATCCATCAACTGGAAAGCCATGCCGAAATCATCACCAAAAGAGATGATGGCGGTTTCCTGCTGTTCAGTAGCGTTTGCCAGGAGGCCACCCAGTCGCGCGCTGACGGAAATCATAGACGCGGTTTTACGGTGGATGATATCGAGTATATGTTTTTCGCTTACTTTGATGTTGCGGGCTTCGGTGTATTCGTGAATGCCGCCTTCGACGAGAACTTTCGTGGCCTCGGTGACAGCCTGAATGATTTTGCGTTCGCAGTCTTGGGCCAGTATCAGGATCGCGCGGGAGATGAGGAAGTCGCCGACCAGAATGCTGGCATCGCTACCCCATTTTGCATTGACGGTTTCTTTGCCCCGCCTAACCGTGGTTTCATCGACCACATCATCGTGGAGCAGGGTTGCGGCATGGATATATTCGACAACACAACCATGTTTGACCACGGTGTCGTCGGTTTCGCGGCCGCAGAGTTTGGCGGCCAGAAGGGTGAGCATGGGGCGGATGCGTTTGCCGCCGCAACTCATCAGATAGGAGCTGATTCCTGGAATCAGGGGCACATCTGATTTATAGTTCTGATTGATGGCCTTTTCGACCCTGGCGAGGTCGCTTTTTAAATCCTGTGTGACGTCCCTGAATTCCATATTAAACCCACATGTCGAGCCTCGCTAGTAGGCTGTTTTTTAATCCGTTATTCTTTGGAAAGGCACTAGTTTTATGGGAATTTAGCGTGTTTGTCAAGGCATTTATAGCAGGGCTTCGGTTGTGATATGCTTGCATTTACGTACCCTATTGAACTTAGGGCTGTTTTCCGTTTGAGGGGTAGATCTGAATATTACAGAGGTCGTAGGGTTCTTGCACTACGATTGTGTCAGAACTCGATTTAAGATCAGAAAAGGTTTAAAAAAACAATGAGTAAGGTCACGGTCATCATCCCAACTTTCAATCGAGGCTATTGCCTGGCTGAGTCGATTCGTTCGGTGCTGGAGCAAAGCTTCACCGACTTCGAGCTGATCGTGGTGGATGACGGGTCGACGGACAATACGCTTGATGTGGTGCGCCAGTTTCCTGCTGTGAAGCTGATTCAGTTGGAGACGAACCAAGGGGTCTCCTTTGCCCGCAACCGGGGCATGGACGAAGCGCGTGGGGAGTGGATCGCTTTTCTCGACTCGGACGATGTATGGGAAAAGCATAAGCTGATCACGCAGATGAAATGGAGTGAGTTTAACCCGGATCAACATGCTATCTACACCGATGAGATATGGATCCGTAATGGCGTGCGGGTCAACGCTATGAAAAAGCACCGCAAATATTCCGGCGATATTTTTCACCATTGCCTGCCGCTATGCATTGTCAGTCCGTCTTCGGTGTTATTGCGTTCCGAGTTGCTGAAGAAGGTTGGCGGATTCGATGAGTCCATGCCGGTCTGTGAGGATTATGATTTGTGGTTGCGCATCGCTAAAGATTATCCTTTTCATTTTATTGATGAGAAATTGATCATCAAGCGCGGGGGACATGAAGACCAGTTATCGCTTAAGTACTGGGGCATGGATCGTTGGCGGGTTCATGCGCTGGAGAAATTATTGCAAGAGAACGGACTGGATGAGAAGCAAAGGGATGGAGTGGCGGCAATGCTTATTGAAAAATGTAGAGTTCTGATAAATGGCTATGGCAAACGGGGTAAAACTCAGGACGAAGAGCATTGTCGGAGCCTTATGGCGAGATACTCCGGTCTGGTTGAGGGCTCGCTGAAATGATGCAACGAATAATGGGTTTTATTTTTGTGCTGTTGCTTGTTCCGCAGATGGGGGTTGCCGACTCGCGGCCTGATGAGGTTCTCAAGAAAATTCGCCAGAGCAGTATGGCTGTTTTGCAGGATGCTTATCAAAGTGAACGGGCATTTTTGCGGGCGGCGGCGGCGCGGGCGGCGGGCGAGTCGCAGGATGCCCAGTTGATTCCTCTGCTCAACAAGGCAACGGAAGATGTCTATCCAACGGCGCGCTTGTTCGCATTGCAGGGGTTGCAGAAGGTTTCCCCTAGCGAGGCTTTGAAGGCGGCGCGCAGGATGACGGGAGATACCGACATCTGGGTTCGCAGTGCGGCAGTTGAGATACTGGGCGATGTAGGCGGGCCGGAAGTGGTCGACGAAGTGCAGGCGTTTTTAAAATCCTACGATGTGCCGGTGCGGATGGCGGCTTCTTCCGGACTGGTGAAGCACGGCGAAGGAAAATATCTGGCCGATGTGCTGGACCCACTCACTCATCCCATCCCCGACCGCAGATATCAGGCCATTGGTTATCTTGGCAAGATTGGGACCGAAGAAGTTCTGCCTCATCTGGCGAAGTTGTTCGATCATGCCGAACCGGAGATGGTGTACTACAGTCTGAAAGCGGTCGAAGGCAAGGCCACTCTCGATATGTTGCCGAAACTGAGAGAATTGATCAAGCGCGATAATGCGTCTATTCGCCAAGCGGCGGCGTTGGCGATGAGTAACCTTAAGGAGTCGGAGGCGGATTTGATTCCTTTATGCGCCGATAAGGATGGAATGGTGAAGCTGTCGGCGGCACTGGCGCTGAACCGGTTGGGATCCAACTCCTGCCAGATAGTGTTTGAAGAATTGTTAAAGCATCCCGATTTTAGTGTGCGCAGTTCCACCGCGCGGGTTCTGGGGGAATCGAAGATTCCTGAGCGGGTTCGCCTGTTGGAGATGGCGCTAAACGATGAGCACTCAAGGGTACGCACGGCGGCGGTACGAGCCGTGGGGATGATGGGCGGCCCGGAAGCCTTCCCGATATTGGTGGAGTTGTTGCAGGATTCTTTGCAAGTTGTACGCACCTACGCGGCTGGTAACCTCATCCACCTTTTGCGCTAACACGGCGATTCGCCATTGATCGTGATATTTTCTTTTTACGTATAAAATTTAAAGTCGGTATAACCTTCCTTTTCAAATGAAAACCATACATCCATATCAGCATCGGGAGCCAGCGGCCAATCGTTACGGAATCGATCTACAAGGTCCGGGTTGCTGATATAAGGCCGGCCAAATGCTATGAGATCGGCTCTTTTTTCTTTAATCGCAATCTCTGCTGTCTCCTGAGTGTAGCCACAATTCCCCATCATTGATCCCGAAAAAACCTTGCGGAAGTCCTGTAATGTCATAGGTTCTCCAAGCTCATGAAAACCGAATGCGAGGCCGTCTACAACATGAAGGTAAGCCAAGCCTACCTTGTCCAGTTGACTTGCAACATAGGTGAAGGTTTCACGGTAATCTTCAGAACCCATATCATTAAAGTTTCCATTCGGACTCAACCGAACACCGACTCGATTTGCGGGCCAGACTTCTGTGGCCGCATTGACAATTTCCTGAAGAAAACAAAACCGGTTTTCAAGACTGCCACCATAACGGTCAGCCCGCTTGTTGGTTTTAGATTGTAGGAACTGGTCTATAAGGTATCCGTTAGCACTGTGTATTTCCACACCATCGAATCCTGCTTCTTTGGCCCGGCTAGCCGCTTGTTTATAGTCTTCAACAATTCGCGGAATCTCATCGGTCTCAAGTTCGCGAGGGATTTCGTAATCTTTTTTCCCTTCCGGAGTATGTATATATTCTCCATTTAGTTTTATGGCTGAGGGGGCTACGGCTTGTTCTCCGCCGTGAAAAGCACTGTGCGAGGCTCGACCGCAATGCCACAACTGTAGAAATATTTTTGATCCCTTGTCGTGAACCGCGCCGACAATTTTTTTCCAGGCCTCACCCTGTTCTTTCGAATAAATCCCAGGAGAATTGATCCAGCCTATGCCCTGCTTAGAAATAACTGTTGCCTCGGTAATAAGAAGTCCTGCTGAAGACCGCTGGGAATAATATTCAGCCATCAGGTCATTGGGCATTCGCTCCGCACCCGCTCTAGCCCGAGTCAGGGGAGCCAACACTACTCGATTGCTCAATTTCAGATCACCCAGTTGGAATAAGCTGAGTAATTCGGGTGACTTTGTTTCAGTTGTCATTTGTCATGGGGGGGGGGATTCCTTCCAACAGTATTTTTGTTGATAAAAATTTAGTAGATTTTTTGCGTGTATCTTATAACAAGCTATTTGTGGATTATCGTGAATTTTCTGCCCCTACGGCTAGCAGGCGGGGAATCTCCGCAGATAATCCGCATTTTACCGTTGGCTACGATGTTCTGTGCTGAAGGGGTTCTTGCTATCTGCCTCTGCGGCGAGCAGCTCGCCGGAATCGAGAATATGTTGTTCTCCGTCCGGGGTTTTTAAGACCAGCCTGCCTTGAGGGTCGAGTTTTATTGCCGAGCCTGTCAGTGATTTTCCTTTTTGCTGGACGGTCACGGTTTTGCCGAACAGGTCGGAGTTTTCGGTCCATTTACGGATCAGGTTTTCATTTTTACCTTGTAGGAACTCTTCATATTCGTGGTCCAGATTTTCAAGCAGGCTGATTACAAGATCGGCGCGGTTGACGGTTTTCCCGGTTTCCAGTTTCAGTGAGGTGGCGATGTCCTGAATATCTTCGGGGAAGCGCGTTTGATTGAGATTAATCCCGATGCCCACGATGATAACAGGTGTGGTGCCGGGGATATGCTCACATAAAATTCCCGCCAGTTTTTTACCGTTTAACAGGATATCGTTCGGCCATTTGAGTTTTGAGTGTTGCCCGATGGCGGACACGGTTGCCACCCCGACCATCAAAGTGATGAGAGACAGCTTTTCCGATGGCAGGTCGGGTTTTAAAAGTGTGGAGAGGTAGAGCCCGGTTCCGGGTTCCGAGTACCACGAGCGTCCCTGTCGTCCCCGCCCCTGGGTTTGCTGGTTGGCAATGATAACCGCTCCCTCCGGGAGGGTCGGATTGCGGCCGATTTCCTCATTGGTCGAGTCGATTTCAGCGAGAATCTGCATGGGACGGCCAATTTTCGCCGTTGTGAGCCTGCTCTCAAGGGCTGAAATATCAATGTCGGAAGGGGAGAGCAGGATAACACCATTGGTACTAAGGATTATGGTATAGAAACTAACCGCCCCCATTGTAGGGTAAAATGCCAGAAAATGATTGAAATGTTCTCTAAATGTTGATAAAAAGCTTATTCCAAAAACTGTTCCACAAATGGTGGATAATGTTTTAGGAAACCGAAACCTTTTGAGAGGAGAGGGCTGGATGAAAAAGTTGTTAGTTTCACTTATTTGGATTTCGCTGGTGTTGGTTTTATCTTCCTGTTCAATGGAATCACAGTATAGTAGTGAAGGCCACCAGTACGCACCTGAGGGTGTTGAAAAGAAACATTAATCTGCTAGTTAACGCAGAGAGCAATAACTTTTTGTTACGCCCCTTGGCAGGGGGCGCGTAATTGGGCAAGGGTTCGTTGAGCCCTTTGTACCTTTTGCTCGCCAAAAAAGTTGTTGCTGGTTTTACCCCTTATACCCCTCTGGCGCAGGTGCTATATTTCTTCATGGGCTTTCATGCCCCGAAGGGGTAGAAGGGGCATTAGTGTCACCGCCATATTGTCCACCGGCAGCTCGCCGGTTTCCTTCCTTATAATTTATAGGCACTCAAGGCTAATCGCTTGACAGGCCCTGTAAAGTCAGTGCTACAATAGGCCAAATTTAAAAAGTGATCGAGGTTGCGGCCAGCCCGTTTCTTTGTGCGGTCCTGAAAAGGTGGAAGTTTGAGTTCCGGGATCATAGGTCCCTCATTTCAAACGCCATCTTTTTCTTTTTGTTCAAGAATCAAGGAGTCCATGGTGGAAGATAATCTAGTGACAGTGGAAGAAGTTCGAAGTGCTCAGGAGAGCCTGAAAAGTGGCATCAGTTTGCATGAAAAGAAAAGTTTCAAGGAAGCGATTGAGGAATTCAAAAAATCTGCGATGACCCATGCTTTTGACGCAAAACATGTTGAGGAGTTGGGCACGAAGTTGAAGGCGGGTACCTATAAACTTCAGCAGGAAAGTATTGCTTATATGGGTTGCGCGGCGGTTCATCTTAACGGGCTTATCCAGAGTCTTGAACCGGGACAGAGCGAAGAGGTGCCGGTGGATGAGTCATTAATGAGCGCGTTTAAGGAATGGCAATGAGCGTACAAAACCGGGAATTTCTTCAGGAAGTGATGCGTAAAGAGATCAGGGATCGCAAAATTCCTATAAGCCTGGGAAAGGCCTGCCCTGTAAAATGCACGTTTTGTTATGAAATGGATCACAGCTACCGCCAGACTTTTGATATGCCTCTCACCACGCAAGAGGACTGGGAGTTTATTTTAAGTGAGATCCAGGCCTTTCCGACCCGGGCTGCAGAGTCATGGGTTCTGGGCGGTAACGAATATATGGAATGGACAGACCTCGCCCTACACCCCAAGGCGATGGAATGGATTGAGGAGTTCCTGGAAAAGACAGATAAAGATATCATCATGTTCTCGGTGGGCTATTTTGATCCACAAAGGATCAACCGTCTGGCAGAAAAGTATCCCGGTCGCATCAACTTTGAACTTTCGGTGATTACATTAGGCTCTTATCGCAAACAATTGATGCCGAAAGGGCCTTCGGTCAATCAGGTTCTCGAGGTGTTGGATGGTCCGGCTGTAACATCTGCCAATTTTTATTCATTTGGTCCGGGCACCATGTCTGAAGATGCGAAAACCATTGCAAAGATTAATAAAAATTGCCTGTTGTGGATGGGCACCCTGACCCCTTTAAAATATATTGATGAGAAAACCACCGCTTTGATGCGGCAGGGCAAGCGATTTCTCGCCGATGAGTCGCAAAAGATTTATGATATGAACCTGACCAACGTCCAGATGATCCATACCGAATCGGATATCACATCCTTTCTGAACCGGAACAAAATCATCAAAACCTTCGATGCCTGCGAATTGGATAAGAAAGACTGGGTTGTGATGGCGGGCAATGTTTACCGGGTCCTGCACATGTTCCGCCAGGGCCGGGCCCGTTTTCTTTATGTTCCCAATGCGACTTTGGGAGGGGACTCGGATTGCACGACCTTGCTCACGTTCAGCGATGTCGCAAAAAGGATAAGCCACCAGCGGGTGGTGCATCTTCCTCGTGTGATTCTGGAGAAATCTTCCGATGATGAGCGGGACATATCGGGAGTGTCGTTTGATGAGTTTAAAGAGCAGTTTCCTCGGGTGCGGTTTAAGGTGCTCAACAAGGTGAACTCCGCTCTTTCAAATAAAAAGCTGTATGAAAAGGGATATTTGAAAAACTATGTTGAAGACTATCTGCGGAATCCTCTTTCGAAAAAGTTTGAGGCGATTGCCCACCCCAACTAGGAGATGAGTAAATTTTGCGGCGGATAATTAAGCAGTGATTTTAAAAATAGAAAGGGAATGGGAATGCAGTATCAGCTTAAAATTATTTTCGTGGATAATCAGGAATTGATTCTAGATACAACCCAGAAGCATGGCTTTAGTGATGACTTGGAACTGTTTGAGGTGACCACCTCCGAGGAAATTTTTGTGATTCCTCTCAAGCAGATCAAATACATATCCTGCGATGCCAAAATCTTCCAGAAATAGTCCGAAAAAAATGACCTGAGCCTGAAAGATTCTTCAGAAGCGGACGCGCGCCCTTTTCATCCAGGTGGCTTCGCTGAACTTTCCCTGGTAGTATTTTTCAAAAAGGACTTCGTTGTGCGTTAAAGCTTCCCCGTCGATGACGTTTTCCACTTTCACAGAAGACTTTTCTTCATTCTTCATAAGTTTTTCGGATGTCGAAGCGCCTGGTTCCAGCTTATAAGTGCCGGGATTCGAAGATTTCTCATCGATCATCTGGTACAGCTCCGAAAGACTTAAAAACAGATTCAGAACAGCCTTGTCATCCATGTGATTCTGTTTCTTAAATTCTGCAAGAATATCCTGCACTTCTTTCGATGCCACGATGGCCTGTAAAATGGCATCATTCAAGTTCTCATACTCCTGGTCTAAAAATTCATCGGAATTCATACTCAGTTTCCCCTGGCAAGTTAAAAGGTATTTATGGACTGTAGTAGCAAATCCGATGCCATAGTTTTTTTCTTGAAAAAAACAGTCCTGCCCCTTTTAAAATCTAGGTTTATGCGCATTTTAGTGGCGTCAAATTTCCTGCCTTAAAATGAGATATGAAGATTGTGGGAGGGGGGTGGGCTAAAAATTTGACGGAATCAGAGCTAAAGGCATTGTTCTTCCCAGTTTGTTCAACGGGTGATATTATTTATGGTTGCCACTTTGCAGAGTGGGAGTTCTTCCCGGCTTGTATTGAACGGGTGCATAGCTTATTATGAATATAAATGTAAATTGTTTTAGGTGGAAATTTTCATGTCAATTTTGGCGAAGAATCTGAAAACTATTCGCAAGGAACTGGGTTGTACCCAATCCGTCATGTCGGAAATTTTAAAAGTAGGTTTCCGTACTTTTGTTCGTTATGAAGCGGGTGAGAGGGATGCTCCTGTCTCAGTGCTGGTCAAGGTTGCCCGGCTGGGGAATATTTCGCTGGAACAATTATTGACCTCAGAAATAGATAAGAATGATATTGCCCCTCTGCAGAAAGTCAACAAGAGCTCATCATCCACAGAAGTGAGTGTGGTTAATTTCAAAGAAGGATTGGTGGTTTTCAATAATCCTTCGCGTCAGGAAATCATAACCTTGGATGATTATGAAAGAAAGATGTTAACGCTTTTTAGAAAAATGGCTCCTCGTCTGCAAAAAGACTGTCTTTCCACCTTAGGGAAAATCGCAGAATCGGGCAAAACTACAAGTACATTGTTGGATAAGTCTGAGCAGGGACAACGCGGCACGAAGAAAAAGGGAGAGAGTCCCCAAAAATCTCCCCCGATCTCTGTACGTCAACCCAAGGCAAAACGAAAACCTGGTAGAAAGAAGCTCGATAAAAAAGCTTTGCAAGAAAAGATAGACAAGCTTAAAATGCTCACTCGAAGCATTAATAAAACCACGGTGAGATAATATTCAGTGAAATTTAACGGTGTCAGAAAGTCATGGCACGTTGCCGCCGGGTTGATAGTCCTTACCGCAGTCCTTTCCCTTGAGTTTTATACCAATCTGTTTGAAAAAAGTGTCGGTTATTACTTAAAGTGGCAAAACCACAAAAGACCTCAGCTAGGTAGAATGTGGGAGCGGGATAGACAGTCTCTGGTAGCGCAAGCCAAGATAAAGTCCATTCGATCCTCGCTGGATCTTCAGGAAGAAACGGCTTTGGGAATTTCTTCCTTCAAACATTTGTTTGAAGGGCTGTCGCCGGGGTTTCCCCTTGTTGTTTCCCGGGAAAAGTTTCTCCAACTCTATTATGATTTTCCCGGGCCATGGTCGGAGCAAATCATTTCTTCTTACGACCTGATAGAGATGGACTCGACGAAAAACTGGGATCGGGTTTTCCTGAAACGATTTGGTCCCTGGATCACCCTGCAGTTCATTGACCGTCAAAATATCCCCATTCACGAATTGTTTTTATCTGTAGATACGTTGTTTGAGGTTCAGGCAACACGGACTGTTAAACGAGGAACCCTTGAGGATTCGAATTTTACTACAAACCGGATTTTCCCGATTTCCGAGTTTCTTCCTGTTTTAAAATCCTTGGATGCGGCCACGCAGAAAGCAGTTTTCCCGGAACCCCGCTGGTTTTTGGGGAAAAACTATTATGTCACCCGTGTTGGCATTTCGGATGTGCCTGCCGAACAGCCGGCCCAACACCTGTTGTTAGGCGTTGAGTATGACACCGATTACTACACTGGAGTTCTCTTGATTCCCGTGGCAATGGAACTGGCCAATAATATGATGTCACAAATTGAAAAAGCGGATCTTTCTGATCCAACTTCTAATGAAATCCCGCCTTCTTCGGGAGAGAGCCCTTGATTGGTCGCTTACTCCATACTTTAAATCTGGTTCTACTAACTTTAATTCTTTCTGTGGTGCTGGTTGTGGCCGGTCTGTATTTTTGGTTGAGCCAGGATTTGCCGCAGCTTCCCAACAATCTGCAACATATCAACCTGAGCCTTCCGACAGAAATTTATTCTTCGGATGGCGAGCGTATTAAGATTCTTGGTGAGAGGCATCCTATCGTCCTTGAGGATATTTCTCCTTTTTTTACCAAAGCCATCATTGCCGTTGAAGATTCTCGATTTTATCGCCATAGCGGAATAGACCACAGGGGATTGGTGCGCGCGTTATGGACCAACCTTAGTCAAAAAAGAATCGCCCAGGGAGGAAGCACGATCACCCAACAACTTTCCAAAAACCTGTTTTTTTCATTCGAGAGAAACTGGGTGCGTAAGATCAAGGAGCTTTTGATTGCCTTTCAACTGGAGGCGACTTTCAATAAGGACCAGATTCTTCAAGCCTATTGCAATCAGATATATTTTGGTAGCGGCGCTTATGGAGTGGAAGAGGCAGCACAAGTCTATTTCAGAAAACGCGCCAAGGACCTGACTTTGCTGCAAGCGGCTCTTCTTGCCGGCCTCCCCAATTCACCCAACAATGCCAATCCGTTCTCGCATTATGAAAAGGCGATGAAAAGAACGGAGTATGTGTTGAACCGGATGGTCAGGGAACACTTGATTACTACTGATGAGAAAGAATTGTCCCTTCAATCCAACATTGACCTGGTCAATCCTCGGGTAGATTCGGATCCTAATCTTTATTTTGTTGATCAGGTGCTGGAACAAATAGAAAGGGATTATGGTAAAGAATTTGTGCATTTTGGGGGATTGAAAATTCTTACCACATTGGATTCGCATTATCAGAAGCTTGCTTTTAAAAGTGCCCGGAACCATCTGGAGGCCTTGGAGGGCAAGATTGTCAAGGAGCCGGGTGCGGCCCCGCTTCAGGCGGCATTAGTGGCGATAGAGAATAAAAGCGGAGCCGTGCGCGCTATGCTTGGAGGTAGAGACTACTCATACAGCCAATTCAACCGGGCGGTATCGAACAACCGTCTTCCCGGTTCTTCCTTCAAGCCGTTTGTGTATTTTACGGCTATGGAAGAGTTGGGTTATTCACCCGCTACAGTGGTGGTGGACGAGCCGCTGACCCTAGATATTCCCGGCACCGAACCGTGGAGCCCGCAGAATTTCGATGAAGAGTTTGCGGGAAAAATTATTCTAAAAAAAGCTCTAATGAAATCCATTAACATTATTTCCGCGAAACTGCTTAATGAAGTAGGGCCGGAAAAAGTAATTCGCACGGCGCGTCAGTTCGGTATTAAAAGTCCGTTAGGTAAAAACCTTTCTCTCGCTCTGGGAACTTCCGGCCTGTCCCCTTATGAAATGGCATCGGCCTATAGTGTTATTGCTAATCTTGGGATTTATAATGAACCTTATTTGATTCAGCATATTGAGGATTTTCAGGGCAATCGGCTTTATGAGCATTACTATCAGGGGGTGCAACAGTTTTTACCGGATTCCCTTTTCCCGCTTCTGAATATGATGCAAGGGGTGATAGATGAGGGCACTGGGAAGGTCGTAAGGAGAATGGGTTTTCACCATCCTGCCGGGGGCAAAACCGGAACGACTAATGACTTTAAAGATGCATGGTTTAATGCATTCACAAAAGATATTTCAGCTTCCGTCTGGGTGGGCTTTGATAATAATGAGCCCATGAGAGTCAAGCCTGGTAAGGGTTTGACCGGCGCTAGCGCTGCCGCGCCCATCTGGGTGTTTTTCATGCAAAAAGTGCTGGAGGGGAAAAGCCCGGTAAAATTCCCCGTTCCAGATAAAATCAAATTTGCCACGGTGGATGCACAGACAGGTTATCTTGCTAACGAGTTTTCCCTTGAGACCTTGGAGGTTGCAGTCAAAGAAGGTGTAGACCTTTCGGCACCTCCTGTTTTGCCAAAAAATCCGGAACCGGATGAAACCGGGCTTCTGCCTGACCCAGTAGGCGGACCCATGAATCCCAAAAAATCTAAAAAAAGAAATGTTGTACCAGACCCTTAAATTCTATCTAGCTCGAATTGCTGCCTCGTTAATCCTGATTTTTGGATTAGGTTTTACGGTTCTGTTTTTTTTGCATGAAGTAGCACTTCCAAACGTTTTGTTTGATGATGCGGTAATCCAATGGGCCATTATCCTCGTCTGTCTGTTTTTTGGGTTCATTGCGTATGGGATGGTGGGGGAACAACGATTTTTTAACTCTCTGCATTTTCTTAAAAATGTTCCTCCTCAGTCCAACCCGGACGATATTAAAAACCAGTATGAAAATCTTCTGAGCTTCACCTACTCCTCTTATTTTTTGCCGGAAACGGGAAAACAATACCGGGTTCTTGGAGTCCTGCTATACGCGGACTATCTTCTGTCGATTGGGGATGAAACCTCTAGGGCTTTGAATATTTATGTGCAGGCCTTTTTGCAAAGTCCCAGGGATTCGCGTTTTCGCAAACCGCTTCTGGCCACTCTAAATCAAGGCCGGGAACTCACTCAGGAGGAGATGGATCTGCTTCTCGTGATGGTTCAGCAGGAAGAAATTCACGACCCCAAGTTAACTCATTTCCTGTCCAGCCTATTTCTCAAGGCTGGACAATGGTCTGGGAAAGTTGAGTCACTATTTTTGAGTGCGCTGGAAGATAAGAGTGAGCTTTCCAGTAAAATTATCCAATTTGCCCTGCCTATTTACCTGGCCCACAAAAGAACGGATGAGTTAGCTCTGAGGTTTTACCTGTTTGCATTGAAATATTCGGTTAAAGAGGAGGAAGAAATTAAATGCTATCTTGCCCATAGTTATTGTGAAGGGAACCTTGCCGGGGTTGCTCCGGAATTGCACCAGAAATGCGGAGAAGTATTCGCGGGCTTGAGTTCTGATCAACAAGCGGAGATTAAAGGGCGGTCTGAAGAAAACCGGATTTCTTCCAAACTGAAAAAGATCAAACTTTTCCGCAGGGAAGATCTTCAGGATTTGAAGCGCCTGAAAGTGGAGATGGGCTTGGTTCCGGGCCGAATGACACTATTGAGGCAAGGGTTGGGTTGGGGGGGGCGCAAAGTTTTAAGTGGGTTTAAATGGATTCTTCTTCAGGTTCTTGAAGGCCTTGTCAAGTTTGGCTATCTCTCGTTGAGAGCCAAGCTGGTCTGTTTTGCAGTTGTTTCCGTTTCAATTATGCTGGTTCTTAGCTTCACCGAATTGGTTTCGAAAAATAAGGATAATCTCTCATCTTTAACATCGATACCCCCATCAAACCCGCCACAAGCAAAAAAGGAAGACAGGGTATACACCATTCAAATTGCTGCGGTCATTTCCGCCAAACAAGCGGATAAGATGATCCAGCGTCTCAAGAAGAAGGGTGTCGAAGGCCTTTACGTCGTCAAAGCCATCCGGGGAGCCGGAGGACACTGGTACAAAATTAGAGCCGGGCAATTTCCTGCCAAGGACCAGGCCAGCGCATACGCCAACCGGCTGGTCAACTCAAAGTCCATTAAAAACTATTTTGTGATTTCGTTGCCGAAAAATTAAGACTCGGGTTGTCGCACACTATTTTCCAGGTGGAAAAATCAACAACGACCGTAGCGGTCTTCGTAACGTGAGATATCGGATTCGTCAAGGAGATGGCCTATCTGAATTTCAACAATTATCAGCAGGTCGGAACCAAGGTTCTCCAGCCTGTGTTTGGCATTTTTGGGGATGGTGATGGAGTCGTTACTTTCTAACTGGAAAGTTTCTTCGTCCCGCACCACTTCTGCTGAGCCGGAGACAACCGTCCAGTGTTCACTGCGGTGCTGATGGGATTGCAGGCTGAGTGCCTCCCCAGGCAGGACTTCGATACGCTTTAGCACATACGAAGGGCCTGAATCCAATATGGTGTAAGATCCCCACGGTTTATTAACGGTAGCAGGTTGTTTGCCTTCCGGGTGGCCGTTTTCATTGAGAGACTCCACCAGTTTTTTCACATCCTGAGAACGCTCCTTGGCGCAGACCAACAGGGCATCGGGACTATCTACCACGATCGTATCGTTTAATCCCAATACGGCAATGAGTCGGCTCTCAGACTGGATTATGGAGTTGTAGCAGTCCTGAGCCAGAACATTACCGCTAATGATATTACCGGCAGAATCTTTTTCAGATACTTCGTCCAAAGCGTTCCAGGCACCGACATCGTTCCAGCCGATATTCGCAGGGATGAGAGCCACCTTTGACGAGTTTTCCATGACCGCATAGTCGATGGAAAGGCTGGGAAGGGAGGAAAAAAGGTCGCGACCTGTTTCATTCAGTTCCAGATAGGCGGATTTTCCTTTTGCCTTCTGGATGCAACCGGCGATAGTTTCAAGCTGGGAATAAATATTTCCCGCATGCTGCTGCAATTCCTCAAGAATGGTGGCGGCCTTCCAGACGAAGACTCCGCAATTCCAAAAGTAATTGCCATCTTCTAAATATTGTTCGGCCTCAGGTCGGTCGGGCTTTTCCACAAACCGTTCCACCTGATAGGCTTCATTTTCTATTTCAGCCCCCTGTTGCAGGTAACCGAATCCGGTTTCGGGCCGGGTCGGCGGGATACCCAGAGTGACGAGATAACCTTTTTGGGCCAGAGTTTCTGCTTTTTGAAGTGTCTTGATAAGGTTCTCAGAGTTCGCTACAACATGGTCGGCAGGGAAAATGCCCATGACCGCATCAGGATATTTGCGGATGATTACTTTCGCCATCAAACCGATTGCTAATGCTGTATTCTTGCTGCAGGGTTCTGCTATGAGATGATCGGAAATAAAACCGTAGGAATCTAACTGGCGAAGGGTCTCAACCGCCTGCTGATGGTTGGTGGCCAGATATATATTTTCAATAGAAATCAAAGGCAGTAGACGTTGAACGGTATTCTGGAGCATGGTCCCGTCGCCAACGATTTTCTGCAATTGTTTTGGGCTTTGTTCACGGCTTTTAGGCCAGAACCGGGTGCCGCTTCCCCCTGCCAATATAACTCCGTACATAAGACGGTCTTTCTTTTTGGTCGTTCAGGTGATTGTGGGTCTCAAGGATTAAATGGGATAAAGTATTTGGTTTGCTGAGCAATTTTAATTTTACCAAAACCCGCACCCATTCTAGCTAAAAAGACATCAAAGGACTAGAAAAATAACTGCGATTGGTGGGAAGAATAAAAGGATTCAAATTGGAAAACTTAAAATTATTCTGGCCGTATATATCCAAATACCAGAGGGAACTGGCAATAGGCGTTGCGGCTTTAATCATCACGGACTCCGCAACGTTGGTTGTTCCCTGGCTGATCAAGGAGTTTGTTGATATCCTGCCGGGGAAACCCTCTTCGGGAATTCTTTTGAAATATGCGTTCCTTCTTTTGCTGATTGCTTTGGTTCTTGTGACGGGCCGCTATGGCTGGAGGATGTATATGTTCGGTCCTGCCCGGAAAATTGAATTTGATATCCTGAACCGGTTGTTCAGCCATCTTTTAACTTTGGACCGGGCTTGGTACCTGCAGCAAACGACAGGGGATCTCATGTCGCGCGCTACTAATGATCTAAGGGCAGTGAGGGAGTTTGTCGGATTGGGCGTGTTGATTCTCATCGACGCGGTTTTTGTTATTATCACTGCCGTGGGCATGATGAGTTGGATCAATACTGATCTGGCCCTCAAGGTTTTACTGCCACTGCCTTTTATTTCATTTTTGTTTTTTTATTTTGTTAAGGAAATCGGCAAACGTCATAAAGCGGTGCAGGAACATTTGGCTCTAATAACGGTGCAGGTGCAGGAAAACCTTGCTGGCATCCGGGTTCTTCATGCCTTTGTCCAAGAGGAAAATGAGAAAATAAAGTTTGCCAAACTCAATAATGAGTACATCAAAAAAAACCTGCATGTCACCCGCATGTTCGGTATTTTTACACCCACGATGGTGTTTGTTATAGGGGTGGCGGCGATGCTTTCGCTGTGGCTGGGTGGGAAGGCAGTGATTGCTGACTCCATGACGTTGGGGTCTTTTGTCGCGTTTAATGGTTATTTGATGCTTCTTTCATGGCCCATGATGGGAATCGGGTATGTCTTCAACCTTACCCAGAAAGGGATGGCGGCCATGGACCGTATTCATGAAATCTTTAAGGCTCAACCTGAAATAAAACCAGCTTCAGGAGAAGTTGATTTCCTCGAACAAATGGGTGACATAGAGTTTCAAGGGCTACAGTTTTCCTACCCTGGTGCAGAAACACAAAGTTTGAAGGGCGTCGATATTAAAATTTCCAGAGGCCAGACGCTGGGGGTGGTGGGTGTGATCGGTTCGGGTAAAACCACTTTGGCTCAAATGCTTTTACGTTTTTATGATCCGACTGCCGGTGCTTTATTGATAGGAAACCGTCCCATAAAAGAAATTCCTCTGCAAAAACTACGAGACTCCATAGGTTATGTGAGTCAGGAACCCTTTTTATTCTCAACATCCATTCGTAACAATATAGTGCTAGGACGGGGATCTGCCACAGACCCCGAATTGGAGGAAATTATCCGGATCGCCGGATTGACCAAAGATATGGCTCGGTTTCCGGAAGGGTTGGAGACGTTGATCGGTGAGCGTGGAGTTTCCTTGTCGGGAGGTCAGAAGCAAAGGGTCGCTCTGGCCCGTGCTCTGATCAAGAAACCTGAAGTGCTGATTCTTGATGACGCATTCTCAAACCTGGACTCGGATACTGAGGAAGAAATTTTAAGGAATATCAAGAGGCAGCTAAGTCAAACCACTACCCTGATTATTTCTCACAGGCTCTCGGCTGTCCGTGACGCGGATCGGATAATCGTGATGGATGCTGGAAAAATCCTTGAACAAGGAAACCATGCTTCGCTGACTCGGGCAGGAGGAGTCTATGCGAGCCTGTTCCAGAATCAGTCACTGGCCAGAGAAATGGAGATCTTTCTCTGATGATCTATATGGAAAACATGAAAGACCGCTACCGCGAGTGGGTTTTATTCAAGCGGGTGCTCGTTTATCTAAAACCTTATGGGCAGTGGGTGGCGCTTGCGATATTTCTCCTCTTAGGAGTTTCCCTGCTCAACCTTGCAGGTCCTTACTTCACCAAGATAGTCATTGACGACTACATAAAAGTTTCTGACCTTAAAGGTCTTGATATTATCGCGGGTTTGTATCTAGCGGTATTACTGGGCTCATTCGTGTTTCAGTTTTTCCAGAACTATCTGATGCAGTACATCGGTCAGAAAGTCATGTTTGACCTGCGTTCTAAAGTATTTGCCCATCTCCATAAAATGTCATTTTCCTATTTTGACAAGAACCCCATCGGGAAAATGATCACTCGAGTGGTGAACGATGTTGAAGTTCTCAATGAAATGTTGACGTCAGGGCTCATCCTTATTTTCAGCGACCTGTTCACATTGACGGGGATTTTCGTTGTCATGCTTTATCTGGATTGGCGGCTGACACTTGTGGTTTGCACTGTTTTCCCTTTGCTGGCATGGATCACGCGCCTGTACAGGATTCGGGCTCGCGACGCGCTTAGGAAAAACCGGGCGCATGTTAGCGAACTCAATTCCTATCTGCAGGAAAATTTATCGGGTGTGGATACGGTCCAATGCTTCAATCGGGAAAAGGCGAACTTGGAAAACTTTAGCGGGATTAACCGCGACCGGCTTAAAGAGGATTTAAGAACCGTTTATTACAACGCCCTGTATATGCCCTCCATCGATTTGTTCAACTCGCTGGCTGTGGGGATGGTCATCTGGTATGGGGGAGGGCGGTTTGTTCAGGATGAAATCCAGTTGGGAGTCCTGGTGGCATTTATCCAGTACCTGCAGAAATTTTTTGAGCCGGTGAGGGATCTTGCGGAAAAATTTAATATCATTCAAACGGCCATGGCATCTTCGGAGCGGATTTTTGAACTGCTGGATACGCCTGAACAATTGCCCGACAAGGTTCCATCTCAGCCGGATTTCAAGATAAAGGGGGCGGTCGAGTTTGAGAATGTCTGGTTCGCCTATAATGATGAAAACTTTATCTTGAAGGACATCAGTTTTTCTCTATCAGAAGGGGAGAGCCTTGCCATCGTTGGCGCGACCGGCTCGGGAAAATCCACCCTCGTCAATGCCCTTTGCCGTTTTTATGATATTCAAAAAGGAGATATTCGATTTGACGGTAAATCCATCAAGGACATTAATAAATATGATTTGCGCCGCCAGATCGCGCTGGTTCAGCAGGATGTGTTTTTGTTCTCAGGAAATATTTCAGATAATATTCGACTGGGAAACCAACAGATAGGTCAGGAAGAAATCGAGTCTATTTCACAAGCCGTCAGTTCACATAATTTTATCAGCAGTCTTCCTTTTAAGTATGAGCAGGAGCTGAAGGAAGGCGGGGTCGGGATTTCCTCCGGCCAACGGCAATTATTATCTTTTGCCCGGGCCTTGGCCAGCAATCCACGCATACTGGTGCTGGATGAAGCGACCTCAAGCGTTGATCCTGAAACCGAAAGCCATATACAGAAAGGGATTCGGGAATTAACGCGTGGTAGAACCAGTATCATAATTGCGCACCGGATCTCCACCCTCCTGCACGCCGACAAAATCCTCGTCTTAAAGAATGGGGAGATATTGGAGTTCGGGGCGAGAAGAGAGTTATTGCAACAAAAAGGTGTTTTTTATAAACTTTGTCAGTCGCAGTTGCAATCGCAAGGTTTGAACTCCGAAAATGCCGGAGAATAATAGGTGAAAAACCAAAATACCGAATTAGATTTGTAAGGAATGGACACATAAAGAGACTTAATAAGGACAACATATTCTGTAACCCTATTGATTGATAAGGTGAGACCGATGAAAAAATTACTTTATGTTTTAGTGGCAGTGCTTTTCGTTTTTCTATCTGCGCCTGCGTTTGCGGATGATGCGGCCTTGAAGTTTTCCATGCGTGAAGGGTCCAATGCCAGTGCCCATAAGCACAATGAAGAAGGTATTTCTCATTATAATCAAGGGCATTATGATGTTGCACTGAAACACTTTGCAATGGCATCGAGCATTGATTCTGGTGTGGGTGAATCGCACTACAATGAAGCATTGTGTTTGGATAAGCTAGGTCGACACGGTGACGCGACCAACCACTTTTACGCTGCCAGAAAACATGCTAACGGTAATCAAGCAATTCTAAGTTCCGAGATTCTCAACTCTCACGCTCCTATGAAACGAGAGGGTTCCTGAGATCAGGCTTTTGGTTTGAAGGGGAGGGTCAGGCGAGTAACAGGGCGGTTGTTCTGGATATGTTCGGTGATAATTTCTTCCATGTCTTCCTTAGTCTTCGGGGAGTACCAGACGTCATCGGGATAAACCACCATGGATGGCCCTTGGGCGCAGGCATCCAGGCATCCGGCTTTGTTAACCCGCACTTTTCCTTTCAGCCCCAGTTCGTGAACACGGCCTTTCATATAATCGAGAAGCTCAGCGGAACCGCGTGAGTGGCAACAGCCTCTCGCATCATCGCCTTTTCTTTCGTTGATACAGATGAAAATATGTTTTTCAAAAGGCGGCATGGTTGGGTTTTACCGGGGAAAATCTAGTCGGATTTGGGAAGTTTGCTGGAGTGGGTTTCGTAATACTGCTTGAATTGCCCGAAGTTGACGTAACATCTTTCACAACTGTCCGGGAACACGGTAACAATCACGCCTCGTTCAATCTGCGAGGCGAGTTTCAGGGCGCCGACCATGGCGGCGGCAGAAGAATGCCCGACCAGGATGCCTTCCTGCTTTTCCAGTATCTCAACCATGTCGTAGGCCTCATCGGTCGGGACGCTGAGTTTACCATCCAACTCTTCTTCTTTATAAATTCCGGGTACGATAGAAGTTTCCATATGTTTGAGGCCTTCCAGTCCGTGCAGGGATTCCGCCGGCTCCACCGCGTAGCATTTGATGTCAGGATTCAGTTGGCGCAGGCCCCGGCTGGTTCCCATAATGGTGCCCCCGGTTCCGATACCCGCCAGAAAATGGGTAACCCGTTGATTGGTCTGCTTCCATATCTCCTGTGCTGTGGTTTCCTGATGTGCTTGCCAGTTGGAGTCGTTGTTGTACTGGTCCGGCATGAAGTAAATGTCCGGATTTTCATCATAGATTTTCTTAGCCATGATGATAGCGCCATCGGAGCCTTCAAAGGGACTGGAGGTCACAATTTCGGCGCCGTAAAAATCGGCCATGAGCCCTTTTCGTTCTTTGCAGACATTCGCCGGCATGACCAGTTTGACTTTATAGCCTTTGACTTTTCCGATCAGTGCGTAGGAAATACCGGTATTACCGGATGTGGAGTCGAGGATGATTTTATCCTTAGTGAGCTTGCCGGATTTTTCACCATCTTCGATCATTTTCAGGGCAGGGCGGGACTTCACCGAACCGCCGGCGTTTTTCCACTCGGCCTTGGCATAAATATCGACGTCCTTGAACTCTTTTCCCAGATTATGAATGCGGATCAATGGGGTGTTGCCAATTGCCTTCAACACCGATTGATCGGTGATGACTGGGCAAGTTGGCGCCTGAACCTCGAAAGGAATGGGAAACTTCATCGATTTTGACATTTTAGATATTAGATATCTTTTAACCGGTTACGGTGCAAAAAATTACCGGTAATTTTTATATTTCCTTGTTAGCGTGACAAGCCACAAAATTCCTCATAGTCGATCAATTCAGTGATCGTGGGTTGCTCGCCACAAATAGGGCACTTTGGATCTTTCTTTAATTTCAGTTTCCTGAATTCGGTTTTCAGTGCATCATAAATAAGCAGGGAACCGACCAGAGTTTCCCCCTTGCCCAGAATCAGCTTCAGGGTCTCGACCACTTGCAGGTTTCCGATCACTCCCGCCAATACACCCAAAACGCCGCCTTCCTGACAATTGGGCACCAGTCCCGGTGGGGGCGGTTCTGGATAGAGACAACGGTAGCAGGGGCCTTCGTCAGGCTTGAAAACGGTGACCTGTCCTTCAAAGCGGAATATGCTGCCATGAATATTGGTTTTCCCCGTCATCACACAAGCGTCATTAATGAGATATCGCGTGGCGAAATTGTCGGTGCCATCGAGAATGTAATCATAGCCTTCGAACAGGCGCATGATGTTTTCCGAATTCAGCCTCTCATTAAAGACGGTGACGTTGACATCCGGGTTCAGTGCTGAAATGGTTTTTTTGGCGGACTCGGTTTTGAGCATTCCGATGCGCTCGGTATTATGGATGATCTGCCTTTGCAGATTGCTGAGGTCGACGGTATCGAAATCGATGATTCCCATATTGCCGATACCGGCGGCGGCGAGATAAAACGCGGCAGGAGAACCCAGTCCACCCGCACCTACCAATAGAACTTTTGATTCTAAAAGGCGGCTTTGTCCCTCACCTCCCACTTCAGGAAGGATGATGTGGCGACTATAGCGTTCTATCTGTTCATCGGTGAAATCAATCATCTAGAGGGCGCCACCTGCAATTGCCGGTATGATGGAGATTTCATCGCCATCTTTAACAGCGGTGCTTTCGCCCTCAAGAAACCGAATATCTTCTTCGTTCAAATAGATATTAATGAAACGTCGGGGTGCACCGCTTTCTTCGCAGATACGCTCTTTAATTCCAGCAAACTGGCTTTCCAGATTGTTGAGAATTTCGCTGATGGTGGCACCTTCTGCCGTCACTTCGCTCTTGTTGTCGGTCAACTTCATCAACGGGGTGGGTACTCTTACTTTTACTGCCATACTTTACTCCTTTTAAACTGTTAAACCGTTGGCAAAAATTTCTTCAAAATTATCTATTTTAGGTTCGATCACCCTAGGCGCGGGAAAACAATCGGCCAGGGCTTCCTGAGTTTTCAATCCGTTGCCGGTAATACAAATAACGGTCACTTCGTCCGGTTTGATCCGACCTTGTTGGATCAGTTTTTGCGTGACGCCTACAGTAACGCCTCCCGCAGTTTCCGTGAATATGCCTTCGGTCTCGGCCAGCAGTCTCATGGCAGTGACGATCTCTTCATCATTCACATCTTCTCCGTAGCCACCACTGGTGTTTACGGTTTTGATGCCGTAGTAACCATCCGCTGGGTTTCCGATGGCGATGGATTTGGCAATGGTATTCGGTTTGACCGGTATGATGTTTTCAGTGCCATTTTTTATGGCTGTGGTGACGGGGGAACAACCAGTGGCCTGAGCCGCAAAAACCTTAGTTTGTACCTTGTCGACCAGTCCCAACATTTCAAATTCGTGAAAAGCTTTCCATATTTTTGTGATCAGCGAACTGCCTGCGACGGGAACCACGACATTGTCTGGCGTTTTCCAGCCTAGTTGCTCGGCAATTTCATAACCGTAAGATTTAGATCCGTCGCCATAATAAGGTCGGATGTTGATATTCACGAAGGCCCAGTCATGGTTGGCGCCAATTTCACTGCAAAGCCGGTTCACGTCATCATAACTACCTTTGACAGCGATCAACTGCGTTCCGTAAATCAGGGTCCCAAGAATCTTCCCCGCCTCCAGTCCGTCAGGAACGAAGATGTAACTTTTCAGACCGGCTTCTGCCGCATGGGCGGCCACCGAGTTTGCCAGATTACCCGTTGAGGCGCAGGAGACGGTGTCGAACCCAAACTCGATGGCTTTGGAAACGGCGACCGAAACGACACGGTCCTTAAAAGAAAAAGTGGGGTGGTTGACGGAGTCATTTTTCAGGTACAGATTTTTCAGTCCCAATACCTTGCCCAGATTTTTAGCCCTGACTAAAGGGGTGAAACCGGTGTGGAGACCTACTTTAGGGGGCTCATCCAGAGGCAAAAGAGCCTCATAGCGCCACATGGAGGGTGGGCCAGACTCAATGGACTTTTTGGTCACGACCTTTTTGATGGCTTCGTAATCGTAATTGACTTCCAAGGGCCCAAAGCAAAATTCACAAACGTGAATCGGGTCTTTGGCAAACTCTTTTTTACATTCTTTACAGATTAATCCTTTAACGTAACCCATTCCAACATTCCCTTAGTTTTTTTACAGGAAAACAAAATCCTGTTTATTTTAGAAGTATTGATTAAAACTGAAATAGCGTTCGCCCGTATCTGGTAAAACAACAACCACATTTTTGCCGGGGCCTAACTCTTTGGCCACTTCATTGGCAGCAAAACATGCGGCTCCGGAAGAAATGCCAGCGAGAAGACCTTCTTCTTTCCCAAGCCTCTTGGCAAATAGAAAAGCCTCTTCGTCGGAGACGGGTAAAATACGATCCAGCAGATCAAGGTTCAGGACATTGGGCTTAAACCCCGCGCCAATTCCCTGGATTTTGTGGGGACCGGGTGCTTTCCCCGATAACACTGCCGAGGTTGCTGGTTCGACACCCACCACTTTGACCTGCTCATAATGTTTTTTTAAGACTTCCCCAACACCGGTGATAGTTCCCCCGGTACCAATTCCGGCGACAAAACCGTCGACCGACTCACCGTTCATAGCGGCAACGATTTCCGGCCCGGTTGTTTGCCGATGCACTTCTGGATTAGCCGGATTGTTGAACTGCTGAGGCATAAAATAGTCTGGATGTTCAGCCAGCATTTCTTCTGCCCGTTGGATGGTGCCTTCCATCCCGAATTCGGCTCGACTCAATTCGGTTTTTGCGCCGAAACTTTCCAGAATCATCCTTCGTTCGGTGCTCATGTTCTCGGACATGACCAGTATGACATTATAGCCCTTGATGGCACCTACCAGAGCGAGGCCGATCCCTGTATTTCCACTTGTGGGCTCAATAATCGTGGAACCGGGTTTCAGCAAGCCCTTTTTTTCCGCATCTTCCACCATGGCCAGTGCAATACGATCCTTGACACTGCCCCCTGGGTTGAAGAATTCCAGCTTAGCGAAAATATTGGCGCCATTTGAAGGAATAACGTTGTTCAGTTTAACCAAAGGGGTGCCACCGATCAACTCTAAACTATTCTCGAATTTGGATTTAATCATTTCAACTCTGGGAATCTGGCGCTCTAATCCGCTTCCTTTGGAAGGGTTCCTCCATATGCCAGGAAATAACTGTGCACGGAAGGGATTTGTAGAATAAAAGAACACCTACTATGCTTGAGATTGACCCTGATTTCAAGCACTTTATGGGGTTTTTTCCGGGGTTTTGTAGGCTAACTTCCGTTGGAGTCGAAGTTTTTCAGGTTGCTCAGGCGTTTTTTGAATTCGCGGGTGACAAACTCAGAATCATCAGAGTTCGAGATAACGTGAGGGGTGATAAATATCATCAACTCGGTCTTATTGAGGGTGATGTTCTTGGAGCCAAACAGTCTCCCTAAATAGGGGAGATCCTTCAGCAAAGGTACCCCTGAGACTGTTTCTTTGGCGGTTGTACGCATCAAACCGCCCATAATCAGCACCTGATTGTCTTTGAGCACCACTTCTGTGTTCACCTGTCGGGTGTTGAACGAAGGCTGGCTACCCACATTTATCCCTTGGCTGGAGATTTCCTGGTTGATTTTCAGGTTGATAAAATTTTCTGAATTGATCTTAGGCGTGATAGCCAGTTTGACTCCGACACTGCGGAACTCAACCGTCGCGCTGACAATCGCTCCGCCAGCTGTTGGGGTGCTGGCCTCCTGCACTATAGGGATTTCATCGGTGATAGAAATATTTGCCGCCTTGTTGTCCGAAGTCACCAGAATGGGGTTGGCCAGAACATTGGCCTTGGAGTCAGACGCGAAAAGTTGTAACTGAGCTATGATTTTGTCGGGCTGGCCGATGAAGAAACTCCCACCTTGTAAAAATGAAGAGGTGGCGGTTCCGATAGAATTCCCTATGCTGGTGAGTCCGGTTTCAGTTCCACTGACGCTCCCAGATACATTTGAAGCACCTATAGAATTTTTTATGGCAAAATCCAATCCCGTCGTGGTCTGCTCATCAACAGTGAGGTCAACGATCAACACCTCAATTAAAACCTGTTGTGGTAACAAATCCAGTTTATTAATCAGAGCCAGGATAGCCGGGTAATTGCGCGGACTGGTGCGAATGATTATAGAGTTGGTATCCGGGTCCGGCAAAATGGTGATCTCACCTTCGAAGTCACCACTGAGGCCGCTTGTTGTCTGAACCACGGGATTTTTACCCGCAGATACAGAGGTCTTGGCTCCAGATACATTTGCATTTGCTCCCGTGGCGGTAGTCTTGGGTTGGGCGACTTTTGAAGTTGTTGTCGTTGTGGAAGACGCGCTTTGGGCAGAGGGAAAGATTCCACTTAAAAGGCCGGCCAAAGCTGGGGCATCGCCATTTTGAACATAATAAACGAAGGTACTCACATCTCCTTCCGCGACCGGTTGGTCGAGACGGTTGACCCAGAACTCAATGGTCGGCAGAATTTTATCAAAAGCGTTGACCACGAGGATCGAGTTTAATCGCGTCAGCGAGAGGAACGAAAGCGAATCGCCAAGAGCTTCTTTATATCCCATAGAACTGAAAATCTCCTCCAGTTCCTTGACCAGTACTTCTGAATCCGCATTTCGCAGTTTATAAAGTTGGATGTCTGAAGAGGCCAGCTTGTCAATATCCAGAGCCTGCACGACCTTGACGATACGTTTGACGTTGTAGGCCATCTCAATCATCATTAGATTGTTGGTTTCAGGAATTTCGATAAAGCTGGCGTTGGTGGTGAGAAGTGGGGTGATGATTTTTCTCATCGACTCTGCAGAGATATGCTGAAGTGGAATGATCTGAATGATCATACGTTCTTTATCCGGGATACTCGGATCATCGGCAAAGTGGATACCCAAGGGTTTTTTTGCCGCATCGGTAGCCCGGAGGAAACGATAAAAATTTCCGCTTTTGACCACTGTCACATTATTAAGGGCAAGAATTTGTTCCAGAACGGAGTAAAGGTCGCCAACCGGAATTTTGTTGAAAGTTTGCAAAGTTACCTTGCCTTCAACATTGCCTTCGATAACATAATCAATCTTCAGTAGTTCGCAGAATGTGGTGATGACATCATAGAGTTCTGTTCCCTCAAAGTTGAGAGTTATATGTTTGGCTTCTTTCAGTTCCTCAGGAAGATCAGGCTCGACACTCACTACCGTTTGAATTTTATCCAGCGAGGTTTTTTCCCGCTTTTGGAGATCAACTTTTTCAACTTTCTCATGGGAAGCTTCCGGGGTTTCGGACTCAATGCCTTTCTGTGCCTGTGTGGTTTCTACGGCAGGTTCGGATTTTTCCCGGATAATGCGTGATGATTGGCTGGGGATAAAAAACTTGCCCCCGGTAGCGCCTTCAACAAGGTACCAGGTTTGGCCTTTCCCAAAACCCCTTTCAACACGGATCAGGTCAAACTGGTCTCCTTTTGTAGCAGTACCGATTTTCTGGTATTGGGTTCCCGGCCCCTTGCGCAGGGGGGTGTTGTCACCCGTGACGCGGATTTTTTTCGAGTGCTGGGATTTTGGGATATCCCTGATTTTTTCGGGATCAATCAATTCTTCGGCCCCGGTTTTTTCGCTACTACGATCAGACAAGACCATGGAATCTACAACATCGGTTTTATTCTTGAGTCGATGCATGGTGGATTTTTTAGTCGCCCCGCATCCGTACCAGGCGGTGGACAGCACGAACGCTGCTAAGATGATAGGAATACGTTTCATATTGGTTTCACGCCTTGGGGTTCAAGCTCCTGAATGAAGCCCGTTATTATTAGACGGGTTTGCAGATCTTCCGGATCGGTTTTATTAATTCTTCGTGATTGAAGCTCTTCTATAATTAGAAATTTTTCGTCATTTTCTATGCGCATTAAAAACAGCGATAGGTTTTTAAGGTTGCAGCGAACAGAGATTTCTATTGGCACCGCAAGCATGCCTTCTATGTATTTAGGCTTCTCCACCTTGGTCCGTTCAATGGTTACGGTTCCTGCGGAAAAGCTTTCGACCAATTTTTGCAGGCTGGCCGCAGCAAGGCCAGTTTGCTTTTCTTTGAAAAATCTACGGGTCAGGCTCGTATGGGTGCTGCGGTTGGCCTTTTCTTTTTCATGGTAATAAGATTTCTGGTTGAGAATTTCGTAATATTTTTGGATGAACTGGACTTTATTTTTGATTGTATCGTCTATTTTCACCTGTTTTTTATAAATCGGCTCTGCAACAAAAAAGAACAGCAGATACCCAACCACAAATATAAAGCCGGCTAATAAAACATTTCTGTCTCTTTGGGTGATATCCATATTCACGAAGTCGTTTCCAGGTCGGCGTGAATGGTGAACTTCTCACCTGTCGACTCGCTGACGATTGTTCCCACAAAACCTGTTTCCTTGAAGGTTTTGGTTTGTTCCAATATCGGAACAAGTTTTGAGGCGACAGGGGAATACCCTTTGATCTCTACTTCTTCCTGTTTGACTTTTAAGTGCGTCAACCATGTGTCATGGGGAAGGGATCGGCTCAATTCGTCCAGCACGGGAAGTTTGTCCGGGTATTGCCGGCTTATGGTATTTAGAATGTCCACATAATGCTTGAGGGACTCATATTCCATATCGATTTTTTCCAAGCTGGCAACCTGGCCTTTAATTTCATTCAATTGTTTATCCAGAGTGCCCAGTGCTTTATTGGTGTAGACCACCTTGTTGGCAAACCAACCTGCTAAAAGAAGAACCACCGTGGCGGCCAGAGCCAGGGTCATTTTGAGATTCACCTTGCTCCTTTTTGGTCGCAAGTCTGCGGGCAAAAGGTTGGTTTCGACTTTTTGCTTTTTCAACTCCCTCAAGCCAAGACCCAGAGAAGTCAGCGATGGGGAAGGCGATTCGGGGGTTCTTACTGATTTGGGGGACTGCAAAGCAGTGGTTGAAACTTCTGTTTCCTTTTCCAGGTGTTGGGCGATGCGGGGAAACAGAACGCCTCCCCCATTCAAAAAAATATGACCCACGCGTTCATTGTCTTCGATGCTACGGCAAGATGAAAGAGCTTGTTGCAGTTCGTTGACAATGGTTGTGGTGATTTCCGCGGCTAAATTTTCCAACTGAGCGGGATCACTTATTCTCCCTGAATTTGCGTCTTTGATTGTCGGCTTGACCCAGCTCAGATTCCTTGAAAATTCTATGGTATTATTTTTTATGAGGGCAATATCCAAAGCCTCTGGGCTGATGTCTGCCAGTGCCCAGACCGATGAATCGTTTTCAACTTCTTGTGAAAAGCCAAGGTTGACATTTGCGAATGTGGAGACATCTAGAATTGTAGGGACCAGATTGAGCTTTCGAATCAGGTCGAGATAGTAATTGGCGATTTCATTTTTAATCGCCGCCGAGGCTATATGAAAAACATTCCCTGTCTTGGGGGTGAGTTGAAAGGTGTAATATAAATCTTCCAGTCCGGAAGAAAACTGGCGCTCCAGTTCAAATTCGACCATGGATCGGGCAGACTCCAGATCGGGAGCAGGAAGCTCAAAAGTTTTGAAAGTAACATAACCTCTGGGCAGGCTTACTACCACCGACTCCGGCCAGGTGTCATGGTCTACCAGGAAATGGTTGACCTTGCTGAGAAAATGTTTCTCTGCTTTTTCGTCTTTGCCGGTCAAGGGCTTCAGTGTAATCGTTTCCTCTGCGAGGATCTCAATCGTACGCAACTTTTTCCCGACAAGAGTCAGGGATACCGACTCCTCGCGGATATCTATTCCCAGAGATTTTTCTACAAATATGGATTTCATAAGTCGAGGACGTTATCGTTCCAATAATGAGTGATCATGTTTTTATTGTTCCCCGAGCCGGTTTTCTCGAGAACCGTTTCCAGCGTGTGTTCCGTTCTGCTTCCCTGTACTTTTCCTGTCGAAGTGATCCTGAAGAAGGTAGAGAGACTGTTGGAGTGATACCCCTTTGCAGCCCGGTTACTTAGAATTTCCTCAGCTTGTTCAGCGGAATAGAGAATCTTTAACACTTCTTCACTGGCGGTGTTTGGGTTCACCGATGTAAAATTATAAACGGTTAAAAATTGGACAATACCCTTATACTCTCCATCTTCTTCCTGAGAGCCGTAAAAAATTTCTTCGGTGACTCCTCTTACTTTCAACAATTCGCTAAGGGTTTCTATATTTCCGTTTTTCGCGTAATAGGGCGGACGCAGGGTCCGGTAATAATCATCTTCTGCTCCATTGATGCGATGGTTTTTATTACTGTCAATCCAATCCAGAATTGAATCCGAAATGGTATCCCGGTTAATCTTATCTTTAACCCCGGAATAATCCAGGAGTTTGTTCAATGTGTCTTTGCTGGCCGTGTTGATGGCTATTTTCCCATTTTCGTCCTGAATGGTGTAAGTGATGGTTCCATTTTCCAATTCGATGTCGGTTCTATTGACGATGTCATACTCTTGAACTTCCTCTACGCTTTCTTCTGTCGCGTTTCCGGTGGCTGGAGCCTGGGCCGCATTTCCGGTGATCCATCCATACTCATCATGAATGGAATGAAAACTGGCAGTTTTGAACAACTCTGCCATTGCCAGGTTGAGCCCGGCCTTGGCCAGATAGTAGCTCTCGGTGTCTTCCTTATAGTTTCGAGTTGTGTTGACCTCCATTTTCATCGAAAAAGCGAATTCCGTCGCTAAAGCCATCAACAAAACAAGAACCCATAGAACGATCATCAGGGCAATGCCGTTTTGATTGATATTAGGCCTTTTCATTGTCATCCTCTTTTTCTATTGGAGGTCGTGCAAATTCTATTCCAGAATTTAGTAAAACAATGATAGGGGGTGAAAAAACAGGTTCCAATTCTTTATCTTCTTCTCCCGGTTTAGACGGAGGAATGACTCCGATTGTGATCTCTACAGCCCGTGGAAGCGATATTTTATTAGATTTTTCAAATTCCAATACCGGGTTGGCCTGACTGGGGTCGGCCTGGCTTTGTTCAAAAGGGACCATGAAAACCCGGTCAACCCACTGTCCAGAAAATTGCAGGGCATTTTTATCTGCCCCTTCTACTTCCTGAGGCGGCAATTTTTTCATCTGGTAGTACCTAAATGTCATTTGTGCCACGTTCGCGGCCAAAACAAAATATTGAGTGGAGTCTGAGCGCGGTTCAATCTTGGAAAACACATTGCCGTCGGAAATATCGCGTTCCATCAAAATGACTCCAACCTGACCGGTTTCCGGGTGCTCGCCAATATAAAATTTAGCCTCATGAGTTAATGTCGTTGGATCTGACGCGGTCATAGGCGTGGCGAAGGTGACGAAACGTATAGAGTCTGCGTTGCCTTCAAAAGCAAGTATTCTTTGTGATGAGGTGGGAACCGTGACGCCGGGTACCCCATCCTTCTGACTGACAAATACCGGATAAGTGGATTGAAGCTTTTGCTTGAGCTGTTCACTGATAATGCGCAATCTTTGATAGGTGTCTACCTTTTTTTCTCCCACATCCCGGGCTGAGATTCCAAGGCGAACTCCGCCCAGTCCCAATGCAACAATGATGGCGACAATGGACATTGCCAGGATCAGTTCCAGCAGGGTGAATCCCTTTTGGTTTTTGAGTTGATACTTCATCATTCCTCTGGGAGATGTTCTTTTCATGGAACAACGCACCCCGCTCCAAAAAGGTAAGTTGTGCCAGAAGGACAAGAAACAGATGGAGAGGAGGTCAGAGTGCTAGCGCCACTCAAGTTGGCTGATGCTGAACTGGAAGAGGTTTCTGAACCCGAATCATTTGACGACGCATCGGAAGTTTCATCATCCCCTCCAGGGCTGCCAGGAGAAGCTCCTCCCGCAAACAGTTTTTCCAAACGCGAGTCTGAAACCGGGTAGGTCTGGCCTTCCAGATGAAGTGTGGCCAATTCGACATTGCGGGTTTGACCTCGATCTTCCCATGAGACTTTTAAAAGAACTTTTTGTAGTTGGATGCCGGAGTCGGAATCGTTCAATGGAGAATCATGAGGTGCGATGTCGACCTCCCAATGGTAACCTTCTTCATTTTTAAAATTACCGGAGTATTCACTGGGTCGAAAATTCAGCATTTCCAGTTCATTTATTTTTGAGTTTGCCAGTGTGACCGCTTTCAGGTATTGGCCGGAGAAATCCACCGAAAGGACGCTTCCCGAAAACAGGTTGAGCACGGTCAAAAAGCCTCCAGCCAGAATGGCAAGCGCAACCACAACCTCAAGGAGGGAGAAGCCTAGCTCATTCCTGCAATTGCTTGATTTTTGGCCTGCCGGTAATGGGGTCGATAATGACCGCATAAATATTTTCCTCATCCTTGTCATCAGTAGATTGAAATCGAAGGGTTCCTCCGGTGGAGTTGCCCCGCGGATAAAAAAGGATCATGAAGGCTCCTTCGGTCAGAGTCTCATCTGCTCTCTGGTAGTCCAAGATTCGGACCGTTTCATCAATCGATTTTGATTGGGTGACCTCCTCTTGTTTGGGGATGGCCAACCAGTACTGGTTTTTGTCGATATCAATGTTAAAAGTGAATAAGGTTTTTTTCGATATGGCTTCGCTACGGGCGAATTGAAGTGCCGAAGCGAACTGGCGAACCTCGGATTGCAGTTTGATGCGATCCAATGTGGATGCCACGAAGGGGAGTGTGAGTCCAGCGATCAGGCTCATCAACAGTAAAACGAGAATCAGTTCCAGAAGTGTGAAGCCATTTGGCTCCCCTTTAAGTTCGCTATTCAAAGTTCTTCCAACTAACGATGTCCGTATCGTTTTCTTCACCTCCTTCAGTTTTGTCTGCGCCATAAGAAATCAGGTCATAGCTTCGTCCTTCTCTGCCCGGAGATTGATAGTCGTAGTTGTTTCCCCATGGGTCTTTGGGGAGGTCTTTTTTCAAGTAAGGGCGTATGGCTTCAAGGCCTTCATCGGTAGTGGGGTATTTGTGTTTTTCCAGACGATAAAGATCCAGAGCCTGTCCGAGAAGTTCAATCTGTGCCTGGGCATCCTGTTGTCGGGCTTTATCAACGCGACCGAAGATCTTAGGAGCGACAGCCGCTGCCAACAGGCCGATTATAACCATCACCACCATGAGCTCAATAAGGGTGAATCCCTGCATGTTAAGGTGTTTGATCGTTTGTGTTTGGCCCTTCATAGTTTTCCTTGTCAGATTGAGGTTGATTAAAATGCGATATCGTTAGCACCTATGATAGCGAGTAACATCGAAGCCACGATGAATCCGATGACCAATGCTATTAGTAAAATCATAAGAGGTTCAATCAGGGAGATCAATTGTTTGATTGCCTGCTCCACTTCCTTGTCATAAGTATGGGCAACCCGGGCCAGCATAGTGTCCAATGCGCCTGAGGTTTCTCCCACGGTGATCATTTGCACCGCCATAGGTGGAAAAACTCCTGCCTCCTGAATTGGACCCGATAGACCTTTGCCTCTCTTCAAGGCTTGCTTAACATTTCCGACCGCGTCCGAAATAACCCGATTGATCAGGATGGACTGGACGATTCCCATAGCCTCCAAGACAGGTACTCCGCTTTTTAGCAGGGTCGACATGGTCAGGCTAAAACGCGAAACCTCGATTTTACGGATCAAGGGACCAAACAAAGGGAGCCTCAAAAGTAAACCGTCCCACCAAAGCAGTCCTTTGTCGGTATTTGTGTAAAATTTAAAAGTTCCGACAGATCCCAGTGTTACTAAAATCAATATCGGCCAGTAGTCGGTGATCAGGGCGCTGAGCCCCAGCAGGACCTGGGTCGGGAGAGGCAGAGCCGCGCCCATGTCTTCGAACAATTTCGCAAACTGGGGAACGACAAAAGTGATAAGAACGATCACGACGACTCCACCCACAAGCATCAGGATGGCCGGATAAATCATGGCGGAGCGGATATTGTTTTTGAGTTCCACCGACTTTTCCAGGAACCTTGCGAGACTTGATAACGCTTCGCCGACCATGCCTCCGGCTTCCCCGGCACGGACCATGTTGATATACAGTTTTGAAAAAACAGCCGGATGCTCTGCAAGAGCATCGGCGAAAGAGGTTCCGGCATGAACCCGTTTGCGAATATCTACAAGTATGGAACGAATCTTTTCATTCTCCGCTAATTTGACCAGAGTGGAAAGTCCGTCGTCCAGAGTTAGTCCCGAATCCACCAGAGTAGCCAGCTGCAGGGTGAGAGTCATCAGGTCTTTAGTGGAAACCGCAGAGCCCATGCGAGACAGGGAAAGCTTTAACCCGGCAGAAAGTTTTGCAGTGTTTTTCCCTTCCGCTACTTTGACCGGGAAATAATTGAGTTGGCGGATCTGCTCGACAGCAGCGTGGTAATCCGGAGCGTCAATATCTCCTTCAATAAATTTTCCGCTCTTGTCCGTAGCTTTGTATGAATAAACCGTCATGGTTTATATGAGTCCTTTTTGATTGAAGGAAAGACTAGTTTCTATCGCTCAGCGTTACACGCAGAATTTCTTCAACGGTGGTGATTCCCTGTACAACTTTTTCCCATCCGTCTTCCCGCAGGGTACGCATCCCCCCTTCTCTGGCTTGATCGCAGATCGTTTGTGCGGTGGTTTTTTTCAGGATGAGCTCACGAATCGAGTCGTCTATGACCAGCAGTTCGTAGATGCCGCACCGGCCTCTGAACCCGGTTTGACTACAGGCCTTGCAGCCTTTGCCATGATAAACTTTTACGTTTTCTTTCTCCAGAAGCCCCATTTCGATTTTAAGGGTTGGTGTCAGAGGGGCTTCCTCCTTACATTCCGGGCAGATCACCCGGACCAGCCTTTGGGCCAGCACTGCAAGCAGGGCTGAAGAAAGTAGAAAGTTTTCGACTCCCATATCCAGAAGCCGGGTGATGGCGCCTGCCGCATCATTGGTATGAACAGTGCTGAAAACCAGATGCCCTGTCAACGCAGCCTGAATGGAAATGTCGGCCGTTTCCGGGTCGCGGATCTCACCGACCATGATGACATCAGGGTCCTGTCGAACAATGGAGCGCAAACCATCGGCAAAGTTCAGACCGATTTGAGATTTGACATGGATCTGGTTGATGCCGCGCATCTGATATTCCACAGGATCTTCAATGGTGATGATTTTTTTGTCAGGTGTGTTGATTTGGCTCAAGGCGGCATAGAGGGTGGTGGTTTTACCACTACCGGTCGGTCCTGTAACTAAAAATTTTCCGTAAGGTTTTTTGATCAATGCTTGGATCTGCTTGAGTTCTTTTTCGGGAAACCCCATCTGGCTCAGATCGAGAACCAGGTTGCCCCGGTCGAGAATTCTCATGACCACACTCTCCCCATGCAATGTGGGCAGAGTGGAAACACGCATGTCGATATCCTTGCCTAGAATTTTAAGTTTGATGCGTCCATCCTGTGGCAACCTGCGCTCTGAAATATCGAGCTTGGACATGATCTTGATGCGGGTGGTAATGGCGGAACTCAAACGTATGGGTGGCGGTTCGATCTCATGCAGGATGCCGTCAATACGATAACGAAGAAGCAATTCATCGGCAAAGGGTTCCAGGTGAATATCACTGGCGCGGGCTTCAATGGCTTCACTGATGATGTGGTTCACCAGTTTGATGACCGGGGCCTCGGACGCCATATCTCGAATATGCTCGGTGCTTTCATTGAGTGAGTCCAGTCCATGCAGGTCGTTGTTCTGAATGTCATTGACCATGCGGTTCATGGCAGAACCGCCTTCTTCTCCATAATAAGTTTCAATGGATTCCAGAATGTCCTGCTCGCTGCTTAAAACAACACGAATGTTTTTCCCCAGAGAAGTTTTTAAATCCTCAATCGTGTAAAGATCGAACGGATCATAAACGGCGAGGATTAAGGTATCGTCTTTAATTTGCAGCGGGAAAACGATCTTCTCTCGTAAAAAAGTTTCGGTGATGTTTAGACCCTGAACGGGCAGGATGGATTTCGGGTATTGCGCTTTTTTGATATAAGGCAGGCGCAATTCGGCGCTCAGGGTTTCCAGCAGGGTATGCGTGTGGATATAACCATGGTCGGCCAGGGTTTTGCCGAGATAGTTGCCGGTATGCAGGTTATTGGCTTTCACTTCACTCAGAGCCTTTTCGGTGATCTTCTCGTGCCTGAGAAGAATGCGCTCTACGGGATCGGTTTTTTTCAACATAGTCGTTATCTTCCTGAAATATGAACCCGGGGTATCGGTGCAGCTGCCGATGCCGGACTGCTTGCGCCAGAGACTCGGAATACTGGAGCCGGTTGCTTACTTGCCTGTTTCGCTTTGACTTTTCTAGGGTCGAATTTTTTATTTTTATGGAACAAGGAAGTCCCCTCCCGGTGAATCACTTTGTCTGCCGAGCGAGTGGACAACCGCAGTCTAATCTTCTGGCCCTTTTTATCATCTAGGATGACCCAGGTCTTTTCAATTTCCGTCAATTCAAAACCACCGACAATTTGTCCCAGAGAATAGCCTTTTTTCTTCACATCTTTTGTTACGACATTACCTCCTTCGAGGGAGGAGTATTTCCCCTCTAAAATAGCAATTTTTGTGCCGCCAAGCATTAATATCCCTTTTAAAAGCAGATTCGGGGGGGGCAGAGCTGGTTTGGCTGCCGCCGGGCGCGCCGCAGGCGGTGCTATCGGCGCAATATACTGGCTGCGTTGCTTGCGAAACACATTGCCTTGTGACACACGGGATACCGTTCCCGAATTGTAGGCCGGTTTGCTAACTTCTAATTTTTGCAGGTTTTTCGGCGATCCCACCAGCGAGGAGCCATCCACCCTGAATGGATAAGGGGGGTGGGTCCAGGTTCTGACCGATAAGGTAACAAGGAGAGCGATGGTGAGGACAAAAGCCAGGTTGACCGCCGGGAAAATTTTATTCACAGGCACACATTTCCCTCATGATTTCTCTCCCTAACTTAATGAATTTATTGAGGTTTGTCAAGTTATTACAAATTTTTGACGCATCAAGACGGGCCTCAAGCTCACTGCAATAAATCTAAGCCCGGATCAGGCTGAAAACAACACGAAATGGTAAGCTCCCTCATTATAGGCAGGCCTGTTATTATTTTCGGATAATTCGGGAAAGACCTTTAAACATTTATACTTCTCGCACTAGGCGTGGGCCAGTTGGCAAGGGCTCATCAAGCCGCCCAACTCGCCGTGGAGGCAGATAGTAAAGGCTCAAGGTTATTACTCATTGGTTCTACGCATGGCAGGCGTATATAATGGCGCTTTCCAAAACTGTTTAAAGGGGAAGTATTTTGAGTGCACAATCATTGTTGAACGAGCTTTTACCGCATCTGCCGTTTCGTGCTTATGGGCGAGGGGCCGTGTTGACCTTGCTCCGTGAAATGGGGTTCCCGGTCAAAAATAAAACGCCGCTTGAAGTGATCGATATTTACCGCGACGACAATTCCGGCGAACTGGTCTGTAAATTGAGTCCGGATGGAAAAGGCGAGTTCACCGCCGCGCTCACAAACCTGAAACTGGACATCACCCACCCGCTCTACCGAAAAGTCAAAAACTACCAAGTCGAAGTGTCCGAAGCTCTAGGCAAACTTGATGTGGAAGACACCCGCCAGCAGAGTATCGATCAGGAAGACCGTGGTGGTTTCCGCGTTGGAGATTTATATAAAAACTCCTAGGCGGAGGGCCGGTGCGCGGCAGACGCTCCGCGAGCCGCCGACAGCAATAAAATTCCCTCCCTTCATAGGGAGGAGAGAGCAAGATGAAATCTTTTTAAGCCGAGCTAACGGTTGATAGCAGTAGAATATATTGCAATTACCCGCGGAGGTGCTCCGCTATTCTTGCTCGGAGTTGATGAACTTTTTCAGGAAGGGAAACATGGCGCCGCGTTTCTCGATCATTTCTTCGCGCGACTGTTTCACGACTGCTTCGTCGATGAGGCGGATGCCGCGTTCGGCGGCGAATTTCTCGATACCTTTCACCACCATACCGCGAGCGAAAGAGGGGATGCGGTCTAACCGGCCTTTGGCTTCGGGTGTCCATTCGGTCTGGAACTCGACTTCGAGACCCAGTGTGTCTTCGACTTTTAAGGTGATGGCTTTGCCGCCGTATTTCCCGGGTTCGTAATCACAGGACGGGTCCGGGTCCATATAGTTTCCGGTTTCGGCGAAAGCGCGTGCCCGGCAACCGGAACACATGGCGGAGAACTCGCAAGCGCCGCATTTACCGTCGAGTTGTTTGCGGTCGCGCAACTTGATCATCAACGGTGCATTTTCCCACAGGTCTTTAAAGGTCCTGGATTTCAAATTGCCTACTGACTCTTCGATGAAGGGGCAGGGGGTCAGGTTACCTTCTGGTGAAATGCGGCTGTAATGCGTGGCCGCAGGGCACCCGCCGGAATAAGTGCGGGTGTAAACCGATTCGGGATCGTTCTCGTAAACAACACGCTTGTATTGCGGCGCGCATTTGGAGTTGATCATCAACTTGCCTTTGTATTTCATCTGTTGCTCATAAAGCATTTTCAAAGCTTCTTCATAAGCAGCGTTGGAAATATCGGTGTTGCCTTGTCCGCGTCCGGTGCAGACCAAAAAATATAAATTGAAAGCGATGGCACCAATTTTTTCGGTGAACTCGACCACTTCCGGGATTTCTTTGTAGTTCATGTCGGAGACTGACATTTGCACGAGAAAATCAACGCCGACTTCGTTTAGAATATCGAAGGCGTTCATGGAAAGTTCCCAGGCTTTTTCCACGCCGCGAAACTTGTTATGTTTGTCTGGGTTCATCGAGTCGATGCTGATTCCGACTCCATGCGCTCCCGCCGCTTTTATTTTTTCGGCGTTGACGCGATTGATCATAGTGCCGTTGGTGCCGAGCACGACCATGAACTTTCTGTCTGCGGCGTAGCGGATGATCTCGTAGATATCGGGACGGAGTAACGGCTCACCACCTGTGAGGATCAGAAACGCATTAGGATTAACCTCCGCGATCTGGTCGATCACCCGAAAGCATTCTTCGGTGCTGAGTTCATCATTTTTGAGGCCGCCACGAAAGTCGGCATCGAGATAGCAGTGGTCGCAATTGAGGTTGCACCGCTTGGTGAGGTTCCAGGATATCGAGTAAGCGCGGAAGTCCATTTTTTCCGGGCTGAATTCCAAAGTGGGGTTGGTTTCCATGTTAAATTAGGGCCTGAAAGGCCTGTTCCTTAAAAAAATGGGCGTTTTGATGAAAGCTTTTCCCCATCATAAAAGGTTTTCCCCAATGAAACAAATATTTTACCGGATTTTAGCCCTGCTGGTGGGGCTGTGGATTCCAGCCTGCTCCTCCGCTCCTGAAAAGCCGGAGCTGGAGGAGCAGAGGATTTTCAGGATCACCCATGCCGATTCCGCAGGTCGGATGGTCTCGGAAATCTGGACCGCGCCGAAACTGGAGTCATTAGGCACGCGGGAAATTTCCAGCGAATATTTTGACCAGGCCATGCACACGAGTGACTCCAGGTTTTCTGCCATCAGCTTTTCCAAGCTGGTGAAAGAGTTTGCCTTGAAGGGCGGTGAGGATGCTGTGTTGCTCAACTGCTTTGACGATTACCAAGGGATTTTATCTCTTGATGATGTTTACCGTTATGACCTGCGCTTAGCAACAAAGATAAAACTGATGTCTCAGAATTATAAACCGGACTGGTTGAATCCATTGCTTATTTTAGTGCCCGATGGGAAACGGCCACCGTTTCAGGAGCGGTTCATGACGGCGAATATTCGCGAACTGAAATTTGTCCGACTCAACGACTATTACGCGCCGTTGAGAAAAATCGCCGGGAATTCGCCCGAGGCACAGGAAGGGTTGGAGATTTTCAAAAATAACTGCCTGTTCTGTCATTCCTTAAAAGGTCGGGGTGGTAATAAGGGCGTGCGATTAATTAAAGCCTATGACTTATCAAATGGCGCAGAGAAAAAAAAGTTTCTGGCGGACTTTAAAAAAACTCATCATAAAGACAATCCCGATAAGCAGGACGTCGAACAGTTTGTCACTGATGAAAACCTGGATCGCATTATGGAGTTACTTTCCAAAGCCGGTAGATAGCAATGGCTCGTTAAGCCGAATTCACGGTTGTGGTTGTCGTCGAGGTTGCGATTGAGAAACTTCTCTCGTTTGCTGTGACGTCGGGCGGTTTGCCGCGATGTTTTGCGCGGCTTCGACATTTCTTCCTCCCGACAAAAGCCAGACCCTGCTGGTCGACAGAGTGTCGGTCCAGACTTCTACCCGACTGAATCCTTTTAAAAGATCGCGAACCGCTGCTTCCCAGTTGTCAGCCTGAATGCGGGCGCTGAAGGGAACCGTTTCAAGAGAAGGGTCGATGGAAAATAAAATACCGGTTTCTTCCTGAATATTTTGTAAAACGTCAAACAGGATCAGGTCTTCGAACTGAAGGCTGATCCCGTGAGACTCAAGTTTGGATTTATATGCGGGGCTTGAGGGTGTATCTGGAACGAGAGCAGGGGTTACTTCTGGAATCGGGGTGGGCTCCTGTTTTTGCAGATCGAGGAACCGCGCATCGGCAGACACCTGCCACAGCAAAAACCCGGCTCCCAGTACGATCCCTGTCTGGATAAAACGTTTCATCCCGATCCTCCACTACCGAGAAATATCGGACAAAGTATAGCTGGAAAATTTGGCAAAATGGGAAGTTTCTTTGGTGGTATTATTTGTGTATGGTTTGTTAACCCTTGATAAATTGAGGCTAGCAGGGGATAGGAAAAGATTTTGAACTTTGCCGGGTTTTTACTTTCCGGCAGGGCAGGGGCCATGCTATGGTAAATTCTTCTATTTGATTCGTTTAACTTTTTGCAGGTGTTTGAAATGTCTTTACCGGTTGCTGCTTTTTTTGCCCTGGGCACAGGGATCGAACTTTATGGATTGAAATATGTCAGCGATTCGATCAGCATTCTTAATACGGTTTCGTTGATCATGTTCACTTTTCTGGTTGGAATCGTTGTCAGCCGCAGTTATGGCAAAGAGGTCTTTGAGAAAATGCAGAGACAACTCAAGTCGCGCGAAGCCCCCGGCGACGAAGCCCTAAACGGAGCAGTGATGGGTGTGGCCAGTATGCTCCTCATCACTCCCGGTGTGGTGACGGATATGATTGGACTTCTCATCATGACCCCACTCACCCGTGGAATGTTCAAGAAAATTGCTCTGAACCTTACCAAGAACAGAATCCAATCGGGACAACCGTATTTCTTTTTTAAGGATTAACCGGCGAGCCGCCGTGGCAATTTGCGATATTTTTATTTTGCGGACAAGCGTTTTCTCGTTCTTGCGAGCGATTACGCACTGGCCCCACGCCTAGTGGTATGAAGTCATTATTCTTTCCTCCCCGAAACCTCAGAGATGAATTGCTGGACCTGGATGAAGCGCCTTATGAAGAGGTCCGGGACAGTCTGCAAGATGTTGCCACGGTCAACCGCTACCTGAGCGGCTACCGGGTTCTGCTTCATCATGTTGAACCTTTCTTGAAATCCCATAAAGCCGACCGTCCGTTCAGAGTGTTGGACGCAGCCACTGGGTCTGCCGACCAGCCTGTAGCGCTGGTTCAGATGGCGCGTCGAATCGGGGTGCCTATCCATATCACTGCTGTTGATATCAACGCCAAGATGCTGAAACTGGCCAGGGAGGAGATTGCTGCTTATCCTGAAATCCAGTTGGTGCAATGCAATATTCTTTCTTTACCATTTAGAGACGGCGTGTTTGATTTGGCGGTCAACTCTTTATCCCTGCATCATTTCAGTTGGGAGAAGGCGGTGGCAATTTTGCGCGCGATATTCCGGGCCGGGCGGTTGGGGATGGTGGTCAACGATCTGCACCGCAGTCGGGTGGCGCATTCTGCCATATTCTTACTGACGCGGATTTTTACTCGCAACCGACTCACCCGTTACGACGCGCCGGTTTCGGTGATGAACGCCTTCACTCCGAAAGAGTTTCGTGAGCTAGCCCAAGAGGCGGAAATAAATCCTTTTGAAATCCACCGCCACTTTCCTTACCGCATTGCTTTGGTGGCACGCAAAGCATGAATTCCTTCGATGTCATTGTCATTGGCGGCGGGCCGGCGGGCTGTGCCATGGCGTTGGACCTCAACCGCCGTGGTTATGACGTGGCGCTTTGCGATCAGGCGAAATTTCCGCGTGACAAGGTGTGTGGAGAATTCATCAGTCCGGGTGCAGACCCTATTCTTGAACAGTTGGGTGTGCTTGGTTCCATTGAGGCTTTGGCTCCCAAACGGTTAAAGGGTGTGGCGATTTCGTCTTATGAAAGTGCGGAGTTGGGCATTGACTATCCCGTTTCGGCAAAGACGGGATTGCGTCCGACGAGCTTGTCGGTGCCGCGTTACCAGTTGGACGCGTTGTTTTTAAAACAGGTCCAAAACGCCGGGGTGAAAGTTTTTCAGCAACATAAGATCACGGATTTTGTTTTCAATGAAGATTGTGTTGCCGGGGTGAAGGGCTGGGATGAAACGAAAACTTCTTTTTCGCTTCACTCTAAGTTGGTGGTGGATGCCGGGGGACGTAATGCCGTTTCTTTGAGGAAATTTAATTTAAAGCGGGAACCGAAAGGCAATACTAAAATTGCTTTTTCCGCTCACTGGCAGGGCGTGTGTTTGCCTGAAGACTATTGTTATATGCATGTCAGTCGTCCGGGTTATACGGGAATTTCTTCTGTCGGAAATGGCAAGGCCAATGTAGTGCTGGTGGTAGAGGTTCGGGGAAGAAGTTCGAACTTGAATCAAAAAACTTTGACCGGAGACGAAAAACTCGCTCTCCGCGGAGGAGGGGTGGAGGGTTCTGCTCTTGCTGGAGAAAATTCAGAAACGTTTTATCATCGTGTGCTGATGCAAAACTCTCGCCGCAGTAAAATGCTGGAGGGTGGGGAACGGGTGGAACCTGTGCGTTCGGTGGAGTCTTTGGCGTTCACGGTCAAACCGGTTCCCTGTGGCGGCTTGGTGTTGGTCGGGGACGCGACAGGTTTTATCGACCCTTTTACCGGGGAAGGCATTTATCTGTCATTGAGAAGTTCTCAACTGGCGAGCGAGGTGATTCATGGTGGATTCAAAAATTCAAATTTTTCCAGGAATTTTCTATCTGTGTATGACGAGAGGCGAAAGCAAGAATTTGGCGGTAAGTTTTTGTTGAGCCGGATTTTTCAAGGGCTGATTTATAACCGGCCTTTTTGCAATCGGGTGATGAAAAGCCTTTCGACCAATCGGGTTCTCGCTGAAACGCTGGTAGGTGTGATCGGAGATATCCTGCCTGCCGAAAAAGTAGTTTCTTTGAAGTTTTTGTTGCAACTTTTCGTTGGAACTTTCAAAGGAAATGTGACGGTGGCTTTGAGAAAGGCTTAGTTGCTGCCGAGGATGGCTTGGGCGGCCTCCAGTCCTTCTTTTGTGTTCTCAATCAGGATTCCCAGTTCTTCGGAATCCAGATCCAGCTTGTCCAGAACACCGTATTCGAGAGGTGCGGTGTTTTCCGGGACGATGCCATTGCTGAATTCGTTCTGGTTCGCGAGCAGGTTGGCGGTGGCGAGAAGGTGGGCAATATGTTTGACGTTGCCATCATCTCCGGGTGAATCATGGTGGACGCGAATGGCGTCTACCAGACCTGGCGAAACCGGCCACCATTTTTCGATGAACCGAGCTCCCAGTTCAGCATGGGTGATGCCGAACGTTCCTTCTTCATTTTCCGCAAGGGTTAGATCGGATGATTTTATTTGTTTGAGAAACTCGGTGTACTCATCAGGAATCAGATGGTCAAAAACGACGATTCCGATATCGTGCATCAAACCGCAAAGGTAGGCGAATTCGATTTCCTCATAGGATATTTTGACCATATGGGCCAGTGAACGGGTGAGATAGGCGACACCCAGCGAGTGGGTCCAGAAGTGTATTTGGTTGAAGCCTTTTGCTTTGTTGAAGAGGCCGGGGAGTTTCACGGTGTAGGCCATATCCAGTACCATCTTTACACCCAGCCGCATAACTGCGTCGTTCAGGTCTTCGGTCTTTTCTCGCCCCCCACCAAACAGAACGCTGTTTGCGAGTTTGATCAGCCGGCCGGACAAAACAGGCTCGGATTCAATGATGCCGGAGACTTCCACAATATCGCAGTCCGGGTCATTGATTTTTTTATCCAGATTCATCAGAATATCAGGAAGCGGCGGGAGATCGCCTTTCTCTTCTACCAAGGCGATCAGTTTTTCTTTCATAAGATTCGTCGCGTCTGAGATGATTGTCAGTGAATCGATTCTTCGTAGAGGCTTAAAATTTTCTCCATGCGATCTTTGAGGCTTAGTTTCTGTTTCTGGTATTTTTTGTGTTCGATCTCCTGTTCTGGCGTGATGAGCTTCATTTTGTTGAAAGCCTCAACCTTCAATTTGAGGGTAGTGTGCTCTTTATAGAGCTCGCAAAATTCTGTACTTTCCTGTTTGACTTTTTCAAGCAAAGCGGGATTAATGTCCATGCTTTACAACCTCCTGATTAAATATTTTACGGTTTAATTCGGCTTCCGATTTTCTGACATAATGGATGGTCAAGGCGTCCAGATCAAAACAGGGATTTGCCCCGAATCGACTGAAGGCAAGTTGAGCCGCGCTGGCGGCAACCGTTTGGTTTTTGACCGGGGCCTGGTCGATAAACCTGTTTCCCAATTGAGAGGAAAGGGTGTCTCCATAAGGCTCCAGCCCACCGCCTAAAAACACAGTGGGTTCCTGGGTCAGATCGCATAACTCCTGGGGAGAAACGGCCTGATCCGGGGTCTCTCTGACTAGTTGTTCTCCGGAATATTTAAACCTTGCAGTATAGACTTCCTTTTTTCTGGCATCCAGAACCGGGCAAATCGGTTGGGAAATGGGTTTGACTAAATTAGCATATGCTTCCAGCGTGTTGATTCCCCAGAATGGCTTTTCTGTGGCCAGAACCAAACCTTTTATCAGGCTGACGCCAACCCGGAGTCCGGTAAAAGAACCGGGGCCCGTTGTGACACAGAACCCATCCACTTTTTCGAGTCCACCCTCTATTCCCCTCAAAACTTCATCCAGCATAACCAGAAGCTGGTCCGAAAACGCTGAAGAGCTGATAGACTCGGCAATGATGTGCTCTCCATCTAGAAGCGCAACACTTCCTTTAGGTGTAGAGGCATCAAGTCCCAATATAATCATCGCTTCACGTTCTGGAAATGTAGATGGAATTTCAACGAGAGGAACATCGGATTACTCCTGAAGACTTAATTTAAACATAGGGGATAGGTTGGTGAAAGTCAATGAAAAACCGGCTTTTTTAAGCCTCAAAAAGGGAGGATTTGCTTTAAAATTCATGGGTTTAAGGGGGCAGGATAAAGGATAAAAGAGTATGATATCTTTAAGCTCTTGAAATAAGCTAACTTAACTCATATTCCCCATTTACGAAGCAAATATTTAACAATGAGCGGGCCGATAATGGGGGGATATTGGTCAGGGTGGACATTCGACTGGAATTTTTCATTGCAAAACGTGGGTCTTGAAAGTAAGGTTTGTTCAGGCTGAAGAATCATGAGTTTTATGGTTTTGGCACTAAGTTATAGAGGGACTTCGATAAACTTTATCAGGTTTAATTTTTACCTGCTCCGTAATTTTTAAACAATATTCCAACAATCCCGACCGGGTAGTCATATCATTTCTGAATCCTTTAAGAACCCACCTGAACAAAAGCTGGAGGCACCCCAACATTGGTTGCCATTGATCCGACATTTTTCTTATCGGCTTACCCTGTTATTGATGCGTACATCAATCACGCCTAACCAGATCACCGCTTTGTCTCTAGTGTTCGGTCTGACCGCTGGAGTCGCCTGTCTGTTTGGAAGCTATGCATCACTGCTTATTGGTGCGTTTTTGCTGTTCGGTGGCTATGTACTCGACAACTGTGACGGTGAAATTGCCCGCCTCAAGAATATGCGAAGTATTTTTGGAATGAGATTCGACACCTTCGTCGATTGGGTTGTTCATACTTTTTTCTTTGTTTGCCTGGGGTGGGGGGCAACTTCAGCAACAGGACAGAAATGGTGGTTGTGGTCTGGTATCGCCGCGGGCTTAGGCGGCACCATCAATTATGGATTGGAGCTTTACCAGAATAAGACCAAACCTCATGCCAGCCAGTTGGCTCACGAGGAATCGACGAAGAAGGATGACGATACGGACATGGACCGGTTTGTGTTTAACGCGCGTGTTGTCCGCAGCGATTTTTGTTTCATAGTATTATTTTTGAGCGTGGGAGGCGTGCTTTGGTACCTTCTTCCTCCAGCCGCGATTGGCGCCCAGGCCTATTGGTGCCTGCAGTTCACCCGCAGTGCTCGTCGTTGGCACGTGTGACAGCTATGAAACCCTTGAAAATTCTTTATCTGTTGATAGGTGTTGGTCTGCTTGTTTTTGTGTTGAGCCATACAGACATTCCTTTGGTTTGGTCCCAGTTAATAGAAATAGGCTGGGGTATTTTGGTTGTGTTGGTCGTTTATAAAATAGCCTTTGTTGTTGATACCCTTGCCTGGCAGTTTACTTTGCCCAGCACACAATTCACTAAACGATGGCTGTACGACCTTTGGAAGGTTCGAATGGTGGGCGCAGCTTTCGCCAAAATGCTGCCTTTCAGCGCTTGGGGAGGAGCGCCCATTAAAGGCTTCATCCTTAAGCATCATTATGGAATCCGTTACAGAGAGGGGACCGCGTCGCTGATTCTTGCCGAATCCACTCATATGATTTCGATGGTTTTGTTCATGGCTACGGGTGTTTTCCTTATATTGATGGGATCAGACCTTCCAGAGAGCTTTCATCTTTTCGCCATTATCAGTTTCAGCGCAATCACTATTGGAATTTTATTATTCTACATTGTCCAACGCTACAAGATCACGTCATTGACGGGCAACTGGCTTAGTCAACGAAAGTTTGGCCAACGGCTGGAAAAATTTATCCACCAGATTCACGATATGGATGAGAGGTTGATACAATTTTATACCTGTGACAAGAGGCACTTTATCTCAGCGCTATTTATGAATCTTGTTAATTGGTATTTGGGCGCCCTGGAAATATTTATCATTTTTTATTTTTTGGGTCATCCTATTACAATTATTGAGGCCATAATTCTGGAAACACTCATTGAACTGGTTCGGGCAGGAACATTTTTTATTCCTGCGGGACTGGGTAGTCAGGAAGCTATTTTTATGATTGCAACGGAAGCGATAGCGGGTCAGCCCGCGTTGGGCGTTGCTGCGGCTCTCATCAGGCGGGTTCGGGAAATCGTCTGGGTGGTTTGGGGGTTTTCCATAGGCCTGGAATATTCACAAAAACCTTTTGATCTGGTCAAAGTCGCTCAGGAAGAGACGAATTAGGCTATTTTTAGTTTTGATAGAAATTTTTTTCGCTGAAATGGGTTATTAATATTATGAAGTGTTTAATCATTGTAGCTGGAAAGGGGAGCCGCTTAAAATCTCTGTCCGACAGTAAGCCGCTTGCTTCCCTTTTGGATGTTCCTCTTGTTGAACGAGTCATTCGTTCTGCTTTAGAGGCGGGAGTGGATGAGTTTTATGCGGTGGTGGGGTATCGAAGGGATCAAGTTCGTGCTTTTCTTGAGGATTTGGCAGGCAAAATTGATGTGCCTGTCACGGTGATTGAAAATGAAGATTGGGAAAAGGCCAACGGTTTGTCGGTGCTTAAAGCAAAGGCTTTTTTAAATGAGCCTTTTTTCCTGTTAATGGGAGACCATCTTTTTGATCCCGGTATTGCTCGTAAAATGATCGACTTTCCTCTGGCCGAAGATGAGATCGTTTTGGCGGTGGACCAAGATCTGAAAAATCCCATGGTTGATATGGATGATGTGACTCGGGTGATGGCAGATAAAGGTCTGATCCAAAATATAGGTAAGGGAATTGAGGAGTATAACTGTTTTGATACGGGAATCTTTCTTTGTAATCCGGTTTTGTTTTCGGCCTTAGAGCGATCTATGCGGGACTCGGGTGACGACTCACTTTCAGGAGGGATTCGTATCATGGCACGGGAAGGTCGGGTACGCTTTATGCCGGTCGATGGCCTGTTCTGGATAGATATTGATGACCCGGAAAGGTACAGACAGGCTGAAAGCTATTTGCTCGCCAATTCCTGAAGCTGTTTAAGCGTGCGCAGGACTTTTAGCAACGATGCGTAGATAGATCAGATAGGTGGCGAAGATGGTGGCGCCCCCAGCGGTGATAAATATAAACACATTCACTAAATCGATCAAAGCCATCAACATAAGAAAATGAATGAAGTCCCGGTTGGCGAGTTTGTCTGCTAGAGAGGACTGCGATTCCGGTAATGAGGTGGAGCTTTTCTTGATAAGGGAGGCACCTAGAAGAATGAAGGAGGTCAAGCTTGCAAACGCGGCCAATCCCCCTACGTACATATAAGTTTTATCGCCTGTTGCCTCGCTCACCCCCAAGCCAATAGCTCCAAATACAAAGAAGTGAACAATGTTGTCGCAGGCAATGTCGAGCTTGCCACCTAATTCTGTTTCCATAAATTTCAATCTGGCGATTTCTCCGTCTGCTCCATCCACCCATGTTGAAAATAATAACAAGAGGGCGCCTGTCAGGTTCATCTGGTAAGTTCCCTGTGCAAAGCACAGGGCTGATCCTAATCCCACAGCAAAGCTAAACAGTGTGATCTGGTTGGGGGTGATCGGTGTGTTCAAAAAAAAGCGGGTCAACTTCCTTGAAACCGGACGCGACAGGAATCGGGTGATGGTGCTGTCATGGTTTTGGCCGGAACCTTTAAGCAATTGCTCATGCAGAGTATTAAAATCTTTTGGCTCCTGTATTTGGTTTTGTTCCGCCCCAGGTACATACAAAATGGCGCTTTCGCTTTCAAACGTTTCTCGGAGTTCTTTTTCGCTGTTCAGTTGGATTTTTTCTATCAATGATTCCAATTGATCACTGCTTATGGGTAAAACTTCAGGAGTTTTTGTTTTTTCAGCTTCATAAAGGAAACGAACCTCTTTTTTGTCGTGAAGAGCTGATCCGTTAAAAAACAGAATCCTGCTTTTTCGGTTTTGCAGTGTTTCTTTTAACTGCTCGGGTTTTGTAATCCAATTAATTTTTGCGGTGATGCGAGAATTTTTCTCAACTAAGAGGGCTAATTTTTCTGTTTCCTCGGCATCTATAAAGAGGGTCAGGTTATGGAGTCCGGAACGCTGAAGAGTCAGAATATTTCTTAACAGCAAAGGCATGCCGGCGATGGATGTGGAATACCACTCCGTAGCTTTCCACGGTTTCGGCGGGGGTAATAGGTAGAGGATGCCATATGGGTCAGCAACTTCGAAATTTTGAGGGTTGGTGTTTTTGTTCATGCGGCTGTTAGCAGGTAAAGTGTTGTAATATTATAACCAAATGCTCGACTTTGTATAAGGATTATTTAGGTAGTCGGGTTTGTGATCATATTATCACATCAGAAAATAAAACTATCCAATACAGGTTGCCGGGTGCTATTCTTGCGCGCAGATGATGGGTCCGCCACTAGCAGGGTTGTGCCGCCTTTTGAACATAACAGTTGCCCTCCCGTTGAACCTGTTTACAACCACTAGAGTCATGATCAAATTTGAGAGGAGATAGGGGTTAATGAATGAGACCAGCGACAAATATCACGGCTTGGCGAAAAAAATTGCGTCGCCGAAAGGAAAATTAGGAGCTTTGTTGCCAGGAATGGGAGCGGTGAGTTCGACGCTTATCGCGGGGGTCTTTCTGGTGAATGCGGGACATAGCAAACCTATTGGGTCGGTTACGCAAATGTCGCGAATCCGCTTGGGTAAAAGGGATAATCCGCAATATCCCTTTATAAAGGATTTTGTTCCTCTCGCTGGTATGACTGATTTAGTGTTTGGTGGTTGGGATATCTATGACGATAACTGCTACCAAGCCGCTCTGACTTGTGGCGTGATCGATAAGCGGGAACTTGATCTGGTTAAGGATCAGCTTGAGGCAATTAAACCCTGGTCCGCTGTATTCGATCCCGCTTTTGTGAAAAACCTGACTGGAACAAATATTAAAAAGGCTCCTAATAAAATGGAGTTGGCCAAACTTTTGATGCTGGATATTGAGACCTTCAAGAAAGAAAAAGGTCTGGACCGGTTGGTGATGTGCTGGTGCGGATCGACGGAAGTTTATCAGGATATTATGGACCACGAAGCATTTCAAACACTGGAAGCATTTGAAGCAGCCTTGGAAAATAATCTTGCTCTTATCCCCCCTTCCATGATCTACGCTTATGCGTCACTGAAAATGGGGGTTCCCTTTGCCAATGGATCTCCAAACCTGAACGTGGATACTCCGGCTCTGGTAGAGCTATCTATCAAAAATAACGCTCCTATCGGGGGCAAAGATTTCAAAACAGGGCAAACCCTGATGAAGACAATTGTCGCGCCAGGACTCAAATCCAGAATGCTGGGACTTGATGGCTGGTTCTCCAGCAACATACTGGGAAACCGCGATGGTGAAGTGTTGGATGACCCGGATTCCTTTCGATCCAAGGAAGTTACCAAGGGGTCGGTTTTGGACAGTATTTTTCAAGATGATCTTTATCCCGAGCTTTATGGAAACTACTACCATAAAATCCGCATCGAATATTATCCCCCAAGAGGAGATGCAAAAGAAGGCTGGGATAATATAGATATCCAGGGTTGGTTGGGTCAAAAAATGCAATTGAAAATCAATTTTCTTTGCCGCGATTCTATTCTTGCGGCACCGGTAGTTCTGGATCTGGTTTTGTTTCTCGATCTGGCGCAACGAGCGGGAATGAGGGGAGTGCAGGAATGGCTCTCGTTTTATTTTAAGTCCCCCCAATGCAGGCCCGATCTTAAACCTGTGAATTCTCTGTTCGATCAAGATGAAAAAATGAGAAATACCTTGCGGATCATTATGGGCGAAGAGGTGATCGACCACTCCGGATTGGATTATTATGAGAATAAAGGCTGAAGCTGTTTCATTGCTGGGAGTGAGTGAGGGCGGTAGCCACCCATAAATAGTAAATAGCGTATTATCAATTCCTCCAATAAGTTAACAATCCATCCTGCGTAATAGCTGCAATTGGGTCGCGAAAATTCTTTTTTGTGATGGCGGTTTTTAAAATGCTTGTTAAATTTTCCTGAAAAAAATCAGTAAAGATGAGACTCCATAGGGTTGTATTATTTATTGGGGCTGTACTTTAAAGCATGCTCATTGGGAGTGGTATCAACAGTTACTTGGGCAGACATGGGTCTTAACCTCCTAATTCATGAATTATTTGTTTCTCATACTAAACGCTTTAATAATATTTGGAACGACCTCCATGATTTTCTTTTTTTTCGAGTTGTTAAACGCCTGCCTTTTCTTCGCAACGGAAATCGTTTTCGGAAATCCAGTGGATCTCCAGGTAGTGAGGGACTTTGGTTTCACGGTCGATCTTTGCCGACTGGATCTGAGTCGGGGTCAGGTTGACGGAATAACGTAAGACGGCTTGGTTAAGGTTAGCCCTTTGTAAATCGGCCCCCTGCATCAACGCTGAAGACAGATAGGCCGCCGAGAGGTTGGACTCGGAAAGCAAGGTGTCGCGAAGATCGGCCTTGAAGAACCTCGCCTCCTGGAGATCGGAGTTTCTCATATCCGTTTTTCTGAGATCGGCTTCGCTGAAGTCGACTTCCCGGAGATCGAGGTTACGGAGATCAACTTTTCTTAAGTTAGCCTTTTGGAAGGTGCATCCGCGCAATTCGGCGCCGTTGAATTTCACTCCCCGGCAATCAGTTTCGTTGAGGTTGGCCCCTTTCAAATCCGATTCCGTGAAGAAGGCCTTACCAAGGTCCGCGCCTTGCAAATTGGCCCCCCTGAGGTTGGCCCCATTGAGTTTGGCTTTTTTGAGATCCACATCCCTAAGGTCGGTTTCCTCGAGGTCAGCGCTATCAAGGTCAGGCTCGATGTTTCGATGATCTTTTCTCCAAATGTTCCATTCCTCCACAGATTTCTTGAGAAGAGCAACATGTCCTGGGTTAGCCACTTAGTTTAAAGTCCTTTTTATTGGGTCATTGCTGATTCAACATCCACACCAATTCCTCAGGTTCTCCCTCCACCATACACTAGGATGACTCGCAGGCGGTCGCGCTAGCGTCACCGCCCCATTACCACCGGGCGTTGCCCGGGCTATTTGCGGAGGAATTTTTTCAGGATGTCGTCCATATCGAACAGCAGGGAGATGGGTCGTCCGTGCGGGCAAGTGTAGGGCATGGAAGTTTGTTCGAGATCAGAGATCAGTTTTCGGATTTGGTCGAGGTTGAGAGTGTGGTTGACCTTGATGGCGTTTCGGCACGACATCATGATCAATACGTCTTCGTATCTTGCATTGAGGACATCGTCATGCGCTTCTCTTGGGAGCGCTTCGATCGTTTCCCGTAGAAGTTTTTCATGGTCGCCGTTTTTAAGAATTGCCGGAACTGAACGGAGTAGAAACTCATTCTTGCCGAACGGTTCCAGTTCCAGTCCGAGGTCGAGCAAGCGTGAAAGATGTGGTGTTAACACTTCCGTCTCTTCGGCAGAAAGTTCTATGGGAAGCGGGAACAAAAGTTTTTGGACTTCTACCTTGCGGTTTTTGGCGGAGGCGCGAAACCGTTCATACAAAATTCTTTCATGGGCCACGTGCTGGTCGATGACCAGTATTCCTTGTTTGCCCTGCATGATGATGAAAGACCGATCTAACTGGCCGAGAGGCTCGAACTCCGAATAGATCAGATTTGAGACTGGAGTCGGGGCTTTATCAAACCAATTGACCTGATGTGTGGTTGAACTGTCATCCGGACTCAGCATGGTTCTTAAAGCTTGTGACAAGTCTCCTTGCGCAGGAGGATGTGATTTATCGACCCACTGCGGCGGCTGGTAGCTCGGACGTGGTGCAGAAGGTTGATGAAGAGCCGGATTTTGCAGAGGGATATCGGACTCGTCCTGTGCGGTTAGATCGACTTGCTGGTTTTTTTCCAGAGCCGCGCGCACGCCATGCGCGACAAACTGATGCACATCCTGTTGAAAGGCAAAGCGGACTTCTGCCTTGGAGGGATGGACATTCACATCGAGCAGTTTGGGGTCCATCGTCAGATAAAGGAACATCGCCGGGTGCTGGCCTTTCGGCAATAAATGACTATAACCCTGCTGGGTGGCATGCAGGATGACTTTGTCCCGGACAAAACGTCCATTGATGAAACAATACTGAGCGTTGCGGTTAGAGCGAGTATATACAGGGCTTGAGACAAACCCTTTCAACTGGTAGTCCCCCGATTGCGCTTCAACCTCGAGCAGAGATTTGGCAAGGTCGGAGCCGAACAATTCGGCGATCCGGTAATGCGGTTGATCGGTGGGCAGAGTGTTGATCACCTCACGACAATTATGGGTTAAGTGGAACTGGATGTTCGGATAAGCCAGCGCTTGTTGCGTGACCACTTGTGTGATGTGAGAAAATTCTGCGGAATCCCCTTTCAGGAATTTACTGCGCGCCGGGGTCACATAGAATAGCTGGGCCACTTCAAGCGTTGTTCCCTGGGGACAGGCCACATCCTTTTCTTCCAGAACCTCACCACCTTCGACCACAATCAACCTGCCTCCCTCACTTTCGCTGCGGGCGCTGGTGCAACGCACTTTAGCCACGGACGCGATACTGGGCAAGGCTTCACCGCGAAACCCTAATGACTGGATGCTCTCGAGGTCTTCAAACCGGGAAATTTTGCTGGTGGCATGACGGGAAAAAGCCAAAGCGCATTCTTCCGGCGCCATACCCATGCCATTATCCATGATGCGGATTTTCTTTTTGCCGCCGCCTTCAATATCGAGCCGAATCTGGGTCGCCCCTGCATCGATGGAGTTTTCGACCAGTTCCTTGACCACGGAAGCAGGACGTTCCACCACTTCCCCGGCGGCAATCTGGTTGGCCAGGTCTTCGGAAAGGACACGGATTTTCGGCAATACTTTTTGAGAGGAAACAGACATGAAAATCTTTCAGTTCAGTCCCACAAGCGGGCTTTATTCCCCATGGCTTGTTACGTCTTTTAAACTAACTCTTTATCAGGATACTCCGTCCTCTTGCGGCGGGGTTGTTCGTTAGAGGAAGGTCCGATCAATTTTTTAAAGCAATTCGGAAACGAATGCAAGTCAATTGGTGATATGATGGTGATGATGCAATACGGAGACGCCCCGTTGGACAATCATTTCTTCGAAAAAAACATCCAGTCATTGAAAACCTGTGCTCCCCAGTCGGGCAACCTTCCAGAAACCCTTTCTGGAAAAGCCTCCGTAATATCAGCATCCTCCGGCCAACCCACCCTGCGCTTTGAAAATACCCTGCTGCATAGCAGCTATGATCCGGAAAAAGAGGCTCATCAGTTTGCCGAAAAACTAAAACCCGGAGCCCGTGTCTGCCTGTATGGTTTTGGCTTGGGTTACCATCTCAATACGGTCCTCGACAAAATTGGCCCTGATGGATACCTTCTGGTCATCGAGCTCAACCTCGATATCCTCACAGCGGCCCTGAAATTGAGGGATCAGACAGCCCTATTTAAAGACTCCCGTTTCCGCCTGGTTTATGGCACCGATGAGGCAGAGGTTTCCCGTGAGATTGCCAATGAAATGGAACGCATTACCGAAGGTCATGCGGACGCGCTTGAAGTTTTGTTTCACGCACCCTCCTTCAAATGCATTCCGGAGACCTTTCCCTCGCTCACTAATGCTCTGGAAGTTTTACTGCTTGAACGCCGATTTCCGGCAATATTCGGCACTCTGGAGAAAATCAATTATTCATTAAACCGTAAAATTGTAACAAGCTCGCCGGGCATCAACATCTTGAAAGACTCCGGCAAAGGCAAACCTGGCATTTTGGTCAGCGCCGGCCCCTCGCTCGATCTTATGCTTCCGCACCTGCATCGCACCCAAAAAGAGTTTGTGATTGCCTGTGTCGATACGGCGTTTCCCATTCTTGTAGAAAATGATATTCAACCGGATTTCACATTTTCACTGGATCCGCAAATAGACAGTGCCGGACACTTCATAGATTATCCGGCAGGAAAAACAAAGCTGGTCTTCACCCCCACCGCCAACCACAATGTGCTGAAAAACTTTTCCGGTGAGCGTTATGTCGTCTTTAAAGAGGGGCACAGCCTTGCAAAAGATAGCGAACCGGACGTGGAAGAAAAGGGCACCACACGGGCAGGAGGATCAGTAGCCTGCCTCGGGCTCGACATGTTGATCCATTTTGGCTGTGACCCGATTTTTCTGACCGGTCAGGATTGTGCCTTTTCTGGGAACCGCTATTATTCCAACCATTCCCAATTCAACAAGCAACTGCAAGGCAAAATTACAAGTATGGCACCTCTCGGAAAATTGCATCAGGAAAAGTCCCGAGAGAAAAAACAACTGTCGGTAATATGCACACAGGGAAATTTCCTGCTCACCGATCAGGTCATGTATAGCTATTTACGGACACTAGAGTATATCATTCAGGCCAACCCCAACACCCGTGTCTTCAACCTTTATTCACACGGCGCTAAAATTGAACAAGCGCCGGTTTTAGGTTCGGCTAGCGAATTAAAGCGTCGAACTTTTTTCCCATCGATCTGAGAACTATGTCACCGATCACAAAATACCTGCCCCACCTTGGCATAACCGCCTTCATCATTTTTTTAGCGACAGATTATTTCCTCCCAGCCTCGAAGCCAGTTTCTTCCGCGCGTAACTCAGGGGATCTTCAAAACATGGCAGAGGGGAGCCACAAAGAGGGCAGTCACAAAGAAGGCGATCATAAAGAAGAAGGCAGTAATGGGAAGAACCTTTCGCAAGAAGAGCGGGAACGTCGAATGGGTATCTTCCATTACAACGAAGGAAATAAGTTTTATAAGGAAGGAAATTATGCCGAGGCCATCATTCGCTACGAAAAGGCTCTGCACCATCACAAGGCGTTTAAGGAAACCCTCATTAACCTGAGCACCGCTTATATGAAAAACAAGGAGTTCGATAGAGCGTTTGAAACACTTCAGGAGGGTCAAAAGAAATTCCCGCAGGAACCACTGTTCGATTACAACTTCGCCTGCTATTATTCTTTAACGGAAAACCTGGAGCCCGGCCTCTTGGCCCTTAAAAAAGCGGTAGAAAAAGGATTCAAACTATTCAAGCAAATCGAAAGCGACACCGACCTCAACAACCTGAGGCAATCGGACGACTATAAAATCTGGAAGGAAACGATATCCTCTGCGAGAGCAAGCTGATTTTTACGAATCTATCAAACGAACCTGACCGGAAGGGTCAATCTTGAGCCCCACCTTGCCACTTAACAAAGAAAACATGGGGACGCCTATTAATTCTTTCCGCCAATCCTGAAACAGGAAATGATCTTCCATGTCTTCCTTTTGTTCGAAGTGGGTGACAAAACTATGAATCTGTTTTCGGTCTGCTAGAATACTGGGCTCAATTTTCAATTCTTCAGATCGAATCTGCACATACGCCGCAAGCAATTCCTCCACTCCCCGGGTCGTGGCGTGTCCATTGCTTTCCGGGAGAACAGTAAGATCCTCCTCCGCAACTTCCATAGCCTTTTCAATCGCAGATAAAATGGATTCCCCGCCTTTTACCAGCTCTTTTTGGTAAAAGCCACGAACTCCAGATAAGGCTTTTGAATCCCTCGGAATTTTGCGGGCAATTTCCAGTAACGTCTCATCGCGGATGATGGCCTTGGCCAGGCAATCTCTCTTGACCGCTTCGTCTTCCCGCCAGGCGGCGATCTCCTGAAGCACCGTCAGGTTCCTGGGTTTCAAGCTACGTAGATTTTTAATTTTCATGAATCGTTGCCGTGGATCCGGCAAAGCAAATGTTTTGGGATCTTCCCAATCCAGAATCTCACCTTTCACCCAGTCCAGACGATTCATCTTTTTCAATCGCTCGATCAGCTTGTGGTACACCGGCAACAAATAGCGGACATCGTCAATAGCGTATTCAATCTGGTTATCGCTCAAAGGGCGGCGACACCAGTCGGTATAGGTTTCTGTTTTATTGATCTTTTTCCCCAAAGCTTTGTAGACAATTTTTGCGAAGGAAATCTGAGTCCCCCATCCCACCAGAGCGGCGGCGATCTGGGTATCAAACACCGGAGGAATTACCTGACCGCAGAGGCGTACCAGAATTTCCAGATCCTGTCTGGCGGCGTGAAAGATTTTTATTTTTGTGGGATCTTTAAACAACTCCAGCAGCGGAGTCAAATCAGGAAGCGCAATGGGGTCGATGGCGGCGAAGTGCTCTCCACCACCCACCTGAATCAGCCCTATACGATGAAAATAAGTTCTTTCCCGGACAAACTCGGTATCTACCGCTAGAACTTCAGCAGACTGAAGGTTTTCACAGAATATCTTCAACTGGTCCGCAGACGTGATGTACATAAATTAACTCGAAAAATCTGTTTAAATCCTGTTCAATTCTGAAAATTGGAATTATAGGGGAATCGGCTCCAGAAAAATAGGGTGAAAAAAAATAAGGGGATAAACCATTATTATTCAAGGCATAAAAAAATGGCACGAAGCGTGAGCTCCATGCCATTTTTATTCAATCTGGGTTCGTTAAAACATTTTTAATCAACGGTCTTCCAGTTGACACTCATCTTTCACAGCTTTTTTACTTTCCCAGTCCGAGGACTGGGTCTCCTTATCACCAAAGTCGATCAAGTTCTGTTCACCATTTTTCCAAAACCGGTTGCTTAGCCTTTTTGGGGATAAAACTTTTTTCAGCTCTCCTTTGGCGTCGAAAATCCTGACTTCGAAGAACATAACGCGCCTTGCCTCCAAAAAAAAGTCCTCAATACCTTATTTTCTGGTATCTCTTCACTTACACAATAAACCAGAAAAATAAGATTTACCCTGCAACTAACATTCACCATAAGACCAAGAATAATCATTGTCAAGTAAATAAAGCCAATTTTTTCAACGATAAAATATAGTTCCTCCTAACGCCAATCAGATTTACCCCTTAATTAATTAGGGTAAAATAAAAGGGGCTGTACTAGATAGCTAGCCCATATACTGTTTAACCCATTATTTAAGTTGCTTTAGCTGGGCTTTAGGACTTGGGTTGTTAAATCGCCACTCGCACTCTTTCAAAAACAGCGGAAAATGCTTGACGGGAATACCGTTAAATCTACGCATGTGTCTCTTGGCCTGGTTCCAAAAATTTCAACTCCATTAATATGATTTTGTTTGTCAGCAAACAATTTTGAGTGATTAATCCTGTAATGCTTAAACTCTGACACATCTAGAACGTTATAGGAGTGATACCCATCCGAATAGACGATGCTGTCAGGGACAATCTTTTTTTGTATGATACCCATCAACGTTTTGCTTTTCGTGCCAGGTATCACCTTGGCGTAAACCCTGCTGCCACGCTTGAGTAGCCCGAACACCGGAACCTTACCGGCGGCTCCGCGTCCTCGCTTACCCTTGCGCGCACCGCCAAAGTAACTCTCATCCACTTCTATCTCACCTGAAAATGGCGCCTCTTCTTCTGTCGCCTGATAGATAATTTCACGAAGACGGTGAAAAAAATAGGCTGCTGTGTTTTTGTTCACATTCACCAATTCGCTTGCGCATCTCGCTGTTGAACCCGACACAAAATGCTCCGTCAACTTCTCTTGTTTCTCCTTACTCAACCGACTCTTACGCATGTCCATACTGATAACATTTTCTTAGTTATCTAGTACAGCCCCCTAACTTTTTTTATCTTCATCGGCAATGATCGCGAAAAACTCCGCCATCAACTCACTGTTACTTTTGTTTGGTTTTTTATTTCCTGCCTGATTTCCATTTTTCTCCTGCAATTTTTCACTGGTGGCTTCAGCAGTCGGTTCAGGTTGATTCTGCTTGTCTGTAGAAGGCATCAAAACAATCTCCCTAATAAAAAAAATTATTCTTTCTATTTCTAAAAATATTGCAACCTCAATATACTCAATACTTTGTCACATGAGTGTCACATTAGAGCCACAGTTAATGGCAAGAAATCCCCTCGCAACTTCTTACTTATCGGCAGGTTCACACCTGCACTAAAACCTTTAAATAAAACTGTTTCTAAGTGTTGAAACTTCAACTGTTTTAGCCGCTAAATTTAATTTGCTTCTTTAAACTGGGTTTTGACATCAAAGAGTACTATCATATCCCTCTACAAATTAAGCATTCAGGAGATAAGCCTATGATCCGGGTTCGAGCGAGCCAGATTTTTACCCATTCCAAGGAAGATGTCGTTGCGGCAAAGAAACAGTTAGACAGCGGCACTCCTTTTGAAGAGGTGGTGACAAACTTCAGCACCTGCCCCTCCAAAGAAAATGCTGGCGACCTGGGATGGATGCCGGAAGGAAATCTGCAATCCATTATGGGGCAGGAAGTCTCTGAAGCAGATATAGGAAATGTGATCGGCCCGGTTCATTCCCAATACGGTTACCACATTCTAAAAATTTCTGAAATTGAAGTGGAAAAAATAGAAGGCCCGTTCAATGCGGAACTTCCCATGGAATCGGCCAACCAGATTTTCCCGGAAGTCCATACCGTGCTCTTTAAAGAGTTTCATATTGGGTTGCCGGTGACTCCCTATGATAAGAAAGAAACTCTGGCCTCTATCTGTCAGACGCATGGAAAAAATGTACAAGAAGTCGTCAACTGCCTGAACAGAGAGCATGCAGATAAAAATGTTGCCATCATGACCTGTGAGGAACTGAAGCAAAAAATCGATTCCGACAACAAGCCTGTCCTGCTGGACATTCGCGAAGGCTGGGAGAGAGACATTTCCAAAATTGAGGGCTCGCACATCATAAATGCCGAAAACAATGAGCATGTCCTGGGAACTTTTGAAAAAGATCGGGAAATCGTTTTGATCGACTGGAAACAGGATCGCAGTCCCAGCTTTCAGAAATGGCTGACTCAAAGAGGATTCACCAACATGAAGTGTCTGGAAGGTGGCATTGATCTGTGGGCGGAAAAAATTGATACCCGACTGAATCGCTACGACATTGATGAGGATGATGGATACCGCTATGAAGATATCCTCGATGAAGATGATGGGCACGATGATCATGAAGACCATGACGACCACGAAGGGCATGACCACCCCTGACACGTCTAACACCTTTTCTCCTTCAGAGATAGAATGCCTCTTCTCCAAGTCGAAGACCTGAGCACGTTTTTTCACACCGAAGACAACATCGTTAAATCTGTGCGCAATGTGAATTTGACCATCCACAAAGGCGAGACCCTGGCACTGGTGGGTGAGTCCGGTTGCGGGAAATCCGTCACCGCCTTAAGTGTCATGCGCCTCATCCCAACTCCTCCTGGGAAATTCGAATCGGGGCGCATTCTTTTCAGAGGGCAGGATCTTCTGCAAGCATCCGAAGTGGAAATGCAGAACATCCGCGGCAACGAAATCAGCATGATTTTTCAGGAGCCCATGACTTCTCTCAATCCGATATTCACCGTCGGAGACCAGATCATGGAAGGCATTCGCCTGCATCAGAACAAGACGGAATCTCAAGCCCGGGAATTGGCCCTGAACGTTCTGCGTCAGGTGGCTATTCCCTCTCCCGAGAACAGGATCAACCAGTACCCGCACGAACTGTCTGGCGGCATGAAGCAACGCGTGATGATCGCCATGGCGATCGTCTGCCAGCCTGCCTTGCTCATCGCCGATGAACCCACCACCGCCTTGGACGTCACCATTCAGGCGCAGATTCTCGACCTGCTTGATCAATTGAGAAAAGAAACTCATATGTCCATTCTGCTCATCACCCATAACCTGGGTATCGTGGCCCAATACGCCGACCGGGTGGCCGTCATGTATTCCGGAAAGGTGGTGGAACTGGCCCCGGTTGAAGAGTTGTTTTCCTCACCGGCACACCCCTATACCCGCGGCTTGCTCAATTCATTACCGAAAGACGGCGCCAAACTGGAAACGATACCGGGCACCGTTCCCCATCCGGCATACCTGCCCACAGGGTGTGCGTTTCATCCCCGGTGCGCTGAAAAATTCGATCAGTGCATGAAGGCAATTCCTCCACTGGAATCTATTGACGGTAAAAATCTCCATCAGACCGCATGCTGGTTGTATGAAACCACCGCATGAAGAAATTATTGACCGTTCAATCCTTGAAAAAATATTTTCCCGTATACGGGGGACTGCTCTCGCGAGTGGTTGGCCAAGTCAAAGCTGTGGATGGTGTGTCGTTTGATATCCATGAGGGAGAAATTTTAGGACTTGTCGGGGAATCCGGCTGCGGCAAAACAACGGTGGGGCGCATGAGTTTGCGACTCATGCAACCCACATCCGGGAACGTGTATTTTGAGGAAGCCGATATTTTTAAATTGAACAGAAAGGAGCTGGCAAGATTCCGTCCCAAGATGCAGATTATTTTTCAGGACCCTTACAGTTCGCTAAATCCCCGGTTTACGGTGGAGCAGATTATTGGAGAAGCGCTTTTCGTACATTTCCGCATCAAAGGAAAAGAGTTGCGAGCAAAAGTGGAGTCACTCATGGAGAAGGTGGGACTTTCTTCTATGTATTTGAACCGGTATGCGCACGAATTTTCCGGAGGGCAAAGGCAGCGCATCGGTATTGCCAGGGCTCTCGCGCTTGGCCCCCGTTATATCGTTTGCGATGAACCCGTTTCCGCATTGGATGTATCCATCCAAGCTCAAATCATCAATTTACTGCAAACACTTCAGCAGGAAGAAAACCTATCCATGCTTTTTATTTCGCACGACCTCAATGTCGTCAAGCATCTCTCTCAGAGAACCGCTGTCATGTATCTGGGAAAAATCGTGGAGCTGGCCCGCACGGAACAGATCGCAAACAACTCAGCTCATCCTTACACCCAGGCATTACTCGCTTCCAAGCCATCTCTGGATCCCAAATCTCGCAACCGACCGCAGCCGCTTCCGGGAGATGTCCCCTCCCCTCTTAATCCCCCATCCGGCTGTCATTTTCACCCGCGTTGCCCAAAAGTGATGGACCGCTGCAAAAGTGAAGTTCCCCGTCAGATTCAACTGGAGGAAGACCATCAGGTGCACTGCCATCTTTATGATGAATAGCCGTTTTATCAGCCCAACTCACTAATCTCCCCTAGCACTTTCAAATGATTAGGCCTTCACGCACCCGAAACCCTGTCCGCCTTACAAAGATTTCTCATTGAGTCCGATTTCAGCAGTCAAAAAAAAACCTAAAAAACCAATAAATTTTTGAATTTACACTAATTATAGCCACGCAACCAACCGTTACGAACAAAAATGGACAGAAAACCGTTGGAAATCCGGGCTTTAAGGTCTGATTCTCGCTATTCGGGCACATTTCAGGACCCGAGAAACACGGCTAACTAACGGAAAATATTGCAGAAACTGGGGCAAAGTGTTAAATTCATGGAATCCGGTTTTTGAGAAATTATTTATAAAAAGGGCTAAACCTTGGACATAGCTTCCTTAACAGGGATCATTTCAGGTCTCATCCTGATCATTACCGCTATTCTTATCGGCGGTGATGTTCAGACTTTTTTCAATGTCCCCGGAATGATGATTGTTATCGGTGGGAGTCTGGCTGCTACCTTGATCACCTTCCAGTTTGATGATGTCAAGTCGGCATTTAAGGCCGCTATTTTTGTGTTTTCCTCATCCAAGGATGATTCCAATGATATGGTTTCCACCATGGTTGAGCTTTGTACCTTAAGCCGCAGACAGGGTATTGTGGCTTTGAGCAAACTGGAAATTGAATCGGACTTTCTCAAAAAAGCCTGCAATCTGATTGCAGATGGTTCCAAAGAAGACATGATGCGGGACACACTGAATATTGAAATTGAATCCATGAAGCAGAGGCATTTCATTATTCAGGATGTTTTTAAGAAAATGGGCCTTTACGCACCCTCTTTCGGAATGATAGGAACCTTGATCGGCTTAGTCCAGATGCTGACAAGGTTGAATAATCCTGAAACAGTCGGCCCTTCTATGGCAGTAGCCCTGTTGACCACATTTTATGGGAGTCTGCTGGCGTCGCTGATTTTCAACCCTATCGCTGGTAAACTAAGGGCAAGAACCCTTACTGAAGTTATCAACCTTGAAATCATATTCGAGGGGGCGGCATCCATCATTCAGGACAACAACCCCATGCTGGTGTATGAAAAACTTTCGTCCTATGTTCCGACAAAAAAGCGCCGTGCCATGCAGCAAAAAATGATGAAACGGTAAACCCTGGAGTTTTCCGTCCACTATAATGTTTTAACCTGTCGAATCGCATGCGTGATAGCGTGGAAATGGTCAAAGAGCAACTCCGGATGCAGGCCAAGGAGTTGAAGCGCCGTGATGCGGAAAAGGCAAAGCATGACGCCAAGATCAAGCACGTCCTGAAACTCAGCCAGGAGAAAATCGAGATCCTCAAAACCTCCGTCAAGGAAAAAGAAGAAGAGATTCTGAACAAGCAGTTCTCAGGTGCCAAACTCACCTTTGATGCCAGCAAAGGATCTAAAGAGGAAAATGCTGAAGACGCTGCGGAAAGAGAACATGATCAGGCGTTGATTAAAGATCTGAAATCCCAGTTGGAGCAGTCCGGCAGAGACAGGGAAAAACTAGCCAAAGACCTCAAGAAAGCCTCGAAAACCAAAGACACCCCGGAAAAGGTTGTTGAAACCAACGAAATCATCAAGGAAGTTAAAGATCCCAAACTCATCAAAGCCCTGAGGAAACTGAAACTAAAAAACCAGGCCCTGACAGATCGCCTTGAAGAACGTACCGGCGATCAAAATAAGAATGACAAAGAAAAAGAACTGCTAGCCCAGGAAGTCCAGCGCCTGCGCAAACAACCGGATGCCGCAGACCAACTAAAAAAGAAAATAAAGCAACAAGAGAAAAAACACGAGGAGAGCATCAAGTCCTATGAAAAAATGATTAAAGAAAAATCGGACCTGATAGATTCTTATGAAAAGGTCATGTACGAAACCAAAGGAGAAGAAGGTAAAACCACCAAACTCCCCTCGGAAATGATCAAAGATCTGAAGGCCGATATAGAGAAAATCGAAGTAGAAAAAGACAGGCTGGAACAAGACCTGCTCCGTGAGAAAAAAGAATTCGACAACAAACTTTCCTTAGAAATCCAGAAGATTGAAGATGAGTGGGAAGATAGGCTGAAAAAGAGTCATGCCAAAAAAAATAATGATGGGAGCGGGGATCAGGAAATGGAAGATGAAGGTGCCCCACTTTGGATGATCACCTACGCCGATATGGTCACTTTGCTCCTGACCTTTTTCATCCTTTATTATTCCATCGCATCCATGAATATGCAGAAATTTAAGGAAGCCATTATTGGCGAGGAACAGGCAAGTATCGGATTACTTGAACTCCTGGACAGTGCGGAAATCAAGGAAAGCATTCAAAATTTGACAGGCTTGAAATCAAACGATATATTAAAAGACATTAAAGAGGTCGCTGAGGAAACCGAACTCAATGTTGACACCAGTGATGCCAAGGTTATAGTTCGGGTTCCGGGAGCAAGCCTCTTTAAACCAGGTCAAGCGGATTTGCAATTATCCGCGAGACCCATACTGGATGAAGTTATTCGGGTTGTTAATAAATATCCAGACTACAAGATCCATATACAGGGCCACACCGATGACGAGCCCATTTCCACCGAGCGGTTCCCGACCAACTGGGAGCTTTCCGCTGCCCGGGCCACAGCAGTGCTGAGATATTTTTATGATAAGGGAGCAGAACCCGCGCGTATGACCGCAACGGGCTACGCCGACACCTTTCCCTTGGCCACCAATGATACGGTGCCGGGAAGAGCCAAAAACAGGAGGGTTGAATTTGTTCTGGAAAAAGAAAAGTAAAGATACGGGTGGGAAAAAGCTATTCAAAAATCCTTCTGAGACCAGAGGATCTTTCAGGGTTTATCCTTCTAAAGAGAACCCTATCATCCTCAAGGTCAGCAGCATCGATCTCGTGGCCGTAGACATCAGTGCCGGTGGTATTTCCTTTGACAACAAGAAGTTCAAGCTGGGTGCAACCTACCCTCTTGAAATGACCTTGCCCAGAGGAAAAGGAACCATCACCGCCAAGACCGAAGTCCTCAAAATTGACGACAAGGATGTCTGCCGTTGCAAAGTAGTGGGTCTAAACGAGGATCAGGAAGATCAGGTCCACTCTTATATTCTGTCTCGCCAAAAAGAGGAAATAGCCCAAAGGAAAGGCAGAGGTCTCTAAAAAGAGCGTCAAACAAGATCACTGTCAATCTTGTTCAATGCCTTTTCAAAAACATGAAAACACCAAGTCCAGAAGACCCTCCACCCTCTTACCCTGAAGAATGGCGTCCCAAAGATCTGGAAATGATCAGCCATGTTGAAGTGTTCCAGACCAAACCCGCCATACTCAAAAAAGTTGAAAGTCGCCTGAGCAAACTCAAAGAAGCAATGGTTGTCGAATTGCTGTCCTGCGCTTCCCAATTACCACCGGGAACAGATATTGAAAAAGGACAAATTGCCAGAGGCGAAAATCATAACGGGTTCCCCTTTTTGTCTCTCGATATTCCGCAGAATTTTTCCAAAGCTGAAATGTACACCTATCGAACCCTCTTCTGGTGGGGGCATTATCTCGGGTTTTCTCTGATCTTGAAGGGCGAGAAGCTACAAACCTATTTCCAGCGCCTATCTGCCACTTGCAACGAACCTTCCTTTCAAGATGTCTACCTCTCTCTGGCCCCCACTCCTTGGGAATGGCGCCAGGACGAAAAATATTTCACACAGGTGAGCCACCAACAGGTCTGGGCTGACAAATCAAACCTTTTAGATCACATGAAGATCATGCGGTTTTATCCTATCGCTGATGAATCCTTTAAAGATTTGGACTGGACAAAAGCAGGAATAAAGTTCTGGAAGGACATGGCCCCTGTTTCCATGGGCTGACCGCGCCCTTTGCAACAACTATTTCAACCTTATTATTTTTGCACGTATACCAGTGGGTGTTTCCAAAGGATTTTACTGACTGGGATCACTCTCAACTTGCCAGGGTTTGCAAAATCTTTAAAGAGAAAGGCCTGATGCAGGGACGGAGCAATGGGTGAAACCCGACTATCCGGAACATGCATGGGAGTTGGAACCATGAACACTTTACGCCTGCTGCTTGCACTTCCTTCAGAAGTTTCTTTTTGCATCCATTTCCCTAAAAATGGGAATTCCTCTTGAACTCCAACCGCATAAATATTTTCCAACGCGGTCGCACCAGTTTTTGAAAAAACCGCCAGACAACCTGGTGGCAGAAAAAGAGAATCACAAGCCCCTTCGATTTTCACCCCATAGCATGAATCCGGCAGTTCCATTGGTGGGGATATTCTGGTATAACTATTAGAAAGAAAAATCTTTTCTCCCCTCTCATCGCCGGGCTCCCACCTTTCCCGGCTGGAGGAAAATGAGACCAGGGGAATGGAAATCTTGGAATCGTTCTTCATCGCTTTTTCTGTATGACCCTTAGTATGTTCTGAATTATTTCCCGGACAAAACAGATTACGCCATTAAACAGTTTGCCCTCAAAAAAGAGCACCCATAACCCTGATTAATCACTCCTTCTTTTCTACATTAAAGATCATTAATTTTCCATGAATAAATCTAATTATCAAGAGGCTCTAAACTACCTCTACAGTCTTACACAAAGCGGTATCAAACTCGGACTTAAAAATACCGCCCGGGTTCTTCAACATTTTGATGATCCGCAGTTAAAAACGCGCACCATTCATATCGCTGGCACCAACGGAAAAGGATCTACTGCGGCGATAACAGAATCTATTTTAAAAGCATCTGGATATAAGGTAGGACTTTATACCTCTCCACATTTGCTAGATTTCCGCGAGCGCATTCAAATCAACCGCAGAATGATCGAAAAACAGCAAACTGCAGACTTGATCTTAAGAGTTAAGTCTGTAGTGGAAAACCTGAAAATCCCCATCACTTTTTTTGAGTTCGGAACGATTTTAGCCTTTCTTTATTTTCATGAGCAAAATACCGATATAAACATTATCGAGGTCGGTCTGGGCGGTCGGCTGGATGCCACCAATCTTTGTAAAGCCGAAATATCCATTATCACTTCCATATCTCTGGACCATACTCAGTACCTTGGAGAAGATTTGCAGCAAATTGCCTTTGAAAAGGCTTCAATTATAAAGGAAAGCGGTACAGTTTTTGCTCATATACCTGAAGAGGAGCTGTTTCAAGTCGTCAAGGATTCGGCCAGAAAGTGTTCGGCGGACCTTTACCGGTTGGGAACAGATTTCCAGGTGACCCCTGAAGCTGGAAATGAAGGGGAAAACACCTTCAGTTATAAATGGGGCTCTTGGGCGCTAAACAACTTGATTCTGCCTCTTACTGGCCATTTTCAAAGGGATAACGCAGGGTTGGCCCTATCCGCTTGTCTGGAGTTAAATGAGCGCGGGCTCAATATTGAGGAAAAACATATACGGCAAGGACTGGAAACGGTTTCCTGGGAAGGTCGGCTGGAAACGGTTTTCTCGCACCCGACAGTGGTGTTGGATTGTGCCCACAATGAAGCCAGCGTCAGAAGTATGACACTGGAATTGCGTGAAAACTTCAAGTTTTCCCGCTGTTTTATTGTTTTAGGGCTGATGCAGGACAAGAAAATTGATGAAATTATAAAAATATTAAGTCAGTTGGGGGATCAGTTTTTTTTGGTCTCGGTCAACCCTCCCCGGGGAGAAGCCTCAGAAAAACTGGCCGAGAAATTGAAAGTTCACGATAAACCGTCTCAGATTTTCGGAACTGTTTCTGATGCGTTGCAAGCTGTAAAACAAATCGCCAATCGGGACGACCTGATTTGCATCACAGGTTCTATTTTCCTGGTTGCGACAGCCAAAAAATGTTTTAACGATGAAAATACTTTTTTTAATTCTGGGAATACTCTTCACTCTAACGAGTGAGTCTTTTTCCAGTGACAAAAATAAATTGGGAAAGCCCCAATCCGGTCAGGATGAAACCCTGAGGTTCTCTGAATTAGATAAGGGATCATCAAGTCCAGACACTTCGAGTCCTTACTGGCTGTGGGGAAATGGAAAACCGCTTTCACCCTCGGAATTGCAGTATTTGGAAGCTGAAGAGGAAACTCCCATAACAGATTGGCTGTGGGGAACGGGAAATGGAAAACCGCTGACGCCAAATGAAAGTTTGGCCATGCCTGCGCAACTGACCTTCCCCAACTGGGTCCAGGTTAATGATAATCCCATCAACCGCCCGCCAGAAAAAACGAAAGCCCCATCCACTGAAAAAGAAGTTTTTCTAACCGCCGACCACATGACCCATGATAATAACAGGGATCTCCTCTGGGCATGGGGGAAAGTGATTATCCGGTTCGATGACAGGGTTATTTATGCCGACAAAGTCAAGGTGCACAACAAGACAGGAGACGGTAAGGCCATCGGCCATGTCATCATCACTCAAGCTGATGGCACCCGTCTCGAGTCCAAAAAGGCCGAGTTTAATATCAATAACCAGCAGGGCAGGCTTTTTGAAACTCGAGGCAAGCTTGGCAAAAATTTTTACGTTAAAGGAAAAGAACTCACCCGTTATTCAGAAATTCATTATACGGCTCAAAAAGCCCATCTCACAACCTGCGAAGGTAAATTGCCGGATTGGCTTTTTGAAGCAGAATCGATGGACATTGTTATAGGTGACCGGGTGCTTTTTACCAACGGCGTCTTCAAAATAAGAGATATCCCCATTCTTTACATCCCGGTAGGCTACCTCCCCATTGATGAGGAACGTAAAAGCGGACTCCTGCGCCCTGCTTGGGGAAGCGGTGGTGTTGAGGGCGTTTTCTTAAATAATTTATATTATTGGGCCATCAATGGACACTCCGACGCAACATTCGGCCTCGATGTTTCGGAAAACCGTGGTTTCAGGCCATCCATTGAGTACAGGTACACTCCTAACCGTCATACCAGCGGCACATTCAATGCTTCTTTTATAGATGATAAAATTACCAACTCGACATTCTGGAGTATGAAAGCCGCCCACAGCCAAACTCTCCCTTTTGATTATCAATTTAGTGGCGGTCTTGACCTGCAGAGCGCGGGGTTCGACAGGAACTTCAACGACAACACCAACGCAAGGGCCAGCCGTAATACAGACTCCCACGCCACCATCACAAAAAGCTGGGAAGGTAGTTCCCTGGATATTCTGGCCCGTTATCGAGACAGTTCGCAAATAAACAACGACCAGACCTTTGCACAACTGCCACAGATAACCTATAAAACACAAACGCAATCCATTGGAGATACCAATTTTTTCTTCAGACAAGATTCCAGCTTCGCCTCGTTTCTTACGGATCTGGATACGAGCCCGGATGTGGATGATAAGTTTTCCGTGCAGCGTTTCGACTTTCATCCTCAAATCTCCTACACGACGCAAATCGCTCCTTGGCTGGCCTTCACGCCTACCGTTGGGATCAGAGAAACCATTTACAGCAAAGGATTAGACGCAACGAATAATAATAAACGCCTGGACCTCTTCACACGGGAATCCTTCGATATCAGCGCTAGTCTCGACGGTCCAAGGTTTGAAAAAATTTTCAAACTCAAAAACAAATATATTCCCAAGGTCAAACATTTAATCGAACCCCGCATCAGCTATAGTTTCACTCCCGACATAGATGAAGAGGATCGCGGGAAAATCAAGGTATTCGATGGCAACGATACTATAAACCGTCAGAGTTCACTCACTTATTCATTGACCCAAAGGATATTGCAAAAAGAACTTGAAGAAATGGGACCTAAAGAAAAGAAACTTGAAGAAGAGGACAGCTTTAATACCCGCGAAGTCCTTCGCTTTGATATCAGTCAGACGATTGACCTGATCGAGGCAACCGGATCGGAAACCTCTGAGAACAAGCGCCCATTTTCTGACCTCCGTTTCGACCTGGACAGCCGATTACATGATAATTTAATGCTCAATTTCGATGCCACTTTTGACGTGCATGATAATTTTCTTAAAACCTTCAACGTTGAGTTGGGGGTCAAACCTCTTGACTCCTTATATTTTTTCTTTAATAGGCGTTTTACTAAAAGTTCGCCCACCGCAGATCCGTCCACCTTTATAGTGGCGACCGTGGACTGGAATCTCGGCAAAGGTTGGAGAATGCAGGGCACAACTCGCTTTGACGAAGAAAAAGGAACGTCTCAAGGTAACAACTTCACCATGCTGTACGATAATCCCTGTAAATGCTGGGGTTTTAAATTTGATATAATAGAAAGAGATAGCCTTGTGCAAGGATTAGAAAACGATAGAGAGGTCAAATACCTTTGGACTATCACACTGAGGGGTATCGGCGACTTTAGCAAAGGAACTGGGGAAAAAACAACACTCCGCGAGTTTGAATCGATAAGATGACCATTGCAGAAAATATCGCCCAAGTGGCGTTAGAAATCGGCGCGATCCGAATCAATGCCCGAGAGCCTTTCACCTGGGCTTCCGGCTATAAAATGCCCCTCTATAATGACAACCGCCTGCTCCTGGGAAATGCCGGGCACCGTGCCCTGATTGCACAAGGTTTTCAAGACCTGTTAAAAAAATGTGCGGCTGAAGTGGACGTTATTGCTGGCACCGCGACCGCAGGGATTCCCCATGCCACCACCCTGGCCGACCAGCTTCAGGTTCCCTTAATATACGTCCGATCTACGGCAAAATCCCATGGCATGGGCAACAAAATTGAAGGGGTTCTTAATCAAAGTCAGCGGGTATTAGTCATCGAAGATCTGGTTTCAACGGGGGGAAGTGCAGTCGACGCGGTGACCGCCATTCGGGAAGCCGGAGGCATTGTCGACCACTGTTTTAGTATTTTCAGCTATGGGTTCCCCGAGGCCACAGAAAAGTTTAAAAGCATATCCTGTCAAATCCATTCCATCCTGATTTTTTCCGAACTGCTGCGAGTAGCCCAGTCCACCCAAAACCTCCCGCCAGATGACTTTGAGACACTTCGTTCCTGGCAGGAAGCCCCCTTCAAGTGGGCGGAAAATAAGGGGTTTTAGCCTGTAATAGCTGGTTTTGACGAAGTGCAATACCTGTCTGCTTCTACCGGCATGAATATCATTGACAACCCCTCCCTTTAATAATAGTATGCCTGTTTCTTAGCGGGGCTTGCACCAATCAAAAAAGCAGTTTGCCCGTTGTAAAACAAGCTCACGCTTTTATCGTTTAAATTATTCCGGAACTCCTATGTAAGTAAGAGAACCCGGTTTCAATTCGCAAAATATTCATTGGAGATTTGTTTAGATGCCCAAACTAGAGTTAGGTCCTATCGGTTTACTACCCCCTTCTGCCGCAGCAATGGGTATTTTCCAACCTGAAATAGGTTCAGGAATGGATTTGGTTGAAGGAAGCCACGTTCCAACTGATAAAGCTATTGAAAAAGCTGCGCACGAGTTGCTGACCCGACGCAATCCAACCCTTTTTCCCGGGCCGATGATTGTTTGGGGATGGAATGATGAAACCATACATAAAGCAGAAAAGGCAATGGAACTGGTCAGAGAGGTTCCCGGCATGAACGTAATTCCCATGCCAGACTACCGACCCATTTACCCTAAAATTGATCCCGAAGCGGTAATTAATCCCTGCCATCCCAATTTAACGATTAACCATAATAAGATTGAGACCTGTGCCTTTATTGGATTGCACTGCCATTTCGCAAATGTGACGCTGAAAATGATCCGTGCAAACACCAATTGCTACACGATAGCATTTTGTGCTTACGATGGTCATGAAGATGCTCTTATCTCTTTAAGCGATTTTGACGGTTCAAAGCTACAAAAGATGACTGACGCAATTCGCAAGGCAAAAAAAGACGGCGTGGAACCTTGGGCTCTAACCAAGGATGGAAAAGAGGAACTGGAAGAAATCGCCGCTAGAAAAGCTGCCGCTAAGCACCCCGAAAAACAAGATACCACTCTATTTATGGGAGAATTGGTACAGGGGCTGGACGAAAACGCAGAGTAAGCACATAGATTTACGATCTCAAAAAGTCCGCTTGAATCAAGCGGACTTTTTTTTGCCTACTTTTAATCACTCCGCAGGCAGAATTCATCAAAAAACAATCTTTTAGCGATGACAGAATCAGACAATCCACTATTCTAAGTAAATACTACTCTGAAAAATATTATTCCTGTACCGATTATTCATTGGGTTAATATGTTTGCCTTGCAAAACCGAGGTGGGTTTCCCCTCTTGCATAAAAGGAGGTTGTTGTGCGCGCACTGGTAATTGATGATTCCAGAGCCATCAGATTGATTCTAGGACAAATTCTTAGAGCCCTCCTCAAGTTTGAGATCATTGAGGCGGGACACGGTCTCGAGGCTCTTGAGAGACTCAAAATCCTGATAAAAATTGAGCAAAAATCCTTCGTACCAGCTTGACATAGCCGTTGTGAGGTCTTATCTAACTAGCAGATTTGTAATGAACTATCACCCATTTACTCAACCCGGTAAATGGCATTTATAAAAACAAGGAAAGGATTAAAGCTCATGGGAAAAATCGTAGGCATAGATTTAGGCACCACCAATTCCGTGGTCGCCGTCATGGAAGGAAGCGAACCTAAAGTTATCCTCAATGAAGAGGGAAGCCGGACCACTCCTTCCGTAGTCGCGTTCACGAAAGAAGGCGAAATACTGGTGGGCCAAGTTGCGAAAAGACAGGCCATCGCTAACCCGGAAAACACGATTTTCTCCATCAAGCGTTTCATGGGCCGGTCCTTAAATGAAGTGTCGGAAGAAATGAAAATGGTTCCTTACGAAGTCATTCAGGGATCCAATAATGAAATACGGATTAAAGCAGGCGACAAGTCTTACACGCCACCTGAAATATCTGCCATGATTCTGCAAAAACTAAAGAAGTCTGCGGAAGCCTATCTCGGCCAACCGGTTACCGAAGCCGTTATCACCGTACCCGCATATTTCAATGATGCCCAGCGCCAGGCAACCAAAGACGCCGGTAAAATTGCCGGGCTGGAAGTTAAACGGATTATCAACGAGCCCACCGCCTCCGCGCTGGCTTATGGACTGGATAAGAAAAAAGACCACACCATTGCAGTTTATGATTTTGGTGGTGGTACTTTTGATATTTCAATCCTTGAAGTGGGCGACAATGTCGTAGAAGTTAAAGCCACGAACGGAGATACCCATCTGGGTGGGGACAATCTCGATCAAGTCGTCATCAACTGGCTGGTAGCCGAGTTCAAAAAGGAACAGGGCATTGATCTTTCTAAAGATAATATGGCTCTGCAACGACTGAAAGAAGCGGCTGAAAAAGCCAAAATGGAACTTTCAACCACCAATGAGACCGATATCAACCTCCCCTTCATCACCGCAGATGCGGGAGGCCCCAAGCATCTCAACACCAAGCTTTCCCGAGCAAAGTTTGAAGGCATGATTGATGCCCTGCTGGAAAGATCCAAGACTCCCTGTATCCAGGCTATGAAAGATGCAGGACTTAAAGCAGATCAGATTCATGAGGCGATTCTGGTCGGAGGCTCCACCCGGGTCCCGAAGGTGCAGGAACTGGTCAAAACCCTTTTCGGCAAAGAACCTCATCGCGGTGTAAATCCGGATGAAGTGGTTGCACTGGGTGCGGCGGTTCAGGCAGGCGTCCTTTCCGGTGACGTGAAAGACATTCTTCTTCTTGATGTCACTCCACTTTCTCTCGGAATTGAAACGCTGGGAGGAGTTACCACAAAGCTTATTGAGCGTAACACCACCATCCCCACCCGCAAAGCGGAGACTTTTTCAACGGCCGCAGACAACCAGCCCTCGGTAGAAATCAATGTTATTCAGGGTGAACGCGAAATGGCAAAGGATAACCGGTCTCTCGGTAAATTCCATCTCGACGGAATTCCACCTGCACCTCGGGGTATGCCTCAAGTTGAGGTGACCTTTGATATTGATGCCAATGGCATTTTGCATGTGGGCGCTAAAGACAAGGGCACCGGTAAGGAACAAAAAATAACCATTACCGATTCAACCGGTTTGAAAGAAGACGAGATCGAGCAAATGGTGAAAGACGCTGAAGCAAATGCCGACGCAGACAAGGAAAGAAGAGAAAAGATTGATGTTAAAAACCAACTCGACTCCATCATTTACAGCACGGAAAAAACTCTGAGAGAAAACAAGGAAAAGCTCAAAGAGGAAGATATCAAAGAAGCCGAGGAAGTCGTCGAAGAGGCCAAGAAACACCTCGAAGGCGAGGTATCCGATATGAAAGAGCAAATCGAAAAAATCAATCAGGTTGCTCACAAACTGGCTCAGACCATGTACTCCCAAACCCAGGAGCAAGAAGGCAGCGAAAAACCGCCAGAGGGTGAAGGAGATGCAGGCCCCGATAGCGAAAGCAAGTCGGACGACGATGTTGTCGATGCCGAGTTTGAGGATGTAGGCAAAAAATAGTAGCACCCAATCGCGTGCCCCCGAGTTCTTCGGGGGCACGATTCTTTTTCCCAATAAACATGATCAATCCCTATGGCCAAAAACAAATCTGAATCACCACCCAAAGACGAACCCATCATTAATATTGTTGACCGAAGATCTTCCCTGATCGACGAAGAGACCCGTGACGAAGAGAGCGCGAACATTGACGAACGCCTGCCCACCTATGTCGAACAACTCAAGCAGGAGGCAGAAGAAAAGGACAAGCGTCTTCGCGAATACATTGCGGCTTACAAAGAAAAATCTGGGGAAAATGATGACTTTCGCAAACGTCTCGAAAAAGATAATGACGTGCGTCTAGATCAGTTTAAGGCCAATCTGTTCGCACGCTTGATCCCTATTCTCGACAATTTGAACCGGGCCATTCAAACCACCAGCTCAAACAAAGAGGCACTTCAGCAAGGCGTGGAACTGGTCGCCAAACAATACCTTCGAGAACTGAAGAATAATGGCGTGGAAATAATCGACACCCAGAACCGAAAATTCAATCCGAATACTGACGAGGTCGTCATGACGGAGGACACCACCGATCCAGCACAAGATAATATGATTGTCGAGGAGTTGGAACCGGGATATATTTTCAAAGATAAACTGATCAAGGCCGCCAGAGTAAAAGTGGCCCATTTAAAAACCTAAGGTGCTTTCCTCCCATCGGGTAGGCAGGTGTACAAAGAATTTTTTTTCTGGAAAACTAACGACTCATGAGCCAACGTGATTATTATGAAGTACTCGGCGTTTCTAAAAGTGCCAATGAAAATGAACTGAAAAAGGCCTACCGACAACAAGCCCTCAAATACCATCCCGATAAAAATCCCGGCGATAAGCAGGCAGAAGATAAATTCAAAGAAGCTTCTGAAGCATACGGTATCCTGAAAGACCCTGAAAAAAGACAACTCTATGACCAGTACGGCCATGACGGCCTTAAGGGACGCGGTTTTGGCGGATCTAGTGGATTCGAGGATATCTTCTCTCAGTTTGGCGATGTTTTTGGTGACTTCTTTGGCGGTGGAGGAGGACAAAGAACCGGATCGGATTTGCGTTTGGATATCTCTATCACCTTTGAGGAAGCGGTTTTTGGCACCCAAAAAGAAGTCGAAGTCAGCAAGCATAATCCATGTGGAACCTGCAGCGGCTCTGGAGCCAAACCCGGCCACAGTCCTCAGCCTTGCCGAACCTGCAGAGGAACCGGTCAGGTCATTCGCGCACAAGGATTTTTCAGCGTCCAATCCACCTGCCCAGATTGCCGGGGTGCCGGTCAAACCATTACCCACCCCTGCTCTGAATGCCATGGTGATGGACGGGTTCTTAAAGATAAAAAACTTTCTATCAATGTTCCAGCAGGTGTGGACGATGGCTCTCGCCTCCGATTAAGAGATGAAGGAGAGCCAGGGCCGCAGGGCCTCCCGTCCGGAGATCTTTATGTCATCATACATGTTGCCGCACATGAGTCTTTTCATCGGGAAGGTCATGACATTCATTGCCGGCTGATGTTGACATTTTCTCAGGCCGCGCTGGGTGCGGAAATCATGGTTCCCTTGCTCGATGAAGGGAAAACGCAAGTCATATCTGTCCCTGCCGGTGTGCAAACGAATGAAAGCTATCGCATTCCAGGTGCCGGTGTTCCACAATTACGCGGACATGGCAGAGGCGACCAGATCATTCACTTCATCGTAGAAACGCCCAAAGGTCTGAACAAGAGACAAAAGGAACTGTTTAAAGAATTGTCAGAAATAGACGGTAAGCCCGTCAAGGAAACCTTAAAAGGATTTTTTCAAAAATTAAGGATGTAATTCTCCTCACTTAACTCCAGGCCCCATGAGCATTTAAAATATCCTACGCCTAATAAATCACCCACCGTCTTTAAATTAAGCATCTCTCATTAAGAATTTTTAATTCCGCATTCATTGACATTTAACGTTCAAGTCTTATCCTTATCTCATCAGTATTAATTATCAAAAACCGTGATAGCACGGTTTCATAAAATCAATAGAGTTGGAGGATTATCATCATGACTCAAAAATTAAAATTCTCAATCGTATTTGCCCTGTTCACTCTGATGGTCCTTCCACTTTCTTATGGAGTTGGGACCCCGGTTTTTTTCACTGCCGATTCCGCATTTGGCCTTAGTACCAAAGCCAATCCTGTAGGCACTAACCTGATAGTGGATATCGCCAAAAATAAAAATCCTGCTGTCGTATTCGTCACATCCAAAACTAAAATTCAACCGGCAAGAGGAAATGCGCCCGGACCTTTTGGACAGTTCTCTCCGCCATCCAGGGGCGGACCTTTTATGCCTCCACCTGGCCCTCAGCCGGGGAACGGCACCGGAACTGGATTCATCATTGACCGGGAAGGACATATTCTAACCAACAATCATGTCGTGGAAGATGCCGACATCATCACAGTGACTCTGCAAAATGAGAAGGAGTATGAAGCTCGGGTTATCGGATCAGATTCCAAGACCGACATTGCGTTGATCAAAATTGTTCAGAAAAATGGAGAAAATACTTCCTTTCCGTTTTTAGCCCTGGGCGATTCGGAACAATTGGAAGTCGGTGAATGGGTAGTCGCTATCGGTAACCCGTTTGGACTATCACATACCGTGACCACAGGTGTGGTCAGCGCGAAAGGCAGGAACATTGGCGCCGGTCCTTATGACGAATTCATCCAGACGGATGCGTCGATCAACCCCGGCAACAGCGGCGGGCCGTTACTGAATATGACTGGAGAAGTCATTGGCATCAACACTGCGATCTATTCTGGCAGTGGTGGAAACGTCGGCATTGGTTTTGCCTTGCCCATTAATATGGCTAAAAATATTCTGGATGATTTGAAACAGAAAGGCAAGGTCACGCGCGGCTGGCTGGGTGTCATGATACAGAGAATCACGCCCGAGTTGCAGGAATCTTTCAAACTCAAAAATCCAATGGGCGCTCTGGTCAATGATATCGTTCCCAACGGCCCTGCTGATCTTGGCGGCATGAAACGTGGCGATGTCATCACCCGGTTTGATGGCGTTGAAATCTCATCCATGGAAACGCTCCCCAAGCAGGTCGCATCGATCACACCGGGAAAATCCGTAAAGGTCGAAGTGATTCGCGAAGGTGAAGTCAAAACACTCGACATCAAGATCGATCCGATGAAAGAAGAAAAACGAGCTTGATTCCCCTAGTCCGTAAGGGCTAACCTCTGAGAGGGGACTGCTTTGTCAAGGGCAGTCCCCTTTCTACCTTTTTTATTCAGAAAGATTATTTCAGGAATTGACTGTGAGGAAGTTGGGTCTCCCCCATGAGGTGGAGATCGACCGATCTTGCGGCTTCGCGGCCTTCAGCAATGGCCCAGACGACCAGTGACTGTCCTCTAGTCATATCCCCGGCAACAAAAACTCCATCCACACTGGTCATTTTATTATCATCGCAAGCAACGTTTCCGCGCGCGTCCAGATCCATCCCCAGTTCCACAAGCATGCCTTCATGAATGGGGTGAACAAAACCCATGGCCAGCAGAACCAGTTCGACTTCCAACTCAAACTCGGATTCAGGCGCTTCCTGCATTTGCGGGCGGCCTGTTTCGGGATCAGGATCACCAAACTCAATTTTCACGCCATGAATTTTGGAGATTTTGCCATCCTTGCCAGAAAACTTTTTAGTGGACACACAATATTCCGTGATCTTGTCTTTGCCTTCGCGTTCATTGGCTTCTTCATGTGAAGAGGAAACCCTGAATACTTTTGGCCACTGCGGCCAAGGGTTGTCATCGCTTCTCTCTCGGGGTGGCTCCGGCAAAAGTTCAAACTGATAAACATTTTTCGCGCCTTGCCGGAGTGATGTTCCCAGACAATCCGACCCGGTATCGCCACCGCCGATGATCAAAACATTTTTGCCTTTGGCGGTGATTGATATATCTTCAGGAATCGTATCTCCCTCATTACGTTTATTCTGTTGCGGTAGAAAGTCCATGGCAAAATGAATGCCATCAAGGTCGCGTCCTTCCACCGGAATATCACGGGGTTTCTGAGACCCTCCACAAAGCACCACAGAATCAAACTCAGCTTTCAATTCGTTGGCAGATTTATTGACTCCAACATTGACACTCGTCTTAAAAATCACGCCGGATTCTTCCAGCACCTTTATTCGGCGCTTAACAATTTCTTTATCCAGTTTAAAATGAGGGATGCCATACATCAGCAGCCCGCCGACACGGTCTTCTTTTTCGAAAACAGTAACTTCATGGCCCACGCTATTAAGCTGATCAGCACAAGCCAGCCCCGCAGGCCCCGACCCCACCACTGCTATTTTTTTTCCTGTACGGGACTCTGGTTTGTTAGGCTTGATGAATCCCTTCTCAAATCCTACTTCCGCGATCATCTCTTCGATCTTACAAATCGTCACCGCCGGTTCCGAGATACCGAGTACACAGGCACCTTCACAGGGAGCCGGGCAAACACGCCCAGTAAACTCGGGAAAGTTATTGGTCTTCTGTAACAGTTCCACTGCCTCCCGGTACCGGCCTCGATACACCATATCGTTCCAGTCGGGAATCAGGTTCCCCAGCGGACACCCGGCTTCACTCTGACAAAACGGAACTCCACAGTCCATACAACGAGCTCCCTGCTCCTTATATTTTTCTTCTGACAGAGGAATGTAGCACTCCTTCTGATCCTTAAGCCGCTCATCAACCGGGCGGCTAGACGGTGTCTCCCGCCCGTATTCCATGAATCCTTTTATAGCACCCATTAAGCTTCTATACCCTTTCGTTATCTTCAGGCAACCAGCGTTTCGTTTTGCTTTTTACATTCTTCCAAAACTCGACGGTAATCACGCGGATAAACTTTGATAAATTTTGGCAGGGTTGCTTCCCAGTCATCAAGTACCTTTTTGGCAACACTGCTTTGTGTGCTCTGAAAGTGTTCTTCAATCAAGGACTTTAAATGCTCGACATCTTCGGGTTCTTCAACTGAAACCAGATCAACACTAATCTGGTTGCAATGAATAGGAAACGTATTATCACGATCGAGAACATACGCCAATCCTCCACTCATACCCGCAGCGAAGTTTCTCCCTGTTGAACCAAGAACCACAACGGTCCCCCCGGTCATGTACTCGCACCCATGATCCCCTACCCCTTCTACCACTGCCTGAGCTCCGCTGTTACGAACTGCGAACCGTTCTCCGCCAATGCCTCTAAAAAAAGCTTTGCCGGAAATAGCCCCATAAAGAACTGTATTGCCGATCAAAATATTATCTTCAGGAACGAGGGTGGAATTCTTTGGTGGATAAATAAATATTTTACCACCAGACAAACCTTTCCCCACATAGTCATTGGCATCGCCGGCAAGACCAAAGGTTACTCCCGGTGCCAGAAAAGCCCCGAAGCTCTGGCCTGCTGAACCCTTAAAACCAAACTGAATAGTATCGGAGGGAAGTCCTTCTTCACCATACTTTTTCGAAATTCGATAACTGAGCATCGCCCCGGTAGCCCGATCCGTATTAAGAATGGGGAGATCACCGTAAACCTGGGTTTTATTTTGAAGAGCCAACTGGCTCATTTCTATCAGCTTATGATCCAGCACACTGTCCAAATCATTGCTCAAGTCCTGGGTGCAAACATTACGGATCGCAACGTTACTATTCACATCCGGTTTATGCAGAATTCGACTGACATCAACTCCATGAGCTTTCCAATGCTCGACCACATAGCCAGCCTCAAGAAGATCTACCCGGCCGATCAAGTCATCAAATTTTCGTATGCCCAACTCAGCCATAATTTCCCGAACCTCTTGCGCGATAAACTTGAAGAAGTTGACCACATGGTCGGCCTTGCCCGTGAACTTCTTTCTAAGAGCCGGGTCCTGAGTGGCTACCCCAACCGAGCAGGTATTGAGATGACATTTTCGCATCATGATGCAGCCCATCGTCACCAGTGCCGTGGTCGAGAAACCAAATTCATCGGCTCCCAGAAGTCCACCTATCACCACATCGCGACCTGTTTTAAGCTGACCGTCCACCTGAACACGAATCCGCCCACGCAAATCGTTCAGCACGAGAATCTGCTGAGTTTCGGAAAGTCCCAACTCCCAAGGTAGCCCGGCGTGTTTGATGGAAGTTTGCGGTGAAGCTCCGGTTCCGCCATCATGGCCGGCAATCAACACCCCTTCCGCATGCGCTTTTGAAACCCCGGCGGCAATGGTTCCCACTCCCGCTTCGGCAACCAGCTTGACACTGACCCGCGCGTCTGGGTTAGCGTTGTGCAAATCGAAAATCAACTGTTGCAGGTCTTCGATGGAATAGATGTCATGATGCGGCGGTGGCGAAATCAAACCCACACCCGGCGTGGAATGCCGGATCTTGGCGATGTATTCACTCACTTTATGTCCCGGCAACTGTCCCCCCTCACCGGGCTTCGCTCCCTGCGCGATTTTAATCTGTAATTCATCGGCATTAGCCAGATAAAAACTGTTCACCCCAAAACGTCCTGATGCCACCTGCTTGATCTTGCTACGGCGTGAGTCTCCATTTGCGTCAGGCGTATAGCGGACGCTATCTTCTCCGCCTTCACCGGTATTGCTTCTTCCGCCCAACCGGTTCATAGCAATCGCCAGCGTCTCATGCGCTTCACGAGAAATGGAGCCGATGGACATGGCCCCGGTGCAGAAACGTTTGGTGATTTCTTCTACCGGCTCCACGTCATCAATAGGAATTGGATGGGCCGTTTTGAATTTAAACAATCCGCGCAAGGTACATTGCCGGGTGCTTTCTTTATCCGCATGTGCGGAGAACTTTTTAAATGTAGCGTAATCATTCGAGCGAGTCGCGTGTTGCAACAGTCCGATAGCATTCGGATTGAGCATGTGCTTCTCCTCGCCACGGCGCCAATGATATTGGCCGCCGAGTTCAAGAGTCGAAGCGATTTCTTTGGCAAATCCCTTTTTATGGCGGGCCAAGGCCTCTTTAGCCAGCACATCCAATTCCGCACCACTAACGCGTGAAGGGGTTCCGGTAAAATAACGATCCACAACTTTCTCACCCAACCCAACCGCTTCAAATACCTGTGCCCCACGATAACTTTGAATGGTGGAGATCCCCATCTTCGCGGTGATTTTGAAAAGCCCTATTCTCGTAGATTTAATAAAATTAGAGATAGCAGTTTCGGCATCTAATTTTTCAAGGAACACACCCTCTGTAGAAATTTGTGCAACGGTTTCATAAGCCAGATAGGGATAGATTGCCCCAGCCCCATAACCGATCAACAACGCGAAATGCATCATTTCACGAGCCTCACCGGTTTCGACCACCAGTCCCACTCGCGTGCGTGTCCGTTCCCTGAGGAGATGATGGTGCACTCCGGCGGTGGCAAGCAAGCTGGGTATGGGGACATAATCTGCGTCCATTCCTTTATCAGAGAGAACCAATATCGTGGCGCCTTCCTCGATAGCCTTGGAGGCCTGTTCGCATAATTTATCGAGCGCCCTTTTCATCCCCTCCACTCCCTCGGAGACCGGAAACAGCATTGGCAGGTCTGCTGTTTTCAGATCGGTCTGGTTCAGGCCACGAATCTTTTCCATTTCATGACCGGTGAGAATGGGATGCTCGACTTTCAGTTTGCGACAATGTTCGGGCGACTCAGCCAAAAGATTTCTTTCCTTACCGAGGGTCACTTCCATGGACATGACCAGCCTTTCGCGGATCGAATCGATAGCGGGATTGGTCACTTGAGCAAAAAGCTGTTTAAAATAATTAAACAAGAGTTGAGGCTTTTGCGACAATATTGCCAAGGGAGTATCGTTACCCATGGATCCATTGGCCTCCATGGCCTTGCCAGCCATAGGTGCGATCACAAACTTTAAATCTTCAATGGAATAACCAAAAGCAATCTGCCGGTTCAAAATGGTTTCATGATCGAGCTTAAACTGAAAGCCTGTTGCAGGCAGGTCTTTCAGGTTGACCTGATTTTCCTTGACCCATTTCGTATAAGGTTTTTGCGTGGAAATTTTTGCTTTGATTTCTTCATCTGAAATGATGCGGCCTTCATTGATGTCCACGAGAAACATTTTCCCCGGTTGCAGGCGGCCTTTGTATTCAATATTGGCTTCATCAACAGGAAGGACTCCCACTTCCGAGGCCATGATAACCAGACCGTCTTTGGTCACATAATAGCGCGACGGACGCAAACCATTACGATCCAGCACAGCACCGCAGGTTTCCCCATCAGTGAAAGCAATGGAGGCCGGACCATCCCAGGGCTCCATCATGGAAGCGTGATACTCATAGAATCCGCGCTTGTCATCATCCATGGTTTCGTGCCCACTCCAAGGCTCCGGGATCATCATCATCATGGCGTGCGGAAGCGATCGGCCGGTCAGGAACAACATCTCCAAGGCCTGATCAAAGTCTGCCGAATCGCTGCCACCCGGAGCAATGACAGGAAGGATCATATTAAGATCTTCAAATAAAGGCGACTCAAACATCGACTCGCGAGCACTCATCCAGTTCTTGTTTCCTCGAACCGTATTGATCTCGCCATTGTGCGCGATGTAACGGAAAGGTTGAGCACGGCCCCAGGAGGGGAAAGTATTGGTACTGTAACGAGAGTGCGCTAACGCCAAAGCAGAAACCATGTTCGGATCTTTAAGATCCAGATAATAGGTCTCCAATTGTGGGGCCATCAACTGCCCTTTGTAAATAAGGGTCTTGCTGGAAAGACTGCAGGCGTAAAAGTTTTCGTTATCATCATTGAGCCCGGCCCGACGTATCCCCCAAGCGGAGCGCTTGCGAACACAATAAAGTCTTCTCTCAAAAGCCAACTGATCTGGCACATCCGATCCTGCTCCGACAAAAAGCTGTTTGATCACGGGTTCTACCGAACGGGCCGTTTTGCCGATTGTTGTGTTATCGACCGGAACATCGCGCCAACCGAGAAGCTCCAGACCTTCCGCCACAACCGCACGCTCCATGATTTCCTGCCCCTGTCTGGTATCCCCATCGGTGGGAAGAAAGATATTGCCCACCGCATAGCGCCCTACCTCGGGCAACTTGATCCCGGCCTTTTCGCAATGATCTTGAAAAAACTGATGAGGAATCTGGATGAGAATCCCGGCACCATCCCCCGAAGTCGAGTCCGAACCGCAAGCACCGCGATGTTCCAGTTTTTTGAGAATTTCCAGACCCTGGGTGATGATTTCATGGGACTTCTCCCCCTTCATATTCATGACAAACCCCACCCCACAACTGTCTTTTTCGAAGGCGGGATCATAGAGGCCCTGTTTTTTTGGAAAAGCGTGCATAGTTTATTTAACTCATTGAATTTAAAAAGCGTTTACTTCCATCAGTAACGAAAAGCATCGAAAATTCAAGGATTTTCAGCGCCGAGCAGTTATAAAAAGCAAGAGTCGTGCCTGAGGGAACCTATTGATATTAAGAGACTTAAAAGAAGCACCCCTTAAATAGGGTAAATAATATACACAATTAAGAATATATTTTCTACAATTATTATAGAATTTGTAGCTTATAGCGCAAAGGTCTGACATTTTCACAGTCTGACACTCGAATCCCATGGAATTTTTTTACCGGCATTATAATAGAAAACCCCGATAAAGTGGTGCATTTCCCTCACACTCGCCGCAAAAAGACCGCTCCGACCTCTTCGAACCACAGGAGCGGCTTTCGAGTCACAGGAACTGCACAGCTTAATTAACTGTTTTCATTTCCCAAATTGGCGTTATAATGACAATGTTTCCTTTTTCAATCTGGATCACACAGTACCGCTGCCGTATCTGGGTAACTTTCCCTGCCGTATCTGGGTAACTTTCCCCGGATTGAAATTTTTAGAACGGGAAGATCCCTTCCCTTCACATGCTGACACTGTTTGCTTTCTCTAAACTAGGCTCGTAATGATCATTGATGAAATAATGACCCGCAAGGTCATCACAATTAAATCCGGGGACACCCTCTATAAGGCGCAGGAATTGATGGTTAAGAATTCCATTCGCCATTTACCGGTCGCCCAGAAAACTGAACTTGAAGGCATCATCACAGAAAGCGATATCCGCGGAGCTTTCATTCAAAATCATAACGGCTCCTCAAAGATAACGGTTCTCGATCCGAAAGAAATGAAAGTTTCGGATTTCATGACCCGCAATCCTCAAACTGTAGGGCCGGAAACCAATGTAGAAGATGCGGCCCTCTTGATCTACAAAAATAAGATCGGGTCGCTTCCCGTTTTAGACGGCGATAAGTTGGTAGGCATCGTTTCCATTCTCGATATGCTGGGATTGTTCATAGATATGATGGGCATTCTTCATTCAAGCTCCAGAGTGGACGTAATCATGGACAAGGATCCAAAAAACTTTGAAGCTGTATCCAAGATCATCCATGATGAAGGAATGAACATCATCAGTGTTGGCATGGCCCCTTATGCCAAAAACAAAAAGAAACAGGTCTATTTCTTCCGCCTAGATCTATGCGAGACAGCCCTTCTGGCCAAGAAAATTGAAAAGGCCGGGTTCAAGGTGCTAAACGCCATCGACTGACTGCTCGCCGCAGAGGCAACTGACAAGAACTCTTCGAACCAAAACCAGCTCTTTGCTCGCCCGCCTTTAAATATTTGTGTTTTGGGTCTGGTTTCGTCTACAATCAAATTTCTACTGGCACAATCTTAAAAACAGGCTTGAGAAAATGATTATTTATTCCAAAAGACAATTCGGTTCACACTCTTGCCTGGAACTACGCCTACTGGCCCTGCTAATCAAGGGTGGGCTCAAAAAGCCTCTACTCTGAACGATCGGGTCCACCCTCACCAGCTTTTTGCAACTCCCAAATAGATTCATTCAGCAACTTAATTTTTTCTGACACCGGGGAAAATCTTCCAATCCTTTGGTATTTGATAAGATACATCTTATAATATGAAAGACTTGTTTATTTGAAAGGAGATTTTTTAGTCATGCAACCCGAAAAACTCATCATCTTCGACACCACATTAAGAGACGGAGAGCAATGCCCCGGCGCCAGCTTGAACATCAAGGAAAAACTTGAGATCGCGCGGCAACTGGCTCTACTCAATGTGGATGTGATCGAAGCGGGTTTTCCGGTTGCGTCTCCGGGGGACTTCGAATCGGTCAAACAGATTGCGGAAGAAATCCGCGGCTTAAAAATCGCCGGACTTTCACGCGCGTTGGAAAAGGACATCGAGACGACGGCTCGTGCTTTGGAAAAAGCCGAGTCACCGCGTATTCATGTTTTTCTCTCTACGTCAAAAGTGCATCGGGAGCATATGGTTGATAAAGCCAAGGCAGAGATCATTGAAATGGGAGTCAAAGCCATCCAGTTCGCCCGCAAATATTGCGACGATGTGGAGTTCTCCCCCATGGATGCAACGCGGACAGAAAAAGATTTTCTCGCCGAGGTCATTCAGGAGGTGATCGGCGCTGGAGCCACTACGGTCAATATTCCCGACACTGTGGGCTACACCGTTCCCGAAGAATTCGCCAAACTCATTCAGTATTTGAAGACAAATGTTTCCAATATTGAGCAGGCGATCATCAGCGTGCATTGCCACAACGATCTCGGACTTGCGGTTGCCAACTCCCTTTCTGCGGTGCAGGCAGGGGCACGACAAGTCGAGTGCACCGTCAACGGTATTGGTGAACGAGCCGGAAATGCTGCCATGGAAGAAATAGTAATGGCTGTTAGAACTCGAAAAGATTTTTTCAATAATGTATACACAGATATCGAGACCAAACATATTCAATCATGCAGCAAATTGGTCAGCAGCTTGACCGGATTCTTCGTGCAACGCAATAAAGCCATTGTAGGAAAAAATGCTTTCGCGCATGAGTCTGGCATCCATCAACACGGATTTCTCAAGCGCAAAGACACTTTTGAGATCATGGACCCCAAAGACATCGGCGGTGACGAGTCTGAACTGGTGATGGGAAAACATTCAGGACGCAACGCACTCCGACACAAGGTTCAGGAGTTGGGGTACCACTTGGAACAGGATGAACTGGACAAAGTGTTTGAGGAATTCAAAGTTCTTGCAGATGAAAAAAAGGAAATCTTTGAGGACGACCTCCATACACTCTGTCAGAAGCAGAAGTTTTCTGAGGAACAGCAGAACACCTATAAGCTTGGTTCCCTGCAATGCAGTTTTGAAACGGGGAAAATTCCCCAGGCGACAGTGGTTCTGGTCAGCCGTGACGGAAACGAACATTCTTCCAGCGCCAGCGGCGATGGCCCGGTGGATGCGATTTATAATGCCATCGATAAGATCACCGGTCTCAGATGCAAGCTTCTCGACTACCAGGTGATGGCTAAAACCAAGGGACAAGATGCCCAGGGTGAAGTCACCGTTCGCGTTCAACATGAAAAAAGGGAAGTGCTGGGAAAGGGCGCTGGAGTCAACACCATAGAAGCCAGCGGATTTGCCTATATCAACGCGATCAACAAACTTCTACTGAAATCAAAGTCCGGTCCGGTTGAGGGCAATGAACTGCCGGGACCGTGACCAACGATAACCCCCTTCCGGTTTTTCCGGAGGGGGGATTTTCTTTTATAATTTCTTGAATGCAGGTGCGCCATCTCTAAACGAGACACATTATTCAATCGGGATACTGCCAGCGGATCTTTCGAGTTCGATGAATCGGTAGCAAATGTATTCGAGGATATGCTGGAACGAAGTGTTCCCATGTATCAAGAGTGCCAGTCGTTGGCGGTGCACTGGTGCGCCCAATTCGCCAAGGCAAACACTTCTGTCTACGACCTGGGCTGCTCCACCGGCCAATTGCTCCTTAAACTGGCCCACTCGATAGACAAAAACAAAGGAATATCTTTATATGGTGTCGACAATTCTTCTGCCATGTTAGAAAAATCTCGCGAAACGCTGAGAAAATCACCGATACCCTGTGAACTCTTTACGGCAGATTTAAATCAGGGAATTTCCATCCAAAATGCGTCTGTGGTGGTGATGAACTACACCCTGCAGTTTGTCTTACCGGAATACAGAATTCCGCTATTAAAGGATATCTTTGAAGGTCTGGTTCCTGGAGGATCCCTCGTTCTCATTGAAAAAATTAAAAGCGGCATTCCAGAGCTGGACCGGACTTTCATCGATTTTCACCATCAGTTTAAGCGGGATCGAGGATATTCCAATCTGGAGATTTCCAGAAAACGCGAAGCCCTGGAAAATGTCCTCATCCCCTGGACGGTAGAGGAAAACCTGAGCCTCATCAAAAAGGCCGGCTTCCCGACAGTCGACCTGTTCTTCAAGTGGAACAATTTTGCCGGATTTATTGCTTTGAATTAGAAACTATTGTATTCTTAATAACTTCATGAGAAACACCCATGTTTTAATGAAGTTCAGGTGAATCAGGAGGACTCGGTCATGCCCCAATACGATCATAGCTGCGAGAAATGTAAAAAGGATTTCGTGGTTGAAATGAAGATGTCAGAAGTGGATAAAAAAAAGGTGACTTGCCCTGAATGCGGTTCTAAAAAGGTTTCGCGCAACGTGACCAACAACACGTTCTGGAGCGAAAGCATAAACCGCTATAATTACTCCAAAACCAATAACGATTAATTCCTGCGATAACTAAATCATGCTGACTCAGGTTCAACCCGGTACCCAAAAATTTCCCGGCCGCTTTGGCGAACTGGTCAAGTTTCCTCTGCAACGTATTCATATTGAATTGACCAACGTCTGCAACTTTGACTGCACCTTTTGCCCCAAGCAGGAAATGACCCGCCATTATGAGTATATGGATTTTGAAAGGGTCTGTGGAATCATTGATGAGATCGCCGAATATAATATGGCGGAAAAAATCACCTTCCATGTGATGGGCGAACCCTTCATGCACCCCCGCTTTTTTGAAATTCTCGATCATGCAGCGCAGTTAGGTGTGAAAACCGGCATTACCACTAATGGAACTTATCTCGACGAAGAGATGGCTATCAAGCTGGAAAAAGTTACCGCGTCTCAGGTGAACATCTCCCTGCAGACTCCTGATGAGGAATCCTTTAAAACCCGCAAGTCCAGACGGATGAAATTCGATGAGTATCACAACCGTATTTTGCAATTCATTGAAGGTTGTCTTAAGCAGGAAAAACCACCGAAAATAAAAGTTCATTTCCTGAACACCTCCATCAAAACCGAAGTGCCGGGTGAGGACTGGACGGTTGGCACGATGAGTGTCATTAATAACACGAAGGAATTGCGCAAAATTTTTCGCTATTGGGCCGGGGAAGTACACAAAATCTGTCCACCGCTCAATGAAGAAAAACGTTTGGAAGTTGAGAAGAGTATCGATAAACTTTCCGCCTTCAAGTGGAACGTGGTGGAAGTTGCACCGAATATCCATTTCGAGACCTATATTCTCAACACATGGGGCAACGCGTTTACCGAGGGCACCCAGGTCGTTCCTTCTAAAATCGGTTATTGCAGCGCCTTGACCGACCATTTCGCCATCTTATGCAGTGGAGATTTGACTTATTGCTGTGTGGATTACGATGGCAAAACCATGGCGGGAAACGTGTTCAAAAATTCGATCACAGAAATCCTTAACACTCAGCCGGTTATTGATGCGGTAGAAGGATTTAAAAATAATAGAGTAGTACACCCGCACTGCCAAAAATGTTTGGGCGGAAGTACTTGGTTTAAATCGATGGTAAATCGATTAGGTTCAATTATAATCTGGAAATACCTCAAAAAATTCTTTTACAAAACAAGCTAAAAAAAATAGTCGGGATGTAGCGCAGCCTGGTAGCGTACCTGCTTCGGGAGTAGGGGGTCGGAGGTTCAAATCCTCTCATCCCGACCAGTTTTCTATTTTTTCCTTCCTGATTCATTCAGCCTTTATTAATTGAGTAGTAATCTAATGTTCACCCTTTTGTAATTTAATTTTTAATGATCATAGCCAGCAGTCTTGAAAAATCTTTTGGTCCTCAAACCTTGTTTGAGGATGTGTCTTTTCTTATCAATACAGGTGAGCGTATTGGGCTGATCGGCAAAAATGGTACCGGAAAGTCTACCCTGTTCAAGATGATTCTTGGAGAGGAAAGGCAGGACTCGGGAACTCTTTCAACGCCCAAAGGTTACAGGATCGGAGCTCTGGACCAGCATATCCGCTTCACCCAACCCACTGTTCTCCAGGAATGCATTGAAGCCCTGCCCATTGAAAAGCAATGGGACCATTACAAGGCTGAAATCATTCTTTCCGGTTTGGGATTTGCCGACCAGGACTTTCAAAAAGACCCCACCACCTTCAGTGGTGGTTTCCAAGTGCGGATCAACCTTTGTAAAGCGTTGTTATCCGACCCGAATATGCTTTTGCTGGATGAGCCCACCAACTATCTCGACATCATTTCACTGCGCTGGCTCAAGGACTATCTCAACAAGTGGCCCGGGGAAATGATGCTCATCACGCATGACCGCGATTTCATGGACAAAGTCACCACCCACACACTGGGCCTGCACCGCAAGCAAGCTCGAAAAGTCAGCGGCGGTACTATTAAATTCTATGAGATGATTATTCAGGAAGAAGAAACCTACGAGCAAACCCGGAAAAACCTGGAGAACAAGCGAAAAGAAATGCAATCTCTTGTAGACCGGTTTCGCGCCAAAGCTTCCAAAGCCACCATGGCTCAGTCGCGATTAAAGATGATGGAAAAAATGGGCACGATGGAAAAGCTCGACACTGAGAAGAACCTGGGATTCAGATTCAACCACCTTCCCTGCCCGGGAAAAGTAATCATGAACATAAAGGATCTTTCTTTCTCCTACGATGGAAATCCTGAAAATAATATTTTCTCAGATATGTCATTCACCATAGGACGGAAGGATCGCATAGCAATCATCGGAGCCAACGGCAAAGGAAAGTCTACTCTGCTAAACTGTCTGGCAGAAGAATTGACACCTACCTCAGGTTCCATCACCCAGCATCCCTCTAGCCGCCTCGGCCATTTTGGCCAGACCAATATTGAGCGGCTCGAACCCAAGAACAAGGTGCTCGATGAGATACTCCGTTCCAATCCCAACCTTTCCCTGCAAGCCGCACATAGCATATGCGGCGCCATGATGTTTGATGGCGACTTGAGCAAAAAAAAGGTGAGCGTGTTATCTGGTGGAGAAAGAAGCCGCGTGCTGTTGGGAAAAATAATTTCCCACCCCACCAACCTCCTGCTTTTGGATGAACCTACGCATCACCTGGATGTGGAATCTATTGAGGCCTTGATAGAAGAGTTGAACGATTATGCAGGAGCTCTGGTTATTGTCACTCACTCTGAACTCATCCTTAAGACCCTGGCTAAGAACCTGATTATTTTCCATCAGGGCCGAGCAGAATATTTTCATGGGGGATACGAAGACTTCCTGGAAAAAGTGGGCTGGGAGGGAGAACCAGTTGCGGAGAAAAAAGTAAAAGCCCAAATAAACAAAAAGGAAGCCCGAAAATTACGTGCCCTGGAGCGCCAGAAGGCTCAAGCCAGTCAGGATTGAGCCTGAAAAATAGCCGCCTCCATTTTGCCTTGGGCGGGTTCCCTTGTTTTTGAGAGAAGCGTTGAATTTCGTGGCCCTTAAACTTCCAAGTATCAGGATTACCCATAAATCCCTCAATGCCGCAAAGTGACTGGCAGGGGTTTGGATAATGTGTTAAAAATATATTATTGTAGTTTGGCATAAGTCGGGTACTGCCCCGGTCTATAAATCTGATCTCCACCCTTTTTTTAATACATTCCATATCATGATTGATAAAACTAAACCCGGCCCCGGACAAATCACCCGAGAATCGCTCAAGCTTTGGTTCAAGCACCACCTGAAATACACTCTGGTGGACGACCAATATTCTGCGACAAAATCGGACCATTTCACCAGTCTGGCTTTATCGGTCCGTGATCATCTGGTTAACAGATGGCTACAAACCCAGCAATCCTATTATGAGAACAATGTAAAGAGAGTTTACTACCTTTCCATGGAATTTCTAATTGGTCGATTGTTGACCAATAACCTGATCAACCTTGGAATTTATGATGAATACAAAGAGGCTCTTGCAGAACTCGATCACGATATCCATGAATTGGAGGAATACGAAGTCGAGGCAGGGTTGGGCAATGGCGGCCTTGGACGTCTTGCGGCCTGTTTTCTTGATTCCATTGCCAGCTTGGGAATTCCCGGATATGGCTATGGAATCCGTTACGAGTTTGGAATCTTTTACCAAAACATAATCCGGGGCTATCAAGTTGAAAAAGCCGACAACTGGTTGCGAATAGGAAATCCCTGGGAAATTCCCAGACCGCGCTCCCTGTTCCCTGTTAAGTTTTATGGCCATGTGGAATCCACTCTAAACTCACAAGGTAAAAAAGAACATAATTGGGTCGACACACAAGATGTCATGGCCATGGCTTACGACATCCCCATCCCCGGTTACCAAAATGATACGGTCAATAATCTTCGACTTTGGAGTGCCCGGTCCAGCCGGGAGTTGGAACTGGATTATTTTCAAGCCGGTGACTATTTCCAAGCCGTGCAAAACAAACATGAAAGCGAAATAATTTCCAAAGTATTATATCCGGCCGACCATAATCCAGCCGGAAAAGAACTCCGGTTCAAACAGGAGTACTTTTTCGTTGCTGCCTCCCTGAGCGATATCGTCCGGCGATACAAAAAGCGGCATACTACCTTTGATGAATTCAGTGACAAGGTTGCTATCCAGCTGAATGACACCCATCCCGCGCTGGCTATTGCCGAATTAATGCGCATTCTGATTGATAATGAAAAATTGTCCTGGGCCAAGGCCTGGAAAGTTACGGTTAACACCTTTGCATTCACCAACCACACCATTCTTCCCGAGGCGATGGAAAAATGGTCACTGGAGTTATTCAGCAGGGTATTACCCCGTCATCTGGACATCATTTTTCAAATCAACCAGAAATTTATGGATCAAGTACAGAAAAAGTATCCTGATGATCTGGAAAAAATGAATAGAATGTCTCTTATTGAAGAGGACCATACAAAATATATTCGTATGGCAAACCTCTCCATTATCGGCAGTCACTCCACCAATGGAGTTGCGAAACTACATTCCAGCATACTCAAGGAAAAAGTATTTTCTGACTTTTATGAAATGTTCCCCGAGCGCTTCAACAACAAAACCAACGGCATTACCCCGCGCCGCTGGCTGAAAAGCTGCAATCCCGAATTATCAGAACTGATCACAGAACATATTGGGGATTCATGGATCAAAAATTTATCAGAGATAAAAAACCTTGAGGATCATGTCAATGATGCTCAACTGATCGACCGCTGGAAAAAAATAAAAACCGCTAATAAAAAAAGGCTGGCAAAACATATTCAAAAAACGATGAGCCTGGAAATTGATCCAAACTCCCTGTTTGAAGTACAGGTCAAACGAATTCATGAATACAAAAGACAGGTGTTAAGCGTTCTACACGCCATCGCGCTTTATAACCGCATGCGTAAAAATCCTAAGGACTTTAAAACTCCCAGAACCATTATATTTTCCGGGAAAGCCGCTCCCGGTTATGCCACGGCAAAACTGATCATCAAGTTCATTAACAGCGTCGCCGAGACCATCAATGCCGATTCCAGTATTCATGGAAAACTGAAAATCGTATTTTTGCCCAATTATTCCGTGACTCTTGCAGAAAGAATTATTCCTGCCGCTGACCTTTCCGTACAAATTTCCACAGCTGGCATGGAAGCTTCAGGCACCGGCAATATGAAACTGTCTCTTAATGGTGCCCTAACCGTGGGAACACTCGATGGCGCAAACATTGAAATCATGGAGGAGGTTGGAAAAGAAAATATTTTTATATTTGGTTTGAACGCCGATGAAGTTATGGTGAAGAAACAAACCGGCTACCAGCCCAGAGAGATATACAAGGAAAACATGGAGTTAAGAGAAGTTCTGGACATGGTTCAGCAAGGCTTTTTTTTCGAACAACAACCCCATCTTTTTCAACCCATTCTGGAAACCTTGTTGGATCATGGCGATCCTTATATGGTCCTAGCAGATTTTCAATCCTTCTGCAACATTCAGGAAAAGATCAGCAACGCCTATTTGGATAGCGATGCATGGACGAAAAAAGCCATCATCAATGTAGCGCGGATGGGAAAATTTTCCAGCGACCGATCCATCAAAGAATATGCGGAAGAGATTTGGAACGTTCCCGTTAACCCGAAATACTAGGCCCTTAGTCCCTGCCATAGGTTTTGGTCAACTCAGCAAGTTTTTCCACATCACCGGTTGACCATTGGCGCAACCTCCACTCCCAATTATTTTCAGCAGTTCCTGGACAATTCATACGAGCGCCAGACCCTAGTCCCAGCACATCCTGCATAGGCAGAATAACCATGTCGGCAATCGATCTCATTGCCAGAGTTATCATCTCTTCAGCGACCGTAGCGGAATCCACTTTCTTCCCTATAATATTTTCCAGTTTCACCTTCGATTCTTCACTCATTTCCTCATCAAACCAGCCTCGTATAGTATTACAATCATGCGTCCCGGTATACAGAATGCAGTTCTTCACATGGTTACCCGGAGCATAAGGATTTTCCAAAATATCTCCATCAAAAGCGAAGATCAAAAGTTTCATTCCCGGAAACCCAAACTGGATCATAGCGTCTTTGACATCCTGAGTAATAACACCCAGATCTTCAGCTACAACGGGAATGGACTCGAATTCTTTAAATAGTCTGGAAATAAAATCTACTCCAGGACATTCCTGCCAACGCCCGTTTACAGCAGTTGGATCGCTGGCTGGTATCTCCCAAGCCGCCAGTAGACCACGAAAATGATCGATCCGCACCAGATCAAAAAGACCCAAGTTATGCTTCATTCGCTTCAACCACCAGAGGTAATCATTTTCACGAAGAGCATTCCAGTCAAAAACAGGATTCCCCCATTTTTGACCCGTTTCACTGAAATAGTCAGGAGGAACTCCCGCAACAACAACAGGCCGCATTTCCTGATCGAGCTTAAAAAACTCCGGATGAGCCCAGACATCAGCACTATCATGATTCACATAAAGGGCCACATCACCAAAAATACGCACTCCCCTTTTCTGACAATACCTCTGCAATTCCACCCATTGCCGAAATAATACGAATTGAAAATATTTTTCCTGGTCCACGAGTTCACTTAATCGCCCGACATATTCCTCAACCGTATTTCTTTTTTTTATATCCTCCGGCCATTCACTCCATGAACGGCCGTCAAAATAGTTCTTGAGCACCGAAAAGAGACAATAATCTTCCAGCCAATAGGAATTATCAACGCAAAATTTTTCGTACTCATTTTTATCCACACGTCTGCTAAAACGTGCGAAACTTTTTGACAGAAGACTGATCTTGAAATCCAAAGCAGGAGAATATTGAACCCGGTTCGGAGAACACTCAAGTGCAGGTTCCAAGTCACCCTCCTCCAGAAAACCATCACGAATCATGAACTCCGGGCTCGCAAATAAAGGACTGATCGCAAACGCAGAAGTGCAACTATAAGGCGAGTTCCCGAATGAGGGCGGATTGATCGGAAGAATTTGCCAAAGACTCTGACCGGCCTGTCTCAATAAATCGACAAACTCAAATGCTGAAGGGCCAAAATCTCCTACGCCAAACTTTGAGGGCAAGGATGTGATGTGAAGGAGAATTCCACTGCTTCGAGATTCTTGATTCTGAGGCATGGTTCCCTTTAAGGACTCTTGGATTCTTGAGGAACCCGAATCATAAGGGAATGGGCTAAAGAATCGAATCTGGCAATCCACTGCATTGAGAACTGGTCACCCCGGGTACTATTTTCACGGATTTCACCATAAACAGAATTCATCATCTGGAAGCATAAATTCTGCACCTTCCATAAATTCATACGAAGAGGCATAGCAACCAGAAGCCCCACAATGCTTTCAAAACTTTCCAGCAAAGATAAATCTTTGGGGTTCCTGGAAATTTGATGGGCCAGGTTTTCGACCCCCCCCTCAAAAAACTTCCCCAATGTTTCCACATCCAGGGAAACACTATGTAGATCAACATCGCTAAGTAGTTTTTCGATTAAATGAAGATCAGGCTTATCTTTATTCATTTCTTCCAACAAGCGGGTATTCAAAACCGCCTCCATGATTGTTAAAAACAATTTTGGAGGTGCCACACCCTCCTCCTTTAAATATTCATTTAAAGGTTTAAAGGAATCATAAAGCCGGGCGTAAGATTCTGCATTTTCGGAAAGGGTGGAAAACAGAATTGTATCCTGAATAGTTTTTTGTTCATTTCTCGACATGAATTTCAAAGGGTAGGGTTTTGCTCCGAAAATATCCTCGAGTGCGGATAAAACTTCATCATATACACCTGCAGCAAAGCTTTGCTTGATCGTTTCCATCCGCTTTTCGAAAGCCTCCCATTTCTGAGAACCGCAAACAAAAGCTTTTATTTTATGATCCCCTGAATGGACAGCGCAAAACTCTTGTCGGCTGGATTCCCGGGTTACTTCTGAAGTCATCTGCACAGACCCGTATACCATTCGAGCCCGATCATTTTTTAAATCCTGATAATGGAGCAGTTCAATGCTATGAGCATACAAGCTGACCTCACCTTCAAGCAGGTCAAATAACGAATCCAACGCATAATGAGCGCAAATGGCTGAAAAATCCATCTGATCTCTTTCCATGACGCCTTTATAAACCAGAGCACCATTTCCTCTCTCAAGCAGATTACTCTCAGCCATCTCAAGCAATTCCAGAAATCGGGGCTCAAGCTCATCCCCTGAAAGCTCTTCAGCATATTGGATGGCCTTGCCCGCGTAGAGAAGAATCTGCTCCGTTTCAATCCCCGAGACATCGTTGAAAAACCAACCGCAACTGGTGTACATAAACATGGAGTTACGTTGCATTTCGAGAAGCTTGAGCATGACAACCTTCTCAGAATCCTTAAGCTTGCGTTGAGAATGTTCCGCCAGAAAATCATCCAAGCCAGATCGATTCTCATGCACATCTATATAAGCGTTCCTCGCCAGCCAGGGGTCTTTAATTATTCCTCTGCCGATTTCCATAAAGATAGAATCAGCCTTATCCTGCACCCAGTCTAACGCCCGCCTGAGAGGCGCCCTCCACTTCTGATTCCACTCGGGCCGACCACCGGTTTGGCAGCCACAATCGTTGCTCCAGCGCCCAACACCATGCTCACAACTCCATGAAGTTTTTTCCGTTATTCCTACCTCTCGTTTCGGGGGAAATTTCTCCAAGTATTCTGAAAAATTGGTCAATCGCGCATCACTGTCGTTCTCTATACATTGCAGAGCAAATGCCAGCGCCATATCGCCAAACTTGTGATGATGCCCATAGGTTTCACCGTCAGTAGCAATACTGAGTAATCGAGGCTCGTCGGCATCGTTCACCTGCAGTAACTTTTCAGCTAGATATTTTCCATCCTGCAAAATATTTTTAAAGGCCAACTCCTGAGACAGGGGGCCATTGTAAAAGAAAGCACTAATACTCTTACCTCCTGCCAACCTCACTCGATAAGGCTGGTAAATATCAAACTCTTCTTTCCTTCCAGATCTTCCCCTATAAATTTCGAGTTGACTTGCCTGATGAGGGGCCAGAACCGTAAATCGAATTCCTAAGTCAGCCATTATCTCGAGGGTTTCCAAATCCACCGCCGTTTCCGGCAGCCACATTCCCTCAGGAAGACGTTTAAATCGAAGTTCAAAATCCCTGACGCCCCAATAAACCTGGGTGTATTTATCGCGAGTATTTGCCAAAGGCATGATCATATGCGAATAACATTGCGCCATCGCCGAACCATGCCCGGAAAAATTTTTCAGGCTGATTTGATCTGCCTCCAGAATCGCCTGATACGTATCCGTAGCATGGTTTTCCATCCAGCTTAACAACGTAGGGCCAAAGTCAAAACTTATTTTGGAATAGTTGTTGAGCATTTTGATGATAAAACCCTTTTCATCGAGAATTCGAGCCCGCGAATTTGGGGCATAACACTCGGCATTAATACGGTCGTTCCAATCATGGAAGGGATGTGCCGACTCTTGGTAGGTAATGGCCTCCAGCCACGGGTTCTCCCTGGGGGGCTGGTAAAAATGTCCGTGCACACAAATAAACTTGTTCATGAACTCAAAGTCTGTTTTTTATTTTACGTACAAAAGAAATCATTACTTTTTGCATTTTAAAAAGATAATTGCGAGCGGAGGTAAAGTAAGGTTAACAGAATAAGGTTGCCCGTGCCAACTCATGGAGTCACTATGAACAGGCTGCGGATTACCAATCCCCCCTCCTCCAAACTCTTCGGCATCACTGTTGAGAATTTCCTCCCAGGCACCTTCACAAGGGACCCCAACGCGGTAATCAAATCTCGGGACCGGTGTAAAATTCAAAGCCGCGATAATTTTCTCATCAGGATCGTTCCCCTTCCTGATGAGAGTGAAAATACTTTGCTCCGAGTCACAGCAATCAATCCATTCAAACCCTTCATGAGAAAACTCATTTTGGTAAAGTGCTGGCTCGTTGACATAAAGATGATTGAGGTTTTTCAGCCAAGACTGCACCCCTTTATGTGGCGAATATTCCAAAAGATGCCAATCAAGACTTTTGTCATGATGCCATTCCGCCCACTGGGCGAACTCCCCCCCCATGAAAAGAAGTTTTTTCCCCGGCTGGGAAAACATATGGCCGAATAACAATCTCAAGTTGGCGAACTTTTGCCAGTCATCCCCCGGCATACGGGCAATCAGAGAACCCTTGCCATGAACCACTTCATCATGAGACAGCGGCAAAATAAAGTTTTCATGATAGGCATACAACATGCGAAAGGTTAAGTGGTCGTGGTGAAATTTCCTATGAACAGGATCGGTTTGCATATACTCCAGCGTGTCATGCATCCAGCCCATGTCCCACTTCATTCCGAATCCCAACCCACCTACATAAGTGGGTTTCGAGACCATGGGCCAATCCGTCGACTCTTCCGCCATGGTCTGGGCATGCGGATGTTTGTCATACACCACCTCATTAAATTTCCGCAAAAACCCAATTGCCTCCAGGTTTTCCCGGCCACCATGAACATTGGGGATCCATTCTCCCTCTTTCCTTGAGTAATCGAGATAGAGCATGGAGGCTACGGCATCGACCCGCAGTCCATCTATGTGAAACATATCCAACCAATAAAGCGCGTTGCTGATAAGAAAGCTTGATATCTCATTGCGGCCATAATTGAAAATGAGAGAGCCCCAGTCAGGATGAAAACCCTGCTGTTCATCGGCATGCTCATAAAGATGGGTGCCATCAAACAACCCTAACGCAAATTCATCAGTAGCAAAATGGGAGGGCACCCAATCCAGTATCACCCCGATATTATTCTGATGGAGGAGGTCCACAAGGTACATGAAGTCCTGTGGCGTTCCGAATCGACTCGTTGGAGCAAAATATCCCGTGCACTGGTAACCCCATGACCCATAAAAGGGATGCTCCATAACCGGGAGAAACTCAACATGGGTGAATTCCATTCCCTTGAGATACTCCGCTAAAAGCGGCGCCAATTCAAGGTAGGTGAGCGGAGAATTATCAAGCTTACGCATCCACGATCCAATATGCATTTCATAAATGGAAACAGGACTGTTATGAAAGTCATGCCTCTTGCGCCCCTGATCCATCCAGTTTTGATCTTTCCACGAGTATTCCAAGTCCCAGACAATGCTCCCAGTTCTGGGAGATGTTTCGCAAAACAACGCAAAAGGGTCGGCCTTCTCAACCCGGTATCCATTATGGTGGGATTGAACATGATATTTATAGATGTCACCCTTCTCGACTCCGGGAAAGAATCCTTCCCAGATTCCAGACTCCTGCTTAGGGTGTAGAGGGTGTTGTCCCTTTTTCCATCCGTTAAAATCGCCTACGACATGAACCTCTTCCGCGTTGGGAGCCCAGACCGCAAAGTAGGTCCCCGGCACGCCATTTATTTCCACCCTGTGAGCCCCCATCTTTTCATAAAGACGAAAATGATTACCCTCATTAAATAGGTGAAGGTCATCGTTCGTCAGAAGAGAAAAGGGCTTATCATCTGTCCCTGAAATTTTTGATACGCTTCGAGTCATATTTTGGTTACTATGGATACTAAAGACCTGTCTTTAAAGGCACAGGACGGATTTGCAATCTACACATCATAGCATGACGTCACATCATGAACGATAAAGAAGATCAGCAAAAATTCCTGGATTTCACCCGCCGTAAGCTGGATGCAGGCACAGATGATCTCGATGCCGACACCCGCGAAAAATTAATACAAATGCGGCATCGGGCTCTGGAATCTTCTCTAGAGGGAGAAAGTAGTTTCCCTAACTGGGCGACCCTACCTATCATCGCATTTGTTACCGCAGTGATATTTATTATATTGATCTACGTCAAACCCGGCCCTCAAACTGACAACAGCCCGGAAGACCTGGAAATCTTGTTATCCAACGACCCAATTGAATTTTACGAAAACCTAGAGGTACTCCAGAAATGGAAGGACCAGAAAAATGCAAATGAAAAAAAGAACCCTTAACATAGTTCTTTTTCTGGCAGTGCTGGTATTTTCAGCAACTCCGATCACAGGTCAGGAAATCTCTATAAAATGGGATGACCTGGGTTCAGGAGAAAAACAAATCCTGGCCCCCCTTCAGGATAAATGGGCTGCACTTTCACCCGCAAAACAAACCCGGTTGAATAACGGGGCAAAAATGTGGAATGCAATGAGTTCAGAACAACAAAAAACCTTCAAACAAAAACTCCAAGCCTGGAAACAAAAGAACCCTGACGAAAAATTCAAAATTCGTAACCAGTTCGCACAATTTCAAAGTCTGCCCGAGACAGAAAAGCAAGCACTGCGCGATGCCTATGAAGATTTCAAATATCTTCCACTACTCACTAGCCCTCCGCCGAGGAGCCACTAGCCGTGGGGCCAGTGAGCAATAGCTGAGTCTTGCGAGCAAAGAGTTATCTTGGCTTAATACGCCCTTACTAGTTGCCTCCACGGCTAGTGGGCACATCTGAATCCGACATAATGAAATTTGTGAATAGGCAGGCTGTATATCCTGTGGGAGGATTTCAAACTCCCCACTCCATTTCTCCATGATCCTCCCCGAACCACCTTTCCACTGAGTTCATGATCACTTTGGGTCCACTCCCAGACATTTCCGGCCATGTCATAGAGTCCCCATGAGTTCGGTTTCTTTTTTCCTACAATATGAGTCTGCTTGTCGGCATTGCCCTTATGCCATGCGTAGAGGTCTGCCTGGTCTTCGCCCCAATAATAAGGCGATGTTGTTCCTGCCCGAAGGGCTTTTTCCCACTCCTGTTCCGTGGGCAAACGCTTCCCGACCTTGTCGCAAAAGGCGACGGCTTGGTTCCAGGTCACCTTTTCAACAGGCCGTTCCGCCCCTTGAAAATAAGAGGGATTGGTGAGCATGACCTTAAAATATTCCGCCTGCGTCACTTCATATTGGTCTATATAAAATCCATGCCCTATTTCACCTGCGCCAATTGCGCTGAGTTCATTTGGAGCGACATATACCATGCCAGAAGTATTGACTCCCGGATTCATAACCAACCATAAAGCCAGAAAACCCGGCACTAAATGAAAATCAAAGAATAGGCTCACGATAATCTAACGTGGCAGGTTTCTTCTTTCTATCGAAGCATTGATTGCTTTTCCACAATGCGGGCACTCTGCAGGGCGCATTTTTTGTTTTTGCAGTTCTTCGATAAACCCGTAGGCGATGATTCCGACAGGCAGGCCAAATGTTCCCAAACCCAGTATGGAAATGAAGCCTCCAAAAAGTTTTCCTAACGTGGTGATGGGATACACATCTCCATAGCCCACCGTCGTCATGGTGGAGACCGCCCACCACATTGCCGCCGGAATACTCGAAAAAGCCTCAGGCTGGGCTCTGTTCTCGATAAAATAAATTACTCCGGAAGCAAAAACCAGCATCCCCATCGTTACGGCCAGAACGATCAGCAACTCCTGCCGGACATCCTTTAATACCGATTTTAGCAGATGCAGGGATTTGGAATAGCGCGCCATTTTGAACAAGGCAAAAAGTCGGAACAAACGGAGCACCCTAAGAAAGCGCAAGTCCGAGTCCAAAAAAATTGGCAGATAAAAAGGAACCAACACCATCAAGTCGATGATCGCAGAAGGTGTGAGCATGTAGCGAATCCGCCCCTTGACCGGACTGGCGAATTCTGGGTTCAGCGTACAAGTCCAGACACGTAGAACATATTCAATGGTAAACACTATCATGGAAAACCATTCGAAGACCCTGAACGGTCCCGAATACATTTCGGAAACATCCTGCATGGTTTCGAGAGCAACCGCAAAAATATTGAGAACAATCAGGGAAATAATAAAAATATTGAAACCACGACTGAGAAAATCACTTTTAGATTCCGGCTCAAGAATTTCACCGATCCGTTGCTTCATGGGCTATTCCTTTTGATGGCTGAGGTTCTGGTTCATCACAACACATTGATAATCATGCCGCCTTATAGAATTGAAATAAATAGACAATATATTGGCGCAAGTGTGAAAACACCCCAGTTCATGAAACGAGGGTATCGAAAGGAAAATCTCCTGACCAAGCTGATCTCCTTATTTTAAAATGACTTACAGGCATCCTCACTGACAATTAAAGTTTGGCATGGAACTTGCCGTAAAGGTATGTAGCTAAAGATATTTCTACCTCTATTACAGGAAGGTAAATGACCATGGAAAAGGTTAAAGTTGCATACCCCATCACGGACAGCTCTAATTCTTCAGAATCTTTTGTATTCAAAAGTATTTTCGCCTCTTTAGCAGGTGCCTCTATTCCCGCAGTTATTTTCTATTTCTTGATGTAACGGATAATCCGTTGTCTTAACAAAAAATCACTGCTCATCCACTCTTAGAAATACGCTCCTTTTTTCTATCTGGCTGGACGTGTTTCTGCTAGCAATTTCTGAGCCCTGCTCATCCCGGTTCTGGCTTAGTCCTCCCAGCTCAATCCACTCCCCAAGTCGTCCCCTTATCACGGTATTGAGACCCGTTGTTTCTATGTTCCCATTAATGATTCGAGATTGCTGTGGGGAAATCTCCAGAATAACCTGATCGCCCCGAATACGAGGCAGAACCCTGAACCCAGTCCGCACATCCTTAAATTCAGTGGATTCAAATTGATTGTTTCTATTCCCCGTCCTGAAATTTTCCGTTATTGTGAAGGGTATCTGCTGACCAATATAAATGGTTGCCGGGTTCCCCTCCAGAGTGGTGACAACCTGCGTGTTCATTTCATCTGAATGAGATTCTCGATCAGAAATTCTTCCACGGACCGTCCCTCTTCCCGATTTACCTTCCACAACCACGCCCTCTCTTTCTCCGGTACTAATAATCACCCGGCCCGAGTCACCGATAGGAACTTCGCCGCTCAACTCCTGCTCCCGCATATTCAATTGCGACCGCAGACCCAGTTTCACAGTGATTTGTAAATTTCTGAGTTGGGCATCTATTTTTCCGAGAAGGCTTTTAATCTCCCGCAGTTTCCGGGGAGAAGCACGCACAATGAGCTGCTGGCGCATTCCTGTGACGGACTCATTACGCCCCAGCAGTGGGCGAATAATGGGGATCACCTCCTCCACCGTTCTATTTTTAAGGGGAATGACCTCCAGCTTCTCCTGAGCCATTACCACCGGAACGGTGAGGAAAACAATTAAAAAAACGTGCTTCAGGGTTCTTGGAAACATAAAAGGACTTGCCAAAAATGACATCTGGAAACGCCTAAATTGTATCAGGTAAACCGGAGCTAAAATCCGTGGGTTTTGATCTTCGGAACAGATTTAATGAAATCCTGAAAACCATTCAGGCCCTCCGCAACATAACCCTCAAACGCAGTCTCTTCCATATTGCTTTTGGAGACCACTTTAGGCCGGGGCTGTAACTTTTTACCATGTTTCAAGAATTTGACAAAGTTCCCCCGACATTCATCCACAAACCGATTGAAATCATGATCGACGGTCATTCGGGCAGAGTAAAAACGCTTATTAGTTTTCTGCCGTTGGCAAACAAGCTCAGAACTCTTAAAACGGATTTGGGCCTCTTCCTTCCGCTTCAAAAGTTGTTCGTAGGAAAAGCGTTTTTGGTCATCGCGTAAGAAATTATAGGCGGCGGTAGAAAGGACGAATTGCTGATTCTCTGCATCGGTCGAATCGGCCCGATCCGGGTGATATTTTCGGGCCAACTGCCAATAACGTTTCTTAATCTGCTCTCCGCTGGCATAATTTTCCAGACCAAGGAGACGGTAAAGGTTATAGGCTTTTAAAATTGAAGGGTATTTCATTCTCATTATTATACAACTTCAAGCCATAAGGGGACGCTAAAATTGCCGAACACATAATATGGGTTATTAAAAGCTATAAGTATTATAAAATTGGTCTATGATCGAACTAACCTCAGTCCTACTCATACTGCTTCTCTTCGTGTTTCCCCTGCCCATTTTTGCCGCCAGTTTAGGATTGTTCACCACTCGTATTATTTATAACAAATATGAGTCCTTCAGAATACAACCCGCCGAAGGAAAAAAGAGCATGATCGCAGGTACGGTATTATTCCTTATAAATGCTATTTGTAGTATTTTACTGGGGGCCGCTCTGGCATTTGCGGTTCAGTATTTTATACTCGATAATTTTTATCTTTTTATCTTCAACTTTTTATTCTGCTCAGCAATTTCACTAAGATGGTTTGATTTTACCCATAACCTCTATCGGCAGTTTATCTTCAAGCTCATACCCAATAAGGCTTTCGCTACATCTTATTTTGTCAATTGTCAGGGTTTTCGGAAGAGGGGCGGTTTCGGACTGACCCCGGTTTATACCGATGCAGGAACATTGAATCTGGAAGAAAACCGGCTGGTCTTTAAAGGGGTATTTCGGGAAGAAACCTTCACTCCCAGCAATGTTATTCACATAGAAAAGCAAAGTTTCGAAAAAATAAAAATTCACTCAAAGCAAAATGATCTTAAAAAACCGGAAGTATTTTTAATCACCCTGAAAGAAAAATTTTACCCGTTCGAAAGCCGCCAGGACCGTGACAAGATTTTCGAACAGTTGAGATCCCAGCCCGCCTGAAATTGCCAATTCCCTCTATTGAATGATTAAGCAATAGAAGATAGAATAAAGAAACCTCTAAAAAGTAAAGATACCCTTTCATGGCTCAGCCCACCACTCGAAATTATTACAAAATTCTCGGCGTTACCCAGAAAACTTCTAAAGCCGATCTCAAAAAAAAATATCGCGAGCTGGCGAAAAAATACCACCCGGACACCAACTCAGGAAGCAAGCAAGCTGAAGACAAGTTCAAAATCATTTCCGAGGCTTATGAAGTACTCAGCAATGCGAAAAAGAGAAAGGCCTATGATCGCGAGCGCTCCTATCAGAAGAGAGCTCCGCGTCGGCCCAAGGGTCAGCCCAATTGGAATAATCCTCCCAGCGGATTCGGAAAAGACCCGGGTAGCAATCAACAGGGTTATGAAGAACCTTTCGCTCAAGAACCGGAGCCGGTTGATCCGGATATGCCGACCAGTGGGTTTGATCTGCAGTTCATGGTTGATGTCCCCCTCCCTGTTGCGGCGTTGGGGGGAACGATTCCCTACAACTATGAAAAATATGTACGATGCGAGGAATGTGAAGGCACCGGGACGCAGGGAAGTGACGAGTGCCTGGTGTGTCAGGGAAAACAATTGATCGTCCGTTCGGTAACTCTGGATGTGAAAATTCCTCCGGGCGTGGCCGACCAGTACACTCTGGCCTTTATTAAAGAAGGCGGGGAAGGCAGAAATGGAGGCCCCCCTGGAGAACTGTTTTTAAAGGTATGCGTCCAACCGCACCCCAAATTCAAGCGCATCAAAAACGATATCATCCATGAAGTGACCATCTCTGCCAAACTGGCGGAAGAAGGCGGGTCGCTTGAGGTTGAAACCCTCAATGGAACCACAACCATTCAGGTGGAAGAAGAAACTCTGGTGGGAGAAGAACTACGCATACTCGGAGAAGGTGCGGCCATAAACTGGGGGAAAAAGCGCGGCGACCTCATCATCAAGTTTAATATTGAGGAAGAATGAGCATGGCGTTTATTTTGTTCATGACCGGCTTCGCTTTGATTCTGGCATTAATTATATGGATAATTTTTCGACCTGGGAAACCCCCGCCTTCCAAAAAATCCAAACGACAGACGAAAAAAATACCACCCAAGGGGAAAACACACACTACAGCGAACAGCCCTTTAAACTCCGAATCGGACGTTCCAAGCGACGAACTAATGAAAGAAATTGCTACGGAATTACTGAAAAAGAATGTGAAAGTGGTCAGCCATGTGGTGCAGCAATGGTTACGTGATAAATGAGGTTTAACCCTTGCGGACTTTCACTTCTGCCGCATGGGCTTTAGCCCTCTTAAGCATCGCGGCTCTTTCCTCTGAGGAAAAGTCTTTTCTGGGGATGGGTTTGGGGGTTCCTCCAGAAGCCTTGGGTGCGGTGGCGGGTGCTGCTTGTTCGGCACCGGCCGATGTTGCTGCTTCTGCTGGTTTTTCACTGACTGTTTCTGCTTTCGGGGCGGCAGGTGCTCCTGTCTTGGCGAGCGGGGCCTCTCCCTCTTTACGGATCAACCGCATTGAAGACCAGACATCCGCAGTGGGATAAGGCGTGTCGACCCCTATCTTCAAATCCATGCGGATAATTTTTTCATCGGAACACTCGGTGATCCAGGTATTGGACGCTCCACCGGGAGCAAATATTCCGTCAATAGGATAACTTGTCCCATTTTTATCGACCAAGGATTTCACTCCAGTCTTATCGAAAAGCGTCAACGCCTCGGCCTTGTTCGGGATCCGCCAATTATCGTAACCACCAAACTTGTCCTTATTCTTGTTGACCCAGTCTACATATTCACGGTGATCGGCCCAGGTATAAAACTTTTTCACATCCAGCCAGGCGTCGGTCTTCTTCCACATATAACCGGTATTGGGATCAGTGATGGTGCCATCACCGTTATCGACAAGGGATTCCCCTACCGGACCAGCCTTTTTTGCCGCCTCGGCTTTTTTAGCGGCGGCGAGTTTGGCCTTTTCAGCAGGCGATAACGCTGTGGCTTCTGATGAAGGGGGAGTGTCTGACATGCTTAACCTCTTTGAACCGAAGAAGATTCAATCTCTTCTAAAATATCATTCAAATCTTTTTCCGTGTCGGTGAGGTCTTTCAATATCTCACCCAGTCTGGAGGCAGAAAACGCGTCTAACCGAGAATGGAAATCCACTCTATAGTCTGCAGCATTTTTACGGATCCAATCCACAGCAACCTGCTCCTGAGTCTCACAACTCATATTGGCGCATTTTTTATCCAGCAGGTTCGTCTGGGATAACCGTATAATTTCACAAATCAAATCTTCTTTGATCCGGCTCATACTAAAATTTTAACACAGAATGTGACGGGAAATTAGCCCGGTGGCTATAAAAAGGGGCCACTCTATAACGGTTTTTCAGGCTTGTCAACGTGATATTTCTGTAACCCTATATATCTTTGATACTTATAGAGTTATTGCTATTTTTTCGACCCTGAGTGGGACTGTTTCCTGGATACAATTTTATCGTCCTGCTGCACAGACATGAAGTCTTTTTAACGGGATGACACCTGCCCCTCTCAACTCGAAGATCGAGGATCGAAAGCCTCGCGCAAGCTATCCCCCAAAAAATTGAACGACAGGATGGTTAAAAAAATTGCCAAAGAGGGAAACAGAATAAGGTGCGGATAAAACTTGATCGCCGTCCAGCCATCGTTGGCCAGAGTCCCCCAACTGCTGAATGGAGGAGCTATTCCCAACCCAATAAAACTCAATGTCGATTCGGCTAAAATCGCCATAGGTATGCGAAAACTCAAAGTCACCACCAGAATGCCGAGGATGTTAGGGAGAATTTCTCGCACCAGTATCCGTGCAGGACTCGCACCCAGCGCACGAGCCGCCATCACGTAAGGAAACTCTTTGATCCTGAGGACCTCTCCGCGCACCAATCTGGCGACCGTGACCCAACTCACCAGCGTCAACGCAACGAAAACTCCCGCCACCCCACGTCCCATCAAAACGGTGATGAGAATAATCATCAACAGGTCAGGCAGAGCGAAGACCACATCCACCAACCGCATCATCAGGTTGTCGGTCCTGCCACCGACATAAGCCGAAATGGCTCCATAGACCGTTCCGATCAGCAAGGCGAACAAGGTGGTGAACACACCGATAAACAGCGATACCCGCGCCCCATAAATCATGCGCGAAAGAAGGTCGCGGCCGAGACGATCTGTGCCCATCCAGTGGTCCAGACTGGGAAAAGCCAGAGTCCTCAACGTATCCTGCGTTTCATAGGAATAGGGAGCCATCCAAGGAGCTAACACCGCAACCGCTGAAATGATCAGCAGGAAACCGGCGCTCAATTTGGAAGTCAGGGAATATTTCATTTTAAAGTCACTCGCGGATCCAGCCAGCCGTAAATCATATCCACCACCAAATTCGCAATCACAATCAGCACCGCGTAAACCAGCGTCACTCCCATGATTAACGGATAGTCCCGGTTAGTCACTGCGGTGATGAAGAACCGTCCCATCCCCGGAATGGAAAAGATAAACTCAATCACAAATGAGCCGGTGACCAGTCCAGCGGTCAAAGGCCCCATCACCGAAACAATCGGGTAGATGGAATTCATCAAAACATGTTTGAACATGATCACCGGTTCCGTCAGGCCCTTGGCGCGTGCGGTTCGGATATAGTCAGAAGACAAAACATCCAGCATCGTGGTTCGGGTCAGCCGGGCAACATACCCGGCAAAACCTGCGCCCAGAGCGAATGCCGGTAAAATCATATGACGGGGTCCTTCCCACAAAGCAGGAGGGAACCAGTGCCAGTGATGCGAAAAGATCCATACGGATATTGCGCCCAAAACAAAACTGGGCACAGAAATTCCCATCGCCGCCAAAAGCAGGACAGACCGGTCCAGCGCAGAGTTTTTCCAGTATGCCGAGATCATCCCGGCAGGCACCCCCAGCCCCAAAACAACCAGAACCGCGCAGAGCCCTAAAGTAAAAGAAACCGGAAAGGTGTCGCGAATGATATCCGAAACATCGCGCCCCAAATATTTATAAGACGGCCCCAGATCGCCTTGCAGCAATTGCTTCATGTATAGAAGATATTGCAGGGGAACGGGCTTATCGAGATGATACTTGGCTTCGATATTGGCGATGATTTCCGGGGGAAGAATTTTTTCTGCATCGAACGGCCCGCCCGGAACCCAGTGCATGATGAGAAAGGTGAGCGTCGCAACCGTAACCAGAACCGGTATCCCTGATAAAATCCGCCTGAGAACAAATCGCAACATAAGATTATTTTACCATATTCGAGCGAGTCACCGTTGTAGCGCCTACTAATTGGCGCATTTTTTCAATTGATAATTAATTCTCTATTGTTCGGGACCGGTAGGATATAATAGTAGGTCGTTTATTTTTTAACCGGAAGTTTCATGAACTACCCTTCTTTAAGAGAATTCATCGACCGGCTGGAGTTTGAGGAAGAACTCCTGCGGATCAAAGAACCCGTTTCACCCATTCTCGAAATCGCGGAAATCACCGATCGGGTCTCCAAACAGCTTGGCGGCGGCAAAGCTCTGCTATTCGAAAACGTAGAGGGTAGTTCCATGCCAGTGTTGATCAACGCTTTTGGCAGTGCCAAACGTATGAACATGGCATTGGGTGTCCACAACATTGAAGACATCCCTAAAAGAATCGAACGCTATATAAAAATACCGCCTCCCACAACCCTGCTGGACAAGGCCAAGCTTTTGCCCATGCTTTTACAGGCGGCACAGTTTCCGCCTAAACTCTTGCACACGGCTCATCCGCCCTGTCAGGAAGTCATCCATCTAAATGATGCTATCGATCTGGGTGCGATCCCGATACTACAATGCTGGCCTGGGGATGCCGGACGATTCATCACCTTTCCCATCGTGATCAACCGCAGCGCTGACAAGAAAATTCGCAATGTTGGACTCTACCGCATGCAGGTGTACGACAAAAAAACCACCGCCATGCACTGGCATATCCATAAAGATGGCGCCCATTTTTTCCATGAATATAAAAAACAGAATAAGGTGATGGAAGTCGCAGTCGCGCTCGGTGCCGACCCGGCATCTTGTTATTCAGCTTCCGCTCCCCTGCCCTATGGCATTGACGAGTTTCTTCTCGCAGGTTTTATCCGCAAGCAAAGCGTGCCACTGGTGAAATGCAAAACGGTTGACCTGGAAGTTCCGGCCAACGCCGAAATTGTTCTGGAAGGATTCATCGACCCCTCAGAAATGCGACTGGAGGGTCCGTTTGGCGACCACACCGGCTATTACTCGCAGGATGGTGATTACCCGGTTCTGCACCTCACCGCTATCACCCACCGCAAAGATCCTATTTACCTGACCACTATCGTGGGCAAACCGCCTCAGGAAGATTTTTATCTGGGTCAGGCTACCGAGCGTATCTTTCTGCCTCTACTCAAAACCCAACTTCCTGAAATCGTGGACATGGATATGCCCGTGGAGGGGGTCTTTCACAATTGCGTCATTGTTTCCATCGACAAGCGTTACCCCATGCAATCCCGACGGCTGATGAGTGCTTTGTGGGGACTCGGCCAAATGAGTTTTGTCAAAACCATCGTCACCGTTGATGCCGAAGTCAATGTTCATGACTATGAAGAGGTGGCAAACCTTTTACTCAGCGAGGTAGATTTTGCAACAGACCTGTTTTTCTCTGAAGGAATTCTCGATGTTCTCAACCATGCTTCCGACCATGCACTCTATGGCTCAAAGCTGGGCATAGATATTACAACCAAAATCGAAGGTGAGCCAGGTTATGGCAAAGAGGCTCCTGCCCACATCCAAACTCACACGCTTCCAACAAAGGAAAAAGTGATGGAAGCATTTCAGGAACTTAAAGCCTGCAGGATTTTAGAACTTCAAGCCCCGATCCTGCTCGTGGCTCTCGATAAAACAGCTCCGAATCAGGGTGAAGAGTTCATCGATGCGTTTCTCGATCACCCTGACTTTTCTGCTATAGAAATTGTCATCGTACTGGAAGGCCATGTCGACATCACAAATATCTCTACCGTGATGTGGAAGTTCTTCAACAACCTCGATCCGAAACGGGACTTCCATTTCCAGGAGGAACGGCTGGGCATTGATGTAACGCAAAAATTTTCCGAAGAAGGTTATCAACAACACTGGCCGGAAGAAATTGAAATGACGGAAGAGATCAAGACCAAGGTCGATAAAAAGTGGCACACCCTTTTCAAAGAATGATTGGTACTCCGACATAATGGCACTGGAACACATCACCATAAAAGGCGCAAGGGAACATAACCTTAAAAATCTCGACCTCACTCTGCCACGAGAAAAACTAGTGGTGATAACGGGTTTGAGCGGATCAGGAAAATCGTCTCTCGCTTTCGATACTATTTATGCCGAGGGTCAGCGGCGCTACGTTGAATCCCTTTCCGCCTACGCGCGACAGTTTCTCCAATTGATGGAGAAGCCCGATGTCGACTCCATCGACGGACTTTCGCCCGCCATCTCAATTGAGCAGAAAACGTCGAGCAAAAATCCCCGTTCCACTGTTGGCACGGTGACGGAAATTTACGACTATCTGCGCCTGCTCTACGCCAGGGTCGGCAAGGTTTCCTGTTACGGTTGCGGGCGGCAAATCACTTCACAAACCGTGCAACATATTGTGGATCAGGTGCAGGCCATCCCTGTCGGCAAAAAGGTGATGATCCTTTCCCCTGTCGCCCGGAATAAAAAGGGAGAGTTTAAAAAAGAAATTCTGGATATGAAGCGAAACGGATTCGTGCGTGCACGAATCAACGGGGAAGTCCGCTCTCTGGAAGAGGAAATTATTCTCAACAAAAAATTCAAACACACTCTGGAAACAGTGGTAGACAGGCTGGTCATCAAGGAAAAAATGGGCAAACGGCTGGCTGATTCGGTCGAAACTGCCCTCAAGCACGGAGAAGGTTCACTGGTCGTTTCTATTCTTGATGATGATGAAAAACCGCAGGAGTTGTTGTTCAGCGAAAAATTTGCCTGCAGTTATTGCAACATCAGTTATCCCGAACTGGAGCCGCGCTTGTTCTCCTTCAACAATCCGCAGGGAGCCTGCGCCCAATGTGATGGACTGGGAATCAAAATGGTGATTGATCCGGAACTGGTCGTTCCCGATCCCAAGTTGTCCATTCGCGATGGAGCTTTAAAGCCCTGGGAAAAACGCAATTCCATCTATTTCCACCAAATGCTGGATACGATTTCCGGTCATTTCAAATTCAAACTCAGCATCGCGTTTGAGAAACTTCCTAAAAAAGTTAGCGATATTTTGTTGTTCGGTTCCGGTGACGAACCGATAAAATATTATTTTGAAAAGGACGGTAAAAAACAATTCTACACCGACACCTTCGATGGCGTGATCCCCGACCTGGAGCGGCGTTACCGGGAAACCGAGTCCACCTCCAGCCGTGAAGAAATTGCACGCTATATGCGTCCTCTCGCCTGCCATGCTTGCAACGGTGATCGACTGCGAAAAGAAGCGGTCGCGGTAAAAGTCGCCGATCTGAATATCGTCGAGCTCACGGCATTCTCCATTGGAAAAGCCTATCAATTTTTTCAGGAATTGAAACTAAGCCAGCAGGAACATAATATCGCCCGCAGAATCGTCAAAGAAATTAAGGAGCGACTGGGCTTCCTCACCAATGTCGGATTGAACTATCTTTCTCTCGACCGTTCCTCAGGCACTCTATCTGGAGGAGAGAGTCAGCGCATCCGTCTCGCCACCCAGATCGGTTCCAGCTTAATGGGAGTTCTATATGTGCTTGATGAGCCCAGCATCGGGCTGCATCAAAGGGACAACGACCGTCTGCTCAATACCCTCCTCCGCCTGCGTGATCTTGGTAATACCGTCATCGTCGTCGAACATGATGAGGCCACCATCCGTGCTGCCGACTATGTTGTGGATCTTGGCCCCGGTGCGGGAGTTCATGGTGGGGAAACTATTTTTGCGGGCACACCCAAAGCCCTGCTGAAATCGAAAGACTCCCTGACCGGACAATATCTATCAGGCAAGAAAAAGATTCCACTTCCCAAACACCGACGCAAGGGCAATGGCAAAACACTTGACATTCAGGGGGCTCATGAAAACAACCTGAAAGAAATATCGGTGAAAATTCCTCTCGGTTGCTTTGTCTGTGTAACCGGAGTATCCGGCTCAGGAAAGAGCACGCTCACCATTGATATTTTATATAAGGCTCTGGCCCAGCATTTCTGGAACTCGCTGGACAAGCCCGGAGCATTTAAAACAATTCAAGGCATTCAATGGCTCGATAAAGTCATCGATATTGATCAGTCACCGATAGGCAGAACACCTCGCTCCAACCCCGCCACCTATACCGGCATATTCACCCTTGTGCGGGAATTGTTCAGCCAGGTTCCCGAGTCCCGCGCCCGTGGTTACAAGCCGGGCCGATTCAGCTTTAATGTCAAGGGAGGGCGGTGCGAAGCCTGTCAGGGTGACGGTGTCATCAAAGTGGAAATGCATTTTCTGCCTGATGTGTTCGTCACCTGCGAAGTGTGCCAGGGCAAGCGTTTCAACCGCGAAACCCTGGAAATCCTTTATAAAGGGAAAAACATTGCCGATGTGCTGAACATGACAGCGGAGGAAGCAAAGGAATTTTTCACCAACATTCCACCCATCAAAACCAAACTGCAAACCATCACCGATGTCGGACTCGACTACATCCGCCTCGGCCAGCAGGCCACCACATTATCCGGCGGCGAAGCTCAGCGGGTAAAGTTATCGAAAGAGTTGAGCAAGCGCAGTACCGGAAGGACTCTTTATATTCTGGATGAACCGACAACCGGACTGCATTTTGCAGACATTGAGCATTTGCTGAAGGTTCTCGACAAACTGGTTGATGCCGGCAACACGGTTATCATTATTGAACATAATATGGACGTGATCAAAACCGCTGATCATATCATCGACTTGGGGCCAGAAGGCGGAGATGGCGGCGGGCAGGTTCTGGCAGAAGGCACGCCAGAGCAGGTCGCGAAAGTTAAAGCTTCTTTCACGGGAAAATATTTAAAGGAATATCTTTAGCTCCCCCGCTTTTCAGGTTATCACTAAAATTTTTCTTGCATCTCAAAATCATCCTGTGCCAACAACCAGTTGCTATTGTCTTGCAGAACCCATTTTCCCATTGTTATAATCCCCCGCCCCACATTCATGGTCCAGCTGGCAGACAGCAAAACGGTCGACGCATCGACCACTTGCAGACTCACGTCTACACACTTCAAATCTCCTACTCCTGAACCCATAAAAGGACGCCAGAAGGCATCAATCTCAGCAGTTCCTTTAAAGGTGCCCAAGGGTTTGGCTTTGATGACCGCATTTGATTGATAACCTGCCACACAACTCTCCACATCTCCCTTATTAAAGCTCTCAATCCATTTCTGACTGTACTGCAAAACAGAGGGGAGTCGGAGGGAGGGACTTGACTAAACTATCCAGCTATCAGTTATTTGACTTGTTCTCGAGGCGGGCGACGGCGCGGAAGAGCTTTTTCTGTGCTTCGATGAAATCTTCTTCAGAAAGATCGGTTTGGCTCAACAATTTTTCGGCATGGGCGTGGGCACGTTGGGCACGTTCCTGATCGATCTCATGCAAAAACTCTCCGGTCTCCGCTAACACAGTAACCCGATTATCCGTCACTTCCAGATACCCACCGCTGACGACCAGCGCAATGGTCTCGCCATCTTTCTCATAGGACAACTGCCCTGAGCGCAGGTTGGTCAGAATCGGAGCGTGATCGTAAAGAATCCCCAAATCTCCCTCTGTACCAGGCGCGTTGACCTGATCGACCTCTTCGGCGACAAGTAGCTTTTCGGGAGTTACAATGCTGAGTATCAGTTTCTGGCTCATGCTGATTTTTTTTCCAGTTGTTTCTGTTTCTCGAAAACTTCGTCCAGGGTGCCTACCATGTAGAACGCCTGCTCAGAAATATCATCCCCACGCCCTTCGAGGATGGCTTTGAATCCTTCAATGGTATCCTGAACTTTGACATATTTCCCAGGTGAACCGGTGAAAACCTCTGCTACGAAGAACGGTTGCGAGAGATATTTTTGAATTTTCCGGGCACGAGAAACTGCCAGCTTATCTTCTTCCGAGAGTTCATCCATACCCAGAATGGCAATGATGTCCTGCAAATCTTTATAACGCTGCAAAACTTGCTGCACTCCGCGAGCCGTGTTGTAGTGTTCATCTCCCAATACTTCCGGGTCAAGAATCCGTGAAGTGGAATCGAGAGGATCCACCGCCGGGTAAATACCTAACTCAGAAATACGTCGGTTCAATACGGTGGTTGCATCAAGATGCGAGAAGGTGGTCGCCGGAGCCGGGTCCGTCAAGTCATCGGCCGGAACATAAATCGCCTGAACGGATGTGATCGAACCTTTTTTGGTTGAGGTGATGCGTTCCTGCATGTTACCCATTTCGGTTGCCAGTGTTGGCTGATAACCTACTGCGGAAGGAATACGTCCCAGAAGTGCGGACACTTCAGAACCCGCTTGTGAAAACCGGAAAACGTTATCGATAAACAGCAGCACGTCTTTACCGCCCTCATCGCGAAAATATTCCGCACAAGTGAGGCCGGTGAGGCCAACACGCATGCGCGCACCCGGAGGCTCGGTCATCTGCCCGTAGATCAGAGCAGTCTTGTCGATAACATTGGACTCCACCATTTCATGATAGAGATCATTTCCTTCACGGGTTCGCTCGCCCACTCCTGCGAACACGGAGTAACCACCATGCTCGGCACCGATATTACGAATCAATTCCATGATCAAAACGGTCTTGCCCACACCCGCGCCGCCGAACAGTCCGGTCTTTCCACCTTTGAGGTACGGTTCGAGCAGGTCAATAACCTTAATACCCGTTTCGAGCATTTCCATTTTAGTATCCTGCTCATCAAACGCAGGAGCGTCACGGTGAATACTCCATCGGACTTTAGACTCAACCGGAGGCTTCTTGTCTACCGGGTCGCCGACAACATTGAGAATTCTCCCGAGCACTTCTTCCCCAACAGGCACGGTAATGGGAGCGCCTGTATCAATGGCTTCCATTCCCCGAACCAAACCATCAGTGGAGTGCATGGCCACGGAACGAACCGCATTGTCACCAAGGTGCAGCGCCACTTCGCAGACCAGCGTTTCCATTTTTCCGCCTTCTCCCGCACGCTCAATATTGATCGCGTTATACAGGGCCGGCAGAACACCGCCTTCAAACCTCACGTCTACGACGGGCCCCATGACTTGGATGATTTTTCCCTTGTTCATTCCTTCGTCTCCATTAAATTCAGTATCTTCAACGCCATCAACCTTTCAGAGCTTCGGCGCCATTTACGATTTCTATCAATTCTTTGGTGATATAAGCTTGTCGGGCTTTGTTGTAAGTCAACGTCAAGCCATCAATCATTTCACCGGCATTGCGGCTGGCACTATCCATCGCTGTCATCCGTGCCCCATGCTCACTGGCGCTGGACTCCAGAAACGCGCGGTACACCTCAACCGTCATATAACGTTTCAGCAGTTGATCGAGAATTGCCTCTTCATCTGGCTCGTAGATATAATCCACGGCAAATGTGCCATCTTTGTGCGCCAATTTTTCAGGAACAACCGGTAGCAGTTGCTCAACCACGACTTCCTGTTGCATCACCGACTTGAATTCGTTGTACACCATGAAAACCCTGTCGACTTTTTTTTCGGAAAACAATGTCGCAAGGTTTTCGCCAATTCCCTGGGCTTTCAGGTAGTCAAAGTCTTTCGTCCATCCAATGATATCCTGATGGATGTTGACCGGGCGATTCTGAAAAATATCATTGCCTTTTTTACCGGCAACGATCAGAGAGTTTTCATTCTGCACATTATCTTTAAGATATTGGGCCGTTTTACGGATGATGCTACTGTTGAAACCACCGCATAAGCCTTTATCCGAAGTGATGATGAGGAGCAAAGTTCGGTTCCCTTCCCGCACATCCAGCAAAGGATGCAAATCACTATTGCACCGTGCCGCCAAATGATTGAGAACATCCATCATCTTGATCGCGTAAGGCCGGGCCTCGAGAATAGCCAACTGGGCCTTGCGCAATTTCGATGCCGCAACCAACTTCATGGCTTTGGTGATCTGCTGCGTATTTTTTACGCTCTGGATGCGTCTTTTAATTACTTTTAAATTAGCCATATTTTAATTTTTGAAAAGCCCCTTGAATTCTTCGATAGCGGCCTTCACCTGAGCTTCGGTCTCATCATCGAGTTTTTGGGATTTGGCAATTTTATCCATCACAGCCTTATGCTTCTCTTCCATAAAATTGAGCAAACCACTTTCAAATTTTTGAATATCACCTACGGGGATATCGTCGACCAGACCCCGTACGCCTGCAAAGATAGAAATAATCTGTTCAACCACGCTCAACGGCTTGTACTGTCCCTGCTTGAGCAGTTCAACAAGTCGTTCGCCTCGATGGAGCTGTGCTTGCGTGGCCGCATCCAGGTCACTGCCAAACTGCGCGAAGGCCGCCATTTCACGATATTGAGCAAGATCCAAACGTAACTTACCGGCGACCTGCTTCATGCCCTTAATCTGCGCCGCACCACCAACACGAGAAACTGAAAGTCCAACGTTGATCGCAGGACGTACGCCGGAATAAAACAAATCGGTTTCCAGAAAGATCTGTCCGTCCGTAATAGAGATCACGTTGGTCGGAATATATGCGGAAACGTCACCCGCCTGAGTTTCAATGATCGGCAGAGCCGTCATGGAACCTGCTCCCAACTCGTCGCTGACTTTTGCGGATCGCTCCAGCAATCGGGAATGCAAAAAGAAAACGTCACCCGGATAAGCTTCGCGCCCCGGAGGTCGTCTTAACAAAAGAGACAACTGTCTGTAGGCTGCTGCCTGCTTACTCAGATCATCATAAACAATCAAGCAATGTTGTCCGTTATCTCGGAAATATTCACCCATTGCGCATCCGGCATAAGGAGCGATAAACTGCATCGGTGCCGGGTCACTGGCTGAAGCCGAAACAACGATGGTGTATTCCATTGCGCCATGTTCTTCCAGTGTTTTAACCACTCGGGCAACGGTGGACCGCTTTTGGCCTACCGCTACATAAATGCAGAACATGTTCTGCCCTTTTTGATTGATGATCGCGTCAATAGCGACAGCAGTTTTACCCGTTTGCCGATCACCAATGATCAACTCTCTCTGTCCGCGTCCAATAGGAATCATTCCGTCAATAGACTTGATCCCGGTCTGCATGGGCTCATGAACGGATTTCCTATCAATAACGCCAGGTGCAACTCTTTCAATCGGGCCAAACTTTTCTGTTTTGATCGGGCCTTTGCCATCAATAGGCTGTCCCAGCCCATCTACAACCCGACCAATCAGTTCGGGGCCGATGGGAACTTCCATGATGCGACCGGTCCGTTTGACTTCGTCACCTTCTTTAATATTATCGTCACGCCCGAGCAGAACCGCCCCGACGTTATCTTCTTCGAGGTTCAAGACCATGCCAGCGAGTCCACCGGGGAATTCCAGAAGCTCACCCGACATCGCGGCACCGAGACCATAAATGCGTGCAATTCCGTCGCCCACGGAAATCACCCGTCCGGTTTCCTTGAGCTCGATCCCCTCATCAAAGCCTTCAATCTGCTTTTGAATCATGGAACTGATTTCATCGGCTCGTAAATTCACTTATGCTACCTCCTCGTTTTCTATTGTTCGTTTCAATATCTCTAAACGGTTGCGAATGGTGTCATCCGCCACCTGGTCTCCGATGCGCAACATGATGCCGCCAATCAGCGACTCATCCACCTCGGTATCGATCAAAATAGTTTTCCCTAAAATCTTGTTCAGCGCAGCCTTCAAACGGTCCGTGTTGGTCGGGGTCAGCGGATGAGCAGAAATGACATGAACCCGCATCCGGTTCAACCGGCGATCCACCACCTGTTCAAAGTATTCAACAATTTTCCCCAGATACACAATCCTGCCTCTCGCATTGAGCAGGCTCATCAAACTGGATACTTGTTCTCCCACAGCAAGCCGATCACATATTTCCTGAACCACGTTCTTTTTCTTTTCCAAGGAAATGGAAGGATGCTCAAAAAACTTCGCCAGCTGCTTTTCTGTTTTCATAGCCTCGCCAAAGGCTCTTAAGCTTTCCAGAGACTTTTCCAACAGGGTCTCATCCGAAATACTTCCAGACAGGGCCTCGGCATATCTTTTTCCAACCTGATTTTCAAGCATCGTTCAGCCTTAATTTAGCGCGTCAATTTTGACGTTTTTCCAGTTCCTGAATTACTTGTTCAATGGATTCTTCCACAAGCCTTTTCTTGTCCTCTTCGCCCAGAACCTTTTTCAGAAACTTCTCTGTTGAAGCAATCGTTAAAGCCGCCGTGTAACTGCGGATCTCCTGAAGAAGCTTGTTGCGCGAGCTTAGAACTTCCTGCTCTGCGTCTTTGTGCATCTGTTGGACTTTTGCTTCGGTTTCCTGAAGGCTTTTTTCTCGAGCCTTCTTGGCCTCATCATGGGCCAACTGCACAATCGTCTCGGCCTTGCCATGCGCGGCTTTCAGTGTTTCTTCCAGTTCTCTTTTGATTTGCTGCGCATCACCTTTCAGCTTCTCAGAGTCTTCCATATCAGTGCGGATTTTCTTCTCACGCATTTCCAGAGCTTCCAGAATAGGAGGAAAAGCGAATTTCTTGAGAATGAAAAACAACAGCCCAAAAGAAAGTACCGACCAGAAAATCAGCGAACCAAAAACAGAAACCTGTTCAAATTGAGGCATATCCTATCCTTATGAAAAGTTCGTCCAACAACATAGACATAGCGCCCGGCCACTTGGCGTGGTGCCAATGAGCAATGGGGGCAATATTTGCCCGCATAATAAAGCCATTGCAAATTGCCCGGCTCTTCGCCCCTTTACGGCATGATGATAAAGGCGATAACCAGTGCGTACAGTGCAATCGCTTCTACCAGCGCGAAACCGATCCAGCAATACTTTGCTACCCGGGCCTCTGCGTTAGGCTGTCGCCCAACCGTCTCGATGGTTTTCGCGAAAATATAAGCGATCCCCAAAGCGGCCCCGAAAAAACCGGCGGCACACAATCCCATTCCAATTAATGCAGCAGCTTCTGAACCCATTCTACCCTCCTAAGTTTTTGTCAAAAAATAATTAATCGGGATCTCTATTTATCCGGTAATTTTCAGAGATTCCCTAATGCAACTTGATCACATCGCCAATATAAACACAGGTCAGCGTTGTAAAAATATAAGCCTGAATAAATGCGATTGCGATTTCCAATCCGTTAATAACAATCGTAAATCCAAATGGCAACCAACCCAACCAGAGCGGCCCCGTCATAGCAAGCCCGAACAGCACCGCAAGAACGGTATGCCCTGCCGTCATATTTGCAAACAACCGAACCGCAAGCGAAATAGGACGTGCCAGCATACTGATAATTTCAATAGGCACCATTAAAGGAATCATGATCTTGGGAACCCCCGGCGGTACCAGAATTCCAAAAAAATGCGCACCGTGTTTGCCGAACCCAATCACCAGAGTCAGAATAAAGATGCCCATGGCAAAGGCTCCGGTCACCACCAATTGGCTGGTGATGGTGTAGGAGCCGGGAATCAGTCCGATCAGGTTGCAAGCCAGAATAAACAGAAACAGGCTGGCAATGAACGGAACATATTTTTTGCCCTCTTCTTCCCCGATAAATTCATAGACCATACTACGTATGAATTCCAGAGCTATTTCCAGAATACTCTGCAGTTTTCCCGGTATGGGAGAAACCCCCCGGCTCACCACCAGCATGAAGCTTCCGGCAATAACGGCCAATCCCACCCACATCGCTACCACAGCGTTGTTGATGGAAAGATCCAGCCCGGCTATATGAATAGGAATAATATTATGAACTTCGAAATGATGTAACGGACTTTCCATAATCTAAATCTAATCCAAATCAGGAGTTGTTATCGTCGTCTGTGTCGTCGTTTTCTATGGTCAGCAGCATGGCCGCCCGGTAAACATTCAGACTGCCTGCGGCCCCACCCAAAACAACTCCGACCGCCAGGCCCCAAGGCCGGACATCGAAAAATCGATCCACGCCATAACCCAGCATTGCACCGATAAACGTGGCTACCGTCAGCTCAGTTCCCAATCTGAACGCAATCTGCATGCCTTGACGGAAGCCATTGTTTTTGCTCATTAATTTAATGCTCGGGAGGAACTAGCAGGAAATCGCGCTTATCATACCTCAACGTTCTAAGGTTGTCCAAAAAAATATTTTTACGGTTAAAATTTACCAAAATACTTAAAAATTCCCCCTAATTGCCATTTTATCAGGTATTAAACCGGGAACCGGACGCATTTTTTTATTGTGAGTGTGCCTTAAAGGCCCATTCCTGTTCACAACTAAAACTTAATATGGGGGTTTTAGCACTTAATAAGGAAGGGTTCCGTATTCGATTTCATAAGCTTCAAGAGGAATCATATCAATCGCATCCCAAGGGCAACCTTCTAATAACGTGTCCATCGGACCTTTAGTGATGCACTTTTTACAACCGATGCACAGCAAAGGATCTACATGAACACGGTTGAAAACCGGAGCATCCGGGTTCTCGACTTCATACATACAAAGGTCAACCGGACACTCGGTGATGCAGATGGGCGACCCACCGCAACCGGTACACGCATCGTTGATAACAGCCAGTATTTTTGGTTTTCGTTTTCTCTGTACGTTACGCTTGGTTTTCTCTTTGGTGGCCATAAATCTATCCTATCAGTGGGCATCCCAACAATTGTAACAAAATCGTCGGGAATTATAACCCCAATCTATCCTTCATTTCAATATTTTGCAGGATAAAGATTGAGAAAAGTTGCAGGATGCCCCTTGGCCTATACATCCTGTCGCAGACGAGCCAAGAATACCGAAACAAAACCTTGCCGAGGCCCTTTTTAATTTACACCCAAGAGCCGCTGTATTAAGATAAAGGTGGATTTGGGATAAGTTCAAGTCCTTTAAGGAGTTGTGGCTATTCCGCTTTTCCATACCGGGCTGTAAACCGGATCTTTTAAACAAGAAACCCTTCCCTGTATCTTCTCTCCATCATTGGAAGAATAGGTGAATCCAATATTTTTTCCATGTCATTCAAATCTATTCTGGGACAGTCACAGCCTAAAAAAATACTGACCAACGCACTCCAAAACAGCAGTGTCGCACACGCCTACCTGTTTTATGGACCGGAGAGCGTCGGCAAAAAAAAGTTGGCTATTGCTCTAGCCAAAGCTCTCAACTGCAAGGGTACGGATCCCCTGGATGCCTGCGATGAATGCGAATCCTGCCGAAAAATTGAGCGTGGCATCCATCCTGATTTTTTCTATCTCGAACCGGTCAAAAGCACCCCAACCTCCCGGGAAGCCGCAATTAAAATAGAAACAATTCGCGAGCTGCAAAAAAAACTGGGCTTCATGCCCTATGAGGGTAGAACAAAAGTTGTGGTGATCGATTCTGCCGAACTCATGAATCCGCAAGCCATGAATTCCTTTTTAAAAACGTTGGAAGAACCGCCCTCTTCTACTGTGCTGTTACTCATCTCGTCGAATCCCAACAGGATGTTGCCGACTCTGCTTTCGAGATGTCAGGGAATCCAGTTCCACCGGTTAGCTGCTTCAGATATCCAGACGATCATCCAATCCCAGCCTCAAGAGGAGGGGGAACCGTGGACAGAATCGGAACTTGCTTTTCGTGTCCACCGGTCACAGGGAAGCGTAGCTCGGGCGCTGGCTGAAGACCTTGACGAAATAGAAAACTTAAGAGAACAACTGCTGGAGGTTCTGGAGAAAGTGTCCTTTGATCGCATGGATATCGTGTTCGCTTTCGCCAAAGCCTGGGCAAGACATACAGAACAACTGCAACCCGTGTTGAACGAATTATTAGGTTTGATTCGCGATCTGGCCCTTTATCGTTCCGGTTGCGCGCAAACTGATATCCAAAATGGAGATTTATCCGCTAGAATGATACCGATAGCCCAAGCCCGCAGTCTCAAAGCCTGGCTGGATCGATTCACCGCCGTCCGTAATACCCAGATCGCTTTGTCCGGCAATGCCAATGCTCAGTTATTTCTTGAAAATATGCTCATCGAATTTTGTGAGGCCGCATAAAACTTATGAATACCACTGTTGAAGAAAAACCTAAAAATCCTCCGGCCAAGCAACCGCCGAAATTTGTGATCGGAGTACGAGTCCTCGAACAGGTTAAATCGGCACTCTATGATCCGGGTGACTTAAGATTGAAAGTCGGGATGACGGTGATGGTCAACACTCAGCAAGGTTTGAAAATGGGTGTGGTGGCCTCAAACAAAATCCTTAATTTCCGGAAGGACAGTCAAGAGAGCCGGGTATTGCGCATCGCCAATGACAACGATTCCCAAGCGGAAAACCGGATGCGTCAGGTTGAAGAAAAGGCTAAAACTCTGTGCAGCAATAAAATTGAAGAACTCAAACTACCGATGAGCCTGAGCCGAGTAGTGCATCAACCGCATATGAACAAAACGATTTTTTTCTTCACCGCCGAAGGCCGGGTGGACTTTCGCCAGTTGATCCGCGACCTCGCTTCCAACCTACGCCACCGCATTGAGATGAAACAGGTAGGAGTACGTGACGAGGCCAAGGTCATCGGAGGTTATGGAGTGTGCGGGGAAACACTTTGCTGCTCCACCTGGCTGCCTGACTTCACACCAGTGACCATAAAAATGGCTAAAAATCAGGGGATGGCACTCAATCCCAGTAAAATTTCTGGCGTATGCGGACGGCTTATGTGCTGCCTGCAGTATGAACACGATAATTACAAAGTCCTGATCAAAAATCTGCCTCGGATAAACAGCCAGATAAAAACGCCGGATGGTCCCGGCCGAGTCCTTAAAAATGAAATCCTGGAGCAGCGTGTCGTGGTTCTGCTGGAGGATGAAAGCATAATGACCTATCCTCTCGACGAACTACCAAAATCAGAAGATACGCCGAGGCCTCAAAATCCTCAAAATCCTCAAAAACCCTGAAGCTGAAAAACCATTCCATGCCACAAGAAAAGTTTTACATTACTACCCCTATTTATTACGTCAACGATGTGCCGCATATCGGCCATGCCTACACCACCATCGCGGCTGATGTGGTTGCCCGTTACAAACGCCTCGAAGGTTATGAAGTCTTCTTCCTGACCGGTACTGATGAGCATGGACAAAAAGTCCAGCAGGCCGCTAATGACCTGGGGGTGAGCCCACAAGAACATGTCGACAAACTGCATCGGCGATTCAAGGAGCTCTGGGTGCGGCTCAATATTTCCAACAGCGATTTCATCCGCACCACCGAGGAGCGGCATAAAAAATTAGTCCGCGACATTCTTCAGGAACTCCACTCCAAAGATGAAATTTATCAGGACAGCTATGAAGGCTGGTATTGCACACCCTGTGAACGCTTCTGGACCGAGAAAGACCTCGCAGAGGGCAACTGCCCGGAATGCCGACGTAAAGTAGAAAAAATCAAAGAACATAATTATTTTTTTCGCATGGGAAAATATCAGCAATGGCTGGTTGATCGAATTAAAAACGATCCGCATTTTATTCTGCCGACTTCGCGAAGAAATGAAGTGCTCGGTTTCCTGGATAAACCACTTGAAGATTTATGCATATCGCGGCCTAAGTCCCGCCTGCCTTGGGGCATCCCCCTGCCCTTCGACGAGGAATATGTCACCTATGTCTGGTTCGATGCACTGATCAATTATATTTCCGTTCACGGTTCACTGGACGATATCAAAGCATCAGGGTTCTGGCCCGCCGACCACAATATGGTCGGTAAAGATATTCTCACCACGCATGCGGTGTACTGGTCCACCATGCTGAAGGCTATCGGAATGGAACCGCCTAAAAATATTTTTGCGCATGGATGGTGGACGGTGAACGGACAAAAGATGTCCAAGTCTTTGTTCAATGTTGTCGAGCCTAATAATTTAATCGACCAGTTCGGCGTCGATGTCATCCGTTACTTCCTTCTACGCGAAGTACCCTTTGGGTTGGACGGTGACTTCTCGCACAAAGCTCTCATAGGCAGACTCAACAGCGACCTGGCCAACAACCTCGGCAACCTGCTGAACCGAACCATCAGTATGATGAAGAAGTATTTCGATGGAGTCATCCCTACTCGCTCCACGATAAGCGATGAAGATAGTGTCCTAGCAGTCAAATCCAAGGAAGTCATTGACGATGTACGCAAACTTTATGACGAACTGGCTTACAATAAAATCCTGCAGAAGATCTGGGAATTGGTGGACGCTACCAATCAATACATCGACAAGGCTGGCCCATGGAATCTCGTCAAAACTGACGAGGGTAAAGAACGATTAAAAACCGTGATGTACAACTCAGCCGAATCACTGCGCGTGTTGGGAGTTTTGTTGAATCCGTTCATGCCAACCAGCACAGAGACCCTGATGAAACAACTGGGCGTTGAGACTTCCGTTGAAGAACAGGGCATGAAATCCATCAACGAATGGGGTGGACTGAAACCGGGAAGTCAGACAAAACAGGCGAAACAGTTATTTCCAAGAATCGAAGACAAACAGGCAGAAAAAATTCTCGCTGAACTTGCCGCTCCGAAGGAAGAGAAAAAAGATGATCAGATCACCATTGACGAGTTCATGAAGGTGGAACTGCGAACAGGAAAAATTCTCGAAGCGGAGAAAGTTAAAAAATCCAAAAAACTCATCCAACTTAAAGTCGACATCGGCACCGAGACCCGGCAAGTGCTCGCCGGTATTGCCGAAAGCTATGAGCCGGAAGACCTCATTGGCCGAACAGTGATCATCGTTGCCAATTTGAAACCCGCCAAACTAATGGGCATCGAGTCCCAGGGCATGGTGCTGGCAGCAAGCAAGGACGGAAAAATTCTGCTGGCCGGATTCGATCAGGAGCCGGGACAGGGAATACAAGTAAGATGATTATTGATACCCACGCGCATATTGATGTCGCCGATTATGACGAAGACCGCGAAGCGGTGATCGAACGCGCCCGCGAAAGCGGCGTGCAATATATGGTCAATATCGGTTGCGATGTCGAGAGCAGTTACCGCTCCATGGAACTGTCGGAGCAGTATGACTTCATATACGCCACTGCTGGTATCCACCCGCACGATGTCAAGTCCATTGACGCGGATACATACGCCCATTTGCGGCAACTGTTGCTGCACCCGAAAGTCATCGCTCTGGGTGAGATCGGACTCGACTACTTTAAAAATTATTCGCCACAGGATGAACAGCGCACTCATTTCCGCAAACAGATCCAGCTTGCACGGGAAATGAACAAGCCCATTATCATACATAGTAGGGATGCAAAAGAAGATATCATCGCTATCCTCTCGGAGTTTTACCCGAAAGACCCGACCGCACATTCAGGAATTTTCCACTGCTTTTCCGGCGATCAAGAACTGGCCGACAAAGCGCTTGAGATGGGATTCTATATCTCCTTTTCCGGCTCGGTAACTTTTAAAAAAGCCGATGCCCTCAGGGATGTGGCAAAAACTGTTCCGGCAGACCGTCTATTCGCCGAAACCGACTGCCCTTACCTGACCCCCGTTCCGCACCGGGGCAAACGTAATGAACCAGCCTATGTGAACTTCACTGCCGAAAAACTCGCAGAAATTCGCGGACTGGAAATTGAAGACGTGAAACGCACCATGGCCCTCAACTTTTTCGAACTGTTTGGAATCGGGGAGAACGCCAAAACCGGAACAGTATCTTATAAAATTCGCAACTCGCTTTACCTGAACCTGACGCAACGATGCACAGCGGATTGTTCGTTCTGCACCCGACTGACCCGGCCCGTCGTCCAGGGTTACAACCTGAAACTGGATCGAGAACCGACCGCGAAAGAAGTCTGGGAATCCATCGACGATGTTAAAAAATATGAAGAGATCGTGTTCTGTGGGTTTGGCGAGCCAACATTACGACTGGATGTTGTTAAGGAGGTCGCGAAAAAAATAAAAGACGCCGGGGGACGCGTGCGGCTCAACACCAACGGCCACGGCAACGTCATCAACAAACGCAATATTCTCCCTGAACTGTCAGGGTTGATCGATGAAATTTCAGTGAGTCTCAACACCGATACCTCGGAGGCCTATGACGAAATCTGCCAGCCTCTGCCCATGTTCAAGAACGGTATCTATGCGAAAATTAAAGAGTTCATCGCCGAAGCCAAAAAACATATCCCGGAAGTGCAAGCAACCATCGTCACACACCAAAAGGATGTCGATGAGGCTCAGTGCGAAGATATTGTCAACAAAGAGTTCGGAGTAAAATACCGAGCGCGAAGATACAATATTGTGGGTTGAAATAAACTATGGAAAACACGAACACCGACAAAGCCGCTTCCCCGTCACGGGGTGGCTTGGGCTGGGTTTCGCTCGGTGCGGGCTTAGCCGGATTGAGCGTTATGCTCGGCGCGTTTGGTGCACATGCTTTAAAAGCCCAATTGACCGAAAAAAAACTCGCCACGTTTCACACCGCTACCGACTACCTAGGCTACCACGCTCTGGCGTTGATCGCCATTGGCATCCTGATGCAGGTTCTCGGTGACGAACTCCGCCCTAAACTGCAACGCTCGGCCCGATGGATCAGCGCGGGCACTGTTTTATTCAGCGGCAGCCTTTATGCTCTCACTTTCGATGGACCGCGCTTTTTTGGTCCCATCACTCCCTTAGGCGGACTCAGCTTTATGATCGGCTGGTTCACTCTAGCATTTTGCCTGTATAAATATTCCCGCACCCGAGGCTAGCTGGTAGAACCTGACTTCAAGTGCGGTACCGCTCTTTTCAGCAATGCTTAATGCTTCATCCCATGAGTCCAGGAGCCGGTGTTGCCCGCATCAGAAATGGTGTTAATTTCACAAACGGTATAAAGTGGGCAACTTCCCATCAAATCGGTTGCCAGAGGCACAATCCCTACTACTGCCAGCAAGATGCCCAGTGTCCCCATTGTAAAAACACCGTAGGAAATCAAAACAACTCCCAGAATGACCCGCAAAGTTCGATCCAGCGTACCTAGATTTTTTGTAAACATGACGTCCTCCTTGGTTAGATGTCAGGGGGTGCCACCGCTTTTCTTAGAGTGCTTGGGTAAAGGATTCGAAAAACGGCTGTAGTAGTGAAGGCACCCCCCCTTTTTTTTGTTTCATGGACGGGTGAACAATTTACTCACCTACTACTTAATGATAGGATGGGGAGACCTGAATAGGTATCGTGGCAACTGGGATTTAGAGGGTCGTATTTTTTGCTACAAAATAAAAAAGGCCCGGGATAACCCGGGCCTTTTTTCCTTATCCATCATTGAGAAAAATAGTTCCTGCTAATGGCAGCTACCCATGCCCCGTTTTCCCAGGTATTTTTGATGGTAGTCTTCCGCAATATAATATTCCGGAGCTGCGGTGATTTCCGTAACGATGGCTGAGCCAAAGCGACCGGACTGATCGGCCTTCTCCTTCGATGCTTTGGCCGATGCTTCCTGTTCCGGCGAATGAAAATAAATCGCCGAGCGGTATTGGGTGCCCCTGTCCGGGCCCTGCCGGTTTAAAGTCGTCGGATCATGACACCCCCAGAACACATCAAGCAAAGCATCATAAGAAACCTTCGAGGGATCATACTCCACCCGCACAACTTCAGCGTGTAGGCTCTGCCCGGTGCAAACATCTTCATAGGTGGGGTTCAAAGTAGTACCGCCGGTGTAACCGACTGAAGTGGATGTCACGCCCTCAGTCTTTTGAAAAGTCAGTTCCACTCCCCAGAAACATCCCGCACCAAAAGTAGCGACTGCCATATTGTTCTCCTAACTGCGGCTGGTGATTTCGATCAGGTGATACCCGAACGAAGTCTGAACGGGACCATGTACGGCTCCAACTTCTTCATTAAACACAACCGTGTCGAATTCCGGAACCATCTGGCCGGGGCCGAAGGAGCCGAGGTCGCCGCCCTCTTTTCCTGAGGGACATTCGGAATGCTCTTGCGCCATTTCGCCAAAGTCCGCACCTTCTTCAATTTTATTTTTCAAATCCTTGCAGGCTTCCTCAGATTTGACCAATATGTGTCGAGCTGTTGCCTGGGTCATAAAAAACCTCCCTTCTATTTTTGGTTATAAACTTTGTAATAGTAGCCCAGCAGAAACAGAGCCATAAACGCTAAAGCAGTAAAATGTGGCATGTACTTCACAGAATACCAAGTGGGAGAAAAACGCACCGTGCCGTTAATCTCCCCAGAATAATGTTTTAGCATTTCTCCATATTCTATCATCAAGCGGACGAGAAAACGATCCTGTCCCTGATTTTCTCTCCGAAAAACACGGACCTCAAAGTTCTTTTCTTCACCACCGTACAGGGTGAATCCCCTCAGGCCGGAAAAATCCGGCGTTTCTATGCCGGGTGGCAGTAACAGCATCATTCTCATATTCTTAAGAGAATCAGAACGGTTCTGGAGAAAAACCTTCAATATGGAAGAGTCCGAATCGGTTGCCGACTCCAGACTTCCCTCCACTTGGGACACCACCGGCTCCTTGAAAAAAAAGGAGCCCGTCGCCAGAATCGATTGCAGGGGCCCGCTATTCGGATGCGTCCAATATTCCACCATGGCGGTCAAGGGATACCGACCCACCCGCATGCCCGGGGGATGGCTGTCATTTTCAAGAGTGATGCTTTGGCCCGTATCAAGACGCATGATCTTCGACAACATAGACATCGAGTGGTGAAAATGGAGCATCGGGCGGACATGATAAACCGGCTGGAAACCGGAATTCTTGAGAGTCAACGCCAGCTTTACGTTTCCGACATCATCGCCCTGATTCTGGATGGAGACAGCAAGCGGTTGTGCCTGAGCAGAAGCAACCGGCACAACCATAGTAACAAGAAGTATTATTCTGCAAAAAAATGACAGCTTTTGAATGGAACACCAAGCATAGAGTGTATTTTTGGCTAATTTTATAAGAAATTGATAACAGGCTGGTTTCCTCTATCTACTTTATTTTTAGATAGTTTTAGACGTTCAATAGATTCCATCATTTCACCAAATCCGCCCCGGTAGAAAATTTCAATCATAGTCAAACAGCTAATAGTTTAGGGGATTTATTTCTGCTATCAGATAATTTTAAGATTGATTAGAGATCAACCTAAACAACTTAAAATTTTATCTCTTAAGGAATTGGGGTCCACAGGTTTTATAACATAATGACGGATTCCAGACCCAGCTGCTTTTACTACCTGTTCCTTTTCACGTACACTGGTAAGTAAAATAAAGGGGATTTCTGAAAAACCCGGGTTAGACTTAATAGAGTTAAATAGCTCTACTCCGTCCATATTAGGCATTAACCAGTCGGATATAATTAAATCTATTCTCTTCATGCCCGGCACGGGTAGAAGGCGACAAAGACGTGGTATTTTTCCTAAACCTTCGTGCCCGTAACGGGTAATCTCGGGTTGAGCAAAGGTCTCGGAGAAAAGAGGCGGGTAAGATTCAAAAAAATGGGTTCAAACGGAAACTTCCTTGACCTGGACTTCGACCTTGAGTTGCTCGGTACCGCCACCCTTAAAAATGGTTCCACTTACGGGTGTGGCATCCCGATAGTTTCTTCCGCAGGCAGTGCGCACATGATCCTGCGCCACCATGCAGCCATTGGTGGGATCAAATCCACGCCAGCCTAAATATGGAAGATACACCTCAGCCCAGGCGTGAGAGGCATCGGACTGAATTTTGTTTTCGTAATCGCCTCCCGTATAAATATAGCCCACCCGGTATCTCGCTGGAATGTTCAGCAGGCGACACAGGCAAATGAATAAGTTGGCGAAATCCTGACACACACCCTTTCGTATTGAGAAAACATCAAACGCCGTGGTTTCCAAAAATGTGATGCCGGGAACATAGGAAAAGTCTTCATAGATTTTCTTATTAATATCCATAAGGCTATCGATCAGATGGGAATCGTTTCGTTCCACAAAACTCATAGCGAAATCATTCAACTGCCGCAATTGCGTTTCCGGGAGCTCGGGAGGCAGCAAGTAGGGAAGCATCATCTGCCGTTGCCAGGGCATCCACATCAGCGGAATCTGGGAGCGCCGCATTGCCGGACTATGGTCATCCAGGGGAACGGCGTAGACTTTTACCCGACTTTTCATTTTAATCAAAAGCTGCGGGTAGGTTTTAGTGATGTCGTAATAAATTGAATGGTTCGCAAACACATCTTCAAATGGCAACATTTCGCCGTCGACCGAAAGTTCCAGTGTGGCCTGCACCACCTCCTGAATTGCATCTTCCACCGGTTGTAGGCGAAAGGTATGAGAGCTATGTTCTACAGGGACGGAATATTTGTATTCGGTAAGGTGGGAAATATCGTAAAACCGGTAACTTAATGGAATACCATCCAAGTCATGAGTTAGAGACTTTATATTGATGATATTCGAAAAACTTTCGCTGACAACATCCTCCTCCAGGGCAATGGCTTGTACGCTTGTTTGGGATTGCTCCTGCTGCTGGGAAACAAACAGTTCCATTTCTTTGTCTACATCTTCTTTTTCCGCCAGGGAATTTTTGGATTCGATAGGCAGTGCCTGGGTTTTTACTTTAGCAGGAAAGCTGTCCCAGTAAATGGCCCCCCTTCGAGTGATGATGAGTCGTCCAGGCTCCATAGGATCAAAGGGAATCTCATCGAACTGAAAGGATGTGACCATGAAAACAGTGCGTAGAGAATCGCGAGGGTCTTCCAGATCGAGACAAACCAGATCAGACTCGAAAATGGGCGGTTTTTCGGAAGGCAGTACTCTATGAATATAAAGGTTGCTCTCCGAGTTTTTCCCATGGTAAACAGCCATACTTCTGCCATCACTAATAACGAAGTCGGCGCTTCCCATTCCGTCCAACTGCTCCATCCAGGCTAAAAGCTCGTTACCTTCGATGTCAGTCAAGGCTTTCGCGGACGATCCCATTAATTTACCCAGCAAGAAACAGAACGCAAGTTCGGAATCGGTTTTGCCCACGGGTTCCAGAACACCAGACGGATCGGTATGAAGTTCATTCAGAGCACCCAGATCCAACTGACCGTTGTGCAAGAAAAGCCAGTCATAGCCACCAAAACTGCGCCGAAACGGTTGGCTGTCGTGCTGGGTATATTGTCTGCCGACCCCTTTCACCTTGCACATAAACATGGTGGAACGGAAACTGGTTCCATCCTTAAGTGTATCCAGCAGGGTCTGGGTATCCTTGGCCATGCCATCCTTCACAATGGAGGCACCATAGTCATCATTGGGATACCAGCCAAATCCCCAACCTGGAGTTTTTAGAGCTTTGGAATCATCACCGGTTGGGAATGAAATGGAAGGGGAACCCATACAGTCAAAATTAAGTGCTAGAATTTCTCCGAACATTTCGCGTTTCGATATTATTGTTAATAATTGAAAACAAATACCGCCAATATTCTGCTTCTACAGTTTTTATTTTATAATAACTAGCACAAACTTAGGCCGATAAAAACAACCCTTTTTGTTTCAATATAATAATCTATTATGGCAAGAGCTACCCACACCGATGAGCGGAATATTTCTGCTATCGGATGATCCCCCTGATGCCACAGATAGTCAGGCTTCATCCCACTCCCCTTAACTACTTGATCTTTTTTTTCTAAGGTCTAATGTGTGAGGGAACTCCGGGTTAATCTCGACAGGAGGGATATTACATTTATCAGGCGAATGCCCCATAGCCTGGAATCGGGAAAGGCATCGTGCTTCGGCCGCCTGCTCATTTACGGGAAGGTCTTCCTCATTACGTCCACCCTGATGTTCGACATGATAGGTACAACCTCCAATGGATCGGTTGTAGCGGATATCAATGACATCAAAAACAAGCGGGGAGTTAATAGGAAGCGTTGGGTGCAGACCGGACGGGAAAGACCATGCTTTAAATCTTACACCGGCAATAAACGTCCCATTTTCAGAAGTTGGTTTCAAAGGAAGGCGGCGACCATTGCAGGTAACGACATAATGAGAATCAATAAACCCTTCTATTTTTACCTGCAGGCGTTCCACCGCCGCATCCACACCCCGGCTCACAGCTCCCTGATAGAGTTCTTCTCCCATGACATTCCACGACTCAAGCGCCATTCTTAATTCTAATTTGATAGAACCAATTTGGGTCGATCCGTATTTCGGAAACCTGAATTCTAAAAATGGCCGGAACCAGTCCAACTGAAAAGAATATCCGTTTGAGTTCAACATCTGAATCACGTCGGATAAATCCTCCCATAGTCGTTGAGGAAGCATGAACTGATCGTGCAAACGGGTTCCCCAGCGGATCAGCTTATAACGATAAGGTGTTTTCCAGAAACAGGCGATGCATGCCCGCACCAAAAGCGTCATGAGAAGACTCATCTGAGGATGAGGAGCCATTTCAAATCCGCGCATTTCTAACAGGCCCAACCGCCCCGCATCGCTGTCAGGACTATAGAGTTTATCGATGCAAAACTCCGCTCGATGAGTATTGCCCGTTAGGTCAGTAAGTAAGTTGCGGAACAACCGGTCGACCAGCCAATGAGGTACTTGTTCTTTCTCACCAATTTGGTCAAAGGCGATGTCAAGCTCATAAAGCGCTTCATGTCGCGCTTCGTCTATACGAGGCGCCTGACTCGTTGGCCCAATGAACATAGATGAAAAAAAGTATGATAATGATGGGTGGTTTTGCCAAAAGAGTATTAAACTTTTGAGCAAATCCGGACGCCGTAAAAAAGGACTGTCTTCCGGAACTGCCGCCCCAGTGACAAGATGATGTCCTCCCCCGGAGCCTGTGCGCCGCCCGTCCGGTTGAAATTTATCGGGAGTGAGCCGTGCCAACCGGGCTTCTTCGTAAATGGTTTGCATGATGACAACCAACTCGTTCCAACTTCCGGCGGGCTGCATATTGATCTCTAATACCCCAGGATCAGGAGTGACCTTAAAGTTCTGAATCCTGTGATCGGTAGGCGGACCGTATCCTTCCAGGATAACCGGGGTGCCCAGTTGTTTGGCAACATTCTCAATGTGCCCAACCAATTCCAGAAAATGTTCGATATGTGAAATTGGAGGCAAAAACAAATGCAACTTACCTTCCCGGCTCTCCGTACATAGTGCGTGTCGGACCAAGCCCATGGGGTCGTTCTCGAAGGACTTAGAGCTTGCCGCTTTTACTTCCTCCGGCGTTAAATCCACAAAGCGATACGCCATAGCTGAAAGCTCGCCAATTTGCTGAAAAGGATCTCTTTTTGCAAAAGTTTCTTCTTCCGTTCCCGGCACAAAGGGCAAACTGTGCAACGGCAAGCGCAATCCTATTGGAGAATCGCCAATGGCTAAGATGAGACGATCCGAACGAAACTTCCAAAAGTTGCTGATCCATTGTTTTTTTTTCTGCGAATAAGTCAGGGGCAACACATAACCCACCGGATCGGCGAGATGGCTATCCAGCATTTTTTGCAGGCGTTTTCTTTCGGTTTTTTCAAACAAATCTGTTTTATAGATATCACCCTCGATGGGCAACCGGTTTTCCTTCCAAAGATAATACCCTGCGTCTTCTCTTGCAGGCAAAATAGCCTTATCAGGAATGCCCATGGATTGGGCTAGACGAGACATAAACTGTTCTGCGGTTTTAACATCGTGACCGTAATCCTTGCCAGACTCCGCCAACAATGAGTTGTCTTTCCAAATAGGGTTGCCGTCTTTCGACCAATAACAATTAAACGACCAGCGGGGCAATATTTCTCCCGGATACCATTTTCCCTGTCCGTGAAACAGCAATCCGCCCGGGGCAAAGCATTCTTTTAACCTTAAAAGCATATCGCTGCCGCGTTCTTTTTTCCCTTTGCCCAACGCCTCAATCTTCCATTCCGCGCTTTCGCGGTCATCAACAGAAACAAACGTGGGTTCCCCACCCATTGTAAGACGCACGTCATGCTCATCCAAATCACAATCCACCTTTTGCCCTAAGGTATTGATTTCGGCCCATTGCTCTTCGGTGTAAGGCTTAGTCACGCGGCAGTCTTCTTCGATGCGAACGATGGACATTTCAAAGTCCATATTGGCCTCGCAAGCTTCCATAGATCCGGTAATGGGCGCCGCGCTGGATGGGTTGGGGGTGCAACATAAGGGGATATGCCCTTCGGCGGCAAAATTCCCGGAGGTTGGATCGAGTCCCACCCACCCCGCTCCTGGCAAATAGACCTCTGTCCAGGCGTGCAGATCCGTCACATCTTCCTGCGGCCCCGGCGGTCCATCAAGAGCTTCGACATCGGATTTTAGTTGAGCCAGATAGCCCGATGAAAAACGGGTAGCCAGACCACGGTGGCGAAATATTTGGCATAAGAGCCAAGCCATATCTCTGCACGAACCGGATTTTAGCTGAAGAGTTTCCTCACAGGTTTGAATTCCCGGTTCCATACGAATGACATACTTTAAATATTTGTTCACCGCCCGGTTGATGTTGACTAAAAAATCATTAGTCGTATTTTCCTTTTCAGGCAAGGTTTGAAGAAGCTGATTGAGTAGTGGTCCATTTTCTTTAACCTCCAAATAAGGCTCCAGCTCATCTGCCAACCAGGGCTCGTACTTGAAAGGAAACGCCTGCGCATAATCCTCTAAAAAGAAATCAAATGGATTGAAAGCGCGTATATCGGCTACAAGATCTACTTCAATCTGAAACGCCTTTACCTTTTCAGGGAAAATAACGCGGGCCAGAAAATTCCCAAAAGGATCCTGTTGCCAATTGATAAAATGTTTTTTTGGTGAAACTTTTAAAGAATACGATTGAATGTGGGCCCGTGTATGGGGAGCGGGTCGTAAGCGGATCGTTTGCGGCCCAAGCCTGGTGGGTTTATCGTATCGATAACGGGTCAAATGATATAATGCAACCTTAATTGCCATAATGTTACAAGTTACAGTCTCTTAGAAAGATTTCAATTAATAATAACCCCACCCCTATTGCAAACAACAAGTCATTGATATTGATTCTGGTACTGAACTCCGTAACGATTGTTGTCTGTCATTTGCTTGATCGCGAAAAAGTTTTCGTGAACCGCTTCGCCCAGTTCGTTCAAGTCAGATTGGACACCATCCAGAAATTGATGCAGCCCCATTGACATGACTTCGCTCACGCTGGAGTAATTGAGTTTTCCGGAAAGTTTTCCAAACTGCCTCTCCATTTCATTGTTGAAAGTACCCATTGGTGTACCCATGATTCTGGACAAGGCCTGCTCCGCGTGGTTGACGCAATATAGAATTGACCTGGGAAATTCCCGGTCAAAAACCAGAAAATCAACAATATTCTCCGGGCTGATCAGGTTGAACCTTTTCCTGTACATTTCGAAGGAGCTTGTAGATTTTAAAAGTGCCGACCATTGAACACTGTCCATGGAAGAACCGACATAATCTATTCTGGGCAGGATAATAAAATATTTAACATCCAGTATCCGCGATGTTTTATCGGCTCTTTCAAGAAACCTCCCTAACTGGGCGAAATGCCAGCCCTCGCCACGGGACATGGTGGTATAGGCAATTCCCATGATCAAGTGGCTGGTCATTTTGATATCAGAATAAAATTTGTGCGGGTCTTTAAAAGCTTTAAAGCTCGTTCCCATTCCGGCAACTTCAAGATAGAGCTTGTTGATCATTTTCCATATCTCAGAAGGGATTACCTCCCTGATGGACCTTGCGCTTTCCCTAGCAGCAGTCAGGCAGGACTTGATGGAGTGCGGGTAAGCGTTGTCAAAGGTGTGAAAAAACATTACATTTTCCCGGGTAGGAGAACCAAACTTTTCGGAAAAATATTCATCATCTCCCGTAATATCCACCAGCGGTTTCCATGCATTGGGGTCTTCTCTTAAAGAAGGCAAATCCAAAATCATATGCAACTGGGTTTCAATCAGTCGCGCAATATTCTCCGCCCGCTCCAGATAACGATTCATCCAAAAAATTGAATTTGCAACTCGACTTAACATAGCCCTCTTCTTACCAGAATCTAAATTGGTTCATATGCTAGAACCCAGGTGTCTTTACTGCCCCCGCCCTGGGACGAATTCACCACGAGAGAGTTTTTCTCCAATGCGACCCGGGTTAATCCCCCGGGTAAAACATAAATTTCATCCCCATAAAGAACATAGGGACGAAGGTCAATATGCCGACCTTCAAAATGATCTTTTACGATTACAGGAACACGGGAAAGCTGAACCACCGGCTGGCCAATATAATTGCGGGGTTCCCTTTGGATATTTTCGATCATTTGCTGCTGTTGCTCTCTGGTAGAAAAGGGGCCGATCAACATCCCATATCCTCCCGAACCATGGGTGGTTTTAACAACAAAGTCTGCGATATTATCGATAACATGTTGACGCTCTTTTGCATCCTCACACACAAAGGTCGGGACATTGGGAATGATAGCGTCTTCGCCAGTGTAATATTTTATGATTTCCGGAACAAATGAATAAATCGCTTTGTCATCTGCAATACCCGCCCCCGGGGCATTGGCCAATGCCACCTTTCCCGCACGGTAGGATTGCATGATCCCCGGAACCCCCAGCAATGAATCCGGGTTGAAAACGGTCGGGTCCAGATATTCATCATCAATCCGCCTGTAAATGGCATCTACCTTTTCAAAACCCTTTGTGGTCCGCATATAGACAAAATCATCCATAACTACCAGATCCTGGCCCTCAACCAGTTCCTCACCCATTTGTTGAGCCAGAAACGAGTGCTCAAAATAAGCTGAGTTATGAATGCCGGGAGTGAGGATGACGATGTTGGGCTTCATTACTGAATCGGGGATCAGATTGCGAAGCATATCAGAAAGGCGGCTGGCATAGTCGTCAACCGGTCGAATCGGCAAAGACTCGAAAACAACCGGGAGAGTTTGCTTCATAACCGTACGATTACCCAGCACATAAGAAACGCCAGAAGGGCAGCGCAGGTTGTCCTCGAGAACAAAAAAATTCCCCTTATCATCTCTTACAAGGTCGATCCCGCTTATGTGGCACCAAATCCCTTTTGGCGGTTTCAATCCCTCGCATTCTTTGCGATATGCTACAGAGGACAGGATGAGTTCCTTAGATATCACTCCATCTTTAATTATTTTTTGATCGTTATAAACATCATCAATAAACTTATTGAGAGCGAAAACCCTTTGCGTCACCCCCCGCTCAATCAAGTTCCAGTCGCTAGCATTGATGATCCGGGGAATGATGTCGAAGGGAAAAACTTTTTCCAGCCCTTTTGTATCCCCATAGACCCCAAAAGTAATTCCCATCTGCATAAAAGCCGATTCAGCAGCTTTTTGTCGATTAGATAATTCTCTTTTGGAAAATGAGTTGATTCGATCGACCAATTTTTTGACTTCAGCTCTAGGTTGGCCGGATGCCTCAAAAAATTCATCGTAGAAATTTTCTGGATTGTAGGAGTCGAAATTCATTTAAAAGTCACGATTGGAAAATTAAACATAGTTTTCCATCCCAAGAAAACCTGTTTGCAAATCTGAGTTTGAATATTTGCATTGTACCGCATTCTACCCCCTAATCCTATTGATTTTACGTGGGTAAGCCCCCAACCGGAAGACGATTCATCCCACCAAGGGAATGAGAATTCCTGAGTTTCTAGACAGCAGAACTCAGTCCTTAATATTCTGATTTGTAGTAGTTGAGCACGGAGAGTGTCCACCCACTAATTAATCGGACTTGACCTGCAAAACTTGTTATCATTGAGTTTACCGTCCAATAATATCAGGAGAACCATTATGGATTTTCTAATGACCCCGCTAATATTACTCGCCGTCCTGCTTTTCAGTACGTTTAAGGTATTGCGTGAATACGAAAGAGGAGTGATTTTCCTGTTCGGAAGATTCTGGAAGGTCAAAGGTCCGGGAATCATCATCGTTGTGCCCGGAGTCCAGAAAATGGTCAAGGTCAGTTTGCGCACCGTGGTCATGGATGTTCCGCCTCAGGACATCATCACCAAAGACAATGTAACGGTGAAGGTCAATGCAGTGCTTTATTTCCGTGTCGTCGATTCCAAAAAAGCGATTATTGAAGTGGAAGACTATCTGTACGCAACTTCCCAGCTTTCGCAAACTACTTTGCGAAGTGTTTTGGGGCAGAGCACCTTGGACGACCTGCTCTCCAACCGAGAAGAGATCAACGCCCATCTGCAAAAAGTCATTGATGAGCAAACAGAGCCTTGGGGAGTTAAGGTCGCCAATGTAGAAGTCAAAAATGTCGACCTACCGCAGGAGATGCAACGCGCTCTGGCAAAACAGGCAGAAGCCGAGCGTGAACGACGAGCTAAAGTCATCAACGCTCTGGGTGAGTTTGAAGCGGCACAGAAAACCTGTGATGCCGCCGACCTGATCGGCGCTCACCCGCCAGCATTACAACTGCGTTTTTTTCAGACACTGCTGGATCTTTCAAGCGGTGACGGCACACATACTTATATCCCTATTCCCTTTGACCTCTTCGATTCACTGCGCAACAAAGGCAAGGATACCTGATCCGATTTTAATTGACGGAAGTTAACTCTCGCTTTTCTGAATAACTGCTTTCCATGACCGGCCCTCTTCTGGCAAAACGAAACTGAAGAACCATGGCATAGAGTGCCGGAAGAATGATCAAATTCAATAATGTCGCGGAGACCATTCCTCCCACCATTGGCGCAGCAATCCGTTTCATCACTTCAGAGCCAGTGCCGGTTCCTATCATGATAGGGATGAGTCCGCCTACCGTAGAAATGACTGTCATCATGATGGGACGAATCCTTGAAGAGGCTCCTTCCAAAACCGCTTTCAGCACATCCGTGGAATTTTTTATTTCACCAAGGGCCATGCGTTTTTCAAAAGTCTGATTCACGTAGACCAGCACCAGAACACCGATTTCCGTCGCCACCCCGGCAAGCGCAATGAAACCCACCGCCACAGCAACACTCAAATCGTATTCCAGATAATACAAAATCCAGACCCCTCCAATTAACGCCAAAGGGAAGGAGAGCATAACAATAACCGTCTCGGCAATTCTTCTAAAATTCAAATACAGCAACAGGAAAATGAGCAACAAGGTCAACGGCACCACAGCCTTCAGACGTTCCTTGGCACGCTCCATATATTCATACTGGCCGCTCCATAGCAAGCTGTACCCGGGAGGAAGCTCCAGTCCCTCATTGACAATTATTTTCGCCTGTTCCACATAGGTGCCCACATCAATATCTTTCAAGTCGATATATATCCAGGCATTGAGCCGGGCATTTTCGCTCTTTATGACAGGCGGACCTTTTTTGATGGAGATTTTGGCGACCTGTGCCATTGGAATATGCTCCCCACCCGGTGTGGGAATCAGCACTCGCTGTAGTTTGTCCAAGTCATCTCTGAGTCCGCGAGGATAACGGACATTGACCGGATAACGTTCCCGTCCCTGGATGATGGTCGACACGTTCATGCCGCCGATAGCAGTCTGGATGACATCCTGAATATCGCCGACCGTAAGTCCATAGCGGGAAGCCTCTTCCCGGTTAATTTCAAAATCAAAATAGTTCCCCCCCACAACCCGTTCTGCAAACACGCTGGCAGTCCCCGGAATATTTTTTATAAGGCGCTCCACTTCCTTTCCCAGTTTTTCCAGCACAACCAAATCATTTCCGGCAATTTTAATACCAACAGGGGTCTTGATTCCCGTAGACAACATGTCAATGCGATTCTTAATTGGCATGGTCCAGATATTGGTGACACCGGGAATCTTTAAAGCCGCGTCCATCTCCTCAATCAACATTTTAGTGGTCATACCTTCTCGCCATTCCGATTCCGGCTTCAAGGTGATGCTCGTTTCCACCATGCTGAGAGGAGCAGGATCGGTCGCCGTTTCCGCGCGTCCTATTTTCCCGAAGACATGATGCACTTCTGGAAAGGTCTTAATAATTTTGTCCGTTTGTTGCAGAAGCTCTTTCGCCTTGGTGATCGAAATTCCCGGCAGGGTGGTGGGCATGTACAGCAAATCCCCTTCATTCAATTGAGGCATGAATTCGGAACCCAGCCGCTGTAAGGGAATAGTGGTCACGACCGCCAATAGCAACGCGAGAACCACCACCAGCACCTTCATCCTCAACGCAAGCCAGATGAAAGGTTTGAACAACCAGATGAACAAAAGGTTGAGAGGATTGTACCGTTCCGGCAGAATACGGCCGCGAATAAAATATCCCATCAAAACCGGAATCAAAGTGATCGAAAGAATCGCGGCGCTGGCCATGGAGTAGGTTTTGGTGAAAGCCAGAGGAGAAAAAAGGCGCCCCTCCTGCGCCTGAAGGGTGAAGACAGGAAGAAATGATACCGTAATGATCAACAGGCTGAAAAACAGTGCCGGCCCGACTTCTGAGGCGGCTTCATAAATAATCTGCCAATGGTCTTTCTTCCCGCGATCGCGCTCCAGATGTTTGTGCACATTTTCAATCATGACTATGGCACCATCGATCAACGCGCCGATAGCAATTGCAATACCACCCAGAGACATGATGTTGGCGTTCAATCCCTGCTGATTCATAATAATGATGGCCATCAAAACGCTTAAAGGAATGGTGATGATCGCGACCAATGCCGACCTTAGATGCAGAAGAAACAAAATGCAGATGATGGATACAACAATACCTTCTTCGATCAGCTTTTCTTTCAAATTGTCGACCGCTCTTTCTATCAACCCCGAACGGTCGTACATCGGAACAATTTCCACCCCCTCCGGCAAACCAGACTTTAAAGATTCCAGTTTATTTTTAACGTTCTGGATAACTTCCAAAGCGTTTTCTCCGAATCTCTGGATGACAACACCACCGACCACTTCACCCTCGCCGTTCAAGTCAACGATTCCTCGTCTCAGCTCCGGCCCCAGACGGACACGAGCAACATCGCTTATCAAAACAGGTGTTCCCTTTTGATCCACCCCCAACGGTATGCTCTTGATATCCTCCAGATTCTTGATGTAGCCCAGGCCTCGAACCATGAATTCTGTCTCAGACATTTCCAGCAAACGCCCGCCCACATCATTGTTGCTTCGTTTGATAGCCGTCACGATTTTGTTCAAGGGCAGGTTGTAGGCCGCTAATTTATTAGGATCAACCTCAACCTGGTATTGCTTGACATAACCGCCAATGCTGGCAACCTCTGAAACTCCCGGAACGGTTTGCAGTTCATATCTTAGATACCAGTCCTGGATAGAACGCAATTCAGACAAATCGTAGGTTCCGGTTTTATCTATCAGCGCATATTCAAAAATCCATCCAACACCCGTGGCATCTGGCCCCAATGTCGGGCTGACTTTTGGAGGTAAACGCCCGGACACAAAATTCAACTGTTCCAGAACCCTGCTTCTGGCCCAGTACATATCCGTTCCATCTTCAAAAATGATGTATACAAAGGAAAGACCAAAAAATGAATATCCCCGCACCACTTTCGCGAAGGGAACAGAAAGCATTGCGGTCGTCAAAGGGTAAGTGACCTGATCCTCTACAATTTGAGGCGCCTGACCAGGGAACTCAGTGAAGAGAATAACCTGAACATCACTCAAATCCGGGATGGCATCCAAGGGCGTACGACTCATGGAGTAGAAACCCCATGCAGTCACGAAAACGGCAACCAAAATCACCAGAAAACGGTTCTTTAAAGAAAACCCGATAATATGTTTTATCATAACGTTCACCTGCTAAATGGCTGCCTTTTAGCTCTTCGGCTCCTCTTTTAAAAAGAGTTTTTTGTCCCCATTTTTTTTGTCGGGCATTTTCACATCCGCCCTCTTATTTTGCATTTTATTTAACGCCTCTTTAAGCCGACTTTCAGAATCGATCAGGAAAACCGAGGAGGTCACCACCTTTTCTCCTTCTTTCAATCCCTTTAGAACCTGAACGTACCCCTGTGTTTTTACTCCCAGATTCAGTTCCCGCGAATCGAATGCGCCGGAAGAACTTTGAACAATGGCAGTGGTTTTATCCCCCGCATAAATCACGGCTTCCTCAGGGATAGCCAATTCTTCCCGAGCCACTTCAGATTTAAGGGTGACGTTGGCATACATTTCCGGTTTCAGTTCTCCGCTCGGGTTGGGGAACTCCATACGCACTTTTAAAGTGCGGGATTTGGAATCCAGTATTGGGTCAATAAAAGTCACTTTGCCCTTGAATTTTTTTCCCGGAAAATAGGAAAGGTTCATCTCCGCTTCCTGTCCCAGCTTGATCCAGGGCACTTCATATTCATAAATATCCAGAATGGCCCAAATGTTCGAGAGATCGGCAATCACGTACAAATTCATTCCAGGCTGGACATGCATTCCATGGAGGGCATTTTTCTTCATGACAACTCCTTTGACCGGCGAATGAATATGCATGGTTTTGCTAACTTTTTGATTCTTGATCAAATCTGCAATCTGGTGCTCGGGCACATCAAACAATTCCAAGCGTCTTAGAGTGGAATCCACCAGTCCTTTGGCGCTCCGGCTGATTTCTGGAAAGGCACTGCCCTTCAGGGACTCCTGATATTTCAAAGCCAGAATCAATTCTTCCTGAGTGGTGACCAGTTCAGGGCTGTAAATCTCAAGGAGAGGATCATTCTTTTTCACTTCCTGTCCGGTAAAATCGACATACATTTTTTCGATCCACCCCCCGTATTTGGTATGAATGTGATGGATCAACCTTTCATCATAAGTCAGCCGCCCGATAGTTCTAACTTCCCGGCTCAAGATCCGTTTTTTCACAATCTCTGTTTTAACCCCAATATTTTGCGCCATGGTGGGATTAATGGATACTGCCCCTCCCATTTCATCCTCGTAGACGGGAATCAAATCCATTCCCATCGGGCCCTTACCGGGACGGTCCGAGATAAAATTGGGATTCATCGGAGCCTGCCAGTGTTTGATTTTTCTCCCCGGTTTCATTTTCGTAAGCGCACTGTCAGTGGGTTTGGCCGTCGGGGCATGAACCTTGTCCACCATTTCCACCGTCTTGCCATACATCTTGTCAGCGGCAGGCCTTACCTTTTCAATTCCAACCTGCATCCATTTTCTGCCCTCATCGACCCACTGAGACATCACTTCCGGTCGGGTTCCAAAACCCAGGAGAAAGACACCTCCCAACAAGGCGCAAAGCAAAAAGACCCGCAGGACACTCAGCCCGGTTTTCTTTTTCAACATGACGTTCCGCTCAATACGCTCCATCGGGAACAGGACATCCTCCCGATTCATGTCATCACTTAACGGATCGCCTTTTACCGGTTCCAGATGTTGGATTTCATTTTCATGATTTGTCTCGCTCATCACTCGATTCCTATTTCAACCATCGGTTATGCGTTAAAATAAATTCTTCCCGGCACTGTGTTCAACTTCTGCCAGATTTTTTTCATAATCCGTCAACTCACGGTGATATCTGATCTGCCAATTGAACATCGTCACCTGATTACTCAACAGGGTCAGAAAATCTACTTTATCCACACTGTAGCCAGCGAGTGCCGATTCAAGAGACTGCCGGGCCTGGGGAAGAATCCCCTGCGCAATCAACTGGAGGGTTTTGTTTCCTTGCTGTTCCTTATCAACCAGCTCCTTGATCTTCAGGAAGATTTGATTTTTGGCCCTGTTATAGGTCTCACCCGCCATCTCCACCTTGTAAGCCGTTTCGGAAACACGGCGAGACTGCTTGGTTTTGTACCAGATGGGAATATTGATCCCGACAAAAGCCGAGACAAAATCCGCGCGATCTATCTGGCTGTTCCCTTCTCTTTGACCATATTTAAACCCGACATTGAAGTTAGGATAATATTCCTTCTCAGCCAGCTTTTTTGAGGACCCGTAACGCTCTTTGATAGAAAGGATTTTAGACAGCAAGGGTCGATGCTTCTCGGCGGTGGCTTGGAGTTTCTCTACGGTAAAATTGAAGTTCGTTTTGACAATGCCATGCGGAATCGTCAAAGGCGCCTGCGGCAAAAGGTTCATCAGGGAGTTCAATTTTGCCTTTTCGAATCCCGACAGTTTTTGCAATTCAATCAGCCGCTCCATGATCTTGCTCAACTCGACTTGAGCTTTGAGCACATCCTGTTGCAATCCTTTACCCACCGAATATTTTGACTCGGCAATAATGATGAACTGCTCCAGAAGTGTTTTGTTTTCCTGCGTGATATTCGTCGCCTCCAGAACAAAACACAATTCATAAAACGCCAGTTTCACATCACGAGTGATGGCCAGCCTGACTTCCTCCAGATCCTGCTCTGAGATGTCTACATTTTTTTCCGCGATTTCCACCTTCAGCCCCAGCTTTCCGGGATAAGGCAGTTTTTGGGAAAGAGAAAACAGTTTTTGCGTCATGTTCTCCTGAGAAAAGTCAAACGTATCGACCGGCAAATTCATCAACTGAAATTGCAGAATCGGGTCGTCCAGAGAACTCACCTGAGAGGGAACTTCCTCAGCCGCCTTGATGCGATTTTGAAACTCTTTTATCTCAGGGTTGTCTTTCAAAGCTGTATCTATAAAACTCTTGAGAACCGATTTGAACGAATTTTCCTGTGCGCTACCTGAACCCGGGAACGCTATCATTAGCATTCCAAGGAATATAAGAAACCGAATGGATTTCATAACTACCTCTTCCAATGCATGGAGTTGATTTTTCTCCAACCCGCAAAACCAGCATAGGCTCAAAAGTTAGCCAAATCGGGCCAATAGCAGGATGGAGCAACTAAAACAAATTGGAAAAGTTATTGTGGGGGGTGGTCGAAAGGTAATGGGATTGAGTCGGGCTCAGATGCCAAAGCATCGCCCGTACAAGCGGAGAAGGAATACTCGTACTGCAAGCCTGAAAGTTTAGGCACACTGATGAGACAGCATTTATCACAAATGGTCTGGCTAGTGCACTCGTCCATATGTAGGGGCATCGCAATGGAAGCCGAAGACATGAACAAAAAACCCACCGCCAGTAAAATGGCAATCGCCAAGCGCTTTTTATTGTGTGAAGTTGCTCTCATGCTAATCTCATCGGTTATAGTCCTACTAATATAAGCTTCCTTTTGTGAGTTGTCCATAAATAGCCCCTGTTTTCAGTCTAAAAGAGTAACACCAGCCTGACTAACCGGGTTTCTAAAAAGCCGCAAACCGGTTTATTCATTGGGATTCACTGCTTGGCTGTAATAAAATAGGAGGGTGTTGAATTATTCTCAGTGATCTATGGAAACCTATTCAAAAATCCACCACTTTCTCAACCGGGTTCAGGCCAAATGGAACCGGGTTCTTGCCATTCAGTTCATCTATACAGTCTTAACCGTTTTAGCCGGGTGCACTCTGACCATCGGCCTGCATTTGTATTTCCAATCCCCGTTGTTGAGTTATGGTTGGTCCGGGTTGGTCATAATTTTAGTGGGTTGGGGACTCACTACCACCTGCGGGTTTGCCCGAATAGATCGGGATCAGGCCGCGCTTCTGACCGAAACGAAATATCCGGAACTGAACAATTCCATGATCAATGCCTCACAACTGGAACGTCACTTAACAGATCATCAAAGAAATCCTTTTTACTTATCTTTCATTCGCGAACAGCTCCAGCGTACGCAATCTGAAATTCAGGGGTTTGATCCCGATTCAGTGATCAGCGGACAAAAAGCCGTTCCCGCACGTAACATGTTCCTGATGACCCTTCTTGCGTTAATCACAGCTGCCACGTTACTGCCTGATTTCTGGAAACAGGCCGGCTCACAGGAACTGGCCCAGACCGAAGCCCTGCAAAACAAAAATCAAATAGATGCCAAACCGGTCAGCAGTCGGGCTGACTATCATATTGACAACTTGTCTTTGACGCTGGAGTTCCCCGCCTACACGCAATTGAAAAGACAAATCATTAAGCAGGGTTCCGTCAAAGCTTTGCCGGGAACCGAAGTAAAAATCAAAGGCAATAGCAACCTGCCTGTCGACGGAGCCGAACTGGTGGTGAATAACCGCGACCACTTTTTAATGGATGTGAGCGACTTTAAAAACCTCAAGGGTTCTTTCATGCTTCGCGAAAAAGGCCATTACCAGTTCAAAGTAAAACCCCCAGACGGGAAAAAGATTCTTCTGGAAGAAAAATATTCCATTGAGCTTGAGCAGGACAAGTCGCCTCAGGTGATTTTGTTTCCGGCCAACCCCAAGCCGGTTTATTATGATACTGACACTGTGCAAATGTTTTATGAAGCCCACGATGATTTTGGCATCCGCCAAATCGACTTGATCGCCCAGATCAACGACACCACCCTGACAAAAAGCGTCAAACGTTTCAAACAGCCGGAAAAGGATTCGACGGGAAATTTTGCATGGAGCCTCTCCCTGGAAAACCTTCAAGCCGGAGATATCGTCCAATATTATTTAGAAATCAAGGATAACGATAACGTCACGGGTCCTAACACCGGGCAGTCGGAAATTTACCGTTTCACTATTTTTGACAGCCGAAAGGAGCAGGAAAATCTGGTACGCCTGCAGGAAGAGTTATCGGAAAAGATGATTGCCCTTCTGGCAAATGGCCTTGTTGAAGGCGAGGTTCTTAAAACCAGCACCACCGACGCACTATATGGTAAAAAGCTTCTGGCCTCCCATGCCGATGCGTTGATTGACATTATTGGCCTTGCCCAGCGCATTAAAGACCAGGCCAAGGACTTTGATTATTTTCCCCAGCCTTACCTCACTCTTTTAGATAGCATCATTAACGGGTTGACCCGCATCCGCGAAGATCAAATTAACACCCTCAATAAAATACAGGGAACGATTTTGAAACCCACGCCAGCGAGCTTTCAAACGGGTTCGGTTGAAAACCTCAATGGCAGAATGGTCACTCATCTGGAGCAGGACATCCTTTACCTGATCAAAATGACCAACCGTCAGAAAATGGATCAGGTCATGGACCTAGAAAACCAATTGTCAAAATTAACCGAAGCCCTGCAGCAAGAGTTCGAGAATATTCGCGATAAAAAATCTCCTCTGACGTCCAATCAACTCAAGTCCAAGCTCAATGAAATTCAACAAACTCTGCAGAAATTGATGGACAAACTGTCGCGACAAAACCAATCATCACCGGATGAGTTCCTCAACTCCAAAGCTTATAAAAGTATGAACCTCGAAGAGACTATGGCTTCGCTGGAGAAAATCAAGGACCTTGCCCGTCAGGGCAAGATGGATGAGGCCATGGAACAACTCAAAAAAGTGGCTGAAGACCTGAGGGAATTGGCGAACCAATTGGATCAAGCGAAGTCATCCATGGATTCTCTGGTCGACAACCAGATTATGGAGCAGATCAATGAATCTGTGGCGAAACTCGAGTCTTTGGAGAAAAAACAAAAAGAGGTCATCAAAAATACCTCGGAAATCAACCAGAAACTGCGCGCAAATCAGGCCAGACAGTTTGATTTTTTGATCAAGAGTTTCTTTGATGAATTGAAAAAAGATGTGACCGCCATCCAGAATCTTCTGGAAGAAGATTCAAAGTATCTGGATGAACACAAGGCCATGATAAAGACACGTGAGTTAATGCAGGAGGAAGCAGAAATCAGGCAAAAGATAAAATCCCTGAATCAAAAAACCATAGACTCAAGCCTCAGTGACGATTTAGGAGACAACTTCAAAGCGCTGAATGAAACCCGCAGACAGTTATCCAAACCTATCATTGAGCTGGACAACCTCGGAACCCGGGGCTTTCAGGAGTTCAAAGAAAACCTTCCCCAGATTGAGAAGAACTATGAAACTTTGAAGGAATTGACCGAACTTAACGATTTGAACGAGTTCAATCAACTATTTAAAAATACTTATCCTGAAATATTCCGCTGGCAGGGAAGCACGCGAACCAACCGCAACCTCAGGGAAGATATTGGCAATCGGCTGAATCAGGACTTGCGGGAAGTCACCCGGCTGAACGCAGAGATTTCGAAAAAACTGGGTTCCCTGAAACGCTCCATTGAAAAGAGCGGCCAGTCGCTTCTCACGGACAAGGAAAAAAACAAACTGGAGCAACTGTCCAAACAGGAACAGGGAATGAGCCAGCAGGCTAAAGAGATGAAGGACTTGTTCAACAAGATGAATCAGGAGAACCCCCTGCTGCCACCCGTACTTTCCCAGAACATGGGCGATGCACAAAGGAATCTCGAAAACGCCCAGGAGCGTTTGAATGCTCAGCAGGTTCAAAGGAGTATGGACTCGGAGAACAGAGCTTTGAAATCCCTTGAGGAGACCCGGAAAATGTTAAATGAAATCAAAAACTCCGGCACCCAGATGTCCGAGCAGGGCAAACAGGAAACCCCGCTCAGGCTGGGAACCGGGAGCAGGAGAGACTCCCGTCGCGGAGGCTCTGTCCGCATGCAAAAAGAAAAAGTGCAGCTTCCCTCTGAGGATCAGTACAAAGTTCCCAGCGCTTTTCGTGAAGACATTTTAGATGCCATGAAGAAACAAACACCAAAAAATTACGAACGCATGGTTAACGAGTATTACAAGGAACTGGTGCAGTGAAAAATCATTTTAAAATCTTATTGGCGCTTGTTCTGCTTCTTATCGGATCAGAGAAGGGTTTTGCTTCGCTGCCGGTTTCCGATGAGGTTTACCGAGGCTATCAACTGGTGCAGGACTGGGATATCGCCTCCGCCGAAAAACTTTCACAACAACTTTTAAAAGAACATCCCGAATCCGGGGATGCTCATTTTCTTCAGGCCCGCATTGAATTCATGAAAGGCAATTATGAACGCTCATGGAAAATTCTTCGCCACGTCGGAGACAACTTTAAAGAGGTTAAGGAATTCAAAGATCATGTCAATGCCACCCGCAAGGCTTCCAAAAATTTTATTTCCAGAGAAAGCGAACACTTTATCTTTCGCTTTGAAGAAGGCCCTGACGAAATCTTGATCCATTATGCAGAAGAAGCTCTGGAGAAGTCTTATCACGCTCTGGGTAAAATTTTAAATTATTATCCTGAACAAAAAGTGCTGGTGGAAATTTATCCGGATCGGCAACCATTCTCACAAATTTCCCCGTTGACGCTCAAGGATATTCTCACTTCAGGAACGGTGGCACTCTGTAAATATCACCGCATTATGATGATATCTCCTGGCTCGCTGGTTCGCGGATTTAACTGGATGGACACTCTTAGCCATGAATATGTTCATTATCTCTTGACCAAGAAGAGCCGCAACCACCTGCCTCTCTGGATGCACGAAGGCATTGCAAAATATCTGGAGACGCAATGGCGTGGCGAGAAAAAATATCTTTCGCCCATCATGGAGACGGTGCTTTCCAACGCCCTAAAAAATAATTATCGGGTACCACTGGAGGCAATGATGCCTTCTCTCGCAAAACTGAAAACTGCAGAAGACGTGCAACTGGCTTATGCGGAAGTCTCTTCCATGATGGAGTACCTTGCAACGACTAAAGGGCTCGATATTTTTGTGCGAATGCTGGAAGACCTTGCCTCCGAGACAGAATTTGAAGGCATCTTCATCAAGCATGTGGAGCAGGACCTAGCAGAGTTTCAGAAAAGCTGGGAGAGCTGGGCGAAAAATCTGGAACTTAAAAATATTCCGGGAATTAAAACCCTGAGCCCTCAATTTAAAAACAGAAAAGGACTGGAAGACAAAGAGTATGCAGAACTCGAATCCAAAAAAGCACGCGATCTGACCTATCTGGGGGATATTCTTAAATCCAGAGACCATTTTAAAGCCGCCATCGTTGAATACCAAAAGGCGGTGGGTGAATCGTCCTCCCATTCACCGGTATTATTCAACAAGCTTGCGGGGACCTACCTGCAAACCCGGAAGTATAATGAAGCGGAGGATCTATTAAAGAAAAGCCTGACATTTTTCCCGGAATTTCATACCAGTCTTGTTAATATGGGAGAATTGTACTTTTCCAATCGGGAGTATGAAGCAGCTCGGACTTATTTTGAAAAGGCAGTACGCATCAACCCCTTCAACCCTTTCGTGCATATGCGGCTGATCCATGTCTACGACAAGTTAGGGTTAACCCGGGAAAAAGAATTGCAAGCGCAGCAGTTCAGTTATATTGATTGATCAGGGAGATTATTGATGAAAGATTTGGAGCTGGCGCAGGAACTTTTAAAGGCAAAAAGCGAAGTCGTACAGGAAATCCGCAAAGCCATTGTGGGGCAGGACGAGGTGATTGAAGATCTTTTGATCGCTTTGTTCTGCAAGGGCCACTGCCTGTTTGTCGGCGTTCCCGGTCTGGCAAAAACTCTTTTGGTGAGCACCCTGTCGCAGGCTCTCAGCCTGAATTTCAGCCGCATCCAGTTTACTCCCGACCTGATGCCCTCCGATATTACCGGCACCGACATTCTGCACGACGATCCGGTGACAGGAAAAAGGATGTTCCAGTTTATCAAGGGACCGGTCTTTTCCAATATTATCCTAGCAGATGAAATCAATCGCACTCCGCCCAAAACCCAGGCCGCCCTGCTCCAGGCCATGCAGGAAAAAAAGGTGACGGTTGGCGGAAACACCTACGAACTCGACCAGCCTTTTTTGGTTTTCGCCACGCAGAACCCTATCGAGCATGAAGGAACCTATCCTCTGCCCGAAGCCCAACTCGATCGGTTCATGTTCATCATCAACGTTTCCTACCCAAGCAAGGAAGAGGAAATCCGTATCGCACTCTCAACCACTTCCGGGCAATTGCCCGTCTTGAAACCCGTGCTCAACGCCAAACAGGTCATTGCGTTTCAGGACCTGGTGCCACAAGTTCCGGTTTCGGAGCATGTCGCAAAATATGCCGTTGAGCTGGTGCAGAGCACCCGACCCAACCAGAATGGAAGCGCACCGGATTTCGTGAAGGAATGGATAGATTGGGGCGCCGGACCACGGGCCTCACAATATCTGATTCTCGGTGCCAAGGCCAAAGCTCTGCTGGATAACAGAGTTGCCGCCACGGTTGAAGATGTTCGTTCAGTTTGCCGTCAGGTTCTGGAACACCGCATCATTCTCAACTTCAAAGCCGAGGCGGAAAATATAAAAGTTACGGATATGATCGAGAAGTTACTCAAAACAGTTAAGGCCTGACACTGCGGGAAACCACTTTTAAAAATGGGGAAGTCAGACCAGTTTTGCGGTTTTCCAATCGACTTCAAGTTGGAGGGGGTTGCCGGATCTACTCTGGTATTTCACAAAGCCGTGCTCCTCACCAAACAAAAATAAGTCCCTGGTAATTTCTACATCCTGCCGACAATACTTGATAATTTTATTGATCTTGCCTTCCTTGTACCATTGTAGAGAAATCAATCCATCTGCGGACTTTTCAGCATTGAGTGTGTGTTGCGCCAGATGATTAAGACTTAATCTGAATCCCAAGTGCTTCTTAACGTCTACCAGCATATCGAAAGTGTTGATTTCCTGCAGGTCGAAATCGGAGTAAGGCTGAAGCACCGTGTAGTCAAAACCAATGATGTTGAATCCGACAGCCAGATCGGCGGTACGAAGCTTTTCCACCAATTGAGCGGCATCCTTTTCCTCATAGGTGAAGAATTCCCGATCCAAGCTGTCCCAAACCACCCCGACAGCCAGACCCATTTTATGGATATTGCCCCACCCTCCGACATCTTCGGCGCTTTTCTGGGTTTCCAGGTCAAAATACTGCACCCGGGGACCCAAGGCCCCTTTCTCGGGTTTTACGGCTTCCTGGGGTTTTACGGCTTCCTGATCTTCTGTTTCTCCAAAAAGCCCGAGCTGTTCCGACATATTTCTGTCACTTCCTGAGGGATAGTTACCATTAATTTAGCATTCTCGCCCCTCAAATCAACGCTTTTTTATAAACCTCCAGATTTAAACGAGTTAAGACCCATTTAATCAGTCTCCTTTGCAAAGAACTCCGACTGGCTACGACCTGCAATTTTACTCCCTAAAATGATTAAAGTTTCGTTTTTTTAAGACCGATAAACCAAGAGATAGGATTCGTATATGCATACCTGAGTTTACCCCAGGAAAGGTCTTTAAGTGGCTCAAACCGCAATTTTTGGAATCAACTCCAACCTCGATACCGGGGGCATTATCGACAACCTGATAAAGCTCCAGCGCTCCCCGATTGACATTGTTGAGGCCAAGCGGGCTTTGGAGGATGCAAAGCTTTTAAGCTTTCAGGATCTGCGAAGCCGGCTCCAAACCTTCAAAGGCGTGGTCAACTCCCTCAACACGGAAGCACGTTTTTTATCCACCAAAGGGGACTTCACCAACACTAACTCCACCGACACAAACTCGGTGGTAAGTTTAAGCACCAGTAGCCAAGCCTCATCAGGGACTTTTTCTCTGGTCGTCAATAACCTGGCCCGGGAAACAAAGCTTGTTTCAGGTGGTTTTGCCTCTACCAGCGGCGCAATTAGCCAAGGAACAATGAATATAGGTGTTGGTACGAACTCCATCTCCATCACCATCGACGAGTCGAACAACTCACTCGATGGCTTACGTCTGGCGATCAACAACTCAGGCCTGGATGTCAAGGCCAGCTTTATTAACGACGGTAGTGCCACCGATCCCATACGTCTGGCGGTCTCGGGCACCAAGTCGGGTGAAGACAATAATGTGACTATCGGCGTAACCAATTTTCTCTTTGGCTCAGGAACAGGAAACCTTGTCGACTTCACCCAAACCCAATCGGCTCAGAACTCAAGCTTTTTTCTGGATGGCGTTGCCATCAGCAAATCCGGCAATGTTGTCTCCGATGTCATAGACGGAACCGTCATAACTTTAGAGTCCGCCGGTTCCGGCACTATTACCCTAAGTTCCGACACCGACACGATCAAAGATAAAATCCAGGGATATGTAGATGGCTTCAACGAATTGATGCTGCACTTGAATTCAGAACTGTCTTTGGAAACTGAAACCGGAGAAACCGGTGTCTTATTTGCCAACTTCACCATCCAGAACCTGCAACAAACCCTGCGCGAAACCGCCAGTAACCAGATAGTGGGAACGGACGGAGATTTTGAATACCTCTCACAAATCGGAATTCGCACATTAAGCGATGGCACTCTTTCCATTGACGATGGCGATCTGACCAATGCCCTGGCAAAAAATGTTGGCAATGTCAGTCAACTATTCTCCAGCAGTAGCAACACCACAAGTTCAGCGGTGACCTTTGTCGGGTTCACCAACAACACCCGACCCGGTGGCTACGACATCCGAGTCCAGAACGGAGTCCCACAACTAGCCACATCCGGGTCCACCACATTTGTCGATGCAGTGGGAAGTGGAAACTTTTTCGCCGGAGCGGACGGGACGGATGCCGAGGGCCTGAACTTTAGAATCGCCTCTCTCAGCAATGGGAGCTATGGAAAAATCACGTTATCTATTGGTGTGGCACAAATCACCAATCGTATTCTGGCAAACTTGACCGACGCATCGCTGGAAGGCCCTCTGGAGGCGGAAATCGATACCGCGACAGAAACCATCGCGGATTTTGATGAAACGATAACCCAACTGGAAGAACGGGTCGTGTTGTTTGAAGAAAACCTGAGAGAACGATTCACGAATCTTGAAGTTATATTGGGACGATTAAACTCCCAAAGAGATGCTTTCGAACAATCAATTGATGGAATCCAAGCTTTATTCAGCGGTAAATGATAACAAAATTAAAACCGGCCAACCAGGGAATGAAATAGAATGGGCCCATCACAATATCACAACCAATACCGCAGAAACGAAATTTCCACCTCCAGCCAGGGGCGCCTCATCATTATGATGTATGAAGGGGCTATCAAATTTGCCACCATGGCAATACAAAGTATTGATAAGGGCGATATCTCCGGGCAGGGAAAATATATCAACAAAACCCACGATATCATCAACGAACTGTCACTGGCTTTGGATCTGAAAAAGGGAGGGGAAGTGGCCCTGCGTCTGGAATCTTTATATCAATATATGCTCAGCCAATTGACGTTGGCGAATATCAAGTCCGACAGGAAGGCTCTCGAAACCATCATCAAAATACTGGGCCCGCTTGCCGAAGCCTGGGAACAACTGTTCAACGCCTCCACCAACACCGGCCAGGGTGACCACGAGCCACCCAAAAATATCGCCTCCAAGTGTTAACACCCGCAACTTCAAAACTCCGCCACCGGCAACCAGCTTGACATGGACTCACAACGCAAAGTTATCTCAATTTTATATGATACGCGGCTTACAAATAGCGCGACTGTGGGCCGGACAAAACCTTCAGTTTATGGATAAATCAAACCTTGTACATCGACCTTTTGAGTAAACAGGAATTTGTTTTGACAAGCTCCCTTTTCATATGTTAAAAGTGCGCACCCTAACTCAACATTTTTAAAGAAATCCATGAAGATTCACGAGTATCAAGCCAAAGAGATTTTAAGAAAATATAATGTCGCCGTGCCCAACGGTATTCTGGTTTCTAATAAGTCAGAAGCCGCTGCAGCCGCTAAAAAAATTGGCACCCCTGTCGTTGTCGTCAAGGCCCAGATTCATGCGGGTGGACGCGGAAAAGGCGGCGGCGTCAAGCTGGCCAAGAGTCCTCAGGAAGCAGAAAAATATACCGACGATATCATCGGCATGACTCTCGTCACCACCCAGACCGGCCCGGAAGGTCGGCTGGTTAAAAAGGTATTGATCGAAGAAGGCATGTCCATTGCCAAAGAGTTGTATATGGGCATTCTGGTTGACCGGGAAACCAGTCAGGTTCTCATCATGGCCTCAGAAGCGGGTGGAATGGAAATTGAGGAAGTCGCCGCAACCACCCCTGAAAGAATCATTAAAGAAACGGTGGACCCGCTGATCGGCGTTCAACCTTTTCTGGCGCGAAAAATTGCCTTCGCTTTAAACATTGAAGGTGCGGCTTTAAAAGCCGTCATTCCCTTCATCATCAATCTCTACGACGCATTTGTAAAAGAAGACTGCTCGATGCTGGAGATCAATCCCCTCGTCATCACTTCTGACGACCGGGTGCTGGCTCTGGACGCGAAAGTGGACATCGACGACAACGCCATGTACCGCCATAAAGAAACTCAAGAATATCGGGACCTGGACGAAGAAGACCCCTCCGAAGTAGAAGCCAGCAAGTTCCACCTGAACTACATCAAGCTTGATGGCAATATCGGCTGCATGGTTAACGGAGCCGGGTTGGCAATGGGGACGATGGACATCATTAAACTTTCAGGTGGTGAACCGGCCAACTTTTTGGATGTTGGCGGTGGAGCCGATGAAGAGATGATCGAAAACGGTTTTCGCATCATCCTTTCTGATCCCGCTGTAAAGGGAATCTTCATTAATATTTTTGGTGGCATTCTTCGTTGCGACATTCTTGCCCGCGGGGTGGTTGCCGCGACCAAAAAACTCAAAATCAAAATTCCCGTTGTGGTGCGGATGGAAGGCACCAACATGGAAGAGGGACATCAAATTCTTAAAGACTCCGGCCTGAACTTCGCCATCGGAAATGGCATGAAAGACGGAGCCCAGAAAGTGGTCAAAGCGATAAAATGAGCATACTCGTTGATGAAAACACAAGACTGATAACCCAGGGCATCACTGGCCGCGAAGGCATGTTCCACACCGAACAGTCGATGAAATATGGCACCCATGTTGTGGGCGGAGTGACCCCGGGTAAAGGCGGACAAAAAGTTTTAGGCAACGTGCCGGTCTTCAACACGGTGCAGGATGCGGTGAACAAAACCAAGGCCAACGCGACTATGATTTTTGTTCCCCCACCATTCGCCGCCGACGCGATTTTAGAAGCGGCCAATGCCGGTATCGAGTTGATCATCTGTATCACCGAGGGAATCCCCGTCAGCGATATGGTGAACGTCTATAAATATCTGAAAGGCACCAACAGCCGGTTAGTCGGGCCGAATTGTCCTGGCGTCATTTCTCCCGGTAAAGCGAAGATCGGCATCATGCCGGCTCATATCCATAAGAAGGGCAGTGTCGGTATCATTTCCCGCAGTGGAACCCTGACCTATGAAGCGGTTGGCCAGTTGACCGCGTTGGGAATCGGCCAGTCCACTTGTGTGGGCATTGGCGGCGACCCCATCATCGGCACACGGTTCATCGATGTGCTGGAACTGTTCCAGAAAGACAGGGGCACCAAAGCCATTTGCATGATCGGTGAAATCGGCGGCACGGCTGAAGATGAAGCGGCTTACTACATTAAAAAACACGTTACCAAACCGGTGGTCGGGTTCATCGCCGGTCAGACCGCGCCTCCAGGCCGACGCATGGGACATGCCGGCGCCATCATCTCAGGGGGACAGGGAACCGCAGAAGAAAAAATGAAGATCATGAAGCGGTGCGGAATCAAAGTTGTTAAGAGCCCTGCCGACCTCGGCAAAACCATCCAAAAAGCCCTCTAACCCACTAGGCGTGGGACCGACTAGCAATAGCTCTTTACTGCTAGCGAAAATTATCTCGGCTCAATAAGTCTTTGCTAATTGCCTCCCCTGCTAAGGGGGCCACACCTAGCGGTCTTCATAGGAGAGATAGCTCATTCGACTTTCGTAGTCCAGTTGATCGAAGGGTTTGCCTTGCCGAAAACTGGAAAAATGCAGATCCGCAAACGCAGCAATAATAGCGTGGAGAACTTCATGCTCTTCCATGCCCTGCCCGCGCAACTTATTGAAAGCCTGCACCACAAACTCGGGTTGTTCGGTTCTAATTTGACTGTCGACTATAGTGTGTAAAACGGTGTGCACAAACGGACTGACGATTTGGCCGTTGATTTCTTGCGGATAGGCCGCCATCTCACCCATAGACCAGATTTCCTCAAACTCTGGGTGCAGGTCCATAACATGGGAGATCCGTTCATCGAGTTCTTCAATATCCCTGCCCTGCTGCCGGTCTGAGGCCACTCTTAATATGCGTACTTGTGTTTCTTTATCGAAGTTCATAGTGCAATCATAATAAATGGTTTGTAAATCGGGCAATACCGACTGAAAAAGAATTAGCCTTAACTTATGAGATGAGAAACTCCCAAGATCGATTCAGCGGTCAAGGCGTTTCAGAAAAATGTGTACGTCGGTCTTTTCCCGGATCACCATAAATCATAAAAACCCGTTTCCCCTGACGCATATGGTATTTAGCCCAGGCCGGAGATTTGCCCTCGTAACTGGCATTGGGGTCTTCGCCCTCAGCCTTTAGGTAATCCGGATAATCCAAACCTGCATCATAAACATCCATGAGGAGGCAATCCGTCGTGAAACCTTTGCCGGTCAACACTATTTTGCTTAAAAAGGCTTCTATCTTCGCAGGATCACTCATTTCAATAGCTTGCATAGTCAGTTCGATGAGAATTTGATAATAAAAGATTTATAATAACAGCTCAATAAATGAATCAAAACGACCAGAATTGGACTCTAACCTCTTGATTGGGGTATATTAGTTCTTGTGCAATGCTCGATCAAGTCATGACTGAACATAAAACCCATATAATAGAGATATGCCATGCTTATTCAAGACAATTTACTTTTAACCCGTTCAAACCCCAGCGGTCAAGGCGGAACGCAGTTTTTGTATCGGGTGAAGGATTATGGGCTCGCTGCGTTAACAGGCCCTCAGGAAGAAATTTCCATGATTCATTGGGAAGTAGAGGTCATCAAGTTCACGACCCCTGAAACTGCAGGCTTTGAGGTTTGCCATTCCACCGAATTGGCGGACAAAACCCTTAAGTTCTATACAGATAAGTCCTTAAACGAGTTTTTACAGAAGGCCTTTCAGTACTTTGAGGAATTGGATTTACTGGAAAAAATGTTGCCGCAGGAGTCCTGAGAAATCATGAGCCCTGAAAAATGGAGAAAAGCACTCCATAATCAGGCTTAAGCCTTGACAGAAGAGCGGTTTATTTCTAATATGTGTCTCTTTTTTAAAGAAACAGGCCGGTTTTTGATTGTGGCAGTTTCCCCTCTCTAAAGTCCGCCTCATTTCGGGTTTTTCGTTATAATTTTCACCAGAATTTATAATAAATTCTGCGCACTGATATTTTGAAATAATAAGGAGTTAGTCATGGCAAATGTGAAAGGCAGTTCAGTCTGTAGAACCGCTGTCGATGAAGGAAAACCGGCCGACTGGGTACCGGGTGGTGAAAAGCAAACAGTTGTAGATCCCATGGAAATGTTCCACAAACTTCCGCGCGAAAAATTGTTCATCACAGGAAGTGAAGCGGCAAGGGAATCCATGAGACGCGCAAACATAGATATTGCAATTGCCTACCCCATCACTCCACAGAGTGAGTCCATGCAACAAGCCGGGTACCTCTATGACGAAGGTTATATCAAGGAGTATTACCGAGGCGAAGAAGAAATTGGAACTTTCTCTGCAATCTCTGGTGCTTCTCGTGCAGGAGTACGCGCCTTGACAGCAACCTCAGGCCCTGGCCTCATGCGCGGCATGGAAGCTATCAGTTCCTGGCCGGGCGCAAGAACCCCGATCATCATGCTAAATATGTGCCGGGTAATCAATACGCCTTTGGCCATTCAGCCTGATAACATTGAAATGTCCTTCCTGCTGAATACCGGTATACTTCTCCTGCACGCTGAAAACCAGCAGGACTTTTACGATTACCCCCTTGCGGCCATCATGGCCTCTGAGCAAGTTGATGTCACATTACCTGCAGTAGTTTCTGTGGATGGTTTTTTCTGTACACATGCACGTGGCCCGGTTGAGGTCACACCGGAAGAGTTCAAATTGCCGCCTCGAGACGGCTGGCGCTCGGCAGTCCCTGCAATGGACAACGAAAATCCGCCGGCGCGTATCTCACGGGATGCCCCAATTCAAAAAAGTAATTTCATCAGTTACCACATGCACGCCAGCTGGCAGCAAGAAGTTTTTGCTGCCGTAGAGCGTTCTGCGAAATACTTCGACAAATATCTGGGCGGCTTGATCGAAGTGGTTAATCCTGATGCCGAAGACTTCATCATAGCCTCCGGTTGTGCAGTTTCTCAGGCCCGTGAAGCCGTTAGACAGGAAGGCGAGCAAGGACGGACAGTTGGTTTAGTAAAAGTAAAATCTATTCGCCCTTTCCCAACAGAACAAATTTTCGAGGCTGTTAAAGGTGCCAAGCGCATTCTGGTTCCCGAATTCAATCAGGCTGGTTGGCTTCACAAGGAGCTATGCGCAGTACTCTATGGCCGTTGTAAAGCGGTCATTAAAGACGGTCCCCGGGTATTTGGCGGCATGACCATGCCGACCGAAATGATTATGGAGTGGCTGGCAGAGTTTCGCAAAGAAGTTAAGTAGCCGTTTGTTTTAGATTTGTTGTTTAGCCTTTTGAATACAGGTATAATTTGACAAGGCGAAAGCTCTGTTAAGCCTGTTAATATAATATTCGAACTATTTATAAGGATAAAATCCTATGTCTCTTGAAACATTAAGACCGTCTCCGGCATTTGCAAGTGTTTTACCTATTGAATACGTAGATCTGGTAGAGCATGGCCCTTACACTAACCGCAGCGGTGATGGCAGCAAACAGACGGTAAAAGTGACGGATATGGGCAAATTCAAAGAAGTTATTGAAGAGCATCCCATGTGTGCAGGCTGTGCAATGACCTTGTTCATCCGTCTCGCTTATATTGGAATGCCCAACCCTGAACACACTATCGTTGTCGGCACCGCTGGCTGTGGTCGTTTGGCGATTTCCCAGGCTTCTGTGCCGTTTATTTACGGTAACTATGGTGATACCAACGCAGTGGCTTCCGGGCTTAAGCGCGGTCTGGAAATTCGTTTCCCCAATCAGAAAAAAGATGTTGTGGTTATGGCAGGTGACGGCGGACTGATCGATATTGGTTTCCAGGGATTAATGCATAGCTGGTTCCGTAAAGAAAAATTCACCACCATCATGCTTGACAATGAAGTTTATGGAAACACCGGTGGGCAGGAAAGCGGCATGACCAATCATGGTAAGGTTCTTAAAATGGCTCCCCGTGGAAAGTTTGGGGACAAAATTGATGCCTTGGGTCTGGCTAAGGTAGCTGGCGTAGATTATATCGCCCGTCTGGCTCCGACCAACCCGGCTCGGGTAGCTCGTACTGTGCGTCGCGCCATCATGGTGGCACGGGAAGTTGGCCATAGCTACATTCAGGCTTATACCTCCTGTAACATCGAGTACTCTATCCCAACCCCGGACGTTATGAAAGATGCCTTCGAAATAGAAAAAGAACGTTATGGTTTCGAAGAAATTGTTTCACCGGAAGCTAAAGCCTATTTAGATGAAGTTGAGAAAAAACCTAAAACGAAAAAAACAGACTGATTAAGTGAGGAGATCATAAAAATGGCAGAAGAAGCACAAGAATTCGAAGTCAAGCGCTACAACATTCGAATGGCTGGAATTGGCGGCCAGGGTGTGGTAACCGCATCCCATATCGTTAGTAATGGAGTGGTAATTTCAGGTGGGTTCAGCTCTCTGGTTCCTTTTTTTGGCTCAGAAAAGCGTAATGCTCCCGTTGAAAGTTACGTTCGTATCTCCAACCAAACGATTTATGAGATTGGCGAGATCATTTTTCCGAACGTCCTCATGATTTTTCATCCATCAGTAATTACTCTCGGCAAGTCCTACACCATGCCGTTTTATACCGGCTTGAAACAAAAGGGAATCATTCTGATCAACAGCAAGAAACCGATTCCTTTTACACGAGATGAACAACGGGAACTGGAAGAAAAAGAAGCACGTATCTACTATCTGCCCGCTACTGAAATGGCTAATGACCTTGCAAAAACAGATTTGGCAACCAATATGGCCATGTGTGGAGCAATTTCAGGAATCTTCGGCATCCCTGATCCAAAGTCTCTGGCGTTATCTGTTAAAGACCGGTTTGTCGGAAAAGGTATTGTGGTTTCCGGTGGTACGGCCGCTTTGGACAGCGCTATTGAGAAAAAATTTGCTAAAAAGCAAAAACTGCTTGAAGCAAATCAGGCAGTTTTGGATGGAGCAGTTCAATACACCATTGATCAAGGCTGGTCTGAAGATGAGCGGTCAACTGTAGCCAAAGCGTAACGTTAAAAACTGGAGAGAACATGTATTACATTGCTGAAGTTGACAAAGCCATATGCTCGGCTAAGAACTGCCACCTCTGTACGCAGTACTGTCCAGAGTCAAACTGCATCAACTATAGTGAGGAAGACAAGTCGGCTTATGTCTCCGTAGATCGATGCAAAGCCTGTGAGATTTGTGTATACATCTGTTCTGATATCGCTAAGAACGATGCTATTAAAATGAAATGGATCGAAGATCTGGACGAAGGTTTTGTTATCAAAAAATCTGGAATAGTTATACGATAACTCATCTTTTTACTAAAAGGTATTTGGGCTTCACCGCTCAAATACCTTTTTTTTATTCAACTCCTAAACCTTAAAAGAAAGCACTGAAATGGAAAGAACTTTTGCTATCATCAAGCCTGACGGCGTAGAACGCAACCTCATCGGAAAAATCCTCGAGCGCATCGAATCTAACGGCTTCAAAATTGTCGCCATGAAACGAACTCTGCTCAGCAAAGCCCAGGCTGAAGGATTTTATTATGTTCACAAAGAGCGGCCTTTTTTTGACGGCATGACCACGACCATGAGTTCAGGGCCGGTTGTCTTACTCGTGCTCGAAAAGGATAATGCCATCGCCGACTGGCGCAAATTGATGGGCGCCACCAATCCGGCAGATGCTGAGGCGGGAACCATTCGCAAAGATTTTGCCGAAGATATCGAAAGAAACACTTCACACGGCTCCGATGCACCCGAAACTGCAGCGTTTGAAATAGCCTATTTCTTCAGCCAAATAGAAATCCACTAGCCGTGGCTCCTCGGCGGAGGGCCTACGGGCATGGCATTATAGGTCAGTTTGAGACAACTTTTTCTGGCCATCGAAATAATGACACTTTTTCCCCGGCGGGACGTCGGATGAGGTATCATATTGGTATTATGAAAACTCTAACTAAACTGATAGCTTTGATACTGTTTCTTGCCCCCATGCAGGCCAGCGCGGGGTCTGGTTATGATTACCAGCTCTACAAGAACCATGAAAATTATGGCATTGTCGTGTTCCCGAAAAAGTTCATTTCCAAGGAATTGCGCGACCAGATCGCTTCAATATCATTTTTAGAGGTCGAGTCGGGCAAGGCAGTCATGCGCCGGGGCACCAAGAATGAAAACGAAACCCTGATGATGCCGTTGGAAGTGCAAAAAAAGCATTCCATTGAAAAGTTTATTGTTATACAGATTTTGACTAAACATGAAATGCTGGCGGGCATTTATGACCCACAGTGGGGCCTGACTTTGCCTTCTGCCACATTTGGGTTGGAAGCCCTTAAGGCTAATATTGATAAGACGTTGAACGTATTTCGTGGAGATAATCCTCAGCAAAAGACCAGAATGGAATACCGGGATAAGCCTAGCCTTAAAGGGCCTATTTTTGTTAATTTTTCCCGCAAGCCGGACTATAATGTAGTGGAAATCCAAAATACGCAATCGATTCGATGGTCTGGAGAAACCAATGCCTGTATATGAATATCAGTGCGAAAAGTGCAAGGAGCTCGTAGAAGTCCTGCAAAAAGTCAGTGATGACCCGCTGGAAAAATGTGAGAAATGTGGCGGTAAACTGAGCAAACAGTTCAACCAGATGAACTTTCATTTGTACGGGTCGGGCTTTTACTCAACCGACAACAAGCGCAAATACCTTAAATAATTCTCCATGATTCTTATCACCCGCCGCCTGGAATTTTGCGCCAGCCACAGATTGTACAACCCCTCTTTTTCGGATGAAAAAAACGCCGCCACCTTTGGTTTATGCAACAACCCCAACGGGCACGGACACAACTATGTCCTGGAGGTTACGGTAAGAGGGGAAGTGGACCCGGAAACCGGAATGGTGCTCGATCTCAAGTCGCTTAAAAAACTGATCAACGAAGAAATCGTTGACAAGGTCGACCACAAAAATCTCAATGTGGATGTGGCGTTTTTGCAAGGTGTTATTCCCACTGCGGAAAACATCGCCATCCATTTTTGGAATATCATCGAACCAAAAATTGAGAACGGCTCTCTGCATGAGATCAAGCTTTTTGAGTCCGAACGCAATTTTGTCATTTATCGGGGGGCTGAACTTGAAAGACCTCATTAAGCAAATACTAGAGCAGGTGGGTGAAGACCCCTCTCGTGAAGGACTGCAGAACACCCCGGAGCGGGTGGAGAAATCGCTGAAGTTTCTAACCAGTGGCTACTGGGTCAACATTGAAGAACTTGTCAACGGCGCATTGTTCCAGGAAGACTATGACGAAATGGTTATTGTCAAAGACATTGACCTGTTCAGCATGTGTGAGCACCATATGCTTCCCTTCATTGGCAAATGCCATGTCGCTTATCTGCCCAAGGGGCAAATAATCGGCCTTAGCAAGGTGCCGCGGATTATCGATGCGTTCAGCCGCCGCCTGCAGGTGCAGGAACGCCTGACCAAACAAATCGCTGATTGCCTGAACCAGATTCTTCAGCCCATTGGAGTGGGAGTGGTGATTGAAGCCCTTCACCTTTGCATGTGCATGCGGGGAGTGGCAAAACAGAATTCCTACACCACCACCAGTTCCATGCTGGGTTCCTTCAAGTCAGACGCCAGAACCCGCAGTGAGTTTTTAAGCTTGATCCCTCCTCAAGGGACACGGCGGTGAATCGAATAACTATACACTTTTAAAATAGAGAGACCCCTGCTTGGAAACCGACACCAGAGAAGTAGTTCTCGAAAATAACGCTCTCATCCCAGAACTATTTGGCAGTCAGGATCTTAATCTCAAACTGATTGAGAAAAAATTTAACGTCCGCATCACCACCCGAGAAAACCATATCCGGATCAAGGGCAAACCTGAAGATATCGAAACAGTCGAAAAACTTTTTTCACAATTGGAGAAACTGCATGCAGCCAATCTCCCGGTAGAAAATGGAGATGTGAAGTTTGCCATTCGACTTATAGCAGAAGACCCTCAAGCCGATCTCAATGCCATCTTTTCGGAACGCATTGCTGTTTCTCCGAAGAAGGGCTACATCACCCCCAAGGGCCCAGCACAACACCAGTTCATCCAGGCTATCAGACAGGACGATATCGTTCTATCCATTGGCCCGGCAGGAACAGGAAAAACCTATCTGGCGGTGGCAATGGCGGTAGAGGGCCTGCTCAAAAAAAGGTTCAAACGAATTGTACTGGTGCGTCCGGCTGTCGAGGCGGGTGAAAAGCTGGGTTATCTGCCGGGAGATATCGCCGAAAAAATCAACCCCTACCTCATGCCTCTCTACGATGCTTTAAGTGATATGATGGAAAGCAATCATGTGAGACACCTCATGGATGACGGCGCCATAGAAATTGCCCCATTGGCATATATGCGCGGGAGAACATTGAGTGATTCGTTTATCATTCTTGATGAAGCCCAGAACACCACTCGGGAACAGATGAAAATGTTCCTGACCCGTCTGGGGTTCCGGTCTAAAATGGTGGTCACCGGAGATATCACTCAAATCGACCTTCCCAAGTACAGCGATTCGGGGCTCATCCATGTTCAAAACCTTTTGAACAAGGTTGAAGGCATCAGCTTTGTTTATTTTTCAATCAAGGATGTCGTCCGTCATGAGTTGGTCAAAAAAATTATCACCGCTTATGACCAGCTCGATTCGAGCCATGAATAGCGTTATCAACTCCGTGACCTCTCTTCGATACCTTTATGGAAATTTTCATAAAAAATGAATACCCCTGCATCAAAGTGGATGCCCGGAAGATAAGACGGCACATCGGCAAAGTCCTCGGCTCCCTTGATTGCAATGAGCATGAAATCAGCATATTATTTGTCGGAGATCAGGGCATTCGCGAGCTGAATCACCAGTTCAGGGGTATGGATCGCCCGACGGATGTGTTATCGTTTCCCCAGATTTTGGGAGACGATGTTCCCGGGGCACTTCTCCTCGGCGATGTCGCCATTTCCCTTGAGACAGCCCATCGCCAAGCTGAGGAACACGGCCTGTCTCTGGAGGAAGAATTAACGTTATTACTCATTCACGGTACCCTTCACCTTCTGGGCTACGACCATGAAATATCCGACCGGGAGGAAGAACGAATGCGCAAAAAAACCCGGGAATTGTTCGAACTGATTTATCCCGGCAAAAAGCTTGCGGACACATGTAACTTCTGACTTGATAAAACCCTCTGCTTAGGAAAAATCATGAAGCAACTCTGGGCACCTTGGAGGATGGAATATATCAAGAGTGAAAAATCGGACGAGTGTATTTTCTGCTCACTTCCCAAGGAAAGTGATGACGCGAAAAACTGTATCCTTTATCGGGGCCAGTCGGCTTTTATCATCATGAATATTTTTCCTTATAATTCCGCTCACTTGATGGTCTCGCCCTTTCGCCATATAGGGTGTTTGACCGAGCAGGATGCCAACGAACGTGAGGAACTGAATCAACTGACCCATAAATGCATCGAGATATTGCGGTCCGTGATCAATCCTGACGGTTTTAATGTTGGCTACAACATCGGTAAAGCAGCCGGGGCTGGGTATGATGAGCACATTCATTGCCACATCGTTCCGAGATGGATCGGTGACACCAATTTTATGCCTGTTTTGGGGGAAACCAAAGTCCACCCTGAGCACCTGAAAACCACCTATAATAAACTTCTTCCTCACTTTAAGAATCTGTAACTCATAAACCCTATGGGCGTTTCAGCCAAAAGTATTAAGGTCGATGACACCCCCATGATGCAACAGTATCGGGGAATCAAAAAGGAATACTCTGATTCCATTTTGTTTTTCAGGATGGGGGACTTCTACGAAATGTTCAATGAGGATGCAAAGACCGCGTCCGGTATTTTGCAGATCGCACTCACATCCAGAAATAAAAAATCCAATCCCGTACCCATGTGCGGAATTCCTCATCATTCAGCAAACCTCTACATCACCAAACTCCTCAAAGCCGGCAAGAAGGTCGCCATCTGCGAGCAAACGGAAGATGCGAAAGAAGCCAAGGGACTTGTCAAACGGGAAGTGGTTCGGGTCATCACCCCGGGAACCATCCTCGACGACAATATGCTGGACCCCAAAAAGGACCAGTTTATCGCCTCTGTGTATTTCGGTAAAAACCAAATCGGACTCGCCGCGTTGGATGTATCGACCGGAGTTTTTAAAGTCACCCAGATTGATGGGGGGAATGCCATTCTTGCAGATGAACTGCAGAAGCTGGATCCCAAAGAAATCATCATCCCCGACTCAATAAAAGAAGAGACTCGATCCTGGCTCCCGACGGGTGAAGTGTTTGTCCACAGTTGGCAAGACTGTGCCTTTTCTTTCAGCGAGGCTTACAGAAACCTGATTGAGCATTTTAAAACCCAGTCTTTGGAAGGGTTCGGCTGTGAAAATATGGAAGCGGGCATTGCTTCAGCCGGAGCATTGATCCATTACCTGCAGGAAACCCAGAAGTCCGCTCTGGAGCACATCACCACCCTCACCCCCTTCCCTATCCACGACTACATGGCCTTGGACCAATCCACCCTGGCAAGCCTGGAACTGGTCCAATCCAGCGAAGGAACCCGAAAAAACTCCCTGCTCGATTTGCTCGACCTCTCCCAGACCCCGATGGGTGCGCGACGAATTCGTGAATGGATTTTAAAACCGTTGATAGAGGCTGAAAAAATTTGCGCACGCCTCAGCATCGTTGAAGACTTCAAGGATAACCCGACTGAGCGAAAAGACCTGCGTGATCTCCTGAAGCACATATTCGACCTGGAAAGATTGCTGGGACGTATCACCCTTTCCGCCTGCAACGCAAGAGATCTCATTGCCTTGAAAACATCCCTGCACGTTTTTCCTGACTTGTTGGAAGCTCTTAAAAGTTATGACTCCAGTCCGGCTTATCTGGAAAACTGGGACAACCTCGAAAATATTCACGATTTGATTGAGCAAAATATCACCGACGACCCGCCGCTCGGCCTCAAGGAAGGAAATCTGATCAAAGCTGGTTGCGACGAGGAACTGGATCGCCTTAAAAATATAACCCGGCAGGGAAAAAGCTGGATCGCCGCGCTGGAGCTGGAAGAAAAAGAGAAAACCGGCATACCGGTCTTAAAAGTCGGCTTCAATAAAATTTACGGGTACTATATTGAAATCACCAAAAAACATAGCGACCGCGTACCGGCTGAATATATTCGCAAGCAGTCGCTTGTCAATGCAGAGCGCTATATTTCACCCAAACTAAAAGAATATGAAGAAGAAATCACTGGTGCGGAAGAAAAGATATTCATCATAGAACAAAAACTGTTTGAAGAGATTCGAACGACTATTTCCCATGCTGGCTCCCGCATACAGGCCATGGCGCGAACCATCAGCGAAATTGATGCGCTATCCTCATTTGCCGAAACCGCGCACCGGTATAATTATTGCCGACCGGAATTCACCAATGACCGCAGCCTCGTTATTGAAAACGGTCGCCACCCTCTCATAGAACAAATAGATCCGTCGGTTCGTTTCATCTCCAACGATACATTTCTGCATTCGGTGGAGCAACAGATCATGATCATTACCGGTCCCAATATGGCGGGGAAATCCACTTATTTGAGACAAGTTGCCCTGATCACTCTTATGGCGCAAATGGGAAGCTTTGTTCCTGCCGACAAAACCAGCCTTGGAATTACGGACCGTATTTTTTCCCGAGTGGGAGCGCAGGATCATTTGTTAAAGGGGCAATCCACTTTCATGGTGGAAATGAACGAAACCGCCAACATCCTTAACAACGCCACGCCGGACAGCCTGATCATTCTGGACGAAATTGGTCGGGGAACCAGCACCTTTGATGGAATCAGTATCGCGTGGGCCATTGTCGAATTCCTTCACAAAGCCGATCAGGGAGGTGGACCTAAAACACTTTTTGCTACCCATTACCATGAATTGACGGATCTATCCCGTGTTCTTCCGGGAGTTAAAAATTTTAATGTCCAGATCAAGGAATGGAATGATGAAATTATCTTTCTTAGAAAAATTGTTCCGGGAGGAACCGACAAGAGCTACGGCATTCAAGTCGCGCGACTGGCAGGATTGCCTAAAAAGGTTCTGGATCGTGCCAATGAGGTTTTATTCAACCTTGAACAAAGCGAGTTTGATGAGGTCGGTGTGCCAAAAATTTCCCACTCTGAAAACCATGACAACCGGCACTCCCCCGGCCAACTAGGCCTTTTCCCGGACCCGGAGAATCCATTGATCCAAAAAATAAAGGAAATCGACCCCAACCAGTTGTCCCCCAGAGAAGCGTTGGAGGTTCTATTCGAGTTGACCCAGCTATTAAAGGACAATCTTAAGTGAATATTTTAGTCACAGGAGGTGCGGGGTTCATCGGCTCTCATATCGTCGATGCCTATATTACAGCGGGCCATCACGTCATCGTGATCGACAATCTTTCATCGGGAGAATTGCGGTTTTTGAACCCTAAGGCGAAATTTTATAAAATGGATATCCTCGATCCCAAGGTCCCCGAAGTCCTAAAAAGTGAAGAAATTAACGCGATCAACCATCATGCCGCTCAAATTTCAGTATCCAAATCGATCACCGACCCCCTACTCGACGCTAACGTCAATATTATTGGGACTTTACAACTCCTCCAAAGTGCGATATCTTTGAAAATTGAAAAATTCATTTTCGCTTCGACCGGCGGAGGTATGTATGGAGAGCAGATTTTCTTTCCGGCAAGCGAAGAGCATCCGTGCCAGCCATTGAGTCCCTACGGCATTTCCAAGCTGTGCGCGGAGAACTACCTAAGGTTTTTTAACACGCAGTATGGATTGAGCACCACCGTACTCCGTTACAGCAATGTTTTTGGCCCGCATCAAAACCCTCACGGGGAGGCGGGAGTCGTCGCCATTTTCTGTGAAAAGCTAGTGAAAGATCAAAAGCCGGTTATTTGTGGCGATGGGGAGCAAACACGCGACTTCATTTCGGTTCGTGACATTGTGCAGGCAAATTTAATAGCACTGGATGGAACCTGCACCGGAACGTTTAATGTGGGAACGGGAAAAGAAACCAGCATAAATTCTTTGACCGAATGCCTGATGGGAATATCAGGTAAGAACATTTCCGCAGATCACGGTTCGGCTCGAAACGGAGAACAGCGCAGAAGTGTGATCGACCATAAAAAGTTTCATGAAAGTTTTGGATGGAAACCTGAAGTTTCTTTGGAGCAAGGATTAGTTGAAACATACGCTTTTTTCCAGAATCAAACAGTCTGAACGGGTTTTTTTACTGGTCTCAGCCTTTTTTCTACTGGCTATGGGATGGGTTTCGCCTGTGTTGGCAGTGTCACCCGATGTCGTCAACATTGGTGTTAGCACAAAAGGCAAGTATGTGGTGGTCAACGCCAGGCTGGTGGATGGTTTCACAGAAAAAATACAGGAAGCCATCGAAAACGGCGTTCCCATGGGGTTCACCTTCGAAATTGAACTCCGCCAAGACAATACGGCATGGGTGGACAGCCTGATCAGCTCCAACAAGGTGCGACATCGGGTCCAGTTTGATTCACTCAAGAAAATGTACCGCTTCTCAGAACTCGGGAAAAATGTCAGACGGAATATAATTACCCGGAAAGAATCCCGATTTCAGCAGTTGATGCTCACCTTGCAAGACATTCCCATTGTCCCGATATACAAACTGGATCCAAACGAAAAATACTATGTCCGGGTCAAAGCGGATTTAGAAACTGATCGATTCTGGTTCCCCTTCAACTACATTTTCTTTTTTGTCCCATTCAGTGAATTTGAAACTTCATGGGCACAAACTTCCCCGCTTGCCATTGACCCAGACTTGGAGCTATCAAAACAGGCAAGCGGTTCACGCAACGAAAAGAGTGCCATTTCCACAGACATCATCCGATCCTTTAATAAGTAGACGATCTAATCTCAAGAAATATTTCCCGCAACCAAATCAATCAAGAGAAATTTTTTTACTGCCATTAATCCCTGGGATCGTCTTTTCTTCTATGGGGGTTGGACGGAAGGTCTAGGTCAATATTTGCGACTTCCTTGATCAGCTTGATGACATCTCTGGGTGGATCAATTTGCTGGTAAACAAAACGGCTTCCATCCTTCAAAATACGGACAAGAATCGTTGTTTCGTCGTCTTCTCTTTGAATCAGAATATTCGCGGAATTATCCCGGGTCCCTGAAGGCCCTGAGACTGGAGACAGACCTTCACTCGGGGCAGGTTCGTTTTTATCTCCACTCCCCACCACAGCTGACTCATTCTTTTTGTGATTATAAAGGGCGAGGGCCAGCGCCTGGGCAACCAGAAGTCCGTTTCTTTCATCCCGAGCGGAGAAGGCCCCTATATCTTTCTTATTGACCAATTGCAGAACTCCCATCAAATGTCCGTCATTAACCAAAGGCAAGGTCATTAACGACTTGGTGGAAACACCTGCCGCCTTCTCCCACGAGCCATCAAAAGCCAATTTAGGGTGTAGGATTCTAATTTTTCCTAGGTCCTTAATATCCTGGATGTTTACCATTTTCTTGACCATGGCAACGTAACCGGCAACGCTTTTCGTCGAAATGGGAACTCGAATTTTCCCAAGCTTGTTGCCATAAGTGACTTTGGAGTAAATCTCTTTTCGGCTATCATCCACCCCGTAAATCGTAACTGCTTCGGCATCGAAGTATTTCAAGAGAGGCTCTCTCAATCTTTTTAGCAGGCCCTCAAAGTTATTTGAGGAATGAATCATCTGCGAGAGAATGTGAATCTGCCGTTCCTGAGAAGGGCTACCTCCATTAGAAGACTCACGCTCCTTTTCTCTCAACTTGGCGATCGCCATTCCCATAATGGGTGAAATGGCCTTGGCCTTAAAAAAATCCTCCTGATCAAACCCCTGCCCCCCTTCTTTATTGATAATCTCCATCACTCCCACTAGCTTTTTATTGAGTGGCAGCGGTACCACGATCATTGAGGTGGTATCTTTATTCAGTTTTTTATCCCAACTGGAATCGTAGGTAAGCTTTTCATGGTATTGGGAAAGTTCCTGAGGGTCTTTCACATTCTTGATATTAAGTGATTTCCCTGTGGCTGCCACAAACCCTGCGATATTTTTAACGGATATATTCAGCCGGATTTCAGGAAAACCCTCTCTATGGAAATTTTTGGTGAATAACTCGAGTTTGGGCTCATCCAGGGCGAACAGCGTTGCCTCCTCACAATTAAAAAGCACTTTCAGGTTTTTGGTGAGAGAAAGGAGGCTATCCTCATTAAAACTGGAATCCCCTACCTGACTGGCAAAATTTTCTAACGTCTTAATATTTTTCTCACTAGAATCTTCCAAAACAGAACCTGTCTCAAGGGTTTATATCAGGCCCCAGCTTTTAAGGCATCTGGCGCAACGCTATCATCAAGATTTAATGGTAATGTATTGATTTTAATACTTTTTCTTGGATTATGACAAGGTTTTTTCAACTTTCAAAAATGTCGATCCACCCAGGCAGAAATATTACGGCAAAAGTTTTTCCCGAATCCACAGCTTCTGGCCCCCACTCTTCTCCAACCACCAGGAACTAAATCCCTCAATTCTGGAAGCACAGAATCCCAAAACCATTTCTAGGGTTGTGTGTTAAACTATTGTTTTTAAACCACTCAATTTCTCGGAAGCCCTATGTCGTCCGATCCTTTCATCAACAGACCCCCAGTTTATATCCCGCCTACCGAAGGACAATTGCGTGATAAACGAAAGCGCACGACCCTGACAGCTCTGGGAGTTTTTATCGCTCTCATCGGTATGACCTTTTTGGAAAACTATTTTCTCCAGGCTCAATCTACCTCAACGATCGGCAACAATATTGCCGTTCTGGCAGTGTTCAATGTCATTTTGATCCTGCTTTTTTTATTGATCATTCTCATTACGCGAAATCTTGTTAAAGTTTACAACGAACGCAAAAGCAAAATCATCGGCTCCAAGTTTCAGACCAAATTGATCATTGCCTTTTTGATTCTGGCGCTGGTGCCTTCCATACTTCTTTTCACAGTGGCCAGCAAACTGTTCACCTTCAGTATCGGCAACTGGTTTAATCTGCAGATAGAGCAGACCCTGCAATATTCCATGGATATTGCCAGGAGTTATTATTCGGACCTTGAAAAGAGAGCTCTTTCAAAAACTAAAAATATTGAGCGCTTTATTAACAATGAGGAATTGTACTTAAAGCTGAAACGGAACAGGTTGCATGCCCTCGCCCGGGAAAAAGTAGTTGAATACGACTTGGCCGGTATCCTCATATATGACAATAATTTGAAACCCATTGTTCAGGAATTGGATTCATCCAAACTTTCTTCACAGGCCTCGTTAAATTTTTCAGAGTTAATCAAAAAAAGCCTTGATGGAGAAGGTGTGACAGAAATTCAAATGACCCATGGGGGAAGCCTGATGATCGTGGTGGTTCCCCTCACAGAGACCCTTGAAGGAAAAATTTCCATATGGGGATACATCCTCACCCTCAACCCTGTTTTAAAAAGCTCGTTAATAAAAATCGAAACCATTCGGAACACCTTTGAGGACTACCAGCAACAGAGCTTCCTCAAGATTCCGGTCAGCGCAAACTATTACACGACTTTTCTTCTTATTACCATGCTGATTCTTTTTTCCGCCATCTGGCTGGGTTTTTATATGGCACGGGGCATCACCTTACCCATCCAGCAATTGGCAGAGGGCACACGACGTATCACGGAAGGGGATCTAGACTTTAAGATTGGAGCCCGGGCAACCGATGAAATAGCAATTCTCGTTGACTCCTTCAACACCATGACCCGTCAGTTAAACGAGAGTCGGCTTAATACTCAGCACGCCCATGAAGATCTTACAAGAACAAATATCGAACTGGACCGTAGAAGAAACTATATAGAAACTATTCTGGACAACATCGGCGCGGGCGTGGTTTCAATCGACAAAATGGGTACTATCACTACCTTTAATAAAGCAGCTGAAAAAATTCTCGCCCTGGAAAGTGAAAATGTTTTCGGCTCCTCCTACCGTGATGCTTTAGATTTTTCCTGTCATCAGGTTATACGAAAACTCATTCTACGTATGTTCCAGCAGAACAGGGAGTCCGTGGAAGAGCAAATTGATCTGCGCATAGGAGAAAACAACCTCACCCTTCTGGTCAACATTCAGGTTCTTCGAGGAGCGACCCAAAAATATCGAGGAATGGTTATCGTCTTTGAAGATCTAACCCATCTGATAAAAACTCAGAAAATTGCCGCATGGAAAGAAGTTGCTCAGGGAATTGCCCATGAAATCAAGAATCCCCTTACTCCGATCCAGCTCAACACCCAAAGATTGAAGAAGAAGTACCATGAAAACCGGGAAGACTTTGCCCGGGTCTTCGATGAAAGCATCAATATCATCACTCAGGAAGTCGAGGGAATGAAGGAACTGCTCAATGAGTTTCTACGTTTTTCAAGAATGCCCACTCCCAACCCCAGGCCCACCTCCCTACACAAAATCATTGATGATATCCTGATATCCTATTCAGAACACGATAAGCATTTAAAAATCAAAAAGAGTTTTGACCCGAATCTTGGAGCCGTCAATATTGATCCGGAGCAGATTCGCCGGGTATTCATCAACCTTTTTGAAAACGCCACCGATGCCATTGACGACGGGGGAGCCATACAAATCAGCACACGGATTCTGCAAAAGGAAAAACTCGTCCGCATTGAGTTTTCAGACGATGGGTCAGGTATCACTCCTGCTGACAGGGAAAAACTGTTTCTGCCCCATTTCACCACCAAAAAACGCGGAACGGGTTTAGGGCTGGCCATTGTCAACCGAATCATCATTGACCACAACGGTTCCATTCAAGCCAGGGATAACCACCCCAAGGGAACGGTTTTTGTCATAGATCTTCCTTATTCGCCCCTTGTCTTGGAAACGGAAAATTCTTCCGCTCGCAATTTACGTAAAATTACCTCATCCAAATCTTGATCCGTTACTTTCATTCCATGAACTTTTGTTCTAAAATGTTCTTAATCTGAAACTATTCTGAAAAATTTCATGTCAAAAAAAGTAACCTTGAATATTGACCCGGATCTTTATCAGAATCTTGAACAACGATTCAAGGACGATGAGCAGGGGTTGCAGCAGTTTATTATTGAAGCTATCAGGAAGCAATTACAGGATCCACCCCCGTTGCCAGATAAAGAGGACGACTTGGAAAGTTATTTGCAAAAAGGCTCTTCAGGAAGTCGGACCTACGGAGTAAAAGGACAGGGTTGGTAACCGGTAATATCCAAGAGATTTCCTGATTTGAAGCCCTGGTAATCAGGGGTCTTCTATTACTTATTTTTCACACTGGAGAATCCGGCCCGTAACAAGACCGGGGTAAAGAGAACAATACTTATGGCAGACGATCGATTTGTGGATAACGGCAATGGCACCATTACCGATAACCAAATGAAAGTGATGTGGAAAAAAATCGACTCCTTTCAGGACACTAAAAAATGGCTCAACTGGTTTAAAGGCCAGGATTATGTGGAAATCACCAATATGGAAAGGTTCGCAGGGTGTGAGGACTGGCGTTACCCGACCGAGGAGGAAGCCTGGTCACTGTTTGATCTGAGCTACAAGAACACCGACAAGTATGGCGATGAAATCTATCTTCACTCTATTTTTGAGCCTGGTAGTGCTGGAACCACCTGGACCCTGGAAGAGCGGGACTCTTCGGCTCTGGTTGTTCAGTATGAAGATGGCATGAAAGTATGGCCCTCAAAGTACGCTCATCTCAATATGGCCTATCGTATGGTCCGACCCATCAAAGTAGCCTCAGTTTAACTTTTCAAACTCAGGGCGCTCCGGGTAAATGATCTTGATGGTCGAATTGTGGTGAGCTTCGTAATTAAAGCCCGGTCGGATAACAAACCTGATTTTCCCCGGTTTGCTGTTAAACTTCTTGAATTCTCTAGGGTGCACCCGCTGAGCCCCCAACTCCAAAATAAGGGGTTGCCCGGTTGGCAGGTTCAAAGTTCCCACAACGGTTTTTTCAAGATCAAGTTTTATTGATCCGGGTCTCACCCCATCCACACGATAAGAGCCTTCCGCCACAGAGACGTCACTTCCATCATAAAAAATTCGCCATAAATATTGTGTTTCAAATCCCCGCGCCCCAGCCAGAGGCAAAACCGGGTCGAGAAACTGGAGCTGAGCCCGGCCTTTGCTTTTGAAGAAATAGATACTTCGCATAGACCACAGGGCAAAGTCCTTTTCAAAAGAACGCCGGGACATGAGAACACAACGCCGGACTTCCAGGAGCGTTTGCAGCGGGACCCTTTTTTTCCGAATCAAATTTTTACGGATCTCTAATGCTTCAGCGCTGTATAAAAAACAAGTCGCGATTCCCAATTTAGCATCACGCACCGAGTCTGGAGAATCCTCCAAATTTTTCCCTAATCTTGCAAGCAGCTCAGATTCCACTTCGGGGGTATAATCCCGGCCCACTTCCCGGGCAATCCTTACCACGTTATCCCAATCCCTGCCAGTCAGTGCTGTTTCAAAGTCGGAAACCACTTTATCCTGATAGCTCATCGCGGTTTCGGGAAAATATTCCTTGCCACCAAACACCTTGTCCTTTAAAAACTGATAGCGCTTAGGATGACTGTAACGGAAGTAGGGATAGTTGATGTAGGCGGAAGCTGAATTGGCAAAATCTTCCTGAGGGTTCTGCCTGGAATACGTAGAAAGCTGGCGGGTCGAAACCGGAGCGTAATGGCCAGCATCCGGGTCATTGAGTGCCGTGAACAAATAATCGTCTCCCGGTTGGCCGTCCAGAGCAGGAAGGTGAATCAGACTGAATTTAGAGATTTCGAGCCACTCTTTGGAAAAAGAAAGATAACGATGAAATATATCAAAAATATGCGCCATCTCATGCTGGACAATATTCTGAAACTTGTCCCTGTCTTCATAAAATAAAATATTGAAGAATTCTATGCGCGGCTCTTGATCATCGATCTCAACTTGATAAGACAAGTTAGAATTACGGTATACAGTTCGAAAACCGGGGAAAGTGGCCGCAGGAATATCGTCTACCGGCATCCCCTCTGGAGCTGCTCGCAGCTTACTGAAATGGTAAAAACCCTTTACCCCTGGTATACGCAAAAATGTTTCCGGCAATTTGGAAAATGCCAAACTGAGTTCTTTGATTTCATCAGGCTTCCAACCCAACTCCATATCCAACAGTTCATAACCAAACTGGGTTTTAAAATCATCTTTCAGTTGGTTGATCTCTTGCCGGTAATCGCCGGGATATTCGTAGAAAGGTCGCTTCGCCTCCTCCCCCCACGAGACACCCGCGTATAAAAGATTAGCAACCAAAACCCAACCTACCACTGACAACAGAGTTCGTTGAGTCGAGAGCAGGGTTGATAGCCAGCTATTGCAATTTGCCAGCGGAGGTTCTCCGCTCGTCACCCATTTACCCATTGGCTTCAAAGCTCCAGATTAATCAATACCAATAGGTTAACAGAATGGACATTATTTCGCCATAGCCAGAATAAACTTATAGAATCAATAGGTTACCGGGAATAAAAGGGTGAAATTTTATTTGTACAATTTTTGCATCTTTCCGCACGCTCGGACATCTTAAGAGTGTCTCTTAACAACCTAAAAAGGAGGTTTCTCAATGGCAAAACTGCCAGGCAACAATGCAAAATTAATCAGGTTAAACCCGGAATGGTCGGTAGAAAAAGCCGCCTCCACACCACTAGAACAGGAACTGTCCATCGACGATTTTAAGGGCAAGAGACTCGTTATCACCCTTCCGGGCGCTGGCGGTTTTTGCAACAAGGAATTTGACCTTGTTAAAGATAATCAGGACAAATTCAAAGCCGCAGGCGTTGATGAAGTCATTGTTGTGGTAGGAACCGACATTTTGAGTAACGCGGGAAGAGGTCTGCCCAATCTATTCCAGGATGTGAGCCAGGAATTTGGCAATGCCAACAAACTGACCCTCGAAGGGGTAAAAAGCCGTTACCTGCAACGCTCCGTCATTGCAGTGGATGCAAATGGCGAGCAGGTCGCACGAGAAGATGCTGAGTTATTGGGATGCAGAACAATTGATGCTTTGGTAGGGGTAGCAAAAAAGGCATTCTCCTAAAATAAAACAGACTGCACTTCAATAAAAAACCTCCCGGTTTTCTCCGGGAGGTTTTTTTATTGCCCAAAGAGATCAACTCTTCAGTCTTTAGGTTCTTCGAGAGTTTTTAAAATAGCCTCCAGATCACATTTCATCTCCCGTTTCCATTCCAGAAAAGATTCGCGATCATAGGCAAAATCCAACTGGGTGCCTTTTCTTTTAAACTTTTTGAGTTTGTTTTTGGCACCAGCGATGGTAAATTTTTCTGCATAAAGCAGGCGTTTGATTTCTAGGACCAACTCGACGTCTCTTTTCTGATACAGCCTCTGTCCAGATTTATTTTTAGTCGGTTTCAGCGCATCGATTTCGTCTTCCCAATAGCGCAAAACATGTTGCTCCACGCCAGCGAGATCAGCGACTTCACCAATTTTAAAAAATAATTTATCAGGAATCAGAGTTGTCATCACGAGAAGATTTGTTGGTGGAGTCCAGCAACTGTTTGCTGGGCTTAAAGGTCAAGACCGTCCGGGGGCGAATACGGATCGTTTCTCCCGTTTTAGGGTTGCGAGCATTGCGGGCCTTTTTTTCTCGCAAAATAAAACTGGCGAACCTTGAGATACGAACGTTATTGCCATGAGCCAATTCGGATTTAATTTCGTCAAACAAAATTTCCACCGCCCGAGCGGCTTCCTGGCGGGTGAACCCAACTTTCTCATAAACCTGGTCGACAATATCCGCCTTCACCAAGGTGCCATTTAAATCGGCTTTATTCAAAATTGTTTCCTCAAAAAATGATAGCCCTTTTTAATTTCTTTGGTCATTGCTTCTACTTTTCTTCATAGGTCTCGTTAGCCTCATCAATAATTTTTTGCATCAAATGTTCCGGGACATCCTCATAATGATCATATTCCATGACAAACATGCCCTGCCCACCCGTCATCGAAGTTAGGTCTGCAGCATAATTCAAGACTTCCGCCATCGGCACAAAAGCACGAATGGTCTGAGTATCCTCCCCTGAATCAATTCCCTGAATCTTACCGCGTTTGGAATTGATATCGCCCATTATATCCCCAACATGGTCGCTCGGCACCACGATTTCCATATTCATGATTGGCTCAGTAAGAATCGGCTTGCAATCCGCGACCCCCTTTTTGAATCCAAGTGAACCGGCGATCTTGAACGCCATTTCCGATGAATCCACATTGTGGTAAGACCCGTCATATAAACTCACTTTCACATCGACCATCGGGTAATGCGCAATGATGCCACCTGCCATTGCCTCTTGAATTCCCTTGTCAACAGCGGGGATATAAGTCTTGGGGATAGCGCCTCCAACAATTTTATCCTCAAAAATATAGCCTTCTCCCCTCTTCATGGGAGAGATTTCTATCCAGGTGTCTCCAAACTGGCCCTTCCCGCCCGTTTGTTTTTTATATTTTCCCTGCACCTTTGTGGAACCTTTAATCGTTTCGCGATAAGGAACCTTGGGCGCCTTGACAACCACCTCCACACCAAAGCGTCGTTCCAACCTTTCCAGGGTTACATCAAAGTGAACCTGCCCCAGTCCGGATAGCAGCAATTGCCCGGTTTGAGCATTTCTTTCCATCTTCAGGGTCGGGTCTTCTTCCAACAATCTGTGCAGGGCGGTACTGATTTTTTCTTCATCGGCCCGTGTTTTGGGTTCCAATGCCCGTGAAAAAACCGGCAAAGGAAAAGCGATGGGCGGGAACACCAGCTTTTCCTCAGCATCTGAAAACGTGTCACCGGTTATCGTTAACTTCAGCTTGGCCACGGTTCCCATATCACCTTCGGAGATTTCAGAAACCTGAACCTGCTTTTTACCCTGGAGCATATACAACTGCCCCACACGTTCATTCACATCCTGAGTGGCATTGTAGATAGTGGAATCCCCTTTAAGAGAACCCGAGAACATTCTAAATAAAGTCAATTTTCCGGCATAAGGGTCGGCAATGGTTTTGAACACCAGACCCGCAGCCGACTTACCACCCTTCGCGGAACAGGCAACCTCGGAATCATCCCGTTTTGCCATCACCGGAGCCCGCAAATCAGGCGAAGGAAGATATTTAATGGCCGCCTTAAGCAAAAGGTCCACACCTATATTATGTAGAGCCGACCCACCGAGCACCGGAATCAACTGACCCTCTTCGATGCCTTCTTTTAATCCTTTGGAAAATTCCTCCTCGGTCAATTCTCCCTGCTCGAGATATATTTCAATCAGTTCATCATCGACTTCCGCCACCGCTTCCATTAAATCAGCATGGCTGATTTCCATTTCATCTTTAATATCAGAAGGCACTTCTCCTGTCTTGCCATTCCCTTTACCATCTTTGTCGTAGGAGACATAATGGTTATCAATGAGGTCCACAACCCCTGAAAAGTTTTCCCCGGTGGAATTAGGGAGCTGCATAAAAACCGGATTTTTTTTGAATTTATTTTTAATGGATTCCAGGATGGGAGCGATATTGGCCCGTTCGTGATCCAGCTTATTCAGAAAAATAATTCTAGGCAGGTTCAACTGGTCGGCCCAGTTCCATATTTTTTCCGTATAAAACTGTACCCCTTCAGCGGCATCAATCACAAAAATCAAACCATCGACTACTCGCAGGCAGGCAGGCGTATCGGTGATGAAGTTACTGCTTCCCGGCATATCGATGAGGTTTAATTTGGTCGCGTTCACTTCACAAAATGCAACCGAGGCATCTATGGAATGCCCGCGCTTTATTTCATCCGGGTCATAATCCATAACGGATGAAACATCGCCGACTTGACCCAATCGATCAGAGACTCCGGAAAAATACAAAATCGCTTCTGCTAAAGATGTTTTCCCCGACCCCCCGTGGCCCACTAATCCAATATTCCTGATATCTTGAATTTTATATTGCTTCATATCACCTCGCCTGGTAAATGGTGCACCCGCCAACCGGAGAAGCTACCCCTACTCCCTCAAACCATAAAACAAGAGCCGTTGTCAATGAACCCCTAATCCAGAAGATTAGAACTATAAACATTCCAAATTTTACGGCAAAAGTCAAAATTTTATATGAAGTTAATTTAAGAAATATAAGGGATATTTCAAGCAACCGCTAGAAATCAGGACAAACCGGGAAGGGAAATGAGGCGGCGAATCTTTCCTATTCAATTCATTTCAAAGCGTTTAAGTCCATTGTCAAAAAACATCCACCGCTGCTTGGAAAAACTGAAACTGTCAGCATTCAGGTAGAAAAAAAATTAGGATTATGGGGGTAAGATTCTTTCAAAAGCGCAGGCGAAGCACGCAGAATGAGGTAGGACATTTTCAGCGGTCTACAGCTTTTCCTTTTCCTGATAAAATGAGCCGGACAGGAGTCCCGATAAACCCGAATGTTTTTCGCAGGCTGTTGATCAAATAACGACGGTAGGAAAAATGTATTCCTTGCGGGAAATTTAAAAAACATTTAAACGTCGGCGGTCGCTTCTTCACTTGCGTGGCATAAAAAAGCTTCATGAATTTACCCCGGTAATTCGACATGGGGTTTTTCTGAATGGCACGCTCAAAACACTCATTAAGAGATGACGTGGGTATGCTCCTGGAATACTCTTCGTAAACTTTCTCTACCTGAGGCAGGATCTTGTCAACTCGCAATCCCGATTTAGCCGACACCGTAAGCACGGGAGCAAATTCCATAAATTTAAGACTGTAACGCACCCGGTCGACAAACTCCTCGAATAAAACTTCTTTTTCCCGGGCCAAGTCCCACTTATTCCCCAAAACCACACACGCCTTGCCACGATCCAAAGCATAGCCCGCCACCGTAGCATCCTGGTCACTGACCGGCTCCATGCCATCCAGCACCAGCACCGCAACATCACAACGATCCAGAGCTTTAAGAGCCATGATCACACTGAATTTATCCAGAACCAGATGAGTTTTGCCTTTGCGCCTGATTCCCGCCGTATCGATCAAAATAAAGTGACGCCCGTTCCATTCCAAAGGAGTATCAATCGCATCCCGAGTCGTTCCGGGTATATCAGAAACAATACAACGTTCTGAGTTCAACAAATTGTTAATGAGAGATGACTTCCCCACATTGGGTTTTCCTATCACCGCAATACGAATGCTGTCACTGCTCTCCAACTCCTCTTCCATCTCAGGAAGAGACTCGGCAACCGCTTCAATCAACTCATAAAGACCCGGCCCATGTTCCGCCGAAATTGGAAAGATGTTATCCAATCCCAATTGAGAAAATTCAGGGAGTATAAAATGATGAGAAGGCGAGTCCACCTTGTTCACGGCAAGGAAAAAAGGCTTTCCCGATTTGCGAACTTGAGAAATCATTTCCCTGTCCGGCCCGGTCAGCCCGCTCAGGTTATCCACAACGACAATCACACAGTCTGCTTCGTCCCGAGCCCACTGGGCCTGCTCCACCACTTGAAGCTCTATCGGGTTGTTGGTGTCAACATCCACTCCGCCTGTGTCGACAAGCAAAACAGGACGGTTGCCAAATTCTGCGGCGCCATACATTCTGTCGCGGGTCACTCCCGGCGTGTCATTGACAATCGCCGAACGGCTCTGTGTGAGTTTATTGAATAACGTTGACTTGCCAACGTTGGCTCTGCCAACGATAGCGATAACAGGGGCTGTCATGCCTCCTCCTTAAATAGATGGTCCCTTGTCCTGCAGGTATTTGTGGATACCTTCCGCTATGGAGGAAGCCAGCCTATAAAGGTAGTCGGGCTTGGAAAGCATGCGGGATTCCTTCCGGTTGGTCAAAAAACCGACCTCAACCAGAATGCTGGGCATATCGGCGCCATGAAGAACATAAAATGGGCCTTCTTTGACTCCCAGGTTTTTCAACTCGCGAAACTTTTTTCTGGAAGATCTAAAAAGGTTTTCCTGAACCGTTCCCGCCAAGCGGGAAGAGTCATTAATCTTTGTGGTAGTAATGAGGCTTGCCAGAATTTCCTGAACCTGATCGTCTTTGACGGATTGAACCAGTTCACCATTTTCCCTGGCGGCAACTGCCAAAGCCTGATCATTATTAGTCGTGCCCAAAAAATACGTTTCGATACCATGCGCCGACTTTCTTTCGGCAGCATTGGCATGAATTGAAACAAACAGGTCTGCGTTCCTGTTATTGGCAATCGTACTTCTTTCTTTCAGCGGGATGAACGTATCATCCCTTCGGGTCATCACCACCCGATACTTGAATCTGTTGACCAGTATGGTTTTGACATGCCGGGCAATGGTCAGATTGACATCTTTTTCGTGCAGTCCACCTTGACTTTTTGCGCCCTGGTCTTTACCACCATGTCCCGCATCGACAACGACCAGAGTTACGGCTCCGCCGGAAGAAGGAACATATAGATGCCCGCCTTTCTTTTCTTTTTCAAAAGTTATTTTTTTAACCGGCACCTGAGGAGAAGGGTTGGCTTTACTGGCCACAACCACCCTTTTCTCAGGTAAGTGTTGAACGACCTTTTTTTCCTGCAGGACCACTTGCGGTTGGGAAATTATTTTTTTCTTCTCTGGTTTTTCCGCTGGTGTTGATAAAACCTGGGCTACTGGCTCTTTTTTTTCCTCTTTCGACAAGGCCATCAATTTTGTATATGGAGATGAAGCAATCTGTTTGGCGACTGTCGGCTTTTTCTCTTGCGGTGCTACCACTAGTTTTTTGCTAACAGGCACCTTTTGCTTTTTCGTTTCAGGAGAGACAGACGCCAGCTTCTTATATTGCAGACGGGCCTTCCCTGCCTGATCGCCCTCCGGATACTTTTCAAATATCGTTTTAAAAATCCTCGTGGCCGAAGAAAAATCTTTTTTATCACGATAGATCTCGGCCGACTCGAACAACGCGTCATCGGTCAGCGAACCCCGTGAAAAATCACGGGAAACCTTTTCAAAATGATGCAGGGCCTGATCCAGATCCTTTGCATTTTTAGAAATCCCGTTCAGCCCCTGATACAACCGAGCCATAGTGAAAACGGCTTTATAAGCCTGCGGACTTTTGGGATGACGCTTCACCACTTTGGAAAATTGCTGGATAACCTTTTCCCAATGGTGACGAAATTTCTGTTTATCAGGAGAAGCCTTGAGTTGGTAATACGATTTCTGCGCCAGATAATAAAGATCTTTGGAGGAGTAAGATTTTCCAGCCCAGGCAGAAGAAGCCCACAGAAATATAAAACCGGCGACAAGCGCCCCATTTTTAAATTTCAAATGAAATTGATGCATTGACATGACAAGGCCCCAAAAAAGCCACTTACCTTAACTAGTTAATTTTATTGAAGTTATTGGATAATAATAGCATTTTCCCCTACCCGGGTCAATAGAGCTTACCCATATGAATGGGGAATTACCGTCCCTCAGCCAAGCGGACAGCCAAGTATGTGGGCAGGCCATTTTCTCGAATCTTGTCCTGAGTCGAACTCAGGTCATACTCAAAGCGACGGACTTCCACCGTTTTTTCTTTAGAGTCATAAATCATGAAAGCAGGGTCCGGGTTTCCGTCCCGGGGTTGTCCCAAACTTCCATCATTAAAAATATAACGGTTTTCCGGTTCAATATCCCAGAACGCCGAGACATAGTCGTTCACCTCGCCATCTGCTGTTTGTTCGAGAATAATCGGCTTATGAGAATGGCCCACAAAACAGAGGCGCGCCTCAAAGCTTTTAAAATTGCGTTTGCCCCCGGTCTTTGAAGTCACATAATGCCAGGCTTCCGGCTCATAGGGGGAAGCATGCACCCAATAAATCCCTTTTGCTTCATGATCCAGAGGAAGAGAGCCAAGAAAGTCTTTATTTTTTTCTGTCAGTTTTTCCCGGGTCCACAAGCACGATTGATAGGCGTAGGAATTAAAATCAGTGGTATCGGTCTTATTGACAGCGGCCCAATCATGATTGCCCGCGATGGTTAAATCCGCATTTTTTCTCACCCAATCAACGCAAGGGTTGGGATCAGCTCCATATCCCACAATATCCCCCAGGCAAACCAGTTTGTCGTGAGTAATCATTTCTATCTCTTTTTCGAATTGATTCAGGGCTTCAAGGTTGCTATGCAAATCGGAGAAGATGATATAACGCATAGGCGGGTTTACTTCACTGTTGAGGTGTCCGTTTCTTTAAAAACCTTATCGAGAATGCCGTTGATAAAATCAGGGGAGTCTTCGGTGCCAAATTTTTTGGCGATCTCAACGGCCTCGTTAATAACTACTTTGGGAGGCGTGGAAGCCTCAAACATCAACTCACAAATACCCAGACGTAAAATGTTGCGATCGACCATAGACATGCGTTCCAGCGTCCAGTGGTCACTGAATTTTTTAAGCATAGTGTCGATCTCTTCAGCCTGAGCAAAAACCTTTTCGACCAGGGTTTTCATAAATTCGATGATTTCAGCTTGAGTGCTGGATCTTTCACAAAACTGTGCCATCTGAGCTTCAAGGTCGTCTGGATTGAATTCGCTCTGATACAGGAACTTTAAAGCCAATTCCCTCGCGACGCGCCGCTTTCCCATAAATTGCCTCAAATCTTCCTGTATAAATTTGCCATTTCCACAGCCGCCAGCGCTGTTTCTCTTCCCTTATTGGAAGAGTCGGAACCCGATCTTGCAACCGCCTGTTCAAGATCATTCGTGGTCAACACGCCAAACAAAACAGGAATATTAAACTCGAGCCCTACCTGATTAATCCCGCGGCTGGTTTCAGCCGAAATATATTCGAAGTGTGGGGTTCCCCCTTTAATCACCGCACCCAGACAGACGATGGCATCAAAATTCCGGGTGGAACAAAGTTTCTTCGCTGCCTGAGGAATTTCGAACGCTCCGGGAACCCGGACCACTTCCAGGCTTTCCTCATCGGCTCCTTGCTCCTTGAATGCTGAAAGCGCACCGCTGAGAAGTTTGCTGGTCACCAGGTCATTAAAACGGCTCACTACGATTCCAAAACGGAGCCCTGCGGCGTTGTTGTCCCCTTCAATATATCTAGCCATACAAGTGGTTCATTTAATATTTTGAAACATATGGCCCATTTTTTCCTGCTTGGTCCGAAGGTATTTGAGGTTGTCTTTTTTAGCCTGAACTTCAATGGGTACTCTTTCCACCATCTGCAGGCCATAACCTTCAAGCCCAACTATCTTTCTCGGATTGTTCGTCATGATGCGGATCTTCCCCAGCCCCAACTTACGCAGAATCTGGGCACCAATGCCATAGTCCCGCAAATCAGGCTTGAACCCGAGTTCCTCATTGGCCTCTACGGTATCTTTTCCCTCGTCCTGCAAGGCGTAGGCCTTCATCTTGTTGACGATTCCTATCCCTCGTCCTTCCTGATGCAAATAAAGCAGGACACCTTTGCCTGCTTGTTCAATCATTTCCATGGATTTTTTTAATTGTTCTCCGCAATCGCACCGGTAGGAACCAAAAACATCTCCGGTCAAACATTGGGAATGCACTCGCACCAATGTCGGCTCATCGGCCTGAATCTCTCCCTTGACCAAAGCAATATGTGTCTGATCATTCAAAATATTTTTAAAGACCACAGCGCGAAACTCACCCGAATGAGTCGGCAGAATGGTGGAGGTAACTTCTTCCACCAATGCTTCCTGCTTGAGCCTGTATTCGGCAAGGTCTTTGGTGGTGATCATTTTCAGTCCGTGCTCTTTTATAAATTCTGTCAGGTGAGAAACCCGGGCCATGGTACCGTCATCATTCATGATTTCGCAAATAACACCACAGGGTTGCAAGCCTGCAATACGCGCGATATCCACCGAAGCCTCAGTTTGCCCCATACGCACCAGCACGCCTCCGTTTTTGGCACGCAAGGGGAATATATGCCCCGGTTTGACCAGATCGTTTTTGGAAGACTCCGGATCAATCGCGACTTTGATCGTGTGCGCCCTGTCCGCCGCTGAAATTCCTGTGCTCACACCATGCCTGGCATCAATGGAAACCGTAAACGGAGTTTCAAAAGCAGACTGGTTATCATCGACCATCATGCTCAATCCCAATTCACGGGTTCGGCTTTCTGTCAGGGTGAGACAAATCAGACCGCGACCGAATTTAGCCATGAAGTTTACCAATTCCGGGGTAACTTTCTCGGCGGCGACCATCAGGTCTCCTTCGTTCTCACGATCCTCGTCATCCACGATGACGATCATTTTCCCCTGCTGAATATCCGCAACGGCTTCTTCTATGGTGCTGAATTCTTTTTGCATGACTTCCCCTATAACGAGAAGCCCTGTTGCCGGAGAAAATCGAGAGAAGGTTTCTTCTCGCCCGGTTTCAACAGGGTTTCACAAGCTTTGAACACGTATTTGCCTATCATATCACATTCAATATTTATTAAATCGCCAATTTTCCTGGCGCCCAAATTCGTATGATCCAAAGTAAAAGGAATGACGGAAACCGTGAACCGATTGTCCTTGCAATCGAAAACTGTCAGGCTGATGCCATCCAGAGCAATGGACCCTTTTTCCATGATGAAAGAACCGAGTTCTTCAGGATGGGAAAATCGAAATAAGACCTCGCCCGGTTTCTCCTCAATGTTTACGATTTCACCAACACGGTCAATATGCCCGCTGACAAAATGTCCGCTGATTTTCGTCGAAGGGGTGAGAGATCGTTCCAGGTTAACCCCGTCACCCTTTTTTACATTTTTAAAGCTGGTCCGGTTGAGAGTTTCGGTACTCAAATCCAATTTAAAACTCGTCGGCGTGGAATCCACGACAGTGAGGCAAACTCCGTTCACGGCAATGCTCTCACCATCTTCAAATCCGGAAAAGTCTTCTTCCGTATTCACAACCAGTACGGCACCTTCGTTTTGCTGGGCAAACTCACCAACCGTTCCTACCGATTGCACTATTCCGCTGAACATGGGGTCGCCTCCACCATTAAATCTTCACCAATTTTCGTCACTGTAATATCCTTTAAGTTCATTGCGCCACCCACCTTTAACACTCCCTGCCCACCCAAAAAACCGGGAGCCTGGGTTCCACCTATTAGTATCGGACTGATGAATGCGACAACCCGGTCTACCACGCCAGCCTTAACAACGCTGGCATTCAGTTCGGCACCACCTTCGATCAGTATAGAGTTCAACCCCCTGTTTGCCAATTCTTTCAGGAGGGGCTTGATGTGGAATCCGTTCTTTGAGGATTTGCCGTTTAAAACTTCCACCTTCCTGTCGACCAAAGCTTTAAGGCGGCGAGAAGAAATATCAGGTCCGGTCACATAAATAACTTTTTGCGAACGGCTATTTTTAAAAATATTTGCCGTGAGCGGGATTCTATTTCTTCGGTCCAGAATAATGCGAACAGGATGTTTAACCGTGCCCGTTTCAAGTCTGCAGGTCAAACGAGGATTGTCTTTTAAAACGGTTTCTGTTCCCACCAGGATGGCATCCACCTGGTTTCTGATCTTATGAACATGATTTCGCGCCAATTTTCCGGTAATCCAACGCGAGTCCCCTGAACGTGTGGCAATTTTTCCATCCAAAGACATGGCTGTTTTCAAAATCACGAATGGCATTCCCGTTTTCATGACCTTTATAAACGATTCATTCAGCTTCACGCATTCTTCCTTGAGCACATCCGGGACAATGACAATGCCTTGTGCTCTGAGTGAACGCAAACCTTTTCCACTGACCTGGCTATTAGGATCTTTCATACCGACAAAGACCCTTTTAATCCCCGCCTGAATGATCGCGTCGGTGCAGGGAGGCGTCCGGCCAAAATGACAACACGGTTCCAAGTTGACATAAAGGTCGGCGGACCGGGCCTTATCGCCTGCCCGTCTCAAGGCCTCTATCTCGGCATGGGGATGACCGGCGCAGGAATGATAGCCCTCTCCCACAACCTTACCACGCCTGACCACGACCGCCCCCACCATGGGATTCGGACTGGTTCTGCCACGAGCCCTCTGGGCAAGCGCAAGCGCCCTTCGCATATATTGAATGTGTTTGTCTTCTATCAAAAGATGCGCGGAGAACCTCCGCTGGTAAATTACAAGTGGCTATCGACGCAGAATATTTACCATATGTTTGCGGATGCTACCACGCTGATACACAATTTCGATCCTGCGGTTGGAGGCCCGCCCTTGTAGGCTGTCATTGGGAACTTTGGGCCGGTATTGTGCAAAAGCCTCGATAGACAAATTTTTTGGGTCGAAACCTGCCGCAACCAGCTTCCTGGCCACTTCCGCAGCACGGGAAGCAGACAACTCCCAGTTAGAAGGGAACTGTTCTGTTTTTATAGGTATGTTATCGGTATGTCCTTCGATCTTCACTTGATAGCTGAACTGCTTTAAAATATCGAAGACTTGCTTGATAATTTCATCGCCGGTATACGTCATCCTGGACTTGCCTGGAGGGAACATGACCGTATCTGAGAGGGTTATGATTGCACCCCGCTCATCCGAGGAGACATCCACCTTTCCTGCCAGTTTATTCTTGAAAACAAACTCCTCGACCTCTGAAGCAATTTCTTCCACCTGTTTGGCCACCATAGCACCCACTTCATCGACAGCATTAATCGTAGATTCATCTAGGACTTTTTCCTTAATGACATCCAGCCCCTCACGAACACCCCCGTCAGGAATCACCTCCTGTCCCAAGGCATCGCGCAAGGAAGCTTTGATCTGCTTCCATTTGTCCTCCTCGATGGACCCCATAGCAAAAAGCAGGATGAAAAACACCATGAGAAGCGTTACCAGATCCGCAAAGGTCGTGACCCAGGCCGGGGCACCCTCGGGACACTCGTGCTCGGCCTCCTCTTCCTCTTCTTCAGAAGCTTTTTTCTTTTCCTTTTTTGGGTCTTTTTTCTCATCCATGGCTAATTACTTCTTTCCCTTTTTAGGTTTCTTGGCCGCCTTATCATCCCCTTTCTTTTCCTTTTTTCCATGATAAGTGTCGAGGTAGTTCTCCAGAACATCCTGCATAAACCTGGGGTTGACACCTTTTCTGATATAACTGATTCCTTCCAGAATTAACTGCATCTCCAGCGATTCGGAAGCACTGCGCCTTTTCAGTTTCACGGTCATGGGAATAAAAACCAGATTGGCCACAACCGCACCATAGAAGGTTGTAATAAGTGCGACAGCCATTTTTGGACCTACGGAGCCAACGTCGGAGAGGTCTGACAGCATCTGGATCAACCCAATCAGAGTTCCAACCATGCCAAATGCGGGAGCAAAAGCCCCCATCTGGTTGAAAATTTCCCAACCATCTTTGTGTGCGCTCTGCAGTTGCTTGACTTCCCTTTTGAGCAGGGCATTGACCGTGGCCTCATCCTTACCATCAACAGTCAGCTCCAACCCTTTCTTCAAAAAATCATTATCAATATCCTTGAGCTTGGACTCGATCGCCAACACGCCGCCTTTGCGGGCCACATTGCAGACATCGACCATAGTTTCAATCAATTCGTACATATTCGATTTTCGGACCATGAAAACTCTTAAAAACAAACCCATCACCTTCATCACTTCGTTGATGGGAAAAGCAATAAGAGTAGCGGCGAGGGTTCCCCCAAGAACGATCATCGCGGAAGGAATATTAACAAACAGGTCCAGCCCACTGTTCATCAATATCGAGACTAAAACCAGCCCCATACCCGCTATGACCCCGACTAGAGAAGCTAAATCCATATTTTATGACGGTTGCTTGACTTTAATAATCCCGGAAATCGGGTCGACATTATGAAACTTTAAAATTTTATCCAGCGTTTCCTGATCCAGAACCGTACCTTTTCTTAAAAGGTTGATTCCCGACTCAGAAAAAATATCCGAAGCCAGTTCCATACCCGCGGCTAATGCAAAAACAGAACAGTGCATGCTAGGCGCTTCTTTAACATCGCCCTGACTCTCGACATATTCTGTAAGAACTCCCATGACAGTCTCATCAAATATGGTTCCTGATTTTTCTTCCATCATGGCTAAAATCTCTGCCCCGGATTTGTCAGGGGCCGCCATCTTGTTATGGTCAAAATAACTGGCGGCACAAACGATTCGGGAACCAATAGGGATACGATCGCCATACATGCCATCCGGAGCCCCGGAGCCATCCACATTTTCATGGAGATGGCGGATGATTTCGGCGATCAGTTCGAAGCCTGGGAATTCTTTCAATAACATTTCCCCAACCAACGGATGGTTGGTGGTTGCCTTGGATTCAAAAGCGTCTCGTTTCTCTTCGCTAAGAGCTTCTAATCTTTTTTCTTGGGTCGGGAGAGCAACGATTCCCAATTCGTGCAGACGGGCGGCAGATTTGACGTTCCTGATCTGATAATCTGTCAAACCCATTTTTTCCGCGATATGAATCGAAGCCTGCGCAACTCGCTCAGAGTGGCCTCGGTGTTGCGTCTGATGCATTTCAATGAGAGTGACCAAAAGACCTTCCGTTGAATCAAACCGGCTAGCGAGCTCCTCTACCATGGAGGATATTTGCTGATTCTTGCTCTCCAACTGTTCGTTGAGCTCGGTCATTTCCTTAAGGCTGACACCCAGCCGTCTCTTATCATTCCTGAGTTCTTCATTCAAAGAAGCGAGCTTCTGGTGAAATTGCTTCAATTGCCCTAAGGACGCTTCCAACTGCTTGTTCTTTTCAAAAACCGCGTCATTGAGGTGGGCCACCCGCATAACAAAATTAACCACAAACAGCAGTTCACCTTTTTTGAGGGGCTTGGATAAATAGGCATCCGCTCCTGTTTCACTGGCTTTGATGGCATTGTCCTGTTCAGCATCGTAGGCGGACATCAGGATCACCGCAGAACGGAGTTTAAGCTCCCGCACACGTGCACAGACATCAAACCCACTCATCCCCGGCATATGGATATCACAAAGAATAATATCCGGCTTGATTTCACGCATCATCTCAAGCCCTTCTTCACCCGTTCCGGCTTGAAACACTTCAAGGGTTTGCGGACCAAAAGACTTCACCAGAATCTGCTTGACGATCAGTTGCAGCGTTCGATCGTCATCGATACTTAAAAATCGTTTCGCATGTTTGTTAATGGCCAAGTTCCAAAGCTCCCATACTCGTTGGAAAAAGAAATAGAGGAGATTTTTTAAATATTAAAGAATCTTCCTCTAATGGAATCATACCGATATTTTTTTAAACCCTTCCGGGTTCTTTTCGCCCAAAACTTCACAAATCGAAAAACATGCCTCAACTCATTGAAGTTTAGCTCATTTTTCGGATTTTAGGCGAACCCGAACCTGCCCCTTCTTGAATAGGGGTAAACTTGTTGTTCAGTTATAACTTGATAATAGAATTTAACTGGTTATTGTCAAGAAAAACTTGATCAAATTCAACTCGTTATGGCCTTCAACCTTGTTTCTATCTTATCGTCCAAATGAGGAATTCTTTACCGTTTTTATCGTTTTTTTAAGGAAATAACAGTTTTACAGATCCTCCTCATCATCGCTCTCAATTTCGGTAAAACGAGGAGCTTCAACGCACCGCAGTCCCACCGCCAAATGTCGCTCGGCAGGATCAAAGGAATTCCTGAAGGTGCATTTGGCATGCACCAGATAATTCATCCACGATCCACCCCGCACAATCCTTTGAGTGGTATGCTTGGTGGCATTTTTTTGCATGCACCATTCCCAGACGTTACCCGCCATATCGAAACACCCGTAAGGAGACATGCCCTGCTCCATATCCGTAACTGCATTGGTCTTGCAGGCCATGAAATCACAGGTATTGGCAAAACCTTTTTCATAGCCCATCGGCTCCCCCCATGGGTAAATCTTGCCATCCGTTCCTCGGGCTGCTTTCTCCCATTCCTGCTCCGTGGGCAGTCTCATCCCCATCCAAAGAGCAAAAATAATCGCCTCATAATAATTGATGCCAATCACAGGCTGATCGTCATCAAAAGAATATCTGGGAAATCGGTTTTGGTGATGCGGATCGAACTGCTGATATAAAGCGTTGGTAACTGGAAATTTCATGATCGAAAATTCTTTCAGAAGAACCCAGTCCTCCTCATCCTTCTCTTCCTGATAAATGAATTTTCCTTCTGGGATGGTGACCCTCTCGGCGAACTTTTTAAGGACTGCCTTGTTCACCTGTTCCCGGCCAGTCACTTCAGAAAAAAATACCTTAAACTCTTCGAGATCTTTCAGAGATTCCAAATCAAACGTATCCAGAAGCTGATGAAAATTCAGACCATGCTTTGCCAGAATCAGTTCGAACACGCTGAACAAAATGCGACTGTCCCTATGCTCGCGCTTTAACAAACGGCTTAGCAGGCGATCCAGATATCCAGTTTCGTTGCACTTAATAACTTCTTCGACACGCACCAGCCGACACTGGGCAAATTGCGGAAAAGTTTCCCTGCACTGGTATTTCAACAACTGCCTCACCAGCAGATCTTGTTCCTTTGGCAGGTCGCCCACCTCAGCCAGCGAACTCCCCGCCAGCATCACCGCCCCCTCTGCAATTAAAATATCAAACAACTCTTTTCCAGAAACACCTCCAGCCAGAATCTTAAAGGCTTCGTGCCATTTCTCATTGCCACAGTTTTTCCGAACTATTTCCTTCCAGCTATCGTTATTCTGTATATACCGGCTTGCAAAATATTCCTGGAATGATGGGTGGCGATATTCCCAACGTCGAATCGTCTGCTGCAAGATGTCTTTCCACCAAGGAGCAACACTTCCCTCCTGCAAAAGAATTTCTTTTCCTTCCAGGATTGTTTTTTCGTAACCTGGCTCCACATCACGAAAACGTTGTTGCCGATCCTCGGTCATCAACTTATAAGAAATTTCGCCAAGTTGGTCGAGGCAGCTTTTCACCCAACCCTCATCCGCAGAAGGATTGGCCGTTTGTAGTTTAAAACGGAACCAAGCGGAATAAATCTCCATCCGGTTATTCAATCCCTCCAAGAGTTCGTTTTCAGAAAGCTCACGAATCATCTGCAATAAAAGTGGGACTTCTAAAAGTTCTGGAGTGAACAGAGCCAGATCTTTGACCTTCATATTTTTAGAGGCCTCTCCCAGATAGACAGCGCTATCTTTCGGGTCAATTTTCTGAAAAGCCATTTGGAACGCAGCGCCTTCTCCACGTTTAATCACCGCGTCGGTGGATAAAGAACCAAAGTTGAATCCACGGCTGGCAAGCAAAACAAAATTGCTGCGAAAGGCGTTATCTTCCAGAAATGATTCCATGAAAAATTGAAACCGGTCTTGGGGATGGAGCTGGTCAAATCCGTCCAGCAGAAACTGGCACTTGCTATAGTTGAAGATAGCGTTAACCGTATTTCCCAGGAGTTCTTCATCTAAGATCATATCCGGGTTGTCTTCCCGTTCAAGCAGAACCACATCGATAATTTCACGGTTCACCGCTTCACGGAACAAGTCGAACCGACCCCCTTCGGGCAAGTTTCCAAAATGGAAATAGACAGGCAGAGAATAGACCTCATGTGCCGACTTCTGAAGCAGCGTTTCCAGGTAACGTTTCAAAAAAATGGTTTTGCCCATCCCCGATTCGGCATCCAGCATGATCTTCAGCCGGTTGACCTCCAACAAATCTTCATTGATGATTCTTGGAGCGGGAAACACCTGTTCAAGCAGGCTCTGCCGATGCATGATCGGGTTGACATCGAGCAAGACCAATGGAATAAGAGTTTTACTCCTTCTTCCCTTACCCAGTGTCTCATCCAGCCAATGGGAAACCCTTTTCAACTGGTGCTTCCTGTAGGTCTCGACGACCCATTCAATGGATTCTTCCGGTCGTTCCCGCGCAACGGGAACTTCTTCTCCGTCAAAACCGGGAACCAGCCCTTCTTCAACCTCACTCATGAATAACCACCCAACAGTCGTGATTGATATAGACAGCCATATTGATGATAAACCTGTTATGATCTAGGAATATTGTTTCAATACTATCATATTGCCCGCCAAAGCCCCCACCGATGATCCCGCTAAAAGACGAGAATCCCACAAAAAACTTCCCGGTATTCACACTTCTTTTTTTGGCACTGAACGTCATCGTGTTTATTTATGGGGTCAATCTGCCTGTCCACCCCAGCGTGCTTTATGCAGACTATGCTCTCATTCCCTACCAACTTGTCCACAGTCCAGTTACCGCCTATCCGACCCTTTACACCTCCATGTTTCTGCACGCGGGAATCGGACATCTCGGAGGAAACATGCTTTACCTCTGGATTTTTGGCAACAATATTGAGGATGTTCTGGGAAAATTTCGCTTCATCCTGTTTTATTTTGTCTGCGGGACGATCGCGGCACTGGGACATATCGCCACCGACATGGACTCACAAATCCCCATGGTCGGAGCCAGTGGCGCCATATCAGGAATACTTGGCGCTTACCTGATATTGTTTCCTTTCGCCCGAATCAAAACCTTTATTTTTCTCGGGTTTTTCTGGACCATCGCCAGAGTTCCAGCCATCGTTTTATTGCTCATATGGATTGGCCTGCAAATTTGGAACAGTGCGGCAACGGGCGCAGGAGAAACAGCCTGGTTCGCGCACATCGGGGGGTTCGTCGCCGGCATTCTTCTAATCCTGCCGTTCAAAAATATCCGCCCAGCTTTCTAGCGGGAAAACATGGAAATCAGCATCGCCATCACCAGAACCAAGAAAAAAATCCATATACCAAAAAACCATTTTGGACTCAGGCTGGGATAATTCGGTTGAATCGGTTCCTGACAATGCGGGCAAACCAAGACGGGAGAGAGAATCTCTTTTGAACAATTCGTGCAAACTTGCATTTTCAAATTTCCACTTCTCCCTGAATCATTAAACGCACCAGATCCAAAGCGGCTTGCGCCGATCGTTCTTTGTTTCTAATCCGATCATGCGTGAAGATAAATTTTTTGCAACACGTGCCAGACCGGTCATGCACAGCAATAAAGGTCAAGCCTACAGGTTTGAGATCACTACCTCCCGATGGTCCGGAAATTCCGGTTACAGAGACCCCGATATCAGCTCCGGTCACCCGGCAAACTCCTTCGGCCATGGCTTGAGCTACCGGTTCACTCACCGCACCAAACTCTTCAATCAACTTGGGATCTACACCCAGACGAGCCACTTTGGCTTCGTTACTGTAAACAACAAAGCCTTCCTTATAATAATCGGAACTGCCCGACACCTGCGTCAGACGATGCCCTATCAAGCCTCCGGTGCAGGATTCAGCCGTAGCCAGAGTCAACGATTTTCCCTTCAACAAAGCACCGACTTTCTCCTCAAGCCCTTCTTCATCCTTCCCGTAAATATAACGAGACAAACGTTGGGCCAGAAAACCTTCCACTTCATCCAAGCGGGACTCTCCTTCCGGCCTAGATTCTGCCAGCGTCGAAATACGAATGCGTACCCCCAAGTGCGAAGGCAAAGAAGCAATCGCCGCTTTTTCCTGCAAGCTTTCCAAGGGTCCCACCTTGGCCCACAAATCGGCTTCGGAAATTCCGGTGGTTTTTATCAATCGGTGCAGAAAAGTTTTATTCTTTTGCGCGGCCATTTCCGGGGCAACATACTTTTCAAATAAATATTGCATCTCCCGAGGAACACCCGGCAAAGAAAACAAAATAGTTTTTCCCTGGCGCATTTTAAATCCGGGAGCCGTTCCTTTTTCGTTGTAGAGGATTTCCGCTTTCTCAGGCACCTCAAACTGACTTCTCACCATGCCAGGAACCGCGCAACCGCGGAACCGGAACATTTCCTCCAGCATGCTGGCCACTTTGGAGTCTTTTTTCAAACCACACTCGAACACTTTAAGTAAAACGGATTTAGTAATATCGTCATGCGTAGCCCCTAAGCCTCCGGTCATGACAACCCAGTCCGAGCGTTTGAGGGCAAGTTTTACACAATCCTCAATAACAGATGCTGAATCACCCACAGTGGTGATACGGGAAACTTCTATTCCCAACTCGTGGATCTTTTCCCCGAGATATTGCGAATTGCGATCCAGAATCAAGCCACTGACCACTTCATCGCCAATCACCACCAATTCAGCACACGGCGCTTTAGAGTCGCCAAAGATCATGAGACACCCTAATTAAGAATAAAATTTGTATACAGGCATTCTACCTTCCAGAATGTGCAAGTACGAGAAAAATGAAAGGAGAACGTTTTTCGCTCAGGTGATAACCCCCTATCAGGCGATTTTCTGGGCATTTAGCAACCTACGAATCATGGACCTGCTTTTATTTTAAATTTACGGAATATTTTATGGCAATCCAAGACCATATATATCAGCACAGTTTAAAGAATCAGGGTATGATGACACGGAATTTTCTTTGCTGTTGAACAGAAGTCACCTGAACCATGTAATTGTGATTTTTAAAAACGATTTATTCTTTCGGGAAGAACGTTGAAAATTTTCTTCGCAGTATTATTTTCCCTATTTCTTGTCAGCGAGGCTTTTGCCGTCAAATCCTATAAGGGATACAGCAAGCTGCCTGCGCCCTTGGCAGCCACCAAAGGAGAATCCATTTACAAAGAGTCGGACTGCTCCATGTGCCACGGTGAGATGGGAGATGGAGAAGGATTTCTTGCCGCCGGACTGCAGCCCAAGCCCAGGGACTTCACCGATTTCATGCAAATGAATACGGTTCCCGATATGGCCATGATCAATGCGATCCGCGATGGACTTCCAGGAACCGCCATGCCCGCCCACCCCGATTTCAATGATGAACAGATTGAAGAACTTATTCTTTACCTGCGTTCACTACTCGCAGAAACCTATCTCACGCTGAATGTGTGTTTATCCAAATCGCATGTGGTGGATACAGGCGACTCGGGTCTTAACCTGAATGATTTTAGAATAATTGTAGACAACCCCGAATTGATAAACGTTGAGAAGGATGGAAAGCTGCTCAACATATCCACCAAGGTTAAATTGGACACGATCAAAGCTTTATTGGAAAAAAGGGTTACTCGAACCCATATAAAGCTGGTGGAAAAAGATAGTACCGTATCCATCATATCTGTAAGAGTTCACCGCTGCCTTCGTTAATATTAGGGAACTTGATTGAGGACGAGCCTACATGCATAAAAATTTCAAAACAGGTTTTTGGGTTTTACCTCTCGCACTGATAGTGAGCACTTCAATCGCTTTTGCCAAGAAGCCGACATACACCGAAATTGAAGTTGTTGATGGAGGCTCCATCAATGGGACCGTCACATTCAAGGGTTCGGCACCTGCCCCAGTCAGCGTTAACTTGAAAAACGAAAAAAACTCAGAATTCTGTCTGGAAAATGCCAAGCCCAACGCACAGGGGGAACTCCTCATCCAGCATGTCGAGTTGAAAGACGGGAATCTCAAGGATGCGGTGGTTTATATCCAAAATATTGACAAAGGAAAACCCTGGGCCAATGAAACCCTGGATATACACTTTAGAGACTGCCAGGCTTTTCCAAAAGTCGCTGTGGTCAGAAAAACCCCGAAGATTTTAACAAACAACCTTGTCACGATTGAAAACCACGACTCTGGAGTCCTGCACAATCCAAAGGGTTTTTCAATTGGGGAAAGCACACGTAAGATTTTTTTCAAAAAATGGCTCCTCAACAAGGGAGCAAAGGTGGATGTCACCAAATCAATGAAACTTCTAAAAAAGAAACGGGATTCCCATTTCTATATTGAGTGCGAACAACATCTCTGGATGTCGGTGAGCACTAAAGTGGTTTGGAATCCCTATCAGGATATCAGCAAGAGAGATGGCTCTTTTAAAATTGACCGAATTCCCCCCGGCCATTACAAGGTTGTCGTGTGGCATCCTTATGTAGGCGAAAAAACAATAGAAGTTGATATTTCTTCGGGCGGTAATACCCAATTGGATTTAACGTTGCCGTAACAAAGTTCTTTCTGCGCCTCTTCTTACAATCGGTCAACAATGAAAAATAAAGATATTACCCGAAGAGAATTATTTTCCTATGGCTTTATGGGATCAAGCCTGCTTGCTGGCATGGCTCTCCTAGCCTACTACGTAGCGCAATTTCTTTTACCCTCTGCAAATAAAAATCCGACCCGAAAAATTTATGTCACGACAACAGACAAGATTGGTCCTGGGAAAAGTTTCAAGTTCAAGGACTTGAAAGGTAGCAACATTACCGTCACCAATACCGGCAAGGAGTTCATTGCCCTTTCTACAAAATGCACCCATTTGGGATGTCAGGTATTTTGGAAAAAGGATGAGAAGGTGTTCTATTGCCCTTGCCACGAAGGTTATTTTAGTCCTCAGGGCAAAGTGTTGAAAGGGCCTCCTCCAAAACCCTTAAATTCTTACAAGGTCGAGGTGGTTGACAAGGCCATTTACATCCATGTCGATGAGGTGCTCAGTGGGCGTGCCTAAACTAAATTTACTGCTGAACTGGACTAAAGAGCGCATTCCTGTCGATTTCCAAGAGTTGAAGAGTATCACCAATGAACCGGTTCCCAATCACCTGAAGCACTGGTGGTTTGCGTTAGGTGGTACCCCGGCAATTTTATTTGGCATTCAGATTGTGACGGGAGTCTTTCTATTATTTCACTATGTTCCCACACCCTCCGATGCTTACGACAGTGTCACTAAGATCACCTACGATATCCGGTTCGGCTGGTTTATAAGAAGCATTCATAAATGGGCTTCGGAGCTGATGATCGTAACGGTAATGCTTCACATGACCCGCGTCTATTTTACCGGTGCCTACCGAAGGCCCCGGGAATTAAACTGGATGGTTGGCGTCCTTATGTTTTTTGTGACTCTGGGGCTTGGCTTCACAGGATATTCGCTGATCTACGATCAACTATCCTATTGGGCGGCCATGGTGGGGACGGAAATCGCCGAGAGCACACCTTTGATCGGACCCCTTGCGGCTGATTTTATCAGAGGCGGTTCTGAGGTGGGCGGAAACACACTGACCCGCCTCTACGTTTTTCATGTTGTGATTTTCCCTGCGGCACTGGTGGGGCTGGTTGTCGTACATATTATTTTTGTTCGACTGCAAGGGGTCACGGAGTTTGAGTTTGACGAGGAAAAAAAACTTGAGCATAAAACTTTTCCACTATTTCCCGATCATGTTCTTACGGAACTCCTTATCGCCATACTGATTCTGTATATCCTCAGTATGATGGCGGTAATTTTCCCTGCGGGTCTAGGGGAAAGGGCTAACCCTCTGATCACACCCGAACACATTAAGCCGGAATGGTATTTTTACGCTTCTTTCAAGTGGCTGAAACTAACAAACGTTTATTTTGGAATCCTCGGACAAGTCGCTTTCGCCGGAATTATACTTTTCTGGCCGTTTATAGATTATTTACTCATTAAATGGCTCCCAAAAAAAGGAATGAGCATCAAAATCGGTTTTATAGGGTTCACTTTTTATCTAATCCTCACCGTTTGGGAAGCTATGACTTGAATGATACTCAAAAGGATGGTGTGTTATGTCTCTGAATACTAAAAGAATAATCATCGCGGTGATTGGTTTGTTTTTTCTGAGTGCTCTTTTAATAGTGGGAGGCATTGAGAGTAATAAGAGAATTCTCGGTAAAAAGGCAGTCATTAAAGTATCTGCTACCAGCGAAAGTTGCGTCGACTGTCACACGGTAACAAGTCCTTCTCTTGTTGAGCAATGGCGAGATAGCAAGCACGCCATAAGAGGCGTTGGCTGCATGGATTGTCATCAAGCCGAAAAAACGGATGTAGATGCATGGGAACATGAAGGCAAAACCATTGCGGTTATTGTGTCGCCAAAAGATTGTTCAAAATGTCACGCCAGGGAAAACGAAGAGTTCCAGGCATCTCATCACGCCGATGCAGGAAAAATTATTGGCTCCCTCGATAATGTTCTTGCGGAAGTGGTGGAAGGCAATACCGGTCGACTGGGGCTGGACGGCAGCTCTCCGGCCGCTATCAGTGGTTGCTGGCAGTGTCATGGATCAGTCGTGAAAATTGGTAAAGATGGCAGACCCACTCCCGCCACCTGGCCAAATACAGGGATAGGACGTATCAACCCGGATGGAAGCAAGGGATCATGCACAGCCTGTCATTCGCGCCACACATTTTCTCCAGTGGTCGCTCGTCAACCCGATAGTTGCGGAAAATGCCATATGGGACCCGACCATCCGCAAAAAGAAATTTATGAAGAATCCAAACACGGCATCGCTTTCAAAGCATTTAAGGAATACATGAAACTCGATGCGCAGCCGTGGCGGGTGGGCATAGAATATACCGCCGCTCCAACCTGCGCCACCTGTCACATGAGCGCGACAGAGGAACAAATGGTCACCCATGACGTGGGAAGACGGATCTCGTGGAACCTGCGTCCACCCATTTCTGAAAAAATTGACGCCAAGGCGATTAAGGCAGGAAAAAAAGTGGAGTCATGGGAACAACGTCGGAAAAACATGAAGAATGTATGCGGCAAGTGCCATTCAGAAAAGTATGTCGATGGATTTTATATTCAGTTCGATTCCGCCATCAATCTGTACAATGAAAAATACGGAATTCCTTCCACAAAAATCATCAAAATGATGAAGGCCGGGGAAATACTGACGGCAATTGCTTTCGATGAGGCACTGGAGTGGACCTATTTCTACCTCTGGCATCACGAAGGTCGGCGGGCGCGCCATGGGGCTTCCATGATGGCTCCCGATTACACTCAGTGGCATGGGTTCTTTGAGGTCGCCGAGAGGTTTTACATTCACTTTGTACCAGAGGTGAGAGAAGCGTGTGAAAAGGCCATTCAGAAAGGAGGAAAGAGCGCGACTGCCGCAAAAGAGGTGCTTAAGGAGTTGGATATTATTTTAAATAAAGAGGAACACAAGTGGTTCCTTGGAAAAATGTCTGACGATGAAAAGGCCAGCAGAAAAGCGGCGGCAGATGAGTTCAAAAAAAGGTACGCTCAGCATTAACCCAAGAAAGGTTCAATACACACGCGCAATAGCAGACAAAAAACCCAAAAGGCACAAAAATATTTCGTTGCCCTATTTTTGAGAAGCAATTTTGTGCCCGGTGACCTATCATATCCCTCCGGGGCTTTATTATATGCCCCCTTTTTTTGAGCCATAACCTTTATCACCGAACCGCACGTAAAAACCGTGACCTCCTGTACGGTTTTGAATTTTTAATTCTATGGCTTCCAAATTCAAGCAGGATCGTTCCGCGCTGACGCCTGATGAGATCACACAGAAAACCTATAACTGTGATTTATGGCGCGGCGGATTTGAAGGAGTGCTTTCTTCCGGCGCGCAAACCTTTTGCCTGTTCATAGCCATCCGGTATTTTAATGCTGGCGAAACCACCAAAGCGTTGATCGCCGCTGCACCGTTTATGGGAATGTTCCTTTCCATGGTGCTCTTGCATTACGCCTCGGCCACCCACTGGGAAAAGTCGGCATGGGGGGCGCTGCCCTCTATGATTACCGGAGCCTGCCTTCTGGTTGCTGCGCGGGCAACGTCTTTACATATGTTCGCGTTTTTTATAATCATCGCGTACATTTGCCGCAGTGCTCTGCTTCCCTTCATCACCGATATTTATGGAGACAATTACCCGGCGGATCGTCGCGGGGCATTCTTCTCGAAGCCTTTGCTCTTATCTGTGGGCGTGGCTGCCCTGTCTGGCTATATTGGGTCTACCATCCTCGAAAAAGATATCGAGTATTACCACCTCATCTTCACCTTTTTCGGGTTCTGTGCCTTTTTCAAGGCAATCGCAATCTATAAAATACCGTCAAAGACGATGGATCAGAGTCCTCATGAAAATCCCTTTGGGAACATGAAATACATCTGGCAGGACCGTTCGTTCGGTTATGTTTTACTGACCTGGTTCATTATGGGATTTGCCAATTTATGGACTCTACCTTTGCGGTTGGATTATGTCACCTCGCCGCAATGGGGCATTGAGGGGTCGGCTGTTTTTGTGGCCATGATCATCACCGTCATTCCCGAAACACTGAGAATGCTACTCATTCCATTCTGGGCCCGGCTGTTCGATAAAATGAATTTCGTCATTCTCAGGATGATCCTGAACCTGTCATTTGGCGCCGGTGTCCTGCTGTTTTTCATCACCTCCAACCCTTGGGTCATCGGGGCCGGCTCGGCCCTGATAGGAATCGCCTTTGCCGGCGGTAGCGTCGCCTGGAATCTCTGGGTCACCAAATATGCCCCTCCCGGAAAAACCGGCGCCTACATGTCGGTGCATGTCAGCCTGACAGGAATCCGCGGCACTATAGGCCCGCTAATCGGCTACTGGGCAGTGGGTTTGATCGGTCCCAGAAATATCGGTATGGTTTCCTGCGCTATGATGATCCTGGCGACCCTGATGCTCATCCCGGAAATCAAGCACGGAAGGCGAAAAATGGCCTGAGGGCAGCCCTTTGTTCCCCTGTATTACTTTGGTACAATATAAAGGTAAGGTTTCCACTTATTTTCACCGTTTAATTAGATATAAACCCTTAAAAAACCTCAACTGCGACCCATCATGACCGGGAAAAACTTCAGCCTGAAAGATATCCAATTACTGGCGGATCAATACTCCCAAACGGGTGATCCTGCGGCTGTAGCCTTGTTTCAAACAGTCCAGTCTTTTTACCCTGCCGGGCAAAGCCCTGAAGCCCGGGTTGCCATAGATCCTCTCGAAATATTGAAGAAACTTGAAAAATCCGGTTTTTCTCCAGAAAACCAGGAACAAGGTTTGGTGTGGTTGAATTCACTGCGGGAAAAATTAAATCGTGAACTCTTCGACACCATTTCCCGCCAGGGAAACCCGGCAGAACTGATCGTCGGCCCCGACTACACATTCATCCAAATATTGGAGAACCCCAAACCTGCGGACGCTCCGGTGAGAAGGAAATTCAAGGAATCTGAAATCACCTTCAATCTCCCGGACGAACTGAAACTGGAATTCGAGCAACAGCTCGAGCGCCTGAAGGAAAAGGAAGAACAAGCCAGCACCCAAATGCGGGAGTTTATTGCAAAGGAAAAAGAACTGGAGCAAAACAAGGTCCGTCTCGAAGAGGAAAATTCCGAGTTCCGCATTCGCCTGCAAAAACTGCGAGATGAAGAGCAAAAGCATAATGAACAATCCAAAGAGCAATCCGTAAAAGAAACCACCCGGCTTCATCAGGAGTTGGAAGAAACTCGAGAAGAACTGGGAACTCTCAGGATCGAAAGAAACCGTCTATTAGAGGAGCATGAAGCATCGCGCTCAAAGTTGGACACAGACTTCTCGCGACGAGATCAGATATTCAGAGCTAAATTCGATGAGATGACAGAGTTGATGGAAAAACTGTTTGCCGACGAGCAAGCCCTCCAGCAGCGCAAGGAGAAGGACTATAAATCCACCAAAGCAAAACAGTTGCAGATCAAAAAAGAGTCCCTGCAACAAGCTAAAAAGAACCAGCAACTGCTTAAGCTCTCAAAATCGCTGGAAAGCGAAAAGAAAGCCTTCAAACTCAGACTGAAAGAAGAGTTTGAAAAGCGCAAAGAGGAACTGGAGAATGAATACCAGAGAAGGTCGGAATATCATATTCGCCGGTTGGAAGAGTTTGATGCGGATGAAGAACGTCTGGGCCGTGAAAATGAAAGATTGAAAATCCGCGAACAGGGGCTGGCTCTTGAAGCACAACAAAAAGCCGATGAAGCCACGAAAAAACGCCTGGCAGAAATAGAAAAGCTGGAAAAAGAACTCACACGAAAGCAGAAAATCCTCAACAAGCATGAGAAAGAAAATGACGTTGAAAAAGCCAGCCTCCTGAAAGAAATGAGCGGCATTGAAGGAGGCAAGTTCGCGGTTGACCAGATCAAAACTGCCGCGAAAACTCAGGCCAGACTTTTAAAGAGAAAGACAAAACTGCTAAAGGAAATGGAAGAGGATCGCCCTAAGGTAGAACAGGAAATCCAGCAAAAAACTCAGGAACTGGAAGAAGCACACCAGAAGGAAGCCCAAAAAATAGCCGAACAAACCAAAGCTCTTCTTGAAGAACAAAAGCGCCTTCGAAACAAAGAAAAAGTTTTATTGGAACGGGAGACCGAGGAACTTCAGCGCATGAATGATGAGTTCGAAGGGTTTAAGAACTCTATTGAAGTAGAACAGATAGAAAAAGATATGGCCCTCGATGCAAAAGAAGAAAAGCTTGAGCAGGAGGAACAGAAAATTCTAGCACTCCAGCAACAGCAAATGGCCGAAGAAAAACTAGGACGCGAAAAAATATCTGAAGTGGAAGCGGAAGCAATGCGGGAGCTCCAGGAAATCCAGCTTATCAGGACCAATGTCAGCCAACATCAGGAAGAGGTGAAAAACTTTCTCGCCGATTTTAATACAACCTACTCCGACATCCTGAATTCACAAAGTTCTGAGTATGAGAACTTCAAACAACGAATCACTTCCATGGAAAATGAGGCGGTACGCCTGACCTCAAGCCTGAAGGAAAAGGAAAAATCCATTACTCAAGAAACTATTACCGCAGAAAGGGAGTTACAGGAAAGGCTCAAACACAAGGAGTCACTGGTTGACTCTATGGAAGACGACCTGAGAAAGCGTGTGGAAGAATATCAGACTTTCGTCAAGGAACTGTCCGAGGTTAAGCAGTCCATGAATGAGGAAGATGAGGCCAGAAAATCGGAGTTGATGGATAATCTATCTCATTACGAAAACAAACTAACCAGCCTGGGTAAGGCCTTTGAGGAACTTTCTGACGCCTTTCATACAGAAAAAGAAAAAGGCCAGATTGAGATTGTCCCCGATGAAGACGAGAAAAAACCCATGGAATATGACGATGCCATGGCCAAGGCCGAATGGCCTCAGGCCATCCGTTATCATTTAGACCTGACCACCTCCAGCGATCAGAGTCCCGAGATCATGGAGTACCTTTATAAATTCAGTGAGAAATGGGATGAGTGGGTACGTGTTCCCGAAGGAAGCCTTCTGATGGGTCACCCTCGCTCCAAAGATTCAGCACCTCACAAACAGGTTCGGATTGAGAAACCTTTCCTGATCAATAAATACCCTGTGACCAACGTCGAATTTTTTCGCTTTATCAGCGAGACTCAATACAAAACCGAGGCGGAAACTTTAATTGATGCCATCGTCTATCAAAGCGGAAACCTGGCTCTACAAGGTGCCGGAGAGTACGCCACCCGGTCTTCATTTGCCAACCCCAGTCTGGGACCGGTTAAAAATGCCTTCTGGCTTTGCCCCGATGGACAACCCGACTCCCTGTACGGAAAACATAATCACCCTGTCACTCAGGTCACCTGGAATGACACCCAGGCCTATTGCAAATGGCAAAGCGAGTTGACAGGGAAGAATATTCGCTTGCCGAGCGAAAAAGAATGGGAATATGTCGCCAGCAACTTCGGCAAGATACCGCCGGATCAGTTTTTCTGGGATGAGGATCGGATTGTTGAATTCTGTAATATTGAGGAAACCGGAATTCTGGACACCCTGCCGGTCGACCATTTTCCCGAGAGTGAATATTCTGGTGGAACCCGTGACCTTTTTGGCAATGTTTTCGAATGGGTCGAAGACACACATGACAAAAAGTTTTCCGATGGGTCTCTCCAGAGCCTGGAATACAAAATAGCGCGAGGCGGAAGCTTCATCACTCATTTCAAGCATATTGCCGTCTGGCGCCGAATTTCCTTTTTAAGGAGCTATTGCACCTCCTTTCTGGGCTTTCGAACCGTTTGTGATGATACCTAACCCCAAGGCTTGATCCAGTCCTGAAAAATTGCTATAAAAGTTCTCCACTATTTCAAACCTGTTCCTGAGTTAGGAGGCATTGTTTTGAGCAAACCTTTAGTCGGTATTATAATGGGAAGTGATTCGGACTTTCCAATCATGGAAGAAGCCAGCAAAGTGCTGGAACAATTCGATGTAGCTCATGAGGTTCTGGTCACCTCTGCCCACCGCTCTCCGGAAAGAACCCGGAAATACGTACAAGGGGCTAAACGCCGTGGCATTCAGGTGATTATCGCCGGTGCAGGAGGTGCAGCCCACCTCGCAGGTGTGGTGGCGGCAGAAACCCAACTTCCGGTTATTGGCGTTCCTATTGACTCCACATCGCTCAACGGCCTCGACTCTCTCTTATCAACCGCGCAAATGCCGGGAGGCGTTCCCGTGGCCACGGTCAGCATTGGAAAACCCGGCGCCAAGAATGCCGGCCTTTTAGCCGTGCAGATCCTTGCCCTGTCCGATGACAAACTGGCCGGACAACTCACTAAATATAAAAAAGATCAGGCCAAGGCCGTTGCGCAAAAAAGCAAAAAACTGAAAACCAGCCATGCCGCAAATTTTAAAGATTGACTCAAACGTTGTTTCTGATCAGGCACGAAAAGTTTTACTTCAGGGTGGAGTGATCGCCTTTCCCACAGACACTTTTTATGGTCTGGGAGTGGACCCTTTCAACCGCGAAGCTGTTGACCGGGTCTTTGAGATTAAGGGCCGTGAAAAAAATAAACCCCTCCTTCTATTGATAAGTGCAATAGAGCAACTGGAGACATTGGTAAAAGAAATCACTCCGGCTCATTCGGCTTTGATGCAAAAGTTCTGGCCGGGCCCATTGACCTTGCTTTTTGAACCCCGTTCCGTTATCCCAGAGAATGTATCAGCGGGCCGAATAGGAATCCGGCAACCTGGAAACTCCATGACACTAAATTTAATTTCAGCACTGGGCCAGCCCATCACCGCCCCCAGCGCCAATCTTTCCGGTGAGGAACCTCCTGTCACTGCAGAGCAGGTACACCGGTCCCTAGGTAACCGTGTCGACCTGATCCTTGATGGCGGCACATGCCAAGGAGGCGAGCCCTCAACCCTTGTTGACGCGGCAGAAACACCTGTCCGGCTTGTCCGGCCGGGTGCCATTCCATTTAGCGAAATCGAAATGGCCCTTCGCGGTAACACCCAGTCCGTTCATCCAGAGGTACTGCGATGATTTTTGGAACCGGCCTGGACATCATAGAAATAAATCGGATTAAAAAATCACTGGAAAAATATTCCACCCGCTTTGAGAATAAAATATTCACCGACAAAGAAATTGATTACTGCCAATCCCAAGCGGACCCGGGAAAACATTTCGCGGCCCGGTTCGCCGTTAAAGAAGCGGTATCTAAAAGCCTGGGAACCGGTATCACTCGTGATGTCGGATTTAAAGATATCGAGGTTGTGAACGAGGCTTCAGGAAAACCTATCGTCAAAATGGGCGGCCGAGGAAAAATACTGTTCGACAAGTTGAACCTCAAGTCCATCCATATCTCCATTTCGCATGACCGACACTACGCGATCGCCCACGCCATTGCAGAACAATAACCGTCCTTTGAAATCGACCCGACACTTTCTGGAATACGTTTTTTTCAACTTACTTCTATTGCTGGTACGTCCCCTTCCTCGGCAAACAGTGGTGACAATGGGAAGAAGCTTAGGCGGTCTGGCTTTTCTCTTTTCCGGAAAACGCAAACGATCGGCGAAAATCAATCTTGACATTGTTTTCGGGGATTCAAAATCATCCAACGAGAAAAATAAAATTATCAAGAAGTCATTTCAAAACCTGACAGTGTCGGCTTTGCAATGCCTCTGGGCGACCTCTGACACGGAAAACCGGGTGAGAGAACTTATTGAGGGAGAGCCTGCTGGGCTGGATCTGTTGCGCCAGTCCTTAAAAAAAAATAAAGGAATATTTTTTCTGACCGCTCATTATGGAAACTGGGAAATAATGGGATTATTTCACGGTTATCTGGGCATCTGTCCACTTTCTTCTATTGTAAGAAAGTTGGACAATCCTTATCTGGATCGAGTGACAAAAAAATTTCGCACTGTTTCCGGAAACAAAATTCTTTATCGTGACGAGTCCCCTTTAAAAATCGTGAGAGAACTTAAGAACAATGGCAGTGTCGCGGTGATGATGGATCAGAACACGGCTAAAGGCGCGATCTTCGTTGACTTTTTTGGTAAAAAGGCGGCTACACCCCGGTCACTGGCATTATTGAGTTATCGTACCGGAACCCCCATCCTCCCACTATTCTGTTTTCCTACTGATAAGGGAACCTATCGTATAGAGTATGGACCGGAAATCCAGTTTGAGAAATCCGGCAGCAAGCAAAACGATATTCTGAACTGGACCCACCACTGCCAACAGTTTATCGAAAATATTATCCGGGAAAACCCAGCGCCCTGGATGTTCGGTCATCGGCGTTGGAAAACCCGACCCTCGGAAGAAGAGGGAACTAGCATCTACTGAGCCCATCTCGCATCATGAAATGTCCTGCCTGCCAAAATGAATTGCATGAAATCGTCGTTGCCGGAATCAAAGTCCAGGCTTGCCGGGGAGAATGCGGTGGTTTGTGGTTCGACCGGTTCCAATTCAAAAAAATCCAGGCTCTGAAACCCGGTATAGGACAATCACTATTGACGATAGAGAGGGCGGAAGGAGTAAAAATTTATCGGGGGGCTGAGCACACCTGCCCCGCCTGCGAAACCACTTTGCTCTATCGGCATTTTTTCAGCGTCGATGGGAATGCCGAAATCAACCAATGCTCCAAGTGCAGAGGATTCTGGATAGACCTTGCAGGGCTGGCCAAACTGCAGTCGCTTCCGACAAGCCAAATAAAGCAGGCGGTGGAAAAATATTTCGAGACCGTCATCAATGAAAAAATATCAGGAATGCGTTTGCTTCACGATGATATGGCACAACAGGCACAGATTCTAATATGGATTCTACAATTCCTCTGTCCTGAAGATCAATGGGAGGGATAGTCTTTTAAAATGGCGGGTTACATTTCTTCTGCGATGATGGCTTTTAATTTGTTGCGCAGTCTGAACACAGCTTTGGAATGGATTTGCGAGACTCGGGATTCGGTGATGCCTAACACTTCCCCAATCTCCCTCATGGTAAGTTCTTCGTAGTAGTAAAGAGAAATCATCAGGCGTTCTTTTTCCGGCAGGGTATCGATCGCCTTGGCAATGATTTCCTTTAACTCAACCAGTCTAAGGTGGGTTTGCGGGTCCGAATCCCCTTTACCCGCCAGACAATCGAGCAGGCTTTGTTGTTCACCGGATTCCTTGGCAATACCCAGATCTTCCAGACTCAGTATCGGCATGCTCTTGGTTTCATTTAAAGTGTCAAACAGCTCATCCAGGCTGATCCCCATATCGTCGGCAATCTCATCATCTTCAGGAGGACGCCCGAGCTTGTTTTGCAGTTTCTGCACCACCGCATCCATGGAAGAAGCTTTCTGCCTCACCGACCGGGGCACCCAGTCCATCGATCGCAATTCGTCAAGAATCGCACCACGAACCCTGAACTCTGCATAAGTTTTAAACTTGGCACCGCGAGATGAATCATATTTGTCAATTGCATCGATCAACCCCAAAACCCCAACGCTGATCAAATCATCCACCTCGATATGAGGAGGTAGGCGCATGGCAATCCGGTTGGCCACATATTTGATCATCGGAGCGTACTCCTTGATCACGGCCTCCCGGTTTTCAACCGAAATTTCGATTTGCTGCATTGCTTCCTGTTTTTGTGCCATTTAACGATTTCTTTCGTTACGCTGTTTGATCCAGCTCGGTTCCCTTAGCAGGGTCATTCTCATCCATGGGCATGTCTTGAATCATAGTATTTTCATCTTCCTGCAAAAATAAATGCGCAAAACCCCAAACCAGTCCGCCAAAAATCAATGCTCCTAATCCTCCGCGAATCGCCCCGGTTATTACCCGGCTTCCCATCAATACACTGCCAACCGCCAGAAAACCGAATGCCAGCAATCCAAATGCGAGGGCCATCTTTTGAATATTGATCGGATTCATTGTACTTGGAACGCACTCCGCCAAAAATAAGGTTGATCCCCCTCGCGTGACAGAGGATTGGGTTTCTCTTTTGAAATTTTTTCCGCCAATTCATTGAGACACCCACTGAATTTAGAAAAAGGATACAACTCTAAAAATGCTTTTTGTTGTCGCACTGCCTTGGGAACATTTGGATCATGCAGAATATAGCCCAGGTATTCGACGGAAATATCTTTAAGAAACCGGTCTGTGACCGCCGTTAAATTACGATAAACCCCCTGCGCTTCTCGCTCTGAACTGACTGAATTGATCACCATTCTGAAATGCTTTTGAGAGTGTTTAGTATGAAGGATTTTCATCAATGCATAAACATCGGTCAATGAAGTAGGTTCTGTAGTGGCGATGAGAATCGTCTCGTGAGCAGCACTGCAGAAATAAGTAACATTGGTGGAAATACCGGCACCAGTATCAAAAATCAGGAAATCGTATCCCTGACTGACACGGTCCAATTCATCCATGAGAACCATTTTCTTTTCGGACGGTAACTGCGTTAATTCCTGCAGTCCATCTCCAGCGGGCAGGACATGAATATCGGCAGGACCGCGTAGGATGATATCTTCCACATTGGACTCTCCAGACAGAACATGCCCGATGTGCTTTTGCGGAGCCAGCCCTAAAAGGATATCAATATTGTTCAACCCCAAATCGGCATCCACAACGAGCACCTTCTTCCCTCTCTTGGACAAGGCATAAGCCAGATTGACGACGAAGTTGCTTTTGCCAACGCCACCTTTTCCGCTACTAACCGCCAAGACCCTTAGGTTCGATCCGCTCATTTTTCCGTATGCCATTCTTTTTAAAGTAGTTGCCTGACTGCTCATAACATACCTTGATCCCTTAATTTATCTTGAATTCAGTTAAAAATCAAACTTATTACCCGTTCCGGCCTCGCCGCTTCCAAGTCTTCGGGAACCCGCTGACCGGATGTAAAATAAGATATAGGCAACCTGTTTCGTACACTAAAATTGAATAAGGAGCCAAAACTCAACCCCTCATCCAGCTTGGTAAATAGAACCCGGTCCACCCCAATAGGAGAAAACTGGCGATATGTTGCCGTGAATAACTTTTCCTGGGCAGTCACACTGAGAACCAAATGAATTTCCACCCCTCCTACTGCATCAAAAATTTCCTTCAACTGCCGTGAATAGTCTTTATCCTGATGCGATCGACCGGTGGTATCAATAAGGATAAGATCCTTATCCGAATGAATGGCGACAATACGGCGCAAGTCTTCTTTTCCCCCTGCTACTTCAAACGGAACTTCCATAATCTCGCCATAAATCCTCAGTTGGTCAATCGCTCCCAGCCGGTAAGTATCCAGAGAAACCAGAGCCACCTTTTGTCCCCGACGTAGCGCATACTCTGCCGCGATTTTTGCTATCGTGGTGGTTTTCCCCACTCCCGTAGGCCCTACAAACGCGACCATTTTCGGTCCATAGCCTTTGAGGTCAATCTCGCCCATACAGGGAAGAACCTTTTTCATCAGATTCATGACAGGCTCATTACCGTAATCAGCGGTTTGTTGCGAGTTTTGCTCCAGGGTTCTTTGCAAAATTTTCGAGGCCAGTTTTTCATCAAGACCATTTTCAACGAGATGCGAATAAGTATCAAACTGGTGCGGCTCAAGGCCGAGAGACCGCGCCTGATCGGTCTGACTGAGAAGATTGAAAATCAGGGATTTCAATTCCGCATCCCCTTTTTCCGGCAAAGATTTAATTTCATGTTCCGAGGAAACCACGGGCGTAACAACCGGGGCGGCATATTCCACAGCCGCGGTGATTTCCACGCGCGTCGCCTCTTTTCTTCCCGCTTGAGGTGTAGGAGGTTTGATGGAACGAGTGCTTAAAATAAGCGCGTCCTCACCCAGTTCCTTTTTCACCTGTTCTAAGGCAATAACGTAATTGCTCGCCGTAAATTTTTTAATTCGCATTTAAATCCACAACACCTAGGTTCTTGATTTGCACCGAGGATGCCACCTCACTGTGCGATATGATAACCAGATCGGGAAGAAAACGTTCCGTGAACTTTCGAATATGCATTCTCAATCCCGGAGAAGCCAGTAACACCGGCGCCGTTTCAATATTGGGAGTAATTTTTTCGATCATCGCTTTAAGACGGGTTAAGAATCGTTCCGCCACATTTGGTTCCAGCGCTAAAAATGCGCCGGTGTCGGATCTTTGTATGGAACCCTCGATGGCGTCTTCAATTCCCCTGTCCAGAGTCATGACTGAAAGTGTTCCGTCATTAGACTGGTATTGCTTGGTGATCGGCCGGGCCAATCCCTGACGAACGTATTCTGTCAACACATCCGGATCCTGAGTCAACGAAGCATAATCGGAAAGTTTTTCCAGAATGGTTCTAAGGTCACGGATAGAAATTTGCTCGCCGAGAAGGTTTTGCAGAACCCTTTGAACCTTGCCCAGAGACAGAGCATTGGGAATAAGTTCTTCAACCACCTTGGGGTTGGTTTCCTTGAATTTGTCCAGAAGCGCCTGAGTCTCTTGCCGCCCCATAAGTTCATGCGCATGTCGCTTGATGGTCTCTTTAATATGAGTGGTGATAACCGTTGCCGGGTCTACCACCGTATAACCGGCCACCTGCGCCTCCTGTTTCTTGTTGCTAGGTATCCAGACCGCAGGCAGCCCAAAAGTAGGCTCAGTGGTTTTTACGCCTTCAATTTCACGATCCGTCGTTCCCGGATTCATAGCCAGTATCCTTCCCATCATGATAGAGCCACGCGCCACATCCACACCTTTTATAAGAACCGCATACTCGTTCGATTTCAATTGCAGGTTATCCCTGATATGCAAAGGAGGAACGATGAAACCCATCTCCAGGGCAAACTGCCTACGAATGGATTTGATCCGCTCTAAAAGCTCACCATTCCGATCCGCATCAACAAGAGGAATCAGTTCGTAACCCACTTCCAGTTCCATGATATCAAGGGGAAGGATGGACTCGACTTTTTCAGGAAGCGGAGCCTTGGCATCGTCTTCTTTTTTACGCAGTTGCAGCTGTGAAACTTTTTCATTGTCTGAAATTTTGTAATACGCAATGACTCCAGACACCAGAGACAATAAAAGAAACGGAAAATGTGGAAGACCCGGAATCAGGCCAAAGAAAAACAGGATGCCTGACGCGATGACAAACGCATAAGGCTGATCCAGTAACTGTTTGATCAATTCGCCGGGTAAGTTCTTGTCCGATGTAGCCCGGGTCACAACCAGGCCTGCAGCGGTAGAGATCACCAGTGCCGGAAGTTGGGAAACCAGTCCATCACCGATAGTCAACAGCGTATAAACCTGTGCCGCTTCGCCAGCAGCCATGCCCTGCTGGAACACGCCAATGGCAAAACCGCCAACAATGTTGACCAAAGTGATAAGAATACCCGCGATCGCGTCACCGCGTACAAAGCGAATGGCACCATCCATACTTCCATAAAAATCCGCTTCTCGCTCCAGGTTTCTCCTTCGCGTGCGTGCATCCTGTTCCGTAATGAGCCCGGCATTCAAGTCTGCGTCGATACTCATCTGTTTACCAGGAATGGCGTCCAAGGTAAAACGGGCCGCAACTTCCGAGGTACGCACAGAACCTTTGGTAATAACGATAAAGTTGATCATCACCAGAATGATGAAGATAACGGTTCCCACTACATAATTACCGCCGACAACAAAAGATCCAAAAGATTCAATCACCTGCCCAGCCGCAGCACTGCCCTGGTCTCCATTTAAAAGAATGATTCGGGTCGAAGCGATATTTAAGGAAAGCCTCAGCAAAGTGATGATAAGTAAAAGAGATGGAAATACAGAAAATTCCAAAGGCGAAAGCATAAACACCGCCACCATGAGCACAATCAGGGCAAAAGTAATGCTGAAAGAAAGCAGGAGATCCAGCAACACGGTGGGGACCGGCATCACCATGACTCCCAGAATCGTGATGATTCCCAACCCAACCAGGAGTTCCTGCGGTTTTTGTGAAATAAGTTTTATAACACTCGTTTGCGCCATGATCTATTCTTTCAACCTTCCAAAAATTTGACACCGCCCAAACCCGCGATGAAAACCAGAAACTGTTTTAAATAAAGGCCTTGAAATATATCTGCCTGATTATCCTGAGAAAGGATCTCTCCCACTCTCCTTTAAAAACCATATAATGCAAAGTTCATACCTAAGAGAAGTGTTTGAGCTTATAAACATAAGCCAGTATCTCCGCCACCGCCTTATAAAGGCTGGATGGAATCATCTGCCCCACTTCAACGGTTTTGTTCAAGGTCCGTGCCAGGGGCTTATCTTCCACCAGAGGTACGCCGTTTTCCTTGGCAATTTCACGAATTCTCAGAGCAATGGGACCAACACCTTTGGCAACCACTATAGGGGCCGCAAAATTTTCGGTATCGTACTTGATCGCTATGGAGATATGCGTCGGGTTAGTCACCACTACATCTGCATCTGGAACCGCTGACATCATACGTTTTCGCGCCATTTCCATTTGCACCGTTCGAATGCGTTGCTTGATCTGCGGGTTACCATCCGTCTCTTTTCTTTCTTCTTTAACTTCCTGTTTGGTCATACGCAGGTTCTCGCGGTAGGTAAACTTTTGAAACGCAAAATCCAGCAGGGCAAGAAAGATCATGACCAGCAGAACGTTGAAGATAATTTCCAACGCAACAAATCCCATGAAGGAAAGTATCTGCCCCACTCCAAGTCCCATCAAAGGAGGAATCTCCTTCCAATGCGACTTGATGACAAAGTAGGAAATCACCGAAATGATCCCGACTTTGAAAAGGGATTTGAACAACTCCATCAAGGAGTTTTTTGAAAAAATCCGGCCGAAACCAGTCAGTGGATTCAGCTTGCTAAATTTAGGGATTAAAGGATGGGACGAAAAACGCAAACCACCGATTTGCAGCAAATTAGATCCAAGTCCTGCCAGCATAATAAGAATCAGGAAAGGGCCAACAGTCTTCACAAATGTGGTCATGGAATTTGCGGTGACTTTGTACAGCTCTTCAGGAGTCAGTTGCAAGGTCCATGAGTCGGCGATCATGTTATTCCAGGATCCCATCAGGTTGCGAGTGCTTTGCTCTCCCAAAATCATAAAACCAAGAAGAGCCGCAAGCAGGATGAATGAAGAATTGATCTCCCGACTATGAGCAAAATTACCCTTTTCCTCGGAATCGGTAATACGTTTTGAGGACGGCTCTTCAGTTTTTTGGTCTTTATTGTCTTCAGCCATCGCGCCCTCTCAGGTTTATATCCCGCGTAAAAAGCCTATGAACTTGACAGGCAATTCCTGCATCTGATGCTGTACCAGAATACTGAAAAAAGAGATCGACAGGCCGACCATTAGAAGTCCCACACCGATTTGCAGAGGAAAGCCCACAATGAACACATTCATTTGAGGAACTGTTCTGGCAACCAGACCCAGACCGACACTGAGAAAGAAAAGAATCGCCATGATGGGTGCCGCGATTTTCACTGCCGTGGTAAAAGTTCCTGAAAAAAGATGGAGCATGTACTCCGGGGTAATACTGGCAAAGTTAATCTCGGCCGGGTTGATGATGAAAAAACTTTCAACAATCGCCTGGATGATGAAATGATGTGCGTCGCTGGCAAGAAAAATCAGCACCGCCAGAATATTATGAAACTGCGCCGTGACAGATACCTGCGTGTCGGTTTGCGGGTCAATAACGTTGACCACGCCGAAACCCATCTGAAAATCCACAACCGTTCCGGCAACCTGAACCGCCGCAAAAATAAGACGCGCAATATAGGCAATGCCCAGGCCAATGGTCACATCCACCGAGAGGAAAATAGCCAGTTCAGCTAGCCCATCCGGCTCCGGCAACGGCAGATCCTTCACCAGCGGAAAAATCACGATAGCGATGAAGAATATGAACCCGACTTTCATGCTCGGAGGAATCTGCCGACTCCCTAATACCGGCACAAAAAGAATCAGAGCCCCAACTCTGAAGAACACAAACAGGAATCTTTCGAACTCAGCATAATTGAGATTGAAAATATCCATTATTGAATGTATTCAGGAAAATTAATGAGCACTCTGGAGGTGAAGGTGATCATCAACTGCATCAACCAGGGAAAAAACAATAGAACCGACAAAAATACAGCCAAAATTTTCGGGATGAAGGTTAGAGTCAATTCCTGAATTGAGGTGACCGCCTGAAAAATAGATACCGCAAGACCGGTCACCAGCCCGAATCCCAGCATAGGCGCAGACAAAAGCAGAGTGGTTTTAATACTCTCCATCGCAAAATCAATAATGAATGCCTGGGTCATGAATTTTCAGCCTCCAAAACTTCTGATCAGTGAACCCACGATGAGATACCAGCCATCCACCATCACGAACAGCATCAACTTAAATGGCAGAGAAATTAAAACTGGGGGAAGCATCATCATACCCATAGATAAAAGTATGCTGGCCACGACCATATCCAGAATTAAAAAAGGAATATAGATCAAAAACCCGATCTGAAACGCTGTTTTCAATTCACTGATAATGAATGCGGGGATCAAGGATTGAATCTCTACCTCGTCATCGTTGTGGCGTTGCCCATCTCCCAAATTAACAAACAGCGAAAGATCTTTCTCACGAGTCTGTTTCAGCATAAAACTCTTCAGAGGAGCTTCCGCCATTTTCAAGGCATCCATCTGGGATATTTCTTCATTCAAATAGGGTTGCAGAGCTTTTTGGTTGATTTCTCCCCAGGTCGGCCCCATGACAAAAAGTGTCAAGAACAGGCCCAGTCCAATCAGAATCTGGGTTGGAGGGGTTTGTTGAGTTCCCATCGCCTGTCGCAAAAAAGACAAAACAATAATGATCCGGGCAAAAGACGTGGTCATGATCAGAATCGATGGGGCCAGAGTCAGAATCGTAAGCAGGAACAGAATCTGCAAGGCACTGGAAACTTTTCCAGGGTCGTCCACATCTTCCATTCCCAATTGAAGGGAAGGCAGCGGTATGGCCTCGGCAGCGGTAGCCCCGCCAACGAAAAGACCAATGACAATTAAAAGTAGACTGATTTTTTTTATATTCATGCGCTTGCGCTTTTAAACCTTCCCATTTGTTGCCTGATCTGCGCCGTCACATCGGCGACGGATTTTTCCTTAGTGATTTTTTCAGAGCCCGAAAACTGTTTCATGTAGTTTGAAAACTGGCCGGCCATCTTCCCTGTAGACGTTCCAGCTTCTTCCGGTTTACGGTTTGCCTGATTCCAACTCAGTCCGCTACCACCTCTGCTACCTGTGGATTTAATTTCCTCAATTTTTTCCGGATCGGTAATACTGGTGAGTAAGGCAATATGATCCTGCGACATCCCAAGCACCAGCACCTCCCCAGCGACTTCAACCAGGACAATGTTCTTTTTGGGTCCCAGAAATCCGCTTCCCAAAACATTCACCAATTTTTCACCACCTCCAAACATTGTGTTTTTCAAGACATATTTCTTAAAACCAAAAAACAGAAGAAACATGACGCCAAGAACCACAGCAAGCATGGAAAACATTTTCATGCCTGAGGGAACCAGTTCAATGGGTTTTCCTGCCGGCCGAGAATCCGAAAACTTTGGGGTTCCATGCGCTGCGAAACGATCATTTATGGATTTTTGTGCGCCTGATTTTTGTTCCGTTTTGGAATTCGATAAGGCGACTTTTTTAATCTGCTCAACAAGTGGTTCCACCCCCATTCCCGCTCGGGTTACTTTGACTTCTTGTTCTACTTTTTCTATTTCCTGAGTCTGAACAGGGGCCCTTTTTGGTTTTGTAGCATCTTGGGCATTCTGTTTGCCCTGGGTTCGGATTTTTTCTGAAGCCCGAGCCAAGAATTTTGCCAACTCGTCTTCGCTCATCATCTTATCGCCGGCAGTTTCCCGACTTTTAACCATGCTTACAGAGTCCGGTTGAAGAACAGGTTCTGATTGATCAAAACGAACAATCACAAATCGTCCCTGCCGGGCATGGTGAAACCGATCCCGGATGTCGGAGCCATCCTTTTTAAGGAAGCGAACCCGCAAGGTTTGGTCGTCGTATTGAGCGGCAAATACCCTTGTCAGGGCAAAACTGTCCGCAGGGTAATATTTTTTGGAGGGCTTTATAAAAGCCAGGGGGAAATCAACCTGGATCGACTTATCAAAAAACTCCGGCTCAATATAGTCGCCGACAGGCTTCTCAAATTCGAGCCGAACAATAAACCCGTCATCCACTTGGCTAGTTTTTACATTTTTTAAAAGGTTGAGGGAGTCCCATTTTCCAGATGCCCCAGCCAGAGTGGTGAGGGAAAACAGAAAGATCCCGACCAGCAATTGAATTCCTAAAGTACGTTTCATTTTTAGTGCCCTTGCTAGTTTTAAGTTAAGTCAAAAAACCGACGGTTTTATGTCTTAAACATGAATTTGCAAAGGTTGTACCTAAATGAAACAAATTCTCAGGAATCACATTTTTTTAGAAACTTTTTTTTGAGATTTTTTATACAACAGGCAGGGAAGTTTGAATAAAACAGACTTTAACAGGACAGGAAAAATCATAAGGGGCACAAGAAAACCAGCCGCAAGACTATTACTGCGGCCGGGTTTATGCCAGAGACTGCACGCGTTCCATAGGTGAAACGATATCTGTCAGCCTTACACCGAACTTTTCATTGACCACCACTACTTCACCGCGGGCCACCAGTTTCTGGTTGACCAGAACCTCCAAAGGCTCACCCACCAGCTTGGTCAGTTCTATCACTGAACCCTGCCCTAATTGCAGGAGATCGTTGATCAGCATTTTGCTTCGGCCCAACTCCACGGTCACGGTCAGGGGAATGTCGAGGATGAGATCCAGGCTTTTGGTTTCGCCGGTAGGGGCCGCGGCCTCTCCCACCTCGTCCATATCGTCATCATCATCTCCTGTTGCGTCGATATCTTCGATATCTTCCAGAGCTTCAAAATCCTCTTTTGCGGCTTCGTCTTCCATAATCTTACCCTTCCCTTTCGATCACTTCAGTTATTTGTACGGCTTTGTTTCCTCGTGAAACACCGGGGAAACCTTTAAATTTTGGATTCTGCTCCACTTTCAAAGTTAACGGATCGGTAACATCATTGCCCAACATAAGCGTATCACCCACCTTGAAACTCATGAGGTCCTGAGGGGTGATTGTTGTTGTCCCCAACTCCGTGATCACTTCGACCTCGGTGGTTAAAAGCTCTGTTCTGAGCCTGCGTACCCAGACCTGATCCACTTCCATCTCTTCACTCTGGAACTGGGCTTTAAGTTTGGGAATGACCGGCTCAATGGCCGCATATGGAAGACAAATTGTCAGCGTCCCGGAAATGTTTTCCATTTCAATTTCGAACAGGATGACCAATACAATATCAGTCGGGGGCACAATCGCCGCAAACTGGGGGTTGACTTCCGAACGGACAAAATTTGTGGTTACCGTATGCACAGGCCGCCAGGCTTTTTCGAGATCTTCCAGAGCGCTTAAGACAACGCTCTTGGTCATTCTGATTTCGATGGCACTGAAATCCCGGCCGGTTATCTTGGCCTCCTTGACCCCGGACCCGCCAAAAAAAGTATCGACCACCGCGAAAACCAGTTTGCTTTCGACAACGATCAAACCATGACCGCGCAAAGGTTCCATGCGGAAAATATGCAAGCTGGAAGGTACCGGAAGAGATCGGAGAAAATCGCCGAACTTGATGGTATCCGTAGAAACCGTACTGACATCGACGGACTTACGCATCAAGGTGGAAAACGTATTCCTGAACAACCGGGAAAACATCTGGTTAATGATGTCCAGAGTTGGCAGCCGGCCACGAATGATTTTTTCCTGACTGGTGAGATCGTAAGGGACTATACCGGAAACTTCTTCCGGCGCTTCATCCATTTCGGTCTCGATTTCACCGTCTCCGACACCTCTTAATAAGGCATCAACCTCGCCCTGTGATAGAACCTCACTCATAACTCACTCACGCCTTTTAAATAACTCTTATATTTTATCACTGAATAATAAATTCCGTAAAATATGCATCCTTAACATGCCCCACCACCAGAAACCGATTCACTCGAGTGGTGATTTCATCCTTGAGCTTGAACTTGCCCTGCACTGAGTAAACATCTTCGAATGCCTTACTACTCAGCAAGACCAAAATGGAGTCTGTGATTTTCTGGATATTTTCCTTGAGCTCCATATGAACTTCCGGGGTGCTCAATTCCAGGGAAATCGTGACTTTGAGAAAACGCTTTCCTTCACTGCCAGCTAAATTGACCACGAATGGATCCAGCGGAAACATGACACCCAGGTTGAGGTCTTCCTCTTCCGGTGCCTCCTCTTTAGCTTTCTCGCCTTCAGCAGGTATTTCCTCGGCTGGCTTTTCTTGGAAAAAATTCATGTAGGCATAATAACCCCCACCTCCCAATACCGCCAAGCCAACTATGATGCCGATGATCATACCGATGGGTTTTTTGCCACCGGTCGCTTCCGCTGCTTCCAGTTCTTCTAGTATATCCTCGTCTTCTGCCATAACTCGCTCTCCTGCCCCTTATATGATCGACAAAAAGAAAAAACTAAACATTAAAATTCAGGGACTTATTTGCTTTCTCCCTGTTTTTGAGCAATTTGTATGCCAAATTGGATCACATCCCCCCAAAAACAACAAAAGCACTATTTTAAAAGGGCTTACAAGTTAGCTCTTCAAGCCATCCCACAAAAACTCCAAGAAAGATTCTTCCTATCCGGTCATATTTTTGACGTAAAGCCTGGAGGAATCGATTGTAAACTTCAGAGCCTGCACTAAAAAAGTGATGTATTTTATAGCAGTTGTTAGAAGCAAGTGCTTGCTAAGCAAGCAATTCGCTGCTATCGACGCACCCTGTTATTTTACCCCAACGGCTCTAAAATATACATATAAACAATTGCTTTTAAAGTGATTAATCAGGAACCCCCAACTTCATGAAGGCTGTTTTCCTGTATTGGTATAATAATTGAAAACCCCCTCCTAAGAAGATTATTAACCAGCACCCCTATTTTACTTTATTTAGGAGATCGGGTTTTATGAAAATCAGAATTCAAGCGAACAGGGTCATCCTAACTATATTATTTATGCTCTTTCCTGTGGTCGCGTCAGCTGAGGAAATCCCTCAAATCAGCTACCCGGACACCGCCTGGATACTGATTTCATCGGCACTGGTTATGCTCATGCTTCCTGGCCTTGCACTATTTTACGGTGGCATGGTACGGCGCAAGAATGTTCTCAGCACATTGATGCACAGTTTTATACCGCTCGGAGTCATCACCGTGCAATGGGTGCTGTTTGGTTATTCTTTAGCCTTTGGTAACGATATCGGACATTTTGTCGGAGACCTGAGCAAAGCTCTCTTTATAGGCATTGATTATAAGACCCTTTCCGGCACGATCCCGGAATATCTGTTCAGCATGTTTCAGTTGATGTTCGCCATCATCACAGCAGCGCTCATCAGCGGAGGAATGGCCGAGCGGGTGAGTTTTAAAGCTTATATCGCCTTCATTTTCATTTGGTCCACCGTGGTTTACGATCCTATTTGCCATTGGGTCTGGGGCGGCGGCTGGTTGGGCGACCTCGGGGCTCTGGATTTTGCCGGTGGTACAGTGGTTCATATCGCTTCAGGTACGGCTGCACTGGCCGCCGCCATGGTCCTTAAAAAGCGCAAAGGCTTTCCGGGAAGACTGATGATTCCCCACAGTTTGCCTCTTACTCTTCTGGGGGCGGGACTACTATGGTTCGGATGGTTCGGGTTTAACGCTGGCAGTGCGCTGGCAGCAGACGAACTGGCGGTGCTGGCATTCACCAACACCCAAATCGCAACAGGAGCCGGACTCCTCGGCTGGCTGGTCGCCGAGTATATCAAAGTGGGAAAAGCCAGCGCTCTCGGTGCCGCATCCGGAATCGTAGCCGGACTAGTCGCCATCACTCCGGCCGCAGGATTTGTCGAACCGCTTTGGGCCATGGTGATCGGCTTTCTCGCCGGAATCATCTGCTTTTACGCCGTCATCATGAAGATCAAGGTTGGTTACGATGATTCGCTCGATGTTTTTGGAATCCATGCCATCGGCGGTGCCTGGGGCGCTCTAGCCACAGGATTATTCGTCACCGTAGGGGGAACAGGTTTGCTGGCTGGCAACCTCAATCAGGTCTGGGTCCAGTTGGTGGGCATCTTTGCCGCTGGTTTATACTCGTTCGTCGTCACCTATGTTCTCGTCATAATTATTGATAAAACGATCGGGTTCAGGGTTAATGACGAGGATGAGGAAATGGGGCTTGATACCACCCAGCATGGGGAAACCGGATACAACCTGGTCTAAAATTATCTGGATAAAGCCTTTATTTAAAACTATTATGCCAAGAAATACGCTAAAACACTTTATATCAATTGACTTTTATCCATTGATAAATTATTGTTTTAAGACTCATTACAAAGTAGTCCATTCATTGTAAACTTATGCGAAAAAGTCTAAAATGCCTTTTTCATTACACCTAATATTTAGAGAGGATTTAAATATGAGCACGTTGAACTCTTTCGTTTCTAAAACTGCCTTGGCACTACTCCTTGTGGCCAGTTTAATTTCGGTTGATCACAACAGAGCCGCCCAAGCCGCAGAAGAGCCCGAACTCATAAATCTTCCAGGCAGCTTTTCCGGTTCCCTCGGATTCTTCACAGACTACAGGTTTCGTGGTAACAGCCAAACGGTTGAAGAAGCCGCTGTCCAAGGAAGTTTTGACTGGAACCATGAAAAAGGATTTTACCTCGGTGTCTGGGGTTCCAACGTGCAATTTGGAGCGACTGCACCTGGTCAAGGCAACACCGAGTTTGATATCTATTTTGGTGCCGCACGGGAATATTATGGAATCACTTTTGATGTCGGCGGCGTTTATTACACCTACCCGGGCGCCACTGAAAGCGTAGGACTGGACTACTTCGAATACAAGTTTGGCATGTCTAAAGATTTCTCCTTGATCGCAATGGGCGCCACTATTTACTACTCGCCCGAAAACACCACGAGCAGTGGAAACGCAACCTATGTGAGTTATGATGCAGAAGTGCCTCTGGTCAGCCGACTAGCCTTGACAGGGCATGTCGGACACCAGTGGATTACCGATGAAACTGCGTTTGGCAAGCCAGATTATTTAGACTGGAGCATTGGCGCAGCCTATGCTACTCATGGCTTCGACCTTAGCGTGACTTATGTCGATACAGACTTGACCACTGCTGAATGTGCTACAGGTTGTGACGGTGAAGTTATCTTTGGAATTTCACGAAGTTTCTAGTTTTACTTTATAGCTCAATGAAGCCCGGTTGTCGGACAAAAGTCCGCTCCGGGCTTTTTTTATTCGGAGCTTCACCCTCCCCCAGCAAGGAACTTGCAAATTAAAAGTTTCTATCTCCCGACTTACCTTATAAAATATTGGGTATCTTTGAAAACCCTTTGGAACTTTAGAAACCGTGCTGACGCAAGCCCAGAACCAGATCATTTACCTGATGTTTTTAAACGGAATCCTTTTCCTGGGTTTGAACTTCGTTGCCTACTCCATCGTTTTTCCGGGACCAAAAGGCTCCAAGCGAATCGGTTATTTATTCATCACCTGTGGGCTGCTGGCCTATCTGGCGCAACTCATGTATCAGGGACTGCTGGCTTTGGACTACCCGGCAGATAAAATAACCGGCCTGTTACTGAGCGGGTTTGTCGTCCCAATCTTTTTCATTTCGCTGGCTTATTACCGAGTCAAACGTAACCGGATGGACCGGGCCACGCCCGGGGAGAATGAGCAGTGACCCATAAAGCAGAGAAAACGATTGCCAGCAGTAATAAGCCATTGCACTTTGGGTCCAGCGTCACGCTGGAAAAGGAAAATCATGATTGATCTAAGAAGCGATACATTGACCCAACCCACCCCGGCAATGCGCGAAGCAATGGCCAATGCCGAAGTCGGGGATGATGTTTTCGAAGAAGACCCGACCCTTAAAAAACTGGAAACCTTGGCCGCAAAAAAAACCGGCAAGGAGTCGGCTCTCTTTGTTCCCAGTGGCACCATGGGAAACCTCATCAGCGTGCTCAGCCTTTGCCAGCGCGGAGATGAAGTGTTGCTGGGCGACCGAAGCCATATTTTCCTGCACGAAGTCGGGGGCATGGCCGCCTTGGGCGGAGTCCATCCAAGAATCCTTCCCAATAATGAGGATGGCACCTTGCCCCTGCCATTACTGGAACAATCCATAAGGCACACAGATATCCATAACCCTCCTACCCGCCTGATCTGCCTTGAGAACACCCATAACTTCTGTCATGGAACACCGCTAAGCCCGGAATATATGGGCAGTGTGGCGGCTCTGGCGGCAAAATATGAACTCAAAATTCATCTGGATGGAGCAAGGCTGTTTAATGCCGCTGTAGCCCTGGATGTAGAAGTGAAGGCTCTGACCCAGCAGGCAGACTCGATCATGTTTTGCCTGTCCAAAGGACTGTCCGCCCCGGTCGGTTCTCTAGTTTGCGGTGACAGGGACTTCATCCAACGTGCCAGAAAATACAGGAAGATGATCGGAGGGGGGATGAGGCAGGCCGGGCATCTGGCCGCCGCCGGTCTGGTCGCCCTGGAAAACCTCGTGGAACGCTTAAAGGGCGATCATCAGAACGCCCGACTTCTGGCAGAACAGCTGGCAGCCATAAAGGGCATCGAACTGGATCAATCTAAAGTAAAAACAAATATTATTTTCTTCAAACTGAACCACCCCGAAATCGATGGAGATACATTTTTGAGTCGGCTGGAAGCAAAGTCCATCAAAATCCTCATGACCGACCCGGGAGTTTTCCGCGCCGTCCTGCATCGCGAGGTATCCAGAGAGCAGGTCGACACCGCAGCCCAGACCATCCAATCCATTTTAACCCTCTAGCGAGGGAGGCTAATAGCTTTTGCAGGCAAACAAAAAGTTCTCTCGGCTTGACGAGCAATTCTTAATTGGGTCCAGCGTCACGCTGGCGGCTAGCAGTTGACAGAAAATGCAATTACCCCTAGAATAGGAACAACCTTTAACGCTATAGGAAAACTATGATCGCCTTAGAAATGAAAGACACCCTGGAGTTGATTCGCCAGGCGCAAGATGTAGTAAAAAGCCGGTACCTGTTATGCATTCTGGTAACCCAGAGAATCCATCAACTGGAAAATGGTGCCCAGCCAACTATCGATGTAGACCCCGAAGAATACTCGAACCCAAAATCTTATTTTGAATTGGCACTCAGAGAAATTATTGAAGGCAACATGGATCTGGAACAAGTTGCTGAAGAAGAATAATCCCTCCCTCGTTTATCCCAGAAAATCTATCTCAATAAAGCCGGCTTTCGAGTTGTGACGCGAAAGCCCACTCGGCACCGGGCAACGCCCGGTAGTAATGGGCAATAACTTTTGCTGGCTGGCAAAGAGTAGTCTCGGCACAATCAAGTTCTTGCCAACTGCCCCTACGGCTAGTAGCCATTCAGCGTGGAGCCGAGTAGCTGTGATATCCTCTTCCTAAAACTTCATGCCCGGTACGGGTACTTCGTGCCCCGAAGGGGTAAATAGCTTATTGCGCGATCAAAAATAGTCTCGGCTAAACACGTCACTGCCTTCTGCCCTCACGGCTACTCTTCTTAAAAAAACTAAAGACATAAAAAAAAGCCCGCCAAAAAATCGGCGGGCTTTCTTATAAAACTAATGATGACTATTTAGGAAGCTCATCACGTCGAATCTTTCCTTCGTCATACATTTTACGTGCACGTTTTGTCATCCATACCAACCAACCCTGGAAGCAGACAAAAACAACTGCCATGATGGGAGGCATATAGTATAGAGACTGCGGCAGTGCCGGCTTCAGAATGGTGTAGTACCAGGTAGAGATGGCCATATGCTCATCCTTCTCTTTATCCCGTCCTGCCCATTGCATGAAACTAATCGGAATGAACTTCTCCGTAGGAATCTGGACATCAAATTCACCTTCCGTTTTCAAGTCCCTTTTGAACAGGATCTTGATACGGCCTTGTTTGAAAATGGAGTCCACAACCTGCACTTTGCTTTCAGACTCTTTGGCATTAACAGACTCAATGCCAAACCCTACTAACTCCTCAACCTTCACGTCCAGTTTATAGCCATCAGGCTTCGGAGCGTTGGTTGCGCTGTAGTCTTGAGGCAGGAAATTAGCCTTCCAGATATCTACCGGCTTCTTGGAGTCACCCATGATGAAATAGGGTTTTTCCGCACCGAACAGATCCTGAAGTTTTGCCGGCCATTGAATGGCAACTGCATCCGGGTATTCCGGATCTTGCGACATAAACCGCAGGTGGTATTCAACCAGATAATAAACCGCATTATCTTCAGCACTCCAACGGGAAGTCACCCAGAGGTCATCAGTTTTCGGGTCGAAATTTCGTTTTCCCCGAGTGATCTGGCCGGCCATCGCGATATAATGCCTCTTCGGATTTTCCGCCTGCTCTTCAGGGAAAGCAACGATCCTTGAATCGGTATCTGGAGACTGCCAACTCGGGTCATCAATGCTCGGAGAAACCTGGCCTTCCGTATAAACGGACTGAATGAGGAAGTCCGGGATCGGCTTGTTGGTCAGCTTATCAATATTCTTCCTCGGACAGAGGGAGTTAACGAACGCTGCAAGTTTCCAGCGATCCTCAACCGTGACCTGATCCTTGAAGTTCGGCATCGGTGTGCCATTCAATCCGGTAGAAACCGTACGAACAACATTGAAAGGATTGTAAGGATCCCGACGCGAACCACGGAAGTTCCAGCACTGTGTCCAGTCTGCCGCAACGATCGGGAAACCCCAGTCGTCTTTCATCGTCGGGTTACCATCACCCCGGCCTTCGCCGCCGTGACACTCAAAACATTTATTCTTCAGGAAAACTTCTTTACCCGCATCAATATCAGCTTGGGGCACACCCAAGTGATAAGGACCTTTTGTTCCCCACGGGTTAGTACCAAAATCCTGAATATTTACTTCTTCGTCCGTATCGCCAAAATCCCGATCCTGTATCAGGGTTTTAACAAATTGCACGACAGAGACGATCTCATTTTCCGACAAAAACTCACCCCAAGCTGGCATTGCCGAACCTTGGAGACCATTTTTGACTGTATCAATCAGGTTTTGCTCCATTGGGAGCTCCCCAGAATCCGTGGTGCGGATCTTGAAAGTTCCCTGAATGAAGTTTCTCGGCCGGGTGAACAAGCGGTCTGCAGAAGGGCCATCTCCGCCCCCCTCAACACCGTGACACCAGACGCATCTTTTAAAATAGACCTTTTTACCTGTTTCCAGCATGTCTTTTTTGACCCCATCCGGAGCCGCGGCAAATGCCGAAGCAGGGATTACGATCAAAGCCACAGCCAGAAAGGAAAAGATCAGGCGTTTGATATAGTTATTATTCTTAGTCATTGTCATTCCCATATGTTTAGGTTTTAGTAACCGAAAATACTATTCAAGTTAATCTCCTAACCCTCGGAACCTTCAGTACCGAAAGTTCTTGGATGCCACCCTGTGTACCAGTACTCAAACAGGATAACCTTCCAGATTTCTTCCGTATTCAAATGTTCCTCCCAAGGAGGCATTGCTGAAGACCAAGGGGTCGACTCATTCGGCAGACCAGGTCCACCTTTTGAAACCCGCCAGAAAATGAAAGCTTCCTGCAACATGGCGATGGTACCCGGGTCGATGAAGTTCGCCGGGGTCGGGTTGAACACATGAGAGAACATGCCCAGTCCATTCAACTGGTCACCATGACAGTAATGGCAGTTCTGGAAGAAGATCGTGCCGCCTTCCGTCACATACTTCATGTACTCGTGCTTGTCCGCATCCAAGAACGGGAAACTATCTTTATAGTTATCCTGCTCGTCAACACGGAAAGGGTTGTTAGTAGACTCCAGTGGATAAGTCTTGCCATGCACTTTCGTGGTAGCAGGAGGTGCGGGATGAACCGTCCGCAATTCCACCGGTTCCTGATAAGACGGATAAATCGTCTTATAAGTTCCAAAGCCAACCAGAATCGGCATAGCCGTCAACAAAATGATCTGCGCAAACTTGTATTCACCAACAATCGTTTTAACGATCGGTTTCCTGAACTCTCTAAAGGTCTCGGGATCCTGACTGATATAAAGAAAGGTTCCGATCGACCACATCACCATATAGGTGATGAACAAGGTCCATGGAATTGGCGGATACAATACAAATTTATAGAAATAAAAACCTATGCTCCAAACAAACAAGCCCATCATGGCAATCGGCGGTTTGAGTCTGAGCACAAAGTGCGTAATGATTAGATAGGCTACGAAAAGCAAAAAGTAGACGTACCTATTCAAAATCCAGCCGATCTCCTTCGGTGTAAAGATAGGAAATATGGCGTTATGAAACACCGCCAGACCGACAACAAACACCAAAAAGCTTACTAAAGTCTTATTCATTGTTGTCTCCTATTAACTGCCAGCCGGAGGCTCGGTCTGACTAATAAAATCTACAAGTTTATCGAGAGCTTGAACTGAAAGCATCTCTGAAAAAGTTGTAGGCATTAAACCATCCGGGAATGACTCTCCCGCTTCTTCGTTAAAGACCACATAGGCACCCGGGTTCAAAATAGACTCCCTGACATACTCCCTGGTATTGGTCGCTTTACCTTTGTAGTTGGGATCCTTGATGCGCTTCGGAGCATTGATCTTCTCATGAAGCTTCGGTCCCAACTCGCCAACAGCACCCTCAACACCAGGAATGGTGTGGCAAAGCGGACAACCTAATGTATTGATCATGGCCTGGATATCTTCCTTGCCGGTGACAAATACAGGTCTATCTTCATCGTCAGCAGGAGCCTCAGCCACTGCACCACCCGTATTACCCGCATCATCCTGCGGTAACGGAACGGTCACAGAAGCAAACTCACCCGGTGTGTCTTTGGACTGCAAGTAAGCCACAACCGCGTTCACTTCAACACGGCTCAAGCTGATCGGAGGCTTAACAATAACCGGCATCGGACTTTTTGTATCGTTGTCTTTACCGAATCCCTCAACAACGTAACAGGTTGGACACATTAAAGACTCGCGAAGATAGTCTTCACCGACTAATTCATCCGGACCATGTTGCCTTCTATACTCCTCAGGAATCTCGGCCGGTTTGCCCTTCGTAATCCCCGAAGCAGGCTCCAACTCGCCGATGGCCATAGGGCTGGTCGCATAGCGATCTTCCTTAACACGTTTGTGGCTTCTTTCTTCAACACCAAACAGGTTCGGACATCGACCCATGTTATCACCCGGATCAAACGTGTGACACAGAGGACACTGACCTTTACCGATCGATTTCTGACCAGCAACTTGCTTGGCACCAAAAATAATAACCCGTCCCATATCTGCAAATTCTTCCATGGTCAGGTCGCCCACTACCGCTGCCGCTTTAGGCGGTGGGTCACTGCGCTGCTGCGGCAACCAGTTGGTGTACCCCGCGAGCAAAACAGATACCGTGGTCCAGAAGAAAAATCCTCGAATGATCGGAGGAGATTGACCTTCAATTTTGTTGCTTTTGAAGAATACTCCCCAAAAAAACAACATCATGAACACAACCAAAATATAAGTTGAGAAGAAAAACTTCAATTGATCGGCCTGAACCAGGTCGAACATATGAACCGTCATCAAAAAACACCCAATTGCAAAGGCTCCAAATATTCCGCCCCATAATTTGATGTTTATTCCCTCTCTCTCCCTGCTGGTTTGAATCACATTGATAAAAACATAGATTCCGAACAAGGCAAATGCGATCGCAAGAAACGAAAATAAAATATCATGTTGCTCTGGTAGCATCGTTCTCCTCTCTCTCCTGAACCCTCAGATTAAATTGGTTGGGGCTCCCCAGGGGGAACCCCGCCAAATAGTTAGCAGTTATTGCTGTTGTTGGGCCGGTACCGGAACACCCTCCGGAGCTTTTGCAACTGCTTTTTTACCGGTCAAGCTACCTACCCAGAACACGACTACAAACTGTGTCCACACGAAAAGAGTGTTAAAGGTAAGCATCTTACCCGCTTCACCAATCGTAAGCGTATAAGCGTCAACAGAGTTATCACGAACAACCTCCGTCACGTGCCAGAACAAACGAACCGCAGAACGGATGTAGCCCATGAGACCCATCAACCAGGTGAAGGAAATTGCCAGAAGGAAAATGGCGTAAGTTCCCACCTTGGACTGGGTGCCCCATTGGATATCTCCGTAGGATTCAGAATCCTTAAACATGGAGATATTGATCGCCGTACCCGCAAACAGGGTCGTCAGTGTAGTGGTCACCTGAGGTACGGAGAGCCCAACCCGCTGGTTAGCAGGGAGGAAATAACCATAAACGCCCAAGAAGATGATATTCAATGCCGCGCCGACAAAAATAGCCGATATCCAGCAGTTGCCCACTGTGGCCCATGGCACATTAATCTTCTTATTGGCCTTCTGGTACAACAGAAAGCAGAGAATCGTAGTGGTGATCATCAAGTTCACCGCCGTATTCTTCGCCGACATTACACCAAAGTGACCGATAACGGGATGCTGTGCACCACCCATCGCTTTCAACTCCGCCGGAGTCATAACGATGGTGTGCGGGGTCATCCACATGGTGAAAGTACAAATCAACAGAAGGATCATGTACTTACAATATTTCATATAACGATGCGATCCCTTGACCCGCGACATACCATTATGCAGATAAGAGTTTGCACCGAAGAACAGCAGACCAATCATTACCGCCTGAATGATGAACAACCAAGCCATGATTCCACCCATCAGGGTGATTCCCATCTGCTGGCGGAACGCATACACTTCTTTCATCAACCAGTAGCCTGCGAAAGGCAGAGGAATCAGACCGAAGATGGCGATAAACATTGCCACATAACAAACCCAGTCATAGTGGGCTCTTTCCTCTTCCGTCTTAGCGGTGAGGTAATGATACGCGGCGTAAGCACCAACGATTCCACCACCGAATACGATGTTTCCGAGAATCCGGTGAACACCGACCGGATTCCAGAGAGTGGAATGGATAACGTGCCAAATATTTCCAAGGAAACGGCCTTGTGAGTCAATTCCACCGGGAGCCTGCATGAAGGTCGCCCAGGAATTAGCCAGATACATCAGAACTGTACCGATGAGGTTGAGCAGAACTGAAAGGCTACAGTGAATCCATTTCAGGAACTTGTCTTCGCTCATCCTGTCCCAGCCGTAGTAGTAGACGTAGAGAACGCCGGACTCAGCCAGGAACATCAGTGCATACACATGCATAACCGGGCGGAAAATGCCCGCCATATACTTAAAGAAGCCCGGGAATAGTGTGATGAAGGTAAAAAGAAGGATACCACCGAGGATTGCTGTCCAGGAATAAGCAGTCAAGCTGACCTTCATCAAGTCATGCGCCAGCCGATCGTACTTGGCGGACATAACCGGGTCTTCTTCCTTGGTTCGAATCCCGATAAACTCGATGATCATACAAAAAATCGGAACCGCCAGAACAAAGCTACCAAAATAAAGATGCTGCTGATTGGCAACCCACAAAAGCATGCGGCTGGGAGCGAACTCGTAATTATTATAGTCCGACTCACCCAGTTCCGGAGCGGGAAAACCACTCACAGGACCTTTCAGCGGGTTACCTTCCCAGTCCTTATAAAACACGTCCTGGCCCCACTCAATTTCCGCCTCGCCTTCGCCTTCAACGGCTTCTTCCGCCATTACTTCTTTGGCGAATGCCTCCTCAGCAAAAACCTGTTCCGCAAACACTTCCTTGGCAATCGCATCGCTGGTCATGCCTGGAACAAGATATATGGCCATGGCCAGAATCAGTCCCAATGAAAATGTCGCTATGCTACGTTTGTTTTTCCCCAACATGGCTTAACCTCCTTTTGGATCTGATCAGGATCCGTTGCTAGTAATACGAAACTTTAAGTAGGTACCTAATTTCTTTCTATATATATGAATCTCACTTCTTAAAACTGAGCTGTATTCAACATAAGTTTTCTAACAAAAATCTCAAACCTTTCAGGGCTAGTGACAATACCAGATGTCTCTATAAACCCTTCACCGGAGCAAGGTCTGAAACCCCCCAAAAACCCGTAACTTGCGTTTTTATATGGGTTTTACAACCCTGTTTTGCATCCTTTTTTCGGGCGCACAAGTGCCCAAAATGATGGTGATTAGAACATAGCATTTCTTAAGTGTCAAGACAAAATCGAGGTCTGAAACCCTGAAAAAATGGCGCTTCTAAGATTTGTTTTTGCCTTCCTCAATACGCATTTTGACCGAGTTTGCATGCGCCCCCAAATCCTCCATTTCGGCCAGTAATATTACAGTTTTGCTACATTTTTCCAAGGCCGAGCGGGAATAGGAAATCAAGCTGGTCCGCTTCACGAAATCATACACCCCTAGCGGCGACGAAAACCGGGCTGTGCCGCTGGTGGGCAATACATGATTGGGCCCTGCCAGGTAGTCCCCGACTGCCTCCGGCGTGTAATGTCCTAAAAATACCGCCCCCGCATTCTGAATCTTTTCCGCCCAATGTTCCGGGTCTTCCACAGCCAATTCCAGATGCTCCGGGGCCAGACGATTGGCCAGATCGACCGCCGCCTCCAAAGACTCCGTCACCAGCAGTCGGCACTGTGTGTTCAAAGAAGTTTCCATAATAGACTGCCGGCTCGAGAGCTTCTTCTGCTTGTCCAGTTCGGCCATCACCTCCTGGGCCAGTCCTTCCTCGGGAGTCACCAGAATCGGTACCGCCTCTTCATCATGCTCGGCCTGCGACAACAGGTCTGCCGCCACGTATGCCGGGTTGGCACTGTGGTCAGCCACAATCAGGATTTCACTGGGCCCGGCTATCATATCGATATCCACAATTCCAAACACCAGACGTTTCGCCAATGCCACAAATATATTGCCCGGCCCGACTATCTTGTCCACCTTGGGCATGGTTGCAGTACCGAAAGCCATGGCGGCGACCGCCTGAGCACCGCCGACCTTATAAATTTCTGTGACCCCTGCAATATCCGCCGCGACCAGAACATGCGGCCGGGTTTCCCCATCGGGAAACGGCGAGCACATGACCACGCGATCCACTCCTGCCACTTTTGCCGGAATGGCGTTCATCAGCACCGAAGAAGGATAAGACGCCTTGCCACCCGGAACATAGATTCCGGCGATGGCAAGCGGCCTCACCATCTGGCCTAAAGTGATGCCCTCTTCCTCATACCGCCATGAGCCCTGCTTCTGGCGCTCGTGAAAACGGCGAATACGTTCCGCCGCTTCCTTCAGCGCCGCGAGTTCTTCTTCCGTCACGTCGTCATAGGCCTGCCGAATCTCATCCGGCGTGACCCGCAACTGCTCCATCGAAAGAGTGTGGCGGTCAAAGCGGTGCGTGTATTCCAATAAGGCGGCATCGCCTCGTTCCTTCACATCCTGTAATATCTTGCGGACGGTTTCATCGTGGGTGAACAAATCCATGCCGGAACGATTTTCCAACGCCTCGATCACCGCCTGATAATCCGAATCTGTAAATTTGCAAAGCTTCATATCTATTCCGTTCAATTAAATTAAGAGGCGCGCCCAAAACAATTTTCAGTCGGACGCTAAAATCTTATCCAACAATTTCCCTGTCTCACCGGCCTCTCCGAGTCCGGCCTGTTTAATGAGATCCAAATGGGATTTGAAAAATTTCAAATCCTCCGGACCGTCGACATCGTACCAAACCGGCAATAGCTCCAACTCTGCCCCACTTCGCACCAGGTGTTCGCACGTTTCCCGCAAGACCGTCTCGGTCCCCCAACTCACTCCATCAAAAAGCTCGACCACTTTTCCCTGCATGCCGATCAGGTAATAGCCGCCATCCGTGCTCGGCCCCAGAACCACGTCCTTATCGCAACGCAGAGCCTGATCAATATAGGAAACCGGCAGCGAAGGACTGTCCGAACCAATGATAACCACTCTCTTATACCCTTCTGCAAACCGGTCTTGAAGGGCTTGGCGCATTTTATCGCCCAACTCCTTACCCTCCTGAACAAAAAGGTGGATATCGGAACCGGGCATTCCGGTAAAGAAACCGGACTCGTTCGAGGGAGCAACTCCAACAAAGCGGTCGGCGTTTTCCACTTGCCGGATCTTGTCGATACTGTCCTGAAGAAAACAGGTATAAAGTTTGAGAATAGCATCTTCCTTTAGAAAGGAAGATAGCCTTGTCTTCACCTTGCCCAAAACCGGATCACGAGCAAAAAGGATTAACGCATTGTCATGAGTTTTTGCCATCATCGACTCCAGCCGAGAGATAACACGTGGCACCCGGACAAAATCTTTCCAACCTGTTCTAACAACGGGCGACAAATCGATTGACTCAAACCCATTAACTCCATAAAATTAACTAAGTAACCGTAATCCCCGCAAAAAGGAATCACCATCTTATACGATCTCGACGTTTCGCTATTCTACTGGATCAACCAGCATTTTCAATCCCCAATAATGGGACGGTTCATGCTGTTTATCACCATCAAGGGGAATTTTATCTACGCAGGCATTGTCTGCATAGTGGCTGTTCTGGCGTTTTACAAACGTTATGGTTTGGCCTTTCTAGTGGCAATAGGCGCGACCGTCGGTCTCACCGATGCCACCAGCCATTATATTCTCAAGGAAACCATCGCCCGCCTCCGGCCCTGTCATGTTTTGCCGGACCTGATAAACGCAGTAAACTGTTCTAACAGTTTTTCTTTTCCGTCAAACCATGCCGGCAATACTTTTGCCGCTGCAACGATTGCCAGCCTTTGCTTTCGTAGAATCACCCCGGTGGTTTTTATCTTTGCCCTGCTGGTCTGCTATTCAAGAGTCTATCTGAAAGTGCACTACCCATCCGATGTTCTTGCCGGAGCTCTCTTTGGCGGTTTGATGGGCTACCTGGGGTACCACCAAATCTTTTCACGATTTTTAAAACTCATCAGCCCCAACGAGGAAAAACAACCCGGCGAAGAACAACCCCATGATGAACCCACGCAAAATACTAATCCTTAAGTTCAGCGCCCTGGGAGATATCGTCCACGCTCTTCCCGTTGCCGCCACACTGAGAAAATCCTTGCCCGATTCCCACATCACATGGATGGTGGAAGAACGGTTTCAGGATATCCTGCGCGGCAACCCCGATATCGACGAGGTCATTCCCCTGCGCACCAAAGTGTGGCGCAAAAACTGGAATGCTAAATCGCTGAGAGAAATTCTGGACACGATCAAAACCCTGCGCCAACGCAAATTTGATCTCGTTCTCGACCTGCATGGGCTGATCAAAAGCGGCATCATCACCAAATTGAGCGGCGCCCCAACCCGAGTTGGGTTTCATCGAAACAACTGCAAGGAAAAATTCAGCACCCTGTTCACCAACCAAAAAGCCCCCTACATGGCAGGAGGACTTCATATAGTCGACATGTACCTCACGCTTTTGCAAACTGCGTTAGGCAAAGTTGTGGAAACAAAACTTTTTCCACTCCAGATTCCTGACGAAATGGATAAAAAAGTAGCGCACTTTTTTGACCAGCATCCGGACCTGACCACCCGCCCGATTATAGGCATCAATCCCGGAGCGGGATTCGAAAGCAAACAATGGGAACTGGTCCACTTCGCCAAACTGGCCGACCGCATTTCAGAAGAGTTGGGGTACTCCATAATACTGACCTGGGGACCGGGAGAGAAATTTAAAGTCCAGCAAATCTCCACTCATATGCAACAAAAAAACTGGGTCGCCCCGCCCACTTCGATTTTAGAATCTATTGCTCTGTACAAACGGATGGCACTGCTGGTAAGCTGTGACTCAGGTCCGCTTCACCTCGGCGCGGCATTGGGCATTCCCACAGTTTCCATTTTTGGTCCCACCGACCCAGTGCGCAACGGAGCCTATGGCGTGAATCACGAAGCGGTTTACAAAGTGCTTCCATGCAGTTTTTGCTGGAAAAAAACCTGCCCGCTGGGAACGAAAGAATGCATGGATCAGGTGACCGTTGATGACGTATTCCAGGCCGTGCAGCAACAAACAAAAAACTACCCCTAATTTTTTATAGGAGAAAGATCATGGGAATCGATAAGGAACTGCTGGAAATTCTAGTCTGCCCCAAATGCAAGGGAGACCTTGAACTGGCAAAAAACGAAGACGGGCTGGTCTGCAAACCCTGCGCTTTGAAATTCCCGATTAAAGATGACATCCCCATCATGCTCATTGATGAGGCGCACCCGCTCTAAAACAATCGGACGAGCAAATGTATCACTCAACAGTTCCCGCACTCAATTCATGGCCAACCCAACCCTGCACGCGATAGAAAAAAAAGCCAAACAACTGTTATGGAAACTGATCGGTGCCTGCGCTGGCAAGGCGCCCAGTCCGCCAAACCTGCCTCTGGACTTTGCCCACATCAATAAAGTTTTGGTCATACGCCCCGACAGACTGGGCGATGTCGTGCTCTCTACCCCCGTCTACGAAACCCTTAAAAAAGTATTTCCACATTTGTATATCAGTGTTCTGGTGGATAGCGCTCAGGCAGAGATACTGGCAGACAACCCGAACATCAGCCGGATATTTGCCTTCGACCCCAGACAACCTTTAAATATTTTTCGCCAACTGCGAGACGAACATTTCGATCTGGCGCTGACTCTCAACAAAACATTCAGCGCCACCGCCACATTTTTCACACTTTGTTCCGGCGCGAAAATACGCATCGGCTACGACCATAAAGAAAACGCCTGGGCTCATAACATCCGGGTGTCGGTACAAGGTCCTCCACGACACGAAACCGAAAACAATCTGGAAATTCTGCGAGCCTTGGGCATTGAGGAACTCCACAGTCAGCCCCAGCTTTATTTTAATCCGACCGAGACACAAAAAATTGCAGGCATCATGCGGGAGTATCACACTTCACCGGATCAAAAGGTCTTGCTGGTCAAGTCCGGCACCCGCATCGCGAAATGGGGCTGGTCAGTGGAAAAGTTCAAGACGGTGATCGAACAACTGCTGGAGTCTGACAAAACACAAGTCTGGATGGTCAACGGCCCGGGAGAAGAAGCCGAGCTCAAAGCCACCATCGCCAGCATGCAGAGAAAACCCCAACTTCTTCCCCTGCTCAGCGCAAAAGAACTTGCGCTTTTGATTCAGGAATGCGATGTTTTACTTTGCAATCACACTGGCATCATGCACCTTGCCTCGGCAGTTGATAAACCGGCTTGCGTGATCTTTAAACATGGGGAAATCAAACGCTGGGGCCCCCTTAACTCAGCCAGTGTAGTGCTGGAAGAAAGAGACGACGACTCCCTGTCCCCCGACACAGTCCTCGACATCCTGCTGAAAATGTTAAACACCCATTAACGCTTCCTTAATACATAGAGGAAATTCATGAGCCAAGCACCAGAGTCGAATAGTCCCGGAATACCAGGGTTGATCTCCAAGGAACCCCTCGTCTTTGAAATGGGATCACCGGGACGAAAAGCCTATTCGCTACCTTCCTGCGATGTGCCGGAAGTGGAAATTGAAACTTTACTTCCGCCGGCAGAAATCCGAGAGGCCATTGATGAACTCCCCGAACTGACAGAACTCGATGTGGTGCGCCATTACACCCGGCTTTCGCAATGGAACTTCAGCATTGACACCAATTTTTATCCATTGGGATCGTGCACCATGAAATACAATCCAAAAATCAATGAAACTCTGGCGCGGTTACCCGGTTTCGCCCAGCATCATCCCATGACACCCGATGCAGACTCGCAGGGCAGCCTGCAGTTGATGTATGAATTGCAGGAATGCCTGAAAACCATCAGCGGTATGGAGCACGCCAGCCTGCATCCGGCCGCCGGAGCACAAGGCGAGTTTGCCGGCATGCTGATGATCCACGCCTATCACTCGGCCAAAGGCAATCCCAGAAAAAAAGTATTACTGCCCGACTCGGCGCACGGCACCAATCCGGCCAGTGCCACATTATGTGGATACAAGTCCGTGCAACTGCCATCCAACGCAGAAGGAACCATCGATGTCGCAAAACTCGAAGCGGCGATGGATGAAGAGACGGCGGCGATCATGTTGACCAACCCCAACACGTTGGGGATGTTCGAGAAAGACATTTTAAAAATTACCGAAATCGTCCACAAAAAAGGCGGACTGGTTTACTGCGACGGCGCCAACCTCAACGCAATTATGGGCATCGCTAAAATGGGAGATATGGGAATCGATGTGCTGCACATCAACCTGCATAAAACGTTCTCGACTCCACATGGCGGTGGTGGACCGGGCGCAGGCCCGGTGTGCATCAAAGATATTCTCGAACCCTATCTGCCTGCGCCAGTGGTGGAAAAAGTCGGATCAAAATATCGACTGAACAGAGATCGACCACAAAGCATCGGCAGATTGAAATCGTTCAACGGTAATTTCGGCATGCTCCTGCGCGCCTATGCCTACATCCGCACACTCGGCCCCGAAGGCATCCGGCAAGCAGCGCAATCTGCGGTGCTGAACGCCAACTATATCCGCGCCCGATTGAAAGACACGTTTCACCTGCCCTTCACCGGAGCCAGTCTGCACGAATGCGTGTTCAACGATAAAGGACAAGGTATCACCACAATGGATTTCGCCAAGGCGCTCATCGACCACGGCTTTCATCCGCCAACGGTTTATTTTCCGTTGATCGTTAAAGGGGCGTTGATGATCGAACCGACCGAAACAGAATCGAAAGAGACACTCGACAGCTTCATCGAAGCGATGAAGTCCATCGCCAAAAAAGGGAAAGAAGACCCCGACAGTTTTCACGCCTCGCCAAGGCTATCGAAAGTGTCACGTCCCGACGAAGCCCAAGCTGCGCGCCATCCAAAATTAAGATGGGTGGCCCCAGCGTGACGCTGGACTCAGCTTACGGCAGAGCCACTAGCGTGGCAGGCGAGGGGCGGCAGACGCGTGGGTTCCCTCGCGAGCCGCTTGAAATTCTGGCAAGGTGAGCTTTGCATAACCTGAGATCCTTCGGCTCCTCGAGGATGACAAGCTGGCGTTTCTTGTCATTCTGAACGTAGCGAAGAATCTGCTCCTCACGCATTTTCGACTTACACAAAAGTCTCCTTAACAAGTAAGGACTGAGGAAGATTAGGGTTGCTCATCAACACTTTGCTTAGATCACAGCTTTCCGTTACAATAAAGCATGACATTTTACCTACAGGCCCACTGATATGGATAATGAACAAGCTTTTGAGTTGATTGATCAACTTTCTTTTTTTCATGGGTTTACCCAGGAAGAAAAACATTTTCTCAGCACACTCGAAAGCCAGATCTACAAATACCTGCCTTCCGATATCATCATCCAAGAGGGAGAGACGGATTATTCTTTTTTCGTACTCCTCAAAGGGGTGGTCGCTATTGTCAAAAACAATCCCAAACAAGTGACCATCGCCAAACTCAAGGCCGGTGCCGTATTCGGAGAAATCGCCTACATTGCCAAACGAACCCGAACCACCACCGTCATCGCCGATGGAGACGTCATCGCCCTGAAGATCGATACCAAAAGTATCGACGAGCTCAAACCGGGGATTCCCACCAAATTAAAAGATAACCTGATCGAGATTCTGGTGAGACGGCTCGAAACCATGAACGAACAGGTCACCCGAAACGTTTAACCCACTCGGCTCGGGAAGCGAAGCAAGCGTCAGCCGCCATTTGCCAAGCAGGCTACTACTTCCACTTGGCGTTGATAGCAAGGGAGCCCATGCGGATGCCGCCCATCCTGAGGCTGGTCAACAGGTCGAGGGAAGGGATGAAAAACACCCCGCGTGAAACCGGGGAACGGGAGACGGAGTCTCCATGCTCTTCGAGCTGCGCTGGATTGTTACTGAAGGTCATGGTGTAGCGGTCGGTGTTGCAAAGGAAACTATTTTGATAGTGTGTTGAAGGGATATCTTCCTCCCCCTGAAACCTCTGGGTGAAGACAAAACTGCTCTTCTCTGTATCGAGATTGGTGGATCTGTCGATGAGAATATTTTCTGTGTCATTCGTCCGATCAAACTTTTCCAGAGAAACTTCTTCAAGAAGCTCCCCATCATTACCAAACAAGTCGCGCACCTGATTGGCTATTTCCCGATTCAGATCTGCATGGTCGGAAGAAAAATAAAGCAGGATATCGCCCTCGGTTTCGGGGACGTCTTTCCCCTCTATTTCGGTTTCATCAAAAGCACGAAACCCGCCGGGTACCGGCTTATCCGGCGTGAGCCATATCCAGGTCATGGGACCAAATCCGACCACGGCGAAATGCTTTTCCCTGCCCGCAATTTCGTAGGCCATGCCAGGAGTCTGTGCTCCGATCCGCGCCACGTTCATGGTGATCAGCGGCAGATCGTTAAAATTATAAACCTGAATCAATGAATGTTGTTTTGGGGGATTCAACACCCCCGGTTGTGCCTGCATGGAGTTCCTCCGGAAACGAGCAATAACTTTATCTAGGGCTTAGGAAAATTGAGGATTTCATCGGTGAAAAACCGTTTCTCACACTGATCAACGCTTTTTTTGACGAGGGAATGCCTGAACGCGCTGTCTATGCGAACCCGTCGCTCGGCCATATCTTCCGGCACACCACAAGCTAGAATGCTTTCTTTTAAAATTTCAGGTCTCAGGTCAAACAGTTCCTCGGTGATATACATGTGCCGGTACACATTCTTGGGCATACCCCAGAATAGATTTTACCGCCGCCCATATTGGCAACCATGAAATCGGTCTGCTGGTTTTCAATAATTTTCTGCTCAATGTGTAGAAAAAATTTCTTCAGCCATTGATGTTCGTAAAGTTTGTCGTAAAAAAGTTTATGGACTTTTTCCAGCACCGGCTTACCACCAATTTCCCGCAGCAGGGTATTATCTTCCATCTTCTCTCTTTCCAAAACCCGGCTCGCGCCGGTCTTTCTTCGGTCCGTCGCCGTAAACCAGATTCAGAGCGCCCATCAAATAATCATCGTTCGGCTCAATCAGCCTCGCCACCACGTGAAATATTCTGGGTTCTGTTTCATCAGAATTGCTATCACAACGGAGCACCTCGGCCTGCACCTGATTTTTCTTCATCCATTCGCTATGTTCCATTTCGATAGTAGTCAGTTCACCCATTTCAAGTGGCCGCTTCACTTCCAGCGAAACTCCTTCCACCGAAAGATCCAGAACCTTGCAATCCACCCACTGGTCTTTGATCCGCGTTTTAACCACCAGCTCCACTAGTGAGCGTGGAAAGCCTCTCTGATCATTCCCCATATCGCATCTCCCCTTGATTCATCTGCAAGTTAGCTAGTTCGATCATCACGCTATAATATTTACCACAGCTTCCATAAAAATAAAAAGCCTCTACCCTACAAGGGTAAAGGCTTCTTGATTTTTTTTCAACCCCACCGGCTCCTCGGCAGAGGGCCAACTAGCAATAAATTTATTTAGCGAGCAAAGAATATCTCGGCTTAACAAGGCTTTTTCCGTTTGCTCCGGCGCTTAGCCGGTCACCCCACATAAACGCATTTGCTGGCGGGGGTACGGGTGTCCATATTTTTACCACGGGAAGTGTGGTCATCAATTTCCGCGGCGCACCCAATCATCCTGCCAAACAGGAAGGTGGCGAAACTGGCGGACTCGACATCCTCTTCTTTCATTTTGCCTTCACTGAAATCAGCCCAGACAACTTTGAGCAAAATAACGGCGATGACCGCATCAATATTAACGCAGTAAATATTTTTACTGACCTTGGCCTTGAACAGAGACTCAACAAGGCTGTGGTAGAAATCCAGAAAGACATTGTTGATGCCCTTTTCTTTAAAAAGCTCTCGCACAAAAACTTCACGGGGATCGTAGTTGACATCTTTCCCCTTGAAGATCGGATGGTTGACACAGGGCAGTTTGGCATAATCGAGATTGCCAATAGCTTTCTGTTTCTTTTTATAGTCTGAGTACTTATTAGCCACTTCCATAGCCATGGCGTCAAGGTCCAACCCATGCCCGGTATCGGCGGCATTTTTAAGACCTTTGTCTTTAAAATTTTCCAGCAGGAAGGCCGCGGCTTCATAACCGTTTCCGCCATGGGCGAATCCGGTATGAGTGAGAAAGCCAATGAAGGCCTTGTTCACCTGAACCCGTTGCGGTTGTTCCGGTCCATCAGCACTGACCGCGCCCTTACATCCTTGGGCCGAGATGGTGCCGGGTCCGTTGGTGATGATGAGTCCGAGCAGAACCTGAAACTCATAGAGCTCCGATTCGGAAGGCTGTCGACCGAGAAGCGTGACAAATGCCGTTTTGGTAAAACTGTAGTTCGGAATCAACTCTTCCAGTTTCACGCCAGCGATGCTGTCTTCACCGTGCCGCGATGCCGGCGCGGAAACACCGACGATGGTGCTGTAGATGCGTGAATACCAAGGCATACGCACAAGTGTGTCTTTGGAAATCTTTTTGGTTCTGAGGGCATGCCACCCAAGGGTTGTCCATACGGCGGCGAACAACGCATCGGTGGACAGTTTGCCACCGTTAGCTTCTGCAAAATCCTGCACAAACTGGACGAAAACAGAGTAACCGGCTTTATTGAGACAATCGGCCAGCTTTTTGGCGCAGGCATCTTCGCCATCGGCGAGGAGCACGTCTTTATATTTATCGGCTTCCTTCAATTGGGCGGCATAATCGAACTTCTCACGCGCGTCGTTCATCTTCGTGTACTGGAACAATTCCAGAAGCGCTTGAGAAGCATCCATGGCTTTTTGAACCATTTTTTTACCGCAGATAGCCACCGCTGAAGACACTACTGTGTTCGGGGAGTTGCCATTTTCCCTTGACGCTTCTGCTGCGGCCAAGGTTGGCTGACCGTGCTGATTGACATACATATTCAGCACAATGTTGGCGATCTTCTCGCCATATTCACAGGTGTAAACCCGGGTCAACGCGAATACCAGGTTTGCTTCAAAAGTTTTCACCGAAGCATCGAGGATCGATATGCCATGAATTTTTGAAACCTGGCTTTTCGGATCCATCATGGAAGCGCCACTGGCATCCTTGAGATTTTCCCGGCGATGCTGGACACCGACCATTTTATTCAGAGCTTCAATCTGCTGGTTATAAGGTTCGGTTGCCTCAACAACCGGAACATCCAGTTCAGGCGGTAACGACAAACCTTGATTGTTGCCGAACCAGCATTTCAGGGCGAGACTTCCCTTGGACTCAAAGTCAGGCTTTCGTCCATTCAGCTCCATGACCTTGGTCACGGCTTCCGGGATGTGAGCGATGTTGGTCACCAACGCGCCCTTTTTCGAGAAAATCGGTTTTTGCGGCGTGTAGATACCGTCCACGCCAAAATAGTCCATGAACCATTGTTCCTTGGCCAGGGCATCGTCTCCAGAACCCGCCAGCGACCCGGCGTGACCACAGGCTTTGCTCAGTCTGGCTTTCCAGCGACCGACCACACAGGCGACAATCGGTTTGTTGGATTTCAAACCGCGTTCATAATATCCACCCGGTTCGCTGTACATCACCGCTACTTTTGAACGGTCATCATTGTCGAAAGCATGTAAGAACTCTTTCGCTCCATATTGAATATAAACATCCTTGCCGCTGGAGACAGAAGTCGTGGTGCCCCACCCTGCTGTGGTCAGATAAACCGCGATGGTGGTGGTGAAGTTACCGGAATTAGAAAACAGGGCTACCGTTCCTTTAACCAGCGACTCTTCGGGAGCGTTACCACCCAGCGCACCTCCGAGGCGGACATGGTTCCAGGCATCAGCAAGTCCAAGACAGTTGCCGCCAAACAGGTCAACGCCATTGGCCTGACAAATAGCACGCATGACACGGGAATCTTTGACCGACACTTTCTCAGTCAGGATGATGGCTTTTTTCAGGTCAGGATTTTCGCGCACGGCTTCTGCGATGCCATCCTTCACGCCAGAGGGCGGAAGATAAACCACGACGGTGTTGAATTTATGACCGGCCGCCATTCCTTCTTTGATGGAGTTATAAACGGGAATTTTCCCCGTTTTGGTTACCAGAGATTTACCGGATTTTCCCGGCCCGGTTCCAAACACAATATTGCCACCGGAATAATCGTTACTGATCGGTGTTACTCCTGAGCTTTCGTTGCCCAGAATGTTCAAAACCACCACCCTGTCTTCTTTGACTGCCAGTTCAGACAAGGAATTGATGCCGCAGTAAAAGGGGAAATCTCCCACGCCTTGCTTATGCATTCAAACCTCCAAAACGGAAAACGGTTCTAATTGATATTTTTAAGAGAGCCTTTTAAAGAGACTCTAAATTTTGAGTTTAGCTTTAATTTCGTCCTTGCCACCGTTCTTCATCCACTCATTGACCGCCAGAGCGTAATTGATCACCTCGGACATGGCACTGTCGTGCCCGAAGAAACGGTAGGGGACTCCTAAAGAGTCGAGAATTTCCTGCAAATAGTTCATGCCGCGAATAACATTGGGTCCGCCTCGACCCACCACGACAAACAAAGGAGTCGGTCCGTTTGTCTGAAAGAACTCGCGCAGTCCGTCACCCATGGCTCGAAAGGTTTCGTAAATATCAGTGTTATTGGCCTTGCCCCCGATGATGAACAGCACATTCGATTGCGGCAACCAGTATTTGAAACTGATCTTGGAAATATCGTTCATCTTTTCGTATGGGGGGTTACCACCAAAGTCGGAAGAGATGGTTGCGTCTTCACCCAGAAGTTCGGTGACCATGGCGTTGGCACCACCCCCAAAAGTCGGTGCGGTGATCGTTCCCATATCGTTCATGACGAACACGTCACTCTGCCCCTGATAAGTGCGGAGCTGATTGATCTCCTGCTCGAACTCGGAGTAATCGGATGCAAACAGGTGTGACGGAAGATGCAGGCGTTTCCAGGCTGGGTCATCCTGATCGAAGGCGCATTTAAAGTCACAAGCGATCGGGGCCAAGCGACCTCCCTTGCCCGGTTGCATGCGGATAGGGTTGAGCTCCAGCATCATCATGCCATAGTTGTTATAAAGATCCCATAGTTTGGGCAGGTTTTGCACCAGCGGACTGATCACCTCTGGTGGCGCACCCAGTTCCATCAATGCGTTGGAAACATGAAACGCTTTCAGTCCGGTCAATGCGTCAAACGGCACCACTTTAAGTTTATCCTCATCCAATTCTTCGATATCGATCCCACCATGATGGGTGATCGTCATAATCGGAGAGCGGTGCTCGGTGCTTTCCGAAATGGAAAAATAGACTTCGTAGTCGGCAGGTACCGCGCCTTCATAGGTCACACCGTCAGACTTCACTTTACTGAAGCCGTCAACGTGTTCGCAAAAATAAAGACGTTCCTTTTCTTTAAGGGCGTCGGTAATGTTGTCGACCCGACCGAGCAAACCGGACTTGCCTTTTTTACCAACACCGCCTTTGAACAAAGGCTTGATAAAAACCTGACCGTGCCGCTTGATCATGTCTTTGATGTCGTCAACACTAAGCTCAGGACCTCGGACTTCTGAATGGGGGAATTCTACGAGGTCTAACAATTTGCGTCCCCAAAGCATGCCAGTTATCTGCATCGTTTTCTCCTGCCTTCCAAAATAAAAATTAAAATGGGTTTACGGTATGAGAGTCTAAAAGAATCAATAATTTAAGGAATTTCATCGGACTGGAGTCCGTCTAAATCCATATATCTGCTTAAGTTCAGGGTAATTCGAGGCAGTATTGTAAGACATTTCAGTATTTTGTCAATCATATCCTGAGTGAATATCTGCCGATGAGGAGGGAAAAGAAATTTTTCTGTTTCAGCGTTTTGAAAAAGCTTATTTCAGGCGCTTTTTCAGCTCTTTGATGCGGAACTTTTCTTCATCGCGGGAGATGAATTTGAGAGAGGAATCGTGCTCAAGCATGAGGATCTCAAAGCGTAACGCCGATTGAACCGCTTCACGGTAATCCCGGCCCGGCTCCACTTTGAACGTGACGACCCGGGTGTTGAATTTACCGGGCTGGACTTTTTTCAGATACCCATCAATGGTTTCGGGGGTGATTCCCCCTCCCACCGAGACGGGAATGTTTTTGCTTTGAATTTTTTTGACCACCTTCACCACCAGAGCTATGAAACTTGCATCCCATCTAGTTTTTTTCATGGACTCAGAAAGGTCACTGCAACCAATGGTGATCTCGTCAATATATTTCGCTTCAGGAGCCGAGAGGATGGCGTCCAACTGCCGAACCGCTGTCTCGGTCTCAATATTGACCTGTTTTTTCAATCGCTCAAACCGCATGGGAGTGGTGAAGTCGCGCACAGCAGAAATGAAATTTTCCAGACCATAAGGTGATTCCACCATAGGAGCGATCAACCCATCAATGTTCAGCAGCAAAAGTTGTTTGATATCGTTGCGCGCGTTGGGCCCACCAATCTTGACCACTACAGGCAGGGTATTGCCGGCGGACTCTGCCCAGTAACCGATCTGTTCAATACTCATAGCCGCATCTTCGGTGGACAGCTTGAGACCGCAAGCCCCGAATCGGTTTTTCAAATGCCGGAGAATCGACCACAGGTCTTCTTTCGGTTTGACCAGCACCACCTTTAAATTTGTTTTTTTGGGTTTCACTCAGCGGTCTCCCTTTTTACGGAAAATGACAGAAGGGTCAATACGATCGATGGAACCGCAACCTGTCAGGATCATGGCTTTTTTCAATTCGTTCAGTTTTTCCCGCAAATAAAATGAAACGCCTTCCTGACCTGCTCCAAATGCAGCGATGCAGACCGGCCGACCGATCATGACAGCATCCGCCCCCAGTGCCAGCATTTTGAGGATATCAATGCCTTCGCGAATACCTCCATCGACCAGAACTTTAATGCGCCCTCCCACGGCATTGGCGATTTCGGGCAACACTTCCGCCGTCCCCGGCATATGGTCCATCACCCGCCCACCGTGGTTGGAAACGACAATGGCATCGGCACCGGCTTCTATCGCCGCCAACGCCGACTCCACATTCATGATGCCTTTTAATATGAAGGGAACTTTTAAATACGATTTCAGTTCCTGTAATTCCGCTATGGTCTTGGGCCCTACAGCCTGACCCTTCAGAGTCATGGTTTTAAACGAGGCGGCATCAATGTCAATGCCCACGGCAACGGCTCCCGCATCTTCGGCGGCCTTGAACCGCTTGATGATATCGAGATTGTATTCCCGGGGCTTGAAGATGGGAATTCCCAACCCACCACGTTTTTTAATCGCTTCCAGTCCAATCAAATATTTTTTCGGGCTTGCGCCATCGCCCACCATTCCAAGCGTGCCAGACTCGAGACAACCGTCGAGGATGGCATCGGCATATTCTCTTTCATCCATGCCTCCTGCAAGATTGGTTTCCATACCGGTGATAGGTGCCGCCAGAACCGGTAGTGCCAGCTTGTGCCCGAACAACTCAACCGAAGTATCGGGGGTTTTCACTTCATGAATGGTTCTCAAGTTGATCTGATAACGGGCCAGCGCCGTCAGGTTTTCGGTGAACGCGCTACCCGTACCGATCCCACCAATTCCCGGAACTTTTCCGGCGCATTCCAAACCATCGCAAACCACACAGGCTTTGCAGGCGATATAAAACTTTTTGCGGGCGTTGTTGCGAATGATGTCCCAGGTCAGGTCACTGGGCGCACCGATTTCTATTTTCAGGGTTTCACGGGCCAGGTCATTGACGCGAATGGCCTCTTCACGGGTTTTTCCAACGGTGATGACATAACCCACCTTGCCCATATTGCTTCGGAGTTCTTCCGCCATGTCCCCGGCTTCTTTCATAAGAATGATTTCTTTGACCCCTTTAATCTTGCGGGCTTCCTCCAACCCTCGAATGGAAAGGATTTTTCCGGCCGGGGGCAGCAGAGACCGTTCCGCCGATACCAATGAGGTTTTCGGTACCAGATCGGCAGGCTTTTCACCCAACGCAATCTGAATCGCAGCTTTGTAAAGGTTGACTCCGGTAGCCAGCGGGTAAGTGTAGGCCGACATCCAGCCTCCGCTCAAGCGAGCAGCAATCTCGACAATCTTCGGGCCCTCAGAGGTTATTTTGATATCACCCTTGGCCGCTCCGATATCTATCCCCAATGCGGAAATGGCTTGTTTGAAAACTTCAACAGCCTTCACCTGCTGGTCCGCAGGCAAAATGGAAGGAAGCGTGTGCCCAACTTCGACAAAATAAGGCGCCCGTTCGATGATTCGATCCGCCACGCCAGTAATATGAATTGTGTCTTCAAACACCAACGCATCCAGACTCAGTTCCGGCCCTTCCATGAACTCTTCAAGGATCAACTTGCCACTGATGGAGGCTTCTTTGGCCTCACGAAATGCAGGAATCAGGTCATCGAGACCTTCTATTTTGCGCACCCCACGTGCACCCATATTGTCGCAGGGCTTTATCACCAGAGGTAGAGGCATGGTTTCAATCGCCTCCCTGCATTCTTCCAGGGTCCAGATGGGTCGGAAGTCTGGAACCGGCACGCCTTTCTCTTGCAACACCTGGCGCATCTTGATTTTGTCGGTAGCGCGTTCGGCAACTTCAAAAGGAATTCCCGGCAGGTTCAAAGCATCGGCCACAGCCGCCACGGTCTGCGATGCATCCGTCCCCACAGTCAATACTCCGTCGAGAGGGCAAGCCCTGTGGAACTGCTTCGCCATGTTGACGGTGAGATTGATATTGCGGGTGCTAACTTCAATTGGGTAGTCGGCCAGAAGCATGCCTTCCGCTTCCGGGTTATAGTCCGTCACCACAACTTTCAAGCCCATGGACTTGGCGGTCTTGATAGCCGGCACCTGAAAAACCCCACCCCCAATTATCAGCAAATGCTTCGGACGCTTTATCGGCATTACCCTTCCTTAATTTGCAATGGGAACTAAAAGAACACACACGAACTGACAGTGTCTTAACGACATCTCAAACCACGACCTTTAACAATTCAGCCCGAAAATGGCGTAAATTCTGCTAAACTGAGCCCAGCGTGGAGAATCAAGTTTTTAAAAGTTGTCCGGGCCCTGAGCACGCATAGGGATTTTGACCCGGTTTGGCTTGCAAATCAAGTCCACAACCCGAATAACAACCCGTTTTTCCATCCCAAGACATTGCCCGGAGAACCTGTGAAGCCTTCCTTTACCCGGTTGAACACTCTCAGCATTTTTGTTGCCATCGCCGGAATCATCTTTCTCATTTACGCCAATGGATTGAACACGCCCTTCCAAAGCGATGACGAAAGGCATATTCAAAGTTCATCCTATATAAAAAACTTAAGCCATTACACCAACCCATCCAATATTCATAATCGCCACATCACTGGCCTGAGTTTTGCCTTGAACTATAAATGGGGACAGGAAAATCCTTTCGGCTATCACCTCTTCAATGTCCTGATTCATATCTGCTCGACCTTTCTGGTTTTTTTCATCACCCGGTTGACCATCAGCAAGGGAACATCCTGGGACGAAGATGCCGCTCAGAAAATAGCGCTGATCACCACCCTGTTGTTTGGGCTTCATCCGTTGCAAACCGAAACCGTGACCTATATCTCAGGCCGACCTGGTGGTCTCGCTGGCCTGTTTTATTTTCTATCTTTGCTGTTATTTATCCTTGCCAGCTTGAAAGATTGCAGAGTTCCCCGTCCCATTCTTTATCTTCTCTCTCTGACAAGTTTTTTTATGGCCATGCTCGGCAAGGAAATAGCCATCACCCTGCCACTGCTGATTATCATTTATGACTTATGTTTTATCAAAGGCTCCAACTGGACATCCTTTCGTTCCCGGCTCAGCTATTACCTTTGCTATCCGATACTGGCGGCAGCAATTTTTTTTCTTGCCCCCAATATGATCCGGTTCATGGACACCTTGAACGTTGAAAGGTTTCTTAAAAAAATTAACTTTACTCTAGGGCTGGTGCAGCTAGACCTTCTCAAGCACCCGCTGAAATTATTCCTGTTCCCGGTCAACCTGACCTTTGAATACGATTTTCTGGCTCAGGTGTCATGGCTCTCGCTCACGGCTTCCATTGCCATCGTTCTGCTATGTGTTTTTCTGGCCTTCAAAAAATTCTATCTGAAAAATTCGCTCCTGACGTTCTGCGTCTTATGGTTTCCCCTGACCATCGCCCCCACCAACTCTTTTATGGAACGCACGCATTTGTTCAGTGAGCGCAATATGTATATCCCCTCATTCGGACTCTGCCTGTTCTTTGCGGTCATCCTCTTTCTGGCAAGCAAAACGCGCAGCGCGATATGGGGGACTGCCCTGCTACTATTTATCTTCACTACATTTACGGTCATGACCGTCAAGAGAAATCAGGTCTATGCATCGCCTTCATCCTTATGGGCCGACACCTTCAAAAAATCTCCCAATAAATTGAGCGTCGGGAAAACCCTGAGCATTCACTACCTGATGGAAGAAGATTATGTCAGCGCATTAAAACCCTTACAGGCATTGTTGAAGCTCAACCCAAATCTCTACGACGTTCACCAGAACCTCGGCATCGCCCACAAAAGCCTGGGTAACTTCCCAGAAGCCGAAAAAAGCTTTAAAGAAGCGATACGCATTGAACCTGCAGACCCCAATTCACATTTCAACCTCGCCAGCCTGTATGGAACCTTGGGGGAATTCGTTCAGGCGAGTCAGGAATTTGATAGCGCCGATGCCCTTTACAAAGCCAAAGGAAAAAATCCGCCTGGGCAGTTTTATTTCGATAAGGCCCGAACCCATAATCAAGCTGGCATCGAACTGATACAATCTCAGAAGTTCGAAGAAGCGCTCATCCAGCTTGAAAAATCAGTCCGGCAAAACCCAAATCTACTGTCAGCCCGATTCAACCTAGCAAAACTTTTACTGGAATTCAAAAACGACCGACAGAAAGCCAAGACCCATCTTCAAGCAGCGCTGGCTCTGAATCCCACTGCCGAGCAAAATCAGGCTTTGAAGGATCTACTAAACAACATAAAATGACGTTCACTCTATGACCACCGAGCCCCCTTGCCGGATTTGCAAATCCCCTTCACCCGTTTTTTATCGGGACGCGCGCACCTTTTACAAATGCCCCAACTGTTGGCTGATTTTCACCAACGATCTTCTCGACAAAATTCTTGAGGAAAATCATTACAAGTCGCAATGGGAAACCACAGAGCCGGAGTTCTGGGAAAACCAGACCACCGCCCTGCTCTCCTATATCCAGAAATATCTCACTCCCAAAAGAATTCTCGACTTCGGCGCAGGGTCAGGAGAAATGACAGAAGAACTCAAGCGCCAAGGCCATGAGGTCACTGCACTGGAACAGATGCGCGACGGATACCTCAAAGACCAGCAGTACCCGCATTTGTTCGATGCTGTCGTCGCTGTCGAAGTCATCGAACACCTGCCCAATGTTTGGGAAGAGCTGGAGCAGATTGAAAAAGTCCCCGCACCTGAAGGTGTCATCGTAATCTCAACCGGACTGACCAATCCATTCATCGAATTGCCCAATGCTGTCGAACATTTCAAATCATGGTGGTACAAAGACGATCCGACGCATCTCAGCTTTTTCTGCAACCACACCTTAGGCGTTATGGCGGATATAGGGGATTACACCATAGACATTTTCGGGGACAAGCTGTTCGTCGTGAGAAAAGGCAATTGAGGCAGAAAGAACTCTCAGGTATGATGGAAGTATGACTAAATACTTAGCGATTCTCATATTGATCATGATGGCGGCTCCCGTTTATGCCAATGACTTTGAAGAAGGGTTGGCCGCCATTTATGAAACCGACTACGACAAGGCGCTGGAAAAATTAAGACCTCTGGCCGAGCACGGCCACGCTGCGGCGCAATACAACCTCGGCGTCATGTATGAATGGGGCAACGGTGTGCAGCAGGACAACGACCAAGCTCTCAAATGGTACAAACGCGCTGCAGAGCTTTCCCACAAAGACGCACAAAACAACCTCGGCGCTCTGTACAGCAAAGGTGAAGGAACAGAGGAAGATTTCATCGAAGCCTTGAAGTGGTTCATGATCTCCGCCGAGAACGGCAGTGAAGGCGGGCAAAAAAATATCCGTATCGTCGAAAAGCGCATGAACTACGAGCAAATCTCTGAAGCACAAAAACGAGCCAACGACTGGATGAGAAATGCTAGAAAGAAGTGACAGCCTCTGACAGAGAGCCTAAAACACTTTTGAGCCACAGATGTACCGGGCATGAAAGCTAAGGTTGGATACCACACACCGATTACACAGATAATTATGGTTGGGCTTTATGGATACGTTGATCTATTCTGTCATCTTTGGATCGATAGGTTTTGGATACTTTATATACGGTAAGAAGCAGCAAAGGATGGTTCCTTTTATCGCGGGCTTAGGTCTTTGTGTTTTTCCCTATTTCATATCCAATCTCTATGCAATGGTTATCGTAGGCATTATCTTGACAGCCGCGCCTTGGGTGCTGAAAGAATAGTGATTGTGCGACTGGCTCTTAGCTTACCGTTAGTAGCTCATTCCACTGGGTTGTGTATCGTGGTGACCGCGACCCGCAACGCATCTTCCATTCCCGAGTCACACCCTGCGCCCCGAAAAATAATGTGTCGGGGCCATGATTCTTATTGATCCGATCGACAACATCCATCAAGTGGTCACCGGGGCAATGGGTGAAATCCACAAACAGTTGTTTCTGTTCCAACGAGGCGGGGATCAAGCCCGTCAACATGATTCCTGTTTTTTTGTAGCGGTATCCCTGTTTATAAATCTTGCTCAAGCAAAACTTTGCGGCGCCAATGATGAGTCGCGTATCACTGGTGGGGGTCGTTAAAGTGCAGGTGAGTCCGTTATTATATTGCTTGTCGGTTTCTCGGAACCCATTGGTCTGAACAAACACATGCACCGCCTGCGCCCGACTGTTCTGTTTTCTGAGTTTTTCACAGGCACGTGCTGCGTAATTGGCCAAGGCTTCTTCTATAGGTGCTTTTTTTGTTAGCAGGTTGCCAAACGACTTGGACGACATGATGCTTTTTCTCGGTTGAATCTCCTCCAGATTGATGCAGGATTGTCCCTTCAGTTCCCGCAATATACGCTCCCCGACAACTGACAGATGCTTGCGGATGATCGTGGGGCTTGCGTCTCTGAGCTCAGAAGCTTTGTGAATACCCATGCGGCGCAAACGTTCAGACCACCTCCCGGCAATTCCCCATATCTTGTTTACATTCAGAGTTTTTAGAATTTCATCTTGCGTCTGTTGGCTGCGAAGATCGAACACGCCCGTCTGTTTTTTTGCGATGTTATTTGCAATTTTTGCCAGGACTTTGCTGGGACCAATGCCAATAGATACAGGGATACCTGTCCATTGAAGTACTTTTGCGCGAATGGTTTTGCAGTATTCATATAAGTTACGGGGCTGTAAATGATCCAAGCGCAGAAATGCTTCATCAATCGAATACACTTCCATATCGGGAGTATAAAGACGGAGGCTATCCATGACCCTTTGCGACATATCGCCATAAAGTTGGTAGTTCGAGGAAAAAACCGCGACGTTATATTTTTTGATGACCGCTACTTGCTCAAAAAAAGGAACCCCCATAGGGATGCCGAGAGCCTTCGCCTCATTGGAGCGGGCGACGATGCAACCGTCATTATTTGACAAGATGACAATGGCGCGTTTTTTCAGGCTGGGATCAAACACACGCTCACAAGACGCATAGAAATTATTGCAATCGACCAGGGCAAAGGTTTTCACAACAAATTATGGAGAACATGAGTGACAACCCCCCAAACCACCACCTCATTTCCTTCCTGCAACTCGATGGGCGGGTAGTTCACATTCTCGGATTGTAACGAGACGCGATCCTTTAATTTGGAAAGCCGCTTAACGGTGAGTTGACCCTCCATTTCAGCAATGACAACCCTTCCATGAACGGGTTCCAAACTTCGGTCTACAACCAGCAAATCTCCATTAAAAATTCCAGCTCCCGTCATAGAGTCGCCAGAGGCCCTTACAAAGTAAGTTGCCGAAGGGTGCTTGATAACATGATCATTAAGATCAAGCGACCCTTCCATATAATCATCAGCCGGTGATGGAAACCCTGCCTCAACATGGCACAAGGCCAATGGCAAAGGACATTGCCTAGCAACTTCAGGGGTAGTTGGGATGACGGCGGTCATAGACACTCGGGTTAGAGGATTGATGAAAAATAAAACTACCCTGCCCGGATGGCGGTGTCAATAAATTTTCGTTTAATTTTCGCCTTATGGTAATATTAGCCCTGTTTAAGCCCTATTCCCATACTTTAATGCAGGCTTGACCGAATCGGTGCACTGGTGTAGGTTGAGCCCTTGATCGGCATGCCAAATAAGGCAAAACCATCAAATCAGGTTGGATGAAATTTGGTCGCACTCGTTCATAGTGGAGCGATTCTGGGCATAGACGGTTACCCTGTTGAGGTCGAAGTCAACCTCTCGCAAGGCCTGCCGGGTATGTCTATCGTCGGCCTGCCCGACGCCGCAGTCAAAGAAAGCAGTGACCGTATCAGTGCCGCCATCCGCAACACCCAGTTAGCTCTGCCGGTACGAAGAATCACCGTCAACCTCGCTCCCGCCGATATCCGCAAAGAAGGTTCCGCGTTCGATCTCCCAATAGCTATTGGTATTCTTTCAGCCAGTGGAATGATCGACAACGGCCGACTGAAAAAAACTGGTGATTCTCGGCGAGCTGTCTCTCGATGGCCGAGTCAAACCGATTCGAGGCGGGCTCTCCATCGCCTCTCTCGTCAGTGGGTTTTTGTATCTAATTCAGGGAAAATGCGTTATAGTTACTGACTAGGATCGGTTATTGGAAGTCCCCTTGCTACACCCCTCTCTTTTCACACCTCTTCGTTTTTAGGGTTCTAAATCTCAATCCTTCTGCAGTTAGCTTCTCAGGGCAAATTCTTTACTAAAATTTAGTCAACATTAAATTGTTTGGGAGTAGAAATGCATCGTTGCGTGCGTGTGTTTGTTGCAGGTGTTTTATGTTTTGTGTTTACGGGGTGTGCGGCAGGCAAGGTTTATATGGCCCAGTCCACGGATGACCAGGCCTCCTGTTCGACACTCGAAAACGAGTTGCAAGGGGCTCAAATAAAAATAAAAACTCTGGAAGATACCGATCACACCTTGAAGGACCTGAGAGATGTCGCTCTTTCGGCGGCGGGGTTTGCGTTTCCCCCTCTCGGAATATTGAATGCCATATTGACGGTGTCTGATTCCCACGTGGCGGATCTGGCAGAAACCGAGGCTTTGAAAGACCGATCCAATGGCATGGTCGCTCTCTCCAACCAAAAAGAGTGCGGCTACAAATACGCCCAGCGTACCGAACACTAGGCGTGGGCCACTCGGCGTGGGACCAGTGGGCAATCACTTTCGCTGGCGAGCAAAACTTTATCTCGCTTGCCCAGCGTGACGCTGGACCCAGTAAGCCGAAATACTCTTCCTTTTCAAATTTACTTTTGTCCAATACCTTTGTCCAATACCATAGAAGGTAGCCATTAATTTTGCCATTGGGCTCATAGATTTTTCCTTAGGCAGGCAATTCTTGCCTGCTTCATCCGACCCCTTAAGAGTTTTCAGTTTTAAATTTTGCTTTCTGGTGCTTGAATTCATGTTATTTCCCTTTCAAAAAATTGACACATACCTATAGATATTTATATGTGCAATTACCGGGCCAGTAATTGAATTCAAGCTGTCAGGGGCATATTAGGTCCAGCGTCACCTTGGCCTCCGGGGGCTCACCGACACTCAGCGTGAGAGGCAATAAACGGCGCTGGCGCCCATGCAACAACGACAACACCCTTGATTGTCATCACCCCAACCCTCTTTCAAAAGAGGGAGCAAAGCCTCTTCAAACCGAGATAACTATTAGACAAGCAATAAAAGCTATGGCTAGTTGCCCCCACGGCTAGTGGGTGGGGGGTAATAAATCTTCGAGGAAGAAGGCTGCGAGTTCGGAGCGGCTGGCCAGGCCGGTTTTCTGATAAATCGCCTGCGATTGCTGTTGCACGGTTTTCAGTTTTGTGTTGCGGATGTCGGCGATTTCTTTCAGCGAGAACCCTTTGAGCAAGAGGAATCCCACCTCCGTTTCCGCCGGAGTCAGTTGCCAATGTGCAAACTGGCTCTCGATCTTGACCGACAACCCTGCCAGCAGTTGATGCGTCTCACCTTTCCACTGTTCTTTTTCTTCGTCCAGTTTTTCCACATCAATTTGTAGCGATTCGATTTTCTGCCGGGCCTGGGACAATTGTTTTATTCCCCAGCCAAACACCGCGCCGCTGATGGCGAGCAGAAGTCCTTCCAAAATCAAATGCGTCCTGCTACCACCATCTGAATAATCGCTGATGAGGTCGAGTCCGACCAGCACCACAAAGGTTCCCGACAGCACCAGAAGCATGAGGTTGGTTTCCCGCGCATCCGCCATTTGCCCTATGCCTCCTGTAACCGATTGAATTTATTCATAAATTTTATCCCCCATAGTGCGGATGGATGTTTTCCATTTTCTGGCGAAAACTAGTTACAGGTAATTTAAAAACTATTTTCCCGGAGGTTATCATGTTTGATTTACCGTTGCACCCCATTGTGGTTCATTTCCCCATCGTTTTGGGTTCCCTGCTTCCTTTCCTGGCGTTACTGCTTTGGTGGGCCATTAAGAAGGACCACCTGCAACAACAGGTCTGGGTATTGGTGACGGTGATGGCCTTGGCCTATGGAGCCACTGCCATTGTTGCGGTGGAACTGGGTGAAAAAGATGAAGACAAAGTCGAAGAAATCGTTTCTGAAAAGGTGATTGAAGAACATGAAGAAGCCGCGGAAATGATCCCTTGGGTCGCCGGAACTTTGTTTCTGGTTTCTATTGCCGGATTGGTTAAGAAAAACTCGCATTCGCTTCGCTTGGGACTGGCCGTGTTGAGTCTGGTCGCTCTCATTCCATTGGTCTCGGCAGGACACACCGGAGGGGAACTGGTCTACCAGTATGGCGCCGCCAACGCGCACCTGCCCACAGACAAGCAGGCCATGATCGAATCGGGAAAATTCCGCATAAATCATGATGACAGCGAGAAAGATAAAGATAAAGACGATGACCACTAGCCCCACTCGGCGTGGGGCCAGCGTGCGATGGCATTGATAGGCGAGCAAAAAGTCACCTCGGCTTATAAACTATTGCATCTGCCCCCACGGCTAGTGCCAGTGATCCACCCAACGGAACAGCGGGTTTGCGCTGAACTGTGGTATTCTCCCCCAAGCCACTCGCCGTGGAGGCGACTAGCAAGAAATCCTTCAGCCGCGATAACTCTTTGCCTCCGGCAAAAACTATAGCATTCAGAGTCCAGCCTCACACTAGCCTGTTGAGCCGAGAGTATGATTGATAGCAATAAAAAGCCATTGCAAGTTGCCAGCGGGGGCTCCCCGCAACGCGAAGGCCTGACCTGGGCCAAAGCTTCCCGATTCCTTGCCCTGCCCTTCAGCCCTTCCCGGTTGAACACCTTTATGCAGGCAAGAAAGTTTGAGGACATTCCCATCGAACGGCTTCAAGGCTTTCAAGGAATTCTTCTCGATGCTGATGGCACCCTTGCCCCTCATCATGCCAGAGAATTCAGCCTGCCCGTTCTGGACCATGTGCGCTCCATGCTGAATAACGGATTGAAAATAGCCATTTATACCAATGCCTGGGAAGATCGATTTGAAGCGTTTGAGGAAATGGGAGTCAAAGTCGTCATCAACGTACCCGCCAAGCCAGACCCGCAGGGATTCCACATCGCCATGACCAATTTTCTTCATCTGAAAGATCCTGCCAAGGTGTGCATGATTGGCGACAATTATGTAACGGATGGTGGGGCCATAGATGCAGGTATGCAGTTTATCCACGTTCGGCCGGTAAAAGGTAATGAGCCCTTGCTGCATTCTGCGACCCGGCTTCTGGCTTATCTATGCGCCAAAATGTATGGCCGACAAACTGCAAAATAGTGCTTGGGGCAAAAACCGGAAATTCCCGCAATAAAGGGTTTACTTCCTTCCCCATTACAAGAATAATGGTCAGAACTAATGCCACTAATATCATCGTCAACAATCATCCCTTAAAATCAAGATATGGAATCCGAACAAGTTCAGGAATATTGCAGGGAAGCGTTACAAATTGCCGAGCGTGCGGGAACGCATGCAGGGCTTTCTTTTCTGATTGGGGAAAAGTTTGGATTAAATTTCAGCCTGCTCAGAAAAGCACGACGGAAACTTCAGTTTCTGTATCCCAGCGATGATATGTCTGCAGACCATCCACTGAATCAGGGGGGGCGCTCCTTGAAGATGAGCTATGCCTTGACGGTTCAGGAGCATTACACCGCACCGTTGGAGCAGGTCAAACATCTGGAGTCTCTTCTGGCCGATTTCGCCAAAGCCATTCTCAACACGTTCAGTCAGGACGAACTCAGAAGCTACCTGGAGTCTTCACCCGGCATTGGCTCTGACACTGAGGAACCTGCAGAGTTGGAAACCGATTTTTCGGTCGACAATCTGCTACTAGAGGCGGAAGAAATTCTGGCTCTTGAAGATATCAAGAAGCTGCTTCTACAAAATCAAAAAGATCAAACCAATTAAATGTCTACGGAACCGGAACCGATCCTAAAACAAAGCACCCGGCTTATCCTGGCATTCCTCATCCTCTGCGCCTGTTCTGTGTTGATCCTTTTTACCGGGCCCGGGTTCAGCTTTGTATGGCAGGTCGTTCTCTCCGGCGTTCTTTTCTTTTTCCTGTTTTGGCTGGTCACCTGACCGTCAACCAGATCACTCCCAATAAAGCCGCAGCCGCCAGAGCCAGCGCGGAAATAGCCAGGGTTTTTGATGCCGGCAGATCCTTTTCCAGTTTTATATTGATGGGCTCTATTTTCGACTGAATGGATTTATCAAGTTCTTCTTTAACTTGATTCAAAATTTCCATTTTCGTGAAGCGCGTGTTCTCTGCGATCAGCTTATCGAGGTCTTGCAATATTTTTTCGGTAATCTCTGGAGTCGCTTTCACCAGTTCCTGCCGCACCGCTTCGAGTCCTTCTTCATTCAGACGCGCCATCTTGCGGTCGATCTCTTCCATCTTCGTTCGGATGGCTTTTTCCACTTTCGGCGCGATGTTTTCCTCGATGCGTTCCATCGAGTCCCGCGCGTTGGCTAGCGACTCGTGCAGGTGCTCCTGAATTTCTTCTTCCAAGGCCTCTTTTCTGGACTCCACATGTTCGGCAAGGATGTCCAGCTTTTGGCGAATTTCGGATACCGTTCGGAGTCCTTCACGCGCCTGTTCTTTTTCAAATTCCGGGTTCTTTGAATCAGACATAATGACGATCTATTTTTAGCGACCCGTTGCAGGGCCGGCGGTTAACAAAATGTGTTTATAAGGATTATGAACTCAATTTCGAGCAGTTTCAAATGGTAAACATCGCTTGGCGTAACTTGACTTCCCCCCTGCGGTCGGGTATTTTGATACTGTTGATAAATAAAGGATTACTGCGTGGAAAAGGCCATAACAGAATTCAAAAATTACCTGCTGGTGGAGAAAAATGCTTCTCCCAATACGCTGGACGGTTATCTCCACGATATCGCTCAGTTTCAGGAATTTTTGATCCACTCCGGCCATGCCATTGAATCGGGCTCTATTCAAATAGAAAAAATCGACCGATTGGCGGTCCGCTCGTTCATGGGTTATCTCTATGATAAGAATTATTCAGGCACCACCATGCGGCGCAAACTTTCTACATTGAGCTCATTTTTTCGCTTCCTGTGTCGCGAAGGCACTTTGAAAAACAATGTTGCCAAAACCGTGCCCGCGCCAAGGATGCAAAACAAACTGCCGTCCTATTTTTCCGTCGATGAAATGTTCCGCCTCTTGCAACTGCCGGAGGGAAAAGGGTTCCTGCCCATCCGCGACCGAGCTTTACTGGAACTGTTTTACAGCTGTGGCCTGCGTATCAGCGAACTGGTTGGGCTGAGCTTGGAAGACATCAACCTGAACTCCCGCATGGTCAAAGTGCTGGGGAAAGGCGGCAAGGAACGGCTTCTACCTATGGGACGCCATTGTGTCGAGGCACTGAAAAACTATCTCAACGCCCGCATGGATAAAGTTCGTAAGCTAGGCCCCGACACAGAGCAACTGTTTCTGAACCATCGCGGTGTCGCTATCACCGTCCGGGGAGTGCGTAAAGTGGTCGACAAATATATCAAGCAAGGGAACTTCGCCGGCGGGGTTTCTCCGCATTCGATCCGCCATTCTTTTGCCACCCACCTTTTGGAAGGCGGGGCGGATTTACGGTCCATTCAGGAATTGCTGGGTCATTCCAGCCTGTCCACCACGCAGAAATACACGCATTTGACCCTCGATCGATTGTCCGAAACCTATGACAAGGCCCATCCCCGCGCTAAAGAAAAACCTGCGGAAAAAGCCGCGCTGGAATAATATTAACCTCCATTTTTTTTCTGATACCAGTACAATACCCAATATGATGCATGCAACCACAATACTCGCTGTTCGTCACAAGGGGCAGGTCGTCATCGGCGGTGACGGTCAGGTCAGCCTCGGCAACACAGTTATGAAACATACCGCCAGCAAAGTCCGGCGCATGTACCACGACAATGTCGTTGGTGGATTCGCAGGCTCAACCGCAGACGCGTTTTCGCTGTTTGCCCGGTTTGAGGAAAAGCTTGAAAAATTTCAGGGCAACCTGCCGCGCTCGGCGGTGGAACTGGCCAAAGACTGGCGCACCGATAAAATGCTGCGACGACTGGAGGCCATGTTGATTGTGGTCGATAAGGATCACTCGCTCCTGCTTTCTGGCACCGGAGACGTGATCGAACCCGATGACGGCGTTCTGGCCATCGGCTCCGGGGGCATGTTCGCTGCTGCGGCCGCCAAAGCACTGGTGCAACACAGCGATCTTTCGGCGCGGCAAATCGTCGAAGAAGCGATGAAGATCACCGAGACGATCTGTATTTATACCAACTCTCATTTAACGATTGAGGAATTGTAGTTCATGGATGACACAGCAGTGACCGAACCCACAACCCAGAATGCCAACGATACGTTCATGGCATCATTAACTCCAAAACAAATTGTTGCTGAACTGGATAAGTTTATCGTCGGGCAAACCAATGCTAAACGGGCGGTGGGCATTGCCCTGCGTAATCGATGGCGTCGGCTGCAGCTTCCCGACTCTCTTCGCGATGAAGTCGGACCCAAAAATATTCTCATGATCGGCCCGACCGGAGTGGGTAAGACAGAAATTGCCCGGCGACTGGCAAAGCTTTCCAAGTCTCCTTTCATCAAAGTCGAGGCTTCCAAATACACTGAAGTGGGTTATGTCGGGCGCGATGTGGAATCCATGGTCCGCGACTTGGTGGAGTTGTCGAAAAACATGGTTAAGGAAGAAATGGAAACCACCTTCCGCGCAGAGGCCCGCGAGCAGGCCATAGAAAGGCTTCTGGATTTACTTCTTCCTCCACCTGCGGGGATGCAAGGGAAACCCGGCTTCAACCTGGACTCAAATGGCAAACTGCATTACGAACAGACGCGTGAAAAGTTTGCCCAGATGATAAAGGAAGGTAAACTCGATGATCGCGAAGTGGAAGTCCAGGTGCGGGACAAAACTCCCTCCATCATTGACATGAACTCTGGAGCCGGAATGGAGGAGATGGGCAACAATATTAAGGACATGCTCGGCTCGTTCATGCCGCAAAAAACTAAAAACAAAAAACTGAAAGTCCCCGATGCTTTCAAGATTCTTTGTCAGGAAGAAGCGGAAAAATTACTCGATCAGGACATAGTGATGCAGGAAACCTTGAAGCGTGTCGAGCAAAACGGAATCATCTTCATTGATGAGGTCGACAAAATCATCGGCCGCAATGCAGGCGGAACCGGTGGCCCCGATGTCTCCCGTGAAGGGGTACAACGTGACCTTCTGCCTATCGTTGAAGGCTCATCTGTGAACACAAAATACGGCATCGTGAAAACCGACCACATTCTTTTCATTGCAGCAGGGGCGTTTCACGCTGCCAAGCCCTCGGACCTGATACCGGAATTTCAGGGTCGTTTTCCCATCCGTGTTGAATTGGATTCGCTGACCAAAAATGATTTCGTCCGCATTCTTACAGAACCCGATAACGCTTTAGTCAAGCAATACACCGCTTTGTTGAAAACGGAGCAGGTCAACCTGACTTTTCTGGAAGATGCCATTGACCAGATTGCCGAAATGTCTGCGCTGGTTAACCAGCGCACAGAAAACATTGGAGCCCGGCGACTGCAAACCATCATGGAAAAGTTTCTCGAAGAAATTTCTTTTGATGCTCCAGACATGGAAGAAAAAAATATCACGATTGATGCCAATTATATTCAAGAAAAACTGAAAGACATTATTCAAGACGAAGACCTGAGCCGTTACATCCTTTAAGGCGATCTCTATTAAAATGGAAAAACTCATTCATAAAGCGGAAATCCTTTTAGAATCTCTTCCTTATATTAAGAACTTCTACGGAAAAACCATTGTCATAAAATACGGCGGCAATGCCATGGTTTCGGACGATCTCAAGGAAAATTTTGCCCTCGATATCGTCATGATGAAATACATCGGCATCAACCCGGTCGTGGTTCACGGCGGCGGTCCGCAGATCGACAAAACCCTCAAGGCACTGGGAATTCAATCCCAGTTTATTGAAGGGCAACGCGTCACCAGCAAGGAAACCATTGACGTGGTGGAAATGGTTCTCGGAGGCAAAGTGAATAAGGAAATCGTTTCCCTGATCAACCGTCACGGGGGTAGTGCGGTGGGCATCACCGGCAAAGACGGCGACCTGATTCTGGCAAAACGACATAAAAAGATGAAGCAGTCGCCGGAGACCGACCGCCCTGAAATTATCGATCTCGGGCTGGTCGGCGAAATCACTGAAGTGAACCCGCGGATTCTCGAGACCCTGGACCAGAGTGGATTCATTCCCGTTATCGCACCGATCGGCAAGGGAGAAGACGGAGAAACGCTCAACATTAACGCCGACTTTGTCGCTGCCGCAATCGCCTCTGCCCTAAAAGCCGAAAAACTGATTTTGATGACCGATACCGAAGGCGTCAAAAATAAAGCCGGAAAATTGCAAACCGGCCTTAGCCGGAAAAATGTTTCCGACATGATCAAGAGCAAGGTCATTCGCGATGGAATGCTGCCAAAAGTCAATTGTTGTCTGGAGGCCCTCAAATCCGGTGTGCATAAAACCCATATCATTGACGGCCGTGTTCGACACGCTCTGTTACTGGAAATTTTCACAGCAGAAGGTATCGGAACGCAGATCGTGGAAAAAGCCAATGACCTGAAACCGGCCCACTAGCCGTGGGTATATATTGACAAAAATTTTACCGGTTGATAGTTTAGTTAGAGTGAGTAGGACTCCTCAAACCTTTTAATGTCGCCTGATACAATGAGTTCGCCTTTAGATGAAAGAAGCAAGGCCGTTCTTTTAGCGGTCATCGATAAATATATTGAGTCTGCCGAGCCTGTTGGTTCTCGCACCGTGGCCAAGATTCACCCTGAACACCTCAGCCCTGCCACACTTAGAAACGTGATGGCCGATTTGGAGGAAAAGGGTTTTCTCAGACAACCGCATACATCGGCGGGGCGTATTCCCACTGACAAAGGCTACCGGTTTTATGTGAACCACCTCCTGCGTCCGCAAAGTTTTTTGATGAACGCCGAAGCACTGTCAGACACCCATGAGCTTGAATACCCGCTCGGCAATCCAAGTCTTCAGGGACTGCTTGAGCAAGCCTGCGAAAATCTTTCTACAGTTTCCCAGCAAACGGGGTTGGTCATGCTCCCCAGTTTTTCAAGTGCCTGTTTCAAGCATATTGAATTCACCAAAGTAGGACCTCAAGCGGCGTTGGCGGTCTTCTTCTCTGAACAAGGCATCCTGCAAAACAAAGTGCTGCCCATTGACCCGGATATGACGCAGGATCAACTGACCTCTATTTCCAATTACTTGAATAGTGAGTTCAGCGGAAAACCGATCCAGTGGATCCGGCGGGAATTACTGAAACGGTTAAAACTTGAAAAGGAACACTATAATAATCTGGCCAGAAAAGCCCACTCCCTTTCCTCCGCCCTGTTTGAGGAAGAAAAGGATAATAACGAACTGCTTGTCGAAGGCGCTTTAAATTTTCTCGACCAGCCTGAGTTCACCGAAGATCTCGGCAAGATCAAAGCTCTTCTGGTGACTCTCGAAGAGAAAACAAAACTGGTCAACCTGCTCGACCTTTGCCTGCACAATGATGGGATGACCATATTGATCGGCGAAGAAAATCTACAAGAAGAAATGGGGAACTGCAGTTTGATCGCGCAAAATTATCAGATGGGACAAGACAATGTTGGCACACTGGCTGTTTTCGGTTCCAAAAGGATGGACTATAAACGTATAATTTCTATTGTGAACCATACTGCAAAAATGGTTTCCAAATTAATTTCTGAAAATCAGGGAGTTTGAAAAAGTGACATCTAAAGAAAAATCACCACCAGAAGAAAATCCGGAAGTTCTGGAACCAGAAATTCTCGAACCAGAAGTTCTGGAGCCCGAGGAAGACGCTCCTGCCGAAGAGGAAAAAGACCCGATCGAGGCACTGCAGGAACAGTTAAAGAAAAAGGACGAAGAACTTGCCAAACAAAAAAATGATTTCCTGAGAGAAAAAGCCGATCTTGAAAATTTCCGCAAACGGTTGATCAAGGACAAGGCAGATGCCGTTCAATTTGCCAACGAGCGACTCCTGAAAGACTTGGTGCAAATTGACGATAATCTGGAGAGAGCCTTGAACGCTCCCAATGCTTCCCTGCAAACGTTAAAGGAAGGCGTCGAAATGATTCAGAAACAGTTCATCTCGTTTCTCAAGAGTCAAAAGGTGGAACCGATTGAAGCGATGGGAAAACCTTTTGACCCGAGTCTGCATGAAGTCATGACCCAAATGGAATCGGAAGAACACGACGAAAACACCGTGATGCAGGAATATTCCAAAGGTTACACTTTGAATGGACGAATTCTTCGCTCCGCAAAAGTAGTGACCGCCAAAAAGCCCGCTAAAGAAACGCCAACCCCGATAGAAGAAGAAAATGTTGAGGGTAAGGAAAAATAATATGCTGCATTGTTTTTGCCGCTTTTGCATCCATGCCCGAACTTCCTGAAGTCGAGACCCTGAGGCGGGCTCTGCTTCCCCTGGTCGTCAACAAAACCTGCACCGCTCTCAAGTTCTACCGCAAAGACATCCGCTTTCCCATTCCAAAAACTACTTTGCATAAGCAGTTCGAGAACCAAATGGTTTCCCAAATCCAACGCAATGGGAAATACCTACTCTTGAAAGTTTCCAATGGGGCGATGCTCTGGCACTTGGGCATGAGCGGACGTGTAGCTCTGCAGGTTTCGATGAGTCCGCGGGAAAAACACACGCATGCTATTTTCCAATTTGGCCCCGAAACCTTTTTGCACTTTATCGACCCGAGACGTTTTGGCTGCATACTCTGGGTTCCTCAAAATGGAAAACATCCTTTACTGGACAAAATGGGACCGGATCCCTTCGCACCGGAAACCAACGCCGCAGCCTTAAAATTCCGCGCCAAAAACTGCCGGTCACCCATTAAAACCTTCATCATGGATGCCCGACGCATCACCGGGATCGGCAATATTTACGCCTGCGAATCCTTGTACATGGCAGGCATCAGCCCTAAACGAAAAGCCGGGAGAATCACTCTCGCAGAATGGGAGCGGCTCATATCCTGCGTGCGCACCACTCTGGAGAACAGCATTTCCGCTGGAGGAACCACCTTGCGCGATTTCTTCGATCCCAGCGGGTCGGCGGGATATTACGCAGTGAAACTCTCGGTCTACGGCAAAGAAGGCGAACCCTGCCCAAAATGCATAACCCCCATATCCCGCATGATCCATTCCGGCCGCTCCACTTTTTTCTGTACGATTTGCCAAAGGAAATAATCGGCTTGTCTTATTCAGCAGGCAACCTATATGATGTTGTGAAACTACCAAACTACAGGACAGGAACCGAACGTGAAACGTTCTATTGGACTCATAACGCTTAACGCAAAATTTATTCACTCTTCGCTGAGCTTAAGGTATCTGCGAAACGCCAGCCGAAATGCAGGCTACCAGAATGTATGGATCCGGGAGTTCGTCATCAACCAGCCGGTCTGGAAAATTGCCGCAGAGATCCAGAAACTTAAGCCTGAAGTTTTGGGTGTTGGTATTTATATCTGGAACCGAAGCCAGAGTCTGGAACTGATCGAACGCCTGCAAAAGCAAATGCCCGAACTTAAAATTGTCGTGGGCGGCCCAGAGGTATCATTTGAAAAAAACAATTCCCTCCCCTTCCCCGTAATTTCCGGCGAGGGTGAAAAGAAATGGCTGGAGTTTTTGGATCTGGCCTGCAAACAAGAAGTTCCCTCAGAGGAAGTGCTCACACGCTGGCGAACCTATGGCACCGACCTGCCGGAACTCACACCCGCTTACCTGAAAGAAGACTTCCCTCAGTTGAAAAACCGAATCGTCTATTTCGAAACATCCAGAGGCTGCCCTTACCTTTGTTCGTTCTGCCTGTCCGCATTAGATAAAACAGTGCGCTATTTCGATGAAGAAACCATCCAGAGCCAGATCGAGGAACTTGTCACTGCCGGTATTAAAAAAATCAAATTCGTCGACCGCACTTTCAACCTCAAACCCAGCCGCATGAAAAAGCTGATGCAGTGGTTGACTCAGTTCAAAGGCAACGAATTTCATTTTGAGGTGGTGGGAGATATTTTAACGTCTGACATTCTGGAATTTCTAAAAACGGTTCCCCCGGGAATGTTTCAATTTGAGATAGGCATTCAAACGACTACAGAGTCGGTTCAGGAAACCATTCAAAGAAAACAAAATAACGATAAACTTTTTGAGACTATCAAACAACTGGTGGAGCAGGATCGCATTCATTTCCACTGCGACCTGATATTCGGTCTGCCCGGAGAAACTCTGGAAGATATCCAGCAATCTTTTTCGCGGGTGATGGCACTGAGACCCCACGAATTGCAGCTGGGATTTCTGAAATTCCTGCCCGGCGCCCCGATCAACAATCTTATAGAGAAGGAACACTATCATTACCAGTCCACTCCCCCCTACGAACTGATCTCGCACCAGAATCTATCCGCCGAAGAGGTTCTATATTTAAAAGAATTCGAAGATATTTTCGACCGTTATTACAATTCCAAGCGATTCCGTTTTTCCATCCACTACCTGCTCGGGAAAATGGACCCGGTAACCCTGTTCAACCGCTTGCTCGAACACCATGATTCTCGCGGACTATTGATGAATCCTGTTTCTCTCGACGAGCATTACCGTATTTTCCGGGACACATTTTATCCGGTTCCTACTGCCCTGGAGCAGGATCTGCTGAAGCTGGACTATCTCTATGCCCAAAGGTCATTTCGACTGCCCGAAATTCTGGCCGCAAAATCCCCAGGAAAAACTTGGAAAAAAGACCGCAAAACACCGGTCATTCCCTTCGACCATGAAATTGAGATTTCCGGCTCGCAAGCCATTTTAAAAGTGGCGGCAAATCCTGTATACTATGCAATCGCGCATTCACAGAATGGAGACGGCTATTTTCACCGCCCCACCGTCAATGCCGTTTCAGAGTCAGAGAGATAATCTTCTCTGCAAAAAACCAAATTTGAATAAAACCAGACTGTAAACCCTCTTATAAAAAACACCATCAGGAAATAAAGATGACGCAAAAATCACAACCTCTGAATTCAAAAAGCCGAGCCATCACTCACGGAGACCGACGAGCCCCCAACCGCGCCATGCTAAGAGCGGTCGGGTTCACCGATACAGATTTCGACAAACCCATCGTAGGAATCGCTAACGGACAAAGTGAGATCACTCCCTGTAACGCAGGACTCGGCAAACTCGCTGACATCGCTTCGGCAGAAATCCGGAAAAGTGGCGGCATGCCACAGATGTTCGGAACCATAACTGTCAGTGACGGCATATCCATGGGGACCGAAGGCATGAAATGCTCTCTGGTCAGCCGCGAAGTAATTGCCGACTCCATAGAAACGGTCTGTCGCGGTGCCAGCATGGACGCGGTCATCTGCATCGGCGGTTGCGATAAAAATATGCCCGGCGCGATGATCGCCATGGCCCGATTAAACATTCCCGGACTCTTTGTCTATGGTGGCACCATCAAACCCGGCCACCTCGACGGTGAGGACCTGACGGTTGTCAGCGTGTTCGAAGCTGTCGGACAGTTCGGTGCCGGAACCATTGATCAGAATAAACTCACGGATATCGAAAAAAATGCCTGCCCCGGTTTTGGCTCTTGCGGGGGAATGTTCACCGCCAACACAATGTCTTCCGCCTTTGAAGCAATGGGTATGAGCTTGCCCTACAGCTCCACCATGGCCAATGAAGACAAGGACAAGGAAATTAGCACTGGGAAAAGCGCGAAGGCCCTTTTAAATATGATCGAGAAGAATATCCTACCTCGAGACATCATGACACGGGAAGCTTTCGAGAACGCCATCGCCGTCGTTATGGCTGTTGGCGGCTCGACTAACGCTGTCTTGCACCTTCTCGCCATCGCCCACTCTGCCGAAGTACCGTTGATCATGGATGATTTTGAAGTCATTCGAAAAAGGATTCCTCTGTTTTGTGATTTGAAACCATCAGGTAAATATGTCGCCATCGACCTGCACCATGCCGGTGGCATTCCGCAAGTAATGAAAATGCTGTTGAACGCCGGACTCCTGCACGGCGACTGCATGACCGTGACCGGGAAAACCATTGCTGAAAATTTGAAGGATGTTCCCGACCAGCCCCGCGAAGACCAAGATGTCATCCTGCCAATGGATCGACCCAAATACACCGAAGGCCATCTGGTTATTCTCAAAGGCAACCTCTGCCCGGAAGGCGCGGTCGCAAAAGTTTCCGGCGTAAAAACCCGGAACTTCACCGGTCCGGCGCGTGTCTTCAACTCCGAAGAAGAGTCACTGGATGCCATTCTCGCTAACCGCATCAAGGCAGGCGATGTCGTGGTCATTCGCTTCGAAGGACCGAGAGGTGGACCCGGCATGCGTGAAATGCTCGCCCCTACCGCTGCCATTGTCGGCGAAGGACTGGGAGACAGTGTCGCCCTCATCACCGACGGCCGATTTTCCGGAGGAACTTATGGAATCGTCATCGGCCATATCGCACCCGAGGCACAAATAGGTGGAACGCTGGCTTTAATTAAAGATAACGATACCATTACCATCGATATAGACAGCAACCAGCTAAACGTAAAACTGTCCGACCAAGAGCTTGAACAAAGAAAAAAACAGTTCGTCGCTCCAGAAATAAAATATAAGTCTGGTGTATTGGCAAAATATGCAAAACTCGTCGGCACTGCCAGCAAAGGTGCAGTAACCGACTAGCCACTCGGCTAGCGGCCAAACGGCCGCGGGCAATAAGGCGATGACGCTAACGCGACCGCCAAAAAATGCAACTACTAACAATCGTGTTCTCGGCATAATGATTCATTGTTCATTACCTCCACGGCTAGTAGACCATTTGACGTGGAGTTCTGATGCAATATAAAATTCTACCGGGACATCTTTATCCCAACGACAACCGAATAAACCTTTATTATTTTCACAATCTTTTAAAGGTTGTTGGAGAATCTGTTTCCCTGCAACTGAAGCAGCAGCATAAAACAAGCATCCCTATTACCGCCGGGATGTGGGGAGGCTCCTATATGGTCGCCGATGACGATGGGCAAGCCAAAACTAATGTCGTCCGCCTATACTCCATCGTCAACCTGCCGCAGAACAGTCCTCTTAACAGAACAGAAAATTTTGAGTGTTTGATGGAGATATATCAGCAAACACTTTGCACGACCTTTAAACGTTATGGATTGAATCTGGTAGACCCGCGTTGGGGAGAAGCCGTCCCCTATTCCAACAGCGAGCGGCCCACCACCGCCCTGCAAATGTGGGACACCAAGGGAAGAGCCAATTTTGTGCGGGCCTTTTTCGTGTGGAACGAGGCAACTTGGGAAGAGTCGATCATCTACGACATGATCCGCAATATTAAAGTCCTCAAGGAACTTTTGAATATCAACATCCGCCCACCCAAAAAAGAAAGTTCGGAACTAAAGTTTTTACTGCAGGATGTCCTCATCACCTACTTCACCCTGCACGACGCCTTGACGCCGGATTTTGTGGAACATGCCAAACCCATCATCAATGACCTGTTCAAACAGTTTATAACCGGGATGCATTCAGAAGAATCGATTGAAGAGCAATACCACAAGGTTTATGCAAGTGCCCTGGTTTATGGCTTTGAAGAAGCTCTGCAAATCCCTTACAAAAAAGCAGGTCTGGATGTGCAGAATGTGGAAGACTGGCCAGTGGAAAAAATCAACTACGTGCCAGATGAATTGAAGAACAAGCTTGTTCCCGCCTTACAGGCCCCCTGGAAAAAATTTCACGCCAACCTGGAAAAAGCCTCCCGCGCAACAGTAACCAACAATTGAGGGTTTAACTCAGTTTTAAAAGAAGCCAACCGGCGATACCCTTTTGCCCGTTCAGTTCTTTATTAGAACCGTTCCAAACCGCGATGGCCATTAAGACCGATTGCTTGAACTGAACGTCGTTGGCGTTATCATTGGTGAGAGAGCGGTTGAGGACCAGACGCCATTTATTATCTTTCCATACTGCCCCGCCTTTAATATCTTGTTGGTTCTGATCGGTCAAGGTGCTGTATCCTTCGGCGTTTAAATCTTCAATGGTCTGGTACGAGACCTTGGAGTTGGGGTTGTCTCGCACACCCGGCTGCCCCCTTTCACCGCCTATCGCCTTCCATTGCCAGATGTTAACTGGTTTTCCCGGCTCGCCCATGGTGATCGATGGAGCATCCTTATCAGTAGTGACCGGGAACATCACCGCCGCCCGGTCAACGTATAACGCTGAGTGGTCGAAATTGCTATCACGAGTCGGGTCATCCCATTCCAGCATGATGGCCATGCCATCGGAATTTTTAACAGCACGCACCGTGACTTCTCTTGTTGACGGATTCGGCCATTTGGGATTGGTGATCATTTGCGGCCCAAGTTCCACCTTGACCGCAACAGGTCCCGCATCCCAGAAAGGGTCATAAGGGTCCATCGGCAAGGCTTCGTCATGGCTAACCACCTGTATGGTGGGGCCGCAACTTTTATCCTGCAAACAATCTTCAACATTCGCGCTACAGGCAGAGAGGAACAGAAGCATAACCGCCAGCATTGTTTTTTGAATCATGGAATCAATAATTATGAATCAGTGTTTCGAGGTCTTGTTTTAGTACGGGGGTATAAGGACCGACCAGAATCAGGTTCAACACTTCTGGAACAAAAGTCCTTTTGGCGACTTCAATAATTTTTTCTTTCGAGATCATCTGAATCTGATTTATTTCTTCTTCCACGGAGAGCTCTACGGAGTAAAGGTGTGGAAAGGCATAACGCACCACCGCCTTGTAGGGGTCATCCAACTCCGAATCCAGGTCAAACATATAACGTTTTTTCACATGCGCCACTTCATCATCGGTGGGGCCATCATTGGTAAAGGTTTTAATTTCCTCAAGCAGGACTCGAGTCACCTCAATGAGCTTCTCTGGTCGCACCGTCACATCAAAGTCCATCGTGCCAATATCCGACATGCTGGTTGCCCGGCATTCCACTGAATAAACCAAGCCCCGCTCCTCGCGAAGCACTCTCTGCAATCGGGAGGTGAAGCCATCGTCGAAGATCCGGCTGATCAGCCCCATGGTCAGAAAATCTTCATGATTGTAAGAACAGGAGCGGAAACATATTTGTAGTTCGATCTGACTGTCGGAATCCTGTTGAAAAAGAAACTGAGGCTTGGACTGCTTGTCGGGAATACTTCCGATAAAATAATTTTTTGTAGTCGGAGCCACATCGCTGGAAAAACTGGAAAAATATTTTTCCGCCAATGCAAGATGACGTTCATGCTCAACCGGCCCCGATATTGCCAGCACCATATTGCCGGGAACATAACGGGCGTTGTAGTAGTCCCGCAACATTTCCACCGTGACCGATTTAATGGTCTCTTCCGTGCCAATGGTGGGCCAGGATATTGGCGTTCCAGGGTAAAGCAGTTTGCATGCATGGTTGTTGATGTCTACATTCACGCCTTCTTCGTTGAGTTCTTCATAATATTCTTCAAGAATGATTCCACGTTCCAATTCAATCTCCGGAAACGTTGGGGAAGAAAAAAACTCCGCGAAGATTTCCATTCCCTTATCCAACTGCGAGACATGCGGACTGAATCCGTATTGCGTGTATTCACCCAGGGTGGAGGCACGAAGATCGCGGCCTATTTTTTCGAACTCCATGTTCAGGGAGATCGAATCGGGGTACTTCCGGTTGCCCCGGAACATCATATGTTCCAGAAAATGGGAGATGCCATTATTCTTTTCATTTTCAAATCGCAAACCGGCCCGGACAAACATCGACACTTCCATGGTATGAATATGCGGCATTTCCACCGTCACCACCGTCAAGCCGTTGGCCAGAACATCTTTAAAATATCGTAACGCGAATTCTTTGACTTCCATAATCTCTATAGTTTCGCAAAATTTAAGGGTTTAAAGTGAAGAGGCATTATCGCACAAACCCAGGGCCAACTCACGATGTGTTTCGGGGCCTTTTTCGAAGCGCATTCCCGTTATTCGAACAAAATAGTGTCTTCTCCCAAAAGGGCTTCAATCTTATTGATCACATCATCAGAAGGTTGAATGCGCAACTCTTCTGCCACCGTGACCACACGCTCCTTGTTATCCGGAAAGATAAAATGCAGGCGGGTATCATTGTTACCTTTATGAGTGGCGAGAATATCCTTCACCGCCATCAGGGTCTCGCGTTCCAGTCCCAATGTCCTGAAATGAATCATGACCTGACCCTGAAAATGTTGATTCGCCTGAGAAAGCGGAAAAACCTCAGTAGCAATAACTTTTGGCAGACTGCCTTCGGCGTCCACCTCACCTTTCACCAGAAGCGGCACTTCATCCATTAAAAGTGACTGCGTCTCACTGTATATTTCCGGCCAGAAAATGACCTCTACGGAGCCCTGCAAATCCTCAAGCGTGATGATCCCCATCTTGTCACCCTTACGAGTGGTTTTAGGAAGATGCTTGATCGGGATTCCTGCCAGACTGACCTTTTTTTTGTTTCCCATTTCGGCAATGGAGGCCGAAGTCGCATCGGTGAACCAGGCCAACTCGCGGGTGAATTCATCCAGTGGATGACCGGTGATATAAAAGCCGATGCTCTCTTTTTCCAACCGGAGCCGATCGGCATCACTCCATTCCTCTACATTACGGACAGAGGGTTTATCTTCCTCTACGTCGGCCTTAAACGAATCGAACATGCTCGACTGCCCCAACTCCCGGTCGCGTTGTTCGGCCTGCCCCTGCTCCATACTAGCCTGCAACTCATCCATCATCTGAGCCCGGCTCTGTCCCAGAGAGTCGCAAGCACCACTTTTAATCAAACTTTCAAACACTCGTTTGTTGGCCAACTGCATATCCACATTCTTGCACAACTGCTCCAACGATGCGAACCGGCCCAGCCCCTGCCTGGCCTCGATGATATTGTCGATGGCCTTGCTGCCGACATTTTTAATGGCCCCAAGACCAAAGACCAGTTTATCGTCAAAGACCGAGAAGCTCCGCTGACTCAGGTTCACATCCGGGGGTTGCACGGTGATCTTCATTTCACGGCAATCATGGATATAGCGCAGAACCTTGTCGGTGTTATCCATATCGCTGGTGATCAAGGCACCAAAAAATTCCAGCGGAAAATGAGCTTTCAGGTAAGCGGTCTGGTATGAGATCTGCGCATACGCCGCACTGTGCGATTTATTAAATCCATACCCGGCAAATTTTTCCATCAGGTTAAAAATCTTTTCAGATTTTTTTTCATTAATTTTTTTATCCTGCGATCCCTTCATAAATTTTTCCCGCTGCGCTGCCATCTCTTCTGCTTTCTTCTTACCCATAGCTCGGCGTAGCAAATCGGCGTCACCCATGCTGAACCCGGCCAACACGCTGGCGATCTTCATCACCTGTTCCTGATAGAGAATGACTCCATGAGTTTCACTGAGAATGGACTCCAACTGCGGCAGGTCATATTTTTCTTCCATCGTGCCGTGCTTGCGCTTGACATAATCATCAACCATGCCGCTTTCCAATGGGCCCGGTCGATACATCGCCAAAAGTGCAATGATGTCTTCAAAACAGTCCGGCTTTAATTTTTTGAGCAGGTCGCGCATTCCCGAACTTTCCAACTGGAAAACTCCAAGCGTTTTCGCATCGCAAAGGAGCTGGTAGGTGGCGGGATCATCCAGGGGAATGGCACCAATATCCAGGTCAATATCTTTCGACTGCTTGATCATCTTCAGGGCATTGTTGATCACCGTCAGCGTTCGCAACCCGAGAAAATCCATTTTCAGCAGTCCGAGTTTTTCCACACTGCCCATGGCATACTGAGTCACCACCTCGTCGTTACCGCCTTTATAAAGCGGACAAAACTCCGTCAGAGCTTTGGATGAGATAACCACTCCGGCTGCGTGGGTCGAACAATGACGCGCCAGCCCTTCCAGGTTTTTTGCGATATCCAACAGCTCGGCGACTTTCGGGTTTTCCTTGCGCAGTTTGTCAAATTGCGGTTCTTCCTTGAATGCATCCTTGAGAGTGATGTTTAGCTTGTTGGGAACCAGTTTCGCCAGCTTGTCGACTTCGCCATAGGTCATATCCAGAACTCGTCCGACATCGCGGATGACCCCCTTGGCGTTCATACTGCCAAAGGTGATGATCTGTGTCACGTTCTGGTTGCCACCATATTTCTCGGTGACATATTTAATCACTTCATCGCGCCCATCCATACAGAAGTCGATATCGATATCCGGCATGCTCACCCGTTCCGGATTCAAGAACCGCTCGAACAGCAAATCGTATTGCATCGGGTCGATATCGGTGATCTGCAGGGCGTAGGCCACCACACTGCCCGCGGCAGAGCCCCGACCGGGTCCGACCGGAATCCCGTTTTTCTTGGCGTAGTGAATGAAATCCCACACGATGAGAAAATAACCGGGGTAGCCCATCTTCTTGATGATCCCCAGTTCCCTGTCCAGCCTTTGTTCATAGACTTCCCTGTCAAACTCAATCTTGCGTTTCTCCAGCTCTTCGAATCTTTTGGTCAATCCTTCGCGGGAACGTTCCTCAAGATAGGTCTCAAGGGTATAAGATTCCGGGACCGGGTAGTCCGGCAAATTGAGCTTGTCAAACTCCAGTTCCAGTTCACAACGCTCTGCAATTTTCAAAGTATTCTCAATCGCCTCGGGAATCTCTTTAAATAGGGCGATCATCTCTTGCGGCGACTTGAAATAGAATTCATCTTTGGGGTACTGCATGCGGTAAGGATCGGTGATCGTTTTCCCCGTCTGCAGGCACAACAGAATTTCATGCGCCCGGAAGTCTTCCCGATCAATATAGTGACAGTTGTTGGTAGCCACCACCGGGAGGTCCAGTTTCTTACCGATACCGATGAGTTGCTTGTTGATCCTGTCCTGGTTTTCCAGTTGGTGATTCTGCAGTTCGAGAAAAAAGTTACCTTCGCCCATGATCTCCGCATACTGGCTGGCCACCTTGATGGCGCGGGGAACATTCTCCCGGTTCACGTTATGGGCGACTTCACCACGAACACAGGAACTCAGAGCAATCAGTCCTTCCGAATATTCTGCAAGCAGTTCCTTGTCAATACGTGGTTTGTAATAGAACCCTTCCAGATATCCCTTGGTCACGAGCTTTATAAGGTTTTTATAACCCGTCTCATTTTCGGAAAGAAGGATGAGGTGATAAGCCGCATCGCGAAGACCCTCTTTGGAGGTTTTTTCGAGACGACTCTCAGGCGCTACATACACCTCGCACCCGATGATCGGCTTGATGCCATGTTTGCGGGCCGCATTATAAAACTCCACCGCCCCAAACATATTGCCATGATCGGTCATCGCCACAGCGGGCATGCCAAACTCCGCCGCCTTTTCAAACAGGGCAGAATGGCGGATCGAAGAGTCCAGTAAACTATAGGAAGTATGAAGATGAAGATGTACGAAATTGGCAGGATCCATAACACTCTAAATACCAGTTTGCCTGCCCTAAAGCAACCGCCCTAAGGATGAACACCATAACCCATTATTTTATATAGGTTTAAGGCGAAATAAAAAGAGATTCGACTAAAAGCAGAACAGCGATAGTTACGATGACAGCACCCACAAAGTTGAGGGCAAACCCGGAACGTGACATTTGAGGGATCGTCACCCAACCACTGCCAAACACAATCGCATTTGGCGGAGTCGCAACAGGCAACATGAAAGCAAAAGATGCCGCCAAAGTTGCCGGCACCATAAATAAAAGAGGATGAATATTCACAGCCACCGCTGACACACCGAGTATGGGGAGAATCATCGTCGTGGTCGCCGTGTTGGAGGTCAACTCCGTCAAAAAAGTAATGCCAAGGCAAATGCTGAGCACCACACACCATAAAGGCCAACCCGCAACGCCAGTGAGCTTGCTGCCGATCCATGCATCGAGTCCGCTCGCGCCAAAACCCCCGGCCAACGCAAACCCGCCGCCGAACAAAAGCAAAACGCCCCAGGGGATTTTCTCCTGCACGGTTTTCCAGTCGAGCACGAAGAATTCTCGCTTGCCGTTTAGGTCCTGTCCCGCATTTCCATCAACTGGAAGAATCATGAGCAGAACGCCCATCGCCATGGCCACAGTGGAATCGTGAAGATATTCAGGGTGGGCAAACAATCCCGACCAACCGGGGAGAACAAATTCCCCTAACGAAATGGGTTGACGAAATATCCATAAAAAAGCGGTGAGACAAAACACCGTCGCCACCGTTTTTTCCGCACGGGTCATAGAACCCAAATCATCCAGTTCTCTCTGGATTATTTCATCACTCCCGGCTGATATATTTTTTAACGGAAAGGGAGACACCACCCGGCACAGATACATCCATACGATGGGAATAAAAACCATCACCACAGGAATCGCCATCACCATCCACTGAAAAAAAGTTATCTCAGGGTTTTCCGGAAACAGTTTTTTATAGAACCCAACAAAAACTATATTAGGTGCGGTGCCAACGAGGGTGCCCACTCCACCAATACTGGCAGAATAGGCCAGCCCCAGCATGAGGACGAGTCCTAATCCCTGCTCAATAGCCTTTTGTGTTTCAGAATTTTTAACTCCGTCCAAAGACGCATCGAGAGCGATCTGCCGCACCACCGCCATCGCAACCGGGAACATCATCATGGTCGATGCGGTGTTGGAGATCCACATTGACAAAAAAGCCGTGGCGGTCATGAATCCTAAAACCAAATGCTGAGGCCGGGTGCCGATTGCGAAGATGATCCATAACGCCAGGCGTTTGTGAAAATTCCATTTTTCCATGGCGAGAGCGATCATGAATCCGCCGAGAAACAGAAAGATGAGATGGTTGGCATAATTGGGTGCCACCAATTTACTGGGCAGGATACCCAACACCGGAAACAATACCAACGGCAACAAGGCCGTTACCGCAAGGGAAGTCCCCTCACCGATCCACCAGATCGCCATGAGCGCGGTCACCGCGAGCATACGTTGCCCAATCAGAGTCAATCCATCAGGTGTTGGGATAAGAAGAATCACACCGAACACAGCAAGACCTGCCAGGAGAACAACAATCTGTTTTTTGAAAGTAGTCGCCACTAAGAAAACCGTCCCTAAAAACATTAACAGAACGATATTAACCCGTAAGCGATGATAGGGAAGATATTTTTTTATCCCCTCTTTAACTAGAGAGAATAGGAGCTGTTTCCGGCGTGAGAGGCCAGCGTCCTACCGTTAGATGAAGGGGTCAATTTATAGGGGGACTAAGAGGTGGCTAATATCTCGTTGATTTTGAGAGTGGAGACGATGTGTTTGTCCATGCCGAGTTCGTTGGGGGAGTAACCCAGCGCCAGGGCAACTAGCTGGGGAAGGTGTAAAACGGGGATGGAATTATTCTTCTTTTGCAAAATTTCAATTTCCGGCTGATAAGAATCGAGACTCAGGTGACAAAGCGGACAGCCGGTCGCCACGACATCGGCACCGTGGTCGATCGCATCCAGCAAGGCGTTGCCAGACATATCCAGTGACGCGGGTTTGTTCATCATGACGATGGGGAACCCGCAACACTTAATGCGGCTGGGATAATACACGGGTGTCGCGCCCAGCGCTGCAAAAATATCTTCCATACCCGTTGGGTTATCGGGATTCTCAAAGTCTGAGTTTTCTGACGGACGCAGGACATAACAGCCGTAAAACGCGGCGACTTTCAATCCGGTCAGCGGTCGTTTGATGCGTTCCTTCAACCTTGCCATGCCCTCTTCGGTCGCGAGGATGTTGGCAAAATGTTTGATGCGTGTCTTGCCGTTATATTGGTGTCCGCCATCCTCGAGGATGTCGTTGACCTTCTTTTTATATTCGGCATCTTCATTGAGATGGGCTTCGGTTTTTTTGAGGGTGCCCTGACAGGTGGAGCAGATGGTGACAATATCGAGCCCCTGTTTTTCGGCGATGGAAAATGTACGCGCGTTGAGTGCATCGGCGAGAAGAGGACTTTTCTCGGAGACCACTCCGGCACCACAACAGGAAGCGCTTTTCATTTCTATGAACTCAAACCCGAGACCTTCGGCGGCTTTGGTGGTGGAAAGCATCAGTTCCCGGGTTGCCCCTTTGGCAACGCATCCGGTAAACAGGGCAAACTTCATTGATCCAACTCCTTGAAAATTCGTTTAACATCGTCCATTTCATCGATGGAGTGATGAATGATCGGGGGAACCTTGCCCTTGAGGAACATGCGTATGCCAACAGGAAGCAGGCTTAACAGGCCGGGGATATTGAAAAACCCCATCGACTCAACCGGAATTCGGTTCTCATTCAGGTTACCGCTTCTTTTAACGGAATTGAAAAATGACATCGCGTGTCGGGCTCCGTTATTATTGTGCACACCTTGTTCCAGCGCCACGGTCATGATTTCTTTGATGCGATCAAACGGTTTTGCCGGTTTTGGGCAACGCTCGACGCATTCGCCGCAGTGGGTGCAATCCCAAATGCCGCCTGGATCACTGAGTGCTTTGACCCGCTCAAGCGTTTGAGAGTCTCGGGAATCGCCGACAAATCTTTGCGCTTTGGCGAGAGCTGCTGGGCCTAAGAAGTTGTCATCCACTTCCAGCACGTTACAGTCTGAATAGCAGGCTCCGCACATGATGCAGGTGCTGGAGTCGTCGATCTTCAAGAACTCTTCCTGCGATTGGCGTCGTTCTTTTTCCGGCACGGCTTCTTTCGGTTCGAGATAAGGTTTGACCTTGTTGATCTTGTCCCAGAATGGAGTGAAGTCGACGACCAGGTCTTTCACCGGTTTCATATTGCCCAAAGGTTCGAGCGTGACGGTCTCGTCGTTATCGACAATATGTGCAGCCTGACGCTGGCAAGCAAGTAGAGCGTGGCCGTTCGCCTTGACGGCGCAAGACCCGCAAATAGCACTGCGGCAAGACATGCGGTAGGAGAAGCTCCCATCCAAAGTCCATTTGATCAGGTTCATGCAGTCGAGAAGAGTGGCGCCCTCTGGAATATCCAATTGGAATTCCTCGAAGTATGGCTCCGGTTGCTTTTCTGGATTGAATCGCTTGATCCTGAAAGTTGCCATTAATAAGTTCTCTCTGCCGGTTGATGTTTGGTGATCACAACGGATTTCTTTTTGATAACCAGTCCGTCTGGGGTATCAAAGATCATTGAATGATGGAGAAAGTTTGCGTCATCGCGTTTCGGAAAATCGGTGCGGAAATGTCCGCCTCGGCTTTCTTTTCTTTCCAGAGCGGCGGTAGCAATGAGCAGGGCCATGCCCAGCATATTGCCCAACTCAAGGACTTCATAAATTTCCGTATTGAACAGTTTGCCCTTATCGGTCACTTTACCTTTTTTGAACTTTTCCTGCAGTCCTTTCAAGGTTTCAATACAGACTTTGAGTTTTTCTTCATCGCGGAAAACCCCGCAATGGCTCATCATTATCTCTTTCATCTCGTCACGGATGTCGTTATAGCTTTCTGAGCCATCTCTTTGATAAACATCTTCAAACTTTTTCAGGACCTTGGCTTTTTCCTGCCCTTCGTTGACGTTTCCGTAGTCAATACCCGCTGCATATTCGAGCACGGATTTACCGGCACGTTCTCCAAACACCACAGCTTCCAGAAGTGAATTTGTTCCGAGCCGGTTTCCACCATGAACAGAGACGCAGGCACATTCTCCGGCGGCGAAGAATCCGTTCACGCGGGTGCCGTTTTCATCACTGATGACGTGGCCAAATTTATCGGTCGGGATACCGCCCATCGAATAATGCGCGGTAGGCTGAATGGGAAGACAATCGGTGATGCAGTCGATACCTAAAAAGTCGATACCCAGTTGCCGGATTTGCGGAAGGCGTTCCATGATCCGTTCCTTGCCCAGATGGCGCAAGTCAAGATTGATACAGTTTTCGCCATCCACACCACGCCCGGCATCGATTTCGCTCTGCTCGGCCCGGGCGACAATATCACGGGGCGCCAGTTCCATACGCGACGGGGCATATGTTTCCATAAAACGTTCGCCGTTTCCGTTGAGGAGATAAGCGCCCTCTCCCCGCGCCGCTTCTGAAAATAAAATTCCCTGACGGTACAATCCTGAGGGATGAAACTGGACGAACTCGGGGTCTTCGAGAGGAAGGCCTACTTCGAATGCGGCCATGACTCCATCAGCCGTGCTAGCAAAAGCGTTGGAAGTGATTTTGAAAACCCGACCATAACCGCCTGTGGCAAAAACCACAGCCTTGGCCTGAATCACTTCAACCTCTCCGGTCTGGATATTGCTGACCACGACACCGTTACAACGGTCACCATCGACAATCAGAGAGTGCATGTACCACTCATTATAAATTTTTACGGATTTCGCGTTCTTCATGAGTTGCTCATGAAGGGCATGCAGAATGGCATGGCCGGTGCGGTCGGCAGAAAAACAGGCGCGCGGTTTGGAATGCCCGCCGAAACTGCGCTGAGCGATTTTTCCATCCGGCGTACGGCTGAAAATACAGCCCATATGCTCTAATTCGTATATGACTCTGGGAGCGGCTTTAACATACTCTTCCACCGCATCCTGATCGCTGAGAAAGTCGCCACCTTTGATGGTGTCGTACATATGCTCTTCCCAACTATCCGGCTCCGAGTTTCCCAGAGAAGCGGCAATTCCCCCTTGTGCTGCTCCTGAATGGGATCGAGAAGGATAGACCTTGGTCAACACGGCGACATCCAGTTCCCTACACGCTTCCAAGGCACAACGCATCCCAGCGAGACCGGCACCCACAATCACCACATCATGTTGAATCACAAAATCACCTCAAAACGGGAAAAACCCGTGGTTCATTCAAAACGAGTTTGTCCGGTAAAGGCCGGATAAAAAACGATAACAATTGTCCCACTTTCCTACCTTGTTCTCATTTTCCGGCTTGCCCCTTTTGAAACAAAAACCATTGAAAATCAAAGGGAAAATTCTTTGAAATCAAGTACGGGCGGGCCTGTAATCGGGGTAGCTACCGGAATCAAAATTGAAGGGCGATTTAAACATTTCCGCCCCTCCAAAGTCAAGAAAAATGAAAGTTTGGGTTGCAAATCAGGGGTAAGCCCCTCATAATGACCCTTGTCTTCAACAAAGATTTTTAACCACTTGAAAATCAAGGCTCTAACTCTCAAGAGTCCCTGTGAGAAGTGCCCACCCGGAGCATCTTTTGGAACTACTGACCTTTGAATCACTACCCGTACCGGAAGCGGTATTGAAGGGTATTCGCGACGCAAAATTTGAAACCTGCACACCTATCCAGAGCAAGTCTCTGCCTATTACTCTTGGGCGTAAGGATCTGGCCGGACAAGCACAGACCGGAACAGGAAAAACCGCGGCGTTTCTGATCACCCTGCTCACCCGGCTATTAGAAAACACTCCACCGCTTGACCCAAAAGGGAAAGCAGGCCCGCGAGCATTGATCATCGCTCCGACCCGCGAACTGGCAAGGCAAATCGAAAAGGATGCCCTGCTCCTGGGCAAGCATTGCAACTTCCGCATCGTTTGTGTTATCGGCGGGGTGGATTATGACAAACAGAGAAACCAGATCAAAGATGGCGTGGACATCCTCATCGCTACGCCAGGTAGATTGATCGACTTCTATAAGCAAAAATTCTTCAGTTTAAAACAGGTGGAAGTGCTGGTCGTCGATGAAGCCGACCGCATGTTCGATATGGGATTCATTGCCGACCTTCGCTATTTATTTCGCAACTGTTCGTCTTACGACAAACGCCAGTCGATGCTGTTTTCGGCAACGCTCAATCACCGGGTGATGGAATTGTGCTACGAGCACATGAACAATCCGGTTCGGGTAGCCATCGAGCCGGAAAAAGCTGTGGTCGATGCAATCACCCAGATTCTTTATCATGTCGGACAGCATGAAAAGTTCAACCTCCTTTTAGGATTGATGAAAAAAGAGGCCGGGGAAAAAGTTCTGATTTTTTCCAACACTAAAATTGAATGCGAGATTCTTGAGTGGAAGTTGAACCACAACGGCTTCAACGCCGGGCAAATCAGCGGTGACCTTCCCCAGAAGTCCCGAATACGAGTACTGGAAAAGTTTCAGGAGGGCGAGCTCGATATCCTCATCGCCACCGATGTGGCATCGAGAGGACTGCATATCGACAACATCACACATGTTATTAATTATGATTTACCGCAGGACGCAGAGGACTATGTTCACCGCATAGGCAGAACCGCACGTGCCGGGAACAAGGGCACCGCCATCACACTTTGCTGCGAAGACTTCGCCCAGCATCTGGAACGCGTCGAAGATTACCTGAAAAATAAAATCCCCGTATCCTGGCCGGAAGAAGAATTGTTTCTGGAAGAAAAGGAAGGCAAGCCTCCTATGCGTAAACGCCGAGGCCCGCCACCAAAAGCCAGAAAACCTGACAGCAGAAGACCTGCAAAACGTCCGGTTCGCAGAAGAACTCAGCCATCCGCTGCCCGCTGAAGAGCTTAACTCAACCACTCTCCATTAATTTCTGTAACGCTTCCTCATCTAATATTTGGATACCGAGTTGTTGGGCTTTGTCCAGTTTCGATCCGGCAGAAGCGGCTGCCACCAGATAATCGGTTTTTTTGGAAATTGTTGAAGTAACCCGACCACCCAGAGATTGTATTTTCTCCTTGGCTTCCTCGCGAGTAAACCGGGTCAAGGTCCCCGTTAGAACAAACTGCTGGCCGTCGAACAATCCCCCGCTTTCAGGAGCATCGCCCTGCTCTTCCATAAGAATGCCTTGTTCCAGTAACCGCTCGATTTCCTGTCTATTGCTGTCGCGATCCAAAAACGCTTGTAGGCTTTCAGCGATGACCGGCCCTACTTCATCAAGTTTTTCCAGTTCGTCATAGATGGTCACTTGCAATGTTTTGAGCGAGCGAAACTTTCTGGCTAGAAGAATGGCTGTGCGCTGCCCCACATGCCGTACACCTAATGCATGCAGGAGACGGGAAAGTCCTGCCGACTTACTCTTTGCAATTGCGGAAATAAGATTCTGAGCCGACTTGTCCGCCATGCGTTCCAAAGCAGCAACCTCCTCCGTTTTAAGAGTATAAAGATCAGAAAAGTTTTTGACCCGTCCCGAATCAACCAACTGCTCGATCACCGCCGGACCAAGATGGTCGATGTCCATCGCTTTGCGGGAAGAAAAATGTTTGAGCCTTTCTTTCAACTGGGCCGGGCAGGCACTGTTCACACATCGCCAGACCACTTCACCATCAAGGCGGGAAAGGACAGCCTGGCATTCAGGGCAGACATTGGGCATCTTAAAAGGCTGTGCCCGTTTTCCGGAATGTTCGAGTACGCGAATGACTTTGGGAATAATTTCACCGGCCTTTTCAATCACCACTTGGTCGCCGACACGGACGTCTTTGCGTTTGATTTCATCTTCGTTGTGCAAGGTCGCCCTGCTGACGGTAGAACCCGAAATCAACACGGGCTTTAATTCGGCAACAGGAGTGATGGAGCCGGTCCTGCCCACCTGGCAAACAATATCCATAATTTCGGTCACCGCCTGTTCCGCTTCATACTTATAGGCCACCGCCCAGCGCGGGAATTTGGAAGTTTCACCCAGCTTTTTTCGGTGGGCTAATGAGTTCAACTGAATGACCAGACCGTCCACTTCATAATCGAGTTCTTTTCTCTTGTCGCGAAACTCCTCGATCAAAACAAGTGCCGATTCGAAGTTTTTGCAAAGCCGGTTGTGCTTATTGATCGGGAACCTCAAGGCATCAAGCTTTTCCTGCAACTCATAATGAGTCTTAAAAGGATTGTTATCGAGAAATCCTACTGCATAGATAAAGATACCGAGCTTGCGCTCGGCTGTGATCGCAGGATCAAGAAGGCGCAACGCCCCGGCGGCAGCATTTCTGGGGTTGGCGAACGGCGTTTCCCCTTCTGCCTCGCGCTCGGCATTGATGCGCTCAAACTCCTTCTTCGGCATATAAACTTCACCGCGAACTTCTATGCGGTTAAAAGACTCTGTATCAATTTTCAAAGGTATAGATCGCAGAGTTCTTAAATTTGCGGTGATGTCTTCACCCTGCAGCCCATCGCCCCGGGTGGCTCCCCGCACCAACAAACCGTTTTCATAGGTGAGCGCCACAGCCAGGCCATCGAACTTCAACTCCACCACATATTCAATAGAATCTTCGGGAACATCCGGTAGGCCCTTTAGTACTCGCTGATGAAACGCCCGCACCTCATCAACATTGTAGGTGTTGTCGAGGCTGAGCATGGGAACCGGGTGCACGACTGCTTTAAACCGTTCATCCACTTTTCCACCCACTCTTTGCGTCGGAGAGTCGGGAGTGATGTGTTCGGGATGAGCAGTTTCCAGTTCGCGCAAACGCCGAAGCAGCGCGTCATACTCCTGGTCAGAAATTGATGGGGAGTTTTTAACGTAGTAGAGATGATCGTGTTGATGGATCGTCTGTTTGAGATCCTCGATGTCCTGTTTAACCGTCATAAGAAAAGAAGGAGGGAAAGTTTTAACAGAGTTTCAGGATCGCATGGCATCCTTGCCACCCGCGCTGGAGTAAACGCAAAACGTGCCTCAAGGTTCCAGTGTCACATAATACCCCTGCCGCCCACGTTGAACCAAAAGTAAAATGCGATCCGGATTATTTATTTCTGCGACGGCCTTGTTATAATCCTCTTCAGTGTCCACACTCTTCTGATTCATTTGCCGAATGATGTCACCGGGGTTGATACCAATTCGTCCCCCCGCACTGTTGGGAACCACCTCCATCACAACCATTCCCTTGGCAGTCAGCAGCCTCTTGGCCCGGGCAAACTGCTCGCTGTTCTGCTGAATATGTAACCCCAGCCAGGTTCGGGTGAACTCCTTAACATAGCTTTTGGGAATAGCGGTAACGCGGACTCTGTGCTCCACCTCTTTTCCGTCCCGCAGAATGGAAAACCGAATAGAGCTACTCACCGTGTAAGAAGCCATACGTCCACGAAAGTCCGACTTGTCTTTCACATCATGGTCGTCAACGGACATGATGATATCCCCGCGTTTCAAACCGGCTTGTCCGGCAGGGCTGTTTTCGGCAACGCCAACAACCAGAACCCCTCTTTGCCGATCCAGTTTGAAATGGCGCAAGAGCTGGGCGTCCAACTCCTGGACAGAAACCCCCAGCCATCCGCGCCGGACTTTTCCGTAACGGATCAGTTCATCGACAATCCGTTTAGCATGGTCGATGGGAATGGCAAAACCAATGCCCTCGGCCTTTTGGTAGATCGCCGTATTGATGCCAATGAGAGAGCCATTAATATTCAGCAAAGGTCCGCCGCTGTTTCCCGGGTTGATCGAAGCATCGAGCTGAATGAAATCGCTGTAAACCATATTTTCCCCAGCTCGGATGTTGCGGTTTAAGGCGCTGATGATTCCGGTCGTGACCGTATGTTGCAAGCCAAAGGGATTACCAATGGCCAGCACCTGTTCGCCGATCATTAAATCATCGGATCGCCCCATTTCAACGTAGGGCAAGGGTTTAGAGGAGTCGATCTTGATGATCGCCAAGTCAGATTTAATATCCGCACCAATGACACTGGCATCAAACTCCTGCTTGTCGCTCAAGGTGACATGGATCTTTGCGGCTTTGGCGATAACATGCTCGTTGGTGAGAATATATCCTTCACCATTGATAAGAACACCCGAACCCAGACTGCGCCTTTGATTTTCAGCAGAAGGAATGAAGTCTTTGAAGAACTGGTCAAACAGATTGTTGCCAAAACTTCTGAAGGGATTGCGAGCAGGCCTGGAAATTTCTGTCGTGTAAATATTCACAACAGCCGGGCCAACTTTCTCGACAGCCCGAACAAGAGGAGTTCTGCGGTTATAGCGCTCTTCGGCAAAGGCCAGAGACGGCCCTAGCACGACAAACACAACAAAAACCCAGAACCACCTTGAGGGAACGCGCACGCTTAGACAGGGTGAAAAGTGAAAAAAATAATCAACGATGCTCTACTCTACTTTGACAGCAATGTATATGGTACTGCCTCCCCGCTTGACCAGGAACAGAACAGATGAACCCTTATCCACCGAGGCCAACAGGCGGTGGTAGTCCTGCGCATTTTTGACTACGCTGCGGTTCATTTCCGAAAGCACATCTCCCCGGCGGATGCCCGCTTCCGAGGCAGCATTTCCGGCGGTCACATCGGAAACCAGAACCCCATCCATATCTTGCAATTGCAGACCTTTCGCCAACTCCTCGGTAATATCCTGAACCTGAAGACCCAGAGGATCGACCTTGGCTGCAGCCACCACCGCTTCCTGCGCATCTTTCAATACTTCTATGGTCACATGAAGTATTTTCCGGGAACTGTCACGAATCACCTCAACATCGACCAGCAGGCCCGGGGTTGTCGCGGCGACAATTTTGGGAAGATCTTCCATTTCTCTTACAGGTTGATTATTGAACTGGGTGATGACATCCCCGCGCAGTATTCCCGCCTTGGCGGCAGGACCATCAGGAATAACATCTCCAACAAGAGCCCCTTCACTTTGGTTGAGGCCGAAAGATTTTTCCAACTCGGGAGTGATTTTCTGGATCATGACTCCCAACCAACCACGTGTTACCGACCCTGTTTCTTTCAGATCTTTTAAAATTTCCTTGGCGATGTTGATAGGAATGGCAAACCCGATTCCCACATTTCCGCCAGTATTCCCTGAAATGATAGCGGTGTTGATACCAATCACATCTCCTTCAATATTGATCAGGGGCCCACCACTGTTACCCGGGTTGATCGAAGCGTCGGTCTGAATGAACTCATCGTAGGGGCCAGCACCAATGCTTCGATCCAAAGCACTCACCACGCCCACCGTAACGGTGTGGCTGAGACCAAAAGGGTTACCAATAGCTACCACCCATTCCCCGACTTCAAGATTTTCTGAACTGCCCAGCTTCAGAAAAGGGAATTCCGTATTGTCCCCCGGTTCGCGTTTGATTTTAATCAAGGCAATATCGGTTTTAGCATCTGACCCAATCAGGGTCGCGTCGTATTCTTTTTCTTTTCCATTATCCTCAAGCATCACCACAATTTCATCGGCACCTTCTATCACATGATAGTTGGTCAGGATATGACCTTCCTTGTCGATCACAAATCCGGAACCCATACCTCGCTTGGGTTGTTGACTGTTCGGACGCTCGCCAAAGAAACGGTCATAAAAATCACGAAAAGGATCGGGAGATTGCCCCTGCCCGGGTCCAGGTCGAGGGGCAGGTTGAGATCTGGGTATTGGGAAATTCCTCTGCGGTGCGACCTCTGCCTTCGCCTTGGTGCTCACATTAACCACGGCGGGATTTTGCTTTTTTGCGATTTCCACAAAAATATTACTCGCAAGCGGCTGGGTGTTACTGCTCAGCGCAAAAAGGGTCTCTGGAGAAATAACCATACCCCATGCAAGTAAAGACATAAAAACCAATGAAGTTAAACCGGCGCGATGGACAAAAGATCTAAACATGTTTTTTAATCCTCAATTTGACGAATGATCAAAAATAAAATTCGGGAGTCCCCATGCAATACAACCCAAGCTCTCATAAGATAGCGGTTAAATTAAATATAGCTTAATATTTAGCGACAAACATTTCAGTTAAAAAAAATTAATCTGAAATTCCCAGCCTGCGTAAACATTAAAGATACGACACCTTTTCACGGGAATGCCTGTTCCCGCAACAAAGCACCGGTTGACCACGCCTGAAAATGGGCATCTGAAGGAAAAAGGAATCTTGACGATTATATAATGCTTTTCCCGCTCTTTACAACCTCAAAACCCTCTTCAGCGAAGGACCAGGGAGCAATGTCTTTATTTCGCGGGCAATCCGTTTCTCGACTCAATGGGTCATTGCTCGCTGGCCCCGCGCCGAGCGGGAATTATGTATTGACTCACTTTATGAGATAAAAGATAATCGCAGCAGGCGATGGGTCTGTTCCTCAAGCCGACCAACCGAAGTGCCGGTCAAATTTATTGGGTCTTCCACTCATCAAGAAAAAAAATTATGCAAATATCTTTCCCTGTTTATAATCGGCCCAAGACATGAGCCTGTTCCTATCCGCTCTCGGTTTGATGATGGTCTTTGAAGGCATCCCTTATTTTTGTTTTCCTAAGCAGGTAAAAGCTTTTGCCCGTAAAGTTCCAGAAATGCCCGATAGCACCCTGAGGGTGATCGGTTTTTGCCTCATGATGGCAGGTTTACTGGTGGTCTATTTTGGAGGAGGTACAAATGGTTAAACGACTATTCCTGTTTTCACTGTTTGGAGTTTGGTTGGCCGGATGCGCGACGTGGGAAGAAATGACCGCCGTAAAACCCCCACCGCCACCCCCTCCCCCTGAAATGGTTTATCCCTTTTCGGACATTCCCGTACCCGATGGGTTTGAATGGGATCATTCAAAATCCTTTGTCTATGAGTCGGGAAGCGGAACCGTCAAGGTAGGCCGGTTTTTCTATTCCGGTTGGAGCAACTTGAGTGAAGTCGTCAGCTTTTACCAGAACGAAATGGTCAACAAAGGCTGGAGCATGGTCAACTCCATCAAACATGAGACCACCATCCTGAACTACGAAAAAGAAGGCTGGGTTTGCGCTCTGATGATAAAAACGACACTGGGAAAAGCTTATATTGAAATTCAGGCCGGCCCAAAATAAGCCTGACCCGGCGTGGCCGCCGGTGGCAGTGTGCAATAGCGCTGTCTGGCGAACAAGAAATATTGGCGGCTTGACGAGTCGTTGCCCCATTTTCTCCGGGCGTAGCCCGGTAAAACTATGACCGACAAACCCGGCCAACAATTACTTTTAAATTTCCCCTCTCATCCGGAATATGATTTTTCCAACTTTGTGGTTTCGGATGGTTCGCGCATCGCTTTTGAGACGGCGAAGGAATTCTGCTCCGGGAATCCGGTTGCCTTTCAAGTCCTCTACCTTTTCGGCCAGAAAAACCTTGGGAAAACCCATTTACTCCTGTCCATAGGCAATCATGCCGCAGAAAAAGGGTTGCGTGCCGTCTGCATTCAGGGGAGTGATTTCGCTAACAAGATCGGAGACGGCCTCTCATCCGAAGCCCAACAAACTCTTGAACAACTTTTGGACGTTGATTTTTTTCTCATGGATAATGTCGAAGGCATTGTCCACTCCCCAACAGCGCAGGAAAAACTTTATCATGTATACAATCAGGTTACGGAGAAGGGTGGCAAACTTGCGTTCACCGCGAGTCTGCCACCTGACAAAACCTCTGCAATGGAAAGCTACCTGACTTCGCGGTTTCAGTGGGGAATGGTCGCGGAAATCAAACCGATTGATGATGCCACAACCGCAAAAATTATTATGAAGCTGGCAAAAGATATCAACCTGACCTTGCCAGATCCCATCATTCATTTTCTGCTGTCCCGCATTCCCAGAGATTTTATTTCCCTTCAAAATGCGATCACGACCATTAATCAGGAGTCTTATCTCAAAAAGAAAAAAGTGACCCTGCCTCTGGTCAAGACAGCTCTCGACTTAACCTAGCCCACCATGAAATCCTGCAATATCTCCGCGAGTCTGGCGCATTGGGCAAAAGAGATGCCCGATCAATCTGCAATCATTGAAATGCGGAGTAAAAGTCAAATCACCTTCAAACAGTTGGAAGAAGAGAGCAATTTAATTGCCTCCGGCCTTCTTCACCACGGGGTCAAAAAAGGGGACCGTGTTCTGGTGATGGTTCCTTATGGAATGGAGTTTATAACACTGACCTTCGCATTGTTTAAAACTGGAGCGGTTCCCGTCCTCATTGACCCGGGACTGGGCAAAAAAAATGTTCTGCATTGCATCAAGCAGTCCGAGCCTCGGGGAATCATAGCTGTTCCTTTAGCACATGCCATCAAAACTTTTATACCGGCTCCGTTCAAGTCCATTCAACTCTCAGTAACCGTTGGAAAAAAATGGTTCTGGCGAGGCCCCACATTGGATCAGGTAAAACACAGCGGGCAGGCCGATTACCAGATGGGTGAAACGTCTGAAGATCAGGCTGCGGCTGTTTTATTCACCAGCGGCAGTACCGGTCCTGCAAAAGGGGTGCTTTACACTCACGGCATGTTCGACCAGCAAGCCCGAATTCTTCGCGAGCATTTCGATATTCTTCCCGGAGAAAAAGATTTACCCACTTTCCCTCTGTTTGGTTTGTTCAGTACAGGGATGGGAATGACCAGTGTGATTCCTGATATGGACCCCACCTGTCCGGCAAAGGTAAACCCTGAAAATATTATCCGCCCGATTCAGACTCATGGCATCACCAGCAGTTTTGGGTCCCCGGCTCTTTGGGACACGGTCAGCCGCTACTGCCAACAAAACGGCACACGACTTCCTTCCCTTCGGCGCATCCTGATTGCCGGCGCTCCTGTTTCCGGAACTTTGCTCAAGCGTTTCGAGTCCATTTTGGAACCCGACTGCAAAGTCCTGACTCCCTATGGAGCCACCGAAGCTTTGCCCGTCACTTCCATAGAGAGGCAGGAGATCGTCAACGACACCTGGACACAGTCAGAAAAAGGCGAAGGAACCTGCGTCGGCAAACCCATTCCCGGAGTTGAAATAAAAGTCATACGAATTTCAGAGGAACCTATTCTCAAATGGGAAGATGACTTGGAGATACCCAGAGGTCAAACAGGAGAAATTATCGTGAAGGCCCCCTGGGTCACCAAAACCTATTTCAACAGGGAGGATGTCACTCGCTTCGCAAAAATCCCGGATGGCGAAACCTTCTGGCACAGGATGGGCGATGTGGGGAAATGGGACGAACAAAACCGGCTTTGGTTCTGCGGTAGAAAAAACCACCGTGTCGTCACCGATTCGGAAACTCTATTCACCATTCCCTGCGAAGCCCTGTTCAACCAGCACCCGGATGTCCGGCGTTCTGCGCTGGTGGGTAAAGGACGGGGAAGCCATCGCGAACCCGTTATCATTATAGAACCGGAAAATACGGAGCGGGTCGCTAAAGACCGGGAAACCTTCATCAAGGAATTGCTGGAAATCGCAGCCGCTTCTCCGCACACCCGTTCTATAAAGAAAATACTTTTCTATTCGGATTTCCCGGTGGATGTCCGGCATAACGCGAAAATCTTCCGCGAGAAACTGGCCGCCTGGGCCGAAAGCCAGTGACCCTTCTCACCTATTAAAGCTTCAATTTTTATTGATGGGTTTTCTTAAAATCGCGTCGACAAAATCAAACCGCCGCCTCTACTATCAGCGTGGGGATAGATGGTGAAGTGCCGGCCCTTTTTGTTACTATGGAGCCTGAGGATGGTTTTCGAAGTGAAATAGCCCAGCGCCGCACCAAAAACAACATCTGACGCCCAATGCTTTTCATCGTTGATCCGTGAAAACCCTACCAGGGTGGCAAGGCCGTAGGAAATGGGTGCAATCATGGGAACCCCATCATATTCGTTGGCCACCACAGTCGCGATAGCAAAGGCCGTGGAAGTGTGCCCTGAAGGAAATGAATGACCAGAGCCCTCCTCGATGGGGCCACGAAAATCATTGGCAGAAGACCCTACTACTGCAGGACGTACCCGCCCCATCCCTACCTTTAAAACTCCTACGAATAAACTGGTGACTAGAAAACTTTCTGTAGCCAACAAGGCGGTTCGTTCGACTTTCTCATTCTCGCCGAACCTACCATATATATAAAACCCGATCAGAGCGGGAACAGTAAAAGACGAATTGCCAAACGGTTCAAAAACACTCGCAATATCATCGGTAGTAGAGCTTCGGCTCGTTTGGACTTCTTCATTGATCTCATCATCCAGAACAAAAAATGTTCCGGTGACACCAGCTACGATGGCAGCGGTGGTCCAGTCCGATTTGTCCCAGCGCCAAGGGGATGTCACAGCATAACCCGTATCCGTGAAAATACCTTTGAAGTAGTTGCTATCCAGTTTAATTTTGCCACGCACGCTGGCCCGCTCTGTTTTTTCTGTTAGAGCTGAGGAATAACTACGGTTTGCGGCCAGGAGCAGTTCACCACCTTCGCTTTCGAAAACGAACTCATCTTCGTTCAGCAATGAATTGGCTGAAAAATATGGCACGCGGAGAACCTCCGCTGGCGACTGGTTCTGCCTTTTCTCTGCGTCCAATGGTATCTGGCGCTTTAACGAGCCATTGCTATCTGCTTCCCACGCTAGTGGGCGGGTATTGTCCGCCAAAGCAGGAGAAGCCATAAGGCACAGCCCAAAAATAGCAAAAATCACCCACCAAAGTTTTAGGGAAATATAGAGATTCATCATGGCTTTTTGATTTTTATAACACGCCAGCGAGTTGGAACAAAAGCGGCGCTCAAATTTTGTTGTCCCATATAGCGTTTACGGCTCATTAACCCTTGAAATCAAGGACTTTCTCCTCTATTTGCCAAAAGAGTTTTTCTACCAACAAAAATACCGAGCAAGGCAGTATCTCCAGAGGCCGTGCAGAACTTTTTTGCTTGAAGGGGCGTGAAACACTCTGAATTGGAGGGACTAATTCGCTAAATGCGGGCAAACGTAATGAAAATCAGGCTTTCAACCGATATGACAAGGAAAGATCCATGCACCTATTCAAGGAGGAAAACGTGCAAACCACTTACCCAATAAGAAAACCGGCCAAACCCGCTTCCCACTACATTCTACCGATCACCCTGCTGGCAATAATGGTGTTGCTCGTCAGTGCCCTGCACAGCGTGGCGCTCCCGGACCCTCTGGGGGACAAAATCCAGAGCCATATGAGCAAACTCAAAAAACCAGCCGCAAAGCGTTAGCCTGACATTTAATGGGTCGGTGATGAAAACTGAGGCACAACACGTTGGAGGGAATTGGCAAAGCACATGTTGAGCCGAGATAACTTTTACTCGCCAAAAGCAGCCATTGCTAGTTAGCCCCACGCCGAGTGGGGGCCGAGTAGCCGAAGTAAACCATAAGCCGGGTTTTGTACTTCATGAAACATGAAGTGGTGACCATTAATCTAGGCCTGCTGTTGCCAACAGGCTCAAGCAATCAACCCGAAAGTATCGGACGGGCCGCCCTCAAGCACTTTCCTATTTGATCTTGCTCCGGATAGGGTTTACCAAGCTACCATTGTCACCAACGGTACTGGTGAGCTCTTACCTCGCCTTTTCACCTTTGCCGCCGGCACGAGGCCGGGTTGGCCGTGTATTTTCTGTGGCACTTTCCTTAAGGTCGCCCTCACTCCGCGTTACGGAGTATCCTGCCCTGTGGAGCCCGGACTTTCCTCTCTCCCGGCCATAAAGCCGAAACAGCGGTCACCCGGTTTACTTCGGCGTCGCGGCTTCTGAAACTTCTTCCCAATATAAAAAACACAGACAACTTGAACATTGCAGGATTGTTTCGCCAACTTTAATATCAATCACCATCTGGGGTAAAATCTGCTGGAAACATCCCTGACAAATATTTTCCCGTAACGAAGCGACCGCCTGACCGCCCCGAGATTTCGCAATTTTTTCATAGCGTTGCACCATCACCTTATCAACCTGCTCCATCAACTTCTCACGTTTGGCGATATAAACATCCAACTCCTGCTTCATCCTGCTCAGTTCACCCTCTTTTTTCGTTTTATATTCCTGGAAGAGGGCATCCTCTTCCTTACATTTTTTTTCGATTGCTGGAATCTCCTTTTGCTTTTCTTCAAGGACTTCCATGATTTCCAGTTCTTTATCTTCCAGCTCTGAAACCTTTACCTTAACCGCATCCACCTCGGAAAGAATAGCGGTGTATTCCTTGTTGGTTTTTACCGCTGGCAGTTTGATTTTGATTTTCGCCATGTGGTCATTTTCGACCTGAACTTCAGACTCAATAGCCTTACGCTTATCTTGTAACGCCTTTATTTCTTCCTGACCGGTTGCAAGGATTTTCTTTACTTCTTCCAGTTCCGCACGTCTGGCATCAATCTGGAGAGGCACCTCAGCGAGAAGCTTATTATGTTCGGCAATTTCATCATCCAGATTCTGCAGAAGGACTAATTGCTGAAGTTGAAGTTTGGGGGAAATACTTGTCATCGAATTCTCTAGTTGTATGCCCCTTAACAGGGGAGGTAACTGGGCAATAACTTGTCAGGCCGCCAACACTCTTTGCTTGCCAGCGAAAGTCATTGCACACTGATCACACGCCTAGTGAACATTAGCACGGGCTCAAAGAAGATTGCAAATGATTCCATAGTAGCCCGCGCTGAGGCAGACATGCAGGCTAAATGAGGCTATCGAGGACCATCAAAAGGGGTCTGAACGGTTTTACACTCGTCGTCGGGAATCCCAGTAAACCAGAAACACGCTGGCGATAAAAATGGAGGAGTAGGTTCCGACCAGGATGCCTACCAGCAAGGCAAAAGAAAAATCATGAATGATCTCTCCCCCAAAGACAAACAGGGCGACCACAACCAGCAACGTTGTACCTGAAGTGAGCAGTGTCCGGCTCAATGTCTGGTTGATACTGGTATTGATGATTTGAGCAAGCGTATTTTTTCCTTTGCGGCGAAGGTTTTCCCGGATGCGGTCAAAAACAACAATGGTGTCATTCAGGGAGTAACCGATGATAGTTAAAAATGCCGCAACGATCACGAGAGTAAATTCTTTATCCAAAATTGAAAATGCACCCATGGTGACCAACACATCATGAATAAGGGCAATGATCGCGGCGATGGCATACTGCAACTCGAAGCGCCATGAAATATAAATCACAATCCCGATGATGGCGTACAAAATGGAGAGAAGAGCTTTTTCTCTCAAGTCCCGGCCCACTTGCGGCCCCACCATCTCTACCCTCTCGATGGTGATATCTGCCTTATTGAATTTTTCACCCAAACTATTACGAACCTGAGAGCCAACCGCTTCCAGTTTTTCCTCTGAACGTTGCACACGAATGAGGATGTCGCGTTTCGTTCCAAATTCCTGAATCGTGCTTTCGCCAAGGCCTATGGTCTTCAACCCATCTCGAATCAATTCTATATCCGGAGCAGTTTTAAACTGCAGTTGAATCAGCGTTCCACCGGAAAAGTCGATGCCATACTTCAATCCTCCGGAGAGGGCAATGGACCCCAAACCGATCAGGATCATTAGTCCTGAAATGGTCATGGCCATTTTGATTTTACCCATGAAGTCGAAATGGGTTTCGCTACTAATGATTTTCATATTTTATATGCTCAACTTATCCAGTTTTATCCGGCTCATGGTTCCGTCAAAAATAGCCCGGCTCACAAAGACTGCGGTAAACATGCTGGCCGCAATCCCTATACATAAAGTAATGGCGAACCCTTTAATAGGGCCTGTACCAAACTGAAACAGAACCACCGCCGCAATGAAAGTGGTGATATTCGCGTCAACAATGGTGTGAAAGGCTTTGGAAAAACCCGCATCAATCGCGGCCCTCACCGTTTTGCCAATTCCAATTTCCTCGCGGATTCTCTCAAAAATCAGCACGTTCGCATCAATGGCCATGCCCACAGTCAGAATGATTCCCGCGATTCCCGGCAATGTCAAAGCCGCGCCAAAATATGCCAGCGCCCCTGCCAGAAGAACAATATTGAGAAACAACGCCACCACCGCGATGACGCCGGACAACTTGTAATAAATAATGATAAACGCCAAAACAAGAAGGCCTCCATAAATAATGGAAGTAATTCCCTTGTTAATGGAATCCTGACCCAACGATGGCCCTACCGTCCTGTTTTCGAGAATGACCACCGGCGCGGGAAGCGCACCTGCTCTCAGAACGATGGCCAGATCTTTCGCTTGCGCTGAAGTGAACTGACCTGTGATCTGCGCCCGCCCACCGGCGATTTCATCCTGAATAACCGGAGCCGAGTACACATTGTCGTCCAAAACAATAGCCAGACGTTTTTTAATGTTCTCGCGCGTCACCTGCTGGAAAATCATGGCGCCGACGCTGTTGAAATTCAAAGAGACATAAGGTTCATTAAAATCCGAATCAAATCGAATCTCCGCGCCGGTCAAAGTTTCGCCTGTCAAAACCGTGCGTTTCTTTAAAAGAAAAGGATCCTTGGTAACAGCCCCGGTTTCCTTATTTTCTATCCGCTGATACAAAATTTCAGATTCTTCGGGGACGTTTCCTTGAAGCGCCTGCTGCAAACTATTTTCTTCATCCAATAATTTGAATTCAAGCCGGGCGGTTTTCCCGATCAGGTTGATGGCCCGTTCCGGATCTTTCACACCGGGCAACTGCAGCAGAATGCGTCTTTGCCCCTGAGCCTGAATGGTAGGCTCCGAAACCCCAAACTGATCCACCCGGTTGCGGATCGTTTCCAATCCCTGACTCACAGCGTTCTGCTCGATCTGTGTAATCTGATCCGCACTCATCTGATAGATCAGTCCAAGTCCATCGGAGTCCTCACTGAACAGACTGAAAAAAGGATATCCCTCCATAACTTTTTTCACTGGCGGCAGATCCAGTTTATCCACCATCCGCACACTGACCTGCCGATCTGGAAAGATAGCTTTGACGCGGTCCACTTCCAGATCTTCTTCGGTGATACCCCGCTTGATTTCATCTGCCAACCTTTCCAGACTGGCCTCCACCGCTTTCTCAACCTTGACCTCGAGCACCAGATGCATCCCTCCCTGCAGATCAAGACCCAGGGCAATTTTTTCCTTCAGGGGATACGCCAGCCATACCGCGCCCAACACGACGGCGAGTATCAAAGGAATTTTCCATTTAAGTGCTCTATACATTATCTAGGACTTTATGCCTCAATTTAATCTTTCCGGGTGCCGATGGAAGAACGGTTGATCTTGACTCGGACATTGTCAGCAATTTGCAACATGACCGTATCATCTTTTAGTTTTTTAATCGTTCCATGAATGCCACTCAAGGTTACAACCGTGTCGCCCTCTTTCAGCTCATCGATCATTTTACGCGCTTCCTGCTGTTTTTTCTGTTGCGGACGGATGAGCACAAAATAGAAGATCATGAACATCATGATCATCGGCGGCAATAATGCCAGTAAACTTCCTCCGCCTTCCGCTCCATCTGACGGTGGGGCCATGGCAAATGCTAAATCAAGCATGGGTACATTCCTGAAAAGTGAAATTTTTTATAATTCAAAGGTTTAGCTTCTATCAAATCCCACCCGATTTGTCAAACTCACTACCGTGAGGGAGAGCTAGCAAGAGCCCATCAAGCCGAGACAACTCTTTGCTAGCCAAACAGGGCTATTACAAATTGGCCCCCTAGTGGGGGTTAGTAGAATTTGTCCCTCTTGACGCCTGCTTCGTTGGTGAGTTCATAGTAAAGAGAATGAAATTCTTCGGTGGTTAGCTTTGGGTCACGCAGTCTTTCAAGGTCTTCCGGTTTGATGGCAACTTCCGACAACTCATCCCAGGCGGAGGTGGCGACCGCCACATAATTTGGCGGATTGAGCGGACGCAAAATCAACCCATCCAATCGGTCATTATATTTCAACGCAAAGTTAATCGCCATACGTGCATCTTCCGCACTCACAGCACTGCCAATGGCAATATTTGTTGGAGGGTGCCCGTTACCGCGCCTCCAGAACTGAATCGTATGGTTCAATACTTTAAGAGACTTGGATTTCAGATATCCCTTAATTTCTTTTTTCTGCTTTTTATGTTCGTGGGCCAGCCATATTTCTATGGTGCAAATCGTTGTTTTAGAAGTATCGCACGGCGGTTTATAGCTCGCGGGCGGGAACAAAAACTCTTTCGACACCGCCAAAGAAGACCCGCTCAACAACACCAAAAACCCCAACAAACCTACAGCCAAAACCATTAACCGTTTCATTTTTGCTCCTACTATCTAGTTCTAATTCTAAGAATGAGCACTATTGTAATGCATTTATTCCATTTATCGAAAAAATATATCTCCCCAACCCAAGCCTAAAAAAATTTACACCAAACTCTCAAAAGACAAACCTCATTTATACAACAACAAGGGAAGCCTCAATCAAGAAACACCGTAACTCTATATTTTTTAATGGGCAAAAATAATTCTGTTAGCTGGCATAAAAATTGCTGTTAATCAGGGCAGTGGTTCAACAAGGGAGTGAGTGCTCAGTTTCAAGCCGCGGCCTTAAAAACAGCACAAAATGTCCAAAAACAAGAAGGCGAGGCGGCAGTCTCTCTCATTAAATCTGCGGCAGAGGCGGGAGAGGCTACAGATCATTCAATACCTTCAGGCACAGGCAACAACGTAGACGTCACCGCATAGCCTACCACTAGGCGTGGGGCCAATGAGCAATGGCTAGGGGCTGGAAACCGCACGGAGCTTACACACTACATCATCCCGTTTGTCATCGGACAAACGGGATGTTTTGTTTTTCTCAATATAGGGAATCAACTCCCTGAGTCGAATAACATGTGAGCCAAACTCCCCTTTCAATACCGCCCGGGTAAACACCACGATAGGGATGAAGTAGACCGGCCCGATCACCTTTTCCAGAGCATTGACATGCTTGCGGTTTTCCCATAATGGGTTGTACAAAATATCCGACTTGATGTGCCACTCCCGATCCCCTTCCCTGCCCGTCACCTTGCCTGCTTCAGTTTTGACGGTCAGGACGAACACCCCATAAGATGAAACCACCACATGGCTCACATCATTCATTCCTAACTCTGCGGACACCACCACATTGGACAAGACGGTATAGTCGGCTCCCAAGCGGTCAAACTGATCCCTCACAACCTTCGGGTCAGCAGCTAGCCGGTGCTGTCGGCTTCGCCGAACAAACACCACAGCGAACACCACCGCTAATACAGCAAGAATCTTGAGTCCGTCTGCGGAGAACAAAGAATCCATTAATAAATTTTGTTAAAAGTTGAAAGGATTAGGTGGTTCAAAATCAGCGGATGTGGTTTTCTTTTCCTGCTTCTCTTCCCCTTTGGCGGCATTCAGTTTCATCCCCGAAGCCTCTGGGAAAAATTTAGGCGATATCGTTTTGTCTTCTATCTTTTTCCGGTCCACGCGAAACTGTTGCAAGTTGGTGAGAGTCACCGCTCCCCGTTCGGGAATATTGTCGAGAACCGATTGCGCCGACCTGCGGCCGAACACGGTAATATCCAGCAGAGAGTTTCCCATAAGACGATTTTTACCGTGCAGTCCGCCGGTCACTTCTCCTGCAGCCCAGAGCCCGGCGACATCGGTCCTACATTCCGAATCCACACGAATGCCGCCGTTCTGGTAATGCAGTGTCGGATAAATCAGAATCGGTGTTTTCGCCGGGTCAATATCATAACGCTCGAAACGGTGAATCAATCCGGGAAACTGACCCGCCAACGTCCCCGCCCCTTTTTTTAAGTCTATCATCGGAGTATCGAGCCACACGCCTGATTTTCCATGTGGGGTTTTCACACCTCTTCCTTCGGCAATCTCCTTGATGATGGCTCCTGCTAATACATCACGGTAAGCCATCTCGTCGATAAAGTGCACACCTTCGGCATTGACCACCTGAGCTCCGATTGACCGGATCGCCTCGGTCACCAACTGCCCGGCCAGCGCTTCCGGATAACAAGCACCGGAAGGATGATACTGATAACTGTCGAGATCAATGAGCCGACACCCCTGCCGGTAAGCCAGCACCAAGCCATCGCCGGTCGCACCGACATGGTTGCTGGTGGGGAATCCTTGCAAGCGAATCTGCCCACTGCCACCAGTCGCCAGAATTACCGCCCGGGCCGAAACGCAGACCGGCCGCCCTGCACTGCGGTTAAATAAAATAGCTCCAGTCACCCGGCCCTTGCCGTCATCGACCAGTTCCATCGCCACATGTTCTTCCAGTATTTGTGTGCGGGTCAGGCGCACTGCGTCTTTCAATACGCGCATGATCTCGAGACCCGTATAATCCCTGCAAGCCAACACACGCGGTACCGAAGTGCCACCGCCACCACGCAAACGAAACTTTCCGTCCTCATTCTGATCGAACAAACAACCGAGTTGACTGAGCCAGCGAATACTTTCTGGACCCTGCTCACAAAGAATCCGCAACAAGTCCGGGTCATTGTCGCCGTGCCCGCCAACCAGAGCATCGGCAAAATGTCGTCTTGGCGAGTCGTCAGGACCGAGCGCAGACTGAATCCCCCCTTCGGCCATCACTGTGTTGGAATCGCCCAGCCTGAGTTTGGTCGCCAGATGAACGGTGAGTCCCGACCCTTCCAGCGTCAGAGCTGCGGCCGCGCCCGCTCCGCCACCTCCGATGATCAAGACATCCGTTTCTATTTCAGAACTGGGGGAATAGTCCGGCTCAATAGGACTGTCTCCCTCCAAGAGCTGGGCAAGTTCCAAGGGAAATTTCTGTCCCCCGGCGTTGAGGCCAACGGTCACCTGCCTTTCATGGCCCAGATAATCCGGATGATATTGTTTAAGAAGCGCATCTGCCTCGTTGGAATCAGGTAAAGGCGCGGGTTGATTGAGCCGGGCCGGACGCGAACTTTCAAGATTTCTCAGAGACTCTTTCGCCCATTCCATCATGGTTCGATCCTCCCTGACTGGCGAAACTGCCGGGCTCTTTGGAGTCTTTGCGCCCTGTCTTTATCCAGCAGATATTGCCATTCCTGTTCAGCATTGGCATCGGTTTTTTCTATCGCAATGTCCTGGCTCATGCCGAGAGAACGACGTATCCAGAGTCCCATATTATGCGGCTTGACTTTATCTTCGCAAACGAATCGACACAGTCCACAATGGATGCAGGTGGTAAAATCTTCCGCCACCGCTTGAAACTCGCCCTTTTGCATACGCAAAACCGAGTCCATCACCGGGATAGACATAGGGCAGGCGGTGGTGCAGCTTCCGCATTTGGTGCACCGGTTGAGCGTGGGAAACGCCAATTGCAGATGCGAAAGTTCCGGCTCGGCCACCGGTGCCACAGAGACATCGGCTTCAACAGGACAAGGAAAGACTTCCATCCCGGCCTCCACCGGTTTCATGCAGGCCAGTTCCGTGCCCCCTGTTCGGCCATCAGAATAGCGCAAAGTGACGGTGCAGGCCCCACAGACCCCTCCGGCGCAACCGGTCTTGACGCTTTCGGCCATTCCCGCCGCCCAAAGGGCATGCACGAGGGTTTCACCGGCTCTGGCCTGGATGGTTTTCCCGGAAATTTTTATTTCTACCGTTTTATCGGTCATAAACTCATACGAAGTTGAGAGAGGATCATAGATTATGTTAAATTACCCACAGCTTATAATTTTTTTGAATTGAGGAACGAATATGTCCGGGCATTCCAAGTGGGCCAGTATAAAACATAAAAAGGGCGCAGCCGACGCCAAACGCGGAAAAATTTTCACCAAACTCATTAAAGAAATCACCGTAGCCACGCGCATCGGTGGCGGAGACCCCGATGGCAACCCACGACTTCGAACTGCCATCCTGATTGCCAAAAGCAAGAACATGCCGGTGGATAACATCACCCGCGCCATTAAAAAAGGCACCGGCGAGTTGGAAGGCGTACACTATGAAGAGCACACCTATGAAGGGTACGGTCCCGGTGGGGCGGCCATCTTTCTCGAAGCGATGACCGACAACAAAAACCGCACCGTCAGTGAAATTCGCGCCACTCTCGGTAAAGCCGGTGGAAACCTCGGCGAAAACGGCTGTGTCGGGTGGATGTTCGAACAAAAAGGACTCATCACCGTCAAGACCGAAGCTAAAAGCGAAGACGACCTGATGGAACTCGCCATCGATGCCGGCGCTGATGATATGCAGACTGTCGACGAGCACTACGAGATCACCACCAGTGTTGAAAATTTCGAGACCGTACGCAAAACTCTCGAAGATGCAGGCGTACCGATGGAAATGGCGGAGATCACCCGCATTCCACAAAACACGGTTTCCCTTGATGAGAAAAAAGGTAAAGCGCTGCTCAAACTGATGGATATTCTGGAAGACCACGACGACATCCAAAAAGCCTACTCCAATTTTGACATCTCGGATGATGTCATGGCTGCTATTATAGAGAGCCAATAGGCGTGGGGCCAACTAGCAAGAACCTATTGAGCTAAGAAAATCATTTCTAGCTAGAAAAACTATTACTCATTACCAGCGGAGGTACTCCGCTCACCAAGGCTGAAAAAAAATGCGCGTCATGGGCATCGACCCCGGCAGTAACTGCACCGGAATCGGCATCGTCGAAGAAATCAAAGGCGACCTGCATGCCGTGCACTGGAACGGTGTTCGCACTTCGCCGAAACAATCCTTTCCCCAACGGATCAAACTCATTTATGATGAACTCATGCTGGCCATGGAAAAATTCCAGCCCGATGCGGTTGCTGTCGAAGATCTGTTCTACTCCACCAACGTAAAGACGGTCATAAAACTCGGGCAAACCCGTGGCGTCGCGCTACTGGCCGCTGTCAACAGTGGCATGGAAGTTGCCGAATACAGTCCGCTGGAAGTCAAGCTGTCGGTTGTCGGTTATGGACGCGCCGATAAAAACCAGGTCTGCGACATGGTGTCGACCCTGCTGCGCCTGAAAGAAAAACCCGAACCCTTTGACGCCTCCGACGCGCTGGCTGTCGCCATCTGTCATATTCATCACGCCGGACTGCAACAAAAAATCAAACAGGCCGGGGGATGAACAAAGTATGATCGCCCACCTTAAAGGACAACTGACTTACAAGTCTCCCGAATACACCATTATCGATGTCAATGGAGTCGGCTATCAGGTTTTCACACCTCTATCCACCTATTACGCCCTGCCTAATCCGGGCGAAACGGTATCACTCAGGGTGCATACCCGCGTGAGGGAAGACGAACTCAAACTCTTCGGCTTCCTGACAGAGGAAGAACAAACCATTTTCCAGAAACTCATCACCATCAATAAGGTTGGGCCCAAACTGGCTCTCGGCATCCTGTCCGGCATGTCCCCGGCAGATTTATTGTCCGCCGTGATGAACAATGATTCCGCCAGACTGAGCACCATCCCCGGTGTCGGCAAAAAAACTGCCGAACGCCTGACCTTGGAAATGAAAGACAAGCTGGCAGACATGGCACTGGAAATGAGCCATCATCTTGAAGCCCAGCCAAAAGAAGGTTTTTATGATGATGCACTCTCGGCACTTCTCAACCTCGGCTACAAAAAACAGGAAGCTGAAAAAGCCCTGAAAACAATTTACAATAAGAACGGCAAAGATGCTGGCCTTGAAGATCTTATTAAAGAAAGTTTGAACATTTTATAGCAGGTATCACCCACAGGAAAAATTAATGGAAGAAGACAGACTTATAGATTCGGAGCAGGACAACGAAGAAGTCCAATTCGACAACAGTCTCCGGCCCAGCCAACTGGCCGACTATGTCGGGCAGGAAAAGATCAAAGAAAATTTGAAGATCTTCATCTCCGCCGCGCAGATGCGGGAGGAGTCTCTCGACCATGTGCTGTTTTACGGTCCGCCCGGACTGGGCAAAACCACCCTCGCAAACATCATCGCCTCCGAAATGAACGCGAACATCAAGAGTACCTCAGGCCCGGTCATCGAAAAGTCTGGTGACCTTGCCGCACTTCTCACCAACCTGAAAAAAGGTGATGTGCTGTTCATCGACGAGATCCACCGACTCTCTAACGTCATCGAAGAGATTCTCTACTCGGCGATGGAAGACTATAAACTCGATATCATGATCGGCCAGGGACCCAGCGCCCGCTCCATCAAATTGGAACTGCCGCCCTTTACACTTGTAGGTGCAACGACACGGGCCGGACTCCTCACCTCTCCCCTGCGTGACCGGTTCGGGGTGGTGCATCGGCTCGACTATTACAACGAGAAGGAACTGGAAATCATCATCACCCGTTCAGCCGGAATTCTTGAAATCGCCATCGTCCCTGAAGGGGCCAATGAAATTGCCCGCCGCTCACGTGGCACACCAAGAATTGCAAACCGCCTGTTAAGACGCGTGCGCGACTATGCCCAGGTGAAAGCCGATGGCATTATCACCCGCGATGTCGCCGGCAGTGCTCTCGAAATGATGGAAGTGGATGGCAAAGGACTGGACAAAATGGATCACAAGCTTCTACTGGCGATGATCGAAAAATATTCCGGCGGTCCGGTCGGCATCGAAAGCCTGGCCGCATCCATCAGCGAAGAAAAAGACACCATCGAAGATGTCCTGGAGCCTTATCTCATCCAGACCGGATTCATCCAGCGCACCCCGCGTGGCCGCGTCGCCACACCCATGGCCTATAAGCATTTCAACAAACTCCCGCCCAACCAAGGTAATCAGGACAATCTATTTTAGAAAGAAAGCGTCCACGAAAATGAGCCTGTGACCGGACTTTCAATGTCCACCCGGTCGCCAGACTCAAGCGACCCCACCCCTGACGGGGTGCCGGTATAAATAATATCGCCCGGTTGCAACGTCCACCATCGGCTCAATGTATAAATTAAACTCCTGATGGGGAATAGCATATCGCAAGTGTTGCCCTGTTGGCGAAGATCCCCGTTGACCGAACAGCTGAACGATAAATTTTCCAGATCGATAACATTCGCATCATAAGCTTTGAAGTCGCCTAAAGGAGCACTCTGCTCAAACGATTTGGAAAGTTCCCACGGAAGACCCGCTTTTTTTAACCGGCCTTGAACATCGCGCAAGGTTAAATCCAATCCCACAGTAACGCCTGCAATATACGACAAGGCGTCAGAAACATCCCGCCCTTCCTTGCCTATCAAAAGCACCACCTCCACTTCATGATGCAAAAGCTTGCCATGGCGAGGCATGCACAGAGTTTCGCCGGGAACTACAATGCTCGACACCGGTTTCATAAACACCACCGGTTCTTCCGGCGTTTGCCCGCCCAGTTCTTTTATATGCTCGTCATAATTTTTGCCGATGCAAAAAATCCGTTGAGGATTGAACGATCGGTCATTTATAGTAATCGGCAATACGCTCATTGATTGAAGACACGCTTAAAAAATTTCTGCATTGCCGACCAGGACCGCTCATCCGCCTGCCTGTTGTATTGCAGGTTGGGGATGCTGAACTTTTTGCTGAACTCATCGGCCCGTTTGTTGGTGAAGCTGTGTTTGATTCCCGCCAGATTCATGTAGGTGAAATCGACATTGCCCGCCACCATCTGACTGGAAAAGGAACCCACCGTTTCGGGTTTTAGAAAAGAGTCCTGCGATCCGTTGATGACAAGAACGGAGGCCTTCATATTTGTGATCGCCGGTTGCAACGGCAGAGAGCTGTGAAAAGCAACGACACCATCCAGATCAGCGCCGCCTCGTGCCATGCGAATGGACACCGCACCGCCGAAGCAAAATCCGATAGCACCAATCAGCTCTGCATCCACAGTTTTATGAGACTGTAAAACTTCCTTCGCTTTATTGAACCGGGCTTTGGAAACTTCCCAGTCCTTGAAAGCCGCATTCGCGAATTCTCCGGCCTTTTTGGGGTGGTCAGCGGTTTTTCCATTGCCATACATATCCACCGCCAAAGCTGTGTAGCCAACTTCAGCCAGCATGCGGGCGCGGTCACGGGCGTGTTCATTGTGCCCCCACCATTCGTGGACCACTAATATCCCTGGTCTTTTAGTTTTAATCGCTGAGTCGTAAGCAAGAAAACCCTTTAAAGTTGTACCGCTCTGGGTGTATTCGATCTCCTGAGTTTGAACCTCGGCCTGAGCGTTGGCCGCGAAACCCAGAGCGGCAAGAAGAACCAATTGAAGAAAATATTTCATAGCGTTTTAACTCCCCTGACAGAGTTTTGTTTATGGAATCCCTGAATTTTACCGGGCCTTAGCAGGAAGGGGAAGGGAAATCCCCTCAACCAGCACGAGAAGTGAGGACGATCACAGGTTTGGCATGCGAATTGCTCTACTAATGGAAAAAGGTGACTGCGTCAAAATTCAGACAGGAGGAGTTATGAGAGACTTGACTGTAGATGAACTTTTAGCACAGATGTTTAGAGACACCGCCAACCGTATTGGCTGGAATGTCTATCGCAAAGGGAAACGTTGTTTCGTCCCTCTTAAACGAAACAAGTCAGCAAGCAACCTGAAAAAACTTCACTAAAACGGGGGATTACCATGAACGAGACCGCGATTTTGACACAAGCTGATGAAGCGTCACTATCACCTGAGGATCGGGCAATCTGGAAGGCAGATATTGCCGAAGCCATCGACCGGCTTGATGAACAGGAACGACTGGTGATGGCCCTGCACTACCATGAAGAACTGACCCTGCCAGAAATTGCCCATGTGCTCGATATTTCTATATCGAAGGTAAAAAAAATCCGCGACAAAACCCTAAAAAAATTCCTCAACCACTAAACGCCAACGTGCCCCTTAGCAGGGGAAGCAGTTAGCAATGGCTCGTTAAGCCAAAATCACGTTTGCCCGCAAGTTAGAGCCATTTTCAGTTGCCAGAGGAGGCACTCCGCACTTGAATTAATGGTCTTGTTCGGTTAATCTCTGTTCTCCTTAATAAAACAGAAAATTGGGATTATGATCAAGACGACTCTGGTCGGGCATGCCTGCCTGCTCATACAATCGAAAGAAACCACTATTCTGACCGACCCGGTCTGGTTCGATTATCTTTGGGAAGAGATCAACACGCTGTGTCCCAGCATCGTTCTGGAAAAGGATAAAGTGCCGCCGCTCGATGTCCTTAATATTTCTCACCGGCATCAGGACCATTTCGACGTGCGCACGCTGGCTTATCTGGTCAAGAATGAGAGGATTCTCACACCGGACACTCTGGTTCTGGCGCCGCAGGACAATCTGCTGCTCGACATTCTTAATGAACTGGAATTTAAAAATATAAAAGTGGTTACTGATTTTGAGTCCATCCAGGTTAAGGATGTAACGATCACCCCGACCCCTTCGCGCAATCAGTTGAGCACGGCGGAAGATTCTTTTCCTGAACATGGGTTACTGGTGAATGACGGTGAAGTGACGATCTGGAATCAGGTGGATTCTCTGGTGAATCCCGATATCATCCAGCAAATTGGTGAACTATATGGTCAGATCGATTTTTTCCATTCCCGCTTTGTTCCATTGATAGAGGGAAACTTTTCCTACAATAAACCGATCACCCTACCCACCGACGAGTATTGTACTTTCCTCAATGTGGTGAAGGCATTGGGGCCCCGGTTTGTCGTGCCCGGTTCTGCTGCTTTCAGATACCGCGACGAATTGACTTTTTTGAACCAGTATTCGTTCCCGACGACGCAGGATCAGTTCCTCAGTGATCTAGCCCTGTTTTGTCCAGAAGTTCCCTGCGCTCCGTTTTTTTCCGGAGATGTCGCGCATATTTCCAGCGATAAAATCCATATAGAAAAGCAGGCCTCCGATTTTGTGCGGGTCAAAGAAGACGATAGTCATCTTGTCACCTTCAAGCCCAACTCTGAGGTTCCTCCCATAAAAACTCAGACCACCGACCCGGAAGAGTATAAAAGGGAAATGAAAGTGGTGGATGACTTCATTGAAAACTGTTTGCTTGAGCGGGTTTTAAGCAGCGAGTTGCTGGAAGGTTGGCAACATTGGCAAATCGTTTATCAACTGGAAGTGTTCGGGCAGGATGGCCCCCAGGCATGGACCATAGACTTTGGCCAACCGGGAAAACCCAGGTTGCATAAAGGCGAGATTGGCAAGATCAACCTCTACGAAGGTATTTCTTCGGCGGAGTTATGCGCTCTGGTAGAAGGGAACACTTCATGGGATTATGTAACCCTATGCGGCAATTACCGGACGTTCAATAATATCTACCGCATCACCGATGGCCGGTTCGAGCTCCCCCCCGAAGATAAATCGAACTATGCTCTGGAACCGCTGATGGACATTTTCCCCTGGGACAGCGACATGGACCGACGAAAATTCATGCGCGACGTCAAACGCTGGAAGGACAAACCCGTCCGCTAGCAATGAACACAGACATCTGGATTAGAATCATCATGGCTGCGATGATGGCGGCACTCACCCTCTATGCCATGTGGGAATAGAGAGAAATCCTGTCCCATCAAGGTAGCATTTCCGGCTTTAGAGGCCGGAACACAAAGTAAATCTTAACAGGAAAACTCTACTTTTAAACCGCCCCGTTTATGGGAAATAGGCTTTGAGGACGTATTGTTGCATCATCCGTTGTGTGTTGAAGAACGAACCGTTCAGCGCAATGGCATGGCGCATTATTTCGATGAAACGTTTACGCTCGCCATAGAACATGGGAAGGATTATTTGCTCTAGTTTTGTGTAGAGGGCATCGGCATCTTTGGCACGGTCGCCTGCTTCTTGCGGAGCCTCCCCGTCAGCTCGGATAGACCATCCCGTTACTCCTTCAATACAACCTTCAATCCACCAACCATCTAAAATACTCAACGATGGAACCCCATTGAGTGCTGCCTTCATACCACTAGTTCCCGAGGCTTCTAAAGGAGGTTGTGGTGTATTAAGCCAGATATCAACACCGGCGGTCATTATACGGGCCAGGTCCAAATTGTAGTGAGGCAAATAAGCGATGGGGACATCATCCCCAAGCATTTTCCCAAGTTCAATAATACGTTGAATAAGTAATTTACCATCTTGATCCTGCGGGTGTGCCTTTCCCGCAAACACGATTTGAAACTTGCCCACATCACGTGCAATTTTCCTCAAGCGTTCGAGGTCTTCGAATATCAGATCGGCTCGTTTGTAGGTTGCGAATCGCCGGGCAAAACCAATAGTTAATATGTCCGTGTCAAACCCAGCGTTCACCTCGCTATTCGTGCGCTCAATGAGCACGTCTTTAGAATGTTGGTGGGCTTCCCATATCGCTTCATCCGGGATGCTTAAGGCGTATCGTAAACTGAAGTTATCCTGCCTCCAACCGGGTATGTGCTGGTCGAACAATTGCGCAAACGCCTCCGAAACCCAGTTTTCGGCATGCACCCCGTTAGTAATGGAATCGATGCTATAGGAAGAAAACATATGCCGCGATACTTCACCGTGTTTCTTGGCGACTCCATTGATGTAATGACTGAACGTCAGAGCCAGGAAGGTCATGTTCAGTCGGTCTTCATGGCAAATCGGGTCGTGGATACCGCAGGCATCGCGATTTCCAAGAACACGGTCGACGAGATCGAGAGGAAACTGGTCATGCCCTGCGGGTACGGGGGTATGTGTGGTAAACACGCATTGTCGGCGAACCACTTCTATATCTTCCGGCCCCATATCCACATAGGACCGATTGTCCTTTTGCAATTGCTCTCGCAATAATTCAAGAGTCAACAGGCTGGCATGTCCCTCGTTCATATGGAAGCGTTGCAGATTGTGATAACCGAGAGCCCGCAAAATGCGGATGCCGCCTGTTCCCAGGACAACTTCCTGACAGAGGCGATAATGCACATCACCCCCGTAAAGATAATGGGTCAGCGTTCTATCCCATGCGGAGTTTTCCTGAAGATCCGTATCCAGAAAATAAACAGGGACCGCATAACCATCGTTGCCGGACACCTCATATTTCCATGCTCGAATTTGGACCTCTCGCCCCTCCAAAGTTACCGTTGCACGGATCCCAGTGTCGGTCATGAAGTCGTCAATGATCCAATTCGCAGGCTCTTCTTTCTGCCATCCACTCGCATCAAATTGCTGAAAGAAATATCCCTTTCGGTGCGCCAGTGTTACACCTACTATAGGAACCCGCATGTCTGCGGCCGAACGAATGAAATCTCCCGCAAGAATCCCAAGTCCCCCAGCATAAGTGGGAATTCTGGAATCGAATCCAATTTCCATGGAAAAATATGCGATCTTTGGGTCCGGCGTTAGCATAGATTTAGCATTGATATAATTCACTACCCCAATCAGAAAATAAAATCACTGGAAATAAATTTTGATTTACGCTCTTTAACAATCCGACTTATTGCGCCTTGATTACAACTTTATCAGATTATTGTAACAAAATCCCCTCAGGGAAGACGGCGCACCATTACCTTCATGTCCTGCAGGGGAAGCAGATAGCAATAGCTCGTTAGGCCGAGAGAGCGTTTGCCTGCAAATTAAAGACATTGCAAGCTGGCTCCACGCCGAGTGGTATTGTGATTTTCCACTTTAGACCCCATATTAACGTAACGCATCTCTTCGGGAGGTAGACCCATGAAATCTTTCGCGTTTCGTATTGCCCTGTTCTTTCTGTTTATTCCCTCCCCGGCTCAAAGTATGGAGCAGGGAATCCCCGCCGGACTCGCTGCCGATTTCATCCACGCTGTGGTGGAGGCCGGACGCACCACTTATTCCAAACATGTGGTTGAACATTTGGCCCGGCAAGACTCTCTCACTGCTTCGGAAAACTGGGAGCAGGATAAAACATTACCCTTACCAGCTCAGTTTCTTTCGATGTCTTCCAAAACCTCCAACTCGCGCGGCATCGGCATGAAGTACCGGCTGATGAGCCTCTGGCCCCTCAATAACAATAACGCACCCAAATCGCAAAACGAAAAACTTGGACTTGAAGAAGTCGTGAAGAGTCCCGACCGGCCTTTCACATGGATCGTTCCGCGTGACGGGCGCTGGTATTTTGAGGCAATTTATCCGGACATCGCTGTTTCGGAAACCTGTGTCACCTGCCACAACAATCACCCCAACAGTCCCAAAACTGATTTTAAAATTGGTGATGTCATGGGAGGAATCATCATCGACCTGCCTTTGGGCAGGCGAACAGAAAAAAATGTTGATGAAAAGTTTCAACTGGCTCCGGAAGTGGTGGCAGACTACGTGCACACGGTGCTGGAATCAGACCGCACGGTCTATGCCCAGCATGTTGTCAATCGGTTGGAGGAACAGGGCATTCTGCATTCCAAGGAAAAATGGAAAAATGAAAAGGCCCTCATGCTTCCAGCGCAGTTTTTATTGAACAGCGCCGAGTTGATGAAATCCAAACTGCTGGGACTGGACTTCCGGTTGATCAGCCTTTACCCCATCAATCCGCAAAACCGGCCTGCCAACGAGTTTGAGCAGAACGGGCTGGAAAGTGTGGAGGTGCACCCCATTCGCCCTTATATCAAGCTCTCCAAGGTGGGGGGTCGGAAAAAATATTTTCAGGCTATTTATCCGGATATCGCAGTGACGCGCGGCTGTGTTAACTGCCACAATGGTCACCCCGGCAGTCCAAAAAAAGATTTCGCACTCGATGATGTGATGGGTGGAATTCTGGTGAGCTTTCAGTTGCGGTAGTAGCCAGTTTTCAGGAAGCCCATACTTCCTGAAACTGTTCGAGAAAAACAGGTTCCATTTTGGTGGTACCGAAAATATTGACCTTCTGGTGCGAGTTGAATCCGTGAAAGTCGCGGCTACCAGTGACGATCAATTCAAAACTATTTGCCAGGTCAATAAAGTAGTCCACAGTCCCCATTCTTTCGTGATAGGGGTAATGACATTCGAGACCCAAGAGCCCCATTTCCTTCAGCTCTTCCAGCAAAACAGGAGCGTTTTCGGGTTGTCGCCCCTTTTCGGGACAGATGAGGGAGTAAGATCGCTCTCCTGGATGAGCCAGTACCGGCACACCGCCACTTTCCCGCACCATGCTGATGGCGGTTGGCGCGTCGAGGTTTTCCCGCTCGACATTATATTTCACCAGATAACGCTCAAAAGCCTGACCGGTGCTCGACACAATGCCAAGCCTCGCCATTTCGCGCGCGAGATGGGGCCGAGCCAGAACCCCTTCGGCCGCTCTTTTGACATTCTCAAACTCTATCGTCCCCCGAAACCTTTCGGGGATGACCTCGTTGACCCGCTCGATCAGCTCGCGCATACGCTTTTCTCGGGTTCCTGTCATTTTTTTCACCCGTTCACGGAGTTCGGGTTTGATGGATTCATAGTCTTTGAAATAAGCCAGCATATGAACATTGAAGTCATGAAACTTGACCGTGATTTCAATGCCAGGAAAAGCAGTGATCCCCGTTTCCTCCGCAGATTGAAGAAATTCAGGAATACCATCGAAAGTATCGTGATCGGTGAGGGATAAAATGGACACCTCATTTTTTTCCGCAATATTCATCAGTTCTGAAGGCGAAAATTCGCCATCGGAAAAAATGGAGTGCATGTGAATTTCGGATTTACGCATTGGCATAGATTAACCGTCCTATTTTCCGTGTATATTAGCGGGTTTTCCCGGGATTTCATAACGAAATGCCATTTTTCTCGGTAGCTTGATACCCTCATGTCCGCTAAAACACTGGTTTTCCGGTCCCTGAAGCACAAGTGTTCCGGTTCTCATGATTGATTTGACGGAGGATTTCCGATACCTTAATGACCATGAAACAAACGATATTGATTTTTCTGATATTTGTAGCGGGATGTCTTTCCTTTAGTCAGAGTGCGACCTTAACGGCACACCCCCGAGAAGTCTTAATTATCTATACTGGCAACCTGCTGGCGGAACTGAAACCCTGCGGCTGCGCCAAGGAGGAAGACCAAGGCGGTATCGAGCGGCGGATGCAATACCTCAAAGACACACGCAGCCAACACCCTAACCTTTTACTTGTGGATACCGGCGACCATTTTAAAGAACCCACACGCCAGGGAAAACTGAAAGCCGAAACGCTTCTCATCGCGACGGAAAAAATGCAATACGACGCGGTGGCGCTAGGGGACCGGGACCTGGTTTATGGCTCCAAATTTTTAAAAGATCGAGCGCAAATTCCCTGGATAGCGGGAAACCTGATGATCGACCAATTTGTACCCACCCGATCAAAGGTAAAATCATTGCCAAATGGATTGAAAGTGGGCATCCTGGCAGTGGCCGATCCTGGCTTGTTTTATAACCATATCGGCCTCAACATTAAGGACCCAAAACAGACAGCTTTAAACCTGATCACCCGTATGCGTGAGACAGAAAATCCCGACCTCATCATTCTTCTCACTCATGCCGAGCGGCAAGCGGCGCTGGATTATCTGGATATGAAGGGAGTCGATATTGTGATCAATGGGCATATTGCCACCGAATCGGATGTCATTGATATGAAACCGGTGAGAAAAAATGGAAAACTTTTCGTTCAGTCCTCGCCCCGGGGACAGAAAATAGGTGAATTGAGCGTGCAGATTGATCCTGAAGGCCATAAATCTTCGAGTCATAACCTGGTAAAACTGGATTCAAGTGTAAAATCTGACCCCGAAATGGTAGAGTTATATGAACAGTATAATGAAAAAGTCGAAGCCATGTTCTTCGAGGCTCTGACTGGCAAGCGGAACAAAATAAACAAGTCCGTTTACGCTGGCGACACCGTGTGTAAGACCTGTCATCCGGCAGAACACAAGATGTGGTCGGGTTCGCGCCATGGTCGGGCTTATAACACTTTAAGGAAAATCAACAAGGCGTTTGATCCTGAATGTCTGGTTTGCCACGTGGTCGGCTTCAACCTTCCGGGAGGCTTTATCAGCGAACTGGATACACCCGGCCTGAAAAATGTCCAATGCGAGGTGTGTCACGGTCCCGGACTGGATCATGCATCGGCCCCGCAGGCGGGCTTTGGGAACCGGGCCACAGAGGCCTGCAAACAATGCCACGTAAAAAACCACAGCCCGCATTTTAATTACGCGGAATATTGGCCGAAAATCAAACATTAATAAAATTGTGTTTTAAAAATACAAGGAGTGGTTCATGAAAAAAGTTTCCACCGTTTTACTGGCTGTTTTTTTGTTTTTACCCGGGTGGGTCCAGGCTGAAGAAAAAATTCGCGGCAAGTATGAAGTGATCGGTGACATCAGCAAACTCAAAAATGCTAAAACAATCGAGATGGTCGAGCTTTTCAATTATTCCTGCGGACATTGCTATAAGTTTCTGGAAACCTCCAAACGTCTGCGCTCCAAGTTCAAGGATAAACTTCATCATAAAAAGTTTCCCATTTACTGGGGCAACCAGACCCCTTATCCGGCAATGGCATTTTATATTGCTGACGAACTGGGGGTTGAAGAAGAATTCACTCAGGAATTGTTTGACACAACTTTCAAGTTAGGCGTCGATATTTTTCAAATCAAAGTCATTAAGTTTCTGGCCCGTGACTTCAAGATAGACAAGGAGATGACCGAGGGTATGCAATCTGCTGTCATCAAGGCTAAAACCGACCACTCCCTGGAACTGGCCAAACAGTTCAAGGCCAACGAGACTCCAACAATTATCATTAACGATGTTCTGAAAGTAGCACCGAGCATGACAAACGGAAACACCGATGAGATGACCGACAACCTGGAAATAATTTTTACAGACATTTTGAAAAATAATGGTTAATTTTCAGGCCGTCTGCGCCCACAACTTTAACCCTGTCCTGAAAATCTAAACTATGAACTCCAATAAAAACTTTCGAAAATATTCGTTAGGTCTGGTAGCAGGACTTTTTGCCCTCCTATACCTGCCGCAGCTCAATATTCTGGGCTCCGCTGGCTTTAAGGGAACCGCTGACGCGGGCTTTTTCAATAGCGACCTGGAAACATTTGAAGAAGTCATGGATTTGGTTTCAGAAAAATATGTCTACCCTCCCGATCATAAAAAACTATTTTCCGCAGCGATTGAGGGAATGATAAAAAATGCGGACTCAGAACTGGTGACACTCAGTAAAAATCCCGGCATCAATACCGTCAGGTATAAGGACAAGGACACCCGATATGAGCTGACTTATGACAAAGACCACGACTGGGACGAACTCCAGAAAGTTTATTATTTTCTCCATGATCAGTCCAACAAGACCTTTACCAAGAAAAATCTGGAAAGCTCGGCAATTGAAGGACTCATGAGTTCGCTTGACACCTATTCCCAATTTATGCACAAGGATTCCTTTGAAAAGTCCATGCGCGACACAGAAGGAAAGTATGGCGGTTTGGGGATGGTGATCACCATGAAAGACAAGCGGCTGTTTGTGGTTAAAACCATGAAGAATTCACCGGCTGAAAGGGCAGGGATTCTTGCCAACGACTCATTCGTGAGCGTGAACGGTAAGGAAATCAGCGGGATGCATATTGAGGCACTCGCCGACCTGCTTCGAGGATACCCTGAAACCAGGGTCACCCTCACCCTTCTGCGGCCCAAAGAAGAAAAAAACCGCACCTACACTCTCACCCGGGAAATCATTTTAATCAACACGGTTGAATATAAAACACTCGACAGCCAGATCGGTTATTTAAAGATCAGCAGTTTTTCCAAACAAACCGAGAACCAGTTAAAAGAAGGTTTGAAGCAAGCTGAAGAAAATGGCGTGAAAGGATTCGTTCTCGACTTGCGTGAAAATCCGGGCGGACTACTCACCCAATCGGTAAAAGTAGCCAGTCATTTCCTTTTCAAGGGACGAATGGTCGTTTATACCCAAGGCAGGGCAGAAGACGATTACCATGAATACCGCGGCTTATACAAAGACAGCCTGTATCAGGTCCCGGTCGCCATTCTCATTAATCAGTACAGTGCCAGCGCATCGGAAATTGTCGCCGGGGCATTGCGGGATTCTGGAAAGGCCCTGATCATTGGCGAAAATTCCTACGGCAAAGGTTCTGTGCAAACCATCTTCAGGTTAAGCGATGGGTCGGGGCTACGCCTCACCACTTCAAAATATTACACGCCTTCAGGAATCGACATCACCGAACATGGTATTGTTCCGGAAATTCATATCGCCAATGATGTCGCGGGAGAAGAAATTCAGAAAGAAGATCAGGAACCGTACAAGACTGGCTCCATACAACCTTCACTGACCTTAAAAACATCCAGTCTCAATAAGTTTTTTGAAAAGCAGGGTATTACTTTGAGCACGGAACACGATTCAACCGTGGAACTGGCTCTTCGTATTCTGAAAAACTCTACCGTTGCCAGCAAAAAACGGTCTATGGAAAAGGCCCATGAAATAGCGGCCAACATTAACTAACAGGCAAACATTTAGATTTAAGGAATCGCAGAGATGAATATCATTAACATCGATTACGAAAAAGGAACCGTTCGAAGTGATTTCTTCGACTGGAAAATTGTTTCAAACAACAACAATAAATTCCTCCTTTTGCAACGCGAAGAAAACGGGAGGTTTCATGCTGCCGAAGCGGATGTCAAACAGAAACAAATCTGGGAAGTTAAAGAAATAACCTACCGCGGACCAGACGGTGACACCTTCTTTTATGACGAGGACAGCGGCATCCTCCAAGTCTAACCACTCGGCGTGGGGCCAGTATTGCATTGCCCGTGACGCAAGCAACGCCATCAAGCGCAATACTTTTATGTTCCCTCCCTCCTTCATAGGGGGGAAGCAAATTACAACGGCTCGTCAAGCCGAGCTAACCCGTTGTTTGGCCTATATGTTATTACCAGTGACTCCACGCCCAGTGGGGTTATTCTGATTGGAAGATGCGTAGGGATTTCAGGTGGGCCAGGGAGGTTCTTAAAGTTTCTTTTGTTTTTCCAGCCAGGAAGTTTCCCCTTACATCAAGTTCCTTCAGTTTGGGGAAATTTTTCGTACTTGCCAGAGCCAAAGCGCCCGCATCCCGGACTTCATTCCACCCCAACTGCAATTTCTCCAGATTAGGAAAACTGGAAGAATTGGCGAAAGCCAATGTGCCTTCATCTGAAAAAAAATTATGCTTCAAAATCAAAGTTTTGAGTTTTGGTAAAGGAGGGGTTTGAGCCAGAACTTCGGCTCCTTTGGAGCTGATGTCGTTGTATCGCAGGTCGAGCTTTTTAAGTTTTTTTATAAAGTCCTGTTTGATGAGAATTTTCAGGCCTTCATCACCTATATTTTTTCCCGAGAGGTTTAAAACCTTCCCACCCATCGACAGGTTTTCAGCAAAAAGCTTCTCGTAATCCACCGGCCCGGACGAATCAATTTGAGCCTCAACCCAGTTCGCAGGAAGGAGAAAGAATATCAACAGGAAAAGAAACTTCGGCATTGGAAAGATTAATCCTCTGAATCCCCGTCCTTGGCAGCCCGGGCCTTGAGTTCTTCCCAGCTATTGATCAAGTCTTCGTCATCGTCATCCGAGACCTCTTCGTAATAAAAATCCTTCAGGTCATCCACATGAAGATGGCAAAGTCGGGTACGGCATTTTGCTTTTTGCAGCGATTCAATTCCTTCACGCCGGATTCGATTTGAGGTGATAAATAAATGTTTCAGTTTTGAAAGCGTCTGGGATTCGGCAATGGCAATAGCCCCTTCATCTTCGACCAGATTGCCATAAAGGCTGAGCTTTTTCAGATTGCTCATATAGGGAGACTCGGCTATCGCCTTGACTCCGTCATCGCTGATGACATTGCCATAAATATCCAGGTCGGTCAGGTACTTGAAGCCTTCTGTGTTGGCAATCGCAATAATTCCTTCGTCGCTGATATTGTTGTTAGGTAAAACCAGTTTTTTCAGCTTGCGAAGATTCTTGGATGTTGACAACGCGATGGCCCCCTTGTCCCCGATATTCTGGTTGCTCAAATCGAGAGATTTTTTATCTGGAGTCAGAAACTGCTTAATAAGGTATTCAACACTTGCCACGAGCCACCACCTCTTCACATGTTTAAAGGGAAATTTTGAGTATCATTATAGCACATTTGGTTCCAGCTTTAATCGCCAAGCATGACATATCGCATCATGAACAGGACAGCGATCAGAATCATTACGGGATGGACTTCCCCAGCCTTACCCGAAAGGATTTTCGTGAAAGGATAAGTGATAAAGCCCAGAGCCATGCCATCGGCGATGCTATAGGTCAAAGGCATGCCCGCAAATGTCAGGAACGCGGGAAGTGCTTCATCCCATTTATTCCAGTCAATCCGGGCCAGATTGGAAGCCATGAGACAACCCACAATGATCAACACCGGAGCAGTAATGGGATAGAGCGTCCTGCCCGTCTCCGGAGTGTAGCCCCCGCCGATCATTTGAGCCACAGGGGACAGGAAAAGTGCCAGCAAAAAAAGAACCGCAACCACGACGGCAGTAAGACCTGTGCGCCCCCCTTCCGCCACGCCCGTTGAGCTTTCGATGTAGCACACCACCGTTGAGGTTCCCATGGCGGCCCCTGCGGTGGTGGCCACCGCATCCGGCAGAAAGGCGCGGGTCGCGCGTGGCAGTTTTCCGTCCCTCAGGAGACCTGCTTGCTGGCTGACTCCAATAAGGGTGCCCGCCGTATCAAACAGGTCCACAAATACAAAAACCAGGATCACGGTGATCAACCCCAGTTCAAGCGCACCCAAAATATCCATTTCCATAAACGTCGGCCCCATAGCAGGCGGCAGAGAAACCAGCCCATGGTAACTCACCAGTCCGAAAGGAAGGCCCAGTATGGTCAGCAGGAACATGCCTATTAATATCGCTCCTTTAATTTTCTTCTGCAGAAGAACCGCAATCAGGATTAATCCAGAAAGGGTGAATAGCACAGGAAGGCTTTTGAGGTTTCCCAACTTTACCAGAGTTGCCGGATTCTCAACAACCAGCCCGCCCTGGACAAACCCGATGAATGCGATGAACAGCCCGATGCCTGCGGCGATTCCACTTTTCAGAAAATCAGGAATCAGGTTCAGGATATATTCACGCACCCGCATAACGGTGAGGACAATTAAAATAATGCCGGAACAGAAAACAGCCCCCAGAGCTTTTTCCCAGGGAATCCCTTGACCAATGACGACGGTATAGGTGAAGTAGAAATTGATCCCCATTCCGGGAGCCAGAGCGATGGGGTAATTGGCCCACAGCCCCATTATCAGACACCCCAAAGCGGCAGAAAGGCAGGTGGCCGTCATCACGGCCCCGAAATCCATTCCCGTCTCGGACAAGACAGCAGGCTGGACAAAAATGATATAGGACGCGGTCAGGAAAGTGGCCAGCCCCGCCCTGATTTCAGTGGGAATATCCGTCCCATTCCGGGTCAGTAGAAAAAATTGGTCAATTCGATGTTTAAGAGATTGCAATAAAATCTCCTCACGTCCAAGTCGTTTTCGGCTTCAGGATTTCAGAAACTGCTCCTCCACCAGGGCGACTTCTTCCTCTCTGGAGTTCACCCTGCCCATCACCCGTGCTTCCCGAAGCGCATTGAGCACAGACTGGAAAACCGGGCCGGGTTCCAGTCCCATTCCCACCAGATCGTCCCCCGTCAATGTGGGCACGGCCTTCCCCTGATACTGGGTAAAATAAATATTCGCATACTGGTTGAGGCGATCCGTGGAAGACAATGCAACCAAAAAAATAACCGCTTCCACAGAAAGGTTGGCAAAGGTATGGTAAATCTCCTTCGGCCCCCATTCCTTTTGGGATGTCAGCCGTTTCAAACTTTCCCGACAGCCAGTTCTATCATCTTGCAATGAGTTCTTCATTCGAGCTGGCAGGTGCAGACGATCTGCCGCTTTTAAAAACGCTTCTTCCTCCAGGGAATAAAACAGTCCCAGAAAATAGACGTACCAGTTTTCCGGTTTTTCGGGAACAATGACCCTATCCGCCCAGGGGAATACGGACTCCAGCCTTTCAAGGACCTCAAGGTCTTTGGAGGCTTTCAACATTTCCGGAGAAATAAACTGAAACAGGTCGAACCCCTGCATCCTACGTATGCAATCCATGGGGCGCTTCTCTTTGAGCAATAGCTTGATCTCGTTAAACAGACGCGTTCCGCTTAAAGAATCGACCAGGCGCTTTTTGATGGTGCTTCGCATAAACGCCTCGGCCTGCTTACCCATTGCAAAACCAAATCTCTGCTCAAACCGTATGGCCCTGAACAACCGGCAGGGGTCCTCAATAAAACTCAAACTATGCAGGACATGGATTTCCCTGCTTCTTAAGTCTCTTTCCCCGTTAAAAAAATCGATCAGGCAAAAAGCATTGGCACCGGTCAGCTTAACAGCCATGCTGTTTATGGTGAAGTCGCGCCGGAAAAGGTCAGACTTGACCGAACTTTTTTCCACCGTCGGTAAGGCACCGGGATGCTGGTAATACTCCATGCGTGCTGTGGCCACATCAATGCGATAGCCGTCGGGGAAAATAACAACAGATGTTCCGAACTTTTCGTGAGACTTAACCCTGCCGCCAAACTCTTCCGCAAGACAAGCCGCGAAAGGAATCCCCTCCCCTTCAATGACAATATCAATATCCTGATTCGGGATATTCGAAAGCAGATCCCGGACAAATCCCCCAACCGCATAAACGGATACGCCCAGACGATCGCCAATTTGAGCAATGCTCTCAAGATGCTTGAAAACATCCTTATCCAGCCGTTCCTTGATCAGGCTCTTCAGACTTTTATGGACTGCCTTCCCTTGGAATTGGACTCTTGAGGGCTCCGCCGCCATGTCATTGTGCAGAACCCGAAGCAGATCGCCCCGACTCACCACGCCGATCAACCTGTTCTCAGAATCGACAACGGGAATGAGTTTCTGCTTTTCCTCAATCACAAGAGGAATCACCGACTTGAAATAGGCATCGGGAGATGTAACTGCAAAGCGGCTTATCATCAATTCTTCGGCGCGATCCTTTGCCATGGCATGGTGAATGGCTTTTTCCACAATCTGCCGGGTGATCAGTCCTACCGGTTGTTCATCTGCCAGAACCGGGAGCGTGTTCAAATTATAATGGGTCAGCTTTTTCTCAATGGCTTCAATGGTATCGTCCACGTCCACCGAAATGGCAGGGGCATGCATGATATCCCTGATACGGCTCAAAGGTTGAACAGAGCGTTCCAGGTCAGCGAGCAGTTTTTCCTTAACCTGTGCCAGCGTGAGTTCTTTAATGGCAGCAGACGCCGCGCTTTCATGGCCGCCTCCCCCGAAACCCTGAGCCAGTTCAGCGACATTGACTTCCGGGATACTGCTACGCGCGATCAAATAGATTCTCTTGTCCAGCCGCACCAGCGCGAACACCGCACGAAGGTTTTCCATATCTACAACATTCTGGACCACATAAGCCAGATCCCGGACAAAATGATCGGAAGATGCCGTAGTGAGCGTGACCTCAACTCCGTTGATCAGGTGAGTTTCCAGGCTGGATACCAGTTTATTGAAAATATCAAGTTGTTCCGAATTCAACCTTTGCCGCATATAACTGGAAACCCGGCTCAAGTCCGCTCCTCTTTTAATCAGGTCTCCGGCGGCAATCAGATCTTCTGGAGTGGTCGAGACGGTAACTAGTGAGTGCGTATCCTGATAAATCCCCAGAACCATCAAGGTGCATTCCTCCGGTGTTAGAGACATATTCTTTTCTAACAAAATTTCATGAAGGATCGTGGTGGAGGCGCCTCTTTTTTTTATTATTCCCTGACCAGCTCTAATTTCCGGCTGTGGGCCCGAGTGGTGATCATAGATATGGACCTCCACTTGCGGGTCATCCATCAAGGGAGCAAAAACCCCGATTCTTTCCGGTGCATGGGTGTCGACAACCACCAATAGCCGGATCTGGTCTAAAGCAATATCCTTAATTCGGGTGAATTCAAGAAGAGGACTCTCCTCTTTCAAAAAATCTTCCACCAGACGTTCGGTAGACCCCGGGAGGACAAGATGAGCCTCGGGATATAGCTTTTTCGCCGCCATCATAGAGGCCAGACAATCAAAGTCCGCATTCAAATGTGTTGTGATGACTTGCATGGATTCCGCAATACGAATCTGTTTTTAAATTCAGTGCCAATACGAGTTTATCCTATTGTATCTGAATAAGGAAAGGCGATTCTTCTGGCGAAATTTGATCCTGCTATTTAGTTGGCACCCACATGAATCCGGCTGGAAAAAGGAAGGCTTTGGGGAAGAGTGCAAAGATTGTTGTCACAGGCCCTGTATAACAGTTCTCCTTTTATGGAGTGGTTTCCCGATTTGAAATTTTTGGGAACACGAAAACTGTTATGAAACTCCGCAGTGCTGACATGGCCTTTGACCAGCTTTGCCTGTGCATCATCCTGAATCAGGTGGGTTGGAGATTCCTGCCAACGCTTTTGGCTTTCGAAAATATTATCCTTAAGAATAATTTGAGTTGCCAGCAATTCATTACCATTCAGAGGTTGCAGTGAATAAATATGCCAGCCCTCCTCAATCTGCACAGACAGGTATAACTTGAAACGGTCACCCGGATAGACAGAGTCTCTGTCTGTCACGGTGCTTAATTTTATTCTGGGACCGGATGGTGGAGCACCTGGAGTTGAAAACGGAATGGGCTCCGCGAATGTAGTAACCGGAACAATCATTCCAGCCAGAATAAAAATCAGTATTCTGATCATGGCAAAGGGAGAAGGAGCTATCGGTTCAACTTAGCTTCGGTTCGGGTAGAGGCAAGATATTTTTCTATAACATCGACAAACTTTTCTTCAGACACTGCGCCTGAAAACATTTCGCCGGAAACGGTTCTGGTTTCCGGATCGTAGGCTCCCAAAATAAAAGTCGGGGTTCCCTGAATTCCCAGATCAACTCCATCACGGATATCATTTTGCACCCGCTCTGCATATTTTTCGTTTCGCCAGCAAAACTCGAAATCCCGCATATTTTCGACCCCGGCAAGCTTGGCCATCTCTATAACTTCCTTATCGCTTGCAGCGTTGGAAATATTTTTATAGAAAAGATCCTGGAGCTCCCAGAATTTATTTTGATCTCTGGCGCATTCAACAGCCTGAGCTAACCCCTGAGCTTCTTTATGAAAGGGTAGTGGGAAATGGCGGTAGCCAAACTGAACTTCATTTGAGTAGCGTTTTCTAAGCTTTAGCAAAGTGCCTTGCACCCGCTTACAAAACGGACATTGAAAATCTGAATATTCCAATACAAAAACCCGCCGGGTTGAAGGAACTTTTTCCTCCGTCCACACCATGGCTGTGCCAAGCCCTGCCACCAAATGAAAATCATTGGGGGGTGTTAAGTAAACCTTGACCCAGCCCTGCTGCACAGCATGCTGGTATTGTTGTTCGATATGAACCTGTCGGAAACTTTTTTCCAGATAGTCGCGAATTTCGGCACTTACCTGAGAAAGGTTTCCGATCTCTTTAATGCCCGAATTGCTCTCATAAAACTGTTTGATTTCCGCTTGCGTCACCTCGGGAACCTTTTTCGCAACCAGGTCCGGATGCTTTTCTGCGAGCTTCTCGAGAATTTTTTCCTTCAAGGCGCGGGTATGCATTTCATGCAACTGCATGAGAGTTTCCTGAATACGGATATGTTTGAGATCATCCAGATAAACGGGTTTCCCATCCACTTCCGCAGCTATCGGATTATTAGAGTAAACAGGATTTTTGATTGCGCCCGCAAACACCTCAACAGCTCCAACAACAAAAAGCAAAAAGGAAACTGCCATTATTTTCTTAATCATTAATTTCCCTGAAAAGCGAACACACATATGAACTTTATGAAAGAAAGGAAAAGCCCTTATCGAAGAGTCGTGGACAATTTTCATAACACGGAAACTGGCCGTATAGCATTATTATCCCTCAATCCCACTTGGAAACGCAATCCATTGTTTGCCTTTAGATTTGCCGTAAAAAACGCTCTCCCCACCCTTGGCGCAACCTTCGGCCAAGGGATGAAAGTGGGTTATGGGAGTCTGCTTAATTTTTTGCCAGACTATTCGGGATTAAGAAACTTATGAACATTATCAGCCAATTGCAAGAAGGCTTTGGCGGCTACAGAATCCGGACGGGACAAAACTACAGGTTCCCCGCTATCGGAATTGGCGACAATCTCTCCATCCAGAGGAATACTGCCGAGATAGGGCAATACCAGTTCTTCTGCCAGTTTTTTCCCGCCGCCCTTTTTAAATACATCGATATCTTCATTACAATGCGGGCAGGACATCGTGCTCATATTTTCAATCACCCCGATGATGGGGACATTGCTGTCACGGGCAAATGAGATCATTTTCCGGGCATCCAGAATTGCCAGATCCTGTGGGGTTGTGACCACAACACAGCCATCAACCTCACCGATAAAGTCGATGATGGTGATTTGCTCATTTCCGGTACCGGGGGGAAGATCAAACAGGAGATAATCCAGCGGGCCCCAGTTTATATTTCCCAGCAACTCAATAATAAAGTCATACTTAACGGCGTCCCGCCAGGCAATATGCATATTGGGATCTTCAATGAGAAATCCCAACGAAGCTACCTTCAGGCCGTTCTTGGTTTCATAAGGATCAATGCCGACGTCCGTGGCTTTCAAGCGAACATCTTCAGCCTTCAATAATTTCGGGATGTTGGGGCCGTGAAGGTCGGCATCTGCCAGCCCTACCGCAAAACCTTTTTCTGCCAGGGCAATAGCCAGGTTGGTAGTTACGGTGCTTTTGCCGACCCCGCCTTTGTTACTACCGACAATAATCTTGTGCTTGATTTCATTCATCCGCTTGTTGACAAGCCAGCGGTTGTGCTCATTTTTGTCGGCTTTGCAGTCGGTCTCATTATTAAACTCACACATTTCACAAGTGTGAAGGAGCCGACATTCTCCTGTAACTACCATCTAAACCTCCTGAAAAAAAAACATAATGGGGCCGCGCATTCTTTGCTTCTGACGAGCCCCCAAGGGAAATTAAACTGAATAACAGAGGTTATGGAACTCGCATTCCGATGTCAAGTGAAATTGGGCCAAATCCAACAATACCTACCAAGTATCTCCATTTTTTCTGAAACTATTTTGCTTTTATTAAATCTAAGAACGGAGCACCCTCTTGAATCATCAAGGAAAAACCAACAATTTTATAAGGAACTCAGAAAAATGAAAAATCTTTACTCGAAACTGATCATGTTGTTTGTCGTCCTTTTGATCACCGGAGCAACCAGCGCTTTCGCCGGTAACGCCGTGACAATCACCGCTCCTCCCGAAGGCGCCATGGTTACAAGCCCCGTCAAAGTTTGCATGGCCACAGAAGGGGTTGAAGTGCAACCGGCCAAACAAGGGGTTCACGAAGGCAAAGGCCATCATCACATTATCGTTGATGTGGAACTGCCTAAAGACCTGAGTAAGCCGATCGGGAAAGACGCCAATCACATCCATATGGGAGATGGTTCCACCTGTAAGGAAATCACACTCTCAGCTGGCAAGCACACCATTCACACTCTGTTTGCCAAGGGCAACCACGTTCCTTACGATCCGGCTTTGACTGCGACGGTGACGATTAACGTTAAATAGAAGACCTTAAAAATAGTCCGGGTCGGCTACAAGCTGGCCCGGATTTCCACAGACCGCATGCCATCGATTATCCTTCCTTATCATTTCCTTTAAATTCAGTTGTAATCACGGCACTCAATTTATAGAATGGGTTCATCACGAAAATAATATTCCCCTTTAATAAGAGCAACCTGCTTCCATAAGGCGTAAATTATAAAGTATGCGAAACCGTTTATTTCTATCTGCACTGCATTGCTTCATCATCGGCTTGATGATCGTTTCAGGATCAGCAAGCGCTTATGAAGTCAATAAAAACGCAGTGGCCCTGCTCATCGCAAAAGATAAAGCCGGAAAGACTGTTGGAACCGGGTCAGGATTTGTCGCTCGCCCAGAAGGAACCCTGGTCACCAATTATCACGTTCTGGTCGATGCCCATAGCATTGACGTGCGTTTCCCCGATGGTTCACAATCCGAAGTGGCAGGAGTGTTCAAGGTCGACCGAGTCCGGGATTTTGCCATCCTAAAGTTAAAAAAAGGATTTTATTCCACCCTGGAAATCGGTGACTCCTCCTCTCTGCAGCCTTATGATTACACCAGTGCTTTGGGGTATCTTTCCGATCAGGTCTCTGAGGATAATGGCCAAATCGTGCAGACTTATGGATTTGTTCTCGGAGTTCATCCTCAGGCCAATCCCAACATACCTTTTATTTATACAACCTCCGCATTCGGTCCGGGTTTCAGTGGCGGGCCGGTGGTCAACAAGTCCAATCAGGTTATAGGGCTGGCCACGGTAGAGGGGCGATCCATCAACCTTGCGCTTCCCATAAATCCTGTTAAAGAGTTTTTGGACTCCACTACTAAAGCTGCTTTTTCATTGCAGCAGCTTTTGGATGAAGACCAAACTTCTCTGGAAGCCATGTATTATCGGGGAAATTATTTTCTGTATGGCTTGGGCGACCCAGAAAAAGCCATCGCTGAGTTTGAAAAAATACTGGCAAAGAATCCAAACTACATCCTCGCCCATTACGATCTAGCCGTTGCCTACCGCGATCAGGGGATGCTCGACAAAGCCATCGCCCAGTATGAAAAAACGCTGGAGTTGAATCCGAATTTTCCCGAAGCCTTGTCGAATCTTGGCGGATATTATTTTCGTTCGGGAAAACTCGACAAAGCGGTGAAACTATTTAAAAAGGCCGTCCAGACTTATCCGAATTTCATTCAGGCCCTGTCAAATTTAGGTACAGCACTGAACAAGCAGGGGCGACCTGAAGAAGCTGTCACGCATTTGAAAAAAGCCCTGGTTCTAGACCCGGAGTTTGGCATTGCGAATTTTAACCTGGGCAATGCCCTGTTCGCGCTCAATCGTCTAGATGAAGCGCAAGAAGTGTTCGAGCTTTCCCAGGAACAGGGTATCGATTTTCTCTCCATGCATTGGAAGCTTTATGAAATCCACAAAAAAAATAAGAAGTTCCAGAACGCAGAAAAAGAACTAAAAACAATTCTGGAAATCGACCCCCTCAACGAAGACGCCAAGAAAAAACTCTCCGAACTCCCCATAACCCACTAACTCCCGCTACAAATCCTCGATCGTCTTCACCACAACAGAGAAAATAGTGAGCATGCTCTCGATGGAGCACTTATCCAGCGTGTCTTCGAGTGTGTGCCAGTAAGGATAATCGAAATCAATCAGCACCGTTGAGGGAATGCCCATACGATGGAAAGGATAATGGTCATCGTAAATCGTGTATTTCATTTTCTCGCTCAGCGCCACCACGCCCTGCTCCTTGGCAACACTATAAATTTTATCGAGAAAACTCGCACTGCCCTTGAGGGAATGATCCTCTTTAAAGATCTGCAAATCCTTATCGCCGATCATATCAATGACCAACACCCAGTAAGGCCATTCGGATTTTTCTTTCTCAAGCAACTGCTGGGCGTAGTAGGTCGACCCCAACAGCTTCAATCCTGCATCCTTGCCGCCAAAATCCTCGCCATCAAAAAATACCAGGTGAACTGGCCGGGCCGCAGGATGCTGACTGAGGTATTGGGCCAGTCCCAGCAGAACGGCGGTACCCGAACCGCCATCGTTAGCGCCCAATATAGGTGCTGACCAATTTGCCGGATCCGGGTCTTCATCGGCAAAAGGCCGGGTATCGAAATGCGCTCCAATCAAAATCGGGGTGCCTCCTTGAGTACCTTCAAACCTAAGTTCCAAATTGACCATGGGTTCCGTGGTCGACGTGGAGGTGCGGACTAAAAAAGGCTGTTCCAGCACTTGATCCGCATATTTTTCACCGACTTTACGGATCAAACGCAGTGTCTCACGGTAGCCTTCACTGCCGGGGTTGCGCGGACCAAAGGAGCAAAGAGTTTCCAGATAGTTCCAGATGACTTTGGAGTATTTTTCCGAATCGAGCGTGTTACCAAAACCAGGTAGGCTCCAGAAAAGCACCAGACTTGCAACCGCTACTAAATTTCGAACCTGTCTTAATATTTTCATCGAGATAACTCTTTCAAGGTTTTAACTGTCCTACACCAACTCGGCGATTTTCCCGCCAATCAAAATAATCTTTCAATATGAGAGCGTGGTCAAAGGCGAACTGTTCGGGGAGAGTGTTTTGTGTAAAAAGCTCGACTTTTCGGGCATCTGAACCTGCTTGAGCCTTTCCGGTGGCTCGGGCGACAAAAACAGTGGAGATGGTATGTTGCCGGGAGTCACGACTGGGATCGGAATAGGTATGAAATTGTCCCAACAGCTCCACCGCCAGCCCGGTTTCTTCCAGGGCTTCCCGGCAGGCGGCAGATTCCAGGGATTCACCATAATCGACGAACCTCCGGGCAATGCCCAGCCATGCGGGGGATTCCTTCGCTCTATCAGGACAATTCCGCCATCCTGCTCAATGATGATATCTACCGTGGGAACGGGGTTACTCATATCAAAATACCATATCAGGACAGAACCTGCATCCATCCACCCAAAACCCTCTCAGGCGAAAAACATGACTTTACCTGCAAAAACAAACAATTTAGCCCCTCAAACTCAAAAAGTTCGAAAATCCGTTTATTTTAAAGGGCTACAGGATAAAAAAACCTCATTTTTTGCACAATCCGGCTAAAGTATCTCCAACCGATTCCGATAATTATAACAGAAGATCAGGTTTCACCTTGGAGGGTTGGAAAAAGATCTTTACTCCTCAAGGGTAAAAAGTTAACCTGTAGATGCTAAACTCATTCTTTTAAGGGCTGGTACAATGGAAATCCCAGGCGATAGCATTAGAGTTAATAAGAATAGAACGGTTCAAGACCGGGCTAAGGTAGGGGATAAAAAGGCTGTCACCCAGAGTGGCGGCGGTGCTTCTTCAACCAGTGGTAGCGAGCAGATTGCCATTTCTTCCAAAGCCAAAGATATTCAAAAAGCGACAGAAGTGGCCAACGCGGCTCCGGATATTCGTACTGAAAAAGTGGCTCAGATTAAAGCCAAAATCGAAGGTGGCAATTATCGCGTGTCCAGTGAGCAACTCGCTGAGAAAGTCCTTGAAAATATCATCACTGAGTCCAAGTTTCTCGGCTAATTTCTCACCCCTACCCTGATTTTTCCCGCAAAAATGCAGTTCTTCTGCCTATTTCAACCTGAGTTGGATACAAAACCCACATCCAAAAAAAGATAGCGCGTTAAGGCAGAACTAATTATTTGTGCTGGGTGGATGCTATACGGGGGGCTTGCAAAAACTCTTCGAGTTGGGCAACCAGGGTGCTGACCTCCATGCCATGCATCAAGGCACCGTTTTCCAAGGTATCAAACTTCACAGCGAAGCAACTGCCACAGGACATCTGTTTTTCACTGAAAAACTTGATGGCTTCAGGGTAGGCACTAAGAATCTCGTTGATCGTGGTATTTTTATCGACAATCATAATAGATTATTCAAATCCTCTTGCCCCTTTAACAAGGTTATGCTAGCATCTAGCCATCTTCAAGACAATCTATTTCGGAGAATTTGATGTCCCTAAAATGTGAAGTTTGTGATAAAAAACCCCAATTTGGCAACAATGTCAGTCACGCGAATAATAAAACTCGCCGACAATGGAAACCAAATATAAAGAAGTTGCGTGTGGTGATGAAGGGTTCTGTAAAGACCATGAAAATCTGTACTCGTTGCATCAAGTCAGGAAAAATAACTAAAGCCATCAAGTAACGCTTAGTTCCCGTTCTCCTTGTGTCCCCAGCTTTTCACCCAAGGCCTCCAGTCTGCTTTTTATCGGCGAGTTTTTGTTGAAATCTTTGATCCGCTCCAGGTAAATCACACCATCGACCTGACGTATTTTTTCAAGAATTTGATTAAGGTGTTCAACATCCTGAATCTCTATGGACAGGTCGAAGTAAGCTCTTTTGTTTGATCCCTGCTGGACGTTGGCGCGGGTAATATTGATCCCGCATTCCGCGAAAGCCTGACTGATGATAGCCATAATTCCGGGCTTGTCTCCCGCAACAATCGCAATATGTGCCTGGTAAATGGTTTTCATGCCTGTGTCCCATTCAACGCCCACCAGCCTATCCGGATCATTGATAACATTGCCGACACTCGGGCAGTCAATATGATGTACCGTGACCCCCCTGCCCCTCGTGATATATCCGATGATCGGCTCCCCTGGAAGAGGATGGCAACATTTACCAATGCGGATGAAAATATTTTCATTGAAACACTGAACCTTGATAGCGTTACGCGAGGATTCTGGCTGCTGGCTTTCCTTAAGCTTGATGAGTGTCTTGGCACGAGACTCTTTGCCCTCCAGCTTTTCTCTTGGGATCAGTTTTTCGATGACATGATGGGTCGACAGCTTTCCAATTCCAATTCCCGTCAACAGACTGTCGGTGGAATTAAAACCGCAGGCCTGGGCGGCTTCTTCGAAGGCCTCGCCATCCATTTCTACTGCCGGGTCCAGACCATATTCGCTTATTTCTTTTTGCAGAAGCTCTTTCCCTAGGCTCAAACTTCTTGAGCGTTCTTCGTTGTTTATGTAGTTGGATATCCGACTGCGCGCCTTAGAGGTTTTCACAAAAGCCAGCCAGTCACGGCTGGGGGATGCCTCCTCCGCTGTGACGATTTCCACCCGGTCTCCATCACGTAATTTATACCGCAGAGGAACCACCTTTCCATTCGCCTTCGCGGACTGGCAGTGGCATCCTACGTCGGTATGAACCTCGAACGCGAAGTCAACCGGAGTAGCACCCTGCGGCAGGGCAATCACATCCCCTCCTGGGGTGAATACATAAACCTCATCCGGAAACAAGTTCACCTTGAAGGCGTTGAGAAATTCTTTCGGGTTTTTTAAGTCCTTCTGATTCTCAAGAAGGTGCCGGACCCATAACAACTGTTGGTTCATCGGCTTTTCATCACCTTCAGTTTTTTCTTTATAGCGCCAGTGGGACGCGATCCCTCCTTGACAGACCTTATGCATTTCCTCGGAGCGAATCTGCACCTCCACCCTTTCTCCCCTCGGACCGATCACCGTGGTGTGGAGAGACTGGTACATATTGGGCTTGGGCATTGCAATATAGTCTTTAAACTTCCCCGGTATTGGTTTCCAAAGAGAATGCACTAGCCCTAAAACGGAATAACAGTCGCGCAACGATTCGACCAAAACCCGTACGCCAACCAGATCATAAACATCTTCAAAACTTATATTCTGATCCATCATCTTTTTATAGATACTGAAAAATTGTTTGGGCCGCCCCTCAACCTTCCCTGTAATTTCCGCTTCTTCCAACTCCTTCACCAATCGGGAGGTGACTTTTCCCACATACTGGTCGCGATAGTCCTTACCCTTTGCCACTTTTTCCTCAATCGTGCGAAACTCTTCCGGATAAAGATAACGGAACGAACCGTTCTCCAACTCGGTTTTTAACCATCCGATACCGAGACGATCGGCAATGGGCGCGTATATTTCCAGAGTCTCCCGTGCAATTCTTCTTTGTCTTTCTTCTGAAAGGGAACCTAGAGTCTGCATATTGTGGGCTCGGTCGGCAAGCTTGATCAAAACCACCCGGATATCATGGGCCATGGCGAAGATCATCTTGCGGTAGTTTTCCGCCTGGCTTTCTTCATGACTGGAAAAATGGATTTTGCTGATCTTGGTCACCCCATCCACAAGTTGGAAAACTTCTTCCCCAAACAATTCCAGGATTTCTTCAGGAGTAGAGAGGGTATCCTCTATGGTATCGTGCAACAGGCCGGCGGCTACGGTGGTCGCATCCAGCTTTAGCTTCACCAGATTATGGGCCACTTCAATGGGATGCGAAATATAGGCCTCTCCGGATCTTCGGCTCTGCCCCCGGTGGGCTTTGGCGGAATAAATATAGGCGTTCAGAATGATGTCGACATCAGCATCAGGCATGTACTCCAATAGCGCGTCTGTCAGATCCTGAACTTTCATAGCAGGAATGAAACCTCCATTATTTTTCCACCTGACCCGAGGTCATAAAAAGAGTCGATGGAAAAGGATAAACCTTTGAGTTAAGGATACTTCTACAAAAATTTTCTGTCAACGCTCAATCACGACAGAACCACTTGCTCCCACGCAACTTGCACGTTAATATTGGGCCATGAAACACACACCTTCCTTGGACGATCCCATACAGTTTATAAAGGGGGTCGGCCCCAGAAAAGCGATTCTTCTTGAAAAACTGCGCCTAACTAGCATTGAAGACTGCCTTTATTTCCTGCCTTTCCGGTTTGAAGACCGAACCCAGTTCAAAAAAATCTCCCAGGCTGTTCCCGGTGAATACGTCACCCTCACCGGAGAAGTCCTGAATGCCGGAACGATGTTCATGGGACGCCGGAAAAGGGTATTTGAAGTCATCGTTCAGGATGAGACAGGGGTCGTCCGAGCCAAATGGTTCCGGTTTAACGAAACCTATATGAAAGAAAAGTTTAAAACGGGGCAAAAAATCATTCTTTCAGGAAAACCCACACTCAACAAACGGTCAGGACTGGAGATCATCCACCCGGATACCGAGCAGGTATCAGGAGAAAATGTCAGTTCTCTTGAGATCGGCAAGATTGTTCCGGTTTACCATGTCACCGATGGTCTGCATCTCAAGTCCATGCGAACCATTATTAAAAATGTTCTCGATAAATACCTGTCCCTGATCGAAGAGTTTCTTCCCGATGATCTGGTCCAGCGTTACAATTTCCCTCCCCGGTCAGAGGCCCTTGCACAGTCCCATTTTCCACCACAAGGCTCTTCCTTAAAAGAGTTGGATGCCTTTCAGACCCCGGCACAACAACGGCTGGTCTTTGAGGAACTGTTTCTCATCCAGTTGGCCCTGGCCTGTAGAAAAAACCATGTGGGAAAAGAGCTCACAGGAACCTCCTTTAAAACCCGCGGAGAACTCATCAAGAAGTTTGTGAAGCTTTTGCCTTTCACGTTAACGGGAGCACAGAAAAGGGTTCTCGGTGAAATTATGGAAGACCTGGAAAAAGAGAAACCCATGAATCGACTGATTCAGGGAGATGTTGGAAGCGGCAAAACCATCGTCGCCCTCACCGCCCTGTTGACCGCGGTGGATAACGGAGCGCAATCTGCGTTAATGGTTCCGACAGAAATTCTCGCCGAACAACATTATTTAAATATCCTCCCGTTTTGTGAAAAACTGGGCATCGAACTCCGCCTGGTAACCAGCGCGCTCAAGGGCAAAGAACGGAAAATCCACTTTGAAGACATAAAGACCGGGAAAACACATATCATTGTTGGAACCCACTCCCTGATTCAAAAAGATATCCAATTTAAAAAGCTCGGGTTGGCAGTGATTGACGAACAACATCGGTTCGGAGTCATGCAAAGAGAAGCCATCGGCAAAAAAGGCGACCATCCGCACCTTCTCATAATGACTGCCACACCCATACCAAGATCCCTCGCGCTCACCCTTTACGGGGATATGGATGTGTCGCTTTTAGATGAGTTTCCACCAGGGCGACAGAAAATTGCCACCGACCTGTTTTATGAGAACCGGCGGGAAAAAGCCTACAGCATAATGGAAGAACAGTTGCAGCAAGGCCGACAGGCTTTTGTGGTCTGTCCTTTAATCGAAGAATCGGAGGTCATGGATCTTAAAGCTGCTGTTACGGTTTTTGATTTTATTCAGAAATGCTTTCCCGATTTCACCGCTTGCCTGATACATGGAAAACTTAAAAAAGAGGAACGCCAGAGCATCATGTCCCGGTTCCTCAAAAAAGAAATTCAGGTTCTGGTTTCCACAACCGTCATTGAGGTGGGCATCGACGTTCCCAATGCCACTGTCATGATTATTGAACACGCCGAGAGATTCGGCCTGGCCCAACTTCACCAGTTGCGTGGACGTGTGGGTCGGGGAAACCATGCCTCCCATTGTCTGCTGATGGCCTACCATCCGGTGTCCGAGGAAGGACAGGCCCGGATGAAAGCCATGCAAAACTCCGGTGATGGATTCGTCATCGCCGAAGAGGATTTAAAAATCCGCGGTCCCGGAGATTTTATGGGCACCCGGCAATCGGGGATGCCTCTTTTAAAAATTGCTAACCTGCTCCGCGATATCCGGGTGCTGGAGACAGCTCGTAAAGAAGCCTTCCATCTCATTGACCAGGACCCCGGCATCACAGACCCTAAGCACCAGTCGTTAAACAAGGCCCTGCAACGGTTCTTGGGTAACTATATGGAGTTGATGGAAGTCATTTAAGAGCCCTCCACAAATCAACACATAATCCACAAATCATTAATTTTAATACTATTAACTCATAATCCCGCAAGCTTTACACTTCTCTCATACCCACTATCCGCTAAGGTCGACAGCCTCACCTCCGCAACAGCACAAACCTGCTTGCAAAGTTGATATGAAGATAGTCTCGACATTATTTTTGCCAGTGTAATGATAGTGTTTTCAAGTCATCGCTGTAAAAAATAGCCATTTCTTTCTTCCCTAAGTGTTCGGGTCCGTGAGGTTGGGTTGGTTTAGGGAGAGGGCTAAGAATTTCATTGGTGTCTTGTATTTAAGTGCCCGCTGCCCGATGACATTATTGTAGGAAAACAGGTAGTGTTGCAATATTTTTTTTAAATCTTGAGATGATTTAAACCTTGTTGACCTTAATATTGAAGCAATGCGACCGTTGAACCTTTCTACCATCCCGTTTGTCTGTGGAGAACGAGGTTTTGTAAGACGATGCTCAATATTATTTTGAGCACAAACATGGTCAAAAATATGATTCCCTGTAGGTGGTCTCATGCCAGAGCGGCAGAAACGATCTGTAAACTCTTTGCCATTATCTGTAAGTAGTTTGGTGATTTTACCTGGAAAATCCTCCACCACATCCATCAGAAAGGTTTCAGCACTTTTAGCCGATTTATCAGGGAAAATATCTAGATAAACCCAACGCGATGCCCTGTCTATAGCTACAAACAAATATTTACGATTCTCCTCATCTGGCATTTTAGGAAGATATTTAACGTCGACATGAATATATCCCGGCTCATAATCCTTGAATGTCTTTTTATTTTTAGCATCCCCATTGTCCTTAACAGGCATCAGGACATTCAAGTCATTAACATTGTGGCGTTTCAGACAACGTAATAAAGCCGAACGAGAAAGTGTTGGTAGAATGGATTTACGGCAAAGAATTAGCAGGTCATCCAGAGTAAGCAAAAAGGTGGTTCGTAAATCAACAACCAGAGCTTCTTGCCAATCGAGTAATGATGAGTTGATATTGTGCGGGCGCGATGATGCATCCTGTCCATCTTCACGGTTCTTCCAACGTTTTACGGTTTTGTAAGTCAAACCCATTTCACGCTGTAATTGGGCTGTTGGTCGGTGACGATTTTCATAAATGTAACGACGCTGAGCTGGGGTTACTGTGGCATTGGCATGAAGTCTTATCTGCATATTAATTGCTCCTTCAAATAGGTTGCAGCATCGTACAATCTAGATGCTCGTAGGTCAACCCAACCTGGCGGTGCCAAACACGTACTCAAGAGGAAGGTTTGCAACCTTTCTTATTTTTGGCAGACCGCGCTCGTATTTTTCAATCGCCTTGGAGTATTCCTTCAAGCTTATATGATAATCCCCCATTTTTTTAAGAATGACGCCCTGTGCCCTGTTATCCTCTACTTTTTTTGCTAGCTCAAAGGCTCCATCCAGACATTCAATTGCTTTTTTATGTTTGCCGGTTTGCATATAGACTTGGGATAAATTTTCTAAAATACCCATTTCCTTTGCCTTGAGATTACTCTGATGGGCCAGGGTTTTAGCTTCTTTCAAATAGGTGGCGGCAGACTGATATTTCTTGGTCGTGGTGCATAAACTCCCCAAGTCATCAAGAATCTGAACTTGAAACGTCTTGTTGCCGGATTTTTGCGCCTTTTCCAATGACAGTTTAAAGTTCAGTTCCGCTCGTTCAAACTCCTTTGCTTTAAAGCAGGCTTGTGCCAGCATATTTAGTACTTCCATTTCCTTGCTGGCTTTTCCTTCCAAACGAACGACCTCAAGAACCCTGGTGAAACATTCAATGGCTCTTTCAAATTTCTCGGTACTGAGACAACATTGTCCCAATAAATCCAGCGAGTGTTTTTCATCGGCAAGATGACCGAGTTTGCTGGAAAGGGCTTGAGCCTCTTCAAGATATTCAATGGCTTTATTATAATGGCCTAATGAGTGCAGTTGCATCCCAAGGGATAGGAGGTTGTTCTTTTCAGATTCGACATTCTCCGATTCCCGGGAAGCTGTCAGAGCCGACTCATTCCATTCGATGCATTCCTCAGGAGTCTGTCGCATGGGCATTAAAACTCGAGCCTCCTTACAAAAATCACCACAAAGTTTAGCAATTTTGGCGTCTTCTGAGCTTTTCTGGGTGGACCATTTTTGCGCGGCCTGAATATTAAACCAATCCAGATCAAACAAATTCAGGGCACTCTCCAAAGCATCCTCATCATTCTCATAAAGTTCATTGGCTTCCTTCAGGAGTCCAAAATAATAAAAAGCCAGATTTCGATGAGTGAGAATTTTTTCTGATGCCCTGACTTCAGCCTTAATGAGTTTATGAATTAATTCGTGGAAAAAATATCTTTTGTTGCGGGTATCGTGCTCCACCAGCTTCAGAGCCACAAGCCGTCTAAGATGATCCCCATCCCTGTCTCCAGCGATACTGGCTGCGGCTTTCTCATCAAAGGGGCCGGAAAACAATGCCAGCTTTCGGAATACAGTGGCTGTTTCCTTTCTCATGTCTCTAAAAATAATACTAAAAATAGGTTCAACATTTCGATCGATGACCTCCTTTTTATCTTTATCTCCGGCCAGTTCAAAATCGCCTTCGGGCTTCAACAGCAGTTTTTCTTCACGGAGCGCACGGATCAACATTTCCGCAGGCAGATCGGGGTCCTCTCTTAAATATGAACCCGCAAGAGATATTGCCAACGGGGAATATCCGCACAAATCATTAATCTCGGATGCCGAACGCTTTGCATTCGGGGCCAGGAGAAAAAGAAGGAGTTCTGCCTCATCCGGGAAAAATTCTTTAACGTGTTTGGTAAAAGACCCGGGGAACGAAACTTTAGTGGCAGAGGTAAAGATCATCAAACTTGACTTTCCAGGTAAAAGACGTTTGATCTGGCCTGTGTTGGATACATTTTCAATCAGCATCAGAATCTTCTTACCCTTTAACACCATTCCATAGCGCTGTGTCAGTTCGGCGGGATCACTGGGGATGGGCTCTTTAGGGGCAAATGCGCGCAGGACATGGCCCATTGCCTTGTTGACCGACAAAGGCTTATCCCCCACTCCCATTAAATCGATATAAAACTGGGCATCTGGGTATTTCGGTTCTAACTGGTGAGCTAACTCGATAGACAGGGAAGTCTTTCCGGTGCCTTTTCCCCCATACAGGCAGATCGGACCACCGCCATCCCAATTTCTTCCCGTGACTTCCAGGATAATATCTTTCCGGCCAAAAAATGCGGTAACTTTATTTGGGAGCTGGTTTAAAGACAATGCCGGAAAGTTGCGGGCATTGATCATTGATAACTGATTGAGTAAGCTACCGCTGGTACTGCTGGATGAAGAAGGAGAACTAGAGGCAAGTTTGGCTTGGGCAGGAAAACCCTCATTGGATTTTCCACCTGAGTCCATTTTGTCATTAGATTTAGGTTTTCCAAAAATAACAATCAAACCTAAAATGACCAACAACAGAATAATTATGACTATAGAAAAATCCATGGATCCCCGAAATTCCCACTCATTGCCTATTGGAGATTAAATTCCCGATAATGCTGCACACTGTCACTTTTGTTCGATGGCTAGCTTATTTCATCATTGTACTATGTGACGTACAGCATTATGCCATTTCCGCATGAAATTTCAATGATTTGTATCAAAACTTGGCTCTATCCCTGCTTCAAGGAATTGAAGAAAGACATAAATCGACAGCATTGCTCATTGAATTTAACTGACAAACCGTTAATAACAAATGAAGCCGAGTAAACAACTTGACTTGTCACTTGGAATTGGTTATATTTTTTCTATTAAACTCTTTAAGGTAGTCCTGTGAGGCTATCAAGGGAAAAACCAATGTTTGTCTTAAAAAATATCCTACTTACCTCCTGCTTCGGCTTTATTTAGCCTTTGGGAGGTTTTTTTTTGCCTGTTTTTCACTTATGAGCTCAACACTTCTAAATACAGCAGACATTTCCCGCGCGGTCAGCCGCATATCCCATGAAATCTTGGAGCGCAATCATGGTGCTGAGAATATAGCCCTGGTGGGAATTCGAACCCGTGGTGTTACTCTGTCTCAGAGGCTGAAAGCAAAAATAGAGGAAATAGAAAATGTGATGGTAGACCATGGAGTCTTGGACATCACGCTTTACAGGGATGATCTTGCAGCAGGCATTCAAAAACCGGAATTGAAAAAAACTGACATTTCCTTTGGGCTGGAAGGCAAGCACATTATTCTCTGTGATGATGTTTTGTTTACCGGAAGAACCATTCGAGCGGCCATTGATGCTCTCATGGATTTCGGACGTCCTTCTTCCGTCCAATTAGCGGTGTTGATAGACCGAGGCCACCGAGAATTGCCGATCCGGCCGGATTATGTAGGCAAAAATATTCCTACAGCCAAATCCAAACGCGTTCAGGTTTTGTTTGACGAGGAGGATGGTGAAGACAAGGTGATTATTCAGGAGCAGCCCAACTGATGCTTCTTTCGACTAAAAGTATATTGAGCACGAAAGAATTAACGAAGTTGGATATCCAGCAAATTCTGGATACTGCCGAGTCCTTTAAAGAAATTTCTACCCGAGCCATTAAAAAGGTTCCCACCCTTCGTGGCAAAACCATCATCAATCTGTTTTTTGAGCCCAGCACTCGAACCAGGACATCCTTCGAGATAGCCGGGAAACGTTTGAGCGCGGATGTGATAAATATATCCGGCTCTACGAGCAGTACCGTGAAAGGGGAGAACTTGATTGACACGGCGCGGAATCTGGAGGCGATGAATCCAGATATACTGGTGGTTCGGCATCAGTGTTCAGGAGCTCCCGCACTGTTATCGCAATTTGTGAACAGTCCGATCATCAACGCTGGCGATGGGTCGCATGAACACCCCAGCCAGGCATTGCTCGACCTTTTGACCATTCGCTCTCATAGGGGAGATCTAGAGGGCCTCAAAGTTGCGATTGTTGGCGACATCAGTCATAGCCGGGTGGCCCGCTCCAACATTAAGGCTATGCAAACCATGGGTATGAAAGTCCGCGTTGTTGGCCCTCCGCCACTCATTCCTGTTGGTCTGGAGCGTCTGGGTGTGGAGGTGAGCCATAATCTTATTGAAGCTATTAAGGATGTGGATGTGGTCATGATTCTTCGTATCCAGTTGGAACGGCAAAACCAGGGACTCCTATCAAGTCTGCGGGAATACTCAAACTATTTCTGCCTGACTTCAGAAGCTCTGGCTAAAGCACGTGATGATGTTCTCATCATCCATCCTGGGCCGGTCAATAGAGGGGTCGAAATTGCCCTGGATGTGATGGAAGGTCCCCGCTCTTTAATATTGAATCAAGTCACTAATGGGGTTGCTATCAGGATGGCTCTTTTTTATTTATTACTGGGGGAGAATAATGCAAACCCTAATTAAAAATGGCCGGGTTATTGATCCTGCAAACCAGATCGACGGTTTCTTTGATATTCTGATCAACAATAGAAAAATTGAAGTCGTTGCGCCTCAGGGAAAAATTCCTGCAGGTAAAATAAAAGAAATCATAGATGCAAAAGGTTGTGTCGTCGCTCCCGGTTTCTGTGACATGCACGTGCACTTCAGGGAACCGGGCCATGAATATAAAGAGACCATTGAAACCGGCAGTGCCTCGGCGGCGGCTGGAGGGTTTTCCACGGTTGCGGTTATGCCTAACACATCACCTGTCAACGATAACCGCTCGGTTACAGAGTTGATCCTCTCCCAGGCCAAAAAAACAGCCTTGGTCAATATCTTTCCCATTGGAGCGATCACCAAAGGCCTGAAGGGCGAAACCTTGTCAGATATGGGCGAGTTAAAAGAATCCGGGTGCATCGGTTATTCTGATGATGGCAGGCCTGTCATGGATAGTGAACTGATGCGGAGGGCATTGGAATACAGCCGAATGTTTGACTTGCCCTGCATACAACACAGCGAAGTCCTGGATTTGACACGCGGGGGTTGTATGAATGAAGGTATTGTCTCTACAGAGTTGGGATTGAAAGGAATGCCTGTTGAAGCAGAAGATATTATGGTATTTCGCGATATTTGCTTGCTCGAAAAAACAGGTGGGCGACTTCATGTGGCGCATATAAGCAGTGGCGGAGCGGTCGAGTTGGTTCGCCAAGCCAAGGCCAAAGGTCTTCCGGTTACTTGCGAAGTGGCTCCGCATCATTTTACTCTCACGGAAGAAGCCTGCCGCAATTATGACACCAACGCAAAAATGAGCCCTCCGCTGAGAACCGATGAGGATATAGACCTGATTAAGGATGGCTTGAAAGATGGCACAATAGATATGATTGCGACCGATCACGCTCCCCATGATCTCGCCGACAAACAGGTGGAGTTCAGCAATGCCTGTTTTGGAATCGTTGGCCTGGAGACCGCCCTTCCCCTGACCCTTAAACTGGTCGATGAAAATATAATCACGTTGCAAAAGGCGGTCGATCTTCTCACCCAGCAGCCTTGTCGTGTTTTCAATTTAGATAAGGGGACTCTGGGAGTGGGGAAAGATGCGGATATTGTTATTTTTAATCCCGATACCGAGTACACCATAGACCCTGCAAAGTTTAAGTCTCGCAGTAAAAACTCTCCTTACAAAGGCTGGGAGGTAAGAGGGAAAATCCTTCATACCCTTGTAGCCGGAAAAACTGTATATTCTTCCGATAACGATTGACCATAGATTGAATTCCCGGAAAATGAAGAAAGCATATTTAGCGCTGGCCGATGGAAAAGTCTTTGAGGGCAACCATTTTGGAGCCGAGGGGGAAGTTGACGCGGAGATAGTGTTCAACACCAGCATGTCCGGTTATCAGGAAGTACTCACCGACCCTTCCTATTGCGGTCAAATGGTGCTGATGACCTATCCCCTTATTGGTAATTATGGCATCAACCCGCAGGATTTTGAGTCGGACCGCCCTCACCTTTCCGGTTTCATCATCAAAGAGTTGAGTGGCATCGTCAGTAATTGGAGATCAACAGAAACGCTGGACGATTTTTTAAAAAGATTCGGCATCATCGGTATTCAGGGAATCGATACGCGGGCCTTGACCCGGCGTATTCGTGAAAAAGGTGCCCAACAGGCAGTGTTGTCCACGATAGCCCAGGATCCTAAAGAGCTGGTTCGTAAAGCGCAAAACTCGCCGAGTCTGGTAGGTAGGGATATGGTGAAAGAAGTGACTTGTGAAAAAGCCTATGACTGGGAGGAAGGAGAATGGGAAATTCTCAACGGTGAAACCTCCCTCAAACCTACGGTAGATAAAGAGCGCTTCGTGGTTGCCTATGATTTCGGAATAAAGAGAAATATATTGAGAAAACTAGTTGCTGCCGGTTGCCGTGTGCGTGTTGTTCCCGCATCCACTCCGGCTGAGGAAGTGCTGTCTTTGAATCCGGACGGAGTGTTTTTGTCCAATGGACCGGGCGATCCCGAAGGTGTGCCCTATGCGGTCAATAATATTAAGTTACTCTTGGGCAAAGTTCCCATTTTTGGTATTTGCCTGGGACACCAGATCCTGAATCTGGCTTTAAACGGAAAGACGTTCAAGCTACGATTTGGACATCATGGAGGAAATCAGCCGGTAATGGATATCCCCTCAGGAAAAGTGGAAATCACTTCCCAGAACCATGGGTTTGCCGTGACCCCGGAATCTATTGGCTCTTCTGTAGAGGTAACGTCCGTCAATTTAAATGACCAAACGGTGGAAGGCATTCGTCATAAAGAGTGGCCTGTCTTTTCCGTTCAGTACCATCCTGAAGCCTCGCCGGGTCCACACGATTCCAGCCATCTTTTTCAACAATTCACACAACTTATGAAAGTAGGAGTTTGATGCTCAAGGAAAATTTAGAGCAACTCTTCGAGTTTATTGCCCAGCACATCCCCTCAGAACAAATCATGCGGGCAAAAAAAGAATACCAGATGACGACCGGGGAAATCTACGAAGATGACAAGTCTTATAATATGCGGATGTCGCTGTTTCTAGAATGGTACCTCCTTGATAATTATGTGTCAGGGACTCACAATACCATCCTGGAAAATATAATTGAGGAAAACCAATCGGGATGGACTCAGGATCGTCTGGAAATTTGTAAAGACATCTCCAATAATATTCAGGGGCTTTTTGAGGTCAAAAAAGTTTACGACAACTCGGTAATTGTTTTAGATTTATTCAGAGATCAAAAGTACGAGATAGATGAGGAAGACTCAAAGCTCGTATTCAGAAAAAATGATATTTTTCAGGGCCGGATTGTCCCTCGTCAAGGAAAGTGGTATTTCACAGGATATTTCTGTTTTCACCAAGGGAAAATCCATCGGTACATAAAAGATGAAGTGAAAAAATTATTTTTACTCCAAAGATCCTGGAGCAATGAACTTGCTTGCCTTGAAAAAGAATTATTCAAAAAGCAAAAAGCCTATTTAAAAAATTCTAAATACATTGAAAAAATAAAAACTAAAATCGAGAGCAGGGATTTTGATGCAAAAAGAGAGCGATTAACAAAAGAACTTCTGGTTTTGGAAGAGAACAGGAGAAATATGGAAATCAGTACCCAGGAAACAGACCAGAAAATTGACCAGTTGAAAATTGAAACAATAAAACTTGAGGGTCGGAGATTGATTTCAGAATTGATCAATCGCTTGGCTTACATGAATTTAAAGTGGGAACGCTCCCGGCAAATCGAAATTTCTGATATTTATAAAAACTAATGCCCAAACGAACTGATATAAAAAAAATTCTTCTCATTGGGGCTGGCCCTATTGTTATAGGCCAGGCTTGCGAATTCGATTATTCAGGAACCCAGGCCTGCAAGTCGCTAAAGGAAGAGGGTTATGAAGTCATTTTGGTAAATAGTAATCCTGCCACCATTATGACTGATCCTGAGTTTGCAGACCGCACCTATATAGAACCGGTCACTCCTGAGGTGGTTGAAAAAATTATTGCACGTGACAGGCCCGATGCTTTACTTCCTACAATGGGCGGCCAAACTGCCTTGAATGTCGCTTTGGCCCTTGCTGCAAGCGGGGTTCTGGATAAATATAATGTGGAGTTGATTGGCGCTGATGTTGAAACCATCAACAAAGCAGAAGATCGAACTCTTTTTAAAGAAGCCATGTTTCGCATCGGGCAGAAAGTTCCGCCCAGTGGGCATGCTGAATCGTTGGAGGAAGCTTGGAAAATTGTTGAGGATACAGGTTTTCCCTCAATCATTCGTCCGTCTTTCACATTAGGGGGAACGGGGGGAAGTGTCGCTTATTCCAAGGATGATTTTGGGCCACTGGTTGAGTTTGCGCTCAAGGCAAGCCCTGTCACTCAAGTGCTGATCGAAAAATCTCTTATTGGCTGGAAAGAATATGAATTGGAAGTGATGCGAGATGTGAAAGACAATGTGGTCATCGTCTGTTCAATTGAAAATCTTGATCCAATGGGCATCCATACCGGGGACAGTATAACTGTGGCACCGGCTCAAACGCTTACCGATAAAGAATATCAAATAATGCGGAACGCGGCGATTGACATTATCCGTGAAATTGGTGTAGAGACTGGCGGCTCCAATATCCAGTTTGCTGTTGATCCCAAGACCGGCGAGATGATAGTCATCGAGATGAATCCGCGGGTATCCAGAAGTTCGGCTTTGGCATCCAAGGCTACCGGTTTTCCTATTGCAAAATTCGCAGCAAAACTAGCAGTGGGTTATTCTCTGGATGAAATTAAAAATGATATCACACGGGTCACTCCGGCTTCTTTTGAACCGACCCTGGATTATTGTGTGGTTAAAATTCCACGCTTCACATTTGAAAAGTTTGTCAAAACTGAACCTATCTTGTCGACACAAATGAAATCGGTAGGTGAAGTCATGTCCATTGGCCGTACTTTCAAGGAAGCCCTGCAGAAATCTATTCGATCCATGGAAACCGGACTCTATGGTTTTGAGGAGGATTTCCGTTTCAGTCTGAACCATGTTGGCTTATCCCCAGAGCAGCAAAAAGAAAAACTTCTGGCCGCTTTGATCCTGCCTTTTTCAGATCGGCTTTGGCATGTTGCCGCTGCTTTACGGAGAGGAATCTCCATCGAGCAAATTCATCAGATTACAGGTATTGATCCCTGGTTTCTCGATAACATCAATTGCATCATCAATTTTGAGAAAAAAATAATGCAATTGGATGGGATTTACAACATGGATAGTGAAACCCTTTTGAGCGCAAAGGAAATGGGTTTTTCTGATATTTATCTGGCAAAACTTCTAAATTGTAATGAACGAGATATCTTCCAGCGTCGAACTGAGGCAGATATCTATCCAGTCTTTAAGAGAGTAGATACTTGTGGCGCCGAGTTCGAGGCTTTTACGCCTTATTTGTACTCCACCTATGAGGAAGAGTGCGAAGCAGATGTGACGACAAGAAAAAAAATTATGATTTTGGGTGGAGGTCCCAACAGAATTGGCCAGGGAATTGAGTTCGACTATTGCTGTGTTCATGCGTCTTTTGCCCTTAAGGAAGATGGATATGAAACGATTATGGTCAATTGCAATCCGGAAACCGTGAGTACCGATTACGACACCTCCGACAGGCTTTATTTTGAGCCTGTAACCTTCGAGGATGTTATGAATATCGCAAGGGTAGAAAAACCGGATGGCGTGATTGTTCAACTTGGAGGTCAAACTCCATTGAAGCTGGCGCTGGATTTGATGAATGCTGGAGTACCTATTATCGGGACAAACCCCGTCGATATTGATCGCGCCGAAAACAGAAAGCTATTTAAAGAGGTTCTGGAAAAACTGGGACTTCGCCAACCAGCTAATGGAACCGCTGTTTCCTATCAGGAAGCCAGTGCCATTGCTGATGAAATTGGCTATCCAGTAGTCGTCCGCCCTTCCTATGTATTAGGAGGTCGGGCTATGGAGATTGTTTATAGCCAGGATCGCCTAGAGTATTATATGCAACATGCAGTTAAAGCATCCCCAGAGCATCCAGTACTGGTCGACGACTTCCTTGCTGACGCCATCGAAATAGATGTCGATGCCATTTGTGATGGGCAGGATGTGGTGATTGGTGGAGTGATGGAACATATCGAAGAGGCCGGAATACATTCCGGCGACAGCGCCTGTTCCCTGCCCGCATTTTCCCTTCCATCCGAAATGATTGATGAGATAAAAATACAGACCCGTGCGCTGGCACTGGAGCTTAAGGTTATTGGATTGATAAATATCCAATTCGCGGTTAAGGAGGGAACTGTTTATATCATTGAAGTGAATCCACGAGCCTCACGCACTATTCCTTTTGTGAGTAAAACCATTGGGGTTCCTTTGGCAAAAATTGCCGCCAGAGTCATGGTCGGTAAAAGCTTGCGGGAATTGGGTTTTACGGAGGAAATTTCCTTTTCTCATATCGCCGTGAAAGAGGCCGTTTTCCCTTTTAACAAATTCCATGATGTGGATGTTTTGCTGGGACCTGAAATGAAGTCCACTGGTGAGGTTATGGGGATTGATACTCTTTTTGGCCGGGCTTTTGCAAAATCACAATTAGCGACTGGGGTTAAACTTCCTTTGGAAGGCACTGCTTTTATCAGTGTTAAGGATTCAGATAAACCAAAAACTATTGCCATTGGCAAAGAACTTCAAAAGTTGGGCTACCATTTAGTCGCAACACGCGGTACGGCTGAGTATCTGGGAAAAAATGGAGTTAAAGTAGCATCCATCAATAAAGTCAAAGAGGGGTCCCCGCATATTGTAGAAGCCATTGAGGCAAAACAAATAGATATTGTTATCAATACATCATTTGGTGAACAATCTATAAGCGATTCATTTTCTCTCAGGAGAAGCTCGCTGAATCAGAATTTACCCTATTGCACAACTATGGCTGGTGCCTCAGCTTTGATGGGTGCTCTAAAAAGTATCAAGGAGGATGATCTAACGATTAAATCCATACAGGAGTATGGATCCTGAATTTACGCCTGTCAGTGTACAGAGCGGATTCCATGAAATTCCCACCAAGGAACCTTTTCTTCTTCCTGTTCTTTGGATTCACCGTTTGTTGATGAAGACTTGCTTTGTCTCGAAGAGGTAATGGATCGAACAAGAAATCCGGTTTCAAAATTCTTTCCAGCAAGTGGCATTGCCTTTGCCGTTCCTTCCCAGATTTGCAATATTTGAATGACTCCAATTCTCACATAAACATCTCCCAGATCGCTTGCTGTATACGGATCATTCAATCCCAGTCCCACCGCATGCACTTGCAGTAGATCCCCAATACGAACACCATTTGACGAGCCAAGGTTAATTAGGATTTCCTCAGCAACTTTTGATTTTTTACCCTTTTCCCCGGCAATTTCTTTTCTTTTGGTAGCTATTACTTCGCCTTCTAATAACAGAGAGTCGAGCTTCGCAGAAATAAATAATCCTATTTCCTGTTTTAAAGAGTTGAGTGCGAAATTCATGGAACTTAATTCAGACTTTTCATTCATGTTTTTCGAATTCAAATTTTCTATTGCGAATGGTTGCGTCCCATTACTTGAAAAGGCTTTAAAAGTTTTTTGAAAGAGAACTCTTCCTGTATTGTGTTGCAGAATTTCAACATGAACCTGTACTTCCGCATTTTCCCGTTTTCCATGTTCTAAAGAGTCGCTTCCCGTAAAATGCTCTCTTTTTGTGTCAGGCTGAAATTTAATGACAGTTCCTATGATTTCAGTAAAGGTAGATTTTGTGGGTTTTCTCCCTAACTTGGTGGGCCAAAGAGGGTCCCTATCGATCATGTTATTCATTTGATTTATTTTTTGCGCAGGCTTTTCCATTGGAAGCCCGGAGTCTTGTATCAATAGAATTCCCGGAAAACCCTTTCTTTCGAAATCAAAAATAGCCGGCTCTGCACTACTTTCATTAGAAGATGGGACAGGTTTTTCCATCAGTCGCATCATATGTTCAGATATAGAAATCAGTTGGACACCTTTGTGACGCATGAGTTCCTGAGTCAATAGCTCTGAAATAACATTTCCTGGGTGATACGGTTCTACCCAATTGGCAGGGTTCTGGAATTGTCCCACCAGCACCTTCTTTTTATAAAATGCATAGGAGGGGCTCGAAAAAATGAAAATAAAAAACGCGAAAACGAATAATTTCAGCCAAATTATATTTTTCATAGATTTTATAGGTTTTAAAAAGGCTTAAGTTATATTCCATATCGACAGATTTCCTTAAATCTATATCCCGTTCCCGTAATTTTTGATCTGAGACGCTGCAAATTTCTTATCTCATCACTTGACCCAACCTTTTCCAACCAGTACAATTCAGCGAATGAAAAATACCACTTCCATAATTCTATTGCTTGCCATGATGTTTTCTCCCCAAACACTCTTTGGGGCAGAACTACCGTCGGATATGGTCCGAATTCAAGCTGGGTGCTTCATGATGGGTACCAGCGATAGCTATTTATATGAAGATGATGATGACAATGCCCGGGAAAAGCCTGCCCATAAGGTGTGCCTGGATGCGTTTTATATGGACAAATTTGAGGTGACACAACGTAAATGGGATGCGGTGATGCCTGCCAATCGTTCCGTTTTCCACAAGCCAGAGCAACCTATTACACATATCGACTGGCGTGAAGCCAAAAAGTATTGTCAAAAAATAGGAAGAAGACTTCCTACCGAAGCTGAATGGGAATATGCTGCCCGGGCCGGGACCCAGACTCGTTTTCCTTGGGGAAGCGAGATGGACGGTGATTATCTTTGGTACGCTGACAATTCATCGCGAGAACCGGCGGACGTTGGCAAGAAAAAGCCCAATGCATGGGGACTCTATGACATGGTTGGAGGGGTTTGGGAATGGGTGGAAGACTGGTTTTCTCACCGTTATTACCAAAGTAGCCCGGTTAAAAATCCGAAAGGCCCAGACCGGCAAAGCTACAGGGTCATTCGAGGCAATTCATGGATAAGTGAAGAAAAACAGGTTCATGTCACCGCCCGACATAAGGGTTTATCAGACCCTACCGAGAACTATTGGGTGGGTGTTCGCTGTGCAATGACCCCCTGAAGGGCTAGAAAATTAATAAGTCTTTGTCACCAGCCACTATAAACTGCCTCTACCAAAAGCTTGCCAAAAACCTTCCTGATGCGAAATCGGAACTATCATTCAAAAATCACTTTGAGCTTCTGATCGCAGTCATTTTAAGCGCTCAATCGACAGATAGAACAGTCAATAAGATTACACCTGTCCTTTTCTCTTCATGCCCGACACCGGCCGAAATTTTGGCTCTGGGGCAGTCCAGGCTTGCAGAAATTATTAAACCCATAGGCTTGGCCCCAGCTAAATCTAAAAATATTATAAACACCTGCAAAATTCTTTTAGAGAAACACGATGGGGAGGTTCCAGGGACCCGCGAAGAACTGGAGTCTTTGCCGGGTGTAGGTCGTAAAACGGCTAATGTGGTATTGAATGAAGGATTCGACAAGCCTACAATCGCTGTCGACACTCATGTTTTTCGGGTGGCAAACCGCACGGGACTAGCCCCCGGAAAAACTGTGCTGGCAACCGAATTGAAACTTTTAGAAGTCACGCCTGAGAAATGGTTAAAAAATGCTCACCATTATCTCATTCTTCACGGAAGATACACCTGCACGGCTAAAAATTTTGATTGCCAAAAATGTGTTATTAAAAAAGAATGTTGTTTCACTGGAAAAACGACCGTCTAAAAAAAAGTCATGAATTCACCGCCGAATGATATTGAAATAATTTTTTCAAGATTACAGCTATCTGCTGAAAATGGGCTTTCCGCTAATCACTCACAGGAAACACCGAACAAGAAATATGCTCTGGCTAAATTTATTCTGGGAGAAGGAAATCGGCGTAAAGCCTTAATCTCAGCAGGAATTCACGGTGACGAACCCAGTGGCGTAGAGACCCTCTGCGCTTTTATTGAAAACAACAAGTTTGAAAAATTTACCGATGAATGGGAGTTAACTTTTTTGCCCTGCTTGAACCCCTATGGATATGAATATGGGTCAAGAGAAAACCATGAAGGCAAGGACCTGAATCGCTTGTTCAAAGAGGACACCCCTCCTGTTGAAGTAGCCTTTGCAAAATCTATCTTGGAAAAACCCTATGAACTAACCATCGAACTTCATGAAGACTTTATGAGTCCCGGATATTACCTTTATCAAAAGGGCACCCATCCAGAAGATGATTATTTGGGTGAAAAAATCTTACAGACCGTAAAGGACATCATGCCGATAAACCTAGACGACGAAATAGACGGTTGCTCAGCGCAGGGAGGAATTATGATTCTGGAAAATGATTTCAAGTCAATGGACTGGTGGCCCATGGCTTTATATTCGTTCTTCAAGGGAACAAGAAGATGCCTGACATTGGAGGCTGCTACCATGTTTCCGATGGATGTGCGGGTAGAGGCCCATTTGGCGGCCATTGATACAGCGTTGAATTATTTTTCCGGGAAAAAGTAAAACTCAGGCGTCTTTATCTTTGGGGATGATGACGGGAATGACGATGGGCTCGCCTACAGAAAGCGACCGAATATCTTTCTCAGAGTTGTAGCTGCTCAACAGCCAGAGAGGAATAGCGTAATTTTCGTTACTCATTTCCCATAAAGTTTCACCCTTTTCAACAGTTCTAATGGTCAATTTACTGATTTCGTAATTGTTGAAAAAGTCTTCCTGAATGGCCTTGTGGTATTCCTGTCTTTTTTCATCAAATGTGTCGGGCAGAGTCTTGGCAAAATTAACGCGAAGTTTGTCGTTGACCGATATATCACCCCGTTTGCCAATACGGTTAATCCTTCTCAATTCCCTTACAGAAAGCAGCGACCACTCGGCATAATGGCTGAGTGTCTCATCAAAGTCAACGGTGATCGTGCCAATCCCCGAATTAGAATTTTGAGAAAACGAGACGGGTTTGAAAGCAGGACGATTCCTGTTGATGCCTTCAGTAGTCTTTCGGGCTACTTTTAAGGTGCTTGATGAAACGGCTTTTTCCGTCTTGACGGTCACTGAATTTTTCGTGGTTTTAGAAGATTTCTCAATATTCGAGCGATCTACGGTTAGTTTGAAATTCTTGGACACTACGGTTTTAGACGAGTCACCAGGAATCTCCTCTTGACTAGGAACCTTTATTTTTTGCCCTGGATACAGGGCGTCAGGATTTCTGAACCGGTTAATACGGGTAAGATGATTCACGTCTGTATCAAAACGCTTTGCAATTTTGGAAAGATTGTCGTGTCTGCGAACTTGATAGGATACAAGCTCTGCATGAACATTTTCTGTGCGAACATCACTGGAGTCCAGTTTAGCCAGCTGGAATGCGGGCTGATGTTGGGATTTCCCCTTCGGCAATTGCAGAACTTGGCCGGCATAAATGCGATTGCGCCTTCCTATATTATTGAAGCCTTTTAAGGAATTTATCGTTGTCCCAAAACGCAAAGCAACTCCGGACAGGGTATCCCCTCTTTGGACGGTGTACCATTTAGTTCGCAATTGACTCCCATACTTCACTTTTTGTGGGATATGGCCATAGCGAGCGACTATATAATTCATCTTTCCGGCAGGAGCCTGAAAAACAAATCCTTTGGGAATCCGTTTTTCTCCATTTAAAACTGGGCGCCTGAGAGAAGGGTTCGCTTCTGCAATTTCTTCCCGCGACATATCAAAGTGATCCATCGCAGTTCGCATATTGATATAATCAGGCAATTTAAAGGAAGCTATGCTGATCGGTTTTTTTATGGTCAGATTTGGGAAATATTTGTTCTGATTCTTAACCACGTGTAGTGCCGCAAGAAATTCCGCATAAAAGTTCTGCGAGGCAAAACCAAAGGTTCGGCTTTTATATTTATTCACTACGTTAACAAAATCACTGCCAAATCTTTTTTGGGCACGCTTCATTCCCTGCAAGCCATGGTTATAAGCCGTGATTGCCAAGGGCCATGAACGCACAGTTTCAAAATTCTTTTTTAGCAATTTTGCGGCGCCATGAGTGGCCAGTATAGGATCCCGCCTCTCGTCTACATCATATCCAACACGCATGAACAAGCGACCTGTACCACGGGTGAACTGCCAGATCCCTGCTGCTCCAGCGCTTGAATAAGCTCCGATTTGAAAAGAGGACTCGACATGAGGAAGGACACTCAGTTCGTCAGGGAGGTTGTATTCCTTAAATATTCTTTTAATTTCTTTTATATACAGTCCTGACCGTTCAATACCTTCACGGAAACGATCCTTTTGTCCGAGCTGTGCACGTATATTTCTTGAGGCTTTATAAAAATCATTTTTCACTAGCTTGAAAACTCTTTCTTCTTCACCCTTCAAACCAGCCTTATTTTTGATTTTTGCTATCTTACGCAAAATACTCCTGTATTTTGCTTTGACCTTCTCCAGCTTGTGCTCCCGCGCTCTACGGGATAACGGTTTCCCCCCTAGGTAGACAACTTCATAAACAATATCAAGATTGTTAATGTCATGAACCACCGCATGTTTTGTGCTGTACTCGGAGTAGATCTTCTTCCAGAATTCGACTTTACTCTGAAGACCAGGAGGGGTGGTGAAATGATATTCGTTCAGTGTATGAACTTCATGCGAGAGACTGGCTCTGGCGTTCCCAGGGAACCAGGCGACAGACAAGAAGACAAGGGAAACAATGAGGATTCTAATAGATTTTAGCAATTGCCGACTTTCTATTCTAAAAGATCTGTTTTGTAAGATATTTTTTGCGTCCAATAAAAAGACGCCTGATGACAAGTTTATTTGCTTTCACATTCTCAGTAAAATACTCAGTAACGCTTTGAATTAAAAGGATATCAAAGCCAAAACACCAGGTCAAGACAAATCGGGGTTCCACCCGTGTTTTCGATTTCAACTCCCTCAAAAATATATTGTCGCTAAAACGTAAGACTTTATGAGGCTTGTTGTTTTTTCGGGTATTCACTGTTCAAGTGGTAGACCCATGCGAGAAGTTCTGCAACTACTTTGTACAATGACTCTGGAATTTCCTGACCCACATCTATTTGTTCCAGCAACGCAATCAGGTCCTTATCTTTTTTGATAGGGATATTTTGTTCCTGGGCCATGGCAATGATTTTCTCGGCGACCCAACCCTGCCCCTTAGCCGTTACCTTGGGAGCACGGTCACCGCCCCGGTGATATTGAAGAGATACGGCTGAAGGTTTTGTCCGGTTTTGTTTCATGTCTTGATATTCACCAGTGGTGTGTTTTGACTTACCAGTAATTCAATAAGACTATCCTTTGCCGGCTTGACATCATGGGTTGCACAACACTCCACCGATGTTTCGATGTCGTGTTCGCTCATTTTTGCCTTAAAGTCACCGGCCTTGTCGTTTATAAAGCTTGCGATTTCTTCACTCTCGGCATCAATCCTGACAGACAGACGTTCCTCGCCTATCTGAGCATTAATTTTAATTTTCCCTAGAAAAGAGAGATCAAGAAAAAAGGCGACATTATGGCTGTTTTTCTTGTTTCCAGCCTCTTCCTCCGTGGAATCCTTACGAACATATAGTTGGATAGTTTTATTGCCGGAACTCAACGGATTGGGGATTTGAATCAACAGTGGTTGGTTTTCCTGCTTAGAAATTTGCGAAAAAAGCTGGTTGAGCTCTATATTGTCGATGGCAAATTTAAGGGTCTGTCGAAACTCTGTCAGAGTCCCCGGGGCTTTTTCAGAAGACCGGACATGAATATTATCTGTAGATTGAAAAAGTTCCAGCAATAACCCTTTTAAATCGCTCGCCAATTCTTTGCCCGCTGGCTGACCGGATTCAAGAACCTGACGGACTTTAGCCTCATAATTGATCCCCGATGATTCCACCTGTTGTCGGACTTGGCCTTCGGTGGGGAGCTTCCCCTCTTGTGGGAGGAGCAATTGTAAGGTGGCTCGCAATCGGGCAACCACATCGGGCTTGATTTTTAACTCCTGAATTACCGGTGAATCAAGAATTTCATCCGTGAGCAAAGTCGCCATTTTTGTGACTGGCATGCGAGCCGGCAAATAAGGCTTTAAAGAATTAAAGTCTACCTTTTTCGTGATATTGGCGCTCGTTTCAATCAAGACGGGGATTAGTCCCTTCTCCGTTTTCACGAAAGAAATGCTGACCGGTGATCCAGGTTTGAGTGATTCCGCATTTTCCACCGGCACCACAATATTTTTATTGCCTGTATTCACCGAAATGGACTTGGAATCCACTATGCGGGTGACGCGGGCATTTATCATACGGTTTGATTCAGCTACTTGGTGGAACTCTTCAAAGTGGAATTGCCGGGAAATCGATTTCCCTCGAGAAGTCAGGTTCGTTTTAGTCTCCACGTTCTCCGGCAGATCTTTACGCGATGGGGGTGAAATAATTTTCAAAGCCGGCCTTGGCCCCGGACTTTCTACACGGACCCGGATTGTCTGGCCCTTGTCCAATGGAGCTCTCGTCGATTCCCTCTGTTCATTTTGCCGTTCAAATGAAACTGCTTTGGGCAATTCGACAATAACTTTTTTGCCTTCGAGGGATAGAACCCCTTTTCCACCAGGAATTTTTCCGGTAAAGACAGCATCAAAAATTTTGCCAGTCTGAAGTTGACTGATAAACTTCAAGGTTGCCGGGTTGGAACATTTGCCCGCAAGAATTTTCATAACCTGATTGGTCAAACTCTCTGTTGGGGTCAGGTTTTCTGTCTGAGCTGTCTTGCCAGTGGTGATTAAATTCTCAAACATGCTGTTGCCAGGTGAAGGTGGGTGTTCGGACGTTCTGAAGTGCTTAATTACAAAGGCCTATTTCTTTATCGGCAAATTGTTTCCCGTCCACAATCATAATATTGTGAGTCGGGGAATTATGGCAATAAAGCATTTATTTATAACAACTTATGTGTTCAGCGAGGTTCAGGCAACGATATTTATTTGGCCTCGATAGGGGTCTTCGGGCAGAGGCGATTCAGGATTATTGTCTTCATCGGAAGGCTGATTTTTCTTGCGGACTCTAACCCGTTTCTTGGCCTGGGTTTGAGGGTCGGTTTCTTCGATATAATAGGGGGGGGCCATATCCTGCACCTGACTGCGCTTCAACTCGTCATCCCGCTGCCGCTCTTTATCAACCTGCTGCGCCGTAACATTGGGCAGAGCTTGCAGGGTCTGCTGGAGTTTTTCCGTATGCGTCCCCATCTGCAGAACCTGTTGCGTATTAACGGGTGGTGTTGAAGGCATGATTAAGACCTGATCAATTAATCACAATGTGAACTAAATATAGGGCTCTGACAGAATAAGTCAATATCGAAGGAAATTCTATTTGACCATGAAATGGGAAAAAAAGACATCGGTGATCGTTCCGGTACCACTTAATAGCAGGGCGTTGGAGGCTGTCAGAATTTCTTGTTTGATTCTCTCTTCGGTCCTGGCGCGCTTAAGGTTAAAGTCGGCAGGCCGCTTTCTTCTCAGAATATTATAAATATTTTTTCTCACCAGAGGGAGTACCTTGTTAAGGTCCTGGTCCAACACAGCATTACTCAATAATAGATTTGCGGAAACAGATATGTATTGGCCTGTTTCCTTGCCATTATCAAGAATAGGGAGAAAAAAAGGTTCCAGCTTGTAAATATTGACCTTTTTAACTTTAAATTCTTCCTCATCCTCTTTAACTTCTTCCTCAACGGCTTGTTCCTCCACAGGAACCACCTCGGCCTCTTTATCACTCGTTAAAAAAAAGACGCCCGCCCCTATGATCAGGATCAAGACTCCACCAAAAATCATCAGGAGCATTTTATTAGCGAGAATTTTCTGGAGCTTTCCCTTCAGGCCACCTGCGGGAGCTTCACCACCGCCGGTATCATCCAACAGGCGTTCAAGTTCCGCCGCCTCATCGGTGGATAACTCCTCTTTCTTTTCCTCGTCTTCAGCCATATCCTATTTATCCGGTTATATTATTCCTTATGAATATAACGGTATTAAAGCGCCATAACTCAATATTTAACCCATTGAATTATCGGCTTTTCATGAAACTTCAAGAAGCTGGGCATAAAGAGCTTGAACCTTCTTTCTGAGGTCTTCGGGTTGCAACTCATTCTCTAGAATAAAATCCGCATAGTCGTTTTTTTCTTTAAGGCTCATCTGGTTTTTGATTCGGGTGGCAGCCTGATCGTAGCTCAAGGAACTCCGGCTTAGAATACGTTGAATCTGATGCTCCTCACTAGATTGAACAACAATCACTTTATCGACATTCTTATAGTTTCCAGACTCGATCAACAATGCCGCATCGATGATGACGACAGCAGAAGGGTCAACAGTCTTAATATTTAAATATTTTTCCTGCTCTTTCTCAATAACTTTTGGGTGGAGAATTGCTTCTAAAGCAGCTTTTTTTTCGGGATTCTGAAATATGATTTCGGCCAGCTTTTCCCGATCCAGATTTCCCGTAGAATCTAGGATGATTTCACCAAAAAAACTGACAATTTCATTTAATGCGGGTTGTCCGGGGCAAACCAAATCTTTGCATAACTGATCAGCATCTATGATGTGGGCACCCTGCTCCTCAAAAAATTTCGCTGCCAAACTTTTCCCTGAGCCGATCCCGCCTGTTAGGCCTACAAGTAAAGACACGAGGATTATACTTTCTTTGTTAATAAATCATCATAAAGCCGCAGGAGTTTTAGAGTGATAGGCCCTGGCTTTCCCGATCCAACAGGTCGGCCATCCAGGTGTGAAACTGGCATCACTTTTTTAAGAGTCCCTGTCAGGAATATTTCATCGGCTTTTAAAAGTTCCTCGCCGGGCCATTTTCCTTCCTCCATATGAAATCCGTTCTCTTTAGCCAGTTGAATTACCATTTCCCGGGTAATTCCCGAGAGAATTCCACAATCCATAGAAGGCGTAAGGATATGGCTATCACAAACGAAGAACAGGTTGCTGGTGGTCCCTTCTGTGAGATATCCCCAGGGGTTGACCATGATGGCATCCTGAGCCCCAAGTTTGTCCGCTTCCATTTTTGCCAAAATATTATTCAAATAATTGCCTGTTTTAATGTTTGGGTTCAAGGCATCCCGCGGGTTCCTTTTAATGGAAACCAATGCAACGCGAATTCCTTTTTCATAACAGGATTTCGGATACTCCGTCACATCCATCACCATCAAAATTATATTGGGGTGCTCACAGGATGAAGGGTCAATATTGAGTTCACCAACCCCACGAGTAACAATAATCCTTATATAAGATTCATTGTTGCCCGCCGCAACCAGTGTGTTTTCTAATTGTTCCCGGAACCATTCTTTGTCATGCGGTATCGCTAAAGAGATCGCCTGCGCCGAGGCATAAAGCCGGGTGAGATGCTTGTCTAAAAAGCAGGGCTGGTTCTTGAGGGTGCTAACCACCTCATAAACACTGTCGCCAAATAAAAAACCGTGATCCATGACTGAAATATTCAATTGATCATGGATTTCCCCATTAAAATTAATTTTTGTAGCCATTTTTGGTTTATTGAGCTTTCATTTATTTAATTTTCTAAAGCTGTTAATTTTTATCAACAGACTTTAGAATCTCTTCTAATTTTTTTTGATCTTCCGGAGAATACTGGTCTTGGGGCTTTTCAATATCCGGCAGTTTTTTCTTTAAATCGTCAAGCTGATCTTTTAGTTTGCTTAAATCTTTTAGCTGGTCGAATTTTTCTTTAGCTCCTTCCATACCAAAATCTGAAAGGCTTTTTCTGATGTTCAGGGCATCCGAGTTCTGGCTTGCAAATTTTAAAGCCTTTGCAAGATAAGGAGCGGTGTAGGAATCCTTGGTGAATTTTTTAGCTACTTCCGGGAAAAATTGCAAAGGGAAAGTAACAGCAAGCAGGATGACCACGCCTCTTGCCAAGCCCACAAGACCACCCAGAATCCTGTCGAACATTGAAAGGTCTGTTCCTGAGAAAAACATACCCTTCGCAATTTTCCCCATGAGGGAGATGATGATTGCAGTGATAATATAAATTGCAACAAAGGCTAGTAATTTGGCGATGGGCTTGCTGGGAATACTCTCCATCAAAACACTGGCAAAAGTGCCTTGGTATTTGGTGGCCATAAAATATCCCCCAACATAAGCCAGAAGAGAGAATATCTCACGCACAAACCCTTTCATGAGAGAGAAAATCAGGCTGAAACCGAGCACGACGGCAACAAAAATATCAAAAGGAGTCATTGAGTTTTTTCCGCAGATTTATTTTCATTTATCAAGATATTTTCCTTAACCAAAGTTCGATTGAAAAGTAATTTAAATGAGGATGTGAATTGGGCAGGGTTTATGGACATCTTTTCTTGAATTTGGCCTAGGTCAAAAAATGCCCCTTCGCTGATTTCATCTGGATTAATTTGAATTGCATCATCCGTGACACAGGTGTAAACCCGAACATGCTCACCATATGTCGCCTGACAGGCGGATATTTTCATGGAAGGTTTCAAAGCAGCCTTCAAGTGAAGTTCTTCCCACAGTTCTCGATGGGCACAGTCGTCATAGGATTCCCCGGCATCGACATGTCCAGCTGATGAAGTGTCCCACAGTCCCGGGTTTTCATCCTTGCAGAGAGCCCGTTTTTGCAAAAATAGTTCTTTTCTGGAATTGAAAACAAGGATATGAACAGATCGGTGTAATAATTTATTCTGATGAATATGTTTCCGGCTGGCCTGTCCTATTATGCGATCATTTTCATCAACAATGCTATAAATTTCATCCTCTACATTCATAAATTAAATTCAGGATTAACCTTGATCGGGACGCAGATAGCTCAATTGTCGAGGGAACTCACCTTCTTCACAATAATTATTCTTGGCTAAAAGTTTGGCATCATTAATAGCCTGTCGCGAACCTTCCAGAATCACTTTTTGATAGCCCTTGTCCGCCAGCAGTCCTCCGGCTTGCAAAAGGCTCATAACAGATTTAGCGTTAAATTTTTCATCATCAATAAGCATGTACAATTCGCCTTTATGATGACGGGCAATTAAGGAAATATACGTCGAAGGCCTGGCATGAAAACCTAATGGGTGTGGGACGGGTACCTCGGCCCTTACGATCTCTACAAACCCTTTCAAAATCTCTTTAACCAGTTTGTCGCCTTCCTGAAGATAATATTTACTGTAATGGAAACCAAAATTAAAAATTTGCCCCAGCAAAACCTCTTTATTCACTAACCTTGAGATTTGTTGCTTGCACTCACCATGACGAATGTCATCTTCATGGCGTTCATAAAAATGGCAAAGCCAGAGAACCACTTCCAGAAGATGAAGAGGCATGGAAATATACCCTCTCAAGTTTTTCAGCTCCGTCCGAGATTGCTCCATCTTGGTATTCTTAACATATGTATCATATTCGGACTGAACGCTATGGACCAGTTCCTTAAACATGCGCACTAGCTTTTCATCCAGCTTTGAAGGAATAACGTGGTGAAACGTCTCGAGATTGTCACTTTTTTTAAATCCTATCTCATTAATCATTTTCGCGACTTTCCGGTATTTCTGGCAGAGGTCTAAGATTCTTTCCTCCTCTTCCTTCACTTCGTCTTCCAGAATAGTTCTTGGCAAGCGCTTATTACTTTCGATATCAGAAAACTCGTCCATCGAAAACGCGTCTTCGGGAATTTTTAAACCGTTTAATTCCCCTGTCTTGACAACCTCGGCCCTCAAACCTTGGATAGAGGTGTTCAAAAATACCAACGCCCCGTTTGCGGTCTGCTTGAAAGCCTGTACATTTTCTTCGGATTCGCCGAGACTGTAATAAGGGTACCGGTCCAAAATATGCTTTATATAAAATGCGGCGATAGAAAGATTGCGTATACAGGCGACATATTCCGAAAAAAAGGACCATGTTTTATTTTCCCGGGCACCATGCTCATCAAGAACACTCTCAAGATACTCTGTCTCCTGAATCAGGCTGGAATAGAACTTTCGGGATATCTCTTTCCCGCTTTTTGTTTTCTCACAAAATAAAGCGCTGATTTTGAAAAATAGCCGGGAAGGTTCCTGAACAATTTGTAAAAACTCATCTTCAGAAATAATCTGAATAAGGGATTTGGCTTCCATCTGCTCTACAACTCACTGGAAAGGTTTGATTTACTCAAATTCTGAACGACCACCAACAGTATACCCGCATAGTGCTCGTGTTAAAAGGCCGCAGATTTAATGAGGAGTTTTTCAGGCAGGTATTTTTGCCAGATTTCAACATGGGAATCCGGCCCGGAAGGAGTCAAAAAAGGAATAAACTGGTAATCCGGCTTTCTCGGGAGGTGGCGCAATTGCATATCCACTTCTAAAGGAGTTCGGTCACCTTTCTTAAGATTACAGGTTTTGCAGGCAACGACTATATTCGTCCAGTTGGTTCCCCCTCCCCGAGACTTTGGAACGACATGGTCCACAGTAAGAGGATGGTTGGACGTTCCGCAATACTGGCAGGTATAATTATCTCGTCTTAGAATATTTTTCTTGCTGAAGGCCAGACCCTTTTTACGGTTGCGTCGGACCATTTTCAAAACGCGTATTACGGTAGGAAGTTCGAAACTGGTCGAGGGAGTGCGCACCGTGTACCCGGCACTATCCAACTCCTCAGCCCTGCCGCCAAAGACCATAGTTATGGCATGACGAGCGCTACAGAACTGGAGCGGTTCGTAGGAATAATTCAAAACCAGGCTTTTGAACGAATCGAGCATGTTTCCAAACCTCGCTAAGCTGGAATAACTTGATTTGTCTTACCAAACCCATCTTAATTCAAAAAATTTTACCCTTAGACCCTCGCACTGTCAATAGTAAGGATGCAAAAACGGATTTTACAGGATATTCCCAGCACCCAGCCGGTCATTCGGGTCCATGCAGTATTTGATTTTCCTTAAATCATTCAAACCATCTGGGCCAACCATTTTTGCAAAATATTTTTTTTTCAGCTTTCCAATACCATGTTCCGCGGAAACCGTCCCTTTCCATTCCAACACCTGATCGACCATTTGATCATAAACCTGTTGTGCCATATCTTTCTGTGACACTTCTGGCAGAAGGTTTATATGTATATGGTTATCCCCCAGATGCCCAAACATGACGTGATCCAGACCGTTAACTTCCAAGGTTTTCTGATAAAACTCCATCATTGACATGAAATGATTATCCGGTACAGCCATATCCGTGCCCATCTTAACCCGGTTGGCCTGACTGTTCTCCTCATTGATGAGTATCGGAACATCATGCCTGAAGTCGTGGAATTTCTGAATATCCTTTGGCCCCTGAGCAAACCAGGAGTCATCAAGCATAATATTTTCTGCACTCAAAAACTCATACCAGTTTTCCATGACCAAATCATAATCTTTCAACTCAGAAACATCTTGCTCAAAAAATAAAGCCGCCCTTGAATGACCGGGTATATTTGTGTGTTTGCTTTTCAATCTTTGCAGGGCGTTATGATCAAAATATTCCAAGGAACAGGGGGCGATCTTTAGCCCTTTAAAGGATTTTATTTTGGGAATTAATTCCCAGCAGGAACGTTCCTCTGCAAAAAACAAAATCCCGCTCACAAAATCCGCTGGACAGGGCAACAAGCGCAGTACAATTTTCGTAAAGATGCCAAGTGTACCGTCTGATCCGATGAACAAATCCAGCCAGTCCATGTCCGTGCGGACAAAATATCCTGCGGCGTTTTTGCATTCCGGGCTTTGGTAGGAAACATCCGGGAACACTATTTGACTGCCGTCTTCGAACTTCAGCGGCTCTGTGATTTTCAATCCGCGTTTGAGAATCGTTTTTCGTCCATCCACCAGAACCAGTTCAAACTCTTCGACATAATCCCGGGTGACTCCATATTTAAAGCTGCGCGACCCGGAAGCATTGGTTGCCAGAGTGCCTCCCAGCGATGCCCATGTCTCGGTGGGATTTGGTGGATAAAACCAGCCGGTAGGAAGTAGAAAACTTTGTAGTTCGTTTAGTGTTACCGCCGGGCCAACCTGTATTCTGCCCTCTTCCTCTTTTACGATTTTATTCAATCGCTCCAATGAAACAATGATGCCCCCGGACGGAATGCGAGAGGCGGTCAACCCTGTTCCTGCCCCGGCTACCGTCACCGGACGGGTTTCACTCTTCAGGAAAGTGACCAGCTCTTCAGAAGTTTCAGGAATGACAACCTCTTCAGCGTTTCCTCCTGAAAAATTTGAAGCATCCCTTAAATAAGGGGCTATGGCTTGGGCTTCAGTTTTTCTGATCATTGGATTTTGCTAGAGACGGGAAGATTCCATCAAGCCGTCTGCCTGGGGAGGTAAAAATCCTTGATAACCGTTATGCCGTTCAATCAATTCCAAAACGGTGAAGGCCTTACTCTTTTTAATTTCCGGTTGGGTAAAAATCTGCCGCAAATCTGTATTCGGGTCACCCACAATCTGGCCCCTAAATTCTATCCCCCGGGTTTTCATTTTATCGATAGCGTACTCAATATCCTCGACTAAAATAGCGATATGATGAAAACATTGATCACCATGCGCATGAACCCAATCCGGGATCAGGCTGGGTTCACCCCGCTTGCCCTCAAAGGCCTGATCGACAAATAAAGTCGGGTAACCCGGCTTTCTATAAACCTTGGCCCACCAGTTGTCGAACTCCAGAACACCCAGTGTCTGATCCTGAGAAAAACCAAGAGGAAAAAGAGCTTCAGCCCGTTTGTCTACATCGAGAGTTCGTAGAGTACAATGATCGACCAGAGGCATAAGGCCGACACCACAATCTGCGAGATCATTTGCCAGGCAACGGGCGGCCTTGTTTCCAGATAAAAACAGGCTGATGTATTCAGCGAAAAAAGTACCGGTTTGTTGACTATCCGATGTCATTTTATGAGTTATCGCCGGGCGGAGAATTCTCTTTATTTGCATCCTGTCGGCGATCCTCTTCCATTTTAGGTTGATTGTGGATGAATTTGGCGTATTTGATCATCAAAACCATCATTCCAATTGAAAATAAAGCTGCCAGCGCTAAAAATAGGTCGTCCACTCCATCTCCTCCAATAAATAAGGTTGTAACTATTATATCATCACAGCAAGGGCCATGAAAGCGGCAGAGTAGCCGGGACTCCAGCTTGACAGTTACCCTTCAGTCTAAGTATCCTGTTCAAATTTAAACCTAGGGATCATATTGAATACGATGACAAAAAAATCAATAGAAGTAGATGGAGTCACCCTGCATTTAAGTAAGCCCGACGCCACCCATTCCGAATGGATTGGGCAGGAAGAAGTCCTCAAACAAATTGAGGCCTGCTGGATGGTGATTTCTGAAAAGGATTTCCCTCTGTCCCCCAGAATTACAGGAATGCCCGGAATCGGAAAAACCACCCTGGCGATGGTAGCAGCGAATCGAAGAAACCAACCTCTGTACATATTCCAATGTACCAGTGATACCCGCCCTGAGGATCTTTTGATCACTCCGGTTCTCTCGGAACAAGGCAAAATTTCCTACCACGCATCTCCGCTGGTATGCGCCATGCTTGAGGGAGGTATCTGTATTCTTGATGAAGGCAACCGTATGAATGAGAAAAGCTGGGCCTCACTGGCTCCCCTTCTCGATCACCGCCGCTACGTAGAATCGATCATTGCGGGAATCCAGATTCAAGCCCATAGTGAATTTCGCGCCTGTGTGACCATGAATAACGACGAGTCCACTTTCGAGATACCCGATTATATCCTCTCCCGTTTGCAACCCACCTTGCAGATGACCATGCCCAGCTATCAGGATGAACTGGCCATACTGCGATATCATCTTCCCTTTTCAGAGGAAGAACTTTTAAACATGACCGTGGATTTCCTGCAAAAATCACATCAACTGGACTTGGATTTTTCTCCCCGTGATGGGATTCACATTCTTCAATATGCTCTCAAACGAATCTGTCAGGAAAAAGGTAGTCCTCTTGCTAAAGACACAATCTGGCAAGAGGCCATCAGTAAAGTTCTCGGCGAAGAAGCTCTTGACCTGGATGCTCTGGCCGCCCGAAACCGCAGGGCTCTGGGAGAAGAAAGACTACCGATGGGGCTGGGAGATTTCTTTTTCAATGATGACAGCCCTTTGCATCCCGACAGTGACCAATAAACGAGCTATGAGTCAAGCCCTTAAGCTCAGTGAGCACATTCAATTTCTGCCTGTGATCCATGGTAGCGGAAGTTTTGCGCGAGAAATACGTCAGCAGCTTTTATCGCTTCCTTGCGATTGTCTGGCGGTTGCGCTTCCGCCAGAGTTCCAACAAACGGTTGAAGAGGGCATCGAACTCCTCCCAAGCATTTCTCTGAGTTGTCAGGTTGAAAAAGATGGCGCCATGAATTATGTGCCCATCGACCCAAGCCAGCCTGTAGTCATGGGGCTGCGCGTTGCCATGCAGGAAGGGATACCTCGTCGTTTCATAGATTGGAGTACGGAAAGTTATGAAAAAAGAAGTGTCGACTTTCCCGACAGTTTTGCCTTGAGTAATGTGTCTTATGAAAAATTTGTCAGCACCTTGCTTTTAACCCAAAAGCGACCGGGAGATAAAAGCCAGCACTTCTGGCGAGCACGATGGATGGCCTACCAGCTTCATCAACTGGAGATGGACTACTCCAATATAGTCGCCTTATGTTCCATTCTGGATTGGCCTTGGATCAAGGAGGCTTATGATGAGCGGTTGGAGGTCATTCCTCCTCAAAAAGCCGAAGGTCTGCCGGCATTATCTGGAGTGGATAAAAATACCTTGTTCTTTGCACTCACCGAATTACCCTACGTGACCTATTTGTATGAAAAAAAACGGCAGGAACTCAAGCCTGACAATAAGGCACCGGTTGACGGGGTTAAGGAAATTCTTTTGCGGGCCCGTGAACTGTTCATCAAAAAATACAAAATTCGTTATCACAATCTGACTTCCCAGACTTTTCAGATTCTTTTGCAATATATTCGCAACCTGACTTTGATGGAGTCCAGGCTTCTGCCTGATCTCTATACATTGGTGAATGCCGCCAAACAATTTGGAGGAGACCCATTTGCCATTGCGGTTTTGGAAGCGGCAAGAGAATACCCTTTTGAACCTGCCGATAATTTACCAGAGACGCTCTCACTGGGAATCGACCAGGCTTTACCAAATGAAGAAGGTGCTCAACCGGTCAGCATGAAAAACCGCTTGTCGGAAACCCATTTTGAGTGGCGAACTTTAAACTTGAAGCCCGAACCGGACATCAAATCGCAAGAGAAATGGCAGCATCACTGGGATCCTCATGGTCAGTGCTCCTGGCCGCCGGAAGATGAAAAAATAGAAAACCTGAACACCCATGTGCGTGAACAAACCAAACTTTTATTGAGTCACGATCTAGCTCGGACTGAAAAATTCACCTCTTCTGTGAAGGATGGCATCGATATTAGAGATACCCTGCGCCATTGGTATGAGGGAGATATCTACGTGAAAGAAATTCCGCCTTCCCGAGGGCAGGTTGAAATTATTGTCTTCCTTTTTGATGCAGAGCCCGAACCGCAAAAGTATAATTGGTGCCAGACTTGGTACGCTGAGCACGACGAAGAATCTACCCTATGTTTTTTCGCCACCCAATATATGGATGATATGGTCGGGCCAGGCATCGCACAAGCGACATATGGAGGGTGCATGATGATTTATCCTCCCCGCCCTATTCCTGATATATGGCAGGATCCGCGCATACGTTTTTCGGACACTCTCGAAGAGAAACTTCTTGAAGCGGCATTTTTTCACTCGAAAGAAAAACATGTCACCGTTGTAGCACCCTGTGCACCGCGACTGACCTGGCATAGACTTGCCAGAAGATACGGCAAGAAAATCATTCATATTCCGCTAAAACGATTTTCCAACCAGACCATTGAAAAAGTCAGACGCTTCCATGTGCTGAACGGGAAAAATATCCGTTCCTATGCCCAGCGCTTTATTCAGGATCTTTGAACGGGATGGAACAAAAAATTAACATCCGTGAAGCCCATAAGGATGATCTCGCCATATTGGTGCGCAACAATCAGGTTCTGGCACAAGAAACCGAAGCTTTAGAGTTGAACGCAGATGTTCTGAGAGAAGGCATCGTGCAGGCATTAAAACGAGAGGAATGCCATTATTTCGTCGCTGTGATTGCCGAAAAAGTGGTCGGGCAAACCATGATCACTTATGAATGGAGTGACTGGCGTAATGGTATTATCTGGTGGATACAAAGCGTTTACGTGCATCCCGATCACCGCAAACAAGGGGTGTTTCGCACTCTGTTCGGGCATATCGAAAACCTCGCTCGCAGCCATCCTCAAGTCAAGGCATTACGTTTGTATGTCATGCACAACAACGCTACAGGACAACGTACCTACCAAAGCCTGGGGATGAACGATTCGGGTTATATTATTTTTGAAAAAGAGAATTTCACCTGAAGGGATCGTCCAACAAAGTCAGTTCAACTGGCTGGGGGATTCCAGAGATAAAAAATTCCTATGAAGCGGGGAGTTACGGGAAAAAGCCTCCTGAACAGTATCAGGGAACGCCCGGTCGCACTCACTTAGATATTTCATCACCGCTATCATCCAATCCGATTCATGCGGAGAATGAATAACAGCAATATTCTCATTCTCATAGTCCCTGCAAATTTGGTCCGATGCTCGACTGATCCCGGGAAGAGTGTCCCGCTTTTTTATGGTGAGCGGACGGAGCGGATCGACGTGAATGATTTCCAGCCCCTTGTACTTTTCAGGGACATCTTCTTCGATGAATTCTTCGATGGGGATACCGTTGACATTGGTGAGTCCCGGTTGCGCCAGCGATGCAATATAAATGGGGACTCTCTTTATGGATGCCTGCTCGGCGTAGCCCTCGCGAAGAACTGTCTCATTTTTATCTGTCTGACCAAAAACCACAAAGTCCCAGCGCCCGTAGGTCAACCTTTTCTGCTTTTGGATAATGATGGTTTTTTCATAAGCCTCAACGAGTTTTTCATAGACTTTCTGGTCGTTGGTTCGGACTTTAATCTTGGGCATAGAAAATTTTATTGAAAAGGATGTGTAATAAATATAACTATAGCACGCAATGCAAAAACTGATTAACCCATATCAAGCGTCTTTCAGATTGATTTACGAGTTTGACCTGTAATTTGCTATACTACGAAGAGCCTCACGCGTTCAATAATTCCCACCTGAACCTAAACCCTGAATGGAAAGCAATAAACATGTAAGTAAAGCGGCAGGCGCTGTAAGCGGGATGACCCTGCTGTCCAGGCTTTTCGGGTTCCTGCGCGATATGGTTATTGCCATGGCATTCGGCTCTTCGGCATCTGCCGATGCCTTTTTTGTCGCCTTCCGAATCCCTAACATGCAACGCAGAATTTTGGGTGAAGGTGCGGTGACGGCAGCTTTCATTCCAGTTTTCGCCGAGACTCTGACCCAAAAAGGCGAATCCGCAGCGTGGAAATTCACCTCTAATCTATTCAATATTCTTTTTGTTATTTTATCTGCTGCATCTCTGATGATCCTGATATTTTCTCCGGCGGTGATAACGGTTTTTGCTCCCGGATTTCTTGACGAACCCGGAAAATTTGAACTGACGGTTAAACTGACTCGCTGGATGGCGCCTTATCTTTTCTTCATTGGCCTTGCCGCCTTTTGTATGGGGATTTTAAATAGCCTGAAAGTTTTTGCTCTTCCAGCCGCCACCCCTATTTTGCAGAATGTCAGCATGATTGTGTCGGTGCTAGTTATTGCTCCGTTAATGGATGAACCGATTATGGGACTGGCCATCGGTGTTGTGGTCGGGGGGGCTCTGCAATTTTTAGTTCAGCTTCCTGCGGTGTTTAAAAAAGGCATGAGCTTTGAAAGAACTCTTAACTTCAAGCAGGAAGAAGTCGTCAAAGTCGCCCGACTGATGGGGCCGGTTGTATTGGGCCTGGCTGTTTATGAAGTAAATATCATGATCGATACCCTCATAGCTTCCCTGCTTCCGGGGGGATCGATCTCATACCTTTATTATGGCAACAGGTTGGTGCAACTGCCACTGGGAATATTTGCGGTAGCCCTGGGAGTTGCCCTTCTCCCCACGCTATCGGGTCAGGCCGCAAAAGGTGACCTGAAAGAATTGGTGCAGACTATAGGCTTCAGCATTCGTCTCATTCTTTTTGTCACCATACCAGCTACGGTGGGTTTGATCATCCTGCGCGAACCGATCATCAATACCTTGTGGGAACGCGGTGAGTTTCTCGCTTCCACCACCGAAGGCACGGCCATTGCTCTACTTTATTACTCCATCGGCCTTTGTGCTTATTCAGGAATTAAAATCATCGCACCGGCTTTTTATTCCCTGCAGGACACCAAGACCCCTGCTAAAATTGGCATTTATTCCATGATTCTCAACACAGTTTTGAATCTCATTTTAATGGGGCCCTTGCAGCATGGAGGTCTGGCGCTGGCCACTTCTCTGGCGGCCTTGTTCAATGTTGCATTATTGATCTACTACTTAAGAAAACGGCTCGGCCTTATGGGTGGGAGGAAAATACTGCGTTCGACCCTTAAAATGTCTTCTGCGGCATTAGTTATGGGTGTTGTCACTTATCTTTGCAGGGAAAACTTTTTCCATGTCAGTGATCCCATTTCGATCCGGTTGTTTGTCCTGACCGCTTGCATATCTGCCGGAATATTGGTATATGCCTTAATCTCTCATTTCACCAGAAACGAAGAATGGCATTTTCTTCTGGATTTGAGAAAGAAAAAACAAATATCGGCCTAAACGCGCTTTCACAAACATGAAAGAAAGGATAGCCCTCGTATGATCGTCACCTGCCTGGATTTAGAAGGAGTTCTGGTTCCTGAAATCTGGATCGCCTTCGCTGAAAAAACCGGCATTGAGAAGTTGCGCCTCACCACGCGGGATATCCCCGATTATGATGAGCTGATGCGTGGGCGACTCAAAATTCTTGATGAGAACAATCTTAAACTTTCTGATATTGAGGAAGTTATCGGGGGCATCGCCCCTCTTCCCGGAGCGAAGGAATTTTTATCCTGGTTGGAAAGCGAATTCCAGGTCATCATCCTATCTGACACCTTCAACCAGTTCGCCGGGCCTTTGATGGCACAGCTCGACCACCCTACCCTGTTTTGTCATGACCTTATAGTTGATGAAACCGGGCGAATTGCCGATTACCGTCTGCGGATTCCAGATGCAAAAACCAAGGCCGTGGCCGCATTGAAGGGGCTCAATCTGAAAGTCATTGCTGCAGGAGATTCATACAACGATACCGGAATGCTGAAAGAAGCCGATGCCGGGATTTTGTTCAGGGCTCCCGATAACGTTGTAAAAGAATTCCCACAGTTCCCGGTGACTAAAACTTATGAAGAATTCAAAACCGCGATCCTAGAAGCCCGTGACAAACTGGGTGGTTGAAAAAAATAATGTTTTCTCTATTCAAAACGAGATTGATTATTTAATTTCAGAATCAAGAAGCTTACTTCCCATCCATCCTATCCGGGCCTGTTCTCCAGGCCCTGGCTTTGAGCGAATTTTTGACCACTTGCCTTTTTTTTCGAGGACTTCAACTGCAGTGCCTTGAGTCAGTACAAATATGATTTTGCCCGTCTTTGTATTGGGTTTGTCACGCAAATTGGCAAAGCTCACTTTAACCTTAAAAAATAATTCAAAATCTTCGTCTTCAGCAACCTTAAGAGGTGCTTCGACAATGACCGCTTCCTGAAATAAACTTGTCAGATCAATTTCCAGCTTGAATACAGCGATCACAATAAAAATCAGGGTTAGCAGGGCAATACGCAAAGAAGCCTGGGATGCATTCAAGCCCTTTTCTGGATCGGCTTCAGGAGGCACAGGGGGACCGCATTGCACGCAATAATAACCCGGAGCAGGCAGAAGGGTTCCGCAGGTATCGCAATATTGATACCTGCGTTTCATATTCGGATACCTTGTCTTGCTAGCAATTGGGTGCATCAACCACCTTTTAATTGAGCCGGTAAATTTGCCGGTATTTATTTTTTAAATACTCGAGAAAGATTTCCGGGTTCAAATTTTCTCCCGTCACCTGTTTAACCAAAGCGGGAACCGATAACAACCTGCCTTTCTGATGAATCTGAGTGCCCAGCCAATCCCTTACAAGAGCCAGGTTTCCTGCCTCCACCTGCTTTTCCATATCCGGCTTGGCTTTGAGCAACGCCTGATAAAACTGGCTGGCATAAATTGCCCCTAATGTATAAGAAGGAAAATAACCAAAGGCTCCACCACTCCAATGTGTGTCCTGCAAAACTCCAAGCGTATCCGTTGGTGGTTCCACACCCAGATACTCTTTCATTTTCGCATTCCATAGCTCTGGTAAATCCTCAACCTCAATCGAACCGTCAAACAAACCTCTTTCCAGTTCATAGCGCAGGATGACATGCATAGGATAGGTCACCTCATCGGCTTCCACCCTTATCAGCGAAGGGCCGCTGACATTGACCCCCTCATAAAACTTTTCAGGAGTCACGCCGCAAAAGTTTTGTGGAAATGTTTCGGCGAGCAATGGCAGGTAGCGAGTGCAAAAGGGTCTTCCCTGCGCGATCATGCGTTCCCAGAACAGCGATTGAGATTCATGGATAGCCATGGTGAGCGCTTCGGATACAGGCAGGTCACGTCCATTCTGCATGCGCCCTTGCTCATAAAGCCCGTGACCGGTCTCATGAATGACCGCATATAATGATTCGACAAAGTTATCTGTTCGGTAACGAGTCGTAATGCGGACATCCGTCGGATGACTGCCACCGCAAAAAGGATGCACCGAAACATCCATCCGGCCTTTGTCAAACTGAAACCCCATCTCTTCGCTGATCTTGCGTCCCAACGCTTCCTGCTTTTCAACGGGGAACTGGCCCGATAAAAAGGCAGTGTCTGGCTGGTAGCCCGACTCCTGTATGGATTTTATCAGTGGAATCAGTTCTGCTTTAAGCCTATTGAATACCGGGGTGATGTCTTTCTGAGTGGTGCCTCTCTCATAAATATCAATATTGGCATCATAGGCCTGCATATTTGGGAAAACACAACCGGCCCACTTTATTTTTAGATCTATCAGGCGTTTTAAAACCGGGGCAAAATCGGAAAACTTATTTTCAGAGCGGGCTTTTACCCAGACCTGGTGAGCCCGGGAGGACAGCTCCGCCAATTCTGTGACCAACGATTTAGGAATCTTCGTAGCCATGTCGAAGTCCCGGCGGGCTTCGCGGATATTGCACCATTCAAAAGCGTTGAATCCATTTTCATCGGCCCGAGGGAGATGATCGAGCAACTTCCCCATTTCAGGATGCGTTGATTTTTCGTGCAGGATTCCGGCCAAGGCTCCGATTTGCCGGGCTCGTGATTCTGAAGCTCCAACCGGCATGATAACTTCCTGATCCCAATGCAAGATGCCCATGATTCCGCCTAAGCGGTTGCTCTCCTCCAACCGGCGAACCAATGCAAAATAATCTTCTTTTAAATCTTCGCGCATGCAGTACTACGCCTCCAGAAAAGAACAGCCCGTTAATATGAGTTTAGCCAATAACATGAATAATCTGGAAGCTTCCAGTTACTGTTTGGTGCTGTCCCGGACAACACGCACTTTGCCAGAATCCGTGATCAGAACCCGTTCTCCAGCTTTCAGTTCCTCATCATTAACTTGCACAACAGAGAAGGGTTCACCCTGATCCGGCTGGATGATGAATTCCGATGCGGTGCCACTGGTGATTGCTTCCTCGGTGACATGGCCCAGCAACCCGCCTACAACGGCACCTCCAACAGCGCCCAGTGCACGAGTCGCAGTGCCTCCACCCAGAGTAGAGCCGGCTAGCCCGCCTGCGGTGGCGCCTACCACAGCCCCGGCTCCTGATTCCGTGCCCTTTATCTCAACTTCCCTTACAGAAAGAACGACACCCTTTTTAAAAGTTCCCGGTGAACCCATTTCACTTCGATCATAGACGGAACCGGAATGCATGGAACAACCGGAAAAGCCCAGGAGAAGGGTCATCAAAAGAAAAAGCGTGAATTTTTTATACATGGCACTCTCCAAAAAAGGTTCTCTGGTATAATTTATAAAATTCCAAGAGGCAGATCATGCACTTGGCATAATGACGCATTTATGCGGGCTTAGATTTACTAAGCCCTACTTATTGATAGTATCAAATTCTGAGGCATATATGGAATCCGATAAAGAAACCCGCGAGACAGTACAGGCCCGGTTGGATGTTTTACGCAAAGGCATTGTCAGTGAAGAAAACTCCGTTAATTATTACCAGACCCTTGTTGATAAAACCCCTGAGGATTCGGATGCTAATGTTGGGATGCGCAGGATGTATCACGATCTGATGTTGGAAGAAAAAAAGCATGTGGAACGTTTCCGCGAACTCATTCTGGAATGGGAACAAAAACTTAAAGAATTTCAGGTTTAGACTTCATCTTCTTAGCCCGATTGGTAAATTCCCTTTCCGAATCAGTTTAAATTCGATCCTAGCTGCCCCCCATTTTAGTTTTAGGATCACACTAGTTTGTCGATAAAAAATCCCCTCATATCCTTGACAATATAAAGGCCTTATCTTATTATTGATAACAATTCTCATTATTATTTTAAGGGAATCCAGAACTCAACAGCAACAACCCATAAATACTAACAATTTTAATGGTTTACCCATCATGCCATCTGCAAAAACCGCAGCGATTCAAAAATCTGATTTCACTAAAATTATCCTGATCTTTGTTTTATTTTTGAGTCAGAGCATCTGGATCACCAACCCTGCTCAAGCAACCAACCAGGCGACGATAGACAGAACTAAGAAAATTGTAATGATGTTGAACATCGCCGCAAAGGAATTTGAAGAAGGTATTGTGGATGGAAAAATTGCTGTAGCTGCTGAGTATGAAGAGAGCCAGGTGTTTTTGCAACAGGCTATCGAGCGGTTTGAAAGAATCTCTTCTGAAATCACAGACACACAGAAAGCAGAGAGTCTTAAAAATCGGCTCAGCAACATGATGACTATGGTGAAGGACAAAATAAATTCGCAGTTGCTGTGGAAGGAAGTAAATAGCATCAACTCAGAATTACTGGCAACATTTAATATTGAAATCAATAAAACACCGATCACGCCTGTATCACTGGGGAATGGTAAAAAAATATTCGAGAACAGCTGCTCGGTTTGTCATGGCCTTCAAGGTCATGGTGATGGCCCGATGGCCAGTCAGTTCAATCCCTCCCCTGCTGTTTTATCCAATCCAAAGCTGACAGGAGACGCCAACACCACGGCTTACGACAACTTCGAAGTGATCAATGTCGGAATCGCCAATACAGCTATGATGTCCTGGGCTGAAGTGCTTTCTGAAAATGAGATTTGGGATGTCACCTATTATCTCAGAACTTTTTCCAACATCAACGTGCAACTTCCTCCGGTAAACATGGAAGTGGCGGCCCTTGAGTCATCTATAGATTCCACAAGCGGCCTGGCCGAGCAGGTTGTTAACCAGGTTCGGGATCTTCTTGAAAAAAGTTTGAGCATCTATAAGGCTGGTCAAGTAGACGATGCCGCAGAGATGGCTTTTGACGCTTATCTTGTGTATGAAAAAATCGAATCCAACCTTATTACCAAAGATAAAAGTCTGGGTGTGAGTCTGGAGTCGGCCTTCAGTCGCTATCGCGGAGAGATTAAGCGTAGCGCTCCTTTTGAACATGTTGAGTCACTCAGCAAGGAAATCAACCTGGATCTCGCAAAGGGTTTGGAACTGCTCAAAAGTGAAGTCGGTTTTACGGGAATGTTTTTTCAGTCATTCTCCATCATCGTTCGAGAAGGATTTGAGGCCATTCTCATCATCGCCGCGCTGATTGCATTTTTGATTAAATCCCGCAATCAGGCGCGAGTAAAATCCGTTCATATTGGAGTTGTGGTCGGTATTCTTGCCAGTTTTGCCACGGCCTATATCATCCATGAAGTGCTTCACCTGAGCATGGGCAGTCAAGAACTGCTCGAAGGCTGGATCATGATGGTTGCCGTTGCGGTCTTATTCTGGGTCAGTTATTGGCTGGTTTCAAAAATAGACAATAAAAAGTGGCAGGAGTACATCAACAAACAGATGCGCGGGGCTCTATCCAAGGGAAACGCTTTCAGCCTGGGTGCAGTGGCTTTTATATCTGTTTACCGGGAGGGATTCGAAACCGTTCTTTTTTACAAGGCGCTTTATTTGTATGCCGAGGATGCGACCGCAGGTATTATTCCCGGGTTTCTCGCTGGTTGTGTGGTTTTGGCAGGAGTCTTTTATTTGATCAATACTTTGGGTATGAGAATTCCCCTTAAATGGTTTTTTGGTTTCACCAGTGTTCTTTTGTATTACATGGCATTCACTTTCATGGGAAAAGGACTCCATGAGCTGCAAATGGGTGAACAACTTTCCATGAGTGCCGCGAATTTCCTGCCCAGCATTTCCTGGCTCGGTATGTATCCCACCTGGGAAACATTCATCGGACAAGGAGTGTTATTCGGGGCATTTGTTTTCGCACTGATTTACACCTTTATTATCAAGGCTGAGTTGGGTGCCACACAGTTGAAGGAGGAAACCTCGCAACTGCAAAGTAACATCAGCCAAGTGCACGATCTGGTGGAACATATATCTCACCATGCCAAACGTTGTGAAGTGTTTCTGAAGGACACTCCGGATCAGGACCTGCAGGAGCTTTCCGGGCATTTGAAGGAGATCGACATCAAAATCCACGAACTGTTTGGGCATGTGAAGTACGTTGAGAACCAGCTTCAGGATGAGTATGAGAAGCTGGCTAAGCAGGGCTTTCAAGCCAAACAAAATTAGGCGATCCTTTGAATATTAGATTTTTCAAAAATACACGCATTATCCACAAATGGGTCGGTCTCCTGATTGCGGTATTCATTCTTGTTCTGTCTGTTTCGGGTTTTCTTTTAATGCACCCGGAAGAATTTGGCATCGAACAAGCTCAGATCAGCGGCAAATACCTGCCGGAAAAGTATTTTCGGGTTCATAGTGCCCGCCGTCGCATCCAATCGTTGGCAACAATCTCCGAGCAGATTCTATACGCGGGAACAGACATCGGTGTTTATCGCTCTCTAGATGGAGGAAAAACCTGGCTTCAAATCAATCAGGGATTATTTGATCAGGACATCCGCTCTTTGGTGATCAACCCAAAAGAACCCAGTACTGTTTATGTCGGGACTAGTAATGGCATCTTTAAGTCCGAAGATGCCGGAGACACCTGGAGTGACTGGTTCGATGAGACAACGGGGTTGACCTCTACAAAAATTCATGACCTTGCCCTACATCCTGATAACCCGGATATCCTGTTTGCCGCAACAGATGGGGGAATTTTTCAATCTTTGGATGCCGGAGAGAGCTGGGAGTCGGTGTATACCGATCAGCCTGTCCAGATCGTAAAGTTTTCCACCTCAAGCCCGAACATCCTCTATGCTTCTGGTGAAGGCGGCACCCTCCGTAGCAAAAACAGCGGGAGGGATTGGCAACCCGTTTGGAGGAATGCTCTATCGACTGTCACCTCGCTGGTATCCTTGAACACCGAGCCGGAGTTTCTCTATTCAGGGTCCAATACCGGCCTGTACAAATCTTTCAATGGCGGCCGGAACTGGGTAGCCGATTCTGCCTTTAAGAGGACGCCCATAAATGCCATTTTTGTGAGCCCTTCCAACCTGTCACAAATCTATGTAGGGAGCGGAGAGAGTTTTTATTCCAGCCAGGATGGTGGTGATATTTGGGAAAATATTTTCTCATTCACCCAAAAAATGAGTGGGGATTCGGGAACATCGATTGATATTATAATTAACGTAATCGCCAGCCTGAATGAAAAGGCACTCTATGCAGGCACCACTTCGGGGCTTTATTTTTCTGAGGATGCAGGTGAAAACTGGAAGAATATAGATTTGAGTGGTGCGGTCAATCAACTGTCGCCCGACGAAATGAAAATGGATGTTGTGAAACTGGTGACCGAAATCCATACGGGTCGCTTTTTCGGTTCCTATTTTTACATGCTTGTGGATTTGGCGACTCTGGGAATCATATTTTTAACAATATCCGGCATTCTGATTGCTTATTACCGGGCTACGGTTAAGAACCGGAAAAAGCTCGTGGAAGATCTGGCAACGGATCGCGTGATTGAACTCACAGAAACCACCGATGAGCTTTCAACCGAGAGTCAGGAAATCCATGACATGATAGAACATATCACCCACCACATTGAAAAATGCCGGCTGGTTTATATGGATCAGGAGAAAAAAGAAATAGAGGAAATCGGCCGGCACCTTAACACGTTGGACAAAAAAATGCACCGGCTGATGCAAAACCTGGGGGAACTGGAAAAGACCGATTAATGGATATACCGCTTTTCCTTGCCTGAGGAGTGCGGAGAGAGATTCTGGTCACGGTTGAGCATATCCATCTTTTTATATTCTTCCCAGTTGTCTCGAAACAAGTTGAAGCCGACATAGTCCAGTGCCTGCATCATTTCAAGTTCAGAGACCTTGCCCTCGCCGCCATCCACTTCACGCATCACATCTTCCAACTGCTCGCAAAGACCGGCAAACCGCTCTTCATCTTCAAACATCATAAAGTCTTTCATGAAATCAAAGGTCATACACCCCTTCTCCCTTTAATTGGAGTGACTCGCAACATCTATTACACTTATATTAGAATAAATTTTGGTGACTGCAAACATAAATTCTTCGATTTCTTTCTGGATTACAGAAAATTCCAGATCTGCCATACGACTTGCGGAAAATATCGACCCTCCCAATGCCACGGCTGAGGCCCCAGCAGAGAAATAATCGGGGATATTTTTGGGACCAATACCGCCCACGGCCATCAGTTTGATCTGGTCAAAGGGCCCTTTTATAAGCTTAAAATAATCAGGCCCCATCTGGGAGGCTGGAAAAACTTTTACCATTGTCGCCCCAAAACTCCATGCCTTCTCAATTTCTGTAGGGGTTAAAGCACCGGGGAAATAGGCGAGACTGTTCTTAATACAAAATTCAGCGACCTGCTCATTCAAATTTGGCGCGACAATAAATTGTGCCCCCGCGTCAACGGCCTGCTGGCCAGACTCGACGGATAAAACCGTTCCAGCCCCTATGCAAAAATCAGGAAATAATTCGACCGCCTTCTTAATAAGGAGAAACGCACCAGGAGTGTTGAGGGTGATTTCCAGAAAACGGAGCCCTCCTGAATATGCCGCTTCCAGCACACCATGAAGGGAATCTCCGTCAACACCGCGTATGATGCCTAATACGGGCTCTTTCTCAAAGAGAGTTAAATCGAATCCTGCCATGAGAGACTCAGACGTTGGCTTCTGTGGTGAGCTTGTTATAGAAATCCAGATATTCGTCCTTCTTGTCCGAACCTCTAACTTTCATTGCCGCGCGAGGATGCAGATCCAGAATGCCAGTAAGCATATAGGGAATGTTGTATCCCCATTCGATATTTTTACTTAAATTGACAAAATCCGATTCCAACACTTCCAGAATGGGTTTGAGGTTGAATTTCGGATTTTTCAAAAATCCCAATAATAATTCCAGCGGACAGTTACCTGCTGCTCTTCCTATGCCATAAATAGTTCCATCAAGGTAGTTGATGTTATTGATGATCGACTCAATCGTATTGCCAAAGGCCAATTGCTGGTTGTTGTGTGCGTGAATGCCAATTTCCCGACTCGGAAGCGCGGCCTTGTACTTTTTGGCGAGATAAGCAATCTGTTCAGAATACAAAGCTCCGAAACTATCTACCAGATAAACGACATCAACGGCGCTTTCTTTTTCTACTTGTGCTAGTGCCTCATCCAATTCTCGTTCTCTGGCGTGCGACACCGCCATAATATTGATGGTGGTCTCATAGCCTTTTGCATTGAGTGTATTGACAAGGTCAATGGCTTTATCAATATCCTTGATGTATGAAGCAACCCGCATCATGTCCACATGGCTTTCTGATTTCGGGATCAGTGTGTCGGGATCAAAACGCCCGATATCTGCCATAACAGAAATCTTGCAATTTTTCTCCGTGTTCCCGATAACGTTATCCAGGTCCTGTTCGGAACAAAATTTCATCGGGCCAAATTCACCACGTTTAAACTGACTCTCGTCAGCCTTATAACCCAACTCGATGTAATCGACCCCTGACTTATTAACCGCTTGAAAAACTCTACGAACAAGGTCATCGCTGAACAAGTGATTGTTCATCAAACCACCATCACGGATAGTGCAATCCAATACTTTTATTTCTTTTCGGTACATGCTGTAAAATCCTCCAAGCGGAAACAATATATCCCGCTGAATAAAATGAATTTAGGTAAAACTATCAATACATTGGAAGGAATCATTATATTTATAATGTGGGTGAGGGTCAATCAGATAATTTTGTTAGAGCTCTTTAACCTCCAAAGAGCCTAAAACTAACAATTTCAACAATAAATCTAGGGAAACGATGCTGATATTTCTCAGTAATGACAGGTGAAATTCTTTTCGTCGATTCTAGTTGGATTTGGTTCTATAATCAGAGCCATAATTTTTAGGGGTCGATATCGGTTTCTAATTCGACACTTGAAATACTTCAACCAAATACCAAGAGCATAGAGCTTAATAATGGCTAATAAAATGTCTTTTTGGCTCGTCAAGCAAGAGCCCTCCAAATACAGTTGGGAGACTTTTGTGAAAGAGGGAGAAACCTACTGGGATGGAGTTCGGAACTATCAGGCTCGTAACAATTTGAAGTCCATGAAAAAGGGAGATCTGGTTTTCTTTTATCATAGTGTCACGGGCAAAGAGATCATGGGTATTGCCACGGTGACCCGTGAAGCTTATCCAGACCCGACCATTGATGACCCGCGCTGGGTTGTGGTCAACCTAAAACCCGTTAAGGCCCTTGCGCACCCTGTAAGTCTTGAGGAGATTAAAAGTCATAAAGACCTTTCGGAAATCGCTTTAGTTCGGCAATCGCGTTTATCTGTTCTGCCCTTGGCAAAAAAGGAAAGCCAGATAATCTTAAGACTGGGCAAAACTTCACTCTGATTTCGCACATCATGATAGAACGCACAAGATATTCCCATTGACTTAAAAAATATTGAAGTATAAATTCAGGCAACTATAACTTTATAAGGATATAAACCAATGAAAGCAGGAATCGCCCTTATCTTCGTTATGTCTTTATTACTGGGTTGTTCAGGGGAAAGCACCGACAAAAATACTCCTCAACCTGTGCAGAAACTGTCTTGGCCTCTAAAAACCTTAGGAATGAGTCTATGAGCCCTCGAATCATACTGATCTTCTTGGCCGCTTCTCTAATTTTTGCACGTTGTTCCGGTGATAAAATCGACAAGCAACCCCCAAAAGCAACTAAATTGGCGCCACCACAGGTTGAAACAGCTCAGCCCGCCACAAGTTCTCCCAGTGCTCAGGATTTGCAACCCGATGTACATATCAGCGGTACCCAGAACACCCATATATCAGGAGCCCTTTCAACTTCCAAGCATATTAGCGGTCAGTAAACTATGAAACCAGCAGTGCTTTTAATTGTATTTGTGCTTTTCGTTTCGGTTTCATCTTCATGGGCAGGTCGGGCAGAAATATCTGCCTGCCTGAAACAAGTGACCCCCCTGAAAACCCAAAGGGATCAGGTGGCAGAATTAGATGGAATTTGGGGGCTGTTCCAAAAAACGGCGGAACTTCAAGATAATTCTGCCGAGGCCGTTAATCTGGACAAAAAGATTAATTCAATCCTTTTTCACTTAGACTATCTATGCAATACCACCGATGGAATTCCTTTTGATGAGTTGGCGGACTATGTTTCAACAAGTCTGTCTGAAAAGGGCGAGGAGAAATTTAAAAAGGAATTGATCATCCTTGGAAAAAACGAAGCACAAATCGAAGTCTGGTTCAAGTTTTCAAAATTTGCTGTCGCAAATCGATATCGGGTTTTGGATCCTCAAAGGATTTCTGGCACCATTCAGTCGACGCACCCCCTAATCAAAAAGTACTTAGAGCTTGCTGAAAAAATAAATGGGAAAATTGATAAGGTGTCAGTGCTTCAGGAAACACAAGACCTGACAAAGCAGATCGATAATTTTTTAGAGATAGATCCTTATATGTCTCAGGCCATCCATGAAAATTCCCAAATCCCTTATGCCGATTGGGATGAAAATTATGGAGGCTCTTAAACGATTAAAGCTATAGTCCAATAATTTCTTTTTATCAATCGAAAGAGGAAACGATGAGCAATTTTCTAGTCATAGGTGGAACAGGTGTGATGGGAACCGCAGCGATTAAAGCCATTCGTGAAAAGTTTGGCGACACAGCCAATATCCTGGCTAACTGGTATGGCAAAGAGGTGCCTGGTTTGACTATTGAAGGTGCTGATGAAACCCTGTTTGGCGATATCAATGATCCCGAGGTTCTGGATAAAATCAAAGCTTACGATAACGGGCAATTCGACACCTTGTTCTATGCCACCGCGCTAGGTGAGGTTGGAGTGCCGATTAAAGAGGCGACCCCCGAATCCATCACTCAGTCCAACATGCTTTCATTTGATCCTATCCTGAAACTGGAAAAGCAATTGAATGTTAAAACCATTGTTGCCTATTCCACCTTTTATGTTATCAGGCATCAGCTTTCCACTTATGGAGCAATGGGTCATTCGAAAGAAGCTATTGAGAAATGGACCGTTGAGAAAGGCAAAGCCCGGCATGTTTGTATTCGCGCCGGACTGTTTGAATCTCAATCTTCCCGGGGTATCAAATTGCTTCTGAGAAAATCCGCAAAAAATCCAGAAAACCTGAGGGATCCCCTGCTCCGTTCCTATTTTGAAGGAAAAAGCTCGAAGGAAGGCATCCGGAAATTTGAGGAAGGCATCTTTAAGGAAGAAAAAGAAGCTTATGGCGATTGCAGAACAAATGCCGACGACTTATATCAATCGCATTTGAAACTATTCGATTCTAAAGAACCTGTCTTCATTAACGTTTGTGGCAAACGAATCTGGGTTTCTGATACTCCTTTACTCCTCAAGGATTATCTATAACCCTCATTTTCTGTTGCGTGCAAACGCGATTTTACAATGGAAAACGGGGTCAATATCTGATATCCCATGTAGATATTCCATTTGCATTGCTTTCGACATGTTTTTATCTGATAATCATTGAACAGTTGAATGTTATATATGAATGTAACCTTAGTTCGTTTTCTGTCATAACTCATGAATGCTAAAGATACATCAACAAAAACAGAAACATCGCAGCCTCGCCGATTCTCGAATGATGAAAATCTAAACACCCTGCTCAACAGCGTGGTCAATGAAGTAGGCGCATATGCTGATCGGCTTGGCGGACAGATTAAAAAGCTATCGGATATAGGCCGGGCTCTTTCAGGGGTTTACGATTTAAACGTCCTTCTTGAAATGATTGTTGATCAGGCCCGAAATTTCACCAACGCAGATGCCGGGACTTTATATATTGTTGAAGACAACACCCTCCGTTTTCAAATTGTTCAAAACGATAGTTTGAAAATTAGAATGGGTGGAAAAACCGGAGAAACGATTCCTTTTCCGCCGGTTGAGTTAAAGAAATCTAATGTTTCCGCCTTCGTCGCCTTGAAAGGGGTGTCCATAAACATTCCGGATGTTTATGATACCGACCTTTTTGATTTCACCGGCCCCAAAAAATTTGATCAATCCACCGGATACCGCTCCCAGTCCATGCTGGTCGTTCCAATGCGTAACCACGATGGCGATGTGATTGGTGTTTTGCAACTTTTGAATGCCACCAATCCCAATAACGGCAAGGTGATTTCGTTTTCACAGGATTATGAAAATCTTTCTGAATCGTTGGCTTCACAAGCGGCAGTTTCCATCACAAACGCAAAACTGATTTCCAACATAACCGAATTGTTTGAGGCCTTTGTTAAAGTCATGGCTACCGCCATTGATGAGAAGTCTCCTGTTACCGGCGGCCATATTCGCAGGGTGGCGGATCTGACCCTGACTATGGCGGATGTCATCCATAACTCAAAAGAAGGCCCGTATAAGGATATAACATTCTCACCGGATCAGATTTACGAATTAAGAATTGCCGCCTATATGCACGATATAGGAAAAGTTACGTCTCCAGTTGAAATTGTTGAAAAGGCCAAAAAGCTCCAAACTATTTTTGACCGTATCCAATATGTTCGTTTGAGAATGGCTTACATCAGCCAGAAAATTATGTTGGAGGGTCAGAATACCAAGATAGAATTATTACAAAACGGCTCTGACTCTGGAAAATTAAAAGCCCTTGAAAAAGAAACTCTCGACAAATTGGAAGAAATAAAAGAAATACGGGAATTCATTAATAAGTGTAATGAACCGGGCGAATTTCTTGAGGATGAAACCCTGGAAAGATTAAAAGAACTATCTAAAAAGACCTATATTGATGATGAGGGAGAGCAACAACCCTTCCTGACGGAAGATGAATTGGTCAACCTGTCAATTCGGCGGGGAAGCATAACAGAAGCAGAAAGAAAAAAGATGCAGGATCATGCAGCAGTGACCTTAAGAATGCTAAAACAAATCCCCTTTACCAAAAAACTGAAAAACGTCCCCAGTTTTGCCGGAGCTCACCATGAATTTATTAATGGAAAAGGCTATCCTCTGGGTCTGAAGGGGGACGAGATTCCTTTTGAGGGAAAATTGATGGCTGTCACCGATATTGCCGAGGCCCTGACCGCATCAGACAGACCCTATAAAAAAGCAATGCCTTTGGAAACGGTCTATCGCATCCTCAGATCCATGGCCGAAAAAGAAGAACTGGATAATGGCCTGGTTGAATTGTTCATCGAAAAAGAGGTTTACAAACTATATCAGGAAACATACGAAAACGGTTCCAAAGAAAAACAAAACGCCTAACTTTCACCCCACCAAAGCAGCCCCTGCCCTATCCCTTAGCAAACAGTTAAGAAATTTCTATTCCAATTATTTTAGAGCACGTTATTTGCTTTTAGGTTTATAGGGCCCGGTTCGAAGATAGTTGTCGTTCATTTTCACATGATTGTCGATTTGGGGAGCATCCTGTTCTTTCCCCTCGGGATGGCCATCATCGAACTTTTTTTCTAGAAGGTTTTTAGTTTTATCTGATAGGATTAACGTTCTTTGTTTCCGGGCTTGGGTTTTCTTTTTGGCAAACATTTGTTTATATTTTTTTTTGTCCTCGTGGGACATATTCAGAACCATATGGCACCGTAGTATAATTAACGTTTCAGAATTGTATAATCGCTCCAACTGAACTCAGGATACTTTACTTTCAACTGATTTTATAACTATTTTATGCCTATTGAAAAAATAAAGGAGGCTTTCAAGGATTCGGATGTCCAAGAGATTTCATTACGCGATCTTATTATCGATTTGGACCACTTTGAAATTGCCCGGCGGCTTCACGAATTGAATAGGGAGCAGAAAGTGCAGATTTTTCATCTTCTTGAGAGTGATGAAAAAAGACAGGAGCTCCTCTATGAAACTGATATGGATAGCCGTCTTGAAATCCAGGAAACGCTGGATCGGGACTATTTGGCCGCTCTGCTGGATAGTATGCCAGAAGATGAAGCCACGGACATAATTCAAGAGCACCCTGATGCCACCCAGGCAGAACTCCTGAGCAAAATGGAGGTTCAGGATGCGGAGGTCATTAAAGACCTAATACGTTATGAAGAGGAAACCGCAGGCGGCTTGATGACTCCTGATTTCAACAAAATCCATTGTGATAGCAGAGCTGGGGACATCTTTACTAAAATAAGAAGGGAATCCAATAAAGAAACCATTCCTTATTACTACGTGGTTAATGAAATGGACCAATTGGTGGGCTTTTTCAAATTGAGGGATTTGCTGAATATCCAAACCTCAGCTATGGCAAAAGAATTCACCCGTTCCGAAACTCCAAAAGTGCACCTGAATGACCCTTGTGAAAAGGTGGCTCAAATTATGGGGCAGGAACATCTAAGCAGTTTGCCTGTTGTGGACGACGACAATGTGATTCAAGGAATCATCACTTTTGATGATGTCATTCGGTCCATGCAAGACAGCGCCAGTGAAGACATATACACCATGGTCGGAACCGCTAAGGTGGATCCATTCGCAAAAAAAATAAGCAACAAAATTATCGCCCGGGCACCCTGGTTGTTCACCACCTTTATCGGCGGGCTGGTCAGCGCATGGGTGCTGGAGTCTTACCAGACAACTCTTGCCGATTTTGCCGCAGTTATATTTTTCATTCCCTTTGTGATTGGGTTGGCAGGCAATGTAGGAATTCAAGGTGCCACGGTCATTGTAAGGGGTTTGGCGACGGGTGATATTCAAAAAGATAATCTTGCTACGGTGGTCAAAAGCGAGCTGTCAGTTGGAGTATTAAACGGCGTGATTTTTGGATTGCTATGCGGGGGGCTTGTCTATCTGGCTTCCGAATCCATTTTGCACACCAACCCGGTACTGGGTTTAGTGGTGGGAACGGGAATTGTTCTCGCCGTTTCCGTCGCATCTCTGATGGGCTCATTAGCCCCGATACTGTTTATAAACCTGGACATTGATCCGGCCATCAGCACCGGCCCTATGATCACCGTCATCAACGATATTCTTGGCCTGGCCATCTATCTTACAACAGCGGCTTATTTTTTTTCAAGCCTGTAAAACAGGCTAATCTTTCTCAGCCAGTTCCACTTCGATTAAAGCAGAATCCACTTCAACATAATCTCCTTCCATCACATAAAATTCTTTCACTCTCCCTTCCACTTCTGATAATAAAGTGAAATAACCCTCAGAAATAATTTCAGCCACGGCGGTACCGGGAGCCACTTTATCTCCCTTTCGGACCAGGTATTTATCCACCTTGCCCGAAGTCATAGTGGGATACATGGCCGCCATGACAATATAATCTTCCATAATGCTTCCTCCAACTCAGAGATATTTGTAAAGCCCGTGCCTAAAAATAATTTATTACCAGAACATTAAACAGTATAATAGGAAAACCTTTAACCCACTCCTAATCATGAAACTAAGAACAGGCGATAACCTTTATGAGCCATTTTCCAGAAATACTGGAGAGATCACTTCTATCATAGAGCACCCAGAGGGAAAGGTCGTCAAGGTCCGTTGGCGCATACCCGGTGAACTACCCCATGACACCGAACTATTTTACAAAAAAGTTCAAAGGTGCGTTCGGGACGGACTCTACGAACACACCCCAAAACAGGATTAGATAAAGTAGCTCTTAATGTTTGTAGACGGTATGTGAAGGACGGCCCGCAAGGATATTTTCTTTACCCCAATTCACCACATTTTTAAATTTTTCCGATTGCATAAATTCATTAAATGCTTCCTCAGCACTCCACTCTGACACAATCAGGTATGATTGAGCATCGTTCACATCCTTGTATAAAAATGATTTCGAATGCCCCTCCATCTCATTCATGACTTTTATGACAGCATCAAAGGCATCTTCGAAAATCTTTTCTTTTCCGGGAATCATTTTATAGTTCATTCCTATCGTAACCACGTCTCTCTCCTTTGTGAAATTCTAATAATTAAATTGTTCAGGCAACAAGTTCCAGATGATCGGCATCTTGTTGCAAAATAATCGAATCCAAACCAAAAATATTCTTAATGACGGAAATATTCTCCTTTTTATGTCCCAGATAAACAGATACCTTTCTGGAGGGCACCTTGAAAGTAACCGATAAAGGAACCTGTTTCAATCCCCGGATCATCTTTATCATTTGCTCCCGGGCAATACGGCTATCCACCAGATAGCGGAATGCCGGATGAAAAGGCCCATCAACATAATTCTCCAGCAAGGATTTATCGGGATGCAAGCCCACCCTGATAACAGCAATACCGGCCTTTTCAAATTGGATAACGGCTTCCTTCACAGCTTCAATCATTCTTTCCAAGCTCCATGGAGTATAAGTGCGATCTTGATACATATCAAATAATCCGGTATTTTTAATGACCAGCGTTGGATAAATCCTGACAAAATTCGGCCTAAGTTCTATGACATCCTTCACCGATTTTTGGAATTTTTGTTCGCTGTCGCCGGGAAGACCGGGCATTAATTGCAAACCCAAACGAAATCCCCTCTCTCGAATTTTTCTGACGGCAGACTGAATCACGTCAAAAGGACATTCACGCCCTACCAACTCCAAGACTTCATGATCAGTGGATTGTATCCCCAGCTCCACCGTTTCAACATGGTTTTCAGCTAATAATGAAAGCCTGTCATCATCAATGAACAAAGCATGGGTGGAAACCCGAATCGATTGGATTTGTCCCGATAAAATCCACGGCTGAACCGAGGACAACAAATATTTCTGCCGCTCCAGAGGAATACCGGTAAAACTTCCGCCGAAAAAAGCCAGCTCTCTTCTTTCAGGGAGTCGATTCAGATCCAACCCTTCTAAATGAGTGCGTAGAGTTTCTTTCAACATATTTCTGTCCGTCTTCTTTTCTGTGCCCGTTATTTTAGCCTGATTACAAAACGAGCACCGGTAAGGGCACCCTTCATGCGACACAAAAACCGGAACGATCAAATATTTTTTCTTTTTCACGGGTTAAGAAGTCAATTAACGGAAGAAATCAAAACAAACCGGACAGGTAATGGAAAAACTGGTTGAGAGACCGCCAGATACCTATTAAGACAAGGACTAAAAAAAAACCTGCCAAAGCCATACTGAAACCAAATATGATTTTTGACGTGATGGTTTCCGGCTCGAAGCGAGGAGGTTCTTTGTCCTGAGGAATAGGATCTCTTTCATAGGGAAGTCTATTATTCGCCATAATGAGTTCAATTCAAATTTACTGGCGCCGATACATTTTTTCAAACTCAACCTTAAAAGACGCCATAGCGGAATTCATTTCATCAAGCCGTTTGCTAATTATTTTTAAAAGATGGTCCTTAAATTTATTCAGGATGGCAGGATCAAGCGTTTTTAACAAATACCCATCCATTTTCAGCACAAGCACCCTGTTTTTGGCAATCACATTGGTGGATCTGGTTTTGCCGGTGATCAATGGAACTTCACCAAATATAGCACCCGGTTTTAGGGTATTGAGTTCCGCATCCGGCACCTCATCCTTGGTAATCGCCAGAACTCCTTTTAACAGGATAAAAATCGTTGAATCTTTCTCTCCCTGATGAATTACATAATCGCCCTTTTTATGTTCGATAATGTGGCTGTCCAAGTTCGACAGGGTCTTTTTCTCCGCTGCGGTAAAAGGCTTAAAAAAAATCAATTTCCTTTAGCAACTTTAAAGCTTCCTGGTTGCGCATCGCTGTTTTCTTTTAAATGGTGAATATTTTTATATTCTAAGTTTCATTTTCCTGACATTCCCAGTACCCGTCTGCTGTCCAATGAATATTAATATAATCAGGGAAAATCGTCTGTTTGTCAAAATTTGCCAGTTCTAACTGGTCACAGGTCAAGTTAATAGCCCCTTTCAGGTTCGCTCCATGCAAAAAAGAATCCATGAGTTCAGCTCCTTCAAAATCCGCATCTGAAAGGTTGGCCTCGCTTAAAACCGCCTGAGTCAAATCAGCCCTGACCAGTCTTGCTTTGCGGAGATCCGCTTTGATCAAATAAGCGGCTGTTAAATCTGCCTCAGTTAAATCCGCCTCATCGAGTTTGGCTCCCATTAACTTGGCGTTACTGAGGTCTACTCCTTTTAACTTATCCTTAGAGGCCTCAATTTCCTTTTTTCTTAAAATCCAATCTTCCAGCATGCTCGATAATATCCAAAGGATTAATAACTGTAGGATGCTAATTTAATAAAAAACAGTTCAATTAAAAAGAGGCACATCATTCAGAAGGGTCCGAAAAACTTTCCATGGCCATTTTAGCCGCTGCCTGCTCTGCTTCCTTCTTACTTTTCCCTAAACCCTGCCCTTTAACTTTATTTTTGATCGTCACCGCGACTTCAAATTCTTTTGCATGGTCCGGCCCCAGTTCGTTAACGACTTTGTAGGAGGGAGTGCACACCCACTTATTCTGTGTGTATTCCTGGAGCTCACTTTTAAAATCCCTGAATGACCAAGAGTGGGCGAATTTGGATATCTCCACATCTAACAATGGAAGAAATACCTTGGAGGCAGATTCCAGTGCACCATCTCTGAACAAAGCTCCGGCAACAGCTTCAAAAGTATCTGCCAAGATGGAAGGTTTGTCTCTTCCCCCCGACAAATCTTCTCCCTTTCCGAGAAGCAGGTATTTGCCCAAGTCTATTTTCCGGGCAAGGTTTGCCAAGCAAGTCTCATTGACCACCGCCGCACGAATTTTTGACAAGGTTCCTTCGGCATATTCACTGAATTTATGCACCAAGTAATCGCTTACAATAATATCAAGGACAGAGTCACCCAGAAACTCAAATCGCTCGTTGTGCTTGAGAGATTCGTTTCTTTCATTTACGTAGGATTTATGAGTCAGGGCTTTATTGAGAAGTCTCAGGTCGGAAAATTCATACCCGAGAGTTTCCTGAAGGGGGGCAACGTCTTTGGCGCGATCAGAAGGAACTTCGATCATGGCGGAAATTAATCTAAAAATTTCTTAAAAATAAGGACCCCGTTGGTTCCACCAAAACCAAATGAATTGGAAACGCAAACGTTCAAATTTGCTTCGCGGGCGGTATTTGGCACATAATCCAAATCACAGTCAGGATCGGGAGTGGTGTAATTGATAGTCGGCGGAATCACTCCTTTTTGCATAGCCAGAAGAGTGAAAATTGCTTCGACTCCCCCTGCGGCCCCCAACAAATGCCCGGTCATGGACTTAGTAGAACTGACAGCCAGCTTATAAGCATGATCGCCAAACGCGGTTTTGATAGCTTGTGTTTCCGTTGCATCAGCGCCGGTAGAGGTTCCATGCGCATTAATATAATCCACATCTTCTTTATTGATGCCGGCGTTGTTGAGTGCAAGTTTCAAGCAACGCGCGGCCCCCTCGCCACCTGGAGCGGTCGCCGTAATATGGTAGGCATCGCCATTGAGACCATAGCCAATCACTTCGCCATAAATTTTTGCGCCACGTTTTTTGGCAATCTCCATCTCTTCAAGCATAACGACACCGCACCCTTCCCCGATCACAAAACCATCGCGATCTTTATCAAAGGGTCGACTGGCACCCTGAGGATCGTCATTGCGAGTCGACAAAGCCTTGGCCGCATTGAAGCCTCCAACACAAAGTGGAGTGATAACAGACTCAGTACCACCCCCGAACATAATGTCCGCATCACCGTACTGAATAAGCCTTGCGGCTTCCCCGATAGAATGCGTGCCTGTAGCACAAGCCGTGACCACGCAGGAGTTGGGTCCTTTTGCGCCCATCGTGATTGAGACCTGACCCGATGCCAGATTGGCAATCAACATGGGAATAAAAAAGGGAGTGATTTTCTTCACTCCCTTTTCATTTAAAATATTGTGATATTTTTCAAGGGCGGGTAGTCCACACAGACCTACCCCGACTATGACGCCGACCCGCTCTGCGTTCTGCTCATTGATCTCAATACCAGAATCCTCCAAAGCCATTTTACTGCAAGCCACGGCATAATGGATAAACCGGTCCATCTTCTTTACTTCTTTATGGTCTATGTATTGTTCTGGATCGAACCCCTGGACTTCTCCGGCGATTTTGACAGGAAAGTCTTCATCAGGAGTGAAGCTTTTAATGAAATCCACTCCGGAACGGCCTTCAAACAAAGCCGTTTCGTTTTCACTCACCCCAATACCCAAAGGTGAAATGATCCCCAATCCAGTAATGACAACACGTCTTTTCATCCATGCACCTTGGAGATTATGATGACCACTCAGTTGGTTCGGCTGGTTATATAACTTGTAGCATCCTGAACTGTGGCTATTTTTTCAGCCTCTTCATCGGGAATTTCAATATCAAATTCCTCCTCAAGAGCCATCACTAATTCGACCGTGTCCAGAGAATCGGCCCCAAGGTCATCAATAAAAGACGCCTCTGGAGTCACCTGTTTTTCATCAACACCCAACTGATCAACAATAATTTCCTTAACTTTTTCTTCAACTGACATAATTGCTCCTTGTTGAAATCACATCAACATACCACCGTTTAAATTAATGACCTGCCCAGTAATATAACTGGACCTATCTGAAACTAAAAAAGAAACACAACGCGCCACATCTTCAGGCAACCCCAATCTTGCCAAGGGAATTTGCTCAATCAATTTCTGGCGCACTGACTCATCTAAAACCCGTGTCATTTCTGTATCGATAAAACCGGGTGCCACCGCATTCACCCTGATCCCTCGGGATGCTACCTCTCGAGCCAGAGTTTTTGTCAAACCAATAACCCCGGCCTTGGATGCCGAGTAATTGGCCTGGCCAAAATTACCCATCACCCCAACGATTGACGCAATATTGACAATCGCCCCACTCTTTTGTTTCATCATATGCTTTGCCGCTTGCTGGCTACAAAGAAAACTTCCCTTCAGGTTGATATCGAGAACCAGATCCCAATCACTTTCTTTCATGCGAACCATCAAACCGTCGCGGGTGATGCCCGCGTTATTGACCACGATATCTACCGGTTTTTTATCTTTCAGAATGAAATCAAAAACCTGTCGCACCTCAGCGGCGTTTGAAACATCGATCTTAACTGCGGAAGCAGACCCGCCATTTTTATTGATCTCCTCGGCCGTAGCCTCGGCCCCTTCCAGATTCACATCCCCCAGTACTACATGAGCTCCTGCCCGGGTCAGCTCCTCACCGATGGTTCTACCAATTCCCTGAGCTCCGCCAGTGACCAAAGCCACCTTATCTTTCAGTTCCATTAAAATTCCTGTTCGAACGATTGAGTCAACTGCCGTTTAAAGCGGCCAGGGTTTGCGACAAACTTTCGCGATCTCCCACCTGATAACAATTGATATCTCTATTAAACCTTTTTATCAGGCCGGATAAAACTTTCCCTGATCCTAATTCAATGACCGTATCAATACTCTGATCCACTAGCACCTGCATCGTTTCCGACCATCGCACAGGAGAACAAACCTGTTTAACAAGAGCTGCTCTGGCTTCGCTTCCTTTGGTGATGGGTTTGGCCTCGATGTTGGTGATTACTGGAAAGGACAGGTCGTGAAACTCGGTCTGCTCTAATTCTTTTTGAAGCTTGATCTCAGCCGGCTTCATAAGAGCGCTGTGAAACGGAGCACTCACCGGCAAGGGCACGGCTTTTTTTGCGCCAGCTTGCAAGGCTCTTTCAGAGACCTGCAAAACGGCTTCCTTATGGCCTGCGATGACCGTTTGCACAGGACTGTTCAAATTAGCAGGCTGAACGATGCAGGACTCTTCAGAAACCTGATCGCACAATTCCTGAAGCGTATCAATAGGCAATCCTATAATGGCAGCCATTGTCCCCACTCCAATCGGAGCTGCTTCCTGCATAAATTGACCCCGTAATCGGACCAACCTTACCGCATCCTTAAATCGAAGAGCTCCTGCAGAAACCAAGGCAGAAAATTCACCCAGGCTATGGCCTGCCGCAACTACCGAATCTATACCATTTTCCCTTAATATTTTCAAGGCCATTGTACTATGCACCAGTAGCGCCGGCTGGGTATTTTCCGTCATCTTCAAAGTTTCTTCAGGGCCATTAAAACAAATATTTGCAAGGTCATAGCCTAAAACCTCATTGGCCTCTTCCAGCAGTTCACGAGCCGATGGCACATGGTCATACAAGTCTTTACCCATACCCACAAACTGGGAACCCTGACCGGGAAAAACAAAAGCAATTTTTACCATTTGATCACCGCCGATCCCCAGGTCAGCCCCGCCCCAACGACCCCCAGCACAGAAGTATCCCCAGGTTGAATACGTCCACTGCGTTTCGCCTCATCAATCCCGATCGGGATAGAAGCTCCAGAGGTATTGCCATATTTATGGATGTTCATGAACACTTTCTCCATCGGGTAATTCAACCTTTCAGCAACCGCGCTGATAATCCTCTGGTTGGCTTGATGCGGAACCAAAAGCCCGACTTCCTCCATGCTCAAACCATTAAACTCCAAAGCCTCGCGAATCACGTCGGTCATTCTTTTAACAGCGACTTTGAACGTCGCATTGCCCGACATTTTGATGAAGTATTTTTTGTCATCGATATCCTGTTTATTGACCCCTGTCCTGCCAATTCCACCGGGAACGCAGATCAAATCCGACAAGCGCCCGTCCGAATAAATATGTGTCGACAAAATTCCCAGAGGTTCTTCTCGCTCTTCGCACTTCAGCAATAAGGCCCCTGCCCCATCCCCAAAAAGAATACAGGTGGATCTGTCCGTCCAATCCACAATTCTGGAATTGACCTCACTGCCGATAAGAAGAATATTTTTGTAACGACCATTTTTCAAATACTGCTCGGCAATAGAAAGACCGAAAACAAATCCGGAACACACCGCAGAAATATCATAAGCCGCTGAGTTGAAAGCTTGCAATTCATTTTGCACAAAACAGGCGGTGGAAGGAAACAACACATCCGGACTGGAAGTGCAGACAATGATCATATCCACATCATCTGCACCAATCCCACTCGCTTCCAATGCCTGCTTCCCCGCTTTAGCCGCCATCGTGGAAGCAGACTCATCATCAGCAGCAATCCGTCGCTCGCGGATTCCTGTCCGCTCAATGATCCACTCATCGGAGGTATTCAGGGTTTTTTCGAGGTCTTGATTGGTGAGGATCTTTTCCGGCAAATAAGCGCCGGTTCCCAAGACTACAGCCGTATTATGAGAGGTCATGATATGAAGTGTTTAGTCAGTGCTTTTGTTGGCGGGTTTATCGGTCTCGTCAGAGTCAGCACCAAAAGCTATATCTTTGATCTGTTTCCAAATATTTCCTTTGGCCGCTTCCACATCCGTCAAATTGGATTCAATGCCTTGCTGAATATGTGCGTTGATATCCTTCTCGCTCAATTCGCGAGCCCGGTTGATCGCATTTTTGATCGCTTTCGGCGAAGAGCTTCCATGCGCGATGATAACCACTCCGTTCACCCCTAAAAGCGGGGCACCACCGGTCTCAGAATAATCTACTTTTTTCTTAAATTGTTCTAACTGGGGTTTCAATAATAAATAACCCAGCTTACTGAGCCAACTGCTTTGAAACATGCGCTTGAGATTGGTTCCAATCATTTCTGCCAGACTTTCACTTATTTTGAGCGCCACATTGCCGGTGAATCCGTCACAAACAATCACGTCGGCATTGCCTCTATAAACTTCTTTGCCTTCGATATTGCCAATAAAATTAATGTGACTGGCCTTGAGCATTTGAAAGGCCTCCTTGACAATCTCATTGCCCTTGCCATCCTCTTCGCCAATACTGAGTAATCCCACTCTGGGGTTTTGCTTGCCGAGAATATACTCGGCGAAAACATGACCCATAATCCCAAACTGAAACAATTGGTTGGTTTTGCAGTCGACATTGGCGCCAGCATCCAGAAGAATGGCGTCGCCCTTCAAAGTCGGTAATTGAATAGCAATGGCAGGTCGGTCGACACCATTTAGCGGTCTTAAAATAACCATCGAATAAGCCAGCACCGCGCCGGTGTTTCCGGCACTCAGAAAAGCCGATGCCGTTCCATCCTTGACAAGGTCCAAACCAATTTTCATGGAGGATTTGCGTTTCGAGCGCAGGACTTTACCTGGGCTGTCGTGCATTTCCACTACCTCATCAGCGTGGACGACTTCAATTGGAAGATTATGATCGGGATCGAATCGATCCAAAACCGCATGGATTCGATCGGATATACCGGTGAGAATGATTTCCGTTTCATATTCCCTCGCTGCCAGAACAGCACCTTCTACAGCCGCTTCTGGAGCATGATCGCCACCCATGGCGTCAACCACGATTTTCATTTCAGGATTGACTCCTTTTCAACGAGCGTTGGGAATTATCGAGAGGAATACAAGTGACCAAGCAGTGACGAGGTATTAAACCGCTTCGACTGCCATAATTTCCTTGCCTTTGTAATAGCCACAATGCCCACAGATGTGGTGCGGGCGAGCCATCTCATGGCACTGGGGGCACTCTGTATAGGCAGGAAGGCTGAGGCCATCGTGAGACCGACGCATTCCTTTTTTGGATTTAGATGTTTTCTTCTTTGGGACTGCCATGATATCTCCCTATTTCAACTTGTCTTTTAATTGTTGTAAAACTGCTAAACGAGGATCACCTGATCCTTCATGTTTGCAAACACATCTATTTTCATTCAGGTTTGTCCCGCACTCGGGGCACAACCCCTCACAATCTTCTCGGCATAACCTGACTTGTGGCAGGCTCAATAGTATCAAATCCCGCACCGGATAGGCCAGATCAATTCGGCCTTCTTCATAAAATTCCTGTTCCACATCCACACCGGTCAACTCAATTTCCTCAGCCGGCTTGTTATTTTCAACCCGTGGGATGAAGTGAACGCTGAGATTGGCTTTGACCTTAAAACTAAAATCTTCCAAACATCGGGTGCAGGTGGCAGAAACTCCTGTTTGCAAACTGCCATGGCAAAGGATCGTCTGACCCGATTTTTCCAGTTTCCCCTGAACTTTAACATCCTCCGTTAAAACACAGTCCGGGGAGTCGATATTGAAGCACTCTTTAGCCTCAAGCACATCAAAATCTAGACCCCCTTCATCAATTTGCTCAATATCAAAAAACATGGCTTGAAAAAACCTTTGAATTCAAACCCTTTACATTTCCGGAAGCTCAGTTCAGAAGGAGGGATATGGAGCCAGAATGTTATCTTTTATAGCAATTTCAGTCAAGCAAATAATGCCGCTAGGTGCGGCGCGAAATGGCGGCTGGTGATGCCGGTGACTCTTAGTTGCCCCCACGGCTAGTGGCGCGGGTGGAACTGGTCGTGGACTTCGAGCATTCTTTTTTCCAGGACGTGGGTGTAGATTTGCGTCGTTGAGATATCGGCGTGACCCAGCATTTGCTGTACGGATCGCAAATCGGCGCCTCTATCGAGTAAATGTGTGGCGAAAGCGTGTCTCAGGGTATGCGGTGATACATTGGCTTTAATATTGCTCTGGCGCACATAGTTTTTCAGCAGTTTCCAGAACCCTTGCCGTGTCATGGCTCTGGCCCTTCGGGTCAGGAACAATTCTTCCACCTTTTGTCCTTTGGCAAGAACAGGCCGCGAGTTTAATAAATAGTCCTCGACCGCCCTTCTTGCGACCATGCCTATCGGGACGATGCGTTCTTTCGAGCCCTTCCCCATCGTTCTGAGGCACCCGGCTTCAAAATCCAGGTTATGGCCTTTCACCGAGATCAGCTCAGAGACCCGCATTCCGGTGGCGTATAAAACCTCCAGCATGGCCTGATCGCGCAGGCCCATAACGGTGTCGGGATCGGGACAACTTAAAAGTTTGTCAACATCGGTCAGTGACAATAGATTAGGGAGCTTTCTCCATCTTCGTGGAGTTTCCAAAATTTCTGCCGGATTATCTTTGAGTTGTTTGTCCTGACACAGATAACGGAAAAATGATTTGATTGAAGACAGACTGCGCGCGATGGAAGACGGTGACAATCCTTCATCGCGCAATATCAGAAGAAAATTACGAACATCCGCTGTGGTAAGGGCAGACACTTTGCTATCAGGAAAAGCTTTGGCAAAGCGCCGCAGATCGCGACAATAGTTTGTCACAGTATGAAGCGAATGCCTCTTCTCAATACGCAGATATTCGGAGAACTCTTTAATCAGTGCATCCATAATAAAATTATGGTATAAAAATCAATGAGTTACAATTGTTATTTTTGTTGTAGGTGAATCCCGCTCAATCTGTTAAGCTTGATAGTTTGAATCATAGAGGATGAATTGTTAACGCAATGAAATTAGTCTCTTACTGGTATATACCCTTCCATAAGCTTCGGATCGCTTGACCTCTCCTTCGTGGCAGGTTGCTGATCCACTGCCCGCTTATTTTTTTTACCCAATCATCACAGCTTTTAGCATCTATTCATTCACAATTAATTTAAAGACCACAGACAACTATGTTGAATCAGAAAATGATCAGAAATATTGGAATTATTGCCCACGTTGACCATGGGAAAACCACCTTGGTCGATTGTCTTCTCAAGCAGAGTGGAATGTTCCGCGACAGTGAACTCTCGCAGACCTGCATCATGGACAGCAATGAATTGGAGAAAGAACGGGGTATCACCATTTTTTCCAAGAATGCGGCAATCAACTATAAGGGATACAAGATCAATATCGTTGACACACCCGGCCATGCTGATTTCGGCGGCGAAGTGGAACGGATTTTAAAAATGGTTAACGGGGTTCTTCTTCTGGCAGACGCTGTGGAAGGCCCTATGCCTCAGACCCGGTTTGTATTGAAAAAATCTCTCGAACTTGGACTCAAACCCATTGTCGTTATCAACAAAATTGATCGCCCGGCGGCACGGACGGAAGCAGTCGTGGATGAAGTTTTTGATCTGTTCGTCGAGTTGGGTGCCAATGATGAGCAATTGGATTTCTCTATCATCTACACTTCAGCCAAACAAGGAATTTCCCGGCAAACACCAACGGGCCCGAACGATGACATCACCCCTCTTCTGGACCTGGTCATCGATAAAGTTCCTGCCTATGATGGGGATTCCGAAGGACCTTTCCAAATGCTGGTGTCCTCTATCGATTATGATGACTACGTTGGAAGAATCGCTATCGGCACCATCACACGCGGACATGTCCAGACAAAAACCAGCTATACACAGATTGATCGTCAAGGAGACATGCATGTCTTCAGCCTTTCAAAACTATACACCTATCAGGGGCTAGCCAAAGTAGAGTCACCTGAGGCAACCACAGGGGATATTGTCGGCATTGCCGGAATGAAAGAAGTGGAAATCGGCGAAACTATTTGTGACACCAGTTGCCCGGAACCACTGCCGGTCATTGAAATTGACGAACCTACCCTGGCGATCCATTTTTCTTCCAATACCTCGCCCTTTGCTGGCCGTGAAGGCACTTTTGTTACATCAAGGCAACTGCGCGATCGTTTGTTTCGGGAAACCCGTTCCAACGTTTCTCTCAGAGTAGAAGAAACCGACACACAGGACACCTTCAAGGTTTCCGGTCGCGGTGAATTGCATTTAACTATTTTAATAGAAACCATGCGCCGGGAAGGTTATGAGTTTTCCATTTCCCGTCCGGAGGTTTTGATCAAAATGATTGATGGGACTCCGCACGAGCCGGAGGAGTTTGTCATTCTCGACATTAATGATGAACATATGGGTTCCGTCATGGAGGCCATGGGGAAACGTAAGTCTACTTTGAAAAATATGATTCAAGGGGAAACCACGGCGAGGCTTGAGTTCGTCATTCCCACACGCGGACTTTTTGGGTTTCGTTCTGAATTTCTAACGTTGACCAAAGGCACGGGAATTATCAACCGTAACTTTCACAACTTCATTCCGCATTGTGGTGAAATCGCCCAGCGCGTCAATGGCGCTTTGATTGCCATGGAAAATGGAAAAACTACCGGTTTCTCCCTGTTCAACTTACAGGAAAGAGGCTCTATGTTTCTCGGAGCGGCTGAAGAAATATATACTGGGCAGATTGTTGGTATCAACAAAAAAGATGATGACATGGTGATCAATATCTGCAAGGAAAAAAAGCTGAGCAATATGCGCGCATCCGGGTCTGACGTGAACATCACTCTCACGCCGCCACTGGTTTATAGCCTCGAGCAGATTCTTGGTTTTCTGAATGAAGACGAGTTGGCAGAGATCACTCCGAAAAGCATACGCTTGCGGAAAAAAATCCTCAGCGAAAACGACAGGAAAAGATATGGTAAAACTCGGAATGCCGTTCCCGTTTCCGTGTCCTGATTGTTCCATTTTCATTGCCCTGATTTTTGAAATGTTGTAGAATCAACAACCTTTCAAATCTCAGGGCTTCTTTCTCAGCATCTTTCTGAAAAGATTGTTTCATTTTTCAAGCCCCTGAGATTGTTTCAACAAACAAGCCTTCTTAAATTAGAAACCGGATTGAATTTTGTCCGGGAATTGGATTCACATGCAGCACACAACCCTCGTTCAGCACGTTAGACAACAGGAAAAAGCCAGTCCCGGGGCTACCGGAGAGTTCACCAGCCTGATGAATGAAATCATGGTGGCGGCTAAAATTATTTCCCTGGAAGTAAATAGTGCGGGGATCGGAGAAGATATTTTCGGGCTTACCGGAAAGATAAATGTTCAGGGCGAGGAAGTTAAAAAACTGGATGAGTTTTCCGACATCACATTCACTACAATTATCGGCCAGTCCGGCACGGTATGTGCCATCACTTCCGAAGAAAAGGAAGAGCCTTTCATCATTCCTCCAGAAGACAATCCCGGAAAATATATTTTCATGATGGACCCTCTGGACGGGTCTTCCAATATTGATGTCAATGTCAGTATCGGAACGATATTTTCTATTTACCGCAAGAAAAGTCCGGGCAATACCGTTACCGATGAAGACCTCCTGCAAAAAGGGGATCAGCAAATTGCAGCCGGTTATATCGCATATGGTTCCAGCACAATTTTTGTCTTTACCACCGGTCACGGCGTGCATGGGTTCACGCTAGATCCGGCACTGGGCGAGTTTTTTCTCTCCCATCCTGATCTAGCCATCCCTGAGCAAGGCTCGACGTACAGCATTAATGAAGGCAACTGGGTGACCTGGGATGAACCACAAAAAGACCTGGTCGCTTATTTAAAAGAAGATGCTCCCAAAACGGGGCGGCCCTACAAACTACGTTATATCGGTTCTCTAGTAGCGGATTTCCACAGAACTCTATTGAAGGGCGGACTCTTCATGTATCCGAAGGACACGCAAAGTCCCAACGGAAAATTACGTTTTTCTTTTGAAGCCGCGCCGCTGGCTTTTATCGTTGAGCAAGCCGGAGGAAAAGCTTCGACAGGAACTCAACGGATTCTGGATATCACCCCCACTGGCATTCACGATCGCCTGCCTCTGTTCATTGGTAGCAAGAACGATGTCGAATTAGCGGAAAAACGTCTTGCGGCTACAGTGAAAAAAGGCGGATGGTTCAAATGGTTGAGTAGCTGACCCCGCCTGTTTAAAATATAGACCTAATTATGAAAATTCAAAGCATACGCGGTGTTAAAGATATTCTGCCCGATGAAATCTGGAAATGGCAGTATATCGAGTCCATCGCTCACAATATCTTTCCGCGATACGGTTTCAGGGAAATACGTCTTCCCGTTTTTGAGGACACCCGGCTGTTTTCCCGCAGTATTGGTGAGACGACAGACATCGTCGAAAAAGAAATGTACACCTTTCAGGATCGTGGTGGTGACTCCATCACACTTCGGCCAGAAGGAACCGCATCGGTGGTTCGCGCCTATGTCGAGCACAAAATGTACAATCCCCCATCAGTGCTCAAGATGTTTTATATCGGCCCCATGTTTCGCTATGAGCGACCACAAGCAGGCCGGTTAAGGCAATTCAATCAAATTGGTGTTGAGGCCATGGGTTCACCCAGCCCGGTTGTGGATGTGGAAGTGATGACCATGCTCATGGAGTTTTTCAAAGCACTGGGCCTCACCGACATCAAACTTGAGATCAACAGTCTGGGGAGTCAGGAATGCAGACCTGCCTATCGCGAGCTTTTAAAAACAGAAATCGAAAAACATCTCGACCATCTTTGCGACAACTGCAAAAATCGATACCAGCGCAACCCTTTACGGGTCCTCGATTGCAAGTCGGAACATTGCAGTAAAATCGCTGAAGGACTGCCAAAACTCATCGACCACCTGGACCCGGCCAGCGCCGAGCATTTCTCTGAAGTGCGTGCGCTTCTGGACACTGCTGGGAGCCCCTACTCCGTCAATCCTAACCTGGTTCGAGGATTGGATTACTACAACCGCACTGCGTTTGAGGTCACCTCTCAAAATTTAGGCGCACAAAATGCCATTTGCGGGGGCGGACGTTATGACACTCTGGTGGAAGAACTGGATGGCCCTTCAACACCCTGTTTTGGTTTTGCCCTCGGGCTCGAGCGTCTGGTCTCTCTGGTACCGTTTGATGACGCAAAAATACGGCCGAAAAATCCTGATATTTTTATCGTGTGTCTGGGAGAGGAAGCTAAAACCGCCGCATTTAAAATAGCGCACGAGCTACGCTTAAAAGGAGTTCGGGTCGAGAGAGATTATGAAACGGGGAGCATGAAAAGCCAAATGCGTAAGGCCAACAAAACCCAGTGCCGGTTGACCCTGATTCTGGGAGAAAACGAAATCCGCTCCGGTAAATTTTTATTGAAAAATATGGAAACCGGCGAGCAAACAGAATGCTCTGCCGAGGATCTGGCAACAGAAATCGCCAGACTCTCTACCGATTCGTAATAGTTTTTGTTGGGCAAAACTTTTTCTGATATCTCGCATCCTAACTTCAGGGATAAGGTAAAGCCGTACAATTGACCCCTCTTATATGTCCGTGCTAGATTAACCCATTAGAATCGTTAATTAGAGAAATTATGGCTAGTAAAGAATTAGAAGTACTTGAAGATTATATTGTTCAAAACAAGCTGAAGATCACCAAGCAGAGACGCGCTGTCCTCAATGCTTTTCTGGAATGCGAAAAACATGTCAGCGCTGAGGAACTTTATAATCAAGTCACTGCCACCGACCCAAAAGTGGGACTGGCAACAGTCTATCGCACGTTGGCGCTACTGACCCAAAGCGGTCTGGCCTCGGATCTGGATTTCGGCGATGGACAAAAGCGTTATGAGCATAAATACATGCACAGTCACCACGATCACATGATCTGCACCGAGTGCGGAAAAATCATCGAGTTCAACCATCCCCTCATCGAAAAATTCCAAGAAGAAGTCGCCAGCCGCAACGGTTTCACCATCACCTCTCACAAGCTGGACATGTTTGGCCTCTGCAGCGAGTGCCGCTAACCACCAGCGTGACGCTGGACCCAATAGCAATAGAGTTGATAGGCACAGGTATCTCGGCTTGATAAAGTTATTGTCTTTAAAAAATCTAAAAACAGGTCAGCTACTAGGAAGGGATTGGGCGCAACGAAATCCTATGTAGTTATAGATCTCATTCATGATCTGCCCATAGGTCGTTACTTTTGGGAAAACTTTATTTTCAGGATGTAGCCAGATCCGGCTGGTGATGCGCAATGCACCGGCTGAGGAATCGAAGGCACCACCACGTATGACTTTCGATTCTCCCGTCTCTGGGCCTTGAGGATTATTTTTCGAACGGATTTTATAATAGGGTTCATACCAGTCGTTGACCCATTCCCAGACATTCCCCATCGTGTCATAGAGTCCATACTGGTTCGGGGCTTTCCCTCCAACTGGCTGCGTTTGTTTTGCGTTATCTACATACCAAGTGTAGTCTTCATGCACCATATTGCCCCAGAAGTAGCGAGTCGTTGATCCTCCCCGCGCCGCATATTCCCATTCGGCCTCAGTCGGTAAGCGACAGGCGCCTTGTGATTTTTTGATAAATTTCTGCACATCCGGAAAATTGACCTGCTCAACGGGCAAGCTCTCTCCCTTGAACTTGGAGGGATTGTATCCCATCACTTTTTCCCAGCGCGCCTGAGTCACCTCATACTTATCCATATAGAAATCATCGACGCAAACTTCATGCTCCGGCTTTTCATCTTCCTGAGTGTAATCGTTGCCCATGATAAAACACCCGCCTTTTATGAACACCATTCCTTCGGGAGCTTTGTCGGCCTTGACCTGATCTTCAGGAGAAAGTTGAACCGGCACGACCCGCCGATTGGAGAGAGGAGAAGATTCCTCCGATATCTCTGGTAGTTCAGAAAAACTGGGATGCATACTTTCACTGCTCTGCTCCTCGGCTTTATCAGCACAGGCAGAAAGCAGGAAAAAAACACTGAGAATGATGAAAATTCTATAAAAACGCATTGTTTTAACAGGAGTTGGGAAAAGGCGAATAATACCATTTTAATGAGATTTTACAAAAATAAAACTAAGCTTTAATAAATTACTGCGGTTTTTCTTGAAATAACCCTGAAATGAGTTAAAAAATACTCATACATCCACGTATTATCCAATAAATAGCTTAAATTTTTTGTCCAAATACCGATAGATAAAGGAACTACCTGTTACGGAGCTGGACTTTGCGATTCTTAAAACCATTCATCATTTTTGCCTTCTTACTTTTACTGGGTGCGGGTTGCAGCACCTTGGAAAGAACTTATCAGAAAACGCGCGATACAATGGTCAACCTTTTTAACGCCGCCGAGGATACCTACCGTCCTGCTGTGGGACTGGGCAGGGATATCGACCTGCAATTCGCTAGGCACCAGTTCAATCGCAGAGAATACGCCGTTTCAGAATTTTATTTAAAAAAGACACTGGCCAATCAGCCGGACAATCGGGAAGCACTCCAACTTCTTCCCTGGGCTTATTTTTTCCAAAAACGCTTTGACAAGGCATTGGCGTCTTTCAAACAAGCTCACACTCTGCACAAAAAAGATCCAACCCCTTTATTGGGTATGGGCTGGTCTTACTTCACCATGAAGCAATACCAGAAGGCTCTGGATAGTTTTGAGCGCGCCGAAAGGTTTGCCCCGCACTCCTACGAAATCCATAAAGGGAAGGCTTTCATCCATCTGGAACAAAGACGGAGCCAGCTTGCAAGAGAAGAACTGGAAAAAATTCTTCAGCCCGTCAAGGTGAACGAGTTATTGGAACAGTGGGAAACCTCAAATCACAATGACATGATCGTTCGTTGGGAGATCGTTCCTTCCAATCCTGAATCCAGTTCGATATTTACCCTGCCGGTTGAGTTTCCCCGATACCGTAGCCTTCTTCTGGGAATGCCCGCCGAAGATGTAGAATCTCTGGATTCAGCATGGGAAAGCTTTTATCAGGGTAAGTACACCAAAGCGGCTAACCTGTTTGACGGTCTGGCCCGATCAAATTCTCCAAATCTGGATGCGGTGAACGGACTGGCCTGGAGCCTTCTGCATGCGAAACAAATCAATAAATCGGAAAAAGCATTCAGGGAAATTCTGGAACTCTACCCCCATTTCATAGGAGCTTTTAAAGGCTTGCGGGAAATCGAGGAAATCAAGAAGCGACAGGCCGTTTATGTACAAAACTATATGGATATGGGCAAATACCAGCTCGCCGCAAATAAAATCGAAGATTTGCTGGATCAATACGAAGATTGGGCTCACCTTTATAACCAGTATGGAAAGATTTTTCTTGCCCGTAAAGATTATGAAAAGGCCCGGGAATATTTTTTGGATGCACAAAAATTTTCGCCCAATGACAGCCCCGCACAACTCGGCCTTGAGCAGGTACAACTGGCTCTGGACAAACAACTCTATAAAGCCGATCAGGCCTTTAAATTGGGTGACTATAAGTTAGCCACCATTATTTATCACGACTATGTGGACGATGATACATGGCCTTCGCCCCACTTCAATCTGGCCCACGCCTATAACGGGCTTGGCTGGAGTCAGTTCTATAAAAAGCAGTATGAGTATGCCATCGACAAGTTTTTAAAGTCTATTGAGCATGAAGATTATAAAGCGTCTTCTGCAAAGGGGCTCGGCCTTTCCCTGTATGCCATAAAAAATTATTCGGATGCCATTCCCTATCTGCAGATGGCCTTGAAACATGATCCCGAAAACAAGGATATGGCATACAAGCTCGACTGGAGTATTCTTCGAAGTGAGTCCCTGCACGCTTCTCAACAGTATTTCGAAGATGCTGTAAAAAAGCATCCTCTGCGCGCTTCGCCTTATATGGCTCTAGGTTGGCTTCATTACAATTGGAGGAACCCTGATCTCGGAGTGGAATATTTTCTCAAAGCAATTTCTCTCGATCCTGATTTTGCGCTGACGCCGGAGTTTCTAGCGTTGCTGAAAAAGGAGCGGTTTGGCTGGCAGGTCTATAATTCCCTGGGTTGGACCTACTATCAAAATCATTTGGATGATCAGGCCATGCAAATGTTCAGGCATTCCCTGGAAATCCAGCCCAACAAATCTGAGGCCCGCAAGGGGATGGGTTATATCTATTTTCGGCAGGGCAAATATGATTCGGCTATAACTATGCTGCAACAATGTCTGGCTTTGAATCCCGATCCAAATCCGGTATTTGAACGGTTAACCGGTTCCAACGCAATTGCTCCGTTCCTGATGCAGACAACAGCCCGAACCAAATTGGGAAGGACCCACTATATCAAGGAAAATATCCTCGAAGCCATCAATATATATAATGAGGAAGTCCGCCGAAACCCCAGTCAACCCGATGCCTATGATGGATTGGGGTGGGCTTACCTTAAACAAGGTCGTACTCTGGAGGCCAGAACCGCTTTCACGACCGCGATACGCTTGGAACCGCTTAATAATTCAGCTCAAAAAGGCCTGATGAAGGCGAAACATGCCATCACCGAAGAACGCCTGAAAGCCAAGGCCCCCTCCTCTGCCTTCTTCCTGGAAACAAGTCCGAATTAGCTCATTAACGATTTATCGGCGAAAAAACAAAACTTTCAATTGACACTTGTCAGAATTCGCTTAAAATATATTACTATCCCACTGGTTGTAAGACATTAAGACGCTCAAACATTTGGGGAGGGAGGGGCACCTTTCTCTTTTCACTGTAGGGGTGAGAAATCATGGAGTTGAATTTTATTCGACTCCATGATCCCTATCCACATAGTTAAGGCAAGACGACTCTTTACCCGCCTGCAAAAACTGTTGCCTTTCACTTTTTCCCAGAAAACATTTCTACATAAGAAGCCTTAAGGTTTTCGACAACTGAAGGATCAGCTAACGTCGATATATCCCCCAGTTGATCGGCTTCATTGGCGGCGATTTTTCTTAATATGCGCCGCATGATTTTCCCTGAGCGGGTTTTAGGAAGAGCGGGAGCCCAGTGTATGACATCCGGCGCGGCAATCGCCCCGATTTCTTTTCGGACAAACTGCACCAGAGTTTTCTTCAACGCATCATCCGGCTGTACCCCATCCATAAGAGAAACGTAGGCATAAATTCCCTGGCCTTTTATATCATGCGGGAAGCCAACGACTGCGGCTTCAGCCACGGCTTCATGCAGCACAAGAGCCGACTCCACTTCAGCGGTCCCCATTCTATGTCCGGATACATTAATGACATCATCGACTCTACCGGTGACCCAATAGTAGCCGTCTTCATCGCGACGGCAACCGTCTCCGGTAAAATAATAGCCCGGATAAAGTTTGAAATAAGTTTCCTCAAAACGGTCATGGTCGCCATAGATTGTTCGCATTTGCCCCGGCCACGGTTCTGAAAGTGCCAGCACACCGGTCACCCCGTTGCCTTCAAGCACCTTTCCCGTTTCCGCTTCTATCACTACCGGTTTGACGCCAAAAAAAGGCAGCGTTGCCGAGCCCGGTTTTGCAGGAGTGCAACCGGGCAGAGGCGTTATCAAAATACCACCGGTCTCGGTCTGCCACCAGGTATCGACAATGGGGCAACGTTCCTTTCCGATATTTTTGTAATACCAACGCCAGGCTTCAGGATTGATCGGTTCACCCACTGAACCCAAAACCCGTAACGTGGAAAGGTCATACTTGGCAGGCGTGTCTTCGCCATGCGCCATGAGTGCGCGAATCGCTGTTGGAGCTGTATAAAACTGGGTGACTTTAAGTCGATCCACCACATCCCAAAACCTTCCACAGTCCGGATAGGTAGGAATGCCTTCAAACATGACCGTTGTCGCACCATTGGCCAATGGCCCGTAAATAATATAGGAGTGCCCCGTGACCCAGCCGATGTCGGCCGTGCACCACCAGATATCACCATCCTGATAATCAAAAATATATTTATGAGTCAGCGCGGTGAAGATCATATATCCGCCCACATTATGCTGAACCCCTTTGGGTTTTCCCGTTGAACCGGAGGTATAGAGAATGAACAGCGGGTCTTCCGCCGACATGGCTTCCGCCTCACATACCGGGTCGGTATTTTGCATTTCATCATGCCACCAAGTGTCCCGGCCCGACTGCATTTCCACAGCAACCTTATCGCCGACTCGTTGAGACACGATGCAGGTTTTAACCACAACCCCGTCCTTTTCGGCCAGCTTCATGGCTTCATCGGCATTGGTTTTTAGTGGTACTGGCTTGGCGCCCCGAAATCCTCCATCGGTGGTGATGAGAACCGTGCAGGCCGAATCCACAATCCGATCGGCTAGAGCTGTGGGAGAAAATCCGCCAAAAACGATGGAGTGAATCGCCCCTACCCTCGCGCAAGCCAGCATCGCAATGGATAATTCCACCACCATCGGCATATAAATAGAAATCCGATCACCCTTTTTCACCCCATGACTTTTCAGGACATTGGCGAACTTGCAAACCTCTTCATGGAGTTGCCGGTAGGTCAAACGAAGGTTTTCACCGGGCTCGTTTCCTTCCCATAATATGGCGGTCTGATCGCCCCGTTTTTCGAGATGTCGATCCAGACAATTGACCGTGATATTGGTCTTTGCGCCTTTGAACCATTCGATATTTATCTTGCCGTTCCTGACATCGTAGTTGTAGTCACGCACCCGATCCCATTTTTCGAACCAGGTGAATTTTTCTGCCTCATCGGCCCAGAACTTTTCCGGATCATTGATCGATCGCTCATACATTTCCCGGTATTGATCCATGCTCTTGATCAATGCCTTAGCAGAAACTTCTTTAGAAGGATGATAAATTTCTTCACTCATAATATTTCTCCAAGCACACCGTTACAGTGTGCGTGTTTTTTTAGAGAGGACGAACAGCCCGAGCCGCTTCGGTCAAGGTCCAGAGTCCGTCAGGCTGGCTGAATTCGCCATCACGGATATTGAGTATAAATACCCGCATCCTGCCTGGCACCTGTTGCGCGATCATGGAAAATCCACCACCGGGAGCAAATTGATCGCTGATGTGAATGGTCTTGCCAAACTGGTCCGTGTTTTCAAAACTTTTATCAAATAAGGTCGACATTTCATCTCTCTTCGGGAGCCGCCAGTCGTCATACCCAGCATATTTGTTTTCGTTCATCACCCGCACATAATCTGCAGCATCCTGATAATTGACCCATTTCTTCAAATCCTGCATCGAATCGGTCTTGCACCACATCAGGTTATGCGTTTTGGAGGTGACGGTGCCATCCCCGTTATCAACAAAAACATTGTTATCAGAACTCATAATGTTATAAAACTCGACTCAGGTTTAAGAATTAAGATAAAATACCATATTAACGTTCAATTTTCAGAGGAGAAACTCTGAGTTTTGATAGCTCCCTTTGCAATTTGCCCCACGGCTAGTGCTCCTTAGCAGGAGAGGCCGTTGGCAAGAACTCATTAAGCCGAAATGACTCTTTGCCAGCAATCAAACCTATTGCTCATTACCCCTACGGCTAGTGGAAAAATTAACGTGTCTCAGCCATTGCCCCAGAAAAAAGTTTTATTGACCCATCTTGACTGGAACCTGCAAAGGCTCGATGAAGCCTTGAAGCAGGAAGCCACCGATTATTATAAAGGTGCCGCCCTGCAACGGTTTGGTCATACTTATACCATGGCCATGAAGAGCATTCGTGGATTTGGTGAGCCTGCGGACTCAGAAGAACCGGATGATGAGCAATGCGTTGCATTGGCTGAACAAAACGGTTGGACTGAAGGCCAGCCCGAGTGGAAGGAAATGATCACAGATTTTCAACGCATCAGTCAAAAACCAGGTGCAGAGGAGACAGAAGCCGTCTACCAGAAACTACCTTGTTACCAGAAGGCTTTTAAAAATCTATATTCACACCTGAAAAACTCACTGTAATACCTGCTTCAACTCATCCAAAGCTCTTCTTCTATGCGAGATGGCATTTTTCTCACCAGAAGACATTTCCGCATAAGTCTGGTCATGGCCTTCAGGAATGAAAATCACATCCCAGCCAAACCCATTCTCTCCCCGGATGCTGTCGGCCAGTATGCCGTTCACTTCGCCGCGAGCGATCTTCATATCCTTGCCGTCGTATACTGCGAAAAAGCAGATTGCTGTCACGCCCCGATCATCGAAACCGCTAGCCATTTTCAACATGCCTTCACAGCCGACCGTTTCTTCGAACCATTTCACCAATGCGCCGGGCAACCCGTTCCAGGCATGGAACAGCAGGCCTGAGTCCTCCACCATCACCGGGCATTGCAAAGATTCGTACGCTTGCCTGGCTTTATGGCAGACCACCACATCCAGGTCCGGGGACTGGACTTCGAAAAGTCCGTCCAATTGAACCGGCTCAAGCGAAAGGCCCAGAATTTCACCAGCTTCCCGCACCTTGTTGGGATTCCCCGTCACAAACTTAAATTGATTCAACACAGAATACCTTCACCAGCGTAACGCTGGTGGTCATGTAATGGATCATTGTTTATTGGCTCCATGCCGAGCGGGCGGCTTGACGAGTTATTACATTTGTTATACATTGTTCCTTCCCAATTAGACCGAGAACCTCTGCACCCATCACTTACCCAACTAAAATTAATGAAATCTGTTAAACAGTTATTTGCCTATTCATTTTTTCTTTTATTTCTAACTTCATGCGGCCCGATATTTGAGGTCGATGCAGATGTCCAGGCCCGGCAAGCCCTGTGGGATCTGATGGCAATACAGGATAAGTTTTATCAGGAAAACCAGCGATATGCTACCAGCTATGTGGAGGTAGAAAAATACGGCCTGAAATACCATACCGGCATTGTCTATCTTGAAATAGAGTCTGCGGGAAAAGATAAATATAGAGCCGTTTCCCTTCCTGCCGAATCGACCACGGCGCGAGTCTTCGCTTATGACAGTGATCAGGGTGGTTTTTATGAAATGGCCGAGGACGAAGTTTCACGATATGTTCTGGGAGCGCTCAGGCATATCCGTGATGAAAAACATAAAAAAGACTTGAACGAACTGACCGGTTGGATATTGATGGGGGGAATGGCCTTTCTGGGATTACGCTTTTTTGCCCGCTATCGATCCCCGGAAAACAATACAGTTATCTGGGCCTATATCTTATGCTTACCGGCTATGGGTTGGGCCGTCGCCCTTTTGGGAAATATGGAAGGCAATATTGTGTTCACCTCCACCATAGCTCAGGCGACCTGGGTTTGCATGGCGATAGCCTTAGTGGCGTTAGGGCTCGGATGCGTTTGGTTGAAGAAGAACATAAGTCTTCACTCCCCTGCCCCTTTAATAAGCCTGGTGGTATGCGCACTGCTAATATCTCTGTTGAGTGCCGGAGCTATGGGGTATATGCTCAAAACCTTTGGCTAAAATTTTAACTCAGCCGTACAGTACGCTTTGCATAGCCCTGAGATCCTTCGTCGCCTTCGGCTCCTCGAGGATGACAAACTGGCGTTTCTTGTCATCCTGAAAGCAGTGAAGAATCTCGACTTTACGCTTTTTCGACTTATGCTAAGGTCTCAATCGTACAGTGAGAATGTGAAGAATTTTTGAGTTGGCCCCGGATCGGAGGGTAAAGCTCTGGCCATCACAGGTATTTCGGGGAAGCATAAACTTGATCGGTCCTTCTGAAGAATTCAAAGTCATGACACCGGTAATCTTGGGTATTTTCATCTCGTAAGAATAGCGAGAGTTCTCGGGTTTTGCGGTTTCCTCAATGGGCACACTGAGATTCAACAAAAGATCCCCTCGTCGATTGGAAAACAGACTGCTCTCGCCCTTCCCCTGAATTCTGAGAGACATCTGATTCCAGTCTCCTGAAGGAATCTTGACTTCAAAACGTTCTCGACCGGACCTCAAGTTAAGGCTGCCCCCTGTTTCACGGATTGATTGAGATACTTCTATATTCTTCTGAATATCCAAGTGAAAAATTTTATTGTCCATGTCTTTCAGGAAATCCAATCCAGACCGAAATGCCGCTTGAACAGAAGGATAATCATTTAAAATATCAAACAAGCGTTGTTCTCGCTTTTGCAGGGAGAACTCTTGCTTATCAGCCTTGGTCTTGTAATGGGTTTCGAGTTTTTCAAAGGCTTGATTGATTTCTTTCAGCCGGGTATCACTTGGTTGGGTGTTGGCCTTTTCCGGGTTGATATCGGGGTGATATTGTCGGGCCAAAGAGTGATAGGATTTTCGCACCCTTAGCCACTCTTCTCCAGGGGAGATATTGAGGATTTTATAACACTCAGCGATTTGCATAAGACCACCTGTTTTCAGGTTCTGTGCCAAACCTTGAACCTTTGTTGACGCCTTAAATATCAAGAAGATATAAAAGTATCGCCTTTTAAGGGCTGTTGCAACCGGGAAAAATCTACCGGAGCCCTCTAAAAATTATAGTTTATTATTTTTCAATGGGTTATATTGGCTATTATTATAATTGCCTGATCTTTTCATGAGCTTTAGCACGGCAAAAAATTCCGCTTAAGATCACTGAATACTTCGAACCTTCGCCTGTTTGCATGAAGATGACTCCCACAATAAGCACACAAAACTTCTTTGGCACCTCAGAAGCCGCACTTCAGGAGCTTTTTTCTGAATGGAAATTTGAGGCCTACCGGGTTCACCAGGTGTTCACCTGGGTCTATCATTATCATTCTCGTGACTTCAACGCCATGACCAATCTCTCCAAATCTTTACGGTCCCAGTTGTCGGAACATTTTCATTTTGCACTTCCCAAAATTCAACAACGCACCCACTCCAAGGATGGATCGATCAAATATTTAATGGAATTGAACGATGGATCGGTTGTAGAAAGTGTCTGGATGCCGTCGGAGTCGAGAAAAACTTTATGCCTTTCCACGCAAGTGGGTTGTCGTTTGAATTGCTCGTTCTGTTTAACAGCAAGCCTGGGACTGAAACGAAATTTAACAGCCGCTGAGATTATCGGCCAGCACATCGCCGTCAACGAGGAACTTAAAGAGGAAGACCGCATCACCAATGTCGTTTTTATGGGGATGGGTGAACCACTGGATAACTACGGCCCGGTTGTCGATGCATTGCGTCTCATGATCTCCCCGCAAGCAATGAAGGTTTCAACAAGAAAGGTCACCGTTTCCACCTCGGGGCTGGTTGAAAAAATGAAAGCGTTTCAAAAGGAAGACCTGTCGATAAACCTGGCTATTTCTCTCAACGCTTCCGACAACGCCACCCGCGACCGGTTAATGCCCATCAATAAAAAATATCCCATCGAAGTTTTGATAGATTGCCTTAAAAAATATCCTTTAAAACCGCAGAGACGACATACCATCGAGTATGTTCTGCTTGCAGGCATCAATGATTCGGATGCAGATGCCGAGAGGTTGGCGAAATGGTTGAAAGATGTTCCCTGCAAGATCAACCTGATTCCTTTTAACGGTTTTGAGCAGTCCGAATACAGACCGCCTTCTGAACAGAGAGTTTTAAAGTTTCAAAATTATTTGATCGAACAGAATTTTTCTGCCTTTATCAGGCAAAACCGAGCCACCGACATACTCGGCGCCTGTGGGCAACTCGCGGCGGAATCAGCCAGCGTGACGCAGGACCCAATGAGCCAAGTAGTTCAGTGAGTAAATAGTTATTTGAGTCCAATGAAATTCTTGCCGCACTCTATTTTTCCAGAAATTTTATGAGCAATCCTGATTCCAAAAACCCTGATCTATCCATTATCATCCCTGTTTATAATGAAAGGGATAACCTGATCCCTCTTGAGGACAAGCTCGAGACAGAGCTTGCAAAGCTCAACCTGAGTTATGAAATCATTCTCATTGATGATGGCAGTAGCGATGGCAGCGCTCATTTGATCAAATCCATGCAGAAGCACAATCCACGCATCCGACTTATCCAGTTTGGTCATAACCATGGGCAGTCCGCAGCATTCGCGGCTGGATTCAAAGCGGCACGTGGGGGAATCTTCGTCACGCTTGATGCTGATTTGCAGAACAACCCCGCCGACATCCCGCTGCTTCTCGAAATGATGCAGGACTATGATGTGGTGTGCGGCTGGCGCCATAAGAGGAATGATCCGTGGATCAAAAGGGTCTCCTCAAAAATAGGCAATGCGGTGCGGAATAAATTGAGTGAAGAGGCAATTGCCGATACCGGCTGCTCCCTGAAAGCATTTCGTCGGGAGTGCTTCGACAATGTTAAACTTTTTAAAGGAATGCATCGGTTTTTCCCCACCTTAATGAAAATGGAAGGGTTCCGGGTCACCCAAGTCAAAGTCAGCCACCATCCCCGGCTTCATGGGGTATCCAAATACAATATTCGAAACCGCCTGTTTTCTTCTTTTCAAGATTTAATGGCCATCCGCTGGATGAAAAAGCGACAGATTAACTATGATATTATCAGGGAGGATTAAATGACAACAAACCAATGGTTGATCATTGGATTTGTAGGGCAAGCCCTTTTTGGCGCCCGTTTTATTATCCAGTGGATTGTTTCTGAAAAAAAAGGCGAGAGTACCATCCCTCTCTCCTTCTGGTATTGCAGCATTGGCGGTGCGGTCGTGCTCTTGACCTATGCCATTCACCGGCAGGACCCGGTATTCATTGTCGGGCAGAGCCTGGGTAGCATCATCTATGTTCGCAATCTGGTACTGATAGACCGTAAACGAAAATCCATGGCTGCTGTGGGAGCTGATAATGAGCAACTGGAAAATTAGAATAGGCGGCCTGGCCCTCATGGTTCTGGGTGCATTCCTTTTTGTCTGGTCGGTGAAATATATTCAGGCCGAATGGCCGCAAATATTTGTCGGTTTGCTTTCGGTGTTCAGCACAGCTATGGGGTTTGCCCTTCTCATCATGCCACTGGATTTACACGAGGATGGCCCCACACCAGATTAACCCCTCACTTTCGTTTTAAACCCCGCACAAATCACCTTGTTTTTCCTGCCGAAAAAGCAAGACAAGTCTTTAGTTAGCAACAGTTTTGAAAGTCCTTGACTTTGCCCAACCCGTATGCTATTTCTCTACATTCTTTAAGTCCTTTTAACCTCAAAACAGGTTAAAAGTTTTGAAGAACAGAGGTTTTCCATAGTTGGAAAACGGGTACTTATCGCCTTCTTCAGGCCATTCATTGAAATCGATGATGAAACAATCCCAAAATCCGAGCACCTTTTTCAAAAGCCTTATCTGCCTTCTTTTTGTTTATATGTTGGGGCATTTAACCCCTTTCCTTCCTGTTTCTGCTAATTCCATTTTTACGAATCTGAGTTTTCAGACTCTTGCATACGCCGAAGAGGAAGATGAAGAGGATGAGGGAGAAGAAGAAGGTGGAGGAGAAGAAGAAGGTGGAGAAGAAGAAGGTGAAGAAGGAGAACCTGAGGAAGAAGACCTTTCTTATTTAACAGATATCGGGCCGGCCGCAGAGCACGAGTTTGAAGAATTCTCGTTCCTGGGCATGAGCAACCGCAAATTCACCTGGGCAGCAGCTCAGCTTCATATATTATTCGCCTCATTCATTCTAGGGTGCCCGATGTTCGTGGTCATCATGGAGGTTATGGGTGCACGCCGGACACAGGGGGTTCGTAAAGCGATTATCCTCTCAAACGTGTTCTTAGCGGTTCTTATAGGGGTTGTCATAGGAATCACCGGCGAAGTCATAATCGGGATCCATCATGGCGTCTTGTATGGGCTATGGGCCTGTGCGTTCGGGGCTCTGATAGTCAGCTTCCTGAACTATTTCCATATTTTGATTAATATCCGTGCATCCGCTTTTGTGGGAGCGCTGTTTGGAGCTGTGATCTCCATGGCACTGACGCCGGTCGAGCATTATGCAGCTTCCGGAGTTATTCTTGCCGTGGTCAACGGCGCCGTCGGTGGCTTGATCTCCAATGGCATCATGTTTGCCAAATCAGACTTTAAGTTTGAGCGATTGGCTCATGAAATCACTAAAGTAATTGGCATTTGTTATAGTTTCACCGCGCTGACGGGAGGGCTCTTTCTCTTTGTCATGCTGGTGGCCTATCAAGACTTCATCACCTATCTTATCTCCTCGTTTCCAATGCTTTTTATGGTGGCCTACCCCACCCTGTTCATTCTGGAAACGGTGGTCATGTACATCTATGTTTATTCCTGGGATCCGCTCAACAAGTCCAACAAGAAGGGACGCCATATTGTTACCGGCGTAATTCTCAACGTTCTCGGTCTCACTCTTCTGATGGCTCTGGATGGTCCGGCAACATTCATGCAAACCCCGCCCAAACCTCTTGACCAACTCATGAACATCGGTGAGTGGGATAAGATTGCCAATATGGTCTGGATGCCACTGAACTATCACCGGCTGGTGGGCAACGGAACCTTTGGCGGTTATATGGTTTGTATCATTGGTGCCTATATGTACCTGTGGTCGGACAAAACAGAAGAGCGCGAATATTATGACTGGGTCGGATACATCGGCAACCTCATCGGCGTTGCCATCATGATTCCGCTACCAGCAATGGGTTATATTTTCGTCCGCGAAATTTATCAGTATGACGCCACCATCGGCATGTACATCATGTCCGATCGTGAATCCATGTTCATGCTGGTGCAAGGACTACTGGTGGGAACTATGTTCAGTGCCAGCAATATTTATATGTGGGTCAGTATGAAGCGCATTGAAAACGCTGAGAGATTTTTCCCGGCTATGAGATTTGGCTTCATATTGATTGTTATTTCCGCCACAATCTGGTTCACACCCCGGCGCTTTTTCGCCACCATGCTGCCAGAACCCCATATGAATCCGGATATGGTTTTACCGGATAACCTAGCTTTTCTGGCACTGATGATTTCAAAAAATACGGCAGCGTTCTGTCTGGTGACCGTTACTTTCATCAACTATATTTTCTATACGATAGCCACCAAAACCGGAAAAGTGCATTATGGCAAAATCAACCCGCTAGGGCCTTATGTTCTCATTTTCCTCGGTTTTTCCGACATCTGGCTGATGAGCTGGATGGGCACCATTCGAGAACTATCGCGAATGAACTGGCATGTCTATAAAGTTTTCAAAGATGTGACGCCCGAGAAATTTGCTCCGAGTCTGGCGGAGTCGGGCTTTCACGTCACAACACTTGTCTGGACCTTTTTCATCCTGATGACAGCCATCATCTGGATTGGAATCAAGTATCCTAAAACCAAAAAGAAAGAAGTCGAGCCAACGCAAGCCTCACCGCAGATGGCCGAATAAGATTTTTCAGGAGCAAATGAGTAATGAAAATTGATGTGATCATTATTGGCTTAATTGCCGCGTTAAGTGGTCTGTATGCACTTCACAGCACTTTTGGGTTTTTAGGCGCCGGCGCCGGGTTGGCAGTGATGGTGACTTATGCTCTCCTTCTAAAAGTCAAATCCAAAAAGACAGAAGAAAAAACTCTTTTCCAGAACATCCGCTTTAAGATCCCTATAGTTATCATTATTGGCGGTGCTATCTGGGTTCTGGCAGGCAAATTTAATTTTCCTGTCTGGTGGCAAATAGAATTCGTTTCATTCGTTTTGGTCGGATTCTTTTTCTTCACGCTTCTGGACTTGAAAACCCTCACACTTGAAAAATCAAACTTTGACTGGGTCAAGCGACTTCTGGCAACTTACGCCCTCGCCTCCGGTATATTTATTGGAGTGACCGCACAGTTGCCGCAGTTTGATCCTATGCTTGAGCTTGCCAAACTTAACAGGCCTCCTATTAAGTTAAGCGGGCTGGCTGGCCCTGAAGTCATCGCCGCTGGACGTGATGTGTTCGAAAACAATAAATGTTTCAACTGCCATAAAGTATTCTGGGAAGGCAACTCAGATCGCGGCCCGAATCTGGGCACAAAACAGATCGGTCTGTACTCCGAGGATTATATTAAAGAGCAAATCCTCGACCCCCGTAAAAAGCAAAGTCCCGGATTTGATGATCCTAAATCCATCAAGGCCATGCCAACTTATTATGGCGATGACTTGGATGAAGATTCATTGGGCGCCCTCGTGTCTTATTTGAAGACCTTGCGAGACCCTACACATATGCCGGTTGAAGGCAAGTTCGGCGATCAATGGACTTGGTGGGACGATAAAGACATCGTTGCAGAAGGCCAGACCGTCTTTGAAGGTACGCATCCTGCAACAGAAGGACTCACCTGTGCGGTCTGCCACGGTAAAGACGGTACACCTATGATGACCGGAGCTCTTGATTTTAGAAATGAGAACAATACCGATACCACCAAAATTGAAGGCGATCATACGGACAAATTGTTAAAAGACTGGCCCGATGACCTGTGGTATCGCCGGGTAACCCGTGGAGTTCCCAATACGCCTATGGCTCCCTGGGGCATGATTTTCGAGCATCTTTACCTTTGGAAGGCTGAGGCTTATGCCCGGACATTCCATGATCCTCTGGAGAAACGCACCGCCAAACGGCCTGTGCCGCCCGTCCCCACCAAGGAAGAGATTGAGAGCTGGAAAACCAAAGAGATGTTTCTCGACCCATTGCTCTAAAACAGATTTAAAAATTCATAAAGCCGATCCCGTTTGACGGGGTCGGCTTTATTTTTGCCTGTTTAATGCAGCGGTTTGCTAGAATGATCGTATTGTTAAGTTTGTCATTCTTTGGAGATTGTAATGAGTAAAATTGATGATTTCATAAAAGACAACCTGCTGGAGGATGGAACCATCCTTCATCTTCGCGATAAATACATAGGAATCCGTGGCTGCATGGAACTTGCCACAAAAGAGCAATTAAAAACCGTGATACAACTCATTCTTCCGGGAAATCAGATTGCCGATGAAGGCTTGGAGGCTCTTGCCGAATCCCCCTATTTAGGAAACTTGGAGGTTCTCAACATCAACCACAATGATATTGGAGATGATGGGGCGGTCGCTCTGGCAAATTCGGAAAATTTGCCAAAATTAAGAGACCTTACTATGTTTGGCAATGTGGTGGGAGATGTCGGAGCCCTGGCTTTCGCCAATTCAGTCCAGAGCAAAAAACTCGTCAAGTTCGATCTCTATAAAAACCAGTATACCGAGATCGGCTATAAAGCTCTCACCGAGTCAGACAACTTCAAAAACTGTGAGGAACTGGAAGTCTATCGGGACTGACACAGTTTCAGCCTTTTGCGCTCCACTGCGCGGTATCGAAAGTTTTGACCTGCAAGGCATGAATGAGTTTGGGAGTGCCGGTCATTTCCTCATCCAACGCTTTATGCACCAGCCGGACTCGATCCATGACATTAAGATTTTCGAATTGCGGTGAAACGACAACGATGGAATAGTGACCGCCGCCACCGGCAGCTTTATGCCCACGATGAAGGTGGCTTTCATCGATGATCTCCACATGTTCGGCGGCAATTTTCTGCTTAAGGTTATTATTGATAATTTCTGTGGTATCCATATAAATTTAAAGCCTTTATTTGGTTGTTAAATATTATTTAGGAGGCTTGGAACGAAGCCCAGCATCTGGAAAATCTTTAAACTGGTTGAGGTTGTCCTGAAATTTCTGGAAAGCCTCATGTTCTTTTTCACCCATCAGTTTTGTCCGGCAACGGGCACAAACCGGTATTTTATCGGAGTCATAATTGCGAATCCTGTTTTTGACTCCGCATTGCGGGCAAGGTATGATGGCTAGATCGGTCATGGTTTATATTAACAAACCCGCACCATAATTTAAAAGAGTTCTTATAACTTTTCAATAATATGTTTTTCTTTCAACAAGTCAGCCCCAACCAGAAAATCCCTTTCACAACCAAATTAGCCTTGATTTTCTGGATCATTTTCAGTTTGGCCTTGTTATCCTTTTTTGCCTTCAGTATATTTTTAATCGCCCTGATGGTTGGCCTGGTTTTATTCACCGCCAGCCTGTTCCAGAAAAGAAAGCGGCCGGGTTCCATCCAAAATCCCGATTTTCAGACCCGGCCTTATTCTCCACCCCGGAATATCAAAGACGACAACGACATCATAGACATCTAGCCCACTCGGCGCCGGGCAACGCCCGGTGGTAATTAGCAATGGCTTGTTGAGTTTAGAGTGCGCTTACACACTCTAAAGTTGCCGGCTATTTTCTGGGTCGATTGAGGATGTGGGTGGCTTCGCCGTAAAACACTTCAGCCGATTCCATGATCGTTTCAGAAAGGGTTGGATGCGGATGAATGGAGTGCGCCAGGTCTTTAGCTTTCAAACCAAGATCAACGGCCAAAACACCTTCCCCGATCAACTCTCCGGCCCCTACCCCGGTTATTCCCATCCCCAGAACTTGTTCTGTATCAGGATCGAGGATCAGTTTGGTCACGCCATCTGGTCGACCAAGGGTCTGGGCTCTTCCTGACGCTCCCCATGGAAATTTGACCACCTGAACTTTTCTATTACTTTTTTGAGCTTCGGTTTCCGTCAAACCACACCAGGCTATTTCCGGATCGGTGAAAACCACAGCAGGAACACTGCGTATTTTTGCGCTGAGCGTCTCACCGGTCAGAATATCTACAACAGTTTTTCCTTCTGACGAGGCTTTATGGGCCAGCATGGCCCCACCAATCACATCTCCAATCGCAAAGATGGAAGGCTCACCAGTTTGAAACCGTTCATCCACCTGAATAAATCCTTTGTCATCGGTCTTGATCCCGGTGAATTCCAGGCCCATGTCCACAGTGTTTGGTTTTCTGCCTACGGCGACCAGAATTCGGTCATAGTTGCCTGTCTGAACTTCGCCTTCGAATTGCACCGCGATCTGTTTTTCTTTCAGCTCACAGGAAACAACCAGGGTATTTAAATAAATATTCTGAAATTGAGATTTAAGTCTGGATACTAAAGGACGAGTAAGATCACGATCCACTCCCGGTAATAATTCGCCGGTCATTTCAACCACGGTCACCTGACTGCCAAATGCGGCATACACCGTTCCCAATTCCAATCCAATATATCCACCGCCGACGACCAAAAAACGCTGAGGGACCTCTTCCAGTTCCAGTGCCGATGTTGAGGTTAGAGTCCGATCACCGAGTTCTGCAAATAACGGAGGGCACACCGGCTGAGAACCTGTCGCCACAATACAATGATCGAAGGTCATTGGCTCTTTGTCATCGATGACAAGATGATTACCATCCAGAAACCGGGCCCTGCCGTTTACAAATTCAACGCCACGTTGTTTGCAAAGGGCGCTCAGGCCATTAGCCATTTTACTGATTACTTCACCATTCCACTCCCGGATCCGGTTCAAATCAATTTCAGGAGGCTGAAACTTCAGGCCGCAGGCTTCTGTATTCTTGGTTTCCTCTATCAATCGCGAAAGGTGGAGCAGAGACTTGGACGGAATACAGCCTCGATGCAGACACACCCCACCCGGCTTGGGATTCTCATCGACCAGGGTCACGCTTAGTCCCCGGTCGGCGGCCAGAAAAGCGGCGCTATAGCCACCCGGGCCAGCACCTAGAACAATCACTCTTTTTTTACTCATAGGATCAAATAATTTTCAAAAATCACAACTAACGATGCCTTTTGCGGCTAAGTTGTTCCCAAACCCGCGGCTCGGCTTTAGAACCCACCTTGCTAAACATATAATGAAAAAGTTTTTGTGCATCCTGTTTACCAGCATGTTTACCAACAAGCCGGGAAACCACAGCCTCTTCTATTTGTAAAAATGGTTGCAGTTGCTTGCCCACTTTTTTAACAATCTGAAGATTGCTGAGGTCTGAAGCGGGTTTGCCCGCAGAGGACAACTCATTTCCTTTTTGGTTAATACTTTTGCTGTCAGTTTTGGCAGAAAGCGACTTCTTCTCCAGATTTTTATAACCAATAAAATAAGCCAAAGCAAAGCCTGACTCAGAATCACTCAATGCTTCAATATCCTTCTGAACCTTTGCAATCAGGTTTTTGGAGTCGACCTGCGAATCGCAATCACTCCACCCCCAAATATCGCCATCGAGCGGAATCAATACTCCAAGATCGGCAAGGTGTCGCAAAAAAGATTCAGCAACCTCATTAGTCAAATCACTCTGAACGATGAATTCAATAAAAAAGCTTACCCAATCGGTCAAGCTCATTCTGCCCGAATAAATTTTCTTCATAGACCCATCCTTTGGCAGCTATATAAGCTGGGCACGCACGGCTGCGAATATTTTTTAGAGGCCCTGATATTTACTCAAGCGCTTCTGAAATATTTCTCTCCAATCGACTGACAATGCTGGAAGAGAAATCAATTCCTGCATGTGTTTAATATTCGCTCCCCCCTTACGTAAGAGAGCATTTGCCTTTTCAACAGAAAAGCCATCTTCATGAATTCTTTTTATGAGGGCTCCTCGTTCTATCAAACCCGGTTTAAGAACTCGAAAATAATAACCGCTGAAACCGGATTTTTTAACACTGCAAGCCATACTCTGATCGTTAAACACTTTATTCAGTTTATGGCAGGGCTGGCGGGGTTGTGAGACTTGGATCTGGGCCGTCCCTATCTCAAAAATATCACCGATATTCACATCTGTTTCAGGCATACCCGCCAAACTCAGGTTCTCCCCAAAAGAGCCCGGAACAATTTTACGCTGTAGTGTTTCATTCCAATAAGGAAAATGATCAACACAGTAAGCGCATACGGCCTTATCCCTCCCACCATGAATTCGGGTGTCGCCGACACCATCCCCTGCAAACCCGAGATAATCCAGAAATACAGGTTGAGAGACAGGGAGCTTGAAAATTCCTGATCTCAATTTTCTGGGGCCACCATCAAGAGAAATGTGGGTGGGAGAGGCAATATTAATGGAAACAATCTTCAAGTCAGTACGTTTCAACCTCTCAGTTATGAAAAACAGGTCAAATATGATTTATTGGAATTAAACAAGAAGACCGTGTCGGCTCACTTGGGAGATGTGGGGGCTTTATAGTATTCATAGCAATCTCTCCCATTATTTTTTGCCAAATAAAGCGCCTCATCGGCACATTTTATCAGGCTTTTCGCATCTTTTCCATCAGTGGGATACAAACTGATACCTATACTCATCGTCATATTGAGTTCATGTTTATCAATGAAGATAGGGGGACGAACCGTATCCAATAATTTTTGCGCCAGTGTGCCCGCATCTTCATGATTGGAAATTTCCGGAAAAAGAAGAATAAACTCATCTCCACCCAAGCGTGCCACCGTGTCCTGCTGGCGCAGACATGCCGTTAATCGTTTTCCCACCTCCTGCAAAAGCTTATCTCCAACATCGTGTCCCAAGGTGTCATTGATTTGTTTGAAATGATCAAAATCTATATACAATAAACCCACAAAGCTATTATTTCTCTGGGCTTGGAGCAAAGCCATTCCCAGCCTGTCATGCAATAGAATTCTGTTGGGCAGACCCGTCAGGGCATCATGATAAGCCATGTCCCGCATGGCGCTTTCAGTTCTTTTTCTTTCCATTTCCGCCCCGGCCCGCGCCGCGAATATTTTAAGGACGGAAAGAGTACGTTTTTTATCCAGCATGGGTTTGTCATCCATGACTGTTAAATTTCCGATAATTTTAAATTGCGAGTCAAAACAGGGAACCCCTGCATAGCTGACAATTTTCGAATCCAGCGTGTTGTCAAATTTGGGGTAGGAGTCCGCGATATTTCTCGGATGAAATGCCAACATTCCCGCCAGAACTGCTTCGCCAGGGGTATCTATGGTATTGAAGATTTTCTTTTCAACAAAACTATCAACTCCCCATCCAGCAAGGGTCATGCACTGAAGATCCTTAATATTAACGGATTCATTAACGGAAGCATATTTTACCGGAAGCGCTTTAGCTAAATGTCTGACTAATGACCGGAAAAACTCATCTCCGACCTGGGAGGAAGTACCCTCAACGATATCCCTGAAAGCTTCCTCCTCAATCTGACGCTTAAATTCCCCGCCAATACTGCCAACAACAGCTTCTAAAATAGATTTTTCAGATTCCAACCAAAGTCGGTCGACACTTTTAGAACCTAACGCCACAAAACCCCAATAATTCGAAAGTATTTCCAAGGGAATTAAAAATAAAGACCTTAGATTTAATTGTTTGAATATTTCCCCTGGGAAATTGGACCCTTTTTTTTCGCAAGTAATAATGGATTGTTTCTTAACTAGAGGTGGGTAAACTTCTTCTATCCCCAGCTCCGCGTAGCTTAAGTTCTCAACTTTTGGATTAATCCCCCCCAAACCGTTTTTATCGACCCAGGTAAACTCGAGACTGCAAAGAGGAATTTTCCCAGAGTCCTGGGAATGTTTAAAAATAAAGGCTCCCTCGACATTTGCAGCTTTTCCCAGCTCTTCCAAGGCCTGACTGATCGCTGAATGGAATTCAGGAACCGTCAACAATTTATGGGTTGCATTTGAAACACCTTGCAAAAGTTCACCCTGAACCTTAAGGGACTGCTCGGCTATGACCCTTTGCGTTTTCTCCTTTTGAATTTTTATCGCGGATCGTATGGAGCGGGCCAAGCCCTCAACAGAAAGGTTCGCCTTGATTATATAATCCGTGGCCCCTGCCTTCATAACCTCGACTGCTTTCTCCTGATCCCCATGCGAAGTCAAAAATATCACTGGAGTGGAGATATTGTGTTTATTCAAATGTTCCAGTATTGAGAGCCCAGTTACTTTTCCCAAGTGAAGGTCTAGAAGGCAAATATCGTATTTTCCATTTTCTATAAGGGCTATGGCATCTTCGCTTTTCGTTGCATAATCCAAATATAATTCAGATTCAGGCAGTCCTTCCCTAAGCATCTCCTTGACCAGGAAAATATCATCTTCATCGTCATCAACAACGAGCACTCTTAATGGATGGTCTTTCATGATAAATTCAGAAAAAGGTTTTGCTGTAAAAAAGTCTAAAAAAGCAAGGATAACCCCATTCTACCACGACACGATGGCCCAAATGCCCGCGAATATCAACATGCGGATCAGGGCATCCAAAGGTATAGAAAATAAGAACTTAAGGCACTTTCATCCAAACCAAGGTTTAAATTAATCAGGTTAAAAGCAGGGGGTTGCGGAGAAATGGAGTACAGGTTGGATTTATAGTCTCCTTGTCGCTGGTAGGTGACAACTTTTAGATCAGTGTTTTCAAGTTTAAGTTTAATCCGCTCCATGGTATCTGAGATATAACCAATCCGGTCAATAAGCTTGAGGTCTATGGCCTGCTGTGCGTCAAAAATACGACCATCGGCAAGAGGTTTCACCTCGTCCAAATCAAGTTCGGCTCTGTTTTCAGCGATAATGGTGACAAACCGGGTATGAAAATTATCGATGGTGTTCTGAAAAAGTTTTCGCTCCTCATCGGTGAAAGATCGAAACGGAGACATGAAATCCTTTTTATCTCCAGATTTCACAATTTCCCAATCCACACCTATTTTTTCCATCAGGTTTTTCATGTTCACTTTTAGCGCTATTACACCAATACTGCCGATCAAAGAGGTAGGGTGCGCAGCAATTTCATCTCCGGCAAGGGCTACATAATAACCCCCGGAAGCGGCAAGATCCATAACCTGAACATAGACAGGAATTCCATGCTTTTTCTTATAAGTCACCAATTCATGCAATATGATATCGCTGGCAGTCACCGTACCACCAGGGCTATTCACCTTAAGTAAAAGTGCCTTGATATCATCATCCTTCTCCGCCTTGGCAATAATTTCGCGAACCTGCTCCACCATGCCCAATGCAGTCGTCGCACCTGTGAAGGCATAATTTTTTTGGTTATTGATCACACCCTGCAAATCTATCAGGAGCACTTTCTCCGACCCCTTCCCTTCCAGCACAGTTTCTTTCAAAGGTCCCATAGTTGGACCAAGTTGAATGGACGCGCAGGCAGTGGCAAAAAAAGCAGCTAAATATAGAACCCACTTGGTCCTAAAGCTTTTAGATTTTTTCAACATTTCCAAATATTTTTGAAATAAAGGCTAAGTTAAAACACCCCAAAAAGGGTCCAGTTTATTCTGGTAGGGCTCAGGATCGGTCTCAGACTTAAAGATTCTTTCAAGCTTACTGCGAACCTTCAAAATAACTTCTTCATTACGCTTTTCTTTTTCCAACAAGGCCATCTTAACCAAGTCGTGCAAACTGAGAATGATTTCTTTAAAGTTTAAATTTAATTTTGCCGCACGCATTTTAATTTCCTTGCGCTGATCGGCAGAACGGCCAGACCAAATGGTGCTTTCGATAGCGTTAACTTCTTCAGCATACATTTGAATGACCTCATTCAGGGCGGCTAGCACCTCTCCGTCACAACCAGCGTCCTTCAGTTCTTTGCACAGGATATGCAGGTTCTGCAGAGGATCAATAACCTGTAAATCAATTAATAGCGCCTCATCCACCTTATACATTTTACTCAACTCAGAAGGTGGCAGTTTTTGGGAGACTCCAATCTCACTCTCCAGCTTATCTTTTAAGTTTGCTACTTCTGTGTCGACCAATATTTTAGATGCCCTACGAGTTTGTAGAGTTTTTTCATCAAATTCTTCCGCACTCCTTCTCTGTACATGAACATCCCTGTATTTTTTATTAAAATCCTCCAGGATCAATTCAATCTCCGTATTCCAGTTTGCCATCAGCTTATTAGCTCTCAAGCTTTCAAGAGGCATAAGATATTTCAGCCTCACCTTTCTTTCAATTGTGACAAGTTGCCTTATAAGTGTGCTTATTAATCGCTCGTAAGAAACGAACTGGGCATCCAGATGTTCCTGAGAATGTTTCATATTAGCTTTGGTGAATTTGATGTTGTTCTTCTTCAAGCGGACCGCATTTTCGGCCAAGAGGGTCGTGCATTTATCACGCTCCATAATATCCAGAGTTTTATCCAGGTCTTCCATAATTAATTTTCAGAAATAATGTTAGTGAGATGACTGTTTATCCACGCTTTTGGCGCAACGACACCCTATACCATAATAATCCTTGGCGTCACTATCCCCATAACGGCTGGAGGATCGGAGATAAACGGGAAGACTGTTCCAGGCCCCCCCACGAATAACGTGGTGTTTTCCCTTTTCGGGTCCTTTAGGATTCTTATAGAGGCTTTTCTTATAATATTTTTTATCATACCAATCATAAACCCATTCGGCAACATTGCCTCCAAGATCAAACACTCCCTCAGCGCTTTTGCCTTGTTCGAAACTACCGACCGGGGAAAGCACAGTCCCTTTTTGTATAAAACAACAATTCCCGAAGTTCCCCCGCTTGTCATCGGGAGGTTCGTTGCCCCAGGGATAGGTGCGGTTCTCAATACCTTTTGCCGAACGTTCCCATTCTGCCTCTGTGGGCAAGCGCTTATCTTTCCATTCACAATATTTTTTGCAGCGCTTCCATTGAAAACCAAATACAGGCTTGTTCAGCATATCAGGCCGTGCCTTGCGGTCAACCCAGCCGGTTATCGTTGGATATTGTTTGGAGTTGGAGGCTAAATATTCCTCAAAATCCTTAAAAGTCACCTCATATTTATCTATATAGAAAGCATCTAGATAAACCTTATGGCTGGGGTGCTCATTGGATTTCCCTTCCCCTTCAGGACTACCCATCTCAAACTCTCCGGCAGGGATATAGGCCATCTCGGGATGTGGGTTGGCCTCAGCCTGGGAAAATACGATCAAAACCATCCAAATGTAGAAAAAATGTCTCACAATCTTATTAATCATGTTCAAGGCCCGATATTTATTGAGCCTGAAAGTTTAAAAGTTTATTATAAAGTACTAAATGGAAGCAGTGATCCCACAAATCCTCCATTTCCCCCGACCTTTTGATTCATGCATATCTTAAAACAAATTGACCGGTTTCTGGAAAAAATTGAAGGGCACCTGATTGTCCTGATCTTGAGCCTTATGATCTTACTTTCGTTCGGCCAAATGTTACTGAGGAACCTTTTTGATATGGGGATTGTATGGGGAGACACCCTGCTCCGTCAATGGGTGCTTTGGCTGGGTTTCCTGGGAGCCTCCATAGCCGTCAGGCATGACAAACATATTTCCATTGAAGTTTTTTCCGGTTTATCATCGATTTTTTGGAAACGGGTTATTAAGGCTTTTACGAGATTTTCAGCCGGCATTATCAGCGGCTTTCTGGCCTGGGCGGCCTGGTCATTCATGCTGTTTGAAAAAGATTCGAAGTCCATTCTTTTCCTGAATATTCCCGTCTGGATCTTCCAATCCATTCTGCCTTACAGTTTTATGGTAATCGCCATACGTTTTATAATAAGTGGTACCACTTTTTTTGAAAACGATTCCGGGCAAGCTCTAAAATGATCGCTCTGGGAATCATTCTACTGGCCTTGCTGGGTGTCCCCCTGTTTGCAGTCATTGGCCTCTCGGCTCTCGCTTCTTTTTACAATGCCGAGATTGATTCGGCCGCCATATTTGTTGAGCTTTACAGGGTGGCCAGCAACCCGACACTCATCGCCATCCCCCTGTTCACCTTTTCCGGGTTCATTCTCGCTCATGGCCGGACCCCTGAACGTTTGACGCGAGTCTCTCAGTCACTCTTGCGCGGCATTCCCGGTGGTATCCCAGTATCCATCCTGATGGCTTGCGCATTTTTCACGGCGCTTACAGGAGCTTCAGGAGTGACGATCATCGCCCTCGGTGGTTTGCTGTATCCGCTTTTATTGAAGGAAAAGTATGGAGAAAATTTTTCTCTAGGGATGATCACATCCTCAGGAAGTCTGGGGCTTTTATTCCCTCCTTCCCTGCCACTAATATTATATGGACTGGTCGCCCAGGTCAGTGTCGACAAGCTGTTCATTGCCGGCATTGTCCCTGGCATGATCATGATCCTTATCGTATCGGCCTTCGCAATCACTCGCAGTACCCGATCATCCGAAAGTTTTAGTTGGCCCGAGGCCCGGTCGGCGCTGCTAGACGCTATTTGGGAACTACCACTACCCTTTCTTATATTGGTGGGTATATATGGCGGGTTCTTCACCGTTACCGAGGCCGCATCCGTGACCGTGGTCTATGTGATTCTGGTCGAAACCTTCATCTACAAAGATCTCGACGTTTTCAAAGATTTACCAGGCCTGATGAAAGACAGCATGGTACTGGTTGGCTCCATCCTCATCATTCTGGGAACCGCAATGGGATTCACCAACTATCTGGTGGATGAGCAAGTACCCATGACTATACTGGCAACCATGAAAGAATACATTCATGATCCCCTGACGTTTTTGATGGTGTTAAACGTGTTCCTCCTCATCGTCGGTTGTATGATGGATATATTTTCCGCAATCATCGTGGTCGTTCCACTGATCATCCCGATTGCACAGAGTTTTGACGTCAATATGGTGCATCTTGGGATTATTTTCTTGACCAATCTTGAAATTGGATATTCAACTCCTCCGGTAGGGATTAATCTTTTTATAGCCGCCACTCGTTTTAATAAGCCCGTATTAAAATTGTATCAAGCCGTTTTGCCATTTTTAGGGTTGCGGTTGATCGGGCTTATTCTGATAACATATATCCCCGCAATCAGCCTCTTTTTGGTTGATTGGGTTTCCCACTAATAGTGAACATTATGAAAAAAAAATATAAACACCGCCTGAAGAATGAAGCCGTTTCTTTCGTAGTCTTTAAAAATCCACTTGGGCTAACGGGTCTTGCGGCTACACAAAAAGGTCTGATCCGACTGGCGAACAAGATCCCCAGTGAAAAAGCTTTTGAAAAACTTTTAGTCAATGACCTGGGGTTTCAAATTATAAAGAATTCAGATCATTTCAAAGTTCTCATCGATCAATTTCAAAGCTATTTTAAAGGCGAGTTGAAAGCCTTTCAATTTCCATTGGATTTGAGACTGGGGACTCCCTTCCAGCAAAAGGTCTGGAGAAGCCTTCTCACCATTCCATATGGTGCTACCCGAAGTTATAAATGGCTGGCCAAATCCATTAAGAGCCCTGATTCAGCCAGAGCCGTTGGCAACGCAAACGGCCAGAACCCTCTTTCCATCATCATCCCCTGCCACAGGGTGGTTCGTGAAAACGGTGAGTTGGGAGGATACACAGGAGGCGTGCGGACTAAACGTTACCTTCTGAAACTGGAAAAGGCGATTTAATGGCCCTCTATAAAACCAGAGCCATCGCGATCAAAAGCATGAACCTGTCGGAGTCAGACCGATTAGTCACGTTCATGACAGAGAACTACGGCAAAGTTAAATGCGTCGCCAAGGGGGCACGGAAAAGCAAGAACCAGTTCTGGGGTGCTCTGGAACCCATGTCCCTGACCCATTTAATTTATTTTGGCAAGGAACAGCAGAGCCTTTTTCGGCTCAATCAGTCAGATATCATAGAATCCTTTCAAACCATCCGGGATGATTTTGACAAACTTTATACCGGCGTCTACTTTCTCGACCTGATCGACGCCATGATTCTTGAAGGCCACCACGAACCAAGAATTTTTGGTCTGCTTTACCAATCACTGGCGGCGCTCGATCAGCAGACCGAGTTGGAGCCTCTGCGTCGACTTTTTGAAATCCGCCTACTTTCATTATCCGGCTACAAACCACAACTGGAACATTGCGTGCTTTGCAGAAAGGCCCCGGAAAATGGGTTGATTTCTTTCAGCTATGCCCATAATGGAATCCTGTGCAATTCATGCTGCAGCAGAGCAAGAACCGACATAAAGTTCAGCACAGGAACAAGAAATTACATAAAAAGATTATTAGAAGTGGAAATCAAAACCTGTGAAAGGTTAAAATCCCCAAAATCCCAGACTGAGGAGATTGAGAAGGTGACCCATCGCCTGATTCTTTCTCATTTGGGCCGTGAGTTAAAGTCTTACCCTTTTATTAAAAATATGGCAGCACTTTAGGAAATACGTTATGGAAAAGAAACAAGTTCAAACATCTAAAGCTCCTTCAGCAATAGGCCCCTACTCTCAGGCCATCCGCATTGGTGACTTCCTGTACACTTCCGGACAGATCGCTCTTAACCCGGATAGTATGGAGATGATGAGTGGTGAAATTGAACAAGAGACCGAGTGGGTTCTGAAAAATTTAGAAGCTATTTTGCAAGCCGATGGCATGAACCTGAGCCATGTTATCAAAACCACGGTTTACCTGACCGATCTTGGTGAGTTTTCCAAAATGAATGGGGTTTACGAGAAATTTTTCGCAGAAACAAAACCCGCCCGAGCCTGTGTGCAAGTTGCGGCGCTCCCCAAGGGAGCAAAAGTGGAAATTGACGCTATTGCTCATACCTAGAATATTTGAACCCATACAGGCGAAATCATTGTGGCGAAAAAATCAAACGGAACAAGAAATTTTTACAGGTTTATGATGCTGATTGGGGTTGGCGTGATCGGTGGTCTGGGCTATTCATTCATCAGCGCCGCACCGGACTTTAAAGTATCAGAATATCATAAGGCCACCACGCCAGCAGTGGAATGCATGCAGTGTCATATACAGGGGGTGGAGAAAATCCCCATCATGCCTCATCGTCCTATGGGAAACTGCACTATGTGCCATACCCCGATAGACTGATAAAAATTAGATGCTGAGGATCAGCTTGAATAAAGGCACACGGCTATTGAGAGAAAAAAACTCCCGCTGAACATCGGAGAGTTCAATTTCAAGATCGGCTCCTGGATTCAAACCAAACGCCTTGAGTCCGACGACAGGAAGGCCATCGGCAAACACATCCGAAGCCAAAACGTCATGGTAGGTTAATTGATCGTTTTCCAGTAGGATTGCTATTCGGGCACGGGCGAAATCGAATTTTTGAAAGTATTTGGCTTCGATGGCTTTATTGATCATTCTAAAACGCGCCTGATTGAGAAGCAAATCCACATCCACCCCACCAATCTGGCTGGAACGGGCTGCAGTAATAGCGATCAGACTATTACTTTTTTCAGGCCAGTCCTTTGCCGAATACAAAATAGGAATTTGAAAGGCCGCCACAAAATAAGTTTCCATCCCCATCTGTTCACATGGGCGGATATTAAAATTCTGAAAATGGTTCTCCAGGACCGAAACAAAAAAACGGCTTTCGTTCTGGCACTGATCCATAGTGCCAACTTCGAGTTTAATGGTTCCTGTGCCCGTCACTCCCCCCTCCTGATTCAGGGCAATCCGATCTAAATCCCCAATATTGATTCTTGAAGACAAATCGAGTTTGCAGGCGCTCAAAGACAGAACCCACAAAAAAGAACAAATCAAATATGCGTTAATTTTCATTTTCGGTAAAACACGAGGTGGAATTACCCCGTTTGAACAAGGCGGGATAATTACAAATGCGTCAATGCCGGTTTCCCCACAGGATAAACATTAAAACCTATCTCGTAGAGGGCCTGATCATCCAGATGATTTCTTCCATCAAAAATAAAAGCGGGTTTTTCCATTTTATCAAAAATTTTCTGGTAGTCCAGTTCCTTATATAAAGACCATTCGGTGATCAACGCGATTCCGTGTGCACCTTCAACCGCTTGATAAGGGTCTTCAATAAAATCCACCCTCTCCGATATATCTTGCAGGTCTTTTCGGGCATTCTCCAAAGCATAGGGATCGGTAATTTTCAGGCAGGCTTTTTCCTCAAGAAGCCGCCTGCAAATATAAATCGCCGGGGCATCCCGGGTATCGCCTGTACCCGGCTTAAATGCAAAACCAAAAACCGCCAGCTTCTTTCCAGCCAGCGTATTGAACATGGCCTGCAAAATACGCCTGACATATCTTTCCATTTGATAATCATTGATGGAGACAACCTGTTCCCAGAAGGCGGCAACCTCATTCAGCTGGTAATGCTCACACAGATATACCAAGTTCAAGATATCCTTGCGAAAGCAGGATCCGCCAAACCCCGGCCCGGCATTTAAAAATTTGGAACCGATTCGGGAATCCATTCCGATAGCGCGGGATACCTCCGTCACATCAGCCTCTGTCGCCTCGCACAGAGAAGCAATGCTGTTGATCGAAGAGATCCGTTGAGCGAGAAAAGCATTGGCCACCAATTTTGAGAGCTCGCTGCTCCAGAGATTGGTGGTGATCAAACGCTCCCTGGGAACCCAGTGCAGGTAAATATCCATCAAAGCATCACGGGCGGCGATCCCGGACGGAGTATCTTTTGAGCCGATTAAAATCCGATCCGGGTCTTCCATATCCCTGATCCCCGTACCTTCTGCCATGAACTCAGGATTGGATAGAATTTCAAAATGGACGGAGTTATTGCCTGAGTGCAGAATAGCTTCCAATGTCTCCGCAGCACGAACAGGAAGCGTGCTTTTTTCAACAACGATTTTATTGGATTTGGAATTTTCTTTTATACGTCTTGCCGTTTGCTCAACAAATTGCAGATCGACAGCTTTTCCTGCTCCCTCCCCAAACATTTTAGTGGGGGTATTGACGCTGACAAAAATGATATCCGCCTCATCAATACCGCGGTCAATATCCGTGGAGAAAAACAGGTTTTTACCACGGGCACTTAGCACCCGCTCCTGCAACCCCGGTTCAAAGATGGGCATCTTATCAGAGTTCCAGGCATCGATTCTCTCCTGAGAGATATCAACGACTGTCACTTTGTAGTCAGGGCACTTATTGGCGATGATGGTCATGGTTGGCCCCCCGACATAACCCGCCCCGATACAAAGAATATTCTTCTTGAAATTTTTTGATGTCATTAAGAACTTTTCGGCAAAAGGGAAGTGAGGCTTGAAGAAAAAAAGGCCTGGCCCTGGAGGGACCAGACCTTTTCATTTAGGAATCAGGAAAAATCACTTTTTATAATTAAATGTTTTTTTCTTGCTGTTATAAGGCTTAGTGCCTTTTGTGAATTTCAGCTCACCTTTGTCATTGATCTCAAAGTCTTCAATCAGTAGTGGGGTTTTCTCCGTCTGACCGACTTGTTTGGCGCGTTCGTCCTTTTTCTCCAGTTTCTGGTCCTCATTATCTGCGTTCCAGTAATCCGCAAATTTGTGAACTTTCAACTTTCGCTCTTCAAAGTTGAATTTGTACTTGTCGTGGACTTCAGGTTTAAAAGGAGTGTTCTTATGTGTATGGCACCGGGTACAGACATTGGAATAATCCCAGCGCTGTCCGTATGGCTCCGTTTCGGCTTTGGTGAAGTTCCCTTTTGAGGATTTCATCACCGCGCGGAACTGAGAACCGCCGGAAACCGAGTGACACATTTCACAACCTACCTGCTCCTTGTTCGGCTCAGTGGGATCTATCTTACTGGCAGTGTCTTTACCCTTTTTACTCTTACTGCCGGCTGGTTTGAATCCGCCTTTTTGACCGTAGCCTGTCGTATGACATCGCAAACAAAGTGGTGTGGTCGTGTAATCTTTTTCGGGATCCAGCTTGACTCGTAATTTGGCTTCCTTACGTTCCCCCGGCTTTAACAAAGTAAAAGTACCGCCATGGGGTGATTTTGTCCAAGCCTGATAATAAGCATCATGGCAACTGCCGTTACATTTGACAGCGCCAACATATTTTGGTTTTTTCCGCATATCCTTGACTGCCTTCGCCCGTTTTTTGGGTTTTACTTCCCATTTATCAAACATGGCTGTTTCTTCTGCAGTCAATTCAACACTCTTCTTCTTCTTTTTAGCGTCCGCCTCAATACCGGTTCCAAAAACCAGAACTAATGAAACTAAAACCAAGCTTAGAACTTTCAAAATTCTTCCCATTTTCCACTCCCTTTTTTCCACAAACCCTCCGTGTATTCGAGGCTATGTTTATGCAATAAACCTGATCGAGAAGTGAATCCATCGGATCAACACCTCGCACGATAGAGGAAGGATAATATAAATCCTTTATCGGGTCAATAGCGGAGTACCTTCACTGGTAAATTGCAATGGCTTGTTCTGCCAGCAGTGGGTAAATTTCTTGCGAAAATACCGGCTTTCCTTTATCTATAAGCTGACACTACTAAATCTATCCAGGCTGAGATCCTTGAAGCATAAGCTTTCGCATTACGATTTTGATTTACCAGCAGACCTGATTGCCCAAAAACCAACCCAGCGCCGGGGCCAGTCGCGTTTGCTGGTGGTGGATCGGGAGAAACAAACCCTGACGCACGATACTTTTGCCAATTTAAAGAACCATCTCAAGAATCACCCTCTGATGGCTTTTAATGATACCCGTGTCATCCCGGCAAAACTTCTGGCCCAACTGGAATCGAGGCAAGTAGAAATTTTGCTCATTCGCGAGTTGGAGTCTGAGGTATGGGAAGTCATGATGAAGGGATTGAATCGGTTAAAACCGGGAGCCCGGTTCAAATTCGGCAAGAGCGATTTATGCGCTGAGTTCATCCGGCGACAGGACGACCGGGCTGTTATAAGGTTCTCATCCCCAGAGAAGCTTTCAGCCTATTTGAATCAGGAAGGGCGAATGCCCCTTCCTCCATATATTCATCGGCCTCTTGACACAAGCTCGCAAACCCTGGAGCTGGATAAAAAACGTTACCAAACTGTATTTGCCTCGCATACCGGGGCTATAGCCGCCCCAACAGCGGGACTGCATTTCACGCGGTCTCAATTAGCAAGTATGCGGGAAGAAACGGTCGACACCGCCCACCTGACATTGCATGTCGGGCCAGGAACTTTCGTTCCCATACGTGATGAAAATTTTATCGACCACAAAATGCAGGAAGAGTATTTTCGAATTTCGCCGGGAAACTGGAACAAGATCACTCAAGCAAAAAAGAAGGGACAAGCCATTTTGGCGGTGGGAACAACATCAACCCGGGTCTTGGAGACCCAAGTGTTTGAGAAGTCTATCCGGAAAACGATATCCGGTTGGAGCAACTGTTTTATCTATCCGGGATGGGAGTTCAGGAACGTAAACCACCTGCTCACCAATTTTCATCTACCCAAGTCGACGCTGTTTTTACTGGCATGCGCCTTCATGGGTGAAGAAATAGCGAAAATGGCCTATAGAGAGGCCATCGAGCGAAAATACCGCTTTTTTAGTTACGGTGACGCAATGCTAATACTTTGAAAAATAAGGCCCTTGGCCAAGATTTGATCAAGCCTTACCGTCATCCACCACTTGTTTGAAAAACTTACCAGATTTAAAACGAACCACCGTCCGTGCAGAAATTTCAGCTTCTTCACCGGTTTTGGGATTTCTGCCAACACGCTTGGTTTTCGCACGAACCTGAAACGTTCCGAACCGACGCAAGATGACAGGTTCTCCGTGACCGAGTGATTCCTTAATCAATTCGATCACTGTTTCCACAGCCTCTTCAGCCTTGGCTCTTGATAAGCTGGCACGAGATGAGACTTGGTTAATGATATCTTGTTTGGTCATACTCCCTCCTCAAAACAAACTGATGATATTTTTAAAAATTGAATTGGCCAATATTTTAATTTCTATGTTCATACCTTGATAAAAAATTCCGTGTTTCGCATGTGACTCATCAAGATAAAACTGGGAATCTCCACGGCTGATAAAACAACCTCCTAATATATGAATCGGTGACATTACTTTATCACTTAAATTAAAAATATCAATAATTAATTCAAGAATTTAGCAGTATTTCCCTGTTATTAAAATTTTTCAAATTTCATACTTGACAGAGCTCCAGAAAAAACAAAAAATGAGATCCCAGATAACCCTTTCTTTAAAAAGGGTTATAGAAACACCGGATCTGCGGGTACGATCAAGCGGAAATCAGCAGGAAAAATGATTACGGGGAAAGGGGGTGCGGTTTTTGCGTTTGAACGATGTGATAAACCTGATCGCCGGGTTTGACCAGATTCAGCTTTTCACGGGCAATTTTTTCAATTTCGTAGGGATCTGATTTCAAAGCAGTAATTTCCAGTTGAAGTTTTTCATTCCCATCCCGTAAATTTTCATTTTTGTGTTTCATTTCCAACTGTTCCTGCTCCAACTGGTAAGCATTCAAAATACCATTCTCGTGAAAGACCGCCATCATGATCAACAGCAAAAAAAAGCCAAGGCTTAACAAAAGTATTTTCTGGTATCGAGAATTTTCAGTCATAAAATAGCACTCATTATTTAAGAACAACTCGGAAGCCGCCGCAATCAGGTCAGGTTGTAAAAAACGTCTCTTCCCCGATAAACTGCAGTATCTCCCAGGATTTCCTCTATGCGCAGGAGCTGGTTGTATTTGGCGACTCGATCAGTCCGGCACAAAGACCCGGTTTTAATTTGACCGGCGTTCACTGCCACAGAAATATCGGCAATGCTGGTGTCTTCCGTTTCGCCGGAACGATGCGAAATAACAGAGGTATATCCCGCCCTTTTCGCCATTTCCACAGCATCCAGTGTTTCTGTAAGAGTTCCTATCTGGTTAACTTTAATCAGTATCGAATTGCCAACCCCCTGCTGAATTCCTTTAGACAGAATTTCCGTATTGGTAACAAACAGGTCGTCCCCAACAATTTGAACAGAATCGCCAATTTTATCCGTCAATTTTTTCCAGGCCAGCCAGTCATTTTCCGCCAGACCATCTTCAATACTGATGATGGGATATTTGCCCGCCAAACGGGCCAAGTAATCCACCATCTCATCAGAAGTCCATTTACTGTTTCCTTCTGCTACCATGGTGTATTTTTTATTGGAGAATAATTCGCTGGCGGCAACATCCAGAGCAATCAAAATATCTTTGCCGATTTTATAGCCTGCACTTTTGACGGCCTTGATCAACACTTCAATCGCCTGCTCATTAGATCTCAGGTCGGGGGCAAACCCCCCCTCATCCCCGACGGAGGTGTTGAAGCCGCCTTTTTTCAAAACGACTTTCAAATGGTGAAACACCTCGACACCCATTCTCAAAGCGGCTGAAAAAGACTTTGCACCGACCGGCACAATCATAAATTCCTGGATATCCACATTATTGTCCGCATGCGCGCCACCATTCAGCACATTCATCATGGGAACGGGAAGCTCTTTAGCGTTTGTGCCACCCAGATACTGAAACAAAGGCAGGTCAAGATCACTGGACGCCGCCTGAGCTACCGCCAGAGAAACCCCCAGTATGGCATTCGCACCCAGCTTGCTCTTGTTGGCAGTTCCATCCATTTCTATCATCAGCCGATCTATCAGAACCTGTTCTGTGACTTCAATCCCGATAATTTCCAGAGCAATTTTTGTGTTTACGTTTTTGACCGCCTTGGAAACCCCTTTCCCCAGATAAACCTTGGAGTCCCCATCGCGAAGTTCAACGGCCTCTCTGGAGCCGGTGGATGCCCCTGATGGAACGGCCGCCCTACCCATCGCGCCACTTTCCAAAGTCACGTCCACTTCCAGCGTAGGGTTACCCCTTGAATCCAGAATCTGTCTGCTCTGCACCCCTATGATTTCACTCATAATCTCAGTTATCCCCGGGCCGCAGTCAACGCCTTGCGGCTGGCTTCTATGGTTAGGTCAATTTCCTCATCCGTATGAACAGCGGACATGAAACCGGCCTCAAATTGAGAAGGCGCAATATAGACCCCCTCTTCTAATAATCCATTAAAGTAACGTTTAAAGAAATCTGTATCACAGGATTTGATGGATTCAAAATCAACAATTTCCTGATCGGTAAAAAACATGGAGAACATCGAACCCACCCGGGTAAATTGAGCCTCAATACCAAGGGCCTCGACATTGTCCTTCAAACCCTGGCAAAGTTTTGCTGACTTCTGTTCAAGGTTCTCATAAACTCCTTCCTTCGAGAGTAAGTCCAGCATTACGTTTCCGGCCGCCATAGCCAGAGGGTTGCCGGACAAAGTGCCTGCCTGATATACCGAGCCCATCGGAGAAATATGATCCATCACCTGACGCGATCCGCCGTAGGCGCCTACCGGCAGTCCCCCGCCAATTATTTTTCCCATGCAGGTGATATCAGGAGTGACTCCATAAAGTTTTTGCGCACCTCCCAATGAGACTCGAAATCCGGTAATGACCTCATCAAAAATCAAAAGCGCGCCGGCCTTTTGGGTCACTTCACGCAGAGCTGCAAGAAAACCCGGCTTTGGTGGAACCACCCCCATATTGCCACCGATGGGTTCCACAATCAGCGCGGCTATTTCTTTGCCCTCTTTTTCAAAAAGTTCACGCACCTGATCAACATTGTTGTAGGGAAGGTTCAGGGTTTTCTCGGCAAGACTGGAAACGATACCGGGGCAGTCTGGAATTCCCAGTGAGGCAAGTCCCGACCCCGCCTTGACCAAAAGGCTGTCTCCATGCCCGTGATAACAACCCTCGAATTTCAAGATCTTGTCACGCCCGGTAATTCCCCGAGCCAACCGTAACGCACTCATCACCGCTTCGGTGCCGGAATTTACCATCCGCACCACTTCGACAGAAGGCACGGCCGCAACCACTTTTTCCGCCAACTGGATTTCCAACTCTGTGGACGCGCCATAACTGGTACCCAACTGAGCCTGCCGGGTTATGGCAGACACAATTTCAGGATGAGCATGACCAAAAATGAGCGGTCCCCATGATGACACATAATCAATAAATTCATTGCCATCAGCATCCGTCATCCGTGATCCCTTAGCACTCTTGATGAACAAGGGATCTCCCCCAACCGCATTAAAAGCTCTGACCGGACTGTTCACCCCTCCCGGCATAACTTTTTTGGCCATTGAGAAAAGTTGGCTCGATTTTTTTCTATTCATGGATATTAACCAAACAAAATTGAAAGTTGATCTTTTAGAGTGGGTGGGATTTTTTCAGGATCGGTGACCACAGCAAATTTGGCTGCATCACAACAGGAGCAGGGTTCAATGCCTTCCAGCATGGGTAACAATTCCCTTAAAACTTTCTGCGCTTGCTCTACATTTTTATGCATGATTTCCAACACCGCTTCAAGTGTGACAGGTTCTTCTTCCACATGCCAACAATCGAAGTCTGTCACCAGAGCCAAGGTGGAATAACATAGTCCCGCTTCACGGGCCAGCTTGGCCTCGGTGACATTGGTCATTCCTATAACATCGACATCCCATTGTCGGTATAACAGCGACTCTGCTCGGGTGGAAAACTGGGGGCCCTCAATGCAAATATAAGTTCCCCCTTCATGAACCTCCGCGCCCGCCTTCTGAGCGGCTTTAAAGAGAGTTCCCGCAGTTGCAAGGCAAACCGGATCAGCCAGGCTGACATGACCGACCATTCCCTGGGTAAAAAATGTACTGATACGCTTGTACGTCCTGTCAATAAATTGATGCGGCACCACAAAATGGCCGGGGGGCATATTCTCTTTCATGCCTCCTACGGCGCTTACAGAAATAATACGATCAACGCCAATTTTTTTCATGGCAAAAATATTTGCCCGGAAATTTATCTCAGAGGGTGGAATAACATGCCCTACCCCGTGACGAGGAAGAAAAGCCAGTTTAACTCCATCCAGTTTCCCGACAACGATGCTGTCGGAAGGCGAGCCAAACGGCGTATCCACCGTTACTTTCTCGATCACCTCAAGGCCCTTCATCTGATATAATCCGCTGCCGCCGATCACACCCAGCAATTTCTCCGCCATGAAAATTCACTCCACTAATTATTGAAAGGGGTTTAGCTCAAAGACCGTTGAGTTAAAATAAGGATAAAAAGCACTGGACAAGCAGAAAGCCCGTCCGATTGAAAAAATTGCTACCCTGCCCACTACAAAGGAAAGGTCATTGGTTTCCGACCCGCTGGTTCAACCCTCCGAGTCCTCTCTTGCTCTATCTGCTTTGTCCAACAAAAATTTCAATTCCGCAATATGTTCTCCAGCCTTGCCGAATACCGCCTCCTCTTTCTTGAGATTCTGAACCTTGACATTCACATCTTCCGCCAACAAGTTTAGTGAACTCAATCGTTTTTCCACCTCACCCAATACATTGATCTTGCTGTTCAGTAGATCAATTTTTGACTCTGCCTCCTCCGTAATATTGGTCAGTTTTTCAATATTCAGGTTGATTTTATCGAGATTGTCTCTTTCCTTATCGATTCTGGCTTTCTCGGTGTTGGTGCGGTTGATAACCACCTCAAGTTCGCCGAGAGCCTGCTGGGTGCGCTTAACTTTTTCTTCGCTTTCATGAACCTGGCTGATCCTGTTTTCCGTTCTCTCCAGCATATTGTTGAGTTGATCCATTTTCTTTTCAACATCCAGCATGAACTCCTGCTTTTCGTCCAGAGCGTCCTGCCTGCTGCGCAAATCCTTCATCAGGTTATCAAGTTCCTGAAGTTTAGAATCTGTCTTTTCCACTTGGGCCGAGTCTTTGTTCAACTCTTCCATTTTGCCTTCAAAATTTGTGGTTATTTGCCCCAGTTCCTGACGAATCTGATCAATTTTTGAAATTTCATCTTTGGCTTCCTGAACTTCCTTAAACCGGGTGCGCAATTCAATTTCTTGAATACTCAATTTGGAGGAAATGTTGTTCATCCTTTTTGCCTGATCATCAATGGCCGCTTTTTCCTTAGCCAGATCTAGGATTTTTTCCTCAACAACGTTTGCCATGGACTTCAAATCCTCAAGCTTCTCGTCCACTTTCTCAAGGAAATCGATCTTCTTGGAAACTTTAGCAATTTTGATGTTTGCCTCTTCGATGAAGAAATCCAGCCCGTCCACCTTCTTCTCCATTTTCTCAATGAGGGCTTTTCTCTGCATCTGAGTTTCCATCTTCACATCAAGGCTGATGACCATTGAGCTGAGATCATTGATTTTCTTATCCACCTGATCCACCAACTGTTGCTTGCGAATGATCTCATCCATTTGTTGCTGTGTGGATTCGTTCATCACCTCAACCCGCTTGAGAATCCCTGAGACCGTATCAATCTTCTTGATATCCTCATCAAGTCGCCTGACCTTCTGCTCTGCCTCCTCAGCCATGACGTTGAATCGGCTCATCCTCTCATTGGCATCATCAATGATCTTCATCTCATCCTTCAAAATCTTCATTTTGTTGCTGAGATTGTCTATAAGAAAGGAATTGAGCTTGTGTATTTTCTCCTCGGTTTTTTCGATCATGGACTTTTCGTCCTGAATCCTGGCAATCTTGGTCTCGACATCCACAGACAAAGAATCCAAGTCCCGCAAACGTCCTGTGATGCTCCGAATCATTTCATTTTTGACCGAAATGTTCTTCGACTCGATTTTAAGCTCGCTGATTTGTTGCATCAGACTGTGCAAGGTCTCCTGAGTCTCGGCAATCATATGGCTCTGCCCAAGGAGCTTTTCATAGTCCCCCTGCACACTGGCAAGGACACGCTTTAACTCTTCCGTATCCCGGGTATGGCTTTCTATAGTTTCTTTATCCTGCTTGATCCTGTCATAGCGGCTGTCGAGTTCGCCCAGAGTATCCTTCATAACCCCGACTTTTACAGCGGCCGTTCGCAACAATTCCTTCATGTTAACGACGTCCTGCACCTGGGTCGAAACGCTATCGAGCATATGCTCAAGCCGGTTGATATTGCGATCAGCGGATTTGAGGAGTTTGCTTTCCTCGCGCAGTTTTTTAATTTTTGAATCCATGTCCCAGACCAGGACATTCAGGCGGCCCGCATCTTCGTTGGCTTTTTCAACAACTTGCTTTTGCTGGCTCAGGCTTTTAATCTTGCTGTCAATATGCTCATTGAGCAGATGCAACTCCTCCAAGTCCTTCTTCAGGGTGTTGTAATTGGAGTTCACCTCTTTTGAAACCCGTTGAAAGTCACGCACCCGGACATCAAAAGTCTTGATCTCTTCAAAACGCACGTCCAACGAATCGAGTTTCCTTAAAGCGTCTGGCACCTGTCCGCTGACACGATCAAAAGACCTTTTTTTGTCCTCAAGTTCTCCCGACTTGCGCTCAAAATACTCCACGAGCAATTGCAGGTTCTTGCGCTCATGCGAGGCTACCTTGATGAGTTCTTGAAATTCTTTGGGGTCAAAACCGGCTTTTCCTGAGGATATGGAATCTTGAGGATTCTCAGGTTTAAAATCTTCGGCCATAACAAAAGTCCTGTATCAAAGAGGAATGTTTTTTGGCAAAGGGCCAAATACCATAAGGTGCTATGTTTTATATACTTAAGGGCAATAAATGTCAAGCCACTAGACGTGGAGCCGACTAGCAATAGCCTTGTCTGGTTAAAAAAGAGTCTTCTCGGCTTGATAAGGCCCCCTCACTTGGAAAGGGGTCACTCCGTTATCTTTGAATCAGGTACTCTGCGATTTGAATGGCATTGAGCGCCGCCCCTTTGCGCAGGTTGTCAGACACCACCCAGAAATTGATGGCATTCTCGCAGGAAATATCATCACGAATCCGCCCCACAAATACCTCATCCCTGTCTGTAGCATCGATTGCCAATGGGTATTCATTTTTTTCGGGATTATCAACCACTCGAATGCCAGATTGGCCCGATAATATTTTCTTAACCTCGGCGGCATTCATCGGCTTTTCGGTCTCCACATTCACCGATTCAGAATGACTATAAAATACCGGCACTCGAACGGTAGTGGGCGAGACCTGAATCGATGCATCGCCGAGAATCTTCTGCGTCTCCTCCACCATCTTCATCTCTTCCTTCGTGTACCCATTTTCTAAAAAAATATCTATATGTGGAAGGCAGTTAAATGCTATTTGATGAGGATAAACACTAGGCTTTGAGGATTTGCCATCCAGCAGGTTTTTGGTCTGGTTTTGCAGTTCCTCAATGGCCTTTTGACCAGAACCGGAAACGGACTGATAAGTGGAAACCACAACCCGTTTTATTTTAAAATTGTCATGGATCGGCTTTAACGCCACCACCATTTGAATGGTCGAGCAGTTGGGATTAGCAATGATACCGGGATCAGAGCCGATCGCTTCCGGATTCACCTCTGGCACCACCAGCGGGATGTTCGGCTCCATACGAAACGCACTGCTGTTATCGATCACAATGCAACCGGACTTCACAGCAGAAGGAGCAAACTGACGGCTCACACCGGCTCCCGCAGAAAACAGGGCAATGTCCACCCCACCGAAGGAGTTCTCGTTCAACTCTTCAACAGTGACAGGGTTTCCTTTGAAGCTAAGAGTTTGCCCCACCGATCTTGCCGATGCCAGAACCTTGAGGTTGGCGACAGGAAAATTGCGCTCGGCAAGAATCTCGAGCATTTTTCTTCCCACCGCACCGGTGGCACCTGCTACCGCGACATTGTATTGCGACTTCTTAGCCAACATTCTTTTTCTCCAACTCTTGCGCAATCAGGTCGCCCATTGCCTGGGTTCCCAACTCTTTCATTCCCGCAGACATGATGTCACGGGTGCGAACTCCTTTATCCAATACCGCTTCAACAGCAGACTCGATCCACTCATTCGGTTCCTCACGCTCCAGGGAATACTTGAACATCATCCCCACAGATAAAATTGTCGCCAGCGGATTGGCCAACTCCTGCCCGGCGATATCCGGCGCACTACCATGTATCGGTTCATACATGGCATATTTTTCTCCCAGGCTTGCTGAGGGTAACATGCCGATGGACCCGGTGAGCATGGAGGCCTCATCACTTAAAATATCACCGAACATATTGGTGGTCAGAATGACGTCAAACTGTTTCGGGTTTCTCACCAACTGCATGGCGCAGTTATCCACATACATATGGGAAAGACTAACATCCGAGTATTCGGAGTGCAGGCCCGTCACCACTTCACGCCAGAAACCAGTCGACTCCAACACATTGGCTTTATCTACCGAGCAAACAGACTTATTGCGTTTGCGGGCCACATCAAAGGCAATGCGGGCAATGCGTTCGATTTCAGGCTCGGTATAAACCAGGGTGTTGAATCCTCTCCTCGTACCATCTGCAAGCGTATCAACCCCGCGCGGTTGACCGAAATAGATGCCACCGGTCAATTCACGCACCACAAGAAGGTCCAGACCCTCGATCACTTCACGTTTCAGCGTGGAGGCATCCACCAAAGCCGGGAAAATTCGCGCCGGACGAAGGTTGGCATAGAGTCCGAGACTGGATCGGAGTCCCAACAAGGCCCGTTCCGGTCTGAGGGAAAAATCAATATTCTCCCATTTGGGACCACCAACTGCGCCCAACAACACCGCATCGGCTTTTTTTGCCACCTCCAGAGACGCTTCCGGCAAAGGGTGACCGGTGGCCTCATAACCCGCGCCGCCTACCGGTGCCTCATTGATATTTATCTTTAATCCCAGTTTGGACTCGATGATCTTGAGAATTTTCAAAGCCTCCCGGATCACTTCCGGCCCGATTCCGTCGCCGGGAAACACTGCAATATTAAATTCAGTTTTCATAAGAACAAATCAAACTCCTATAAATCAAAAATTTCACGAAACCCTGGAATCCGTCATTGCGAGTGGAGCGAAGCAATCCAGAATTTGGATCGCCACGCCGCTTTGCGGCTCGCGATGACGTAGTCTGGTAATTTTTCAATTGCATCTCATTGTCCCTACGGCTAGTAGGTGGGAAGTATATCGGCATTAAATCCGTTGTAAATATTTATTTTTACATTATTATAATCGCCGACAATGAAAACTCTAAAAATCACTTGAGCCTTCCAACCTATGATTAATGGCAAAAAAATCTGCGTAGTCATGCCGGCCTACAACGCCGAAAAAACCCTCAAGAAAACCTACGACGAAATCCCCACAGATATTGTCGATGATATCATCCTCACCGATGACGCCAGTCAGGATGAAACGGCAAAACTATCCCGGGAACTGGATATTAAAACCTTTGTGCACACCGAGAACAGAGGATACGGAGCCAATCAAAAGACCTGTTATCAGGCGGCACTGGATAGTGGTGCCGACATTGTCATCATGTTGCATCCTGACTACCAATACACCCCCAAGCTCATCACTCCTATGGCATCGATGATGGCAGAAGGTATTTTTGATGCCGTGATCGGCTCAAGAATTCTTGGCAACAAAGCCATGATGGGGGGAATGCCACTTTACAAATATGTTTCGAACCGCATGTTGACTTTGACCGAGAACCTGCTCATTCAGCAAAAACTTTCTGAATACCACACCGGCTACCGGGCCTTCAGCCGAAAAGTTTTGGAGACCATCCCCCTACTGGAAAATTCCGATGACTTCGTATTCGACAACCAGATGCTTTGCCAAACGCTGTATTTTGGCTTTGATGTGGGGGAAGTTTCGTGCCCTGCCCTTTACTTTGACGATGCCTCATCCATCAGCTTCAGCCGCAGCGTGACTTATGGGATGGGAGTGATGCAGACTGCCTTAAAATATGCCATGGCCAAACGCGGCCTGGGCCATTTCAAAATCTTCAATCCAAATGGGAAGAAGCTAAACGCCTAATACTCCACCCTGATCAAGCAGAGGCCGTGAGAGGGGGCGGTGGGGCCGGCGACTTTTCGGTTGCGGGTTTCTAGAATGGTTTTAACCTGTCGTGCCGGGATTTTTTTCTTGCCTACATACACCAGGGTTCCGACAAAGTTACGTACCATATGTTTGAGGAATCCTTTGCCTTCAAACTCAAAAATCAGGAAACCGTTCTCCTTAATAATTTCGACACGGTCCATGGTCCGAATCGGGGATTTCGCATTGCAGTTTCCTGCTCGGAACGAGGTGAAGTCGTGCCTGCCTTGCAAATACTTCGCGGCGCGTCGCATGGCAGGAATGTCCAATTCATGAGGAATGAACCACGACCGGCGGAAATTGAGTGCGGAAGGATAATCTCGATTTAAAATCGTGTAACGGTAAAGCTTGCATTTGACAGAACCCCGGGCACTGAACGCCATAGGAACTTTGCGCACTTCACGAATGGTGATGTCATGCGGCAGAAGACTGTTCAAACCCAGTTGAAGTTCATTGGGCTTCATCTTCGATTCGGTCACAAAATGCGCCGGCATTCCTTCGGCATGCACACCGGCGTCTGTTCTGCCGGAACTCAAAACGGTTGTTGGGGTATTGAGGATTCTGCTCAGGGCTTTTTCCAGAACTTCCTGAACGGTGACAGCATTTGTTTGCATCTGCCAGCCGTGGTAGGCACTGCCCTCATACTCTATTATTAGAAGATACTTTTTTTTCATTTTGGTCTGCACATAAAAATGAAAAACGCGTTGACCCTGTCAACGCGTTTTTGCCTCTTTTTTTTGGCCCGCTTCCTGAACTGCGCGGATCCGTTCACATTTATATGCGAACCTTTAAATTTTTTCTACTCAACTCTTTAGGTGGACTATCAGCTTCTATACCGACCTCCTTTGTTAAGGTGGGTCTCAAATCCCTTACTTAGCAATATAGTCCCTCTGCCCGGTTTCGCAACATCTTATAAAAATTAAATTTTTATCAAAAATTTCTATCTATTATAGAAGAATACCCGAGAAAATGGTTTAACTGTTGTCAAAAGCAGGTCATCCTGAGTCCGGGTGATTCCCACATAAATCATGTTCCTGCTTTCTTCTCTTCTTATCGGATAGTTTTCTTCATCGGGTTCTACCATGGCCACGGAATCAAATTCCAATCCTTTGACCTGGTGAATATTTGTCACCATGATACCAGGCTCAAAAGAAAATTGGTCGCGGTGTCCCAGGCGAACTTCTCCTGACAGGTACTCTTCCAGTTCTTCTTTTAATTCCATCGCCTGTTTCGGATAGCGGCAAATGATGGCGATGAGTTTATAAGGGTCGGCCTTGACCAGGCGGTTGCTCCATTCCACCAGATGTTCCAGCATGCTCTCCCTGTCATCCGCTTTATGCCATTCAGGATCAGAACCCGCCCTGCCTTCAACTTTTTTCGGATCGCCTGCCACCTTATGCGCCAAAGTCATGATCGGCACCGTACAGCGGAAAGAAACTTCAAGGCGAATAATAGAGTCCTCTTCCATGCCGAGGTTTTCCACAACCTTGTTCCAGCCGATGAACTTTCTCGCCAACAGAATTTTCTGGGCCACATCGCCGACAATGGTTATCTGGCGCTTATCGTGAACCGCTGACATCATGATGGCAAACTCGACCGGGCCAAAATCCTGAGCCTCATCAATCACCAGATGATCCAACGAAACCACGCCACCCGACCCATCCGGCAGTCCGCCGTTTTTCAGCTGAATGAGACGCAGCACCAGAGACATGTCGAAATAATCCAGGTTATTTTTGGCCCTGTTTTTATCCGTCAGCCTTTGCAGATACTCCAGATTAGAATCCAGTTTCTCATGCGTAGAAAGATAGCCTTTCAAATGTTCAGAATCTGATAACAAGTTGTAAATATCCTGAACATAATCTTCCAAATCAAAAATTTTACGTTTCAAAAACTCCAGACATTGGTCTTTGTCGACTTTAGGCAGACCCGACTCTTTAACATCGTGAGTGAAATCCTTGAGCCTGGGCAACAGGGCCGTGCCTTCTGCTTTCTTCCATGACTTCAACTGACCGGGCCAGGGTTTAAAAACCCGTTCAATTTCTCCATTTAAAGACCGAGATTGTTTGTCCACCCATCCCTCAAGCGCCTTGAGGATTTCTTCAGAAAACTTTATCTCCTCAACAAATGACGGGACAGTGAGGAACTTGAAAAAAGGCCGCCCGCGAACAGCTTTGCCAATGACGGACAACGCCCAACTATTGAAGGTTGAGGTTTGCACCCCCTCAATACCCATTGACGGCAAGGTGGCACTGACATAAATCTGCAAAGACTTGTTCATCACCACCACCCGGGTGTTCTTCGCCCTGGCTTGCGAGTTCCCTTCATGCAGGAGCCAGGCCAGCCGATGCAGAGCTACGGTGGTTTTACCCGAACCCGCCGACCCCTGAATAATGACAGGTCGTTCCGCATCACTTGTGATCAGTTCGAATTGATCTTTGGTAATTAAAGAAAGAATACTTGGCAAACGTTTTTCTGTCGAATGAGCGGTCCTTGAGCGATGCGCTGCAACTTCACCTTCAACATCGAGCTTCTCCCAGCCCGCTTCGTTTCTGCGGAATATTCCTTCGGGAGTATCTATCTGCACCAGTTGGCCATTTTCAACCCGGTAAGATCGCCGTAACTGAATGTGACCACTACGCTCTCTCTGGTTGATGACCTCATCAAACTCTTCTTCCTGCTTGTAGTTGAAATATAAACCGGCGATGGGACCATTTCGCCAGTCCACAATGCCTGCCTCAATATTGCTTTTTTTGCCAATCAGGAAAGACACTTCACTGCCGTCTTCCTCCTTCGTACAAACTCTGCCGAAGTAGGGTTCCTGAATCAGGGCATACAGAGCCTTGTCACTGTCTTTGCGGATATCCAGAACACGGTGGGCCACAGCCTCATCCGAGACTAGAGGTTGTCGTTCTTCATGATTCCATTCGTTGACCACCTGCCGGGTCAATTCGCGGGCTGCCAGATTGGCACTGATTTTTGATGCCTGGACAAGGGGAAGCTGTTGACATAACGACTGCAAAGTGTCTTCAAGCAGCTTCTCTTCCTCTTCGATCAACCGCTTATCTTCTTCTGTCAAAGCCATGCTTTACTTTCCCCGAGTTAAAAGCCCTTATCGTGTGCATGAGCTAAACTTGCTAATGTAAATGAGACAAACCTCACGGGTCAACCAAAAACCACCAAATCGATAAAGAAAAATCTCGCGTCTAATATATTCGGGCTGGAAATCCAAGAAATCCTTTAAAACCTGTCATTTTTACTTTAAGATGAATGATTAAATCCCAACAAAATTAAGGCCGGGATATTAAAAAACCGGACTATTAAGGAGTTTTGCATGAAAACTTATGAGGATCTGGAAGGCGATGGCGGATCCAATGTTATCGGGCAGGTGACAGCATTAGGCGAAAAGCTGCGATCTCGTCTCGACAAAATCAAATATAAAGTCGCATTGATGAGCGGCAAAGGCGGTGTCGGCAAAAGTTCTATCACTGCCAACATAGCCTCCTGTCTCGCCGATCGTGGCAATAAGGTCGGAATACTGGATGCCGACTTAAACGGACCCAGCATCGCCCACCTCTTAGGGGTTGGCAATGAAGTTCAACTGGAAATGAAAGACGATGGTTTGAATCCCGGCATCGGTCATCAGGGAATTCGCATTATGTCGATGGATATGCTTTTGAAAACCGACGACACTCCCGTAATGTGGACCGATGCAGACGACGCCACAGCGTCTTGGGTCAGCATCATGGAGTCTACCGCCACCCGCGAACTAATGGCAGACACTAACTGGGGCGAACTGGACTACCTTCTCATCGACATGCCACCAGGAAGTGACCGTATAGATAATATCCGTTCTTTGATCCCAGAACTGGCAGGAGTGGTGGAGATCACTATCCCCTCCCCGCTTTCTCAGCACATTGTCACCAAATCTATCACCAAGAACAATAAAATGGGCGTGCCCATTATCGGGCTGATCGAAAACATGGCCACTTATGTCTGCCCGCATTGTGATAAAGAAGGGAAACTGTTTGACGGGGAAGATGTTCACAAACTGAGCGAAAGAAAAGATATCCCCTATATTGGCAAGATTCCCTTCGACACGCGTGTGTCACGCAGCCAATCGGGCAACCTTTTTTATAACGAGTTTAAAGATTCTGTTACGGGCAAAGCCATTGCCGAGGCCGTTGACAATATCGAAAAATTTATCACCAAATAGTTTTCAAACAGGAGACGTAATGAAATTCCTTTGTATTCCTTGTGATGTCAAGATGGAAGTCCAGGTTGATGGCATCATGCCAGAAGAAAAAACCAATCTTGCCATGAAATTCAAATGTAAAAAATGCGGGCACAGCATCGCCATGCTCACCAATAAATTTGAAACCGAGTTTGTCAGCAAACTGGGTGTAGAACTTGGCGGCGCTACCGATGTCAGCAAGGCACCGATGGCGTCAGTCGGTTCTTCTCTGTCACAGGCCAAAGAAGAACTCAAAAGCACCAACCCGGAAGATGACCTCATCTGGACCGAAGAAGCCCTGGAAAGAATCAAACGGGTTCCCTTTTTCGTTCGCGGCATGGCTAAGAAAACCGTCATCAATTTTGCTACGGAAAAAGGTGTCACCACCATTGATGCGAAACTGATGGACGAAGTCCGCGAAAAAGTCGGCATGTAGCGGCGAGGCGTTGCGGCCGATGGGTCGTTCCCGTTAGGCAGACAGATATCGCTGAACCTTTTACTTAGTCTACCGTGACTGGGAAACAAAAAAACGGGAGCAGCCTGACCGCTACTCCCGTTCGGGTTGGAGCACTCGAGTCTGTATTCCCAAGCACCCTAATTTGTTTTTGCGTAACCTGACAACTCCCGTTGCCAGAAAAACTACTGCTATTTTCCTCCCACGTAGTGGATCTGGAGATCCCTCCGCCATTTCATTTAAAGGGGGGAGGCGTAACGGCAGAGGGACATCCATCCATCTTCAGTATGCCAAACCTACATTGCAATTTCGTTTCAGGGACGTCTCAAGTTTGTTACGAAAATCAATGAGTTAAAGCCTAATTATCAGTGGCTTTGCTCTTGCAGGCCGCACATTCACACAGTTGCCGCAAAAGCTCATGCGTATAAAGCCCGGTATTGTGCCCGTCACTCCAGTCAAACTGGATGGCGTAAAGTCCCACCGCCTTAAGGTTTCGCGGGCGGATTTCCTGCGGGATGGAACCCGGAGCGATCAATTTTTTGCCACTCCATTCATCGATGCAATTTGCACACGGGCAATTTTCCCGCAGACTTTTAACTGAATAAACCGAATCGTGCCCATCGTTCCAGGAAATACCCAGAGTGGAATCATTCACCTGTTTAATATTTTTCGGTGCAGGAGCTGTCATTTCGCGTCAGTCTCACCTTCCGTGCTCCAAGCCAATTCAAAAGAAGAAGAGACTTTTTCACCGCTATTAGCCTGATTGATACTGAGTTGTGCCGCCACCTTCCCGGCCAAGTCTTTGTAGGCCAGGCTCGCAGGAGATCCGGGATCAGCCATGATCACGGGAATACCAGAGTCTCCACCTTCTGCGATAGATTCGATAATAGGTATTTCGCCAAGCAGCGGAATATTGAATGTATCGGCCAGTTTTTTTCCACCACCCTGCCTGAAGATATGATGTTTTTTGTTGCAACCATCGCAGACAAAGTAGCTCATGTTCTCAACGATACCGAGAAGGGGAACTTTGACCTGTTGAAACATTTTCACGCCCTTGTCCGCATCTATCAGGCTGACTTCCTGCGGAGTGGTCACAACCACCGCACCGGAAATCGGCGCCTTCTGGGTCAGGGTCAACTGCACATCGCCGGTACCCGGTGGCAAATCAATCACCAGATAGTCCAGTTCGCCCCATTCCACATTTTGCAGAAACTGCTGGATGATACCGCCCAGCATGGGGCCACGAAGCATCAGGGGTTGGCCTTGTTTGGTTAAAAACGCCGCCGAGACCACTTTCAGTCCAAATTTTTCATGGGGAAAAAATTTATTCTCTGAGCCCACCTTCGGCGAAGAAATGGGAATGCCGAGCATCTGCGGTATGCTGGGTCCATAAATATCCGCATCCATCAAGCCGACACGCGCGCCGGTCAGGGACAGGGCAATAGCCAAGTTGGTGCTGACGGTGGATTTCCCCACACCGCCCTTCCCGCTCGCCACGGCAATGATGTTTTTCACGCCGGTCAATACCGGTTGAGAATGCTCGGTCGACCTGACAACAGCGGTCATGTTCACGTCAACCTTTTCAACTCCGTCAATGGCCTGGACTTTCGTTTCGCATTCTGTGCGCAACTGTTCTTTCACCGGACAGGCAGGTGTGGTCAACTCAACATCGAACTTGACGCTTCCTCCATCTATACTCAAATTCTTGACAAACCCAAGGCTGACAATGTCTTTATGCAGGTCAGGATCTTGAACCGTCTTCAGCGCATCAATTATTTTCTCTTGCAGCTTGGGGTCAGACATAAATCACTCCTTAAACTAAAATATTCTTTTAATCGGTAATGACACCGAAGCTTTATCATTGCGAGGCGAAAGCAAAAATCCTCCTAAGCATTCCGCCGGACACTAATAGGATGGGGTTTTCTCAAAAAAGATTTCAACCTGCTGAAATGAATCGTGTTAACATTTTTGGGAGGTTTATTGGAGAAGCCTTTGTTACCCCTTGATTTCACTTGCTTTGTAACTCTGCATATTGTATACAAACGATTCAGGCCCACAATATATGGACATCTACTGAATAATAAAAACAAAGCGTTTAAAGAAGAAAAAGGCCCTAACTCATTGAATTTGTTTTTTAAACTGAAAACCTCCCGATCAGGGTCAAAAACTTCTGACCTGGCAACTAATAAGACCGCAAATCACAAACGTCAAGCTGAACCACTCATCTTTTCTTAAACAACAATCCGAGATCACTTCATGGGCCAGGAAAAAACTTCCGACTTACAAGATGAGCTAGAAAAAAGGTTTCTGACCTACGCGCTTTCTACCATCGTTTCCCGGTCTCTTCCTGATGTGCGGGATGGTTTGAAACCAATACATCGCAGAATTCTGTTTGCCATGGAAAGCATGGGTATGAATTCCGCTAGCAAGCATGTCAAATCCGCCAAGATCATCGGTGAGGTACTGGGTAAATACCATCCGCATGGTGACTCATCCACCTATGAGTCGATGGTGCGCATGGCTCAGGATTTTTCCATGCGTTATCCTCTGGTAGACGGGAAAGGTAACTTTGGTTCGATGGATGGTGATTCCCCCGCCGCCTACCGTTATACCGAGGGCCGCTTAACACCCATCACTTCCTATCTTTTGCAGGACATCAAAAAGGACACTGTCGATTTCCGCTCTAATTATGACAACACCTTGAAGGAACCAGTAGTGTTACCTTCCCGCGTTCCCAATTTACTGGTGAACGGCTCGTCTGGCATTGCGGTAGGAATGGCCTGTTCTTTCCCCAGCCACAATCTGGATGAGGTCATGTCTGCTCTAATTTCATTGATCGAATCTCCCAAGCAGACCGTGGCGGACCTTATGAAACATATTAAAGGCCCCGATTTCCCTACAGGAGGAATCATACTCAACAGTAAGGCCGAGTTGCGAATGGCTTATGAGTCTGGTTTGGGAGCGATAAAAACTCGCGGACTGTGGAAGGTTGAATCCCTGCCCCGCGGCAAAAAGCAGATCATTCTCACAGCGATTCCATACAGCATCAACAAAGCCCGCTTAATAGAGAAGATTGCAGAGATCATCATCGCTAAAAAGCTCCCTGCCCTGACCGATGTGCGGGACGAGAGTGATGAAAAGGTTCGGGTGGTCCTTGAGTTCAAAAGTACGGCCGATGAGAACAAACTGATGAGCTATCTATTCAAGCACACCGAACTGGAGAACAATTTTCAAGTTAATTTTAACTGCCTCAAACCCAATGGTGAACCGGACCGTCTGTCCCTACTGCAAATTTGTCAGGAATTCCTGAAGTTTCGCCAACAAGTGGTCACACGAAGATTTAATTATGAGCTGGCTCTTCTTGAAAAGCGCCTGCACATCCTTACCGGATTCGCGGTGATCTTTAACGACCTGGATAAAGCCTTAAAGCTGATACGTTCTTCTAAGTCTCGCAAAGAAGCTCACGAAAAACTACAAGCATATTTTAAGCTTGATGACGAACAGATCAGTGCTGTTCTGGAAATCCCCCTCTACCGATTGGTCGGAATGGAGATGGAGAAGATTCTGCAGGAGCAAAAAGAAAAACTCGCAGAGCAAAAAAGAATCAAGTCCATTCTTGCGTCACCCAAAAAAATCTGGGCGGTGGTGCGGGAAGAGTTTGAGGAAATCAAGAATAAGCACTCGGACAAACGCCTCACTCAAATCAAAACCCTCGAGAGCAGCAAGAGTGTCGAATATAACGCGGAAGATTTTATAGAGCATGAAAATGTGCACATCGTCCTCAGTCAGAACGGGTGGATTCGGAAACTAAAAACCGATCCTTCCGGGCTGAAATTTAAAGAGAACGATCAGCTGCTGGGCACACTGCAAACCAACACGCAAAACCTGCTGGCTCTTTTCACCTCATTTGGAACCGTTTATGTCTCCAAGGTTTACAATCTGCCTTACACAAGAAGCGGGTTTGGCGAACCTGTGCAAAGCCTGTACAACTTTGGTGATGGAGAAAAGGTGATCGGCATGTTGCCCCTTCCTGCTCCCGTTGAAGGATCGGAGACACCTAAAGGTCAGGCCACCATGGACTTTATCAAAAAGGGTAAATCTGAAGAAAACGAGTTTATGGTTGCCAGCGCCGATGGATTTGGTTTTCGGTTTCCTCTCTCTAATCTGGCCGAGACAACGCGTTCTGGAAGAAAGATCATGAACCTGAAAAATGATGACCGCATGATCGGTTTCGCTCCGGTGACGCAAGACCATGTTTTCCTAGCCACCGCTAAAGGAAAAGCGGTGGTCATTCCCACGGATCAAGTCACACAACTGACAGGATCGGGCAAAGGGGTCACCCTTATGAAACCGGGAGAAAGCAGTTTGGTAGGATTTAAATTCGTGAGTCTAAAGCATAAAGTCACATTGCAATTTGACTCCGGCAACGACAAGGAAATCACCGTGAAAAGCGTCCGCCTCTGCAATCGCGGTAGCCAGGGTGTGATTATTTCCAAACGTAAAACTATTCTTAAAATAAAATAAACATCATGACGAAATACCGATCTGAAGATATCCAAGTCCTCGAAGGCCTCGAGCCGGTTCGCAAACGTCCGGGAATGTACATCGGCTCCACCTCATCAACGGGTCTGCATCATTTGCTCTGGGAAATTCTGGACAACTCCGTCGATGAAGCCCTCAACGGTCATTGCGACACCATCGAAGTAACTCTGGAAAAGGATCATAGCGTCACCATTAAGGATAATGGCCGGGGAATTCCTGTAGACGAGTATCGCAAGACCAAAAAGAGCGCGATGGAAATCCTCTTCACCACTCTTCACTCAGGCGGAAAGTTTGGCCAGGGCAACTATAAAGTATCCGGTGGCCTGCATGGGGTCGGCATGGCTGTGGTCTGTGCCCTGTCGGAAAACCTTGTCGCAACTTCTCGCCGAGACGGATTTGAGTGGAGCCAGACTTATTCCAGAGGCAAGCCGACCACAAAACTTCAAAAAGGCAAGGCCGCCCGAAACTACGGCACCACTGTTTGTTTTAAGGCTGACGGACAAATCTTCCCTAAAACGGAATTCAACCCTAAACTTATTTTGGAACGGGCAGAATCTAAAGCCTTCCTCAACAAGGGACTTAAAATAATCGTTTATGAGAATAATAATACGCATGAGTTTCACTATCCAGACGGAATTCAGGATTACATCAAAAAGATTGTTGGACAAAAAACCACTTTGATGGAGAAACCCTTTTACGTTGAAAAGGAAGACAAGTTATTAAGATTGGAAACCGCGTTTCTCTGGACACCGAGCACCGACACCCAGATTCTTTCCTTTGCCAACTCCATCCGCACCATTGACGGAGGCACCCACGAGAACGGCTTTCGCAACGGTATCACCAAAGCGGTTCGGACCTATATCGACCGACGCAAACTGCTCCCCAAAGGTATAACAGCAGTTACCGGCGATGATGTCCGGGAGGGTTTGGTTGCCATTATCAATGTTTATCTTCAGGGAGAGGTGGAGTTTCAAGGACAGACCAAAGGACGGTTGAATTCAGAAATCACCTCTCAGGTGGAAGCGGTGGTCAATCACACCCTCGAGCATTATTTGAATGAAAATCAGAGTTTGGGAAACACCATCGCTAACCGCATCATCCTTTCCGCGCAAGCTCGAATCGCATCCCGTCAAGCCAAGGAAGCGGTTCAGCGAAAAACTAATATTTCGCACCGACTCAACTTGCCGGGAAAACTATCAGACTGCGCCACGACGGATAAGGATCAAGCCGAACTCTTTATTTGCGAAGGAGACTCTGCAGGTGGTTCCAGTAAACAGGCAAGGGATCGAAAAACCCAGGCGATCCTTCCCATTCGCGGGAAGATACTCAATGTTGAAACAGCAACCATGACCAAGATACTGGCCAATACAGAAATTCAAAATCTCATTTCTGCCTGTGGGACCGGTATTGGCAACAAATTTGATTACAATAAACTGAGGTATGGAAAAGTCATCATCATGACCGATGCAGATGTTGATGGGGCACATATTTGCACCCTGCTACTCACCTTTTTCTATCGATATCTTCCAGAACTTATTGAAAAGGGCCACCTATTCATAGCCCAACCGCCTTTATATCGCATTGATGCCGGCAAAAAACTATTTTACGCATTAACCGATGAGGAAAAAGATGAAATTATCAAAGGATTAAACGGCACCTCTCACGAAATAGGTCGTTTTAAAGGTCTTGGGGAGATGCCCGCTTCGGACTTGAGAGAAACCACCATGAGTAAAAAATCCCGCTCCCTGATTCGGGTAGGACTGAGGTCTGCCGAGCAGGCCAGCAAAACAGTCTCCGAACTAATGGGAAAAAATGCAGAATTTCGCTTTAAGTTCATAAAGGAGAAGGCTGAATTTGTTAAAGACTTAGATGTTTAAGTTATTTTTTTAGAAATTCTCACTCCTTTTTCTCACCATATATAGTGTGTTTTTTTCTTTACCCTCCTGACTTCGAACGATCGCGCCGTAATTGTAACTGGAATGTTTTCAATGCTTTTAGAACCGCTCATTAACTGATTCAGCTTGAGTTTTACCTAGCTTGGTAGTAGTATGATCATACACCTATAGAGCTTTATTTAGCGGAAGACGGGGACGTGTCCATTTTTTCAAGGCTAAAAAAAAAAGACGATCCTGAAGAAATTCACCCTCATTCTGAATTCAACGTGGATTCAAATGATCCCGAATTTCAAGGAGATTCATTAGAAGGCTGCAATGGCCTAACTAATACCGGTCTGTCCCCCTCCACCTTGAACCGCCGAGCTACGGATAAAAGTCCTGATATTGATGAGGAACGAGGAAGAAGATCCAGCGACCGAACCCGCCCTATCATAAATAAAATATTATCCGGCGAAAGTATGGCACAGGTTATATTCTCTCTTACGAATGACCTCAAAGATATTTTTAACTGCCATGCCGTTTCTGTCTATGCCATCGACAGGGAAAAACGACAGATTTACTCAAGAAATTTCAAATCTGAAAGTATCGAAGAAATTCGGCTGGATATATCCACTAAGAGCCTTGCCGGATTTGTCGCCGCAACGGGTAAGACCCTTAACATAGAGGACGCCTATGATCAGAAAGAGTTGAATAAATACCACCCTGAACTAAAACTGGATAAATCCTGGGATAAAAAAATCCCTTTCAAAACTAAATCCGCGCTGGTGGTAGCCCTTCCCTACAACAAAAGATTGATGGGAGTACTGGAGTGCCTGAACCACGAATCCGGCGGAAAGTTTAGTGACGGTTATGCCCGCCAGGCTAAAGAGCTATCAACAACCCTTGGACATGCTCTGGTCAAGCTGGAAGTAGAAAATATCGAGTCCAAAATTCGGGACACCGAGCGTGCCATCCATTCAGCGGAAACCATCGACGAGATTCTTCTTGAACTTCAACAACCTATCCTGCAACTGTTTGATGCCGAATTGATCACAATTTACGCGGTTGATGAAATTCGCAATGAAATTTATTCAAAAGCCAAGTCCGGTGATCAGATCAACAAAATCAGAGTGCCCATCTCTGAAAAAAGCATTTCGGGATGTGTCGCCCTGACTAAAAAGCCAGTAAACATCAGTGATGTTTATGACTCCGAAGAGCTCAAGAGTTATCATCCCGACCTTAAGTTTGACAGTTCATGGGATAAGAAAACTGGCCTGCGCACCAAGTCCATGCTGGTGTGCCCTCTTCTCCAAGGTGAGAGCCTGATGGGTGTCATGCAGTTGGTGAACAAAAAGCGTGGCGACCGATTCACCGAATGCGATGAACGTAACGCTAAAAATATTGCCCAGACCCTTGCTCTTGCTTTTTTCAATCAACAAAAAATCATCCGTCAAAAACGCACGAAATTTGGGTTTTTGGTCGAGAGCGGTATCATTTCCCAGAAAGAATTGAATGAAGCCATTGCCAAGGCGCGCAAAAATCGAATCGATGTTGAAACCGTTCTGCTGAGCGATTTAAAGCTAAAACGGAAAGATCTTGGCAAGTCTCTTGAGCTTTATTACAGCCTTCCCTATCAAGGATTCAGCGATTCCATTGTTCTTCCTCAATCCAACTTTTCCGGACTCAACAAAAATTATCTGGCAAAAAATAATTGGGTTCCTCTGCAGAATGATATGACCAGCGCAATCATTTTGACTGACGATCCGACAAACAGGGATCGAATCCAGAATGTTCAGATGATCTTCCCTAAAAAGAAACTGGATCTGAAGGTAGGGCTGAAAGTCGATATTCGGGAATTTCTACTATCAGCAATGACCGAGGATGAAGCGAGGTCAGGAGCCGCAGATGAAATTCGCCCTGAAGAAATGTCCAGTCTTTTAAATGCGTTAGAAGATGAGAGTGCAGAGGTTGTCGACACCAGGCAGGAAGACGACGAGTCCAACGCTATCAGCGAAACAGACAGCACCATTGTCCGCCTGGTGAACAAAATATTGACCGATGCTTACGATCAGGGGGTTTCTGATATTCACCTTGAGCCTGGAACGGGTAAAAAACCGGTGAAAGTGCGATTTCGTAAGGACGGAACTTGCCGTATTTATCAGGAAATCCCCCATTTATACAAACAGGCGATGATTTCCCGTATCAAAATCATGTCCAAGCTGGATATAGCAGAAAGGCGGTTGCCTCAGGACGGTAAAATAAAAATGAAATACGGCAGAAAAGAAATTGAGTTCCGAGTCGCAACTTGCCCGACTGTCGGGGGGAACGAGGATGCGGTTTTGCGTATTCTGGCGGCGAGCAAACCTATCCCGCTTGACAAAATGAATTTCTCTCAGAGGAACCTGGAAATCATCAAGGATAAAGCCACCAAACCTTATGGATTGATTTTAGTAGTGGGTCCCACAGGTTCCGGTAAAACCACGACTCTGCATTCCTGCCTGGGCCACATCAACAAACCAGAAACAAAAATCTGGACCGCGGAGGATCCTGTCGAAATCACTCAAGATGGGCTTCGGCAGGTACAAATGTTAAATAAAATAGGTCTAGATTTTGCCCGTGCCATGAGATCTTTTCTACGTGGTGACCCTGATGTCATCATGGTCGGTGAAATGCGTGACTCGGAAACCTGTGCCATTGGGCTGGAGGCATCTCTCACAGGGCATCTGGTGTTCAGCACCTTGCATACCAACTCCGCGCCAGAAACCATTACCCGGCTTATCGATATGGGAATGAATCCGCTCAACTTTGCCGATGCTCTACTCCTCATTGTCGCACAAAGACTGGTGCGCACTCTTTGCAAAGAATGCAAGGAGGATTATCACCCCGACCGGAAAGAATTTGACATTTTGGTTCAACAATATGGGGAAAAGACGTTTCCAAAATTGGGAATTGAATACACCGATGAATTGATTCTAAAAAAACCCATCGGTTGCGCCGCCTGCAATGAAACCGGTTATGCGGGCCGTACTGGAATACATGAATGCCTGGATGGGACGGATGATATTAAACGCATGATCATGCAGAAAACAATGGTTGAGGACCTACGCAAACAAGCCATCAATGATGGCATGACAACTTTAAAACAAGACGGCATCTACAAAATATTTAAGGGCGACTGTGATTTAAAACAAGTTCTTTCGGTTTGTATCGTTTAACTTACGTAAAGGACTATAATTTTAACCTTTTTTGCGGCCAATAAGTCATGAATGACAACCAACTAACACTGACCAAGCCGGTCTCAGAAAATGGCGCCAAACTCAAGTCAATCCTGGCCCAGGCTCAAACAACCTCGAATATAGCCGCACTAATCCCAGACTTGATCGATGAACTGAAGGGAGTTTGGCGTTGTAAAGCCATCACTCTTTTCGCCCTGGACAGACAAAGCCGGCAACTCTTTTCCCGCAACAAGATAGAAGGTCTGGAATCAGAAGTAAGGGTGGATATTTCGACGAGCAGTCTTGCGGGGTATGTCGCGGGAGTTGGCAAACCCATAAACCTGGCTGATGCCTATTCCCAGGAAAGTCTTACCCAGATACACCCTCAACTATCAACGGGCTCTAGTCTGGATACCCCGTTGGGCATCAAAACCCAGGCCATTATGGTCATCCCCATTCCGCACGATAGAAAATTGATTGGCGTGATGGAAGTGATCAACAAAAGAAGAGATGCGGAAGCATTTAGCGATGCTGATTTCAAACTAGCCCGAGAGATGTCTCCTGCCCTTGGAAAAATTTTTGCCCAACTGCAAGCAGAATATGACATGGAGCCTCTTCCTGAAATTGAGAGCCTGCCTCCAGAAGAGAATCTTCATCGCATTTCACAGGCCATCCACTCGGCAAAAAATATAGATGAAATCCTGATTGAGCTAAAGGACTCCATTTTAAAGCTGTTTGAGGCGCAGGCCATCACCATCTATGCCGTTGACGCACACAAAAATGAAATTTTTTCCAAGATCAAGTCTGGCGAGCAGATAAACGAAATTCGGGTTCCCATTTCCCCTGTGAGTATTGCCGGTTGGGTTGGAAGCCATCAACAAAGCGTGAATATTACCGATGTTTACGACGAGCAGGAACTGAAAAACTACCATGCCGATCTAAAGTTTGACAGTTCTTGGGATAAAAAATCTGGAAGCGTTACTAAATCCGTTTTGGGTCATCCCATGATTCATGATGGAAATCTCATGGGAGTCTTACAGCTGGTTAACAAATTAAATGGGGGGAAATTTACGGCACAAGATGAAAAGAGCGCCGCTATTATTTCAGAAACACTGGCTTTGGCTTTTCAAAATCAGGCCAAATACATCCCATCCAAGCCAACCAAGTTCAGCTTTTTAATACAAAATGGGATTGTCACCGAAGAAGAATTGACCCAGGCCACCGCCAAAGCAAGAAAAAACCAGGTTGACGTGGAAACCGTATTGCTACTCGATTTTAAATTACAAAGAAAGGACTTGGGGAAATCTTTTGAAACTTTTTACAGCCTCCCCTATTTCGGCTACAGCGATACAGTTATCCTGCAAGCAGAAATACTGACGGGATTGAACCGTAATTTCCTGACTAAGAATTACTGGATTCCCATTCAAAAAGAGGGCGATAAGGTTACCATACTGATCAACGACCCCCTTAATCCTGACCGGAACCAGAACATTCGGCAAATTTTCCCCAAGAAGGAGATCAAATACAAGATCGGATTAAAAATTGATATCGTAGATTTTTTAAATTCCTCTCTTGGGATGGATCTGGCTACTGTCGACGGAGCGGAGCCTCAAATCGAGGAAATGTCCGGCCTGTTAAGCGCCCTTAAAGAAGAACAAGGCGATATAGACACAGAGCAAGATGATAATGACGGGGCCAATGCCATCAGCGAGACGGACAGCACCATTGTACGACTGGTGAACAAAGTACTGATTGATGCCTATGACCAAGGAGTTTCAGATATTCATATTGAACCGGGTATCGGCAAAGATACTGTGAGGGTCCGCTATCGAAAGGACGGTACCTGTACCATTTATGAAGAAATTCCTTCCATTTACAAGCAGGCGATGATTTCCCGCATCAAAATCATGTCCAAACTGGATATTGCTGAAAGGCGGTTGCCCCAGGACGGAAAAATAAAAATGAAATACGGTAAGAAGGAAATTGAATATCGGGTCGCAACCTGCCCGACAGTTGGAGGGAACGAAGATGCGGTTCTGCGTATTCTGGCGGCGAGCAAACCCATCCCGCTGAAGAATATGAATTTTAATGAACACAATTTGGAACTGACGCAGGCCAGCGCAACCAAACCTTATGGTTTGATTCTCGTGGTAGGGCCTACAGGATCAGGGAAAACGACCACCCTGCATTCCATTCTGGGTGATATCAACAAACCGGACAAAAAAATCTGGACAGCTGAGGACCCTGTGGAAATCACCCAGAAAGGCCTCCGCCAAGTACAGATGCTCAATAAAATTGGATTAGACTTTGCTAGAGCCATGAGATGTTTTCTGCGTGGCGATCCAGATGTCATCATGGTTGGTGAAATGCGCGATGCCGAAACCTGCTCCATTGGATTGGAAGCCTCACTCACCGGTCACTTGGTTTTCAGCACGCTGCACACCAACTCTGCCCCCGAAACCATTACCCGGCTTATCGATATGGGAATGAATCCGCTCAACTTTTCCGATGCTTTGCTCCTCATTGTCGCGCAAAGGCTGGTTCGCACCCTTTGTAAGAAGTGCAAAGAAGATTATCACCCTGACCAAGCAGAGTTCAATTCCCTCGTCAAAGAATATGGAGAGGGCTTTGAAAAACTTGGCATCGAATATTCTGACGACCTGATGTTGAAGAAACCTGTGGGATGCGAAAACTGCAATGATACCGGTTATGCGGGTCGTACAGGACTACATGAGTGTCTGGAGGGCACCGACGATATGAAACGAATGATCATGCAAAAGGCTCTGGTCGAGGAGTTGCGGAAGCAGGCTCTGAGTGATGGGATGACGACCCTCAAGCAGGACGGAATCTATAAAGTATTCAAAGGGGATTGCGACCTGAAACAGGTCATGGCCGTTTGTATCGTCTAGAAAATTTTAGACAGTTCTTCTTAAGAGTGCGCGGGGATCGGGCCTTTCAGTCCTTCCTTCCACTGCTTAATTTTTTCAATTGCGTTTATTGCAATCTTCTCATTCCTCAACTTTTTATCACGGATCTTCATTTCCTGAACCCAGAACAAACCGAAGTTAATATTCATGGGTTGAAATCCTTTGCTCCTTGATGTCGTCAGATAATTTATCAAAGCACCCAGTGCGGTATCGGCAGGAGGCGGAGTATAGGGCTGTCCCGTAATTTTTGCCACCGCGCTCAAACTCGCTAAAAGTCCCATCGCCGACGATTCAACATATCCTTCCACTCCGGTAATCTGACCGGCAAAATATTTTCCCGGTCGATCCTTCAATTCCAGTTCGTTACTTAAAAGGCTGGGAGAATTGATAAAAGTGTTGCGATGAATGGCACCCAACCGGAAAAACTCAGCATTTTCCAAACCTGGAATCATTGAGAAAATTCTTTTCTGTTCCGGGTAAGTGAGCTTGGTTTGGAATCCTACCAAGTTATAGGCAGAACTATCCCGATTTTCCCGACGTAATTGCACCACCGCATGCGCTATCTTGCCAGTTTTAGGATCGGGCAAACCAACAGGCTTTAACGGACCAAAGGCCAAAGTGCGCTCACCTCTATCGGCCAGCACTTCAATGGGCATACATCCCTCAAAATATACCGGCTTTTCAAAGGAGGCGAATTCAACCTTTTCGCCGGCCTTTAATTCCCGGACAAAATTGTAATACTGTTCCGCGTTCATGGGACAGTTCAGGTAGTCGGCATCTCCCTTGTCGTAACGCGAAGCAAAAAATGCTTTATCATAATCTATCGAGTCCGCATTAACGATGGGAGACAGGGCATCGTAGAAATATAAATATTCCTGGCCAATTAATTTTGAAATCTGTTCCGACAGCTGCGGTGAGGTCAAAGGACCTGTGGCAATAATGACAGGTCCCTCCTGAGGGATTTCCACTACTTCTTCACGTTTGAAAGTAATATTGGGATGATTGGATAACTTTTCGGTAATTTCCTGAGAAAACAAATCCCGATCAACAGCTAGAGCGGAGCCTGCAGGAACCGAATTCTTATCGCCGGATGCGATAATGATGGAATTAAAACTGCGAAGTTCTTCTTTAAGGATGAATGGAGCGGAATGAGGCTGATTATTTCCCAGGGAATTACTGCAAACCAGTTCAGCGCAATTCCCGGTTTTATGGACAGGGTTACGGACTACCGGCCGCATTTCATACAAAACAACCTGCACGCCCCGTTCTGCCGCCTGCCAGGCCGCCTCAGACCCCGCGAGCCCTGCACCAATAATTGTTAAAAAATTATTCACAAACGATCAAGCCGCAGCATCGGTTTTCTTAAAACCACAATTAGGACAGAGCACAGAAGGATCTTCATTCTTTTTCCATTTCTCGATCAAAAATGGATTTTTGCATTCCGGGCAAGCTTCCCCAATGGGTTTGTCCCATGATGTGAATTTGCAGTCGGGGTATTTCGTACACCCATAAAAAGTTCTTCCCTTTTTAGACCGACGCGAGGCAATTTCTCCCTCACAGGATTCCTCCGGACAGGCAATACCAAGGCCAATCGGTCGGGTGAATTTGCAGTCGGGATAAGTGGAACAAGCAATAAATTTACCAAACCGCCCGCGTTTAACAATCAGCGGCGACTTGCACAACTCGCACTCTCCTTCGACCTCATCGGGCTTGGCCGCTTCACCCTTTTCACCTTTTTCTCCCAGATCCCGGGTATTTTTGCACTCCGGATAGCCAGAACACGCCATGAACTTGCCAAAACGCCCCCACTTAATAATCATGGGTTGCTCACACTTTTCACAGACTTCATCCGTTTCTTCCACTTGGGCTTTGAAGTCCTTCATCTTTTCTTCAGCTTTTTCCAAGTCAGCCTTGAAGGGGATATAAAAAGATTTGAGGGCATCGACCCACTCAAGCTTCCCTTCTTCAATATCGTCTAACTGACTCTCCATTTTTGCGGTGAACTCTGTAGTCATGATATCTGGGAAATTCTCAACCAAAAGATCATTGATCATAAAACCAAGCTCAACCGGTTGCAGGCGCCGCTCTACATTTTGAATATAGTCCCTGTCCTTAATCACACTGATTATCGAAGCATAAGTACTGGGTCGCCCGACACCTTTGTCTTCCAGTTCCTTGACCAGCATCGCTTCTGAAAAACGGGCAGGAGGTTGGGTGAAATGTTGCTCTGGGAGTACTTCGTGAACCTTTAAAGTCTCGCCTTTTTCCAACTCAGGGAGCAGGCGATCCTCGTCTCGGCCTTCCGATTTCACCCCCTCTTTACTGTCATCATCACTTTCAACATAGACTTTCATGAAGCCTGCAAATTTCAATATCGAGCCATTACTGCGGAACAAATAGCTTCCCGCCTGAATATCAAACTGAGTGGTGTCCAAAACTGCAGGAACCATCTGGCAGGAGACAAAACGCGACCAGATTAACTGGTAAAGCCGAAACATATCCTTTTCCAGATTGTCCTTGATAGCACTCGGCTCCAATTGAACATCGGTGGGCCGGATTGCCTCATGCGCCTCTTGTGCCGACTTTTTACTCTTATACAGATTGGGTTTTGCAGGCAAATACTCCTTGCCATATTTTTCAGGAATAAATGCGCGAACTTCTTCGAGAGCCTGATCCGACAATTTCACCGAGTCTGTACGCATATACGTGATAAGACCCACGGTTCCTTTTTTGCCCATGGCAATTCCCTCATACAAGCGTTGGGCAAGCATCATGGTTTTTTTGGGAGAGAAGTTAAGTTTTCGGGATGCTTCCTGCTGAAGTGTACTGGTGATGAATGGGGCACTTGGATTTCTTTTTCGTTCCTTCTTAACAATGTCTTCCAGAACGGGCTTGGCCCCCTCTAATCCTTTGAGAACCTTGTCCGCTTCGGCTTTATTCGCGACTTCGGCTTTTTCGCCGTCAACTTTAAATAGTTTTGCCTGAAACTGGGGTTTCTGACTGCCTTCCAATTCCAACGTGATCGACCAGTACTCACGGGGTTCGAAGGCTAGAATTTCACGCTCTCTCTCACAAACGATCCGCAAAGCAACAGATTGCACGCGCCCGGCACTCAACCCGCGATGAACTTTTTTCCACAAGATGGGGCTGATTTTATATCCCACCAACCGGTCCAGAATTCTACGAGCCTGCTGTGCGTTCACCCGGTTAACATTAAGCTCGGTTGGGTTTGCAATGGCTGCCAGAACCGCTTTTTTAGTGATTTCGTTAAAGGTTACCCGATAAATTTTACCCTTGGTAAACCGTGCTACCTCACTGCCGATATGGTGGGCAATCGCCTCGCCTTCGCGATCCGGGTCCGGGGCGAGATAAATTGTGTCGCACTTCTTGGCGGCGGTTTTGAGTTCCTGGAGAATTTTTCCTTTCCCCCGGATAGTGATGTATTCCGGAGCAAAGTCATTGTCAACATCAACACCAAGCTTTTTCTTGGGAAGATCCTTGAGATGTCCCACCGAGGCTTTAATAATAAAATCCTTGCCAACGATTTTCTTCAACGTGTTGACTTTGGTAGGTGACTCAACGATCAATAACGATTTACCCATATTTCCTCACTAGTTGTGTTCATCGTCGCAATTAGAAATATACATTTCCCCACTCAGTTGCCGAACCAAGCCTCGCAATTCCAATTTCAACAGTGTAGCCGAAACTTGCGCAAGAGACAAATTGCTGTTTTCAATTAAATTGTCTATATGCCTACCTTCTAAGGACAATAACGAAAAAACCCTTTCTTCCTGGTCATTATCAAGCTTGACCGTAGGCTCACCGTTTTCCTTTTTAGCCCTCAAGCTTTCACCCAATGCGGGCAATAACTCTTCAAGGATGGATTAAGGGCTATCGACCAACTTTGCGCCTGCCTTGATCAAGTTGTTAGTTCCCCTGCTTTTGGGAGACGTGATATTTTCCGGAACCGCAAAAACCTCTCTCCCTTGCTCCAATGCAAAGTCGGCAGTGATCAGGGCTCCGCTTTTTTCAGCCGCCTCGACAACCACCGTTCCCAAAGCCAAACCACTTAGTATCCGGTTCCTTGCCGGGAAATTATTCCGATCCGGTCTCATGCCCCAATCCACAACCAAAAACAGCAATGGTGTCCGCTCCGACAGAAAGTGCAGCCTTGTGGGCCAAAGTATCAACCCCTCTGGCCAAGCCGCTGACTATACTAAATCCTCCAGAAGCCAGTTTCAAACAAAGTCTTTCTGCGACCAGCTTTCCATATTCAGAAGGCGCGTACGCGTTCCCACCACCGCCAAGGGTAGGGAGATGGTGTTTAAAGGCTTACCCTCTATATATAAAATTGGTGGAGGATCATAAATGGATTTCAGCAGAGGTGAGTATTCCGGGCTTTCGAGCGTTAAAATCTGTATGCCATCTTTTTCGGCCAGCCTCAACTCGCGCTCTGCGGCAGAATCGACATCAAAGCTCTTTATTTCTCCCGCTACTTTATCGCCTATCCCCTGGATTCTCAGCAGTTCGTTTCTAGGTGCCAGGAAGACTTCACGCGGCGAACCCATCCCCTGAACGAGACGGTGAAACAGGGTCCGGCCTACCCCAACAACCATATTTAAAGCCAGCCAATACTTTAGGGTTTCCCTGTCCAGGGGACTTTTAACCGATCTAATTCCGCGACAGCAAGATTAAAATTATAAACCGAATCATAATACCCGCTCAATACCCGAGTGTATATGATGAGAGCCTCAAACAAGTCGCCCGGATCTCCAATACCAAAATCATAGTTTGCCACTTCACTCACCAACAAAGCCCGGGTGATTTTGCGATTCTTCCGGGCAATGTTCAGTTTCCCCTTGCTCTCCACAGTTCTTAGATAACCGATTTTGAGTCTCAACTCGTTATCAGAAGACTGTTCGTTCATAGCGGTAGCAAGACCCGACTCCTTAAACCAAGACTCATAATTATCAAACTTAAAGTCGATCGGATTTATTTCAGAGTCCGACATCTCCGCAGCAGGAGAATAGCCTTCTTTGAACATCACAGCCAGAGATAATCGCGCTACCTTTATATCATTATCCAACTCGATGATATCATTCAAAGTCCCGGCGAGGCCCAGTTTAAGCTTTGTAATGGCCGATTGACTGATATCCTCTTCACCTGAATCGAATTTTTCTTCGGCTTTTGTGACGGCCTTTTCAAAATGTCCCTGCACTTCTTCTAATATTTCCAGTCTCTGCATTTTGCTTTGAATCTGATAATAATATTTTCGGACCTGATATTCTTTCTCGGCTAAAAACGATAGCTCTTTACCCTTATGAAGAGACCGTATATCTTCAATCGCTTTTTGCAAACCTGGCAATGGCTCCACCCCTCCCGCCAGGGAACTGGAAGGAAAAAGTGTAGAAATCAACAGTAATACAACTAAGTTTGCAACCAGAGGCTTTAGAATACCTCGTAACGTGTTTTTTGACATGAAACGCGATCCTATAAATTTGTTTTAATTAAAACAGGAAAGAGATTGAAGGAAAGAAAAAAGGGGCACTAAACTTCTAAAAAGAAACCTTGATGGCAACCAAGAATGTTCTTTTCATTGAAAAATGTCCGGTAAAGGACAGAAGCTCAGCACCCCTCAGATAGTGTAAATTTAGCATAGGCCCCTATCCCTGTCAATATTATTCTAGACGACGACGGTAATTTTGACAAATTTTTGACAAAAATATCATTTGTTTACATATAGTTAAATATACACCGCCATTCTATCCCAACAATAGGGCATTTTAAACCCTTATTTTTCAATGGTTTAATATTTATAAAATTTCCGATATTTTCCTAAGCTCCGAGTCCTCAAAAAGCCCCTCTTTTAGAGCATAATACCCATTTTACCAATGAGTTATAATTTATATCCAGGAGAAGGGAACGGGTATGAACGTTACCAGAAAAATGGCTATGGAAGCCACTCCCAGTGCTCTGTGCAGGGTGTCCAATTCTTCCGTTTCGTTTAACAATGGCGTGGTTTTAAAACCTATCAACGCTATCATCACAGCCCAGAAAAACCAGCCCGTCCAAAAATAGCCTAATGGAAATAACGCGACGAAAAAAAGACGCCCCAACCACTCATGCTGTTTTGGGGACAACGCGAAGACGATATGCCCGCCATCCAGTTGTCCGATGGGTATCAGGTTTAAAGCAGTCACCAGCATTCCTATCCATCCCGCAAACGCGATCGGGTGTAATTGGATATTAAAATCCGGCGACTGAGGATTCACTCCCAAAACCCATTCCGCGCAAATATTTAATATTAGAGAACTGCCAAAATTCACTCCTTCAATACCCAGTAGCGGCGACACCTTTGAAAGCGACAAGCCGTATAGCAATGTAGGCAGAGCCACGATGAATCCTGCAATAGGACCTGCGCAACCTATTTCCATCAACACTCGACGATTAGGAATGATCTGCTTGATCTGAATGAAGGCGCCAAAGGTTCCGGCGATGAAGACAGGTGGCGCGGGGATGAAGTAAGGCAACGTTGAACGCACCCCATTCCTTTTGCTGGCCCAGTAATGCCCGAACTCGTGCGCACCCAGAATCAGGATCAGACTGATTGAAAACAGCAAGCCGCCAGACAAAAATGTCGTGACCAAAGTTCCCGCCAATAACAAAGAGAAAAGCCACCAGTTTTCCGTCTTGGGTGGTTTATCGGAGTCATCTACAGGGGAGTCAAATGAGGCAGGAATTTCCTCAGGAGGGTTTTGATCGTCTTGCGTCACATTCAAAATTCACTTGGGCGGCGTTAAAGGTCTATGAGTAAATTCGCGCGCATTGGCGCCGGAGTAATCACCCGCAATTTGACCGTTGCCACGAAGTTTGTATTTATAGATAACCAGTCCTTCTAATCCAACCGGCCCTCGGGCATGTGTTCTATTCGTGCTGATACCGATTTCAGCTCCCAACCCATATCGAAAGCCATCTGCAAAACGTGTTGACGCGTTACACATGACACTGGACGAACTGACCTCATTGAGAAACTGCTCTGCCCGTTCACGGTCTTCTGTGAGGATCACATCCGTGTGCCCGGAACCATGCTTGTTGATGAACTTCACCGCCTCCGAAAATCCATCCACAATTTTAATCGACAGCTTGAGGTCGTTGTACTCCGTATCCCAATCCGACTCAGAGGCTGGGGCGACATCGGGAACCACCTGGCAGGTTTTCACGCATCCCACCACTTCCACTTGTTTTTCCACGAGTTTTGCCACTAAATTGGGCAGAATCTTGTCAGCAAAGTCCTTGTGCACCAGAAGAGTCTCCATAGCGTTGCAAGCCGCAGGGTATTGCAGCTTCGAGTCCAGACAAATGCGGATGGATTTATCCATGTCGGCAAATTTATCAATATAGCCGTGGCAAACTCCTTCGGAATGACCCAGAACTGGAATTCTTGTGTTCTCCTGAATGTATTTCACAAAAGCGTTGCTGCCCCGGGGAACAATTAAATGAATGTACTTATCTTCCTTAAGCATGTCCGCCACTTCCGAGCGTGTCTCAATCATCTGCACCGATGATGTGGGAACACCAGGCACTTTGCCGATCGCTTCCACCAAAAGCTTAACGATGATCTTGTTGGAGTTCTGCGCTTCCGTTCCACCCTTCAAAATGACCGCGTTGCCCGACTTCAGACATAGTGAGGAAATTTGCGGCACCGCATCGGGTCGGGACTCAAAAATTGCCCCAATCACGCCGATAGGGCAAGTCACCCGCTCGACCACCAGGTCTTCATCCATCTCCATGACACTATTCACCTGGCCGACCGGATCGGGCAAGGCCACCACACTACGAATACCCTTGGCCATTCCGCGAACTTTATCCTCATTCAAGGCCAAGCGAGCGATCAATGGCTGGGCGATACCTTCTTTTTTCGCAAACACCAGATCCTTTTCGTTCTCCGCTAAAATGGCAGCGCAATTTTCCTCCAGAGCATCGGCCATCAATGCCAAAGCCTGATTCTTCAAGTCAGTGGAAAGATGCGCCAGCACCAACGCCGAAGCATTGGCATTTTTCGCTATTTCAGTAATATTCATGTCTGACCAAAAATCCTTTTCGTTTTATTATCAAAATTGGATTATAGCACCCTACAGGGAAAGTCCAAAAGTTGTCATCCTTGAGGAGCCGGAGGCGACGAAGGATCTCGAATTTTCTAATAAAATAATGGGTGAGATTCTTCAAGGAGTTTACCCTGATCCAAAAACAGAGATCCTTCGCTATCGCTCAGGATGACATGCGCGTTGAGTTTTTCAGCATCCTGCCCCCGGCGGCTCGCCGGTTAGCGGTAGATAATTTGCAGATTTCCTTTGCGGTTGGCTTTGAAGGCCACCATCATCGTGCCCTCCCCTAGCGGATTCAGGGTGATATCCAGAACTTTTAGTTGGGGAAAATGTTGCGACTCGATTAAGGCCACAGCGCCCTGATCGGTGATATTATTTTGTCCCATATATAGCAACTCCAATTTGGCAAACTTATCCGAATTGGCAAAAGCCAATGCCCCTTCATCACCGATTTCGTTGCGGAACAAATTCAACGTCGTTAATTCTGGGAACACCTTGGTCGAGGCTAGCATTCCAGCGCCTTCCATGGTGATCAAATTATCGTTCAGCATGAGGGTTTTCAGGTGGGCGAAATTACCGGACGCCACCATCAGTTCGATGCTGTCATCACTGATTTCGTTTTTCCAGAGTTTTAAGGATTCCAATTGATTGAGATAAGGCGACTCCGAAATAGCTTTTAGCCCCAGATCACCGAGCATGTTGCCCCAGAGATCGAGATGTTTGAGTCCAGCCAGATGTGGAGATTTCGCCAGCGCCTTCATACCCGAGGCTTTAATATTGTTGCCCTGTAGATGAAGCGTGGTGATTTCTTTGAGCCGTTCCATTTTAGCTAACTGCTTCGCCTCTGCTGTGCCAATATGCAATCCGCTGAGATCGAGGGTCTTGCCATCATGGCTGATTCGCTTGGCCACTAAAGCAGAAATATCTTCCACCCATCCCAATGAGGGGGTTATTAATATGAAAACCAGAAGCAACGCTACGCTGAGAGAAAATTTGATAGGGGTCGCTGACATGAGGTCAGGTTAACAAATACTTGAAGATAGTGTAAATGATTTTTGTGCCGTAGAAGGTGCAGTGATTTTGGAAACGCCGATTCACTCCAGATGCGCCGATATCCAATCCACTGAGATCCAGAGTCTTACTATCATGACTGATCTGCTTGCAACAATAGTGGATATATGCCCCCCTCATTAGGGGGGGGGTTGTTTAAATATTCATACCGTATTATTTTTATAATTAGTTTACTTTTTTGAGATACAAGTCATTTTTTTATATTATGAAAATGCAAGCAAAGTCACACCATTAAAATCATGTTTTATGTATAAACTGCCAAGGTGGTATTTTGTAATCTTGCTTCCCTAATGCCACCCTGCCTTTTTCTATTTTGAAGATTTACGACTCTTTATCGGCCAGGAGGACTTTCTATGAATTTGGTTGAAAATATTATTAGATACTCCCCACAAAGGGTTTCTTCCGAAATGTCTATTCAGGACGTTGCCAAAGGAATGTTTTCCGATCGTATCAGGGCGTTGCTAGTCAAGGAGAATGAAAACGACGTGGGTATCGTCACCTACACGAATCTGGCCAATTTATCCATAACGAAAAGAATTGATCCTGAAACCACGGCCATCAAAGAAATAATGAATTCTCCGATTTTAACCATCGACCACGATAAAACCATTGTGGAGGCCGGAGAGTTGATGCTGGATAAAGGCGTTCGGCATCTTGCGGTTATAAAGAACAAAAAAATTATCGGAATGTTGGGTATGGCCCAAGTCTTGGCTCACCTACTTACTGGTAAGGGGTAAAGTTCTCCCGTCTCAAAGACAGCCATCCCGCAACCAGTCCGGCGGGGGGATAGCCGTTTTTTTTAAATAAAAAATGCGGCCTATTTCAAGGTTCCCAACCGTTTTCATCTTAAGTGGAAACCCCGATCCGCTCCCGATGCGCCGATATGCAATCCACTTAGATCAAGAGTATTACCATACATGTTTAATGCTGTGCCTCCCGAGGCGGAAATATCCGTCACCCCCCCCCATTTGAGGGGTAATTAATCCTGCTTTTTATGCCGATATGTATTCCTAGGAAGCCTAAAAATAACTTTAAATATATTAAGTTAGGTCAGAGATGTTTTTACGGATTAAGAGCTGATCTCTCTAATTTATATCCACGGATGGAAAATTGAAGTCTCAACCCAAAAAATACAGGCCACAAATCCATCCGAAATTCTACCTTCCACGGTGGACCCCTGCCTTTTTTCTGTTGTTCTTTGCCAGCGGATTGCTGTTTCCTGGCCCCGATTTCTCCTGGGGGGAAGAAACTGGCGAAGCTTCCCGAACAACCATCACGCAGACTGAAAATGAACTGATCCTCGACGCCTCTTCTTTACCGTTGGAGAGTAACGAGACCCTCCACATTGTTCAAATGGAACCCACTTCCCTGGCAAAAATTCAAATCACCGGACGACAGCCGGTTCACATGAAAGGCCGCATCATTGCCGATGGACGTCTTGAAATCGTAGCCGATTCACAATTTGTTTTGGAAAACAGCGCCTCGATTGAAGCAAAAGAACTACACCTCTCCGCTCCTGAAATAATAACTCACGGGAAGATTTATGCTCCGCAAGGAAAAATAATTCTTGAAGCAGATGAATTATTAAAAGTGCACGGGTCTCTTGATGCTTCGGGCAAGGAAAAGGGAACAAAGGGCGGCACGATCCATGCGCTTGGTAACAAAGTTGGTCTGTTCGATACCGCCAAGATTGATGTTTCAGGTTACATTGGAGGAGGCACCGCTCTCATCGGTGGGGACTACCAGGGCAAGAATCCGGATATTCAAAACGCTTTCAGGACTTATGTCGGTAAAGACGTAACCATTATGGCTAATGCTTTGACCACTGGCAATGGCGGCAAGGTTATTTTCTGGGCCGATGAAACAACAGTATTTTACGGAAATATTTCTGCTACGGGCGGCAGTGTTTCTGGTGACGGCGGATTTGTAGAAGTCTCCGGTAAAGCGGACCTTATGTATGCAGGGCTTGCCGATTTAACAGCTGTCAACGGCTCATTGGGCTCTTTGTTACTGGACCCCACCAACATAACGATTGGAACCGATGATACAGACGGCAGTCAAATTACGGGAGATCAAACTTTGGCATCTGCCGAAAGCGTCTGTGGAGGCACATGTTTAATTTCAGCCAGCCAGATCGTGACTCAGCTCAATACTGCGGCGGTATCGCTTGCCGCCATCGACTCCATTACCGTCAGTACCGCTATCGACGCGAGCGGAAATACCAACAGCTTTGGACTGACGCTAGCTACCGGAAACGGAATTAACATTGACGCCGACATCACCGTCAAAGGGGCTTTGACTATCACCCCAAACACGGACAACTCGGGGACCGGTAATGAGAACCTCGTTATCGCAAGTGGTGTGACCCTGACTTCCGGGGGGCTTATGACCCTATTTGCCTCTGCTCATGCCTCACACAAGGGAGTCAATGCTTCGGGAGTCCTTACCCTGAACGCCGTTGCTGGGATCATTATCAATGATGATCTAACCGGATCGGGGGGAGACATAACGATCGATGCGGATACGGATAACGCCACCTCGGGAACCCTCACCTTCGCTGCCGGTTTCACCAATAGTCTTTCTACGGGAGTTCTGACTCTGGACGCAACCACGGGCGGCATCACGGCTTTAGGAGCCCTCACTTTGAGCTCCGGTGATAATATAACGATCAACGATGCCATCACCGCGGCCGGAGCAATTATATTAAACTCTAAAGATCGTGCCAACATCAACGCCGATGTTACCTCGTCGGGCAACATAACCATAGACGGCAACTCAGATAATACCGGTGGCAACAATGAAGATATCATTTTTGCCAGCGGCGTGACACTGACCTCTTCAGGCGGTTCTATAACTCTTATGACTGGTGGTGCAGGAGATAAAGATATAACGGCCAGCGGATCTCTCACCCTTAACGCCACGGCTGGAGTAACTATCAATGTTGGACTCACAGGTTCGGGAGCCTTCACCGTGAACGCAGACACCGATGGTAATGGCGGACTGTTTTCCCTCCCAACATCAACTGATGTCATCAATGTTGGAGCCAATGCTATTTCGATCACGTCAGACACTATCTCTCTTACCGGTGACCTTACGGGACAAAGCACTGTGCTACTTCAACCCAGCGCTGCCGCAACCACCATAGGCATTGGTCCCAACAACCCGTCAGGTACGTTTAGCGCTAACGAAACTTTGATCGGAAACCTCACAAATGGATTCAGCGCCATAACCATAGGCAGGAGTGATGGTACTGGAGCTGTTAACTCGAGTAGTAGTGGTGGAACGCTGACGATCAACGATCCGATCACCATCCGTGGTGGAGCAATGGTGTTACGAGAACTGAGTGCGGGCTCCAACAACGTAACTTTGACTTCTTCCAGCACCATCGATGACGATGCAGCAAATACAGCTGTGACAACTACCGGAACCTTGACGATGACCTCATCGGGCGCCATTGGCTCAGCAACTACTTTTAATACGGCTGTTGCAACACTGGCGATCACAGGAACAGGCGGAAACAACGCCACCATCGATAATGGAAATACAAATATTGATCTGGCCGGAATCACTATGGGAACGGGCAACCTTTCTATTACGACAGGAGGAATCATCACCGACAGCGCCGCAACTACCGGGTCGGGCACCGCAAGTTTCACTACGAATCAAGCCGATAAGGACATCACTTTAGATACAACCACCAATGCTTTCTCAGGAGCAGTGAGTTTTTCCACCAGCGGCACCGGGGATGTAACTCTGGATAACGGTAATATCTCGCTGAATCTTGGAACGGTGGGCATTGGACAAAATTTCTCGGCAAGAGCAGGCGGGACTATTACAGACAGTGGGGTTATCACCGTGGGCGGGACAGCGAGTTTCACGACAGACGTGGATGACCAGGCCATCACGCTCGACGGAACGGGCAACGTGATTTCCGGCAATATCACTGTCGCAACTCAGGGAGCATCCGGCGATGTAACGATCGACAATACGAACCAGGCTCTGGGGATACAGGGAACAGTGAATGGAAACCTGGTATTGCAGGCAGGTGCGGCGATCACCGATTCGTCAACACTGACCGTATCGGGCACCTCTTCATTTACGGTCGATAGTGGAACTAACAATATTACACTGGATACTTCTGCGTTGACAGGAGCCGTATCAGTAAGCACTACGGGTGCGAGTAACTTCACGCTGGACAACGGAACCACGGCCCCTCTGTGCCAATATAAGTGAGACACTTTACCCTCTTAAATTACTGTAGGGCGGTGAGGTGAAATACTATGAATAAGACGATCAAATCCATCCCGGTAACGGAAGGAGCCCGTAGGGAGACTGGAGTGGAGGGGATGGATTTTCCAAGCAAAATTTCTTCTGCTACGGAGTCTGTGGTGAACCTGCCTGATCCTGAAGTTTCTCAAATTGCAAAACGGCGACGCTTTTCCGCCGACTACAAGTTGAACATCCTACGCCAAGCAGATACCTGCTCGCAATCAGGCGATATCTCTGCTCTTCTTCGTAGTGAAGGGCTTTACGCTTCTCACTTGAGTACCTGGCGTCGTCAACGGGAGGCCGGTTCCTTGCAAGCTCTCAAACCTAAAACAAGAGGACGCAAGCCAGCACATAAAAATCCGCTTGCCGCTGAAAATGCGCGCCAGCAAAGGGAAATCAAACGTCTCGAACTGCGCCTCAAGAAGGCCGAAATCATCATCGATGTCCAAAAAAAAGTCTCGGAGATACTGGGGATCACGCTCAACTCTCCGGAAGAGAGCGACAACGAATGATGACCAACACTCAAACTTTGGCAAACGATGTTGGCATCCAGCCTGCTTGCAAAGCCTTGGGCGTCGCACGCGCGGGGTATTACCGAGCCTGCAAACCCTGGCCTTTTCCCAAGAAGAAAGCGAAGCCTCGTCCCGCACCACCAAGGGCTTTGCCTAAGGATGAAAAACAAACCGTGCTGGACCTCCTGCATTCGGAGCGTTTCGTGGACATGGCGCCTCAAGAAATCTACGCAACACTTTTGGATGAAGGCAAATATCACTGCTCCATCCGTACAATGTATCGCATCTTGCACGAGAATAACGAGGTCCGGGAACGGCGGAACCAATTACGGCATCCCAAGTACAAGAAGCCAGAACTGCTGGCGACAGAACCCAATCGAGTCTGGTCCTGGGACATAACCAAACTTCTCGGACCACGAAAGTGGAGCTATTTTTATCTCTACGTCATCCTTGATATTTTCAGTCGCTACGTCGTTGGGTGGATGGTAGCAGACCGCGAATCTGCAAAACTCGCTACGAAGTTTATTCAGGAAACCTGCGACAAACAAGGCATTCAGCAAGGTCAGTTGACCTTGCATGCCGATCGCGGATCGTCTATGAAATCGAAAGCCGTGGCTTTTCTGCTGGCTGACCTGGGCGTTACTAAAACTCACAGCCGGCCTTATACCAGTGACGACAACCCGTTTTCAGAATCGCAATTTAAGACTTTAAAATATCGGCCCGAGTTTCCGGATAGATTCGGTTGCATTCAAGACGCGAGAGCTTATAGTCATAATTTTTTTGATTGGTACAACAAAGAACACAGGCATTCGGGGATTGGATTGTTCACGCCCGAAGCGGTGCATTACGGCCGAGCGAAAGAAATGCGGGAGCAGAGGAAGATCATTTTACGCGAAGCATATGCGGCACATCCCGAACGGTTCGTGAGAAAGATTCCAGAGCCCGCACCCTTGCCAACGGCGGTCTGGATCAATCCACCAGAACATGAAAAAAGTTTGGAAAAGTACACTAATTAATCACGTTTAGTGTCTCAAAGTCATTGACACATTCCGGGCTCTCGATCTGGGAACGGTCGGCGTTACGGGAAACCTGAATGTCACGTCTGGCGATGTGATCACCGACAGCGGCGTGATTACGGTAACCGGCACGGCGGACTTTACGACAGATGTGGATGATAAGTCCATAACCCTAGACAGTTCTAACGCCATTACCGGAGCAGTCACCTTCACCACCCAGACAACAGGAGGAACTAACGGGGCTGACATCACCTTGAACAACGGCTCCACCACGATCGACCTGTCCGCCTTTACCACCGAAGGGAATTTGACTCTTCAAACAAATGCGGCGATTGCTGTTGCCGGCCATACGGTCAACGGGGATCTTTCCGTCACCAGCAGTGGCGCCATTACCCAGTCGGCCGCGCTCACGGTAACGGGAACATCTAGCTTCACAACGGACACGGCCAATCAATCCATCACCCTCAGCACGACAACAAACTCTTTTGCCGGTGCTGTGAGTGCTTCTACAAGCGGAACGGGCGATGTGACCATCGATAACGGAATAACTGCCTTGAACCTGGGAACGGTGACTGCTGGACAAAATTTATCGGCAAGAGCAGGCGAAGCCATCACCGATAGCGGGGTGATTACCGTTGGGGGTACTTCAACGTTTATCACAGATGCCAATGATAAATCGATCACGTTGGACAGTTCCCACGCCCTCACCGGAGCCATCACATTCACCACGCAAACGGGGGGTTCAAACCTGGCGAACATCGCGTTGAACAATGGATTAACAGGAATCAATCTAGCGGCATTCGTCACCGAAGGAAACCTCTCACTTCAAACCACTGCGGCCATCGCAGTTGCCGGTCATACGGTCAACGGAAATCTTGCTGTGACAAGTGGAGGGGCCATCACTCAATCGGCCGCACTCACGGTAACGGGAACATCAAGTTTTTCAAGTAGCGGAACAGACCAACCCATCACGCTGGACAATACTTCCAACGCCCTCACCGGAGCTGTAACCTTTGCTACCAGCGGTACCGGTGGTGACGTGACTTTTGACAACGGCAGTACAGGTATCGACCTGGCCGAACATGCATCAGGTGTCCTGGACGGAGATTTGACCTTGACCACTACTGGCGCAACAACCTTGAGCAATAAAGTCACTTTGGATGGTGGTGCCCTTACTGTTGACGTGGCAGGTGGTTTCTCACTTAATGTTTCAAATGCCTTAACAGCAACCAGTATTACCCTGGATGCGGATGACGATATTATCTTTACTGATACGGGCAACCTCTCAGCCACTTCTGGGAATATCATAGTGAGAGCCGACTCAGACGGTACCAATGACGCAGGTTCAGGTGGAGCAATCATTATGACCTCAGGAACTTCTTTTAACAGCGGTTCCGGAACCATCCTGCTCAGCGCTGACGAGAACATTACTCTGGGTGCCCTGAGCTCCTCAAGCACTTCTGATACTGCCATCTCGCTCACCTCGATAAGTGGCAACGTTGTTGATGCCAAATCCAATACCAGCGAGAGCTTTAATATAAATGCCACCAGTGGAACCGTCGTGGTCAGTACCGCAGGAGATTTTGGAGAAAGTTCCAACACGATTGAAATAGAAAAAGGGACATCAACAAATTTTACTGCGGTTTCAGGGAGTACATTTTTTGTTTTTATTACCACTATCACCAACAACAGCAGTGCTACAATTGTTATTTCTCCTTATTGGCAGTCGGATGCAGAGTCCTACACCTTCATTGCGGTGTCACACACTTCACTTTCAGGTATGGCTTCGCAAATTGGGTTAACCATACACACACTTCAGTCTGACAGTTCTTCAACCTTCGCCACAGCTCAAAGCTTTACCATTGACTCAGGAACGACAAAAAGAGTGTTCATAGTCAGAACCAACCACCCTAACCTTAACAAAGCAAATTTTCCTGGAGCGGAGTTCATTGTCGGGACCAAAAATTTTGCTCACGGTCATATACGGGTCAATTCTGTTGCAACACGTCCTAACACCTTAACCGGCGTTAACGGAGATACAGGAGACGGTTTCCGCGATATCACCATGCTGTCTTTTTGGGGGACGGTGGTTACGGAACAGGTCACCACCGGGTTCGCCATGGAATTTATTGGTGACATGAAAGATTCTCAGGCGGCGTCAGCTAATGCGGGTTCGGCTGATATACTACAAGCCGTTGGTCCTGCCTCTCGATAAATTTTATGATTTTTTTCGGGTCTTTCTGTGATAGACCCATCCTTATTTTTTATAGGTGAAGGATTGTCAACTGACAAATAACTGAGAACCATAAGGGAATAACGTTTTCCATATAGCATATCCCTCAATCAGTCCGGCGGGGGCAGAGTCAAGTTAACAAATACTTGAAGATGGTGTAAATGATTTTTGTGCCGGCTTTGATGGTGCCGGAGAAGGTGCCGGTGATCTTGGAAACACCGATCCGCTCGCGATACTTCACGGGAACTTCCAGAATACGCAATCCTTTTTGTACGGCCTTGATCTGCATCTCCACCGTCCAGCCGAAGTTGGTATCCTGCATGTCGAGAGATTTCAGCGATTCGTAGCGGATGGCGCGGAACGGGCCAAGATCAGTATACTGATGGCGGAAAAACAGGCGTATCAAAAACACAGCCAGTTGGTTGCCATAACGCGATTGCGGTAACAATGCCTGTCGACTTTCGGGAAGTATCATCCGGCTACCCAGAACAAAATCCACCTCGCCGGATTCTATCGGTGTCACCAATTGCACAATTTCTTCTGGGTAGTCGCTGAAATCCCCATCCACAAACACCACGATATGCGGATTGTCCAATTCAGAAATTCCCTTCAGGCAGGCAGAACCATAGCCTCGGCGTTTTTCCTCGACCATCCGCGCGCCTTTTTCAATCGCAACCCGGGCGGTGTTATCGGTGGAATTGTTATCAACCACAATAACTTCATGAATCTGGTCTTGCGGCAGGGCGCCGAGGACCAATCCGATAGACTGCTCTTCATTGAAAGCGGGAATGATGACGGAAATGCGGGAAAACATGGAGGCAACTCCTCCAGATCAGGAACTGTTAGTGAGAGCTGCTTTAATGCCAGATATAAATTCAGCAATACGCTTATCACGCTCGACCGGTTCGGGATGGGACTCGATCAACTTGACGATGGCGCTGCCTATGATGACTCCATCTGAGCATTGCCCGGCTTCTTTAGCCTGTTCCGGCCCGGAGATGCCAAACCCGACCAACACCGGCAACTTTACTTTACTTTTGATGGCAGAAACTTTCTCTTTCAGGTTTTTAGCAAGCGCTTCTTTTGTTCCTGTTGTTCCGGTCAGAGAAACATAATAGATGAAACCTTTGCTCACCTCGCCAATCATCTGGATTCGATCCGGAGTGCTGGTGGGCGCCAGAAGAAAAATCATATCGAGCTTTTTTTCATTCGCGAACCCTAAAAACTCCTCGGCTTCTTCCGGTGGAAGATCGGGCAGAATCACCCCATCCACTCCCGCGTTGACTGCATCTTCAACAAACTCTTTCTGACCATAAACGAAAATGGGATTAAAACTGCTCATCAAAACAATCGGCAATTGCGATTGACTCCGGATATCTTTCACCAACGCGATAATTTTTTTCAGTGTGGTGCCATTTTGCAAGGAACGATGCGCAGAGGCCTGAATGACGGGGCCATCTGCCAAGGGATCGGAAAATGGGACACCTATCTCAATGATATCGGCACCACTTTTCTCGATCACAGAAAAAATTTCTTTGGATGCGGACAGGTCCGGGTCACCAGCCGTAAAAAAAGCCACCAGGGCTTTATTACCATTTAACCTTTTAAATCGGTCATCTATCCGACTCACAAAGAAACTCCCATCATATCCGCCACCTGGTTCACGTCTTTATCGCCCCGGCCTGAAAGACAAACCAGAATAACCTGATCTTTTTTCATGCCAGGTGCCATTTTCATCACATGCGCGATAGCGTGTGCCGACTCCAGCGCCGGAATAATACCTTCAAGCTGTGAAAGCAATTTAAAACCCTCCATCGCTTCCGCATCACTGATCGGGACATATTGCGCCCGGCCCGTTTCTCTTAGATGGCTGTGCTCGCAACCTACACCGGGATAGTCCAATCCTGCCGAAATCGAATGGGCCTCGGTCACCTGCCCATCGTCATCATGCAGGAGATAACTCATCATGCCATGCAGAACACCTGGAGAACCTTTGGTGAGGGAAGCACCGTGTTTGTCCGTGTCAATTCCGAGGCCCGCAGCTTCGACACCGATCAAACCGACTTCTTCATTTTCCAGGAAGGGATAAAACAGTCCCATCGAGTTACTCCCGCCTCCGACACAGGCTACGCAGATGTCGGGCAGTCGGCCTTCCATTTCCATTATTTGTTCTCTGGATTCCTCGCCGATCACTTTTTGAAAATCCCGGACGATCATCGGATAAGGATGCGGCCCGACTACGGAACCAATAATATAATGTGTGCTTTCAACGGTGGTGATCCAGTTGCGGATAGCTTCGCTGGTGGCGTCTTTGAGCGTTCGCGTTCCACCGGTGACGGGAGTGACCGTCGCACCCAATAGTCGCATACGGAATACGTTGAGGGCCTGCCTGCGCATATCCTCTTCACCCATGAAGACCTCGCACTCCAGTCCAAACAAGGAAGCGGCGGTCGCTGTAGCCACGCCATGTTGTCCGGCTCCGGTTTCGGCGATCACTCGTTTTTTACCCATCCTTTGAGCCAACAAAGCGCTACCAATGGTGTTATTGATTTTATGTGCGCCGGTATGAGTCAGGTCTTCACGTTTTAAATAAATTTTCGCACCACCAAGATGCTCGGTGAGACGCTCGGCAAAATAAAGTGAGGTAGGACGCCCGACATAGTGTTTCAGGTAATAGTCGAGATCCTTTTTAAATTGTGGATCGTTTCGGGCTTCTTCATAAACCTGCTCCAACTCTTTCAGAGCGGGCATCAGAGTTTCAATGACGTACTTGCCTCCAAATTTCCCAAAATGCCCACTGGAATCCGGCAGCTTATGCGACTTCATGATTGTCTCCTGATATTTGCCAGAAACGCACGAACCTTTTCAGGGTCCTTAATGCCTGGCGATTTTTCCACCCCTGAACACACATCCACCCCGTAAGGGCGAACCTGATTGACCGCCTGCCGAATATTGCGTGGCGTTAATCCCCCTGCCATGATGACCGGCCCTATTTTCTTTGCCGGAAGAGCCAGATTCCAGTCAAACGTTTTGCCCGTACCGCCATGCAGTTCATCGGAAAACGTGTCCAGCAGAAACCCGGCGACAGAATACTTTTCCAATTGTTTGATGGACTGAAGGTCCTTAATCCGAAACGCCTTGATCACACGCCGGTGAATTTTCCGGCAAAAGCCAGGAGACTCTTCACCATGTAACTGCACCATATCCAGCCCACAATAATCGGCAATCTTGTTCACTTTGTCGGCGGACTCATTAACAAAAACCCCGACCGTGTCGACAAAAGGCGGCAGTTTTAAAACAATTTCCCGAACTACCTTCATCGTAACCGACCGCGGACTCTGTTTATAGAAAATAAAACCGACCGCATCGGCCCCCTCTTCGGCAGCAAACACCGCATCCTTCAATTGCGTCATGCCGCAGATTTTAACTTTTGTTTGTGGGTTCATTGCCTAACAGTTCCTTCAATTTTTCTGGGATATCCTTTGATGTCATCAGGCTCTCCCCAATCAAAAATGCATGCGCCCCGATTTCCTCAAATTCCTCAATCTCTTTCCGCCCGCTGATTCCGCTTTCACACACCAGAGTGTTGCCCGGTTCCTGTAATGCCATTGGGATCAGGCGGCGGGCAATATTCAAATCCGTTTTGCCGTTGGTGAGGTCACGGTTGTTGATGCCGATCAAACTGGCCTTGGCCTCGAAAGCTTTTTCCATATCATATTCGTTATGCGTTTCCACCAATGCGGGGAGCCCCAGTTCCTTACCCAGACTGAGCAGATCGGTCAACTGGTTTTGATCCAGCCAGGTGGCTATCAACAGAAACAGATCGGCACCATGCGCTCTGGATTCATAAACCTGATACTCATCGCAAATAAAATCCTTACGCAGCAATGGAATCGGGGCGATGGGCCGTACTTCCTCGAGGATGCCAATATGACTGCCGAAATAATTGCTCTCAGTCAGAATAGAAAGCGTGGCCGCCCCATTTCTGGCATAATCTCCGGCGATTTCTGCCGCATTAAAATTTTCTCTCAGTTCACCTTTAAATGGTGTGCGCCGCTTGATCTCCGCGATAATTTTTGAATTTTTCCCTACATTCAAAGCCTGAAAAACATCGCGGACAGGCGCCTGATCCCCTATGCGTGTTTTAAGTTCGGGCAATGGCAAGTTGCACTTGGTGCCCGCCAGTTCCTTCTGCTTATCCGCAAAAATTTTATCTAGTATATTGTTCGACATTTTAAGAATTAGTGATTCTGCACAAGTCTTCCAGTTTTTCCCGCGCTTTACCCGATTCGATAGAATCCGCAGCCAATTGAATAGCCAGTTCGAGAGAGTCGGTTTTACCGGCCACATAAATTGCCGCAGCGGAGTTTAACAAAACGATATCGCGCCTCGGCCCTTTTTCTCCATTCAGGATTGCCTCAATCATTGCCGCATTTTCCTCAGGGGTTCCACCTTTAAGGTCTTCGGAGAAACAAATTTCAAAACCGAGTTTGTCCGGGTCGAGGTTATAACTCGACACCTTCCCCTTTTTTAATTCTGCTATGTGGCTTTCACCGGTCAGGGTTATTTCGTCCAAGCCATCTACACCATGAACCACCAACGCGTGAGAACAACCCAATTCATCAAGAACCTCTGCCAGAGGTTGAACCCATTTAGCATCAAAAACACCCAGAACCTGAGCCTGCGCATTAGCCGGATTGGTCAAAGGCCCCAACACATTAAAAATGGTACGAAAACCCAGCTCCTTCCGGACCCCGGCAGCATGTTTCATGGCTTTATGCATCAAAGGCGCAAACAGAAAACCGATGCCCGCCTTTTCCACACAACGTTTCACCGTCGGCAAACTGGCATCGAGATTCACCCCGAGGCATTTTAAAACATCGGCACTGCCGGATCGGCTCGACACCGCCCGATTGCCATGCTTCGCGATGTTAACCCCTGCGCCTGCCGCAACCAAAGCACTGGCCGTGGATATATTAAAAGTATTGGCTCCGTCGCCGCCCGTTCCGCAAGTGTCTACCAGGGGAGTCGCCTTTATATTGAGTTTCTCGGCTTTGGCCCGCATCACCTTGGCTGCACCTACAATTTCAGCAACGGTTTCACCTTTTACATGCAACGCTGTCAAAAAAGCAGCCAGTTGAGAATCGGTCACATCTCCTTCCATGATCTCAGTCATGGCAGAAACCATTTCATTTTCTTTGAGATCACTTCCATCTACAACAGAATGGAGAGCCGCCAGGAATGTCATGCGTGATTTCCTTTTATAAAATTTCCCAACAACTCTTTTCCACATGCGGTCAGAATGGATTCGGGATGAAATTGCACGCCTTCTACGGCAAGTTCTTTATGGCGGATTCCCATGATCTCGTTGTCATCGCTCTCTGCGGAAATCTCAAAACAGTCCGGCAGGTTCTTACGATTCAGAACAAGTGAATGGTAACGGGTCGCCTCAAACGGATTGGGCAAATCTTTAAAAAGGGTTTTGCCATCGTGGCGGATCATCGAAGTTTTGCCATGCATCAGCTTACCGGCCTTGATGATTTCACCGCCAAACGCCTGGCCCACCGACTGGTGCCCCAGACAAACCCCGAGAATCGGAATTTTTCCGGAAAAATGTTTGATCACTTCCACCGATATCCCGGCTTTATCCGGAGTGCAGGGGCCGGGCGAAATAACGATCTTTTGCGGATTCAACGCCTCAATTTCCGCCAGACTGATTTGATCGTTTCTTTCCACGCGTATTTCGGCACCCAACTCACCCATGTATTGCACCAGGTTGTAGGTGAACGAATCGTAATTATCGATCATCAGGATCATACTACCCACCCCTTTTCGGCCAGTTCTATAGCTTTCAGCAAAGCCCGCCCTTTGTTCATGGTCTCTTCAAATTCAGTTTGTGGAACCGAGTCGGCAACGATACCGCCGCCCACCCCAAGATAAGCTGTTTTGCCCTTCACCAGCAAAGTCCTGATAGCAATAGCCATATCCATATTGCCGTTAAAACTGATATAGCCCACGGCACCACCATAAAGTCCGCGCCGGGTCGGTTCCAATTCATCAATGATTTCCATGGCTCTTATTTTCGGAGCGCCGGAAAGAGTCCCGGCGGGGAACGCCGCTTTCAGAACATCAAAACAGTCCAAACCTTTTTTCAGGATTCCTTTCACATTGGAAACGATATGCATGACATGCGAGTAGCGCTCGATGGTAAACTGCTCATCCACTTCCACCGTGCTGATTTCCGCCACGCGCCCGACATCGTTCCGGCCCAGATCCACCAGCATGATATGTTCAGCCAGTTCTTTTTCGTCCTGGAGTAAGTCCTGCTCCAGCGCCAGGTCTTCTTCCTCAGTTTCTCCGCGTTTACGGGTTCCGGCTATGGGGCGAACCTCTACCTTGCCCTCTTCCAACCGCACCAGGACTTCTGGAGATGACCCGACCACCTGAAGTTCGCCGAACTTCAGATAATACATATAGGGCGAAGGGTTGACGGTTCTGAGAGCCCGGTATATATCGAACGAATCGCGGGTGATGGAAAACTTCAAGCGCTGGGAGAACACCACCTGAATGACATCACCCTCCATAATATATTCTTTGATCCGAGTCACCGCCTGTTTGTGCTCTTCCTCTTTCATATTCGAATCAAAGCTCAAGGCGGCACCCCCATCTTCATCGGGTGCAGACCCTCTGGCAAGAGGGGTTTTTAATTTTTCTTCCAAGGCCAAAATTTTGCTGATTGTATTTTCATACACCGCCGTCAGATCATCACCCTCGACAAAGGCGTTGGAAACTATTTTAATGGTCTGCGAAACATTATCAAACACCAGCATGGTGTCGGTGATGACAAACTGCGAGTCCGGGACATCAAGGTCATCCACCGTTTGTTCGGGAAGGTCCTCGAAAAAACGGACCATGTCATAACTGACAAACCCCACTGCCCCGCCTGAGAATCTTGGCAACCCGGCAGAAGGCACCGGCTGGTAACGGGCCAGTATTTCCTTCACCGCTGAAAGAGGACTTCCTGATTGAATTTCCCATTGCTCACTTTTTCCATTCCGGATCAAAGTTACTTTGCGGCCCTTGGTGCTGACCACCACCGATGGATCGCAACCCAGAAAACAATAACGCGCCCATTTTTCTCCACCTTCAATGCTTTCCAGCAGAAAAGAATATTCCCCTCCGCGAATTTTCATATAAGCGGATACCGGAGTATCGAGATCGGCCAGAATTTCCTTATAAACAGGAATCAGGTTTCCCGATTTGGCTTTCTCTTGGAACTCTTCTAATGAGGGTTTGAACATAGTTTTTATGGATCGGCTCAATACTAAAAAAAGCACAGGAAACCTGTGCTCATTCAACCTGCCGAAAACAAAGCAATATATTAGGGCGCCTTTAATATCAGGTATTTAGAAACCAAACCTTAACATCAGGCTCAAGCCGGTGTCAAGCAGTTTAGGTGGGGGAATTTCAAGAGAGTGGAACCAAGCAATTTCAGCCTTCGACAGCTTTCCAGTCTTCGCCGTTCCAATTCAGGATCAGCCCATTATCTCCGACAGCGTAGATATTTTCATCGCTACTACCCCAGATGCCAGTCAGGTATTCTTTGGTGTTGGATTCTATCCGTGTCCATTCACCATCATCCAGGTAGAGGATCATTCCCTCATCCCCAATGGCGAACACCATGTCCCGGGAGGGACCCCAGACATCGAGAATAAATTCCATGGTCTGAGAAGACATTTCGGTAAACTCGGTTCCGTTGAATTTTAAAATAGCACCCTCCGATCCCACTAAATAAATCTCATCAGGACCGAACCCATAAACTCCGTAAAACTCGGCATTGGAGTTGAACGTCATGCGCTTCCAACCTTCTCCCTCCTGCTTGAGCACCAGGCCATCGAAACCCACCGCCAACATGCCACTTTCTTTACAACCCCATAGTCGGGTCACGTCGGTATCGGTTCCTGTCTGGGTGTATTTCCAGGAACTGCCATCGTAACGAAGAATTTTACCGAGCCGGGAGCAGGCATAAATTTCATCCGAGCCAAGACCAAAAATCCCGTTCATGGGCGGAAGTTTTTCCATATCCTCATCAGGCGCCCAGGTTTTACCGTCATAGTGAAGAATTCTTCCATCGGTCACCACCGCAAAAACATTATCAGGCGCACTGCCCCAGATATCCTTGAAAGTCCAACGCCCCCCTGTTTCCATGGGCGACCATTGACTGCCATCATAATGCAGCATGGTGCCCTCGGCACCGCCGACAAAAATATCATTTTCGCCGAATCCAAAAACGGATAAAAGGTGACTCGAAGTTAAAGCAGACATAGTTGCTCCCCAAAATAATGAACAACCTCGCCGAAAGCAGACGGGATATCCAGATTTATTTTAAAATTTGAGTCCTGCGTCACGCTGGTCATAGTGACATATCGCTCCACTGCTTACCGTCGAATTTAATCACCGTTCCGTTTTCACCTGCCACGTAGACTTGATCCGGTCCGAGTCCTTTAACTTTTGTAAAATACTCCTCTTTCAGCGGCTCTATCGGAGACCATTTTTTGCCATCGTAGTGAAGCATGGCTGCATTGTCCCCGACCACATAGATATCCTCTGCCGAGGTTCCCCAGATGCTCAAGAGGTATTCTTCAGTCCCCGACGGCATCGGCTTCCAGTCCGTTCCGTCATAGTGCAATATCGTACCGTGAGAACCGCAAATATAAACATTGTCATTGCGAGTGCCCCAGACACCGAACAGGGAAATTTGTTCATCGGTCAAATCCTCACAACGCTGGAATTCTTTGCCGTCATAAAACCGATAAATCCCTTCACCGCCCACCGTGTGGATATGTTCAATATCTACACCCCACATACCGAACAGGTCATGAATGGTGTTGGGTTCGCGGTAGTCCCATTTCTCGCCATTCCAATACAGCATGCGGCCGCCAACGCCATAAAGGAATACGTTATTCTCATCAATGCCATAGACGCAGTTGAGTGAGTCGTAACTCCCTGTATCCACCTGTTTCCAATCCTTGCCATTATAGTGAAGGACGACCCCGCCGATACCCACGGCATACATGCATTTTTCATTGGGTCCCCAAATACCCATCAAAGGATTGGTATTCTCGGTACGAACGGGCAACCACTCCTCCCCATCCCAGTGCTGGGGAATGCCATCCTTCCCCACCACATAAATACTGTCCTGCCGGAAAGGCATGATATCGAGCAGATCCGGTTTTTCGCCTGTAAACATATTATGAGTCCGCTAGTAAAAGGATCATTCTATAATTATTATTCATCTATCAGGAAAGAATTAAAGCTCTCTAAAAAAAGAAGGGGCTCCCGGCTCAAAGCCCGAGAACCCCTGATTCGTCACACCATTGCCAAATTATTCCTCACCCTTACCAGGGTTAAAGTAAACATCCTTCAATTTCGGGAAGTTTTTATTATCCGTAAACATCGCCTGAACACCTTCACTCACGTCATTGTGGATCAAGACCAGTGTTTGCAGATTGGGAAGGTTTGTCGCTTGGGCCAAAGTTCTGGCACCCATATTCCCCAAATCTGTCTCATACAAATCAATCAAAGTGAGTTCTCTAAAATTGGCAGAACCTGCAATCGCCTCAGCACCTCGCCACCCAATCGGATTAAATGTAAGGGTCAGTTGATTCAGGTTGCTCAAAGTTTCTGATCCAGCAAGTGCCTCCATCCCTTCGCCTTCGATGAAGTTCCAATTCAAATTCAATTCCGTCAGGTTGCTCAGGTTTTTAGAATTGGCAATCGCTATTGCGCCTTCATTTCCGATATTATTCCTATATAAGGAAAGCTGTGTAATGTGGGTGAGGGTTTCAGAAGTAGCCAGAGCCTCGACACCTTCATCGCCCAGCTTGTCGCCCAACCACAGGGAAACCAGATTCCCCAATATAGTAGAGGTCGCCACGGCTTTGGCGCCTTCAACACCAATTTCATTATCGCTCAAAATCAACTCAGAAAGATTGAGCATGTTCTTAGACTTGGCCAAAGCTTTGACACTCTCGTCAGTCGCCTTATTTTTAAACAGGTTCAAGGCGGTTAAAAACTTCAACTTCTCGCATTCGGCCAAAGCTATGATGCTTTTATCTCCGACTTCATTAAACTCCAGAAACAAAGCGGTAATGCCTTTAATCTTGTCGGACGCCAGGACTTCCAGCAAATCCTCATCATCCAGTTCCTTCTCCCTCAAATCCAGTTCACTTTTATCTTCATTCAGTCCCTGGTCAATGAGGTTATCGATGTCTTTGACTTCTTTTTCAGCCATCCGTACACGCTCCACAAGAAAAACGATATTTTGGGAATAAGAGTAATCGGTATTCTAAGGCAGTATCCGCGCTTGTAAAGCTTAAAATCCAATTATCCCCAATCATTGGCCTAATTTTACTAAATTTCACCAGGCGTGACCAGCGTGACGCTGGACTCAACTGCAATAGCTTTATCTGGCGAGCAATAATACCCTCAGCGCAACGAGGAGTGGAGCATTAAGCCGAGATAACCTATAGCTAGCCAAATAAAGCCATTGCTAATTGGCCCCACGCCGAGTGGGGGATTAAAAAAAATTAATTTCATTCTTCTGGAAATTGAACTATATTTTCAGAGATTCAACAATCTTCGCAGTTCCCCATAACAATCAACTCAACTTTACCCAAAGGTTTCTCTGATGGTACAAAAGATCGATGAAATAACGGAACACGTCAATCAGGCCAGTGCATTTATCCCCTCCCTTCTGCATGAGTTGGAGCAGATCATAGTCGGGCAGAAATACCTGACCGAGCGGTTGATACTGGGATTGTTGACCGGTGAACATGTTCTGGTCGAAGGGGTACCGGGGCTGGCCAAGACCACGGCGGTGAAAACCCTGGCCCAATCTGTGAAAGCCGATTTCAAACGCATCCAGTTTACCCCTGACCTTTTACCCGCCGACCTTTTGGGAACCCAGATATATCAGCCCAAAACCGGCGAGTTTGATATTAAAAAAGGGCCTCTTTTCGCCAACATCATTCTTGCAGATGAAATTAACAGAGCTCCGGCCAAGGTTCAAAGCGCCCTGCTCGAAGCCATGCAGGAAAGGCAGATCACCATCGCCGGCACAACCTTCAAGCTCGAAGAACCGTTCATGGTGATTGCCACCCAGAACCCTATAGAGCAGGAGGGCACCTATCCCCTACCCGAAGCTCAGGTGGACCGGTTCATGCTGAAACTCCATATCGATTACCCCAGCCGGGAAGAAGAAAAACTTATCATGCAGAGGATGGCCACCTCCAACAACCCTTATCAGGTCAAGCAAGTGGTGTCTCCTGCGGAAATTATGCAAGCCCGGAAAGTGTTTGACGAAATCTATATTGATGAAAACCTGCAGGACTATATCATCGACCTGGTTGCAGCAACCCGCAATCCGGAAAGCCATCAGTTGTCTTCCCTAAAGGGAATGATCCAGTTTGGCGCTTCCCCGCGGGCATCGATCTTTTTAAACCGGGCCGCAAAGGCCTATGCCTTTTTGCAACGCCGAGGTTATGTCGTTCCGCATGACATTAAAAGCATCGGTATGGATGTGTTGAGGCACCGGGTCATCCTTTCCTATGAGGCCGAAGCCGAGAATGTAACGGCAGATGATATTATCAAGAAAATATTCGACACCGTGGAAGTTCCGTAATCATGTTTAAGACCCTACCCTTTCGCGATTGGTTTCAGAAACCGGCTCCCGCGCCGGATCAGGATAAAAACCTGTCGCCAGAACTATTGCAACGCATCAAAGCCATTCAGGTAAAGACCAATTACCTAGTCAATGACATCATGGCGGGGGAATATGTCTCGGCTTTTAAGGGACGGGGGATGGAGTTCAGTGAGGTGCGGGAATATCAGCCCGGAGACGATGTCCGGCTGATCGACTGGAACGTGACCGCCAGAATGAATCAACCCTTCATCAAGGAGTTCAAGGAAGAGCGCGAGTTGACCCTCATGCTTCTGGTTGACGTGAGTTCTTCCGGCGGATTCGGCTCAGCCGAGAAACTTAAAAACGAAGTTTCTGCAGAGATCGCTTCTATCCTCGCTTTCGCCGCCATCAAAAACAACGACAAGATCGGGTTGATCGTGTTCTCGGACAAAATCGAGCACACCATACCGCCCAAAAAAGGCAAAGCCCATATCTGGAATATCATCCGAACCATTCTAAATTTCAAACCGGAAGGAAAAGGCACCAACCTTTCTTTGCCCCTGGAATATCTTTTGAATATCCAGAAACGAAAAGCCACCGCATTTTTAATTTCCGACTTTCAGGATGTAAATTATGAAACAACATTAAAACTGGCAAAACAAAAACACGATATGGTCGCCATCAGCATCACCGATCCCCGAGAGGAAACCCTGCCCGATGTTGGCTTGATCCAACTTGAAGATGCGGAGTCCGGAGAAACCTTATTGGTGGATACCCGTGATAAAGAGATGACCCTGCAATACGCCAGACAGTTTCAGGAAAAAAGGGAAAAACGAAAAAAATATTTTCATTCCATAGGCATTGACACCATCGAAATTCATACAAACCGGTCTATAACAGAACCTATCATTCGCTATTTTAAAATGCGGGAAAAGAAACATTAATGACGAATTCTGAAAAAATCTCCACCGACGGAGTCAGTAAAAAATTGAAAGCCGTTGTCGTGATTCTTACGGTAGTCACCTTTTTAGCTCTTGTGGCATTGTTTACCAAGCTTGCAAGCAAACAAGCTGGCCCGAAACAAACCAGATCAGCGATCCAGAAACCCGACCTCTATTTGAGCAATGAGTACAAGGAGGTGGGAACACGCCTGATGAACTCTGGTTTAAAAGAACAGGCCATCGACCAGTTCATTAAAGTTTGGAATATGCAAAAAATTGGTAGCTTGGAAAGGGCAAAGGCGGCCCAGACAGTGGGCGGATTATATGCGGATATGGGAAACTGTCAGGAAGCCCTGATCTGGCTGTTTCGTGCGGAAGTTTCAGACACAGACAAAACCCTGCCCTTGCAACCACTCATCGATTCGTGCCTTGCAAAAGTCCGGAGCACTCATTCCCAACAATGATGAATGTAACCCTCCCGATAAAGACAGCATTTCTTCTGGCCTTTTTATTTTGCTTTCCCCCATTTTCCATCGCAGACGAAAACCCGGTTTCGGTCAGCACCCGCATCACTCCTGATATTTTCACTCTGGGAGACATCGCGACTTACACCATCACTGTTCAGCATGATGCAGACATCCACCCTGCCGCCCCGGAAATTGAGCCCCAAAAAGGTCTGGAGTTTATCGAGAAGGGGGAGAATCCACCTCAACAAAAAAATGGGCAAAGAGTTCATGAATACTGGTATAAATTTCGCATCGATGACGTTGGTAAATTGACCCTGCCTTCCGTCCCAGTCCCTTTTAGTGCCTCAGGCAAAAAGGAGCCGGGAAAGACTATTCAGGGAACCATTCTGGCCCCTGAAGTGAATCTGGCAGTGCAATCTCTTCTCGGCATATCGGGAAGCCAGGAAGGGATTCACGACATCAAACCTCTGGAAGACTATCCTCTGCCCTGGATGGATTATTTTTGGATGGCCTTGGGAGCGCTCGCCCTTTTGGGATTACTCTACTTTCTTTGGTGCAAGTGGAAGTCCCGGCCCATGTCGCTGATCCTTCCTTCGCCCACTCCAGCATTGACTGCAGAGCAGTTGGCTTTCAAGGAACTCGATGCACTCAAAAATAAAGGATGGCTTCAACTTGGGCGGATTCAAGATCATTTTTTTGAGTTGTCTGAAATTTTTCGCAGGTATCTGGAAAACCGTTACCAGTTTCCGGCGCGGGAATGGACCACGGAAGAAATCACAGCGCACTTCAAACATTTTCCCGCTCTCAGTGACAACCTGAAGCTTAAGGCCCGATCCATCCTGACTCAAACAGACCAGGTCAAGTTTGCCAAAGCCGAGATGGCAGCGGATGAGATGCAATCCGTCATCAACTTTATCCAGGAGGCCCAACCTCCTGCTCCTGAACCCGCAAACCAACCATGAATTTTTTCCAATTTCAAAATCCATGGCTATTGCTATTCCTGTTGGCATTGCCCCTGCTTGCCCTCCATGCAAGTCGGGGCCACCGGGCAACCGTGCATTTTTCATCTCTCGTTGCCTTGAAAACCTTACGCCCGTCCAGAGTCGATATTTACGCAGGACTGCCGTTCATCATCCGTTTTTTAGCGCTGTCACTTTTGATCGTCGCCTTGGCCCGACCGCAGGAAGGACACAAGAGTACGGAAATTCTTTCAGTCGGGGTCGATATCATGCTGGCGTTGGACACATCAGGAAGCATGAAAGCGCTTGACTTCATTGAAGAGGAAAAACGCATCACCCGGCTCGCAGTAGTGAAAGGGGTGGTCTCCGAATTCATTGATAAACGGCCCAACGATCGCATAGGCATGGTGGTGTTTGGCGAGCAGGCCTACACACAATGCCCATTGACCCTCGACCAAGGCATCCTGCAATCATTTTTAAGCAAGCTGGAAATTGGCATGGCCGGAGACTCCACAGCCATTGGTTTGGCTATCGGTATCGCTGTGAAGCGACTCAAGGATCTGGACTCCGAATCCAAAGTCATCATCCTGTTGACTGATGGCAGAAACAATGCCGGAACGTTGGCACCGCTTCAGGCCGCCCAGACAGCCAAAGCCTTCGGAATAAAAATCCATACCATCGGTGTTGGCACTAAAGGCAAGGCGCCCTTTCTAGTCAACTCGATTTTCGGCCAACGCTATGTTTATCAGGAAGTAGATATCGATGAGGGAACACTTCAGGAAATATCAAAAATTACCGGCGGCCAATATTTCCGCGCCACCGATCTGGAGTCCCTCAAAAATATTTACAAGCAAATAGATGAAATGGAGAAGTCGGAAGTAAAAGTGATCGACCATTCCGAGTACAAGGAACTGTTCCATTATTTTCTGGTGCCGGGACTGGCGCTGCTGTTACTGGAAATCGGCCTTTCAAATACTTTTTTAAGGAGAATCCCTTAAACATGCGATTTGGCGAGCCCGGTTATTTTTATTTATTGTGGAGCTTGATCCCACTGATCATTTTCATGGTGTGGGGCATGAGAAAGAAGCATCAACTCACCCTGAAGTTTTGCGGCAACCCTTTGCTATCGAGGCTGGTTCATTCCGGAGTGGAAAAACGGCATCATAGCAAAACCGTTTTCATCGTTCTGGCAGTCCTTTTTCTTATGCTTTCCCTGACTCAACCGCGCTGGGGTTACCATTGGGAAGACTTGCATCAACGTGGGGTAGATGTCATCGTCGCTCTGGATGTTTCCAGCAGCATGCTGGCGGAGGACATTAAACCCAATCGCCTAGAGCGGGCTAAACGGAAGATCTCCGATCTTCTGGATATGGTGGAGGGAGATCGAATCGGACTGGTTGCCTTTGCCGGAACCTCATTCGTCCAGTGCCCTCTGACCCTCGACTATGGCGCCGCCAGAATATTTCTTTCCGCCATCGACACACAATTAATCCCCGTACAGGGAACCGCTATCGGCAATGCCATCGAGACTTCCGTCAAAGCGTTTCGCACTCAGGAGAAAAAATCCAAAGCCCTGATTTTGATCACCGACGGAGAAGATCAAACAGGAAAAGCACTCACCGCCGCGAAGTCCGCTGGCGAACAGGGCGTTAAAATTTATACCATCGGAATTGGCGGGGAAATAGGTGCCCCCCTGCCCGACCTCTCCGGCAATGGCGGATTCAGAAAAAACCAGCAGGGAGAAGTTATTCTCTCAAAACTTGATGAGACCACACTGCAGCAGATCGCGCTGGAAACAGGGGGCAGCTACGTCCGCTCTGTCACCGGAGACATCGACTTAAAAACTATTTATCAGGATCAGATCAAAAAGCATATCGAGAAAAAGGAATTGAAATCTGAGCGCCGCAAAATCTGGCAGGAGCGTTTCCAGTGGTTCATTTTCATTGCATTAATTTTTCTGGTTATAGAGACCTGCTTATCTGAAAGAAAGCCTCTGGAAAAATCCGAAATTTAGTCTGCATTCCCATGCTCAATTTTGGTAAAATATCACTAAGCGTGAGGCTAATGAGCAATAACCTTCTCTGGCGAACAAAGAGTCTTCTCGGCACGATGAGCTATTGCACGCTGGCCCCAGGCCCAGTGGTCGGGCGTAACCACCTTGACAAGCAGTATATGCGATTTTATTTGATACAAGAGCCCGTGTAAACGGCTCCGTTTAAAACATACGAAAGGAATAAATAATGGAAAGTTTTTCTAGATCCATGAGCGTGGATGCCCATGCCGCAGAGCAACAGCGGTTTATGGTGCGTGTCTATAACTGGATGGCTGCCGGACTGGCAATAACCGGTTTCATGGCTTTTTATGTTTCCAGCAGTCCAGCAATGATGAATATTCTTTTCGGCAATCCCATCCTGCCGATTGTTCTCATCATTGCTCAGATTGGGCTGGTTTTCTGGCTGGCATCAAGAGTCATGCAAATGAGCATGAGCCAGGCCACTGGTGTTTTTATGCTTTATGCCGGTCTGACGGGTGTCACTTTTTCTACTATATTCGTGGTTTATACATCCGCATCCATCACCTCCACGTTTCTGGTCACAGCGGGCACCTTTGGTGCGATGAGCCTGTACGGCTACACAACAAAAAAAGACCTGACCTCTTGGGGAAGTTTTCTATTCATGGGACTCATTGGAATTATCATTGCTTCGGTTGTTAATATGTTCATGCAGAACTCCATGATGAGCACAATCATCAGCTATGCCGGAGTGCTCATCTTTGTCGGTCTGACCGCTTATGATACGCAAAAGATCAAAGAGGTGAATATTATTGGCAATGAAGGCACCGATGAAGACACTAAAGAAGCCATCCGGGGCGCACTAACCCTGTATCTGGACTTCATCAACCTGTTCCTCATGCTGCTCAGGCTTATGGGAGACAGAAGGTAAGCCGCTCATTTCAATTTGGAACACTCCCGGCCCTCTCGGGCCGGGAACCGTGCTAAAAATATGTTTTACAATCTTCCGGTCCTTATTTCTTTTTTCCTTATTCTATCCTTGCCTTCAAACGTATTTGCCGAATCGGTAAATGCAAAAGTGCGGGAAGGCGTTTCTCAGTATCATGAAGGGGCGTATAAGGAATCCGTTGAGAATTTTTCTTCCGCACGGGTTGATCGTCCTGAAGATTCACGCATCGCCTATAACCTGGGCAATGCACACTACAAGGAAGGAAAGTTTCAGGAAGCACTTCAGGCTTACACCCAATCCGCTCTGGATGAGGAAAATCAGGACATCCGGAAAAAATCGATCTACAACACCGGCAACTCTCTGGTGAAGCTGGAAAAACTGGAAGAAGCCGCATCGGCTTATAAAAAAGTTCTGGCTCTTGATCCCAGCGATATGGATGCCAAGTACAATTTAGAATACGTCCGCCAGCAATTAGAAGAGAAAGAAAAACAGAAACAGGACTCCGACCAGCAAAAAGGTGAAGACAATCCTTCCGAGAAAGATCAGGACCCGCAGTCAAAAAATGAAAGCGGGCAACAGAAAGAGGATCAGCCTCCCCCACCTGACAACGCTGATTCTGAAAGCAATGAAAATGCCGACTCAAAAAGCAACGAAAACTCCGACCCGTCCAAGGAGTCCACAATAGAAGCAAAAATCTCTGAGAAAGAAGCCGAACAGATATTGGAAGGACTCACTGAAGATTTAAAAGACATCAGCCGCATGCAGGCCGGGAAAACAAAGTCCGCCTATCAGGGGAACGATTGGTAAAAATGAAAAATTTTTCAGCTACGTGTGCCGCGTTACTTTCGCTTTTCCTGATTCCCGCACTCAGCACCTTGAGCTTTGGAGAGGATATTTCCGTCACGGCAACAGTCGACAAGAACCGTTTGACTCTGGAGGATGTCCTGCAACTTTCCATCATCATTCAAGGAACCCAGAACACGCCCCCTCCTGAACTACCGTCTTTGCCGGATTTCAGAGTTACTGCGGCAGGCACATCTTCATCCACCCAGTACATCAATACTCAGCGAAGTGTTTCCATCACCCACAATTACCGGCTGACACCCATGAACACCGGGACGATTGTCATCGGCCCTTCAAGGGTGCGGGCAAATGGAAAAACTTATTCCACCCAACCCATAACAATTGAAGTGCAAAAACCCTCTAGCAGCGTAGCACCTGCAGACAGAGCCGCATTTGTTGAAGCTATCCTATCCAGCAAAAAAGCCTATATCGGAGAACAACTGGTCTATACCTTCCGGTTATATCATCGCGTCGACGCCAAGAATCTGAATTTACAACTGCCTTTCGATAAGACATGGTTTAACAAAGAGGACCTTGGAGAACCCAAATCATATATTAAAGTTGTGAACGGAATTCAATATCATGTGCAGGAGTTATCAATGGCCCTTTTCCCCTTAAAGAAAGGGCTCGTTGAAATTCCTGCCTCAGGCATCGAGTTGGATCTTTTGCGCACGACACAAAACCGTTCCCGCCAAGATCCTTTCAGCCGGTTTTTCAATGATCCATTTTTTAACCGACGCACCCAAGCCGAGCATAAAGTTTTGCGAACGCAACCTCTTTCCATTGAGATTCTGCCTCTGCCTGAAGGAGCGCCAAAAGGATTTAAAAATTTAATCGGGCACTTTAATATTTCAGCAGAGCTTGGAAAAAGAGACTTGGAAGTTGGAGACACCACCACTTTGACAGTGACCGTTTCAGGAAAAGGAAATGTCCGGGATATATCCTTTGAGGAACCAGATTTGAAAAATTATTTCAAAATTTATCCGGACAAACCCGAATTCAGCCAAACAGTTCAGAACAACCAGATAACGGGAGAAAAGGTTTTTAAATTTGCTCTGGTTCCCTTGGAGGCAGGAAGCAGAACCCTGCCCAAATTTTCCCTGCCCTATTTTGATTCAGCAAGCGCCCAATATCGTATCGCGAAAACCCAACCGATTTCTTTAAATATAAAACCGTCTTCCACAAAAGAAAACCTCAACCTGGTTCAGTCTGGACAACAAAATGTGGCACCCACCAAACCTGAAATCGAAACTCTTGGCCGAGATATCCTGCCCATCTACACCGAGCTGGACAAGTTTAAAAGTGACGGTTCTTACTCTTCCACATTTATTGGTGCCGGTTTTGGATCGCCTGTCATTCTCTTCATCATTTCAGCATTCATAATCAAACGACAGAATCGTTTGAAATATGACGTGGCTTTTTACCGGCGTCGCAATGCCTAAAAAAATGCCAGCCAGCGCTTAAAACAACTGACGGAGCATTCTGACTCGAAAGAGTTTGCCCGCCAGTTATCAGAAATTCTGCGGGAATATATTGGCGACAAGCTGAACCTGCAGGGCAAAGCCATCACTGCTGAAGAAGTGGAGGTTCGCCTGAAAGAATCGAATTACGAGCCTGTGAAAGCCGAAGGCACACGAAAACTTCTTGAGAAATATGAGACCCTGCAATATGCCCCCATGACCCGTGGCAGCACAAAGGAACTACTCGGCGAATCTGAAAACATGATCAAGGTATTGGAGAAACAATCATGAAAAACGCTTTCGCGTTCTTTTTATTTATTGTGCTGACACTCTCTGCCAGTCTGCCGACGGAGGCCTCGGATTATTTAAATGATGTCGTTCGCGCCAACGGCTTATACGCTGAAAAGCATTATGCCGAGTCTGCCCAGGCCTATGAATCTTTAATCAAAAAAGGGATGCAGAACGGCTACCTCTATTACAATCTCGGCAATGCTTATATCCGGATGGGAAGAACAGGGTCCGCTATTTTGAATTATATTCGCGCTCGAAAATGGATTCCGCGCGATGAAAATCTGGAAGCCAATTTAAAATTTGCCATTCAACAAACCCGGGACAAAATAGAGCTTCCGCCTGCAGGAACGCTGAATGTCCTGTTTTTCTGGGCCAACGATTTTAATTTTAACGAACTGATAGTTTTTGCCATCAGCTTGAATTTCATTTTCTGGGTCAGTCTGACCCTATGGATGTGTTTTCCTTCCCTGAAAGTCGTTCGCAACGCCCTTCTATGTTTTCTTTTACTGGCATTTGTTTCAATTGGAGTTAAAATTAAGAATGAATCCGATTTGAAACTGGGAGTTGTTCTGGCTGAAAATGTCGAGGTGAAGTCCGGGCGCGCTGAAGATGCGGTTACTTTATTTCAGCTACACGAAGGCGCTCTGGTTACCGTCACCGGCAAGCATGACAGTTGGCTGGAAGTTCGTCTCAACGACGAACAAAAAGGCTGGGTTCCACAAAACTCCCTGGGAACCTGAACCGGAGTAGAAACCATGCGCGTTAAATTGCCTCGCAGCGCAGGAGGCTGGAGTGCCATACGCTATTCGCTGAAAATGGCAAATCGGGCCGGTGGGATATGGCCTATGCTCAAGGCGTTGTCTTCCCGTAATAACTGCAAAAGTTGCGCACTGGGAATGGGCGGACAGAAAGGTGGAATGCGCGATGAAAAAGGCCACTTTCCCGCTGTGTGCAACAAATCTTTCATGGCCCAGGCCTCCGATATGCAAGGGGCCTTGCCGGAAGATTTTTTCAATCAACACGATATCCCCACCCTTTCGAAATGGTCTCCCCGCGAACTGGAATTGAGCGGACGCTTAACCCAGCCCGTTCTCTGTGACGTGGATGATTACCAGTACCGGCCCATAACCTGGTCGGAAGCGTTTGACCGGGTGGTCGACAAACTCAAAGCAACATCCGCCGACAGGTCTTTCTTTTACGCCAGCGGGCGTTCCTCCAATGAAGCGGGTTTTCTCCTCCAACTTTTTGCCAGACTTTATGGCACCAACAACGTCAACAATTGTTCATACTACTGCCATCAAGCTTCAGGAGTTGGACTGAACCAGAGCCTGGGAACCGGCACCGCCACTGTTGAACTCGATGATCTCGATCATGCCGATCTGGTTTTTCTAATTGGAGCCAACCCCGCCTCCAACCACCCGCGTTTCATGCGCACTCTTATGGATGTTCGCCGACGTGGTGGGCAAGTGATCGTGATCAACCCAGCGAGGGAGCGCGGACTGGAAAATTTCAGTGTTCCTTCGGATATACGGAGCCTGTTATTCGGTTCAGAAATTGCTAGTCTCTATCTACAACCTCATATCGGTGGAGACATTCCTCTCTTCAAAGCCATTGCCAAAGTTCTGCTGGATCAGAGCCCTGGATCACTGGACCGAAACTTTATCAACAACCATACGCGAGACTTTGCCGATGTCGAAGAGGATATCAAAGCTGAGTCCTGGGAGACTTTGGAGTCCGCTTGCGGAATTTCACGTGAAGAAATAGAAAAAACTGCCAGCATTTATTGTAAAAGTAAGAATACTGTTTTCGCCTGGTCGATGGGAATCACCCACCATGCTTTTGGAGTGAACAATGTTCAGGCTATCGTCAATCTGGCACTCATGCGGGGCATGGTAGGCAAAAAACATGCGGGGCTCCTGCCCTTAAGAGGACACAGCAATGTACAGGGAATCGGTTCGATGGGTGTGACTCCCGCATTGAAACAAGCCGTGCTGAACAACCTGCAAGCCAAATTCCCGGTAACCCTGCCTACAGAACCGGGTCTCGACACTCTGGCGTGTATGGAAGCCGCCAACAACAGGGAATTTGATTTTGCCTGTAGTCTTGGGGGCAATTTGTATGGCTCCAATCCGGATTCTACGTTTGCCCAAACGGCTCTTGCTAAAATTGGTTTCAGTCTATTTCTCAACACCACCTTAAATCAGGGCCATTTTCTCGGGCGCGGTCGAACCAGCCTCATTCTACCCGTTTTGGCCCGAGATGAAGAACCGGAACCCACGACGCAGGAGAGCATGTTCAGTTATATAAGGCTCAGTGACGGAGGCCCTGAGCGCTATTCGGGACCCAAGAGTGAGGTGAAAATAATCGCGGAAATAGCCCGACGGGTTCTGCCCGATTCCCCGCTGCCGTGGAAATCTTTAAGCGAAACGGGAAGCATCCGGGAACTCATCAGCACCGTCATCCCCGGATTCGAGCCCCTGAAAAATATTGGTCAAACAGGAGAAGAATTCCATATTGGCGGCAGAATTCTCCATACCCCGAGGTTTTCCCTGCCGGATGGCAAAGCCTGTTTTAAAGTCTGCCCTATTCCTGCCGTTAGGGGAGATAAGAAGAACAGCTTTATCTTAATGACGGTTCGCTCAGAAGGACAGTTCAACACTGTGGTTTATGAGACGAACGACCGATATCGTGGGGTCACATCCCGGAATGTCGTTTTAATGAGCGAAGAAGATATAAAAAAGATCGGATTGAGCGAGGGCGACTCGGTAACAGTAAAAAATGATACAGGGATTATGAGCGGGCAAAAATTACTGGCTTATCCCATCAAACCGGGAAACATCATGATGTATTATCCTGAAAGCAACATTCTGGTGCCGCGCCAATCTGATCCACAATCGAAAACTCCTTCTTTCAAATCTATCGAAGTATTTCTGGAAAAACAGTTATGAAATCAGACCGCACTTTTCATTCCCAAGGCAATTTGTTGTTGGCACTTTTATTTTCGGCTCTTTTTTTTATGGCACCGGAAATATCTGCAGCTGGAAACTCCAGACCCTTTGTGAAAAAAATCCGGGTTGTTGGAAATACCCTCATCGACTCTTATGATGTGGATAACTATCTTGATTTGGGAAATGGACTCAACATGACTCCGGAAATCATGGACCTGGCTGTAAGCGAACTAAAAGCCAACTATAATTATCATGGGTATCCCTCTATTGGTGCCTATTCTATCCTTAGAATTAAAAACGGGGTCATGACCATAAAGGTTGATGAAGGAAATGAACATCGCTGGGGCAAACCCCGAGCTGAAAGGGCTGTGCTAAAGCGGGCTTTTCTCCACGACATAACCCTCACCGAATCCAAAAAACAGGAAATCGTGGAAACCTTGCTGAAAGGCTACCAGAAGCAAAAGAAAATTGAAGATATTGTGGTGGGGTTCCTTGTAGGAAAACAAAGAGACCGTATAGAGGAAATTCAGTCGCAAGAGAAAGCGGTGATGCGGGAAAATATCGCTGCCAAAGTCAAAGAGTTTCAGACGATAAATAAAAATCTGGAAGACCATGAAATCCGCAGAGTTGCGAAAATGAGGGATCGGATAGTCTCAGCCGGACTTAAAAAAATTGATGACTCGGCTGAGGGACGCGCGAAAATGATTTCTAACGAATACACCGATTTGGATGAGTTTTTGGATAACCTAATGTTTGAAGAAATGCTGAAGCCTGGACTTTAGTCCTTTTTCAGCTTAACGCAGAGAGAAACCCATGGAACTGGGCTTTTTTCTTGGCATCTCCGCTCTTATAAATCGCAATCACCTTTTCTACCACCCCTTTTAATTTTCTATCCTGCATCATAAACATAAAGTCTTCATAAAGATCGGACTGTTCTGTCGACTTGTCAATTCCAGGAACCAACTTCCTGTTTACCGGACCGCGACCATTTAACAGCCAATAAATATTTAGATCCGTGTAGATGGATAAGTTCGCCAAGGTGGTCGCCGAAGGCAAAGACTTGTCGTTTTCCAAATCAGAAAGCGAACCCTGTGAAACCTTGATCAAGTGAGATAGTTCCATCAGCTTTAAGGGGATGGACTTTCTCCATGCTCTCAATCGTTTTCCGGTGGTTTTCTGATTTTCGATTTGACTATTCATTCAAACAATCCCCCATAAAGATGATCCCGCCTGGTTGAAAGATCGTAAAGCGATATCGGTTCGCATTAACAACCTAGGATCATCATAGGGATATTGTGTTAACGAAAAATCAAGAAGATGTTACAGTCCCGTCACTTTTATTTACGAAATTGTTACGGTGAAGGGTAAGTCAAGGAGGGACTTAAGGCAGGGAAAATCAACCGCCAAGCTGGAGATGGCTTAACGGCAGCAGCGGCGATCAGTCACACTTTTCAAAGCGATAGCCTACACCGCGAACGGTTTTGATGTACTTTCCCGCTTTTTTTAATTTGGAACGTAACCTCTGGATATGTGTGTCAATGGTTCGGGAAAATACCCCATCGCTGTATTCCCAGATTTGCTCCAGAAGAAAATCCCGGGTTTTTATTCTGCCCGGATTTTGAATCAGGTAAGAGAGTAGTTTAAACTCCGTCAACGTTAACTCGACCACTTCCCCCTCAACCTTGACCTCATGCCTGCCCAAGTCAATGGATAACGGCCCAACCTCAATATGCTCAGAAACCCCGGGATTATCCTGGAAATGAAAAATGCGTTTTAGCAAGCCCTTGACCCTCAGTATTAATTCCCTGGGATTATAAGGTTTGGTCACATAATCGTCGGCACCAAACTCCAAACCCAAAATCCGATCCACTTCATCATCCCGGGCAGTAAGCATGATAATCGCGAGGTCGCGAGTTTTATCATCGGATCGGAGGGCCTTGCAAACATCCATTCCATTCATCTTGGGCATGTTCACATCCAGAATTAAGAGATCCGGCAAACTGGCCCTTATTTTTTCGAGAGCCACCTCACCATCAGGAGCCGTATCTATCTGGTAGCCTTCTTTGCCGAGTTTTAATTCCAAGGCCGCTAGAAGCTCTTCATCATCATCGACCAAAAGGATTCGGTGAGTCATCTATTACCTGAGCTCAAAAGTTTAGCCATTTCTACAAATTGCCATCCATCAAGCTCTTCGACCGGAAAAATTCCATACAGTCCTCAACGATCCAATCAATGCATGACAAAAGGCCATGGTCAGAATCCAGTTCTTTTAACTGGCACCCGGGGCGCGATCTGGCGAAATCTCTGGACTCCTGAATATCGACCGTTTCATCATGCAGTCCATGAACTAAACGAGTTGGGATATCGCAGGTTAGTGGCAGGGAGTCCCAGTACATCGCATCACGAAATAAATTAGTATTTAGATCGACCTCGGCATTGTAACTATAATGAAAGACCCGGATCAAGTCCTGAATTGATTCAAGGCGATTCTTATCCCAGCCCATGTTTTCCATCCAACGATTGAGAAAATTAAAACCGGGAGCCATCAGGTAAAGGGCCTTTATTTCTTTTCGGGTTTCTGAAGTCAGTGCCGCGGTATAAGCCCCCATGCTACTGCCTATCAAGCCAAAGCGCGAGCCGGGTTTCTTATCAATAATACTTTGAATCAGTGTAATCTGCTTTGTCAGGGTCAAGTTTTCAAAATCACCCTGTTGCAGGTCTGGAATCGTGAGAGGCAGCCGGGCTCTTTCGAAACGATCTTTGAATATGCAGGCTTTTTGAGAACCTGGTCCCGAAGCAAATCCGTGCAGATAAATGAATTCTGTCATCACACAATAGCCTTGCTGTCATCTCCCTTTTCCAGGGACTCAACGTTTTCACGCATTTTCCACAAAAGAACCAGCCCCGGTATCGCGGCTAAAAATGTTACCAGAAAAAACAGGAGCCAGCCAAACTCATCCACCAGAACACCCGATACAGGTCCGACAAACACCCGCCCCAGGGAGGCTAGCGCCGACAACAGGGCGAATTGCGTTGCGGTAAAATTATGGTTACACAACGCCATCAGGAATGCTACGAAAGCCGCGGTTCCCATCCCACCCGCCAGGTTTTCAAAAGCGATAGTGAAAACCAACATGGCATAACTCTTCCCAACTATGGACAAAATCATGAATGACAAATTAGAGACAGCCTGCAAAACTCCAAAAAGTAAAAGAGAACGATAAAGACCCAGGCGGGTCATGAGAGCACCGCCAAACAAAGCTCCCACTATCGTTGCCGCAAGCCCCATACCTTTGTTGATAGCCCCCACTTCTCCCACAGAAAATCCTACACCACGAATTAAAAAGCTTGTAGTCAAGCTGCCCGCAAAAGCATCTCCCAGTTTATAGAGAACGATCAGAGCCAGCATCATCCAAGCGCCATCCCTGGAGAAGAATTCGACCAAAGGCCCGCTAACCGCCTCCCTCATTGACCTCGGTGGAGTCCCTGGGTCTTCAGGCTCAGGGCCCAGCCAGACTGCCGTCATGCCCACAACCATCAGTCCGGCCATAATCATATAGGTTGAACGCCATCCTAAAACTTCTGACAGGATCAAAGCCAGTGCTCCAGAAACAAGCATAGCAATTCGGTACCCGGTTACCGAAACCGCCGCCCCCAACCCCCGCTCCTTCTCCCTCAGTACTTCTGTCCGGTAAGCATCAACAACAATATCCTGGGAAGACGAAGCAAAAGCCAAACCGAAAGCAAGAAAAGCAAGGACCCAGGGTGCCTTGACAGGAGACGCCAAGCTCATAGCAAAAATCAAGATAAGCAATAAGGCTTGAAATACCAAAATCCAGCCACGTCTTCGCCCAAATAAAGGAACCGTAAATCGGTCAAGCAAGGGAGACCAGAGAAACTTCAAGGTATACGGCAAACCCACCAAAGTGAACAGGCCAATGGTCTTGATATCGACCCCTTCCACCGTCAACCAGGCCTGCAAGGTACCCCCAGATAATGCCAAGGGTAGGCCCGAGGAAAACCCCAAAAACAAAACAGCCGCAACCCTGCGATTTAAAATAGAATCCATAATTATCTATGCATAGCAACTACTTAACAATATACCCCTAACAAATAACATCAAATCTGAGCCGGACTGCATCTTTACGCCTCAAACACCTTATATCACTAACACCAGGGAGTTTCAGGTATTTTACTTAGGAGCAAGAGCTGATTTTGCCAGTATGGGCAATTGACATCTGGTAACATCATTCAATAAAATTAACTTACAGGAGTATGATTTCAACTCAGCGCAATACCTACAAATTCTTGTTTTTATATAACCTTTTATAGCTTTTTTACCGATATGCAGAGGAACCAAGAGGCTAATTTATGAAAAATATGGAATCCCTGCAATTGCTCAAAGAGCAACTCAAGATAAAGGCGGTCGAGTTGCGCAAGGCCACTGAAGAAAACGGGAAACACAAAAAAAAAATCAAAGATCTGATCACCTTTAATCAAGGTGAGGTGGAAAACCTCAAAAAGGTTGTCAAACAATCCGAGGAAGCCGTTGCCGCGGCAAAAAGCGAGACTGAGGCCACCCGTCTTGCAAAGAATGTCGGATTAGCAGCAGGTCAAAAGGAAAAGAAAGAAGAGGAAGCGGAGGTCGAGGCGCGCATAGAGGCCAAAATGGATGCAAAGATGAAGGGAAGAGTGACCAAGCTTTCTACCCAGATCGAACTTCTCCGGGAGCGCACTGAGAAAGAAAAAGGGACCAATAAAAAGTTTTCACGGGAACGGGACGTTTTGATGAAGGAGTTAAAACGCCTTCGACAGGACACCGGAACTAGCGACAACCTGAAAAAGAAGATTGAAGAGCTTAAGGGCGAATTGGTCAAAGCTAAAAAGACTTCTATGTCATCGGGCGCCGTCACAGAAGATATTGTGAAAGAAAAAGACACGCTCATCAAAAAATATGAAGATATGCTTTATGGCGGTATGGATGCAGGTGAAGACGGCATGCTGCCCTCTGAAATCATTCAGGAATTGAAGGAGGAAGTCGAGGATCTGGAAAAAGATCGCCGCAAAATGGTCGTTGAGATGGAAATGCTCAAAGAAGATAATGCCGAGATGGATATGAAAATCACTCTGATGGAGGACGAAAAAGGTCGTGGGGCGAAGGGGGGCGGTGATAGCGGTGATTTCCGCCCTGTTGAAGGCCGTTCAGCGCAGACGTCGGAATTCTCTGGAGGTCTCGAAAATTTCCTCATAACTTATTCTGACATGATCACGCTTATTCTGGTGGTCTTCGTTTTGATGTACAGCGTTTCCAAACTGGACGAAAACAGGTTTGCCGAGGCACTCTCATCATTCCAGACAAAAAGAATGCGTATCGAAAGCGTAAACGTCCGTCTAAGCAAGGCGGAAATGAAAATGCTGGAGCGAGTAAGAGAATTGGTTAAAGACAATGTAGACGCGGAAAGTCTTGCAAGAAGTGATACGCGAACCATCCTCCATCGCTTGCCGACCTCAGATCTTTTCGATCCAGGAGAAGCCTTCTTCAGTCAAGGCGCGGAAGACCTAATCATTTCCACTATCGAGGAAGACATGAAGGAAGGTGTCAAGCAGGTAATGATTGATGGTCACACCGATAACGTTCCCATGCAGAGCGCCAAGTATCCTTCTAACTGGGAACTTTCGGCCGCCAGAGCTTCAAAAGTAGCCCGATTTATTATAGAAAAAATGCGGTTCCCCCCTGAACGAATTGTCGTAACAGGTTATGGGGAATTCCGCCCTCTTAAAGACAACGTCAACGACGATAACCGTGCCGCCAACCGGCGGGTCGAAATTAAAATATTGAAGGCACTTGAAGTTGCTAAAGATGAAGCCAAACAATCAAAGACAACGACTACGGGAGCTAAAAAAGATGGCGTGAGTTCTATACCTTAAGCTTGAAAAAATAGGAGGAATAGCCATTGGCGGCAACAGGAAGCCAATATTTATTGAGGAAGTTTTTTAGCAGTTTTTAGAGTAAAATTACTAATAAATCATAAAACCAACGATACTTAGTTATGGAATCAGCAGAAACAACTGCCAACGACCCAACGGAACCTGAAAACTCTGTGCCAGAGAGCCCTGTTTTAGAAGAGCTCCCTGTGGAAAAGCCCCTCCCACAACCCTCGGAAGAGGCCATTAAAAGGGCTCGAAAAGTACTCATTAAGTCGGATGAGGAAATGCTTTTTTCTAACCGGCAAGACTTTTTAAGATTTAATCGCTTTAAAATAGATCGAAACCTGATCACCCTTTCTGAAATTGACCGCCTAATTTTTCTGGTTGTCCCACGCTTGCTTCACGTACACCAAGAGGGCTTGCCCGGCTATTTTGAGGGCGATCCGCCCTGCGGCATCCATAACTTCAGACTCGACAAGGAAGCCCAGATTGCTGCCGAAAAATTGTTTCCGGACATCATCATCCGCAGGAATCCGGATCTGAATCCAGTCATCCACACCGCGCTACTCATGGGCAGTGTCGGTTCTATTGCCCAGACCGTAAAGTCCGATCTTGACTATACCCTGCTGGTGGACAAAAATGATTTCACCGAAGAAAGCATGAAGCTGTTCCAGAAAAAACTGAACTTGATAGAGACATGGACCTGGGACAATTACAAATTGGAAACCCATTTTTTCATCAATGATTATGAAGAAGTTAAAAATAATATCTTTGGTGAAAGTGACAGTGAAAGCACAGGGTCCGCACTGGCAAAACTCCTGAAAGAGGAAATGTATCGAACCATGATCATTGTCACCGGGAAAGTCCCCTTCTGGCTCATTTCCCCGGTGGATTGCGATGACGACCGCTATTACGAGTTGTATGAAAAGCTGACGTCGGGAAAAACCCTGCTCAGAAAAGAAGAATTCATCGACATGGGCAATGTTGATGATATCTCCGACGGAGAATTTTTTGGTGGGTCGATATGGGCTCTGATCAAATCTTTCAAATCTCCTTTTAAGACACTCATGAAAATGGGGGTCTTGGAAGAATATATGTTTGGCGACACCAAATCGAATCTACTATGCCATCAAATTAAAGATAAATACTTTGATGATGTCCCCTATCTTGATATAGACCCCTATCTCGGAATGTTTGAGCGGGTACAAAAGTTTTTTACTGAATCAAAGGGAGAGGAAGAAGTAGATGCACTGAGACACGCATTCTATTTAAAGGTGGGCACGCAAGTCACTGTCGAGGAGTATGAAAAGGGCTCGGATAGTTGGCGAAAAAGCACCCTGATTAAAATGCTGAAGGAATGGGGTTGGAGCCCGGAAAAAATTGATCGGCTGAATCAGTACTCCAGCTGGCAGATGATGCACAAGGTAGACTTGGGAAACCGCATCAATAAAATTTTGATGGCATCCTATAAAAATATTTCTGAAAAGAACAAGACCCTTGATCCCAGTGAAAGTTTGATCACTGAGAAAGACACCCATCTTTTGGGTAGAAAACTTTTCAGTTTTTACAGAGCCGCCCCCAATAAAGTCGATAACCTGGGTGCTTTGGTAGATGGTAAAACCGCTGAAAATGAACTCACTTTCATTTTGGAACAAAAAAGTAGAACTGATAAACCAGAGTGGTTCCTGGTCCGAGGCAAGACCCGAGCTTATCTGGAGCAAATTGACAAGGATAATATCATCAGGAAATCGGCAACCCTGCCATTTCTTTTGGCATTTACCGTTTTCAATAATCTCTATAGCGAAAACACCCAGGTTTTGTTGAGAGCCGAGGGAGAAGCCATCAAGGAAAATGACCTGATTTCTCTACTCAAAATACTCAAAGACTTCATCGAGTCCGTCAACATCGCGGCACTCTCAAATGAAGATCTGTTGGGCGATGCTAAAATCACCCAATTATTTTTACTACTGGACTTTGGCAACCCCCCACCACCAGAAATCACTATGGGGAATATAAATGATTGCAAAAATAACGATGAATTGAATCAATTTATCAATAAACGAATCGAGCGGGCAAGAATCGTCACAACTATTTATTTGACCTCATGGGGTGAACTTTTCTGCAAAACCTATGCGGGGCTGAATTGTATGCCCCGATGTATCACCGACCTGAGCCCCCAACTGAGCCCGGAAAGGGTTGAAAAATTGGATTTTCTTAAGGTTTACATCCCCAGCGGCCGAAAAGAAATATTACAGATACCTTGGCTGAATAATTATATCGTGCGCTCATTAAAAATTAGAGCCACGGCTCACATGGAAAAAGCCGCCAGTTGACACTAAGGCTTTTTACCTCTGTCTAATTTAGTTCTATGGCCACAGCAGCTCAGGAAGCACAAGGTACCGCCGCAGACGTAGCTCAAGAGGGGCGTCAGGAAACAGGGATCGATACCGGTACCCTGATGGGAGTCCTTTCAGGGGTATTTCTCATTACCGTGGCGATTATTCGCGGTGGGGATGCCGGAGTTTTCATTAATATCAACAGTGCTTTAATCGTGTTTGGGGGTGCAATAGCCACCGCTTTTATCGCGTTTCCTGCAAAAAAGATAACCACACTGATGCCGGTTTTATACAACGCCTTTAAACCTGGCGTTTACGAACCAGAAGACTATGTCGATGACATTATGAGGCTGGCCTCAAAGTATCGCTCCGGGGGTATGAAACAACTGGAGAATGAAGAAAGTAAAGTTGACAACCGATTCCTGAGAGGTGGAATCGCCATGATTGTGGATGGTTACAACGCCAAAGAGATTCACGAACTTATGGAAAGAGAAATGAACGCCATGCTCGACAGGCACAACTCCGGACAAAAGGTTTTGCGCTTTATGTCCGTTCAGGCCCCCGTATTCGGAATGGCCGGCACCCTGATCGGTCTGGTGCAGATGTTAATGCATATCGACGATCCTTCAACCATTGGCCCTGCCCTGGCTACTGCGTTGATCACTACGTTTTATGGCCTCATGCTGGCCAATCTCGCTCTCACTCCCCTTGCGGCAAAATTGAGTATGAGAACAGATATGGAAGGTGTTTTGGGCAGAGCCATTCGAGTGGGAATAATTGGAATTCATGACAGGGTTAATCCGCAAAAAATTCAGCGGAACATGAACGCACTCCTGCCACCATCGCAACAGAGGGAATAAAACTAAATGTCAAACGTTGATGAGATGATTGCATTAGTCATGAGAGAGCCCAAGCAGGATGGGGGCGATTTCAGCGGCTTTGATTTAAAAGGTGTGAGCCTCAATGGCGCCAGTTTTGTTTTTGCCACTCTGGTTGGGGCGATCATGGACGACTCCCAACTGCGCGAGATCGACTTTTCCCAAGCTTCCCTGGAAAAGTCTTCCCTGAAAAACGCAAAGATCAAGAGTGCGAACTTTACCGGATCAAATCTCGAAGAAGTCAGCTTTGAAGGTGCGACTCTGATAGATTGCAATTTCAAAAACACCAATCTGTCGGGCTGTGATTTCTCTCAGGCCACAATAACCGACTGCGATTTTCAGGGGGCAAACCTAGGTCACTCCAGCTTTTATTCTACCAACATAGAGGGTAGCAACTTTGGATTTGCCAGAATGATGTACGCTTTTATGAAGCAAGTCGTCATAAAAAAATCCAGGCTAGGTGGCATCAATGCCAGAGGCTCAGACTTCAGCTTTTCCAAACTGACTGAAGTGGACTTAAAAGGTTCCATTCTGAAATACGCGGATCTTAATTCCTGCACCTTCAAGGAAGTCAATTTGACCAGCGCAAACCTGATTGGCGTGGAGTTGAAAGACGCTCAATGCGCAGGGATCATTTGGGAAGAAGCCAACCTCGAAGGGTCCGATCTTACTTACGCTAATATGGAAGGGGCCAATCTCAAAAATGCTTTTCTCCTGGAAGCTAATTTACACGGCACCAATTTCACCAACGCCAATCTTTCAGACGCCTATCTGGTAGATGCCAACATCGCAAAAGCCATCACCAAGGGCGCTAACCTAGATAACACCATACTGGCCTGAACCTATCCGTCCTAAGTTTTATTTCAAAGATTATTTCTTTTCAGGGATGATTTCTGACGCACAGCGGAATCCGACATTCTCAAAAAAATCATTCGGGTTGGCCTCGGTGCGAGTGAACGCATAGCGGTAGGCTTCCAAAAAATAGTGCCCGGCTTTCTGAAACCCGTTACCCCTTAAAACTTTCAGCTCTCTGCCAAACTTGGAGTTCGATTTGGAATTCCCCGGGTAAGGAAGATACCAGTCCTGAGTCCATTCCATAACATTACCCGACAAACCATAAATCCCATACGGGCTAACATCTTCTGGATAGGCGGTGACCGAAGCTGTTTTGCGGTCTCCATCAATGCCCGAGTTGGCCTTGCCCTTAACGAACTCCTTACCCCATGGATACGGCAGGCCATTTGGACCCCGTGCTGCTTTCTCCCATTGCTCTTCGGTCGGCAACTGTTTGCCTGCCCACATGCAATAGGACCAACCCTCCCACCAAGTGACCTGAGTGACGGGGTGCGAAACCTGCTCCTCAGGAAAAACCCCGTCCACCCAATGGGCAGGTCGATCCGTGAACTGGGTAGCGTTCAAAAATTTTTGATATTCTGCATTGGTCACTTCATAACGGTCCATATAAAACGAACCGAGAAATAGTTTTCTCTCCGGGTGTTGGTCGAGATAAAGAGGTTTGACCGCACCAATTTTTTTTTGCGTACCCTCCGTATCAACCTTGTCCGTTCCCATGATGAATTCACCCGAAGGCACTAGAACCATTTCTTTCTGATCTCTCTCGGAAACCCTTATCGGAGACAAACTATCTTGTTCTTTTTCGCAATCGCAGAACTCACATCCCGAAAGAAAAAACAAAAGCAATATAAAAGCAGCTGGGGTATAGTAACCGAACCGAAAAAATCTCACCATACAACCTCTCAAGGTTATGAATAAAACGAGAACCATTATATTCATTTTCATCGTGTGTGCGAGCTTTATCCCGGCAAGCATCACCAGCGCTTTCAGTGTATCTGATAAAACTTCAGGGGAACCCTACCCTCATATCCTGAAAACACAAACTTTCTCCCTCAACACCAGAAATATTAAAGCGCTGACCTCTCAGGGCCGGCATCTCTGGATGGGAACCGGATTAGGAGTCATCCGCTATGACACAGGCAGTAGCGAGGACTATGAAGTCTATGACAATCAAAACCATTTGCTCAGCAATGGGATCTTCGCGATTAATTTTGATTCCGAAAACCGGGCGTGGATAGGAACCTACGGCGGCGGACTCAGCCATTTTGATGGCAACCAATGGAAGAATTACAACACCCCCCAAGGGTTGAACGATGCCTTTGTCTACGATATCGAATTCGATAAAAAATCTTTATGGCTGGCAACCTGGAGCGGCGTGAACAAGGTCACCGGTGACCCCGCATCAAGAAAAAACTGGCAAAGTTTTACGGTGGAGAATACCGAGGGTGGGTTGATCGACAACTGGGTGTATGCCATCGAAATTGAACCGTCGGGAAAAGTCTGGTTCGGCACAGAAACCGGTATATCTTCCTTGCATAACGGCAAATGGAAAGCCCTCAATCACAAGAACGGACTAGGCGCCCCCTACGAACAGGTGCAGCAGGAAAACCAGGGCACAATGTCGCTCTTCCAAGGCCAGCACCACTCCGCCCAGGCATCACCCTCTATTCCTAACCTGCAAACCTCCGAATATCGGCCCAACTATGTGGTCTCCATGTTGCTGGACAAGAAAAACCGCTTGTGGATAGGAACCTGGGGAGGAGGCTTGAGCCTGTTGGATACCCGAACCCTGACGTTTCGCAACTTCACCGTGAAGGATGGACTGCCGGGCAACTTCATCCTCTCTCTGGAAGCAGATGGGTCAGATGGGCTGTGGATCGGTACCAATGACGGGTTGAGCCGTTTTGACGGAAAAACCTTTCAAAATTTTTCAGCTCTCAATGGATTAAAATCAAAATTTATTTTCAGCATTGAAGCAACCCCCGACCATTCCCTATGGGTAGGCGGCAATCGTTCGCTAACCAGAATGATTCTAAATCCCGAAACTGGAATCCCGCTGAATATCAACTAAAAATCTTCGTCGTCAGGATCATCCTCCACAAAGGCTTCGTCCACTTGGGCCTGCTCGGCCTCATCGACCAGCGCTTTGATTTGTTCATATCCCGTTGCCAGCTTCTGAATATTGACCAATAAGGTTATCAATTCCGCATCCGGGCAATCGCGTATCCCTGCAACAAGGGCACCCCGCTCATCCGCATCATATTTCTTATCCCATTTTTCAAAAACGCTGAGGATCTTGTTCTTACAATGAATCAAATCATAAAAAAAGCTTTGAATTTCTATTTTCGGCATGACATTCCTGAATTAAATAATTGAACTGAGTTATCTATTGAGAACAGGTCTTCGCACAAAGGACGATGGGAAGGGCCCACTAACTTAAAAACGGTTCCGCTTTTTTATTTACACATTTAGTAATCCTGATACTATGGCTTGGTCAACCTGCCTGCCCTTGGGTAGTTATTAAAATATACTATCTGTAATTAATTCCAAACTATTTTTTAGAGACTCATGTCAGACGAAGATCGATTTAAAGACAACGAAAATGGCACCTTGACCGACACCAAGTATAACTTGACCTGGACCAAGGAGGACAGCTATCAAATGCGCAACAAATGGTGCTCCTGGAAAGGCGCCAACAATTATATAACCTGGCTCAATGAGCAAAAATTTGCGGGCTTTGATGACTGGAGACTGCCCAAAAGCCAGGAATGCAGAAACCTGTACGACCATGAATGCAAAAATACCGACTTCAATGGAGACATTGTTCATCTCGACTATAAATTTCCTGAAGGTTGCGGATCCACCTACTGGTGCCAAGACGAACAAGGAACCAATGCCATGGCCTACAATTTCTACAGTGACCGGGCTTATCTGGTGAGAAAAAAGGCCAAAGATGAAGAAAGCATGTGTTGCCGGGCTATCCGCACTTCCGGGCCAGCGGTGAAAAAAAGCGGTCGCTTATCCAACACGGGACGGTCAAGAAGAGAGGCTTAACGCCGTTCGCCCTGACCCCATTTACTGATTAGCAATCCGAAATTTGATACCGGTACTTCATGGCACACCATCGCGTGACTCGCGCTGAAATTGATCTGCATGCCTTTCGGCACAATTTTCAGAACCTGAGAAACTATCTCTCCCCTCAAACCCAGATCATGGCGGTTGTCAAAGCCGATGCCTACGGTCATGGCGCCGTGCCTTGTGCGCAGATAGCCGTTGACTGTGGCGCGAACTATCTCGGGGCCGGGGTGATTGAAGAAGGTATCGAGTTCAGGGAAAGTGGCCTCGTCGATACCCCTATCCTGATACTTGGCAGCATCTTTCCCGATGAGGCAGAAGATTTAGTCCGCCACAACCTTGCCACCATACTTTGCACCCTGCCCCTGGCCCAGACTCTTTCAAAGGAAGCGGTAAAGCAAAATAAAACGGTATCGGTTCATATTAAGGTGGATACTGGAATGAACCGACTTGGAGTCTCTCCAAAAAATTTGCCCACACTTCTGGATCAAATTCGCGACTTACCGAATCTGAAAATTGAAGGTGTCTCCACCCATTTTTCCTCCGCCGATGATGAAGACATTTCCATCACTCAGGCACAACTCGAAAAATTTCAAACCTCCCTTGCCATTCTGCAAAAACAAGGTGTGTCCGTACCAATATCCCATTGCGCCAACACCTCCGCCCTGTTCAAGTTTCCTGAAAGCCATTTCAATATGGTCAGGCCGGGCCTCATCCTTTACGGCACTCTGCCCTCACCGTCCTTGCAGACGGTGCTCGACCAGAAAAAAAACCTGACTCCGTTTCAGCCCGTCATGCAGTGGAAAAGCCAGATCATTCTGGTCAAAGCCATTTCCAAGGGCCAGCCAGTCAGCTATTCAGGAAGTTTCACAACTCAAAGAGACAGTCTCATCGCCACCCTGCCCATCGGTTATGCTGACGGACTCCACCGCAACCTGTCTAACAAAATGGAAGTTCTCATTCGAGGAAAGCGCGTGCCTCAAATCGGAAATATCTGCATGGATATGACTCTTATCGATGTCACCGGAATTGCGGATGTGCAGGCTGGGGATGAAGTCGTCCTGTTCGGCAAACAGGAAGACCAGATGATATCGGTGGAGGAGATGGCGACGAAGGGGGGAACTATTCCCTACGAAATTCTCTGCAATGTCGGCAAGCGGGTGCCACGGGTTTATCTCAATGGATAATCAGTCCATTTTTAATTCGGATAGATTTTTCACACCATTAGACGAACAATATCGGCGGATTCCTTCAATCACGTGAAGGGTCGAAGCCGGGTCTATAAAGTTGGCGGTTCCTATTTGCACCGCTTTGGCCCCTGCCAATAAAAACTCCACCGCATCTTCACCGCTCGTTATTCCCCCGATTCCAATAACAGGAATTTTAACCGCCCGCACAGTCTGATACACCAAGTTCAAGGCAAGCGGTTTAATGGCAGGCCCCGAAAGCCCTCCGGTTCTATTGGCAAGGTGGGGCTTTCTGGTTTTCAAATCTATCGACATCCCCACAAACGTATTGCACACCGACAAGGCATCGGCTCCGGCATTTTCTGCGGCCTTGGCCAGCAAGGTGATATCTGTAACGTTAGGAGATAGTTTGACAATCAAAAACTTTCCCGTCACTTTTCTAACTGATGCAACCACTTCCGCCAAAACTTCCGGATCGGAACTGAATTGCAAGCCGCCCTTTTCCACATTGGGACAGGAAACATTCATCTCCAGAGCATCCAACCGTTCCACACCCGACAAAGCCCGGGCCATTTCTACGTACTCCTGGCTGGTATCGCCAAAAAAATTAACGATGATACGAGTGTTCAAGTTTTCCAGTTGCGGGAGCTTCTCGGATAAGAAAGCCTCCAGTCCGATGTTCTCCAATCCGATAGCGTTGAGCATGCCTGACGCGGTTTCAATCACCCTCGGTACGGGGTTGCCAGTTTTCGGCTGCAAAGAAAGCCCCTTGGTGGAAAACCCACCCAGAGCATTCAAATCCACGAGCGCACGGTACTCCAAACCATAACCAAAGGTTCCAGAAGCCGCAATGACTGGGTTATTCAAACACAAACTGCCTAAATCGACCGACAGATCCATAGCGGACTCTTCCTTATCTTATTGACAATTAAGGACTTATCAGATATATTTTTCAATATATAAGGTGAACAGGGTTAAACATCCCCTGTTTTTTATATCCTAACATTCACAACTGAAGTTGTCCCCAATAATTGAAACAACAATATTTTTAATTTCTAAAAAACCATTTTACAGGGGCCCCGATCATGCTGGAAATTAAAGAACAGGGAACATTGCCTTTCGAAGAGAGCACTCAACCTCTCGAAGAAATCAGCAAATATCATAAACGAATTGACGACCTCATTGAAGACGCCGAAATTGAAGCAGAAATGGAAGCGGAAAAAAAGATACGGTCAAAAAATTCGCGCATGTTTTCTATTTCAATGATCGGCATCGGATTGTTAGGTCTGGTTTATTTCCAAGTCAATCACCAAACCACTGCTACTCCAGTCAAGCCGGCAGAAGAGACCCAGATAAAAAAACCTGAGACCGCAGAAGAAAGTCTAGCCAGGCAGGTTCCCGTAGTAGAAGATGGATCAAGCGCCTCTAATATACCGATCGCACAATCTTCAGGTCCGGCACAGCCGATAGTGGAAAGCAACCCATTCATCACCCCACCAAAAATCAAAAGCACCAAACCAAAAACCAAAAGCACCAAAACAGAAAGCACCAAGCCAAAATCCAAAAACACCAAGGCTCCGGCAAAGATCAAGCAAGTAAAAAAATCGTCACAGGTGAAAAAAGTAGATTCAAACGCTAAATCGAAGTCCAGCTCCAAAAAAGCGACCTCGGCAACAAAAAGTAAAAGTTCAAGATTCTATATTCAGGCGGGTGCCTTCAGTATCAGAAAAAATGCCAAATTTCTGTCAAATCAACTTACGGCCAAAGGTTTTTCACCCTCTATTCATACGCTCTCGCAAAAATCAAACCGCCATGTCGTAACAGTTGGAAACTTTGCCAATAAAAAATCCGGGGACGATACATTAAGAGAGCTGACCCGCAATGGGTTCAACGCGTCCTATTATAAAAATCCCAAAAACTCCTTTAGCCTTAAAATCGGTCAATTCAATAGCCTTAAAGATGCTCAGAAAGAGCAAGACCGTCTTAGCGTAAAGGGCTTTTTGTCTGAATCGCACAAGGCTGATGTACCTGTTGAAACCTATATGGTGCAACTGGGAGTTTTCCCCAACCGCGAAAAGGCTCTCCTCACCAAGGAAAAACTAGCCCGGGCAGGATTCCCAAAAACATTCCTCCGCTAGCCGGCCAGTGGCAAATAGGCGGTGACGATTACGCGACCGCCAAAGGCGTGGAGCTTGTTCTCTCCATGAAAGTGGGTCGCGCTGACAGGAACTATCTCGGCCTAAAGAGTCCTTGCCCAATTACCTCCCCTCTTATTCCCGTGATATGATGTCGCGCTATTTTCATTTTTCACCCGAGGCTTAGATTGCTTGACCTTATACAGATCATTGCCGGACTGGCGCTTTTATATTATGGGGGCAACCTTCTGGTAACAGGCAGTGTTCGCCTTGCCCGTTTCCTGAAGATCAGCCCCTTCATAATTGGCGCCACCGTCATCGCGTTCGGAACCTCCGCCCCTGAACTGGCTGTTGCCATTCTCGCCGCTCTAGAGGGCACACCGGAACTGGCTATGGGTAACGTCATCGGTAGCAATATTGCTAACATTGGCCTCGTTCTCGGTTTGACCGCTCTCATCAGCTCTATGTCCATCGCGCCGGATCGACTTAAACGGGAATCTCCCCCACTGATACTGGCCTCCCTTCTCATACTGGTTATTGCCTGGAACCTGGAAATCAACCGCTATGAAGGGATTTTCATGGTTTGTCTTTTGGGTGTTTACGTATGGCGATCCTTCAGCCACAAGGAGGATTTTGCAGAGGAACCGGAAGAGGAAGTTCATCTTTTTGCGGGGAGAGGTTCCACCTTTCAAGCATTACTGATCATCGCAGGACTAATGCTTTTGGTTGGAGGCGCAAAGTTTCTCGTCGCAGGTGGCGTGGGCATCGCCCGTAACTTGGGAATCAGCGAATGGTTCATAGGCATCACCATCGTCGCGGTAGGAACCAGCCTCCCCGAGATTGTTTCCTCCCTCATCGCCGCAAAGCGAGGCCATGGAGAAATGGCAATCGGGAATATCTTCGGAAGTAATATTTTCAATATCCTCATGGTTCTGGGCCTCACCGCAACCATTCATCCTTTGCATATCCAGGAACCCATCCAACCAGATTTGGTCATCGCCACCGCCATCACCGGATTCCTACTGGCACTGATAGTGTATGGGAACCACTCGTTGGGAAAACAAAAGGGAGTCCTTTTGCTTTTGGCTTATTTTGCGTATATCGGACTGAAAGCAACGGGAACTCTTTAAACTCTATCAGGCGGGGGGTGGCAGCTTTACATTCTTAAACTTCCACAATTGTTGTTTGTAGTAAGGGTCGTTGGGCATCCGATTAATGGCTTCCTGAATTTTTTCCACCGCCTTTTCCGGTTCTCCCCTGACATAAAGAATTTCTGAAAGTGTATCGATGTACTCGGGCCGGTTGGGGAAGGCTTTCAGAGTCTGGTTCGAAAGCTCAAAAGCCTTGGCAAGCTTGACACTTTTCTTTGCATACAACCAGGCAAGACGATTCATCGTCTCATAATTGCTATTGTCCAATTCAAAAGATTTTTCACAATGTCCGGTGGCAACCGTAAAATAACCTTTCTTCGTATAAACATTGCAGACCGAAAAAAAGATTTTAGGATTATTCACCTCGGTTCTGGAAACGGGAAGAAGTAACTCCAGCGCACTATCCAGTTCCTTTTGCTCAACCAGCGCCAGCACCAGCCCCATTATGAAATCCGAGTTTTGCGGCTCCAGATCCAAAGCTTTTTTGAATTCTTCCAGAGCCAAGTCCACCTGTTTTCGACCCAACAACACAATTCCCAATTCATAATGAGAAGGAGCGTGCCCGGCATCCAGGGCAATGGCATTGGACAACAAAGATTGAGCGCGGCCCCATTTCTTTTCACCGGAAACCAGTTTGCCCAATTGATAATGGCTCTGAGCATCCTTAGGGTCAAGCTTGATGGCCTTTTCCAGCGCTTCTTGGGCTTTTTTAATCTGGTTTTTGTCTGAGTAAATTTTTCCTAGCCGGGCCTGAACCACAGGGTTGCCGGAGTCAAGAGCTTCTGCGATTTTGTAGGTTTCAAGAGACTCCTCAAGCATCCCCTTGGTATAATACCAGTCAGCAATGCGGATTTGCGCAGGGAAATTTTGCGGGAACAAGTCTGCCGCTTTTTTGAAAGCCTTCACCGCCTCATCTTCCTTACCGCTTTGGAGAAGAAGCTGTCCTAAAGTTAAGTGCAAGCTGGGTTTATCATTTTCAAGCTTTACTGCCTCGGCAATCTCTGTAATAGCCTTGTCATATGCTTTTTCCTGAGAATAAAGCAGACTCAGTGCTTCATGGGCTTCAAAAGAATTCGCGTCCAACTCCACACTCATATTAAGAGCCTCACGAGCTTTGTCCAACTCCTTCTGCTCAAGGTATAAAATACCCATGTTATAAAAAACGGGACCACTCTCGGGGTTGATTTCCAACGCCTGCTTATAAGACTCCACCGCTTCCTTCAACTGTCCTTTGGAAGAATAAGTTTTTGCCTGCTTGATACGGTATTCCTCATTGGCGGGATTTAAATCGATGGATCTCTGGAACTGGGCCAGCGCATCGTTGTAGCGCTTGTCCTCAAAATAAATGTCCCCGAGCCCTGCATACACTTTGGACTCGACCCGGGAAACAGTCAGGGCTTTTTTAAAAATAGCCTCTGCGTCGGCATAACGCTTTTCAGCGACGAGTTTGTAGCCTTGTTCAACCAGAGGTTCCAGTTCATTACCCCCTCTAGGGTAAAGCCATGTCACCCCGGCAATCACCAGAATAACTGCCGCTATTCCGGCAGCCTTCTTCAATGGGAAAAATGATTTCTTGTCAGAGGCCTTCGGATCATTAGAAGCCTTCGAAACTTTCGCCGTTTTGGGAACAGGTCTTTCCAGCGTTTCCATTTCTTCCTTGACGGTTTTTGGAGCCTCATCGACCATCTTGCAACGGCCCTCGAAGTTCGAGCCTTCATCAACGACCAAATGGTAGGTGGATATATCCCCCGTCAACCGGCTGTCGTTCATAAGGGCGACCTTGTTCTCCGCAAACAGGTTTCCTTGAATAAAACCCATATTGGTCACATTATGGGTTTTAATATTGCCTAGGATCTTGCCCGACTTCCCCACAATAAAATGGCTGGAAGAATATATTTCGCCCTCAAAATCCCCATCAAAGTGAACAGCACCCTTCACCCACAGAGTGCCTTTGAGCCTGATTCCTTTTTCAAAGTAGGAGTCCATAAGCTTGCGAAAAAAGTCCGAAAAGTTTTAAAAATCTGGAATGTTTTGAATAGTACCAAATAATTGAATAAGTTACAAGCTAGTAACGCATGAGATATCTGTTTGCAACCTAGCCTGCATATTGCATGAGAGGTTCTAAATCACCCCAGCCCCCCTTCTGCGAAGGGGGGCTGGGGTGATTTGGTTTTTGCTTTGGAATATAGCGATGATATTTCAAAATGTTGAAAAATTGATTGATAACTGCTAGTTTAGGCCTTTTCACATTTTCCAGTTCAGCAGTTCCCAAAACTTTATCATTCTTATTTTTTCAAGGAGTATCATGTCCAGAAATGATGGCCGCGCCTTAAACGTATGCAGAAAAATCAAAGTCATAAAAAACTACACCATGCACCCGGCAGGCTCGGTTCTCATTCAGATGGGAGACACCAAAGTCATTTGTGCAGCCACGGTTGAGGAAAAAGTCCCTTCCTTTCTCAGAGGCAAGAACAGCGGTTGGGTGACGGCGGAATACTCCATGCTGCCCTCTTCCACCAATACCCGAAGTCCACGAGAAGCTTCACGCGGCAAACTGTCGGGAAGAACCCAGGAGATCCAGAGACTCATCGGGCGCTCACTGCGCACGGTCATCGACCTTAAGAAACTGGGTGAGCGCACCATCTGGCTCGACTGCGATGTCATTCAAGCCGATGGCGGAACCAGGTGCGCCTCCATCACAGGTGCCTTCATGGCAACAGTGCTGGCTTTGAAAAAATTGAAAAAGGAAAAGTTGATCGACGAACTGCCAATCAAAGACTACGTCGCCGCAATCAGTGTCGGCATCGTTGGCGATAAAAAAATGCTCGACCTGGATTACTCGGAAGATTCCACCGCAGAAGTCGACCTCAATATCGTCAAGACAGGGTCCGGCGGATACGTTGAAATTCAAGGAACCGCCGAACAAAAACCGTTCGACGACAAACAGTTAGACGGACTCCTCAAACTCGCCGATAAAGGCATCAAAGAACTCATCGCCCTGCAGAAAAAGACTGTCGGCTAACCGCTAGGCGCGGGGCCGACCGGCGAGTGGCGGTGTTTGGTGACACCGACTTTCGGGCAGGTTTCGGCGAGGGTGCAGGAGCCGCAAAATGGTGAGACGGGTTTGCAGATGTTTTGGCCGAAGGTCACCAGTAGATCGTTATAACCTTTCCAGTGCCGTCGAAGCAGTTTCTCCCGCAACACCATTTCGGTTTCGTCCGGGGATTTGGTTTTCACATACCCCCATCTATTGGAAATACGGTGAACATGGATATCCACACAAATTCCTAGTTTGCCATGCCCCAGAATCAGAGTCAGATTGGCAGTTTTGCGCCCTACCCCTTTTAGCTTCAAAAGTTCTTCCAGCTTATCGGGAACCTTCCCTGCATAATTGTCCACCAGGTCTTTACAAAGTTCTTTCAGCGATTGCGACTTGTTGCGGAAAAATGCCGCCGGATAAATGGCTTTTTCTATTTTTGCGTTGGAAAGTTTCATCAATTGGGCCGGATTTTTCGCCAGCTTGAACAAACGGGCCGAGGCGGGCTCGGTGACCTCATCCCGGGTGCGCAAGCTGATGATGCAACTGACCAGCACGGCAAAGGGATCGCTCTTCTGGCTGATGACGGTCACACTGGGGGTTCGACAACCTCGAACCGCCTTTTTGACCTTGACCAAAACCTCACTGATGGGGAATTCCATGACAGTTTTCCGCTATTTTTGCCCGCAAAAGCAATTCTTATTAGTAAAAAAGCGTTGATTTTGCTAGTATAAGTGGCTTAAAAAAACCCATCCCCCATAAGTGGTTAGGGTGAACCTTTAAACCCGGATTTCAAGAAAATGCAGCATACCATTTCTGTGTTAATGAACAACCGTTTCGGTGTTTTGTCTCGCGTGTCAGGTCTTTTCAGTAGTCGCGGATTCAATATAGAAAGTCTGAATGTCGCAGAAACTTCCGACCCTAGCGTTTCCCGCATGACCATCGTCACTATCGGTGACAATGCTAAAATCGAGCAGGTCACCAAACAGCTCAACAAACTGGTCGATGTTATCAAGGTCGTTGATCTGACGGAAGAAAGTTTTGTCGATCGGGAATTATTGTTGGTCAAGATGAATGCAGAGGTCCGAGTACGGGAAGAGATTCTCAGAATCGTAGATCTGTTTCGCGCCAAGGTTGTCGATGTAAGCCCCGGCACTTACACCATTGAGATCACCGGTGACGAAGGAAAAATAACCGGCTTTCTGGACTTATTGGCTCCATTAGGAATTCAGGAAATCGTCCGGTCTGGAAGAATTGCTATCAGTCGCGGAAGCAAATCGATCAATTAATTTTGTACAAAGATAAGGAGAACCATTTTGTCTAAGATTTTCTATAACAAAGACGCGGATATCAAAATCCTGAAGAAGAAAACCATTGCCATCATTGGTTACGGCAGCCAAGGACACGCCCATGCCAGAAACCTGCACGACAGTGGAATGAAAGTTGTCGTCGGCTTGAGAAAAGGCAGTGATTTCTGGAAAAGAGCCCAAAAGGATGGCCTGAACGTCATGACCGTTGCGGAAGCCACTAAGAAATCTGACATCATGATGATCCTTATTCCAGATGACAAACAAAAGGCCATGTATGAAAAAGATATCGAGCCTAACTTGAAAAAAGGCATGGCTCTGGCGTTTGGACATGGATTCAATATTCACTTTGGCCAGATTGTTCCGCCGAAAGATGTCGATGTTTTCATGGTCGCCCCAAAAGGTCCCGGTCATCTGGTCCGAAGAACTTTTGAGCAAGGTGCTGGTGTTCCCTGCCTGATGGCGATTCACCAGAACGTCACCAAAAATGCGAGAAAGATTGCCATGGCCTACGCCAAAGGCATTGGCGGCACCCGCGCAGGTGTCCTCGAAACTAATTTTAAGGAAGAGACCGAAACCGATTTGTTTGGCGAGCAGGCAGTTTTATGCGGCGGTGTCTCCGAATTGATCCGTGCCGGATACGACACTCTGGTCGATGCCGGATACAATCCTGACTTGGCTTACTTTGAATGTTTGCATGAGCTCAAACTGATTGTTGACCTTATTTATGAGGGTGGTATCGGCAATATGCGTTATTCCATCAGCACAACTGCTGCCTATGGCGACGTGACCCGCGGACCACGCATCATCACGCAGGAAACTCGTGCGGAAATGAGAAAGATTCTTGCCGAGATCCAAAGCGGAGCCTTCGCAAAAGAGTTTATTCTGGAAAACCTTGCCAACCGTCCGATGTTTAACGCACGACTGGCGCAGGATAAAGAACATCGTATCGAACAGGTCGGCGAAAAGCTCAGAAGCATGATGCCTTTCGTTGGCAAGAAGGCGCAGTAAAAATCTATGCGCATTCCCATTGCTAAAGAGGGGTACATGTTCATCCTTCCCCTCGCTGTTTTAACCGGTGTTTTCTGGGCTTTAACCTGGTGCTGGGCCGCCGGACTTTTTGGCGGACTGTTCCTATTCGTCACCTGGTTTTTTCGTGACCCGGAGAGGATCATTCCCGAAGACCCGAATGCTATCGTTTCACCGGGGGATGGTAGGATCGTTGAAATTGTGCCAGAAAGAGACCCCTTGCTTGAGGAAGACGGCTATACACGGATCAGTGTTTTCCTGAATGTCTTCAACGTTCATGTCAATCGGGTACCCATCGCCGGGAAAATTCAAGCCTACCGCTATAATAAAGGAAAATTTCTAAATGCGTCCAGCCACAAGGCTTCTATGGATAACGAACAAAGCGCTATCCTATTGAATAATGGTCATGTTACAATTTTAGTGAAGCAGATCGCCGGATTGATCGCCCGCAGAATTGTATGCTGGGCCAAAGAAGGCGATGAGTATCAACGTGGACAGCGCTACGGCCTGATCCGGTTCGGCTCACGCATGGATGTTTTTGTCCCCGACGGCACTGACATCAAAGTCAAAATTGGCGATATTGTCAGTGGAGGAAGCTCCGTCATTGGATATTTAAAATAGGAAACGCATGGAACCAAAAAAAGGCATTCATATCCTCCCGAGTTTGTTCACCACTGGGAATGTGTTCTGTGGGTTCTACGCCTTTGTCGCAGTATTGAACGAACAGTTTTATTATGCCGCCTGGGCCATTGCGGTAGGAATGATTTTTGACGGACTCGATGGCCGCATCGCCCGGCTGACTAAAACCACCAGTGCGTTCGGCGAGCAATACGATTCGTTGGCAGACATCATCACCTTTGGCATGGCCCCTGCCTTCCTCGCCTATTCCTGGGTATTAAAGCCATTTGGACGGTTGGGTTGGATGGCGGCTTTCTTGTTCCTGCTTTGCGCCGCGCTGAGACTGGCCCGGTTCAATGTGACCAAGCCCGAAATTCGTAGCGTACATTTCATCGGCCTGCCGAGTCCGGCAGCAGCGGTGGTGATAGCATCTATCGTTATTGCATTTGAAGACCTGTTTGCCACACGTATGAATCCATTCATCATGGTGATGGTGGTTTATAGCCTGGCGTTTCTCATGGTCAGTAATATTAAATACCCTGCCTTCAAACAATTTGAATTTAAAAAACGGGTGGTGTTTTCCCGTTTCCTGTTCGTGATTTTATTCATTTATGTTCTGGCAACCATACCGCGGGTGGCATTATTCATTCTTGGTATCAGCTACGCCGTCATCGGCCCGATTGGCTTACTGCTAACAAATAAAAAACTGGCAGCGGAGACTAATGAATCCCCTCCAGTAAATAATCATTAAGTCGCCACTCGGCGTGGGGGCAGTGTAAACAAACGAAACTTAGTCCTCTTTATAAGGGAGAAGTTTATTGTCACCCAATTACCTCCCACGTAAGTGGGCTGGAGAAATTTATAGATGTCATGGATAGATAAACTCAAAGCCGGGATCGGCGCAAAAAAAGCCACCAAAGATGAAGATCTCTGGGTCGAGTGCAAAAAATGTAAAGAGCAGATTTATATTGCCGAGCTGGAAACCAACCTCAAGGTCTGCCACCATTGCGATTACCATTTTCGACTGGCAACCCGGCAGAGAATCCACCAACTCATGGATCATGAGTCTTTCAAAGAACACGACCAGAACCTGGCCTCGTCCGATCCTCTCAAGTTCAAAGACACAAAAAAATATAAAGACCGCATCAAGTCATCGGTCAAAAAAGGCCTTTCCAACGATGCCGTCATCACCGGTACGGGCACAATAGAAGGTCTGCCTGTCGAACTCTGCGTCTTCGACTTTAGTTTCATGGGGGGAAGCATGGGCTCGGTAGTGGGCGAAAAAATCACCCGCGCCATTGAACGTGCCATGGAAAACAAATCGGCTCTGATTATTGCAAGCTGCTCCGGCGGCGCAAGAATGCAGGAGGGTATTTTCTCCCTCATGCAAATGGCTAAAACTTCTGCGGCTCTCAGCAAACTGAGCAACCAGAAAATTCCTTACATTTCCATCTTGACAGACCCCACCATGGGCGGTGTCTCTGCCAGTTTTTCCATGCTGGGCGATATCATCCTCGCCGAACCGGGCGCACTGATCGGGTTTGCCGGACCTCGTGTCATCGAACAAACCATCAAGCAGAAACTCCCTGAGGGATTCCAAACATCCGAGTTTTTATTAGACCACGGTCTCATCGACAACGTCGTCCACCGTAAAAACTTGAAATCCACCCTCGCCCAGCTACTCAAAATGCTGAAAAGCAACCCAGCAGAAGAGTATGAAGAACCCGCACTCACCAAACCTCCTGAACTTCTCGGCGCCTAAGCCGCGAGCCGCAGCGGGCAAATAGCAATAACATTATCGGCAGGCAATCTAAGCCTCGGCTTAATACGCCCTTGCCCAATTACTTCCCCTGACAAGGGGCGAGCCACGTTGGGCAAATTACAATGTCTTTATTTCGCGAGCAATCAGTTTCTCGGCTCAATGGGATATTATTCGCTGGCCTCACTCCGAGTGGCGCCTAGTGGAGGAGTTTATCGATTTCTTTTTGGAAGGTGGTGAACGGGCGGGTGCCAATGATGAGGGTTCCGTTAACAAGATCGTCGGTGGTGTGGCCCACTACAAACGCGGGGGTGCCTCTTATACCTACTCTTCCTGCATCCTGAACATCCTGCTTAATATCATTATTGTATCCTCCGGAGGTCAAGCAGGATTTGAAGGAATCAGTTTCAAGTCCCACCGACTTTGCATATCCGAGAATATCTGGCTGGCTTAATTTTCCTCCGCCCTCAAACAGGGCATCGTGCATTTCCCAAAATTTATTTTGTTCTCCAGCGCAGTGGGCGGAAATAGCAGCCGACTTGGCGTACTGATGGTTCGGCAGGGGCAAGTCGCGCAGAACAAAACGCAGTTTGCCGGTATCCACATAATTCTTCTTCAACTTTTTATACGCTTGTGAATAAAACTTCTGGCAATAAGGACACTGGTAGTCGGTGAACTCAACAATCGTAACCGGAGCTTTCACGTCGCCCAATATGGGATTGCCCAGAGTGGACACGCTCGCTGTAGTAGGTCGTTTCGGTTTAGCCGGAGCCCGAGAGGCCGAGCCGCTTTGTTTGATTTGATTCAGTTCCTGCCGGATGGCTTGCAATTCTTTGAGGATGGCATCGCCCTGCTCTTTCGTGATGCTCTCGCCCCACGTAAACCCTGACAACACAAAAACCAGCGGGATAAGAATCAGGATACGTTTCATGGATGCCCATTAGCAGGGGGAGGCAACTGGGTTTAATTGTGCCGAGAAAACTACCTGCTAGTCTATTAAAGTTATTGCCAGTCGGCCCCACGCCTAGTGTGGGCGGAGTACCTCAGCAGGCAACTTATAATGTCTTTATTTTGCAGGCAAACATTTACTCGGCAACGAGTCATTGCAAATTGCCCGCCGCGGCTCGCGGCTAGACGCCGAGGCTTTTTACTGTATCTTCGATGGACATGGCGATACAGGTGAAAATAGGTGTGTCTTCTTTCACATACCGGCTGCCTTCGGTTTCTCTCAGTTCCTGCACCAGGTCGAGGAAATCGTCTGGCGAATCCGACTCGAAAGCCACCACGAACTCATAGTCGTCGATGCCGAAACTGTAGGTCGTGTTCAACTTGACGGAAGGATATTTGTTGCCGATATAAATATGCTCGTCCATGATTCCCTGACGGGTGAACTGAGTCAGCAGATACCACTCGCGCGTTTTGACGAAGGGATAGATGAAAAGATATTTCGCCTTGCCCGGAATAATATGCGTGCGGTCTTCTTCGTGCTCCGGATTGATGAAGTCCATATACATCGACCGTTTGGTCATGGAAAGATAGCTGTAAGGGGTATGCAAATATTTTCCCAATCCAGTCTGCATGAGACGAGTGGTCATTGCCTGGAACTCTTCCATGCTGTAACAGATGCGCCATGTCATGATATCGACATCGCCGCGCAACCCGACCATGGAATAACACAGCAGAATCATATCCGTACCGCTGTCATATTCCTCGAGCACATCTATAAACTCTTTCATCCCTTTATCGCGTTCTTCCTGAGGAAGCCTGCGGAACGCAGGGTCGAGCTTGTAAAAAGTAAAACTGACGTATTGACGTTGGACAGGAGGTTCACCCCCATTAGCTTTCTGTGCTTCTGCCCGCTTTTTTTGGAGGGCTTCCATGGCTTCGCCTTCCCGTTCCTGCCGGGCACGCGAGACCACAGCATCATCCACCACCGCGATGCTCTTGTCCTTGGCATACTGCTCGATACCACGCACAACACTCTTGCGGACAAAAAACGGAACATTCTTCATGCGGGTCTGGGCATCATCGGTCCATTCCAACGACAACTCAGGCATGAAGCTTTCTAACTCTTTATCGTCAATACTCATAGTTTGTTCTCAATATTAATGGGTTTCGGAAAGAGCTATTATATCTAAAACTATCTAAAAAATCAAAGCTCTATTCGCCCCCGCGCTAGGCAACGCCCAAGGGTAAATGGTGGCCCATTAAGCCGAGAAACCGATTGCCCACGAAATAAAGCTATTGCTCACTGCCACCAGCGGATCGCCGGCGCCCAGTACCCCTCAGCAGGGGAGGCAACTGGACAGAAGTATTTGCCTATACTTCTTGCTAGCCAGAAAAAGCCCTTGCTCATTGGCCCCACGCCCAGTGGGGGTGGCATAAAATGTCTTTTGGCCCTAGATTATTAGTGAAGGAAACCAGGGTTTAATGAGGGCGTTTATATGGATTCTACAACTACCGTTTCGAGAACACAGAGCTTCATCGACCTCGAAAACGAGTTTGGGGCGAACAATTACAAGCCCCTTGATGTAGTGTTAGCCCGGGGCCAGGGCGTCTGGGTCTGGGATGTGGAAGGCAACAAATACTTAGATATGCTGGCATCATATTCTGCCCTCAACCAAGGGCACTGCCACCCCCGCATCCTAACTGCCCTCATCGAACAAGCCAAAAAGCTTACCCTAGTTTCCCGGGCTTTCCGTACCGACCAGTTGGGTCCCTTCTATAAAGAAATCTGCGAGATGACCCACTCGCACAGCGTTTTGCCGATGAACAGCGGAGCCGAGGCCGTCGAAACCGCCCTCAAAGCCGCCCGCAAATGGGGTTACCAGATTAAAGAAATCCCCGACGACATGGCCGAGATCATCGTCTGCGCCAATAATTTCCACGGCCGCACCACCACCATCGTCGGGTTCAGCACCGAACAGCAATATCGGGATGGATTCGGCCCCTTCGCGCCCGGGTTCGTCATCATCCCCTTCGGGGATGCCGAAGCGCTGGAATGGGCCATCACCCCCAACACCGTAGCGTTCATGGTAGAACCCATTCAGGGCGAAGGCGGCATCATCATCCCACCCTCCGGTTATCTGAAAAAAGTACGCGAAATCTGTGATCGCAATAACGTCCTGCTCATTCTCGACGAGATCCAGACAGGCCTCGGCAGAACCGGCAAACTCTTCGCCGAAGAACACGATGGAATAGAGTCCGACCTCACACTGGTGGGCAAAGCGCTCTCGGGCGGAGTCTACCCCGTCTCCGCTGTGCTCTCCAATAAAGAGGCTCTGGCCGTTTTTGAACCGGGAGATCACGGCTCCACCTTTGGCGGCAACCCGTTAGCCTGCGCCGTCGCCCGCGCCGCACTGAAAGTTATTGAAGACGAAAATCTCGTTGAAAAATCACTATTTATGGGTCATTATCTCAAGGAATCTCTCAGAAATATTATCTCGCCTCATGTGAAAGAAGTGCGCGGACTAGGACTGATGATCGGCGTAGAACTGAAGAAATCTGCCGGCGGCGCGCGGAAGTTTTGCGAAGCGTTGATGGGAAAAGGCATCCTCTGCAAAGAAACCCATAAACACGTGATCCGCTTCGCCCCACCACTCGTTATCACAAAAGAAGAACTCGACTGGGCCCTCGAACGCATCGAATCTGTCCTCCTCCACCACTAAGCGTGGAGCCAATGTTGTCATTCTGAGCTTGTCAAAGGACCTCTCCTTTGAGTCTGCCTTGCCACGGCCTCCCCCTGCTAAAGGGTAAAAAAACCCTACACATCACAGGTGTTTATGCAATCCAAAGTATACATATAACTAGTTTCAGGCGCTCGCAGATATTCCTTATCCTTTGTTAAATAAGGGGTTAATGATTTAGCGGTTTCTTGGCATGCCTCTTGTTCTAAATAAATGAGTATGAAGTGATAGAGATTAAATCAAATTGGATTTAAACCCAAATTTAAAGGATAAGGACAATGACCAAAGCGAAATATCCACGAGACCTGAAAATAACTACAGAGACAGTCAACTCTCTTAAAACCGGACTAGAAGAACTCTCAGGGACTCTTGAAGGTTGGCTCAATTGCCGTAAGGAAAGACTCGAGGCTCAAAGCAGACTGATACAAAGTTGTAGAAATGACGAAGAAATCAATCGGTATAAAGCCGAGGGACTCCTGGATTTTAAGGGTACTTCTCTTTAACCAGTCCGCCACTAGCCGCCGGGCCTTTGCTGTCATGCTGAGGCGTTCCGTGATATTCCCTCATTAGCCCTCGTGCCCCGGAGGGGTAGAAGCATTTCACCTTCTCCCCTGGAGGGAGAAGATTAAGATGAGGGGGAATTAATAAATACCTCCACACGGGGTTTGCCTTGTCCCGCTGCCCCCACGGCTAGTGGCTAGTTTAGGTTGGAACGACAGCGGGCGATATAGGTTCGATTGATCAGGGCGTAGGGTTGAACTTCGAGAGCCAGCTGGAAACTCAGGATAGCTTCTTCAAACCGTCTCAGTTCATAAAGACACAACCCCAGTCCATTCAAAGCACCAAAGTGGTGGGGGATTCTGCGTAAGACAGCATCGCATTCTTTAACCGCTTCGTCGTACCGCCCCATGAGGAACAGGAGGGTAGCGAGTTTGTTATGCGCTTCGGCGAAGTCGGGGCACTTCTCGATCAGACTGCGGAACACTTCCAATGCATGATCCAGTTGTTGCCGATCCATCAAATCCGTCCCCTCGTTCAGCATCATCTCCATCGCCGCGCCTTCCTGCTGGTGCCACAGCACCCACAACGCTTTCGTGGCATTCTCGCGCGTTTCCGGGTCTTCGCTTTTTAAGTCTTCCAAGTATTGTCCAGTTTTGTCCATGACTAATTATACCAGCGTGACGCTGGACTCGATAATGATAAAGTCCAATGGAGCGTTTGTCTTGCTGAGCCTGCGAAAGCATCCACGCTTTCATTTCTGCCACTAAACAAGTAAAATCCCATCCCGGAACTAAGTTTCATAACGCAGCCAAGGAATGGGCCTCCAAATGGACTTTGATAAAACCTTTGATTCAAGGATCAGACTGGCCGCGTTCAAATTTCTTGAAGAGACCACTCTCCTTAAAGGAAAATTATTCTCCCGCCCCACTCTTCTTGAAGGTTTCAAGTTTGATAACACCCGCATCCCTCTGATAAGCCCACAGGGTATTTTCAAACCAAAAGTTTTAAAGTTCCCTCTATCAATAACCACTATCCCTCCAAGTGAAAAAAGGCCAAAGCCATATGATGACAATTTTAATGAAGAAAACCTGAATATCGTCACCAAGGCACCAAACCATCAGGATAATGTGGGCCTAAGAAAAGCTATGGAGCTACAACTCCCATTAATATACTTTTATGGTCTCGCGCCCAACAAATATCTCCCTTGCTGGCCCGTATATGTTGTAGGAGACGACACAAAAAATTCAACCTTTAAAGGTGCTATTGGATGACCGCCAAATAATGGCAATGGAAGAGGAAGAGTTTTGTGTCGCAGAGAATGATTCTGATGCCAGAAGACGATATATAACCTCTAGCCTGAAAATCAGATTGCATCAGAAATCGTTTCGAGAGCTTGTCTTAAGTGCATACCGCGACCAATGTTCAATATGCCGACTCCGCCATACAGAATTATTAGAAGCAGCACACATTCTCCCTGACAAGCATCCATTGGGGGAGCCAACCGTTTCTAATGGACTAGCCCTTTGCAACCTTCATCATGCTGCGTACGACAAAAATATTCTAGGGATTACTCCAGACTTACAAATTCAAATCAGGCAAGATATTCTTGAAGAAATTGACGGGCCGATGCTTCTTCATGGATTGCAGGGATTTCAAGGGGCAAAAATTTCGACACCACGATCTTCACATTTAAAACCAAACCCTGCATTTCTTGAAGAACGGTTTAAAATTTTTGTAGCAGCTTATTAACAATTAGATTTGCAAGCCTAAACAAAAACGCACGCCCTCCCGCACAAATAGGGAACTTTTATCAGAATTCATCCGTGTGCATCGGTGTCCATCTGTGGTTAATTACCCGGTTGAGGAAAATGTAGGGATTGTTGCCAGCTTTTTCCATTTGTTGAAGTAGTAGCGGATTCTGCCGTCTTTGGTGGGATAGATCTTTTTATATTTTTTTTCGCCGCTCTCTTCTGTTTCTATCATTACTATTTTTTTGTCGAACAGTTGGGTGGATTTTGCCACGTACAGAAACGTATAAGGCTGGTCGCGGGCGATCATGCGATGCAGTTCGCGCGCCATCTCTATTTGTTTATCCCGGTCATATTCTTTGCGGATTCTTGTTATTAGTCTGTCGGCCTCTTCATTCTTATAGCCGACGAAGTTCAACTGCTGTGGACCCGCCTGACTTGAATGCCAGATCTGGTATAAATCTGGATCGATGCCCATGCTCCAACCTAAAACCAGTGCATCGTATTTGAGGGCGTTGACGAAGTCTTTCAGGAACACGGCCCACTCGAAAAGCTGGGTATTGCATTTGATGCCGATCTTCCTCCAACTATCCTGCACGATGGTGAGAATATTTTTTCTTACAGGATTACCGCTATTGGTGATGAGGTTGAACTCGAAGATTTTGCCATCTTTTTCCAACCAGCCTTCTGCATTCTTCTTCCAGCCCTTTTTGTTGAGAATCGCCAGCGCCCCTTCGGGATCGTAGGGCAGTGGTTTTACTTCGGGATCGTACCAGTCGGTGATTTTCGGGTAGGGTCCGGTCACTCTTTCGCCTTCGCCGTAGAGGATGTATTGAAGGATCGGGTCGATATCTATCGCCATGCCGAGGGCCGCGCGTACATCTCTATCGGCAAACAAGGGATTGCGCAGGTTATAGCCGATGTAGGAATAGAAATAACCGATGCTGGAAAAGCTCTGGTATTTGTCTTCTGTGGAAAACCGCGCCACCTGATGCGGTTGCACGGAGTAGTTATCGACCGCCCCGGCATAGAACTCCATCTCAGAGGTCAATGTGTCGGGAATGATGCGCATGACATATTCTTCGTATTCGGGCGGGCCTTCCCAATAGTTATCGTTGCGGGTCAGGCGTATCTGCTCGTCGGACTTCCACTCGGCGAACTTGAACGGTCCGGTTCCTATAGGATGGCGGCCAAAGTCGCTGTCTCTCATGATGAAGGCTTCGACGTCGCGCCCTCTTGCCTTCGCCTCCTCATCCAACTTTTGTCTATTGAGCAGATGTTCGGGAAGGATGCCCATGGACCACGAGTTGATTGCCGGTGAGAACAATCGCTTATAGGTGAAACGGATTTTATGCGGGCCTAACACTTGTGCCTCTTTCACCGGCTCGTAGTCGGATTTTCGTGGCGATGTACCTTTCGGGTTCATGATCGAGTTAAAGGTGAACAGCACATCGCCGGAATCGAACGAGTGGCCGTCGTGAAAAGTGACGTCTTTTCTAAGATCGAAAACGATCACCGGATTGTGCTCGGTCAGTGGCAGTATTTCTTCGTAATACGATTGCAGTTTTTTCTGCTGTTGCGGATCTTTCGCGCGGATAAAGCGCTCGTAGGGGAACTTTTTAAAATAGTCTTCACCCAGCCACTCTTTGATGGGGAGGAAGAAATCCTGATCGATTTTTTCGAGGGTGAATTTCAGTCGCGGCGGCTGTTGCACAGTGTAGGCAATTTTTCCCGTTTGGGAGATTTCGAATTCTCCCTGCACTATTTCTCCGGGGATGACTTCTATGGAGCGCAGGTTTTTGTTCCATGCGGTGTTGTGCTGGAGTGCGGCAAGAAGAGTGTTAGGCCAGTCTGTATTGGTGTCGGCAATAGTGCCTCCGGGTAAAAAGGCGGATGTGTTGAGTGTCAGGGTGGCTTCTTCGAACTGGGTCCACGACTTTGCGAGCCGGGGGCGATATTTTAAATTTTGGTCGAGGTCGATGAGTCCGTCAAAAACCAGTTCGTTGATCGAGCTGGAGGCGCTGTCGGCGCTCAATATGGGATTGAGTATATGTGCATCGGCGCTGGAGCCCTGGACATATTTGACCAACCGGGTCGGGTTGCCCACCGCCTGTTTATCGTATGTGGGCACCCAGAAAAAGGATTGCAGGAGGAACAGGACCAGCGCGATCGGGAGATAGATAAGGATTCGTTTGACAATCATGGTGAAATCATATCAAATCAGTGGAGAAAATAGGGTTAATTTTCACCCTAAATGAGCCGATAAAGGAAGCAGGTTCGATTCCTGTAAAGCTTTGTGGATCAATGGCAAACCGGCTGTTTTTCAAGGGCCTTTCCAAATCGGGCTGTTTTCCAAAAAAAATCTTGACTTGCTCTCTAATTGACTATAGTTTGGAACACCTTTTGGGAAACGACTTAAATTTTAAAGAATAGCTTAAATTCAAAACATAATTTACGATTAACTATATAGTTAGTTCTTTTGAGATCATTAACCACTTAGAAGGAAAAACAAGATGTCAACACTTATCACTGACGAATGTATCAACTGTGGCGTATGCGAACCGGAATGCCCTAACACGGCGATCAGCGAAGGCGAAGATTTCTATGTCATCGAAGCCGATCTGTGCACCGAGTGTGTAGGGTTCCATGGCGAAGAGGCCTGCCAGGAAGTTTGTCCGGTTGACTGTTGTATTCCCAATGAAGAGCATAAAGAGACCGAAGAAGATCTGTTGGAAAAAGCGAGGAAAATCCATCCTGACGAGACATTCCCGGGCGTGGATGAGCTGACCAACGAGACTTCCCTTTTCCGCAATCCTGATCGGAAAAACGCAAGCCTGTAAATTTCGAACATTCGGGCTCTGGGTTTGGGCAAGCCCCTCCCAGAGCCCGTTTCTTTTCTTCAAAGACGGTTGATGGGGTCAATGGCCCTTGACAATACGTCTCATATCAGTGATAGTCTAATCATTCAGCATTGATGCGGGGTGGAGCAGCCTGGTAGCTCGTTGGGCTCATAACCCAAAGGTCGTCAGTTCAAATCTGGCCCCCGCTACCAAATAAAACAAGGGTTTGGAGGCAACACGCTTCCAAGCCCTTTTTTATTTTCTCTCCTATTTGCCCACTGTTTGCCCATACTTCCATTGTTTTGCTGAATATGAGGGATTTGTTCTCTGGATAACCCACCCCGAAAACCCGATTATACAGGCGGGATTAATGTCGGCTTTCGGCTGCGACTTCAACCGGTCGACGCAACACATGCGGACATTTACCACTTCCAAAAACACAGATCACAGGGAGTGGTAGCTCCAAGGGAAATCGAACTCCTGTGTCCAGCGTGAGAGACCGGAATACAAAATAATCTTACTACGATAGGGTTTCCACAACTGGCTATATTATAAAGTTTTAAGCGGTTAGCCCTACTTGGGTGATCGCTTTTTTTATGCGAAAAACTGTAGACAAAGTGTAGACATCAACACCATCTTATCATTTACGGAAATAACCGGAGCCTCTTTCGAGGCCCCGGCCTTTATATCAGGTCAAATCTTAACTAGCTTTATTCCTTCATTTTGGTTTCCTTCTGGGAAGGGGTATTCCCAGTCTTGTTCTTTCGATGTTCTTCGATATACTTTCTTGACCTTCTCGGAGTAACGATCCGAAATGGCTCGTTCTTTAGCTCCTCCTCCGTTTCTTTTAATGACGCTATCGTAACTTTCATTTCAATGCTCCTTCTTACTCCCAAATGGATTACGAGGCAGGTTCGGGAGGGAGCCTGTCATCGCTTTAGCAGTACTTGTATTCCGCCCTGAAAGTTGTTGATTAAATCGGCGGTAAAATCAGGCAATAAAAAACCCGACTCAGCTTTTGCCAAGACGGGGTATTTGTTTCCTCGTTTTAGCAGTATTTATTAAACGCCCTGAAAGCTGAATCAAATCGGCGTTGTGTTTAATATACGGTTGATATTAGTTCATGTCAATGAGCTAATTCTTTTGATGCTCCTCCATCCAATCCCTTGCCAGTTTCTGAGCTTCGGCTATTACTGGAGACACATAACCATCAACGCTTGATTCTCTGCAATCTGAGCAACCTCTTCACTGGGTATATCTTTTGTTCGCTCTGCTTTCTTTGAAGGAAGCCCACTAGATTCCAAAAATTGTCTAACCGTAGAAGCCTTGATTCCAAAGTTCTGATTCTCTGGAATCGAGCCAGTAGCTTCAGCCATTTTCATTTTATTCAGTTGAGAAACGACAACACCAACGATGTTACCGCCATAGTCATAAATTGGCCCTCCACTATTTCCCGGTTGTATAGCGGCATCCAACTGAAACTGCCCTGAATCATCACCCGCTCCACGAGTGGAACTTATAACTCCCGTAGTAACTTTCACGGTGTTGCTTATAAAATCGCCAAACGGGTAACCCGCAACCAGCACCTTCTCGCCAAGCCTCACGTCTTCGGACCGCAACAAACCATTGGTCGCAAGAGGCATCACCGTAATACTAAGTTTCTGAATAAGGGCTTTGCTCTCTGCGGAAGCCATTTCAAGAGTTGAGAGCTTTAATAGAGCTAGGTCATTTCTTCTGTCAGTATTGACTACGTCTGAAGGGACTTGTTTATTGGCATTGTCTCCCACAGTTACTCTGTTACAGCCCTTCACCACATGAGCGTTAGTAATTATATGACCCAACTTGGACACAAAGAAGCCTGACCCTGTCCCTGATTGGGGTGGTGTTAGCGTTGATGATTCAGGGGTTTTGCGGTTTTGATTTGCACATTTAAACTGAATCTCCGCCGATGCGTATTGGTAGGGTGCTGAATCTTTTCCTTTACTACCATAAGGAATCATCATCATATTTTTTGCAGAGCAAAATTCTTTAGCCTCAACATACAACCGTGCCTTCACAGCACTACCAGAAAAATCAGTAAAACCACCCAACCGCCCAAGCATATAAGTATTGGGACCAATCTCAACAACACCAGTTCCTGTAGTGCCGCAACCACTTATTGCCAAACAAACCATAATTGCTAGGCCAGCAATAACTAACCACTTATCCATAGCATCCTCCATATTACTTTGTGAGTCGATCCCCTTTTTCTTCCTATTCCATCCACTCTCTTGCCAGTTTCTGAGCTTCAGCGATTTGAGTGGGAGTCATTTGTTTTTCGATTTTGGCCCTATTCTTTCGCGCCTTCTCATATCCCTTGCTCCCTGCGATGCTGAGCCACTTGTAGGCTTGGATATAGTCCAGCGCAACTCCCTGACCAATGTCATACAATCTCCCAAGAGCGAATTGGGCTTTAGCATCCCCCTTCTCCGCAAATGGCTTCCACAACTCAAATGCAGTCTTGTAGTCACCTCGGTTATAAGAATCCATTCCATCCTGAAAGGCAACCGCATAAACGGGTGCAGACATAAGGATCAGCATCAGGAATACTGGAATCAATCGTTTCATCATTTTAGTCCTCCGAATACCCCGATTTTGCTATAATTTAGCCATCCATGCAATACATCATAATCTGCTTCATTTCGCTAATCCTTTATTCACCAGCACTTGCGGATACTCTTCAAGGTAAGGTGGTTAAGGTGGCTGACGGGGATACTGTCACCATCGTTGATGATAGTGGTAAGAAGCACCGTATTCGGCTTGCTGGCATAGATGCTCCTGAGAAGGATCAACCTTATGGTGATGTGTCCACACAAAGTCTCGTTGAGCTGGTATCAGGTAAGACTGTTGTGATCGAGTATGAGAAGTACGATCGTTACAAGAGGATCATTGGTAAGGTGCTGGTTGATCCCCCTGGTGATGTGTTTTGCATGGCTTTAGATTGTGTTAAGAAGATAGATGCTGGGCTTGAACAAATTAAGGCAGGGTTGGCATGGCATTATAAGTATTACCAGATGGAACAATCTGAAGAGGATCGTAGCATTTACTCTGAAGCTGAGCTAGATGCTAGAATAAAAAAAATAGGATTATGGAAGGATGAAGAACCTATGGCTCCTTGGGTATGGAGAAGAAGATGAATAAACTCCCGCCTAATGATTATGCTGACGACACAACCCACTCCAGAATCATTCCTAGCGAATCAAAATAAAAGGGTTAAACAATGCTAACTATTGCCGGAGGAATTATATTAGCGGTTGTTTTAATTGTTACCGCAGGAATTTGGCTTCCGTTGTTAATTCTTGCCGGATTTTGGGCCGTTATTGCCATCATCGGAATAAGTGCTTTGTTTTTACTTATTTTTGTTGTCCCTGAATATTTGCCAGAGGGGTTGGTCAAGTTTGTTGAAGAATATTGGGTAATAGCTTTTTTGCTCGGATTTACTTTTGGTGGGCCGTATATGTTTGTCCTTTTAGGCAACGATGCCATAAAAGACAGGAAGGTATTTGCTGGGTATTTTTTAAAAGCTATGGGCGTTATTTGTTTGTCTTTAGGTTTGTTCTATCTTTTTGGTATTTTTGATTGTGGTTTAGATTCTGTGAACTGCGGATGGACTACTGAGAAAACAATCTTTTTAATTTTAATAACCTCCTGCTTATATATTTTTTATGCGCAGGATACTAAATCAACTGCAACAGATACTCTAGAACAATTGACTGACGAAGAAAATATTTCCATTTTGGGGGAAATTGATCAAATTAAGAAAAAAGAAATAACTCGCCTAAAAGATGACAAGAAAAAGGCTGAGGAAAAAAATCGCAAAGAAAATGAGTTGATGGCGGAAAGGTTTTTAATAATCAAAAAAACTCTGCAAGAATTAAAAATTGCCTACGCAAAGGACGAGGACATTGATATAGCAGTATCAGAATTATCAGCTTGCTTAACCCTTGGGAAATTTTCCAGTTATTCACAAAAAAAAATTAACATCTATACAAATCGTAACGATGATGGTTTTCATATCAATTACGGCGATGATTACCCTTACGACTTTAATGAATATAATGAAAACTATAATTGTTCTGAAAAAGTAATCGATTATATTGTTGAGCAGGTGGGGAAATTTTTCGCTGAAAGGGATTCTGAGTAACTTGTAGCACCTATTACACTTTAGTTTATTCCCCAGACTCCATCAAAACCCCCAATCGCCTGATTATTTCCCTTCCTCTTCTTTTCTCTTCTAAATATTCTTTGCTCCGCAAACCATGTTTCCAAGCGTTTCTATTGCCTATAGGCGCACCGGAACCGTAGGCTCCTCCATGCATCCGACAACGCTTCCGCCCTCGAACCATAGGTGACTGGCAGGGTGTTCCTCTACGGGTCTTAGCCCCGCATCGAGGGGCCTCATGAGCCTTTTGCATGAGGTTATTCGGCATTTTTATCATTACCCCCGCCTGCAAGCCCCCCCTTCATCTTCCCAGTCACAACAGCTTGACCCCCATCTTTTACTGTGACGTGCTGTACAATAACAGTCTGTTTTCCCCCACAACGAATCTTTTGTAGGGTCAGCATCGCTTTCTGGTATGTTTCCATTTGCCTTGCACTGGCGTTAGCAAGTCGTGTTATTTCTACTGGATCATTCTGATTCGTTGCCATGTTGGATAGCTTGAAGCTCATGTCATGAGCCAGGGCCATTTGATGGGCCAGCATCTTCTCAAGACTGTTTTGCGGAATAATGGATTCTGCAATATCGAGAGCAGTTTCATAAATACCTGCATTGGCAAGATAGTCCAGTCTCTTGATAGAGGCTTCCTGATTGATCTGGGAAGGCTCTTTCAACGTATCTCGACCCATTACCTCTGTATCCTTGCTGGGAGCTATCTCATTCTTAGCGGGGATTAATTCGCCTCCTGGGCCTACCTCCCTTGGGTTGTCGACTCTGATTAAATCAGCCGCTTCCTTCTCAAGACATTCAGCATGGGCAGTGTGGATTTTGCTATAGACATTACCCCGGTCAGTTGAGGTTGCGAGAGTTTTTTCCCGGTTAGCCTTTCGTATTAATTCAGCGTGATTTGAAGAGTTTTTATTCATGAAAGTATCGTCCCTCTAAATAGCACCTTTACTTCATGTAAAGTCTTTAGCTCATCCAGAGTTAAGTTCTTTAAGCCCTCAATTTCCTTTTGGGTATATCTGGGAATTGAAGAATCAGGAACCTTCACTCTATTATCTTTCGCAAGGTAAATGCTCACATTCAGGTATGTGCTGAATATCTGAACCCAGCCCCGCTCCCGGTAGAAACGGGCGGCTTCTTCGAGATGTGTCCTGTTTGGCAGTTTGGAATCCCTATATAGGCTTGCCATTTTGCCAAACTGAATTTCCCCACCCATTCCCTTCAATTCTTTTATTATTTCAGGTTTCCTATCCTTCAACACTCCCAATACGTTTGAAGTAACTTTACCTTTGGGTGCATCTACCGTTAAATTTCCGTGTTTAACGGATAGTTTTATTCCCTGCTCACTCAATTCACATATCAGGGTTCCTATGGGTATTGTCGTGGCGTTCATAATACAAATGACTCCTGTTTCTCTTGTTCCAATTCACCCTCTGAACAGCTTGGCAGTTTGGCGCTCTCTATAGGGGTTGCCGAACTGCCTAACAGGATTGCTGTTACCAACTGGGCGTTCTTCTGGCCCGTGCCGTCAATTTTCCAGAATCGACCGATTCCCCTATCAACCAGCTTTCGAGCTTTTTTCTCACCTAACCCCAAAGCCTTACATTCCTTTGCGAACGTTGTTTTCTGTAATGGCCCTGATTCCAGTAAAAAATTTTGCATATTCTGTAAACATTCTTCCTCTGGGTCGGGAGCTAAATCAAAACCTCGATCAGGATCAAGAGTCAGATATATATGATGAGGCTCAAATCGAGTCTTTTCTCGAACACCAAATCTATAAACGGCCTCTTCGTCATCGTCATCATCCTGAACCAGAACATCCTCACCTTCCTTAGCCTTTCTGACTCTGGACAGGTTCAATATGTGGTCAGACAAGTCCACGATCGCTGTTGATCCTTTGGAAATTTTGTCTGAGTTTTTTGGGGTGTGGTGGAGCAAAATAATGGTGAACCCACAGTCCCTTAATTCTTTAATTTTTTCCATTATGGAAGCCATTTCATTGGAAGCGTTCTCGTCTCTACCATGTGATGCCCGTAGCGTGTCAAATACCAATACAGCCCCGTCAGGTAATTCCTTGTATTGTTCCCATGCTGTGGTATCCAGCTTGGGAGGTTTGAGTTCATGTCCCACCCGCCAGAAATGAACGTTTTCTGCCTCACCTAGCCTCTGGGTGCGGGTATTTAGGACGGCCAGAGGGTTCTCGAAGTCAATGAATATAACAGGGGCCTGTTGGGTTTCGTATCCAAGATAGTCAAGCCCGCTACCGATACACCTTGCAATATCCATCATCAGCCACGTTTTACCGATACCTCCCTTTCCAAACAGCACTGTGATAGATTCTTTCGGAATCAGGCGATCAACAATCCATTCGACTTTTATTTCAAGCTCCCGAATATGGTTCCATGTCTCTAATTTATCAAGAAGGTTGTTTGAGGAAGGTTCGTAGAAAGGAGTTTTTTTAATTTCCTGAAGAAGTTGATCCTTTGAATGAGTATCAAGATAATCTGATACATCTTCATGCTCTGCAAGTTTGGGCAATTTTACCCATTTTATTGTTTTCGCAGAGCCATTAAGACTGTCAGTTATTTTTTTGGAGTGTCGATGACCGGGTTCGTCATTATCAGGGATAATTACTACGTCTCGTTCCTTAAAATATTCGTTGTATTCAGGTTTCCATTTCTCTGCACCACCTGGACTCGTGGTTGCGATCAAACCTAGCTCGGCAAGTCGATCGGCATCCTTTTCGCCCTCAACTATATATATAGTTCTCTGACTTGATAAAATTTGAGGAAGTCGGTAGATAACCTTACGCACACCTTCAAGTTTCCAAATCCATCCACCGCTACCATCAGGAGTACGTTGCCTAAAATCTTTCGGTTCATATCGAATAACCTGAAAAAGTAATTCCCCGTCCTCATCCCTGTAATCGTATTGAGCTACTTCTTTTTGTGGAAGATTTTGGTGGCCATTTCCATTACTTAATAAAAGATGTGGCGCATACTGCTTAGCCAATTCTGTCAACACATTAGTAAATGGAAGCCCCTTTAATTTACCGTGAAACCAGAAGATGTCTCCGCCCTCTCCACACGCAAAACATTTAACTCCCTTTTCATCAGCAGACAGGTTTGGGGTTTTCCTGTCAGGGTGAAACGGACAAAAGTATTTATCTGATTGCGGCTCTCCAAGCTCAGCACGGTAATATTGATCCACAGGGATGGCTTCACGCAACAATTCCTTATCAATTTTTGTCATACGCTTCTGAGCCTCCGTCTAAATAAGAACCAAACGAAATGAGCAACTCGAATCGAGAAACTTGTTCTGCCTTGAAATAGGGATTCTGCAAGGCGGTCTACGCACCAGCTTTTGGCCCCTCGAAGAACAAAACTTATGATATAAGTTGGGAAAATATTTTTGCTTGTTTCTTGTTTTTGGCCTGATTTTCTTCTGCCCCGAAGAGAGTTGGGCCGGTTTTTTATGCGCACCTAAAGCTCCTTTTAAAAATCATTTGTGGTTTTCACTGGGATTTCAGTCAACCACTCTATAAACTTGGGTACACTGTAAATTGCATATTTCCCTCTCCGGTAATATGGAGGGCCTTGCTTCTTCATCGCCAAATCTTCAAGTACCCGTGGAGGGATGCCAAACAATTTTTCACTGTCTGGCCTTTTAAAGAAGAGAGGCTGCGGCTCAGGCCAGTCCTTTAAAATCTCCTCTATATGATCTTGAAGATTATTTTGTTTCTTCTTATTCATTTAACCCACAACCTCATCTTGAAAGAGTTCTGCCACTGTCAGTCCAAGTGATTTTGCAATTCTTTGCCTCTCATCCTCGTTGGATGGATAAATCTGGTTAACAATTTGGCTGAGACGATTTGGGTGCATCTTGATCTCTTTAGCCAACTCGTAATGCTTGTAACCTTTCTCCATAATTCTTAGCTTTAATCGGAGGTTGGGCATTTATTTAGCTCCAGTGAAATTGGGCAATAAAAAAAGGCCAATCCATAGGGAGATTGAATCTCCTTGCGAATTGACCTTTTGTATTTTTTTTAAATTAAGAAACATTTCAATCTCCAAGTAAAGGGAGAGACAAAGCCTCACACCATTTGGTGCTAGAGGTTTATCTTCTCTTTGTTACTCAGAAACTGGTACAGACTCCCTAATGTTCCATTACTACAAGGGCGACCGTATGTCTCCGGCTTAATAGCCTTGTGGATTCTCCACCAATATCAAATCTCTAAGGACTTGACCGACTTCCGCAGTTTAGAGCGGCTCCTCGGAAGGGATTCATATGATCCACTGTAATATTTATATAATTACTTTAAAAACCTGTCAACCCAGAAAATCAAAGGGTGAAAATTAATTATCTTTAATATTACTTTCGCTTCTTTTTTAACTTAACAATATTTTTAGGCACTTCCTGTGCCATTCTCTCCACCGCTTCCCGTTGATGGTCAGGCGAATATTTGGCGTACCGGATTGTCATTTCGATATTCTTATGGCCCATTAGTTTTTGAATTGATCCTAGCGGTGTCCCGTCCATTGCCAGCCAAGATGCGAATGTATGCCGGGTTGTGTGGAAAACGACTCGGTCTCTTGTATCATCCACTCCCTTATTAAACTTCAACTTTTCTAAAGCCCTGTCAAATGCGTTTGAGACTTCCCGTATCTTTCCTCCCTTGCGGCTCTCAAATATAAAAGAGTTTTTGCTGTAACCTTCTTCCTTCTCCCGCCTCAACAGCACTCCCCTGATTGGTGCATTGATATAGGCTGCTCTGTTTGTCTCGTTCTTTGGGTCTTTAATGTTAATGAGTCCATTTGCCAAGTCAATGTCTCTCCATTTGAGAGAAAAAATCTCATCAGCCCTCAACCCTGCGTAAAGCCCCAAAACAGTAATATCGTGTAGCTGGATATTCTGCCCCTTAACCTTGCCCTTCTTGTCAGCCAACCCATTTTTGAAGAAGTCTAGTATTTGGTCAGCCTCCTTGCGTGAAAGTATGCGCTCCCTGCGATTATCTGGAATTTTGAGGAACTTCTTACTAGTCTTGGCTGTTTCGGTCACGGGATTGGGGCCGCTGTAAATTCCCCACCCTGCCGCATGACTATACATCTGCCTGATTAAAGCTAGGCAATGGTGAATTGTTTTCGGGCTAAGGGGCTTCCCTCCCCTGCCTTTCTTCTTCTTGAGTTCTTTTTTGAATTGCTCAAGGGTGAAAGTAACGACATCCTTAACTGGCACGGAGCCAAGAAGTGGCTTTATATGGTTTCTATATCGAGAATCATCGGCCTTACAGCTTGCCGGTTTTTCATCTTCAGCCCACTCAATATACCTATCCCCCAGAACATGGAAGGGGATATTTTCTAAAGCCTTTGCAAACTTATCAGCCTCTTCTCCTTCTCTACGTTCTTTTTCAATAGCCGTCTTTTCTTTAAGGCTTTGATAAGCACCCTCGCCCGTCTTTATGCTGGAAACAATCTTTCCTCTAAGGTTTGAGCAGTATTGAGGAGTGATACCTTGGCTCTCCCATCCTACTGTTTCTGTCTTACGCTTGCCTTCCACCATATACCGGATTGTGTAGCATCTATCGGGCTTCCACTTTTTCGGCTTCTTCTTGCTCTGTTCAATAGATTTCCCATCAATGCCCCTAACGTCACTCTCCCAATACCGGACACCGGGAAAATTTGTTTCTGCCCAATTAACCACCAAGACCCCCTCTCGCCCATTTGCCCACCATTTGCCCACTTTTTCGAGGCAATCCGTATATGGGAAGGGATTAACAGTAAAACTCACCTACGGGCTTATCACGGCTTTAAATGGCCTCACAAGGCTATCCGTAGGCATTAGGGGTACTATAAGTGGTTATAAAAAAGGAGTCAATAAAAAAGGTGTGAATGGTCTCATAACCCAAAGGTCGTCAGTTCAAATCTGGCCCCCGCTACCAAATAAAAAGGGGAGTCACGGTAATTACCGTGACTCCCCTTTTTTAGTTTCAGGTTCCACTTAGCGTCCTATTATTAGCGTCCTATTAGCAAAAAATTTTGGGCCAGGGATAACGCACACAATATGTGATAATCTATTTTTAAATAATGGATTTTACTATGACAGAAATAATAACTTCATTATCTTTGAGCGACCTCATTGCTTCACTGGCTTTACTTGTTGCATTAGCTTCATTTTCTTATACGCGGCGTGCCATTAAAGCATCGCTAAAGCCCAACTTGGTTTTGGAGCATGACTTTAGATCGCCGGAAAAAATGCATATACGGGTAAGAAATGATGGGATAGGGCCAGCAAGAATTATTAAAGTTAAAGTTTCTTTCAAAAAGGTTTTCAAAGAGCATAATCATGATACCGGATGGAAATATGTTACATACCAACGGAAGCCTCTGGGAGTTGAATTTGACAATTATGTGCTAAAGCCGGGAGACACCATCATTTCCGGGAAAGAAATAAGTTTAATAAAATTGAGCACCAGTGGTGTTCTGGGGAAGATTGAGAAGGAAGTGAAAAACTTTCTCCTGTTTGCAAGTGATCTAAAGTTTGAAATAGAATATGAATCCTACGATAAGGGAACACAAGAATCCGTAACGTGGGATGGCCCCAAAAAAAACCTGTTTGGTAAATTCTGACCTCCTCTTTTGCCCCCATAAATAAGGAACACCACCATCAATGACCGTGCCCAGCCTCTTGACAAAATTGTAAGGTTAGGCGCATTATTTGTACTACTCTATATAGAAGGATGTTTTTTGATCTTAAAGGAGGCTCACTATGAACAGCTATAAAAGACTCTTCATACTGCTTTTTATACTGATGTTTCCGGCATTTGCATTTGCTTCGGGCAAAGCCAATCTGGATCTTTGGAAACGCGACCCCTTTTTATACGGTTCTTGTGGGCATTGCGCAGAGCTCTTAAGCTTTACTGAAAATAAAGATCGGGCTGATTTTTCCTCATACGGTTATCAGTATAGTTCTGGCTATTACACCATCAACCTTAAGGGTGCAAAGGGTACAGCGGTGACCTTGTTTGGCATGGAAGATTTCCGTACAACAAGGGGATACCTGATCGTCGTCAAGGAGGATGATAAGGACATAGAGATCACCGATCTTGAAGCTTTTCCTCCCAGCACATGGACAACTGTGGATTCTGAAGCAGGAGGCAAATACTCCGCCTATTACCTCCCTCATCAGGATTTTAAGGCTCTCATCGCATCGATAAAGTGGGGCAAAGGCCCACAATCGGCAAGTAGCACCTGATCCCAATATGCAGGAATAAACTCCCTCTAATTCCCCTCTATGATATGATCGGGAAGAAAGGGAGAGACGCATGACTCGTGTAGTTTTAATTTGGATAATGTTCTGGGTGGCGATGCCGGTTTCGATGGCCATGGCGGCGCATCCGGGAGTAAAGGTAGATGATGGGCTGGAGTTCTTACCTCTATGTCCGCAGGTCAGGAATACGCCCGGCGCTACAGATGAATTTCTCCGATTGAAGAATCCATTGAACCCTTCGCCTGAAAATATTTTTGCGGGACAAACCCTGTTTCACTTTGATGCCAAGCCAGGGCCCTGCAGAATTTGTCATGGCATTAGCGGGAACGGACTGGGTATTTTGTTTCGCGAACTGACTCCCAGTCCCCGCAATTTTACCTGCAGCAAGACCATGACCACCCTGCCCGATGGGCAGCTGTTCTGGATCATCAAAAACGGCTCACCGGGAACCGCAATGCCGGCCTTTAAAAACCTGGATGATGAACAGATATGGCAATTAATCCATTACATCCGACATTTTTCAAAGGAGGAGGAACATTAGCATTTATGAGTCGAACTTGAGCTTCATGACCATAATTGCCAAGGCTAAAACCAAAGTGACCGCGTTCCAGAATATCATAGGCGTTTCCTGAAGTAAGAACCCATAACCCAGCCAGCACATTACCCCCACGCTAAAAACAGAAAACATCCCCAAAGAAAGATCAGAGGCCGACCTGCTTTTCCATGTTTTCACCACCTGCGGCAAAAACGAAACAGTCGTTAAGAATCCAGCAAAATATCCCAACAGGGTGGTCATGGTCATTGCATTCAGCCTCAGGTTAATTTCTGCGAATCAAAAAGAATCCGCCCGCCAGTAACAAGACACCCAGTAGTCGGACAACATTCATTTTTTGTACAGGAAAACCGAGCCAGCCAAAATGGTCGATCAAGACCGAAGCGATCAACTGGCCCGCAAGCAGTATACCGACCAAAGCGAGTGCTCCAATTTTAGGCCCGGCAATTATGGAGCCTAAAACCACCGCGGCACCTATGAGGCCTCCCGCCCATAGCCAAGCAGGCATGGTGGCAATCGGCCCAACCGCTGGAAAAGGAATTTTTAAGACCACGACACTAGCCGAAAGGCATGTTGCTCCCACAGCGAAGGAAATTAACGCCGCCAGTACCGGGCTGTTGACAAACCGGGCCAGCTCAGAATTAATACCTACTTGAACCGGTAATAGAAATCCTACAAAAAATGCCATAGAAGTATAAAGATAATTCATTATGTCTCCATCTAAAAACCAGTTTTGCTATTCTTCCGCCAACTCTTCCGCCAGCTCAATGATCAGCTTGAGAAAACCTATAAGACGCAGGCGATCGTCATCGGCATCGTCATCATCATCTTCATCCATATTCTTCAGCCAGTGCTCATAACCATATTGCACCAGCTGAGTTCTTCCTGAGAGTCCATTGCCCCGGTCAGCCTCTAGATCACTCAGACATAAAAATTCTTCCTTGGCCTGCATACTAACCTTGGTAAAACTTTCAGGACCGTTGATATACTTATAGGTCATAGAGGATTCGGGAATCGATTGTGATAATTCAATTAAAATCGGATGAGTTTGAGAATTCATGATATATAAAGGTAATAGGTTGTAATGAGTTAGAGTCTTCTTTGACTTAAGTTGCATGAAAGAAACTTTAAATCATTATAGGGCACTTTTATTTCCAAGGCTTTCCTATATTTCGCTGAGAGGGCTAAAAATATGCTGGCACGAAGCAATAGTTTGAATATCGATGAATTCATGCAGGGATTGATCAAAAGAAATCCTGACGAAACTGAATTCCATCAGGCAGTTGAAGAAGTTGCCACCAGCGTCATTCCCTACATCAATGAGAACCCCAAGTATATCGAGCATCAAATTCTTGAGCGTTTGACTGAACCGGACAGGACCATCATCTTCCGGGTTTGCTGGGAAGATGATGAGGGTAATATCCGCACCAACAGAGGTTACCGTGTGCAATTTAATAACGCCATCGGGCCTTATAAAGGCGGTCTCCGCTTTCACCCCTCGGTCAACTTGAGCATTCTCAAGTTTCTGGGTTTTGAACAAACATTCAAAAACAGCCTGACCACTCTTCCCATGGGCTCCGGAAAAGGTGGGGCCGATTTCAACCCGAAGGAGAAGTCCGAGCGGGAAGTTATGCGCTTTTGTCAGGCATTCATGACAGAGCTCTCCAAACATATCGGTGAGCATAGGGATGTGCCCGCTGGGGACATCGGGGTTGGCTCAAGGGAAATCAGTTTCATGTTTGGGAAATACAAACAACTGAAAAATGAATTCACAGGAGCTTTGACCGGAAAGGCGCTTGAATTTGGAGGAAGTCTCATACGTAAAGAAGCCACCGGTTATGGTTGCGCCTACTTTATGGAAGAAATGTTGAAGCATAAAGGTGATACCCTTGACGGAAAGATCTGTTTAGTATCGGGATCCGGAAATGTCGCGCAGTTTGCCGCTCAGAAAATAATACAGTTGGGAGGTAAAGTCATCGCCATGTCCGACACGACCGGATTCGTCCATGATCCTGATGGCCTGAATGAAGAAAAACTGGAGTACATCATTGAATTAAAAACTCATCCCCGGGGAAAACTTTCTGAGTTCGCCGATGAGTACAAATGCAAATTTCATAAGGATAAAAGTCCCTGGTCCTTAAAAGCGGACCTGGCCTTCCCTTGTGCCACGCAAAACGAAATTGACGAAGCAGATGCAAAACTTTTGATTAAAAATGGTTGCATAGGCATTTCTGAAGGTGCCAATATGCCTTCCACGAAAGCGGCTGTCGAGGTTTTCAGAGAAGCGGAGATCTTGTTTGGCCCCAGTAAAGCAGCAAACGCCGGGGGCGTTGCCGTCTCAGGCCTGGAAATGACCCAGAATAGTATTCGCATGGCCTGGCATCGTGATGAACTTGAAGAGCGCTTGAAAAAAATCATGCAAAGCATTCATCAGCAATGCATCAACTATGGAGTAGAAAAAGACCGTATCGACTATCTCAAGGGAGCCAACCTTGCCGGATTTGTTAAGGTTGCCAATGCCATGCTCGCTTATGGCGTAATTTAAAATTACTGTACCAGGATTTATTTTTTAAACATCAAAATCAGGACTCTAAAATATGGCCTCTAAAAGTTCATCCTTTGACATTGTTTCCACGACCGACATGGCAGAGGTTCAAAATGCCTGCAACCAGACCATGCTTGAAATCCGGCAGCGGTTTGACTTCAAGGGAAGTAAGAGCACGGTCGAACTGGATGTAAAAAAGGCCCAACTCACCATTCTCGCAGATGATGGACACAAACTTAATTCCGTCATCGATATCTTGCAAAGCAAGTTGATCAAAAGAAAGGTGTCGATCAAAGCATTGGGCTACGGAACTATTGAACCTGCCTCCGGGGATACAGTCCGACAAGTCATTACCGTCCAGCAGGGCATTCCTCAGGACAAAGGCAAAGAAGTCATGAAATTTATAAAAAGCCTGGGGTTGAAAAAAATGCAGGCGCAGATAGAGGATGACAAGGTTAGAGTCACCGGAAAAGATAAAGACGACCTGCAATCTGTCATCACAAGCCTGAACGGGAAAGACTTCGGAATTGATATGTCATTCACCAACTACCGATAAAACTCAGGAAAAACCTAAAAGTTCCAGAATTTTTTTGCCCACTAATTTTCCACCGGAATCATCGCCAGCAGTCACAATTTGATTGGAAAAAGTGAGGGGCTCTTCAACAACGAAAGCTCCTGCATCTTTAAGCTCCTGAACACAAGCTTCATGGTCTGGAGCAGAAGCCTCCTGACCGGTGAGCAGTCCGGCTCGAGCCAGAGAGACCACTGACAACCCTAAAGCTCCCACCACTTTTCCCGCTCGGTAATGATCGGTTAAAATTTGCGGCAGAATCGGATCATTCCATATCGAATTTTTAGCACCCTTCCCTCCCACCACCACCACCGCATCGTATTTTTTATTTGGCAGATATTTTTTATCCCAATCCACCAAAATCCCATCAGGAACCAGTATTGTTTTCATCTCCCCGACGGCCTCATTCCCGGACTTGGAAAGGACAATCGTTCTCAGCGGTACCTCTGCAAAAACAGCTTTTAAATCGAATAATTGCTGATCACAAAAGCGATTTTGAGGGATAACCAGCAGGATAACTTTAGATTCCAGGCCCGCAACTTCCATTTTAATCTCCACCCCTACTGCAAACATTAATTAATTTATCGGCAGTTCCCTATGATCCGCCATAGTCCTCTGCCGGTTTTTTAGTTTTTGTCCTATAATCCAGATGTCGTCCCCATTTCCCAAGGAGTCTTATATGCCAATTTTAATGACAGCCCGCTATCAAGTCCGGCCCCACGCTGTTGACCGTTGCAAAAAAGCCATCCAGCTGTTGGCTGACCACGTTAAGGAGAATGAGGAAGAAACACTTTTTTATATGGCACAACAGGAAGTGTTAAACCCCTACGCCTTTTTACACGTTATGGTATTCAAGGACGAAGTGGCTTTGACCATGCACCGCTCTTCGAAAGCGGCCGAACATTTTGTCAGCGTCCTGTACCCTGAAACGATCGACCCTTTGGAGTTCAAGGAATATAATGTGATCGGGACGAACTTCAATCTCTAAATAGAGCCCCTCAGCTATTAATATCCTTTAGAAGGTCTGCCATTTCTTCAAGGTTTTCCTCGAGACCAGGAGGAGGATTTATTTCCTCCACACTCACAAAATACTTGCGTAGCTGATAATGCCGGTCAACCCGGATCCAATTTTTCCCGTCACCGGAAAGCTCATCGGTTCCAAACAGAACCTTTTTTCGGATGAAGGTGATCAGGTTTTCCGAGGATACGTTAGAAACTTTACTAGTACCCCGGCGAATCATCACAATTTTTAGAGGTTTAGCAGGCATGAGAAGAAAATTAAAAAAGATCGGAGTTAATGAATATTAGCTGAGGAATCCGAACTTGGCTCCCCACAAAACAAGTCAACCACCATTAATGCTACGCCAATGGTTATGCAGGAATCGGCAATATTAAAAGCCGGAAAATGATATGTTTTAATGAAAAGATCAACGAAGTCGATAACTTCACCATGAAGAGTTCTATCGATAAGATTACCAATCGCCCCACTAAATATTAAAATCAACCCGGTTTGCACTATTTTTTTATCTTTCGGGGTCTGGTGAAATATTACGAGGATCGCTATAATCGCAATGGTAGATATGGTTATGAACATCAGAGCTTTATATTCGGATTGCTGGCCCGCAAACAACCCAAACGCCACCCCGGAATTTCGTATATGGGTCAGGCTAAAAAACTCTTCCACCACCTTCACAGAATGATTGATTGGAATATGGAGCGAAACCATGAGTTTGGTGTATTGATCCAACACGATCAAGGCTCCAGATACGAAAAATAATAAAACGTATTTATTTCTCAAACTTCTCAAGCTCCTGTAGCTTGAAGATGCCCCTCACAACGCAGGCAAATTTCACCATTGGCTTTGCCTGCCTGGGTATCGGGTGCAAAATAATTCCAGCAACGCTCACATTTTTTTCCGGAATGCATTTTTGAGAAAACTTTTACCCCTGCCAAAGAATCACTCTCATAGACATTCCCCTCCGTACCCACATCATCGACCAACTCCACTTCGGAAACGATAAAGATATATTTCAATTCATCACTTTCAACAAGGCTCTGGTATTTTTCAGGCAACTCCAGTTTAACACTGGCATCCAGAGAGTGACCAATCACCTTCTCTCTTCGACTGATTTCCAAGGCCTTACTCACCTCCCTTTTTAAATCCACCAGAAACTCCCATTTCGTTACAAGAGCATCATCAAAACTAACGTTCGTGGGTTCCGGGAACTGGGAAAGGTGAACACTTTCTTCATCCACACTTTTCCTAGGAAGGCATGCCCAGACTTCCTCAGAGGTGAAACTTAGAACAGGGGCCATCAAACGTACCATCCCCATCATGAGAATATGCAGGGCAGTCTGACCCGAGCGCCTTCCATGTGATTTAACCGGATAGGTATAGAGCCTGTCTTTGAGAATATCCAGATAGAATGCACTCAATTCGACGACGCAAAAGTTTGAGAACGAATGATAAAACACATGAAACTCATACTTCTCATAAGCAGTTAATATTTTATCCCGCAAAACATTAAAGCGGTAAAGAATATACCGGTCCAACTCAAGCATATCCTCGACAGGCACATGATCTTCACTGTAATCAAAGTCATGAAGATTTCCCAACAGATACCGGAGGGTATTACGGATTTTTCTATACGATTCCGTCAAACGCTTTAAAATTTCATTGGAGATACGGATGTCTTCGCGATAATTTTCCGAGGCAACCCAAAGACGGAGTATTTCGGCACCATACTGGTCAATAATTTTTTCAGGCGCAATCACATTGCCGGCGGACTTGGACATTTTCTTGCCCTTCCCGTCCACCACATAGCCATGTGTCAGCACTGCCTTATAAGGCTCTTTGCCTCTTGTCCCGATGGATTCCAACAATGAGCTGTGAAACCATCCCCGGTGCTGGTCACTGCCTTCAAGATAAAGGTCGGTGGGCCAGTGCAGTTCCGGATTGCTCTCGATTACCGCCGCATGGCTGACGCCGGAATCAAACCAGACATCAAGAATGTCGCTCTCCTTGGAAAACTCTTTCCCTCCACATTGGCAGACCGTTCCCTGCGGTAGTAGATCTTCCGTATCAAACCAGAAATCCGCTCCGTGTTGTTCCACTCCTTCGGCAATGCGTTGAAACAATTCGCTGGAGTTTACAAACTCCCCACAGGCATTACAGGTGAACAACGTGATCGGAACCCCCCAGGCTCTTTGCCGGGAAACACACCAGTCGGGCCGGTTTTCCACCATACTGTATATCCGCTCTCTGCCCCATTCAGGAATCCACTTGGTACGATCAATACCTGCGAGAGCATTTTTACGCAGATCTTTTTTGTCCATCGAAATGAACCATTGGTTCGTGGCCCGGAAAATAATGGGCTGATGGCAACGCCAGCAATGCGGATAAGAATGCTTAATATCCACAGCAAGAATTAGAAAACCATCCTGCCTGAGTTTTTCGATGATCTCCGGATTGGCCTTCCTGACAAACATCCCGCCAAAATGCTCTACCTCCGGGACAAAAACACCGGCATTATTCACTGGATTATAAGGTTCCAGTCCGTATTTCAGTCCGACAATATAATCGTCCTGCCCGTGCCCCGGCGCGGTGTGGACACAGCCTGTGCCCTGCTCCAAAGTAACGTGCTCACCAAGAATGACTTTAGACTCTCGATCTATGAAAGGGTGCCGGCAAACCGCGTTTTCCCATTCCGCCCCTTTACAAGAGCCCAATACTTTATAATCCCTCAATTCCCATTCCGTTACCAGAGAGGGCAAAAGCTCCTCTGCCACAATATAGGTATCATCACCGTGACTGACCGCAACATAATTGAACTCGGGATGCAAACAGATAGCAAGGTTGGCCGGGAGAGTCCAAGGCGTCGTGGTCCAGATAACCATATAAAGGGAACTCAACCCTGCCATCGCTTGGGGAATTCCCGACTGAACGGGGAATTTCACATAAATCGAAGGCGAGGTGTGATCGGCATGTTCCACCTCGGCTTCTGCCAAAGCCGTTTGGCAGGAAGTACACCAATGAACGGGTTTCAGACCTTTATACACCAGTCCATTTTCGACAAATTTTCCAAACTCACGCACAATGGTGGCTTCATAGGAATAGTTCATGGTCAGATAAGGGTTCTCCCAATCTGCCAGCACTCCCAGCCTTTTAAACTCTTCCTTCTGAATATCGACAAACTCCTGCGCGTAGATCCGGCATTGCTTGCGGATTTCTGATTTTTCCAGACTCAACTTTTTTTCTTTAAGTTTTTTGCCTACCTGATGTTCGATGGGCAGCCCATGGCAGTCCCACCCAGGTATGAACCCCGAATCAAACCCCTTCATGCTCATGATTTTGACAATAAAATCCTTCAGGAGTTTGTTTAAGGCATGGCCCATGTGAATGTGACCGTTGGCATAAGGCGGCCCATCATGAAAAACAAATTTGGGTTTGCCCTTGGCCGACTGACGGATTTTTTTATAAAGCTCTTCCTTTTCCCAATGAGCCAACATTTCCGGCTCACGCTGAGTCAGACTGGCTTTCATGGGGAAATCCGTGATCGGTAAATTAAGTGTGTCTTTCATTTCCATAAGGACAAAATTCCTACTTCAACTTCATAGCTTGTTTCGCCTGTTCCAATGTGGATTTGGCTACGGCATGGGCCTTCAGAGTACCTTCACGCAGAATCTCTTTCACTTCATCGGGCCGGGTGAGAATCTCCTGCCTTTTTTCCATCATCGGCCTCATGCCCTCAAGCATGGTTTGTGAAAGCATCTTTTTGCAATCACCACAGCCTATTTTTGCTGTCCTGCAAGCAGAGTTTATTTCATCTTGCATCGCTTTTGGAGAATAGATTTTATGAAACGGATACAGATTGCACACATCGGGGTCACCCGCATCCTCGCGCCGGGCACGGGCTGGATCTGTAAGCATGGACTGAACTTTTTTACTGATCTCATTTTCACTATCTGAAAGAAAAATGGCATTGTTATAAGTCTTGCTCATTTTCCGCCCGTCCACTCCGCTCAGTTTGGGAATATCAGAAATTTTTGCTCCGGGCTCGATGAATACTTTCTTCTTATAAAGTTTATTGAACCGCCTGACGATTTCCCGGGACAGTTCAAGGTGCGGCGCCTGGTCTATGCCAACGGGCACGTAGTCCGCTCGATACAAAACAATGTCCGCAGTTTGCAGAACCGGATAGCCCAAAAATCCATAAGAACTCATATCGACATTTTTAATTTCATCCCGCTTTTCCTTGTAGGTAGGGTTTCGCTCCAGCCAGGGCACGGGGACCACCATCGAGAGAATCAGGTGGAGTTCGGCGTGTTCGGGAATTTCAGACTGGACAAACATCGTGCTTTTCCCCGGATCAAGTCCAGCGCTTAACCAGTCGACCGCCACTTCAAAGGAATATTCCTTGATACGATGTGGGTCTTCATAAAGGGAACTGAGCGCATGCCAATCCGCGATAAAGAAATAGCATTCAAACTCATCTTGCAGACTCACCCAGTTTTTCAGCGCTCCAAAATAGTTCCCCAGGTGCAGTTTGCCCGAGGGCTGCATTCCACTTAAAATTCGCTTACGTGTCATTAATTATATGTCTTGTTTATTATCGGGCAAAGGTGGCCATTAAAACCTGCTGGATAATAGGGAACTGTTCCTGGGTCAAAAATAAAACCGAATAATTGATGGGCAAGCCAATAACCTTGCCCAATATACCGGTATGCGCAAACTGATCGAGCAGAAAAATACCCAAAATCAACACCGCCCCGAATCGGTCCAGACCGGTGAGCTTTTCTGCCATGTTATGGGAAACCATTCCCTTGAGAACACTGGAGCCATCCAAAGGATACATGGGCAACATGTTAAAAATTGCCAAAGCTACATTTATAAATACCCCATACGTTAAAACAACAAACACCAACTGGTGGTCAGCGGGTGATATCAACCGAATAAAAAAACTGCAAACCACCGCCATCGCTATATTGGACAAGGGTCCCGCCATCGCCACATACATCATATCCCTACGTGGATTTTCAAAGTTTCGCCAATCCACTGGAACCGGTTTCGCCCAGCCAAACCCAACAAAATAGAAAAAAAGCACCCCAAGAATATCCAGGTGCCGGAGTGGATTGAATGAAAGCCTGCCAAGACGCTGGGCGGTGTTATCACCGAGCAATAAGGCCATCCTGCCGTGGGAATATTCGTGCACCGTAAGGGAAAATAAAATGACCGGTGTCATTAATAGCATTAATTGCGTTTTATTCAAGAAAAAAGCCTCTGGAGTTCCTGGATTGGCCTGATGGATTCATCAAGGTGAAACGGTAAACGTAAGGGGGCCGAGTTCGGGGATAGTTCCTAATAAACGGCAAAACCTAAACGCAGATTCATTTTATCTTAAACTCATCAATCCTGTTATATTTTAATCCCACAAGTATGTTTTATTCCCCGCGGCTTTCACGTTTTTGAAATACTGTCGACTAGAGTGGGGTCGCTCACTACACTAAGGGGATCCGAATCAAAAATATCAGATATTTTTAGTTTTCGCATATTTCAAAAAAGTATAAAACGCAGAAGAAAGGGCTAGAAATAACCCTAAAAATCCATCCCTAAATCCTTGCCGAATAACATAATTTTTAACAAATGCTGCTGGTGGACGCAGCGCCAGATGGGTCCAACTCGCGTGAAATCCGGCATTCACTTTCTCACGGGCATAGAGGGTAGAATAACGATTTTGCCGATCTATATAGTCTTCCATCCCGGAATAAGAATAATGCCGAATCGGATTTTGCAGGCAACCCGCATTCTCATCTGGAATCAGTTTCTCGTGCACCTGAGATTCAAGGAAACTCACCTGCGTTTTGTCATACAGCCGGGAGATTCGGTCCGGGTACCACCCGCCATAGCGGACCCAACGCTGGGCAAAAAAGTTTTTGCGTGGAAACCGATAAACAGGATACTTTGGCCCAATCCGCAAGACCGCCTTAATCTCTTCAGCGCCTTCTAGGCTGATCTCCTCATCCGAGTCAATATTCAGCACCCAGTTATGACTGGCCCGCTCCGCGCATAAATTTTTCTGTTTGCCATACCCATGCCAATCTTCGAAAAAAACCTGATCGGTGAACTTCCGACAAATTTCCACCGTACGGTCCGTACTGTTTGTGTCCAGAACAATAATCTCATCGGCCCATTTTATACTTTCAAGGCATCTGGCAATATTCTTCTCCTCATTGAGGGTGATGATAGTGACCGACAGTTTTTCCATTAATTTATTGTCCAATGGGCTAAATATTTTTCAAATACCGTCCGATTATAACATCTAACCCGTCCCACAAAAAGCTGCCAAGTGATTAATTTTACTGCATTTTTGGATTTTTATGCTAATATTAGGGCCGGAATATAACCCGATGCAACCCTGAAATTTTCTTGTATTTTATCGAGGCGAAAATGCCAAATCAGGAAATTTTTGACTCAGGCTAGGAAAACCCATCCCTAAATTTAGGAAAAGGGGACTCTTTTTCTTATTTGCCAAAAAGAGAAGTGTCTTGCATCACGCTTCTTTTCTCAAGCCCCAACACACTCAAATAAAATGATCGAACAATTCCTGCAAACTGCCCTAGAGTTTATTAAAGAAGTCTGGTTCCAGTTGGACTCCCGATTCGATCTGGAAAATACCGAAGTTCTTAAATTCCTCAAACCCTATCTCATCCAACTTCAGGACGACCCTCTTTATATGGGAGTTTCCCTGGCGGCACTCTTCCTGGTTCCCTATGCGCTGATAAAAGTCAGGAGTATCTCCAAAGAACGCGAGCGCAAGCTCGATGAACTGATGGAAGAAATGGAGGATGACGAGGAGTACGATGAAGATGATCCACGAAGGCTTCGCCGCCCTGACCCCGAAGTGGATGAAGATACAGCAAAACCTTTATTCGAAAATGACAAGGATGCCCCTCCTTCCTATATGAAGGTTCTCGATAGAATGGAAGGAAAGGATGTGGATGAGGAAGATTTCGAGTCCGAATTGGAAGAGTTTGAACTTGACTCATCTTCATCTGACAACGAAGAAACTATCAACTCTGAAGAAAGCGCCGAGCCTATCAGCTCACAGTTAACAGAAAGCGACTTTGAAAAAGACCTGAATGAGTTCATGTCGGATGATATTGACATGGAAAAGGATGTCGAACTCCATCTCGATGACTCTGCCCACGATCAAGCCATCAAAGAGCTTCAGGAAGATGGCGAATTGATGGAGTTTGATGGGCATCTTCCCAGCAACGACCCTTTCGCGAACTATTCCGAGCTTGATGAGGACGGACAAGACAAGGCCATCAAGGATCTTCAGGATGAAATGGAACGCACCATTAATCAATTGACCGAGCAAATTGAGGAGCCCACCGAGCCCCCAAGCTCAATCAAAGATTTAAGCCATCTTCGTATTGGCGGAGATGCCACCATCGATGATGAATACTCCCCTAAGGAAGATGAGGATGAGTTTTTTCTGGAAGATCCGCCTTCGCCGGAGACCGGATCCTCTGACATTGAAAACGAAGCGCCCGCCCTTCCGGAAGAATCGACTCCCATCTCCGAGCTTTCAGACTCTGAGATTCTGGCAGCTTTGGAACCGGAATTGAAAGACACTCTTGACCTTGAATCAATGCTTGAACCAGAATCCGAACCTGAGTTTGAAATAGAACCAGAACTCGAAGCAATTCCAGATACCCGTGATTATGAACCAGAGCTTGCTGGTTTCACTTTTGAAGCGGAGTCTGACATTTCATCGGAAGAACCGGAATCCGAAATCGATGATTTCAGGCTCGAGCCTGAAGTTTCTGCCGAGAATTTTACTTTTGCAGCAGAATCAATGGGGTTTGAGGAAATCCCAGAGCCTGAGTTGCGTGCCGAACGACCTCCAGTGACTGATGAATATGCTTCTCCAGGGCAAACAGACAGCCTGATAGACCGACTTAAATTTTTACAGACCCGTTTTGAAAACCGGTATCAGCCTGTAGAGCGTTCCTCATCACCCATATCACCCGTTGAAAAAAGTATTCCGAACTACACATCAGAGAATTTTGTGGAACCAAGACGTTACTCAAGCACACCAGCAGGTCTGCCTCCGGGCAGTAAAAAGTATATGGATTTACTAGAATCATTTATTTTCATGAAAGATCAGAGAAAACATAAATAACCTGAATAAGGAGCCCGGCTCATTCAAAGCGCAAACACAATGACAAGCCCAATTAACATAATCGCTGTAGGAGGCGGAAAAGGCGGCATAGGGAAAAGTGTTGTCTCGACCAATCTGGCGGCAGGAATGGCTTTGAGTGGTCAAAAAGTTGTCCTGATGGATACCGATTTTGGAGCGTCCAATCTACATGCTCTGCTGGGCATCAGCAACCCCGCACACGGCTTCCAGGATTTTTTCAACGATGATATTATCGATCCTAAAACTCTACTTCTCGATACCGGTATCAGTAATCTGAAGTTTGTCAGCGGGGCGGGAGACAACCCAGGAAGCGCCAACATTGATTCCGATAAAATAGGCAGCATTATTTCTTTCATAAGAAATTTGGAAGCAGATACCGTCATCCTTGATTTAGGCCCGGGGACTAACTACAACGTCATTGATTTTTTCAATATCAGCACTCAAGGCGTGGTCATGACAACTCCGGAAATGACTTCTATCATGAAGACTTTCAGCTTCATCCGAGCTGCCCTGTTTCGCAAAATATCGCTTACCTTTCAGGTTTATCCTGAAATCCAGAAAATGGTGGATCATTCCAATCCCGGCAATGCCAATATAGAAGCCTACACAACTGGATTGTTGCGTTCTAAGTTCCAGGAACAGTTTCCCAACTATGCTGAGCAACTTAATGAATTGATTAATGACTTTAATCCCGGTCTCGTAGTAAACCGTGTGAGAAGCCGCAAAGATCTGATGGCCGGGGACAATCTTCTCAAACTAGTCAAAAAATTTCTGGAAGTCGACGTCACTTATCTCGGTTATATCATTGAAAGTGATCGGGTCCGGGACTCTATTGACGAAATGATTCCGTTTTTAATCAAGGACCCACAAAGCAAACCCTCCGAGAACCTTCAGAAAATTATCGGAGCCCTGACCAATAGCGACCTGCAATTTGTGAAAAGAGATGGAAGAATCTTTGTTTCAAAACAGGTCCGTCTCTCATCTGGCTGGGAAACCTGATCGCCCTATCCTTCTGCTCCACGCTACCTTCTTTTTTCATAAGCATTCTCAACCAGATAAAAAAACGTCCCCACTCAATTTCCTGTACAATAAAACCATCGCTGACCAACAACTCATTTTAAATAAATGGATTCTTTGACCCAGTCCATCCTGCTAGAGCTTTTGAATTTTTCCACCAGCCAGAACCAAAAGCTTTTCGTGGTTGGAGGAACATTGAGGGATTTTTTATCCCGAAAACCCTGTTCCGACTTTGACTTGACCGGGAAAAATGCAGCAGAACTTGGAACCGGCTTTGCCCGCTCGCTGAATTTCACATGCGTTCCTCTAGACAAAACCCCCGGTCGAAGAACAGCTCGCGTCATCCTCGATCAAAAACAACATCTCGATTTCACCGATCTGCAGGGGAAAAATATTGAAGAGGATTTATCGCAGCGGGATTTCACCATCAATGCCATGGGCCTGCTCTTAACGGATTTCCTGTCCGGCAGAAAAAGTATCATTGACCCTCATAAAGGACAGGAAGATTTAAACAACAAAAAAATCCGGGTGCTGCCAGGCCCTATCATTTCTTCCGATCCTCTACGCATGCTGCGGGCCTTCCGTTTCGCGGCAACCTTGGGTTTTGAAATTGATGAGGATACTCTAAATGAAATCTCTCTCCATAGAGCCAAGCTGATAGAAACAGCTCCCGAGCGAATCTGGCACGAACTGACCCTGTTTTTTAAAACCAAGAACACCCTTGCATTGCTCAAGACCATGCATGGCTGTGGGTTGTTGGACTCCTTCCTGCCAATACAGGGAGAAGCCTTTGCTCAATACCAGAGACTGGAATTGCTATTAAAAAATCCAAGCGAAACCTTCCCCGAATGTGCCGATCAATTCACAACCCGTGACTTTCTTGATCAGCAATATCTTTTGAGGTTCTCGGTCTTGAAGATGAACCAGAGCCCGAACATTACCCAGAATCTTAGATCCAGCAATGTAGAAACTCAGTTTATCAACCAGGCCATAGACGGAGCCCGGCGCTTGAATGAGATGTGTTTAATGGGAAATCAGGAGCTAAACGAAATATACGAATTGACCACAAAGATTCATGAAGAGTTACTGGCTTCAGTCATTTTATTTATTACTGCTTCCGATGCGGAAGACCGCTCCTCTTTCTGCAACCTTATACTGAAATTCTATTACGATCAATTTCTACCAGCGATAAATAAAAAACCCTTACTGAACGGAGAGGATATTATTCATCAATTTCAGCTTTCTCCTTCTCCACTTTTTGGTAACATCCTGAATCGCGTCCAAAAAGCGCAAGTACTGGGCGACATAGCCACCCGGGAGGATGCGATCGCTCTGGCCGAAGATATTGTTCAATCACAAACTAAAGAGTCAAATGAATGACAACCCGATACTCAACCACTGAATGGAATAACAAAAAAGTCATACTGGGTGAAAGCGAAATCGACCCCGAAAAACCGGTCAACCTTTTGATCGGTTTTCATGGTGCCAGTTCTACTCCTGAAAACATGCTGGTTCAAGGAAACCGATTAAAACTCCAGAACGCCCTGATGGTTTTCCCGGAAGGCCCGGTGAACGCGGGAGACGGAGTTTGGAGCTGGTGGGAAGACGGCCCCCGGCAAAGCGAAACGGTGAAAAGTTTTGTCACCTATACTTCGCAAGTCATCGATTTCGCCCACAAACATTATTTAAGCAATCATCCTGAAAGAAAACTGAGAACCTGTTTATGGGGCTTTTCCCAGGGAGGGGCCGCGTCCCTGACTTATGCCCTTCTTGGAGAGCACACGCTGTTTAAAGTGGCTTCCATTTGTGGCTTCCTGCCGGAACTGCAAGACCCTGTCATAGAGAAGAAAGAATCCCTCCCCATACTCGGAATATTCGGCAGCAACGATGATGTGGTTCCTTCTTTTCTCGCCGATCATGCCCTCGATGAAATGAAAAGCCATGGCCATTTGGTGAAGTCAAAAGAAACCGCCCAGTCTCACGAAGTCAATTCGGAAAACTTGCAGGACTTGTGCGACTTTTTCAATGCCTGATAAACGCATTGAATTAAATGAGTTATTGGGGAGTTGATTGACTTTCACAAGTAATTTGCTATGCTTAACTAAATTCATTGGGGTCGGTCGCAGGGAAGACGGTTAGAATCCGTCGCGGACCCGCCGCTGTATCCGGGGACGAATCTCGCAGTTCGCCACTGTTTGTTTTCAAATGGGAAGGCGCGGGAATTCGGTTGATCCGGGAGCCAGAACACCTGATTCTGACCCTGTTAACTAAACCTTCGCGGCCTGAGGTGAGTTAAGCTGAGCTCCTTGCTTTGCCCCCTCATTTCGCTGGAACGAGAGTATTCCGGTGAAATTTTTTAAGTTTCCCCCATTTTATTTCATTAAAACCAATTTTCGAACTCTTGCTATTGCCTATACGGCGATAATGCTCTTGTTCATCTTTCTTCCAACATCTGCACTTTGGGCTGGCAATACAAACAGTAAATCAGCAAGCCGAGTCATTTCCACTTCCCCTTCCATCACCGAAACCCTTTTCGAATTGGGTTTGAAGGACAGGGTCATTGCCGTTACCGACTTTTGTAAATATCCTCAGGAGGCCTGCCAACTCCCAAGCATTGGCGGCATGATTAACCCAAGCATGGAAACAGTGGTCTCCCTGACTCCGGACTTGATTATTCATGCATCCGGCAATCAGAGAGTGGCCAATAACGCCAGGAGCCTCGGCATCCAAACCCTGCAAGTCGACATGGGAAATTTGGCAGAAATTTTTGCAACCATTAAAAAGCTTGGGTCGGCCCTCAATTGCCAGGAGTCGGCAGAAAAATTACTACTTCGTTTAAATGAGGGAATCGCCTTTTATCAGGAGCGACTGAAAAATTTACCTAGAAAAGAGGTTTTATTGCTTCTGGGCGATAGCAGTGACCCTTCCCGTGATTTGTATGCCGCGGGGCCTGGCACTTTTTTAAACGAACTACTCAATCTTTCTGGGGGGAATAACATTATAAGGGACTCTCCAGCCCGGTACCCCAAGCTCTCCAAGGAATATATTATTGAGAAGTCACCCGAGATTATTATCGAGGCCGGCCCAAAATCTGACCTGCCACAAAAAGAGATCGATCTCAGAATTAAGGATTGGGGCCGATTCCCAACGATCAAAGCCGTCAAGAACGGACAAATTCACTTTATCGGCGCAGATTATATTTTGATACCGGGGCCCCGGCTATTAAAAATCATCGAGCGATTTTCCAAAGCCATACACCCGGATATTTTCGAGAGCACGACCGAAAAGACAAGTTTTCAGGGAAACCCATGACATTGATGAAACTGGAAAACATCTCATTCACCTATGAAACCGAGCCGGTCTTGCGAGACCTGTCCTTATCGATTCAGGAACAGGATTTCATAGGGTTGATCGGCCCGAACGGATCTGGAAAATCCACACTGTTGAAAATTATGGGAGCCATCATGAAACCGGATTCCGGCTCTGTCCGGTTTAAAGAATCGCCCGTTGCAAAAATTAATAAGAAGCTATTCGCCCAGTCTGTTTCATGGATTCCACAGGATCACCCGATGGTTTTTCCTTTTAAAGTTTCAGAGATCGTATTGATGGGCCGGCACCCCTATCTTTCTCCCCTATCGTTTGAAAGTGAGGAAGATTTTGAAATAACCCGACGCGCTATGGAAACCACAATGACCTCTCAATTCGCAGATCGGTATTTCAATGAAATCAGTGGTGGAGAAAAGCAGCGAGTCATGATCGCCAGCGCCTTGGCGCAAAGACCGGAGATGATGCTTCTGGATGAACCCACAGCCGCACTGGATTTAAAATATCAAATTCAAATCTTGAATATTTTAAAGAATCTCAATACAGCACATAACATGACTCTGATTATGGCCATGCACGATTTGAACCTCGCCGCCAGTTTTTGCAATCGCCTTATACTTTTAGACGAAGGCCAAATTGTGCGTGACGGGACTCCCGAACAGGTACTGGAAAAGGATATTCTTGAGCGGGTCTACGGCATAGAAATCGACCTGGATGCAAAAGACGGAAACATCCGGGTCCATCCGGTTATTGAAAATTGAAATCCGGTGCCCTGATATGAATTTACGGTCTTACACAATGACCCTTTCAATATTTTTTTTAATATTCATCATCACACTTTGCGTCACGCCGCTCATTGGCTCCAGCAATATCAGTCTGGCTCGAGCATTTTCTGACAGCATCAATATTTCCAATAATGCCGATGCCAATATCCTTTTTCAGGTCCGGCTTCCAAGAATTCTTCTCGGTGCCTTGACCGGTGCCGCCTTATCGGTGGCAGGTGCCATTTTTCAAGCTCTTTTACGCAATGATCTGGCAGCACCTTTCACTCTTGGAGTTTCCAGCGGAGCCGCTTTAGGCGCGGTGATCGCGATCGCCCTTAACTTGAATATGTCCTTGATGGGCTTTCCGGTGGTTTCGCTGTTTTCATTTTTAGGTTCGTTGGGTGCCATCATGCTGGTGTTCAGTTTGGTCAGGACCCGCCACGGCGAGTTCCCGACCGGCATTCTTTTACTGGCAGGCGTAACCGCCAATTTTTTTTTCGCGGCTATGGTGATGTTTATTCATTACCTTGCTGATTTCAGTCAATCTTTTAGAATCATCCGCTGGCTCATGGGAGGATTAGACATCACCGATTACGATACAATCTTATCCATTACCCCCATGGTTTTTCTGGGCATATTCATCCTGATGTTTATCAGCAGGGACTTGAACCTCATCAGCACCGGGGTTCATTCGGCTTCAAGCCGAGGAGTAAACGTTGCCAGAATTCAAAAGGTCGGGTTCATCACCGCCTCACTCATAACCGGAACGGTAGTCGCGACTTGTGGTCCTATTGGGTTTGTCGGACTGATCGTTCCTCATACCGTGCGGCTCTTTGTCGGCCCCGACCTGCGCATACTGATTCCCGCATCCATGCTTTTCGGAGCCAGTTTTCTGGTGGCCTGCGACACATTGGCAAGAACCATCATCGCTCCGACTGAAATTCCAGTGGGCATCATTACCGCAATTCTGGGAGGTCCCTTTTTCGTTTGGCTCCTGAAAAGAAAAAGGCAGGTATGAATTTATGACAGCAAAAACTCTGATGATTCAAGGAACCGGTTCCGGTGTCGGCAAAAGTCTTTTGACGGCGGCATTCTGCAGGTATTTTTATAAGGCTGGATTCAAAGTCGCCCCTTTCAAGGCACAGAATATGGCCCTGAATTCTTTCGTCACCGAGCGCGGGGAAGAAATGGGACGAGCTCAGGCCTATCAGGCGGAGGCTTGCGGATTAAAACCGGAAGTCATCATGAATCCCATCCTGTTGAAACCTTCAGGAGATAATAATTCGCAAGTAATCATAATGGGAAAACCTGAAGGCTCCAGAAACGCAAAAGATTTTTATGCACATCATATAAGACATAAAGAGGTCGTCACTCAAGCTCTCGATGAACTCAGAGACAAATATGATCTGGTCATTATCGAGGGTGCCGGAAGTCCGGCAGAAATCAATCTAAAAAAGACGGACCTGGTCAATATGTTCATCGCTGAAAAGGCGGATGCACCGGTATTACTTGTCGGTGACATTGATCGAGGAGGTGTGTTCGCATGGCTCAAAGGCACCTACGACCTCCTCACCGACAAAGAGCAGGAACGGGTGATGGGATTCATCATCAATAAATTTCGAGGAGACCTGGACCTTTTGCAACCAGGTATCGAACAATTTGAAGCAATGGTGAGCAAACCGGTTCTAGGTGTCGTCCCCTACTCCAAGGACATGGTTATTGACGAAGAAGATTCCATGCCGCAAAGGTTTTATTCAGCCGAGCAAAATGCCGAAGGGATTTTGAACATCGCTGTCATTGAACTTCCACGAATGTCCAATTTCACCGACCTGTCGCCGCTTGCGTATGATCCTTCTATTTCGTTGCGATATGTCCGTCATCCTTCGCAAATGGGAAATCCGGATTTAATCATAATCCCCGGCAGCAAAAATACTGTCGCTGACATGAATTTTTTGAATCAGCAATGCCTGACCCGTGAAATTCTAAAATGCCATCAAGCAGGCACTCTGGTTCTTGGGATTTGTGGCGGATTCCAAATGCTCGGAAAATTTATAAGGGACCCTGACAATCTGGAGAGCCTGGAAAAAGAAGCCGAAGGACTAAGCCTGTTCGATTTTGAAACCACACTGGTAGCTGAAAAATTAACCCGACAGGTGCAACTTGAAACTGTCAAGAGCCGTGTATTCCCGGAGGGAATCCAGTGCGAAGGCTACGAAATTCATATGGGCAGAACCACCTTTGGCAGCCCCTATCCGCCCCTCTTCTCGGCTTCAATTGGTGATAACCCCATGAATCTCGGAATCATCAATCAGGAAGGAACCGTTATCGGCACTTATCTGCATGGTTTTTTAGACAAAGACTTGTTCCGCGAAAATATTTTGCAGTATATAAGAAAACAGAAGGGATTATCTGAGCCTCACAATAAATTCGACTATGCACAGTTTAGAACCTGCGAGCTCGACAAGCTTGTGGATTTGATAAAAACCTCCATAGACATGGAGACGATTGAAAAAAGGTTTCTGTAACCAGAAGCAATTTTAAACCAAGTCCGGTCAAGGGAAGTTTGGTGAAATTCCAACACTGCCCCGCAACTGTAAAGGGAGCGAAAGCCACGATCAGCCAATGTCAAGTTTGATGGGAAGGCGTGGTGAGTAGATAGCCCAAAGTCAGAAGACCTGCCGGAATTTTTATCTCGAGGGAGAAAGTAGTGAAAAAGCATATCCAGATATTTACATTTATCATGCTCAGCTTTTCATTGGCACTAACGCCAGTGTATTCCGAGGAACCTGTTGAAGAGCTCCAGTCCATCGAAATCTCTTCCAGCAGGCTGAAAACAACAAAGGAAAAATACGCCGGTTCCGTCACCATCATCACGGAAGAGGAGATCAAACAGTCTGGATCGCCCACGGTGGAAAATATTTTGCGTGATCATCTGAGCCTCGGTGTCTTCAAGCAGGGTGGCGTGGGAGGAGAATCAAGCATTCGCATTCGAGGCGCGAATCAAGCAAGTACATTAGTAATTATAGACGGAGTAAGAGTTAATGGAAACACTCAAGGAAGATTCGATTTCAGGAATCTTGGCACAGAAAATATCGAGCGCATTGAGATTTTGAGAGGGCCACAATCAACAATATGGGGAGCTGATGCGGTGGGCGGCGTGATTAACATAATTACCAAAAAGGGGCGAGGCACCCCCTCCCATTACCTGTCATTTGAAGGCGGAAGCTTTGGCACCTACAAAGAAACTCTCGGCAGTTCGGGCGCCATTGATGACATTGACTATTCTTTTTCAGCTTCAAGAACCGACATTTCCGGTTATTCGGATTTCAACGAAAACCGAATCGCTGAAACGGGAAGCGTTCCAGAAAAAGACGGGTATGAAAACACTTCCCTCTCAACCAGAATAGGTTCCAGCTTTAAGGGGGATGGCCGGATGGAATTTATTGGTCGGTACACAAAGTCATATTCCGACTTAGATACAACAACTGGGGATCGAGAGTTTCGCGATACTGAAATTGAATCTTTTTACCTAGCTTCACCAATTTCTAAATACATCACTCCGTGGTGGAAAATCAAACTAAGCCCCAGCATAGCTTACGATGCCAATGAACCAGACACCGAACTCAATCAAGATCAAATATTTAACAGGACCTATATTGCCGACCTGCAAAATAACATTGAGTTAAATGATTATATTTCAACCGTATTCGGGGTCGAATTCAAGGCTCAAAATGGCAGGAACAACCGTAACGCCTTCACCAAAAACACCTTCAACCAGGGCTATTTTTTGCAAAGTCAGTTCGATTGGCAAGATAGAGTTCTGCTCACTGCCGGGTTCAGAAAGGACCTCAATGACAGCTTTGAGGATGCACTGACCTATAAATTTGAAGGAGCCTATAACTTTAAACAATGGGATTTCAGACTGCGCGGAGCCTATGCAACGGGGTTTCGGGCACCCTCTTTTAACGAACTCTCTTTTCCCGGAAGTGGAAACCCGGACTTAAAGCCAGAAGAATCAGAATCTTTTGAAGTTGGGATGGACAAGGATCTCTTTAATAAGATGGTAAGGGTTGAACTCACCTTTTTCAATATCGAAATTGAAAACCTGATTACATTCCAAACTTCTAGCACACCTACCCTCAATATTGGCCGCGCTAAATCACGAGGCATTGAAGCTCATGTGGGCACTCAACTCCCTTATAACCTACACTTTTCCAACAACTACACATGGACTGAAGCGGTCGATGAAAACAAAGATATTCCTCTAAGACGCCGACCAAAACATCAATATTCCGCCACGTTATCCCACAACTGGAGAAACAAACTTTTCACTCAAATTGGCGTGCGAGCAAGAAGCGGTGTCTTGGATCTTGCTTCAGGCTCAAGAACCGTACCCGGATTTGCCACATTAAGAGTCTCTATGAGTTACAAGCTCAATAAAAATTTAGAACTCAATGCCCGGGGTGAAAATATTTTCGATAAAGAATATGAAGAAGTTGCCCGACGCGGAACTTCCGATGCCGCCGGGTATGCCGGATTCACCTATACATTTAAATAAATATGACTAAAAATATAAAAATTGGGCACCACCAGGGTTTGGTCATAGCGGGAACTCATAGTTCCGCTGGAAAATCCTCGGTATCTATGGGATTCATGCGCCTACTAAAAAACCACGGATATTCCATCAAACCTTTCAAGGTGGGCCCGGATTATATTGATCCCGGACACCACGCAAGAGCTTCCGGCCAACCGAGTTATAATCTGGATACCGTCATGTGCACACCCAAATACGTCAAAGCCCTGTTCAGCGATATTATGAGTGATGGAGACATCGCCATCGTTGAAGGTGTCATGGGTCTTCATGACGGCGCATCGGCAATATCCGAAAAGGGCTCGACGGCAGAGGTTGCAAAACTGCTCAACTTGCCCGTCCTGCTTGTCATCGACGGCAGGGCCATGGCCCGGTCTGCAGCGGCACTGGTCCTGGGATATATGAACTTGGATCCTAAAGTAAATATTGTGGGTGTCATTGCCAATAACATTAATAGTGATCGTCATGCACAAATAATAAAGGATGCGATTGAGCACCACACTTCCGCAAAACTTCTTGCCTGCCTGCCGACGTCGTCGGAGTTAAGCATACCCAGCCGTCATCTGGGACTGCATCAGGGTATTGAGCAAAAGAAAGACATCTATCAAAAATGGGCGAAACATATTGAGTCCCATATCGACCTGAAATTGTTTCTAAAATTATTCAAACTCAAAAAACCTGAACAACAGGCCTCTAGCTCAAAACTAGTACCAAGGCGCTGGAGAACAAACCCAAAATCCGTAACATTCAATATTGCTGTTGCAAAGGATGAGGCGTTCCAGTTCATCTATCAGGACACTCTGGACTTTCTCAGTCACCAGGGTTTTAATATTGCATTTTTCTCACCACTCCATGATCTTCATCTACCAAAAAATATGGACGGCTATTATTTTCCCGGTGGTTATCCGGAACTACATGCAGAAGCTCTAAGCAGGAATCGTTCTATGATAAAGGACATCAAAAAGGCCGGACTGGCCGGGATAATGATCATCGGGGAATGCGGTGGACTCATGTATCTAGGAAAACATATCACCAACGAAACGGGGAAAAAGTTTCCTATGGTTGGCCTTTTCAATTTTGACACATCTCTCAAAGCCAGAAAGTTGACCTTGGGATATCGCAAGTTGAAACCGACCCGAACTACGAATATCAAGTTGGTTCTCCACGGGCACGAATTTCACTATTCCGCTTTCACAATGAACAAAGAACAACCCAAATTGAAAAACAGCAACCCCAACAAGAAGATAATTTCAAATGATGGATTCACCACCAAAAACTGCCACGCTTTTTACGCGCATATATACTGGGCCGGCAATAAAGGGTGGCTGAACCATTTAATGGAAGCAAAACTATGAGAAAACCTTCAGGAGCGGATCCCAAAAAACGCAAGGGATTGATCATCGTCAATACGGGCGAAGGAAAAGGCAAATCCACCGCCGCTTTCGGCCTGGCCATGCGTGCAGCCGGAAACAAGATGAATGTGTTCATCATGCAGTTCATGAAAGGCCAATGGAAAGCCGGTGAGCGCAAATCTTTTGGAAAGCTGTCTCCTTATGTGGAGTTTGAAGCTATGGGCGACGGATTCACATGGGACACAAACAATATTGAACAGGACAAAGCCACCGCTCGTGCGGCTTTCGAAGTTGCCAAAGAAAAGTTACTCAGCGGCAAGTATCAAATGGTTATTTTTGAGGAAATCAATTACGTCTTGCACTATCAATTCTTCCCAGAAGAAGAATTTCTGGAAACATTACGCAACAAACCCGCAATGACGCATGTGGTCTGCACAGGGAGAAATGCGTCCGAAAAATTGATAGAAATTGCCGATCTGGTAACAGAAATGAAGATGATCAAGCATCCTTTTAAGGAACAGGGAATTCCTGCTCAAAAGGGCATAGAATTTTAATCTATAAAAAACGTGAGACTTGAACTTTTTAGCCGCCATAGGTTTTTTAACCATTATTCCCGTACCGGCCACCACCAACGATGGGAGACAAGTTCTATACTTTCCACTGGTCGGCCTTGCTCTAGGGGGGATGCTCTATGGAGTGGACCATCTGCTGGCTCCTTACACAGAAATACGCATAGTGGTAGACGTGCTGTTTCTGGCCGTTATATCAGGCGCTTTGCATTTGGATGGACTTGCCGATACTGCGGACGGATTTTTCTCACACCGGCCCCGCGAGCGAATCCTGGAAATCATGAAAGATTCGCGCATCGGAGTGATGGGGGTGCTGGCGCTACTTTTCTGCATTCTCTTGAAACTGGCAGGGGTGGCCGGAGTAATCCATTCAGAATCACTGATCTGGCTGGTTCTGGCACCGGCGCTAGGCCGAACGGCTCAGGTCATAGGGCTTGTTTTTGTCAACCATGTCCCATCAGAAAAAATGTTGGCGGAAAATTTTTACCAACAGGGCAAGTTTTCTCTTTTGATATTTTGTCCCCTCCCCTTCGCCATCCTACTTTATATGGACTGGTTATTGGGATTGGCAAGCTTGATCTTATTCTCCCTGCTACTCGTCAGCTTGCTAATGTGGTTCAAAAGTAAAATTGGTGGCATTACGGGAGACACACTTGGAGCCACAACGGAAATAATAGAAATGACATTTTTATTAATGGGTGGAGTGAGCGCTTCGATTCTTTAAGAAGAGCATTCCCTATACAGAGACCGGGTAATTTTATGTCTGGAAAAACTATTTTAGTCACGGGAGGTAGCCGAAGCGGCAAAAGCCGTCATGCTCTCGAGTTGACTGCAAACATCAATATCCCAAAAATATTTCTAGCCACCGCAGAAGCTCTAGATGATGAAATGGCTGAAAGAATCCAAAGGCACCAGAATGAACGCGGCAAGGAATGGATCACCATTGAAGAACCTCTAGACCCGGCAAGTGTATTAAAGGACCAAGGAAACCAGTCTGGATTTATAGTTCTGGACTGCGTTACTTTATGGCTGAGCAATATGATCATGAAAAATATGACACGGCAAACCATACTGGAACGGGTTCATGAATTTATCACCGAATGTAAAAACAGTAAGAGCGACATCATTGTCATCACTAATGAGTTAGGCTCTGGAATCGTCCCTCTGGAGCCTTCTGCCCGATCCTTTCGTGATATCGCAGGACAGACCAACCAGATTCTCGCAGCGGAATTCGATGAAGTGGTCAGCATGGTATCCGGCATACCGGTCACCATAAAAACATCCGAGAAACCACACAACACAGAACAAACCAAAGATAAGAATCCAGAGCATGAGTTTTCTCCAGGGAAAAAACAGGGTCTCTATGAGGCTATATACAAACGTCGCGATGTACGCCACTTCATCCCCAAACCGGTGGACCCTGAAAAATTAGGCCGGGTTTTAGATGCCGCTCATCACGCCGGTTCCGTGGGTTACATGCAACCCTGGAATTTCCTGGTGATCACTGATCCAGAGGTGAAGAACAAAATCACCCTGAACTTTAAAAATGCCAATGAAGAGGCCGCACAAAAATTCAGCGGCGACCAGCAAAAACTTTACAACTCCCTCAAGCTGGAAGGCATTCAGGATGCCGCAGTCAATATTTGTGTGACCTGCGACCGCACACGTTTCGGTCCAAATGTCTTGGGGCGAAATACAGTTTTTGAAACAGACTTGTTCAGCACCTGTTGTGCAGTACAAAATCTTTGGCTTGCGGCCCGCGCAGAAGGGCTCGCGGTAGGCTGGGTGAGTATTTTGTCCAACGAACAATTGAAAGAGGATTTGGATATTCCCGACCATATTCAGCCAGTGGCTTATTTATGTGTAGGCCATACGGAGTCGTTTTATCCCAAACCCATGTTGGAAACAGCTGGTTGGGCCCAACGATTGCCAGTTGAAAAATTAATCTATTATAATAAATGGCAGGGAACATCGACGGACTTTAAGGTTCATTTTCCCGACTCGACTAAAAATGATTGACAATAAAAAACCGGAAAAATTGCAGGTGCCAGAAATCCCCTACCCCGTGCACGGTGGAGACCCACGCGCTATGGCGGAAGCTTCCGGGATCGACCCCGACAAGCTGATTGATTTCAGTGCCAGCATCAACCCTATATCCCCTCCCGGTTGCGTATCACAATTATTACTGGAAACACCGCGACTCTTGCGCGAGTATCCAGACCCTCACTGCACTGTAATTACGAAAAATATTTCTGCGGCAACAGGTATTCCTGAAAACTGGATTCGTGTGACCAATGGTTCAACGGAAATGATTTATCTTCTTCCCCACTTACTCCGTGAAAGACAGGAGGTTGCCATCCTTGACCCGTGTTTCTCCGAATATGAAAAGGCGTTTACGGCTTTTGGCGTTCAGGCTCATTCGATCCCATTAAATTCCGATACAGGATTTCAAGCCGATCCTACTTTGTTATTCGCCCAACTGGATAGCATCCAGCAACTCGGAGCCATTGTTTTGGGGAATCCTGCCAGTCCCACCGGAAAACTTTATGGAGACTTCCTGCCTCATCTGCAGGAGTATTGTGAGGAACGTGCAACTATTTTAATAATTGATGAAGCATTTATCGATTTTTCCTCTCCCGATAATTCTGCCTGGAATCTATTGAAGAGAAACTCAAACTTGATTTTGATTCGATCCCTGACCAAGTTTTATTCGCTTCCGGGACTTAGAATTGGTTACGGAGTCCTACATCCAGAAAAAAATAGTGTCATAGCTCCTCACCAGTATCCATGGTCGGTGAACGCTTTGGCCCAGGCCATTGGCGCTGATGTCATTTTGGATAGGGCTTTTCAGGAGAAGACCCGGAACTGGACCCTCGAGGAAAGAAGTTTCATGTTTCAGGCATTAAACTCGGTTCGGGAAATTGAGGTTTTTGCTTCTGACGCTAATTTTCTATTATTCCGTGTTCGAGATGGCAGCGAATCCACTGGCCGGAGTTTATATCAGCATTTATTATTGCAGTCGCTCCTTATAAGAAATTGTGGAAACTTTAACGGACTCGACGAAAGTTTTTTCCGGATTTCGATGAGAGAGCGTGGAGACAACCTGAAACTGGCGGATTCTATTTCTGAACATTTCTCATCCAGCAAACAGGCTTATAAAAAATGAGCTTAACATTTCAAATTGCCATCGCTTTCATAGCCGATCTTTTACTGGGCGATCCCAAGGGCTACCCTCATCCAGTAAAAATCATCGCACATCTGGCTCACGCGATGGAAAACTTTTCCCGTAATTTTTTTTCCAGCCTCAAGTTAGCCGGGATCATCACAACCCTAACCGTTGTCACAATCTCTTTTTTTACTGTCTGGATGATTATTCATGGACTGAACTCTGCTCATCCATGGCTGGGCTGGGCCGCATCTATTTTTTTCATCTATACCACCCTGTCTGTTCGAAGCCTCTTTGATGAAAGCCGACCCGTATTCCAATACCTTAAGGAAGCCGATCTCATCAAAGCCCGGAAATGTTTGTCAAATATTGTAGGTCGCGATACCACCAGCCTGAAAAAAAACGAAATTGTAAGAGCCACAGTAGAAACGGTGGCAGAAAGTACTGTAGATGGAATCATCGCCCCACTATTTTTCACTTTGCTGGGCGGGGCCCCACTGGCGGTTGCCTACAAGGCCATCAACACCATGGATTCTTTATTTGGCTATAAAAATGAGACCTACCGGGAGTTCGGATGGGCTTCTGCCCGTCTGGATGATCTGGCTAACTGGTTTCCAGCCAGGTTGTCCTTGCCTGTCATCGCTGCAGGCGCGGGCCTTTGCGGATTGAGCGGCAAAAACTCCATGGCGATAGCATTTCGAGATGGTTCCAAACACCCCAGCCCGAACTCCGGTTTTCCCGAGGCGGCCATGGCAGGGGCTCTAGGAGTCCGACTCGGAGGGGCGAGTTTTTATTCCGGCGAACTCAATGAAAAACCATTCATTGGCGACAACTTGCGGGAGCCCGAATTATCCGACATCACCCGAAGCCATAAAGTTATGTTCACAACATCGATACTGGCATTGGCATTGGTTATTATATTCGAAGTGCTTCACAATCTTTTTTAGTGGTTAATTCAGAAATATCTATAATGCATATCAGACGTTCAGGCCGAAATTTATTATCCCTTCCAATGGGGATCTCTGCGGGCATTCATGCTGTTTTGATAGTCAGCCTGATATTCTTGTCTTGGAATAAAATTGCTCCCAAGCCTGAAACTCCTCCGATAAAAATACAAAATGTTTTTCTTCAATCTGAAAAAGAAAATTCGCCGTCCAGGAAGTCTAATCCCGTTCCACAAAAACAAGCTGCGGAAATGATTTCGAATTCGGTTAAACTGGTACCCGCAAAACAATATCAGCAGCCCAAACTGATAGAATTTTCACCCCATACACCTGCTCCTCTGGTGACTCAAACGATTCAGCGGACCCGTCCAGCCCATTCCAAGTCCCCCAAACCGCCTTCGCTATGGCGAGGAAAACTAGTGCTCCAAATCGCGACAGCGAATGCTTCACCTTCGCGCCAATTTTCTACTGCTTCCCCTCGTAAGGGGGTCACAGTCAGGACGGTTTCTGGAGAGTTGAATTACTCTCCCTTGAAAATATCTCCGGTGCGAGGGGTGACAACGGTAGAGCGTTGGATACCAACTCCCAAAACACAGTCTGTTCAAATAGCCTCTATACCCTCTGACTTCATCGATGAAAATGAGGAAAATACTGTATCAGCCTCTTTAAAATCCGGGCCTTCTGAGAAAGAAATGGACTTTCCCACCGAGGACCTGGAGTCTATTCGAAAAGGCTTCACCTCCGGCGTGTGGGGCAGAATCGCGAAGGTCAGATATTATCCCAACCGAGCCAGAAAGCATGGATGGGAAGGAAAACCCGTCATAGAGTTTATCCTCGCCCGCAATGGCGATCTTTTAAGTTCTTCCATTACCCTGGCTTCTCCCCATAGAATTCTGGATGATGCAGCCTTGGATGCAATTAAAAGTGCCGTCCCCTACCCAAAAATCCCAGAAGCTCTCAAGTTGGATTCGATTAGATTTAAGCTTCCCATTTCATTTATACTAGAGGAACCATGATCTCGAACCGATTCACAATGAAATGTTTTCTAGCCGGATTCCTCATTTTCGGTCTGGCTTCGTTTGCAGGTGCTGACGTTATCCAAGTGGACAGCAATTTCGATGGCAATCTGGATCAATGGCACCATAAGTCGGAGGACGGCCGTCTGCTGAAAATTGAGTATGACAAAAATGGGGATAAGAAGATTGACCAGATAGATATTTTTGAGGGGAACTCAAAACCTATCCGAGTTGAATTGGACCGCAATTTAGACGGAACCCTGGATCAGATCCAACATTACTCCAAAGACTTCATCCTCGAGTATGTTGAGAAGGACTCCAAGTATTCTGGATTGATGGACTGGCGCGAAGTGTATGACTCGAACAACAAGGTAACGCGTCTGGAGACGGACGAAAACCAGGACGGTAAAATGGATGTTTTGCAATATTTTTCTGAAGACGGCCACATGGAACGAGTAGAGTATGACACTTCCCACGATGGACAAATTGACCGATGGGAAACTTTTGGTGCCAATGAAGCTCTGCTGTCAACCAGCTTCGATACAAACCAAGACGGAAGCCCGGACCAGTGGCAATACTTTAAAAATTCCACACAATTAAAAAATGTGGTGCACGATACAAACTTTGATGGCAAGCCAGACCGTTGGGAATATTTTGACGATTCCGGAAAACTGGAACGCGTCGATATAGATAGCAACCATGACGGCAAGCTCGACATTGTCAAAAGAAGGAAGTAATTCCTCACTTATGAAACAACACCTTATACTTTTCTCTGTTATTTTTGCTTTTTCATGCGCCCCAAAACCCACACTGGAAGTGCCGGAACCTTACAAAAAAGGGCAACAGTATTTTCACAGGGTCTGTTCCAATTGTCACGGGCCAGACGCGATGGGCAAACACACTCAGGCACCCAGCCTCATTGACGAGGAATACCTTGCCAACAATTTCTCCGATGCAGATATCAGCGAGACCGTGCTGAACGGCACTGATAAAATGCCGTCACAGAAAAAGAATGTGACCCCTGATGAAATCAACGAAATCATCAAATACCTGCGTTATTCGCAAAAAGCAGCAGGACTCGAACCGGAAGAAAAGGAAGAAGAACCCGATCCTGATGCGAATTAATGGTTTTGTCAACAAGCGAGTCACCCATGCTTGATATCATTCAAGACACCCTGAAATCAATACAACCCGTCTCTCCAATTCGGTTGAAGGGTGCACAGGCTCATCTCGATTCCCTCACAAAACCTCCGGGGAGCCTCGGCCTTCTGGAAGACCTGGCAAAAAAATATGCCGCCATCCGCGACACAGATCACCCTTCCATTAACAAGAAATCGGTCATTATATTTGCAGCCGATCATGGCGTCACCGAAGAAGGCATCAGCGCTTACCCCGCTGAAGTCACTCCTCAAATGGTGCAGAATTTTCTCGATGGCGGCGCCGCCATAAATGTTCTGGCAAGGCAGCAGAACGCCGAAGTATTAGTGGTAGATATTGGCGTTAACCATCGGTTTGCTCCGCATCCTGATTTGCTGGATAGAAAAATAGCCTTCGGAACCCGAAACATGGCTAAAGAACCCGCCATGACCAGAACCCAGGCCGAGGAGTCCATCACCATTGGAATTCAAATGGCGGCAGAACTCGCGGATAAAGGAGTAGACCTTCTGGCTACCGGGGAGATGGGAATCGGCAATACCACAGCCAGCTCCGCGATATTCTCTGTACTGAGCGGACTTCCCGCAAGTCAGGTTACAGGACGAGGAACAGGTATCGACGACAAAACTCTGGACAAAAAAATTGCTGTCATTCAGCAGGCCCTTGTCAGGCATACTCCCGACCCGGAAGACCCCATAGATATTCTCGCCAAAGTCGGTGGCTTCGAGATTGGCGGTATTATCGGCCTTCTGTTGGGCGCCGCCGCACAAAATATTCCTGTTGTTGTTGACGGCTTGATTTCCAGTGCCGGGGCATCTCTGGCCATCAAGCTGAATCCCTCAGTCAAGGATTATATTTTTCCTTCACACCGTTCAGTAGAGCCTGGACAGAAGGTATTTTTTGATCTCATTGAGGCGCCCCCTCTTTTTGATTTAAAAATGCGCTTGGGGGAAGGAACAGGTGCAGTACTGGCTTTCAGCCTGATAGAAGCGGCTGTGAAAATTTATTCCGAAATGGCGACTTTCCAAAGCGCTGGCATTTCAGACCGTGCCGAAGCCTAGTAACTTCTCATATTTCCTTTCTTGCTTTTCAAGTTGTACAGAAATGGTTTTGAGCAACTTGACAGGGGTAAGGTTTTTGGCTAGATTGAACCCTTCCTTTAGACCTTAATTTAATCTTCTTCATTATAATTTGGAGTTTCAGATGTCAGATGAAAGCTATATTCAATCCCTCTTTGCAGACCGCTTAGGCGGCAGTCAATTTGGCAAAGATACCAAGATTTATAAATTCGAAAAAATAAAAAGAGCCAAACGCGCGGCACAGGATGCCAATCCGGGAAAAGTATTATTCGATATGGGAGTGGGGGAGCCTGACGAAATGGCCGATCCCGGTGTTGTGAAAACCCTGCAACTGGAAGCAGAAAAACCGGAGAACCGGGGCTACACCGATAATGGTATCGAGGAATTTAAAGTCGCCGCCTGCAAATATATGAAAGATATTTTTGGTGTTAAAGGGTTGGAACCGGGCAAGCATGTCAATCACACCATCGGCTCCAAACCCGGCCTGGCGATGACTCCAGCGGTCTTTATCAATCCCGGTGATATCACCCTGATGACCGTGCCCGGCTATCCAGTTATGGGGACCCACGCTCAATATCTGGGAGGAGAGGTTGTTAATCTTCCTCTCACAGAAGCCAATCATTTTCTCCCTGACTTAAAGAGTATCGATTCGGCGACCCGTGCGAAGGCCAAAATTTTGTATTTAAACTATCCCAATAATCCAACAGGGGCCACCGCCACTCGTAAATTTTATGAAGAAGCCATTGAGTTTGCCAGGCAGAATAATATCATCATCATCCAGGATGCGGCCTATGCGGCCCTGACCTATTCCGGAAAAACCGAGAGCTTTCTTTCGGTACCCGGCGCAATGGATGTCGGTGTTGAGTTTCATTCCCTTTCAAAGGCGTATAACATGACGGGGTGGCGCATTGCCTTCATTGTCGGCAATGAACTTATTGTCAAAGGCCTTTCGCATGTTAAAGATAATGTAGACTCCGGCCAGTTCGCAGGCATCCAGAAGGCAGGAATTTATGCTCTGGAACACCCGGACATCACGAAACGAACCGTGGCCAAGTACAAGCGCCGACTAGCCATGCTGGTTGAAACCCTCAACTCTGTAGGGTTCAAGGCAAAAATGCCTGGAGGTTCGTTCTTCCTCTATGTGGGTGCTCCTAAAGGAATCAAGGGTGGGCGTAAGTTTGCTAATGGCGAAGAGTTTTCCCAGTTCCTGATCACCGAAATGCTGATTTCCACCGTCCCCTGGGACGATGTTGGTCATTATGTCCGGTTTTCAGCAACGTTCACAGCGAAAGGCGAGGCAGAGGAAACCCAGATCATGAAAGAAATCAAAGCACGCCTTTCCACCGTAGAATTTGAATTCTAGTGGAGTACCTCCTCAGGTAATGAGCCGCCAGACGTGAGGCCAGATTGCAATAGCTTTGACTGGCAAGCAAAGAGTTTTCTCGGCCCAATTGCTCACAAGCGAAAGCTAATGCATGAAATATAATGCCTTCATTGGAATCGGCTCAAACTTAGGGATTCCATCTGAAAATTGCGAGAAGGCGATTCGTCTTCTCAATACTGTGTCGGAAATTGAAGTAGTGGCCCGGTCCAGCCTGTACGAGTCAGAACCCGTTGGCAAAACCGATCAGAACTGGTTCGTCAATGCTGCCGTCGCCTTGAAAACTTCTCTGACTCCAGAAGCATTACTCGACGCGGTTTTTAAAATTGAAAAGGTTTTCGGAAGAAAACGGCTGGAAAAGTGGGGGCCAAGAGTTATCGACTTGGATTTACTGGCTTATGAAGACCGTGTGATTGATTCTACTTCCCTCACACTCCCCCACCCGGAAATGACGAAAAGGCGTTTTGTTCTTTTACCGCTCAGCGAATTCGCCGGGGATTATTTGCATCCGCTGGAAAATAAGACCATTCGCGATCTGCTAAAAGAACTTCCGGAAATCCCCGAAGTCATAAAAATTTCATCGGCTTCATAAATCATCCACCTTGATGATTTCCATCCGTTCGAGAGCGTTATCGCTCAGCTCTTGCCAAGGAATTTTTCCCTCATCCCTTTCCAGAAATGGAATCTTGCTCCGGGTCACCGGATTCTTAGGCATGAAAACCGAACAGCAATCGGGTTGCGGCTCAATACTGACTTCATAAGTGCCAATTTCTTTTGCCTTGTTGATGATACTTTCTTTATTCATACCGATTAAAGGTCGTAATACACTTAAGGACGTGACACACGAAACGGCGGCAAGATTTTCCAGGGTCTGTGAAGCCACCTGCCCCAACGATTCACCGTTGACCAATGCTAAACAGCCCTTACGCTCAGCAATTTCTGCTGCGAGGCGATACATCATTCGCCGATAGAGAATGATCCTGTTTTCCTCATTACAATGATCTCGGATAGCTCCCTGCATCTCCTCAAAGGGAACCACATACAAGGTTGCTTTTGCCTGAAAATGATTGATCTTTTTTGCAAGCCTTAAAACCTTGTCATACCCTCCCCGGCCAAGAAAAGGTTGATTATCAAAAAACACAAAATGAACGCGGCACCCCCTGCACGCCATCATGAAAGCGGATACAGGGCTGTCAATCCCACCCGATAGTAGGCAAAGCACATTGCCGGAACTGCCCACAGGGAGCCCGCACAGTCCCTGCTGACGATTATCGAAGACCACCGTTTCCGAACGTCCAATTTCTATTTCAAGAACATATTCCGCTTCAGTAATATTTACCGTCAACCCTTGCGGACTTAATTGCTTCATGATGCGCGAACCCACCTCAAAATTTACTTCGGGTGAGGTTTTGGGAAACGACTTTTCCGAGCGTCGCGTTTTAACACAAAACTTCAGAGAATCAGCAGACTCCAGCCGGGCTTCAATCCATTGGACTCCTAAAGCCGCGATCGCATCGAAATCAGAACTCATTGAGATTCCAATACTGAATGAAGCGATACCGGGAACAGCCTTCAACCTGATCGAACATTCCGCCGCGAAACTTGAAGGGATATCCAAAAAAATTCGGCCACGGGGCGAACTATACTGAATATCATCTGTGCCTGAAAGCACGCGTCTGATATTTCTCAGGAGACATTTTTCGAAAAATTTTCTATTCCGTCCTTTGAGTCCGATCTCGTCATAACGGATCAAAACGGTTCTTCTTTCTGTCATCGATGTTCAGCTTTTTGCAAGAAGGTGGGATAAAGGGACTGGTAAGCATTTCCAAAAGCTTCCAGAAACTGGTCAATTTCTTCCGGGGTATTATTGCGGGAAAAAGAAATGCGCAAACTGCAACGCGCCTGCTCCTCGCTCAACCCGATTCCCATAAGGATTTTGGAAGGCTCTTTGGACTGGGCGCTGCAGGCACTACCAAGTCCAACAAAAATATCTTTTGCTTCCAGATGGTGGAGAATAACTTCTCCCTCGACAGGAGGAAAAGAAAAATTAACCATCCCCGGTGATTGGTGCATGCTATCTGCATCAATCAGCGAATTAAAAAGAATCTTCAACTCAGGTAGCCGTGCCTGTAAATTTTTCAGCCCGTCAATCAAATGCTGGCATAGACCCTGAAGATGCTTGTGAGTTTCCTCAGTTCTTGCCACAACCTGCTGTATGGCTGTTTTCAGCCCTATTATCAGCGGCAAGGGAAGTGTGCCGGAACGAACTCCGAACTGTTGTTTCCCCCCATGCATTTGCGGATTAAGAACCAGTTTCGAATCATAGACCAGCAGACCGATGCCTTTCGGCCCATGAATTTTGTGACCCGAAATAGAATAACCCGCAAGGCCCTTCCACATCTTCGGGTCCAATTTGAGCTTGCCGATAGCCTGTACACCGTCCAGAAACAATCTTGTCTGCGCAGATTTTTTTGCCAAAGCAGAAATGATTTTCAAAGGATCGTTCACCGTACCCAACTCATTATTCACATGTGAAAGGCAGAGAAGTCTCACACGATTTTCCTTCAAAACAGTTAATGAATCCAAGTCGAGCCGACCTTCCCTTTGAAAAGAAAGTAACGATAACGGTTCATTTCCGAACTGATTGAGGAATGTCAGGCTCTCGGTAACGCTTGGGTGCTCCAGTCCCAGGAAAGCAGTTTTCTTATCCGGGAAACACAATCCCTTAATAAAAAGATTATTGGACTCCGTGCCACCACTGGTAAACAGAATACGGTGCGTTGAGGGTATCTGGAGAGTTTCGGCGATGGACTGCGCCGATTTTTCAATGAAACCTTTCGCATCCAGCCCTATTTTATAGGGTGTCCCACTGTTCGCGAACAGGTCGCGCATGGCTACATGAACGCACGCCACAACTTCCGCATCCATAGGGGTGGTGGCGGCATTATCAAGATAAACCATCACAGTTTAAGGCTCATAGGGTTTAAGAAGGCTCTGTTCCATTCCCAACTGGTCCAGTATTCGAGCCACAACAAAGTCTACCAGACTATCAAAACTATCTTGCCCCTGATAAAACCCAGGAGATGCAGGCAGGATCATCGCTCCTGCCTGATCAAGAGCCAAAAGGTTTTTCAGGTGGATGGTGCTGAAGGGAGTTTCACGAGGAACAAGAATCAGTTTGCGTTTTTCCTTTAACATGACATCGGCGACACGCTCAATCAATGTTCCGGACACACCGGCGGAGATTCTTCCCACCGTCCCCATGCTCGCAGGCACCACCACCATTGCATCAACACAAAAAGAACCGCTGGCGATAGAACTATTCATGCGGGAAGTTTTGTGCAGGGTCACCTGCTCACCTGAAAAATAGGAAGGGGCAAGATCCAACTCCAGCTTCAACAGTTCAGCCCCCCGCTCCGAGATGATCACATGAACTTCCGCGTGGGATTTAAGACAATCGAAAAGCCGCTTGCCATAACAAACCCCGCTTGCTCCCGTGATTGCCAGTACAATTCGTTTCATCATTTGACGTCAAACAGGTCTTCGGTTTCAGCCAAAACGTGCTTATGAACTTCGGCAACCGAGCCGACACTATCTATAAATCTTATATTTGGCCCCTCAAAACTTTTAAATATTTTCTGAACATTTTTCAAATAATCCAGTTTTTCAAATGCGCTTTTCTGGTCGCGAGACGATTCAATTCTCTCCAGACATGTCTCGGGAGAAGTCAGGAAAATCAAAACACGATCTGGAATTGGAGCGAAGGTTTCATTTTCCAGTCGAATCTGTTCAGGGTCCAGTCCTAAAGCACCCTGATAAGCCGCCGTCGAGAAATAATACCGGTCCATCAGCACCACTTTGTTATCCTGCAACGCTGGCATTATATTCGTTTCAATATCTTCCTTTCGGTCATTGATGAACCAGCTTAATTCTTCTTCTGGGCTAACGCCTTGACGACCTTCACTGAGCAGTCTGCGGATTTTTGCGCCCCATGTTCCTCGAGTGGGTTCCGCCAAAGCAATATTTGGCACCTGTCTTTCGCTTAAAGACTTTGCCAGCAGTTCGCACTGAGTGCTTTTGCCTGTTCCATCTATTCCTTCAAAAACAATTAAAATTCCTCGCTTCAAGGCACTCTTTCCTGAAAAATTTAAGACCAGCATCAATCTATAAAAATCGAATTATTAAAGATACCCTTACTGGGCAAAGGGCGCAATGTAATAAAATCAGCGCGGGTTTTCAAGTTTTAAAGGAGGAAAGGTAGGTAAATGTAGAAGGGATTCTCGCGAAACCAGATATCAGGCTAGTTTCGCAAGAATCCCATAAGGGGAACATGCATTTTCATTGAATCAATACTTAAACTGACCGACCAGTTTTTGCAGGTCTGCGGCCATTTGTTGCAGTTCTGTGGCCGCGGTCTGTGTCTGGCCAATCCCATGCGAGGTATCATTGGCTGCCTGAGCCACACCATTAATATTCTCGGTGATTTCACTACTGCCTTTTGCGGCCTCCGCCACATTACGGCCAATCTCAGCGGTGGTGGCTGTCTGTTCTTTAATAGCACTGGCAATGGTATTGGAAATATCATTAATCTGATTGATGATCATACTGATTTCTCCAATTGCATCAACCGCCCCATTGGTGTCCGCTTGTATGGTCTGGATTTTACCGCTGATTTCATCGGTCGCTTTTGCGGTTTGCTTGGCCAGTTCCTTGACCTCGTTGGCTACCACTGCAAATCCTTTTCCTGCCTCACCGGCCCGGGCAGCCTCGATGGTTGCGTTCAGAGCCAACAAGTTGGTCTTCTCGGCAATAGAAGTGATCACTTTGACGACCTGACCAATTTCAGCACTGCTAGTGCCAAGTTTTACGACCGTTGCATTAGCTGTTTCTGCTACCTTTACAGCATTTGCGGCAACTCTTGCAGCTTCGTTGGCATTCTGGGCAATTTCATTGATACTGGCCCCAATTTCTTCAGTTCCGGTGGCCACGGTCTGGACATTCTTGCTGATCTCCTGAGAAGCGGCCGAGACGACATTGGCCTGAGCCGAGGTCCCCTCCGCAGTACCTGCCATTTCCTGACTGATTGAGGTCATTTGAGCTGAAGAGGCGGCCAGAGTTTTAGCCGTGGTCGCAATCTGCGAAATATTTTTCCGGAGGTTTTCCAGAAAGTTTTTCAGGCCCCGCCCCATTTGACCGATTGCATCATTTCCATTCACAGAAATTTCCTGGGTGAGGTCGCCTTCAGCGGCAGCCTTAACAACCTCCAGCATGTTATCCACCTTGTCCTGAAGATCCTGAGCCGTTTTTCGTTCTTTTGCCTGCCTTTCCATAACCTCACGTTTCTCACGTTCTTGCCCGTCATTTAGTTCAAGAGCCTCCTGACGCTCTTTTTCCTGGGCTGCGATAGCCTGTTTTCTTTCTCTTTCGTCTGAGTTTTTCTTTCCCACCAATTCCTTGGTCATTTGTTGAAACGCAACCGCCAGATCACCTTTCAGATTATATTGCCCATCCAGTCTACCCGCCGCAATATCTTCAGCTTGCCGCACTATTTCTTGCATGCCATCGGTTATCTTGTTAAAACTCATCCCGAGTTGACCGATTTCATCCGTAGACATAATGACAAGATCTTGCTGCTTGATATCCCCTTCAGCAATCTTTCCAATTACCACTGTGAGCTCACGTAAGCGCTTGGCCAATGATCGGGAAAATATGAGAGAGAGAATAGCACCCAAAGCCGTGGCGACAACTATCAAGACAAGAGAAATACTACGAATCGCAGCGTTGGCATCGGCCACCCTTTTACCCGAGACACTGACCTCCAACTTAGCCGCTGCCAGTAGCTTATTTAATTCCTTATCGATAAAAAGCGCATCACCACGCCCTTCCGACATCAGGGAGTTGCCCAACACGCGATTTTCATCGGTATAAGCATCCACCGATGACATCAGTCTATCCGTGAACGACTCCACTTTAGGCTGAAGTTCGGCAACCAGCTTGGGATTGGATTTCTTGAGGGTGAGGAATATCTTTTCCAGCTTGACTTTCTCTGCCATGGCAGAATCTTCAGCTTCACTCTGCAAACTAACAGCCATATCCGTCATCCAGTAGCGCAATTGAGAAAAAGTACTGGAGGCAGAACTCAATACCTCCAGTCTTTTCATCGAATCCGTCTGGACCTGGATTACATCAGTTGCTTTTCCCAACTCCTTGTAGATATACAGAAGGGCACCAACCATCAGCACCAGTATGACACCATTGAGCAGTGTTATTTTCATACCTATATTCAAATTTAAGCGCTTCATGGAAAATCCTTCCTTTATAAAACTCCGTGGTGATCATTTGCGGTTTTTTTACTAGCTAGAGGAACAGGTTAAAAACATTCCCCAATAGCTCCAATACTTCGCTCTGTACAATAAGGATTAATTTTTCTACCATTTTAAATGTAAATCTGTCAACAGTTCTTACTAAATGCTTTAGTACAATCAGGTAAAATCAATAGATTTATGCAATCAGTTCCCTGCGCGCCTAAATTTCTAGCAAAAAGAATGTTGAATACGGAACTAATAGGCGCGTAGTTGCTTTTGCCTTGCGATTTCAGGATAATAATTTCCCAAAGGTGTTTTAAGAAAATTATTCCATCTTTTTGGTAAAGAGTTAATGAAAAGACGAGGTTTATTGCGATGAGAAAATTCTGGAAAGTCTTTGGCTGGGTATTTTTAGGCATCTTTTTACAATTCAAATTTAATGCCCTATATGGAATCGTGTTTCTTGAAAACTTGAGTTTTCATGACCGGACCTATTGGGTGGAAATGAATATGATTCCAACAGAGGAGAGCCTGCGAGTTTTAAAAGTCAAGACCACGGTTCATCATTCCCTAGGTCCAGACTATTTCGCCACTGTTTATATTCCTGAACACTACAAAGTTTTGAACGAAATTCCTTATGCCGGGGCCGAGGCCCTTTCGGGTTATCAAGCCTATAAAATGAATATGAAACGGAAGTATCGTGATGTTCTAGGGGAAAAACATTTTATAATTACTCCCATAAAATTGAATGAGGACGTTCCAGCAAAACCGATTAAAGTTCATTTTGAAAATTTAAAGCAACGCCTGCATTCAGACGAGACTTACCAGATCTCCACCCTAAAGCTTAAAACCCTACTGGAAGGGCCTGAGGTGGCCGAAGCCATCTACCCCCAGAAACTGGGAATGTAACGCCCATGGCCCGACGACCTAAAGAGTTTAAAGACTACTACTCCATCCTGAAAGTTTCCCAGAACTCCACTCAGGAGGAGTTGAAAAAATCATTTCGCCAACTGGCTCTTGAACTTCACCCGGACCATAATCCCAATGACCCCGAGAGTGAAGAACGGTTCAAGGAAGTCACAGAAGCCTATGGAGTGTTGAGCGATCCATTAAAGAAAAAAGAATACGACCGGTTTCGGGCCGATCACCTTGCCGGACGCACCACCGACTCTTCCAAGTTTCGTTATTCTCAGGAAGATATTTTCACCAGCATGTTCCGCGGTGAAAATGCCCGTGAAATTTTTGAAGAACTCAATCGCGAGTTCAGCCGCTCTGGCTTTCGTTCCGGCAATCCGTTTTTCCAGTCCCTGTTCTTCGGAGGTGCCGTAGGTGGTTTGGGAAGAATTCTCAGAATGGTACCAGGTCCAATCGGAAAAATTGGTATGGGTCTAAAGCTGGCTCAAGTTGTCGGTTCCTCCTTATATGCACTTCATAAAATGAACCAGCAGAGTAAATCGGGGCAAACAGTTCCGCCAAAAACCGACAACCCTTTGATGAACGGTATAAAGGGAATATTCGGGAAAAAAGAATCCAACAAAAATCCGCTGGATATGGACTTTTACCTTTCCATCCCGCCGGTGGAAGCTCTAAACGGGTCTCGTAAAAAAATTTCCTATCAGGTCAGCGGGAAAACGGAACAACTTATGGTGCGCATCCCCCCAAATTTTCCTTCAGGCGGAAAACTGCGCATCAAGGATAAGGGGGAAATCCATGACGAAAAACGCGGCGACCTCATCCTTTCCATTCATGTCGACCCGCAGATGAGCCCCGCTAAATAATGAACAAACAACAAGTCCTCGATTTCTGGATCGGATTTTTCAAAGACCTACTGCTCGGCACCTTCACGAAGTTATTTTTATTCGGCGTTTTAGGTTTTTCGCTCGGCGCTCTTGCGACCTATAGCTTTGACCTGCAGGTTCTGGGCACCGCCGAATGGAACGTCTGGCTGGAGGGAGCCCTGCTGGTATTAGTCGGCGCGGGTTATATGGCTCTTGGCTTGATGCACGGCTGGATATCCTGCAGTCTTCACGTTTTGAGTAAAAAAATGCGTGAAGCGCTGTCAGGACTGCAGGAGTTGCTCGACTGGTTGACACGTGAGGTCATAGGGCGTTTTCCGAAGTTTCAAAAAAATATTCCCAAACATGAACTGGCAGAAAAGTACGACCAGATCGGCAATGAACTGCGGCAAAAGTTGAAGCAACGAGGAGGCATAACCGGACTCATTTCCGGCATCCTGTTCGGAGTCATCCTCAAAGTATTACGTTTTTTCTTCCTCGATGAGGTGGTGGAAGAACTTCACAAAAAAGATAAGGAGGAAATCACCTCGGCTGATATCGAACATGCGGTGCGCAGAGTTGGAACCGAAGTCATGATCGCCCCCATCACCGACAACCTTTTTTTGCTACAGATCGTCAACATTATTGTTGGCCTGTTTTTATTCGCCCTGCCCTTTAGCTTGCTCTGGCTGATTTAAAAGATTAATGTGGAGACTGCCTTTGCTATAAGTTACTCCTTCATTGAAGGAACCGGACAGGGCATCGCCCCCTCCAGGCCAAGTCAATCCCTTGTGCCTGTTCTCTCTTTGGAATTGATCTTGGAAAATGTTTTAAGCGGACTGGAAAAAGAGAACGACCTCGCCACGATTTTACCCAGCATACAATTATGGAGCCCCGCCAGTGACTGGCAGGCGTCGTTGGGTGTGGAAATCCCTTTAAGCTCCTTCAGGGATAACGACTTCCAGATCCATTTCAAACTGAAAAATCACTTCGCTCGGGAACATTTGTTGCGCTAAAATATTCTTATCACTATAAAAATAAAATCTATTGCAGGCGATCTGACTCTAAATACTTTATACTGAAATCTTTATCTATCAGAGATTCGCATGAATTTACATCGTTTTCTCACAACAGGAATCTTTTTGGTTGGCCTCATTCATTTATTATCTTTTTCTGATAAATGCTGGGCCGAACCAATCCCCATTTTCGTGAGCATCGTGCCGCAAAAATATTTTGTCGAGCGCATTGGCGGTGAGCATGTCAAAGTGGATGTCATGGTGAAATCAGGTGAGAGTCCGGCCACTTTTAATCCCAACCCAAAAAAAATGAGCCGCCTCTCTCAGGCGAAATTGTATTTCAGCATTGGCGTGCCTTTTGAAACGGTCTGGATTGAACGAATTCAATCGATTCACCCCAACCTGCAAATCGTTCCTTTACACGATAGCACCCATAAAAACTTAAAGACCGAACATGACGTCCATCATTCTCATGGCTCTCATGATCCGCATATCTGGACCAGTCCAGCCAAGGTCAAAGTCATAGCACAAAAAATCAAGGACACACTGACCCACATCAAACCGGAGCAGGAAAAATATTTCGCCGCAAACCTTCAGGCATTCCTCAGCGATCTGGACACGCTGGACAAGGATATCCGCACCATCCTTGCCCGTAGCGATAATAGCCGCTTCATGGTTTTTCATCCAGCCTGGTCCTATTTCGCCGAAGACTATGGTCTGGAGCAGGTTGCTATTGAAGAGGAAGGCAAGGAACCCGGGGCCCGAGCCTTACAAAAAATAATTGAGAAGGGCAAAAGGCTTGGGATTAAGGTAATATTTGTACAGAAACAATTCAGTCTTTCCATCGCCGAAAATATCGCCAAAATAATTGGTGCCACCGTCCGCGAAATGGACCCCTTGGCGGAAGACTACATGGCAAACATGCGGCGAACGGCTAAAGCTATATCTGGAGCATTGCAGTGAGTTCAGTCATCAAAATAAAAAATCTCGACTTCAGTTATGGCGGTCCAAAAATACTTGAAAATATTGATCTCGATATTCAACGCAACGAGTTCATCGGCATGGTCGGCCCGAACGGAAGCGGCAAAACCACCCTGTTAAAAATTATCATGGGTGTTTTGACTCCCGACAAGGGCTCCGTTAACGTGCTCGGTAACCCGCCTTCGCAATCGGTGCAAGAAATCGGCTATATGCCTCAGTTCACTCCGTTTTCCAGGGATTTCCCCATTAGCGTGGAAGAAACGGTTTTGATGGGTCGGTTGGGGAAAACTTCCAGCATCGGTTTTTATAATAGCGCCGACAAACTCGCCGCCGAAAAAGCCATGAATGATGTCGAAATTCTTGACCTTCGCAAAAGAGTGATAGGCTCTCTCTCCGGCGGACAACTGCAAAGGGTTCTGATTGCGCGGGCTCTCACCTGCGAACCGCAGATCATGATCCTCGACGAGCCTACCGCTAATGTCGACATGAAAGTTGAAAAAGATATCTTCGACCTGCTCAAGCAATTGAATGAAAAAATTACCATCATCGTGGTGACTCACGACATCGGTTTTATTTCGCAATACATTGACAGGGTGGCCTGCATCAACCGTACCCTCATCTGCCATCCCACGTCAGAACTGACCGGGGAAACGATTGAGAACATGTATGGCGCTCATATGCATATGGTCCATCATCACCATGAGGATGAAAAAAATAATCATGAGTAGTTTTTTTGAGGCAGTTTCATCACAGGCGTTTATGCAGAACGCCATTGTTGGCGGCATTCTCGCTAGCGTGGCCTGTGGCGTGGTCGGCTCTTATGTCGTGGTGAAACGCATCGGCTATCTGGCGGGCGGTATCGCCCATTCGGTGTTGGGCGGAATGGGCATCGCCTATTACCTCGGCCGACCTCCCATCGAGGGTGCTCTGGTTGCGGCCCTGGTTTTTGCCGTTATTCTCGGCTGGGTGAGCCTCAAAATGCAAGAGCAGGAGGACACGGTGATCGGCGCGCTGTGGGCAGGAGGCATGGCCGTCGGAATATTGTTCATCTCTCAAACCCCCGGCTACAATGTCGACCTGATGAGTTTTCTGTTCGGCAACATTTTAATGATCTCCTCCGATGACCTGCTCTGGATCGCCGGGTTAGACACCCTCATTCTGCTCATCGTTTTTCTATTCTACAAACAGTTTCTGGCATTATCGTTCGATGAAGAATTTGCCCGCCTGCGTGGTATTCCTGTAGAACGGTTTTATTTGCTCTTTCTTTCTCTCGTAGCCCTGACGGTCGTTATATTGATTCAGATTGTCGGGCTGATTCTGGTGATCGCATTGTTAACGCTTCCGGCGGCGGTCTCTGGCCTATATGTCCGCTCGCTGAACCTGATGATGTTACTAGCCACGGTGCTTGGAGTGTTCTTCACCACCGGTGGACTGGCCTTGTCTTACCAACCCGACCTGCCACCCGGGCCGACTATCATTCTGCTGGCCGGAGCCTTCTATCTGGTATCTATGGTCGTCACCCGATTTTGGAAAAGGGCCTGAGATGAGCGACTGTTGCTCCGAAATTGAAGAAGTGCACGGCCCCAAACGCAGAATTCTCTGGATCGCTCTTGTTCTCAATCTCATCATGTTTTTTGTCGAAGGCATTGCCGGGTGGCTAGCGCAATCCAACGCCTTGATGGCCGATGCCCTCGATATGCTGGGCGACGCGGTGATATACGGGTTTTCCCTGTTCGTTATTCAACTCGCCCCTATCTGGCGAACCCGAGCCGGGATTCTTAAAGCGGTCATCATGAGTGTTTTCGCCCTTGGTATATTGGGCTCTGTCATCTACCGTGTTTCCCATCAGGTCGTACCCGTGGCCACAACGATGGGTATCGTTGGCGGAATGGCCCTGGCTACAAACCTGTTCTGCGCTTACCTGCTCCTGCGGTTCCGAGACGACGATGTCAATATGCGTTCGGCCTGGTTATGTTCACGTAATGATGTGTTGGCTAATCTTGGGGTTTTGCTGGCCGCAGCCGGAGTGGCTTGGACAGGTTCGCACTGGCCCGATCTTGCGGTTGGAGTGATCATCGCCGGACTGATTCTGCAATCCTCCTTCGGCATTTTCAAAGACGCCAAGTTAGAAATAAGCAATGGGCGTGCTACCGATAAGCAATACTAGCAAAAAGTATAGATGTCTCAACGAGACCTTGCTTGTTTCCTCCACAGCTAGTGGCTAGTGGGGAACGCCAACTCGTTCTGCTAGGGAGTGGTATTGGTGGTGGGCGAGATAGAGCAGGCCATCGGCCAGGGAATAGTTGTGCGGAAAGGTCATCACCTCACGACCCAGTTTTTCGATCAACTGCTGGTACAACTCAGTCGTTTCTTCGGCATTCATTCCTATCGTTGTCTCATAAGAATAACCCAGGCTCAAATCATGTTCCGGTGGAGTGTATAATTTGGTGATGCCCCATTCTGCCGGATTCTTTTCAATAGGCGCGCCTCGCTCCAGATCAAACTGGGAAAGTATGGCGGAGAATCCGGGAGAGTCCAACAAGCGCTGGTTGTTGAGCACAAAGTTGATCGAGTCCATCACCTCTTCACGGGTTTCGGTTGGGAACCCGCAAATCAGATAAAAATGCATGGCGATGCCCAACTTCATACAGCGTTCTGCGGTTTCATCGACCCAACTGAGTTCAACACCTTTCTTCATGGAATCCAGAACCCGCTGGTTGTAAGACTCCAACCCAAAAATCAGTTTGCGGCAACCGGATTTATACAACAGATCCATGCGGTCGTCTTTAAGCAGACTCTTTTCGAACTTGAGTTCTCCTGTCCACTGCACATCGACCTTCTCCTCAATAATTTTGGCGGCAAAGGTTCTGAGAAAATTGATTGGCAGAGCTTCATCGGTGAAGAAAAAATGATTGCAGTTATATTTTTTCTGCAGAGTTTTAAAATCGTTGACCACATTCTCGGCATACCGCACATGGAATGTCATGTGATCGAAAGGAATGGAACAGAAGGCGCATTGCTCCCAGTAACACCCGCGCGAACCCATCACCGGCAAAACCCGATCTGGTGCAAGATAAAGGTCTAACGGCAGGCCGTCAAAATCCGGTGTCGGCAGGGCGTTCAGCTCTTCCTTGGCGAAAGGCCGGTTCACTTTAACCTGACCGTCCTCCCGGTATATCAGGTTAGGAACTTTACTGAGGTCACCGTCACCACGAAGGTGCTCGACCAGTCTGAGAAGCGGCGTCTCGCCCTCGTGCACCACGAAGCTATCGACAAAGTCGAAAAGGTGCGAACCCTCTTTCTCTAAACGATCCACCAACTTGGTGAACACGCTTCCGCCTACAGTGATATGAATTTCGGGTCGGTTTTGTTTGACCAGATAAGCCAGGGTCAGGCCGGAGATAATTTGCTCCACCGAGGTGATGGAAATGCCAAGGATGTCGATATCCTCTTCAAGAATTCCTGGCAGATACCATTTCTGATAAAGGTCGTAGAAGAAATTTTCTTCCGGATGTTTGAAAGAGTCGATCACCTCATGCGAGGAGTACGGAGAAAACCGCATCTGGCTGCCAATGACGGTCAACTGCGACGGATAATAAGGCGCAAGAATATTGTCGAGCCAGACATCCATGATCTTGAGATTTTCCATATACTGGTCGATCTCGTAGAACTCCGGACTGCGTTGCGAGGCCACGGCAGAGTCGATCTGGTCTTTCAAGGCCATGATGATCTCTTCCGCTTCGCGGAGTTTGTTGAATTTTTCGGCTTCCTGCTGCGTCAGTCGAGGCTTGGAACTCAGTTCGTTCAACTCGCGGATGATGCGCTCGTAGAGCGGTTTAGTTTTATCCCAGGTGCACAGGTCATTGAGTAACTCAATGGCCAGATCGCGCTGAACAACATCGTGCACCCCATGCATATTGAGAAATGCCTTCAGGCTGGGCAAACTCAAGTAGGGTTGCGATGGATGCCAGGATGTCGGGAAAACCAGATATATCATTTCAGTAAAAACCTAATAGATTGCACATTGGCCCCATGCCCAGTGGTTGCTCGTTGGCCCCACGCCTAGTGGGGTTTGGGGGCCATGAATACTAGTACGACCAGTTTAGCATCGGTGTGGTTCACGACACCGTGATCCTCACCGGATGGAGCTAGAGTGATTTCGTTTTGAGAAAGCACCTTTTCTTCCTCGCCCACGGTCACTTTGCCCTGCCCTTCGAGCACATAATAAACCTTGTCGGACCCTTCGTGGGAGTGGACTTTCTGGAACTGACCGGGCTCAAGACAGTATATATCACAAAAGAAATGATCCGTATCGAACAGGCTGACTTTTTTCATCTTTTCGGAACTGAACTCAACCGCATCCCGAACATTGACCACTCTCATTGTCATATCGCTAGTTTCCGTTAAATTAATTTTTGATTGGGGTTCATCACGAGGTCGTTTTGTCCTGTCCGGTGTTCGTCACTTGGCAAGCAGCCATTTATCGGCGGCAACCCAAAAACCCTCAAATTTTCATGAAGTTAGAGATAATAGCATAGAAGGCGAATCAGGCCAAAAAAAATAGGCTCGGCAGGATTTCTACAGCCCTATTTTATTGACATCGCCTTTGCGATCCACTATTTTGAAAGCCATCCAAGCACGGGGATGGGAAACAATCAACGCATCCCGGCACACATTTCAAGACATCAGAATTCGGGACGTAGCGCAGCCTGGTTAGCGTACCTGACTGGGGGTCAGGGGGTCGGAGGTTCAAATCCTCTCGTCCCGATTTTTTACTATGAGGGCTTACGGGGAAACCTGTGAGCCCTTATTTTATTAGGAAAAACAGGGCTACCCCGTTATAAATCCAGCATATTTTTGAGCCCGCGTATTATGGGGAAAAGCAGAAAGGCTAGAATAGCGACAGGGAACCTGTATTTGCTGAAAAACCCCTCCTCGACATGCACACCTGATAACGACTCAATCATATCTGGCAAATACTCTGCCGTCGAGTGGATGATGGTGTAGGCCAAAATGAGCGATATGATTATGACAATATTCTTTTTGATAAATTCCATTTTTATTTACGTTGTGGTTTCTGAAGTTTCTTTTCGAATTTGCGACTTTTCAATTCAACCATGACCCACCCTGTGCAGGAATCGATCCATTTCAGGTTATTGGCATCTTCATTGGACAGCCGTAATGCATTCAGGTCACGCAACAACCGATTTAGCTCAGAGTCGAGCATATTCTGCGGACTATGATTGTCCTCATTACATAAGTCCACTAGTTTTTCATTATCCTGATATCTAACTGCTGTGTAAGAAAATCCCGCTGTGATCAGAACCAGTGACCATAAAAACACCCCGGAAAATTTTATGATTCTATCCATTTATTTGGAATGATCGGGTTTCCCTTCGCCCAATAATATCGCCTGAAGCTTTTGCTCCCAAACCTCCAGGGCCTGGCGTATCTCAGGATCGTGGTTCTTCGCGGATGGCGCGTGGTTCAGAACTTTTGCTATACCGGCTTCATTCACTCCCGACTCTGCCATCAGGCTGGACGCTGTTCGTCTCAAATCGTTGGGGACAAATTGACCAACCTTGAAAAAGTCACCATAAGCAAACTCGTGGTTTGACTGGCAATTGTTTCTGATCGCCATGTTCACAGCTCTGGGCGCTATATGCTTATCCTTACCGGATGGGAACACACAGCCACGTTTTTGGGCTGGTGGCAAAATATCAAGTGTCATGGGTGCTAAAAAGACTTGATGGTTTTTCTTGTTCTTGGTTCTCGTGCCGGGAATTGTCCACCACTTCTGGCGTAAATTAAATTCTTCCCACCTTGCCCCAGCCACTTCCCCATTACGCTGACCGGTTAATAGCAATAATTTTAAAATCAACCTCATCCCTTCAGACATTTTGGTGCTTTCCAGGCCAAACCAGATTTTTCTTATTTCATCTACTGTGAAAATTCTGTCCTTCAGAATCTCCTCTTCCGGAGCATCTAAATTAGAGCATGGGCTGGCCTCTAAAATTTCTTGACTAACCGCAAAGGCAAACATGGATTGTAAAACTTTCAGAGTTTTATTCGCCGCACCGACCCGACTCAGCAATTTAACAACGTCCTTTTCGGTAATATCAGTCGTTGGCAAGTATTTCCACTTAGGAAGCACATCTTTATTCAGCATGCGCAAGTCTTCATGCCAGGACATATTTTTAGGTTTGGCGTAGGACTCGATATACTCATCAATCAGCCCCTTGACGGTGCGGGTGTCTCTCTTTTTCATTGATGCGTCCCCACTCAAAGGAAATATTATTATCCAGACATGCCCATTACCCTCTCGCCCGGACAATTTCTGGGTATTCTCCGAAAAACCTAAAGAAGGGTGTTTCAGAAGGATTATTTACGAAAAATGAGATTATTTCATTAGCTCAGTCATAAAATTTCTCTATTAAAAAATAAAGTTCACCATCCAGAAAGACGATAAGACGGCGAGCACCCACTAATATAAAAAGGAGAGGATCATGGTTAGAGACGATATAATCTTTTGGGGACTTAGTTCTTTTTTAGCAACGCTTATTCTAGCATTAGTGTTCAAACCTGGTTTGTTTATCTAGAGGAACCTCGACAACGGTCTCATCCAGCCGAGCTATGCTCATTTCTGGTGTATGAGGAATGAGGAGGCACAAGGTCTTTCAGAATCTTTTTGAAAGACCTATTGTTGATGCGCGTGGTTTATCCGCCTCCCTTTTTCAATTTTAATTTCCCTCCCCACTTTTCTTCTCTCTGGCTTTTCAGTTTAAGCAGGTCTAGCCTTAGCCTTTTGGTTTGGCCCAGCCCTATGCTAGAATTGTTCCCGAAAGCCCTACAGGGGTAAAAAGAAATAGCCAAAGGAAACTCATGAAAGTCAAAGATCTGATGTCCAAAAAACTGATCACCGTCTCCCCCAACGACAAGTTGGACAGGGTTTTCTTTTTATACAATTTCGAGAATATCCGTCACTTGCCGGTGGTGGAGAAAAACAAGCTGGTCGGCATTCTCTCGGACCGCGACCTGAAAAAAATTCTCGGCCCGAAAAAAGCCATCATCGAGAATCCCGATGGCACCACCGTCCAGCTTTCAACCCGTAAGGTTAAAAACATCATGCACCGGGGAGTCATCACCGTCGAACCGGAACAACGGGCCGCTGATGCTGCGGCGATCATGGCCAAAAGAAAAATTGGCGCTTTGCCGGTAGTTCATAAAGACAAACTGGTCGGCATCATTACCGCTACCGACATCCTCAAAGCTTTTGTAAAACTCCGAAACGATCTCGATAATATCTGAAAATAAAAAACCCGGCTCGCATAAGCGAACCGGGTTTTTAGCTTAAACCGCAATGGGAAAATAAAAACGGTTACATGCCTTTATTTTCATCCACGCCCATTTTCTTGAGTTGTTCTTTTGTCAGACCTTCCGAGCTTCCGGAACTACTGCTTGTACCAGTCGATTGAACTCCAGCACAACCGGCAACTACGAACATCAACATCAACGCACACAAAAACATTTTCACTTTCATTTTCTCCTCCAAGTTCTCGAAGTAAACAATTTTACTGCCTATAAACACCCTCTATCAAATAAACAAAACGCGAATCGGGATCTTTTCGAACAAAGCATTTATATTTCTGTGCGCTCTATTCTATCTCCCAACTGCCTAACTATATATTTTTCAGCAATTATGCTACCCTGATTTCTCAGAATTATAACAGAAAATTCCCAATTCGTCTTTAACGTTCCATAAAGGGGCTAAATTCATGAAAAACTGGTTCATGTTGTCTCTAATTGGACTCGACCAGTCCAGCATGGTCGCCCGCCTGAGTGCAGGGCTCTGCAAAAATGGCTGTAATCTCGGCGACTCTTCCATGGTCCGCCTGGGGAAGTATTTCACCATCATGCTGATGGTTGAGCATGAAGGCGGAAAAGAGTCGCTGGAGTCCGTCATCGCTTCCATTTGCGAACCCCTGAAACTCAACGCCCATTTAGTCGAGCTGGAAGATGGCACCCAGCACCATTGCGAGCCCGATGTAAGAATCAGCCTGTTCGCAGATGACCGTATCGGAATTGTGGAAGATGCCACCACGCCACTTGCTCAGGCTGGATTAAATAGTCGTCCCTGAAAAACCCAGTTTTCAGAGAAAAATGGTAAAAAAGATCGGTGTTGTTATTGAGCAATCGGTCGAAAATAGTTTTTGAATAACCACGAAAAAAGAAACAATAAGAAAGCCCTTAGGAGCTTTCGGATATTGTGTCCTGCACCACATAAAATGGCGTTGATCCTGTCACCTTCCACACCGAGCAGGTAGTTTCTGCCCAACCGCCCATCGGTTTTCATATGACCAATCACCGGTTCTATTGCTGACCGTCGTTTCAACCATCGTCTTAACGTTGGCTTCACTTTTCTCATCCCTGTTCGGGCGAGATGCACTGTGGCTGGCCCCTCGTAGTCATGACCTCGATAGCCTCGGTCAACATAAATTTCTTTCGCTTCAAAGTCGCCCAGCCGCTCGGCCTGCTCTACCGCCCCGTTGAGAGTGTGTCCGTCATAAGGGTTGCCGTGCAACGCTTGCGAGCCAACTACAAAATTATCTTTGGACGTAGTCGTAATACTCACCTTGCAACCAAACTCGTACTTCTTATGAGCTTTGCCTTTGGCGATGCACTCCACTTCCGGTGCATGCAGGCTGTACAACTTGTTCTTGTCTTGGCGTTGTTGCGATAACAACCGGCGTGCGGTCTCAAGCAACGGCGCAAAATGCGCCTGCAAGTTTGAAGAACACGCGATCTTTCTTTCGATATCTCGTGTCACACAGCCCAGATACGTCTTCAACTTCCTCACCTGCTTGTTCGCTCGCTTACCTTGACGGGCGTGGCGATATCGACCTTGCATAATCAACGATTTCTTCGATAATCGTTTGTAACTCTGACGAAGTTCTACTTCACACACTTTTGCTTCTTTCACCAGCTTCTCTCGCATTCGATGATACAGCTTCGAGTCCGTTGGAAACGTCACTGCTTTCTCTTGCACCGTTGTGTCTACATTTAAACGATGCAGGCTTGTCCGACTCAACACCTTCGTCTTTAAACCTGCGTGGATCGTTTCGGAAAGCAGAGTCTCCAGTCCTTTACTTTTTAATCGGTTCCGCCATCGCGTCATCGAACTAGGATCAATCGGCAACTCATGCTGAAACGTTTCCTCACCGCAAAAGTATTGCCAGTAAGGGTTCTGTACCCACTGATGCACGACTTCCTCATCACTCAAATCCTGCGCATGTTTTAGATAGTGCAAACCCACCATCAAACGCGTGGGTTTTGCAGGACGACCTTGACCGTCACTATAAAGACTACCAAATGTCTTATCGAAATGAGACCAGTCGATCACCCGCGATAACCGCATCAACGGCTGACTTGAATCGCACAGAAATTCCAGTTGAACTTCATACAGATTTTGCTGCCGATCACGAGGTTTTGCTTGCATAAAATCACCGGGTTTTGAAAGAGATTCAACAACTTCCGGCAATTTTACAACACTCAAAAGACATCTTCACCCTTTATATACAGGCTCTATTGACTTTTTCAGGGACGACCAAGTAGCTTGGGAGGTTTTAAAAACCATCTCAGCCAGAAATCGGGAAGATCTGAATGTCATCGTCGCCAGCTATCAGGAAATCAAGAACAGTCGGGAAAAATACCGCAGGGTGGTCGACTCGGTATCAGATGTTATTATCCAGACCGATCCCGAGGGTAAAATCATTTTCGCCAATAAAGCGGTCAGTTTTTTAGGGTTTGATGTGTTTGACCTGATCGGTAAGAACTTTCTAGATTTTTGCGAAGGAAACGTCAGCGATACCAGCAAAGGCCATATTTTAACCCGGCGTGTCGGCCCCAGAACCACGACCGATATGGAAGTTTCCCTGAAAGTGAACGAACAGTCCAGCCTGTACGACATCTGTCGTTGCATTAGTTTTGTGATGACCGCCACCGGGATGTGGAACGTTCCGCAGGAAATGGTGATAAAAAAAGGCGTACAAAAAGAATTTCAGGGCACCCTGTTGATCGCCCGGAAAGAAAAAGTAGGAAGCTACCGTCTGGTTTAACCGACCTAAAAAAAGCACTTCAAAAACTCAGTCCCCGCCATGAGCCTCCCTTATTCTTAAAGGAGAGGTGCCGCCTCAAAAAAATCCCATTACCGGAAGAAGAAAGGTTTACGAAATTTTTAGATCGTGGTTATGGAGTTCACGAGTTGGGATTCAGAACCCTCGCCAGCACTTGTCAGAATTTCCTGTACCCTTGATTCAATCAAAGCATCCAGGTTGGTGCTGGATCGCAGGAGCGAGGTCAAATCGGTTTGCTGGCTTGTCTTGTTACTCAAGAACCCAGCAATGCTACTGGTAGAAATTCCCGATTGCTCGAAAATATTTTTCAACTGGTTCAGCATTTCGTCCAGCCCTTCTCCAGACTTGGCGCGAAACGCAATCAGTTCCGTTGCTGATAATTCTCCGCTTTGGTCGGTATCGATGGAATCAAAATTGTCCACCAAATCTTGACCACTCCCGGTCACATTTAAATTGCCCTGAATTTCATTGAGATCCAATCCGCCTGAACGGTTGGTGTCCTCTTTTTGAACCTGTTGGAAAGCCTTCTGGGTGAAACTGTTAAGAATGGTTGAACCGAGTCCTTCAGTGCCTCCGACCATTGAATTATCCTCCACCAAAAAGATATTAAAAATCGGGCTATTCCATGCCCTATACCTCCTTAACGGCACCTTTGAAAAGGGCCATAAGCTTTTATTTGAAAAGGGTTATAGAAACCGCAAAATCAAGGGCTTTCCGCCCCCATGCGGAGGCAGGCAAATTGCCATAGCTTTATTTTGCACCCAATCGACTTCTCGGCTCAACGAGCCCTTGCTAATTACTACCGGGCGTTGCCCGGCTAGCAGCCACTCGCCGGCAAAAGTCATTGCCCATTGGCCCCACGCCTAGTGGGAGTAGTGGAACATTTGGTTGACACATTTCAGGGCGCGCTTCTGGGTTTCCGGGTCGAGAGTGATGGTGTTTTCGGGACCGGGGTTTTCGAGGACGTTCAATATATCTTCCAGAGAATTGGATTTCATATACTTGCAGAGTGTACAGCTTCCAGCAAAGGTTTTTTCTGGAAACTCGGATTGAAGAATGCCCGTCAATCCGCATTCCGTCACCAGAAAAAAGGAGTCCCCGTCAGACTCCCTGACATGGTCGAGCATCTGGCTGGTACTTCCAACATAATCGGCCTTGCCCACCACTGAAGAATTGCACTCGGGGTGAACGAGAATTTCCACACCCGCAAAGTTTCTCCGCACCTGGTCTATACTTTCCGGTTCGTACTCCTCATGAACGTAACAATTGCCATCCCAGAGCTGGATATCCTTATTCACGCCTTTGGATTTGAAATGGTTGATCACATTTTCGCCCATGAGCCGGTCAGGCAGAAAATAAATTTTGTTGTTGGGGATTTTTTCAATAATCTCGTAAACATTCGAAGAAGTGACGCACACATCGCACTGGGCTTTCACCTCGGCGGTCGTGTTGATATAGCAGACAAATGTGTGCTCGGGAAATTCTTTGTGGAGTTTTATAACATCTTCCGCCGTTATGCCGTCGGCCAGAGAGCAACCGCCATTGGGATTGGGATCGAGCACGGTTTTTTGTGGATTGAGAATCTTGGCAGTCTCTGCCATAAAACGAACCGCCGCAAAAACGATAACATCGGCGTTGGATTCTTTGGCTTTTTTCGAAAGACCATAAGAGTCGCCGGTATAGTCGGCGACACTATAATAAATTTGCGGAGCGACATAATTATGAACGAGGATGATGGCGTTCTTTTCGCGTTTGAGGTCTTCAATCTTTCTGATGGTGGGGAGCAACAGCTCGCAATTTTCCTGAGTGAACCGGCAAACCGGATTGCCCACCTGAATATCTTTAAGCTTTTCGTATAATTGTTCTGCGGTAACCATTTCCTTTAGCCCGGCGGCCAGGTCAATGCACGACCGCCCAAAAGATGAAAATGAATATGATACACAGACTGCCCAGCCCCGGCACCGCAATTGACCACCAGCCGGTATCCTGACGTATCGAGCCCTCTTTCCTTAGCCAGTTGATTCGCCACACTGATCACCGAACCCATCAACGTATGGTCCTTCTCCTCAACATCCAGCAAGGTGGCTTGATGGATTCGGGGGATGATCAGGATATGCGTAGGGGCCTGCGGGTTGATATCGTTAATCGCGAACAAGGTGTCCGATTCATAAACCTTATCTGAAGAAATAGCTCCCTCGCTGATTTTACAAAATAGGCAATCACTCATAAGGTTTTTTCCCGCGTCGCTCCGGGGTTCCCATATTCGGTTTATTTCCCTGATCAGGCAGGGAATCAAACTGCTTAAGATGCTCTATAATTTCTTCTTTATAGGAGATGAACGGATCGAGCATCAGAAACGGTTCGTCAGTTTTACTCAGGCGGAACCCTATCCAGTCTATGAGATAGCCCATATGTGAATGCTGATCCATGAGCCGTTTAACAAGCTCACCCCGGCCGTGTGCCCGGGTTCCTCTTGGGGGATTGACTTTTGCGAAATTGACCGCCTCATCGGTGGTTTTGCGGTAACCATCGCCGCTGGCTTCCAATCCCCAGAACAGACCGGTTTCCTTATTCAGGTTATGGTATTCTAGGTCCAGACTTTTGAGCCAAGGGTCTTGCCATTCCAGGTCTTCTTCTTTTCTAAATTCGTCGAGCATCCAGTACTTACTGGCCCAGTCCACTCTGCCTATCACCGCTTCCGGGCCTTTAGGTAAATCCGTCAAGACCGATTCCCAGCCTTCCAGAATCCAGTCTGTCTCCCGATCCTTCCCAGCCAGATGCTCTTGACAGGTCTTTAAAATATCCAACTGTATTTCCAAAGCACAGGAAGATTTTCCCGAAGCCAGCCTCACATGCCATTTAAAATCCGGATCACGGGAAATCGAACGCATGGCAAAAACAGAATCGGCAAGAATCCATTCGCGTTTAGCGACCCCCAACTGCATGATTTCCAGCATGAGGGTTGTGGTTCCCATCTTCATGGCGGTGGCAAACTCACTCATGGTCGAGTCGCCTACCAGAAGATGAATACGACGATATTTGCTTGGGTCCGACAACGGTTCGTCGCGGGTGTTAACAATCGCCCGGTTATATTGTACCCACCGGTAAAATTCGTTGGGGATGTGATCAGCCCTTTGTGAAAGCTGAAAGTTCACTGCCTCATCGCCCTGACTTTCATAAGGCGTGATGCCATCCCAATCCCTGAACGGGTGGGGATCGCAGGAACCAATGCGACCCGCGCCGCAATAAATTTGTCGAGTAGTTAAAAAGGAAGAAAGCAGTTTCAGGTTGTCGCGCTCATCGAAAGGGAACCCTCTGCCGACCAGATAATTTTCGTGGCAACCAAACGTCGCGCTGGTTTCAAGGTCCACATTGTTCTTGATAAACGAAACATGCTCGGCCCAGCCCAACTCTTCCACCGCCTCCTGAACCATCGTGTCACCGGCACGATCATAAGTCACCAGGTCAACAAGGTTGGAGCATTCTGGCGAGGCAAATTCCAAATGCCCCATGTCGAGATACAGGCGCCCTCCGTTAAGCAGGAACCCGCCGTTACCCGGGGGCTCATCGTTGGCGCGGTAGTGAAGGTCCAGCACGCCATGGTTTTTCGAGAAGATATGGTTCTTGACCTTGTTGGCCACTTCCATGGAATCAAGGGGAAACTCCGCATCATTTTTGACCAGAAGGCCATATTCAGTTTCGATGCCGTAGATGCGCTTCTTCATTCTATAATATTCAACCTCTCTTGAGAGAAGACTCGCAGAGTCCTGCCAGATCCTTATCGCTCAAAAACCGGTATCCCGCTTCGGTGACCAATGCAATCGTGGGGAAAATATTATCTTCTGGACGGGCTTTGCCGGTGGCGGAATCAAACTGCGCCGCAGTCTGCAAAAGCCGGATGGCAAGAGTGACGGCATCGCTTTCTGATCTCTCCACAAGAGGGTGCTCTCCCCAGAGGTCTTCGTGCTCGAGAATTCCCCTTATGGTTGGCGAACCGGACCCAGTGGCGGTATGCGTGCTGATCTTAAAATCCGCACCCAGCATATCGTAAAAATGTATCGCCGCCTTTTTAGATTTTATATCGTAAGTGGCGAATATTGGACTCACCACACCCAGCCCCTGCATCGCCATCCCGACATTCTCTTTCAGCAATTTTGACAAGGCCCGGATTTTTCCTTCAACACTCATGACCTGCATCTGCGAACGCCGGTAGTATTCAAAATTATGCGTGAGAACCCGCGCCATCTCGAAAGCTGTGGCCGGAACCCCTGCAATCGCCATCAACGTATAATCGTCAATGGGAATGACCTTGTCGCAAAGTTCATACATGATGCTGTTGCCCGCCGTGGCCCGCCGGTCACCGGCTACAATCACACCATCCTTATAATGAAAGGCGAGAACTGTAGTGCCATGAGTCACGGTAACACCACTTTGCATCTGCGCAGAATCAATGCGGGCATGCCAGCGGTAGCCGGATTTTTCCAGCAATTCGAAAAAATCTCCCGGAGAAGTATGCGGATCTGTTTGAAAGCTCATTGACCGGTTCTCTGTTTGTATTTTTCTGACTGTTTCGGATCTACCTTTTTCATACGTTTCAAAAGATTATCCTTTCCCGGTCGTGAAGGTTCCGGGCTGGAAGGGCCGGACTCATCGCGATCTGGACTGGTTTCTTTTTTTTCTTCTCTTCTTAAGGGATCATTCATTTCCATGGGATCAACTCCTTTTCTTGCCAGGCCGTTTCTGCATCTTCGCATTAACCAACCGATGATTTTAACTTACCAATCTCTTCTTCCGTGAGCATTCTGTAAATGGCTCTTCGCTCCACTTTCCCTGACAACACCGCCGCCTCAAGATACCATTGCTCAAAAGCCTCTTTCAAAGTCTTGGGGACATCTTTATCGTCTTCACCTTCATCCTGTTTTCTGCTTTCATCCCAAAGGCGGCAGGTTTCCTCTAAAGCTTTATCCAGTGGAAACGTCGCAAAGGGCGTGTCTTGAATTTTTTTCTGCACCTCATCCATGACCTTTTCACTACCAGAGATCACGGTGCCGCTTTTAAATGTTTCCCAATGTCCGTCATAGTTCACGCGGAAAAAATGGGGATGACCGTCGCCGTCCAGTTCGGCAAGAAGAAGACGAATAATATAAGGAGCCCGTTGGATTTCCTCAAAATTCTGTTTGAGCGCGGGAGCGATGCCAAACTGTAGCAACCTTGCCAACGTCACATCCTGAGCCGAGCGGTTGAATCCTTCCAGATGCGCCATATCCAAAAGCGTCATGCGCAACCGCTCAACATCAGCAGGGTGACCCACGCCGCCCAAGGCGATGCGGTCATAGACTTCGAAAATCTTTCCCGGCTGTGGGGCGAATCCCATAATCAGAACCCCCTCATTGAAAGGAACCGATAACACCGGCTGACCCATCTTGAGCTTTTCCTGCACATAACTGTGGCGGGTGGAAACCGCTTCCATCCAGCGATAAGGCTCTTCAAACATTTTTTACGTTTCCCCTTTTGTTCTAAGCCAATTGTTTATTGGAGTTGAGAATCTCTTCAACTTCTTCGGGGCCGATGACTCCGGTCAAATCGAGAATCTCTCCATTTGCAAACTCAACTCCGGTCCAATGAATACTTTTTATATTCTCCGCGCCTTGCGCTACCGCCTGCCCTCTTATCTGGGCACGGGTTCCTACCGGTGGCGACTCAACAGCCCGGGCAATTTCTTCTTCACTGAGCAGGGAAAAAACATCTCCTTCCTGCTGCAATCCTCGATACAACCCACGATCAGAATTCAGATTATGGTATTCCAAGTCCAAGCTCTTGAGCAAGGGATCATCCCAGCCAATGCCTTCGGACTGCATGAACTCGGCGAACAACTTTTCCTTAATCGCCCAGTCAATGCGATCCGAAAGTTTTTCCGGACTGTGCCGAAGTTCATTCAGCGTCTTTTTCCATTCCACAAGAATCCAATCCTGTTCGCAATCCTTCTCGGTAAAAGATTTTTCTGCCGTCTCCAGATACGCTTCCTGAATTTCAAGAGCCGTGATAGTGGCACCGTTCTTGCGTTTTAAAATCGCAGTTCTATCAAGGGACACTTTCAGCACATCCGCCACCGGATCGGCCAGCTCCAACTCGGAAAATTTCTCTCCATCGGCAATCAGACTAAGAACCAGCGATGTGTTGCCCACCTTCAAAGCCGTGGCATAAGCCGACATATTGGCATCGCCAAGAATCAAATGCAAACGTCGATACCAACTGCTCACCGCATGCGGCTCGTCCCGGGTGTTGATGAGGGGACGGTTCGTCATGGTCTCGATGCTTAAAGCCGTTTCGATAAAATCGGAACGCTGGGCCAACTGCAATCCCTGAAAGTTTTGGGTCGCGGCGTTTTCCGACCCCACTTTTCCTGCTCCGGCATACAACTGGCGCGTCACCAGAAAAGGGAGCAGGCCTTTTACCAAATCCTCAAAAGGAGTTTCTCGCGGGATGAGATAGTTATCATGCGTTCCATAACTGTGGCCGCTGTAATCGGTATTATTTTTGAACACCTGCAGCGGTTTGCCTTTCAATTCCTGATTGCGGAGTGCCACGCATTCGGCGACAATGTGCTCGCCCGCCACATCATGCGCCACCAGCGACAACACCGACCGGCATTCCGGGGTGCTGTATTCAGGATGAGTATGATCATTATAAAACCGGGCACCGTTTGTCAAAACCCGGTCGCACTTCATATCCATATAGGAGTAAGGCCTTTTACGATCTTCGGCACAAAAGGCATCCTCTTCTTCATCTTGAGCTAAAGAGCCGACCTTGAACCCACGCATATCCAGATGCGAGTTCTCCTGCGAGTAGGCCCATTTGCCAAAAACACTCTTGCGCGGGCAAGCTTTTAACAGTTTCATGGACTCTTCGACCGGATCGGAGTTTTCCAAATCTTCCCGGACTATTCCATACTCGGTCTCCAACCCCAGGAGGGAAACGCTCATATGATAGACCTGCGAATCGTGTTTTCGGTGGCCTTATCAGATTCGTTGGGCTTTCTGACCCGCACCACATTTTTCGATTCCATATCCAACAACTGCAGCCAGTCTTCCATATTGGATTCGGCAGGAAGCAGACTGCCTTCCTGAAATTCCGTCTCCAGAGAAACCACAAGATCTTCCACCGTCATGCACAGCGTTTCACCCTGAATCGCCCGCTCGATGGCCCTCTCTTTAGCGCGTTTCATAATTCCTTCAATGACTGCACCCGAAATAAAATCTTTCCAATACAGTTTTTTAGTGCCACCGCTTCTTAAAGTCAGCACCAGCACTTCCTGTTCCGAACTGTTGTCAAACAAGCGCTCCAAAAACGGTTCGGCCATGGCGTCAAAATCTTCATGTTCACGAGGCAGCCCGTCTTTCAGGTAAACACGCAAGATGGCTTTGGACTCTTCGCGGTTGGGACGCGACACTTTAATCTTCCGGTCAATTCTTCCGGGTCGGATGACAGCCGGGTCGATCAGGTCGGGCCGGTTGGTCGCCAAAATCACCACCGTTTCACGCAGGGACTGGATACCATCCATCTCGGCGCAAAACATGGGCACCACCGTGTTGCTGATATTCGATCCGCGCCACGCCTGCCGGGTTCCCAGAATCGATTCCGCTTCATCTATAAATATGAAAGGAATCTGACCTTTTTCTTTATAGTCCCGGGCTTTCTTGAAAATTTCACGGATTTTACGTTCCGACTCCCCCAACCACATATTGAGGATCTCCGGTCCTTTGACATGAATGAACCGACCCTGTAGTTCGGAATCTTCCTGTTCGGAGAGTTTGCGGATCACCTCGGTGAGAATCGCTTTTCCTATGAGAGTTTTGCCGCAACCCGGTGGGCCATAAAATAAAAACCCTTTGGGCACCTGATATTCCATCTGGCTCAAAATTTCTTTGTGCAGGAGCGGATATTCGAGGACTTTACGCACCTCTTCTTTTACTTTTTCCTGCCCGCCCACCTGCGACCATTCCACATGCTCATAATCGTCTTCGACCAGAGTGCGGGACTCGCGTTTGGGCAGTTTGCCCAAAATAACTCTTTGGTTGCTGTCGAGAAAAATTTCTTCGCCTTCTTTCAATCCACTTTCATCCAAGCCATCTCGGGCCAGAACAATCGTTTCGGTGTTGCCGGTCGCCGCCTGCACCAGCCATTGCCCGCCAGCCAGTTTTCCAGAAATTTTTGCCAGCGGCCCCTGAGTGGGAAAAGGCAGCAGGGCAATCACCACAAATCCCTCATTCAGCGCCACCTGATCACCGGTTTTTAAACCCTCATTTTCCGTCAGTTCCGGGACGACCGCAGCCTGGTATTCCGTGCCTCCGGAAACCAGACGCACCAAACCGTCCTCTCCCTGGCCCAGAATCGTACCGATGCGATGGGCGGGAGACTTTAACTTTTCAATGGCTTCCTCTAGGGTCTTGATTTTCAATGCATACTGCTGGGCAGACTGCTGGGCCTGGAACAGAGCATCCCTGAGATCAAGAATCTTTTCCTGCAATTGCGGCCGGTCTTGAGTCTCATTTAAAACCTGGTCGATCAACTCTACAATATGGGTCTGGTCTCCCATGAATAAGTCCTTTATTTTCGTTGTGAACCCTTAATTGTATGAACAAAAGATTTTATAAATCAAGTCAATTTTCTCAAAGGTTTAGTGGAGAAAACCTTTTCATTATATTAGGATGGAGACTTCTATTGATTATTGCCCTGAAAAACATTCGCGTAATTTTTCCGTATCCCCACAGAGTTCGACAAAACCCCAGGTGGCGCCAAGACCACCTTTAATGTGAAAGTGATCTCTGACAACAAATTTTCGACTCTATGATCTTTGCGAACAACAAAACTCCTATCGAAAAATGCATCATCAGTTTCAGCCATAACAAATATTCCAGCCGCAAAGAAGCCGATACCTTGAGCCTTGCCAAGGCAGAACGTGAAATTGCCGCCGGGAAAAATGGCATCAGTCATCTTATTCTAAGAGCTGAAGATGATGCCATCGACCGACTAAAATTTCTTTTTTTGATCCGGGGGATTCCCATCATGTGTTACGCGCTGGGCAACCTGCTGAACTCCAGCTTGCGCGAAATCGTGGTGGTCGGCTCCGACGAAGTCAAAAAAGTTATGGGCCGTTTCCTCGACATTGTCGGCACCTGTGGGAAAACCATTCGGTTTGTCCATGAAGATGCTCAACACCTCAATCTGGTCCACACCATGAACCTGGGCCGGGAGTTGCTTTCTCCTTCACCCGACGAACTAGTTCTGTTCCAACCCGGCGACCTGCCTTTCCTGTACGACTTGGAAAAAGTATTGCACTCGCCCGACAACAAAAAACACAACCTGGTGCTCTGGCTGAACTCCCGGCAAACGATGTTCCCGGATTTCGCAAAGAATCAGGACAGTGAGTTCGTCAAACGCAATTATCATTACCGCTCTCTCAGCGACGATGAAGGCAGCCTGCTGGACCTTAAAGAACCCAATTTGTATCCCATTAATTTTGCCATGATGGATTCGGATATCATTGACCATCTGCACTCTTCCCGCAAAGACGGACAAATAATTCACGCGGGCTTCCAAACCGCCCTTCAAAAACCCTTACGCTTACTCAATGTTCTGCCTTATGCTATAGACCATCTTTTGACGTTCAGAACAAAGGTGAACCGCATCCGACCCGGCGACCGATATCATTTTGGCATGTCCCGAAAAAATTTCCATAAAGGCATCTCCCGTTTGCTCAATACTCCCTTAACCACCACGTTGCATGACGACCCGGCTTTCGTTTCCGATGTCGATGCATTGGAAGATTGGGAAGATTTTGAGTCTCTCACCCATCATGCGGAGAAAATTCATGGCCCGGAGGGTCTGGAGACCATCCACCCGTTTGGAAAATCCCTGGCCCGGTTTCGTGAAGAGGGCATGCCTCAGTTGAAAACGGAGATTCCCATGTATCAGGATTTTCCTTCCTACCTCAACGCTATTTACGAAACTCTCAAGATGGGTTATGTGCCCTTTGGCAGGGGCAACCAATACATCTCGCCAAACGCGAACTTGAAGGAAGCGGAATTCGCATACCGCTGGTATAAGCATAAATGTGCTCAATTGAAACAGACCCTTGAAAACCAGCAGGCTTTCTGATACCCGAAAATAACGCTATAATATAGACTGTGATTTCGCAGGCTAAAATTTAAGCACCCGGACAAACTGAGCCAAAAATGCCTAAACCATGGCAGGGAAATAGTTTATTGAACCGAACCCGATTATCCGGGTTCATCCTTATATCACTGGGCATTCACATAACATCGGTGATCGTTCACATGGCAATCCCTGCCGGTGAAGAAAAAATAAAGGGGCCTCCCCCTATCCGGGTGAAATATATCGAGCCGGAAAAATCCCTGACCAAAAAAAGCGGTCGAATCATCGATACACCAACGCCGCCAAAGAAAATCGAGAAGGCCCGGAACAAAGACCTGCTGGCAAAATTTGACAGTCGGGCCCATTCCAACACCAAAAAGAAAACTTCTAAAACCTACCAGCGCAACAAAACTATTGTTCCGAAATCAAAAGGATCAGTGGGTAAAACAGGTACCGCGCCCGTTCGAGAAAAGAAAACCGTCCGCAAACCCCAGAGACGCACCGCACTTGAACCGAGAAAAAGGCCTCTACCCGAATCAGATATTGGAAAATATAAATCCGTTACCAAGAGAAAACCCAAGCCCTCAACGTCTGCTGCCAGCCCCAAGGCAGGCACAGGCAGCGCCCTTGCTCTTCTAGACGGGTTTGACCCTGAACCCTTCGCATCACTCAACACAGAGGATATCGAAAACATCGATGATGACGAACTAGTTTCCCTCGATACCACGGAAGTCAAATACGCTTCTTATTTCGCGAGGATCAAGCACCAGATTGAGCGGGTATGGATTTATCCCAGCGATGCGGCACAACGTGGCATCAGCGGCGACCTCACTTTGACTTTCAGGATTTCCAAGGACGGCAACCTTCTTGGAGTGCACCTGTTGGATCGTTCGGGTTATGAAATTCTGGATGTGGCCGCGCTCAAAGCAGTGAAAGAAGCGGCGCCCTTCTACCCCTTCCCGGAAACCATTGACCGGGAGAAGCTATCCATTCAGGCCAATTTCGTTTACACTCCCCAATTTGAACCCATCGCTCCCTGATTTGCCATCACTATGAACTCTGCTCATCTTGCGGTCATTTTACTGTCCCCTCTTGAGACCGGGTACTCCCCGATCCTTGAAAACAAAGTAGCGGGCATTCCTTTATTTAAGCGCCTGATCCTCACTTTGCAAAGAGCAGGAATCCAAGAGTTCCTGGTCCTATCCCGGCACTTGGATGAACAAAAAATCAAAACCCACCAAAATGACATTGAAAAAGATTTCCGATTCAAAAGCCGCCTGCACTGGCACGACCACGCCAAATTCTTTGAAGCAAACGGTAGCGAGCAAGCGGACACACTATGTCGATCCCGGCCGTTTCTGCTGGTAAATGGAAACCTCGTCACACATCAAAAGGTGATTCAGCGCTTTTTGGAATCCGCGAATAATTATCCTGATAAAATTTTCAGCCTGCCGCTGGAGCCAAAAAAACCCGGCGGACTGTATCTGCTACCTCCAGATAAATTTTCCACATTGAATCATCGAACCGGAACAGAAGGTGACGGAGACAGAACCAAGCGCATAACGTTGCCCGCCGAAACGAGTTTCTGGATAGAAGTCCGAGACAAAGCTTCCGCCCTGGCGGCGGAAAAGCAACTGCTTCGTTTCAGCAAAAACCATTACACCCAGTTTATGGATATATGGTTTAATTCCATGTTTTCCATTCCCATATCCTCCGTACTGGTCAAAACACCACTCACTCCCAATATGCTAACCCTGTTGGGATTGCCTATAGGACTTCTGGCGGGCTGGTGCTTCGCGCAGGGAAGTTATCTCACCAGTGTGGTGGGAAGTTTGTTACTGGCCCTGACTACAATATGGGATTGTTGTGATGGGGATATGGCACGGCTGAAACTCATGGAGTCTGATTTTGGCGAAACACTCGACACCACTTGCGATAATCTCATCAATGTTTTTATCTTCACGGGAATAATGCTGGGCGTTTATAGAACTAATGGATGGGAACAAGCTCTCATCCCTTTCATTATGCTTGCCATCGGTGGCGGACTGATTTTTGCTTTCATCTATTTTCCTCAGGGAGGCAAAGGAAGTTTTTTTAAGGGCTCCAGGATGTATGACGTGATTCAGGTTCTGGCAAGCCGGAATTTTATTTATATCATTTTAATTTTCGCTATGATCGGACATCTCGATTGGTTTCTCTGGCTTGCTGGCATTGGTTCCCTCATTTTCGCGCTGACACTTTTTATTGCTACACGCCAGTCGGTTAATGAAACGGCTTAAGGTTTTTATATTATGAATGATTACGCCTCCACACATCAAGCCGACTCCATAATTTTAACCGCTGTTTTATTATTACCTGCGGAGCCTGATTGGTATTGGCACAACCTGGCACAGGTACCCTTCCTGCTCAGAAACGCACTTACCCTGCAAAGAGCGGGTATAAAAAAACTGATTATTTGGATGCAAAGTCCTGCCGAAAGCATAGATGCCCGCCAACTCGAGCAGGACCCTCGCATTGATCTGAATATCGAATGGATCGTGGATAATACCCTTCTCAACACTTGCGCCATGGTCCTCGACGGGTCCACCCTGCTTGAAGAATCAGAGATCGTAGAAGCCATGACGCCATCCAGCGAAAACCGGACAGACACTTCCAGTTTTTATTTTTTTCCCGACCCACTCAAACAACTGCTGGAATCACAAGAAACAAATCTTATAGCAGTCATCCCAGCCCATGAATCATCACGCTTGTTTAATGAGAAAGATTTCCAAGCGGCCGAAGAGCAGCTTTTAAAATCCGCAGGCCTGGGCAACGATAGCCTGATGGACCGACTGGTGACGCGGTTCATTTCCAGACAATTGACTCGCCTGTTTTTAAAAACCGGTTTGACTCCTAATCAGATCACTTTTCTCAGCCTGTTGATCGGCCTTGGGTCTGCATGGAGTTTTTATCAGGGTAGTTATTTTCCCGGTGTGGTCGGTTCCCTCCTGCTACTGGTCTCCGCCTGGGTCGATTGCACCGATGGCGAAATCGCGCGCCTTAAATTCATGGAAACACCACAGGGAGCCCAACTCGATATCTTCTGCGATAACATCGTTCATCTTTGTGTTTTCTTTGCTATTGGAATAGGTTTGTTTTTTCAAACGGGGGATTCTCTCTATAAACTCTCCGGCGGGCTGGCGGTTTATGGCAGCCTAGTTTCGTTCATACTGCTGAATAGCATCATCGTGAAACAAAAACAGGCCGCAGGACAGGGGAAACCCTCCGACACCTGCCTGGTAGACCAACTCGCCAACCGGGACTTCGCCTACTTCCTGCTTGTCATGGCCTGTGTCGGTAGACTCGATATCTTCATCATTCTTGCCGCAATCGGGTCCAACCTGCTCGCCATTTACCTCACCTACCGCCGGCTCCGGGCAACGCCCGGTGGTGACCAGCAATGACGTTTTAATAAACTAAAGGGCAAAGATTTTTGAGCCGAGCTAACCGGTCGCATGCCTGACAACGCTATTGCTAGCGGAGTCCAGCGTCACGCTGGCGCCTAGTGGGCAAGAAATTTTCTAACCTCATCCAGATCCGTTGCTACCGGGCAGGGCGGTAATGATGCGATGAACTGCTTGCCATAACCGCGTCGCCTCATGCGGGAATCAAGAATAGAAACCACACCGGTGTCGGTCTTTTTTCTGATCAATCGACCAAACCCCTGCTTCAACTGAATGATCGCCCGGGGAATCTGGTAATGCCTGAACGGATCGATATTTTGCCGGCGCAGTTCTTCAATGCGGGCTTCTGTCAACGGTTCTTTGGGAACGTCAAAAGGAAGTTTGGTAATGATCACGCTTTGCAACGCGTCACCGGGTATGTCCACCCCCTGCCAGAAAGAATTGGTTCCGAAAATCACTGAGGGTTCCTGCTTGAACTTTTTTATCATCTGAACAGTGGGCATTTCTCCCTGCCGGATAAGCGGAAACTTAAATTGAAGTTCGTCCAGCCTTTCATAAACCTGATTGAGAAGCGCGTAACTGGTAAATAGAATAAAAGTTTTACCGCCCGAAACCTCCACCAACTCCCGGCACCGGTTAGTAATGCCTTCCACATAAATACTCGCTTCATCTCCCGGTTCGGGGATGTCATCGGGAATATAGAGCAGAGCCTGGCGGGCATAATCGAAGGGAGCATCCAAAGACAACTCATCATCCGGCTTGTAACCAATGCGCTCTTTAATAAAATCGAATCCTTTGGAAGTGGTCAGGGTCGCCGAGGTCATGACTATACGGTCAATTTTATCGAACACCTGCGCATGCAGTTCTTCCGCAACATGAATAGGAACTCCACGCAAGACCACACGGGCAAAGCGTTTTTTTTGCATGATTTCCAACCAGTAAACATATCCGCGCATATGCTGATTGAGAATGGCAGACAGAGAGTTATTGAACTCAAAGCAACGCTCGGCGACAGATGAAACATCGACCCGGTCTTCTTCCGAATGCAGACCCCCTTCCAAAGATTTCAATGCCTCACGCAGAGCTTCGAGAGGAACATATATACCGTTATCCAACGCCGGCGGTTTATAGAACCTGAGGACCCGGTCTTTCTTTCCATATTCTTCCAGAAGTTGACTGAAGAAAAAATCGGCCGCCTGACGTGCCGCCATCACCAATTTGCGTAAATGCGGCACCGATTCGTGATCGATGCGAGTCAACAATCCCCTTTTGGAGCGCGGGTTATGCAAGCGGTCGAGAAAATAGATCAGGCTGGAATTGGAAATTCCCATCCCGAGAAATTGAGTGGCCGCTTCTTCCAGATTCTGAGCCTCGTCAAAAACCACCGCGTCGAAAGCGGGCAGCACCGCTCCGGCGTTGGCTACATTGGCGAAAAATAAATGATGATTGACGATTAAAAGATGGGCGCCGAACCATTTCTTGCGGGCTTTGAAATAAAAACAGGACGAATGAGTTTCGCAGTTTTTCCCCAGACACAGGTCTTTCTGCCGTCCCACCTCTTCCCATACCTGAGGAAGCACCTCAAAAGGCAGGTCGCTACGATACCCGGTCTCCGTCTCTCCGGCCCAGTTGAAAATACCTTCCCATTGCTTTTCTTCATCGGGCTGGGTGAACAACCCCGCCTGCGCTGATCGTTTCAACCTTCTGAGTGACAGATAGTTTTCGTTACCCATGCACAAGGCATAGCGAAAGGCTATTCCCAGTTTGTCGCGAAGCAGAGGAATGTCGTGATTGAGAATCTGATGCTGGAGCGTCTTGGTGTAAGTAGAGATGACCACCTTCTTGTTATTTTCCACTGCCCATAAAATGGCAGGGATGAGGTAAGCCAGACTTTTGCCCGTGCCCGTGCCCGCCTCAACGATCAGGTGTTTGGCATTGCCAAAGGCCTTCTCCACCGCCTCCGCCATATCCATTTGCTCGCTGCGGAATTCGAACCCTTCCAACTGCGAAGACAGAATGCCCTCTTTACCCAAATAGTTTTCCACCCGCTTTGATGTCATGACCGTGCATGGTACGGGCACAACTAAAAAAGCGCAAAATTAAATTTTCACACCACCCATGAAAACACTGCTGAAAGTCGATTATCTTCCGTTCAGCGAGGTTGAATTGTGCAGCAGACTTCCTTTATAGTAGATAATAGGTAACTTAACTGGAGTCGGCATGAAAACCTTTAGCATCATTCTCGCACTTTTTTTCACATCTCCTGTCTGGGCTCAAGATCTCGATGGAGCCAAACAGCGAAAATTACTACGAACCGGGGGGATGGTTTTAGAAGAAATTCAAAATTCCCCCGACCAAAATATTCCCGCCGGGTTGATCGCCAAAGCCAAGGCCATCATCGTCTTTCCAACCATGTTGAAAGCAGGGTTTTTTGTCGGCGCACGATACGGCAAAGGGTTCGCCTCGGTACGGTCCAAAGAATCTGGTGAATGGGGCGCTCCAGCTTTTCTTTATACTGCCGGCGGCAGTTTCGGGTTTCAGTTTGGCGCAGAAGCGGTAGACCTGATCCTGCTCGTTATGTCACAAAGAGGACTGGAAGGACTGCTCAGCGAAAAATTCACACTCGGTGGAGACATCGCTCTGGCGGCGGGACCCGTTGGCCGTCATGCAGAAGCGGCGGTAGATGTTTTCATGCAGGGAGAAATTTATTCCTATTCCAGAAGCAAGGGCATTTTTGGCGGGGTTTCCTTAAAAGGCACCATCATCACATCCGATATCGATGCCAACCAGGCTTATTACGGCAAGCCGTTAACAGCAGAGAACATCCTGATATCGAATCAAGCCGGGGAAATCCCTGAATCCGGAAAACAATTCATAAAAATATTCAACCACCTGGCCCCCTACAAAAACGGGAACTAGGTTTTTTATCTATTGAACACGGGCGCGGATTTTTGCACTCAGTGTATCGAGCGTGATAACAACGATGGCGATGGCGAGTAACGCCGTCCCCGCTTCGTTGTACTTGAGCAGGTTGATCCACTGCTGTAGCAAAAACCCAATCCCACCGCCACCGACGAACCCGATAATCGTTGACATGCGCACATTGATATCCCAGCGGTAAAAACTGAGCGCGAGAAAGGGCAGAATCACCTGCGGCAACACTCCGAAAAAAACCACCTGCAACGGTTTGGCTCCAACAGCGGTGATGGCTTCGACTGACCCCGAATCAATGCACTCGATCTGCTCCGAAAACAATTTCCCTAAAGCAGCAACGGAATGCAGCCCCAACGCCAGCACACCGGCAAAAGGACCGATGCCCACCCAAACCACAAACAAAATCGCCATGATCAACGGCTCTATAGAACGTAAAACATTCAGTGCAGTGCGCACTGCATAATAGATGAAGGTCCCCAATTTATTTCTGGGCATGAGATTGCGGGCACCGAGAAAACTTAAAGGTAGTGCCACCAACACGCCGAACGTGGTCGCCATCAACGCCAGAAAAACGGTCTCCACCATTTTCTCAAAAGTCAGACTCAAGGTCTCGCTGACTTGCCAACCACCTTCTTCCCAGCTCAACACCGCCTTCACGGTCTGGCGCACACCTCGTGCGTTGGGCGGCACCACGGTGATATCTTTTTGAAACGCACCGGACGAATCGGTTGTAAAAGTTCCCAGCGGGAACTCCTGCTCAATGGCATTGACCCAATAGAGAATCCCCGACTGTTCGGGTTTCAGGTTAAGGCCGCGGACCGTCAGGGTGAACGAAATTTCGCCTGGCTGACGGGATAAAATCAGCTTCGGATTTGTGCCTTCACTCTCTTGGGGATTATTTTCTCTGTGGTTCTGCGAGAGGAAAAATTCCGCTTCAACAATCTGAAATTTTTTCTCCCGGGTGAACAAATCGGGCTGAGCAAGTTCTTTAACAAGCGGCTTGACAAGATGGAAGTCGCGAAACAGTTCCCCCACCTCGATTTCTGTCACCTTCCATCCATAGCTGTACACGGCCAGCACAGCCAAGATGATAATTAGAAATTTCGTCCTAATATAAAACCGATCAGCCATAGCGTTTAGAGAACTCTGAAGTTGTTGACCTGAATATTAAAAAAACACTATTCGTCGTCGCGAGAGAGTGAAAGGAGTGCGGCGATCCAGCACCGTGATGCTTCCTCATTAGCTTTCATACTCTACAAAGGTGTTCTGGATTGCTTCGTCGCAGTTGGCTCCTCGCAACGACGGGTTATGCAATGACCTCTTTGATATAAAAGATATCCATTGAAGCCTCCCCTCGACAGAAGGGTGGTTAATCCAACTCAAATTCTTCCTGCCAGTTATTGTCGGCTTCGAGAGGTTTTTGATCTTTTTTATCGAGCACGAAATTTTCCAACACGAGGGTGTCCATTTCCGTACGCATGAAGCAGCGGTAGGCCTGCTCCGGAGTGCAGACAATGGGCTCGCCACGGACATTGAACGAAGTGTTGATCACCACGGCGCATTGCGTGGCTTTTTCAAACTCTTTGATCACTGCATAAAATTTAGGATTGGTCTCGGCATGAACGGTTTGGATGCGGGCCGAATAATCCACATGCGTGATCGCCGGAATTTCAGATCGAGGAACGTTCAACAGATCGATGCCAAACAATTTTCCTTGCTCTTCGGTCATAGGAAGGCGTTTGTCTTCGCGCACTCCAGCTACCAACAACATATAAGGACTCTCGGAATCGATCTCAAACCATTCCTCAACCTTGTCGGCCAAGACTGCTGGAGCAAAAGGACGAAACGATTCGCGGTACTTGATCTTCAGGTTCATCGTTGATTGCATTTTAGGATTCCTGGCATCACCAATGATGCTTCTTCCCCCTAACGCGCGCGGACCAAACTCCATCGGCCCCTGAAATAATCCGACGACTTTCCCGGCTTGCAAATCTTCCGCCACCGCTGTAGCCAGTTGAGAGTCATCATAATGTTTGTAGGGAATATTCTGCCCGTCTAAAAATTTTCTAATTTCATCATCCTCAAACTTCGGGCCGAGATAAGCTCCCCGCATCGAGTCTTTGCCGTTGGTTGTTCTTTCGTTTCCCAGCATCTGATGCCAGATACTGAGGGCTACGCCCAACGCGCCTCCCGCGTCGCCGGCCGCCGGTTGAATCCAAATACTATCGAAGATTTTTTCTTTGAGAATCTTACCGTTGCCGACGCAATTTAAGGCCACGCCTCCCGCAAGGCACAGATTGTTCATGCCAGTGAGTTCGCGGATGTGACGAGCCATTTTAAGCATGATCTCTTCGGTCACCTTTTGCAGGGACGCTGCGATATCCATTTCCTTTTGCGTGAGCTGAGTTTCGGATTTGCGGGCAGGGTGACCCAACACCTGCGCGAACTTGTCATTGGTCATCGTCATGCCGCCCAGATAATCGAAGTACTCCATGTTCATTCTAAAGGAGCCGTCTTCTTTGAGGTCGATCAGGCGGTCGAGGATAATGTCGGTATATTTTGGTTCACCATAAGGGGCCAGTCCCATGACTTTGTATTCGCCGCTGTTGACTTTGAATCCGAGATAATAGGTGAACGCTGAATAAAGCAGGCCAAGAGAATGTGGGAAGTGCAGTTCCTGCAACAAGTCGATCTTATTGTCCTTGCCCTGGGCGATACTGCTGGTCGCCCACTCGCCCACGCCATCCATGGTAAGAATGGCGGCTTCCTGAAACGGCGAGGGGTAGAACGCGCTGGCGGCGTGCGACTCGTGATGCTCGGCGAACAGAACCGGGCCGTTATAGTCCAGATCTTTGCGGATATTGGCGCGGGTCCACAACTTGTCCTTCAACCAGATAGGTATCGCCGACAAATATTGCCTGAGACCATTGGGAGCGATACCCATATAGGTTTCCAAAATGCGCTCGAACTTGATGAACGGCTTGTCATAAAACCCGACGTAATCCAGATCAGAAGTTTTTATGCCGCCCTGCTTCAGGCAGAACTCCACCGCGTTTTTGGGAAACGAGGCATCGTGCTTCTTGCGGGTGAATCGCTCTTCTTGGGCCGCGGCGATAATTTCACCGTCTTGCACCAGACACGCTGCCGAGTCATGGTAAAATGCAGATATTCCGAGTATGTTCATAATTAGATAGATGATTATTGAGAACGCTATTTATTCTCTAAGGCAATCAGGAGCTCATTAAACCGAGAATATCGTTGCCTTGCTAAAAGGAATCCAGCGTCACGCTGGTCAGCCAGAGCAACCAGAGTCCGGCAAAAAGCACTGCTGCGTTCAACTTGACCGATAAAGAATGCAAACTCTTGAAGCGGGCTTCGAGGTTTGGCTTTTCAGTTTCAGAAGAAACTTTTAATTGTTCTTTAAGAACTTTTGCCTTGGGGTTAACTCCGAGGCCTGCGCTGGCTGTCCCTAACATCATGATACCCCAGGCGCACCATTTAAGGCCGGCGGCCCCACTCAGCAGAAGCACCCCCAACACCAGCACGCCGCACACATAACCGATCATGTAGTAGCGAGGGAAAATGATGCCGACCACTTCCCCGGCTTTCTCCCGTTCCAGAGCTTTAAAAACTACGGGAGCGACAAAGAAGGAGAAAAAGATAATACTGCCTATCCAGCAAACCAGACTTAGCAGGTAGATGAAATTTATTAACGTGGAATTGATTTTATTTCCTCAATAATTTTTTGCGTTGCAGCTCTTGGGTCTTCGGCATCACGAATGGGCCTGCCGACAACAATCATATCCGCCCCATCTTCTATAGCCTGAGAAGGCGTTGCGATGCGGTTTTGATCGTCACCCGAAATACGAGCCCATTCTGGGCGGATTCCCGGAACGACAATTTTGAATCCTTCACCACATTTTTGTTTGACCAGTTTTGCTTCCTCGCCCGAACAAACGATTCCAGCGCACCCAGAGTTTTGCGCCCGGATTGCACGATCCAGAACTAAGGCTGCCGCATTAAGGTCGTCACGAATACCCAGACTCGCCAGAGAAGACGCGCTCGTACTGGTGAGCACCGTTACTGCCAGCACTTCCAAACCCGAACCCCTCACTTCTTCAGCCGTCTCAAGAATCGTTTCCCCTTCAGTAGAGTGGATGGTGATGTACCGCACTCCCAATTTTTCAGCAGAGCGCAAAGCTCCCCGCATCGTAACGGGAATATCGTGAAGTTTGAGGTCCAAAAAAATATTCGCTGCGGAATGATCCTGAATCATTTTGATCACATCGGGACCTTCGCTGATAAACAGTTCCAATCCGACCTTGAAACAACCAACCACCCCGTCCAGCAATTGGACGTAATGTTCTGCTTCCTTTTTCCCTGGAACATCCAGAGCGAAGATCAACCGGTCTTGTGGATTCATTGCATTCATAAAGTTGAGTATACCAGCTATTAATGATGAAAAATATTCGCGGGATAACGAGTCATGATGGAATGATCTTTAATATCCGGTCTTTTGGAGTCCAGCTCCTGACCGACCAGTTCTTGATACATCATTAAGGGTACATTGCCTCCGGCAGAAATGGTGTGCACAAAACCACTGCCGAAACGCAGGTTCACATCGGTGAAGTAAAACGCGTCATCCTGAATACCCTGAATCGTGCAGGGTCCTGTCAAACCCAGCTTGGTTCCCAGCGCTTCCACCTTACCGATGATGGTCGCATCCATATTGATACGACTGACCATGACCTCACCACCACGAACAGCCAACCGTTCACGCGGCACAATCAAGCGGGGCGAGCCATGCTGGTCGAAAAATGCATCGACACTGAATTCCTGTCCATCGATTCGTTGTTGAAAAACATGCTGGGGACATTTTTTCATATAAAACTCCAGGTCGCCACCGTCCTCCAGAACAAACAAATCTTTACTGCCTTCACCTCGGCGCGGTTTGGCAATGAGAGGAAATTCCGTTTCTATTTTTCCCGGCAAAAATGTTTGCGGAGTGTCAAACCCTTCCGCTTTTAAAAACTCAAACAGTTTCCATTTATCGTGGCAGATTTCGATGGCACGATTTTGTGGTATCCACAAATGGCACCCACCTGCACCCAGTTTCTCACGATGCTCGGCCATGAACTCAATAGACTTGTTGGTCAGGGGAACCAGAGCAGAAATATTTTCGCTCTCACAAAGAGCAAGAACAGATCGCAGGCATTTAGAATCTGAAAAAAGCGGCAACGCCTCTGAGCGATCAGCTTCTATGAAGGAAGGCGCGAGCGCGTCGCTATCGGCACAGATCAGCTCAATAGAGGGTTTCACGTTCTGGAACGCCTTGATCAGAGAAACCCGCCAATGCGAAGCCAGAAAAAGGATTTTTAAAGTTTTCATTTAAAGAAGTTCTCTTTCATCAACCACTAATACGTAGCCAGATGTCCTATCTGCTTGAGAATTTTTGCCGACGCACCCCAGATTCTATGATGCCGAAACCAGTACATCACCCCTTCTTCAGAAGGCTTGCTCCCGACATCCCGTTGTTGCGTGGCAAGCAGGGAGGTAAAAGGAATTTCCAGAACTTCTCCCACCTCATTCTCGGCGGGTTCATACTCGGGGGCAGAAGGCAGAACGGAAACAAAAGGGGTGATTTCAAATCCCAATCGTGTGTGGACCATAGGAAGCCGCCCCAACACATTTTCGGGTTCAATCTCAATGGCAAGTTCTTCCTCGGTCTCCCTTAAAGCCGTGGCCAACAGGTCGTCATCTTCATCCTCAAACACTCCGCCGGGAAAACCCACTTCCCCCGCATGATACCTGAGATGCATGGCTCTTTTGGTCATCAGCACATGGGTTTTATTGTGCCGGGGATAAAGCATAACCATCACCGCAGCCCGCTGGGGATGCGCGAGGGTCGCTTCCCGCACCAGAGGGAAATTGTGCTGCAATTTATGTTTGATTAAAAACAGGTCCATCGGGCTTATCTACCAAACCTTTTTGTATTCTTCGAGATCAAACCCGACGGTGATTTTATCTTTATCCACCGCGATCGGACGTTTGACCAACCTTCCATTAGACGCCAGCAAATCTATCGCCTGACTTTCAGTCATGGTTGCCAGTTTATCCTTGATCTTCAACTCGCGATACTGAACTCCGCTGGTATTGAATAGTTTTTTCATTCCCTTGGCTTTCATCGCCGCTTTAAGGATCTGCTTGGTCGGCGGCGTTTCGGTAATATCGAACAACTCAAACTTGACCTTCCGGTCTTCCAAAAACCGGATCGCTTTACGACAAGTTCCACACTTATTATAAGAATATAACTTCATCTGAAAATCCCCCCACCAGCATGACGCTGGACTCAGTTAGCAATGTCTCTTTACTGGTAAGAAAAAAGCTGCCTCGGCTTAAACAAGTTCTTGCCCGTTTCCCACCGGCGGGTCGCCGGCCACGCCCAGTGGTACAATATATTGTGGGCCGGGATTTGAAGTATACCAAACTTGGTATAATTTCACTTTACAATATCTCAGGATTGGGATAATCTTCCTGCCAGAATATAAGACTTTAAAGATCCGATAATCCCCGGAGCCCAACCAGATATGTACCTGAAAAATTTAGAAATAGAGGGTTTTAAGTCGTTTGTCGACTCCACCAATCTGGAGTTTAGAAACGGTTTTACGGCCATTGTCGGCCCCAATGGTTGCGGAAAGAGCAATGTCTCCGACGCGATTCGCTGGGTCATCGGCGAGCAAAGGTCCAAAACCCTGCGTAGCACCCGCATCACGGATCTCATATTCAATGGCAGCAGTAGCCGAAAACCGGTGAACCGGGCAGAAATCTCTCTGACCCTATCCAATGTGCCAGCGGGGATCCGGATCGCCGGGATTTCCAACGTGGCTGAAGATGTCAAAGTCACCCGTTGCTACCATCGTTCCGGCGAAAGCGAATTTTACATCAACCAGATTCCATGCCGCTTGAAGGATATCACGGATTTTCTTATGGATGCTGGGATCAGCCCAAAGGTCCTGACCATTATCGAGCAGGGCCATATTCAGGACATCATTACTTCCAAACCGGAAGAAAGACGTATCTTGATTGAAGAGGCTGCGGGAATCCTGAAATTCAAGCACCGCAAAAACGAAGCCATCCGCAAGCTCGACAGTTCGCGCCAGAACTTGGAACGGGTGGCAGATATTGTTCAGGAACTGGCCCGGCAGGTTGAATCGTTAAAGCGCCAGGCCGCCAAGGCAGAACGCTATAAACAATATAAAGCCGAAGTCAAAGAACTGTCTATGAAGCTTTTCTCCATCAAAGTCCGCCGCTACCAGGCGCAGCTTGAGACGATAGAAGCGGAGCTAGAGGCAAAAACAGAAAAGAAAACCGAGTGGAACGCCCGTCTCTCCACCTATGAAAACCAGATCGCCCAACTCAATGTAGAAATCGAAGAATCGCTGAACCGGCTGAATGAAGCGCGCGAAACCATTCATCAATTGAAATCCAAAATTGGTAGCAGCGAACAAAGCATTGCTTTTAAAAAAGAACAAAAAATTGAAGCGGAAGCGGATATCGAATCCGCCGCAGAAGAAATCTCCCAGATGACAGGGGAAATTAGCGGCCTGACAAACCAGATCGAAAATGAAAGGCAGAACCTTTCTGCTACCTCGCAGGAAATCAATGAGCAGGAAATTGTGCTGGACCAGCGCAAAGCTGAAAACGAGCAGAAGCGGGATGCGTTGCAGGAAATTCAGGAACAGGTTCTCAGTGGCGAAAAAAGCGTTCACAACTTATTCCAGCAGACAGCCCAATCGAAAAACCAGATGACCGCTCTTGATACCCGCATCCAGGGATTGGAGGCCGGGCAGGAAAAACTGGTGATAGAAAAGGAAGAAATCCGCCACCAAATCCAGGAAAACCAGTCGGGTCTCGCGCAGGGAGAAGCGGAACACCAGCAGAAAACTGAGGAACTTGCGCGTTTGAAAGAACAGCAAGAGGCATTGCGGCAGGAAACCACCTCCTACTCGCAACAGCTCCAAGCCGAAATAGACAATCATAGCTCCAAAAAAGAGGACTACTTTCATAAATCCTCCCTTCTCGGTTCATTGGAAAAACTGCGGAATCAGTTTGAGGGATTTCACGATGGCGTTAAATCTCTGATGAGCCAGCAGAACGGTGAACGCATTCCGGGAATCCGGGAAGTGCTGGTCGATGTGTTGCAAACACCGGCAGAATATGAATTAGCCATCGAAACAGCTTTGGGCGAAAAACTGCAAAGCGTTATTGTCAATAACTACTCCGATTCGATGGAGGCCATCGGCTATCTTAAAAACCATCATTCCGGCCGAGGCTTGTTCGCTCCTCTCAATCCGAAATTGATTCCCTCCGCGCCTCTTTATACGAATGGCACACAGGGAATCGTCGGGAAAGCCCTCAGCTTTATCGAATGCCAGGAAGAGTACCGGCCTGTTATCGATTTGTTGCTGAAAAACGTTGTCATCGTTCAGGATATGGATGTCGCCCTGCACCTGCATCAGGAACCAGAATTCCACGGAACCGTCGTCACCTTGAACGGAGAAATGATCGACGCGAACGGATTCGTCACCGGAGGCTCGTTGGAAGATGATTCCTCAAGCCTGCTTGCCAGAAACCGTGAAATAGAAACTCTCACCCGTAGTGTCGGTAGCGTTAAAGAGGCATTGGATGCCTCGCAGGAAAATATCGAAAGCAAAAAACAGAACCTTTTCCAATTCGAGTCCAACCTGAGACAACTGGATCAGCAGACCCATGCCGCCGAGATCGCGACGAACAACAAACGCCGTGATCTGGAACAATCGCGTCAGGAAGCAGAACGTCTTGGCAGCAAGAGTTCCTCCATTGACGGTGAAATCGCAGCCATTGACCTGGAAAGAGAAAAACTCGTCACCGAGAAATCTTCGTTGGACCAGCAATTGGAATCCGCCGAACAAAAAAGGATTGAGGCAGAAGAACTTGTAGCTGGCTATCGGTTAGAACTGGAACAGAGCCGATCCGGCCTTGAGGAAATTTCATCCGAGATCAGCCGACTCAAAGTTCTGATCGCCTCGCTGATAGGTCGAAGGGAAAACACGCTCACCGAAATCAAGCGACTGGAGCTTCAGCAACAAAACCTGAAGCAACAGATTGAAAGGCGCGAGTCGGACCGCGTTTCCAACCAGAACAGAATCACTGAATTTGAAGGTGAGATTTCGACTCTGGAAAGCACCGTCCTCAAACTTTCTCGGGAAAAAGATCAACTGACAGAAACAGCCGTTCAGGAAGAAGAGTCCCTTCGTCAGAAAGAAGACGATCAAAAGGGAATGGAGCAGGACACTCGCGAGCTTTCCCGAAAAATTCAGGAGATCACCGAAACCCTCTCTCAAATAGAAATCAAGCGATCTGAAAACCGCCTGCAAATCGTCCATCTGGAAGAACGCGCTTACGAAGACTTCAATGCAACACGGGAAGAATTGCAGTCGGCCTATGATGAAACCATTGATGAACGTGAAACGGACGAACAGGTTAAAGAGCTCAAGGAAAAAGTAGCAAAATTAGGCGAGGTCAACCTTGCGGCACTTTCGGATTTTGAAAAAACCAACGAGCGTTACACCTTCCTGAAAAAACAGCAGGACGATCTGGCCGAGTCCATCGAACTGCTGCATACAACCATTGAAAAAATAAACCACACCACCAAACAACGGTTTCTCGATACCTTTGAACTGGTGAACGAAAACTTCAAGGAAATTTTTGCGCGTCTCTTTCAGGGAGGCAAGGCAAGCCTGACCCTGGTTGACGAGGCCAACCCTCTCGATTCGGGAATTGAAATCAGCGCCAATCCTTTCGGCAAAAGCCTGCAAAGTCTGGCCCTGATGTCCGGAGGAGAAAAAGCCATGACCGCCATCGCCCTGATGTTCGCGGTATTCAAAGTCCGACCCAGTCCCTTCTGCCTGTTGGATGAAGTAGATGCCCCACTGGATGAAGCCAATGTGGTTCGGTTTCAGGAAATGCTCAAGGAAATGGCCGTCAACACGCAATTCATCATCATCACCCACAACCAAAAAACCATGTCTTTCGCCAATGCCCTCTACGGCATCACCATGGAAGAACAAGGTGTCTCCAAAGCAGTCTCCGTCCACTTCAACTAATCAGCGTGCCGCCGATGGCAATGAGGCGGTGCCGCTAACGCGACCGCCCAAGACGTAGCCACCGCTGGCAAATTACAATGTCTTTATCTTGTGGGCAAATGTACTCTGGGTTCTTTGGGCCATTACTGGCCCCACGCCGAATGGATTGCTCATTGGCCCCACGTCGAGTGGGTGGTATAATCCGCCTTACTTAATTTAACTTCATTGTGTTATGGCGGAAGCGAAAGACATTGACGACAGCCTGGAGTTCCTCCGGTATTTTGAAAAAAATACCGAGAACCCCGACCTTGGCACCCTCATCCGGGAGAAGTTGAGTCTCGACAAAAAATCTCTTAACCTTTTAGGTTGCCATCTTAGCGAAGAAGATTTCAAAATCATCGCCGGAGCCAGTCCTCTTAAATCTCTTTCTTCCCTGAACCTTGAGCAGACCGGTTTGAATTCGAGCGGACTGCAACCGCTCAGCGCCTCCGATTGTTTTTGCAATCTGGAAAACCTTTCGCTGGCCAACAATAATCTCGACGACGAAGCCTTATTCTTTCTTTCCAAGTGTCGGGCGCTGACGCTCCTGCAAGACTTGAGTTTATCCAGCAACGAAATCGGCACGCTGGGTGCCAAGGTTCTTTCTCTGGCAGAAGGCCTGAACAACCTAGAGCGGTTGAACTTTTCCTATAACCGTTTGGAGCCGCTTGGCATTAAATCGCTTGTCGACTCAAAACTTGGCCGCCAATTAACCAATATCAATCTTCGCGACACAGGGATTGGTGATGAGGGTTTAAGATTTTTAATGCAGGCACCACCTCTTGAAAAGATCGTCACGATTGATCTTTCTGATAATGGTTTGACCCATGAAGGAATGGAGGCCTTGGCTCAGTCTCGAGTGTTTCCTAATCTCAAAGTTTTGATCCTGAACAACAACCATCTTGGAGATGACGGAGTCTATGCTATGGCCGAGTCTCCCATGTTTGAAAAACTGGAAACACTGGTCATGCATAATAATGGGTTGACGACCGACAGTGCCATTTCTCTTTCCACCTCAAAATCGATCACCCAACTTAGAACACTGGATCTGAATAACAACGATCTTCGTGCCGAGGGAGTGAGGGCGCTGGTGGGATCGGCAAATATGCAAAACATGGAAACTCTCGATCTCGGCGAAAATAAAGTTGGTCACGAGGGCGCGGAGGCTTTGGCGCAATCTCCTCATTGCGGCAGGCTGAAATCTTTGCGACTGAACAATAATAATATTGCCGATCAGGGGGCTTCGGCACTGGCCTGTTCTACTACCCTGACTCAATTGGAATCTTTATACCTGGAAAACGAAAACTGGATTCACGCACAAGGCGCCAAGGCGATTGCCGAGTCCAAAAATTTGTCCAACCTGCGTCGGCTGGTGCTCGCCTTGAATGCTATTGGCGATGAAGGCGCCGTTCATCTGGCCAATTCCCACCCACTCTCCGGCCTGCATTTTTTAAACGTCGCGGGCAACAAGCTCAGTCCCAGAGGGGAAGATGCCCTGCAAAAATCCACGGCGCTGGCTAATCTTCAAGTTCTTGAAATTGTTTGATAAAACGGTTTTTATGATCCCTCCTTTGAGGAAAGGGGGTCCGGCATACCAATATTTGAGGTAAGCAGACCTTCTACAGGTTGATTTTCCTGTCTCGGGTGCTATCATTACATTGATATATGCAATGTAATTTAACTGTAGCGGGGCTAGTATGAGCGATTTGAGACAAACGATCATAGATTCCCTGAGTTCTTATTCCACTGATGATTCTGGTCTCTTGGAAACTATTCAGGGTCTTGTCGAAAAAGAGGGAGAAGAAGTTTATCCCACTTTGCTCAACGTATTGACCCACCTGGAATTCGACGCCCACGATGCCAAAGTCAATTGGGATCGTGTCCTCGCCCATCGTAACCTTTTGGAAACAAAACTTGATAGACACGTCAAGTTGATCACCGCAGTGTGCGACTATTTCTGCGAGATTTCACAAACCCTGCGAACTCCAACAATGATTGAGTTGAAGGTGCTGGAGGAAACCAAAAAACATTCCCGCTCTGATGGATTGACCGGACTTTTTAACCGTCGATTTTTTGATGAGGCTCTGGAAGGGGAAATGAACCGGGCTCAAAGATATAATGGTAGCTATTCGCTCATATTCTTTGATCTCGATAATTTTAAAAGTTTCAATGATACTTACGGTCACCAGGCAGGGGATTTAACCCTGCAAGAAGTAGCCAAGATCTTGATATTGGAAAAAAGAACTGAAGACCTTGCCTGTAGATATGGCGGAGAAGAACTGGTACTCATTCTTCCTGAAACCCAGAAGATCAATGCGCTGGTTATTGCCGAGCGTATTCGACAAACAGTTGAAAAAATGAAACTGGAGTTTGATGGACAATCTTTCAGTGTCACTTTAAGCGGGGGGGTTGCTTCTTATCCCGTAGACGCGAAGGATGTCAAGTCATTGATCCATGCAGCCGACGTCGCGCTTTATCAAGCCAAGGAAAGTGGCAGAAACAGAATTTTCCTTCATGCCCAGGACAAACGGCATTATATAAGGATTGATTTTGCCGGGGACGTTCAGGTCAACAAAATTGATCAGAAATCTGGACAAATTCAAGTTCAGGGAAAAAATTTCAGCAGTTCCGGTTTGCTTTTAGAAAGCCTTGTTGCCATGGAAATCGGCACGCAGGTAAGTGTAGAAATCACAGATCCGGGCCTCGACAAGCCTATCACCGTGAAAGCCCAGGTGGCGCGAGTGGAAAAATTTGACTCTCATTATGATATCGGGGTTTCTTTTCTGGAAATCAATGATACGGATGGAAGTGAAATAGCGCAGGCTCTGGCTAATAGTCTGGGAATCCCCATCAATCAAATCACCAATAAATATTGATCTTTAAAGTCAGGGCCGGGTGGCTAACAAATTAAAGGTGTTTTGCGTTCCCAATACCCGGTTTGCCAACCATGCATGGAGTCCATAACGTCGGGCACAATATTTTTTAATCTGCAAAACTTCTAAACCTTCACCTCGCAGAACTTCATCGACCCGGTTCGGGTCAATGCCCCCAAACTGCCGCTGGTAATCCGAATGATGGTACTCATCATCCAGCACGGGAATATTTCTCACCTTCATCTCAAACCGATATAATTTTTCATCCAGCCAGGAAAGCGCACGATGCAGGGCAAATTTTATTGGAGAATGAACTTCCTGCTTGAGCGGCTCAAAAAATACCAGCAGTTTATTTCCGGAAGAAAGCCTTGCGCAAATTTGACGAAGCACCGATTCGTAATCAAAGAGATGATGCAGGATGGCCGACAAGACAATCACGTCATACTCATCCTGATTTTGCGACAGGAACTCCTCAGCATCTCCCACCACCAAGCGGGCCTGAGGTTTCAGTGTTGCGGGGATGGACTCCTCAAACGCCTGAATCATTTCCCGCGATAAATCCAAACCCGTCAAGGGGTATCCCCTGGATAAAAATTTCAGAGAGAGATAACCCGTCCCGCAACCCAGATCGAGAATTTTAGAGGTGGGATTCAGGGTGGCACAAATCTCATCCACCGTATTTTTTAGAATGGCATTCTGAAAAAAATTTGTCTGCTCAGGGTGTCGGGAAAGATAGTACCGGTTTTCCAGGGCATGCACCCGGCGGTTTTCGTCTAATACTTTTTCTTTAGTGACGGCCGATTCCATCAGGGCACGAGTTCTTCAAAAAAGAAACGTTTTTTGGTTTTCGATGTCTTGCACTCGTTGCAATTGACGCAGACATCGGGGTACTTCCCTTCCTCATGCTGGATACGTAATTTTTCAATCTCCCTGCCCTGCCACAAGTTCTGCACGTTATCATGGAGAGCGTTTCCCAGTTTCAAGGTAGCGTTGTAATCCACACAGCAGGGAATCACCGTCCCGTCCCATAACACCACCATCTTGCCATAGTCTTTGCCAAAAGGTTCCGGGCAGGGCTCTTCTCTGGGACTTTGAACCAGTTTTGGCTGCATGCGAACATGATCCACTATGGATTCCCAATGGCTGACAAAAGGATCAACATCCTCCTGAGTTTCTTCTTCGACGGTAAAGACCACTCCCATGCTCAAATCGGGTCGCCTCTTTTCTTTTTCATTTTTGAGCCTGATAATATTTTTTTCTATTTTATCAAGTTCCACACCCCGTATCCGCTTAAAGGTTTCCGCCGAACCATCAATGGAAAACCGGATGATGTTGAGAGGGCTGTCAACAATCCTGCCAATCATTTTGTCTGTCAACAAAGTCCCGTTGGTATTCATCACTATAAATTTAACACCTGCCGCATGGGCATAATCAAACATCTTGAAAATATCTTTATGCAACAGAGGCTCGCCCCAATTGTGCATGCAAAGATGCTCCAGATCGGGACAGTCATCAATGACTTTTTTGAATAAATCTAAATCCATAAAACCCTCTTCCCGCGTCATGCCTTCTGTCACAAAGCAGAACGTGCAACGCAGGTTACAGGTGTTGGTCGGCTCAATAATCAGGGAAGTGAGAGGTTTGATCTGCATTATTCAATCACCTTTTCGACAATGTAGTCCGGGCGATCCTGAATTTGGGAATGGACACGTCCGAGATATTCGCCCAGAAATCCAATCGAAAGAAGCTGGACACCGGCAAAAAAGGCGAACACCGCCGTGAGAACAACAAAGCCTTCAATTAAAATTCCATTAACAATACGCTGGTAGAGAAGAAAGGCCATCATGAGAAACCCGAGAAAAGCACCGAACAATCCCATATAGGTCACCAACCTTAACGGAAAATTGGAATACCCGGTCACAAGATCCCACGATAGCTTCACCAAAGTCAGGAGACTGTATTTTGTTTCGCCCCGTTTCCGGGCATGGTGCTCTACTTCGATTTCCGCGCTGGGCAACCCCATCCAACTCATCAAGACGGCCATGTATCGGGACCGATCCTTACAGGCTTCTATTTTTTCTATCACGCTACGGCGCATCGCGCGAAAGGAACTTAAATTCAGCTTCACTCCTTTGCCAAAAAGCATTTGCCCAAACCCGCACAGGGACTTCGACCCCATAACTCTTAACAAACCATCCTGACGTTTTTTATGGGTGGTGGTGACCAGATCAATATCTTCCGTCATCGCGGCGAGCAGTTTGGGAATTTCTTCCGGCGGATTCTGTAAATCCGAATCCAGTTGCACGATAATCTCTCCCCGGCTCATTCTGAATCCAGCCAGAACAGCGGCCTGCTGGCCGAAGTTGCGGGTCAACCGTACCAGACGGAATACTTTATCAGTCTCCCTGATGCGCTTGAGTTTTTCAAACGACCCATCATCACTACCGTCATCCACGATCAGGATTTCGTAAGAACGGTTCAATCCATCGCCAACACATTTCAGGCGCGAACAAAGTTCTTCTACCAGCGATTCCTCGTTATAAACAGGAACAATGATTGAAATTTCCAGATTTTTATCCATATCTTCCACTCGGCGTGGGGCCAATGAGCAATCGCTTTTATTGGCAAATAAAATTCATCTCGGCTTAAAGAACCAGCCCATTGCCACTGCGGTTAGCAGCCACTAGGCGTGGGGCTAATAAGCAAAAAGTTAATAAATTAGCAAGGGGTTAGCTCGGATGATGGTTCTCGGCATCCCTCGCTATAGGAACCGGGTAACCACTTTCTTTGGCTTTTAAAAATTCAACTCGCCGTATGCGGTTTTCGCCAACCATCTCTCCCGCTAGCGGTTCAGAACCGATGTACTCCGACTGGCAGCACCCCAGGCACCCTGGGAAAATTCCTTCCGCTTTCAGTTTTTCGCGGAAAGCATGAATCCGGTCCGACTGCCATCCCATACTGTCATCATTAATATTACCGACTCTAAAATGCGGGCAACTGAAAGTATCGCCATAGGCCGAAAAAGCCACCTTCGTCCAGGGAATGTAACAGCGGTAATCCTTATACGAACTTTCATTGCTGTAGTAGCGGACAATCTCATCCACCGTTACATAGTTCGGCGAAAACCTCAGCTGGGTCTTACCCTCTTTGCTTTTTTTCTGCAAAAGCTCCAACTGCCTGCGTAAAAGTCTCGGCTCGATTTCTTCGACGGGTGTCGTCGGGCGTTGCAAATGCTCATCCTGATCATAGTCTTTGCCATGCCAGTAAGTGGCCGGACTGCTCAAAACATAATTAGCAACATTGGCCCCCAACTTGTTGACATAGTCATAGAGCGGAACCAGCTCTTCCACATTACCGCGGTTGATAACACAAGTCATGTGAATGAGTGGGAAGCGGGACTTCAATTCCTCGCGCCGGGCTATCAGCCTCTCTAATCCTTGCGTCGTCTTTTTGAAAGAACCGGGAACGGTGGTGATTCTATCGTGCAGGGCTTCTCCACCTTCAAGCGAAACCCCCATATAAAATAATCCCGAACCCCAGGCAGATTTCACTCTCAGTCGCATAAGCTCTTCCACAACCTTTTCACTCAACGTCGTCCCATTGGTGATGATATGGACCTTGTGTTTTTTTGTGGCAAACTCAAGAATATCCATGAAGTCACTTTTCATGAACGCTTCACCACCGGTGAAAGTGATCAACGAAAAGCGGGGAAGCTTAGAAATGGATTTTTTGACTTCCTCACTCGACATCTCATTTTTATAAGTTTGCTTCGATTCGGTTTCTTCAATAATTTCCAGGTAATGACACATATCGCAGCGCAGGTTGCACCGATAGGTCACCTCAAAAAAAGCCTGCACCGGCGGCAGGGATAATCGCGGTGCCAGATAAAACGGCAGAAACGAATAGATGCGCGGCAATATTTTTTGCAGAAATTTAAAATCGATCATAATGTATTTTCTATGTGCAACGAATCGGTTCAGCTTGTTTTAAAATACTCAAACTTTGCTCGCCGCAGTTGAATAACAAATCAATCGCGGACAACTGAGGCACAAAACCGGGATACCTCTGCGGGTAAACCGGGTGCTCGTATTTCTGATACTCCAACTCAATGCCTTGGCTGGGAAAATCCCCTTCCTCGATATAATCGCTCGCAGCCTCACCGCTCAAATAATGGGTCGCTCCCAGTTCCCGGCAAATCGAAAGAAGCCTCTCGGTTTTTTCTCCGCAGGTTTTCATCTCGGATGAACGCAGGAGGGGAGTGTCGATACCGATCTCGTCTTTAAGAAGATGAATCGTTTCCTGACAAAGGTCGAACAGAAATTCCCATTCCTTTTCATAAATCTTCTGCCAGCGAGGGAAATATTTATAAAAAAATGGCGCCTTGCAATAATGCAGGCGCAGGCTCTCCAAATGTTTTTTGCGCCAGGGTGCAGAATTGTCGATGCGGGTCTCAAGAAGGCTTTGCGAGAATTTACTCTTCTGCAGAACCGGCACCGTCAACCAGGCCCAACCCTCCTTCACGCGAATGCGGTTCCTGTTCCGCCAGTCCCGACGCGTGTACTGCACATCATCCAGCAGGACGAATTTGTCAGAACGGCTCATCTGCTCGAAAAATCCCAGCCACGGCAAATAAGAAGGTTGAAGTATGGTAACCCGCATAAACTTTATCCTTTAGGGACCCAGAGTTCTTTCATCCACAGAACCCGCTCCCACCACTTGGGATTATTCCGGTAAAATTCAATGGTGCGTTCGATGCCTTCATCCAAATCAATTTTCGATTTCCAGTCCAGGCGCTCACGCGATTTTTCGGTGGAAGAAATATGTCTCGTCACCTGACCGGGGCGATCATCAATGAACTGCAACAAACTTTCGGGCTTGTTCATCAGTCGCAAAATTCTTTTGGCGATTTCCACCACAGACGTATCGGTTCCCGTTCCGAGATTGATCGTCTGACCAATCACCCGGTCACGCTCCACATGCAGAACCCGATCCAATGCTTCACAAGTGTCTTCCACATACATCCAGTCACGGGAACTCTCGCCATTACCGTGAATGGGCAACGGCTGATCCTGCAATGCACTGACAATAAAATTGGGAATGGCTTTTTCCAGATGCTGACACGGCCCATAATTATTAAACGGACGAATGATGACCGCTGGCAGATCGTAAGTCTTGACGTAGGAATAGATCAACCGATCCGCTCCGGCCTTCGCCGCCGCATACGGACTCATGGGATTCAACGGATGATCCTCATCCATTGGGTCGGTCAAAGCCGTGCCGTATACTTCGGAAGATGAGATATGCACAAACAACTCGACCGGATTATTCACCGCAGCGTTGGCCACCACCTGCGTGCCAATAACATCGGTCTCGAAGAAAATCGCGTTATCATAAATCGAGCGGGTCACATGCGACTCCGCCGCGAAATGCACGACAATATCTGCTTCCGAAACCAGCTTGTTGACAATGTCGGGATGAGTGATGTTGCCGTGATGAAATTGAAAATGTCCGTTGGATTTCAGACTGGTCGGAATATTGTCGAGGTTGCCGGCATAGGTCAAAGCATCAAGCAAAAGGATTTTCGTGCTCGGGTAGCGCTTATGAATAAAATTGATGAAATTGCTGCCGATGAATCCCGCGCCGCCAGTCACCAATAAAGTTTTTTCGGATTCGCTCATAGCCTCCCTGCATCCCAAAAATTCGACTTCCCTACATTATATATAAGAGCCCTGTCTTTCTTTACGGAAAAATAGAGAAATTCCTTTAATTATATGGATATAAGCCCATTTCAGGTGGTGTTGGATATTGCATGAACAAAGAAGGTGGAATCAATCTTTATGTAGCCCCCTCATCCTGGCCTTCTCCCTCCAGGGGAGAAGGGACTTTTTGCTTCCTCTCCCTTGAGGGGAGAGGATTGAGGTGAGGGTGATTCAATAATACTTTTCACTTATAGCATTCTGGTTAGGAGTGGCTAGAGGGTGAGTAGTTTTTTGATGGTTTTTTCAATGCCTTCGGCCACTTCCGAGATGCTCTGGCCCAGCATATAGGCCGGGGTCGAGACGATTTTGTTCTCCGCGTCGAAGACAAAATCACGAGCCGAACAGTCCTGATGCGTGCTGCCCATCAATTCGATCTTGCTACTGCATTCCTTGTCGTTGCCGATGGTTAATGTGGGTTTGTTGGGAGCATCTTCGTAGATTTTTGCCATCATGGCCGGGGCGATGCACAAAACTGCCTGCGGTTTTTGTTTGGCGGCAAACTCTTTCACCAGCCTCATCACTTCCGGGTGAACGTCGCAGTTTTCGCCTTTGACCGCGAAGCTCGAGAGGTTTTTTGCCGCACCGAATCCACCAGGGAATACCAGCGCGTCAATGTCATCGGCTTTGACGGTAGCGATATCTTTAATCTCACCACGGGCGATACGTGCCGCTTCGACCAGAACGTTACGTTTTTCTCCCGGCGTTTCTTCACCGGTGAGATGGTTGACCACATGCATCTGGTCGACATTAGGGGCCATGCACACCGCCTGGGCCCCAGCCCGGTCGATCGCCAAAAGAGTGATAACCGACTCGTGAATCTCCGCCCCGTCAAACACCCCGCATCCCGAAAGCACCACACCAATCTTTTTCATAATTATTTCCCCCTGAAAAAATAAAAACAGAGATTAGTTTTGAATAGAATTTTACCACCCACTCGGCGTGCAGGGAAAGTGTTTTAACCGCCAGTCATGCTCAAGAGATAGGAGGGCAGGAAGGCTTACATTCTTCACACTCACAGTTCAGGTCGTGAAATGCAAAAGTTAGAGTCAAGCTTTCCCAAAGCCAAAATGTCCAGAGCCACATATTATGTGCTTCAGGGAATTGACCATAACGATAAGCAAAACAAGCTTTAAAGTCCCCTAAAATTGGTTTGACCCCTAATGCTGCCATAAAAATTTCCGGCAACTTTTGGTCAGGAGATATGATATCGAAAGTAATGGGCTTATCTTCAGGAATCAATTCACCCTCATTATAATAAAATAACCCCTTTAAAATTTTTATGGCCACCCTATAAACGCGATCTGGGTCGACCTTTTTTGCAGTCATTCCATCTGATAAATGTATACCCTTTGGTTTATGGGTGACCTCCTCTAAAACCTTATTAATTAATTTTACCTGCTCACCCTTTTCGTAAAATTTTCTTTCAGCAGAGACTCCCCCGACTTTGAATTTTTTCCAAGAGGGAACAAGGTATGGACAAAATAATCTTCATCGTGCTGAAAATTTTTATTGCAGTCATCATGCACGGGAAATTTTAAGAGATTTAAATTTTGCATTTTTCTTATCTCTTTTGCATAAATTTGCAAGAGGGGAACATGATCTTTGGAAATGGGCACTGATAAAGGTGTGCCGCAAAGGTAACAGGTCTCAATTTTATTTAAATTAATGGGCATTTAGAAATATATGTAACAAGACAAGGAAACACCATACATTCTTGACCACAAACAGTCATCCTATCCGTCGTCGCGAGCCGCTGAAAGCGACGTGGCGATCCAGACTTTATAATCTACCTTTCTGGATTGCTTCGCTCCGCTCGCAACGACGGCTACTGGCAACCTACGGTTTGAAACGGTTAGTCACTGGCAACCGCCTGTCTTTGCCGAAGGCTTTGGGAGTGATTTTTACGCCGGGGGGACCTTGTCGGCGTTTGTATTCGTTAAGATCCACCAGTCGGGCGATGCGTTTTATTTCGGCTTTCGATAAACCCTCAACTTTGATTTCGTCGACAGACAAATCTTGTTCGATATACTTCAACAGCACGGGATCGAGCAGGTCATAAGGCGGTAACGAATCGGTGTCTAACTGGTCCGGTCGAAGTTCTGCCGAAGGTTCTTTGGTGAGAACATTATTGGGGATGATTTCCTTTTCCCGATTCAGCCAATGCGAAAGTTCATAGACGAGGGTTTTGGGCACGTCTTTGATCACGGCGAATCCGCCTGCCATATCGCCATAGAGTGTGCAGTAGCCGACACTGACCTCACTCTTGTTACCGGTGGTCAACACCAGCCAGCCGAATTTGTTGGAGAGCGCCATTAACAAATTACCGCGAATGCGGGCTTGCAGGTTTTCTTCCGCCAGACCGGGCATCGTCCCTCTAAAACTATCCTTGAGAGTGTACTCGTAAGCTTTCATGGCCGACACAATGGGGAAGGTGAATGTTTCTATATCCAGATTTTTTGCCAGTGCCAGCGCGTCATCGACACTGCCTTTGGAAGAATGCGGAGACGGCAGCAGCACGCCGACCACGTTATGATCTCTCAACGCCTCCACCGCTATGGCGGCGGTCAGGGATGAGTCGATGCCGCCGCTCAACCCCAGAACCACTTTGGAGAATCCATTTTTGTGAATATAGTCGCGGGTTCCCAGCACTAGGGCGGAATAGACTTCTTCCAACTCCGACTTTTCCCGATAGATATTGACGGGTATAACCTTGTTATCCTTTTTAACCTTTTTGGTTTTCAACAATGAGGCCGGTGTATGGACACTGCGGATTCCGGCGGCCTTCGTCTTGTTAGGTTTCGGCGAAAGAGTTATATCTGTATAAATAATTTCTTCTTCAAACGAGTTGCCCTGTGCCATGATTTTTCCATCGGCACCCACGACCAGACTCTGGCCGTCAAACACCAGTTCGTCCTGTCCACCGACCAGATTGACATAGGCGATGGGACATTTATAACTTTTGGCGCGTTTGATGATCATCTGCCTGCGGGTTTTGCCTTTACCTTTATGGTAAGGCGATGAAGAGATGTTGAGCAGGAGGTCTATATGCTTGCTTAAAGTTTTCCCCGGCCCCGCTTCTTCCCAGATGTCTTCGCAGATGGTCAGTCCAATCTGCACACCTTTTAAAGAAAAGCGCAGCGGTTCGTCACCCTCTGTAAAATAGCGTTTTTCGTCGAACACGCCATAATTAGGCAGAAGCATTTTGCGGGCGGTGGCAATATGTTTTCCGTCACACATTAAAGCGGCGGAGTTATAAAGGTGTTTGCCTTGCCTCTCGGCGAATCCGATCACGGCTGTCAGACCGCGTGTCGTGGGAGCAATTTTTTTCAGGGTTTGTTGGCAGTCTTTGATAAAACTTTTTTTCAGCAACAAATCTTCCGGCGGGTAACCCGTGACCATCAGCTCCGGGAACAGCACCACATCGGCGCCCATTTTGCGGGCTTCGGTGCAGGCCAATTTCACCTGCTCGGCGTTGGCCTGGAATCCACCCACTAGTCCGTTTACCTGCGCCAGCGCAAGGCGCAAAGACACTCCGGAGACGGGCCGACTCTTCTTTAGTTTCGCGGTTTTTTTTGTGCTTTTGACCATATAATCTGGAAAATATGTGGATGCGTATTTCGGGTTCCTGTAGATTATACTATACTCGAACCCAATTCAAACTTGAGGCATCTTAAGAACAACCATGAGTAAAACCGAATCTAACCCCGCTGAAGAGAGCATTAAACATTCCATTCGCAAGAACGGGTTCCCGGAGAAGATTGTCCGGCTGCCTTTCAAGCCGGTTTACGACGCCTGCAAGAACCATGGCACCTCGTTGTCAGATGTGCTGGACAAGCTTCAGGAGGAACAGATTTTCGGCAAGATCATTGGCAACCATGTTGAGTTTCGCTCACGAGAGAAAATCGATTTCAAAGCGCCGGATGAAAAAGCCACTGACGAGTTTTCCTGGATCAAAGGTGCTGCCAACCTAAAAGGGTTTCAGGAGGCTGCCAAGAATGCTATGGGGGAGATGACACCGGAAAAATTGGACGAAGCCCGAAAAATGGTCGAAGGCATGAGCGACGAGGAAAAAATGAACATGATGAAGATGTTCACCCAGCGTTTTGACCCCGGAAAAAAATAATTACAGGACACTATAAAATACTATGTTGATCTTCGCTAAAGATATCAGTCAAAGAGAACACAAGCACGCACTGGAAGACAAACTCCCCGAACTGAAACAGTATATGGAATACCAGCGCAAGCTGTTTCCCTACACGGTTGTGCGGGCCGGGTTGGACCTAGCCTACAAGGAACTCGACGACATTATGAATTTTATCGATAACGATCACCGGCCCCCGGAAGACTCTTCCCGGAGGGAGTACCCTGCCGATGTCAAGCAATGGTACAAAAGCCGGTTCCCCTGGGCCTCAGCTTTTCTGAAAATGGAAGACATGCATTTCGCGCTGGTCGTTCTCGTCAAGGCGATGGATTCGTTTCGCACTCACGAATCAGCCAACGCCTATCACTGGGCCGTGCTCTATGATTCCGTCCACAATATTATTCAAGTTTACAACGACCTGATTCGGAATGATCCCGGTAATTCCCGCGACATTCATTTGAGCAATGCAGTGGAAGTAAACTTTGATGACTTCATCAACAATTACTGGCCCAATCTGGATTTTATGATTTTCTCTCAGGCCGATTATCCGCACGCCTGCCATCAGGAAAGAAAAGGTTCACTGGAAGAAGAAATCAAAGACGTTATGTCAGAAGGCGTGGAACCTCTGGTTGCTCTGGAGAAACTCGACACCCCACTCGATTCCTCCACCCTCAAACTTCTCAGGCGCGACCCGGTCGAAACCCGGTTTCTCGAATTAAAAAGCGTTACGGATACCGGCAACGAGTTCGACAGCATCTATAAAGAATTTGTGGAGAATTCTCAACACGGCAGGCTGAGTGTTATCGATGCAGAGTATCTAAAAAGCTCTGAGCATACAAAAGCAGAGACCCCCCACTAGCCTTGTTACAAGTTACCTGCGGAGTTTTCCGCCCACTCGCCGTGGTGGCAATGAGCAAAGGCTCCATGAGCAGCAAGCATCGTTGCTAGCAGTAAAAAGCAATTATAATCTACCTGCGGAGTTTTCCGTGGGTGGAGTCAGACCGAGATAACCCGATTCATTCATCTGGATGCGGCGCGGTTTTTTCAAGGTAATGGCCGCAGTATCATCCACCTTTTCCCTGACCCGTTTCTTCCTTTTAGCGGATCTCTGTCTGGAGCGGGTCTTTTTATTCGGGGTTTTCCATTCAGCCACTTCCAGAGTGGGTTGCTTCGAGCCTCCCCAGAAAGACTGGCTCACTTCCATGCTATCAAATTTTCCATCGGTTCCTGCGGCCAGCTCAACCAGCTCAAACTTCTCACTGAAAAGATCCGCCGTGAAGGGTCCGTTTGGGGAGCCGGCAACACGGTCTGCCGGTGTCTTCTCCAGAAAATCAGGACCCTTCAATTCGAAGATACCAAAACTAAGTTGATTGACGCTACTGTCCGTAAGCTGGCCCAGGGTTTTCCCGGTGCCTTCTATGAGTTCGTTCCTGATGTCGCGGCGCAGGAACAAACACGCTCCCGTACAATTTGTTTTTCCGGTAATCTCCCCTTCAAAAGAAACCTGAACACCCCCTCCAGCATTGTTGATTTTAAAAATATCCAGATCATCAAATTCGAAAATGTCGATACCACCGGATGTTGAATTTTCGATATCCACAGATTTGACTCTCGTCTCAATGGCATTGGTTGAGCCGAACCCGGTCGCGAACTTGGCGACCAGCCTGCCGTTTGCCGCGTCAACATCAAGCCATGCGTCAGCACCATTCGCTCCACTACCCTGGGTTGTGGTCGGCGGCAATACGGTATCACCGTCGACCAAGCCGCCACTGGTTGAAGTTAACGTGACCGCCGTGTCCGAAGAGTTCGCGGTTCTCACCAACCCGAGAGTGATGTCTTCATCGGCAGAAAGTGCCAGGGTTCCAGTACCCGCGTTAAACACCGTTCCATCGACCATGGTCAAAGCTCCGCCTGATCCGTTTGCACTGGAATCGGCATCGGCGGTGACGGTTATTCCGGTAGTGGCGGTCAAGTCGCCTGCAGTGGTGAAAATGATGTCATCATCTGCAAGAAGGATGATAGAACCGCCAGCCGACCCAGCTCCTGTCACATTGAGGGAATTGCCTACCGTTACATCAAGGTTGCCACCAACGGTGGAAGTGGAAAGCGTCACCGCGTTGCTACTTACTAACGTGGCGTTGCCGGAACTTCCCGTAGTGTTCATACTCACTGCGCCGGTGAACACGTTAGAGGTATTGTCCAGAGTGATTGCCTGATTGGCAACATTCGTGGTGAAGCTGGATGTTCCTCCTACTGTCAAAGCCCCGGTATCGGTGATCGCTCCACCTGAAATGACGTTCATATTTCCGGTAGTCGATACATCCACCACAAAACCGACACCTCCTGTTCCGGCGTTTATCGTCAAGTCGCCCAGCCCTGATGAAAGGCCGGTATCGAAGTTCACAGCACTTCCCGCTTTGGTAGCGTTCAACGTCAACGGGGTCGATATGGTCGTTAACCCTCCTACCGTGATCGTGCCATTGGTGTTATCCCCTACGATCAGGCTACCGGCGGTGATCTGGTTCAATTTGGCTGTTGTCAGAGAAAAAGTTCCTGCGCCCGTGCCCAGCCCAATGGTTGTGTCCGCACGAGATGCCTGAATGGTTGTCGAAGCGGTACCACTACTCAATGTCCCGCCAAGGGTCATTCCATTAGAATTGATCAGCAAAGAATTATTACCCGCACTGACGTTGCCAGAAGTTAAGGTGAAATCACCCGTATTGAGATCATCCGTATCCGCGTTGAAACTGGTCGTGCCGTTGGTGGTCAGGCCAGAAGCAATATTGATCCCCTCTGCCGCGTTCACCGTCAAACCCTGACCGAAGGTGGAGGCCGTCGTCGCTCCAAAAGTTACCGCAGCACCAGAGCTCAAAGTGAGTGTTCCAAACTGGTCGCTATTGAGAGAGGTCACTCCATCAACGTTAATAGCTCCTCCACTAGTCGCATCACCGATGGTGAGACTGTTGGCAGTGATATTTCCCAGCTCTGCGTCATCCAGGCTCATAGTGCCAGCCGTTGTTCCCAGTCCAATCGTGCCTCCAGTGGAAGCCAAAATAGTGGTACCGGCATTTCCACTGCTAAGGGTACCGGCCAAGATCAAGTCCCCTGCCGTAATGGCGAGAGTATTATTAGTCGTGCTCAATGCCTTGCCGGTAGCAGTTGTGAAGGTTCCTGTACTGTCATTATTGCTATCGGCATCGAAAGCGGTGGCACCCGCCGCTGTAAAATTATCGTTGATGGTGATGCCACTGTCCGCATTGAAGGTCACCGCCCCCGCCGCCGATGTGCCCGATGTGGTTGCATTTAAAGTGATGCTACCCCCATTAGCCGTGAGCACTGCCCCTGAGGCCAGGGAAAGGCTGGCATCTGTACCCGCACCGTTGTTTAGAATCAGGTTCCCCGTCGAGGAAATGGTTTTGCTGTTGATGACCAGTCCATTGGCGGCAGACAAAGTCATCGCTCCCTGCCCGGTAATCGTTCCGTTCGTCTGTCCCAGGGTCAATATTCCGGAAACGCTTACAGCACCTAGTCCCACAGTGATGTTGCCGCTAATCAGATTGAGGTCGCCGGTGATTTGACCCAGCTCAGCAGTGCTGATATCCATTCCCGAAAACGCGGAAGGAGACCCCAGACCCAAGGCTCCGCTGTTCGATACATTGATGGTGGCTGCGCTGGCACTTATCAGCCCAACCAAACTCAAATCACTGGCAGTGACAGTGAGGGCATTACTGGTGGTAGACAAGGTGCCGGATGAAATGGTGAAAATACCCACACTATTGCTGTCAGTGTCGGCATTGATATTTACTGCACCATTGGTGGAAAAACCATTCAGGGTGATTCCCGAATTGGCGTTCAGGGTCGCCGTCCCAGCGGGAGCTGAGGTCAACGCGTTGTTGACCTCGATGGTTCCGTTCGACGTAAGCGTAAACGCTCCGTTCGCGGTGATCGATCCTCCTGAAGCAGCCAGAATAATGTTCCCAGCCGAGGAAGTGATGCCCATGCCGCTGACAAGTGTGAGCCCGCTGCTACCACCTTCTAGATTAATATTGCCCGCCGCGGTTAATGTGCTGTTGTTTAAAGTCAGACCGTTTGCCGTCATCGTCACCGCTCCCGCAGAATTCAGGGAACTGTTTATGCTCGTAGCGCCTGTGGAAGTCAGAGTCATAGCACCTAAAGAGCTGATGTTACCCGCCGCAAGAGTCAAGGTGCTGGCAGAATTTAAAGCGGCTCCACTTGCTAATGACAAGGTTGATGAATTTGCGTTGATGTTTAAATTACCACCCGATGAAGTGGTGATGTCACCATTTAAAGTAATTCCGTTACTTGCAGTCAGGGCAACGTCTCCTGTCGCTGTCAAGTTACCCGTTAGCGTGATGCTTGAGGGCGCGGTCAGAGTTAAAGCGCCTACGACACTTATCCCTCCAGTGGTGGCGCTCAGTGAGATGTCCCCCGCACTGATCAAAGTGACTCCGTTGGCAATAGTGACATCCTCATTAAACGTGGCATGCGGCGTATTCTCTGTAACGTTGTTGGAGTCCCCGTCCAGAGCCAAAGCGCCAACGGTGGTTGTCAGGTTGGCGTCGATCGTCATGCCATTCACCGACTTGGCTGTCAAAGTTGAAAACGTGGAGGCGCCACCTTGAAAAATTATTCCCCCGTTTGAACCGGATATATGCGCATCTTTCAGTTCCACTCCACCCGTGAAAGTGGCGGTGGTCTGGGTCACCCCATCAACATAGACCGTTCCGTTTTCTGAGCTGCCGTTGATGAGGAGTTTATTGCCACTCATTTGTCCAAGCTCGGTGTTGCTGATTGTCATACCACAGGCGACGCCGCCACACGTGGTGCCGCTAACGTCGCCAACCCCTATAGTTCCAAATCGGGCTTCAGTAATACTTATATCTCCCGCGCCTGCATTCAGGAGTGATGAGCCACCGAGCGTCAAGTCACTCCCGGTCAATAATATATCTCCACCATTCGAGCTCAGATTGCCCAGAGTCAAGGCTCCGGAAGCCTTGAAAATAATATCTCCACCTTGAGTGGATATGGTGTCCAGAGTGTTAGCAAAACTAATGGTACCGTTCAGCACCCTGAAGGTAACCGAATTGCCACTGCCTTGTTTCATGTTGAGAACATTGTCACTGAGATCGTTCAACACAATACTATTGTTGGCCTGAAGAATAACGTTGGTGAACTGGGAGGCATTCTCAAGGGTTTGCTCAGAAATAGTAGCAATACCGGTTACGGCAGAACTGGCGCTGGCACCCGATCCATTTGTAATGTTAATAGTGTCCGGATCAAGAAGAAGGGTGCCGGTTTTGCCATTGGCGGCAGTGGTGTCTACCGAGCCATCAAAATACAGTTCTTCTTTTCCGGAAACCTCTACCAGCCCGCCATCGCCAAAGTATTGCCCGCCGCGGCCTTTGACAATACCGTAAAATCGCATGCGCCGATCGGCCCAGAAAATTACTTTACCGCCATTGCCGCTGGTCACCGCATCTGCAAAGGTTTGAGTATTTGGCCCAATATATACTTCATCTGAGTTAGGAACCGAGCCCTGGCCTTGATAGTCACCGCCAAAAAGAACTGTCCCTCCACCCAGGTCGCCCGATACATCAATGAGACCATTGCCAGAAAAGCTCAACATTTCGCCGAGGACATGAACGGTGCCTCCTGTTTCGCCTTCACCGTAGCCCGAGGCATCCAGTGTGCCGGTCACGCTGACTTCGCCAGCGTCCCCGCCCGAGAGGATGATCGTTCCATTTTGTTCAGACACTGAATGCGCCTGGATAACGCCATCCATATTGATCACCCGATCCAGAATATTCTGGGCCGCACTGACATCCATCCTAACCACTCCGCCATCGGCAAAGATGCTTCCGCTATTGGTGACGAGAGAAGATAAAACTTCTCCATCCATTCCAGTCACCTGACCCATCACTTGGCTATCCACGCCAAGATTGATAAGTTGATCGCCATACAAGTCCACCGTAAAAGTTCTTCCGGAAGCCAGGCTCACCTTGCCCAGACGTGCACTGATGATCCCCGTGTTCCTCACACCGGGAGCGACCAGAGCAACCAGTCCACCTTCGGCCGCAGTTATCCTGCCCTGGTTGACCACCGCCGAAGACAAGCTTGCAGGAATGCCGAAGTTATAATTACCGTTCAAAAAATCCGCATTGGAAATATCACTGGTGGTCGCGATCAAGCCATGAACGTCCACCTGTGCGTTGCTACCAAAAAGGATTCCGTTAGGATTGATCAGCCAGAGATCGCCGTTGGACGTCAACTTACCAAAGATCTGCGAGACGTCGTTGCCGGTTACCCGGTTGAGCGTTACCCCACCTTGGGACAGTTGGAAGTCAACCTGTTCGGTGCTGCCAATGCCAAATCCCTGCCAGTCGATGATGGCCTTTTCGGTAGTTTGCTGAATGATCATTTGCTCGGCAGAAGGCTGATCAATGGTGGCCGACCCGGCTTGAACGGTTCCGCCAGTAGGAAGGGCAAAGACCATGGAAGGGAAAATGCCAATAAGATAGCTCAAAAATGAAACCAGAAAAATAGCCGCGTTACTCGGTTTTTTCGGAATCCGAAAAACTCCTCGTCGGAGGGGCAATGAACCATTACCCTTTGCCCTCCCAACACGGTTTGATCGCAAAGCAGAGACGTTGGTATTTTCACTACCACCGCCGGCTACGCCGGGAAACGCCATCTGATTCATTTTAAAAACGTTCATAAAAATCCTTAAAACCTTGCTGATAGACTGAAAAATGTGCGCCCATTCTTGTCACCTTCTGATCCCACGATACGATTGATCGGCTTGTCCCATTCAACATATCCTGAGATCTCATCCGTTATGTTGAACCGGACACCGACTCCCATCGAATAAATATCCTCAGTTTTAGAACCGGTGGCGGTTGGAAGACGGTTCCAAACCTTCCCGTAATCGAAAAAGCTATAAGCCTGTAAATCCCTGAAGTATTTTTTCTTCGGCTGGAAGGCTTTTTGCAATTCCAGCTTAAGGGCCAAGCCCTGGTCTCCGGTAATTTCAGAAGAATCATAAGCCCGACCAAACTGCGCGCCGCCCACACCAAATTCCTCGGAAGCCAAAAGCTTTTCAAACGAATACTGCCAGGAAAGCGCCCCCAACAACATCCACGAAGGTGCTAATTGCTGAAGCCTGAGCGCTTGTCCGGAAAGCTTGGAAAAATCACTGTGCCCCAGACTGCGGGTCAGCTTTTCTGATCCCGGCTCCGTCGCGTCGAAAATATCAAAGCCTTTGCTCAAATTGAAACTGACCAGATTGACGCCTCGATATTCGTCGACAAAATCGTAGGAAACTCCCAGATTGACGATGCGGAGGCGGTCTTCTGAATCCAGTTTTCCAAGAATCTCTGTTTCCGAATCTCGGTTCGTATATCCCAGAAACCCATTCAGGTTTTCAGATCTGGATCGGATGAAGGGATGCGTTATTTTGAGCGTGAAGGTTTTACTTTCCCCCTCCACCTCAAAAATTTCAAGGGCAGAACCGGGTGCGGAATCACTGATAGATCCGGAAAAAAACAGTTTGGTGCCTTCCGAAGATATGGGCTGTTCATAGAAGCCGCTGAAAAACTTCAGTTCATCCGTGTTACTGGTGACCACACCCTGCAAGCCGATGCGCTCATAGTTTCTGAGAAGAGAATTGCTGGATAGCCCGGCATTAATCTGATACGGTCCGTTGAACTTGGTGCCGCGGTTGTCTGCACCAAAACTTCCGTCGTAGCCTTTATTATTAAGAATCAGTGTCAGGTTGGTGGCACCCTGTTTAAACTTGGAAGGCGTGAGAACCGATTTAACCGAAACCCCCGGCAAGTCATCCACCAATAACAAATATCTCTCGAGGTCCTTGGCTTTCAGGGGCCGGGATTTTAAAAGTCCTTTGCGATATACGTTGAGAAGCTTTCTTGGGCCACGCACCTGACCTTGAATGGCAACCCGATCAACAAAACCCTCAATCACATCGATTTGAACCACACCCCCCTCAATTTTCTGGGGAGGCACCACCGCTTTGGAGAGGATGTAGCCATCATTGCGATACATGTTTGTAATTGCCTGGGCAATACTATAAATCTGCGTGAGATCTACTCTCCGGTGCAGATACTTTCTGAACAACCGCGAAAATTGCCGCTTGCCATAAATCGTCGAGCCCTTGATGATCATTCTCTGGAGAAGAAAATTCACCTTCCTCATCTCGGCCGGGAAAGTAGGCTTCAAGCTGTCCGGTTGCACAGGAACTACCTGCGATTGCGGGAACTCCTGTTTTTTAAATCTCTCCTCAAATCGATCCGGGGCCGCCTGCTTGTAGGTCTGGTCCCGTCCCTGAGGGGTAATTTGAGCGTAGGATAGCGATGCCATAGAACTCCACCAAAGGCAGGCAAAAAAACCTATCAGCAATACTTTGCTATAAATCCGGGTTTTTGCCTGATTCCAGTTCATACACCTTTCCCAGTTCTTAGCGGCATCCATGAGCCTAAAGTTAAGCATTTCCGACATCGACCACAAACCTTTGAAATACCGAAAACAAAGGGGTTATAGGATTTTCACTCACAGGAAACCCTTCCCGCCAACCCCGCAACAACCCGAACTTAATGCCCAAAAATCAGAGTGTTTCACTCCTCCATCCGGGCTCAGAGAACCTTGAGCGGGAAGCCCTTTGTTTTCAAAAAAATATTAAAAAAATCGCTTTTTATTAGCCCCAAAAATTGGGCGCAATTGTTCACAAGAAAGAGAGCAAGGAATATGCCAAATGGTGGGGCCCGCGTAAAAACAAGTAACCCATTTAAAAATAACTAGTTATAGAAATTTTTAATGGGGCTTTGAGACGGGAAATTGGAGCTCAATGGTAATAATTTCACCGGCCCGTCAATAAATTGTTTTTTTCTCTGATTTACGGGATATCGGGGTGGGTAAAAATCGGATTTCCAATAATAAGGGGTTTTTCAAATATTTTGCGCTTAATAGATTTACAAATCTGTCTTTATTATCTATGATAACTGCAAAAAACAGCCCTCTTTGATGGAATCATATGGATACAGGCCAACTTGAGGAACTCGAGTCATGACAGGGAAGAACTCGATGATAACTTTGAATATGTGCGATTTTTGTTCGCACGAGAGGTCTGATTGTGGCGCCCAACCCGTTCTGGTTGATTCGCTGAATCTTGATAACCTCAATTCGGAGCAAAAAGGCTCCGTCGTAGCCTGCGATAAATATAGAAGTCCTGTGGATGTACTCAAAGAGCGGTTTCACGACCCCAACCTGTAGGAACGCCTCAATTCCAGATTTTTTGAACACCCCCTTTCCTGTTTTCTAGCAGGTGTCTGAAGTGACTCAGAACAGTTATTCTCCTTTTCCAATCTTTGCAGGGTTGTAACAATGGCTTAACAGACATGTAATGCTCACAGCCTAAACTTTTTCCTATAACATGCACTTCGTAAGGGGGAGACAATATGCCTTGGGAAAAAGACCGGAAAAAAAGATTAGCTGAATATCTTTGGGCGGAGATCAATAAAGCAATCCTGAAATCTCCCGATGTCCAGTTCTCCGTAAAAAAGCTCGAGAAGTTACAACTCCTTGATTATGTTTCGGAGTTTAATCTGGTATTGGAAGTGGACAAGCTGATAGAAAGCATTTTGAAAAAAAGTGCGGTGCGGGAAGCCAAAACCTTGGACTTGGAAAAATTGAAAAATGAGTTTTTGGAAGCCAAAACCAACTTTGCCCACGAAGAAACACAACTGCATGACGAGCTTGATGAGCCTGACGAACCGAAGTTTGACCCGGTAGAAAAAAAATTACCAGATATTTCATCACCCTTTTCTCCCCAGCCCCTGCAACAGATTGACGGCGAAGCCCTGTCAGAAAATGAAATCCTCTTTGAAGAATATTTGAACCATGGGTTCGATGAAAAAGACTGGATGAAAGAAGCCAAAATCCGTTTCAACAGCTAGTCTTACAGCGAAGAAAGGGAAAACAACCGTCAGACCAGAAAAACATAAATGCGAAACAAAGCCCCCTCATGGGGTGGTGAGCAAATGATCGGCGATGAGGATGATGTTCTGCTTGTTGACAGCCAAAAATTCCGATCTGAACAAAACATTCCCGGTCACCAGGCAATAAACCGTTGCGTCAAGAATCGGGATAAAATTTTCCTCTCCCTGATTCAACATATCCAAGAGACGATTGCTCGGGAGTTTGGAAATCTTTCCTTCGATTTTTTCACCAGAAGTTCGAATCACCGCGTCCACGGTTTCCTTGTGCACAAAAGCGTTATAAGCCATAGCCTGATCCCCTTAAAATTCTAATAGTTCGCCTGTTCGCTTCTTAATCGGATGAGTTTATTTTAACTCCCAAAAAAATTAAAATCCAGCAAAAACCTTTTTAGTTTCAATAGGCTACAGGCTTAAAACCGACTCAGCGCTATTCGCGTCCTTCTCTCTTTATGGGCGGAGTACCTCCGCTGGTAAATTGCAACGTCTTCATCTTGCGGGCAAACATGTTCTCGGCCTAACGAGCTATTGCTCACTGGCCCCACGCCAAGTGGAAGGTGGCTGCCCCCTATGTTACAATCCCCGGGCCACAAGAAATCTCCGTATTTCAAAATATTCTTATCCTTTCTGCCTGCAATTTCGCATGAAAACAAAAACCATTTCAAAGCAAAATCCCGTTCGCTTGCAGGGCACCGATGGGGTGCGCCGGGAAATCAAATCGGCAACAGACTCCGAATGCAGGGGGCAGACTCCACAACAGGTGTTTCTGGAAAAAGGCTGCATCACTGAAGAGTTCATGGAGCTTTACGCCTATTGCTATGTCAAAAACCAGAAAAACTCAACATCATCTAAAAACAAAACTATCGTCATCGGCTGGGATCCCCGAGACCCTTCCGGTATCTTTACCGAAGCCGTAGTTCGCGGTGTCCGTAAAGCCGGAGGCAAAGCTCTGGTTCTGGGTGTCGTACCGACTCCTCTGGTACCTTTGTTCATGCTCCATGAGGGCGCTGATGGCGGCATCATGGTCACCGCTTCGCACAATCCTAAAGACCAGAATGGCATCAAACTTTTTCTGCCTTTTCATGGCGTGAAGCCGTTACCCGCTGACGATGCCGACCTGACCCGACACCTGCTCAAGCAAAACTTCGCCACCATTAAAAAAGCTCCTATCAAAGGAGGAAGAACCGATTGCCGACAAAATGCCCTAAAACTGTTCCAGCATTTTTCCCTGCAGCCCAAAAACTCCTGGATCAAATCTCGCAACACACTTAAGAACCTCATCCTCGTGGTTGACCCTGCTTGCGGGGCGCTGGCAGGAGTCGCCGCGCAAGCTTTCCGGCAAGCCGGAGTCGGTAAAGTCTATGAAGTCAACAAAAGTGGTGCCGTCAATCTACGTTCTGGAGTCGCTGACCTGGAAGGGTGCCCGCGCATCACTGCAGACATGATCTTAAAACCCTCCGGAAATTTTCATCGCCACAAAGCCATCGTCAAACTGTTCGAAATCGGCCGAGCCAACCAGAAGTCCGCAAAATCTGGAAAAAAAAGAATTGCCGCTGCCGTCTTCGATGCAGATGGAGACCGCTTCTTCCGCCTCGAGTACGATCCATTTCAGGATCTTCTATGGGTCTTAAGTGGCGACGAGACCGCCATCCTGCAGGCGCAGTATCTGGTGTCCCACAACAAGTACGGACTTTATATCAATACCGTGGAGAGCGACCTCAATGCTTCCACCGCCGCCGAGTCGATGGGACTGAGCCCGCTCCTCACCGCTGTCGGCGACAAATGGATTCTGCTTAAAATCCGCCTCGCGCTGTTAGAACAAAAACTTCTCGCAGCAAAACTTGCGCCGAAAAAGCGAGCAGCATTAAAAAATAAAATCAAGTCGCTGCAAAAAAATGGAGTGACGAGTGTAAACACTCTCTTGAACCTGGAGACATCCATCCCCGAAAACCCGACAAAAAATAATTCAGAAGTTCTCGCCGTAGGCAGTGAGGAAACAGGGCATAACATCACCACCGGCACTTTAACCTTGCCCAATAAAAAAAAGGTGTCGGTGTATTCCGGCAATGGGTTAAAAAGCGCTCTCAATACCTTTGCAGCTACCGAACAACTGGCAACAACCCTGTCGCCGCAAAAGTATATCCAGTCTATACGCCAGCCATTTTCCCCGGGCTTTAAATCCACCCTTTATACGTACTATATCCACCAGGATCTATTCTATAGAGATTCGCAAGTGTGGCAAAAAGTGAAGCGGTTGTTATTGCAGACTGCAAAACAATACGGATACTCCGGCAAAACCCGAAATTTCGCTGACGACCCGGATATGTTATATATTTCCCTTGCAGAGGGAAAAGCCGGTATCTTTGTGAGAAATTCCGGCACCGAAAATAAAATCAGCGTTAACCTGCGTGGCAGGAAATCGGATACTGGCAAACTGAAAAAAATCGGCTTGGAAATTCTGAAACTATTGTTCTCCCTGCTCAAAGACCGGGACAATGCTCTTTATAAAATGGAATTGTACGCCCTCAGTCAAATCGCCTCACAACCGGTGACTGACGAAAAACTGGAAATAAAAAACCAGTACAAGTCGCGACTGATTGATGAAATGAGAAAGCAGAACCTGATTCAATCCGGCCCTGAGGGAAACTGCCTGACCCTTCTCGGCAAGTGGTATATAATCCACTAACCGGGCCACCACTCGGCGTGGGGCCAACTTGCAATATTAAATGGGCGAACAAAGAGTTTTCTCGGCTAAAAACTCCTCCCCCTGATAAGGGGGATTTGAGGGGGGTTGTCTTTTAACTAAAAAAACTCACCAACAATCATGAAAGATTTAAACCTGTTTTTTTCAAACCTGATCGAGCCGGAGATTTTTGCCGGGTGCGAACAGGTGTGGGACCCTTTAAAAACACTGGGTCCCCGGCTGGAAAAACTGATACACAAAAAAGGCGGATCTTATGCCACTCATTTGCCCGGAATAAAGACCACTCTCGATTCATCCAGTTACCACCGTGGTGGCAAGGGATTTTATGTTGAGGACTGGATCGATCTGGCCGAATCCGTTTATCTGAAAGAGCTGGATATCTTCATCGGCAAGGGAACGCAGTTGGAGCCTTCGACTATTATCAAGGGTCCTGCCATGATTGGTGAAAACTGCGACATCCGGCAAGGCGCCTATATCCGCGGCAACGTCTTGATCGGAAACCACTGCGTCATCGGCCATACCACCGAAGTGAAAAACAGCATTCTTATGGATCATACCGAAGCGGGCCATTTCAATTATATCGGTGACAGCATTATCGGCAGCCATGTAAACCTGGGCGCAGGATCGAAACTGGCCAACCTGCAATTTAGAAGCGCCGATGAAAAATTAAAAGACTATATCAAACCTATCCAGATCCCTCTCGACTCTGGAATTATAAATACCGGAATGGGAAAACTGGGCGCGGTGCTTGGCGATAATGTTGAACTGGGCTGTAACGCCATCGTCTGCCCCGGCGCACTGATCGGCAAAGATGTCTGGGTCTACCCTAACCTGACTGTCCCCAAAGGCTATTACCCTGACGGAACCCTGCTCCTCCCGAAAGAGCGCAAACCCCGATCTCTGCAAAAATAATGAATCAAGACAATACCCGACTCGATGTTTTTTTTGATATGTTCGACGCCGTCGAAGATGATATTTCCCTATTAGTTTCTGATGATAACGAACAGGCGACAACGATCGGTGGCTATGAATGCCTGTTCATCGCTTTCAGCAATCTGCGTCTTTATTGCGAAAATGCCCAGATCCCTTTGAGCCAGATAGAAGAACAGTATCAGGCGCTGAAAGAATCGCCCGCTGACGAAAATGCAGAAGCCCTCCCGGTTCATGAAGACCTCGATGAAACTAACGAGGTCGTCAATTTCTGCAAACTGCTGGAACAGATTGAAAGCAGTTTTTCTGCTTTTGAGAAGCGTGCAGAAAATAGCGGAGAAGTCTTTGACGAATGGAACGGTGTCTTCATCATGTATTCCTATCTCAGGAATTATTGTGCGAAAGAGAAAGTCGATTTCGAAAACCTCCAGAAAGAAATCTCGAGCCTCCATTCTGAAATGAAAAAAGACGAAAATTCCTAGAAAACCCGGATATTTTGCAGAATCCGCTACTATTAAATGATATATTGGGTTTGGAGGTTTTCTGCGGGCGCAACCCCACGAAATAGCTGAAAAATCCAGAGCAAAACACACTAAGCCATTGAGTTATATGCGGATGTGGCGGAACTGGCAGACGCGCTGGATTTAGGATCCAGTGGGCAACCGTGGGGGTTCGACTCCCTCCATCCGCACCACCACTCGGCGTGGGGCCAATGAGCAATGGCTTTTGTTGGCCAGAAAATAGATATCTCGGCTTAAAAAGTGCTTACTACCTGCCCCTGCGGCGAGCACCACTACCCGTGGGGGGGGGGGATGAGCAATGGCTTATTGGGCCGAGAAAACGATTGCCCTTAAAATAAAAACATTCAAATTACCATTGGAAATTTATGAAAATCGAGATCGAAGACGTTGATTCCTGTAACAAAAAAATCAAGTTTGAAATCCCTCATCAGGAATACGACAAAAAGCTGAAACAGTATTATCAGAAGCTCGGGCAACAGGTTAAGGTTCCCGGGTTCCGCAAAGGAAAAGTGCCCGTCGCCATGCTGGAAAAACAGTTTGGACCGGATGTTAAAAAGGAAGTGCTGAGCAACCTGATCAGCGACCAACTCAATATCGCCATTACTGAAAAAGACCTGCGCGCGGTGGGCCAGCCCCATCTTTTGGAAGTCAGTGCCGAAGACGGAACAGATATCTCTGTTTCCGCATCTATCGAAGTGCTCCCCACTGTAGAACTCAAGGACTACTCCAGCATTGAACTGAATATGAAAACGCCACGCATCACCGATGACGATGTCAGCCAAACTATCTTAGTGATGCGCCAACGTAAAGCCACGATCATCGATGTGACCGACCGCCCCGCGCAAGATAAGGATTTGCTCAAGATAGATTTCACCAGCAAGCTCGGCGATGAGCCCTTTGAAGGAGGGACTGCCAAGGACCAGATCGTCCAGGCTGGAGGCGGGCAATTGATCGAAGGACTTGACAAGGGCATGATCGGTATGGAAATCGGCGAAACCCGGGACATCACGGTGCAGGTTCCTGCGGATTACCACAATAAGGAACTCGCCGGGAAAGATGTCGATTTTCAAATTGTGCTGAAAAGCATTCAGGAGCAACAACTGCCGGAACTTAACGATGAATTCGCCAAAGGCATCGAGGACAAAAATTTTGCAAGCCTCGATGACATGAATCAGAAAATCCGCTCCGAACTGGAAGACTTTGAACGTAAAGAAGCCAAGAAGACTTTGAAAAAGGAACTGACAGCAAAAATCACCGAACAGAATCATTTAGATCTCCCTGAAGGGCTGGTGAAAGAGCAGGTCAAGTTCATGGTCGAACAGGCGCAGAAAAAACAGGGGAAAGAAACCCACGGTCATGGCCACGATCACGACCATGATCACGAACACGGTGTCGAGGTGACTCCTGAACAGCTCAATCAGTATCGCGAACCGGCCATGAAAGCCCTGCTGGAAGAATTGATTCTCGACCAGTTGTCTCGCGATCTGGATGCGCAAGTCAGCGAAGAGGAGTTGGAACAGGAGCTCAAAAACATGTCCCAATTACTGGGTGGGGGTAACCTGCAACAGATAAAACGGGAATGGGAGAAAAATGGGGTTCTCGCCCGCCTGCACAGTCGCATGAAACGGGAGAAAACCCTTGACGCTGCGCTGGAAAAAGTAACAATAAAAGAAGAAATAGTTGACAGAAAAGATTTAATTGCTGATAATTGAAACTAACCATTATAAAGATATCTAACTATTTTTTAATGCCTTACACGCAAAAAACGCTCTCTGAACCGCAGCCGAGTTCAGAAAGATGTTTTTCCTTGCCTAATTCCTAATCTCGAGAAAACAATGACCGAAACTTACAACCAGTTGGTACCTATAGTAGTTGAACAAACCAGTCGGGGCGAGAGATCTTATGACATTTATTCGCGCCTTCTCAAGGACCGTATCATTTTTATAGGAAGCCAGATTGAAGATCATATGGCCAACCTGATCATCGCCCAGTTGCTGTTTCTGGAATCGGATGAGCCCGATCAGGATATCTATCTCTACATCAATAGTCCGGGCGGCCAAGTCAGTTCAGGAATGGCCATCTATGACACCATGCAATATATCAAGCCAGATGTTCAAACCATCTGCATCGGCCAGGCGGCCAGCATGGGAGCCCTGCTCCTCACAGCTGGCGCTCCGAAAAAACGATTTGCGCTGCCGCATTCACGCATCATGATCCACCAGCCGAGCGGTGGGTTTCAGGGGCAGCACACCGATATTGAAATTCAGGCTAAAGAAATCACCAGAATCCGATCCATTCTCGATGGCATCATGGCCCAACATTCAGGGAAAAGTGTTGCCCAGGTCAATAAGGATACCGAGAGGGATCACTATATGACCGGTGAAGAAGCCAAGACTTATGGCCTCATTGACAGCGTCATCAGCAATCGTGAAGAAGTCAAGAAGGACGACAAGAGCAAAAAGAAAAGTTAGTTCCAAGCGAATAAGCGTTCCATTCCAACCCCTTTGGAGAGGGCTTTATGGCAAAGAAAAGTACAACCACCGGAAACTACCGCTGTTCTTTTTGCGGAAAAAGTCAGGAAGAAGTCAAAAAACTGATAGCCGGACCCAGTGTCTACATCTGTGACGAGTGTATTGAGCTTTGCAATGAAATCATGGTGGAAGAGTGGGCCCAGGAAAAGGGCGAAGACTTCCAGCATCTTCTCAAACCCCATGATTTATACAAGCACCTTGACCAATATATAATCGGCCAGGAACGCTGCAAAAAAATCCTCTCTGTTGCCGTCCACAACCATTTCAAAAGAGTCGACTCCAATCTGGATATGGGCGATGTGGAACTGCAAAAGAGTAATGTGCTTTTGATCGGCCCCACCGGGTCGGGAAAAACCCTCATGGCACAGACTCTGGCGCGAATTCTTGATGTCCCCTTCACCATTGTGGATGCTACCACCTTAACCGAAGCCGGTTATGTCGGCGAAGATGTTGAAAACATCATTTTAAAACTCCTGCAAAACGCCGACTACGATGTTGAAAAAGCCGAGCGTGGAATCATCTATATCGATGAAATCGATAAGATTTCCAGGAAGTCAGAAAATCCCTCAATCACCCGTGATGTTTCCGGTGAAGGCGTGCAGCAAGCGCTTTTGAAAATCATTGAGGGCACAACAGCCAGCGTCCCCCCGCAGGGAGGCCGGAAGCACCCGCATCAGGAGTTTCTTCAGGTCAACACCACCAATATTCTTTTCATCTGCGGCGGGGCATTCGTCGGACTGGACTCGTTGATCCGCAACCGTATCGGCAAGAAAAGCCTCGGGTTCGGACATGAAATCGTCTCCAAAAAAGAAATTAATGAAGAGGATATTTTTGAAAAGACACAGCCGCAAGACCTGCTCAAATATGGTCTCATTCCGGAATTTGTCGGGCGTTTTTCAGTTGTCGCCACGCTGAAAGAGCTGACTATTGAAGCAATGATGCAAGTTTTGACCGAGCCTAAGAACGCTCTGATCAAACAATATAAAAAACTATTTGAGTTTGAAAATACCAGACTTAAATTCACCGATGCGGCTGTCCGCGCCATCGCCGAAAAAGCGACCGAACGCAAAACCGGGGCAAGAGGCCTCCGTGCCGTTCTGGAAGAGACCATGCTCGAAATCATGTTTGACCTCCCCTCCCAGCCAGAAGTGGAAGAGGTGATCATCAGTGACGAAGTAGTCCTCAATGGCGAAAAACCCATGTTGGTTTACGAAAACAAAAAACAGGCCAGTTAAAATCATGGGTTCAGAAAAAATCGTGTTACCACTCCTCCCCTTACGGGATATTATTGTCTTCCCGTTCATGGTACTTCCCCTGTTTGTAGGCAGGGAAAAATCCATTCTGGCCCTGGAAAAATCCATGGCCGATCAAAAAAGCATCTTCCTTTCCGCCCAGCGCAATCCCAACAATAACGAACCACAATCCGCCGATATCTACGAGATGGGAACGGTGGCAAATATTCTGCAAATCCTCAAGCTGACCGATGGAACCATGAAAGTTCTGGTCGAAGGCCTGCAGAGAGGGCGCATTGAAAAGTTCGTTGAGAACCCTGACTATTTTGAGGTGGAGGTCAACCGCATTCATGAAAACGACCAACTCACACCCGATGTCAAAGCGCTGATGCGCAGTGTGGGAACGGTGTTTGAGCAATACGTAAAACTGAATCAAAAAATTCCTCTGGAAGCCGTGGCCGCCAGTGCCAGCATCATGGAGCCGCACCGCTATGCCGACACTATTGCCGCCTACATGGTTTTTCAAACTCAGGAAAAACAGGAACTGCTCGAAACCCTGAATCCGTCCGACCGATTGAACAAGCTTCTCGGCATTCTAAAATCGGAGATGGAAGTCCTGAAAATTGAAAAACGCGTTCATGGCAGAGTACGAAAGCAAATGGAACGCAGTCAGAAGGAGTTTTATCTCAACGAGCAGATCAAAGCTATCCAGAAAGAGTTGGGCAAACGCGATGAGTTCAAAACCGATATGGATGAACTCAAGCAAAAAATCAAGAAAGCTAAAATGCCCAAGGATATCCATGAAAAAGCCGTCAAAGAATTAAAACGGCTGGAGCTCATGCAACCCATGTCCGCCGAAGCGACGGTTGCCAGAACCTATATCGAATGGCTCGCCGACCTGCCTTGGAAAAAAGGCGCCGGAGCCGATAAAATTAAAATTCCCGAAGCCCAGAAAATTCTCGACAGAGACCATTACGGGCTGGAGAAAGTCAAAGAACGTATCACCGAACACCTTGCAGTCATGAAACTGGTCAAAAAAATCAGAGGGCCCATCCTCTGTCTGGTTGGGCCGCCGGGTGTCGGCAAAACCTCATTAGGACAATCCATCGGCAAAGCCATGGGCCGAAAATTTGTTCGCATCTCCTTAGGCGGCGTGCGAGATGAAGCAGAAATCCGCGGGCACCGCAGAACTTATATTGGCGCGCTACCAGGGAAAATTATTCAAGGTATCAAAAAGGCCGGTGTTCATAACCCTGTCTTCATGCTCGATGAGATCGATAAAATGAACGCCGATTTCAGGGGCGATCCCTCCTCCGCATTGCTGGAGGTTCTCGATCCGGAACAGAACTCCACTTTCAACGACCATTACCTGGAAGTCGATTACGATCTTTCCAATGTTCTTTTCATCTGTACCGCCAATGTCCTGCACTCCATTCCGCAACCGTTGCTGGATCGAATGGAAGTGCTGCGCCTGCCCGGGTACACCGATCAGGAAAAAATGGGCATCGCCAAAAGTTTTCTCGTCCCTAAAAAAGTACCCGAACACGGCCTGACCAAAAAGAATATAGAAATTTCTGACAAGGCTCTCGACAGAATCATCCACGACTTCACTCGCGAAGCAGGTGTGCGAAACCTGGAACGGGAAATCGCCACACTCTGTAGAAAAGTGGTTAAAGTCGTTGTCGAAAAAGGCAAGAAGACCAGCGTCAAAATCACCCCGTCCGTTCTGGAAAAGTATCTCGGCATCCCCAAATTCAAGAAACCTGAATCCGAAGGCCCGCTGGAAATTGGTACTGCCACCGGCCTGGCATGGACAGAGTTTGGCGGCGAAACTCTTACCATAGAAGTCACCGTGCTTCCCGGTAACGGCAAGCTCGTGCCCACAGGGCAACTCGGCGATGTGATGAAAGAATCCGCACAAGCCGCTATGACCTATGTGCGCTCACGTGCCGGGGATTTAGGACTGCCCAAAAACTTCTACCAGAAAAATGATTTCCATATTCATATTCCCGAAGGCGCCGTTCCTAAAGATGGCCCCTCAGCCGGAATCACCATGGCCGTAGCACTGGTCTCGGCATTGACCCAAACTCCCTTGCGTCCCAATCTCGCTATGACCGGAGAACTGACCCTGACCGGAAAAGTTTTGCCCATCGGCGGACTCAAAGAAAAAGTTCTGGCAGCCCACAGGTTCCGCATCACCCATCTGATTATCCCAGTGGAAAACGAAAAAGATATTCCCGACATCCCAGAAAATGTCAGGAAGGACATACAGTTCTATCCCGCCACCACCATGGACGATGTGCTCAAACACGCGTTCAATAAAAAGCTCAAACTCAAGAAAAAACCCGCCCCAAAAAAAACAGGGAAAGTTTCAAAAACATCCAGCAAACAACCCAGCCTCCGCCTCAACTAGCCCGTCACTCGGCGTGGGGCCAATTAAACAACCTTCCCCCTGATACGAACAATAGGAATACGCTTTGTTCGAAGGGATCGAGGGGGTTTACTTGTCATCCTGAGCCTGTCGGAGGATCTAGCTGTTGCGCTCTCTTTCATAAAGTACCCGTTCCGGGCACGAACGCTAAGGCTTAATACCACGAGGGCCGGGGTGATTGACATTCAGAATGCATTTTGTTCGATGGGTTGAGTTGAACTTCCCCCATGTCAGGGCGAGGTTTGGCTTTTGGCGATCGCGAAGCGTCACCGCCCCATTGGCCGTGGCGCCTGCGCCACTACATTTCGCCTTTGAGGTCTTCGAAGGGGAGTAATTTTTCGTATTGGAGGGCAAGCACCAATCGGGGATCGGTGGTAAAACTTTCTTTGATGACACTTAGCAGGGTGGCCCCTTCGGTGAGAAATGTTTGCAGGCCCGTGTCATCATTTATTTTTCGTTGCGACAGTTCAGCATAAAGATCTATAAAGCGTTTGGACTGGGCCAGAGACGCACCGATTTCAGAATAGGAGACTTTGCGGTTTCTGCTTTCAATGGCAAACTTGGCGAACCGTACCCAGTTATCTATATCACCCTTGACCTCGCCTAATGCTAGAAAATGGTTTCTATAACCATCTTCCCCCATCTCTTCAAACCTTTGCACCGTAGCCGCACCCCATCCACCTAAATTAACTTTGTCGGCGTTCTTGCAAATATGTTTGAGGGAAAACGCCAGCCGGTTGGTCTGGCTGTCCAACTGCATACCATAGTTGGAATAAGGTTTGGCTTTAGCAACTCTCTCATAAGCGTGCCAGACACCACCGCGCTTTTGCACTTCGGTGCGTTTTTGATCGATGGCCTTGGCCTGTTCGACACATTCCTGTTGCGAGTTGATCGCAAGGGTTGCTGGTTTTTTCAGTTTGTCGGCCAGGGCCGGGTCGACGGGAACTTCAACGCTCTTTTTATCGGCGTTGGCAAAGAGACCATCTTTGCTTTTACTCACTGTTTCCTTGCGCACCCATGTGTTTTCCTTCACTGGCATCTGGAAGTTGGACTTTTCGACCACCTCTTCATCATTCATCCCACTGCCACAACCTGCAACCATGACCAGCATTAAAACTATCAATCGCCCGTATTGCATACCCGTAAAGACCCCTATAAATTTTTAAATGAAGTCACCGTTATACACTAAATTGCATTTGCTTGCAGTGGCAAAACAGTCCCCCACTCGGCGCCGGCCGGCGCCGAGTGGGCGGTGTCAAAGAAATGGTGCGAGGTGGGAAGATTGGCGGTTTTTACCCATTTATCGAATCGGCCACAGTTTCACGAAAACTCCCTAACCCATTTAACTTTAAAGGGTTAGGGTCTATCCTGCAGACGAAGTCTGCTCTCGGCACACGAATTGCAAAACTCGTTAAGTGAAATCTGATTTATGACGATAAGACCATAAAATAATAAAGGTTTATAAACTATGAACACACGAACACTCTTTTATTTACTGATCATTTCTATTTTCATTTCCGGCTGTGAAGTGAAGATGGGCCCCTCACAGTTCTGGGACAAGGTATTCAGAACGCAAACGGACTCCAACTACTACAGAGACAAGTCAGAAGACCTGATACAAGCTTTGACCGCGGGCGTTGAAGAATATGAGATCAATAAAGTCACGGTTATGGATTTGGTCGATGAAGAGGACAAGTCCCCTGTGCTTGGGGAATATTTAGCAACGAGAGTCGTGGAAGCGATCACCAAAAAATATTTCTTTAAGGAAAAAGTTTTTCGGGTAGCGCAAAAGGGAGAAGTCACCGCGGTGATGGAACAGTTAAACCTGAAACCCTCCTACTCGTATAACAGAGAACAAATCCGGGAGATGGGCAAGGCGCTCAAATCTCAAGCGCTTATTACAGGTCGTATCACCGACCTGGGGACGAACATTGATGTTCACCTTACCCTGACCGATGTCATGAGCGGAGAAGTGATAGCGTCCGCCACCGAACATCTGACCCGGACCAAATTCGCCGTAGAAATGCTACGCCACCACTAACCGGCGAGCCGCCGGAGACAAAAGGGCGGTGACGCTTACGCGACCGCCAAGAATTATTGCTAGCAGTATTAGTTATTGCTATCTGCCACCGGCGGCACGGCGGGCTCATTGGCCCCACGCCTAGTGGAGCGGTAGCGGGACAAGGCCATCAGTGGGAAGAAGTGTTGATACATATGGTATTTGATGAAGAAATGGATGGGAAACCCTGTACCGGTGAACTCATCCTCCCACCAGCTTCCTGAATAATCCCCCGAATCTTTTTGTGTTTCGATTAAATAACGCACGCCGCGTTCTGTCGCCGGGTTTTCGGCCTCATCGGCGGCGATGAGCCCCAGCAAGGCCCAGGCAGTTTGCGATGCCGTGCTTTGACCGCGACCGCGCAAGCTCGGTTCCGTATAACTCTGGCAGGTTTCACCCCAGCCGCCATCTTCATTTTGGTGAGACTCTAACCAGAGCACAGCGTTCCGGCTGAACCTATCCTTCATGTCTTCGCCGATGGCTCGCAACCCGTTCAAGGCCAGAAACGTTCCATAAATATAGTTCACTCCCCAGCGACCAAACCAGCAACCATCCACTTCCTGACGTTCTTTGACAAACTGGATGGCTCGTTGAACCTGTGGGTGCTGTTTTTTGAATCCCCATTTCGCCAGCATCCAAAGAATGCGGCTGGTCACATCTACCGTTGGCGGGTCGAGCAACGCCTTATGGTCGGCGAAAGGAATTTCGTTGAGAACTTCCTTATCGTTATCAACATCGAAGGCACCCCATCCACCACTTTTACTCTGCATGCTCAACAACCAGTCCATCGCCCGCTGGCACTCGCGCAGTTTCCAACGGTTGTCGGTGACATCAACCCGGTCGAGGAAAAGTAAAATCTCTGCGGTGTCATCGGTGTCCGGGTACAGTTCATTATAAAACTCAAAGGCCCAGCCTCCCGGCTCCGCTTTCGGGTTCTTCACCTGCCAGTCGCCGCGCTTGATCACCTGTTTGCTGACAATCCACTCACCGGCTTTCACCATGGCCGGGTGGTCGGTGGGCAATCCCGAATCGAGCAAGGCGTTGGAGCAGATGGCCGTGTCCCACAAGGGTGAGACGCAGGGTTGCATCCAGAGCCGCCCGTCTTTTTCCAGCATGAAGCGATCCACCGCTTCCATGCCTTTCACGCAGGCGAGATGGTCTTTGGCGTAGCCCAAAAGGTGCAACGCTAAAAGAGCATTGAACATTGCCGGTTGAATACCGCCAAAGTCGCCCTCTTCTTCCTGATGTTCCAGCGTCCACACCTCGACTTTCTTAAGCGCTTTTTTGCGCAGAGGTTTCCAGGGGAACTTGCCGATGATTCTGATAAAACCATCAAGATAGATAAACGTGTTCCGCCAATTAGTGAAAGGCAAGCCGCTGGGCTTGAAACTCAGATCACGATCTTTTTCGGTGAACAATTCCTGAACGTCGCGTCCTTCCGGCAACTCGTGCACCGGTTCTAAAGAACGCACGACAGAAAGAGGAACCACCGTGCCGCGTGACCAACTCGAAATCTCATAGATATTGAAAGGAAACCAGTCGGGCAACAACACTATTTCCACCGGCACCGCCGGGCAATCATCCCAGGAAACCTGGCCGAACATGGCGAGGAACATTTTTGTGAAGACCCGGGTTTTTTTTATGCCGCCGTTGGCAAAAATCGCCTGACGCGCCCGCACCATCTCTTTCCGGTCAGCAGGAAGACCAGCCATTTTGAGAGCCAGATAGGACTCAACCGTCGAGTTGATGTCACACAAGCCACCATAAAATAGCGGCCAACTGCCGTCTTCCCTTTGCAGGTGTAGTAGATATTTTACGACCTGGTCTTGTTTGACCGGGTCCAGCCGGTCGGTGAAATGCATGAAGAAAATATATTCGGCCGAAATGGTGACATTGGCCTCCAATTCATCCACCCAATAGCCGTCGCTATGCTGGAGGGAGAGTAGAAAGTCCCGCGAGCACTCGATGGATCGGTCCAGAGCCTCTCCTTTGACATCCACCCCCGTTTGGGCGGACTCTTCAGCAGGCTGCAAATCTTCAGGTTGAGTCATATTTTCCATATAGTTAGCTTATTTGCCCGGAAAGGTTTAGAGCAGACAAATTTAGTCTATTTTCACCAAAAAATAAAGTAAAGAAACATTCCGGTGAATCTGCCGTTTATTGGTGGTTTCTGGTTGACAGGGGCGCATATCTCTTTTATTATAGCCGGTTTACACCATCAAAAATAAATATTGACTGAAACCGGACTCTAATGAAAACCTTTTTTGCAAAACCAAGCGACGTTGTTAAAAAATGGGTGGTGATTGATGCTACCGATAAACCATTGGGACGCGTAGCCAGCACAGCCGCCTCAATCATTCGCGGCAAAACCAAACCCATTTACACTCCCCATGTGGATACCGGGGATAATGTCATCATCATCAACGCCGCAAAGGTTAAACTGACCGGTAAGAAATGGGACGACAAAATTTATTACCATCATACCGGTTGGCCGGGAGGAATCAAATCCGTCACGGCAAAACAGGTGCTCGAAAAACAGCCTTCTGATCTGCTGAAAAAAGCGATTGTGGGAATGTTACCGAAGACAAGATTGGGCAGAGCTCTGCACAGCAATTTCAGAATTTACAATAATGACCAGCATCCGCATACGAGCCAGAATCCGGACGTAGTCGGTATCTAGCGATAGAGCAATAGCTTTATAAGCCGAGAGAACTTTTTGCTCGCCTGAAAAAGTTATTTCAATTTGCCATCGGCGGCTATGCCGGTATTTAAACTTTTTAAAAAGAGAGCAAAACGATTATGGAAGGCACCATCGAAAAATTTTACGCAACGGGGAAACGCAAAGAGTCTATCGCCAAAGTATGGATTCAACGCGGCGACGGAAAAATCTCGGTCAACAATAAAACCATTAAGGAATATTTTTGCCGGGAAAGTCTCGAGTGCATCATTAAACACCCGTTAATCACGACTGACACATTAACGTCTATAGACATCCATGCCACCGTCCAGGGTGGGGGTCTTTCCGGTCAGTCCGGCGCTTTGCGCCTGGGTATCTCCCGGGCTCTCATATTGACCGACTCAAGCTTACGAGCACCCCTTAAAAAAGCGGGATTCCTCACTCGGGACTCAAGAACCGTAGAAAGAAAAAAATACGGACAACCCGGGGCACGCAAAAAATTCCAATTTTCCAAACGTTAAAAACAACATCACGCCCGATGGGCGTGATGTTGTTCCTAAGTATCCATGTCCCGCATGGGCAAATATAAGCAATAACTTGTTGGTCGTTGCTATTTGCCTTTCCTGCCAAGGGGTGTGCCGTCCACTATGGTATGATAACGCTGGTTGAGCCGCGATAGAGCCGCAATATAAAGACATTGCTAACTGAGCCCAGCGTCACGCTGGCCAGCGGAGGCACTCCGCTTGAACAGGCATTACTATGATTAAAATAGGTATAGCTGGAGCCAGTGGATACACCGGCCTGGAATTGATTCGTCTACTTGTCGGACACCCGGAGGCCGAGCTGTCAGTCCTGACCTCCGAGACATTTCAAGGACAAAATATCGCCGAGGTTTTTCCGTCTCTGAATGGAATTGTTAACCTCAAGCTTCGGCCTCTGGATGACAACATCGCAAAAGACTGCTCCGTTTTGTTTCTGGCCTTGCCTCACATTGCGGCCATGGATAAGCTTCCCGTTTATTTGCAGTCCGACTGCAAAATCATCGACCTGAGCGCGGACTATCGGTTGAAAGATCCCGCAGCCTACTCGGACTGGTACTCCGTCACCCATACTCACCCGGAACTTCTTGAGCAGGCCATATATGGTTTGCCAGAACTGCATCGGCAAAAGATTCAAACCGCACGCTTCGTTGCCAACCCGGGTTGCTATCCGACCAGTGTGATTCTGGCTCTGGCTCCGCTACTTAAGACCGGGTGGGTGGATCTCGATTCAATAATTTCAGACAGCAAGTCCGGCGTTTCCGGTGCCGGACGCAAACCGTCACTGACCACTCATTACACCGAGGTCAACGAAGGCGTCAGCCCTTATGGTCTGGCCAGTCACCGGCACACTCCCGAAATGGAGCAGGAACTTTCTACTCTGACGGGCAAACCCGTGCGCCTTACGTTTTCCCCGCATCTGGTTCCCATGACCCGGGGGATGTTGAGCACGGTTTATATCAACCTGAACGAAGTCCTCAGCGATGAAAAACTGGTCGAGCATTATCGCGAATTTTATAAAGACGAAAGTTTTATTCGCGTGCTAAATCCGGGAAAATTCGCCAGCACTCGTCATGTCCTGTCTTCTAATTTTTGCGATATTGGCCTCAAGGTCGATGCGCGCAACCAGCGCTTGATCATCACCAGCGCGTTGGACAACCTGATCAAAGGCGCTTCGGGACAAGCGGTGCAGAATATGAACATCATGCTGGGCTTGGATGAAAAAACCGGTCTCATGACCCCGGCAGTTTTTCCTTAAAGTACTTCAAAAAATTATTTTTGCCACGAGCGGCCCTTATGAGATATGGGCCTGCGAGTTGCCACAGAGAAAATTACCGAATAAATAAAGACTCTCACAAATCATGAAACTTTCAAAAAATCGCAACCCTGCGGTTCCCGGATTCAAAGCGGCAGGACTGGGTTGCGGAATCAAATCAAAAAATACTAAAGATCTGGCATTGATCGTGTCCGATGTTCCGGCCACTGCGGCAGGCATTTTCACCACAAACCGGGTTGTGTCTCCCGGTGTGACCTGGAGTCGTCGCGCACTGAAATCCGGTAACTGCCGTGCCATCGTCGTGAACAGTGGCAACGCCAACACAGTCGTTGGGCCCAAGGGCATGAAAGACTGCGACGCGATCACAAAAAAAGTTGCGGAAGAATTGTCCATTCCACAAAATCAAGTGCTCATCGCCTCCACCGGGGTGATAGGCGTTCCGCTTCCTTCCCATAAAATTATAAAAGCCGCTCCGCAACTGGTAAAAAAACTGGGGCGCACATCAAGTAACTGGACCGATGCCGCCGAGGCCATCATGACCACCGATCTGGTTTCAAAGTCGGATCGCGTTCAATACACCTTTCTGGGAAAAAGTATCGTGATAGGCGGAATCACAAAAGGGTCAGGAATGATCCACCCGAATATGGCAACCATGCTGGGGTTTTTGTACACCAATGCGGTGATCGACTCCAAAACTCTAAAAATAGCCCTGATAGAAGCCGCCGATCGCTCATTCAATCGCATCACGGTGGACGGAGACAGCAGCACCAATGATTGCATCATCGTCCTTGCCAACGGAGAGGCAAAAAACCCGACGATAAAACCCAACACATCAGGCTACCGGAAGTTTGTAAAAGCTTTGACGGCAATCAGCAAAAACCTAGCATCCAAAATTGTTCTGGATGGCGAAGGTGCAACCAAGTTCGTCACCGTCCGCGTTCAGGGGGGAAGGACTCGCAAGCAGGCGTACCTCATCGCCAACTCCGTTGCCACCTCTTCACTTGTCAAAACCGCATTGTTTGGCGAGGACCCGAACTGGGGACGGATTTTTTGCGCGGTCGGAAACGCCGGCGCACCCTTTGATCCCGACAAAGTTGATATATTATTAAATAAAAACCTGCTGGTAAAAAAAGGTAACCCCACCAACTTGTCTCCCAAAAAACTGGTCAAAGCCATGCAACAACACGAAATTAATATCACCATCGACCTGCATGGTGGAAAAGAATGGGAAGAAGTTTTGACCTGCGACTTGTCGTATGATTACGTAAAAATCAACGCCGAATACACCACCTAACCCAGTCAACGGCCGTGGGCTGCTCACCGCAGGGGCAAATTGCAACGTCTTTATTTTGCGGGCAATCGTTTTCTCAGCCCAATAGGCCATTGCTCATTGGTCCCACGCCGAGTGGGGGGGGCTAGATACAGATTCCATTCTGTATTAAAATTGACTGACAATTACTGATATCTTGGTCGGTGACCGATAAGGTTTATAAACATGGCTTTGCTGGAAATTAAAAACTGCCTCGATCCTGTTTTGAGGAAAATGTGTCTGCCCATTGATAATATTGATGGGGAACTGGTCACCCTTGCGGAAAATATGGTGGAAACCACCCTCGCCGCTCCTGGAGTTGGGCTGGCCGCCAACCAGATTGGGTTGCCGTGGCGCCTGTTTGTGGTCAACATCGGTGTCGAAACCGACAAGGAAAATCTGGTCACCGTGATCAATCCGGAAATCACTTGTATGGAAGGCAGCGAACTCGGGGAAGAAGGTTGCCTGAGCATTCCCGATGTGCTGGCAGAAGTGAACCGCGCCAGCCAAATTGAAATCAAGGGCTACGATCTTGATGGCAACGAAGTCCGCTATGAAGCCGAAGGGTATCTGGCACGAGCCTTTCAACATGAAATGGATCATTTAAACGGCGTTCTTTTTTGGGACAAACTGGGAAAAGTGAAACGGGATATTCTAAAACGAAAATTCAAAAAGAAAATCAAAGAGCAGGAGGCATGAATATTATTTTTATGGGAACGCCGGAATTTGCGCTTCCAACTCTGAAAGCCTTGCACCATTCTTCACATTCCGTACTGGCTGTCATCACTCAGCCCGACAAGCCGAAGGGCCGGGGACAGAAACTCATTGTCTCCCCGATCAAACAATATGCGTTGGACTCCAATCTTCCCTTACTGCAACCTGCAACAGTGAACGACCCTGAGTTCATCGAGTCATTAAAAAAAAATCGGCCGGACATAATTATCGTGGTCGCTTTCGGGCAGATAATGAGTGAGACCTTTCTTAAAATTCCCAAACAGTTCTGCATCAACCTGCATTCTTCGCTTTTACCCAAATATCGCGGCGCGGCTCCCATTCATCGTGCCATTCTTAATGGCGACACCAAATCGGGAGTCACCACTATGATTATGGATAAAGGCATGGATACCGGAGACATTCTACTCATGCAGGAAACGCCTATTCATGAGACCGATAACGCACAAACCCTGCACGACACTTTGTCGGAGTTGGGCGGGGCTCTGGTGCTCGAAACCCTCAAGAGGCTTGAAGAAAATACGCTACTGCCTGTCCCGCAGGATCACGGTCAGGCCACGTATGCAGCCAAACTGAAAAAGGAGGAAGGCCTGATTAAATGGGGACAGTCTGCCACCACTCTTTCGAACCAAGTTCGGGGTCTGACCCCCTGGCCGGGAACCTTCACTTTGCTGAACAAGAAACGCTTGCGAATATTAAAAGTTCAGGTCGCAGAGGGTGTTCCCGATGACACTCCGGGGAAGATTGCCCGGGTGACCGATATGGGTATTGAGGTAGGTACCGGACAGGGACGACTGGTCATCACCGAACTGCAACCCGAAGGCAAAAAAGTCATGTCGGCCAAAAGTTTTTTGGCGGGTCATAAAATTGAACGGGGAACCCAGTTTGATCAGGTTCCAAACTAATCATGAGGATAATATGCCAAGAACTTTAGTCACAGGTGGTGCAGGTTTTCTGGGTTCGCATTTATGCGAATACTTTCTCGCTAAAGGCCATGAGGTGGTCTGCATGGACAACCTCATCACCGGCTCCAAGGATAATATATCTCACTTAAAAGATCAGAAGTTTCGATTTGTGGAACATAATGTCTCCGAATATATCAACCTCGAAGGCGAGTTGGACTATATTATGCATTTCGCATCTCCTGCCAGTCCCATTGACTATTTGGAGCTCCCCATTCAAACCCTCAAGGTCGGCGCACTCGGCACGCATAATGCTCTCGGGCTGGCAAAAGCCAAAAATGCCACTTTTCTTCTGGCTTCCACTTCTGAAGTTTATGGCGACCCCTTGATCCACCCGCAACCGGAAGAGTATTGGGGAAACGTGAACCCCATTGGTCCACGCGGCGTCTATGACGAAGCCAAACGGTTTGCCGAAGCCATCACCATGGCTTACCACCGGACGCATGGCATCAACACCAAGATCGTCCGCATTTTTAATACCTATGGGCCACGCATGCGGGTCAATGACGGCCGCGCCATTCCCAATTTTTTAAAACAGGCTCTCACCGGAAAAGATTTAACGGTCTACGGAGAAGGCTCGCAGACACGAAGCTTCTGTTTCGTGTCGGATCTTGTTGAAGGCCTCTACCGTCTGCTGATGTCAGAGCAGAACTATCCCGTTAATATTGGCAACCCCAATGAGATGACGGTTAAGGAAATGGCCGATAAAATTTTGCAAGCTACGGGTAGCAAGAGTAAAATTATCCACGTTTCCTTACCGGAAGATGACCCGAAAATCAGGCAACCCGATATCACCCGCGCCCGAAAATATTTAAACTGGGAACCTGTAGTCAGTCTGGACGAGGGTTTGCAATCGACCTTGAAATATTTTAAAGAGCAGCTGAAAACCTGAAATCCGGGATGTTATCATGCCAGGAAAAAACAAATCTGCGATAAAGTACTGGCCAGAAGATGAGCGTCCGCGCGAAAGATTGATCAAATATGGCAGCAGCGCATTGTCGGACGCGCATCTGTTGGGAATCCTCATCGGGTCGGGAGATTGGCGCTCCAAAAAAAATGCGGTGGACTTGAGCCTGGATTTACTCAACGTTTTTGGCACCCTCGAAAATCTTGATCAGGCAACGGTCACCGAAATATGCCAAGTAAAGGGCATCGGTGCTGCTAAAGCGGTGCAGATCAAAGCCGCGCTGGAAGTGGGAAAGCGCATGGCTTCAAAGCCGACAAGGACGAAGCTCAAATTAAAATCCAGCCAGGCTTTTGTCGAACAGTTTTCCCCTTTCCTGAAACATCTGAAAAAGGAAATTGTAAAGATCGTGCTCCTCGACCCCAAACTGCAATTGATCAAAGACCTGACTATATCGGAAGGCAGTTTGAATGCCAGCATTGTCCCCCCCCCAGTCAGAAAGACTTTGAAATCACCCACCGGCTCAACCAAACCGGAAAAATTGTCGGGATTCATATGGTCGACCACATTATCATTAGCGGTAATGAATTTTTTAGTTTTGCTGATGAAGACTTGCTGTAGAATGGGACTCGATATCTTTTGACTTGAATTTTTATCACAATGGGAACCTATGCAACGCATTAAAGATTTTCTTTATTCCAGCGCCGATTTGAAAAGAACGGTTGCCGATACCCTTTCAGGAGACATTCTGGAAGCGGCAAACCGCATCAAGTCCTGCCTCGACAAAGGCGGGAAACTGATATTGATGGGCAACGGCGGAAGCGCGGCCGACTGCCAGCATATCGCCGCAGAACTGGTCGGCAGATTCAAAAAAGAACGCCGGGCCATGCCCGCAATCGCCCTCACCGTCGACACCTCTTCATTGACCGCTCTGGGAAACGATTATGGCTTTGATACAATTTTTGAACGGCAACTTGAGGCTCATTGTCGGGAAAACGATGCGGTGGTGGGCATCAGCACCAGCGGCAATTCTGAAAATGTTGTGAGAGCCTTGAAGAAGGCCAATGCCCTCGGCGCAGAGACCATTGGACTGGTGGGCAACGATGGGGGTAAAATAAAAGAGGTCGCGAATTTATCTATCATTGTTCCTTCCAACGATACGGCGAGAATTCAGGAAGTGCATATAACCATCGGCCATATCATTTGTGAACTTATTGAAGAAGATCTATAAATGAAAGAAAAGTTTAAATATTTTTTTAACAGCAGTAAACGGCCGAAAGTTCTCGTTGTCGGCGATTTGATACTGGATGAATATATCTGGGGAAGCGTACACCGCATCTCTCCAGAGGCTCCCGTTCCCATTCTAGAAACGCGCTCCGAAAACCTGGCTTTGGGCGGGGCCGCCAATGTCGCCAATAACCTTGTCGGTCTCGGGTGCGAAGTCCATCTTTGCGGCGCTATTGGACAAGATGAAAAGGGCGACAAACTTTTAAAAACCATTCATGACCGCTCCATTCAAACGGAAGGGATTTTTCGGTTCGTCCATCGCCCCACGACTTCCAAAATGAGGATCATCGCCCATAACCAGCAGATCTTGCGAGTCGATAAAGAAGACAACCGCCCCATCACCGAAAAAACCGAAAAGAAGTTGATTCAGTATATCAATCAGGTTATTCCTGAGATGGATGGTGTTATCTGCTCCGATTACCATAAAGGCGTTCTCACCGAAAAAGTTATTAAAGCGATTATGCACCGGGCGCAGAAATCTCAAAAACCCGTTATCGTTGATCCCAAGAGTTCAGATTTCTCCCTGTACAAAGGCGCCACCGTCATCACTCCCAATTTAAGAGAGGTCGCCCGCTCGGTTCCCATCAAGATTGAAAATAAAGAAGACCTGGGCCGCGCCGCCGAATACCTTTTGAACCTGACAAAAGCACAGGCCATCCTCATTACACAGGGGAAAGACGGCATGTCTCTTTATCAGAACAAAGAAAAACTCGTATCCATCCCCACTGTAGCCAAGGAAGTTTTTGATGTTACCGGTGCCGGAGACACGGTCATCAGCGTCTTTGGCATGGCGGTGTTTGTCGGTTTCAATTATCAGGAAGCCGCGTGGCTCTCAAATATGGCCGCCAGCGTGGTTGTCGGAAAAGTAGGAACCGCTGTCGTGACCCTGGAAGAAATCAACGAGTTTCTGCACGAAGAGATGCTGCGCACCTCTCATACCGTGCTTGGACTCGAAGAGCTGAAAAAAATTATCAGCCTCGCAAAGAGCACGGAAAAAAAGGTGGTGTTCACCAATGGTTGTTTCGACATTATCCACGGGGGACATATCGAATTTCTGCAAAAAGCAAAAGCTCTGGGAGACATACTCGTGGTCGGACTCAATACCGACCAATCTGTTAAAAAGCTAAAAGGGGAAAACCGGCCCATTAAATCTGAAAAGGAACGCGCCAATATTCTTTCGGCTTTAAAATACATCGACTACATCACCCTGTTTAACGAAACCACTCCCGAAAAACTCATCCGGGAAATAAAGCCCGATATTCTGGTAAAAGGAGACGACTATAAAATTGATGAGGTTGTCGGTCGGGAAATCGTTGAGGGCTACGGGGCAAGAGTTGAACTCATTCCTATTGTCCAGGGCCATTCCACCACAAAAACTCTGGAAAAAATTATGGCACAACACAAAGTCGGTTAACCACCTGTAAAATTTCCACAAAAGCTCACTCAAGGTGCTTGTCAGGAATCAGGTAGTTTTTGACGTAATCTGAAATCCCCTCCTCCAGAGAAGTGATCGTTTCCGCATATCCGGCTGCGCGGATTTTCTCCATTTCAGCACAAGTGTGATACTGATATTGGTTGCGAATCGATTCGGGCATCTCTATATATTTAACATTCATTTTTTTATTCATCACCTGGAAAACAGCGGAGGCCAGATCATTCCAGTTTCTCGCCCTGCCCGACCCGACATTAAAGATTCCCCCAATATCCTTATGTTCCAGAAAGAACAAAGTCATCGCCACCGCGTCGCGCACATATAAGAAATCTCGCTCCTGCCCTCCATCATCGTATCCGGACTTGTAGGATTTAAAAAGATTCAGAGTGCCCTTATCGCGCACCTGCAAAAAACCTTTGCGGACCATGCTCTGCATATCTTCTTTATGGTATTCATTAGGACCGAACACGTTAAAATATTTCAGCCCCACAATGGTCTTCAGTGCCCCCACCTCTTTGGCCCACAGGTCGAACCATTGTTTGCTAGCCCCATAAAGGTTGAGAGGTGCTAACGTTTCCAGCAGAGATTCGTCATCGGAATACCCGTTCTCTCCTGCTCCATAAGTTGCTGCGCTGGAGGCATAGATATAACGCACATCCTTTTTCAGGCAAAACTCAGCAAGCGAACGCGTGTACTCAAAATTATTTTCCCGCAGATAGGCTTCATCGGTCTCCGTCGTGGATGAGCAGGCTCCCATATGCAGAATCGCTGAACACGCCGGAAGCTTCACGACTTCCCGCAAAAAATCAGCCTTACCCACACATCGCGAGTAGGTGAGAGCATCGAGGTTCTTTTGTTTTTCAAGGTGGTCGATATCATCCACCACCCAGATATCCTTAATGCCTTTCTGGTTGAGTCCATGCACCAGTGCACTGCCTATGAATCCTGCCCCTCCTGTAACAACAATCATTTTTTTTCCGCTCCCGGCTCATCAATTCGATAACTCAAAAAATTTCTAAATGCTCCCTGCCCGGCAGGTTTGGAAAACTTTACATCTATCACTAACAAACGCGCCGCACCTTAAGAAATAAAAACAGCCGGATTCCAGCGGTGATTAAAAATATCGCTCCCGTAGGGGTGGTCCAGCATCCACGCATTGGGCAGCCAACTGGGGTCTAAAATAATATCACCTTCTTTCATCTGCCCTCCCAACAAAACCCCTGAAAAATTTCTTTCACTGCCAGCAACTTCCATCAAATTCAGGGTCAGACCCGAAGCTTTATGAAGTAGCATTTTATTGCTCTCCATCGCAACTGTAAAAGAACCTTTAAACCGAATTAAGGGCCGAATTCCCGAAGGGCCAGAAACCTTTTCCCATCTAAAGTGGTCTGATTCCAAAGAGGCCTGACTCAATCCCACTTTCTCCCATCCTTGCAGGGGCTGCAACCAACCTTTCTTCAATCGGTAGAATATAAAAGGACCAAATTGTTCCACCACTTCTACAGCCTTTTCAGGGAGGGCATTTGCGCCCAAAGCGAAACCGTAGCCAATTCATCCGCAGCAAGAGGCACTCCCAACCCGGGCAATCTAAACAAAGCAAAAATGAATAAGACGATTAAAGCCCAGCACCAAAAGGCACGCTGGCTGTAAAAGTCATGGACTGTGGAAATATTGAAGGTAGGCATCAATTCCCAGGCTTTATTGCGTTCCAGTCCACATTCGGGAAGAGAGGCGTCCAGGTTCTATCTTCATGGGGTTGCATCTGCTTCGTCAACTGGGCCACCCGGTTCTGACCGGAGGGGTGGGTGGAAAAATAAGAAGAAAGTTCCATATCGTTTTCTTTGGAAATGGATTTCCCCTTTGGCAAATTCTCGGACTCCTCTTTTGTCAGCTTTTCAAAAATTCGAATCATTCCATTGGGATCAATATTAGCGGAGAGGATCAACTCCATCCCTTTCCGGTCGGCTTGGGCTTCCATCTCCCGGCTCAACCCCAGCGTCTCAAGCTCTCCCGCAAGATTGACCACCCCCTCCATGACAGCATTCACATCCCCAATGAAAAGAGTCAGTACCATGCTTTGCGCCAGATTGCGAAGAACCCCTCGGGTGGAATGCCTGAGCAGGACATGCTGGATTTCATGGGCAAGCACTCCCGCCAACTCTTCCGGGGACTCAGCTTGATTGAGCAAACCTTCAAAGACCACGATAGGGCCCCCCGGCAAAGCCAGCGCATTGACCTGCTTCACCGGCAGGATGTAAACCTGCAGATTATAAGGCTGGTTGCCCTCGACCGACTGTTCAAGCAAATCAACCGTGTTCTGCAAAACCTTGAGAACTTTTGGATCGGGTTTTTGCTCCACAGGTAGCATTTTTAATATGGACTGGCCCATGCTCACTTCCCATGTCACGGGAATTTTATCGACCATCTTGTCAGCCAGAAACGGAGATACTGTTTTAATAAAAGAATAAACTGCAAAAATCAGGAGCCCTATTCCCGCAGCATAAAGTTTCCAGTTGAAATCCGTTTGCGTTTTGGTGGCAGAAAAACTATCCGGCGCAATCTTTAAAACGCTTGCATAAAAACCGGGATCTTCCACCACCAGAGTTTCCATGAACTCGTCATTGTCATCGCCATGTTCAATGTGGAAAGGGCTGGTGGTGATTGCGCCCCAGCGCAGGTTGGAATAGGACCAGTGGATCGGTTTATGGCCGGGCTTTTTGAGAATTATTTCCCGTGGGGTGAGTTCGATATCGACAGGATGTTTGCCGGCGCTTTTCCCATCAAACAAAGCACCGGGAAATTGCAGTCTTCGGGCCGTCATGCCGCCTCCTTGGTTATGAGGCGCTCTTAACCGATATCAATGGGAACATCCATGATATCCATTGCTTCTTCGCCAAATGCTCCGCTGTCTTTCATTTGCTGGACGATATGGTTTAATTCAATATTTCCGGCAAGAACCATGTTGTCCGTCACAAATTTCTGGTTGCGAATCACCACCCAGGGAAAACCCAACCCTAAGGTAAACAGGACAATGAAAAAATTAGCCACATTTAACTTCATATAATCTTTTCCCGTTATCGGAAAGTGGAATGTCGCTCCGCCAACATGGGTGTGGGACCATAGATATCGTTTCAAATCGGCAGTAAACCAGAACAAATAAAATCCCAGCGTCAACGGGGTGAGAAGAATGGCGAGAATAAATTTTTTGAAAAAATCTTTTCCTACTCCGGAGAAGCGGAACGGCACATCCCCAAACCAGGAATTTTCTCGCCAGAATTTTTCAGTTTTCATTTTGAAAAACGGCCAATAAAGACCTAAAGTCAATCCTGACAAAATCCCTCCCACAATATATAAAGTCACCGCATCCATCCTTTTTCCCCGGAAGGAAAAACGGATATTGCGCCAGGCCGTTCGGGAAAGTCGGTATCTCCAGGCTCCAACCATGAGCGCCGGAAGCATGATAAGAATGATAAAACCAAGCAAATCGGAAGCCAGTTCGCCTTCCTCCATTCCAATATTGAACGTGACATAGACCAAAACCAATAGTATTAAAACAACTCCAAACCAGACCGCCCCGCGCATGAGTTCTTTGCCGGTACCGTGATAGGAAAAACGGTCTCCTGAAAATAAAGTTTGGCTCCAGATATACTGGCGAACATTGGTTTTGGCCCAGAACCGGTAAACACCCAAAGTGAACACCGTCTTGATCAGGTTGACAAAACTGATGCCAAAAAGAGTACGGCCATCACCCTGAAACTTGAACCGGTAGCTGTCTTCGGGTATGGAAGTCTCGGCCTTGTCTTTTTCGGGAGCCACTGCCGTAGAAACGGCATCGGACAGAGGCTTGATCTCGCCTTCGACGGATTGCATATCCACGGCAAACCCCAAGCTTCGAAGATAGGTAGATGCCCCATCCGCCTGGCTATCAGGAATAGGCCGCTCGAAACGCCAGGGCAGCCCCTGACATAAATGATCCACAATGGCCGTGGCCTTTTCGTCGCTTAACCGGAACACTTCGGCAAGCTTTTCAACCGCCTCGGCTTTGCTCGACCCCGACCAGGTGTTTAATGTGATTTGGTAACTCATGAAAGAGGCTCACCTATAATTTATAGCTCACTAATACCTGAATAAGGATCAGAGGAAATCATAAGCTGTGCGTTGATCCGTCCAGCCCAAAAACCCGTCCTTGATCGGCTCGCCGGTATATTTGCTCGATCCGCCAGCCCAGGTTTCAGGCTTATCCCAATTGTCTCCGTAATGGTATAGATACATTTTTTTCCGGACTTCATCGGGCAATGTCATTAGCTCCTGATAAGAAGAATGCACACCGCCAAAAAATAATTGCGTGTCGTGAAACATGACTTCCGCCATCGTGCTAAAGCGAATGGGGTAATCAGCATCGAACATGGTGTCTCCCGAGATCCACACACGACGGTTGATGAATACACCTGAGCACCACTGCGACTCATCCACGCTGATGGCAGTATCCGGGAAATGCCGCGTTCGCATGATGACCAGTTCTATGGGTCCGTGCTTGTAGGCCCAGAACTTTCTCCCCTCAATGGCAATATTCTGCGGACGCAGAACGTTGAAAAAATCCGTCAACTGCAGAGATCGGCCCTGGTTGGCCTCGCAATATTCGCAACCACCGGCAAGGCTCTTGCTCCAGAGAATATCCTGATAGTCCCGCAAAATAATCATATCGGGTTTGGGGACATTAGGGGTATACCGATTCATCAAGGCAACCTCTTCCAATCCGCCAATATGATCTGCGTGACTATGGGTAGGCAGATAACAACGGACATCCAAAACACTCAACCCTAAATCGTTGAGGGCCAAAGGCCCCTGGGTGCCACAATCGATCAAAACATGATGGTTTCCCTGAATGATCAACATATTGGACTGGCGTCTGCGCTTGGCAAATGCAGAGCCTGTTCCGATAAAAACGACCCTAAGAGCTCCATCGGTGGTCAAGGGTAGAGATTCGCCATTTCTGCAAATCTCATTGACTTCATACATAAGGCTCTCCTCCTTCTCCCCGAACTAGGTTAGCGGTAACAGAATATGGAAATGTAGAAGCCACTTAGCTTTTGTACCGTAAAACGGTACCATAAAAGCCTATTTACGTCCATAACAGTCTGATTTTAAAATTGAAACTTCGCTCCAAAGGCGGAAAAATCAAAGCTGAATCTCAGCGGATTTTTACAGCTCCTGAAGCGGGCATAAGTACCTTACATCAAGGCGGTTACCAACAAAGTCACAATCGTATAAACTCTATCCTCCCATTAGCCGTGGCTGCTCGCCGCAGGGGCAATGGGCAAGGACCGTTAAGCCGAGATCTTTATTGTCTGCCACCGGCCGCGGGCCGGTGCCGAGTGGCCGTTGTTTCTCAATAAGTTGGGGAAATGGCAAAAATTAAGTTATAATCATAGCTTCCTGATTATGTTTGACACCTCAATCCTTGTATCCCTAAAGAAATGAAGTACTTGGTTGTTATCGTGGCGGGCCTGACAGACAAGCCTTTCGCGGAAAAAGATAATAAAACCCCGTTGCAGTTGGCCGGCACCCCTAACCTGGATGCCCTGACTAAAAACGCAACCTGCGGGCCAGTTCAAACCATTCCGGATGATTTGCAGCCGGGAAATGAAATCTCCTGCCTTGGACTTCTGGGCCTTGATCCGAAAAAATATTCTTCGGGTCATGCTCCACTCTCTGCAATAGGCCTGGGAATAAAACCGGCACCGGATGAGGTTGCATTCTGTTGCGATCTGATAACCCTGCAACCCACTCATGACGATATGGTCATGAAAGATTATACCGGCGGGCATCTTTCCTGTAGTGATTCAGGCCTTCTCATCGATGCTCTTAATGAGCAAGTGGTCGACGCTCCGGTTACGTTTCATTCAGGTGGCGGTTATCACAACTTGATGTTTATAAAAAGTCCACCGATCGAACAAAGGTTGTCGCCGCCTAACGAACTAATCGGCGAAGGCATCCGCCAATTCATGCCCGAAGGAAACCGCGAACTGGTCTTCGTGATGAATCAGGCACAAATTATTTTGCATAACCATGCTTACAACAAAAAACGGGCTGCCAATAGCGAAGACCCGGTGAACAGCATCTGGCTTTGGGGCAACGGCGAACTGCCCAGCCTTCCCTCCTTTAAGGAACGCTATGATAAGAGCGCATCTTTAATCACCACATCTTTGATGGTCAAGGGCATCGGCAAGCTCACCGGCATGGATGTCGTGGATGTGGAAGGGGCAACCGGGTTTTCCGACACCAATTACTCCGCCAAAGTTTCTGCGGCGCTCAAGGAACTGGAAACCAAAGATGTGGTTTTCCTGCACATTTCAGCGGGAGAAGAAGCTTCACTTAAAGGTGATATTGACGATAAAATCTTAATGATCGAAGATTTCGATACTGAGGTCATCAAGCCTCTGGCTCAGGCGATGGAGACGAATGAAAATATAAAAATGATGGTAGTGGTCAACCATGTCAGTTCTGCCATGTCGATGAAATACGAACGGTCTCCAGTTCCCTATCTGGTTTACCCAGGCACAGCGGGCGGCACCAGCGACCAATATGACGAGCAACTTCTAGAATCAGGGAAATTGTTTGATAACGCTCCCGATCTATTGACAGCGTTTTTAACAAACCAGTTATGAGCAAAACTTTAATCGTACAAAAATATGGCGGCACCTCTGTAGGAACTTTGGAGCGCATCGAATGCGTGGCCGACCGCATCGTCAAACTCCGCAAGACCGGCATCGATATCGTTATCGTGGTTTCGGCCATGGCAGGGGAAACCGACAAACTTTTGAAAATGGCCCGCAGTCTTTCCAAGAATCCGGCGAGACGGGAAATCGACATGCTCCTGTCTTCCGGCGAACGCATCTCGTCTGCCTTGCTGGCCCTCGCCCTACAGTCCAGAGGTGTTCCCGCGCTTTCCATGACGGGAAGGCAGGTCGGCCTGCAGACCGACAGCACCCATACCCGGGCTCGCATCATGAGCATTGATGCCCAGCGGGCTCGTAAAATGTTGAATGAAAATTATGTAATCGTGGTCGCCGGATTCCAGGGCGTCAACGCGGAAGGCGATGTGACGACGCTGGGAAGAGGCGGGTCCGACACCTCGGCAGTGGCCTTGGCAGTTGCGCTCGGCGCACGGCAATGTGAAATCTATACCGATGTCGATGGGGTTTATACAGCTGACCCCAGACTCGTGCCACAGGCTAGAAGGCTGGATGTGGTATCGTATGATGAGATGCTGGAAATGGCAAGTCTGGGAGCCAAAGTCCTGCAAATCCGTTGTGTGGAATTTGCCCATAAATACCAAATGCCCCTGCTTGTTAAATCATCTTTCAAGGAAGGGGATGAAGGAACTTTGATCTGCGAGGAGGACCCAAAAATGGAACAACCGGTGGTTTCCGGAATCATGTGCGATAAAAACCAGGCAAAAATCACCCTGAAGGAAGTTCCCGATCAGCCAGGCATCGCCGCTAATATTTTTGAGCCTTTGGCCGCCGCGTCCATTTCCGTGGACATGATCATTCAGAATATCAGCGAACAGGGGCACACCGACCTGTCGTTCACACTGGCGCGGGAAGACCTGGATGAAGCCATGGTTATCACGAAGAAAGTGGCAAAAAAAATCCATGCCACCAAGGTCAGTGCCGATGCAAAAATTGCTAAACTTTCTATTGTCGGAGCAGGCATGCGCAGTCATTCAGGAGTTGCGGCGCAAATTTTTAAAACCTTGTCCGCACATAATATTAACATATTGATGATCAGTACTTCAGAAATCAAAGTGTCCTGCATCATTGAACAAAAAAATTCTAAACTTGCGGCCAATGCCTTGCACGACGCCTTTGACATGGCGAGCAAGCCCGCGAAAAAGAACACAAAAAAGAAAACCACAAAAAAAGTGAGCACTGCTTAACATGAGTCCCGTAAAAATTTATGACACTACCCTGAGAGACGGATCCCAGGCGGAAGGCATCTCCTTCACCGTCGAGGATAAAATCCGCATCGCTCACAAACTGGACGAGTTGGGTGCGCATTACGTAGAAGGCGGCTGGCCGGGGTCGAATCCGAGGGATATCGATTTTTTTGAAAGGGCCAACCGCGCTAAATTTTCTCAGACCAAGATCACAGCCTTCGGCAGTACCCGCTATCCGGATAAAAAGGTGGAAGACGATGCCGTCTTACAAGCTCTTTTAAAAACCGAAACCCAAGTGGTGACCCTTTTCGGAAAAACCTGGGACCTGCACGTGAAAGATGCCTTGAACACCACTCTCGACGAAAACCTGCGCATGATCTTTGAGAGCATCGCTTATATGAAAAAGTACCGCGAGGAAGTTCTGTTTGATTGCGAACATTTTTTCGATGGCTATAAAAACAATCCGGACTACGCCCTCAAAGCGATCAAAGAAGCCGAATCCGCTGGAGCAGACTGGATCATCCTGTGCGACACCAATGGTGGCTCCCTGCCGCACGAAGTGCGTTCGATCTTCGAAGAAGTCAAAAAATCTATCTCCGTTAAAATGGGGATCCATGCCCACAACGATGCCGAAGTGGCCGTCGCCAATTCTCTCACCGCTGTTCAGGCAGGGGCCGAACAGGTGCAAGGAACAATCAATGGAATAGGCGAACGTTGTGGAAACGCCAACCTGGTTTCTATCATCGCTAATTTGAAAATCAAAATGGGCATCGACTGCGTCACCGATGAACAACTGCAAGCTTTAAAAGAAGCCTCCGCTTTTGTGGATGAACTGGCCAACCGGGCGCACTGGAACCAGCAACCGTTTGTGGGAAAAAGCGCATTTGCCCATAAAGGCGGCGTGCATGTCAACGCGGTGCGCAAAAATGCACTGACCTATGAACACATCGAACCCGAAAAAGTGGGCAACCATCAGCGCATCCTGGTTTCTGACCTTTCGGGAAAAAGCAATGTGCTCCACAAAGCCAAGGAATATGGCATCGACATTGACGATAAAGACCCCAAGGTAGCAAAGATTCTCAACTCCCTTAAAGAGAACGAGAACCTCGGCTTTCAGTACGAAGGTGCCGAAGCTTCCTTTGAACTGATGATGCGGGATGCACTGGGCCAGAAAGAAGTCTTTTTCGAGTTTATCGGCTTTCGTGTCATCGTTGAAAAACGCAAGGAAGACGAAGAATCCATCTCCGAGGCCACGGTCAAGTTGCGCGTCAATGGCGTGCAAGAAGTTTCAGCCGCTGAGGGCACCGGTCCGATCAACGCTCTGGACAAGGCCATCAAAAAGGCGCTGGTGAAATTCTACCCGGAACTCGAAGAAGTCAACCTCTGCGACTACAAGGTTCGCATTCTGGATGAACAAAAAGGCACCCGCGCCAAAACTCGGGTGCTGGTGGAATCCGGTGACCATAAATCCAAATGGGGAACAGTGGGCGTCTCCGAGAACATCATCGAAGCCAGTTGGCAAGCTTTGATCGACAGCATCGACTACAAACTCAATCAAGCCACGAAGCCTGACCACTAGCCGTAGAGGCAACTTGCAATGTCTTTATTTCGCGGGCAAACGTTTCCTCGGTTCAACAAGCCATTGAGTCGGCCGCACGCCTAGTGTGCACGGAGGAGATTGCCGATAGTTTTGCGGTAGTGTTTTCGAACCTGTTGCGTATGGCGTTCGTAATCGGCGAGTAAAGCATCTGCCAGAGTTTCAACGGCATCACCCTCGTAGCCGAGCAGTCGGGCCACGGGTGCCAGCTCCTCATTATCTTTGGGAAGCGTGTTGGTGGGAGTCTGGCGAATGATTCGTAAGACGCATTCCAGGTTTCTCAGGAAAAGATAACTACCCTGAAGTTCTTCGGCCAACCCCTGATCGACCAACCCAAGAGAGACAAAACTTTGCAGACTTGAAAGTGTGTTGGTTTGCCGAAGGCGCTCAAACTTTTTACCATGCATCAACTGGAGAATCTGCACCGCAAACTCGATATCGGCCAAACCCCCAAAACCCAGCTTCACGTTCTTTCCTTTGGTAGATTCCTTTGCCAGCTCCAACTCCATTCTTTCTCGAAGCCGTGAGATTTCTATCAGGGAACCATATTCAAATTTACCCTGATAAACAAATTTGTGAGCGGACTCAATAAATTTTTTCCCCACCTCAACATTGCCGGCCACAAACCGTGCCCTCACCAGAGCCTGCTGCTCCCAGATTCGAGCGCGAGATTGAAAATATTTTTCATAACCCTGAATGGAAAGAACCAGTCCTCCTCCATCTCCCTCCGGCCGGAGTTCGGTATCAATTTTATAGGCATAACCAGCCGGAGTCATTTCTGAAGTCAGTTTATAGATCAACTGCGACAGGGCTGAGTAATACGCGGAATGTCCTTCGGGCGGAGGCTCGCTTTCGCCTTCATCGTAGACCAGCAGCACATCCAGGTCTGACCCAAAATTCAATTCATGCCCCCCCAACTTACCCATGCCAATGATGCAAAAATCACGAAAATTGCGATTACCGGATTTTTTTTCGAGTTCGTCACAGGCGATTTGATAAACGGTTTCCAGAAAAACATCTGCGAGATTGGAAAGGTCCTCCAAGGTTCCGGCAAGGTCCGCTTCCTTGATCAAGTAACGCACCCCGATGCGAAGTTCCTCGGCCTGCTTGATTCGCCGAAGCACAATGGATTTAGAATCAATATCCGCAGAAGTTTTTAAAGCCCGGTCTAAATCTTCCTGTATTTTTTCTGCCAACTTGAATCGGTAAATGCTATCCCTGTCGGTCAGCACATCCACCAGATCAGGCCGCCGAACCAGAATTTGCGACAACATGCCACTGCTTCCAAAAAGTATGAGCAACAACTCAAGAAATTTTTCATTTTCCTGGAACAGATTGAGAAAAGAATCCTTGGCTCCAGTAGCTTCCACGAACCGGCACAGGTTCTCGATTGCCGCGTCGGGACTGGGAACCTTTGTGCATTGTTGAAATATTTTAGGAATGATGCTGTAAAATCCCTGAACACTTTGTATGGACGGATGCGAAAACTGAGCCCCGTCACGAAAGGATTCGAGAAACCGGTAAGCTCTTTTCGCATCGGGAAGAAAGGGGATCTCCGCCAATCTTTTTTCAGTAAACTGTTCCTCCCCTATCCGGGACCGGTTCCACTCACTGGAAATAGTTTCTGCCGCCTCCCGCTTTTCTTTTTCGACAAATTGTTCAGCAAACATTTTTCCCACGAACTGGGTGTGGTTTTCATATTCTTTCATCAGGTTGTTGGCTAGACTTTTCTCGCTGTCACCCGGGATCCTCATTTTTCGGGCCAGCACGGCCAGGTCGGTTTCGTTATCCGGCAAGAGGTAGGTTTGCAGGCCGAAGGTGATCTGCACGCGATTTTCCAGATTGCGCAAAAAGATGTAAGCCTCACGCAACTGGTCGTGGTCTTCTTTAGTCAGGATATTTTTTTCGCAAAGGGTTTGCATGGCGCCCAGTGAATCACGAACGCGCAGACTTTTATCCCTCCCTCCCAGTAGCAATTGATAAGCCTGGATGAAGAATTCCACTTCCCGGATGCCGCCGAATCCCAGTTTGATATTTCCCTTAGAGTGTTTTCCTTTGAGGCTTTTATTGATCTTGTGCTTCATCGACTTGATTTCCTCAATGGCCTCAAAGTCCAAGCTTCTCCGGTAAATAAACGGCTCGATCATTTCAAAGAATTCCTTGCCCAGGTTTTCACTGCCCGCCGAAACACGGGCTTTGATCAGGGCCTGCCTTTCCCAGGTTCTTCCCCATGACTGGTAATAAATTTCGCAACTGGCCAGAGAATTCACAATTTCACCACTTTTGCCTTCCGGGCGAAGTTCAAGATCCACCCGGAACACATTGCCCTCTGAGGTTATTTCGTTGAGGGATTTGGAAATTTCCAATGCCAGCTTGCTGAAGTACTCGTGATTGCTGATGCTTGAGATGGATGGGTTATTATTCTCACTCCCCGGGCGCGTTTCTCCCAGGCTGGAGGTATAGATATAAATCAGGTCAATGTCGGAGCTGTAGTTGAGTTCGCTTCCGCCCAGTTTGCCCATGCCGAGAATGGCAAATTCCGATTCTTTCCAATCCCCATTTGCATCCTGATAAACTGGAACTCCATATTTTTTTCGTAATTCCCGATCGGCATGCTCATAGGCTGCTTGCAGGCAAACATCGGCGAGGTTGGAAATATCCTCAACCGTTTCCTTGAAATCGGTCTTGCCCAACAGGTCACGCAATCCGATTCGTATGTATTCCCTCTTTTTAAATTTTCTTAGGGCTGAAAAAATGTTTTTACTTTGAAATTCTTCTCCGGCCATTTCATAGAAGTCCCGCATCAACATATCTTTTGATTTGGAGTTGGCCAGAGTCTCCGGCAGGCTTAACCAGTCTACGTATGACGGTTCCTTGAGCAGGGTATCGGTGAGTATCTGACTACCAGAAAATAAAAATACCAGTGCTACAAACAGGGCAGGCGATTCGGTCAGTTGCGTGTATAAATAATCCTTATCCGAAATCTTTTCTGAAAAACGCTCGAAGTTGTGGAGAGCCATATCGCCATTATGCGAACGGGAAATAAGCTCCAGCAAAACCTTGAAAAAATCCGGGTACAGTTTTTCAAATTGAGCATGGCTGGCCAGAGCAACAAGATCTTTCCAGGCGTTTTCAGGATCGCGAAGACCAAAACCTTGCAAAGTCGCGAACAGTGTTTCGTCCCAGGGTTGGCGTTGATGAATTCGTTGAGTCAGCTCTGCAGAAAGGGTCATGAAAGTTTTCTCGCGGCGGTTCGGATATTACTCGGCCTAATTTAGCACATAAAAAAACCCCCTGGGAGAACCCAGGGGGTTTTTAATTTAAAGTATTTCTCTGAAATCAGCAATCGTAATACATTTCGAATTCCAGAGGATGCGGTCGCAAACGTAGAGGATCAATTTCATTCTCACGCTTATACTCGACCCAGGTTTCAATCAGATCCTGAGTGAACACATCACCCTTGAGGAGAAATTCATGATCTTCCTCCAGAGCCTCAAGCGCCTGATCCAAAGAGTGCGGCAAGGTTGGAATGGTTGCCAACTCTTCCGGCCCCAGGGAGTAAATGTTTTTATCCAGCGGCTCACCGGGATCAATTTTATTTTCAATACCATCCAGTCCGGCCATGAGCATTACCGAGAAAGCCAGGTAACCATTGCAGGAAGGATCAGGAAAACGCAGTTCCATTCGCTTCGCTTTGGGGTTCGGCGAATACATCGGGATCCGGATGGACGCGCTCCGGTTCCGACTGGAATAGGCCAGGTTGACCGGGGCTTCAAAGCCAGGAACCAGACGTTTGTAGGAATTAGTGCTCGGCGCGGCAAAAGCACAAATCGCCCGGGCATGTTTCAAAATACCGCCGATGTAGTGCATGCCCAATTCGCTGAAGCCCGCATAGCTGTTTCCGGCAAATAATGGCTTGCCATCTTTCCAGATGCTCTGATGGACATGCATTCCGGATCCGTTATCGCCGTACATGGGTTTGGGCATAAATGTTGCAGTTTTGTTATTCGCCTTGGCAACATTTTTAACGATGTATTTGTACCACATCAGGTTGTCAGCACATTTAACCAGTGGTGCAAAACGCATAGCGAGCTCGTTTTGTCCGCCGGTTGCGACTTCGTGATGGTGACACTCCATGCCGATACCAACCTGCTCCATGAGCAACATCATTTCAGAACGGATATCCTGAAAGGTGTCATTAGGAGCTACCGGGAAATAACCTTCTTTATGTCTCGGCTTATGACCCAGGTTAGGACCTTCATCTCGACCGGTGTTCCAATTTCCCTCCACAGAATCGATGGAGTAAAACGATTCGTTGGTGGTGGAATCGTATTGAATATTGTCAAAAATGAAAAATTCCGCTTCCGGTCCAAAGTAGGCCGTGTCACCTATTCCAGTGGACTTGAGATAGGCTTCCGCTTTCTGGGCGATATTGCGGGGATCGCGGCTGTAATTTTCCTTGGTGATCGGGTCCACAATATTACCGATCATGCTGACCGTTGGAACTTTCGTGAACGGGTCCATGACCGTGGTGGTCGGGTCGGGAATAACTATCATGTCGCTGGCGTTAATGGCCTGCCATCCGCGGATGCTGGAGCCATCGAAACCCAGACCTTCTGCAAATAGGTGCTCTTCCAGTTCACTTGTGGGCACAGAAAAATGCTGCCAGGTTCCGAGCAGATCCATAAACTTCACATCTACAATTCGAGCATTATTCTTTTTTGCGAAATCTACCGCCTCTTTGGGGGTCATTAAAGGTTCTCCTGCAAAAAATAGTTAAAGATTAAAAACACAAAAAATACGCAAAAAACGGGTACCGCCTTGCGGTGTCCGTTTTATATACAAAATCCGGCAATCCCTGATTGAGAGAACTACAATTATTCTATGTAAGAAAGAAACAACCTATTATTCACAAAATATGAAGATCAAATAGCGTCTTCTCCGCGCTCTCCGGTGCGAATTCGTACTGTATCCTGAAGATCTATTACAAATATTTTTCCGTCACCGATTCTTCCAGTCTGCGCGGCCTGCATAATGGTATTGATCACATCTTCGACCTGACTGTCACTGATGATGATCTCCATCTTAATTTTGGGAAGAAAATCCACCACATATTCCGCACCACGATACAGTTCGGTGTGGCCCTTTTGTCTGCCAAACCCTTTTACCTCGCTGACAGTTATTCCCTTGACCCCGATCTCGTTCAACTTGTCTTTCACTTCATCCAGCTTGAACGGTTTGATGATCGCCTCAACCTTTTTCATAGTGTTTTCCTCTAGCCAGTTTGTTCAAAAAAGATCCGGGCCGATTTTCTCATGGCCGAAAACTTTGCCAAGCCATAATGATTCCTTTTCTGGAACCCTAACCGGTTACTTCAACTTACTTCAATATTCATGCCAATAAGGATTTCTAAATCCCTCCGACAGGTTCTGCTAAAAGTCCATAAATTAAAAGGGGTTCACGACACGGGCGAACTATATCACAACCAATGAGCAAATTCAAACTCGGATAGATGCCCCAATTTAAGGCACTTGCAGGGCGGAAATGTTGAATTTTAAAGCTTTTTTTCAGCCTTCGTCAATGGCTTGAGTTATACGATTGAGGGCGTTTTCCAGCTCCAATCGCTTTTCTTCTATGCTTTGCTCGGACGATTTGCGGGCGAGAGAGATTGGGAATGAGAAGTTAATGACGCAACGGGTAAAGGGCCAGGGGATAACAAACCGGTCCCAGCTGTTTAAGACCGTTTTGTTCTTAGCTCCGAAGGTCATGGGGAAAATGGGCGCTCCGGTTATTCCCGCTAGTTGTACCGATCCCGATTGAGCCACGCATCGGGGTCCCCGGGAACCATCGGCAATAATAATAATCCTCTGGTTCCTGCGCAAAACTTTGATCAAGGACCGGGCCGCAGGAACGGCTTTTTTATACGTCGACCCTCGTATCACAGAATAACCCATCAACCGCGCAAGCCGGGCCAGAAGATCGCCATCTTCACTCGGGCTGATCAGCAGAAAATAATCCGGGTGTTGGCGAAGATAATAAAACAGGTAAAAGATTCTTCCATGCCACAAGGTGAGGATATATGGTCCGGTAAGATTTTTAAAATGGTTTTCTTCTTTCGCATTCAGGTTTTTTGAACGAAGAGTCAGGCACCAGATATAAATCAAACCAAACAGAAGGTACGGGAGTACGTAATTAAACAGGAGTTTTTTCATTGGCACTCAATTTATTCATAAAGTCGGCAATGCGCTTCGCGACAACCTTCATGACCCCTGGTTCTCCCAGAGTTTTCCTGATTTCAAGAAGACGCTTACGAACAGCCTGTTCCTTTTCGGAAACCTGCAAAACCGCAAGCACCTCGGCGGAGATATTTTCTGCCGTCACTTTATCCTGTATTAATTCGGGCACCACCTCTTCCTCCGCGACAATATTCACCAAGCCTACCAAGGGCGCATCCACCAACAACTGCGCCAGCAAGTAGGTCAAGGGATTCAACTTGTAGATGATGACCATGGGGCATCCAATAATTCCCGCTTCCAGCGTGGCAGAGCCCGATGCAATGATCAACATGTCACAACTATTCATCACATCATAGGGTTCTCCCTCAACCAACTGGATGCCAAGCGGGTTGGCTCCCAAACGCTGGCGGATCAGATCGGGATCAATGGAGCCGGCAACGGGGAGAAGAAACTGACAGGAACCCAGTTCATGGCGAATTTTTTCTCCCGCCTGAACCATCACATTCAAAAGAGAATTGACCTCGTTCATCCTGCTTCCGGGCAGAAGCCCGATGGTCTTGACCTTGGGATCGAGAGAATATTTTACCAAGCTCTCTTCACGAGTTCGACTGGGGTGGACCATATCCACAAACGGATGCCCCAAGTATTCCGCATCGACCCCGGCGTCCAAATACAGTTTTTCTTCAAACGGGAGAACGACAAACATCTTGCTCACAGACTCTCGGATCTCGCGAATTCTTCCCTTCCTCCAAGCCCAAATCTGCGGGCTGATGAAAAAGAATACCGGGCAATCAAAACGTCGCGCCTGTTTTGCCAATCTAAGATTTAATGTGGGATAGTCGATGAGAATCACCGCATCATAACGGCGCGAGGCGATTTTCCTCATCAATGTCCGATAGACCTTGTAGTAATGACCAAAGTCTCCCAACACTTCAACCACTCCGACCGCACCCATACGCTCAATGCCAAAAAGCGTGTCCACGCCAGCCTGCCGCATTCTCGACCCACCCATTCCAGTAAAACGGGACTGCGGTAAAGCGGTCATTAAAGCGGATACGAGGTCCGAGCCATGTAAGTCTCCCGATGCCTCACCTGCAATAATTAAAAAGTGCAAAGAACCTCCGCTCGCCAGCGTGACACTGGACTCAATGGCAATATCTTTTTACTGCTAGCAATAATGCTCTCGGCTTAACAAGCTATTGCTCATCGGCCCTACGCCCAGTAGCTAGTAGCAGGTTACGGCGATTTTCGCCGCATCAGCCAGTTCAAGAACTTTCTCCTGTTCCACCACCATGACCCGCTCTGCCTCCAGCGCCAAGACTGATCCTTCGCTCAGCATACGGATGGTTTGCGGCCCAATGCCGGGGCTGTCATAACGGTAATCCTGATTGGTTCTACTGACCTTGATCACCACACATTTTCCCTGGGCCAGTTCACATCCCCTTTGAATGGCCCGATCCGTTCCTTCCAGAGCTTCAACGGCCACTACCGTTTTGTTTTTTACGATAAGGGTCTGGCCAATTTCCATGTCCGCCAGTTTTCGGGCAATGGGCAGTCCAAACTCAATATCGGCTAACTCCTCTTTACTGGGCGCCCGGCGAGTCAGATTTCCCTTTGGCGGAAAAATGTCCGACAAAAATTCTTTTTGACTCAAAACTCTAAAGCCTTCTTTTGCAAGCTCATCAATCATACCCGACAACAAAACTTTGTCTTCATGCGTCACAATATTTTTTAAAAACTTTAGCGCCTTAAGATCGAATTTCTGCAATTTAAAAATAACGCTTTTTTCAACCTTGCCCAGAATCAACAGGTCTTTGACATCGTTCTTTTTAAAAGTCTCAAGAATTTTTCCCGCCTGACCAACTCCAATCGAGTAACTCATTTGGGAAAACGGCGTCAAAGCGTTTTGGATTTCCTCGGTGAAACCCACGCTGATAATTTTTATTCCCAACTGGCTGGCTTTGCGCGCAAAATATACAGGAATTTCTCCCGCTCCAGCGATAAGACCTATCTTGTCATGGGTAGTATCCATAATGATGGGCAAAAAGAAGGTTCGGCGTGGTCGTTTCTGCTATAGGGTGATTTATGAGAATACGAATGCGATATTCGTACAGGAGCTATTTTTTTCTTTTTTGATTGAACTGCTCCAGAATATTCAAGGCGATTTCCAGTGAATAGAGCTCACTATCCACCGCGACATTCCGGGGACTTCCGTTTTTAACACAATCAATGAAATGCTGGAGTTCCAGCTTGAGGGGATTATCTTTGTGGACGAAAATTCTTTCGACCAGCGATTCCTGCTTGTACCGCAGTGAACCCTTGGTCATTTGATGCTCTGAAGATGATTTGCGGTGAACATAAATTTCCTGATCGGTGTAATCCAATACCACGAAAGAATCTTTCTGAGTGACCGATAAGGTTCGGACTTTATTCTGCGAAGCCCGACTGGCAACGATATTGGCAATGCATCCATTTTCAAATTCGAGTTGGGCGCTCACGAGGTCATCTATTTCTGAAAAAACCGAGGCTCCAAGGACATGGCATGTAACCACCTTGGATTTGATCAGATTCAAAATGATATCGATATCATGGATCATGATATCCAGAACCACGCCATCATCCTGAATCCTTTCGGCGAAAGGCCCCATACGCTTGCACTCCACAAAAAGTGGCGTTTCAACAATTTTGTGGAGTTCCTGCACCGCCCCATTAAAACGTTCCACGTGACCAATGTGCAAGATCAGGCCTTTGTCCTGAGCTAACTGAAAAAGCTCGCGGGCGTGATCGAGGTTGTTGGCACAAGGCTTTTCCAACAAGACATGAATGCCATTATTAAGCAAATCCTTGGTGATAGGATAATGCAGCCTTGTCGGCACTGCGACGACTGCAATGTCCACCTGACCAAAAAGATCCTTGTAATCCGCATGGATGGGAGTGTGATAGATGTCCTGAATTGCTTTTCGGCGCTTTGGGTCTACATCCACCACCCCAGCAAGCTCCACCCCCTGCATCTCGGATAGAACCCCGACATGATATTCACCCATTCGGCCCACTCCCACCACACCTGCTCTCACCTTTGCCACTACTTGGTCACTCCTCTTGAGGAATTTTTTATAAAGTTTATAAGGTATTGAACCTCGTCAAACATTTCAATTTCAGCCGCAATCTTTTCCAACGCCTGATTGGTATTCAGCTCTGGTTGGGCAACTAATTTTAGAACTTTTTTTATCGCCGCCCGGACATCCGGTTTGAAATTTGCCCGCTTGAGCCCGATAGTATTAGCGCTGTAAAGCCGGGCCGGGTTTCCTTCCACAGTAGAAAAAGGCAGGATATCCTGAACCACACGGGCCATTCCCCCAACCATAGCATGCCGGCCTATTCGAACAAATTGATGGATACCCACCAGACCCGAAATAAACGCTTTGTCCTCTACAATAACATGGCCGGATAAAGCTGTGCTATTCACAATCACCACCTCGTTGCCTATTTCACAGTCATGGCCAACATGCGAATAGGCCATGAGCAGGCAACCATTGCCAACCCGGGTCACACCATTTTCGAAACCCGATCGATGAATGGTGACATATTCCCGAATCACCGTTCCATCGCCAATTTCCAATAAGGCGGGAACATTTTTAAAATTAAGAATCTGCGGTTCGCCGCCCAGCGAGGCGCCATGAAAAATCCTACAGTTCCTGCCGATAACCGTGCCCGCGTCGATCAATACATTAGGCCCTACAGTCGTGCCCTCACCGATCCGGGCCTTTGGTCCAATAGTGGTGAAAGGACCCACCTCGACCCCTTGGGCCAATTCGGCACCGGGATGAATGACTGCGCTGGAATGAATGGTCACGAGGATAAAGCCATCATGATTGGCCTGGAAAAGGCACGAAATATAAATGGCGAAGCAGCCAGCTGTTTACAATATCAGCCTTTACCAAGCATAGCCTGAAGAGTACATTCAGTAGCTAACGCATCGCCCACAAACGCTTTGCCTTCAAACCGGAAAAGCGTTCCCCTCTGCTTAATTTTAGTCAACTCCAACCTCAATTGATCCCCCGGAACAACAGGCTTCCTGAATTTGGCCCCATCAATACCGGTAAAAAATACGGAGGCTTGACCCTCCATCTTCATAATTTTTATTCCCAGAATGCAGGCGACCTGTGCAAGGGCCTCGATAATAAGCACACCCGGCATGACGGGAAACTCTGGAAAATGGCCCTGAAAAAAAGGTTCATTGATCGTCACATTTTTAATGCCGACGATTCGGGAATCCATATCACATTCGATAATCTTATCGACCAGCAGAAAAGGATACCGATGAGGAATGATCTTTTTGATTTCATTAATATCCATCATATCAGGAATTCCTTCTCACTGTGGCTTGTCTGGAAATTTCGGTACGTTCAAATGCGGGGATCGAGCAGGTTATTTTAGCCGGAGCAATGCAGGAACTATTTATTAGCCCTGTCATAGGCGCGGGTCGCGATGTCTGTCAAATCGTTTCCCTTATCATGATAAAGAACGACCTTCTGCTCCAGAATCATTGTATAGTTCTTTTCTTGGCCAATTTTTTTTATAACATCCATCATTTTAAGCAGAATCTTCTGAGTCATTTCTTTTTCTTTTTTGCCAAACTCCGCGTTCTGGTCCTGGACATATCTTTCAAAGTCTATCTTTTCTTTTCTAAACTGATCTTCTTTTTTCTTTTTCAGATCTGGATCCAGAACGAAACTTTGCTTGTTCAAGTCCTCCAGCATTTTTTTGATCTTCAGTTCCTTACTTTTGATTCTTGTCTTCTCTTTAGTGAAATCCGCTTTGAATTTATCAAAATTTGATTTCCACTCCTTGGTACTGGAAACCGCTTTTTGAATATCCAAAAACCCTATCCGGTTCTCCGCAGCAAAAGACGAAACTGCAAAAGGCCCGTAAATTAAAAAACCAATGAGCAGTGGGCAGATGATCCTGAACTTCCGAAAAATTGTTAACCGCATAAACCTGATCCTTTTTAAAATTTAAATTTTAAAATGCGCTTCCTGCCGAGAAATGAAACTCTGCCGCTTCTTCGCCAGTTTCCTTATCCAGTTTAATACCATAGGCAAAACCCAGTGGTCCAAAAGGACTGATAAAACGAATACCAGCACCTACACTGCTGCGCATTTCTGTCAAGTCAAAATTTTTGGCTGTCGTCTTGGTATTAAAACCACTGCCATAAATATTCCCACGGTCATAAAACACAAAACCGCGAAAAGATTTGGTGAAGGGGTACTGCAATTCCAAATTGATAAGAAGTGACTTGTTACCCCCTATCGGGTCGCCATCACTATCTTTTGGCCCAACATCTTCAATGGTAAAGCCTCTGAGCGAAGTCGGCCCTCCCATGAAGTACCTTTCAAAACCCGGAACATCTTCTCCACCATAACCGTCTGCATAATTAACCCGGCCATGCGCTGCGCCAACGAGCTTTCCCCATAGAGGATGGTAGTACGTCACTTCATAAACGGATTTGGTGAATTTGGCGCCCCCCAGCCCGGCGAGTTCAAATCCTACCACATGCCTCCACCCCTTGGAAGGATTTAAAAAATTGTCCCGCGAATCGTGAACATAGGTGGGTGCAATTCTGCTGGTCACGCGGGTCTCGTTCTTAAAAAACTCCGTTTCATCGGCCGCGGCCACCCCTGACACTTCTACATTGTCAAAACGGTATCTCAAGCCAACCGAATCGTACTCAGAAATATTTTTACCCAGGCGAATACCGCCTCCGGTTGACTGGGAATCGAAGCTAAGGAAATCCTGATCCGCATTAAACGCATCGACCCCCAATGATATTTCGGAGTCAAACAAGCGTGGCTCGGTAAAGTTTAAATTAAAATCCGAGCGGATGGAGGACAACTGGGCAGACAAACTCAACCTCTGACCATTTCCGAACAGGTTGTCCTGAGCAATGGAGGTGTTAAAAATCAAATTCTCGACCGAACTGAAACCGGCGCCCACCGAGAACGATCCGGTTGGCCTCTCAGTCACTGTCGTGAGGACATCAATGAGGTCAGGATCCTGGCCCCTGTGGGTATCAATCTTGACATCTTCAAAAAAATTGAGGTTGTTGAGCCGTTGTTTACTGCGCTTCAACTTGGAGCCATCAAACAACTCCCCTTCTTTCAGCCGGAATTCGCGGCGGATAACATTGTCCCGGGTTTTAATGTTTCCGAGAATTTCAATATTGCCAACATAAACCTTTTTGCCTTTATCGACTTCTATGGACAAATCAACGGTGCGGTCTTCATCGTTTAACTTCGAAACCGGGTTTGCGTCAGCATAGGCATAACCTTTTTGAGAGTACAAATCGGCGATCGTTAAGATGTCCTGGCGCAACTGGGACACATTGTAGATATCACCAACCTTGGTCTGAATGCTTTTTTGAATTTCATCCGGGGAGACCGCATCATCACCGCTTAATTTCAAAGTCTTCACGCGGAACTGCGGGCCTTCCTCAACCGGGATAGTGATATGAACCTCCCGAGCCTTTTTGTTGATATCTATACGAGGTTCCAATACTTTGATCCTGAGATAGCCGTGATCGTGGTAAAAACCTTCTACCCGAAACATGTCCAGCTTTAAGATATCTTTTTGGTACACCCCCGAATCATCCACAAAGGAATACCAGGACCTTTCCTGAGTTTCCATCTGTCCACGGAGTTCTTTATCCGGGAAAGCTTTGTTTCCTGAAAAACGGATCTTTTCAATCTTTACCTTTTCTCCCTCCTTGATCCTGATGGTAACATTAACCAGATTTTCCTTACTGGACTGATCGATATCCACTTGGGCAAAAAAGTATCCTTTCTCATGATAAAGCTTGAGGACTTCCTCATTGCTCTCCAGAATCAGGTGGTCATTGAACGTCGCCCCACGTTTGAGTCCAATTTTTTCCCGGATGTCATTCGCGTCAACCTTGTCATTACCCGCAATTTCAACATCCCCGATTGAAGGAATCTCTTCGACAAAAAATTCAACCTCCAGCCCCTTCAGGGTCTCTCGCGTTTCAACACGGATGTCCTTGAATTGGCCCAAGCTGTAAATCTGCTCGATATCCTCACGGATCTGTTTTTTGGAGAGCGCGGTGCCAGGCTTGGATTTGATGTAATAGAGTATTGTCGACTCATCAATCCGCTTGTTCCCTTGTATCTTCACGGACTGGATATTTTCACCTTCTTGAGCAGACACAAAGGGGGCCGGGACAAGGAGAGCAAAACCGATCAGAGCCGCAAAAAAAATGTGGGCTTTTTTCAACATTCGACCAGAACTATCTGAATTTTTTCGAGTTATCAGGGGCTAAACCTCACCTGCGTTTCCAGGCAAAAAAAAGTATCAAGCTCCAGCAGTATAACCCACTGAAACTTAATACCTTAAATATTTTTTGTCGTCATTGCTTCCGTTTAAGCAAAGAAAAATTGATCAACCCACATTAAGCGCTCCGGACTTTTCAACAAACACCAGAGCGTCATCCTGCAAGCTGACTTCAATGAGTCCACCGCTTGTGAATCGACCTTTGAGCATTTCGTCGGACAAGACATCTTCCAAATATTTTTGAATGGCTCGCTTCAAAGGCCGGGCACCAAAAGTAGCATCAAAGCCCTTTTCAGCCAGCCATCTTTTCGCGCCAGGAGTCACATCCAATGTCAGCCCCTGCTGAATCAACTGCTCATTGAGAATGTTCAACTGAACATCAAGAATCTCGACAATATTTTCCAATTCCAGAGGACGAAAGACCACTGTCTCACTCAGCCGGTTGAGAAACTCAGGATTGAAGGTCTTCTTCAAGTCTTGTTTCAATTCCTTTTGCATCTTGTCGTAGCTCAGCTCATCGTCATCCTTGTGAAACCCAAGACTGGTTCCTTTTTCCAGCATCCGGGAACTGATGTTGGAGGTTAGAATCACAACCGTGTTCTTGAAATCCACCACCCGACCATAGCTATCGGTCAAGCGACCATCGTCCATGATCTGCAACAGGAGATGGTAGATATCCGGATTGGCTTTTTCGATCTCGTCAAAGAGGACCACCGAATAAGGTTTACGACGTACCTTTTCTGTCAACTGGCCGCCTTCCTCATAACCGACATACCCCGGAGGCGCTCCCGTCAAGCGGGACACATTGAATTTTTCCATATACTCCGACATATCCAGCCGGATGAGCGCATCCGCATTGCCAAACAGGAATTCGGCCAGAACCTTTGCCAACTCCGTTTTACCAACACCTGTCGGCCCCAGAAAAAGAAAGCTGCCAATCGGCCTCTTCATATCTTTCAAACCTGATCGGGATCGGCGAATCGCCTTGGTCAACACTTTGATAGCCTCAGCCTGCCCAACAACTTTACCGGCCAGTTCTTGCTCCATGTTGATCAGACGTTCAGTTTCTTTCTCCTCAATGCGGGAGAGCGGTATTCCGGTCATGCTGGAAACGACATCGGCAATATCATCTTCTGTAATACTGGGCTCAGTCGCATCGCGGCCTTTATCCCAATCGGCCTTCACTTCATCCAGCTTATCGCGCAACGCTTCTTCTTTGTCGCGCAATTCAACAGCCTTTTCAAATTCCTGATTTTCGATACAGATTTTCTTATCGCGAATAACAATATCTATATCGCGCTGAATTTTTTTCATCTCGGGAGACTGGGTGATCTCACGCAGACGCACCCGAGACCCGGCCTCATCGATCACGTCAATAGCTTTATCGGGGAGAAACCGGTCGCTGATGTAGCGCTCAGAATACCGCACCGCCATAACAATAGCCTCGTCAGAGATTTTTGCCCTGTGATGCAGTTCATACGGAACCTTCAGCCCCTTGATGATCTCAATCGTTTCTTCCACCGTCGGCGGATTCACAATGATGGGCTGAAAACGTCTTTCCAACGCGCCGTTCTTCTCAATGTATTTGCGGTACTCTTCCAGAGTGGTGGCGCCGATGCACTGGAGCTCACCACGGGAAAGAGCTGGCTTGAGCATATTGGAGGCATCCACCGAGCCTTCGGCGGCTCCCGCCCCTACCAGTGTGTGCAACTCGTCAACGAACAAGATAACGCTGTCATTCTGGATGATTTCTTTCATGATTCCTTTGAGGCGCGCTTCAAACTGACCGCGATACTTAGTACCCGCAATCAGAGAGCCCAAATCCAAAGAGACCACGCGTTTATCAAAAAGCGTATCTGGCACTTCCCGTTCCGCAATAAGCTGGGCCAGTCCTTCGACGATCGCGGTTTTACCAACACCAGGCTCGCCAATCAGCACCGGATTGTTTTTGGTGCGACGGCTGAGAATCTGAATCACCCGCTCGATTTCCTTGGCTCGGCCGATGACCGGGTCTAACTTCCCGTCTATCGCCATTTTCGTCAAGTCACGGCTGAATTCATCCAGCGTCGGGGTCTTGCCGACTTCGCGGTTGCTCTCAGTCGGTTCTTTGAACATCTCCACGATTTTTTCCCGGACATCATCAAAGAACATACCGAAACTATTCAGAACCCGGCAAGCAACGCCTTCTTTTTCCTTCAACAGACCTAAAAGAAGATGCTCGGTGCCAATATAATTATGGTTCAGAGCCCTGGCTTCCTCGACCGCAAACTCCAAAACTTTCTTGGCACGGGAGGTGAAAGGGATATCCCCAATGATCAACGAGTTTGAACTACGAGGCAGGTTTTTCTCCAGCTCCTTTTTCAACTGAATCAGGTCCACTCCGCTTTTTTGAACGATGGCAACAGCAATACCCCCGCCATCTTTAATAACGCCTTGCAAAATATGCTCTGTTCCTAAATATTCGTGGCGGTAAAGCTCAGCTTCCTCGCGAGCAAGGATTATGACTCTTCGCGCCCTCTCTGTGAATCGCTTAAACATGATTCAACTTGCCTCAAAAATAGCGGATTTATAATCTGAAAAGAGGCCTGCAGGGGTAAAAACTGCTGGCAACATCTCTGTTCTGTATTCGGGTAAACTCCCTTATTATCTTAACAAATGATGTCAATTATATAAAGGTTTTATTTCCCCCCAGCCGCTATCAGCCAAAGCCTTTTATTTCAAGGCTTTATCTTGTCATTTTGCAACCCTCCAAACCAGTAAATTCCAATCCGGCGAGTGTTTTCTTATCGGCTGAAAATTGGAAGGACTTGAAACCTTAGTTTGAGCAGGTCAGCGTGACGCTGGCCCACTAGGCGTGGGACCTATGTGCACCCACTCCCGTGGGAGGGAATTGGCAAGGGGTTCTTAAGCCGAGAAGAACGATTGTTAGCAGTAAAAAGCTATTGCTCGTTGGCCCCACGCCTAGTGGGCTAGTGGTAGCTGGCGTCTTTGTGGAAACAGATCACTGCGGCGGTGGTGCTGGGCGGATAAAACTCGTTGCCCGAGGTCAGGGTCACGCCAATATCCTCGGCCCCGAGAAGTTCCCATATAATACGGTTGTAAACCAGGTCGGTGATAGCCGGGTAACCCGGACTGTAGCGCTGGCCCCGGTTGTCTTTTTTCGCCCCGACCCGTTGGCGTTGCAATTGATGGATGTATTCCGCCAGGTCTTCAGCCACCCGATCGCTCAAGCCCTGAAGGTATAACGCCGACTCGCTGTCATTCTGCGCCTTGAACTCTTCAACGCCCGCTTCGACCTGGTCGCCTGCGGTCGATATCTGCAATCCAATCACATCCCACTGCCCGGAAGCTTTGGGATAAAAATACTGGCCCACCGAAAAGATATCTTTTCGGCCCTTGCCTATGCAGACATCGAATTTCAGCCGGGCCAATTCCTTCTCCCGGTCTTTCGGATCATAAACAATGACTTCGTCGCCCTCTGATTGCGCCGGGAAAAGCGCGAACCGGGCTTTAGGAACGACCCACCCTCTCTGTTCGGCTTTTTCTATCCATGTTTTTTCCAAAGCTTGCAGTTGTTGCAGGGTCACTCCCTTATGAATCCAGCTGGATTTTTTGCCAAACTTCCAGTTCAGCGAATACAAACTTTTTCGATCCATGCTTCCTGCAAGCTTATGCAGTTTGAACTCGACCTTGTGAACTCCGTATCCCTCCGACGGACTTTCATGATGCCTGAAATTGACTTTTCTCCGGGGCAAAGTCTGCAACAGCTTGTCTTTCTCTGCCTGAATTCCTTTGGCCTTATGATATTCACGCACCAACTTTTCTTTATTTTCTTTCAGCAGACCGGGGCGCTGCCCTTTGTCCATGAGCTGTCCCATGATGTTGACGCCATCCATTCCACTACCGCAGTAAAAAACATTGTCCAGAATCGCTTGCGTATCATCGCCACCATGCATGGCGACATACCCAGCGTGCCGGGAGTTCACCGGTGCCCCGCCAATGAGAATGGGAATGGAATATTTCTGCTCGAGCAACATGCGGGTGACCGTTATCATGTGGTTCGAAGTTTGAACCAATAAGGCGCTCATGCCGATGGCATCGGCCTTTTCCTGCTTCGCCGTGTCGATGAACCGGTCGAGCGGAACCTGCACGCCCAAGTCAATCACCCGATAACCATAATTCTCCAGCAAGGTTTTCGCTAGGTCTTTGCCGATACTATGCACATCCTGATAAACCGTGCCGATCACCACCACGCCTTTATAGTCGATCTCAGCACCCGGCTCGATGCCGCTTTGAAAACGCATGAAGCTTTCGAGAAACAGCATCACATGGCGCATGACATCGGCGCTTTTTAAAAGATGCGGCAGGCTCACTTCCCCACGACCAAACGCATCGCCCAACTCGCGCATGGCGATCATGAGGTGACCACTTATAAATTCCAGCGGAGCGTGGGTTTCGATAGCTTTGGCAACATCTTCCACAATGCGGTCTGTGTAAGGAAAAACCCCACCCTCTTTTTCAATGTTGCCTTCCTGCTTTTGTTTGAATCCGTCTTTGATGCGCTGGCAGATGCTTTCTTCCAGAGGAAGGTCTTCATACACGACCTTCTTCGCCTGGACGCCGGTTTTCTTGGTCAGCGCAATCTCTTCCAATTCTTCAAAGGCGGTCATATTGCGATCAAGAATGACCTTACGGGCCAGAACCACATCACTCTCCGGCAAACTTTCGAGCGGAACATAATGGTGTGGATTCAAAATGGCACAGTCCAACCCGGCCTTTCTGGCCTCATCAAGAAACACACTGGTCAGCACCTTGCGCATATAAGGCTTGGCGGCCAGCCCGTTGGTCAGGTTGCCCACACCCATGCTGGTTTTAAGATCCGGATGAATGGCTTTGATGCGCGGCAGACATTTTAAAGTCTCGACACAAAAGTTGAGACCCTCGACAGATTCCGAACCGATGGGATAGGCATTGACATCAACAATAATCTGGTCGGGCTGAACATTAAATTTTTCTCCTGCCTGTTTCACAATTTCTGCGGCCAGATTATATTTTTCGTCCGCAGTCTGGCCCGGTCCTTCCGGCCCGTTCACCAAAGCAATATAGATCGGACTATGCTCGGCAGTTTGAGACAACACCGCCTCGAGCTTGTTCACCCCAGGCTCGTATTCCTCCAAACTGATGGAATTGATAATCGGCCTGCCCGGATAGACTTCGATGGCCTGCTTGAGTGCCTCGACCGAAAACGAGTCGATGCACATGACGCCCTTGAAATCACTAGTCATCTCATAAATGGTTTGGGTTAATACCGTATCGGTGTCGACGACATTGCTGTCCATACAAACATCGATGATTTCAATGCCCAAGTCCTTGACCTGCTCTTCGACCACCTCTTCCAGCGTCGACATCTGGATTCCATCGTCACGCTCCACCGCGTCGCGAACTTTTTTACTGCCTCTTACATTCAGTCTTTCACCGATGCGCAGTAACGCTTCCGAGCTGTCAAGAGCCACCGCCTCTTGTGGGCCGGAGACATAAACCTGTTTCTCTATTTTTTTTCTATTGGGTACCACACCTTTTAACCTGTTCGACAAAGCGCGAATATGGTCCGGCGTGGTTCCGCAACAACCGCCGATAATGGCGACGCCAAAATCTTTCACAAACCGTTCGACATAATCCGCCATCTCTTCAGGCTGCAACTTGTAACAGGTTTTGCCATCTTCGGAGATCGGTTGTCCGGCATTGGGAATAATGGATATCGGGTGATGACAAACCCGGCTGAGTTTTTCTACCGTCTTCTCCATCAGCTCCGGGCCAGTGTTGCAGTTGATGCCGAAGGCAGAAATCCCCATACCCTGCACCGCCACATAAGCTGCATGAATATCGGTGTTGAAAATCTGCATTTTGGAAAAGCCATCTACGGTGACCTGAGCAATGATGGGAAGCCGGCTGCCGGCCTCAGCAAACGCCTTTTGGGCTCCAATTAACGAGGCTTTTAGCTCCAAGATATCCTGCTGCGTTTCGAACAAAAGCACATCGGCACCACCTTCGATCAAACCCAGCACCTGCTTTTTGTTGTTATCAACAATTTGCGACCAGGTTGCCTTTTTGAGATCGGCTTCGGTTTTGGAAAGAACGTAATTGGAAGGTCCTATGGAGCCGGCAACGAACAAAGGCCGGCCGTCGTAATCCGGCGAAGCCTTATAACGTTCGATCGCCTTTCTGGCGATGCGGCAACCCTCAACATTCAAATGGTGAGTGATTGCGTCGTAATCGGATTTTTTTAAATCAAGTGCCTGCGGAATGGCTTTGATATCGGCCAGATCAATATCCCTGAAATCAAATTCAGCCAAACGCAAAGGCGAAGCGCCGAAGGTGTCGGTCTCGATCAGGTTGGCCCCGGCTTCCAGATATTTCAGATGGATGCCTTCCAGATCATCCGGGCGGGAAAAGATCAACAGATCGGTCAGCATTTTAAACGCGGGCCCGCCAAAGGCGGCATCATCTAACTCCAGATTCTGCACCATGGTGCCCATAGCACCATCGAGAAGAAGAACCTGAGTTCCTAATACATCATCAAATTTCAAAATATTTTCTGGCCTTAAATTTGCGGGTTAGCATTTCAGTCTAACGAGGAACGAATTCAACGGGATGACATTCATAATAATATTAGTGAAAATAACGCACTCACACCCTGCAAGCAAATTTTTATACGGCCGCTTCTTTCGGTTCGGCGGATTTAATGCCAAAAACTCTCTCCATAAGCGGCGGGCGGTCTTTGGCGCAACGAAAACCAACATCCTTTTTCCGCGACAGCGGGCTGAGATGCTCGCGGTAAGAAGCCCGGGCCTTGAGCGCGACGACCTTTAAAAAATCCTTTTTGTTGAAATGCCCGACTCCCATATACGACAAGCCCCGCACCACGATCTGCTTCTTTTCATAAGCCGGAGTTTTAAACGTGTTGCCGGGATACGGTTGGTAGTACTCCCAAACCCATTCCCAAGCGTTGCCGACCATATCGTGCACCCTATAAGGACTGGCACTTTTAGGGAAACTGCCGACCGGTTGGAGTCCCTGCCCGGTTTTCGTTCTGGGAGAAAGACTGAGGTTCGCAACACCCGGTACAAAATCATCGCCCCAGGGGTAGATGAATCCGGCCCGGCCCCTCGCGGCTTTTTCCCACTCCATCTCATTGGGCAAACGTTTGCCGGCCCATTTGGCGTAGGCATTGGCGTCGAAATAACTCACTTCCGTTACCGGGAAGTTCTCCTGCCCTTCGGGAAACTTCTGACCCTTCCAATAACGTGGCGGCTTGTGGTCGGTGGCCTGACAGAAAATAAAATATTGCAGGTTGGTCACTTCAAACTGGTCAATATAATAATCGGGGATGTCGGTACGCCGCTCCGGTGACTCGTCGGCATACCAGGGCTTGTTCAGTCCTAAAGCGAGCGCGTGGTTTTCCTCATCAATCTGGTTGGTTCCAATGGTAAACTCTCCTGATGGAATCAAAACCATGCCTTCAGGAATTTTTTCCAGACAACCGGAAAGAATGAAAACAAAAAGCAGGCTGCAGAAGACCTTTGCAAAACCCAAGATTCTTCGTCGCAAACGCTCCTCAGAATGACAAAGAGGTCTTTTATTGTCATTCTGAACGCAGTGAAGAATCTCGCCGTTCTGTTTTTTCAACTTCTGCAAAGGTCTCATTAAACGATATAACGTAATTTTGATTGGATCAATTGCATGAAAAATGTTTCTGAAATTCCATTAACAGCCATTGACGGCGATAACCGGTTGACCGATTTCTCGATGGACGGTTGCCCGGAAAAACTGACAGACTCGGTCAAAGAGATCGGCATCCGGCATCCCATTTCGGTCTGCCCCTCCGGAGATCGCTATGCCATCGTCAGCGGGCATAAACGGTTCATGGCGGCACCACGAAGCGGACTCACCCACATTCCCGCCTTCATCATTGCCGAAATGAACGATGCCGCACGACTGGTCCTCAACCTGAACGAAAATTTCGGGCAGCGACATTATAGCGATATCGAGAAAGGCAGCATCCTCAACAAACTCAAACAAGCCGGAATCAACGACGAAACTATTATTGAAGAGTATATGCCTTTACTGGAACTTGAGCGCAGTAAAAAAATATTTTTAGACTTGTCCGGCGTCAAATCCTTAAGCCCCAAGATGCAAATCTTACTGCACCGTGCCGGGGTGCCTGTTAAAACCTTCATCAACTTTTATAAATGGCCCAGCCTGACCGAAGCAGAAAACCTGTTCTCGATCCTGAAACCGGGAGTCAACAAATGGCGGGACCTGCTGGAACTCGTCGATGAAGTGGCGACGAGAGAAAACACTTCACAAGAACAAATTTTATTACGTGATGACATTCAAAAGATTCTAACCGCCTCCGACCTGCCGCAGAAATACGACGAGATCCACAAAATACTTCACGACCTGCGCTACCCGATTCTCTCCGACATGAGAAAACAAGTCGCCCGCGCTCTCGATGAGATGGAACTGGACGATAAAACCAAACTGCGCTTTCAAGATACGTTCGAGAGCAACGAATTAAAACTGGAACTGAAGTTTCAGAGCGAAAAAGAATTATCCCAACAAGTAGAAAAAATTTTCAAAGCCCTGCAAAGCGGTTCTGTGGAGAAGTTGGTCAAAATCTTTCAGGACATCGGGTAAGAAAACCTTTTTTAACCACAGATGGACACCGATGAACAGAGATAACAATCTTCCCCCTGCCAAGGAGGAAGTTTTTTGCCTTTGGCGGTCGCGACAGCGTCACCGCCCCATTGCCACCGGCGGCTCGCCGGGGCCCCCGGCCGCTTGACCGGTCAGTAGTTTTTGCTGGGGGTGATTAGTTTTTTGAAGTCATCAGGAGACATTTTATATTTTTTGTAGAGCGCGTTGAGGGATTCCCGGGACTGGGCCAGTTCTTTCATCATCTTTTGTTCGGCCATTAAGCGCTGAGCAAAGAGGGTGTGGGCGATGGCTTTTTCACCTCTCATTATTTCATCGTAAGCCTGCCCCAACAGCTCGTGACCGGAAATATGTTCGGGATTAAAATAAACCACCTCCCGCAACAAATCGATTTTCTCTCCTGGTTTTTCGTCACCTGTAAACATCGTGCTGAGTTGGTAGAGGTTCTCGGCCAGAGTATCGTTGACCAACTCGTTATCCCGGCTCAGCTCCACCGCTTTGCGCAGGGGTTCTTCTGCCGGTTTGTAGCGTTTGAGTTTCATCAGTGATACTCCGAGGCGGTAATAACCTTCGGCGGCGTATTTGGGGCTTTTCTTGATCGACTTGCGTAACGGTTCGACCGCATCCTTATAATTTTTCTGTTTGAAATACAGTGTCCCTAATCTCAGGTTAGGCATGGCAGCGGCCGGGTCTACCGCAATCGATTCCTTATAATGCTTGATGGCTTTTTTGATGTCTTTCAGCTTGGTGTAGACTTCGCCAAACCGGTAATGCGCTTCCACCGTCAGGTTCTTGTCGAGCTTCAGGGCTTCTTTGATTTTACTCAAAGCATCTTGATAGCGTCCCAGTTCTGTATAACAGATGCCCATTGAAAGGTGAGCCGGACCAAAGTCGGGGATGATTTTTACCGCTGCGTGAAAATGGTGTTCGGCCTGCCTCTGGTTCTTGATACGCCCATAGGCGGTAGACAGGTTGCTGTGCGCCTGACAAAGCGCTTTTTTGACCAGCTGGCTTTCGGGGTCGAGACGGAGGGCCTCTTCAAGGTTTTCGAGGGCGGCCTCATCGCGGCCCATTTCCATCTGCGCCCGGCCTAACTGCAGTCGCCCGCTTTTGTGATCCGGAACAAGGTTGACCAATTCGCGCAAATGCGGGATGGCATCCCCGTAACGGTGCATTTCCAAATACGCCTCCCCGAGAGAGTAAAGGGCCTTAATATCCTTTGGGTTTTTTTGCAGCGTTCCCTTGAGCACTTCCGCGAGTATCTTGAGATCAGAAGGAGACCGCACGGGAACTTCTTCGGCAGCGGGGCTTTTCTCGCCCTTCTGCATGAGCTCGGTAAAGAAGTTGGCCAGGCTCTCTTTTAAACGAGATAACAATTTGTTCATGGGAGGAAGAATACCACTCGGTGTGGGGTCAGTGAACAATAACTTTATCTTTTGGGAAAAATGGGAGGATTTTCAGCAACCCAAAATCTGGATTGCCACGCTCCTTTTAGTCGCTCGCAACGACGGCCAGAGCAACCCTCACAATCCCAGAGAATTATTTTTAGCGGCTCGCGAACAAAGTGAGCGTCTGCCGTTAGTTGGCCCAAGCCTAGTGGTTAGCGACGGAACTTTTTGATGAGGTCTTTCACGGTTCCGATCACCCTTTCCACATCTTCCGAAGACATTTTTGGATATAAGGGAAGGCTGATGACCCGTTCGGAGTAATTCGAGGCTACGGGAAAGTCTTGCGGTTTGGTGTTGAAGTTTTTCACATAATACGGTTGCAGATGCAGAGCCACATAATGCACAGCTACGCCGATACCGGCAGACTGAATGGCATCGAGAAATCCATCGCGGTCTGTGGTCAAGCGTTCCAGATGCAGAGCGATGATATATATATGATGGGCAGGGGTGGCATAGTCACGCACGGCCAGAGTTTCCAGTTCAGGCACCTCGGCAAAAGCGCTGTCGTACATCGCCACATATTTTTTGCGCAAGGTCATGAACCGTTCGATCTTTTTGATCTGGTGCAATCCGAGTGAAGCGTTGAGGTCGGTCATATTGCATTTATAGCCCGCCATGGTTTGCTCCCAATGCGCAAACCCGCTTTTGCCGAAGCGTTTCCAGGCGTCGCGACTGATCCCCTGCAGACGCATGACGCGGAGGTCATCAGCCAGAGCATCGTCGTTGGTGACCAGCATACCGCCTTCACCTGTGGTGATATTTTTGTTGGCGTAAAAACTGAACGCTGTGGCATTTCCTGTGTTGCCGATTTTTTTTCCCTTGTACTTGGTTTCCAGCGCATGGGCCGCGTCTTCGATGATGACCAGTTTGTGCTGGTCGGCCAATTCTTCAATAGGTGTCATGTCGCAAGGATGGCCGGCGAAATGAACAGGGATGATGGCACGGGTGCGCGGGGTAATTTTTGCGGCTATCTTCTTAGGATCAATGGTGAGGGTGCCCGGTTCGATATCGGCAAAAACCGGTTTTAACCTCTGCAGAAGAATCGCATTGGCGGTGGCGGGGAAGGTCATAGGGGTTGTGATCACCTCATCGCCATCGGCAAAGTTTTGCAGTGTCAGCGCCAGGTTCAGTCCTGCCGTGCAGGAGTTCAAGGCTATGGCGTGTTTGCAACCTATATAGTCTTTAAAGGCCTCTTCAAATTTTTGGGTTTTGGGACCCGTGGTCAGCCAGCCGGAGTTCAGGGTGTCTTCAACTTCCCGGTGTTCATCTTCCTCCAGCCAGGCTTTATGAAACGGCAGGTTCACACTCATTGATATTTAATTTTTTCCATTGAGGACATGACGCTCGGGATCGGGCTCTGCCAGCAAACTGACGGGGTCAACCTCGACATATTCCATCTTTCCCCAAGCATCATTATTGTTGGGAATAAAATATAAGGTTTTGTTTGCACCGCTTATCGAAGAGTTATCCATCAATACTGTTATCAACCATTTTCCATCCACCTTTTCCCAATAATCAATATGAGAGCGGTTCAGGTCAAACTCTATATCTCCTCTTATCAGCGCCGGGTTCAGTCGTTCCCTGCCTTCGAGCCTGATTGCCACCATCGCGTATTTCCCATCCTCACTGATGGAAACCCGCTCAAGGGAATAACCCTTTACCTTAATAAAAGGATTTTCGAACCATTTGTAATAACTGGGGCGAGGAAAACCCAGAACGTCTCTTTTTCTATAGTTTTTTTTAATATAATCCAGTGGTGGGAGCATGCCCCCAGAAATATGGGCCTGTATTCTGTTCCTGTATTCTGATTCCAACCGGCCCTCAAAATACAAAAACTCCTCCAGCAAAATCTTTTTCTTATAAGCAGGGTGCTGATATTGATAAGCCCCCTTTAAGTCATTATTCAAACGTTTTTTGAAATAATCGTCTTCCAATTTTGCCAGCGTTTTGGCCTCACTCAAGAATTGATCGGATACCTGCCCCCAACTTTTTTCGGAGACAACAGCCAGCAAAAACATCGCGCCTAAAAGATAACCCGTTATTTTTGAAATACCACTCATTCTTTCAATCCTCCTGAAATATGACCCTATTCTTATAGAACATTATACAGCCGTATTATCGGCAAAATCCCAAATTTAGTTTAGCTGCTCGCCGCAGGGGCAGCTAGCAAAGGCTCCTCAACCGAGATAAAGCCATTCCTAGCTGGCTCCACGCCGAGTGGTGGCTAGTAGTTTTTCTGCCAGAGACCGGGTGATGCCCGGCAGGGTGGTCAATTCTTCCACCGAAGCATCGCGGATATTTTCCAGGCTGCCAAATTGTTTTAAAAGCAGTAAACGGCGTTTTTTCCCGATTCCCCGAATATTTTCCAGCGGCGAGCTCAAAGCCTCCTTGCCGCGTAATCGACGGTGGTAGGAAATGGCAAACCGGTGCGCCTCATCACGTATCCGTTGCATGAGAAACCGCGAAGGGGAGTTTTCCTTAAACAGTACCGGTTCCTTTTTGTGCAACAAATAAACCTCGTCCGTAGCAAGGTTGTTGCGATATTTCCCCTTGGCGATGCAGGCCAGGTCGACCCGGTCGTGCAGTCCCAAAGCCTCAAAAACCTCACGGCCGGAGTTCAAATGGCCTTTACCTCCATCGATGAGCACCAGATTGGGCAACGGACTGCCCTCGTCGAGGAGGCGACGATAACGGCGGATCATCACTTCTCTCAGCATGGCGTAATCGTCAATGCCTTTTACCGTGGCGATTTTGTAGCGGCGGTATTTTGATTTTTCCGCCAGCCCGTTTTCAAACACCACCATGGAACCGACCGCGTGGCTGCCCGATATATTGGATAAATCAAACCCTTCGATCACTTCCGGGAAATGGTTCAGGCCGAGAGCCGTTTGCAACTCTTCCAGCGAGCGGGTGCCGACATCGCCCTTGTCGCGCTCCATTCGCATTGCGAAGCGGGCGTTTTCTTCTGCCATTCTCACGAGATCGCGTTTTTTACCGATTACAGGAGTTTCGAGCTTCACTCGGCTACCCTTTTTCTCTGACAGCCAGTCGGCGATCAAATCGGAATCTTCTACGGGATGGGGCAATAAAATTTCAGCGGGCAGAACCACCTCTTCGGCGTAATACTGTTTGAGAAAAGAGGACAGGGTTTCATCTTCTTCCATTTCGTTGAGCGATTTCAGCTTGAATATTTTTTCGCTCAGCATTTTTCCGTCACGAATGATCAGCACCTGCGCCATGGCTTGATCCTTTTCGGTACAATAGGCGATGACGTCCTGATCCTGCAGAGAGGTGGAAATGATTTTCTGTTTGTCGAGCACCGTTTGCACAGCTTGGATTTTGTCCCGGAAAATCGCCGCCTCTTCGTAGTGCATCTCTGAGGATGCTGCTTCCATGCCCGCCTTCAGGTTTTTCAGTAGCGACGCGTTTTTGCCCTTGAGGAACAACTCCACATCCTCAACCACTTTCTTATAGTCGTCGGGAGAAACCTTGCCGGCGCACGGAGCCAGGCACCGGCCCATCTGATGGTTGAGGCAGGGACGGCGCATGGGTTCTCCGCTCAGTTTGTCTTTGCTCTGGCGAAGAGGGAAGATTTTATAAATCAGCCGAATCGTTTCACGGACTTCCTTGACCATGGTGTATGGACCGAAATAGGTCGCCTTGTCTTTTCGCACCCGGCGCACCACCTCCAGTCGCGGAAACTTCTCCTGCGTGGTCAAACGCAAATAAGGATAATGCTTGTCGTCTTTGAGCAGGACGTTATAGCGGGGTTGATGCTTCTTGACGAAATTGCTTTCCAGAATCAGCGCTTCGGCTTCGGTCTTGGTGGTTAAAAACTTGATATCGCGGACTTTGTCCAGAAACATCCTCGTCCGAGGGTGCAGGTTGCGAGAATTCTGGAAATAGGAGCGCACCCGGTTCCGCAGGATTTTTGCCTTGCCGATATAAAGAATTTCCGACCGGGAATCCTTCATGATATAAATTCCGGGTAACTTGGGAATATTCTCTATAATGTCTTTGATTACTTTTTCCAGGGGAAACCTCCCATATGCCAGCACCTGATCATCTTAAAAATATACTCCCATTTCGATGAAGACCGAAAGCAATAATCAGCGCGACTTCTGGGGCAGTCGCATGGGGTTTATCCTGGCCGCCTCCGGTTCTGCTGTCGGGCTCGGTAATATCTGGAAGTTTCCTTATATAGTCGGACAAAATGGCGGCGGGGCGTTTGTGCTCATTTATCTGGTCTGTATCTTCGTCATCGGCACCCCCATCATGCTGGCCGAGTTCACCCTGGGCCGAAAAACCAACAGGAATCCGGTTGGCGCTTTCGACCAACTCCGGCCAAATTCACCTTGGACCGGCATCGGCTATATGGGCGTGCTCGCCGGGTTCTTCATTCTTTCCTTTTATGGTGTGGTCGGCGGCTGGACTTATGCTTATGTGGTGAAATCTGTCACAGGGTCGGTGCTGGCGTTTCCCTCCCCGAAAGAAGCGGGCGCGTTTTTTGGCAGCTTCATAGGAAATACTGGCGAAGTTATTTTTTATCACGCGCTGTTCATGGGAACCTGCATCGCCATCGTTTTAAGAGGCGTGCACGGCGGCATCGAGCGAGCCTGCGATATCCTCATGCCGACTCTGGTCGTCATTCTGCTTCTTCTGATGGTTCGCTCCCTCACTCTCGATGGAGCGATGGAAGGCGTGGCCTTTTATTTAACTCCCGACTTCAGCAAGATCACCGCCAACGTCGTACTGATTGCACTGGGGCAAGCTTTCTTTTCACTCAGTCTGGGGATGGGGTGCATGATCACTTACGGCAGTTACCTGTCGGAAAAAGAAAACCTGACCTCTTCCACCGTTTACGTGGTGATGTTCGACACACTCATCGCGCTTCTGGTCGGCATGGTCATTTTCCCTGCCGTGTTCGCGATGGGACTCGAACCCACTGAAGGGCCAGGGCTGGTATTCAGCGTTCTGCCTGTCGTATTTTCCGAAATGCCGCTCGGTCATGGCGTTGCCGTGATCTTCTTCATCTTGCTGGCCATTGCCGCCATCACCTCGGGGATTTCCCTATTGGAAGTGGTCGTGGCCTACTTCATCGATCAGCGCGGATGGTCACGGAAAAAAGCTGTGCTGATTGTCGGGTCGGCGATTTTCGCCTTTGGCGTTCCCAGTGGATTGTCGTTCGGGGTCATGGCAGATGTTAAGTTTCTCGGCATGAACTTTTTTGACCACATCGATAACATCGCTTCCAATTATTTACTGCCATTGGGGGGAATGTTGACAGCCATTTTCGTCGGCTGGGTCTGGGGCACTAAAAACGCACATGAAGAAATTGAAAAACACGAAAACGAGTTTGGCTTTCCCTGGGCGCAAAGCTGGGAATTCCTGATCCGCTACATCACCCCGGTCGCAGTAGGCATCATCTTCATCGCCAAGGTATTACCTTAATGAATACCACTAGGAATAAAATCTTTTCAACCGTAGTCATTGCATTGACTTTAACCCCTATTGCATTCGCTTACGCGCATGGAATGTCTGAAGCGGAAAAACAAACTATTCTGCAGGGAGGGAATCTTCAGTTTCTGAAAATCGGCGCGACCCATATGTTGACAGGTTACGACCATCTTTTATTTGTCTTTGGGATTGTCTTTTTTCTAACCACCTTTATGGATGTGGTCAAAACCATCACCGCCTTTACCATTGGGCACAGCATAACCCTTGTCACAGCAACTTTAATGGGGGTCACTGTAAACTACTTTTTGATTGATGCGGTGATTGCCTTGAGTGTTTGTTATATCGGCTATGAAAATATTGGCGGGTTCCGTAAATTTTTTGAAAAGTCGCCAAATTTGATTTGGGCTGTATTCATATTTGGCTTGATTCACGGATTAGGTTTATCCACCCGACTACAACAATTACCTTTGGGGGAGGAAGGGATTGTGTGGAGAATTCTGTCCTTTAATCTAGGGATTGAGTTAGGGCAAATTGCTGCTCTATGTCTCATGGTCATCGTGCTTTTTAAATGGCGACACACCAAGTCTTTCCTGCAAATAAGCACTGTCTCAAATAACGGCCTGATCTATGCTGGAGCCTTTTTGTTTTTAATGCAGATGCACGGATATTCACATAGCATTGATCCCGATGAATTTGCATTTCCAGAAGATAACCACATTCACGCCCATGAAAAGATGGAAACCCTTATACCGGGCAGTGAATATAAAAACGGTTCTCCTAAATTATTTTCAACGGAGAGCCCGCAATAGCCGGCGAGCCGCCGGTGGCGAAGAGCAATGACTCTCTCTGGCGAACAAAGATAAGTTTCGGTTTAAGAAACCTTTGCCTCATTTCCTCCGGGCGTAGCCCGGTCGTCTTCGACACGAAACCCTAATGCGTCCACCCAGCGGTTGATGTCACAGAACAATCCCGCGATAAGAGTCGCTTCTAGAATTTGTGCTTCCGACCAACCGCATTCTTTCAGTCCGGCAATATCGGCGTCGGTGGTTTTGTAGGCATGGAGGGTCACCTTTTCTGCATAGGCCAGAAGTTTTTTCTCGGCATCGGTGATGGGGGCTGTTTGATAGTCTGCGACAATGGCCTCGGCTTCAGGAGAGGACACTCCCGCATCAACCATGAAGCTTTTGTGGTAGGTCAAACAATAATCGCAGCTGTTGAGTTTCGAGACTAAGGCCGCGATCATTTCTTTCACCGCTCGCGTTAACAGCGTCTCAGAGAACATGATCATTCCCATTCGCGCGGCGTACAATTCCAAAATTTCCGGCCACGGACTGAGTGCTTTTATCACACCGGGCACCAGACCCAACATCGATTTCAATTGGTCGTAAACCGCCTTGACCTTTCCCTCAGCATTTTCTTCTTCGACAACCTTTATGCGCGGCATGGCTTTCTCCTGAAAAATTTGAGCCTGTCAATAGCTGTCGGGGAAACCTTTAAAACCTTACATTTTGCCCATTCAGATATTAATTCAAAAATTGGCAGTAATATTAAATCCTTCTCTTATTTTTCAACTCTAACTCCTAGAAAGCAGGATTGAAACCTGAATAAATATAAAGCCTTCTGGCAGGAACCGAGGATTAATAATGAGTAGTTTGAAGCTAAAAATTCGCGATATCTATGTATATACGAATCTGGAGGTGCGGTTGAAATCCCGAACCACTAAAGAAGAGGCCAACAAAGAAGTTGAAAGAATGATAGATAAGAAAAAACTATTCGAGGGCTACGAATGGAAAATTGAAGGATGCGAGCATGGTGGCATCAACAGCCTTGACGATAAACTAGCGGGCGACATCATAGAGCGCCTCGAACAGGATGAGACCGATGAAAATATTTTCTGGGATGGATTCACCGCCCACTATGATTTGAATGTCGGGCATATTCCGGTTAATACCAATCTGGAAGCTCCATTGAAATCCGGCACCAAGGAAGAGGCTGCCGCTGAAGTTAAAAAAATATGTGCCGAAAAAAATCTATTTGAAGGTTATGAGTGGAAAATTGAAGATTGCGATGAAGGCGGAATTAACGATCTAAACGAAACCCTGAAAAATGAAATCATAGAAATCATCAATAAAGATTTAGAAACTTGCATTCAAGAATGCGCCTAAACAACTAAGCTATGGGTGAGTGAATTGAAGTCAAGAGGGTCTTTTCTGGCTGACCTTATTGGCCCATTCTTTATCGCCCAGCGTTTCACTCAGGCTTTCGGCCAAGCAACAAAAATCATTGCTGTCTTGAGCCTGGTTCTCGGCCTTCAAATAAATTTTCTTAGCCCATTCCATATCGCCAAGCTTTTCTACAAGGCTCTCGGCCAGACTTAGCAGATCGCTGCAATCTTCCGCCATACCCTCGGCTTTCTTATAAAGTTCCCGGGCCCATTTTTTATCGCCCAGTTTTACGCAGACGCTATCGGCAAGTTCAAAAAAGTCGGAATGCTCCATGCCTTCGGCTTTTTTATAAACTCTTGTCTGCCATTCCTTATCGCCGAATGTTTCGGATATGCTGTCAGCTAGATCACAGAGTTCGCGGACGTTTTGGGGATTGTTCTCGGCCTTCTTGTAAAGTTTCTTCGCCCAGTCTTTATCGCCGAGCGTTTCAGTAACGCTGAAAGCCAGCCAGTTCAAATCCAGACTGCTTTCGGCTTTGTCTTCGGCTTTCTTGTAAAGTTTCTTCGCCCAGTCTTTATCGCCGAGTGTTTCAGAAACGCTATAAGCCAGCCAGTTTAAGTCCAGGCAGTCTTCGGCTTTGTCTTCAGCTTTTTTATAAACTTTTTCAGCCCATTGCTGGTCTCCCGCATGGGCTATCTGATCGCCAAGCTGTTTAAAGTCACAGGCATCCTGCGCTTGGGTTTCAGCGCGTTCAAATTTCTTAATCAACATTTCGTCATGGCTCAAGGCTATTTCATCAGTTGCCTCAGACTCATTGGTTTCCTGCTTTGGCGTATTCGCTTGTCCGGCCAGTCGGGAATATTCCAAGTAATGGATTTTGTCTCCGGCGTAGATAAAACTTTTCTCGTATTTCGTTTTGGGCAGATGGTCACGGCGGAAAAGAAAACCGCTCTCTTGACTTTTGTTTTGCAACAAGGGCTCGGCATTAAAATATTCGAGGATTTCATGGGCATAGGTTTCGCTGTCGGTGGCCAGATAAACGTGCCCTTGCAGAGCCAGCTTCTGCGTCACCAGCTTGACCAATGCTGGTTTGATCAGCCGTCGTTTAAAATGCCTTTTTCTCGGCCAGGGATCGGGGAAATTGATATAGACCGTCTCCAATTCGCCGTCATGGAAAAGCAGTGGGATTTTTTCCCGGACATCGCCATAGACAATACGAATATTATTTAGGTGGAGGCTTTTAATTCGCCCCAATAATTTCAGGATGCCGTTTTGGGAAAAATCGATCCCAACAAAATTGCTGTGGGGTTCCCGGGCCGCCATTTCAATGAGGAAATCTCCCATTCCAAAGCCGATTTCCAGCTTTACAAGCTGGCTGTTTCCGAACTGGCGTTGCCAATCCGGGTGTTCACCGACATCGAGAAAACAGGGATCTTCCACAACGAATTTGGCGGAAGAAGGTCTGGCGGTCAATAAACCCATTTTTCAAAGCCTGATTAGATTTGGTATTACGAACAAGATAAGTTTAACGCAAGCAAACGTTAATTGGGCATTCTCGGACAATTCACGGTTCTTTTCAAGATTGTAATTTAAAGACAAAATAGGTCTGCCCAAAGACAAGATTTTCACTTAAAGTGCCTGTATGAAAATACGTTTTATTTGTGAAAGTGTAAATAGGTGTTAGAATTTCCGCCGACCTTTATCAGAAAATCTCTCGACCTATAACAGGAGAACCTCCTATCGAATTTCATCTTAAATGGAAAGTTGCGGCCCAAAAACAGAAGCTGTCTGACACCATAATTTTGGCACCACAAAATGGATTATAAAAATAAAATTACATCTGGCGGAGAAGTCAGGAAGTACATGACCTCTCCCATCCCGTCTGTTGTTGAGGGCACAACACTTAAAGAAGTTGCGGAGTTTATGCGTTCGCATAAAACGCCTGTGGTGTTGGTACAAAACAAGGCTCTTGACTACATCGGAGTGGTGACTGACGCAGACTTCACTCGCAAAGTCGCGGCAAATGAAGGTTCGGTATATACCGCTAAGGTTGAGTCCATCATGTCATCTCCCATCAAAACAATCAAAGGCTCGACGGTTATGGCAGAGGCAAATAAAGTGATGCATCAGTCTAGAATAAGCCACCTTGCAATCACAGAAAAGGGGGAGTTTACCGGGTTATTGTCTGTGGTGAATTTCTTTAAATACTATGAAAATGTCGAGGACTATCTTAGTGACCTTGCGATCAACGATGGATTGACAGGAATATACAATCGTCGCTATTTTGATGAAGTTCTGACTACAGAGTGGAAACGAGCGAAGCGGGAAAAACTGCCTCTGTCGTTAGTTATGCTCGACATTGATTATTTTAAAAAATACAACGATACATACGGGCATCAAGCCGGTGATGAGTGCCTGGTAAAGATTGCTATTTCCATAGCTGATACATTGCAGCGGCCTGCGGATATGGTGGCGCGTTATGGCGGGGAGGAGTTTGTGGTCATATTGCCAAATGCTGAGCAGGAAGATGCTGCCAAATTTTCTGAAAAAATTCGAGCTAACATCGAGAACCTGAACATTGAACACAAAGCAAGCAATATCAATCGTTTCGTAACAGCGAGTTTTGGGGTTGCCAGTGTTGTTCCAAACTTAAATTCGTCTTGTGAAGAACTTCTCCAGAACGCTGATAAGGCACTTTACAATGCAAAACATGAAGGCCGAAATTGCGTTAGCGTTTCACAAGATTGAATTTCCCTCCTTAGTACCACCCCATTTCGAACAACATAAGCCCATTTAAAAATGCATAGTGGTGACTTGTACCAATACCCGCTAAAATGAATTTATAAAATATCTACAGGCGGTAACGGCAGTTAAACGTTTTTATCCGGGCAGCATAAATGGATCCTGTATTCAAACATCTGTTAATCCTGATGGTGATCGTTTGGACCGTTGCTGTGGTCTTACGTCGCATTGGTTTACCCACTATCCTCGGCGAACTGGTTGCTGGTGTGTTATTGGGTCCGGCCGTTCTGGGTTGGGTAGAACCAAACAAAATCATAGAGATTCTGGCGCAGATGGGAATTTTTTTCCTCATGCTCCATACCGGGGTGACAACCAAGCCACGCGAGTTTTTCAGAGCCATGCGCAGTTCCTTGGGTGTGGCGACGGTCGGTGCTATCGTGCCCTTCTCCGTCAGTATGGGAGTGGCATTTATGTTCGGACTGGATTGGAAACCGGCAATCTTTATCGGGCTCACCATGACGGCGACAGCGGTTGTGGTCACCCTTAAAATTTTCCGCGATCTGGATTTACACAATACCCGCATGGCACGGCTTGTAGTTGCCGCCTGTGTCGTCGACGATATGCTAACGCTGCTCTTTTTCAGTCTCGTTCTCAATATTCTGAATGGACAAGCACTCGACCTCGAATCCATTTTCGCGATCTTCGCCAAGGTGATCGTGTTCTTCGGTATCGTGGTCGGAACAGGAGTTTGGCTCTATCCCTATTTCAAGCATCCCTTCCAAAACCGGGATGGCAAAGGGTTCACCTTTGTGCTGGTGCTGGGTCTGTCATTCGGACTGTTTGCCGAAGCGATTGGACTGCACATCATCCTCGGGGCCTATATGGCAGGCCTGTTTTTCCGTGAAGAAGTGGCCCACGTCGCACTCATTAACAAGGTCGAAGACCGACTGTACGGAATCGCCTATTCGTTTCTCGGTCCGATCTTCTTCATCTCGCTGGGATTTAATATCACCTTTGAAGCGCTTCAGGGAATGGGCTTGTGGTTTGTGCTCACGCTCACTTTTGTCTGCGCCGCAGGCCAGATCGTCAGCGCCGGAGCCATGGCCCGCCGGGAAGGGTTCACCTGGGTGGAATCGCTCAGCATCGGTGTGGGAATGATGGGTCGGGCAGAGATGGCATTCGTCCTCGCCTCTCTCGGGTTAAGCATGCAGGTGATCAGCAATGAAGTCTTTTCTATCCTCATTTTCACCACCTTCCTGCTCAATATCATGACCGTCATCGGATTGAAGGCCTGCGCCATCATGCTCAAAAAAGAAGGCATCGCCCACGACGACAAAATTCTCGACCCCCAACAACTCGATGATGACAAGTTTTGATCAGCGTTACCGGCGAGCCGCCGTCACTCGGCGTGGGGCCAATGGGCAATAGCTCTACTTGCTAAAAATGTTTGTCTCGGCTTGAGATGCCATTATGATCGGCCTAACCTGCTAAGGGGCGTGACGCTGGACCCATAATGCAATAACGCTATCTGACTAGCGATAGGTTAACGGGTGTGAAATCAATGTATTGGCGCTTAAACATGTATTTTAAAAAATTTTGGGGGTGTTTAAGGTTCAAGATATTCCGGTTTAGGCCGTCAATATAAGTATGGAATCTGTAAACTCAATAAACTCTATCCTGAGTAACCTGACTCCCGAGCAAAAACAAAAGGCCAATGCCGTCGCCGGTGGGGACTTCTCTAAATTACTCATCGAACTTCAAGTCATTCAGGCCTCCTTCAGTCCTGAACAAACCGGCTCCACAAAAAAGAGCAGCCTGCCGGAGTTCAAAAGACCGCAGGATATCAGGAATATTTTCTTTTCGGATGAGTTGCAGGCAAGGCAGGCGGGGGATGAACCTTATTTCCTCGAGAAAAAATTTTCCTTCCTCGGGCCCTCAGTCATCAAAAATATTGTTTGAAAAAGTGGATGGAGAAACTCCGCTGGTAGCTTGCAATGTGTTTATTTTGCGGGCAAACATTCTCTCGGCTTAATAGACTATTGCTATTTGCCTCCCCTGCTAAGGGACCTACTGGGTGAATTTACTACCTTTGCCGGTGAGTTGTTTTGTCGGGAGGGAAACTTCTTTGCCTTGGCAGGCTTCGACCTGCCCGATGACCTGACAGGGAAGGTCATGGTCTTTGCAGATTTCTGTGATGGCTTCGACTTCTTTCGTGCCTTCAACAATGAGACAGAATCCCGTACCCATATTGAACACTTCAAACATTTCCGCCTCACTCACCCCGCCTCTATCCTGAATGAGATTAAAAATTTCCGGAACCGGTTGCAGAGTGTCTATGACGAAACGGATGTTGTCAGAAGCCACCCGATTGAGATTGCAGAATCCACCGCTGGTAATATGAACCATCGCCTTGAGATCTATCTCTGCATCGAGCATTTCCATAACGGGTTGGACGTAGATGCGCGTCGGCTCGAGCAGGGCCTGGCCCAAGGTCTGGCCTAAAAATTCTTCGTAGTCGTTAACGCGGGATTTCTGCTCTTCCAGGCTATCCCCTAATAACACCTTGCGAGCCAACGTCAATCCGTTCGAGTGCACGCCGGTGGATGCCAGGCCAACTATCAGGTTTCCCGGTTTAATGTCGCAGCCCGTATTGACCTTATCCAAAGAAACATGGCCGATGCAGGCTCCGATAAGGTCAATACCAGATAGAATTTCCTTGATCTGGGAAATCTCACCACCGGAAATGCTGATACCCGCCTGCCGTGCCCCTTCAGCCAGCCCTCGGCCTAATTGCTCAAAAACTTCAGGGTCGGTATGTGAGCAACCAATATAGTCCACCATGCTCACCGGGCGCGCACCGACGCAAATGATATCGTTGACATTCATGGCAACACAGTCGATGCCGATGGTGTCGTAGCGGCCGAGCAATTCAGCAACGATCACTTTGGTTCCTACTCCATCGGTGCCAAAGGCGATGCCTTCTCCGTTGCCAAGATCGATAACGTTGGCAAAATAGCCGATGTCTGCGGCGAGCGGATAGCGGTCGCTAAATTTCCGCGTTGGCAAAACATGTTTGAGCAAACCTGAGAGCGCGGTCTCTGCGCCCTGACTGGAAACACCGCTCTTGTCGTATTCGGTTTTATTTGTCATTCAACAATTCCAATTTTGTGGTCCATCCGGTAACCGTTATAACAAAGGATGATGAGGAGATATAACACGTGGGAGGATGCGAGGCAACACCTCGTTAAACCGCCCACTCCCGTGGCCCCTTAGCAGGGGATGCGACTGGGCAGAAGCATTTTGAGCCGCCAAAACTCTTTACTCGCCAGAGAAAGCTATTGCTCATTTCCCGCCGGGCGTGTGGCCCGGTTAGGGGTAGACCCCCATGGTGGCGTAGCTGGTGGCAATTTTCTCAATAGCCAGAGCCATTGCAGCGGTACGGTAACTGTCAATTTTATCATTAGCCCAATAGCGTTCGCGAATATCCTGAAACGCTTTGCGCATGGTGTCATCGAGCCCAGATCGGACGAGGTCAATTTCGCTTGCCCCCTGGCTGAGTTTCTCCACCAGTTCCAGAGGAAGCTTGTTTCCGGATTTCTCAATGGCCTGAATCATAAGTTGGTTCTGGCCTTCTTCGTAACGTCTCTGCATGCGGCCAAAACGAATATGCGAAAGATTCTTGATCCATTCAAAATAGGAAACAGTTACGCCACCGGCATTGAGATAAACATCGGGAATTATGGCAATGCCTTTTTCTTTTAATATCGTTTCAGCGGCAAAAGTAACAGGCCCGTTGGCTGCTTCGGCGATCAGTTTCGCCTGAATTCTGGAGGCGTTACCTTGATTGATCACAGCCTCCATCGCGGCGGGAATCAAAATATCGCATTCCCTTTCCAGAAGAGATTTGCTGTCCTCAAAATATTCAGCTTTGGGGTAGCCTGTAACCCCTCCCTTGTTATCCACCTTATACTGAAAAACATCGTTCACATCGAGTCCCTTTGGATCAAATAAAGCCCCATCCCATTCCAAAATGGCGATGATTTTAGCCCGGTCTTCTTCCTGAAGAATATTAGCGGTGTAATAACCCACGTTCCCCAATCCCTGGATAATGACCTTTTTCCCTTCCAGCGAGTTTCCTTGCAATCCTGCTTTTTTGACATCTTCAGGGTGGCGAAAAAATTCTCGGAGTCCGAATACCACTCCCCTACCGGTGGCTTCGATGCGGCCCTGGATGCCCCCCATCGAGACGGGCTTTCCAGTAACACAACCCAGTTGGTTGATATCTCCAGGACGGTGAGCCGCGTAAGTGCTGACGATCCATGCCATCTCACGCTGACCGGTACCCATATCGGGAGCCGGGACATTCGTTGCCGATCCGATATAATCTTTTTGGATCAACTCATAAGCAAAGCGCCGGGTGATCCGTTCCATTTCATCACGTTCATATTTTTTCGGATCGATCAACAGCCCGCCTTTGGAGCCGCCAAACGGAACATCAACCAAGGCACATTTGTAAGACATTAAAGCCGCGAGGGCTTCTACTTCGTCCTGATTGACATTGGGGGCAAAGCGGATGCCACCTTTAGCGGGTAATTTATGATCGCTGTGGACGGCTCGCCAGCCGATGAAGGTTTCAATCTGTCCTTTAATTTTAACCGGGAACCGAACCTGATAGACATTGTTCACATTCCGGATATATTTGGCCATACCTTCTGGAATATCCAAAGTGGTCATGGCCAGATCACAACAAAGGTTTACACTTTCCCTAAAACTCACTTCCTTATCAGCGGGCAAGGACATATTCATCGCTCCTGGAAAATTATTTTTGAACCTGCGTGAAGGTTCATCCATTATGGCAGAGCAGGCGAAGCACTTTCGGGTTAAGATACTAAAATGATAGCTTGAAATCCTCCCAAAGTCGAGAGGGGGAAACCGATAAAAGGCTATTAATCATTGATTTCAGGGTCCGGGAATGAGGCAAGTTCAGTTCAGGTTTACAGTTTCAACACAGGGCCGCGGCATTTATTGTGTCAGTAATGAGGTTTGCAGTTGGGTCGGGCAACAGAATATTCAGTCCGGTTTGTTAACGCTATTTATTCCTCACACATCGGCATCTTTATTGATTCAGGAAAATGCCGACCCGGACGTCCTGGAGGATTTAAACCGATTTTTTAACCGGCTGGTTCCCGATGGCGATTCCCTTTTTCAGCACCGGGCAGAGGGCCCGGATGATATGCCGGCGCATATACGGTCGGCGCTCACCCAGACCCAGCTGTCCATACCGGTGCAGGAAAAGGAGCCGAGCTTGGGCATCTGGCAGGGAATATATCTGTTCGAGCACCGCACCCATCCCCATAAAAGGAAGGTCATTTTGCATTTGATAGGAGAATGATTAAATTCAAAAAAGTCGTCATGAACCCTATTAAAACCCTTGAAAAATTTGACATGGCAATAGATTAAGGATAAAGCTGGCCCTGAAACTCCATAAAAAAATAATAAACTGACCTAGTTTTATCCACCCGTTTGATTAAAATCGCCAAAACCATGAGCCCTCATTCCTTCACATCCGTACCAAAGCGCAGATCACAAGTTCTTGAATTCTGGATTTTAGCTGCGTTCATGATTTTCTTTCTAGCCTCCTGTGGCAAAGGGGAGGAGGGGGAACCTGATCGCGCTAAAATGGGGGAGGCAGAAAAAGCCTTCGAAGAAGAAAACTACGACAAAGCCAAAAGTTCGGTGGAATATTTTCTGGCTCAGCATCCCGAAGATGTTGAGGCTCTGTATTTCTATGCACAGGTGTTAATCGAAACAGGCCAGTCCTCAAAAGCCCGGGAAAATGCCAACAAAATTCTCGCCATCGACCCCGAGCGAGCAGAGGCAAAGGCGATCTTGGGTGAGTACCATTATGGACGTAATGAGTTTAACGAAGCACTGGATTTGTCCCGCAAGGCTTTAATCAAAAATCCAGAATTGCAAGCCCCCTACCGCGTGATTGGAGAAATTTATCTTAGGCAGGGAAAAGTTGAACAAAGCATCAAGGTGCTTTTAGAAGCCCACCGTCTTAAACCCGATGATGTAGAAACGATGAAGAGGTTGTCAGCCGCCTATATCAAAGACGGAAATTATAAAGAATCAAAAATGTATCTTGATAAGGCCATGTTGCTGAACGATCATACGCCCGGCATTCATTACAACCTGGCGGCGGTTTATATCAATATGGATAACGGGCCAAAAGCCCTGGAACACATTGACCTCGCCCTGAAGTACTATATGGAACTGAAAACCCTTCACTGGATAGGAAAAGCGCGGGATACGAGAAGACTGATTATAAGAAAATTCAAGATTAAATAATAGAGCCCATGCCGCAAGGAGCGGGGTCTCATGGGTGGGCTTAACCAGGGAAAACAGCTATTTTTTCTGACACATTTATCTTCGGTCGCCTTGGAGCATGCCCACGACAGCAAGCGCTGCCATTCCAAGTCCGCACAGGGTGTAACCATAGAGCCCCATACTGGTGTTGCCCAGCATATCAACAAAATAGCTTCTGTTGAAAATAAACCCCCAAAAAAACACGAATGCGTAGGATACCATCAAGCCCAGTTTGTGCCTGCCGAAAAGCATGCAGATCGTCATCAACAGGGTAAAAAGAAGGACTTGGCTCAACGGAACCGACAAAGTTTTATCGGAAAGAAAAGCACTGATAGGATCTTGAAAACTCGTAGGCATACAAACCCCTCCCCTAATTTTGATCTAAGCATTAAAATAGTGGTTATTCTTTATATTTGTAGACTAGGACAATTGCCCTCAAAAATCCAGCAACTTGATAAAAGATTTATCGGTTGAATCCCGACATATCCCTATTTCGAAAAAGCCCTACCTCGCCAAGTATGGCGGGGCTTCCAAAAAACCGAAAATAAACTTTAAATGAAAAAAACCGGATTGATCTGGTGGGTTTCCGGGGCGCTGCAAAAAGCGGTGCTTTTTCAGCTTTCCATACGAGGTAATCTATAATGCGAGGCCTTGACCAGTGAGGTCTGGTAAATAAAACCCCCACCTGGTTTATTGAGTTCCCCCTGGAAAAAGATAAATGCAAAAATTTCATCAGCCTGTTCAGCATCAACAACCACCGTCAAAACGTCCTGCTCGGTCCAAGCCCCATAATCTTTAACGCTCTCAACGGTACGCAGCCCTCTTCCGGTATGCACATTAGTGGAATCAATATTTTTTTTACTATGCAACATTTCGACCAGGCGAATGCCTGCACCTTTAGGCAGAAAACAGGTGATGCGCTTTACATCTGTGCCAAACTTGTTTTCCATAAAATTTAAACCTTATAGTTTTTATGGTTTTTTTGGAGTCTTTTCATCTTCATCGGCTGAAAATTTTTCCAGAACCTCCGGCGGGATATACGTCGCCGCCTTGTCGAGCGGAGTGATGTACATGATCCCCATTCCCGGCGTGTCAAGATTTCCTGCCAGATACATTCGCTCAAAAACACGTTCCACCTGTTCCTTGGAGACGACAATATCGACCACCTCTTTTTCCACTTCCACCGCAACCCCTAGAATGCCGAGACGCTCTCTCACCCCCATGCCACGTGCAAAGTGAACCGTCGCTCCCTGGGCTCCCGCTTCCCGGGCCGCCTCGATGATCGTGTCGGCCAAACCGCGTTGAACAATGCAGGTGATCAAGGCGATGTCTGTTAAAACCGTGATTTCTCTCAGGCTCATGCCACAGCCTCCTGTCCTTTTAAAATGTTTATCCGCTCCAAATTAGCTCTCCGGGTTTTGAATTGTATCCAGAGTCCCATGATTAGCACTGACAAGATCGGGCAGATCGAGGCCATGGATAGAATGCCAAAGCCTTCCACAGCTTCAACCGCGTTGCCAAACCCTAAGCCCATGGCCAATACCAGAGGAACGGTGACCGGACCGGTCGTCACCCCGGCGCTGTCCCAGGCCACGTTAACAAATTCTTCGGAAGAAAACGCGGTGAGCACAATGCCCAGGGCATAACCCGGCAGCAAAAGATAAGAAATAGGAATTTCAAAAATAATTTTCAAGACTCCAAGACTGATGCCAAACCCAACTCCTGTAGAGACCGCCATCATGAGCATGCTTTTCCGGAACGCCCCGTTAGTAAGATTTTCTACTGTCTGGCCCAGAGCGTTTAATGCCGGTTCTGCCAGAGTGGCGCCGAAACCCAGTATCCACGCGAAAAATAGCGCAATAAAAACTCCCACCGAATACGCATATAAAGGAGAGCCCTCTACATTTTCCAGCGGAATAAAAGCTGCCGGCACAAAACTACCTGACTGGCTACCCAGTTTGGCGAGACCATAACTCAAACCAATATTAAAAATGATCATCCCCAGCACGGAAAGAAAAAGCCCATAGACAAGGATTCCCGGTTCATGAACTTTCTCCCGCAAAAGCAGTTTGAGAACCAGAAATAAAAAGAGCACCAAAGGAACAATGGAGCGAACACCTGAAATAATTTCCACATAAGGGGTTTCCTGCAACCAGCTTGATCCCGTCGCCTGCGTCACGACAACCTGACTCGCCGCGATGATGGATTCCGGACTCACGACCATGGATACATAAATCGCCAGCCCCAGCACACCAATGATAGGGAAGATCGATGCCAAAGTCACGATGCCAAATCCGGATAAAGAAGAATTGCCCTTACCTGCCGCAGAAGCGATTCCAATTCCCAACGACAAAACCAGAGGAACGGTTACCGGGCCCGTGGTCACCGCTCCGCAATCCCAGGCCAGACCCAGGATTTTGTTCAGTTCCGGATCCATCATGCAAAACACGGTCAACCCTATTGCAGGAAAAAGGGCCGCATAGATCATCGGCTTGAGGCTCCAGCCGTTGAGAAAACGCAAGGTGCCCAGAACCGCGGCCAACCCAACACCAATTCCCACCACCAGAACCAGAGCGCCGGTCCAGTTATTGAGCAACGCATAAAGGTAAGGTGCTTTTCTAACATCAACAATGGATCCCACCGCCTGAAGCGCCCCGATCGCCGGCTCGGCAAAGGTAACGCCAATGCCCAATAAAAAAGCGATGAATAAAACAACTCCCAATCCGGATTTTTTCGGCAGGGTGTGGCCGATCACTTCTCCAAAAGGCATGAGACCCAGTTTCAAGCCTTCCATGAAAACCATCAGACCCAGGATGACCGCCACCAGCCCGGCGGTGATGACCCCATGCTCCAATACATTTTGGCGGAGAATGAGAACCTGAAACATGAAAAGATAGATCGCGAGAGGAACAACAGCTTTCACCTGGCTCATCAAGCGCAGTCCCACATAAGGACCGAGAAGCCGGTACATATCGATACCGCGGAGCTGTAACTTTGTCGGCCGGTAGGGAATTTCCTCTCCGCTTTCAGCGAAGGTAACGGGAGGCGTTAACAAATTATAGGAAAGGGAATTTTGTTTAAGACTGACTTCTCTGACAAAGTCTCCAAATCGAATTTTACGCGTCATGGTGCATCCTCAGAACCAGTCAGAAAAAAATTGAGTGTCTATACTTAGAGTATATGCAGCCTAAAATATTCCAGCGAACCTATAGTTTCACTTTTAGAGCAAGAAGACAATCGGTAAAGTCCTCCTTTCCCCCTGAAAACTCGAGGTTCAGTTCAGACCATCCATTTCAATCCTCTTATCCGCCGTTTCGGATAAGGTTTTTCGTATTTCAGGATTATCGTCTAAAAACAAATTAAAATCAGAATCACTGAGGACAAGTAGATCGCAGAAGCCCAGGGCTTTCACGGAAAAAGTTCTGGGACTATTTTTGATCAATGCAATTTCACCGAAAAAATCTCCACTTCCCAAGTGAACAGGCGTTGGCGTCATCTCTACCTCAACGCAGCCAGAGGAAATAAAATACATATCATGTCCAATTTCTCCCTTCTTTAAAATTATCTCACCCGGAACCGCCAGCATGGGTTTCAGGAGTCGGGAGATATGATTCAATCGATCAGGAGGGAAATCTAAAAACAGGGAAACACGTCGCACCAGTTTTTCAGGTTCCAGGTTAAGATCCAAAGTTGGCCGAGGTTGCATCTTGAGGACTCGGGTTTGCAAATCCGCTTCCAGATTTTTAAACACCTCCCCGCTGATAACCGTCTCCTCGCGCAGTTGTTCGTAGTCCAACTCCTGAAGCCTTATCGCCACACGACTTAAATAACGTTTTTGCAGCATCATAAAATAATCAGGATACTGCAGTTGTAACATGTGCAGGGCCTGCTCTGTTTTTTGCAGACGATATTCAACCAGATATCTTAAGGCTTCCCCGGATTTTTTTCCAATTACGAGCTCCATTTTTGGGAGTGCGGTTAACAGGCTCTCCTTCATCACGGTTTGGCTTGAGAGCAGAATTTCGAAGCGGTCGGCAAGATGCTCTGAAAGCCGCCTGCTGACTCCGAACCTGCGGTGAAGAGTGAGCGCTAAACGAAATTTCCAATTGAACTCTAAAATTTTTAAGGAACACTTTTGATAGCCCGCGTTTCCGGTTTGCAACCCGTCCAGCAGATCTTCCACCTGTGCTAAAAGTCGACGGATAATATAGGTGGATATAAAACCCTCCTCAAATTGTTTGAGATATCCCGCCTTTTCAAGGCTGCATAAATCAAAAAGACCTACCCGAATCCAGTCATCTTGAGAAAGCACCTTGGATTGATCCAGTAAATCATCAACCTCTTTTTCATCCTCCCGGTATTGTTTCAGAATGTCATCGGACAACTCAGGTTTTATATTGTGATCCTGAGCTTTGCTTCGGAGCGAGTTTTGAATTTTAGTCAATGAATGTTTAAGAGCCCGGCTGCGAATAATCTGGTCGACGGAATCGAGCTGATCCAATCCAAACAGCTTCAACAGCGCTCCAATCGTTGTGGCATTGACCAGCAGGGTGAATAAAACAAACCCTGTCACAAGAACTCCAATGAAGTGTTGTGTTTCCGGAGCCACCAGTCCATTTTCCATAATAGATAATGCCAGGGCCAGAGAAACAGCGCCCCGGAGACCACCCCAAAGCATGACACCCTTGTAGGCATTGTTGATTTTTGCGGTTGAATGCCATCTTTCACATAAAGGGAGGGCTCCAAATAGAATCAAAGCTCGCGCTCCAAAAGCCACTAACGCCAATACTCCAAGCAGAGCCCACTCATTCAGACTGATGCTTCCCATGATTTTTGGGACGATCATCCCCACCAGAACAAATATGATGGAGTTCGCCCAAAAGGCGAAATGGTCCCAGGTTTCATGCAGTTTTTTCCATGTGTCAGGAGTGAGAGTTGCGTGACCAAAAGAACCCACCACTAAAGCCGCGCCGACCACCGCCATGACTCCTGAAACGTGAAGATAGTGCTCTGCAAGAATAAAAGAAAAATAGGCCAGCGATAAGGTGAGGGTGATTTGGACAAGCGGGTATTTCCCCATTTTGGATAAAACGGAACAGAAGCCGTAACCGATGGCGACACCTGCAAGCAGTCCGAACAGGAAAACTTTTAAAAAAGATTGAATCCCGGCAAACACATCTACGGTGGAATTTCCCGTCAGCATGGCAACCAGAATTCCAAACAGAACGATTGCCGTCGCATCGTTGAACAGACTTTCTCCTTCTACCAGCACCGTCAATCTTTTTGGTGCCTGAAGTTCTTTGAATATTGCCATCACCGCAACCGGATCCGTCGCAGATACGATGGCACCCAACAGCAGGCAGGCAATGAGCGAAACACCGGATACCCAGTGGAGCGCGAACCCCACCATGAAGGCTGAAATTAAAAGCCCGATAACGGCAAGCAAAAGAATGGGGACAATGTCATCGGTCAATCGATGCGCATCGATTCCCAATGCCGCCTCAAAAACCAGGACGGGCAGAAAGATAAAAAGGACGGCGTCCGAGGAAATGCTAAAGGAGTTCAGGCTACCCAGAAAATCGCGAATGATTCCCAGATGCTGGAGATCAATTCCCCACTCTGCGGAATAACCGAGCAGACAACCTGTTGCGGCCAACAATACTGTGTAGGGAACATTAAGACGATGGGAGGCGGGATACATCAGAACCGCCAATCCTAACAATCCACTAAGTCCTAATACTGGTAACCAGATTGGATCCAAGGGGTCTCCACTGCTCGCCGCAGGGGCAAATGGCAATAGCTCTTTGCTAGCTGATAAAAACTATTGCTCCGTAAAACAGGCGGCAAAATTTTCAGCCTCTATCTTTATTAGAACATACTCAGTTTAAAATATTCCTTTCAAATTCATATTTTATATAAAGTTTTCCCTCGCCCGGCATTCCTAGCCACCTGTGGTTAGCACCGGAACAGGGCAAGGGAGGGTCTATTTGGTTCCTGGATTACTGCTTTCTGGGGCGGAAAATATTTTCCATTTTCCCTCAATATTCTATTGCAAAACCTCAATAAAAGGTGATAAATGGATTAGTTTAAATATGGCTTTCCATGTGTAAAGGAAATAAAAAATGTCCACATTCTTTGCCATTTCCATCGTTTTTTCCCGTCAAATCGGCAACGTAGGGTCTCTTCTGTCTCCTGCAGATTGCCCTAAAAATATTTCTCCATCCATCATTGACAAGCTGGAACAGTCGTATTTTGCTACAGGTTATATGTAATCACCCCTTTGCCTTCCGTGAAAAAAGTACTTCCTGCTTTAGGAGTTTTATAGCAGGTGCTTGAAGTTCCTTTGCTCACGGACTGTTTTCATCCTGAATTAAATTAGCTTTTCCCGATATTGATTTACAACCCGGGGTGCCGTTGCGCGTTTCTTCGTTATTGTGGTTTATACACTCAATTTTTGAAAGGGGGTATAGGGAACTCCGCCTGAAATGGTCACCCTTGGCTGGGGAAAATGTAGATTAAAAAATAACCCATTGTAGTTAAAAACTAATTGGTGAAAGGAAGCTATTATGAAAAAGGTTTTATCTGCTTTGATTTCTTCCGCATTTCTATTGTCTGTATTTTTTGTTGGAACGGCTTCTTCTAAACAACCTGTGACGGATGAAAATGAACCGGCTATTTCGCAGGATGCATCTAAAGAAAAGTCTTTTGATATTTTGGCCAAAACCGATGAAGATAAGAAAAAGAAGAAAAAAGCAAAAAAGAAGAAAAAATCAAAAAAAGCAAGAGGTGAAATGAAGGACAAGGATAAAAACAAAGAATCTGATAGTGGCCATGAAGGCGAGGGCAAAAAAGAAGAGCCCGCTGAGGGTCACGGCAAAGAATAGTTTTTTTGCTTAAATGAGGACGGGAGACTTGTTCTCCCGTCTTTAGTCTGTTTTAACTGTTGTCTAAACTTTAATATCAATCGGAGGCTGATGTTACGGCATGAAAAAGAAGGTTGTTAAAAATTGTTTTGAAGAATATGAAGATGATGACGAGTCTTCCGAATTCGAAGATTTTGAGGATTTTTCAATTAATCACTCGATGTCAGGTCTCTCAAGGCCCGTCAAATTTAAAGATAAGTACAGTAAAGGCGGGGCAGAGGGCAACCATGAAAATTTTAAATCTGCAATGTTTTCTGGAAAGAAGAAAAAGAAACGACTAAATAAAGATGATAATTTTTTCTAAAATAATTTAAAGAATGATGGATGGCAGTATAAAATTATTAAAACTGGAAAATCAGGGGGCTTGAATCAAGCCCTTACGGATGAAAATCACCACCAAGAGGACCATCAGGGAGATTGCCCATATCACCATATAAGTCACCATGGACTGGTTGGCCTTTTGTTTTTCAAGCCAGCTACGCGGTTTCACGCCTCGAACCCAGAACACAACCTTTGCCGCAAGGTTCACACTGACAATATTGACCGCCAAAAGCAAAGCCGCACCCACCGCCAGCTTGGTCTGACCGGCACCGATCATCAGTCCTAATGTAGCGGTAGGAGGTAATAAAGCCACCGCCACCATCACCCCTACCAGCACACTTGCAAGACCCGTTGTCAAAGAAACCACTGCGGCGGCTCCGGAAGCCAAAGCCAGGACTACCGAGTCCAACCCCACATCAGTGCGAGCCATCAATTCATGACTGTTTAAATTGAGTGGATAAAGAAATCCGAGAGTGATTGAAAGCGATAATGCCAATGTGATGCCCACGATCATGGTTTTTGTCGCTTTCCACATCAGGGCCATATCGCCCAAAGCCGCGCCCAGCGCAAGAGCCATATTTGGGCCCAGAAGCGGGGCGATGACCATGGCCCCGATCACCACCGCGACATTGTCTTCCAATAAACCAATAGCCACAACAACGGTTGAGAGAAATACCAGAAGAAGATAGGTGGAATCGAGGTGCGCGTTTTTGACAATATTGTTATAAAGTTCTTCGCGTGTGGTGGAGATCGTTTCTTTCGCTTTCTGATCTGAAGGTTCAGGTTCCTTCCTAGGGAGCACAGCGTCCAGCGGCAGAACAAGAATCTTCGAGGACTCGCCCAGCAAACCCTGCAGGGCATCCAACACCGATTGCCGGTCCTCATCGCTGACAAGAATGCGAATCAATTGCCTGCCCTCTTGATCCGGAGCCCCCTGCCAGTAGACCTCCGAGTTATGCTGCTCGGCAATACTAGTGACCGGATCATGATTCTTAGCATCTGTGATCACTTCAATTAATTTCATAAACCTCCCAGCGTGATGCTGGACTCAGTTATCAATAAATTTTATTGGCTAGCAAACGTTTTCTCGGCTTGATGGGCTATTGCTCAACCCGGCTATTGCTCAACCCGGCTATTGCCCATTGCCCCCGGCGGCTCGCCGGCTAATTCATCTTTTTGGTTTGCAGGTTAGAGATGTTACGCATAATCTGGTCATTGCATTGTACGCAGAAATACCCTTCGCCGGAATAAATCCAACATTCCTCTTCCGCCCAGTGACGCGCGTCTTCCCTGCTTTCACAAAATTGCCCAATCTGCACGCAATCTTCAGCGATTTTAAGCTGGCAGGGAATTGCAATTCCCCCCGCTTCATTCTCTATATATGGAAGTTCATCTGACATGATCTTTTCCTGTTTTTATAAAGGTGTCTTTTAACACACCTGAGTTTCTCTTAAATGATCAGCGGTAATGAGCAACAGGCCCTATCGCACGATTATAATAACCCATTATTAAAGTCAGTTTCTAGCTCTGATAGAGCAGCTTGCCAAATCCGTTCGTATAAGGTAGAAGTGAAACTAAATTGAAATCATCATACGGGACTAAAAATAGTGTCTGATTATTCGCTAAGAATTTTATGCCGCACAGCCATCGTTCTATTATTGTTTCTCCCGGGTTGTGGGGAAGATAGCAGATCTTCTTCCCAAACTGAAAATCCTCAGGAATTGATCTTGAGCGCTACTGAAAAACAAAGAATCGGAGCCTATGATGAAGCCATTGGAATTCTGCGTCGGGCGTTGGAGGTCGGCCCTGAATCGGCTGACATCTATTACCGAATGGGGTTGGTCTATAGGGAAGCCGATCAAAAAAATGAGGCCATTGAGTCTTTTAAAAATGCCCTCAAGGTCGAACCTGAAAATTTACCAGCGCGAGTGGGATTGGGAGAAGTTTATTCTTATATAACCCGGAACGATTTAGCCGTGGCAGAGTTCTTGAAGGCTGAATCCCTCAAACCGGATGATACGGAACTTCTTTTCAAAATAGCATTGGAATATTGGTACGACCAGAATATCAAGAAAGCGGCCGAATACTATCAGAAGATACTCTCCATAAACCCAAACCACATGCAGACCCATCTGAATTTAATAGGCGTGCACGAAAAATTGAAGGAATGGGAAAAGGCTCTTGATGAAATTGAAATCTCCAAACGACTGGGAAGAGAAACAAACAATGATCAGGCCATTGCTATAGCGGAAGGAAAACTGGCTTTCATAAAAGGCCGAATAGATATGACGGACAAAGAGTACAAACGCAAAACCCTACCCCCGTTCGACTGAAAATCGCTATTTGCCGGTGGCCTTGTGGATGTTTTCTTTTAGCGAAGAAGACTTGTTCGGGGTGGGGTCGATCAACGGCCAGATCAAAATAAAAATGATGAACCCGGCCACCACGATTCCAATAGCAGAACCGACCCAGTCCATCAATCCATACTTTTCTTCGTCATCACTCACGGTCTATTCTTCTAAGTGGAAGTTTCGGCACCCACGACGGGACATTGCGTTTATATTCTCTATATGGTTCACCAAATCTTTTTTCCAAATCAGGCTCTTCCCAAACCGGAATGAGTATCAGGCACAACACCATGAAAATCAGAAACCACAGTCCGAGGGGAACCGAACCAAAATGCAGGGCCTCTCCCAACAAAACCAGCCAGACTCCAACCATCATGGGATTACGCATAGCCCGATAAGGCCCCTGGATCACCAGCTTTCTCGGCGGATCAAATGGGGCCGGAGTGCCTTCACCGACCTCGGTGAACAGCGAGACTGTTTTCCAACAGAGTCCGGCTCCTGCGCCGATCAACAAAACTCCGGCCAAAGATCTAAAATCATTAAAACTATATGGAAAACGTTCGAGCACACCACCGGGCCGCGAGCACCAGATGAGGAGGGCGGGAACGACCCCCATCACATTCACCGGGAAAATCAGAAACGCCTTGATCAAAGATCGGGATAGTTTCATGTTCGTTTTTATAAACCTTAACCGTAATCGAACACCAATAGCACCATAAAGCCTATGGTGACAATAACCGAAAACCATACCATGAATTTAAACATCATCGATTACCTGATAAGAGTGAAAGAAAAATGGAAAGCTCCGGTTTTCATGCGGACTTTTTCACAATACAAATTGCCCCCATATATGTTTTCTCTGTTCCCTTTTCATATATTTTATTATTGGGTAAATTCCAGATACCGTACGAATCCAACAGCATGGTCTGGTATTTGCGCTCCTGCCAAATGGGAGAATTTTCGTTAACGCAAAACTGCACTTTTAAATTAGAAGTGGCTCGTTCTCCAAATCTGCGTGTCACTATTTTGGTGCGGATGCCTGTGGGATCCTCTGAGTTGACAATATCCATCACAGGTCTTTCAAAAATATCTTTTGGTTCAAATCCCAAAGCAGAAGTGAACCGTGTATTGCTGCTTAATATTTTTCCTTCGGCATCCAAACGAAATACTCCGTCAGAGGATTTCTCAAGAATTATCCGGTATTGGTTTTGACTCTCGATCAGTTCATTGTTTTGACCCTGCAGTTTCTTATTCAGGCCTTCTTTTTCTTGAATCAACTGCTCAATTTTCAGATGCGCTTCAACTCGGCTGACGACCTCTTCCCTTTTAAACGGCTTGGCGATGTAATCCACACTCCCTACTTTGAAACCGCGGACGACATCGTCCACTTCAGTTTTTGCCGTCACAAAGATGACCGGAATATGCTTGGTAGCCGGATTGGCCTTTAATCTTTTGCAAGTTTCAAACCCGTCAATTCCCGGCATCATCACATCCAACAAAATCAGGTCGGGCCGGTTTTTTTCTACCAGGGTTAACGCAGATTCACCATTCATGGCGATAGATATTTCAAAACCTTCGAGGATGCGCCGCAACACATCAATATTAGCGGGGGTATCGTCAACGATCATAACTTTCATTCCAGCCAAATCGGTCATAAGAATATCTCTATGAAGGTTAATAAAGCGTGATCATCAATGTTTAATAGTCTCCTCTATTCTAATCGCTCATAGGGGCTTCTTCCATAGAAAATATCTTAAAAGAGGTTGTGGGTGACAGAAAAATAGCTTTTGAGGGAAGGGATAACGGAGGGGGCGATGCTGTATTTATCTTCATGCGCCCTTTAAATAAAGGGCGCATGAATCAAAATATCGATTTGGTACTTTAAACGCTCGCTGCTGATCGGGGGCTACGGCTCCGGACCTTTTTACCGGGTTTTGCTGAAAAATATTTTTTCCTGTTCTGATTTTTCCCCGGTTTTGCAGAGGAGTTAGAATTACGTCCGTATGAAAATTTTCTTCCGGATGTATTTCCTCCTGCGCTTCCACGTTTTGGTTTTGCGGCAATAGATGCCGAGTGGAAAGGATGATCATCGACCACGGTTACCAACCGGTTAATGGTTCTTTCAATATTGTGCAGATAGCCTTTTTCTCCGGCATCACAAAATGAAAGGGCCACACCCGTTGCTCCCGCTCTGGCTGTTCTGCCGATACGGTGAACATAGCTCTCAGCTTCATTAGGAAGCTCGTAGTTGATGACATGGGTAATTCCCTCCACATCCAAACCCCGTGATGCGATATCGGTCGCTACCAGAACCTGAACTTTGCCGGCACGAAACTGTTTCAACGCTTCCATACGCGCCGCTTGGGATTTATTTCCATGAATCGAATCCGCCTTGATTTTGGCCTTACCCAGGTTCTTGACGATTCGATTGGCTCCATGTTTGGTGCGCGAGAATACCAGCGCCCTATAGATGCCATCTCCTTGTAGCACTGACTCCAGCAAGGCCCCTTTGTTTTCGCGATCCACAAACAAAACACGCTGATCGATTCGATCCACCGTACTGGCCGGAGGGTTCACAGAAACTTTGACCGGGTCATTGAGAAATTGTTTTGTCAAACGCAGAATATCATCGGGAAGCGTAGCGGAAAACATCATCGATTGACGGTTGTCCGGTGTCATCGCGAAGATTTTTTTAATATCGGGCAGGAAACCCATATCCAGCATGCGATCCGCCTCATCGAGGACAAATATCTCTATTTGATCCAGGCGAAGACATCTCTGGTTATACAAGTCGATCAGCCTGCCGGGAGTGGCAACCAAAATATCTACCCCTCGCCTTAAGGCGCTGATTTGCGGTTTCGGGCTCACCCCTCCATACACCACTGCCTGCTTTAAACTCAGATGCTTACCATAAACCCGAAAGCTGTCACTGATCTGCGAAGCCAGTTCCCGGGTGGGTGTGAGTATCAGCGCACGCGGTCCCTTGGATCCGGGAGCTTGACGCTTCTCGGACAAGCGGTGCAAAATAGGTAGAGCAAAAGCTGCCGTTTTTCCCGTTCCGGTTTGCGCGCATCCTAAAAGATCCCGGCCTTGCAAAAGATGCGGGATGGCCTGCTGCTGAATAGGGGTGGGGGTGTCATACTTCTCACCACTAACAGCGCGGCAAATAGGTTCGGCGAGATTGAGGGCATCAAAGCCCACGGTTGTTGATTCCATTAACATGTGTTTTCCTTTTAGAGGATGGCAAACTCCGTGATCGGAGCATAGCCAGCCCATTAGATGGCGCTCAAAGAGCTATACTTCGAGAACTTTGAGCTATAATTGATAAATGAGGATTTGAGCTTAGTGAGAAAACAAGGGAAGAAGAATCAGACAACCGAAGGTTCGGCTACTCAACCAAAACATTAACAGCTTTGGCAAAACACCTGTCATTCTCTAGACGGCTAAATCGCTAAAGTATTACCCATTGTAAATCAAAAACTTAATAAAAGCCAGTTCTTTTTAACCGCCCTGCCAAGGAGGATGACCTTTGATATCCCGGCCTTTAACTTTACCGCAAACATGCAATGATTTGCCCTAAATGCCGGTTTGAGCAACCCGACAGCAAAACCTGCGTTCACTGTGGAGTGATCTTTGCCAAATACCGGGCTTATCAGGATCGGCAGACTGAAATCAGGGAAAATGAAAATAATATAGAAAACGAGAAAAAAACCCTGGCGGAAAAAATACCCGCCCGCTTTGCTTTTTTAGCCCATCCCTGGAAACCGGTCACAACCCCCCTGTTCATTTTTCTTTCGTTGCTGTTTTTACTGCACGGAGTCTTTTTACCCAAAACAACGCGGATAGAAGACTGGTCTCTATTTAACGGTCTGGTTCATAATGTAAACCTCGTGTTTCATGAAGCCGGGCACGCCCTCTTTGGATTATTCGGCAACAATACCCTGATGATTCTTGGAGGAAGCCTGAACCAGCTACTGATCCCCTTTATCGTCTTTGCATCCTTTTTTTATCACAGGGATCGAGCAGGAACCGCGTTCGCTCTGCTTTGGTTTTTTGGCAATTTTATTGATGTGAGTATTTATATGGCGGATGGACGGTTCTTAAAACTTCCCCTGATCGGAGGGTTGGGTATGGAGGCGCACGACTGGCGCAACCTGTTCAACCACTTTGATTTGTGGGGCGTTGACCAAGCACTTTCAAATATGATGTTTTATCTGGGTTGGACAGGCATTTTCCTGGCGTGGGTCTGGCTCTATAAAAGTTGGCAAGCCAGCCCCAATAAAGGATAAAATGATTCTGAAGTTCCAAATTGTAAAAAATTGTTAATAGATATAATCTGACTCTTAAATTACCCTATACCAAACCATTTTGTGATTTTTACTTCAATCTATAACTCCAAAAAAAATTAGGAGACTCCCATGACAGGATTTCCGCAATCTGAACACCCAAAAGAAAAAATAGGGGATTTCATGACCACCCCTGTTGTCAGCATTGATGTGAAAGCCACCATTCAAGAGGCCGCCCACATGATGGATGAGGAAAATGCCAGCGCCATTCTCACCACCGAAAATGGAAACCATGTGGGAATCATCACAGAAAGGGATTTTACCCGCAAGGTGGTGGGCATTATCACCGTAAAAAATACATTTTCTTATTACATGAACCTGTTCGGCTTGGGGAGTTATGATCCGACAACTTCTGAGGACTGAGCTTTTTCTCAACCGGCAAGGGCCTGCACCCTCACTGGTGATTTGTAGAGGCCATCTTCATCCCTTCTTTTTTTGTTACTAATCACCAGCTTTCTGCACCAGTCCTTGCCCACGTTTCCTTCTCGCGTCAGATAAAGCTTTCTCAGAACATCACACTTGGGACAGTGCATGTTTATAGTCCCTTCCAAAAGGAGAGAAACCAGGAACCTCAGTTCGTTGGAACAATTTTCACAACTATAAACAAATGCGGGCATAAAAATTATTCTGCAAGAGAAACAATAGGGACAAATATAAATTTAACCTCTATTAAAAATAGAATTTTTTTGGCACAGGAAATCAAGCTTATCCTTTAGACAAAATGAGTGAAAATTTTGACAACTTTGTTTGAAATAAAAAACGGAAAAACAATAAAAAATGGACGATATTACTGAGCTAATAAAAACTTTTGTGATTTTACTGGCCGTCATCGACCCTATCGGCAACCTTCCCGTTTACATTTCTCTGACCGCCAATAAGACCGATGCGGAACATAACTCAATAATTTTCAAAACCAGTTGCGCTTCAGTAGCGTTATTAACCGCATCTTTCTTATTGGGAAAATATATTGTGGGGTTTTTCGGCATTCAAATGCCAGCATTCAAATTGATAGGCGGAGTTTTTCTGGTCTACATCGCTTTCACCATGCTCACCGGCAACAAGCCCGCGCAGTTACTTTCCGAAGAGGGGGACGTTAAAGATGATATTGCTTTAATGCCCATGACCTTTCCCCTTTTCATTGGGCCAGCCGCCATAAGTCTGGTGATCATTCAATCCAGCGAGTTCACTCTATGGTCAGCCAAACTAATATCTATTGTAGAATTTGTACTGATAGGTATTCTGATCTGGATCTCTTTAAAACTCGCCAACAGGATTTTAAAATTTTTGGGGAAAGGGAGCATCAAGTTCATCACTCAAGTTATGGGTCTGCTCCTGGGTAGCATGGCGATAGGGATGATCGCCGATGAATTAAAAGTTCTTCTACCCGGACTGTCTTAAAATCGCCCGCAATAAAAACATTCTTAATCCCGAAAAAATGGACCTGACCACTTTAATCATTGTAGGTGTCGTTGTTATTGTCATACTGGGCTTTTTGGTGAACTACCTGCTTGAGCCCGACATCCGGAAAAGCGCCACCAATATTGTGTTCTTCGCATTTGCGGCACTATTGATCTTTTCCAGTCTTAGAATGCTTTATACGGGAGAGATGAGATCATTTAATGTCCAGGAGGGGGAAGTGAAAATACTCATGGGAACCCATCCTTTTCAATTCTGGGGAAGCCTAGTTTTCAAATTGAGCTTGGGTGGTTTTATGCTTTATGGCCTGTTCCTAAAAATAAAAAAGCGGTAGGGAAGAACGCAAAGGGTAATTAATTTTGAACCAGGGCTTATAAAAAATGGGAAATTATTTTTTATGACGGATGAAAGTTTCGAAAAATACGCGGATGTCCCGTTATATTTCTCGCATTACTACAATTTTCTGTTCATTTACAAAAGTCAGAAAATGGAGAACGGCGATCAAATATTTTTACAGCTCGGTGGCAACATGGAAAAAGTTTCAGCCATGGTAGTGGACGTGAACGACCCGCTCACTCTCGATGAAAAATCTGACGACGAATATGCCTATATCAAGAACAAGGACAAACAAATCATCTGGAAACAGGGTATCCCCGCAGGAGACGAGTAACTCTTCAAGAAACAGGCAGATTATCCTTGAAAGTCTGCATCAAGCTGGTAGCATAAGAAGGTTTTTCTTTGACTAGCTCATGGGTGTACCCTTTTTCAAGAAACTCCGAAATCCCCTCCAGTTTGGATTTGTCAACCGACTCCAGCTCCGCAAAAGCCATACTCCAGTCCTTGAAATTTCTTGCCGGGATCACTCCGTCATAAATCAAATGCAAAGATTGGTGCCGTTTATCAGCAATGATGGTTTCCAGCAAATCAAATATGACCTGCTTCTCACCCTCTAAAATCTGCATGAACTCCCTGGTTCGTTTTTGATAAACCAAAAGTCCAGTTACACCAAGTCGGGCATTTTTTTCCCGTGCCACTTTCAACATATCCACAATGTCGGCATCCAGCATTTCCCTTACGGCCATACTGCAATAGAACAGTTCGTGCATTCTTTTTGGCCCCTTCCAAAAAATTGGTCACTAATTTCGATAAACGGTTTCAATACCTTAACACTGAAACCCCGATTGGCAAAAAACAGCGCATAGATATCAACAACTCAGGCCTTTAACACAATTTGTGCACCCTCACTCAAGCACCTTGTCGCCAAAGTTTTTCCGGGATTTCCATCCCAAAGCGAGTGCAGTGAAATCCCATTTACAGGATATGAGAGATAATAGTATAAGAGCTATATAAAATATTTTGTAACGATCTTATGCGAAGCAGGAGAATCGGGTGAACGACAAAGCGTTGAGGGAAGTTTTAAAAAAAATTAATAAAAGGCAAGCAGCCAAATTTCCTGTCGCCATTTCTGTTTTACAGCAAGTTCCATTTTTTACCGAAATGTTTTCAGAGGACGAGGAAATATTAAAAGAACTCTCCCGGTTGGCTGACGCGGATAAAAACGCCTACATCCGCTACAAGAATTTCGAATCCGAAGAAATTATTGTCCGCCAGGAGGATGTTGAAAACACCATTTTCTGGTTGTTAAAAGGTGAGGCCCGTATCCGCTCCGGTGACAGGACTCTCGCTAATATCAAACCTGTCACCTGTTTTGGTGAGCTGACTGTGGCCGCTTCCATGGGGCGGACCGCCACAGTGGAAGTGCCTGAAGGCAAAAATGCTGAGGTGGTGGAAATTGACTGGGGCATTACTGAACAGGATCACGATTTGCGGGATCGGTTTATTGAACTGCTTTTAAAAAATACTGCGGACAAATTGAAGGCAGATTATGTGGTCTCAGCTAAAATGTGGAAGGGAGCCCGCGACCTTTATACCTCCTGTAAAAAAAGAGTTCAGGAACTCGAAACGGAAAATAAAAAACTGCACGTATTGAATACTGCGTTGAAGAAAAAATTAACCCTATAATAAAACGGCTCCCATTTAAACCCCAGTATTCTTGTTAATGAGCATGTATTGCCTATTTTCTAAATGGATGGCACAATCATTTCATGGGCCTTATATGGAAAATCGGGATTGCTGAATTTTTGTCCCTGTTGTTTTTGGGATCGGGGCTGGCTTTTGCCGGAGTGGATAAACTGCCCTTCGTAGCAGACCCTCTCTTCGGTAAACTCGCGACTACCGGCTCATCTTCTAAAACCAAACCGCTCAACCTGATCTCAATAATTTCTGCAGATCGGGAAGAAGACATTACCCCCGCTACTCCCGAACAATTATTCAACGCCATTGAGGTGGAAGACCTGGAACAAGCCGAGAGACTGCTCATCGGTTTAGACATCAATGCGCAAGATAAACGCGGCATCACGCCCCTTTACAAATCTGTTTTTCACAACCGGTTTAACTTTGTCCGTTTATTGCTGGCGCGAGGGGCAGATGCCAACCTCCCCGACCATGAAGGCCTGACCCCTCTGCATATCGCGGCACTGGAAGATCTGAATGAACTGGTGCCTGTACTCCTCGATCAGGGTGCCGAAATGGAGGCTAAAGATAGTTTTGGCTACACCCCTCTCCACCTGGCCAGCGATCAGGGCAGTGTCAAAGCCACCCATGCGCTGATCGAAAGAGGCGCCAACGTGAACACTCGATCGGAATGGGGCAACACTCCGCTACACGCTTCCATCGCCCGGGGTAATATGAAGCTCATCAAACTTTTACTCAAAAGAGGGGCCGACATCGGTGCCGTAGACAGGCTGGGCCGCTCGGCCCTGCATTGGGTGGCGGAAAAAGGCACTCTGATTATTGCCAAGTTTCTAATTCTTAATGGCGCCCCGATTCATCATCAGGATAACGATGGCCACACTCCGCTTCATGAAGCAGCAAGGTGGAACCAACAAAAAATGGTCAGGCTTTTCCTTGTTCACGGCGCCAATGCAAATGCAAAAGGTGCAGATGGTCGAGGTCCGCTGCATATTGCCATCGCCAATGGAAATATGGATATTGCCGACCTGCTTAAACGCCATGGCGCCAAACTGTAATGAAAAATTCCGTAATTTGTTTTCTGCTTTTCACCTTTGTTTCCTGCATCGCCTTGTTTGCCATGAAATACATTCTCTGGGCCATGTTCAAATGGGGCGGTGGCGGGGCCATTGCTTTAGCCCTAATATTTATCTGCGTTTATGTCGGGAGCTTTTTTGCGGTCACTCAAAAATGGATCGGGCATGAACAATATGTCTCTCATACAGGTCTGAAATGGATTTGGGTTCTGGGTTTCCTGCAGTTAGCCGTGCTGGGAGCCCTTTACCACCTGTTGCCGCAATTTTTTCCTGCACTCATCGCCGACTTCTTCTTTGCCTAAAACTGGAAGGATTGGCAAAACCCCTTGCCCAATTCCAGAAAATGCCTGGCTGACTTTATCATGCATTAGGTTCTTCACTTTTCTTCTCATCAGGAATCAACGCATAGCTCGATCCGCATCCCTGTCTTTGACCGGTCCTCACCATATTGTTGTAGCTGCTTTTTAGAACCTGTTTTTCCGTGTAATCCGCCGCATAAGAATCGGTGAAAAACAGAATTGCGTTTACGATCACAATGGGTGGGACGATGAAACTGCTGACACCCAATACCAAATCCCGGATATTCCTGACTGTAGAATCTTTAGATTCCAGTGTCTGTAATCTCGTATGCGCCACTCCCAATTCCTTATCCAGCCCTGAACAATTGGTGCTCTCATTTTCATAGGAGGTAACCATGACCTGCCCCGCCGCGCACCCATATAAAGGGGCTGCAAGCATCAGCGCAACCACAAGCATGTGTTTACCCTTCCAGAAGGGCCGAAAAAAACAGCATAAAAGAAACACCAAGGCTAAGAGAAATAAATAATCGGCCTCGTCAATACCAGTTTGCATGATACTCACCAGATCTAAAGTTCGTTAAAGCTTTCCCCTATTTCCTGCATGCAGAAAAACGGAAAACCAGTCACAACATGTTTTGGATAACTAGAACCAAAGAGCAAAATGAGTACCACTCGCACCAAAAATCGTAATTATTATAAAATCAGTGGGTTAAGGGGTGGTTTTTTAGGCGGTTTGAAAAGTAAAAAAACATCCCTTACTAAAGAAAGTGACATGCCTGCGCCACAAGCAGGATTAAAAATTTAACCTTTGTTATTATTTTTTATAAATTTATGGAGGGGGAAGAACACCTGTCGTTGTCCGTTACCGCTGGGGCTTTCTATGAAAAATTTTTGGCAACTCGACAGCAACTCTGTTGAGAAGGTGAGATCACTTGGGTTTGCATTGGGCTTCGAGCTCTTCGAGGTTTATCTCCGAGACAGTAACCTGATCAATATTGGTTTCACATTTTTTAGCTTTAATATAAATTTCCCCATCGGCATCAACACGAAAAACCATACGGCCCGCTTCATGTTTACCCGTCGCGGAAAATTCTTTGCGCAGGCCATTGGATACGATTACTACTATCCCGCCCTTCTTAGTGTCATACAGTTTGTCGGCAATTTCCTGACCGCAGGGAAGGTGAGAACCTTGGTTGAACCAATAAACCGTGCAACCCAGGTAGACCTGATCCAGAGCGCCTACAATTGCAGGCGCTATTTTACCAGTGGGAACCCCCTCATCTTCTTTAAGCAAAACCACCCAAGCGATAACCATCACCGCCAACACAGCTATAATGACAACTACCGGTGAGCTTTTCTTTTTTGGCGGAGTCTTGGGAGCAGGCTGCTCAGCACCTCTTTTTCGACGCCTTGAAGAACCTTCCGTTTCTCTACTTCTACGAGCCATAGTAACTAGTTTTAAAATAAGAATCAGGATACACCGGGGCGGGACCTTCGACGCTTGCCGAAAGCAGGTTCTCCCCGATACTTGTCGCTTCTATAATAATCTATTCCCCAATATTATGAAATATCGACAGACATTTTTTTATGAGGTCATCCTGAATGGAGCGGGATAGTAAAACTGTAGACACTTCTTTTCATGAAAGATCGATTTTATCGCCGACTTTTCGCAAAACAGTCTGAAATTCAACCACCGAATTAGGGATAACCAAGTTGTTGCCACAAACAATCTCAAAAACCTTACCGGAAAAATATTTTCCCAGGAATTCCCGGCCGCGTATTTTTTCTGTCTTAGATGCCTCATCCCTAAATTTGCCTCATCTTATCATGGCCGTCCCATTGTCGTACAGAAATGAGAATAATCCTGGACAGGCGCGTATAAAAACCTTGATTTCTTTCCATCCCATACCTGACACAAAAAAAGCCTATGCGCGAAACATACTGAAATATCATCTTTTAATGAAAGCATCCCCGGGCTAAAAATTTTGGTATAGACCTTGCTAATAGTTTAGCTAAGCACCTCTCTGGTTTATTAACTTAATTGCAAGGCCTCCATGAAAAACAAGAAACTATCCAATTTAAACCACGTACGGCCCAGAATAGCACAAGCCTGTTGCCTCCAGCGGCTTGAAGAAGGCAACCTGTTCGGGGCACTACTCATGGCCCGCTTAATGATCAAATTTAGAATCAGCTCCATATTTTTGTGAGACCACTTCATAAATACATCTTAAATTATGCCAACTTTTTTCATCTCTCAGCATCTAATAAATAAGACAGGAGGCATTAACGCCATGAATACTGTTAATTTGAGACTTATAAAAGCATCACCCTCTTTCGCCACAAAAAGTGAGCGAATTCCTAGCGACTATTTTGATCCGCTGGCAAGAAGGCGGAGTGAGATCAAGGTAGCCATGATGCTTGTGGATTGCTTGAACTCCTATATTAAAAACCCATTGTTTTTCCGGCTTTTTTCGCCGTCAACCCCGTCCCGTTAAAAAAATATTTAAAAAAACCGCACGAAAAAACAATCGGTTTTTCAAGCCTTCTGCGAATAGTAGCTCCCCAAAGCACTTTAAATCTATAGCGAAATATTGAAAGTGGAAATCCAAGCTGATAGTATCAGGCACCTGAATTATTCAGCTATTTCTGAAACCTGTGGGTAAACTTGGGGAGAGTTTCCTGTCATGGATTTAAAAAAAAAGATTTTAGTTGTCGAAGATTCTGTGATTCAAAGAACCATATGTGTTTCTCAACTCAAGCAGGCCGGATTCGAAAATGTAGAAGTCGCCGGAGACGGCAACATCGCCTACTCCAAGCTGGAAGAAGGCGATATTGATCTGATCCTCTGCGATTGGGAAATGCCCGAACTGAATGGCATCCAACTTCTTAAAAAAGTCAAAAAGAATCCCACTCTTAAGAACATTCCGTTCATCATGCTCACCTCTATTAAAGATGATGAGCGTTACAAGGAGGCTCTTAGCGAGGGCGTTCAGGAGTACATCATCAAACCTGCCAATCCGGATCTGCTTAAAGCAGCGTTGGAAAAGATCGACTAAAGTCCCGCTCGCCACAAGATTCGTTACCCCGTAGGCGAGTTTCTCGGCCAATTTTATGGTTTACCGTTAATTTATCAGGGTTTAATGCCGTTACGAAAGGATAGACTGAAAAACCGGATGGAGTTTGAGATGAAAATTCTCGATGAAATCAAAAAAGTCCCCAGAGAGACCCCGCTACGCGACGAAAGTGATCGCCCCAAACGAGGGCTGAAATCTCTGCTGTTCTCACCTAAAAAGAAGCAGGACTCCGACAAAGACTTCCAGCATAAATATTACAGCGGCCGCATTACCCGTATCGACGAAGAAATCTAACCACTCGGCGCCAGCGTGACGCTGGACCCAGTAGCCGTGGTATTCTTCCTAAACTTTCGTGCCCCGAAGGGATAAATAACTTTTTGGGCCGAGATAAATTTTTCGCTCCCAAGAAAAAGTCATTGTTCATTGCCAGCGGAGGTTCTCCGCTAGTGGTCACTCTACAATCTCTTCCTTACGCGCATCCTTCAGTCCAATATCCCTTCGATCCAGCTCCAGCCGCCTGTCATCATTGCCTCTTCTATTTCCCCAGAGTCTTCCTTTATCCTTCACACGCTTGTCATGGTGCCGTCTACCTGATTTCGATCTTTTTTGAATTTCCTTACAGATATATTTTCTTTCTGTTTTCCATTCGATCTTGATGTAAGTAGGGAATTTTGTATCTTTATCAATGTATGCAGATTCAATATCCACACAACAAAGATGTGTGGCAAAACTCAAATTAGCCCCACGCAGGTTGGCATCCCGAATAAAAGTCCCATCCATATTGGCTCCATAAAGGTTGGCTCCTTTCAGGTTTGCTTCCCGCAAGTCTGCTTCCTTTAGGTTGGCCTCAGTCAGGTCAGCTCCCTGGAGGTCGGCTCCCCTCATGTTTGCAAGACCTAAATTTTTGCCTTTAAAGTCCGCCTTTTGAAGGTCCTTTTTGGAGAAATTCAAATCAGCCATTTTCTTTTCGCTCCCAACAAGGCTTACACTGAAACCAAGATAGATTAACTCCCCAAAGCTCAATTTATTTCATAAAACCCATGTTGTCAATATTGCAATAAATAACAGGTAAATCCAAAAAAGGTGACGACTGAAACAACTCTGGACCAAGACTGTTATTGGCGGCGGGATAAATGAAAATCGGACAAATGCATGACAACTAAAAAGACTGAAAAAGCGGCTTTTGATACAATGTTTGAGGTTGCATTATAAACCGGGTAGCAGCAGAATTAGATAGTCGGAAGGTTAAAATCCCTTTTAGAAATTGGCCTATGAAAAATATCAGACTCTTGATCGTAGACGACGACAAAGACTATATGACTCTTTTAAGGGACATATTAAAAAGACTCTGACTTGTCTTTTGAAGTCGATGAAGTGAATACATCGAAGTTGGCTTTGACGAAGTTGAAAGAGAATCCATATGACTGTGTGATCATTGACTACCTCATCCCCGGCGTGTCTGGCCTTGAAGTGATGAAAATGGCTAGAGGCCTGGGAATAAAGACTCCCTTCGTCCTTTTCAGCGCCTATGGGCATCCGGAATTGATAGAAGAATTGATTAAACAGGGAGTGGCTGATTTTATTTCAAAAGATGAATTGAGTTTAGATGTTCTTCAATACAAAATTAACGCTGTCGTCTCAGAAGAATTGCCGGATGAGATTCAATTGGATGATACGCCGATAACAAACCAAACTATTGGGGAATTAATGTCCTCACCTCCACAGTCCATTGATTCCGAGAAAACTATCGATGAAGTGATTGAACAGCTGAACTCTTTTGGAGTTGGCTCTCTGTTGGTGAAAAAAAATGGCAGCTATGCGGGGATCGTGACAAAAAAAGATTTAATCCGCAAGGCTATCAGCCAGAAACTGCCAAAAAATGCCACTAAAGTTTCAACTGTTATGACAGCCACCATACTGGCTTTAGCCCGTGACACTCCCGCAAAAGAAGCTTATGAGTTCATGAAAAACAAACACATCAGGCACCTCGCTGTCACAAAAGACGACGCCATAGTGGGGGTTGTGTCGGTCGAAAACCTGCTCGATAAAAATAACCCACTGCGTGGGGCTAATTACCTCCAGCCCCCGCTGGCCGGGCCTAGTGGAGAATATCCAACACCTGTTCCGGTGGACGGCCGATAGTCGCCTTTCCGTTGGCAAGCACGATGGGGCGTTCGATCAAGATGGGATGCTTGACCATGAAACCGAGCAAATCCTCATCGGTTAAAGACGCATTATCCAGTTCGCACTCTGCATAAACATCTTCTTTCTTACGCATCAGGTCACGTGGCGCCATCCCCAATAAATTTAGAATTTCTTGCAACTGTTCTGCGGTCGGTGGAGATTTCAGATACTCGACAATTTCCGGAGCGATGCCGTGTTCTACCAGTAACTCCAAGGTCTGGCACGATTTGGAACATTTCGGATTGTGATAAAGAATGACAGGCATGATTAATAGATACCTTATATTTTTAGCGGAGAACCTCCTCCACTAGCCGTGGAGGCAATGAGCAATAACTAATTGGGCTGAGAAAATATTTGCCCGCAAGATAAAAATATTCCTAGTTGGATCCAGCATCACGCTGGCGGCTAGTGGGAGACCAACCACCATCGGGACCGCAACGGGTGCAACGGATCCTTTTAAAGACTTCATCCCAATCCGCATCGGTAGCGATATAATCCAGAACGCATCGCAGGGCTTTATCTTTGTCTCCCAGCCTGTATTTTTCTGTGGCATGCTCCAGCATTTTTACCAGGTCTTCCTGAATCTGGAACTCGACCCCAATTTTTGCACCTGCCATATATATTAACCCCTTCTAAAAAAGTTTCTAAAATCAAGACTGAATTCAAATTGCCCTGCCAGCTAAAAATTATCAAGCTAACGTAATAATAACATTCTTCAAATTATTGCCTAACTTCTAAATCCTAAATTGAGCATGGGAAGGGAATCTGGCCTTTTTTAGAAGGCTTCTTTTCAAACTTGTAGGGCGATTTCGATCCGCAGGGGGCGGGTCGAAGTCGCTCACAAGCAAGGTTATTTTTTTCAACTTTAAAACCCCGGATAAAACCATGAAATCTTCCAAAAATAAAGTGATCTGCAACCCTTTCGTGGCAGATAGATCTGGCGGAAATACGAAGAAGAGCCTTGTTAAAAGAAACTCTCAATTGATGAGAAAACGAGAAGTCGATGCCATGGTGGAATTTGCCCGCAATAAAATCGTTGACAAATATTATGATTTAGAAAATTAATTTGAGGATTAAATTATGAACAATTTACACATGAAACATATTCTTTTGATCATTGAAGACAAAAAACGAGCCGGACAACTTGAAGAAGAAATGAAAGTTAGAATGAGAGGCAATGTTGTCTCAAGCGGCTTTGCAGCCCTTGAAATGATCAAGCATTTTCCTATATTTTCTGAGGTATTTATCCCTCTCGATTTAGCGGATTTGGATTACTCCGACTTTATCCGGTTTGCAAAGCGCTATTCCCCAAGTTCGAACTATATATTGATCGCACCTCCAACATTACCCGATTTGGGATGGCTGATGCTAAGCAATGAGATCGACGGTTACATCGAAGAACCCTTTTGCTTTTCCAACGTTTTAGATTTCTATCAGATTCAAAAGCCAGAGTTGGGTTCGCCAAGATCCATTCTTTTATCCGGAGCAGGACGGGCTTAAGCGAAAACATTTTTGCAATACATCAATACGATCGGCGTATTTCAAATTTGTGTGACTGCAATACTTTTTTAGCCTCCTCGGCCAGAGCTTTCAGCCCACTTTCATCCAAACTCTGCCAGCGTTGGGCTTTTTGCTCAGAAGAATCCATGTTTGGAAACAATGCGCTTTTCTCACTTTCCTTTAATGCCAATACCTTTTTCTGCCGCGACAGGTAAAGCAGTCCCTGATAGCGGATGCCCTGTTTCTCCGTTCCTGTTTTCAAGGTTCTCCGGAAGATGAAGATCACATCCTCACCATAGTGCATAGCCAATTTACGCAGTCGATCGCGAGTCACCGGCCCTGAAATGAGCTCCCCGGCTTTTGCTGGCGCGACGCGGAGCGGGTCGAGCTTCAGTAATATTTTCTTTTTTGGGTCAGGAAGTATCGCTTGAGCGTTCACACGATTCTCGATAACCCGTAACGATTTTGGGAACACCAGCATCTTGATGGCAGTGTCCGACTTTCCCTTGTCCATCAGGTCAGTTTCCGCCCAACCGACAGGAGATTCAGACAAAGCCACGGAACTCAATAATAACCAAAAACAAATTTTAGCCTGCCTGTATATATGTTTCATGAGTCACTCCTGTTTGAAGCGCTAATTTTACCTGCCAAATGCGGAATAGGGAATATTAAAGGCTATAGTTTATCTTATAATAAGACCTTTTTAAAAGTTGCGGTGACGATGATGAAACGCCAGACCCTTAATTTTTTAGTCGATGCCCTCGCTTTAGCGGGTTTGATCTTTCTAATGGCTACAGGGCTGTTTCTGCGCTACATACTCCCGCCCGGCAGCGGAAAGAGCCTGAGCGTTTGGGGACTCACCCGGCACGAATGGGGAGATATCCATTTCTATATTGCCGTTTTCATAGTAGCTGTTCTGTCACTCCACCTGGCCCTTCATTGGCAATGGATTGCGTGCGCCATTCAAAAAAAACCGCGGGAAGGGTCAGGATCTCGGGTCGCATTGGGTGTGGCGGGATTAGTCATTCTTTTGCTTATTGCAGCCGCCCCATTTTTAAGTCCAAAAGACAAGTATCAGGACGGCGTATATCATAAAACCCACCAAAGCGAAAAGTCGCACCCAGAAAACAAGCGGGGTAACTCCGCATCAACCGAAACCCTGCGTGGCTCCATGACTCTTGTCGAAGTGGAACAATCGACGGGTGTTCCGATTGATCACATCTTGAAAGAGCTTCGCATTCCCGAAAATGTTTCTTCAGATGAAAAACTGGGGTCACTACGACACCGATATAATTTCGAAATGTAAACCGTGCGGGAGGTTATCAAAAATTACCAGCTCACCACTCAACATTGAGGAGACGTACCTATGAATTCATTCAGCAGATTTATTTACTTGTCAGCAATTGTCATAGTTGCTTTTTTATTCTTAACCGCGCATCTCGCTCTGGCCGACGATTGCGTGCAAAAAAGAATGACTCCTCAAGCTCCTGGAGATCTTTATAAGCAAACCAATCCGCTTGAAGTCACACCAGAGATCATTGCAGCAGGTGAAAAGCTTTACATAAAGGGAGCAAAACCATTGGCCTGTATCCAATGCCACGGTGCCAAAGGTGAGGGTGACGGGAAAATGGCAAAGGGCATGAAGCCAAACCCAAGAAACTTTGCCTGTAAGGTCATGATGCAGGACATCCCAGATGGTCAACTGTTCTGGGTGATCAAGAACGGATCGAAAGGAACCGGAATGATGGGATTCAAAACCCTCAAAGACGACCAGATATGGCAGGTTGTGTCTTACATAAGACAGTTTTCAAACTAGCCACTGACCGTGGAGGTAGAGAGCTATAGTCCATTGGGCAACTTAAAACCATTGCGCAAATTTAAAACCAGGTTTATTGTCCTGCGGAGGTTCTCCGTCACTCCCCCGGCGACTCATCCCCCACAGCGGGGTCACCGGTTTTTTTCTTCCGCTGAGTTTCTTCGCAGACGAAACTTGTTTCAGAGGTCCATGTGACTTGCAGGTTAGGCGGGAGCAGGGTTTCCCGATCGATGATGGCCGATTGAACTTGTTCGCTCGACAGATGATGTGTCAGGCGAAGGTTGGCTCCCCTAAAATCGGTGCCACTGAGGTCATCATTTCGGACGTTGACACCGCTTAAATTGGCACCGTCCAAGTGGGAGTCGGTCAGGTCCGCCCCTATCAAGGTTGCACCCGAAAGGTTGGCCCCGGTCAATATGGCCTCGCTCAGGTCCTTGCCAGAAAAATTTATATGGGAAAGGTCTTTCCCGGCCAGATCGGCCCCACGAAGATTCGATCTCACCAATTCGGCTCTATCCATTCCTATCCCTCAAAACGTCACACAGTTCCTGTTCATTCATCCATGATACCGCCTGAACGGAAGAAATCCAAAGAATCGAGACCACTCGCCGTGGTGGCAGATCGCAGAGCTATTTCCGGCGAGAAAGTGAGCCAGGCGGCCTAACGGAATTGCCCTTTTAGGGCATTCATCCTCTTAACACTGTTTACTCTGTTGACTTATAAGCCATTTCTGTCTAACATTCCGAAATCCTTGATTTAACAAGTTCAAACTTTGCAACTTCCAGGAAAATTCCCATCTGGGATTCTAGTACTGGTAGTGGAGAAAATGATGGCTGATAGCCTGGTTGGGGAAATCATCGCCTGTCACGAGTGCGACAACTTTCATTATTATAAGTTGATCCCTGTGGGAACAAAAGCCCACTGCCTGCATTGCGGGAATATTCTCTACCGGCATATACCCGACTCCATAAATCGCAGTCTGGCTCTGTATTTTGCTGCGCTGTTGCTTTTTATCATTGCCAATGTGTTCCCATTTTTATCCCTGGAACTGGGTGGCCGGGTTGTTGAGAACATTCTGCTTTCCAGTAGTTGGGCGATGTATAAGATGGGCATGGGTGAACTGGGAGCGCTGATCGTTCTGACCAGTATTTTGTTTCCGTTTATCGTGATTGTCGGCATGCTCTATTTACTGGTCCCGGCTCGTATGGGAATCGCTGCACCTTTCATGGCGCAGGTGTATCGCATCGTCAATGCCATCGTTCCCTGGAGTCTGGTCGGCGTGTACATGCTGGGTGTCTTGATCGCCATTGTTAAATTGCAGGATCTGGCAAATGTAATCACGGGACCGAGCTTGATTGCATTATCTATATTGCTGATTGTTTATACCGCCGCGCGAGCCAGTTTTGATCCTCATGCTTTATGGTCATTGACGGAACATTCATCTTCAGGAATATCCAGTGATGATATCGCCAACCATAAAATTTTGAATTGTCACACTTGTGGTTTTCTCCATCGGCATGAAGATAAGCATCAACACTGCTCCCGATGCGCTTCACCTCTGCACCACAGAAAACATAACAGCATAGAAACCACCTGGGCCTTGCTGGCATCGGCTGTCGTATTGCTGATCCCCGCCAATATTTATCCGGTGATGACAGTGATTCGTTTTGGCCGGGGTGAACCCAGCACGATTTTGAGTGGTGTGTTGCATTTAATCGAATCGGGAATGTGGGGGCTGGCCATGATCGTATTTGTGGCCAGCATTGTTGTCCCTGTCATGAAGCTAATCATCCTGAGTTTTTTATTGATCAGCGTTCATAAGAAATCCATTTGGCGACCCCGTGATCGCACCTTGCTTTATCGTGCCACCGAGGTTGTTGGGGCATGGTCGATGGTAGATATCTTTTTGGTCGGACTGTTATCCTCACTCGTCAGTCTGGATGCCTTGTCAACGATACGCCCTGGAATAGGAGCCATCTTCTTTGCGGGAGTTGTTGTCATCACCATGTTTGCAGCCCATAGTTTTGACCCGCGCCTGATATGGGATAACGCCAAAGAAGAAGGGCAATAAAGAAATTGAAAATCTCAAGCCCACAAGTCAGCAAACAAATAGGCCCCTCCATCGTCTGGATAGTTCCATTGGTCACCCTTCTGGTGGGAGGCTGGCTGATCGTTAAAACCCTGTCTGAGCGAGGCCCGCATGCCACTATCAGTTTCAAAACGGCTGAGGGCATTGAAGTGGGCAAGACCAAGGTCAAATACAAAAATGTTGATATCGGTGTTGTTGAGCAAATCAAGTTCAGCGACGATTTTTCGAATACCATTTTGACGGTAGACTTCCATCAAGGAGCGGAAAAATTTTTACGCCGGAGCACCCTCTTCTGGGTGGTCAAGCCGCAGCTCAGCCTGCGTGGAGCATCCGGTCTGAGCACATTAATATCCGGTGCCTATATTGAAATTGAGCCGGGTCCGGGCGCTGCTCAATTGCATTTCACTGGCTTGGAAAAACAGCCTGTGGTCAAGTCCGACGAGCAGGGCAAGAAGATTACCTTAGTGACACAAAACCTCGGCTCGGTGGATACCGGCTCACCGATTTACTATCAGGGTTTGCTGGCGGGTGAAGTTTTGGGCTATGAACTGGGCAATGATCGCAAAAGCACATATGTTTACGCCTTTATCAAAGACCCTTTTGACCAGCTCATCCGTGGTAACACTAATTTCTGGAACGTGAGTGGCATTAATGTGTCAATGGGGGCTGACGGATTCAAAATGCAGACAGAGTCCCTTCGGTCAATGATATTTGGTGGCATTGCATTTCAAACACCGGAGACGCTGGAACAGGCGACCACCGACGTTAACAATTTGATTTTCACCTTGCACGAAAACTATGAAAATATCCAGAAACATGCTTACACCCGGAAAATCAAGTTTCTCATATTCTTTAACAGTTCCATACGTGGCCTGAGTATTGGCGCACCGGTAGAGTTTAAAGGCATCAAGGTCGGCTCTGTACTGGATGTAAGACTGGAATTCGACCGGGGAAGCACCACTTTTAGGATCCCCGTGTTGATCGAGATAGAACCTCAAAGAATTATCGAACGTGGAGGAGACCCTGGAGTTGGCTCATCCACGTTCGATAGTCTGATTGAGCGGGGGCTCCGGGCGCGCCTGCAAACGGGCAGCCTGTTGACCAGTCAATTATATGTCGAACTCGATATGCACCCTGATTCGCCGGTTAATCTCAGTGGTGATGACACGCCCTACCCGGAGTTACCAACGTTGCCAACATCAAATTTTGGTGCCATCACTCAGTCGGCCGAAGACTTGTTGGTCAAACTCAACTCCATTGACATTGAAAAGGTCACATCCGTATTGATCGATACCATTGAAACTGCCAACAAGACCATGCACAGCGCAGACAAAGCCATAGACAACGCAAACACGCTTATGGCTACTCCGGGCATCCCCGAAGCCATTGAAGATATTCGAGTGGCATTGAAAAACTTCAAAAACATCACACAAATAATGAATGACTCCAACTTAGTTGCAAGTGCCGCCGAAACACTAAAAAATGTAGACAGGACAATTAGTAGCGCAGAGAAAGCGATAAACAGTACGGATGAAACAATGGGCAACGTAAACGCACTCGTTACGATACCGGGCATCCCCGAAGCCATTGAGGATATTCGACTATCATTGAAAAGCTTCAAAAGCATCATGCTGAAAGTGGACAACTCCAATTTACAGGAGGCCATCAATGCCGGTCATCTTGCGCTGGCTAATCTAACTAAAACTCTGGAAAAGACCAGTAAGATGATGGAACCCAACTCGCCCATTCAATATAACCTGATCGAATTAACCAAGGAATTTGAAGAAACGGCGCGGGCCATCCGCTCATTGATTGAAACACTGGAACGCAATCCCCAGGAATTGATTTTTGGCAAAGATAAGAAAGCCAAAGGAGAATAGCAATATGAGGAGTCATCTATATAAATCCGTTGTCTTGCTATATGTAGCCTTTCTGTTAAGCAGCTGCACAGGAGTTGGCACTACGGCCTCAACACGTTATTACCTGATTGACCCGATAGAATACTCAAACATATCAGCAGTCAGACCAATGAGCATAGAAATCATCAACCTCCAGATTCCTCAGTATCTGGAACGTTTCCATATAGCCACACGAAGCAGTGAAAGTCAGCTTGAGTTTTCCGAAGGCCACCAGTGGGGGGAAAATTTACGCAAGAACCTTTTGCGCACCATGGCCAGAAACCTGTCGGCATTATTATCGACCATGGACATAGGAACACCGTTGAACCGGTCTGCATCATCACCGGACTACCGGGTACAAATTCACATTGAGCAATTTGAGCAGGAAAGTAACAACAAGGTAAAACTTGTTGCCCGCTGGCAGCTCTCATCAAGCGAGGCTCAAACCAAGCCATCGGGCGTATTCAGCGCCACCCTGCAAGGTGAGGAGACCATTAAAGAAGAGAATTACGAACAAATAGTATCGGTGATGCGTCAACTATACGGGAAGCTCAGCGAACGCATTGCTGAAACAATCCTCGCACAGGAAAAATAATTGCAACAAACTATAACGATGAAATCATTGTCTCGCAATCAGCTATTATTTTTCCTTCTATTTTCCTTCTTGCCTATACAAGAAAGTGTCGGCTTTGTCAGCGATGAAGCAACAGGCACCGAAATCATGGAAGAAGTCTACAAGCGACACCAACAATTCCCTTATATCTATGAAGAACAATCCATGGTGATGGAAGACAGGAATGGTGATCGCGACACACGCAAAGCCCGACGATACTCAAGAGTGGAGGAGGACGGCACGGTGAAGTTTCTCCTGTTGTTTGATTACCCGCAGGAAGTAAAAGGCGTTGCCTTGTTAGCCAACCGTAGCCCTGATGGCAAGACAAACAAATATATTTATCTGCCGGCCTATGGTGAACAACTTATTGAAAGTGCCGGTGAGGGCAGTGGGGATAACTTTCTCGGCACTGATTTTTCTGTAGAAAACCTAACCGGCGAAATTTTGTCGGATCACCGCTATGCGCGTCGTGATGACAGGGAAGTTGATGAAAATAAATATTTCATTCTGGACGTTTACAAGGTCAACAACCCGTTAACAGAAGATCGGATATTAAGACGCCACTTTATTCGGCAGGATAATTTTTACATCACCCTGACCCACCATTTTGACAAGCATGAACGTATATCCCGCATACAGAGCCACCACGATCTTAAAGCGGTCAACAGTAACATGTGGCGGGCCAATATGGTCCTCATGGAAAATATAAATGACCAGCACCAATCATTGATCAAGACCTCCCGGCGCATTTTTTCGCATGACTATGTTCCTGCAGAAGTATTCACTGCAAAATGGTTATATGAGAACTATCCCCACATTAAACCTGCGGAAGATTCAGACAACCCGGAGGAAATCGCAGAGTGATATCGCAAATATACATGTTGGGCTACAGGCACCGCGGTCTTGTGTCACTATTTCTGTTGATCGCTACAGTCTTGATCGGGGCAGGCATGCACCGGCTGCAGGTTGATACCGGCATAGACAGCTTGATACCTGCTGATGATCCATCTCGCCTCGTTTATCAAAAAGTCATGGGGGAATTTGGTACAGATAACAAAACCATTATCTATATCAAGGATCAAAACCTGTGGACCCCTGGAAAACTGGCGAAAATTGAACAACTACACTTTGCAATCGAAAAAATTGAGGGTGTCAGTCGTGTCAACAGTTTGTTTACTTTGCATACCCTGCATGGCGTGGACAACAAGATTATTACCCGTCCTCTACTTATTGCAGCACCTAAAACAGAACAGGAAGCATTGGACGCCAGAGAAAGCGCACTGGCAAATCCCCTTTATCAGGGTAATTTTTTCTCGGACGACGGCAAAGTCACCGCAATTATCGTATCTGTGGAAGATAGAGAAGATAGTAATAATTTCAGCCGCAATATTCATCTGGCGCTGGAAGAACAGCTTGAAGTTCACCGTGCAGATTTTGAGTATATGGCACAAGTCGGCCCACCCAGAATTAGCGCCGAATTAAAAAACAGTCTGTATGAAGACTTTATATTGCTTGGGCCGCTATCCGTGGTAATTCTGGTTTTATCTATTTTAATTTTTATGCGTAGCTGGCTGTCGGCCATGGTACCGTTGGTGACCTCACTGCTCACGATTATCTGGACCTTTGGAATGCTAGGCTGGTTAGGTGTGCCCCTTAATATCCTGAGCGCAATGATACCCTCATTGATTATTGTTATCGGGTCCACCGAAGACACGCATATGATGGCGGCATTTTTACGCGGGCTGGATGAAAACCCAGGAGAAAACTCGCAAAAGAAAGCCGTTCAATACATGGCAAACCATATTGGTTTGCCAATGATACTCACCGTCTTGACCACAACCTTGGGCTTTGCCAGCAACCTGTTCAGCAATATTGGGTTGATACAACATTTTTCATTTGCCGCAACTTTTGCGATGCTGGCAAACGGAGTCATCACTGTTCTGGTTATGCCTCTCATGCTGTCCTTGTTTGGTTCGCATAAAAATTCCAGCATGGCTAAAGGCAAAAACCGGTTGCCGGATCGTATCGTGAGTGTATTTCGATATTCCCAGGATCGCTTTCCCATATCGATATTGGTCTTTACCGCAATACTCTGCGCTTTTTTTATTTTTCAGGCATCCAAACTATATGTCACCAATGACCCCCTATCCTATTTTCCCAGCGATCGTCCGTTGATACAGGATACCAAACGCATACATGAAGATCTGGCGGGAATAAAAATATTTTTCATATCGCTCGAAGCTAAACAGGGAAAAGCATTTCAGGAACCAAAAAATATTCAGAAGCTGGATGATATTCAGCGTTTCCTTGCCGATCAAGGTGTCTACGATCGCAGCATATCCCTGGCCGATCACCTGAAATTTATAAACCATGAGTTTCGGGGTGACACTGCCGGAAACGCCTTACCCCAAACCCGACAACTGGTTGCCCAATATTTAATGTTTTTGCAACGTGGCGACCTGGATAATTATGTCAGCCACGATTACCGTCGTGCCAATATTGTGGTTCGACATAACATCACAGACTCTCACACTCTGAACCAATATATTGAAGAGTTGCAGGAGGTCATCGATAAAATCGCGGGTCCCGATATGAAAACTTTCATCGTCGGCCAAAACCTGATGGTAAACAGCGCGGCAGAAAATTTAATGGTGGCCCAGGTGAAAGCCCTGTCCCTGTTGATGGCATTGATATTTCTAATAATGTCCATCATGTTCACATCACTGAAAGGCGGGGTCATTGCTCTGGTGCCTGCCATTATTCCCATCGCTCTGATGTTTGGCATTATGGGTTATCTGGATATACCTTTAAATCCAGGCACAGCAATGGTTGCAGTGATTGCGATTGGTATTGCCATAGATGGCACCATCCATCTACTGGCACGATACAACGAGCTCTGCCGTCGCACTTCCAACTACGCCGAGGCGGTGCACGCCGCCGTCAATGACGAAGCCACACCACTTATTGTATCCAGTATCGCGCTCGCACTCGGATTTGGTATTTTAATCTTTTCAAACTTTACCATCGTTGCGCAATTTGGCGCATTGGCTGCGGCGACCATGTTGTTTTCAATATTTGCCAATTTGTTGATCACCCCGATCATCATGACCCGCATTCGCCTGGTCGGACTTTACCAGATACTCTCCATGGCAATCGACCCGGACGTGCTAGATGGCAGTCCCTTGTTGCAAAACATGAGCAATTATCAGCGGCGCAAAGCAATTTTAATCTCCGAACTTCATGAGTTTGAAAAAGGCGAACTGATAGTAGAACAGAATACAATTGGCCGTAATATGCATTTGATTCTTTCAGGCGAAGCAGAAGTTATCCGAAGGGATGGTGATGAATCACGTTTATTAGCTACTTTAAAGGCAGGGCAGGTTTTTGGGGAGGTGGGTTATATACGCGAAACAGAAAGAACCGCAGATGTCGTGGCCACCGAGAAAGTATCCGCATTGCGATTCGATTATGAACGCATGCAAAAAGACCTGAAGTTTTTCCCGAATATTGTGGCCAAACTTAATTTCAATATCAGCTATATCCTCGGCGAACGCCTCGCAGATATGGTGGAAAACTCAAAGAAAAAATAACCCATCAACGATGGGCCGTTGTTTTCAATTCCCCTCCGGCGGGGTCGCTGGTTATTCATTCCCTGTCCGTGGGACGGACTGGCCCTGCGCCGAGCAGTCGCGGGACTTGACAAACAGAGGAACAGGCACCAAATTTATTATGTAGGACAGGGAGGGCAGTCCTCCCAACCGGACCAGAGCGTGTTGCGGAAATGGCTTAACTCTTCCACGGTTTGTGGTGCGTTGGTGCAGAGAGGTCAGGTTCCCAACTGCATGCTCTGGTGTTCTTTTTTCTACTCTGGCCCTGCGCCGAGCAGCCAGCGTGACGCTGGACTGTGATATCCCCAACATTAGCCTCATGCCCGGAGGTACAACGAGAAACACCACCGACTTACACCCTCCGGCGAGGTCACCTGTCATCCTGAGGCACTCGAAGGATCATTCCCTGTCCGTGGGACGGACTTGCCTCGACGGAGAGTCTCGATACGCCGGATTAAGGATGCTGGCCAAGCTTCCCGGTTAACTTTAAGGGACTCTTCCGCTTTCTCGAGGTGATGAATTATAAGGTCGCGTTTATCCAGTTCGAAATAAGCCTCCACTAAATCTAGCCGGATCTGGGCTTCTTCTTTTCTGTTTTCAAGATATTTAGCCACGTCCAAAGCCTGACTGAGGCACTCTATGGTTTTTTCCCATTCCCCCAGTTTGCGCCAGTTGAGCCCGACACCCACCAATAACTCCAGTTGCTTGTCGTGGTCTTCCAGTTCACGGTAACTTGCAAGGGCCTTCAAATAGTACTCAATCGCTTGTTCTATTTTTTTCTGTTGGACGCATACATACCCAAGACCGTTATAAGAACTGCCGACATAAGCGTGCAGGTTTTTCAACTCTGCCAAGTCCCGCTGTTCTTCATAAAATCTATTAGCCTGGCTTATGTTTCCAGAAATCGCATAGGCGTCTCCCAGGTTTGCCAGCAAAATACAAATCTCCTCGAAATTTTCTAGATTGCGGGCGATTTTTAATTCCTCCAAAAAATACTGGATGGCCTTCAGAGTTTGCCTTAATCGGGTATAAGCAAGGCCCAATGCCGACAACGCATTTTTTTCGGCTGCCGCATCGCCAACGGCGCGCGCCTTTTGCAAAAAAATTGTCTCCGCCTCAACCACCTTGCGCAACTCCATGCCGTTAGACGATTCGAGGTCCACCTGACCTCCCTTGCGTTGCCGTCGTCCGTCAAAATCTGCCAACCTTTGGTAATTGACTTCTACCGACTGCGTCAACTTTTGTTTCACCTCGCTTATAAATTCTAGCTCCTCTTGCAAATGTTCCAGAAAAAGTTCCATATCCTCCGACCAGAAAACTGATCGCAAACGATGCGACTTGCAATCGATCAACTTTTTATAAGCCCCCGGCACGTTACTTCTTTCCGGCAGTTTGGCATCATCGATCAATATCAGGACGATTAAAATATCCCGGCTCATCGCCAAAACAATTTCAGACCGCAGCCGATCATTATCAATGAGATTATATGCGGAGACATCTTCTCCCGACACAGCCGGATTTTCGCCGATGACAACAACCAACACATCGCAGGCCTCTAACTGGTCACTAATTTCTTGTTGGGAAATTTCCTCTTCAGGAACAATGCACTCAGTCTCTAGAAAGGATTCACAATGAGCGGAGATTTTTTGCGCATAGGTTTGCGCGAAGGAAGAACCCGAACTGAAGTATATCAACGCCATCTTTAAAAACTCCTACGCGTTGAACAGCAAAAATTAGAAAATTTTTGTTCTCAATTTTGGCCCCGGCATCTGTATATCCAGAGACGTATCAGACCAGGAACATTTGCTTGCCTCGCCTTCCAGCTTCTGATGTAATTCAAGAATACTCATCCCGGATGATTCATATTCTTCTAAAGTCTCTTTTGATATTTTTATACTACTGGTTTCGGTTTTTTCGACAGGTAAAATCAGGTTACCATCCTCATCAAATTCACCATAGGACTCACATCTACGGATCATTTGTTTTATGGATTTCACACATCTTGTAATATTATTTTTCGAGATCATAAAACATTATCTCTTTATTGAGAGACTTTATGAAGCGAGAGAAAATTAAATATAATTTCTCAGTAATTCACTCGTCCTTCTTGTTTCCGGGTTTTGGAAAATTTTTGGAGGAACCGAGGCGTTTGGCAACATTGAATAACAGCACCAGAAACACGAATACGAAAAAAGCTCCATACAAGATATAAGTTTCATTTGAGGGTTGCATTTATCTTGCCTCAATCAGAACAATATTATTTCTCGATTTTGAAATAAACGCTTCTCTCGAGAGGTTCTCATCCGGGTGAGTGACACTATCGATTCTAGCTGCCTTCAAGGCTTTTTCCAACAACAATGCGGGAATAGCAAAATTATGGGAACCGTTCACTGGAAATGCGGCTTTAGCATGGGCCTCTAACAATACCATTCCCACCACTTCCTGCCGGGTGTTGAACAACGGACCCCCACTATGTACTGGGTTGAGAGCCATTTTTAATTCGATCAACATCGATGCGGTGTCGGCAGACCCTTCGATCAAAACATGCTGGTCTTCCAGCGTGTTGGTCCACGGGTATCCCAATGTGAATACCGACTCGCTTCCGGGACCCAATGCTTTTCGACTCATCACGAGAGGCTGGCGCTTTACTTTCGGCATTTCTTTCAGCCTCAAGATTACCAGGTTGCTGGCGGGATCGAGAAACACCACCTCCGCATTAATATCGTCTTCGTTGGGGAATTTTATCTTTAAGGTTTCTGCTTCTTTCACCAGATCGTGGTAGGTGAAAACATGCGCGCCATCTCCGATCAGGAACCCTGAGCCCAGACGCGTCACAGGAGTATTGAAGGTTAGAAAGGCCAACAAAAGAAGAATGAACGCACCTATTATTGCCTTGATCATTTATAAATCCATTATGGTTTTCATTCCCTATCCGTGGGACGGACGCCGAGCAGTCAGGTTCCGCAGAACGTCCGGTAGGGCCTGCCCGTAACCGGCGCCGGCTCGGCATAGGCTTCGTTTCCCTCAACCTCGTCGAAGGGATGACTCAAAACGGCCAGCAACTTCGAGAAGGGCACCGTGTCCTGATTGACTGCGGCGGCAAGAGCTTCTTCGACTTTATGGTTCCTTGGGATATAAATCGGATTGACCCGGTCCATCGCCTGCGCGCGAGTCTCCGCTGCAATTCCATCCTGCTCCAATCGCTTTTGCCAACGCTGCGCCCAGGCGTCGAAGGCACCCGGCTCTTTGAACAAGTGTCGTACCGCGTCACTATCACCGCGCAAAACTTGGGAAAGACGGCGGAAGACAAGGGTGAAATCCGCATGTCCACCTTCCATCACCGATAGCAGGTCGTTGATCAGTTGCAAGTCGATAGAATCTTCCGTCGACAAACCGATCTTTGATCGCATTCCCGCCAGCCAATGAGACTCATAAAGAGGCTGAATACACTCGATCGTTTCGGTCAGCAATTCGATGGCCCGGTCCTTGTCGGTATCGACAAACGGGATCAGCGTTTCCGCCAATCGGGTCAGGTTCCAGATCAAAATCTCCGGCTGGTTGGCATAGGCATAGCGGCCGTGCTGATCGATCGAGCTGAACACCGTACTCCGCGCATAGCTGTCCATAAAAGCGCAGGGCCCATAATCGATGGTCTCGCCAGAGATCGTCATGTTGTCGGTGTTCATCACTCCATGAATGAAACCGATACTCATCCAGCGCGCCACCAGGGCGGCCTGGGCATCGGCAACAGCCGCGAAGAATGCCAGATAGGGGTTTTCCGCATCGGCTGTGTCGGGGTAGTGCCGCGCAATGGAATAATCGGCGAGTTTACGGACTTTGTCGACATCACCACGCGCTGCGCCATACTGGAAAGTTCCGACGCGAATGTGGCTCGCCGAAACCCGAGTGAGAATAGCACCGGGCAAAGGGGTTTCTCGATAGATGGCGTCCCCGGTAGCAACAGCCGCCAGAGCGCGTGTCGTCGGGATACCGAGCGCATGCATGCCTTCTCCGATCAGGTATTCGCGCAACACCGGGCCAACTGCCGCCTTGCCATCTCCGCCGCGCGAGAACGGGGTACGACCCGAACCTTTCAGCTGAATATCGCGGCGTCGTTGTCGGGTATCGATCACTTCACCGAGGAGAAGCGCGCGTCCATCCCCCAGCTGCGGGGAGAACCCGCCAAACTGGTGCCCGGCATAAGCCTGAGCTAACGGCTCCGAACCTTCGGGTGCTGCATTGCCAGAGAAAATCGCCAACCCTGCGTCCGAATCGAGCGCGACCGGGTCAAGCCCAAGCTCCTCGGCCAATGCATGGTTGAACTGCAACAGTTTCGGGGCGACAACAGGTTCTGCCTGGCAGAACTTGAAAAAACCTTCAAGACTGCGGGCGAAACTGTTATCGAAATTGAAATGCGGGCGATTAGGGTCGTCTATCGTCTCATTTGACTTTACCATCTGTATCCTCTCCCGGCATTGCCCTTAGTAATAGAAGGGTCATGTCATTGGATGTTAATTAGCAGGGATAGGATTGATATTTTTTTACAACCAATACCCCTCCGAAAATTTCGTACCTCGGAGAGGGGGGTCTCCTCATTATCCCCTTTATCTTATTGAATATTAAGGTATAATGCGGCTCGTTTTACCGATGGGCCAGTGAGGGGTTTTTGTTCCGCGCCGCCCAGCCGCCTTTGACAAACATAATTTTTATCCGGAGATATAGTTGCATGGCAGATCCACATCAAAAAGGTCTTTATAGTTCCAATAACCCGAAACGCTTCTGGCGGCGGCTGGCCTGGTTCGCTGGAATTGCCTTGATCAGCTTTTTTTTGGTTGGGGCTTCACATCATTTCCAAAACGTGCCCGACCAAACCGTTCACAAATCCCAAATTGACAAACTTGAATTCCCTCCGCTGGAATTAAAATCACCACAAGTGCCGGAGTCCGAAACCGAGCCTAAACCAGAACTTGAAAAAGAAGTTTACCGTTGGATCAAAGGGGATATTGCCCGTAACCAGAGCTTGTCTCATTTAATGAGCGACCATGGAATACCGCTGGAGACCGTGTTGGAACTGGTAAAACAAACCCGGCCAACCTATAACCTGAGCCGCCTGCGCGCTGGTCAACCTTATTCCATCAAACTGACTTCTGATGACCAGTTGGTTGCCTTTGCCTATCAAGCCGATGAGAACCGTGAGTTGTTCATTGAAAGAAAAGGTACTGAATTTGTCTCTCGCTTAATAGCACCTGATTATGAAATCCGGCTGGAAATTCTGGAAGGTATCATCCAGGAAAACCTGATCACCACTGTGTTGGAAGCAGGAGGAAGCTATCAGGTCGCCATCGATCTCGAAGAAATTTTTGCATGGCAGATCAATTTTTTTAAAGACCTGCGAGTGGGAGACTCATTTAAGGTTCTAGTAGAAAAAAGGTTTCTGGATCAAGAGTTTTCCGGTTTTGGAAAAATAAGAGCCGTTACGTTCCAGAACCGTGGCAAAAATCTCGACGCAGTTTATTTTAAACCCGAAGGTGGGCATGGTGGATACTACGCTTCTGATGGCCGACCCTTAAAAAAACAATTTTTGAAGAGTCCGTTAAAATTTACCCGGATCACATCCACGTTCACCCACAAACGGTTTCATCCCATATATAAAAAACATATGGCACATAGAGCGGTCGATTATGCGGCTCCACGAGGAACACCGATTTATGCCATCAGTGATGGTGAGGTGCTTAGCGTGTCGCGCAATACCCGTTCAGGAAAAAATATTAAGTTGAAACACCCTAATGGGTATGAGAGCTCTTATTCTCACATGTCGAGATATGCTACGAAGCTGTCTCAGGGAAAGAAAGTCCAACAAGGTCAGGTAATCGGCTATGTAGGTGCCACCGGGGCCGCAACGGGACCCCACCTTTGTTTTCATCTGCGGAAAAACAGCAGGTCGATCAACCCCCTGACGTTCCAGTCACCGGGCGGGCCTGAACTGGAAGAAAAAAACCAGAAGGCTTTCCGTTTGCTTGCTCAACAAGAGATGCAGGCATTAAACCATCCTGAATCACTGAAAACTCAAATCGGTTAGCACAGGTTTTTGTTGTACCCCTTCGAGGCATAAAACTAATGACGGGGTTATCACAGCCTCTGCGCCGAGCAGTGGAGCCAGCGGGCGGAATTGAACCGCCGACCTACTGATTACGAATTTCTTGACTATAACTAAAGTTCTTTATTATTAATGACTTACAAGGGGCCGTCCATTGCTATATGTCCCATAGTGACCCATTGTAACCTATGCCTTCGCACAAAATCCGCACAACGGGCTATAGGTTGAATTTTCTTAAACTCTATTCCAACAAGGAGCTTCGATGTAAGAATAACTAAAAAATATCAATCAAAAGCCCTTTCAACAGACAGAAAACTGGCCACAGCAGGCTACTTTGCAGCATATGTTCACTAAGGCTCTTAAATGAGAAATGATGGATAAAAATATTTAAACCGCATCCATTTTTAATCGAGAGTAATCGGTGATTACAGTATTTGTCTGAACAGGAATGTCCTATCCTGATTAAATCCTATGCTCTTCATCTTAGACCGATTGTGGTCACAACCTTGAACTCCTATTTGATACAAATCAAATCTTCTTCTGTCTATTAAAACCCCTCCTATTTTTTCCGCCAGAATTTTCTTTCAATTATGATCCTCTTAAACCCCAAATTTGAGCAAAAATGTAGGATTACTACCTCACACATAGGGTCGATGTTTATATCTCCAATTTGGGTTCAATAAACCGCTTAAACCGGACAATAGACATTGGTTTTAGCTCAAAAAAGGCGGGGATTCAGGGTTTTAAATCAGACTTTACAGCTGTAAAGAATTGGTGTGGACTTGACTAAGGTCAAGGAATTATTGAAGAGCAACATCTTGGGAGTGATTTTAAAATACTCGGATTTGTCGTAAGGTATAGTGGACCCCTGAGTCAAGACAATAAACCCCTGAGTTTAAGCTATACATTGGACATCATTTGCAACTGGACGGCGTTGCCCCGGTTTTGCCTTTTCTTTGAATGATACCCCTGTGGAGCGTAGCGGAACAGGGGTATCATTCATCTTGCGGGGAAATCTCTCCACGATCAGTGCTCCACCGCCTATCCCGGTTCGATACACGACATCGGGTGTCTTTTGCCCTAGCGACTGGTGAGGGCGCTCGCCATTGTAGAAGGCGAAATACTGGGCTAGTCCCTGCGTCAATTCGGGTATTGAGGCATAGTCCTTCAGATACACGTCCTCATACTTGACACTACGCCAGAACCGCTCGACGAAAATATTGTCGAACGCTCGTCCCCGCCCATCCATGCTGATGACTATGCTTTCCCGTTTCAGTGCGCCGGTAAATGCCTCGCTGGTGAACTGTGAGCCTTGATCGCTGTTGAAAATTTCTGGCTTGCCGTGAGTGCGCAAGGCATCCTCCAGGCAATCGACACAGAATGCCGCTTCCATGCTGTTGCTGACCCGCCAGCCGAGCGCCCGACGCGAGTACCAGTCGATGATTGCCACCAAGTAGACAAACCCACGCGCCAGCCGGATATAGGTGATATCCGTGCTCCAGACCTGGTTAGGGCGGATAATGGGAACACCGCGTAGCAGGTAGGGATAGACCTTGTGCCCAGGGTGCGCGCGACTGGTGTTTGGCCCCGGTGCCATACCCGCCAGCCCCATCTGTCGCATCAAGCGTTGCACCCGCTTGCGATTGATGCTATGACCAGACATAATTAGAAAAACGACCATCTTGCGACTGCCATAGAACGGGTGCCTTGTATATTCCTCGTCAATCAGGCGACTGAACACCAGATCGCTCTCATCAACCGGCTTGGGCTTTCTCTGTGCGTAGACCGTGGCGCGGGACACGCCTGACAGAGCGCATTGACGAACCAAGGACACGGCAGATCCTTTGCCGATCCACCCTTGCCGCGTCATGGCAGGCTGATCCCGGACTTTTTTTTAAGCCAGTCAAGCTCCACTTTTAGCTTGCCAATCTCGCTGTACAATAGCTCCGGTTCACGGTGTGTTGCCGTCGGCTTCGAGCCTCGCTTGCCTTCAAATAGCGTTTTCGCCTGCTCCTGAATTTCCTTCTTCCACTGACCCACCTGGGCTGGATGAACACCACGCTCCTGGGCTATCTCGTTGATCGTCTTCGCGCCTCGCAATGCTTCAAGGCCGGTCTTCGCCTTGAACTCCGGACTATAGCTATTCCGCTTCTTCTTTTCGCTCATTTCTTCTCTCTCCTTATGGGAAGAGTACAGCTTAAACTACTGTCTTAAAAACGGGGTCCACTATAAGGTTCGCAATTCAATTTGTAGAAATACGTATAGATCTTATCTAAAACCTCACAGATTTTTTACTATTCTAAAAACCGGCCACTATAGCAAAAGTAAAAAAAACGAGCCAAAGCCTACCTTAAAGCCTTTCCTTATCAGAAGCAGAATTGCGGCCGTTAATGAACATTGCGAGTAATGACTTGCAAGCACACTAGAAGCCCAGAACGACCAAATAAGTGAATCCGCAATCCATTAAATCTAAAGAAGTTACAAGCTTTATTTTATTTTTACAAAATAAACCGAGCCAAATCCCTTGCTCAGGCCATTCCTTCATAGAAGGGGAAGTCTCATTAAAATAAATTAAGGAGAATTTCTATGCTGGTGTCCATTAATCTCGACCAAGAAATTCGAGCTATTCTCCATCGAAATGAGTTTGAAGTTTGCGAAAGCAGACTCACTAATGAAGAATATGCACGATTTTATGACCAGCTATACGCTTATTGTGAAACAGATGGAATTCATATGGAAATAGTTCAAGACGACCATTATTGATGGCTGAAGAAATAGACAAAGGAATACTAAAACAAAAGAAGATTATGAATTAATCGACATCCCTTCAGGGAAGGAATATTTCAGGACAAACAAGTAATCACATATAGGCTATTAACAAAAATTCAATCAGGGCTAACCGTTTTCGGTTGGCCTTTTCTTATTGGAATTCTATTTATTAAGGAGGTGAACCTATGAACCATAAATGTTCTTTCAGCCATATCGTTTCAGGACAATTCAATAAAGATGCAATAAGAATAGCAAAAGAGGTGTCACAAAACCCTGGTAAATCTATTAATCCATTAATAATAACAGGGTACTGGGGGTCAGGCAAAACGCTTCTAATGAAGGCCATAGGAAATGAATACAACATAAATTTCAACAAGGACAAGATCGGCTTTTTCTATGCCGAAACGTTTGTCGGTGACTATAAAAAGGCAGAAACAGAGAATGATGTTATCGCATTTAGAAATTCACACCAGTCTCATGCACTAATATTAATTGACAGCATCGAATACATCGAGGGAATTCAAAAAGCACAAGAAGAATTTATTCAGCTTATTGATTATTACATCAAATACCAAAAACAAGTTGTTTGCACTTTAGCTTCATTGGCTAACAGCTCATCAAAAACTTATTAGCATCCGGCAGATTTTCTGCTACCACCATACAATTCAAAGCAGATTTTTAACCAGGATATCGTTATTTGATCGCCTTTTTTTAGGAGAGGATTTATGTCATTAGTTGTTCAAAACCCTGAGGATGAAAATAAAAATAAACTAGGAAATCAACACGAAACAGGCTGGAACGGTTTCGATGCAAAAGACATAGAGGCATTTAAGAAAAATATCGAACCAAGCAAACGTCATGAAATTCAAAAAAGGTTAGATCATCATTATTGGCAATGTATGGATGAGCTTTGCGACAAATATAACTATGTGAAAGTAGTAAAACATGCCTTTGATTGGAGTTTTTCGCCAATCAATTCAAACATGATAGGCAATCTTGGTGTTGGATATTGGAAGCTCTCACGCTTAGCCATAAAGTGGTGCGTTGGATACCATGCATGGGAAATAGACCAGCTTACAAAAACTGACATGCTTGCAGCTGGTTTAAAAGCATCTACAGTCCTTGCCAGTGAAATCAAAAGGAACAATTTAAGGGGAATAGAAGTTGAATATAAAGCAGTTCAACGCTTCAATTATGTAAATGTTTCCGATCAAGCTGATGTAAATGGCTCCTCATGTGACATGAAGCAAACTGCCTCTTTAGAAGAAACCTCTAACACCCTCCATGAAACCTGGAAAACGGAGATGTCTTGGTTAGATGAGTATATGAATCGAAGGGGAACATTACTAAAGTCTGAAGATGCCTTGAAGTTGAAAAAAGATATAGCCCATCGAAGAGATCCGCTGAAAAAAACAGATTACATAGAAATGGCGGTCCAAAATTCTGAATGGAAACTATTCCCTGCATTAGACGTCTTTCTTTGGATATCAACAAAAGAGTTTTTCTCTGATGAGTATAACCAATTGATTCAGAAGGAAGAACAACTTTCAAAGCTTGACTTGACAATTAACATCCTATCAACATTTGCTCAAACCATATCAAATGTTAACGCCTCCCCGAAGACTAACTCAAATCGACAATGAAGTTAAATAAGAAGGCTCTTCCTTTTGGGCAATGTTTTAGCCCCTATTAAAGTTAAATTTTATCAACCACAATTAATCACAAAGGATATCAAAATGCTATTTCATTTAAATCATTCTAATAAACAGTTTTTGGAGAAAGTAAAAGAGGTTTCATTGGCTGATGTGGATTGGACTGAGAAAGACTTGGAAAATCTAATTGCTTCAAACGTTGAGAATTTAATAAGAGCAGATCAACTATTTGTCATTGCTCAGGGACGAAAGAGACAAGAAGATGCCGACATTATGGCCCTTGACTCAAATGGAGTTCTTTTTCTTTTTGAATTAAAAAGATGGAAAAGTCACGAGGACAACTTACTTCAAGTTCTTCGATACGGTCAAAAGTTTGGTAGATATGACTATGCCAGATTAAACAACCTTTTTCAGACTTATAAACTCAGATATGACTATGACAAGTTAAGCAATCTTTTTCAGTCTTATAAACATGGAAACATTGAAAAGAGCTCTAGCCATTCCTTACAAGAGGCACATCAGAAGTATTTCAATCTAGACAACAGATTGTCTGAAATAGAATTTAACAAAAAACAACGGTTTGTAATCGTAACCAATGGTTTGGATATTTCCACATGGGGAGCAATCGACTACTGGAAGAAATATGACTTGCCAATAGAGGCATTGATTTACCGCATTTATAAAGACAATGATTCTGGTGGGGTCTTCATGGATTTCGATCCATATGGGCCAGATATGGAAGCCTTAGATTATGCTGGAGAAGGACTATTCGTAGTTAACACTAATGTCACATATGATTCTGATGCCTACAAAGAAATGCTGTCGAAAAACAAAGCCTCTGCATATTGGAATCGAAAACACGGAATCACTAGCATTAAAAAAGGAAGTTCGGTTTGTTTATACCATACAGGGATTGGTGTAATAGCTATTGGCAAAGCGACAAGTGATTACATGCAATGCCCCTACGATGGCTCTGTCAATGAGGAGTATTTTGTGTCATGTGAGTTTGAGTATAAGATAGACCCTATAAAAGAAGGAGATAAGGCAATTAAAGCCTCGGAGATTAATCAGAACTTTGAAACCGGACACAAGTTCAGACAAACTGTATTTACTTTACCATCTACATTCGATGAATTTATACGAGAAAGCTTCAAGGGAAAAATATAATGAAATCAATCAATCTCTCTAAATCTCAATTCATTAGAGGGCTTCAGTGCCATAAATCACTATGGCTGTATAAGAACCAGCCAGAACTAAGAACTCAAGCAGATCAATCTAAACAGGCATTATATGATTCTGGAACCGATGTGGGTGTATTAGCACAAGGATTATTTCCAGGAGGTGAGGTTATCCAATTTGAAGGAAGCACTTTTGATGAAAAAATAAATAAAACGAAAGAACTAATCAATTCTGGAGTCGACACCATCTATGAAGCTACTTTCAAATTTTATAATATTTTAGTGATGGTAGACATTCTCCATAAAGGCTCGGATGGCTGGCAAATTTATGAGGTCAAAGCTTCTACAGGAGTGAAAGAGGTTCATGAAAACGATGTATCACTTCAATATTATGTTTTGACTGGTTCAGGATTGGAAGTTTCTTCGGCCAGTTTAGTTCACATAAACAACCAATATGTCAGACATGGAAATCTTGAAATCAACAAATTATTTACCATTGCAGATATAACCGAAACAGCAATGGAGAAGCAGGGCTTTATTCAGGAAGAGTTGGAAGCAATAAGGTCTTCTATCAAGGGTGATTGCCCTAAATTGGATATTGGTCCTCACTGTAGCGATCCTTATGGATGTGATTTCACAGACCATTGCTGGTCCCATATCCCAAATTATTCAATTTTTAATTTATCTAGGTTATACACAAACAAAAAGTTTGAGCTGTATTACAAGGGTATTCTTTCATTTGAAGATATTCCTATCGACTACCCCCTATCTCAGTCGCAACGGCATCAAGTTGAGGCCGAGTTATCTGGCAATGAAATTATCAATGTAGAAGGAATCAATGAGTTTCTAGATCAAATATCATATCCATTATATTTCTTGGATTTCGAAACGTATCAACAGGCCATACCACAATTCAATAATCTAAGACCCTATGAGCAGATACCGTTTCAATACTCATTGCACTATATTGAGAGCGAAAATGGAGAATTAAAGCACTCAGAATTCTTAGGAAAAGAAGGTGCAGATCCAAGAAAAGAGTTGGCACAAGGCTTGGTGGATAGTATTCCAAATAATGCATGCATCGTCACTTATAATGCCTCTTTTGAAAAAAGGATCATAGGTGAATTGGCTGAACACTTTTCTGAGTTCGCAACAAGATTAACTGGAATCAGAGACAATATAATTGACCTGATGGTTCCCTTCCAAAACAAACATCTTTATAAAAAGGAAATGAAAGGGAGTTATTCCATTAAATATGTTCTGCCAGCTTTAGTTCCAGAGTTAAGCTATAAAGATTTGGAGATTAGCGGAGGCGGACAAGCCAGCGAAACGTATGCTAAGCTTCATTTAAATGAGGACAAGAATAAAATTGATGAGATCAGAGAGAACCTATTGGAGTATTGTAAGCTGGATACTCTGGCGATGGTGAAGATATTGGAAGTTTTAGAGGGGCAGGTATGAGCACCTCATCATATTAATTTATTTTGAGCCTACCACAATATTACAGAGCTGGAGCAAGCCAAAAAAGCCTTTCTAGTTTTTAGAATAGGGTCTATCAGAATAAGTGTGTAAACAGCATTTATAAAAAACCAAAAAATAATCTAGTAGCAGAGCCTGTGGGCCCTGTGAAAAATGGTTTTTTATTTTTCACAAGTCCATAGGCTTATTAATTTTCTCCCAGCCTTCCGGGAAATAGAATCACAAACTGATTCAAAGCCTGTTTCCATAGTCGGATTGGCATGGTCCACTTCTTAGAGATATTCCTCAACGCTAAATATAAAAGCTTCAATGCCGATTCATCACTGGGGAATGAACCCCGATTCTTGGTGACCTTGCGCAACGACCGGTTCAGCGATTCAATCGCATTGGTCGTGTAAATCGCCTTTCTAATATAGTCCGGATACGATAAAAAAGGAATCAAACCTTCCCAGTTACGCTCCCAGGAGTCGGCAATCGTTGGATATTTTTCATTCCATTTAGTGCGGAATGCATTCAAGTTTTCCTTAGCCACCTCAGCGTTGGTTGCGGTGTAAATGGTTTTTAGGTCGGCAACCACCGCCTTCTTATCCTTCCACGGCACAAACCGTAATGAGTTCCTTACCATGTGGACGACGCAAAGTTGAACCTGAGTTTCAGGGTACACCGACTCAATGGCTTCAGGAAATCCTTTTAGGCCATCCACACAGGCGATAAACATATCCTTCACCCCTCGATTCTTAAGCTCGGTCACCACCTTCAGCCAGAACTTAGCTCCTTCTTCTTTCGCAACCCATAGGCCAAGGACTTCCTTGTTGCCATCAAGATTCACGCCTAAGGCCATGTAGACGGCTTTGTTGATGACATGACCGTTGTCTCTTATCTTCACCCGTAAGGCATCCATAAATACGATGGGGTAGACCACGTCCAGCGGACGATCTTGCCAAGCCTTGACTTCCTCTAAAACCGAATCAGTAACGCTGGAGATCAGATCGGGAGAAACTTCTACAGCATAAATATCTTCCAAGTGTCCCTGAATCTCACGTACTGTCATGCCACGAGCGTACATCGACAAAATCTTATCGTCAAAGCCGTCGAAACGTGTTTGCCGCTTCTTCACCAACTCAGGTTCGAATGAACCGTTCCGGTCACGAGGAGAAACAATCTCCATCTTGCCGTGGCCTGTGATCAGACCCTTCTTGCTCTTGCCATTACGAGCATTATCGTTCTTTGATACTGAATGTTTGGGGTAACCCAGATGGTGCGTCAACTCCCCATCAAGGGCTTTTTCAACCAAGGCTTTGGTCAGCTCTTTCAACAGACCACCTTGACCTAACAAATCTTCAGGGGATTTATAATCCTTTAATAACTCTTCCAACAACTCTTGTCGTATCGCCATAGTTTCCTCCTAAAAAGGATGGGTGTGCGAAGCATTTTAACTTCACACTATGGCCGTTTACACAGTTTATCTGACAGTCTCGCAAATAACGGCAATTTTCCATAACTACCGATCACCCATTCCCGATAGTCATCCCACGGTTTTACTGATTACACTTTCCCACCGTCCCGACCTTCTACTATAATTGCTAACTCATCAATCAAAGTCCTTCCAATCCCAACTCGTCCAATTCTTCTTCCTCTCGCTGATCAATCTCTTTCAGCATGTCAAGATCATCTTTCTCAAGAACTCTCCATCCGTTGTAGTATCGTTTGATATATTGCATCCTGCTATTCAGAAACAACTCTGCAAGTTCATCCTCATCAAATTCACTCAAAATATCAATCCTGATTTCGTCTATCCGGTGTTCAAACTCGATAATGAGTGCCTGATAGTCCTCTGGAGAGTCTGGATCACCTCTGACAAAATATTCATCGTCATCCAGACCTTCTCGTCCCTGTATTTTCTTGATCTTTGTGTTCAGCTCATTTAACCGAACATCATTACGGAGTTCAAATATCCTGTAGTCAGAAATCTTCTCAAGTCCGGTTGCAAGTCCGAAGAAAATCAGATCGGGGTCTATTGAGTTATCGGAAGTATCTCTAAAGACCTGCAATTCTCTAATTAAATTGGAAACCTTTTCAAGTTCCTTGATCTTGCACTTCTTGATTTCTCTTACGAGTTCTGCGACTACATCCATGACGAATAGTTCCTGTAGGTGAATTGCAACACTATACCACTATTATTAATACTGAAAAACTGGTGGTTCCTCACTTAGTTCTTCAATGAACTCAATCCAACAATCTTACTCAGACAACTCTTACCACCATCAAAAACGGCAACACTCACTGCACTTATCCCACCAAAAATTGAAACTGTCCTTGCAAGTGATCAAGTTAAATTAATGAATGGGAGAGGAATTGGAACAGTCTAATTGAGGATATACAAAGGAGTTTTTGTAAAAGTTAGCGATACATTTTAGCAAGCAACCTACGGGTTAAAATTATTTGCTTTAAATAGTGCAAAACTGGGATGGGGGACTATATTAGCGATGTAAGGGATTTGAGACCCCACTTAGCAAAGGAGTCGGTATGGGAGCAAAGAGCCCGCCTCAAGAGTTTTGTAGGACGAAAATAAAAGTTCGCATATAAATGTGAACGGCCCCGCGAAGCAAAGAAAAGGGGCAGCCAAAAGAGGTAAAAACGCGTTGGAAGGTTCAGCGCGTTTTTCATTTTTAAAAAGATGCAAAAAAGAGAAACCAGCTAAACTCAACAACTCTCTAAAACGTCAACTTCAAATTCGTAATCAGTAGGTTGGCGGTTCGATTCCGCCCGCTGGATCCACTCCTCTCCTCATGGGCCGTAGAAGCCTGGGACGAATGCGTGCTTCTCCTTAAACTTCAGGACTACTGGACTCCTCCACATAGATTCTCTTCTGCTGTTCAAAGCTTGACATATGATCATGTCAATCTTATCTAGTTGTAGAAGTGAATAAATTCTAGTGAGGTTACGTGATGCGTTATGAACAGATGACCATAAAATTGCAGGAAGCTTTTTCCGCAGGCCAATCTTTGTGCTCCTCTGAACGGCAGCAGGCTATGGAGTGCGAACACGTGTTGTTACCCCTGTTCAAGGAGCCTGACAGCATAGCCAACGCATTGGTGAAGAAAGTTGGAGTGGACTCCGGTCAGGTTCTGGGCGCGCTGCAGGATAAAATTGCGAAATTCCCGAAAGTTTCCGGCGGTGGTCAGGTTTATCTTTCTGAAACGTTGAACGATGTGGTCGCCAAGGCTGAAGAAGAAGCTCAGAAAATGAAGGACGAGTTTCTCAGTGCCGAGCATATTTTGCTTGCGGTAGCCAACCATAAAAAAGCCAATTCCATTTTTAAGTCATTGGGAATTAAATACGACGATCTGTTGAAAGCCCTGCAATCCATTCGAGGCAACCAGCGGGTGACCGATCCCAATCCCGAAAGCAAATACCAGGTTCTGGATAAATTTTGTTTAGACCTCACCAAATCCGCCCGCTCAGGCAAACTCGATCCGGTGATTGGGCGTGATGGAGAAATCCGACGTGTCATTCAGGTGCTTTCCCGGCGTACCAAGAACAACCCAGTGCTCATTGGTGAACCGGGTGTGGGCAAGACCGCCATTATTGAGGGACTTGCTCAGCGTGTCGTGAAGGGTGATGTTCCAGAAGGTCTCAAGGATAAACGCATCCTCATGCTCGACCTTGCACAGTTGGTAGCGGGTAGCAAATATCGTGGTGAGTTTGAGGATCGTTTGAAATCTGTTTTAAAAGAAATCACCAACTCCAATGGAGAAATTATTTTATTCATCGACGAACTGCATACTCTTGTAGGGGCAGGGTCCGCTGAAGGTTCCATGGATGCGTCCAATATGCTCAAACCTGCTCTGGCCCGTGGGGAACTGCATTGTGTGGGTGCCACCACCTTGAATGAATACCGTAAATACATCGAAAAGGATGCGGCACTGGAGCGCCGGTTCCAGCCTGTTCCAGTGGGTGAGCCTAGCGTTGAGGATACGGTTTCTATTTTGCGTGGTTTGAAGGGTAAATATGAAGTGCATCATGGAGTTCGAATTCAAGATTCCGCAATTCTTGCCGCAGCACGCTTGTCGCATCGTTATATTTCTGACCGATTTTTACCCGATAAAGCCATTGACCTCATTGATGAGGCCGCGTCCAGTCTAAAGATACAAATCGATTCCATGCCAGTGGAAATAGACGAGTACCAGCGAAAAATTACCCAGCTGGAAATCGAGCGTGAAGCGTTAAAAAAAGAGAACGACTCTGAATCCAAAAAACGGTTGGAAAAAATTGGGACGGATCTCAACGTATTGAACGAAAAATGTTCCATCATGAAGGAGCAGTGGCAGAGCGAAAAAAAAATCATTGCAGAGAAACGTTCTTTGAAGGAACAAGTGGAATCTGTCACTCATGAGTGCGAAGCGGCGGAGCGAGAAGGGCGTCTCGAACAGGCAGCGGAGCTGAAGTTCAGCACGATTCCTCGTTTGACCCGCGAATTGGAAGGGCTGGAGAAAGCTCCCAACAGGGCTAAGGATGAACACAAGATGCTCAACGAGGAGGTCGGTGAGGAAGATATCAGCCGCGTAGTTTCCCGCTGGACGGGAATTCCGGTAGAGCGAATGATGGAGTCCGAAAAGCAGCGGCTGCTGAAGATGGAGGAGGTGCTTCACAATCAGGTAATAGGGCAGGATGATGCTGTACGTCTGGTCTCCAACTCAATCAGACGAGCCCGCGCAGGGTTGCAGGACTCGTCACGACCAATAGGAAGTTTTATGTTTCTGGGGCCGACCGGCGTGGGGAAAACCCAATTAGCCCGGTCTCTGGCCGAATTCTTATTTGACGATGAACAGTCTATCATTCGGATCGACATGTCCGAATACATGGAGAAACATTCCGTCGCCCGTCTCATTGGCGCGCCTCCCGGCTATGTAGGTTATGAAGAGGGTGGATATCTGACTGAGCAGGTTCGGCGTAAACCATACAGCGTGGTGTTGTTTGACGAGATCGAGAAAGCGCATAACGATGTTTTTAATATATTCCTGCAGATTCTCGATGAAGGCCGGTTGACCGATGGGCAGGGCAAGACCGTAGATTTTCGTAATACGGTGGTGCTGATGACGTCCAATATTGGCAGCAAGTTTATTGAAGAAGCTGGATTGGAAGCCGCATTGCATGAGTCGAAAGGACAGTCTCATGAAGTTTGGGAAAGCCAGTATGAGAAAGTTCAAGAAACGGTCAGGCAGGAGCTCCGGAACCATTTTCGCCCCGAGTTTTTGAACCGGATCGATGATATTGTTCTGTTCCGTAATCTGACAAAGGATCAAATTCGGGATATCGTGGATGTCCAGATGAAGGGCCTCTGCGCACGGCTGGCCGAGAAGAATATGTCAATTATATTGAGTGACAAGGTCAAGGAAGTGCTGGCGCAGAAGGGCTACGATCCGGTTTTTGGTGCAAGACCGTTAAAACGAGCGTTGCAAAAATACATTCAGGATCCACTTTCGCTGAAAATCCTTCAAGAGGATTTTGGTGAAGGGGACAAGATCAAGGTCGAAGTAAACGAAGGTCGCGATACTTTCGTTTTTGAAAAAAGTCTTGTATAAAACCAGAGGTTTTAATCATTAATGTCATCAAATCCGTGTCTAACTTCCTCTATCTTGGCCCGGTATCCTGCTGGATTTTTAATGAGCAATCTGCATTTATTAATTTCCTGATAAGGGGTTTGAAATGAAAATTTCTTATTCTCAGGTATCAATTTTAAATAATTTTCAATTCCTTTTTAGCTTGCCGTTTGTTCCACCACCATTTATGCCACTCCATCAATAAAATGCAGGTCGATGCGAGCCCCAATACCAATAACCAGGTTTTGCCATCCACCGGTTGAGTTTTTAAAATTAGTTGTCCGACCGGAAGATACATGGCCAGAACATGGCTGAGAAAGGCACCCAGCACACCAAAAATTAAAACGGGGCTTTGCATCAGAGGAGTATCAAAGGCGGATTTTGTTTCCGATCGGCAGTTGAACATGTGGATGTTTACAAATAAAACTATGAATAAAAGCAAAACATTTCTGGCGGATACCAGAGCCACCCCGGCTTGCAGCAGTTGTTGAAAAAGAATAAATGCCAGGCCCCCGATCCACACGGCAATGAAGGCAGACCGTTCGATCATAAGACGATTGAAGATCGGTTCCTCAACGTCACGGGGCTTGCGCTTCAACTCATCGCCTTCACCGGGTTCGAATCCCATAGACACATCCTGAATGCCTTGTGTGACCAGATTCATCCATAGAAGTTGTACCGGGGTGAGGGGTAACGGGAAACCCGCGGCAACAGCCAGGGTGACCACGACAACCTCCGCCGCACCAGTTGAGATCAACATGAAAATGACTTTGCGAATATTTTCATAAGCAATTCGGCCTTGTTTCACTCCCTTTACAATCGTGGCAAAATTATCGTCGCTGATAACCAGTTCGGCGGCTTCGCGCGCCACGTCAGTTCCGGACTGACCCATGGCGGCACCGATATTTGCGGTTCTAAGGGCTGGGGCGTCATTCACCCCATCGCCGGTGACAGCCACGAAATGGCCCACCGCACGCATGGCGTTCACCAGTTCCAATTTTTGATATGGAGCCACTCTGGCGAAAACGCGAGCGGTTTTCACGATCTCCTGCATTTCTTCGGGAGACTTGTCCTGCAACTGGGTTCCTTTGACCACTTGCTCCGGGGTCAGCTCCAGCCCCAATTCTCTGGCGATCGTTAAAGCTGTGATCGGGTGGTCTCCTGTGATGATCGCCACATCGATCCCTGCTTCCCGGCAGGAGGTGATGGCCTCAGGCACCCCTTTTCTGAGTGGGTCGATCATCCCAGCAAGGCCGAGGAATTCCAGTTTAGTCGGTTCTGCCGGGGGATGATGGGGGTTCAGGTTTTTTGGTGCAGGGCCTTGGGCGAAGGCCAGCACCCGATAACCTTTTGCGGCCATTCCCTCGACAGTTTGAAGAATTGTTTTGATGGATTTCTTTTCTTCCCGGCACATTGAAAGCACCTGTTCAGGCGAGCCTTTAACAAAGGTCTTGATTTTTCCTGTGGGTAATTGATGGAAGGAAGCGGAAAACTGGTATTCCGGTTCAAATGGAATCTGGTTTACCTGGGGGCAGGTTTCCAACAATTGTTCCTGCCCAACTTCGATTTTTTGTCCCAGGCTGAGGAGGGCAATATCTGTGGGGTCTCCGCGGTGCGACCATTCCCCATCATGAGCGTGAAGGTCGCCCTCATTGCATAACATTGCGGCGGTTATCAACAACTCCAACCCTTCAACTTCATTTATGGAACTTATATTGTGCTCATTGAACATGATCTTGCCATTGGGAGCAAAGCCCTGCCCACTGACCTGGCACACCGATCCATTTGGCAAGTGGATTTCTTTGACTGTCAGTTCATTGCAGGTTAACGTTCCGGTTTTGTCACTGGCGATCATCGTGCAACTACCGAGCCCTTCTACTGCGGCGAGGCGGCGCACGATGACACCGTTCTCGGCCATGCGTTTGGTTCCAATCGCCAGGGCAACGGTGAGTGCAACCGGCAGGCCTTCGGGAATCACGGCGACAGCCAGCGCGACGCCGAACATGAACATGTCCAATACCTCATAGCCCTGAAACAGGATACCCAGAAATCCCACTACGAAGATAGCCACCATGACCACCCAGGCCAGCGTCTGACTGAATTGTTCCATGCGAATAATGAGCGGCGGTTTTCCTGATCCTGCTTCCATCATGGCTTTTGCCAGGCGTCCGATTTCGGTTTTCATGCCGGTGGCGATGACGATGCCTCGACCCCGTCCCCGAATAATAATGGAACCGGCATACCCCATGTTTAACCTGTCTGCGACAGGCGCGGAAGGCTCACCGCTCCACACTGAGCTTTTTAAAACCGGTAAAGACTCCCCTGTTAACAGGGATTCGTCAACTTCCAATCCATGGGTCATTAATAAACGTAGATCTGCCGGAACCCGGTTTCCAGATTCCAGCCAAACGATATCACCCGGAACCACCTGCTCGGCATCGACTTCATACACCTGACCGTCGCGCTCCACGGTGGCGCGAATTTGTAAAAGCTTCTGCAATGCTTGGGCGCTTTGTTCCGCTTTCCATTCCTGGATTCCACCGATGGTGGCGTTCAAGCACAGCACTCCAATGATGAAACCGGCGTCGATGAACTCATCAATGCCAAGAGAAACGATTGCGGCTACAGCCAGAATATAAACGAAAGGGCTTTGAAATTGACGAATGGCAATTTTCCACCACGCTGGTGGTTCTGCTCGTGGAAGTTGGTTGGGTCCGTGTATTTTAAGACGGGATAGGGTTTCCTGTTTGGAGAGACCTTTTTGAGTCGTATTCAGTTTTGAAAATAAAGCGGTCTCTGTTTGAGTGTGCCAAAAGTATTCAGGAGACGTCGGGATCGTTTTGGAGTCAGATGAGGGAAGATTCATTACGGTCTTTCAGTGTCAGAAAATATTCCGGGTTTCAATTTTGACTTTCTTGAAAGCAGATACTGCATGATCGAGATCGGTAGTTTCGTGGGCGGCGGAGATTTGGATGCGGATGCGGGCGGTGTCTTTGGGAACTACTGGATAGCTGAAGCCGATCACGTAGATGCCTTCCTTGAGCAATTGATCGGCCATATTTTTTGCCGCTGACGCGTCGCCGATCATGATGGGAATGATGGGGTGGTCGCCGGAGCTGATTTCGAATCCTGCCTCGGAAATTGCGGATCGAAAATATTTCACATTGTCTCGAAGTTTATGTATTAAAACCAGGGAGTTTAAAATGAGGTCAATGGCTTTAAGGGTGGTGGCTGTAATGACGGGCGACAGGCTGTTGGAAAATAGATAGGGGCGTGAGCGCTGGCGTAAAATATCGATAACCTCTTTACGGCCACTGGTGAACCCGCCTGAAGCTCCCCCTAGCGCTTTACCAAAGGTTGAAGTGATGATGTCAACCCGCCCCATTACATTTCGATATTCCACACTGCCGCGGCCGGTATTGCCAAAAAAACCTGTGGCATGCGAGTCATCAACCATGACCTTGGAATCATAGTGGTCCGCAAGATCGCAAATTTCCTTCAGTGGAGCAACATGTCCATCCATGCTGAAAACTCCATCGGTGGCGATGATCCGGTGTCGATATTTTTGTGCCCTTTTTAACTGAGTTTCTAAATGATCCATGTCGGCATGGTTGTAACGAAATCGGTTTGCCTTGCAAAGGCGTACCCCGTCAATGATGCTGGCATGGTTCAGGCGATCGCTGATTACCGCGTCTTTTTCTGTCAACAGGGTTTCAAAGAGTCCGCCGTTGGCATCGAAACATGAGGAATAGAGAATGGTGTCTTCGGTTTGTAGGAAGTGAGAAATTTTCTGCTCCAGTTGCTTGTGGATGTCTTGAGTGCCGCAAATGAAGCGTACCGAAGCCATGCCATAACCATATTGTTCCAGAGCATTGCGGGCTGATTCGAGAATCTCTGGATGGTTGGCCAGCCCCAGATAATTGTTAGCGCAAAAGTTTAGAACCTTTCCCTGAGCCGTGGAAAGATGGACTCCCTGAGGGGACAGCAGTACGCGTTCATCCTTATACAGGTCGGACTCATGGATCGCCTCCAACTCGGATCGAAGATGTGCGTAAAAATTGTCAGGATTCTTGTCAGTCATATTTCAACACAATTTTTGGATGTGAGGTGATGGCCTTTTCAAATTGCGCTTGATCGAAATCCTTAAATGGGACAACCGTGCCCTGGCCTCGGTTTAAAATAACATCATATATTTTGTCTTGCAGGGAATGGCCTTTGGACATCAGCAGGTTGCTGGTAATGTACCAGGTCTGGAAAACTTTTCGGCCGACAACGCTGTGCATGGATTTCCCGTACAAAATGATGTCCTGAAAGTTAGTCAGGGTGTAGTCGCCAGAAGAAAGACCGAATAAAATAATATCCCCACCGGCGCGGGTGGAGGAAATCGCTGTGTTCAAAGCCTGGTTGCTTCCGGACATTTCAAAGGCGACATCGACACCTTCCCCGAAACATTGCTGTCGTATTTTATTGGCAATTTCGAGATCCGGTGCCGGGCCTGATTGTTTTGCCGAATCGGTGGCAACCCGTAATGTGGAATCCACGCCAAGTTCTTCCGCTATTTTAAGATTGGTTTTTGATGGGTCGACACCAATGATCGTTGTCGCTCCCATTGATCGGGCGACAAGAATGGTGAAGAGCCCTATTGTTCCGCACCCAAACACGGCAACCGTTTTGCCGCGCAGGTCGACACGACTACAGGCGTGCACCGCGTTTCCCAGGGGTTCCTGAATGGCTGCGACCTCTGGGCGGATTTTGTCCAGATCGGTGCGCCATAATTCTTTTGCCGGCAGTTTTACCTGTTCGGCAAAACAACCATCGGTGGAAATTCCTATAATGAGGTGGTCCGAGCAAACATGGGCATCGCCGATTTTACACTGGTGGCAAACCCCGCAAAAGATGTGAGACTCTGTGGAAACAATATCGCCGGGCTTGTAACCGTATTGGCTTTGGGAATAAGAACCGGTCTCGACAATTTCTCCCAAAAGTTCGTGTCCGCAAATTCTATATGCTTGATCCTCGCGGTCTCGGGAGTCGAAAAGCATTTCCTTAAAGGCGTGGCGAAACCAAATGCCTTTGTCGGAGCCGCAAAATCCGGTGTAAAGAGGTTTGATAATGCATTTGTTGGAATCAGCAGGGTGCTGAGTTTCATTCAGTTCTGGTTCGGGCACATCTATCATGTTCATTCCCGTTGTGGTCTCCCATTCATCGCGGGATATATCTAGAGCCAAGGCTTTCATAAGGACACCGTAATTTTTAGTGAATAGAATAAAGATTGTTTTATAAAATTTACCAGCCCCTTAATAAAATATAAATCAAGTTGCGCTAATAACAATGAGGATGACCCGGTTTTATTGAATAATTTCATATTTTCTTGTGAGCCATTTTGTTCGTAGCAATTTTCCAGGTTCGAAAAGCGCCAGAAAGATTTTTGGTTTTAAATCCCTTTTGGGTTAATAACCGGCAGGCAAAATAAGAACGTTGACCCGTTTGGCAATAAACTATGATTTCTTTTTCTTTCGACAATTCATTAATTCTTTGTCTCAACTCGGGTAAAGCAATATGTTGGGAGCCGGGAATAAATCCTTGGCTACGTTCGTCTTCATCACGAACATCCAAAAGAATGGATTGATTAGTGTTTAGATTTTCAATCTCATGCCACTGTGCATTTTTAACATCATGGTGAACCACATGTTGAGCAACCATCCCAGCCAAATTAACAGGATCTTTTGCCGATCCAAAGGGTGGAGCATAAGCCAGCTCCAAATCTTCCAAGTCGTGAACGGTCATTCTGGCCTTCAGAGCTGTTGCCAAAACATCAATCCGTTTATCCACCCCTTCTTCACCAATAATTTGAGCCCCCAACAGTTTTCCGTCATCGGGGTGAAAGATAATTTTCATGGCTAACCTATGTGCCCCAGGGTAATAGGTCGCGTGAGCCGGAGGATGTAAATAAACCACATCATATGGCAAGTTCAATCGACGCAGGGTCTTCTCATTGACCCCGGTGCAGGCTGCGGCTAAATCAAAAAGTCTTAAAATCGAAGTTCCGCAGGTTCCCGTGTACTTCATTGAGTTACCAAAAATATTCTCTGCAACAATTCGCCCTTGACGGTTTGCTGGGCCAGCTAGAGGAATTAATACCTGTTCCTGAGTTATGAAATCCTGAACTTCTATGGCATCTCCAATTGCCCAAATATGAGGATCGCTGGTTCTAAGAAATTCATTGACTTGAATTCCTCCCTTTTCCCCAATTACCAATCCAGCAATTTTTGCCAATTCAGTAACCGGCCGAACTCCTAAACCAAGAATGACGATATCTGCAGGCAAAAGATTTCCACTTTTAAGCTCAACAATAGAGGCTGTTGCTGGATTTTCTTTGTTTGGAGAATTAAATTGAGTAACAGGATCCTCTAAGTATAAAGTGACCTCATTAGCTTGCAGCTCCTTATGGAGCCAACCCGCCATTTCCGGGTCCAGGGGTGGCATAACCTGGGCCAGCGCTTCAACCACACTAACTTCTAAGCCTCTTTTTTGGAGTTGCTCTACCATTTCCAGTCCAATAAATCCTCCGCCGATCACCACGGCCTTATGGGCTTTTTGAGTCGTGATCCATTTATTGATCGCTTCGACATCAGGAATTCCATGGACGGTAAAATGACCGGGCTTATCAATTCCCGGAATTGGAGGTTTTAATGGCTTTGCTCCGGTGGATAAAATAAGTTCGTCGTAACTCTGCCAATATTTATCGTTTGAATTAACGGAGGAAACTTCAATTCGTTTGCTAATCGGATCAATAGCCGTGACCTCAGACATGACACGGACGTCTAGATTAAATCGGGCGTGAAGATTTTCAGGAGTTTGGACCAATAAATCTTCTTTTTCGGTAATTTCGCCACCCACGTAATAGGGAAGGCCACAATTGGCGAACGAAACGTGAGGGCCACGCTCGAAAATAATAATTTCGGCCTCTTCAGACAGTCGTCTGGCATGAGCCGCAGCCGTGGCTCCTCCCGCAACGCCTCCAACGATTAAAATTTTATTTTTAGCCATTTGGTAATTCCAAATATAAAGATTTTGGTTGGTGATTTAAGTCAGCTATTCAAAAATAGAGCAGCAAATTTCTTTGAGCAACATATCACCCATTACAAGCTCATGACATAATTGTGTATCCCATGGGCGGCTTTCTTTCCTGCTCCCATGGCCGAAATAACGGTTGCGGCTCCGGTGACGATATCGCCTCCGGCAAAGACACCAGGCCGGGACGTTAAATTGATATCGGGATCAGCTAATTCAATGTGCCCATGGCTATCAGTTTGTAAATCGGAAGCACTTTTTGCGATTAACGGATTGACTCCACTGCCGAGAGCGATAATAACCGCGTCGGTTTTTAAATGGAAGGCACTGTTTTCCACGGGTCGTGGATGTTTTCGCCCGGAAGCATCCGGTTCGACCAATTCCATTTTCTGACAGACAATCTCGGAAACCCAGCCGTTGGCACCTTTGATATCTACTGGGCTTGCCAGGTAATGAAATTCTATTCCCTCAGCCTCCGCATGTTCGACTTCTTCCAATCGTGCGGGCAACTCATCCCGAGAACGCCGATAAATTAGCATCACCTTTTCGGTCGTCGGCAGGCGAAGGGCGGTCCGGGCGGCATCCAGTGCGGTGTTGCCACCACCGATCACAGCAAAGACTTTGTGGTGATGGATGGGCGTGTCGAACACCGGGAACTCCCAGGCGTGCATTAAATTGATCCGGGTTAAAAACTCATTGGCTGAATACACGCCATTGAGGTTTTCTCCGGGGATGTCGAGAAAATAAGGCAGTCCCGCGCCGGTGCCAATGAAGATTGCATTAAACCCATCCTCTCCCATCAGCTCGTCCAGAGTTTTGATTTTTCCAATCACATAATTGACTTTGATCTCAATTCCCAGGCGCTTCAAGTAGTCCAACTCGGCTTCTAGAATTTCCTTTGGAAGGCGAAACTCTGGGATGCCGTAAAACAAAACGCCTCCGGGTTTATGCAAGGCTTCGAAGATAACGACTTCATGTCCCAGCTTCGCAAGATCGCCCGCGGCGGCTAACCCCGCTGGACCGGCTCCAATGATGGCAATTTTTTTTCCGGTGGGTGGTGGCAGTTCAATTATTTTTACTTCACTGTGAATGCGTTCGTAATCCGCGACGAACCGTTCTAGTTTTCCGATTGCCAGGGGTTCGCCCTTAATGCCGATTACACAATGTTTTTCGCATTGGTCTTCTTGTGGGCAGACTCGGCCAGTGACGCTGGGTAGCGCGTTGGACTCTTTAATGATGCGAGCGGCTTCAAGAAAGTCACCTTCAGCCACCTGTTTAATAAAATCGGGGATGGCCACCCGCACGGGACATCCGATCACGCATTTAGGTTTCTTGCATTGGATGCAACGCGACGCTTCCAGTTGAGCCATGGCGGGGGTGTAGCCCAAGCTCACTTCCTGAAAATTTTTCTTCCTCACATCCGGATTTTGCTCCGGAGCCGGAGTGCGCGGTGTTTTATTTCGTTGTGAGTCCTTTTTTATTTCAGCCATATATTTGGGATACTTTTACGATCCGGCACTTTCCTCCGGTATCTTTTAAGTATTTTTCCTTGGCTTCGGTTTCTTCCGAGATGTAGGTTTTCAAGCGATTGAGCAATCCCTCGAAATCGACAGCATGACCATCAAATTCCGGTCCGTCCACACAAGCGAATTTCATTTCACCGCCCACCGTCACCCGGCAGGCGCCACACATGCCCGTTCCATCTATCATGATGGGGTTCATGCTGACGAGGGTAGGGATATTATAAGGGCGCGTCAAGTTTGTCACAGCTTTCATCATGACCAAAGGACCGATAGCAATGACGCGATCGATCGGCTCCTTCTTCTCGATCATCTTTTTCAGGATATCCGTGACCAGGCCTTTTGTGCCATGACTCCCATCATCGGTGACAACGTGAACGCTTGTGGAGGCTGTTATCATTTCATTTTCGAGGATCACCAGTTCTTCCGTTCGGGCACCTAAAATCGAAATGGTTTTATTTCCTGCTTGAGTTAATGCGCGTGCAATGGGGTGGATGGCGGCTATGCCGAATCCTCCTCCTATCAACACGACGGTGCCAAAGAGGTCGATTTGACTGGGATTCCCTAGCGGTCCGACGACATCCAAAATAAAATCACCTGCTTTCAGGTGACTCATTTCGAGAGACGTTTTTCCAACCGCCTGAACGTAAAAAGTGAGGGTCCCCTGAATCGGGTCGGAGTCTGAAATAGTGATCGGGATGCGCTCCCCGGTTTCATCCAGGCGAATGATGACGAATTGTCCGGGAAGCGCTTTTTTGGCGATGTCCGGCGCGTGCAGGAGGTAATGAAACACCTGCGGGGCTAACTGTGTGTTTTTCAGAATTTTAAACATATTCTGTTTGACCCCAAAACATTCGTCTATATAAATGGGTATCCCCTAGACTAAATATATTCCTATTCATCAGCATATTCTATTAATAATGAATAAACTCGGGTGCCTGATGGAATTTTTGGCTCAGATTATGATCTAAAGCTTAAAAGAGTTAAGATAAGCGAAACAAAAACCCGGACGGGGACTTTTCGTCCAATACCTACGTGAACATGGAACCGATCCTTGATATTGCCAGAAAGCTGGGGCTGACCGAAGGTGAAATCATTCCCTATGGGTGCGATAAAGCCAAGGTTCGCCTTGAGGTTTTAAAAAAAAATCCCGCCAGAGGAAAACTGGTCTTGGTATCGGCCATCACTCCCACTCCCGCAGGAGAAGGAAAAACCACCACCACCATCGGTCTTGGTCAGGCGATGGCCCGACTCAACAAGTCGGTCTGTCTTGCACTGAGAGAACCTTCGCTGGGGCCTTGCCTGGGGATGAAAGGCGGCGCGACCGGTGGCGGGTTGAGCCAGGTTTTGCCGAGGGAAGATATCAATCTGCACTTTACCGGCGACTTTCATGCTGTGACCTCCGCCCACAACCTGCTGGCAGCGATGCTGGATAACAAGATTTATCATGAAGGGTTGTCGGACATCGACCCGAGGCGCGTCATCTGGCGGCGCGTCATGGATATGAATGATCGCGCTCTTCGTAATATTGTGATTGGTCTCGGAGGCGTTTTGCAAGGCGTCCCCCGTGAAAGCGGATTCGATATCACCGCCGCTTCTGAAATCATGGCCATTCTGTGTCTGGCGGAGAGCTATGAAGATTTAAAATCCCGACTGGGAAATATTCTAGTGGCGTTTACTTACAAGGAGGAACCGATCACCGCGAAGAGCCTCAATGCTTCCGGTGCCATGGCGGCCTTGCTCAAGGATGCTCTTCTCCCCAACCTGGTTCAAACTACAGAGGGAGTTCCAGCCTTAATCCATGGTGGACCTTTCGCAAACATCGCGCATGGGTGTAACTCGGTACTGGCAACCAAAATGGCCTTGGCACTTTCCGACTGGACGGTCACGGAGGCGGGCTTCGGTTTTGATCTGGGCGCGGAAAAGTTTTTCGACATCAAATGCCAAGGGGCGGGACTCGATACCGCCGCTGTGGTTTTGGTTGCGACTTGCAGAGCACTGAAGTCTCATGGCGGTGTTGATAAGCCTGATCTGGAAAAATATAATCCGGGGGCTGTTCAAAAAGGGCTGCCCAATCTAGACCGACATGTTGAAAACATCAAACAGTTCTGCGAACCTCCCATTGTTTGTCTCAACCGCTTTGAGGGGGACCATCCGGAAGAAATTGACGTGGTACGAAAACATTGTGAGAACAATCTTCAGGTTCCTTTTGCAGTGAGCAACGTTTTTGAAGAAGGGGGAAAGGGAGGAATAGAACTAGCCGAGAAAGTTATTCTTCATTCAGAAAAAAATTCTCAGCCTTTCTGCTCGCTTTATGATTGGAATGAAGATGTGAAAACAAAAATCTGGAAGATCGCCAGCAAAATGTATGGAGCTGATGAAATTAAATATACCGCAAAAGCTGAAAGAGATCTCAGGTCTATAGAAAAACTCGGATACCAGAAACTTCCTGTTTGCATTGCCAAAACCCCAGCCTCTTTGTCGGATGACCCTAAACTCCGAGGCCGACCGGAACATTTCAACGTCACAGTTCGGGAAATTTTAATTGCCGCAGGAGCCGGGTTTCTCATTCCTTTAACGGGAGAAATCCTAAGAATGCCGGGATTGCCTAAGACCCCCCAGGCAGAACACATAGATTTCGACGGAAACGATATCACCGGCTTACGATGAAAGGCGGGGCATGAGCGAAGGGATGGAAACTCTAAAGCTGCTCTATATTGCGATGGGTCCGGGCATTGCCATCGCTGTTTTTATCTACTATTCCGACAAGTGGGACAGGGAACCCAAGAAACTTGTGATCAAAAGTTTTTTTCTGGGTGGTCTGGCGGTTTTCCCAGCCTATTATTTTGAAGGCGTTGTCGAAGAATTTATAGGCCTGCAGGCCTTAGAGGGGGAACATTCTCCGTTCTTCTGGACAAAGACTCTTTTCTATGCATTTTTCGGAGTGGCCTTGGCGGAAGAGTTATGCAAATTTCTGTTTTTGAAAGCGTTCGTTTTTGATGAACGGGAGTTTAACGAACCTTTTGACGGAATTATCTATGGCGGTATGATCGGTTGCGGATTCGCCACTGTTGAAAATATCATGTATGTCCTCCCACAAGGGCATGAGGTGGGGATTTTAAGAATGCTCACAGCGGTGCCAGGGCATGCTTTCTTCGGCATAATTCTGGGCTATTTTATGGGACGGGCGAAGTTCAGTATTAACCGTGCCAGGCACCTGATTCATGGCCTTGTTGCTGTGGTCACTCTTCATGGTGTTTATGATACCGCCGCTTTTTCAAATACCCTCTGGTCCGGTTATTTGATTTTTGCAATCATTTTTTTATGCATCTACCTGGGATTGAAAGCCAAAAGGGAACTGGAAAAACTCGCGACCGTTATTGAATTTTCAGCAAAACAATATTTTCCATTAAAAGGCCGCAGAAAAAAAGTTCCTTTATACCTGAGAGATATTCGCTGTCTGCTGTCAAAGGGAAAGCTGGTTCCCGAAGACAACCTGATTGATAAAAAAAGTGGCAAGATAAAATCGATCCGGGAAATATTTTCTTCAAAAATCATTTCCCAATATAAAGGACTTCCCAAAACCCCGTTTTGCGGCATGTCGGTCAAACTTTTCCTGATTTTTTACCAGATGACTTTTGGGCTTTATCTGTATTTCTGGTTTCTGGGAAATTATCGAGACTTTGCCAGCTATAAAAAATTAAAACTCAATCCGGAACTGTTGGCGTTGGGGTTGTTCGTCTTCACGGTTATTCCCTATTATTTTTATGGAGTTATTCTGAATGCTTTGAACATTCAAGGGGTCAACCAAGTGGTCGATGTTTCTTTTAATTTGGTTGTGGCGGGAATAGAATCGGCCTTTTTGTATTTCCAATTACAAATGTTTTCAAGTTTTCTGGAAAAGAAACTGAGGAAGTCTTTTTCGGTTCCTATTATTATCCTGAGCTTTTTTATTCTCAGTGGATTGAAAAAGGTTCTATTACCGACGACATCTTTTTATCTTTTTTGGGAAATGGTTTTGATTCTTATTCAGGGGGGAGTTTTGGCCCTTGTCCAGAGAGATTTAAATCTTTACTGGAAACTTGAGAATGAGCACGGTATACACTGAGATACGGTTCTTTCGCTCAGAGTCGGTTTTTGAGCATAGAAAAATCCGGGAGTTTCATGATGGTCGAATCAATTTATATTCAATAATTCCTTTTACTGGGTGGGGTCTTTTTTTTGGGATTATTTTGTCTTTTTTGGATGTGCCTAACTTCTCTTTTGCTGAAGGCGATTTCAGTTGTTCTCCTAAACCGCCCTACGAAGCCTCTCGATATGTAGAGCCGGCAAAGAATCCAAAATCTTTAAGTCTAAACCTGACTGATAACGGCGATGGAACCATTGTCGATGTAGATTCAAGATTGTTGTGGACTAAAAAGATAGCTACGCCGATCTTGGGAAACGCCTCACATGGCAGGAGTCTTTGGATTATGTGGAGAAGCTTGATGCTGGAGGATTTTCAGATTGGAGAATGCCTACGATCAGGGAACTGGCTACGCTTTATGATCTGACCATGGAAAATAATATGGCTTGGGACCCACAACCTGGAGTATCCCCTCGCGATGGACGAAAGATTTGCAGATGGATCGGCTTATTGGTTTTGGAGTAGTGAGGGCGAGATTGTGGGGAAAAAAGAGGATGCGCCAAAACCTTTTATTTTGTCAACGGACTTGTACACCTTCGCGCCTTGGATCAGTGTAATAATGGTGGTGTTCGTGCCGTGAGAAGATCCAGATGATCAAAGCTATGTTCAACACTCAATCCAAGACCAGTTTCTATGACCCGAATAAAACTTGTTGCTCTTGTTGTGGCGGTAGTGGGCACGTTGCTTTACGTTCAAAGCTATTTGAATCCACCGGAAACATGGGAAAGCCATAATCAAGAGGGCGTGAAGGCCTTTCAGGAATCCCGCTACGCTGAGGCGGAAGAGCATTTCGTGCAGGCCCTTGAATTAGCAGAATCACTCCCTTCTCAAGATCGCCGTCTTTATTTCAGCCTCTATCAATTAGCCGAAATTTATCGGATTCAATTTAAATTTGTTGAGGCCGAGCGTATTCTCAAGCGGATTCTGGCCGTCGATGAAAAGGCCTTCGGACCTAAGCATCCTAATGTGGCTTTTGCATTGAATAACTTGGCGGGAAACTACCGGATGCGCGGCAAATACGAAGAAGCCGAAGCCCTATTGAAGCAGGCTTTGAAGATTCTGGAAGAGTCTTTGGGCAAAGAGCATGCGCTGGTCGGAAACATTCTTGAACATTATGCCCATTTGCTCCATAAAATGGATCGCTCTATCGAGGCTGAGAAGCTGGAAAGCCTTTTCCAGGCTATCTCTTCCGCGCAGGACATCAAAAATAAATAGTTGAGGGTGGTAATTCCTTCTTCCTGGCCCCATTTTATTAATAGGGAATATTTATTCTTGGGCGGTGTCTTATATATAGCCGATGAATAAAACAATCAACTGAGCGAGGGCCAAATGTGGCGAATACGCATGCATGGTCGTGGGGGGCAGGGGATAAAAACTGCCAGCCAGATTTTAGGTAGTGCTGGGTTTTATTCCGGGTTCCAGGCTCAGGATTTTCCTCTCTACGGGGCCGAGCGTAGAGGTGCCCCGGTCATCGCTTTTACACGTATTTCTAAAGACGCTATTCTCGAGCGCGGGCCGATTTCTTCTCCTGATATTATTTTGATCGGAGATGAGACTCTGCTGAACGATCCCCAGTCTGCTCCCCTTTGTGGAGCAGAGCCGACCACCATTATTTTCGTCAACTCCAACCACAGGCCCAAAGAGTTGTCGCAGAAATTTGAGGTGATCACGGCCAACTTGACCGATCTTTGCCTTCAGCGCCTTAACGGCAGAACGATATACAGTTCTGCGCTTTCCGCTGTGGGAGCCCGTCTGCTCGGAACCATTGAATTGGAGGATCTTTTGCAGGCTGTGGAGGATGAATTGCCCGGAGTTTCTTCCCAGATGCTGAAGGGCAATCTCGATCTGGCCCGGGAAGTTTTCGAAATGGTCCAACCAGTAGCCATTCCACAACGGGTAGAAAAGGCTTTAACCGCCAAGCCGCTGGTTTTTCCTCAACATCTGCCCGTGGTCGACGGGGCTCCTATTATTTTAGATCCTGGAAATATGGCACTGCGAAAAACCGGAAACTGGCGGGTGGAGAGGCCGGAAATTGATTATGACCATTGCAATAAATGCCTGATCTGCTATGCCCGTTGCCCGGATGGTGTCATTAGCTTGGCTCCTGACGGCAGGCCGGAAATTGATTATGACCATTGTAAGGGATGCCTGATTTGCGCTCAGGAATGCCCGGGTCATTTTATTAAAACGGTAAGAGAAACGGGAATATTTCCATGAAAACGCAAAAAAAAACAATGCTAACGGGAAACAAAGCGGCGGCATGGGGAGCACGAATGGCGGGGGTGGAGTATGTTCCGGCGTTTCCCATTACTCCGCAAACCGAAATCGTTGAGACTCTGGCGAAATGGTTTGCCGATGGAACCCTGCAAGGAAAATTCACCAATATGGACTCGGAACATTCCATGTTCATGGCGGCGGGTTCTGCAGGGGCTACCGGGGTGAGGGTTTTTACGGCCTCTTCGAGTCAGGGTATTTTGCATGGGATGGAATCTCTTTACACCATAACTGGTTGGAGGACGCCGATGGTTATCGTTAATGTGTCCCGGGCTCTGGCCACTCCGATCACGTTAGAGCCGGACCATAACGATGTTATGAGCACCCGTGATTGCGGCTTGATTCAGCTGCATGCCGAAACCTGTCAGGAGGTGTTTGATTTTGTCTTGATGGGGTACCGGATCGCCGAGGACCCAGATGTCTGTCTGCCGGTGCTGGTTAATCTGGATGGATTTTATTTGTCGTTCACCCGCGAACCGGTTTTGATCCCGGACGAGGAGGAAGCCCGGAACTTTTTACCTTTGTACAAGGCCATGCAACCGGTGTTTCAGGCTTCGCGACCGATGGCCCGAGCGTCGGCGGTTTTTGGTGGAGCGACGTATACCAGCTTCAAGCTTCAGCAGGATATGGCTTGCCGCAATGCAGAAAAATGTTTCAATCAGGCGGCGCAGGATTTTGAAAAATACTTTGGACGGTTTTATGGACCAGTCGAAGCGTTTCATCTCGATGATGCGGAATATGTTTTTGTGATGAGTAACTCCTTCGCAACCAAAGGAAAATCGGCGGTGCTAAAACTTCGCCAGCAAGGGATTAAAGCCGGTCTTTTGAAGTTGAGACTTTTCAGACCTTTCCCGGGTGAAGCGATTGCCTCGGCCCTTGCAGGGCACGCCAAAGTTGCTGTGATTGATCAAAATCTGGCTCCGGGTATGGGAGGAATTACCTATCCGGAAATTGTCACGTCTCTTTACTCTCGTGAAGACCGGCCAGAAAAAATTCTGTCGGTCATCGGAGGGCTTGGAGGAAAGGACATGGATGATCAGGATTTCATGGCCATCATTGAGCATCTGGATAAACCGGATAGCGGAACACCGCTTTACTTGTACGACGAAAAGGACGTGAGCAGCTTTAACCGGCTCCAGCAGATTGCGAAATTGAAAGAGGCGTTATCATGACGACATCAACGAATGTTCATAAAAAAATAAAAGACCTTCATCCAAATGAAGCTATTGCTCCGGGAACCGGGCTTTGCGCCGGATGCGGAGGTCTGGAAGGTTTGCGATTGGGATTGAAAGAACTGGGAGACGATTTTTTGATCTGCAACGCCGCAGGTTGCTTCACCTTGCTTTCGGTTTATCCGTTCACTCCGTTGAAAGGTTCCTGGCTCTACACCACCATGGGTGGTTCAGTGCCTGCAGCGCAGGGTGTCCGTGATGCTCTGGACATTCGCATGCGCTACCGAGGGCTGGAGAAAAAAGAAGATCTAAATGTGATTGTGGTTGCCGGTGATGGTTCTTCCAACGATATCGGATTCGGGGCCACCTCGGCGGCGATTCACCGGGGCTTGGATTTCATTTATTTCTGCTACGACAACGAGGCTTATGGCAATACGGGATTCCAGTTGTCGGCGGCTTCCCCCTATGGCAGCGCGACTCAGACGACACCCAGTACGGATGTGCATGAAGCGGGAACGGAAATAAATAAAAAGAACCTGTTTGAAATATGGAAAGCGCAGAAACCGGCTTACCTCGCTACGGTATCTCCACGTGAGCCTATTGACTTGTCGAATAAGTTTGCCCGGGCGAAGGAGTTGAAAGGACCTCGCATGTTCATTTGCATGTCGCCTTGCCCGACTGGCTGGGGTTTTGAGCCTAAAGAAATGCAAGAGATCGCCAAGCTTGCTGTCGATACGGGAATTTTCCCGGTTAAGGAATATTTTGAAGGGGAAGTGGTTCATACCGTGCGTCCACGTAAACGATTACCGGCGGAAAAGTTTCTCGAGCGGCAAAAAAGATTTCACCATTTGTTTGAACCGCATCGGCAGGATGAGGTTATTGGACAGATTCAAAAAAGGGTCGATGATTACTGGAGGCAATATGAATGAGGCCGCCACATTGAATACCAGATCTTCTTCGGCAGAAAAAGTTCTTGAGACTTTTTTTGCGCCTAAAGGGATCGCGGTGATTGGTGCATCGCTAAAACCGGGCAATCAGGGAAAGCGGATTGTGGATAGCCTGATTGCGCAAGGGTATGAAGGCCACTTGATCGCCGTGCATCCTGACGGAAAGGCATTGGGTCCGTGCCTTTCTGTACGGTCTGTCCGAGAACTTCCTGAGGGTATTGATCTGGCTATTGCCGCAGTTTCTGCCAAACGGGTCGAGGCATTGATCGAGCCTTTGGCCGATCATGGGATTCACCACTTGATCGTGGTCGGCGGTGGTTTTTCTGAAATCGGGATTGAGGGAGAACTTCTGCAAAACAGTCTACGGGATACGGCAAACAAATTTGGCATGCGAATCGTGGGGCCCAATTGCCTCGGCACATTCAGTTCTGCTGATAAGTTCAACAGTTTCTTCCTTTCCGCTGATGACATTCGTTTGCCGGGAACTGGTTCGGTCGCTGTAATTTCCCAAAGTGGAGCGTTCCTATCAGCCATTCTCGATCAACTGGCCAGTCGTAATATTGGCGTGCATCGCGCCATCAATTTTGGCAACCGCATAGATATCGGGGAATGTGAAGCGCTTGAAGCATTCGCCCGCGACCCCAAGGTCAAGGTCATCGGCATTTATCTGGAGAGCGTTCAAAACGGGCAGAGGTTTTTTGAAATCGTCCGAAAAACGGCAGCTCTAAAACCTGTGGTGATTTACAAGGGAGGAAAAGGTGCAAAGGGGGGCCGGGCTACATTGGCCCATTCTGCTTCTCTGGCCGGTGAGTACACGGTGTTTCAGGCGGTCTGCCGACAAACCGGAATGATCGAGGTGAAAGGACTGAATGAGTTGATCAATGCTTTGCAGGTTCTGCAAAGAGGATTTGTTGCCAAAGGCAACCGTGTTCTGATCGTTTCCAATGGTGGCGGCATGGGAGTTTTGCTCACAGATCTCTTGGAAGAGGGAAACTGCGATGTGGTCGAGACTCCTTTGCAGATTCAGGAGGAGTTGAAAAATATTCTTCCCGGATATTATTCATTCAGAAATCCTGTCGATCTGACGGGTTCAGGCACCAATGAGCAGTGTGCTCTGTCCATTGATAAAATCCTCAAAACCGGATTGTACGATTGTCTTCTGCTAGTTGTCTTGGGCGGAACGGAAGGCATCAACGCTGATATTGCGAAACGGTTAGTTTTACCCAAAGACTTTCCGGTTGTTCTGGGTGCCTATGGACGGAATATGTTTGTGCCTCTCAGCGAAGCTTTTATTAATGAAGTGATTCCGGTTTTTCCTACCGGAGAAGAGGCAGCCTGGGCGGTCAATCTGCTCGCCCGGTTGGGAACAAAGAGGAAAATTTCAGTGAGCGAGGTTTCCCATTCGCTACCAACATGCGAAGGGATGATGCAACTTTCCCCTCCTTTGGATGAAGTGTGCATCAAGCGTTTCTTGCGGGAATGCCAGATTCGAGTGCCTGCAAGTTTCCAGGTTACTCGGTCTGAAGATATGGATCAGGCTATTGAGGAGACAGGTTTTCCATTAGTTCTCAAGGCGGTAGCACCGGACCTGCTGCATAAAACGGAATTGCATGGAGTTGAACTCAACTTGAACGATAAAGCAGAGCTTGAAAGAAAATGGGAAACTATGAACCGAGTCTGGCCCGGCCAGGTGTGGGTGGAAGAGCAAATGCCACCGGGGCTGGACTTGATGGTAGGTATGTTCCGGGACAAGACGTTTGGTCCCATACTCCTTTTTGGTGCAGGTGGAAGCTATGTGGAAATTTTAAATGATATTGAACGTATCCTGCTTCCGGTGACAGATGAGGAAATCCTTGCAAGTATTTTGAGGACTAAGGTCGGTCAGATCATTCAAGGGGTGAGGGGGCAACCGCCCTTGGCCCTTAACAGTTTGCTGGAGTTTATGAAATGGCTGACGAAATGGGTTGAGGCGGATACCAGATTGATCTCTCTCGATTTCAATCCGGTCAGGTTGTACTCGGATTCATTGGTTGTTTTGGACGCTAAGGCCGAAATGAAACTTTTGCCATGAAAGGAAGGTGAGGATCATGAGCGCCCATTATGTGGATAGTTTTGCCGATGACTTGGGTCCAGAAAAAATTGTGCATATCTATGAACCCAAATCCAGACTCAAGGCGATTGTTGTCATCGACAACATTTCTCTGGGGCCTGCCGTAGGCGGCTGTCGCATGGCAGCGGATGTGGATACCCGCGAGGTTTTCAGGCTGGCGCGTGCGATGACTTTAAAGAATGCGTTGAGTGATCTGCCGCATGGGGGCGCTAAGTCCGCAATTCTGGAAGTTCCCAATGTAGCCAATAAGGAGGCTCTGGTTCGGGAGTTTGCTCAGTCCATCAAGCATCTGACCGACTACATCCCCGGGCCGGATATGGGCACCGATGAAACCTGCATGGCCTATATTTATGATGAAATCGGCCGGGCCGTGGGCCTGCCGCATGTGCTGGGAGGCCTGCCTCTGGACGAACTCGGTACAACGGGATACGGTGTGGCAGTCGCGGCAGATGTTGCCAGCGAGGTTCTTGAGCTGCCGTTGAAAAATACCCGGGTAATTATTCAAGGCTTTGGCAATGTCGGTAAAGCGGCGGCTCGATTTTTAACGGAACGGGGTGCTACCATCATTGCTACCTGCGACACCGGCGGCGCCATTCATGATCCTGGCGGACTCGATATTCCGGCGCTCACAGAGTTTAAGAAGTCCGGGGGTTCGGTGAAAGACTCGGGGCTTGGCAAACCGATGACACATGAGGAAATGTTAAAGATGGAATCAGATATCTTCATTCCCTCTGCCCGTCCTGATATTTTTACGGTGGATAACCAGCATTGGTTGAAAACAAAATTGGTGTTAGAGGGGGCCAATATTCCCATCACTCATGAGGCTGCTGAAATAATGAAGGATAGGGGAGTTGTTATTGTCCCGGATGTCATTGCCAATGCTGGCGGGGTGATTTGTGCCGCGACCGAATATCAGAAAATGAGTGAAAAGCAGGCTTTTGAAAGAATAGAGTCAACGATCAGCCGTAACACGAGGGAAGTGCTTGAAAGAAGCCTCAAGCAAGGGCAATACCCGCATGCGGCGGCGATCTTGATGGCGAAAGAGCGATTGAAAGAGGCGATGGCTTTTCGCGCACATATGTAGGTATTGATTTTTAACAGCAACTTAACTTTTTGCTCACAGGTGATTTATGTCAAACGTAATTCCGGAATCCATTGCCGAACAAATCATTGCTGGGAAAATTAAAGAGTGGAACGATAATCGCAAACGTGTCAAGAACAGCCAGGCAGAAGTCCATCACTTCATCGCCATTGCGAGGGATTTTGGTTGCCGCGAGGAGGAAATCATCCCCAGACTGGAAGAAACCCTGGGATGGCGAGTTTACGGAAAGAACCTGCTCAACCATATCGCTGAAAGGGAAGAACTGAGCAGAAACTTCCTTGAAACCCTGGATGAGAAAAAGCAAACTCAGATAGATGATTGGGTCAACCACTTGATCCATTCAGGATCAATTCTGCAAAAAGATTATGTTCTGCGAATCACCCGATTGATGGAAACTATTGTGAGGAACGAAAATGCCATCCTGCTGGGCCGGGGAGCCAATTTTATCCTAAAGGAAAGGAAGGAAGGACTTAGAATAAAATTGACAGCTCCGTTTGAGAGTAGGGTCGAAAACATTATGGAAGTACGGGAGCTCACTTTAATTGCTGCTCAACAGCTTGTCAGAAGGATGGATATCGAAAGAAACGAGTTCATCAATGCTTATTTTAAGGTGGATTCAATTGCCGGTTCAGAATTTGATATTGCGTTCAATACTTCTATCATCAATACAGATCTTATTTGTGAGACGGTTAAATTTATTTTGAAAGAAAAAGGTTCACCTAGTAGTCGAAAATAATGAAACGAAAACGAATCCTTATTATGGGTGCAGGGGGGAGGGATTTTCATGCCTTCAATACCCGCTTTAAAAATGAAGCGGACTTTGAAGTGGTGGCTTTCACCGCAACGCAAATTCCTGGGATTGACAACAAAACCTTTCCCGCAAGTTTAGCGGGAGATTTATACCCAAATGGAATTCCCATTTTTTCTGAGCACCGATTACTAGATTTGATCCGCGATGAATCCATCGACGCGGTAGTTTTTGCCTACAGCGATGTTTCCCATGAATATGTCATGCATCAGGCTTCCAGTATTGTTTCTGCCGGAGCCGACTTCTGGCTGTTCAGCGTTTCGGGTTCCATGATCCGGTCTGAAAAGAAAGTCATCTCGGTGTGTGCGGTTCGCACCGGTTGCGGTAAATCCCAAGCCTCTCGAAAAATAGCCCGAATTCTTCAGAACTATGGCAAAAAAGTTGGAGTGATCCGGCATCCCATGCCTTATGGAAACCTGGAGAAACAGAGAGTGCAAAGGTTTGCCACCCTTGCCGATCTGGAAAAGCAGGATTGCACTATTGAGGAAATGGAAGAGTATGAGCCTTACATCGCTATGGACTGTCCTATTTTCGCGGGGGTAGATTATGAAGCCATCTTGCGGGAAGCAGAAAAGGAGTCAGACATTATTATCTGGGACGGGGGCAATAACGATTTTTCTTTTTATTTGCCGGACTTGGAAATTGTGGTGGTCGATCCCCATCGTGCGGGAGATGAGCTGTCTTATTATCAGGGAGAAGTAAATTTTAAAAGGGCCGATGTTATCATCATTAATAAAATGGATACGGCTGAGGATTTTGCTGTCCAACGGGTAAAAGAAAATATTCAAGCCTGCAATCCCAGCGCGGTAGTTATCGAAGCCCGTTCACCAGTTTTTGCCGAGCAGGGGAAAATGATTTCCGACCAGCGGGTGTTGGTGGTGGAAGATGGCCCGACCTTGACGCATGGCGGAATGAGGTTTGGCGCAGGGACGTTGGCGGCAAAACAATATGGAGCGAAAGAAATTGTGGACCCGCGGCCCTGGTTGACGGGAACTCTCATCGAAACGTTTGAGAAATATCCGGAGATAGGCAATCTTCTGCCGGCGATGGGGTATGGCAAAGAACAAATCAGCGACCTGGAGCAAACCATCAATGCCTCGGACTGCGACTGTGTTGTTATTGGAACCCCTATCGATTTGGCCAGGGTGATCGACATTCAAAAACCTTCGATCAGGGTAACGTATGAACTGGAGGAAGTGGGCACTCCAAATCTGGAGACGGTTTTGCAGCCTTTCGTGAATGACTCCGTTTGAGTTTGAATTGGAATATAATGAGCAATAAGGATCACAAGCCAAGTTTACTCATCTCTTTCGGGGGCAATGCCCTCAATGTTCCGGATCAGAATCACGCTCATCAAAAGGAGGAGTTTGCAATAGCCCAAAAAAGCATGAACGGTGTTGCGGACCTTATCGAAAGAGGCTATAACAAAATAATATTGACGCATGGAAATGGGCCGCAGGTCGGGCAAATTTTTTTGCAGCAGGAGCTCACTAAGCATGCGTTTCCCCGTCAAATCACATTGGATGTTTGCGTTGCCGACAGCCAGGGAAGAATCGGTTATATTCTGCAAAATGTTTTCGATAATGTTTGCCAGAAACGGGGTATCAATAAAAGATCATTTGCCGTGATCACACAGGTTATTGTCGACCCGAAAGATCCAGCTTTTGACCACCCTTCAAAGCCCATCGGCGTTTTTTATTCACAGGAGGACGCTCAAAAGCTAACTGAAGAACGAGGCTGGGAATTAATAGAGGATGCGGGCAGGGGTTTTCGTCGAGTGGTGCCTTCACCTCATCCTTTAGAAATAGTGGAGAAAAAAATCTTCCATGAAATTCTGGAGGCGGGTTTCATAGCTATAGGAGGCGGCGGTGGTGGCATTCCGGTCATTCGAGAATCGAACGGAGAATTAAGCGGAGTCGAAGCGGTTATCGATAAAGACCGAACAAGTGCCCTTCTGGCTAACGAAGTGGGAATAGAACAACTCGTCATTTTAACAGAGGTTGATTTTGCCTATTTAAATTTCAAATCATCCCAACCTCAGCCCATTAGAAATATAACAGTCAGTAAAATGGAATCATATTTAGAACAAGGTGAGTTCATTGAAGGGAGTATGAAGCCCAAGGTGGAGGCGGCGATAGATTTTATAAAAAAGGGCGGTCAAAAAGCCATCATCGCCAACCTGTATGATTTGCTTATGGCCGTAGAAGAAAAAACAGGGACCCATATCTCAGCATAATAGTTTCCTTTAAAGGATTGCAGCTCAATGAATAAACCCGTGACCATTGACCGAGAAGGCTTGAATCAACTTATTACCAGCTTAGCTGGCATGGGGTTTCAGGTTGTTGGGCCTACGGTTCGTGAGGAGGCCATTGTTTATGAAAAGTTGGAGTCAATAAAAGATCTTCCTGAAGGGTTCACCGATGAGCAGGATGGTGGTGTTTACCGATTGAAAAGGCGTTCGGATAAGTCTCTGTTTGGTTATGCGGTGGGGCCGCACTCCTGGAAAAAATTTCTACATCCCCCGGAAAGACGTTTGTGGAGTGCCGATGCAGAAGGAAATGATTTTGAGATAAAACCTGAAAAACTTGAATCCCCAAAATTTGCTTTTATTGGAGTCCGTTCCTGTGAGATGCATGCAATTGCTATACAAGACAAAGTTTTTCTCAATGATAAATATATCGACCCGGTTTATCAGGTTCGCAGAGAAAATGCTTTTTTTGTTGCGGTCAACTGCGGTCAGGCCGGTGGAACTTGTTTTTGTGTTTCCATGAATACAGGGCCGAAAGTTGAATTTGGATTTGATTTAGCGCTCACTGAAATTCTGGATAATGACCGCCACTATTTTGTGGTTGAAGTGGGAAGTGATCGGGGAGCCGCTTGTTTGCAACAGGTCACCCATCGGCAGGCGCAGAATGAGGAGGTAAAGCAGGCGGAAGATGTAGTTGAGAAAACTTCCGGGCAAATGGGTCGGACTTTGGACACTACCCGCATTAAAGAATTGCTTTACGAAAATTTAGAACACCCACGCTGGGATGATATCGCGGAGCGCTGTTTATCATGCGCCAACTGCACAATGGTGTGCCCAACTTGTTTTTGTTCTACAGTAGAAGATGTGACGGACATTACCGGTACTCATGCTGAGCGTTGGCAAAAATGGGATTCCTGTTTCACCATGGACTTCACCTATATGCATGGCGGCGAGGTTCGAGCTTCAACGAAATCCCGGTATCGGCAGTGGTTGACACATAAACTCGCCAGTTGGCAGGATCAGTTCGACTCATCAGGTTGTGTCGGTTGCGGTCGATGTATCACCTGGTGCCCGGTTGCCATCGATTTGACGGAGGAAATTCCACAGATACGCGATTCAGAAACTCAAACTTCAAAACCAATTTAAGGCAAAGAGGAACATCATGAAATCTCTTGAGTCGATTCTTGCCCATCATCCTTTCTTCGAGGGTCTCGAAGCCGAATATCTTGCCCTGATAACCGGGTGTGCTTCCAATGTCAGGTTTGAAGCCGGTCAGTTTATTTATCGACAGGATGAGGAAGCGAATATGTTTTATATCATCAGGGAGGGGAAGGTGGCCTTGGAAGTTTGCCCTCCGGGGAAACAACCGATTACGGTACAAACCGTCAGTGATGGTGAGATCCTCGGCTGGGCCTGGCTGGTTCCGCCCTACCATTGGCAGTTTGACGCGCAAGCAGTGGAGTTGACGCGCGCGATTGTTCTGGATGGAAGGTGTCTCAGAACAAAATGTGGGGAAGATCATACCTTGGGCTATGAGCTTCTCAGTCGATTGCTCCCGGTTATCGGGCAAACTATGGAAGCGACGCGGTTACAGCTACTGGATATTTACGGCAATAACGATTGATGGGGCCTCTTATGCAAAGTCCGATGACGCCATGGCCCTATCGCATCCAAAAGATCATCCGGGAAACTCATGATACGTTCAGTCTGGATGTTGCGCCTAAAGACGGTTCCGCTCCTGTGACTTTTCAGCCGGGTCAGTTTAATATGTTGTATGCGTTTGGTGTCGGTGAAGTACCTATTTCTATCAGCGGTCCGAAACCCGGCAGCCAAGGCATGATTCATACTATCCGGGATGTGGGTACGGTAACGCATGCCCTGCATCGATTGAAAAAAGACCAGATCGTAGGACTGCGTGGCCCCTTTGGAAGTGCATGGCCGATTGAGGAGTCAAAGGGACAAGATATTATCATCATGGCAGGAGGTATTGGATTGGCGCCGTTACGTTCGGCTCTTTATGCGTTATTAGAACAACGCGACCAATTCGGGGAAATTGTTCTTCTTTATGGTGCCCGCAAACCGGAAGACTTGCTGTTCACGAAAGAATTTGAAGTCTGGCGGGGGAAATACGGTGTTCAGGTCAAATTGACGGTCGATACGGCAGATCGCGAATGGCATGGAAACGTGGGAGTGGTTAACACATTGGTTCAGAGAGCTACTTTTGATCCCATGAACACTGTTGCGATGATCTGCGGACCGGAGGTGATGATGCGGTTTGCTGTGCTTGAATTAAAACGCCGGGAAGTGCCGGAAGAGCAGATTTTTATGACCATGGAACGCAATATGAAATGTGCGGTCGGGTTTTGCGGGCATTGTCAATTTGGTCCGGTTTTTATATGTAAAGACGGCCCGGTATTTCGTTACGACCGGGTCAAACAATTTTTTGGTGTTCGGGAGATATAGGGATGGCCCGGAAATTAAAACCCAAAGTCGCCGTTTGGAAATTTGCATCCTGCGATGGGTGCCAACTCAGTTTGTTGGATTGCGAAGACGAACTGTTAGCGGTGAGCCAGGAAATTGAAATTGCCCACTTTCCAGAGGCATCCCGGGCGGTGGTCAAAGGCCCCTATGATCTGTCTTTGGTTGAAGGGTCTATCACTACACCTCATGACGCGGAGCGCATTCATAAAATCCGCCGCTCCTCTAAATTTCTGATTACCATCGGTGCGTGTGCCACCGCAGGAGGTATTCAAGCTCTGCGTAATTTCAAGGACGTGAAGGAATTTGTTTCAATTGTTTATGCGACTCCCGCTTATATCGATACCCTGCAAAAGTCTACCCCAATTTCTGAGCATATCAAGGTCGACTTTGAATTACGTGGATGCCCCATCGATAAAATGCAGTTAATCGAAGTGATCAGCGCATTTATAAATGGACGTAAGCCCAATACGCCTGCTCACAGCACTTGTATTGAATGCAAACGCCGTGGCACAGTTTGTGTGATGGTGGCTCAAGGGAAGATGTGTATGGGCCCTGTCACCCATGCCGGATGTGGAGCACTCTGCCCCTCTTACGACCGCGGGTGTTATGGGTGCTTCGGTCCTCAAGAAACAACCAATACCGGTTCGTTAAGTTCCCAGTTGAAAAAGTTGGGTGCTGATAATGAAGAAATCGTGCGGACGTTTCGAGGATTTAACGCCTACGCCGAACCGTTCCGCAAAGAAAGCGAATTGCATGACAAAGAAAACCATTAAAGTCGATTACCTGGCTCGGGTCGAAGGTGAAGGTGGCCTTTATATCAAAATGAAAGACGATGCTGTCGTCGACGTGAAACTCAAGATCTTCGAACCGCCTCGATTTTTTGAAGCGCTCCTGAGGGGGCGCGATTTTAAAGAAGCCCCGGATATCACCGCGCGGATTTGTGGAATCTGTCCGGTGGCGTATCAGATGAGTGCGGTGCATGCCATGGAAAACGCCTTGGGTGTTAAGGTGAAGGGTCCTCTGCGTGATTTGCGCCGATTGCTTTATTGTGGTGAGTGGATCGAAAGCCACACACTACATATTTATATGTTGCACGCTCCGGATTTTCTGGGTTATCCGGATGCTATTAAGATGGCCAAAGATCATAAGGAAATCGTTGAACGCGGATTGAAATTAAAGAAAGCCGGAAACCAGATTGTTTCATTGCTGGGAGGTCGGGAAATTCATCCCATCAATGTCCGAGTCGGTGGATTCTATAAAGTATTTCCAAAAAAGGATTTTGAGTCGCTCATCGAAACCCTTAAGTGGGCGCGTGAAGCGGCATTGGAAACGGTACGTTGGACGGCTCAATTGCCGTTTCCTGAATTTGAGCAAGATTATGAGTTTGTTGCTTTACATAATCCGGAAGAATATCCTTTCAATGAGGGCCGCATCATTTCCAACAGGGGATTGGATATCGATTGTTCCGAGTACGAAGATCACTTTCAGGAATCCCACGTTGAACATTCCAACGCCTTGCATTCAGTTTTAAAGAAACGCGGAGCTTATTTTGTCGGGCCGATGGCACGGTATAGTTTGAATTTTGATCAACTATCTCCCATGGTCCGGGAAGCCGCGCTGGAGGCAGGTTTGCAGAAGGAGTGTCGGAATCCTTTTAAGAGTATCGTCATTCGAAGTGTCGAGGTGCTTTATGCGTGTGATGAGGCGTTGAGAATTCTGGGATCTTATGAAAAACCGGAGCGGCCCTATATACCGGTTGAGCCCAAGGAGGGGGTCGGGTTTTCTTGTACCGAGGCGCCACGCGGAATTTTATATCATCACTATCGATTGGACGAGCAGGGGAAAATTCTAGACGCGAAGATTGTCCCGCCGACCTCTCAAAATCAAAAAACTATTGAGAATGATTTGTGGAAATTTGTCCCTCAACATATTCATTTGCCGCAAGAGGAATTGACCTGGCAATGCGAACAAGCCATTCGCAACTATGACCCGTGCATTTCCTGTGCGACACATTTTTTGAAATTAGACATTGAGCGAACCTGAGAGCACATTTTTAATCATCGGCGTTGGTAATTTATATCGAAGCGATGATGCGGTAGGAATTTTGATCGCCCGAAAGTTAAAAGGTATGGTGTTAGATCGTGTCAGCGTTAAAGAGCAGAGCGGGGAGGGCACTTCCCTCATGGAGGCCTGGAAAGGTTTTGGCCGGGTTTTGATTGTCGATGCGGCGTCTTCCGGAGCATCTCCCGGAAGCGTTCACTGCTTGGATGCTTCCAGGGAGCCCATCCCATCCAAATTCTTTTCTTGCTCCACGCATAATTTTGGAGTAGCAGAAGCGATTGAGCTGGCGCGAACCTTGAATCAACTTCCCGGCCACCTTCAATTGTTTGGTATTGAAGGAAAAAACTTTCAACCCGGTGAGATGTTGTCCGCTGAAGTTGAACAGGCGATGGAATTGGTCGTGGGCGAAATTTTACAAACTATTTCTTCTTTATCTTGACGAGGCTTTATGCACGAACAATCGTTGATGGCGGATTTGATGCGGAAGATCAATGCAATTGGAGAGGAGCAACAGGCCAAAAAGATCACCCGTGTTAAAGTCAAGCTCGGCGCGCTTTCACATATCTCTGCCGACCATTTTAGAGAACACTTTGTTTTGGCGGCACGAGGAGGCTGCGCCGAAAAAGCACATTTGGATATCGAAATCTTAACGGATTTGGACGACCCATATGCCCAGGACATAATGCTGGACAGTGTAGAGGTGGAAGAATAAATGTTATGACCGCGACCCTTCATCGAGTGAAGCTGTCCCTGCATGGATTATTACAAGGCGTTGGCTTCCGCCCTTTCGTTTACCAGCTCGCTCATGAAGTTGGATTGAAAGGCTGGGTTCAAAATTCACCTCAGGGCGTATCCATCGAAGCGGAAGGAAGTCGTGAAGCTCTTGATGAATTTATGGTGCGTTTGGAAAAGGAAAGCCCTCCTAATACGGTTTTCCACGATATGCAGTCTTCTCACCTTGAACCTTTAGGTTGTGAACATTTTAAAATAAAGGCCAGTGAAAACTCGGGCGATCAATCGACGCTGATTTTGCCGGATATCGCTACTTGCGCTGAGTGTCTTCAGGAAATATTTGATCCATCGAACCGAAGATACCTGTATCCATTCAGCAATTGCACTCATTGTGGACCCCGATTCAGTATTATCGAATCCTTGCCCTACGATCGCCCGCATACCTCGATGAAGCAGTTTCAAATGTGCCGAGCCTGTCAACGGGAATATGAGAATCCTCGAGACCGAAGATTTCATGCCCAACCCAATGCTTGCCCTGACTGCGGGCCTCATCTTGAGTTTTGGGGTCCTAATGGAATTTGTTTGTCCGAAAGGGACGGTGCGTTGGAGAGAACGGTAAGTGCATTGAGAGATGGTGCTATCGTAGCTGTTAAAGGTTTGGGAGGGTTTCATTTAATGGTCAACGCTTGCGACGATCAGGCCGTTCGTCGGCTCCGCATTCGAAAACATCGAAAGGAAAAACCTTTTGCTTTAATGTTCCCTGATTTGCCAAGCGTCAAGAAGGCCTGCGAATTGTCTTCGCTGGAAGAGCAGATATTGCTTTCTCCTGAAGCACCAATTGTTTTACTGCAACGCAAGCTGGATACGGACTCCAATAGGGAAGGGTCTATGATTTCTTGCGAAGTGGCGCCGTCGAATCCCTATTGGGGAGTGATGCTGCCTTCCACTCCATTGCACCACATCCTGATGGATAGGCTGGGTTTTCCGATTATAGCGACTAGTGGAAATATCTCCGAAGAAACGATTTGCACTCAAGAGGGAGAAGCATTAACTCGTCTACAAGGAGTTGTAGATTTTTTTCTTGTTCACAACCGGCCCATCGTTAGACATGTGGACGACTCGGTGGTTCGAGTGGTTTTGGGCCTTCGGCAAGTGTTGCGTCGCGCTCGAGGATACGCGCCTTTACCGATAACTGTTAAAGATAAAATCCCTTCTTGCGTGGGTGTAGGTGGATACCTCAAGAACACCATTGCGCTTGCGAAGGGCAACAATATCTTTGTCAGCCAACATATAGGGGATTTGGGAAACGCCCAGACCGCATCCACTTTTGAGAGAACTTTTAAATCATGGGCTAAACTTTACGATATTGAACCTGGCCCGGTTGCTCGTGATTTTCATCCAGATTATCCATCGACTCAATGGGCCGAAAAGAATCAGAGCGCTAACATCCCGGTTCAACATCATGTTGCGCATGTATTTTCATGTATGGCGGAGCATGACTTGGAAGGGCCACTATTGGGGATAGCTTGGGACGGCTCGGGATACGGTTTGGATGGGACAGTTTGGGGAGGAGAATTCTTTCATGTTACATCGGAGTCGATTCATCGAGTCGCTCGTTGGCGTCCGTTTCCGTTGCCGGGTGGTGATGCGGCAGTTCACGAACCTCGACGAAGTGCCCTCGGGCTTCTTTATGAGGTATTAGGAGAAACAGTTTTTGAGCGACCCGAACTCCTGAAATCTTATTCTCCTGAAGATGTTGCTATTTTAGCAACCATGCTTGATAAGAAAATTAATTGTCCCATGACTTCCAGCTGTGGCAGGTTGTTCGATGCCGTGGCTTCCATGATCTGTGTTCGGCAAACCAATTCATTTGAAGGGCAAGCGGCTATGGAGCTTGAGTTTGCAATGCAGGGGACTCTCACTGAAAGCTGCTATCCGGTAGACTTAACCGAAGTTGGGTTTGAAGTCCCCGTTCTTGAGGGAAATAAGAGCGGTTATTATGATTTAAACTTGAAGTATCAACTGGATTACGCTCCCTTGGTCTATGAGTTATTAGAGGATATTTTTGAAAAACACAGCTTAAATCTCATGGCGACCAAATTTCATAATGCGCTTGTGGAATCTATTGTATCTGTAGCAATGCTTGTCGGTGAAGAGAGGGTGGTTTTATCAGGGGGTTGTTTCCAAAATAAATATTTAACCGAGCAGACGATCCATCGGTTGCGCCGAGAAGGTTTTCGGCCCTATTGGCATCAGAGAATCCCACCGAACGATGGCGGTCTTTCCTTGGGGCAAATTTTCGCAGCATCCTGGCTTGAAAAAAGAAAGGGGGTATCCAATGTGTTTAGCGATACCCGGTAAAATAACAAGTATTTCCGGGGACGATCCTTTAATGCGAACCGGTCAAGTCAGTTTTGGAGGAATTCTTAAAGAAGTCAACCTGGCATATGTTCCTGAAGCAAAAGTTGATAATTATGTGATCGTTCATGTCGGGTTTGCCATCAGTGTTCTTAATGAAGAAGAAGCTCATCGGGTTTTTGATACGCTGAATCAATTGAATGCTTTGGACAACCCTGACGGCGACCTCCCATGAAATATGTAGACGAGTATCGAAATTCCAGAGAAGCCGATCTGTTTGCCAATGCCATTAGGCAATCCACTACCCAATCATGGACGCTTATGGAAATCTGCGGCGGCCAAACTCACTCCATAGCGAAATACAGTTTGCAGGATTTATTGCCGAAAGAAATATCTTTATTGCATGGCCCTGGATGTCCTGTTTGTGTTACCCCGATTTCTTTGATTGATAAAGCCGTTCATATAGCAGCGCAGCCCGATGTGATTTTCTGTTCGTTTGGCGATATGCTCCGTGTTCCCGGTTCCAGGGAGGATTTATTAACGGTTAAATCCAAAGGCGGCGATCTTCGAATCGTATACTCTCCTATGGATGCGCTTAAAATCGCTCAGGATAATCCTCAGAAGGAAGTGGTTTTTTTCGCGATCGGATTTGAAACGACAGCTCCTGCCAATGCCATGGCCATTTACAAAGCCAAATTAGATGATATAAAAAATATATCATTTTTAGTTTCTCAGGTCATTGTCCCACCGGCCATTCGAACCATTTTGGATTCTCCAGAAAACCGCGTCCAGGGTTTTTTAGCGGCCGGGCATGTTTGTACGGTGATGGGATACCGGGAATATGAGCCCATTTCGAAGGATTATCGTATTCCTATTGTTGTTACCGGGTTTGAGCCTTTAGATATTCTGCAAGGCATATATCTATGTGTGAAACAATTAGAAGAAGGGCGCGCCGAAGTGGAAAATCAATATTCCCGTTCTGTTTTGAAAGAGGGCAATCTGTCCGCTCAAAAAATCATTCAAGAAGTGTTTCAAATTGTTCCCAGACAATGGCGCGGTATCGGTGAGATCGCGCAAAGTGGACTGGGTTTGAGAGAGGCCTATGCCCGGTTCGATGCGGAAAATAAATTTTCGTGCGAAATTCATAGTCAGGAAAGATCATCGGAATGTATCAGCGGTCTCATATTACAGGGAATAAAAAAACCCAATGAATGTCAAGCCTTTGGGAAGTCCTGCACACCAGAATTTCCCCTCGGAGCCACCATGGTTTCGACGGAAGGGGCTTGCGCAGCTTATTATCGTTATCAATCGGTTCAGTCATGAATGAGAATGAAGGAATGCTTTCTATTGATGGCTTGAACTGTCCCCTTCCAATCAACTTGTCTTCTTTCATTACCTTGGCGCATGGCGGCGGTGGAAAACTGACGCACCAGCTGATTGAAAAGTTATTCCGGCCAGCCTTTAATAACTCCGAACTTGAAACGCAACATGACGGTGCCGTGTTTGACATCCCATCTGAGAGACTTGCTTTCACTACCGATAGTTATGTTGTTCGCCCCCTCATCTTTCCCGGTGGGAATATTGGTAGCCTTGCGGTGAATGGAACCGTAAATGATCTTGCTATGTGTGGCGCTCGACCACTTTATCTCACTGCCGCTTTTATTTTAGAAGAAGGTCTCCCTATGGAAATACTCTGGACTATCGTTCAGTCCATGAAAACTGCTGCCGACCACGCAGGTGTTAAAATTATAACGGGGGATACCAAGGTGGTAGATAAGGGAAAAGGAGACGGGATTTTTATCAATACATCTGGTGTGGGAGTTATAGAACATAGCTTAAAGATTCATCCAAAGAGTATTCAACCGGGTGATGTGGTTTTGATCAGTGGCGATATTGGGAGGCATGGAATAGCCATCATGGCGGCTCGCGAAGGACTGGGGTTCCAAAATCAAATTGAGAGCGATTGTGCGGCAGTTTCAAACCTTGTCCAGAGCTTATTCGATGCCGATATTGAAATTCATTGTATGCGGGACCTGACGCGCGGGGGATTAGCGACAGCTTTAATCGAAATGGCACAAACTTCCAGAGTTTCCATAAATATCACCGAACTTGAGATACCTGTCCGGGAAGATGTGAAAGGTGCTTGTGAAATTTTAGGATTGGATCCTCTTTATGTCGCGAATGAAGGTCGGTTTGTGGTCCTGGTTAAAGCTGAGGATGCGGCACGCACATTGGAACTTCTACAAAAGGATGAATTAGGAAATCAAGCCAGAATTATTGGAACCGTTAAGGAGGTGCCTCAAGAAACGGTGATCCTTAAAACAAAAGTTGGAACCTCCCGAATGCTCGATATGTTGAGTGGAGAACAATTACCTAGAATTTGTTAGAAATCTCAGGTGAAATCGACTGATAAAAAAATAAAAAAACTGCCGGACACTTGGGGGAAACAGCTCGTTTTGAAGTCGAAATTAAGGTCTTCTACAGCCTAATCAGTAGGTCCTTGGTTCGGTCCCGAGGCGGCTCACCACTTCTCGCCGGAGGGGCAGCAAAAGGATCAAGATGTCATGTTTTTAAGGCGTGGATTTTTCTGGGAGGGGGATGCTTGTTGATCCCCTCTTCTTCCTAAAAATAGTCTCTGCGCCAGCGGTTGATTCTTTCCCCCCAGGCCAAAGTGCTTTCTGAAACCTGATTCTTTTTCCAGTTACCGGCGGCGTATTTATTCGCTTCAGCCAAAGTGGGATAGATATGAATCGTCCCGAGAATTTTTTCCATGCCAAATCCGTTTTTCATCGCGGCAACATACTCTGAGATGATATCGCCAGCGTGAAGCCCGGCAATGGTGACGCCGATGATTTTGTCTTTTCCGGGAACTGTCAACACTTTAACAATTCCATGCGCCGCTTCATCGGCAATCGCGCGATCCAGGTCATCAATTCCATAAGTGGTGACGTCATAGGGGATTCCCTGTTCCTTGGCTTCCTGTTCGTTCAGTCCGGACCGGGCCACCTCCGGGTCTGTGAAGGTTGACCAAGGAACAGTGCTGTAGTCGACTTTAAAACTGTAGAAGGGACTTATCATCGAATTGACGGCGCAATACCAAGCCTGGTGGGCCGCAATATGTGTGAACTGATAGGGCCCTGCAACGTCTCCACAGGCATAGATGTTAGGAATATTGGTTTTCATGTAGGCATCAACCTTGATCGTTTTCTGCGGGGTTAACTCAATGCCCAGTTCTTCCAACCCGAATCCTGTTGTATTGGCCCTTCTTCCTAACGCGACCAGAAGAGTATCAAACTCGACTTCGACGGAGTTTCCACTATTCTCACACTCAAGAAAATCTTTTCCATCGCGTTTGAAAAATCTTTTTGGGGTGTGTCCTACCAAGACATTGATTCCTTCACTCTGGAAACTTTCCAGAACCATTTGCGATATCTCAGGGTCTTCTTTGGGGATCAGTCGCTTGTTACGTTGGACCTGGGTCACGGAGCATCCCAGCCGGGCAAACGCCTGGGTCAGTTCAGAACCAATGGGACCACCACCCAGCACAAGTAAATTGTCCGGTTGTTTGCGAATATTCCAAATGGTATCAGAAGTCAGATAGTCGACATTTTCAATGCCTTCAATTGGGGGGATGGAGGGGCGGGCTCCGGTGCCAACGATAATATTCCTTGTGGTGAGAGTTTTCCCATTCACCGATACTTCGTAAGGAGATAATATTTTGGCTTCGCCGGTGTGGCATTCCACTCCGAGAGAAGTATATCGTTCGATGGAGTCATGCGGTGCAACGGTTCTGATGACCCGTTGGACCCGATCCATGACATCTGCAAAATCAAAATCAATCTGGGCACTTTTAAATCCGAGTTTCTGGCATTTCTTGGCATCGGCCATGAACTTGGCTGACCGAATGAGTGCTTTACTTGGGACGCACCCGGTGTTCAAGCAGTCTCCACCCATTTTATGTTTTTCTATTAATGCGACTTTCCCTTTGGTTGCTGCCCCAATATAGCTGGTCACCAAACCGGCTGACCCAGCTCCGATCACCACCATGTTGTAATCGAAGGATTTTGGTTTTTTGAACCTTTTTATGACTTTTCTTCCTTTGTAGAAACCTGCAATTTTTTTGGCCAGCAACGGGAATATCCCTAACAAGACAAAAGAAAAGATAATTTCTGCCGAGAGAATACCCCTTAACGATTCGATTTGAGCCAGTTGTGTTCCGGCATTTACAAAAACGATGGTGCCGGCCAGCATTCCTATCTGGCTCACCAGAAAAAATGATAGCGTCTTCATGGAAGTCAGGCCCATGACCAGATTGATGACGAAGAAGGGAACAGCAGGAATCAATCGGAGCGTAAACAGATAAAAAGTTCCGTCTTTTTCGATGCCCTCATTAAATGACTTCAGGTAACTTCCAAATTTGCCTTGAACCCAGTCACGGAGCAACAAACGTGAAACAAGAAAAGCAAGAGTTGCGCCGATGGTGCTGGAAAAGGAAACCAGAATCGTTCCGGTAACCAGGCCAAACAATGCGCCGCCCAGCAATGTCATGAGGGCGGCACCTGGCAGGGAAAGAGCCGTGGTCACAATATAAAGGGCAATGTAGGCGCCAATCGCTATTAGAGTATTTTCCTTATAGAAGGCTGCAAAATTTGCTTGTTGCCCCTTCATGTATTCAAGGGTCAGGTAATGCCCGAGATCATAGCGGGAAAAGGCCCATAAGAAACCGCCAATGAGCCCCAGTATAATTATTTTTTTCATATTCTCTTCCCCGGCTAATAGAGTTTTCTAAAGCCAGCTAATTGTTAGACAGCGACTTGCTGATGAATATGCTTCATTCAGTCGCATAAAGGTAGCAAAACATTACAAATAAAAGAAGAGTTAAGAAAGTTTAAGACGGAGCCTTTTTTTCAGGCACGAATCGCGGTCAGTAATCCCTTGAATTTTTGCGAGGGCTGTACTGCATGGGGAATGCTGGCGGGCATAGTGACCAGTTCTGGTTTTTTGAGGCGGTAGGTTATTTCAAGTTTCTCACGGCGCGAACGCCACCATTATTGCATTGATCCAGATTGCGAACGTGTATGAATCCTTTCACAAAATAAAGAGTCTTGGCGCAACATCTTTTTCCTTCCACAATGCTGCAGTCGCTACTCCACAGCCAGTAGGCTGCTCCATCGGAAAATTTTTCGTCCAGCGCGAGTGGGTATTCTGGATGGTGATCCCATGCCATATTGTTTTCTTTGGAAGGATCATAAAGAGTGGAAAGTTCTTGGATAGTAGGCATTCTCCAGTCAGAAAAATTGGCCGTGTCCAATTTCTCCACGTAATCCATAGACTCCTGCCACGTAAGGCACTTTCCCAGATCGGCGTAACTGTCTTTTTGGGTCCAAAGCAGACCGGAGTCCGGATCGGTAATGGTTCCATCTTTGTTGTCGATCAGCTGTAGTTTGGAAACTTCAGGTTCATTTATCGGTTCTACATACTGCGGGGCATTGTAGGGTGGTTCGGGCGTGCAACTGATAGGCTTGTCGGCCCAGGAAGGATTTGGCAATATGCTGAATAGAAATAGCGCCCAGAATAAAACCGCAAACAAAACCTCCGTTCCAAATTTAGCTTTATAGTGGGGCCAGTTCATAATAAAGAATAAAATTCCCTACCGAGGTTCGCAAAAAGATTTATTGCCGGAAAGTGGCATGGCATTGGACGCAATATCCCATTGTCGTGTGCAGTGCGTCAAGAGATTTAGTGATATCTTTTGTTTTTAATGCCTCCCCCAGAGTGTCGCCACTTTTATGAAAAGCCAACCCTAAATCTTTGAAGTCTTTATTTTCAAACATATTGCACATTTTTTTCATTTCCTCAGTCAATCCCAGCTTGGAATGGGCGATATGCGATGCTTTGTCAAATGAACCCTCAGATATTAATCCTACAATCGAACGCACTGCTTCTACATGTGCTCTCATGTTCGCTAATTGATGTTGCTTCATTGCCGGAGGAAGACCCAGAGATATCCTGCCATCATCAGCAGAATGCATCTTGTTATGATGCATCCTATGCTCCGTTACGTTGCCATTGTCTTTGGCTATGGAGTCAAAAGCTACCCCGGAAAAAAGCAGTATGGTTGATAACAGTATTATTGTTCTTATTCTATGAACTCCTTTAAAGGTGAACTTGATGCCCTTCATCATTTGACATCAATAATAATGATGTCTGAGATTGGCGGGCCATGAGGAATATGATTGTGGTGGTATTCATTCTTCCCAATGGATTAAAAAAGACCTCCTCCCTTATATTTTTCAAGGTATGGCAAGCCTGGATTTCAAGGTTTAAAAGATAATTGCCTCTCTTTGAGAGATAGTTTCCCGGAGCCAATTATTTCTTCGAGTGGGTCAGTTCCTATATGCTGCTCAGTCCCCAGGACAGAATAGGGTGCAATTAAATAAATTGGAGAGGGGTCAAGAACTTGGCCTATTGATTTATTCAGGAGTGCTTACAGGTGGCTTCAGTCGGAAGGAATAATTTAAGGAGTGGTCACTAAAATAGTATTGTCCGATACTGACCCCTAAACCCGGGGCCAGTGGATCGCAGTGGTGGCCATTTTACTCACCTTTGGTATTGTTCATTTAGGTCGAGAGCAGCAGATAACCAAATCGCCTTAGCGTTCAGGGGGATAGTCTTTGCTGAGGTGCAAGACATAGTCGCCTTCATCTTTGGTCAATAAAGGAGGTTTTGCAGTTTCGGGTTGTGCATTTGGTGTGGTGGTTCGGGATTTGGCAATGACGGATACGCGGTCTCCGGCTTTCCAGGGGTCGGGTGCTCCGGCTTTGCGTTCGAGTGCGATGACGAGAATGTGATGATTGTCAGGATCTTCAGCGTATTTGCGATTATTTCTTTGACGCCGTTCCTGTTCCGGTGACTCAGGTGGGGAAAGATGTTTGCGCCGTTCCATCAGCCGGGTATCTCTCACTCTTAAGATGACGCCTTCGCTGGAATGGGATGGATTGAATTTTTGCGAAGTACCCGGCCCAACATTGCTGGGCAGGGTCCAGTAAGGAGAATTGATCCTGCTTATATGTTTCTCCGGGTCTGGTTCTTTATTGTGGTCTATCGGGGCAATCAGCATGGCACACCTCTATATCGGGACGGAACAGAATCCTCTCTATAATTAGGATAACCCCTTGGGACAAAATATTCCACTCCCAGTCAGGAGGGTACGCGTTTCAGGGTGTTTTTATCGGTGTGGTGGAATGGTTTGTCCTGGCCCTTGATCTGAAGTTGTGTGTCTTCATCATAACTGAAGCTGTTGGCATCGTGGACGGTGATCTTCAGGTCATAACGAATGGTTTTGAATTCCCGATCAAGAAACTGGTTGGAGCAAATGCCGTATGTTGCTGATCCCACCTCGGCGGATAATTGGAATTCTTTCGCATCCGGTTCCACCGTACCGCCTGCGATCACAGTCACTCCACGCGGTACGATGAAACATCGCAGTACCTGTTTTTCTGCCGGGTCCCAAAGCCAGTATCCCAACTCTTCGTGAAAAGGATTTTCCCCATCCAACCGCCATGCCGTGGTCGAATACCTGAGTCCGTATAGAGTCTGCGAGTGGTTATTGACCGGATCAAAAGGTTCCAGCACCAGCCGTTCGCGATATTTATTGTTCTCGATTTCCCGAGGGTTTTCGTCGGGGGCGATATCGTCCCCCTTGTCGCCTTCCCAAATACCTGCCAGTGGGGCCAGAGGCCCAAGGTTTGCTATCAGTTCTTCACTCATGATGGTTCCTCTATTTTAGCGGGGTTGATTTAAATGTGATTAATAATCACAATTTTTGCTGATGAAATCAATGCAAGAATCCTGATTTGAAATAAGGGAATAAAGGATGATAGGTTATAGTCCCGCTAATTCGAAACTGGAGAAAGTGAAATGAAAAAGGTAGTGATTGCCGACTGGAGTAGTCTGAAAGATCGTGAACCTTCTTATGCTTTGGTGGCGAACGTGGACTTGGTCGTTGTTCGTTACGATGACGAGGTGTCGGTTTTATACGGGCGATGTCTTCATCGTGGCGCGTTGTTGGCGGATGGACATATCCAGGGCCAAAATATCATGTGCGGCGTTCATTCCTGGGATTTTAAATACGAAACCGGTGTCAGTGAATATGACAATAAGGAAAGACTCGCCAAGTTTTCAGCTTGGGTCGAGGATGGCCATGTGCTGGTGGATGAAACGGAAATTTTTGAATGGGAGAAAGAACACCCGCAGCCCTATCAACGCGACAATTATCTGGGACTGTATGCAGACACACATGGGACAGATGATGAGCCTTATACCGGTTATATTCAGAAACTGGCAAGAGAGGGTTTGGCGAAACTAGGACATCACGGCCGTATTGGTGCGATGGGCGTTCCCCGGCACGAGCTTCCAAAATGGGAGGACATCCAGTTCGTCACGGCACAACTGGCGACCATGCCTTTGTTGGATGATGAACCGGTCGGCACAGAAACTGTGATCGGTCCCGGCGCACAAAAACCGCTAAAACTGGATATTCCTTTATTTGTTTCTGATATGAGTTTCGGGGCGCTTTCCGAAGAATCCAAAATCGCCTTGGCAATGGGTGCGGAAATGGCGGGAACCGGTATCTGCAGCGGGGAAGGTGGAATGCTCCCCGAAGAGCAAGCGGCCAACAGCAGATATTTCTACGAACTTGCCTCCGGTCGATTCGGATATTCGATGGATAAAGTCAAACAATGTCAGGCGTTTCATTTTAAAGGGGGGCAGGGTGCCAAGACCGGCACCGGCGGTCACTTGCCCGGACAGAAAGTGAAGGGCAAAATCGCTGAGGTGCGTGGATTGAAAGAAGGGCAAGACTCAATTTCTCCACCGCGTTTTCCCGACTGGACAGATATCAAACCGATTAAGGAATTTGCCGACCAGGTTCGCGAGGCAACGGGCGGAATTCCTATCGGATACAAACTCTCCGCTCAACATATCGAAAAAGATATTGACGCGGCATTGGAGGTGGGAGTCGATTACATCATCCTCGATGGACGTGGTGGCGGAACGGGAGCTGCGCCGCTTCTTTTTCGCGACAATATTTCCGTGCCCACCATTCCGGCTCTGGCGAGAGCAAGGCGGCATCTCGATAGTCTGGATCGAAAAGACGTGACTTTAATCATCACGGGTGGATTAAGAATCCCCGCCGACTTCGCCAAGGCTCTTGCTTTAGGAGCAGACGCGATTGCCCTGTCCAACTCGGCCTTGCAGGCCATCGGTTGTATTGGAATGCGAGCCTGCAATACTAATAACTGTCCCGTTGGTATCGCCACCCAGAAAGATCATTTGAGGCAAAGGTTGGTCGTTGAAGAATCTGCCAAGCGTCTCAAAAACTTTTTTCAGGCGTCCGTTGAATTGGTAGAAGTGATGGCGAGAGCTTGTGGTCATAGACATATCAATGAACTTGAACTCAATGACCTGACGACCTGGAACCGGAGTATGGCCGACCTGTCGGGGGTTTCTTATGGTGGTGTGAGCAATACCTGATCGTGCGACGGTGCTATTTGCGGCTAGTGGATTTTTCATTTCCAACGGGCGCGACAATGATCACCCCGCGCATGATGGCCGGGTGCAGTGCACAGAAATAATCGTAGAAACCTGCCTTGTCGAAGGTGAACTCAAACTCTTTTTTGACAAACGGGGCGTTGAACTTGTCATCCGGCATGGGAGCTTTTCCACTCGTCACCGCATGCAGAAGTTCTTCCGTGTTGACCCACCGTGCCGTATCGCCTTTCCTGATTTCCAGTACCGCAGGAATGAACGTCGATTTGATGATTTTCACTTCCACCATTTCCGCCTAGCCTTGTTGCGTCCCGAGAAGAAGAGATAAAATAATGCCAGTGAAGCGCAGAACTTTTTTCATTGCGGACCTCCGGTATCGGGCGGATTGGCGGCGCAACGAAATCCAATATTATAGTGTTTCAACGTTGGCGGGTACCAGTAGCGCGAGGCGGATTGTAGAAAAAAAGCTTCATCTTCAAAAGAGCCGCCGCGAAGAATGAAAAATTGCCCAGTCGTCGGTCCTAACGGATTGTCCTCCGGTTCCTCGACGATGAATTCTTCGCTCCCCATAATGAAGCAGTTGGCTTCGATCCGTATCATATCCGCGATGCTTGAAGTTTGTGCTTGCATCGGAGTCGAAACGGCAAGGAAGAATAAAATGGAAAACCATCCCATGCGCTTTTTGAAGATGTGATTTTGAAGTGAGGCCAGTTTCATAATGTCTTTTTCAAGTGTGACAATCCGCGCTGCCTGTTCGCCCGTAGAAATTACACTGAAATTGGTTTAGTAATCAGTGGGTAAGAAAATTTTTAACAACTTCTTTAGCACCCTTTAAAATTGATACCCCATCTCCAACTAGCAAGGCCTCAAATTCATAATCCATCAGTTGATTCAAGCCGGCCTTGGCTTTCGCGGGGTCCTGATATTTGTCAGGAGGCAACATATTTACCGTGCCTGGAACCTTGCCGATTAAAGCATCTCCGAGAATCATAATTTGTTGATCTTTTATATAAAAAGCCGTTTCGCCTGGGGACTTTTGATGTTCTAATTGAATCGCCTGAATGCCGCAGAACAAAACATCCCCTCCTTTAAAGGTTCTGTCTGTAGGTGTCTCTAACCCTTCCTTGTCCCGCGCATTCACCCAAACTGGGACAGAGAATCGATTTTTTAATAAATTGCTGGTTCTTTCATGGTGAACATTGGTCAACAATATTCCTTTTATGGGGCAGGATAAATGGCTATCAATTAGGTTCATTAATTCTGCCTCACCATCTTTCCCTAAGCTAGGAGGGTCTATAATAACGGACTCGCCATTTCCAATTATCAGGAAACCATTAAAATCCAGTTGTTTTTCTTCGGAGTATTCGCTCCAGCTATATAAATCAGGCAGAATTTCTTTGATCATAATGCCAATGCCAGTTCGAGGGCTCGTGTCTTGAGTTTAGCGTTAGAGCCAAACCAAGCCTGCCGCAGGCGGGAGTCCTGACTATTTCCGAGATGATGGTCGATAGTGTGGGTCACAGCGTTTAGCAAGCTCCATGCTGTCATATTGGCGGGTTGCTGCTCCGATGCATGGGAGAGGGTCTCTATCGCCCGCTTGGTGTTCTTCTCCGCGAGTTCTTCCACTTCTTTCTCCCCAATGGTGGAAACATTCTTAATGGTTTCCGGCTGGAAGACATTAAACATAAATCTCCATGCTGTCGGTTCATCCACATTTTTATCTGTCAGGCGTTGAGCATCTGCGGCAAAAGCAGAAATCGCTTCGCGCCCCATACCGGTGATGGCGATGGTTTTTTTTATCATGTCATCGTCAAATTTTTGTGGCTTCTGGTTTATGAATGGGAAGGCGGGGTTAAACGTTCGTCTGAAAATATTTTTAATATGAGATTTCGCTTTCGAGGCGATTTGTAGCATATTGCAACCATTCTCCCGTACGGCGATGAACTGGATCTCAATTTTTTCCCGACTTTCATCGCGAGATGCCAGCAGGACATAGCTTGTCACCTTGTCCTCTCCTCCCAAAATAAAGTCTTCGTTTAATCGAGCTAGAGCCCAAAGAATTCTCGCGCCATCGAGACTGCCGATGGTTTCGATGTCGGCCTCACCCGCTTCGAAAAATCCCTTAAAGAATCTTAGGGTCTCTTGATTGCCATAAGACTTGGGCCGTTGAGAAGGAATTTTAGAAACCTCCCAATCGAGTTTGGCCTTGTATAACATTTCCCGGCTGGAGAAATTAGCTTCGACTGCCACGCCAATTCCGTGCCAGGGTTTTTGGTTTATTGTGTTCATTTTAATAGTTCAGAAAAATATGCGTGAATATTGATAAATGTGGATTCCAATGATATCAGCTTTACTTGCTTAAAACACTTTTTCGGGCTCTTTGAATCAATGCGTCAACGATCAAATTATGATGGCTGAGGCAGGGGGCTTTGAGAAATTCGGTATCCGGGTATTTTTTCTGAAAAGTGTCGGCAAGGGCATGCACGCGTTTGACCCAGACTCCGGTAAACAAAAAAAAGGGAAATAGTATGACACGGCGAAATTCTTGTGGCTTGAATTTTTCGTCTTCCAGTGAATATTGCGAGGTCCCGGCAAAGCAGATAACAGTTTTGCTGAATCCCAGCTCTTCCCCCAGCCATGAAAGTTTTTTTTCGACTTGTGCGTTGAAGTCTTTGTCGCGGCTTCCATGGCCAACGATCATTAGCAAGGTCTCTGCCCGGGGAATGGATTTTGAGGAAAGTTTTTCGCCTTCCTCGATGCGTCCTTGGCAGACTTCCATGACCTCAGGTTGCATTGCCAGAGGCTCTGAAAAAATCAGATTGATCTCCGGATGATCCCGGAATGCTTCGCCGATAGTCTTCGGGATATCTTTTTGCGTATGTTCGCCGGAAAATAAAATGCCAGGTATTACAATAATGTTCTTAATGCTGTTTTGATGGCAAGCGGACAAAGCTTCGGTGGCTGTGGGTTTGGCAAAATCCAAAAAACCGCCCTCGGTGATGTGGCAGAAGTTTCTTTCGCGCAGTTTTTGCCACAAGGTCAGGAACTGCTGATTGCCTTCCGGGTCCCGACTGCCATGCCCTAGAAGGCAGAGGGCGTAGGAGTCGGGGAGTTTATCATCCGTAAAAATAGCCATGCGAGATTGCTTATCCGGTAGAATAAAGGTTCTTTATATAATAACCGAGCCCATGAATAAAAAGTGAAAGGAATCTCATGACTCCATTCTGGCCTTTGCCTGAAAATGACCCTTGGTCCACCCCTTTTGCACAATTGTTGATGCATAAACTGCAGTTGCAACCGGGAGACTCGGTGCTGGACATCGCCGCCGGGGGAGGGGTCCCGGCATTTCATCTGGCGGAACAGGTGGGGCCTGAAGGAAGCGTTCTGGCTATTGACATCCATCAGGCTCAGGTACTTCGTTCTCGATCGATTCAAGGCCAGCATTTGCCTTGGTTGCAGTTTGAGGTGGGGGATATGCGTTTTTTGCCACCGACGCTCCCCAGTTTTGATCGCATTACCGGCAACCTTTCTTTCATGTTTTTTCGCCCGAATCGTTTTGAAGCCCTCAGCAATCTGATCCGATTCTTAAAACCGGGTGGACAAATTGTGCTGACGTTTCCCTCGCTGGGAACGTTCGACTCTTTATGGGACCTCGTCGACGCGGAGATGAAGCGAAGAAACCTGATAAAAGAACGAAAGGCATTGATTGAGTATCTGGAGGAACGTCCTTCCGCCAATCAGGCAAAGCAGTGGCTGGAGGAACTGGATCTGGAACAGGTCGAGGTGACAGAATGGCCGTTGGAAATTTTTACCCGCTCGGGTCGGGATTTCCTTGAGCATCCGCTTTTGCGCGGTGGATTTCTGGATGATGTTTACGAATGTTTTGAAGATCAGAGTCTGGCGCATGAATTTATGGATGATATCTCTCGAGATACCAGTAGTTTCACTCCCTTGTTGGCGCAAAGATGTGCGATGTCCGGTTTTGTTCCTGCCCAAAAATAACGCAGTCCAAAAAGAGCCCGATTTTTTACGCATTAATGGTAGGATCGTGTATGGATGATGAAGGTAGAGCGAAACTTAAAAAGAAAATCGTTGACGAGATTGAGGTGCAAAAGCACTTGATAGAAACTTTCACCACAACCTCCAAGCCGGTTGCTCCAGACAATGCCATAGGCCGTCTCACCCGAATGGAGGCGATCAGCAGTCAGGGCATTAGTGAGGCTTCGTTGGCTTCGTCGAAGGCGAAACTGTACAAGCTTGAAAAAGCCCTGAGCAAGGTGGACTTGCCGGATTTTGGAATCTGCGCCCGTTGTGCCAACCCGATTCCAGAAGGCCGCATCATGCTCATGCCGGAAAATGTTCTGTGCGTATCCTGCGCGGAAAAAAATTAGCCACCCATCATTGCGAACAGGATCACTGTATTGACTCAACAGGCCCATGAAAATTTTCAGCAGGAGGATTTCCAGATAGGCAGGGTAAGAGAGTTGGTGAAAGATCTCTTTCTGCCTAACCCCATTATTTACTGGTTGGATTTTTTATCTAGCGCCATTCTGGGGTGGGGCGCTTTTGTTCTTGCCCTCATGGCTCCGGTTTTTTCTTCCCGGCAAATATTTTTTGTGGCTCTTTCATGTCTGGCTTTGTATCGCGCGGTTTTATTCATCCATGAAATTGTTCATTTCAAAAAGGGCGCCTTCAAGGTATTTCGTTGGGTCTGGAATATATTTTGCGGTTTTCCTCTTATGGTTCCCGTTTTTCTTTATCAGTCCGTTCATTTCGATCACCATAAACAGAATTTTTATGGAACCGAAAAAGATGGGGAATATTTCCCCTTCGCTTTAAAGGGGAGGAAATGGATTGTCATCCATATTCTTTTTTCTTTTTTGGTCCCGATTATATTTTTGGTGCGATTTTCTGTTTTGACCCCACTGTCTCTGGTCAATAAAAGGCTGAGATCATTTCTGATGGCGAGGATGTCGGCGCTGATCATCGACATGGATTATCGGCGTCCAGAGTCTTCCTGGAAGAACACGGAAGATTGGAAAATTCAGGAGTTTTTGGTGTGTCTTTTTGCTTGGGCATTTCTGGGGGCCATTCTGGCGAAAACTATTCCTGCGATGACCCTGTTCCTGTGGTATTGTGTTGGGGCGTTGATTTTTATGGTTAATTCCATTCGAACCCTGGGGGCTCACCGCTATCAAAACCCCAAGGAAAATGCGATGAGCTACCCCAGCCAAATGCTGGACTCGGTCAATATCCCTGGCAATAGATGGATGACTCCTTTATGGGCGCCGGTGGGTCTTCGCTTTCATGCGACGCATCACCTGTTTCCCGATCTGCCTTATCACGCATTAGGAGAGGCGCATCGACGACTGATTCGGGATCAGGGCGAGAACTCCTTATACGGTCAAACCGTTTGCTCGGGATTGCTTCCAACTCTGGGCCAGTTGTGGAAGCATGCTGCCGCTGGCTAAAACTATAGATCCTGGTTTAAATTTCTTATAAATTTCTGGTGAGAAACTTATGACAAAACCTTTTACCCTGCTCGATGAACTTGAAAGTGACGATGGAGAACCTTCTCATTTAAAGAAAAGTAAAATCACCTCTTTATTGAAGAAGAAGTTTGATTTTGAAAATTCCCACCTGCGCCCCCCCAATAGTAAAGACAAAGGGATACTGGCAAAATGTTTTGGCTATTTTGCCCCAGAGCAGGCCAAGGAACTGGGGATTTATCCGTACTTCAGGGCAATCGAGGAAATTGATGGCTGCCATGTTGTCATTGACGGCAAGCCCGCCATTTCCATTTCCACCAATAACTATCTCGGATTGGCCCAGGACCCTCGCGTGGTTTCCACGGCTCGAGATGCATTGGAAAAATTTGGTATTGGTTGTACCGGCAGCCGTTTTCTTAACGGTACTTTCAATCTGCATAAGACCTTGGAAAGTGAGCTTTCCTCTTTCTTGGGCCGAGAAGATACCATTGTCATGTCCACTGGGTTCCAGGCCAATCAAGGAACTATTGCCTGTTTGTTGGGAAGAAAGGATGTGGCATTTTCGGATCGTGAAAACCATGCCAGTATTTACGAAGGGTGTGGCGTGGCACCGGGGAAGACCGTTCGCTATCAGCATAATGATATGGATCATCTGGAATATTATTTGAAAAAATATTCAGATGTTGAAGGCAAGATAATTATTACCGACAGTATATTCAGTATGAGCGGCGATATTGCCAACCTTCCGGCTATTGTGAAACTCGCGAAAGACTACGGAGCCAACGTCATGGTTGATGAAGCTCACGGCCTGGGTGTCATGGGTGAAAGTGGCAGGGGCGTTGCCAGTTACTACAATCTGGAAGACGAAATAGATATTTATATGGGAACGTTTTCCAAAAGTCTGGGCTCCATCGGCGGATTTATTTCTGCAAAGTCCAAGATCACAGAGTTCATTCGCCATAAAGCCTCGGCATTTATTTTTACTGCGGCCCTGCCGCCGGCATCGGTTGCCGGGGTCATTGCGGGTTTGGATATCATGATCAATGAGCCGGAACGCATCGAAAAGTTGCGGGAAAATACTGCTTATATAAAAAGAGGGTTTTTTGATATGGGCTTTCAGGTGAATAACAATTCTATTCCTATCGTCCCCATAAAAATAGGGGAAGAAGCCCTCACGCTTTATTTGAACAGACTCCTTTTTGATGACGGTATTTTTGCCGGGGTTGCGGTTTCTCCAGTTGTTCCACCTCTCAATGCCATGATACGGACCAGCTATACCTCTGTCCACGACCAAAAGGATCTTGATAAAGTTCTTAGTTCTTTCAGGAAACTGGGAACAAAGCTCGGCATCATCCCCAGATAATAATGGGTTTTAAACTCGTAAAGGTTGAAACCCATCAGGATCTGAACCGGTTCGTCCGCCTTCCCTGGAAAATTTATAAAGACCAGCCCTGCTGGGTTCCTCCCCTTATTCAGGAACGTAAAAAGTTTCTGAATCCCGACATCAATCCGTTTTTCGAACATGCGGAAGCCGATCTTTTTCTAGCGGTGGATGACAATGGGTCACCGGTAGGAAGGATCGCTCTGGTTCATGATCGGAGCTACCAAGACCTTCATTCAGAATCGGTCGCTATGTTCGGGTTGTTTGAAGCGGTGGATGACCCAATCCTCTCCCGTCTTTTACTGGACAAGGCTTATCAATGGTGTGAGGAAAGAGGGCATGCCCGGCTTATGGGGCCGATGAACTTGTCGACCAACCATGAGTGCGGCTTGATGATAGAGGGGTTTGACTCTTCCCCCATGTTCGGCATCCCTTATAACCCGGAATATTATGGCGAACATTTTGAGGCGTGGGGCTTACAAAAAGCTAAAGACCTCGTGTCTTTCAGGTTGGATTTGGTTAAGGTTCCTGATTATCTGGAGCGTGCCGCGACAAAATTAAAAAAAAGGAATCACTTCAACGTCAGGCCTTTGGATCTGGGCCAATTTGAAAAGGAAATTTCTGTTCTTTGGGATGTCTATAACTCGGCATGGGGGCTAAACTGGGGATTCGTTCCCATGACTCAAAAAGAGTTTAAGTTTTCTGCAAGGGAAATGAAATCCTTCATACATCCTGAGTTTTGCTTGATTGCTGAAGTCAACGGTGAGCCGGCGGGTTTTTCTCTGGCTCTTCCCGATGTTAATCAGGTGCTTAAGAAAATGGACGGCAGTCTGTTCCCCTTTGGCTGGGCCAAGTTCTTATTGAATAAAAAGAAAATTGACACTTACCGGGTGCTGACTCTCGGGGTGAAGAAAAAATACCGCAGGCTGGGCATTGATGCCTGGTTCTATTATGAAACCATCAGGTTGTTTATAGAAAAAAATATAAAATGGATTGAGATGTCCTGGTTGCTGGAGGATAACAAAGGCATTATCGAACCGATGCACCGAATAGGGGGAACTATTTATAAAAGACATCGCATCTATGAACGCTTTATCACACCTTAAAGGTACCACGGCGCTGGTTACTGGCGCTAATGGTTTCATTGGTAGCCATCTGGTGGATCAGCTGTTGGCTTTGGGTTGCAAGGTTCATGGACTGGTGAGGGAATCCTCTGACCTCAAATGGTTGGATGCTTCGAAGGTTCATCTTCACAAGGTGGATCTGGCACGGCCGGATTTCATCGTCCCTGCTTTGGAGGAGTTGGACTACATTTTTCATTGCGCAGGATTGACCAAGGCAAAATCCCGTTCTGGTTATTTTCAGGTCAATGCCACTGCCTGTTCAAACTTGTATGAGCAATGCCAGAAACGTGGAGGCCGGATCAAAGGCATTGTTCATCTTAGCAGTCTGGCGGCAACCGGTCCCAGTCCACACGGCGGCCTCGTTGATGAGACCACCCCTTGCAGACCCGTGACTTTTTACGGGCAGTCCAAACTTGCGGGAGAAGAAATTGCCGTTTCTCAGTCACTCCCTGTCACCGTTATTCGTCCCCCTGTAGTGTATGGTCCTCGGGAAGAAAACTTTTTTAATTTCATCAAATTGATCCAGAAAGGTTGGGGACTGCAAATTGGCAAGGCGGGTAAAGAGCTTTCCCTGATTTATATTGCTGATCTGGTGCAGGCGATGCTTCGGGCTTGCCACCCTTCCAAACAGGCCAGTTATTTTGTTACAGACGGTCGTGTGTATGCTTGGGAGCAGGTCGCAAAAGAGTGCGCCCGCATTATGAATGTCAGGATGAAAACGCTGAAAGTTCCTGAGGGGGCACTGATTCCTGTAGCTCTGTTCTTTGAGATGTTGGCTCGCTTCAGTTCCAAACCGGTGCTGTTTGACCGGCAGAGGATGATTGATATCCGGGAAAGCTCATGGTCCGCGTCACCGGCAAAGTTTTTCAAGGCGTTTGACTTTGAACCTCAGTATGAGCTGAGTCGAGGGCTGGCCGAGACGATCAACTGGTACCAACAAGAAAAATGGTTATAGTAGAATGAGTAATACTTCAGGGCGAGCACCCATAGATCTGGTGGAGCCGGTCAATCGTTATATTCAGGACCCGATTGCGAAACAGATTGTAGGTTTTTTGATAAACACTCCGGTGACTCCCAATCAGGTGACCTATTTTTCTGTTCTGGTGGGTTTTGCATCCGGTTACGCGTTCAGCTTTGCCAACCCGCTATCTCTGATTATTGGGGGGATATTGCTGGAAGTCACTTTGGTGCTGGATTGCGTAGACGGGCAACTGGCCCGGGCCAAGGGCATGGCCAGTGATTGGGGCCGGTTGATTGATGGCATCGCCGGTTACTTTGCCTACCTTGCGGTGGTGGTTGGACTCATCAAGGGTTTTCCGGAATACGGACAAGTCCTGAAAATCATTGCGGGACTGATTATAGTGAGGGCCATCTCTTATGATTATTGCAAGCAAAGTCTGGTCACCTTGCTATTGCAAGGCTATGATGGTGTGGAACGAGAAATTCAAAACACCCGCCAAAAGCTTCGGACAAAAATGTCAGGCGTGTTGGTGCTTTATTTTTATTATATGCAAGTGCAGCAATTATTTTTTCGTGGTCAATGGAGTTTTTTACGCCTTGCGGAAACGGAGAGTCGAGACCTGCAACAGGACTTGACCTTTGAGGAACGCAAAGCTTGCTATGAGAAAATAAAAATTTTATTGTTGCTTTGGCGTTGGAATGGACTCGACCTGCCACTTTTTTTATTGGCCCTGTTTGCTGTTCTTGGAATCCTTTCAGCCAACCTGATCCCCTTTGCCTGTGTTATGGCAGCTCAATATTTTTTGACTTTAATGGTGCACCATTATTTTGTCCGGAAAATTTGAATTTCAATAAGCGGGCCTGTTTATTTCACGCCTTTTCTCCTGAACGATCCTTTTATCATGCGGTAAGTCCCCCCTTCATGAGCCAGTCCTATCCGGTTGCCACATTCCATGCAGGACAATGCGGGAAGCTCTGATTTTCTAGTGATGGATTTTAATCGCGCAAGGGAATTGGGTTCGGTGATACGGTCGAGATAAAGTTTTGTCAATTGTCCCGACCCTTTTTTCTGGTATCGAAGCATAAAAGCCCCGCACTGACCACATAGAATATCGATGGTCTGACTTGCCATTCACTCATCCTCTCAGGTTTCTCAGAAAAATATAACCAGCATACATGCGCGATATGTTGGCGTAAAGCCAGATCAGGTATTCACCTTGGTGCGGGGTTGACAAGAAAGCCAGAGCATTTTATTTTGTAACGGAGATTAGTCATCTGTTTGGGGGTTGTCGTGAAAGCGATCTATGAGAAAGGCTTGGTGGAATATAAGAAAGCGGTGAAGAAAAATCCGCAGGATGCCAACGCCTATTTTAATATGAGCAAGGCTTTTGACGGTCTGAATGAAGGGCGCAAGGCAATTCTGGCGGCCCGTAAGGCGCAACAGATTTGGGAGGAGAAAAAGGATTCTGAAAACAGCATCAAAGTTCGCAAGCGCTTGCGTGACCTCTATAAAAATTACAACTTGAACCCGCAGGAATTTGACCTTCCCCGGTAGCCCCTTGACTCATTGGCCCTACGCCTAGTAGTTGCCAGGGGAGGCAGATAGCAATGACCCGTCAAGCCGAGACAACTTCTTGTTAGCCAGAAATAGTTATTGCCAGTTGCCACCGGTCGCTGGCCGGCTAGCAACAGGCGCCGTTGCCGTTGGTGGCGGAGATGCCTTCCTGGGCTTGGGGTGTGCTGCAGTCAAAAGGTCCGTAGTGAGTTGAGAAATCTCCAGTGACATTAAAATGCTCGCCGAACCGGGTTTCACTCAGCATCTTGCTAGTATTGCCACAAACCGGTACGGGAATTCCAGTCTGGAAATAATGATGGTTATCCAGAGTAAACCCGTGCGGGAATTCAGGGATGCTACCTTTGTAATAGGCGACATGGCCGAAGTTCTCGCAAATATCTTCGAACTCACACTTGAAGCTACGCACGGTCATGGAATAAAAGTCGATCATGCCGGCCTTGCGTTGGATGTCCTCGTTATTGAGAGTGAGCGGGTTTTTGGAAACCACCCGGTAATCGTGAGAACCTGCGTTTCTCAGCATACGCCTGAAGTCCTCTATGTAGAGGGCACCACCCAGGCATTCGCCGAGCAAGATCGGGTCGGTGGTCAGGGGCTCTGGCACCCGTCGTCCGGTAAAAACATCTGAGAGATACAGTTCTCCACCGGGTTTGAGAACCCGGAAAATTTCACGAAATACACTTTCCTTGTCGGGAGACAGGTTGATCACGCAGTTGGAGATAATTACATCTACGGAATTGTCTTCAAGGTTAGCCGAAGTCAGGTCTTCAATCCAGCCTTTACGAAAATCGACGTTAGGTTTTTCCAGGTTAAAATTTTGCGTATGAAAATCGATATGCTTTCTCGCAACCGCTAGTTGCTCATCGGTCATGTCGATGCCTATGACCATGCCATCAGGGCCTACCACTTGAGCCAGGAGGTAGCAATCGCGTCCGGAACCGCAACCGAGGTCCACCACAGTTTTTCCGTGAAGACTTGAAGGGAATGTGGAGGCGCAACCATAAAATCTGGACTGCACTTCCTCATGTATGTTTTTCAAGTATGGGCGCAGATAAGCAGGCATGGTGTCTGCCGCACAACAAGCACTGGTCTGAAGGTCATTTTTGGTTTTAAGAATTTTTCCGTAATAATTTTGAACGTCTTGAAGAATTTTGGAACGGGTATTCACTCTCTATCTCCTGGAAATTGCTAAGCAACAGTCCGGGTTTTCGCGGCTCTGCTGTCTTGAATCGAGCGTAGTTAAGCTATTCTATATAAAATTCGTTATATATTAAAACTTTTGTCGGGTTTCATGAAAAACCCTTACAGAGAGCCCGACTTTTTTAAAGAAGGCTGATTGTGTAACACATTGATATAAAAGATTTTGCCTGACAACTTATTCTATGTGGCCGTTGCAGCGGATTTTTAACTAGAAGGGGGAACGTGTGAAGGTTGCCGAAGTTACCAAGGCCTTATATTCTGCCACAAGCAGGCATCAAAACTCTTGTATCAGCACAGCAAGATGAAAGGTTTCGTCCTTGATTTTAAATGGAACGTGAAATTTAGGCATTCCATTGATCTTTATGTCCAGAGAATGGTTTTCTCCCATGCAAGCTGTCAACTAACTTCATCTTCTTCGAGAAGGTTTTCTGCGATTCCACGTTCTATAATTTCATCAGCGAGATCCCCATATCCTCCGTCATAGTCATCTACATTTTGTTCGTCAAAATCATCAAAATAGATGCCATGATCACCTTCGCACCATTCCCTTATAGGATGGCTGAATCGCAACACTTTTTGCACAGCTTCCAGTTTTTCCATTTTCAGATATCAGCTAGGTTTGTGGGTCTGTAAAAGAATTCAGTTTAAGGCCAGTAGAATTTTTTCATTATTCGCGGTTTTTAGTATCTGGTAGGGCTGGGTTCTGGGGCGTTCCATTCCGTCTCTTAAGCGGAGCACCTCTTTAAGGGTGAGGGGCCGGGCTCTCATTCTGGAACGCCCATCAGGGTAAAAAGAGAGGGTTTTCATTTTTTTTGCGGTCCATTGTTTATAGATACCATTTTTAGATGCAAAATATCCCTCGAAGTCTTAAAAAATTAGAGAAGAATAATAAAATAATTTGAAAAAATTAAGGGGGTTAATCGAGAGAGGAGATGTCATTTTGTGAATAAGGGCAGGTATCGGTTTTCACCCGGCCATTTTTCGCTAAAACAGAGCAGATATACGATTTTCCGCTACCTACCGTCCACTTTTTCTGATTATGGCGGACAGCCCAGACATAGATTTCCTTTTCGGTGGCTATGGCCGCTCGTCTTGCAGCTTTCCGGTTAGTGTGGGGGAATTGGCGAGGGATGCCTTTCCACCCTATGACGAGGGTCCTTCCATCTACCCGATACCATTCTACTTCTGGGATATCACCGAGAAACTTTACGCCCTCAATCACAGCGCTTTCGATGGAATTGGCGTAAGCAAAATTGAGAGGCATTGAAAGAAATAAACTGGCTAACAGAATGGATTTGAGCATGGTTTCTTGTCTGGTTTACAATAAAGCGGCTAATGGAACGTATTATCTAGAAATAAACGATTTGCGATTAAGAGTCAAAGCTAATTGTGCCAATAATCGATATAAAATTTAACAACATACGGGGGTTATAAAAAAAATATTGGCAAGTCGGAGTGTTTTTTGGCTGGGGGTTAGGCTTTAAACCCGATCGCTCCCTGAAACTGGGTGTCCGTGGTGTCGGCAGAGTCCATTGTGGCTCCTGTCAGGTCGGCACCTATGAACAGGCTATCACTCATTTTAGCTCCTGTAAAATTCGCCGAGTCCAGCTTTGCATTGGAAAAGTCAGCATGTTCCAAGTCAGCCCGCCGCAAATCCACCTGTTTCAAGTTGGCGTTCTGCAAATTGGCGTTTCTCAATTTTGTTCCTGCCATATCCGCACCTTCCAGGTTGACCTTTTCCAGATGCGCTTTTTGAAGATTGGCTCCAGTCAGGAAAGCATTTTTCAAGTTGGCATCTGTCAAAATGGCTTCGGTCAGGTTGGCCCGGCTGAGGTCAGCCCCTTCCAGAATGGCTTCATTTAATTCTGCTCCGGTCAAGTTGGCCCCGCTCAAATCTGCTCCGGTCAAATCAACTTGCGTTAATTTGGCCTTGGTCATCCGCGCTCCACTCAATTGGGCGCCATTTAATTTAGCCTGGTTCAGTTTGATGCGATCTAAATTGGCACCGGTCAATTTCGTCCCAACTAGATTAGCGTCGGTCAGGTCTGCGATATTTAAATCCGCTTCGGACAAATCGGAATCCCTAAGGTCCGCTCTCCTTAGTATGGCACCGTTTAATTTAGCACGTCTCAAATCTGCGTTGTGAAAGCTGGCACCAGTGAGATCCGCTCCGGTGATGTCGGCGCGGGTGAGTTGGGCACCGGCAAAATTTCCTCCTGCGAGTTTTGCTCCTTTGATCAAGGCGCGGGTGAGGTTTGCGGATTTAAAGTTTGCCTCAAAAAAGACTCCCATACTCAACCGGGAATCAGTGAAATCAGTACCCTCAAAGTCAGCACCATTGAACCGGGCCCGACTCAGGTCGCTATCGGTTATTTTGGCGCCCTTCAGGTTTGCCCGCGAAAAATCAGAGTTGCTGAAATCGGTATCCTTGAGATTGCATTTGACTAGCTTGGTTTCCATGGACTTGGACCTTCTGAAATTTGCCCTTTCCATATTGGATTCGCTGAAATCGGTTCCCAAAAGTTTGGCGCCTTGAAGGTTTGCAGCCTCCATATTGGCATGGGTCATCACGCCTTCCAGACAACTTATATTTTCCATATCCGCGTCACTGAGGTTAGCCTGATCCAGATTGGCTTGATCCAGATTCGAATCCGTGAGCGTGCAATTGGACAGATTAGTATTTTTTAAGCTGGTTTTTTGCAGGCTGATGCCGAGAAAATTAAGTCCCGAAAGATCCAGTCCTGAGAGGTCTTTTCCCTCAAAAACACTTTCCAGGCCGGGTTCTTCATCTTCTACAACTTCTTCCTCTGCAGCTTCATCAGTTTCAGCAGCTTCATCAGTTTCAGCAGCTTCACCTTCCTGAGCGTCGTCAGGGTTTTCCTCTTCCTCGCTGACAGCTTCTTCAATTTGGGGCGCATCATCTATGAATTCGTCTTCCTCTTCCCGGGATGCGAGCAGCGCAGCGTATTCTTCCAACTTCTCTTCAATTTCTTCGCGTGTGAAATCAGCCATTGAGTCCTTCCTGAACGATCAAAGATGTTTTAAAGGGTGTCTCTAATAATTCGACACCCTATGTCTGGCAATGAGTAAAGTAGAGAAACTATCCCAGCTTGGCCCGGAACGCAAGCCAGAACCGCCTATTTGCGAAAATTCTTTCAGGAAAACAAAGGGATGCGGGGCTCATGGGCTGTTTTGTGGAGAAAAGGGGCTTGGGATAAGGGCTATAATATAAAGAGACCCTTTGGTAAAGGGAAATTTTATGAGCCAGCCCGAAAGCAGGGCTTGCCTCTGGAAGCACCTATGGAAAGTACAAACGACAAGCCGGTCTTGATCTATGACGGGGATTGTGGGTTTTGCCGTTTATCGGTAGCGCACTGGAGTCCTCTTACAGAAGACGCAGTGGTTTACCGATCTTCTCAGGAGGCAGGCGACAATTACCCGCAGATTTCTCCCGAACATTTTGCATCCTCTGTCTATTTTGTCGATCCTGATGGGAGTTTTTGTTCAGGAGCCCAGGCCGTTTTCAAGACCCTGGCTTATGCCCCTAACGGGAAGTGGTTTCTCAGGGCTTATGAAAAGGTGCCGGGATTCGCCTCGGTTTCAGAATGGGGTTACAGGCAGGTTGCCGAAAAGCGAAATTTTTTCAGCACTCTCACTCGCTGGGTTTGGGGGAGCTGCATAGAGGCACCAACTTGGTTTCTGGCCCGGCGTGTGTTTCTCTTTCTACTCGGCCTGATTTATTTGCTGGCCTTTTTATCTCTTTGGACTCAAATCGAAGGACTGGTCGGACAAAAAGGCATTCTTCCGGTCGAGGCGTATTTAAAAAATGCGGCGACAGATTGGGGGACGGAACGTTTTTGGCAAACACCCACCTTGTTCTGGCTCCATGCAGGGGATGGGTTTTTGCAGGCAGTCTGCCTGCTTGGTGCGGGTGCTGGTTTGTTGGTCATGGTAAACCGCGCAGTGGGCTGGTCTCTACTGATCGCATGGGGATGTTACCTTTCGCTTTTCCATGTGGCGCAACCTTTTTTAGGGTTTCAATGGGATACCCTGCTTCTTGAAACGGGGCTCCTGGTGCTCTTTCTGGTTCCCTGGGCTGGCGAGGCATCCCCGCCGTCACGGTTAATTCTTTTTCTCTTTCGGTTTTTGTTGTTCCGCGTCGTTTTTTCTTCCGGGCTGGTCAAGATAATCAGTCAGGATTCAACCTGGAACGATTTCACCGCACTCTATTACCATTATGAAACTCAGCCGCTTCCAACATGGATAGGTTGGTACGCGCACCAGTTGCCGCACGGGTTCCAGGAGTTTTCAGTCGCCTGTATTTTTGCCATTCAGCTTGGGGTGGTGTTTTTGATATTTGCTCCCCGGCGCGTTCGTTACCTGGGTTGTGCCATCCTAGTTTTTCATCAGGTTCTAATTTTCCTGACTGGCAATTATTGTTTCTTTAATATATTGACCCTGGCCTTATGCTTGCTTTTGCTGGATGACTCGGTTTATTCCAAGTGGCTTCCGGTGAAGGTTACGGGCCTGAACATTACAAAATCAGTTCCTGTCTGGAAGAAAAGAATTTTTACGGGAGTGGGGGCAGGGGCAGTGGCGATTTCCCTCATGCTCTATACGGTTCCCTTGCTTGTCACCTCCGGTAATTACCCTACTATTTATACTTCCATTGCCAATGCAATACGTCCCATGCACCTGTTCAATTCTTATGGCCTGTTTGCAGTGATGACAACATCAAGGCCGGAAATCATTATTCTGGGAAGTGATGACCGCGAGAACTGGTTCCCTTATGAATTCAAATGGAAGCCGGGTGATGTGACGAAAAAGCCGGAATTTGTCGCCCCGCACCAGCCCCGGCTGGATTGGCAAATGTGGTTCGCCGCTCTCAGCAATTATGAGAGGAACCCCTGGTTGATCCAGTTCATGATCCGCCTTTTGCAGGGCTCGCCTTCTGTGACCACTTTGCTGGAGAAAAACCCTTTCCCAAATAATCCTCCAAAATACACGCAGGCGGTGGTCTACGATTACCGGTTTACGGACTCTGAAACCCGCAACCGGGATGGCTCCTGGTGGACTCGAAAACTTCTTCGCCCCTACACCCCCATATTGCAGTTGCCAGAATAAACAGCATTTTTGGTCATTTTAAAATGACTCATTATCAGGCAGAGGCTATCTGCTTGGATTGCTTGGGAAAAAGATGCGCCGCGGCACTGAAGTGATTGATACGGGGGGAAATCCGGAGGCGATCATAAAGAAAGCCAAAGAGCTGAAACTCCAACCGGGAAAAATCCTTTTAACTCACGCCCACTTTGATCATGCTGGCGGATTAGAACTTCTGGATCAGGCTTATAACTGTCCCGCATGGATCGATGAAAAAGAACCTCGCCCCTCAGGCAGTCGTGATTTGAAGTTTTTGCAGGATGGCGAATCTATAAAACTGGGCAATTTAAATATAGAAGTTCTGTTCACGCCGGGTCACACTTCCGGCGGAGTGTCTTATAAAATCCACGACTCGGTTTTTTCCGGTGATGCTATCTTCGCCGGTTCCATGGGACGCGCCAACTCTTCGTGGTCCGAATTGCACGACTCCATCACCCAAAGACTTTTGACCCTGCCAGACCACACACGCCTTTTCCCCGGCCATGGTCCCGCCACCACCGTTGGCGAAGAAAAACACCACAACCCCTTCTTCTCCACTCGGCGTGGGGCCAACTAGCAATAGCTCTTTCTGCTGGCAACAGTTTGTCTCGGCTTAACGAGCCCTTTCTATTTGCTACCCTCGCCACTCGGCGTGGGGCCGATAAAAACACAGTCCATCAAACACCTGGATTGCTTCGTCGCCTTCGGCTTCTCGCAAAGACGACCATAGGATGCGGGTTTTTACTGAGTCCAGCGTCACGCTGGCGCCGAGTGGAGGCTTGCGATTCGGCGGGTTGGGGGTATATTTCAGGTATGGATCCTGAAAAAGTCAACTACCACTATTGTGACGATCTTTCCACTTCTCCCTGGCCTGAGGGAACACGGGTTCTTGTCACCGGGGCAACCGGGTATGTGGCGCATCGGTTGATTCCTGAACTGGTATCAAGAGGTTATATCGTCCGCTGTATGTACAGGAATAATAGTTGCCCATCGCTTTTGACGCATCCTCGCGTCGAACATGTTTATGCGGATTGTTTGAACCGAGAAGAACTGTTACCCACCTTGAAGGATGTTGACTACGCCTATTACCTGATTCACAGCATGAGGTCGAAGAAAGAAGAGTTCATAGAAAAAGATCAGATAGCCGCGAAAAACTTCCGGGACTCAGCGGAACATCATGGCGTGAAGCGGATTATTTATCTGGGTGGGTTGGGAGAAAAAAATGATCGCATGTCTCCGCATCTCAGAAGCCGGAGAGAGGTTGGCATTATATTGTCACAAGGTTCCATCCCGGCTATCCGGGTTCGGGCGGCCATTATCATTGGTGCCGGAAGCGCGTCTTATGAATTGATGAAGTCACTGGTCATGAACAACCGCTTCATTCCATTTTTACCGGAGTTCAATTCCTTGTGCCAGCCTGTCGCGATTCGAGATGTTATTAAGTATCTGGTGGGTGTGATGGAGACTCCAGATTTGGGTTCACGTGTTTTCCCGATCGGCGGTAAAGATGTGTTGCCCTACAAGGAATTGATTTTGCGCTTCGCCAAAATCTTGAATCGTCGCATTCGTTTTATTGATGTTTCATGGGTTCCTATACCCGTTGACTGGATGTGCCGAATTTATGCTTACTGGCTTCATTGCTTTATTTCTATCCCGGTAAATATTACTTCGCTTTTACTGAGCAGCCTTAAAACCGATGTGGTGTGCGGGAATGACGAAATCTCAACAATCCTTCCCTTTGAACCGCTGGACTTTGTGACAGCCGTGCAATGGGCTCAAGAGAAGGAAAAAAGTTCGAGGGTATTTTCGCATTGGAGTGATGTTCCGCCTGAAAATATGAGTGACCTTTTGCCCCTGTGCGAGTTTGAGTCATCCGAGTTCATTATTGAAGAGCATGAAATAGATATTCCAGTTGCTCCTGAACATGTTTTCCCAGTAGTTTGCCAGATCGGCGGCAAGTATGGCTGGAACCATGCCAACATCCTTTGGGAAATTCGCGGTCTCATTGACCGCCTCTTGGGGGGGGTGGGGTTGCAACGGGGCCGGCGCGATCCGACAGATCTTCGCGTTGGGGACTCGGTAGACTTCTGGAGAGTGGAAAGGCTGGAACCCAACCGCGAACTGCTGCTGAGGGCGGAAATGATCACTCCCGGCTTGTCCTGGCTCGAGTTCCAGCTCAACCCGGATCAGAACGGGGGAACCCGTTTGACGTTGAAGGCACATTTCATTCCCAAACCTTTTTGGGGGAATCTTTATTGGACGGTTTTATCAACCTTCCACGCCTATATTTTCAAGGGAATGCTGGAGTTTTTTAAGAAAAAAAGTCTGCAAACAACCGCGAATTAAAACAGGATAAAGACCTAATGTTCATTAATGATGGCGATACAGTTTGTGTTGTGGGTGGAGGCCCCGGCGGGTCGGCCTGTGCCATGACGCTCTTAAAAGAGGCTCGGCGGTTTGGCAGAACGATAAATGTGGTGGTGCTGGAGCATAAAATTTTTTCCGAAGACCGTCACCATAACCAGTGCATCGGCGTGCTTTCTCCGCCTTTCGAAGATATTCTGAAAAATGAATTGGATCTGACTTTGCCGGAGAGCCTGGTGGTCAATGAGATTGCGGGCTATCGCCTGCATTCTGATTTGCTGAGTCTGGATTTGATCGGAGAAGAATATGGCCGGTCGGCTTCTGTGAGACGTTCCAGGTTTGACGCCTTCATGCTCGAAGAGGCTAAGAAGGCAGGCGCTCAGGTGATTCATAACCGTGTGACAGCGATTGAAGTCAATCCTGATGAGGTGTTGATTTATACGGATGGCGAAAACATCAAGAGCGCCATCGTGGTCGGGGCTTTTGGCCTGGATGATGGAACTTGCAGAGTCTTTGAGCAGGGCACTCCTTACCGGCAACCGGACTTTTTGAATACTGTGATCACGCGTCTTTATCCTGGTAAGGAATTCATGCAAAGCATGGACTGCACCATCCAGGCTTTTCTGCTTTCCCATCCGGGTTTGGAGTTTGGCGCGGTCACTCCCAAGGGCGATCATATTTCCATCAATATCGCGGGCCGTAAGGTGACATCAAATATTATGATGGAGTTTTTGCGCTCGGCTCCGGTGCAACGTTTTCTTCCGCCCCATCAAAGGCGCGAAAAACCGCTCAACTATTATAAGGGCAGGTTTCCCATCGCCCCGGCGCGAAACTTATTTGGCGACCGTTATGTCACGATCGGCGACTCTGCCGGACTCATGCGGCCTTTCAAAGGCAAGGGCATTAACTCGGCCATCAATACCGGCATTTATGCCGCCCGTTCCATCATGCAGCATGGCGTCTCTAAAAAAGCATTTGCTGAAAACTATTACCGGGACTGCCGGGTGTTGACCGAAGACCTTCCCTATGGACGCGCCGTACGGGTTTTGACCAATCTGGCGACACGGTTCAAGTTCATGGATCACATGATTGCGGTGGCCGCAGAAAGACCCGACTTCATGAAAGCCATGTTCAGCAGTGTTTCCGGTCATGACCCGTATAAAAAGATCATCATGGAAACGGCGAGCCTGTCATTATCGCTCACTTTCGCGCAAAAGATTTTGGGGCATTTTGTATTTCGTCAACAGGCCCATCTTCCTGTAAAAAGTGCCAGTCCGGCTGTGTGACATTGTTTCCCAAGAGTTCCTGTGATACGCTCCTTTTTTCTCAATGGAGCTTCATGAAAAGACATCACGCAATAATTATATTCCTGATGGTTTTTGTCCTGCTCGGGTGCCCGCCGCCGCCCAAGGCCCGGAAAAAAATGCCGCGCATTTTTGCCCTGAGCTATTCCATGGAGGCGAGACGAGAACCTTCCTACCTCATTACTGATGATTTTAACCGCGACAAAGTTCCAGATTTGGTTGTGGCCAACAGCGGCGATCATTCCTTTTCATTTTTTAAGGGAGTCGGTGACGGGACTTTCCTGGATCAGCGTGTTTTTCAGACCGGTAGAGATCCCATTTGTCTGGATTCGGGAGATTACAATGATGACGGTTACACAGATGTCGCGGTGCTCAATTATGCCGACCAAACTATTGAAATATTTTTGAACACCCGACTGGGAAGCTTTCAGAAAACAGCCCAGCTTCTTAAGCCCGGCAAAATTCCCATCAACATGGCGTCCGGCGATTTTAATGGGGACGGAAAAATCGATCTGGTTGTCACCCTGCGTTTTTCAAATGTGGCGATCATAATCGGAAAAGGCAATGGATTTTTTGACAAACCTTCTTCCATGGATGTTAAGGGTTCACCCACTGCAGTTGTGGTTGGCGATTACGATAAGGATGGAAAAGCAGATGTCGCGGTGGCTTTGGCGGGTAACGGCAATAAAGGCGTTCAGGTTCTCTGGGGCAAAGGCGATGGAACATTTGAAGGTTCAAAAGCTTTTAAAGGCGGGAAGCAAGCGCTCTCTCTGGTCAGCTTGGATGTGAATAATGACGGGTTACTGGATTTTGTGACCTCCAGCAACTCTTTGCATTCCTTGACCACGCTTATAAATAATGGCGACAAAACCTTTAAGTCCTTAAAGGATTTTGCCTCGGGGAATTTCCCAAAATTTGTCGTGGCGGCCGATTTTACCGGCGATGGCTTGCAGGATATAGCCGTCTCCAATTCCACCGATGACATGATCAGTGTCTCTCTAGGCCGGGGAGACGGGACCTTCACCTATCCTCCTATCTACCACCGGGTCGATGAACATCCGCAGGGCATGGCGGTGGCAGATTTTAATGGTGATGGTTTTCCGGACATTGCCGTCTCCAGCCGGGATAAAAATCTCATCGACATCCTCAGTAAGAAAAACATGATCAACCCAAAACCCGACCTTCCAGAACCCAAATCCCCTTAACCCCTGTGGTATCTTTTCGCTTTCCTTTACCCGTGCTGGGCATGAAATTTATGGTTGGAGATAGCAGGCATTCCCCGAAGGGGTAGATCCAGGGTTCTGGATTTATGCCTTTTTAAAAACGATGCTGATTGCTGAAAACTCTCTGACCAGATTCATTTGACGACATACAGATCTCGCAATTCATCTTCCGCAAAATCCAGCAACCTCACATAGTATCCCTTGTGGCATATTTCCTTGCGGGGATTTTTTGTGATGTTGGCTTTGATCCCGGTTTTTTCAAGGTTATTACTTTCGATTAGAAGCTTTCGTCGATTACTGTTCCCGTAGGCTTCTGTTTATGGAAACTCAAGTAAGGTAGATCTGTTTCGAATTCAGACCGAACCCACACACCTGAAATTCAAATCTCCTGTTGATTATGATCGAATAATTTTTGCATAAAAATAACGTACTTGTTGGCAGCTTCCAGAGCTGTGTCCATTTCCTCTATATTTTGAATCTGAACAAGCATGCTCATGAGCGAACTCCTTAATAATCTGTTGACTCCTGAAATATATGTCGTGTATTCTGCTTCTTCTATTTGCCGGTGCGCAAGTTGAAATTTTAAATTTATTGCATTTCCCCATTAGGATTGAGAATGAGCACAAGAAAAATGGCTACCACGTCATGGACTTTTTTGACGAATCATGCACATGTCTTGTTGTGCCTGGCCCAAAATCCATCTGAACGGATTCGAGATATAGCTGCGGAGGTTGGAATTACGGAACGCGCGGTTCAGCGTATTATCGTTGAGCTTGAAGCTGACAGGTATTTGGAGCACATTCGTGATGGGAGGAGGAATGTGTACAAGGTTCTTAGTCGCAAGCCTCTGCGGCATAGTGTTGAGAAGCATCGACAAGTACATGACCTGATTAAGCTAATTAAAAAATGATTTGAATCAGGTTGTAGTGCTGGTATATGACCATCCTCGATGAAGCTTGAAACAAACTTAACCAATTAATTAATCTTACAAAATAAGAGATACTTTTAATATGGAAAACAATGATTCGGATAATAAAAGCGAACTTAGCGAAGTGTTCTCATTTATGAGGAGTACGCTGAAGAACTCGATGCGATAGGTAAATCCTTCTATATGAATACTATTTCAGTGAAGCCTCTTTCCCCAGAAGATCGTGATCGGATTCGGCAAATTGTATTGAACGCCAGTGAGCCAATTGCGCCGTTTTGGCCCATGCGGACTATGGTCGCGCAGAATCCCCTTCATGGATTGGAATATCTGCCGTTTGATCAGGCTGTTCGAAAAGGCAAGGACCTCCTTGGTGGAAATGGGTATCTTGCGAATGAGGAGTATCGTCAACTTTACCGAAATGGTCGTATTACCAAAGAAAGTTTTAAGCGAGCTTTTTCCAGGGTTGGGCCTCGCCCAGAGGGGCAGGTTCCTATTGAAGTTGGAAGTCGAAAGATTATCCCCAAAGATGTTTGGCAATTATACTTACTTTTTGGCTTCGAGGGATTGCCATTATCCCTCTTGGAATGGGAGTTGAGCGGTGGTGGAGCTATAAAACAGTTTCGGCAAGATCTCTCCGAGGAATCCCGAAAAAAAATTATTGAACAAACCATCAAAGAAGGTGAACAGTTTCGGGAAAATCCAGAAGAGGCCTACCTGATAAATTTATGGGAGAGTGTGTTAACCACCTTCGGGCTATCTGATTTTCATGCTTCATCTCAAATACCTGAGGATTCGCATTCGCAAACTTCTGCACCCATTTCCTTGTCGCCTCAACGGACCATTAGCGATTGGGTTGATGGTTTAACTGAGGGTGGGGTGGTCGACCAAATCAATAATCAACTCATCAAATGGGTGACGGCGTTTCTCGATGAAGGATTAGCCGGCTGGGAAATGCCTGGCCGAGAAGAAGGTTTCTACCATGTATGGCGGAACCTGGCGCAGAAAGATTTTTCGGGGCGGCTTCTCGGGATTACAGATTTCGCCCAAAAAGTTCATAGCCTTCCTGCAACTCCAGAGGAGACGATCCGTTCCAGCTTGTACCAACTCGAAATTCCTCAAGAACAATGGGAAAATTATCTCTCAAGGCAACTATCATTATTACCAGGCTGGACACGATACATACGGTGGCTCGGGGAACACCCAACATACCATGCGCAACAAAAACATCCCATTGACACCACACAATATCTGGCCGTCCGTTTATTTTATGAAGTGGAGTTGACCAACATTAAGTGCCATCAAGAATGGGGAATTGATGGGACCGTTTCTACCCTGACGGCATATTGGAATGATCGACCCGAAGAATACCACCAACAAATTGGGCATGGAGGTCAATCTGGGGATCCAACCAAACAGATGAAATGTCGACATGCTTGGCGATTATTCCACTTGGCACAGTTTCTTGAATTATCTCCAGGAGAAGTTCATGATCTCTCGCTTACTGATGCCCAGATGTTGTTGCAATGGTTAGATCACTTTCCTGCTGATCAACATGGGCAGGTATGGATTGAGGCGTACGAAGATTCCTTTCGAGAGGAGATGCTAAGAAATATTTCAGCGCATCGCGGAACGGTACCAGAATTGGAAACTCATCCCCATGCACAACTAGTCTTTTGTATCGACGTACGTTCTGAATCATTTCGTCGCCATATTGAAGCCCAGGGTTCCTATGAAACGTTTGGGTTTGCAGGGTTTTTTGGCATTCCCATTAGCCATCAAGCTTTTGATAGTGATCAACGTGGCGATTTATGTCCGGTGTTATTGACTCCTAACCATGCGGTGACGGAAACACCTCGGTCGGGAGAAGGAGCGGCCTTAGAAAAATATTTTTCTGGTACTCGCTGGCACCAACTGGGGCACCATCTTTTTCACGATCTGAAGCATCATCCTATTGGGTCGATGATGATGATTGATGTATTGGGGTTCTTTTTTAGTCTGGGGTTGGTGGGCAAAACCTTGTTCCAAAAAATATTTCGTGCAATGACCTCTACTATCCAGAGTGGGTTGACACATAGGGTTCCAACCCAGATTTCAATTTCGACGCCGCCTGATCCTCAAAATCCCAAAATCGGAGAAGTGAATGCAGAAGGGATTCCTGACGGGCTTGCTCAAGGATTTTCTCTTTCTGAGCGGGCGACATTTATTGAAAATAGTTTGCGTACTATGGGGCTCACCAAAAATTTTGCGCGGTTGGTGTGCCTCTGTGGCCATGGAAGTGAGACGGACAACAATCCCTATTATGGGGCGTTAGATTGCGGGGCTTGCGGGGGAGCGCCGGGAGATGCAAATGCGCGAGTTTTTGCCACGATGGCCAATGAACCTGAAGTTCGTCGCATTCTCAAGGAAAAAGGATTGCCGATTCCTGATGACACCTGGTTTCTTCCGGGGAAACATAACACGACGACTGATCGGGTCGAGTTTTATGATCTAGAGGAATTGCCTGATTCGCACAAAAAAGATTTGCAGGCGTTGAACAAGGGCCTTGAAGAAGCTGGTGCGAAGCAGGCTCTTGAGCGATGCCATCGTATTCCCAGTGCTCCGACTGAAATTTCTCCAGAGCAGGCTTTTGTTCATGTAGATGAACGCAGTTGCGATTGGGCGAGTACTCGACCGGAATGGGGATTAGCGGGCAATGGAGCGTTTCTCATTGGAAGACGAAAACTAAGCAAAGGATTAGATTTAGGCGGTCGGTCTTTTTTGCATTCTTATGATCCTGTTGATGATCCCCAGGGAGCCATCCTCGAAAAAATCATGACGGCGCCATTAATTGTCGGCGAGTGGATTAGCACAGGCTATTATTTTTCTGCGGTTGATCCGTGGGCGTATGGAAGTGGAAGTAAGGTGTTACACAATGTCGTTGGAGGAGTTGGGATGATGCTCGGGACCCAAAGTGATCTGCAAATGGGATTCCCCCTGCAGACGATCAATAACGGGGACACTCACTATCATGAGCCCATGAGACTCTTAGCTATCATCGAACAGACGCCAAGTGTAATCTCATCTATCATTCAAAAACACTCGATTCTTCAACAGTTGTTTCATAATCAATGGCTTAATCTTGTGGCCTTGGATCCCCATACATTTGAGTTTCATCGGTATAATTCGAATGCTACGTGGGAAACGGTTCTTGTCCCTTAATTAGACATACAATGGAAGATAGGCGCTTGGACTACTACAAGAATACGGATGCTTCATTCCAAGTTTCCGGCTGGTTTTTTTTATAGGAAAAGTCGAGTAAACTGATGCTTTTCGGTCAAACCCGTATCTAATAATTTTATGGCAACTCGATCTAGACCCATTTCTTCAAGATTCCTGTTTTTAAAAGCCATGGCACTGTTTGTGTTTTGGGTTTTGATTTCTGCAAGCTTTGAATGGATTCATCTTGGTTTGGGGCTTGTTTTTTCCTTCGCCGTGGCCTGGATCAACTCTGGCCATTCACTTTTTGTTCCGAAATTTCGTTTGTGGCTCAGAATCCTCCTTTACCTTCCATGGCTTTTTTATAAGATCATTGAAAGCAGCCTTTATTTGTCCAAGCTTATTTTGCATCCTGCGCTTCCCATTGATCCTCAGTTGGTTTCTGTGGATTCAAAACTGCGTCACCACGCAGCCGTTGTTCTTCTCGGTAACTCCATTACGTTAACCCCTGGAACGATTACCGTAGAGGTTGACAGTAATAAACTCATTGTTCACGCAATGGATAAGGTTTTAAGCGAAGATATTGAAAGTAAGCAGATCGAATCTAAAATTGCTGATATATTTAAGGACGAGGAACCGGATCTATGACAACTTTCTTTTTCTACGTTATGGTGCTGTTGGCTATTCTCATTGGTGCTTATCTGTACCGTGTCTTGCAGGGTCCCACAATTTTTGATCGTGTGTTGGGTCTCAATGGTATTTCCACCAAGGCAATTATTTTGTTTATTGTCATAGGAACTTATTCTGAACGAGTCAATATGTTTATTGACATCTCGACCGGGTATGCCCTGATAAATTTAGTCGGAGCGCTTGCCGTGGCCAAATATTTGGAACAAAAGGGACTTCCTTAGCATGGACATACTTTCCATCATTTTTATAGTAGCGGGCTTATTTTTTATGATTGTTGCTGCGATTGGTGTGGTTCGATTACCTGATGTGTTTAGCCGTTCTCATGCCGTATCATTAACAGACTCCTTAGGTGCCTTTTTGATGTTAGTTGGAATCGCCTTCCATGAGGGGCTGGGTAAAAATACACTGAAAATTCTAGTGGTGTTGGCCTTGTTGTATATTCTAAATCCAGTCATTGCACATGCCACGATTCGCGCGGCTTTCCGGTCTGGTGTAAAACCTTGGCAAAAGAAATCCTCATGATCTTTCCATTTGAAATTCCTTTACTCCTTCTCCTGCTTGTTACCGCCGCCGGTGCCATCCTGGTTAAGGATTTGATGAGTGCCGTTCTACTCTTGGGCACTTACAGTTTTTTCCTGTCGTTGGTATGGGGATGGTTTGGAGCAGTAGATGTCGCCTTCGTGGAAGCCGTCGTAGGAGCAGGATTAGGTACGGTTTTGTTTCTATTAACTCTATTTGGTACTGCTCCCAAAGACACTCGGCTTCATCGTCCTCCTCCTTCTCTGTTAACGTTAATTGTTTTTCCCCTCTTGGGGTTTCTTTTGCTCTATGCCGCGAGCGATCTTCCTGAATTTAGGGACCCGAGTTCTCCAGCAAGTGTTCATATTTCGCCGACCTATCTTGAGCAGAGTTATCAGGATACCCACACTCCGAATGTTGTCACTGCGGTACTGATGGACTATCGATCGCTTGATACGATGGTCGAAACCGTAGTGATTTTTGCGGCGGGCATTGCTTGTATTTTACTGCTTAGGAGGCAAGTAAAATGATACGCCAACACGACAGTATTATCGTACATACCTTAGGGCGCTTTGTTATCCCGGTGGTCCAAATTTTTGGTTTATATGTGTTGTTTTTTGGGCAATACGGACCAGGCGGAGGCTTTGTGGGTGGGGTGATTCTAGGTTCGAGTATGATTTTATCGGTCTTGATTTTTGGTCATGACGCTTCCCGGAGTCAAATTGTCAAAAAGGCTTTGCATGCTGATGGGGTAGGGCTGCTGATCTTCGCGGGTGTAGGTGGCTTGTGTATGATTGGAGGAGGAGAGTTTCTCAATTATGCAAATTTGGAAATTCCAGGTTTGGAAACTGCTTCTCGAAGATCTTTGGGGATCGTACTCACGCAAATCGGTGTGGCAGTAGATGTTGCGGTAACAGCCATTTCTATTGTGTTCAGTTTGTCTGCTGAAGAAATTATCGAGGATTCAATAAATGGTTGATGCATTTTTAGCAGTTTTTCATCGACCCAATTTTTTGACATTTGTCATCCTTTTTCTGTGGGGCTTTTATGTCATGGTTACGCGATACAATCTCGTAAAGAAACTCATCGGGATGTATTTGGTGCAAACCAGCGTGATTTTTTTCCTAGTATCTATTAGCGTGAAGAAGGGCGCGACTGTTCCCGTGCTCTTGTCAATCACGGAGCCGGTGCAAGCGGCCAGCTATGCGAATCCGTTACCTCATGCACTGACGCTGACTGCTATTGTGGTTGGCGTGGCGACCACCGGCGTGGGTTTAGCCCTGTGCGGGGCAATCTATCGAAAATATGGAAGCCTTGACGAACAAGAAATTCTTGGAAAATTAGAATGAGTCACCAACTTCCCGCAATCCTATTTCTTCTCCCATTGTTTGCAGCTATTTCCATGCCAGTGGTTTGTCTAAAACACCATCACTGGAGCCAGTCAATTTCTGTGGCAACTCTCTCGGCTATGGTGCTGGTCTCTATTTTGAATCTCCATAACGTCATTCATCATGGAGAAGTGCGGTATGTGTTTGGTGGGTGGGCTGTGTCCCTCGGCATTGAGTGGGTGGCTGATGGATTAGCAAGTGTCATCTTAGTGTTAATGAGTGCCTTATGTTTACTGGGTGTAATATTTACTGGACCCGCCTCCCCAAAGAATCTAGGTGGCCGAATCGTTCATTTTCACACGTTGATTTTATTATTGATGTCCTCTTTGACCGGCATTGTTTTCGCCGGGGATTTTTTCAATCTGTTCGTGTTTTTAGAAGTTGCAGCCATCTCGAGTTATGCGCTTATTGGTGCAGCTGGAGGGAGAGCGTTGTTTGCAGCCTTTCGCTATCTTATATTGGGAACCATTGGTGCCTCCCTTTTTCTTTTAGGGATGAGTTATCTCTATGCGGTGACGGGCACACTGAATATGTCTGATATGGCCGACAAACTTCCTTTGTTGCTAAGCTCTAAAGCTCTAGTAGGTGGACTGCTTTTTTTGTTTATTGGTTTGGGGATCAAGATGGCCTTAGTCCCGTTTCATTCTTGGTTGCCCGAAGCCTATACTTATGCTCCTGATTCCATTTCCCCTATCCTAGCTTCACTCGTCACCAAAGTAGCGCTATTGGTGTGGATCAGAATACTCTATTGGGTCTTTAATGCGTCAAATATCATTAATGATATTCCGATTTTGCTACTGGTGGAAGTTGTTGGAGCATTAGCGGCGGTCATAGGCGCAAGTCTGGCCTTGGCTCAGCGGGATCTTAAAACGATGTTCGCTTATGGAGGGATTTCGCACATCGGCATCATTCTCATTGGAATCAGTCAAGGCAACCCCACCGGGTTTGTCGGAGGGGTTTTTTATTTATTGAATGATTCCGTTATGCAAGCGGGCTTGTTTTTTTTAGCAGGCGTCGCGTTTTGTCAGTATGGGGTCAGAGCTATTGATGACATAGGGCGTGTTGGGAAAGAAGCACCCTGGCTCACTGGGTCTTTAATTATTATGGCCTTCGGCATGATTGGCCTGCCTCCGACGGGTGGTTTTTTTGGCAAATGGTACATCATTCTTGGAGCGTTAGAAGCGGGCAATTATGTTTCGGTCGCTGCGGTGGTGCTCTCCACGCTCTTGACGCTTGCCTACTTCATTAAACTGTTTGAGGGCATTTTTCACCAAACATCAACTCGATTGGACGTTCAGTTTGGTGAAATTCCCCTCTCATTTAAACTGACTCTGGGAGTTACGTCCGTAGCTATCATTATTCTTGGTTTATTCAGTTCTCCCATTATTCAACTGTTGTTGAATCACGCTCTGCCACCAACTCTTTGAGAGGAATTATGGCTCTTTTCGTCCTCATTCCCTTGCTTCCCTTTTTGGCTTCTCTCATTCTTCTGCTTGGGGGACGTCGTTGGGGTGAGAACGGTCACCGAATTGGGATTCCTGCCATCGGTATCTCTTTTGGGTTATCAGTTGCCGCTTTCATTGAAGTGTGGAGAAATGGACCATTTACTGTTTCTCTTTATCGCCTCTTTCAATCTGGTTCCTTAACCATTGATTTAACTCTGTTCGTTGACCAACTGACGGTTTTGCTTTTGCTCTTGGTTACAGGAGTAAGTGGGGTTGTGCATGTGTATTCCTCTCGTTACATGATAGGAGAGTCCCGATATAATCGTTTTTTTGCCGTCATTGCCTTGTTTACTTTTTCTATGATTTTGTTGGTCATGAGTGGCAATCTTTTGATGACGTTGATTAGCTGGGAAGTCATGGGGATCTGTTCCTATCTGCTAATTTCTCACGCAGCAGAACGTCCTTCAGCTTGCAGGGCGGCCACCAAAGCTTTTCTCGTTAACGCAGTCGCGGATGTCTGGTTCAGTTTTGGCATCATTCTAACCTTTTTCACCTTTGGTACACTCGATATCCAGACTATTCTTCTTCAGGCTGAAGGTATGCAGGACTACACCATCAATATCTTAGGGTGGATGGGCTTGGATCTTAATATCTATCCTGTGGCGCTTATTCCCTTCTTCCTCTTTATAGGGGCTATGGGAAAATCAGCACAAATACCATTTCACGTTTGGTTACCCGGGGCGATGGAAGCTCCGACTCCGGTCTCGGCGCTTATTCATGCGGCTACTATGGTGAATGCGGGTCCGTTTTTGTTAGTGCGCTTGAGTCCGTTGATTGTCCTTTCTCCCTACGCCATGACTTTCATTGTCATTATTGGTGCCACTACCGCGGTATTTGCTGGGATAGTTTCCTTGACTCAATCGGACATCAAAAAGATTTTGGCCTATTCCACAATTAGTCAAATCGGATTCATGGTTATGGCCTGTGGTTTGGGCGCGTTTGCAGTTGCAATTTTCCATCTTCTTGCCCATGGGTGCTACAAAGCGTTCTTTTTTCTATCTACTGGCAATGCGTTGCGATCAGTGGAACAGGGACTTGGGCATGGTGACCATGAACACCATGTCTCTGAGGGCATGGGGATCTTATATGGCGGGGCCTTGTTGTTGGCGTTAATCCCGCCGTTAGTTCTGTTCTCAGGATCATATGAATATTTGTGGGGGGTCACGGGGTTTGCTTCTGCAGCGATCGGATTCAAAATCATTGGCTTGATTACAGTATTTGTGACTTCTCAATATCTTTTTAAAAACGTCACTTCGCTTTTTGCTCACGATCCAAAGACGTACTGGCTCGCTTCAGGACAAAATAGTTTGGAGAAACAATCTGTACGACGCCAGTTCTTAAATGGCTCCATTTTAACTGGTCTTTTTCTAACTACGGTTTTTGCAGGTGGGCTCTTGACTCTGTTTTGGAGTTGGTTCGCCAACTTTCTTGCACCGGCTTTGACCCTTCCAGGGGTCAAGTTAGCTGAAGGTACAGTCGAGCGCGGCTTTCCTTTTTGGCTTGTTGTTTCTCTTGGCGTGGCAGTGGCGGGGTGGGTCTATGCATACTCCACACAGGTACGATCTCAACATCAGATATCCAGAACAAATGGGAGAAGCAATCGATTGTATGTCTTTTTTTGGAATAAAGGATACTTTGATGAAATCTATGATGTCTATCTGGTAACCCCAACCATTAAGTTCGCACACTGGCTGTGGCGAACTATTGATATAAGGGGTATAGATCATTTCATCCATTCTATCGCGACTTATTCTGTGTGTTTTGCCGGGTGGCTGTGGCGAATTATTGATATAAGGGTGATAGATCATTTCATCCATTCTATCGCGACTTATTCTGTGTGTTTTGCCGGGTGGCTGTGGCGAATTATTGATATAAGGGTGATAGATCATTTCATCCATTTTTTCGCGGCTAATTCTGTTTATTTTTCCCGGTGGTTATGGCGAACGGTTGATATTAATTGGTTGGAGCGGAAAGTGGGGCATGCAGCAGAAAAAATTAATGATTCGGGGCAATTACTGAAAGAAATTGAACCCCGTACCATCCAACATCAGTTATTTGTAATGATATTTTGGTTAGTTGCGATGACTTTTCTATTGTATAACATGCTTTAATGAGTTACCGACTTGTATTCCTAAATTTATAAAAAATGGGTCTGGTTGAAAATGGCCTTACGTCATTTTTCTTGTGCTAACTTGAAAAGCAAGGAGTTTACTGCTTTCGTGGGACGGAGATTTTTTAAATGGCTCTATTGATGGATCATCTGATTAGCTGGATGATTGTCGTTCCTTTTTTAGGAATCGTCATTCTGGCATTTTTGCGTGATGAAGAATCGATTCGACGAATTGCCCTTGGCATCACAATGGTGGAGGTTCTCCTTTCGCTGATACTCTGGAGGAGTTTCGATTCCACTTTGCAAGGCATGCAGTTCGTGGAGCGCTTGGAATGGATGCCCACGTTTAATATTCAGTATGCGGTTGGTGTTGATGGTATTAGTATTCTTATGGTGATACTCACAGCCCTTCTTTGTCCACTCTGTGTCCTTTGTTCGTGGACGGGAATTACAACACGAGTACGAGCCTATCTCTCGCTGATCTTGTTAGTTGAAGGTGCCATGATTGTGGTCTTTACCGCCCTGGACCTTTTCCTGTTTTTCATGTTGTGGGAACTTACAATGATTCCCATGTATTTCATGATTATTCTCTGGGGTGGGCCGAATCGTATTGCTGCTGGGCTTAAATTCGTTTTGTATAGTCTAACAGGAAGCTTACTGCTACTGGTGGGAATATTGGGTGTTTATCTTAATGGGGGACATACCTACGATCTTTTGGTGTTAACTGAACAAACTTATTCTTCCAGCACGCAATTCTGGTTATTCTTGGCGTTCTTTCTGGCTTTTGCTATAAAAATGCCAATGGTTCCCTTTCATACGTGGCTCCCTGACGCCCACTCCGAAGCTCCTACGGCTGGCAGCGTGATTTTGGCTGGAGTGCTCTTGAAAATGGGAGGATATGGGTTTTTGCGTTTTTGTTTACCTATGTTTCCAGAGGCTTCGGTGAATTTCGCCCCATATATTTTGTGGTTGTCGGTTACAGCCATTATCTATGGTGGGTATATGGCCTTGGCACAGTCTGATCTTAAAAAGCTCATAGCCTATTCTTCAGTTTCCCACATGGGTTTTGTTACTCTCGGAATTTTTGTGTTCAATAGCCAAGGTATCCAAGGCGCTGTCTTGCAAATGTTTAATCACGGGATTACTACTGCAGCCTTATTTATTTGTGTTGGACAATTGTACGAGCGCACTCACAGTCGAGCGATTTCCGACTACGGCGGCTTGCATAATTCCATGCCAAGATTTGTCACATTGTTCTTTTTGTTTTCAGTCGCCGGCTTTGGGCTACCAGGCACCTGTAATTTCATTGGTGAATTTTTGGTCTTAGTCGGAGTTTCCTATGTCAACTTTGCCATGGTTCTTATCTCTATGGGAGGTATTGTTTTAGCTGCTGCATATATGTTGTGGATGCTCCAAAGGGTGGCGTTGGGAGAACCATCGACAGAAGCCGCCAAAGTGCTCCCTGATATATCGAATCGGGAATTGGCTACGCTGATTCCATTGGCTATCCTCGTATTGTGTATTGGATTGTATCCCGGACCATTGATGGAAGTGATGAATGCGAGTGTGATTCACCTCATCCAATCTGGCGTAAATTAAAATTTGCCTCATAAATATAAGATCTTGCCGTAAGACTTGAGGATTGGAAGTTAATAAGAATCGCTAGCTCCTCCCCAAAGTTTGATGATTTAATGGAAAATATAAATACAAAATTAGTGGTAGCGGCCATTCCGCTTAGAGAACGGGCGCATCTGTCACTGGTTCTTTTAAGCAATGAGCTGGATAGCGATGAACTGGACTACGATATGGCAGACGATGATTCAGTTTATCCCCAGATAATTGAGTGGTACCGGAAAAGGTTCCCGGGTGAAAGAATTTAAGCTGTAAAAAAGTAAATTAAAATTTAGTAATTTTCTTTGCAATAAGTAGATAAGTCATTTAAATCCTAAAAATTCCCCATAAAAAAAGGCCGCTCATGACAGAGCGACCTTAAAATATTTTTCTCCATAGCCTTCCCGTTTCCACAGGAAGCATTCTCGAAAAGGCTAAGAATTAAATAAATTTTGTGCATAGCAAAGTCACTTTCCAAAATGTCTTAGAAAATAGAGGGCTAGAATTTTGACAGTTGCTATAAACTATTGATTTGTTGAGAAAGTGAAGAGGCTACTTGGTGGTTGTAGTTTTTCTCTCACGCCGTTACCCAATTATTTCTATGAAACCAATTCAAAAGAGTACAGATCACTTGATTTTTTGTCTCTCTTGATTGCAATCAAGTGAGCGACTGTAGCCAAAACTGTAGCCAATTATTTCAGAATTAGTAGGACAATAGGGTGAAATACCGAAATTTCACTGATTGGAAAGGAAGCTGACAACGACCAAGATAACGCTTTATCAATAGTTTATAAAAGTTGATAAAATTTAGAGGAAAACTCCTGACAGGAATGGCATTCAAGAGGTCAGGGGTTCGATCCCCCTCAGCTCCACTTAGATATGAAAAGGGTTAACTCGAAAGGGTTGACCCCTTTTTTTGTGGATTGTATGGTAAATGTATAGTGGGGTTTAATTGAGTTGAGAAAGATTTAAATTGAGCTACAACTTACTGGGGCAGGTTAATCCCACGCGATGATTCGCAGACCGTTTTGGAATGGACTTACAATCCACCCATTTCTCCCTGGCTCTCGGTGCAACCTGATATTCAATACCTGATAAATCCGGGAACCAACCCAACGATAGACAATGCTCTGCAACTTGGTTTTAAATTTGAGACTGTATTTTAATTGGTTTTAATTATTAGATACTCTATATGAGACTAAATTTTCTTGCCATTTATAATGAAGTAATTTTGATTTCATTAGAACCAGAATTTTTATTAAATAGCTAGAGGGATCCAATGTTTGAAAGGGAAAAATCGGTTTTAAAAGCTACTCCTGATGGGCAACCCAAAGTGTCCCGCAAAAAGAACCGTCTACACCTGCTTTATTTCTTAATGGCCGCCTTTGATTTGTTAACCATTTCTGGCAGCTTATATTTGAACCATGAAATCATGCAGATCTATAATAATTCCCTGAAGAGCAATGAAGTCTGGGCGGCACGTCAGGCCTATTTTTCGTATCTTGGGGAGATAGCCTCTTCAGTCAACGCCCCGGGAAACGATATATTTGAAACTCGGAACACAAGCTATGAAAAGAAAAGGTTAGATAAGGCTATGGCCTTATTTGAAAAGAAATATAAAAAAGGCGAGCAGGATATTTCACAAAATATCCCACCCAGCGAGTCCAAGGATCTCCTCAGGGAAATGAAAATCGTTCAAAGTGCTGTTTATGATATGTCTGAATCCACAATCGATATTTTTAAACACTTCGACCTCAAAGATATGATAACAGCAGGAAAAAATATGGCGATTATGGATCGGCATTACTACCTGGTAACTACACATTTGGCATTACTGGCAAGTAAAATCCGCACCATCCAAAAACTAAATTTTGATGAACAAGTAAAAATCGCAAATCAGTTCAAAAAATATGAATATTTGATAGGCGGATTTATCCTATTGATGGTTTGCCTAGCGTTGTTCTATGGAAACATGATTTTTAAGCGTTTTCTTGAAAAGGAGATCGAAAAAAACGAAGATTTGGATAAAATCAAACAAGTGTCCAATGCGTTGCAGCATAATCAGTTATTGAAAGATATTGCTATTATCTCAAATCAAGCCAAAAGACAAAATGAAGCAACACAGAAATGTATTGACTTAATATGTGAAACCATAAAGTGGCCTGTCGGCCACTTTTATTTGGTAGATAAAAACTCTAACCGCCTTACTTCCACAGAAATATGGCATATGGAGAACGCTGAGAAGTTTAAGGTATTTAAAGAGGTTACTGAAAAAACCTCCTTTGATATTGGGGTTGGCTTGCCGGGTCGTGTTTGGGGAAGCGGAGAACCAGCATGGATTGTTGATATAACTCAAGACTTAAACTTCCCAAGAGCAAAAATTGCAGTCGAAATTGGCGTTCGAGGAGCTTTTGCGTTCCCAATAATGGTAGACAAAGAAATTATAGCTGTGATGGAGTTTTACTCAACTCTACGAGAAGAACCTAATGAAAGCCTACTAGATATAATGTCATCAATAGGTGTCCAGATGGGGAGGGTGTTCGAGCGCAAGCAGGCGGAAAATAAGCTACTTGATGCCCATAACAACCTAGAGAGTCTGGTCAAGATGCGAACTGGTGAACTGAACTTCCAGAAAATGGCCATTGATGAGCACGCCATCGTCAGCATCACCGACATCAAAGGAAACATCAACTACGCCAATGACAAGTTTTGTCATATCAGTGGTTATTCCCGTGATGAACTTATGGGGAAAAATCACCGTATATTGAAATCTGAGGAGCACCCGCCAGAATTTTATGAGAATATGTGGAAAACTATTTCTAGCGGTAAGCCGTGGCATGGCGATATCAAGAACAAGAACAAGAGCGAGGGGCATTATTGGGTTCGTACAACCATTATTCCGAACTTAAACTACGATGGAAAACCCTTCCAGTACATTGGTATCCGCACCGAAATCACGGAAAGCAAAAATCTAGAGAAGCAATTAATCCTATCCAAAGAAGAAGCCGAAAAAGCCAATCAGGCTAAGTCCCTGTTCCTCGCTAATATGAGCCACGAGATACGCACCCCCATGAACGCTATTCTTGGTTTTTCCCAGATTCTACTTAGAAAAAAAGATTTGGACAAGGACACAAAAGACGCCCTCGGAACCATCGATACCAGCGGAAAGAATCTCCTGGCTATGATTAACGAGATTCTGGATATATCCAAAATAGAGGCAGGAAAGATGAAGTTGAATATCTCCGACTTCGACCTCAAGCATTTGGTTGATCATCTTTCAAAATTGTTTGAGCTTCGCTGCCAGCAAAAAGCGTTAGAGTGGAATATTACTGAGTTTGCTAACTCGGTTTTGGTTCGAGGCGATGAGATCAAATTACAACAGACTCTGGTCAACCTTCTGGGCAATGCTGTCAAATTTACTGACTCGGGGAAGGTTGAGCTTGCTGTAACCCCTTTGGATAATAACCAATTTAAGTTTGATGTTATCGACTCTGGAAAGGGTATTCCCCTTGAAGCTCAAGATAAGATTTTCGATGCGTTTCAGCAGGATGACCAGGGAGAAAAAAAAGGTGGCACGGGCCTTGGACTAGCTATTTCCAAGAAACAGCTGGAACTCATGGGATCAGATTTGCTCTTGAAATCAGAGATCAATAAAGGTGCACATTTCTATTTTACCCTGACTCTTCCACCAGCTGAAAAAGAAGTCCTAGAAGATAGAGGAGAAAAATACAGATACGTCACGCATTTAGCCCCGGAGTGTAAAGTTAAAGCGCTGGTTGTGGATGATGTCAAAGAAAACAGGGATGTGCTTGCAAAATTATTGTCAAGTATTGGCGTTGAAATAATAGAGGCAGAAAACGGGCAAGTAGCCGTGGAAAAGGTTAAAGAACATCTGCCCGATATCGTGTTCATGGACTTGCGCATGCCGGTCATGGGTGGTGAAGACGCCACCAAACTGATCATAGGGGAGTTTGGCAGCGATCGCATTAAAATCGTAGCGATTACAGCGTCTGCCTTCGATCGTCGGCGGGGATATTATATAGAAATGGGATTTCATGAATATATTTCAAAACCGTTCAAGACGGAAGAGATATTCAAGGGCCTCAATGAACTTCTTGGCGTTGAGTATGTTTATGACGATGACGAGATTTCTCAAGAAGAATCATCCTCAATAAAAGAACTAGACCTAACTCGAATCTCCATACCAGAAGACCTATATGAAAGGATGATGAAATCCGCTGAGTCGTACAGCGTAACGGAACTCGAAAGAAATTTAGCAGAGTTAGGTCAGAATAGCGAAGTCCCAGGGCAATTAGTCGAACACTTAAAACAATTGTTGGGGAAATACGATATGGAGGCGATTCTCAAAGTATTGGAAAGCGTGTCCAAAACCAAGGCTTAACCCTTACGCCCATAAAAGAAGAGGCTGTTAATGTTGCGGACAAGACCCTTCCTAAAACTGTACGGAAATTGATCTTCCCGATATCAGTGGACAGTCAGTACCAGTGACTACTCACTAGAAATTCTGAAGTCCAACTCCTCCAGGCTCAGAAACAAATACAACCAAATACCACGAACCAAGACGAAATGAAGAGTGCTCGTGCTTGAATGGCATTCATGAGATCGCGCGTTCGATCTCCCTCAGCTCCACTCTTAGCCAGAGTGGCGGTGTGTGTCTGCAGTAATAAATTGTCGGTGGAAATGCCCCGCCTTTTTTGTTTTGGGATGGGTGTTGTATGTCATGGTTCCTAAAAAGGGGGCTCTCCAAATATGGTTTCCCTGTTACAATAACAGGATCAACTGGTTTTCCTGTGGCTTAGACATTGTTACTTTCAACCTGAATTAAAGCTGTCGGGTGAAAGTGATTTGTTCCCGCTAATTTTGCACATTGGAGATAGTGTTTGTTAAAATATTTCGATTATTTTCTTGAGAAAAAGAAGAGAGAATACGATCAGCGTCCTTCTACGCCTTATCCTCACTACCTCCAGCCCATTTTCTCTTCTCAAGATAGAAAATTTTCTGCTGATCCAGAGATAGTGAACAAGATTCCTAAAGTGTTGCAGGATTTGCGGCATTTTTTAGGCGAACTCGGTAAAATGTCGATACCTTTCCATGAGTATCAAAAGAAAAAAAATCAATTCATCCAGAAGGTTTGTGAGGCCAACGAGATTTTATATGCCGTGGCGTGGAATGAGGCTGTTCTTGATCCTGAATTTCGTGAATTGGTTTTTCAGACAAAAATTGGGCGTGGTTATCAAAAGCCCCGTAACCGTCCCAGAGTTCTTATTGACCGGGAGAATGTTTCCGCCAGTCTGCTGGAAAAGAAAATTGTTATCGATTTGCCCAATGATAAATTGCTCGTTCTCCCGGAAAACCTGGAAGGCAGAACCATCCTCTCCGTTGTGCGTCACGGAGCCTCGAAAGGAAACTCGGCAGACTATAAAATTGGTTCTCTTTACCGCAATTTTCTGTTGCGGCCTCAGGGATTTGACCGGGCAAAGCGGATAGGAGAAGAATTTGCCAAGATGATTCGTCACGCCAATCTGGCGGTAGAGATGAAAACCTCGGTTCATTATCTTAAAACCAAAAACCAACCTGTGTATGTCAGCCGATCTCCCAATACCCGGCAATTGGCAGGGGCCATCCGTTCCGTGTTGCAAGACCAGAGTGGATACCGGGATCGGAGACCGATGACTCATCACGATGCCTTGGATTCCCAGAATTTTGGTCTCTTGACAGGCGAATCTAAGGAAGAGGAGTTGAGCCAAATGTGCCGGTGTTTAAACATGTCGGAACAGGATGCCAAAAAAGTTTTGAAAGACCCTCTTTATTGCTATCCCGGGGGCGAAACTTTTTATGAAAATTATCTTTCTACAATAGAGGGCGCTCATGATATTGCCGAAAACCATCTAGGTTCACATGTTTCCTTATTTACTCATTCGAGCATGATGAGAGCCTTGATGATTTATCTGGATATGCGTCCGTTTACCGAGGCGTATAACGAGTATATGTCCTATCAGGAGAGGCAGGATAATGTCATCCTTTTGATTTACGATGAGGGGACATTCAGCAGTTACTCTTGTGCCGTGGGCCTCTCCAAGGAGGAACTGCAGGCCCGCGAGAAAGAGGAGAAGGAAGGTAAAGACCATGAAGACCACTTGCGGAGCATCATAGAAATCTCGCGTTCTGAGGTCAGGCGAATTGCCATGATCACCTCAGGAGGGGACTCGCCGGGAATGAACGCCGTTTTAAAAAGCTTCATTGATAAATGCCTGTCGTTAGGGGTCACTCCTTATATTTACAGGAAGGGCATCGAAGGAGTTCTTAAGAATGACGGGCAGGAATATACGGAAGAGGCGCAAAGACGGTTGCTGGCGACACCCGGAAGTGTGATTCAATGCAACAAACGCTTTAAGCTCATAGAGCAGGAAGGGGCAGAGTTTAAAGCCATTGCAAACCTTCGGAAAAATAAATGTGACGCCCTGATAATTGTTGGTGGGGATGGGTCGGTCCGGTTGAGCGATAAACTATTTCAGACGGGATATCCGGTGGTTGCCTTACCCGGAACCATTGACAACGACCTCCCGGTTTATTGCCTGGGTTTTGATTCTGCGCTGAACGCTACCATTAATCTTATCCAGATGCTGGAATGGACCAGTCGCTCCATGGAGCGGGTGCATTTAGCCGAGGTTTACGGTGCCGGATCTGGACACTTCGCTCTTACATTGGCGCATGCCGTTAATCCCCAAGCCGTGCTAGTGAATGAGATGAAAGATATAGGAATTGATATCGATGATTTCATCGATAATTATTTAGTGGATAAGCTGACTCTTGGCCTCAAAAGTAAAGACAAAAGCCATATTGTGATTGTCAGTGAAATGATAAAGCATCGTTATATGATTGATCCCAAAGGAGGCGTCAGCGGCTTAAGTCAAGTCCTGGAGTCGAAACTACGAAAAAAGGGATTGGAGGTAGAGGCCCGGGAAAGTGTTTTCGCTCACTTACAAAGGGGAGCCCCTGTAGGACGGTTGGACCGGGAATATGGACAGGATCTGGGACGCGAAGCGGTACTACGAATTAAAACCGATATTGGAAAATTTGCAGGCAAACTATTGGGAAAGGAATACCCAAGTAGCGATCTCTGGGTCACCTTCCCCCTAAACAATTTGCCCAAACGGCAATTTCGCTGGGATATCTATAAGGAAATTAATAGGCCTCTTATTCAGGAACAAACCTGGCCCGACAAGTTTTACCAGTTTTTTAATCGAAAGAATCCCTCATAACTCTGTCTGTCCGCAGGGTTGAAAGGGAAAATCAGGTCTGGTTCCTGTGGAGCTGTTGCACTTCAAACTTGAATCCACCAGAAATAAGTCAAGAGAGAAAAGAGGTGCGCCCGCTTTTTTGGGTATACTCCCCGCTGAATTACGTGTCACGGTAAGCTGTTCACAAGAAAAACCCGCATAATTAGGACATTCCCGGTATTCATGCTATTCTACCCAAGCATTAAGAGGGGTTGTTCATTTGTAGTTTAAGTTAGTTCCTTCTAGTTTCTCGCCCAGAGCAAACCTAAAAAATATTATTAGGCGCAGTAGACCACGCAATACCCGGTTTATTCTCGAAGTGTTTTTCTGAAAGTTCTTACCTCACTCCAACCCAATTTAAAATTAGGGATCAAATTATTCGCTTTTTCTGGATAAGTGCTTCTGCTAAATGGCAGGGGACCATTTATTGTCCAGTGGGAAGAATAAAAGCGTTGAACACAGACCACCTCTCAGGCGAGGAAAATAGAATAGGCCATCCTCCGCCATCATAAAACCTTATAAAGACCTGAATAAAATTTCCTGCAGAAAATTAATTCTGCGAGGCTCCTTTTGTATTTCTGTGAAAGGGCTTGGTTGTTTGGTTGAGTTCTTTTATTGTGTGAAACCTTTTAAGCGGATTTTTTTAAAAACATTATTATATGATCTCTCTTTCACTCTCTTATTTGAAACATAACTGGCTGGGCAATATGCGCAACGATGTGCTTGCGGGCATGGTTGTCGCGCTGGCTCTCATTCCTGAAGCGATCGCCTTCTCTATCATTGCAGGTGTTGACCCCAAGGTGGGTTTGTATGCTTCATTCTGTATTGCTGTTGTCATTGCTTTTATCGGTGGTCGTTCCGGCATGATCTCCGCCGCAACGGGTGCCATGGCACTTGTCATGGTTTCACTTGTAAAAGAGTATGGGCTGGAATACCTTTTAGCGGCAACCATCCTGACAGGAATTTTGCAGATCATTGCGGGTTTATTCAAGTTAGGCTCCCTTATGCGGTTTGTATCACGTTCGGTCGTGACAGGATTTGTGAATGCCTTGGCCATTCTGATTTTCATGGCACAACTGCCCGAATTCAAAGGCGCAGGAATCCAGATGTATGGAATGGTCGCTCTCGGCCTGGCAATTATTTATATCTTTCCACGTTTCACAAAGGCTGTACCATCTCCGCTGATTAGCATCATAACCATCACGGCAATCAGCATTTATTTTGGAATGGATCTGCGTACAGTAGGGGATATGGGAGAGCTTCCTTCCACCTTCCCGATCTTTCTTTTACCTGACATACCGCTTAATCTGGATACTTTGCGGATTATTTTCCCCTATTCACTGACCCTGATGGCTGTAGGTTTGCTGGAGTCACTCATGACAGCAACCATTGTCGATGACCTGACGGATACGCCCAGCAACAAAAATCGTGAGTGTGCCGGACAAGGCATTGCCAATATAGTAGCTGGTTTTTTTGGAGGCATGGCGGGCTGTGCGATGATCGGGCAATCGGTGATTAATATTAAATCGGGCGGGCGGGGTAGACTATCAACGCTTTTCGCCGGACTCTTTCTTTTATTTTTGCTTTTAGTTTTGGGGGAATGGGTGAGCCAGATTCCGATGGCCGCGCTCGTTGCCGTCATGATAATGGTTTCGATTGGGACATTTAGTTGGTCGTCTTTTAAAAATCTAAAAACTTATCCTAAAACCTCCAGTCTGGTCATGATAACCACTGTTATTGTCGTCGTCATGACGCATGATTTGGCAATCGGTGTGTTTGTGGGTGTCTTGACGAGTTCACTGTTTTTCGCTCGCAGAGTGTCGCGATTATTAAAGATCGAATCACATCTGTCGGAGGCAAAAGACAAGCGGACCTACCATATTTATGGGCAGGTCTTTTTTGCTTCCGCTGACACATTTTCAAATTCATTCGATTTTAAGGAAGTTGTTCAAAATGTCACCATTAATCTCAGCGGAGCTCATTTCTGGGACTTGTCTGCTGTCGGTGCATTGGATAAAGTCGTTATGAAATTTCGTCGTGAAGGAACTGCAGTTCATCTGATTGGTATGAATAAGGCGAGTGCTACAATTGTTGATCGTCTGGGAGTGCATGATAAGCCGAATGCGCTTGACCTCATGCCTGAACATTAAGAGGAATAAAAAAATGGCGAAAATATTAGTATGTATTGATGGGTCGATTTATGCAGACAATCTTTGTGCCCATGCGGCCTGGGTTGCCAAACGCATAAATGCTGAAATTGATCTTCTTCATGTTTTGCGCCGTCCCTCAGACTATCAGGCACCGACAGACCACACCGGGTTAATGGGGCTTGAGGCACGCAGTCACCTTCTGGATGAATTAACTAGGGTGGATGAAGAGCGGGGTCGTTTTGATCAGGAAAAGGGGAAAATCATTCTTGAACATGGCGCCAAAATCCTGAAAGAAGCAGACGTCGAAACAATAAACCTTCTCCACCGGCGTGGTAGCCTGGTTGAAACAATTCAAGAATTTGAAGGTACTGTCGAGATGATCTTCATGGGCAAGCGTGGCGAACATGCGGATAGGAGTTCTCTTTTTCTTGGCTCAAATCTGGAAAAAGTGGCACGCGCCATCCACAAACCTCTCTTTATTGGTTCTTCCGTTGTGCGTCCGATCAGACGCTTCTTGGTTGCCTATGATGGTAAAGCCAGCGCGCATAAAGCGATCGACTACATTACCAGACACCCCCTGCTAAATAAAGATTTGGAGTGCCATTTGCTGGTTGTTGAAAGTGCAAAAGGCAACATCGAAACATCAGAAGCCGAGCAAACTTTACGCAAGGCAGGGTTCACCGTCATACTCAAGACCGAACAAAACCATCATGCCGATCAGGCAATATCTTCTTACGTGGTGGAAAATGAGATCGATCTTCTGATCACAGGAGCATACAGCCATTCGCGCGTGCGTAGCCTCCTGCTCGGAAGTACAACCGCATCACTGATCAAGGCCTGCAAAGTACCGCTGTTACTATTCCGATAGAAGATGCAGTTTCTTTTTTCCTATTTTCCATGTCGGTAATCGCAATCCCCGCTAATTGCTGATCATCTAACCAACATTTTCTGATGAAGAGCTAAATGCGGTTGGCCAAAATGTCTGGATTTAGCCACGGGGTGTTGTTAAATAACTCTGGACGACGAGGTGGTTTCAACTCGATTTGTAAATCCAAAAAAAGAGCTGTTTACTATATAAAAACTACTGTGTTATTTATTTGTCCGATAATCAGTCTGCGGGAGATTGCGGGAGAAACCCTGAAATTTTCCCCTTGTAGGTATTTCAGGGATCTGGGTCAAGAGACATTTTGAGAGGCATACTGAGCAGAAAATGCAGAAATATGATAAATAGATTTCCGTTTTCAGGAAAACCAAATAAACTAAAAAGGATGGAACCTTTGAAATCATTTGAAGTTGACTTGGCGATACATTGTCACGCTCTGCGGGGTTCTGCGTTTAGAAAAAACTTATTAACGTATTTTTTTATTAAGTAAAGGAGACTTTATGGATAGTTTGAAAAGAATAATAATCGCTCTTGTTTTGATGGTATCGGTAATCGCCTTGGTAGGTTGCGGGGAAAAAGGCTCTGCTGAAAAGGCTGGAGAAAAACTGGATAAAACCATGGAAGATGCTGCGAAGAAAGCGAATGACTTGCTAGGGAAATAGCAGACATCGTTATTGATTGTGATGGAAGCTTTTCATGCTCTAAATATCATCTTGAATACAAGGGGCTTGGCCATTTGGCCAGGCCTTTTTTTGTATCGCCATCGAAGGGGGGAAAATAAAAGGGCCTGGCCAAATGGCCAAGCCCTTTTACATAAATTATGGAACGGACTCCGGCAGAGTTAAAAATCTACCGGATAGTGTCCTGAGTTTCTTATTTGGGCACCACTTGAGTGGCTTGTGGACCTTTCTGGCCCATACCTTCTTCGAACTCGACCGCTTGGCCTTCTGTAAGAGTCTTAAAGCCTTCCCCTTGAATTTCTGAGAAATGAACAAAGAGATCTTTGCCGCTCTCGGACTCGATGAATCCATAACCTTTTCCTTCGTTAAACCATTTTACTGTTCCTACTGCCATAATAAATACTCTCCTGCAATTGAACGGGAACACACTCCAGAAAATCTGGATAAGTTTTTCCCTATTTTTAAATTGGGTTGGTTTGATGCAAGAACTTTTAGAACCACTTCGATAAAAAACCCAACTCACTTTAGTCTGTTAAACCAAAGTGTTTTTACAGGTCTGCTCTAGGCGAGAAACTAGAAGGAATCAAATTACACTACAACTAAACAACCCTTGTTTACCGAATCAGGGTAGCATGGATATTGGGAAAGTCCTAATAATATATCTAATGAAATAGTAAAATTAGCTGAAAAACGACCCAAATAGGCCCTTATTGTGCTCTGTGGCTGATTTATGGGTAAGATTAAAAAATTATAATTTTAATCTCCTTGTAATCTTGCCCACGCATGTTAGCCTGATGATATCTCCTCTGGGTGATCCCCCTTGAGGCAGGACATCAAAATATCGTAAAGGACTTTATATGCTCCACTCCTTTTTGGGGTGGTTTTTTTGTGCCAATTACATCAGGGGATAAACAGGTTAAAGTGAGGTCATTTATATGCATGAAGTTAAGGTGTACGACAGCTCCGGAAATTTAAAAAAAGTGATCTCGGTAAAAAAATTGAACATTCGGTCAAAAAAGCAATTGGACTTTCCTTCTCTTTTCAAGAAGAATAAAAGAACCGGTAGACCACTGGCAAAACCTGCTAAGATGCCAACGAAAGCTAAAGCGTCACAACTTTGAAAACAGGAGTCCCCTACTTTGCAAGTCACCGTTTATCAGAATCAGGTCGAACGGGCGTTGAAGGGTTTAAAACGCCAACTCAATAAAGAGGGTTTGTTCAAAGAACTCAAACGCAGGCGATTTTATGAAAAGCCGTCGGTTAAGAAAAAACGCAAAATAAAAGAAGCCAAAAAAAAGCGTAAGATGGCGATGCGGCGGCAGCGTTCTGCCTGGCACCAGATGTAGAGGCCGCAAGATAGCCTCTGTTCTTGATCTTTCAGTTTTGCAGAATAAAACAAAAGGGCTCAGCGATTTTCGCTGAGCCCTTTTGTTTTTGTAATATTGTGGATGGGGCTTCCGGCGGGTACGCTTTGGCCGCGAAACAAATGAAGAAACAACTTGCTGGAAATTGAAAATTTAAATTTATTCTGATTTGGCGGCAGAACTGAATAAAGATCACATTGAAAACGGAAGGCTATTGGCGTTATGAACAGTTTGGTATTGATGATGGTGCTGACTTGGGCGATGCCCTCGTTGACATGGGCTGGTTATCAGGAGGCCACAGACGCGTTCGATCGTGGCGATGCCCAAACTGCATTGAAAGAGTTTCAAGCTCTTGCGGATAGTAACGATGCCAGGGGCCAGTATGGTCTGGGGATCATGCACGATCTGGGAGAAGGGGTCCCGCAAAGTTCGGAGCAAGCGGCAAAGTGGTACCGGCTTGCCGCCGAGCAGGATTACGCAGACGCTCAGAATAATCTCGGTGTGATGTATGAAAATGGAGAAGGCGTTTCCACGAATTATGATGAAGCCATGAAATGGTACCGAAAAGCGGCAGAATTGGGAAACAAGGACGCCCTCAACAATATTGGGGTGATGCATATGACGGGAGTTGGTGCTCCAAGGGACTTCGTGAAAGCCTGTATGTGGTTCAGCATAGCGGGAAAAGGTGACCCTGACGCGGTGAGCAATAAGAACTATCTCCTGAAAAGAATGACACCGGAAGAAATCGTGCAGTCTGAAAACCTGGCGCAGGAATGGTTGCAAATTCGAAAACAGGAAAAAAGGAATTAAAAAAGGGATTAATAGAAAGGCTCCGGAATGGATTGCGGAAATTTTAAGTGTTGAAAAAGTATTTTTTAAAAATCGTTTTGGCTGCTTTTTGTGTTGGGTGCCTGAGTTGTGGGCAGGGTTTTCAAGAAACCCAAAACCCCCGCCTCGTCATTGCCATTGACGCGACGTTCGTCCCAATGTCATTTTTAAATGATCAGGGGGAACTGGATGGATTTGAGGTGGACCTGATTAAGGAGGTCGTGAAAAATGCCGGGTTCGATTATGAACTGGTTAATGTGGAGTGGGGTGGATTGTTTGGAGGGTTGATCACTGAAAAATTTGATTTGGTGATCAGTTCAATAACGATTCTTGAAGAAAGAAAAAACCGTATGGCTTTCAGCATTCCCTATCTGCAGAGCGGGGTCGCCGTGCTGGTCCGAAAGGATATCGAGAATGTCGATAGCCTGGAACAGCTTGCTGAAATAAAAGCCACGGTCGGAGCCCAGATCAACACGACTTCTTATTATTTTTTGCAAAAGTATGAAGGTATGAAAATCAAGACCTATGAAAAATTTGGCCATGCGGTTATTGATATGGCCAATAAGGGTAATGATGGAGTGGTCGGGGACTCAGTTCAGGTGAATTATTATTTCAATGAAAATAAGGAATTGACCCAAAACGCCAGGTTTCTGGGTTCCAGAATGACCTCGGAGAATTATGGTATTGTCTTGCGTAAAGAAAATCTTGAGCTGAAACAAAAAATTGATACCAGCTTGAAGGGACTTCTTAAAAACGGAACGGTTCAAAAGCTGCATGGCAAATGGAACCTGGGGGATTTTTCCGTGGTGCCAATGCCTGAATAAAAACCTGCTTCCCAAGCTGAAAAGGTTGGAGCTGACCCAAATATTCCTGTGAAAATCAAAGTGATTAAATCCAGATTTTTTTTCAAGATATTTATAGTTCTTGATTTTTGCAGGTTTTGTCGAGAATGAAATATAGAGGACAAAATCCGGTGAGGGCACTTTGAACAAGTGTGACTCCCAATATGCCTGGTACCAGCAACCAAATCGGATCAATCCAGTAGCCCATCGCGGCTCCAATCGTCACAACTGCTCCGACAATTCCATCATGAATACGTCTTTTGGTATTCATACAACCTCCTAGTTTGTGTTCAGTAGAGTATAAAACATTTATCCTTCAACGGCTTTAATTTCCCCATGAGTGTTGCGGAATCGACAAGAGGCAATGGAGAGTGTGGAAAATTAGCTTAGGACCAGTGCTCCGGCGATGCAACCGGTGAGGACAGTTGCGAGAAATGCTGTCCATAAGGCGCGTGCGCCTGTCACTGTAATGTCGCGGGCTCGGGATGGGGCCAACACAGTCAAGCCACCAATGAAAATTCCCATACTGGCGAGATGCACAAAACCGCATAACGCATAAGTTAGAATGGTTACAGATCGAAGGGTAAACGGCGCAGGATCAGCAGCCTGAGCCATTGCCAAAGCGAAATAGGCAGACACTTCTGTTTCTATAAACCGTGATCCTAAAATCTGGCCAGCCAGTTGCCATTCCTCAGGCCGCAACCCCATGAGGACGGAAAAGGGTATAGTCAGCCAGCCCAGCAGGTTTTGTACAGAAATATCTAATGATTCAGCGAGTACCAGATCCACTAAAGATTCCAGGCCAAGCACCACGATCAATACAGTGGCAATTCCCACAGCCATTTTGACTCCTTGAGCACCTCCATCGATCAAGGCGACCATAAAGTTAGAAAGTTCTTCGCCATCACTTTCTATTTTTGGTAATTTCTTCAAACTTTCAGGCACCTTCAACTCCGGTAATGAAAGCTTGCTGGCAATAATGGCGCAGGGGATGGATATCAATGAAGCGGAAACAAGATGGCCTGCGATTTGGGGGAAAATATCGCGTAGTGCGATAACATAAATTCCCATGACAGTGCTGGCCACGGTTGCCATCATGCAGGTCATCAGAGTGAGAAGTTCGGAGTGGGTCATCTTTATAAGGTAGGGCCGGATGGTTAAGCCGGATTCAATGCCGACAAAAATATTAGCGGCGGCAGATAAAGATTCAGCTCCAGATAATGCCAGCAGGCGGTAAAAGATACGGGCAAAAAACCGGACCACTACCTGCATTATTCCCAAGTAGTACAACCCTGAAATGACTGCTGAAAAGAAAATTACTGAGGGGAGCACCTGAAATGCGAGGATGAATCCTACAGAAGGTGTGCCATCTGACAGGGTTTGTCCCGGGCCTATGGCGAGAGGTCCAAGAAGAAATAAAGCCCCCTTCTGGGAGGCGGTGAGGATAGCCACCAGCCCGTCATTAATCCACCGTAAAGCGGCCCGAGACCATGGAACCCAAAACGCCAGCACTCCCAAAACCCAGGCCAGCGCTATGCTTCCCATGATGGTTTTCAGGTTGATCTTTTGCCGACTGCCGGTAGCCCAAGCGATGAAAGCTACCAGAAAAAAGCCGACAAGAGATATTATACGGTAAAGAGTTTCATCCATTTTCGCATTTTCCCCGGTCAATATTTTTTGGGCATCAGCTTAGCATTGATTAAAACTTTTTAAAGGGTTTAGAAAGTAATTATCAGGATACCCTTTTGGTCACGAGCAGGATATTATATTATAGACGGACTAATTATTGTTTGAGTGAAACGAAACTTTGAAAAAGAAACCTTTCATATTTTTACTGTGGGCTTTTGCGGCTGGATTGTTTTATCTTTGCCTGCAATCGATTGATCTGGGCCGGGCGTGGAACGAAATTATCCGAGCAGATCCTTCATGGTTACTTCTGGCGATTTTTTTCAATGCCTGCATTTTGGGGGTTTGGGCTTCGCTCTGGTACCTGCTCCTGCCGCAAAAAATTTCAGTTCCCTTTGTCAGGATTTTTCAAGCGAACTCTTTTATGTCCACATCCTGCAACACGATTCCTTTCCCTGGTGGGCATGCGGTCGGGGTCATGGCTTTGGCCCGAAGGGCAGAGGTGGGGCACACTGTAGCCCTGTCAGTATTAGCGCTCGATCAACTCATGGAAGGCTTCGCCAAAATTTTTGTTCTGACTTTGGTCGCAATTTTCGTTCCTCTTCCGGAGCGAATGGGACAGGCGATACTGATTTTTGTAATTGTCATAGGTCTTTTTGCTTCGATCATGTTTTACATGGCTCATAAGAAACCGCGCGTTCGGGAAGGGCAAGAAATCAAATCATTTACAGGCAAGATCAGAACCTTGGTTTCACGCTGGTCTGTTCATCTGGAAGTTTTAAGAGATGTGCGAACTTTCAGTTCAGGCCTTCTGCTGGCTCTTGTAATGATGCTTGCGCAGACTCTGGGAATCTGGGCGGTACAAAAAAGCCTGGGTTTGGACCTTCCTTTATGGGCCCCCATTTTGGTCATGGGCGCTTTGAATCTGGCGACGGTTTTACCGATCACTCCTGGAAACTTTGGCATCTATGAAGGAACCGCTTTTCTGGTTTATCAATTTTGTGGGCTCGCTCCCGAGGCTGCTTTAAGTTTGGCCCTCCTGCAACATCTTTGCTTTCTAGTTCCCATGGTGGGGACAGGTTATCTGGTACTTTTATTTCTGACCTCTGCTCAAAAGCAAAGCCTTTCAAAAGCAGAGTGGGTCTCCGACAAAACATAGCAAAGTTTTTGTCTCGAATAGAATTAAATTATTTCTTAAATAGGTTGAAATTTTGATGATTATTTATATTTTGGTGGATAGTGACCAGTAAGAAACGAAACGCTTTAGAAGATGTCACCAGCATATATTGATTGTTAGTAAATGTTGTATTTGGTGGGCTTGGGGTAAAGATTTTGTAAGCAGTTTTACCTCCAGAGTTAATCTATAAGCGGGATTTTGCGCTTCTTAAAGTAAATACTTTGGTGCTATACTTTCGCCCGATAATGGGGTTTCTAGTGTCAATGTAAGTTGGTTTGTGAGCTTGTTAACTGGATAAGTCAATGTTCAAGATCCGCGACGAGCTAAGGGCTTATTTTATTTAGCTCGGTAAAAACCTTGGCAGAAATTGGGACCCAGGTAAAAATTGGGAAGGTTCGTTGGATAGCTTGATTGGCCTTGCCGCTAAAATGTAGGAGGTTAACTGTTATGGCAGATGGAAAAGTTAAATGGTTTAACGATAGTAAGGGTTATGGGTTTATCGAGTCTAGTGATGGGGAAGATTGTTTTGTCCATTTTTCTGAAATTCAAGGGGAAGGCTTTAAGACTCTTACAGAAGGCCAAGCGGTCGAGTTCGAGAAAAGCATGGGAGAAAAGGGGCCTCAGGCATCCAAAGTAATACCCAAATAGATTTTTTTGAGAATTGAAGCCAGCGGAGCAATTGCTCCGCTGGTTTTTTTGTGGCTGTTTTCATTCCATAACCGGAAACTCTATTCGAGTTGCCATGATGCCAAGGTTATGGCACCTCATTAGTTTTTGAAGCGACAACGAGCAGGTTGAATCCATATCCGGCAATATCGAACAGAGGGCCGCAGTAGGTCAGTGGATTGACGGCATTTTTAAGATCGCGTTTGACGGAGAACAAAAATTTTCCGAATTTGTCGTTCGGCTTATTTGAGTCCTTGAAGGGAATGGTGTTGTTGCGATTGAAAAGTCCTTTCTTGGCTTTGTTGGTTGTTATGTAGTCAATTTTGAAGCCGGCCTTTTTTAAAATTTGTTCCAACGAGTTTCGAGAAAAGAAATAAATATGCTGATTCAACTTATAACTAAGCCACTGTTCTTTAACGAAAATTGAGTTCTTAACATTTGGTGTCCAGATTATCAGGAGCCCTCCTGGTTTTGTAGCACGATTGATTTTTTCTAAGCAAGCCAAAGGATGTCGGACATGCTCAATCAGATCCCACAAGGTCACGACATCGAAAGTTTGGGGTTGAAAGGGTAGGTCATTATCCAATGACCCCTGTTGAACCTGATGTAGGCCGAGGTTATCTTGAGCATACTGGACATATTCGGGAAGCAGTTCCAGTCCATGTCCTTTCCATCCTTTGTCCAGAGCGCATTTAACAAAAAATCCAGCCCCACACCCAATATCCAGCAGGTTTCCCTTGTTGGGTTTGAAACGATCGATAAATTTTAAGCGGGAGTGATAGAGTTTTGAAAAGGACTTCTCCCTTTTTTCCCGCTCAAGAATATATTGTGAAAAATGTCCCTGGCTGGGATCCTCGCCGACCATTTCAGACCGATATGAGTTTTGCATGATAGATGGATCTGGCAGGGGGTTAACAAATTCCAAGTGGCAATGTTCGCAATGGACAATGAGGGTTCCATCTTCCCGGTAAAGCACAGGACGAAACTGGTTATTACCGCAGCACTCGCAGGGCAAGCGTTGCGAACGTGTGGCTTGAAAAACAGTATCTCTAGAATTCATCTTCTGAGTATTTGTTGATGCGGATTGCAAGCATTGAAAAATCGAGTGAGCCGTTCTGCAATATTCTGAGCCACCCTGACCAAAAATCGAGGTGGTCCTGTTCTATTTCTGAAAAAATAGTGTCTTCAAATTTCGAATTACAGGGTAAGTTATTTGGTATTGGTTTGCAACTTTCCATGGCGTAGAAGTGGAGAGAGCAGGTATTGGACGGATTGAATTTTTTGACTTGTGCTTGAGCCAGAATAAATCGTGGTCGGCTATTACTCATTCATTTGAATACGTAAGGTGGCACATGGAAAAATTTGATTTTTTGATGTTCCTGGGATTATCTAGTAACATAGTAGATCTCGACTTTTAAGGCTAGAAGCCCATTTCTTTTCCTTGCGACTCGGGCCTAAAGGGCAAAAGACAGAGGAGTCTAAATTGAATAGAACATCTTATTTGCCAACTCAAAAACCAGAGGTGAGTTCATGACCAGAAGTGCTTTCACGCCAAATGCTGGAGACAGCATTATTGTACGCTTGAAAATTGGAGGTCAGACTAAGGGGTTTTCTGAAGTGACAGCTCGAATTGCAGAACTCGATGGACACATTGGGGCGATAGATCTGGTTCGTCCTCTTTCTCAAGGGGCTTCAATCCGGGACATTAGCATCTACACTTCAGGCGCGAATCATGGTGAGGAAATTGTTGAGGCCTTGAAAAAGGTGGAGGGCGTAGAAGTCATCCACTATTCCGACCGTACTTTTCTTTTACATTTGGGAGGGAAGATAGAGGTCGTCAGCCGTAAAAGTCTGAAAACCCGGGATGATCTTTCCATGGCTTACACTCCTGGTGTGGGTCGCGTTTGTACCGCGATTCACAAGGATCCTGAACTGGTTTATAAGTTGACGATGAAAGGCAACACGGTTGCCATTGTCACCGATGGTTCGGCGGTTCTGGGGCTGGGCAATATCGGCCCGGGGGCTGCAATGCCGGTGATGGAAGGCAAGGCGATGCTATTTAAGGAGTTCGCCGGAATCGATGCCTTCCCCATATGCCTGAACACCTCCAGCGTGGATGAAGTGGTGAACACCGTCCGGGCCATTGCGCCTGGTTTTGGCGGAATCAATCTGGAGGATATTGCAGCACCTCATTGTTTTGAGATTGAAAGAAGATTGCAGGAGGAATTGGATATCCCGGTTTTTCATGACGACCAGCACGGAACGGCGGTTGTGGTTTCCTCTGCATTGATCAATGCCTTGAAGCTTTTGCGCAAAAAACCTGAAGACATCAAGGTTGTGGTTCTGGGTGCCGGAGCCGCCGGAACCGCCTGCACTAAAATGATCAAACAACTCAACGTGAGTAACATCATTACCTGTGACCGCAAGGGGGCCATTCATAAATTCCGCGATGACCTCAATGAAGCCAAGCAATGGTTTGCCGACAATACCAACCCTGATGGACTAAAAGGGAGTTTGAGTGAGGTCATTGCCGGAGCCGATATGTTTCTCGGCGTTTCGGGTCCTCGTCAATTGACGGTTGAGGACATAAAGAAAATGGCCAAAGATCCTGTGGTTTTTGCACTAGCCAACCCGGTCCCGGAAATTTTGCCTGAGGAGGCAGGGCCTCATGTGGCGGTCATGGCAACAGGCAGAAGTGATTACCCCAACCAGATCAATAATGTTTTATGTTTTCCCGGTCTTTTCAAGGGAGCCTTGGATTGCATGGCCACGCATATCAATGAGGAAATGAAAATGGCCGCGGCGTATGCGATTGCGAATTGCATTGAGGAAGAACATTTGCAGCCGGAATACATCATCCCAAGTGTGTTCGACGCCAAGGTGGTGGAGAATGTCTCTGCCGCAGTGATTGCAGCCGCCAGAGAAACAAAGGCGGCGCGAAACAGAAGTAGAAGTCAGTTTGAATAGAGGGTTCAATAATAAATAAAAGGGTGTAAATGTAAAAGGCATTGACGACCAACTTCATTTCCCAACAGGGATCAGGCTGTGTATACTTGCGTTGGTTTCTTTTGATGTCTTCCTTTAAGGTTTTATGATTTTGCCCCGCGCGCCTTCAACGCTTCGTGTATGAAAACAGTTCTTAGTTGGTGTTTCCAAAAAATTACCCGCCGTTATCCCGGCACTCTACTGATTCTGGCAATTCTTCTAAGCGGAATATCTATCTATTGGGCCAGTGGTTTAAGCTTCAACCCCCGGATGGATAATCTTCTTCCTCAGGATTTACCATTAATCAAAGAATTTAATGAAGTGGTTGCCAAAACCGGCGGGTCTGGCCCGCTTGTGGTTGTCCTGGAACAGTTGAACCCTGTCCAGGCTGATGAAGTGATTGGTAAACTGGCGCGGGCTCTGGAAAAAGTTCCCGGAACCTATTTTGTCGATTCGCAAATACCCGAACAGTTTTTAAAAAACCGTCAACTCCTGTTAATTCCCAAGACAGAGTTGCTTCAGCTTGAGTCTCTGGTCGCGGAAGCGATTGACTATGCGCGAGGTCAATTCGGAGGATTTTTTGGGGAAGATGAACTTTTCAATCCGATTAAACTGCAAACGCTTGCCGACCGGTACGATATCTTTGAAGACGTCAACCCTTACCATAAAGGGAAGATGGCAAATAATTTTTATATCTTTGTCAAACCCAAGGGAACGGTCACCGACACAGATTTTACCGAGCAATATGTCCGATCCATTCAAGAGGCGATTGACCAGACTGGGCTTGAAAAAGATATCCCCGACCTGACTATCAACCTTACAGGTTCGCTGATTGTGCGGCTGGAAGAAAACCAGTTCATCCAAAGCGACCTTAAGAAGTCAGCTGTGCTCGCGGCCCTGTTGGCAAGTTTTATCATCCTTGTCTATACCCGGTCCTGGTTTTCCATACCGCTCATCATTTTCCCCTTGTTGCTGTCATTGTCTTACACCTTTGCCTTGACGCGCCTGTTCATCGGCCACCTGAATATAATTTCCGGTTTTCTGGTGGCTATATTGATGGGGCTGGGGATCGACTATGGCATTCACCTTTATATTCGTTTCAAGCAGGAACTGCTGAAAGGTAAGAGCATTCCCGATGCTACAGAACTGGTTGTGACTCAGGTGGGGCGGTCCGGGTTGATCGCGATGCTGACCACGATGAGTGTTTTTTCAATCTTAAGCTTTTCGGATTTTCAGGGATTCTCGGAGTTCGGGAAAATTGCTACGCTGGGTATCGTCTGTGCTTTTTTCAGCTACTACTTCATTTTTCCGGCGCAGGCTTTGTTTTATGACAAAATTCATTGGTTGAGAAAACCCAGGCCCAGGTTGTTCACCTTTAAAATTGCCAACCTGTATTTCACAACGCCCTATTTTCTTTCGGCCATGTTCCTATTTTTAATGATTGCGAGTTTGTTTTTTCTTCCCGGACTCAGGTTTGAATATGACTTCCAGAAACTTAGGGGGGAGTCCCCCGCCAGTGAGTATGAGACGGTCACCACGGATGATTTCGGCTTTGCCTTTTCCCCTACTTTGATTCTGACGCATGAAAAGAAAAACCTGTTTGAAATTCATACAGCTCTGGAGGAAATCAAGCACAAGGGTGGAGAACAGACCATCATAGGCATGCAGTATTCTTTAAATATGTTCAGCCGCGAGGAGTATGAATCGAAGAAGGATGCGATTCTTCGGATTCGTAAAATGTTTTTGGATAACGAGGACATCATTAAATTTTCGCTGGGAAATGATCGGTATGAAAATTTTAGGAAGCTGGTGAATGCCGAGCCGTTTGACGAAAAACGAGTACCCCCTAATTTGCAGAAAAAACTCCGTGCCGGGGATGATTATCTGGTTGTGTTGCTTTCTCCTGCAGATAAAAACTTTTTTCATGTCGAAAATATTTATCAGTTGGAAAAGGAAGTGGCGGAATTGAAACGCATGATGGCGGAAAAAAATATTGAAACTTCTGTGTTGAATGAAAACCTGATAGCCGCCAAAATACTGGATTGGGTTAAGGAGAAGGGGCCGGTGGCAATGGCTATCGCTTTTGCGATGGTTTTCCTCATTCTTTTAGTGGATCTTCAGAGTATTCGTTTGGCGGTCATCACTTTCCTGCCTCTTTTTACCGGTCTGGTCTTGACCGGTGCGCTCATGTCTGTTTTTAATGTGAAACTGAATTTCATCAATATTGTCATGCTCCCTTCTATCGTCGGAATCATGATTGACCATTGCATATACCTCAGTCACCATATACTGGATTATTCCAAAGGCGCTTCCCTCAAGTCGCTACAGGAAACAGGGAGCTCCATTATATTGTCGGCCTTAACCAGTCTTGCCGGTTATGCCAGTTTGAATATTGCTCACCATCAAGGGATCAGGTCTATTGCCTCGGTGGTGGAACTGGGAATAATAACCTGCACCATCTGCGCCCTGTTCATGCTTCCGGCTCTGTTTGAGCTTCGTAAAAGCAGGTCTTCATTTATTCGCTTTAAAAAGGATTAAGAATTAGATGGATCGGAATTTTGCTAAATCATTGCAATCGGGCGGAATTATTTTTGTGTTCTTTTTATGGGTTGGTTGTGCCGAAGACCGCAAGTTCGAAGACTTCGCCCATGAAGATAGTGGTAAGGCAGAACAGGAATTTCTGCAGGATTCCAGAAGATGTACGGCGGAAAAAGACAAGTTCAGCCACAAAATCCAGGGCCGCGAACTTGGATTCGAAGGCGAGCATACGGGATACCTGGGTTGCATGAAGCTGAAAGGCTGGAGCCAGAAAAAAACTTCTTGAACTACCTGTTTCCCCGGGCTCATTGAATGATGGCGGCGGGTTGATGAATCAGGTGGCACATTTTGCAGGAGTTCGTAGAGATGTGCTCCATCATCTTCTAAAATAATTTTGCGTCGGGAGTTCCGGAAGCGAAAGACTTCTTGATTGCCCGAAAGGAAGGAAGAGTAAAATGAAACCTGCGATGGTCGGGAATTTAGGTTTCATTTGCCATGTCCGTGTATTTCAGGACTGCATTTAATTGGATTTGATTCGATAGAAGGTGTCGCCCAATTGGAAGAAACTCCCGCTTCGTACGACATTGCAAAACGTGTGAGCCTGGTCATCGTTCAGATTTTTCAACACCTGTTCCAGCAAGTCAGGATAGGAAATATCTTCCCAGAAGAAAAAATCGAACGATCGTTCCAGGGGAAATCCGGAGATATCTTCCATTTCAACATTATGTTTGTCTTTCATAGTTTTCAGGCACCCACTTTGCGGCCAAATTGAACGGGCCTATTCTATTTAAAGGCAGCTATTTCACGCAAACGATTTTTCGAGGTTGTCATCTCCTGCAAGCTCTGCTACTTTCGCAAGGTTCCTGAAAACATCGTACAGGTTTTATTATGCTATTAGTTATTGATGTCGGCAACTCCAATAATGTGATTGGCTTGTTTTCCGGCAAAAAGCTCCTGACTCATTGGCGGATTCGTACAGAATGGAACCGGACAGCCGATGAGTACTGGGTTTTGATCAAGGAATTTATTCTGCTGAACAATGTTGAGACAGAAACTATTGATGACATTGTTCTCGCCTGTGTGGTTCCTCCTCTGGTTCCCATTCTGCAAGACATGGCCCGGAAATATTTTTCCTGCGAGCCGCTGGTGGTGGGGCCGGGTATTAAAACGGGAATTTCCATCCTTTACCATAACCCTGCCGAAGTGGGTGCTGACCGGATTGTCAACTCGGTGGCAGCATTCGAGAAATTTGGGGGGCCATTGATCATTGTGGATTTTGGCACTGCAACGACCTTCGATGTGGTATCGAAGAAAGGAGAATATCTTGGAGGAGCCATTTTCCCGGGGATTCAGATTTCTCTGGAAGCCCTGTTCAAACATACCGCCAAACTGCCGCGAATCGAAATGGTGGTTCCGGAAAATGTCATTGGAAAATCAACAGCGGAAAGTATTCGTTCCGGCGCAGTTTATGGGTTTACGGGAATGGTTGAATCTCTGGTTCGACAAATTAAAAGTGAATTGGGGCAGAACGCGCATGTGGTGGCCACAGGGGGAATTGTTGACTGGGTGGCCTCAAAAACAACGGTTATTGATACGCTAGATCCGTTTTTAACTTTGGAAGGGTTGCAGATCATTTATGAAAAAAATCAACCGGAGAAGCTGAAGTAGGCAAGAAAACACAGGCTATGCCAGACTTGAGATTTGCAGCTAGAGGAGGAGACTGAAACCTGAAAAGTCTGAAATAACCTGTGTTTAAGGTTTGCGTTAAGCTTTTATAGCCCCAGATCCCTTTTGAATGAACAGGCGCACCATCCGGGGATCGTCTTCGATATCTGAAATTTTACATCCTTGATTTTTTGCCCATTTGGAAAAGGCTTCGGTCATATTTCTTTTTTTATCGACAATGAGTTCCAAGATTCCGTTTTTCTTGATACGGGTGAACTCTTTTGAAGCCAATTGCAACGCGCTGAAAAACGAAAGCCCGCGTATATCGATTGTTTTAAAAGTTTCCATTTTTTATCTCTCCCTTTTTCAGCTCAGGCCTTGATCTGCCCGAACAACTTAAATTGTTTTAAAGGCATTCTATAAAATCAAGATTAAGGAACTGTTAATCTGGAATTAATTTTTTTTAATTCTTTGGGCAGAGCTCCCGTGAAATTGGAGGGTAATATTTTGAAATTAAGAGAGTTATTTGATTTTAGCGGCTGACAGAGAAAAGCGGCAAATGTGCCCCTGGAAGCGCCAGTTTTTCTGGCCCGTTTTCCGTTGAGCTTGGGAAAGACAAGCTGTTAGTATGAGTAGCGTTTCCCCCACAAGTAGGAGAGACAGGGTTTTTTTTTGATAGTTTTCAGGAGATAAAAATGGGCATTGTTCGCGGTGGAGATTCGGAGTATGAGGAGCACGAACCCTCTTTTGAGGAGAAATCAGCCAAATGGCAGGCTACCCTTCAGCCTCTGCTGGAAGAAGACCCCAGCGTGCTCAAGCTTTCTGGGAAATATATTTCCAACGATGATGTAAAAATTATTTGCGATTATGAGGGACTCAAAAATGTTCGGGTTCTTGATCTTGCGGACAATCAGATCAGTGACGAAGCGTTACCCGTTCTTTTTGAATCGGAAAATTTAGCCCAACTTGAAGAACTTTATTTGGGAATTAATTTCCTGATAGGCCAGGGGTTGACAGACATTGCCTGTTCCAGTCAGATCAAATTGAAAAATTTAAAAATACTGGTCATTTCTGATAACCGCCTCACCGATGCATCTGTGGCAGATTTTATTCGGTCCAAAAATTTCCCCAATTTGGAATTTTTGGATGTGGGGTGGAATGAGGCCGGTAATGAAACAGCGAAAGCGCTTGGGGAGACAACGTCTTTTCCCGGATTGAAAACGCTGATCTTGGAACGCAGTTATATTGAGATTGAAGGTCTGAAAGAAATGATTCAGGGAGACCTGATGGATCAACTGCAGGAACTGAATCTTTCAGCCAATAAGTTTAAGGATGAAGCTGTTGTGGTGCTTGTCTCGGCTCCGAAATGGAAGGCTCTCAAAGTTTTACGGCTTTCGCAGAATAGGTTTGGCGATGTAGGGGCCAAGGCCTTGGGAGAATCTACCGCGCTGGCCGGGTTGACGCAACTTTATGCCGGGAGAAACTATTTCGGTAACGAAGGGGCGCAAGCGATCCATGAAAGTAAAGTCCTGACCAGCCTGACAACGCTTGTTCTTAAGGAAGGTGTGGAAGAAGATGCGGGGCTGGTCAATTACTCCCGTCCAGAACTGCTTCGCCCTGATGATCCCAATTCCATTTGACACGGTTGTTTAGAAAACTTTAAGTTTTTCCAGTTTGGTGAGTTTTGGTGAATTTTTTAAAGCGGCTTTGGCCTCGTCAGACTTAACCCGATTGCCTCCCAGATGCAGGTAGGTCAGGTTGCTGAGATTGTCTGAATTGGCGATGGCCAACGCGCCTTCGTCTCCGGCCCGGTTATCCACCATATTCAGATACTCTAGTTTTGTCAGCACCGAAGACTGGGCGAGGGCTTTGGCTCCCTCTGCGGTGATGCCGTTACATTCCAGGTTCAGGGTCACCAGTTCTGAGAACACTTCTGACTCGGCTATTATTTTCGCGCCCTCATCTCCGAGATTGTTGGAACCCAAATGCAGGTCGATGATTTTGGGCAGGTAAGGGGACTCGGCGAGAAGTTTCATTCCGTCCGGCCCAAGCTGATTATGGGTGAGGATCATGCTGGAGATGGTTTTGATGAAAGGGAAGTTGGCGATCATTTCAGCGAGGTTCTTGCCGTGGTCTTCCTCAATTTTTCCGGTTTTGGAAAACAGGTAGGCATCCTGAATTTTAAGAACTTTTTTATCCTTAATATTTTCGAAAAGGATTTTTTCCTTGGGCGAAAGGTTTTTTCCTTCGCCACCATAGTTTTCTCCGTCGTTGCACAACTCCTCCCAATTCTTGACCTTGTCTTCTTGCATAGTGTTTAGCGGGACAACCTCTTGTGTTTCGCGCAACCTCCCTGATTGCCCATGTCACAGGCTTTCAGATAAAATTGCAACGCCTTTTTCTGGCGGCCTTCCTTATAGTTCAGGGTTCCCAGGTTGAAACAGGATGGGTCCTCCCCTGCGTCACAGGCCTTGGTGAACATTTTTCGCGCTTCTTTAAATTCCTTGCTATAAGGTGTTCCTTTCATGAGTGTGAGAATGCCACCATTGGTGCACCCTGTCATATAGCCTGCATCACAGGCCATGACGTAAAACTCAAGAGCTGTCTTATTGTCTCGCTCAAGAATGCGATAGCGTTCTCCCATATTAAAACATGCTGTTGAATTCCCTTTTTCACACAGTGCTCTTTTTTCTGCGGTCTCTTTATCATCGCCAGCCCAGACTCCAGATGTCTGGATAAAAATAGTCAATACAGTTAAAAGTATAATTTTTTTCACAATTGGCCCTTTCCCTGCTGAATGGTTTGCCCAAGAGAATGTGAAAAATGGGTTCTCTAAGAAACCAGATTATACCATAGCGGGTTCGCGTAATAAGAAAAAGACAGTCCTGTCTTGAATAAGGTTTCGTTTGCATCGGCAGAAATATTGCTTTACTCTTTTTGCGCTATTGAAAATAAAGCTTTTTAGAGAATCGGGCTTCGTCAGGGCAACTAAAAGGAACCTTGAGAAGTCTGCACCCATATAGGATACAGGCCGTTGAATATTGTCATGCTGGGTTACAGGGGAACCGGAAAATCGGTGATTGCAAAAATTCTTTCTAAAGAACTGGGGAGAAAACTGTATCGGATGGATGATTTGATTGTCCAAACTGCCGGGAAATCCATCCCCGAGATTGTGAAGCAGGAAGGTTGGCCTGGTTTTCGTAAACTGGAATCAGCTGTTGTGGGTCGGGTGGTCGGGGAAGCTCAAGACAGTGTCATTGATTGTGGTGGGGGAGTGGTGCTCGATGACAATAATATGGTTCTCCTGAAAAGAGAGGGCAAATGTGTTCTGCTCACGGCGGGTCTGTCTACGATCATCCGCAGGATCAAAAAAGACCGCAACCGGCCTAGCTTGCAAGAAGGTCTCAGTTTTGAGGAAGAACAGAAAAAAATTCTTGATGATCGGCATGAAAAATATCAGTCTGCTGCGGATTTCATTTGTGATACCAGCAGCCGAGGACCGGGAGAAACGGCTCGTGAAATCATCGCTTTTTTTAAAGAACAGGGGTGGCTGAAATGATGAGTCCGCTTTTTGAAAGCCTGATCAAAAACAGTTTGACGGTTCTGGCTGATGAACCGGATGACTCCACCGCCATGGTCTGGAGTGAGGCCGAAGCCGAGGCCGAGATTGAAAATAGCGACAAGGCTATCTATAAGCTCGACCTTGTTGACAAGGAAGTGCTCATGGAGGACGTTGAGGACCTTCTGGCCTATGACACAATCCGCAAGGTTAAGGAGTTGTGGCTGGATAAAAATGAGTTTGGCAATGAGGGGGTCGAGGCGTTGGCAAATTCGTCCCAGCTTAAACAACTACTAGTGCTTTCTCTGGCTCACAACAAACTCACGAATTACTCAGCACAATCCATAGCCGCTTCACCTTTCTTCGGCCATCTGCAGAAACTTTTTCTGCAGAGTAACCAGATAGGTCTTGAGGGCTTAAAAGCGTTGACCGAGTCAGAAGTTCTTTCCAATTTGCAAATGCTTTACCTCAACCTCAATCCTATAGGGCCTGCAGGTGCACAGCTTCTTGCGGGAGAATCTAAATTAAAAAACCTGCGCGAACTTTATCTACAAAAAACGGGTTTGGGTCTGGGTGGCGTTAAGATGTTATGCGAGTCTAAAAACTTTCAGCAACTGACTCTATTGTCGATTGCGGCAAACGGATTGGAGGATAGCGCTGTGGATTTGCTTTGCCGTTCAGAGGCGTTCCCCCGCTTGATCACTCTTGACCTGTACCAAAACAGGATCAGTGATCATGCTGTGGATCAACTCAAGGCCTCCCCCAACCTTAAAAGCGTCCGGGCGTTTCAGGTAGACTGGCGAGGATGACCGAGATGCAGCTTCCCAGTAAAAGAATAATCCTGACACATTTTGATGAGAGGGACGCCGTGATGGCCTGTGTGATACGCCGGATGGGTCCCTTCAAGCTTAAACGGAACCAAAATTATTTTCAGGTCTTATGTAAAGCCATCGTCGGACAACAGATTTCGACAAAAGCTGCAGAATCCATCACCCATCGTTTTCAAAACCTTTTTACCGGTGCCCGGCCCACTCCGAAAAAAGTACAAGGTTTGCCGGAAAAACAATTGCGGGAAGTGGGCTTGTCGAGCCAGAAGGTGAAGTATATGAAAGACCTCAGTGCAAAATTTCTCGATGGCAGTGTTCGTCCGCACCGTATGGCTTATCAGGACAATGAAGAAATTATCAAGCAGTTAACCGGAGTTTATGGCGTTGGCCGGTGGACGGCAGAGATGTTCCTGATATTTTCGCTGAATCGGATGGATGTTTTGCCGGTGGGGGATTTAGGGCTCCGGGCCGGAGTGAAGCAACTCTACAACATGAGAGCAATGCCCACTCCCGATAGAGTGCGTGCTGTAGGAAAAAAATGGCAACCTTTTGAAACGGTGGCAACTTGGTATATCTGGCGTAGCCTCGATGAAGGTATTGTGGCTTATTAGAAAACTTGTGAGGGATTCATGGACTTTATTGATGAAAAGATAGAACAATATGCCTTTGACCACACCAGTGATGAAGGTGAACTGTTAAGAAGGCTTGAAGAGGAAACTTACCAAAACCTAGAAATTCCTCAGATGACGACAGGCAGGTTGGAGGCCCGGCTTTTAAAGCTGCTGGCCCGGCTGCTTGGGGCTCGGAGCATTCTGGAAATTGGCACCTTTGGCGGGTATAGTGCCTTGTCGATGGCCGAGGCTTTGCCGGAGGATGGAACTCTGGTGACCTGTGAAATGGACCCGGTGGCGATTGCCTTTGCACAGAAATATTTCTCTGAAAGTCCGCATGGAAAAAAAATTACTCTGCTGAAAGGCCCGGCGCTGGAATCTATTAAAACGTTGACCGGCCCGTTTGATATGGCCTTCATCGATGCGGACAAACAGAACTACAGCAATTATTATGAATCCATATTCCCGTTGATCCGCGAGGGCGGGTTGATCGCCGTGGATAACGTTCTGTGGAGTGGTCGGGTGCTTGATCCCCAAGACGATTCAGACAGAGCCATCCATCAGTTCAACGAACGGGTCATTAAAGATCAACGCGTAGAGTCGGTTCTGCTGACAGTGCGCGACGGTTTGAACTGCATCATCAAAAATCCCACTCGGCGTGACCAGCGTGACGCTGGACCCAGCTAGCAATAACTATTTTTGAGGACAACAGCTTGTCCCGGCTTGAAGAGTTATTGCTATTTGCCTCTCTGGCACGGGATGTGCTAGTTTTAAAAAATAAGCGTGTTTCTATAAGTCTACATTAACTTAATTCCAAAATACTTTGATATGGCAGAAACTTTAGGCAGTCTGGTTGATAAACTTTCAATAAAAAACTTACGCATCTGGCATTTGGATGAGGCGCTGGAAAATGTAGAAACTCCGGCTTCGAAACGAGAAGAACTCCAGATCAAACGAGATCTGGCGGACAGACAGAGGCAGGACCTGGCGAAAGAGATCGATAGCTTTCTGGGTGCGGCTCTGAGAGGGGAAGTTCGTATTCGTGATGAAAAAATTAAGATGTATACCAACACCAATGTTTCGTCTTCCGACGCAATCAAAGAGTTGGGCATTGCGGTGAGCGAACTGGCTTGCCGAAATATCAAACTATGGCATTTGGAAGACGAGGCCCGCAGAACAGATTTGCCGGATGCCGAGATTGTTCAAACAAAAAGAAAGATCGACGCGACCAATCAGGAACGCAATGACCTTATGGATAAGGTCGATGAGATTCTTTCCCGCCACTCCACCACTAACCGTGGGCGGAGTACCTCCGCTAGTAATGAGTGACGCTCCCTTAAGCCGAGACAGATTGTTGTGAGCAGATAAAGATATTGCTAGTCGGGTCCAGCGTCACGCTGGCCACGCCGAGTGGGGGCTAGAGGTAGGTGTCGAGCAACTCTTTCCTTTTCTGATCGTACTCTTTTTCATCGATCAGGTTTTTCTCATGTAGGTCTTTGAGAAACTGAAGTTTCTCTTCGAGAGCGGGGTCAGTAACTTTTGCGGGCGAGGCGTCTTCACTTGCAGGTGGCTTTTTTGCCGGTTCTCTTGATGGCATTTCTGTTTTGTTTTTGGAAGAACGGGGGTTTTTCTGTCGGGCGCTTCTTGAAGGAACCCGTTCGGTAATGATCCAGTTTTCCTGAGCCTGAGTCCCCAGAAGCTTATTGACCGCATGATACTCCTGTCCCGACTGCGGAACCATTCTCCAATTGGTATTCCCAAAACTGGTGTAAGACCGGCCGGAAAACCCCATCCCTTTTATGGAATCGAACCGCCAGTGAATATGTTTGCTGTCGGCGAAAATATCTCCCTTAGTAGTTCCTCTGGGAGTTTCCAGTTCGTAGTGAATGATTTTATGATTCGGAACACGTTGGATGGCTTTTGTCAGCAGGCGTCCGATGCGATCCAGGTCTTGCGGGAGAAACACGGTTTTTTTCTTGCCGAATAGAGACAGTTCTTCAAAGACCAGAGATTTTAAATATCTCCGAACGTCAGCCTCTGATAGTTTGACAGGATGGCTGAGTTGCATCTTGTTGACAGGAGATCCTGCTGCTAACTTGTCTCTGTAGGAGAGTGTGAATCCTTTAGCTTCAAGCTTTTTCTCCGGAGTCGATGTGCAACCCGAGAGCAGTCCAAAGACCAAAGTTATGATGAGAATTAAAGTTGAGTGATGTTTCATGACCGCCAGTCAAAAAATAAGTGATTGTTCATAGTTTCTGTGCGACCAGCGAGGCGAATGCTTTGGGGTTCTCATCCACTTCCTGATATCTCAAAATACGAAAATCGCTGAATGCCTGAAGCAATTCGTTAGACTCTAAAACCCATTCCTTTTTAAAACTGCTGTACTTCAGGTAGTCGATGGTGAAGGTTTCGTAAAAAAGCAAACCGCCTGGCTTTAGTGTTCGGCGGATTCCCGAGAACAGATTGCGATCCAGAAAGTTGAAACAGAGAACCAGATCGTACTCATTCTCTTTTAGAGAGCTATTATCCAGATCGGCGAGAACTGTTGTAATCTTAGCGTTTTTTTCCTGCGCCAGAGTTCGGGCTTTTCGTAATCCATTTTCTGATATGTCGAGGCAAGTGACCTCATAACCTTTGCTAGCAGCAAAAACGGAATTTCTGCCTTCGCCGCCGGCAATATCCAGGGCTTTTCCGTTTCCGTCCAAAAGCCCTGCGTTCTCTCGAAGCCAGTCACTCGGTTCTTTTCCGGTGATGTATTCGTCCGCGTCGTATTTGCTGTCCCACTTTTCTTTATCTTTCAAGGACATATGGGATTTCCTGAGGGCTGGAGTTGTTCTTGGAATCAGTGTATAGTGCAGTCAAATTATTGAAACCAAGCTTACAGGATATATTCCTTCGTGTCGACGGGCGTTTTCTTGACAAGAAGGCCTTTTTTGCTTATTATAACCGTTTTACCCAATGTTAGGACGGTTGGGGGGTTCCTGAGTGGAACCACCCTTATTGATTGAATTAAGGAGTGACTGGAAATGATTGCAGTGGTTAAGACGGGTGGCAAGCAATACAAAATATCAGAAGGCGATGTCATTCAGGTTGAAAAACTGGATGGCAATGTTGGAGAGACCATTAACCTGGATCAGGTTCTTATTTGTGGGGAAGGCGATTCTATCAAGGTCGGTACCCCATACGTAAAGGGTTGCACGGTAGCGTGCGAGGTTACAGAACAATTTAGAGGCAAAAAAATTATTGTCTTTAAGAAACACCGGAGAAAAAATTATCGGCGCAAGAATGGCCATCGCCAATCTTTGACACGCTTAAAAATTACCGGAATCACTGCTCCATAATCAGAGGAAATCATGGCACATAAAAAAGGACAAGGCAGTACATCAAACGGCCGTGACAGCCGAGGGCAAAGGCTGGGTGTGAAGCGGTTTGGAGGCCAGGCGGTCAAAGCAGGGGAAATACTGGTTCGCCAGCGCGGTACTCACTTCCACCCGGGAAGCAATGTGGGTTTGGGAAGTGATTATACGATCTTTGCTAAAATTGAGGGTGTGGTCAAATTTGAACATAAGGACCGCAAAACTCAAAAAATTAGCGTCTACCCACAAACACAAAACTGAACACACCACTCGGCGTGGGGCCAGTGAGCAATGGCTCATGCTGGCGAGCAAAGAGTTGTCTCGGCTCCGAGGAACTGTCGGTGGCTCGAGGGTAATAGCTTTTCAGGCGGGCAATCGGTTTTCTCGACTTGAAGAGTTATTGCTATTTGCTACCCTCGTTAGAGGGCATCAGGTGTGGGGCTGTAATATTTCCTTCCATAGTTTTCATGCCCCGGCTCTCATTAGAGGGCATTCGAAACTTTTCAGATCCGAACCATTAAAAGGCGCTTTCTGCCATGTTCATTGATCAGGTAACCATAACCGTGCAGTCGGGGGATGGCGGAGACGGCTGTAGTAGTTTCCGCAGGGAGAAGTATGTTCCGTTGGGAGGACCTGATGGTGGGGATGGAGGTCGAGGTGGCGATGTTGTGCTTGAGGCCGACCCCAACCTAACCACCCTGATAGATTTGCGGTACCAGAAGATTTATAGGGCAGAACCTGGAAAGGCCGGCCGAGGCCAACAGCAGACCGGAAAAAGCGGACAAACCCTGCTCATACGCCTTCCGCCGGGAACTCTGGTCAAGGATAAGGATTCGGGAGAGTTGCTTGTCGATCTCAATCAGGCCGGTCAGCAATTCGTCATTGCCGAAGGCGGTAATGGTGGGCGTGGCAACTACCGCTTCAAGTCTTCTACCCAGCGCGCTCCGAAAAAGCTTGAACCAGGCTGGCCCGGTGCGAGCAGGACGCTTTTTCTCGAACTCAAACTTCTAGCCGATGTGGGGATTATTGGGTTTCCCAATGCTGGCAAGTCCACCCTCATATCAAAAATTTCCAACGCTCGACCCAAGATAGCAGACTATCCATTTACCACTCTCGTGCCCAATTTGGGTGTGGTGCGGCTGGAAGAAGGGAAATCTTTTGTTGCTGCCGACATCCCGGGGTTGATCGAAGGGGCGCATGAAGGGAAAGGACTCGGGCATCAGTTTTTAAAGCATATCGAACGCACCCGCCTGCTTCTTCATCTGATAGATTTTTCAGATCCTGACGGGGAGGAAATCATTTTGAGCCGCTACCATAAGCTTCAAACGGAATTGAAACGTTTCAGTCCGGTGCTATCCCAGAAGCCACAAATTCTGGTGGCCACCAAGGCAGATGACCCTCAGGCGCAAAAAAATATCGAGGCTCTGCAAGCGTCCATGACCGAGTTGAACCCTGCTTTTTTTCCGATCTCGTCTTTGACCGGTGAAGGAATTCAGCCACTGCTGTGGAAAATCAAGGAAGGGCTTCCTAATGAAGGGCCTTCTGAGGAAGAGCAAATTGCCATGCTGTTCCGATAACGGGAAACTTGAAACCCGCTATACTACTGGATCACAAAATCTTCAAATTTAATTTTTTTGACTCGACCAGCACTGTCAATTTTGTCGTTGTATGCGGTTTGCAGCCTTTTCTCCAGTTTTTCCTTAACATAAAGAATATCGTTGTAGAATTTTTTCGCCAGGAATTTTTCCACGGCTTTCACCGTTGCTTCCTCGAAAAAGGGCAAGGCGCTTTGCATAACCTGGGCGCTGGCTTCATCTGTGAAGGTGATTTCCAGAGTGAAACTGAGAACTCGAATGTCGTTGACGTCAAATGCCACCGGCATGATGGTGGAAAACTTTACCATCTTCGCTCCGGGAGAAAGTGCCGCCTCCAGGCCTTCTGAATCTTCAGTCACCACCTCTATCGATTCTGAGGAGTCCGAGAGTGTTTGGGATTTTGCGAGTTCCTGAGCGACTTCGGATTTTGTGTCTTCACCAACTTCACCGAGAACTTCAGGTCTAGCGGGTTTTCCAGCTTGTTCGGGCTGGGTTTCTGCCTTTCCTGATGTTTCCTCTTGGGCTGCTGGAGCTTGTTCTTTGTCCGGTTTTGGGGTCAAGCCTTCGGGGACTTTGGATTCGGGTTTTGCGACTTCGGTCAATTCGGAAGGTGCAAAGGTCTGCCATGCGAAATAGGCTCCCCCGACTGTAACCAGCAGTCCCAAAACACCTCCTGCCAGCATTAATTTTCCAGTGCGGGTGTCGGGAACGGAAATAGGACCAATTTTTATTCGACTTTCTTCCTCTCCTTCTTCTTCATAGTCATCATCGTCATCTTCAGGGTAGTCGTCTTCAGATAGGCCTAACTCCGCCGCTGCATCTTGCTCATCTTCTTCTGCGTCTTCATCTTCTTCTGCGTCTTCATCTTCTTCTGCGTCTTCATCTTCCTTGGCGTCTTCATCTCCTTCGGCGCCTTCATCTTCCTTGGCAGTTTCTTCGGTGGTTTCCTGGTCGGCAAAGGCCTCGGCCCACATATCTTCTTCGCTTTTCCCCCCCCCGTTCTCGGCGGCTTCTTCTGTGGCCTCTTCGGTAGTTTCTTTGGCGGTTTCTTCGGTGGTCTCCTGATCAGCAAAGGCCTCGGCCCACATATCTTCTTCGCTTTTTCCCCCCCCGTCCTCGGCGGCTTCTTCTGTGGCCTCTTCGGTAGTCTCTTTGGCGGTTTCTTCGGTGGTCTCCTGATCAGCAAAGGCCTCGGCCCACATATCCTCTTCATTCATTTCTTCGAGGGGGTCCTCAGTAGAAGACGGAACTTCCTCAGTCTTGGTGGTTTCTTCGACAGGTTCTTCCGTTGCCTCTGGTTCGGTGTCTGCTTCTTCCTCTTCTTCAGGTTCCGCAGCACTTTCTTCCGTCTCGGATTTGGGGAGAAGGTCGCCTAAAATATCATCGACACTGGCCTCTGTCTCAGGGGCTTCGGCTTCTCCTTCAGTAGAGGCTGTTTCATCAGTTTCCTCATCCTCATCATTAAGAATATCGTCAAGGAGTCCGTCCAGATCATCGTCATCATCAGAGGTTATATCTTCCTCTGTTTCTAACGAATCAGGCACAGTTTTATCATCGGTAGCGTCATCGGCCATAGTGTCTAATTCCGATTCCTCCCCATCACTCAAATCTAATGGGGTTTCTTCGGGTCCCTCCACGGTTGAGGTTTCTGTATCGCCGCTGATAAGATCATCGAGCATACTGTCGAGTTCCGGCTCGGCTGAATCATCGGTGGTCTCTTCGACGCTGGTCTGTGTGTCGCCGCTGATGAGGTCATCGAGCATACTGTCGAGTTCCGGCCCGGCTGAATCATCGGTGGTCTCTTCGACGCTGGTCTGTGTGTCGCCGCTGATGAGGTCATCGAGCATACTGTCGAGTTCCGGCCCGGCTGAATCATCGGTGGTCTCTTCGGCACTGGTCTGTGTGTCGCCGCTGATAAGATCATCGAGCATACTGTCGAGTTCCGGCCCGGCTGAATCATCGGTGGTCTCTTCGGCGCTATCGTTCTCATTTTCCTCATCGATCAACTGATCCAGCATGTCATCGAGGTTATCCTGATCTTCAGGCTCGTGATCCTCCGAGCTGTCTGGAAGTGAAGAACCAGAGGACCTCACCGGGCTTGCCTCGGGTGTCACTAAAAAACTATGCTGGCATTCGGCGCACTTGACCTCAACCCCTTCTTCGGTCAAATCGGGGAGGTCTGCATCATAACTGGCCTGGCAATCCGGGCAGGATATTTTCATAACACAATAAAAATCAAGTATTTATGTAGGTATTATATTTTTTCTGCAATAAAAAGTAAATGTCTAATCCCCAGCCTGAGGAAGCTAAATTGACAAGGCACTGTAACTTTACTATAATCAGCCAAGGGTTGAAGAAACCCGGATGTTAAAATCCACCTGTATAAGGCTTTCTGGCCTTTTTCATGCTTCCCCAAGTTGAAATTATTTACTTTAAAAAGCTCTGAGCCGTTAAGATAGAATATGACCTTCTACAAAGCAAAACAGACTGTAATTCCGCTTTTTCTGGTTCTGGCGTTTACAGGGTTCTTTACGGGCAAAACCCCTCAATACGTTAGTGGATTATCGCCATTCTTTTCTGCGGTAAGCCGGGTGGAGGAGGGTGCGTTCCATAAGGCAAAGGAAACACGTTTTCAAAATGAGCTGGCCTACGATGACCGCATTCGGGAAAAGATACGCCTGATCATCTCTGATTATAACACAGGGCTTGATGAAACCAGTGCTGTGCTGATTCCTGGATGGATTTTAGTGGAAAGCAGGAAATACGGATACGACCCGCTTTTTCTCACGGCCTTGATCATTACCGAGAGCTCTTTTAACAATTGGGCGAAGTCAAATCGGGGTGCTCATGGCTTGATGCAGTTGAAACCAGCTACGGCGGTTGCGTTAGCATCCGAAACCAGTTTGAAATGGAAGGGAACCACCACCCTGTATAACCCCAAAAAGAATATAGCTCTAGGGGCTTATTACCTGAACAAGATGGTGACCCGTTTTGGGGATCTAACCCTTGCCCTGGAAGCTTATAATCAGGGCCCATCGCGGTTGAGCCGATTCCTCAGGAAGGGCCATCTTCCTCATCGTTATTCCGGAAAAGTTCTGAAAAACTACCGAAAAATCCGTTTCCAGCCCATTTAGTAGGGCGCCCACGAATTAAATGTTGCGGCAGGGTCGCTCTCAATTTGGTTTGACTTATATGGATGTATTTAAGGAATTCAAGTACCCGAAAGCCTTGAGAACGGCAGCTTTTGCAAAGCAGGGCCTTTTGATGGTCTTGTTTCTTGTAATATTCTCTGGATGTACCAGTCAGGATGTTGAGAAAGCATTTAAGGGGGATCTCCGTCCGGGACAGGCTAATAAGGTAATAGGTGAGTACTGCCAAAGTTGCCATATTCACAAAGATTTTGATCCTCCCCTGCATGTTTCCAAAGTCAGGAACCTTTATAATCGCCCGGCTTTTAAAAAAGCCCGGGAATGCCGATCCTGCCATTATATTGAAAAAAACTGGATGCATAACCAGCATGAACGCAAAACCCGAATGCCGGAAGACGCAAACCGGGGAAGTTCCAGAAGTTTGAGGAAAAAGATCTGAGTAGAAAGCGCCGAGGTTGATCACACTCCTGAAAAAAAATCAAAATTCCTTTTTTGAAAATCAGAATAATCCGATTAGTATGTAATCAGTGGGCAATGCGAGAAAGCATACACAAAGCCCCGAACGCTTATTTCCCAGCGTCAAGGGCGGCCTGTAAGAAAGAATGGGGTATTGAGTGAAGCTTTTTTTGAAATATGGAGTTTTGCTGGTCGGAATTCTTTGGGTTATGGTGCCTGAAGTTTTCGCGTTTTCTATTGGCGAGTTCCAAGTTAAAAGCAAGTTTGGTGAAAAATTTAATGCTTCTTTAGAGATCGATTTGGATTCTGACGGGCCTGTGGAAGTGGGTCTGGGGGATGTGAATGACTACAACAAGCTGGGACTTGAAAGACAGGATATTATCGATGTTCTGGTTCTGGATCCCGTTCAACCTGGCAGTGGACTAAAAAACACCGTTCAAATCCGTTCCAACAATCCTTTATTTTTTCCTTCGTTCAACCTTGTGATTCGAGCAACCCACAACGGGGGCACTTTACTGGAAAATTTTCTGGTAACGGTGGATTTTCAGCAAAGCCTGGCCTTGAACGTCCCCGGCAAGAAAAAAAAGACCCTTAGCGAAAAACTCCCTGACCCTCAACAAGAACCTGCGCTAAGTCAGGAAGAAGCTCCACGACCTCCCGAGATACAACAGTTTGTGAAGGAGGAGTCAAGTACCGAACAAGAGCAGAAGGTGGCTTCTAAAAGCCCTGAGACTCCTGATGACAAGGCTTCCTCTGAGGAGTCCGAGGAGGGCGTTCAGCCCATTGTCCCTGTTCCTGCGAAGGCCGAGGTGAAGCACCGAAGGCGTCTTTCAGGCGTTATCTGGGCCAATCCCAGGCCCAAGCCTGATTCGACAACCGCAGAGGTGGAAAAAACCGGTCCTGAAATTGTGCGAGGTGCGCCGGCCTCAAGGGACGCGTATGTTTTGCAAAAAGGGGAGGGGCTGTTTTCGATTGCCAGAAAACTCAAGATTGGCAACTACCATCCGGCCCAGATTGCAGCCGCCCTCTGGATGAATAATATTGATAAATTTATATTTGGTAATATCCACGGTATTCGGGAAGGGGTTCAATTGGATCTGAAAAACCTGGAGGAGCATGTTTCCGGTATCGATCTTCAGACCGCAAGAAATATTTTGAATAATCAGGCTGTGGAATGGAAGCTTACAAAAAGTGCTACTCCGGCTGAGGCGAAGGTCTCAACGGTTCTCGAAATACCTTTACCTTCGGAAAGGTTGGAAGACCTTGCCGATCTGTTTGAACAGGTCAAGGGTTGGCAGACCACTTGGGAAAATATGGATGTAGCAGGCCATCTGGCTTATTACCAGGTTTTGGAAAGCGAAAATCCGTTTCTGACCAATAAAAAACAATTGTTGACCCGATACTCTAAACCACACCTTGAAACGTCCTTCAAACTGTTGGTGTTGAAAGAAGGAGTTCCAATAGTGTTTTTTACCCAGGCTTTTTCCTCTGAAAATTTGAAAAGCTGGGGACTGAAAGAACTTGAATGGACTCGCTCTCAATCAGGTTGGAAAATACGCGGGGAAAATTTTTACGAATGGTTTTCTCATTCAGGGGACGAACCTTTTGAAAATCAGGTGGGTTTGGATGATCGTGCCAACGCAACGAAGGCCCTTGCTTTTATCATTCATGTCTCCAGTCATTCCAACGAATCTTCGGCACTTTCTTTGACGAACCAGTTGCGTGAAAATGGGTTTGATGCTTATTGGGCTCCGGTCAGGATGTCGAAGGACACCTTTATTTACCGGGTTTATGTGGGGCGATTCTCAGACTGGAACCAGGCTCACAGAGTGGTTCGGATATTGAGAAAAAAACCTTTCGGCGGTCACGCGACGGCGATTCCCTATCCTCTTGCGGTGCAGGTCGGAGAAGCTAAGTCTTTGCAAGAGGCGAGAATGTTATTGGAATCTTTACGGAAGTCCGGGCTATCGGGTTTGTTGCTGGTTTCCTATAATGAGCCGACGGGTGTCCATTTTCGCGTGGTGGTGGGGGCTTTTAAAAAGGCAGATAATGCGACTTGGATGCTCCAGAAATTGAAGGAATTTGGTTTTGCCGGTGAGCTGGTTTCCCCCTAGAAATGCGGGTTCTAATCACTGAATGAAGAAACAAAAAAGCCGCCCACCTTTCGGTGAGCGGCTTTAATTTTTGACGAAAAAGCTATAGGGAGTTTTTCAATGTCGGAGCAGGTTTAAAGCCAACCGTTTTACTAGCTTTAATTTTGATTTCCTCACCTGTCTGAGGATTCCGGCCTTTTCTTGCTTTACGATTTCTAACCGTAAAGGTTCCAAAGCTGGGATAGGCGAACCGTTTTTCTTTTTTGATCCCTTTAGAGATAGCATCGAAAGTAGCATCGATCACATCTCCAGCCAATCGCTTGGTCAGGCCATCGTCTTTACAAGTTTTGATTACCGCGTTGATTAATTCGTCTTTAGTCAAGATTAATCCCCTCCTCTCTAATCGTTATAAGGCTGGTGCATTATTATTAAACCCGCATCAAATGTCAAACAAAAAAAGGGGGGTTGCATCCATTTTACCCTTTATTGTGGGGCTAATTCGACCCTTCTACCTTGAGTGTGATAAAATAAGATTGGCATTATTAGGAGGTATGGGCCCATATTTTATTCTGACCAGAGGTCAAAAAACTGGTACTTTAAAAATATGTTGCAGGAAGGTGTTCTGATTTTTATGTTTTTATAGAGATGCCACATATGAACTTAGAGGTTGAATATGGCAGTGCTGAAAGTTGCTAAATTAGGCAACCCTGTCTTGAGGCAGGTTGCCAAGCAGGTGGATTTAAAAGAGTTGTCCGACCAGCAGGGAGAACTGCAGAGCTTTATAGATGATATGATCGACACCATGCGCGAGGAGGGGGGGGTCGGTCTGGCTGCTCCGCAGGTCAATCGTTCCCTGCAGATTGTGGTGCTGGAGTATGAGAATAATGAGAGATATCCGGGAGAGTCTTCCATTCCCGTGACAGCCCTGATCAATCCGGTATTGTCGGATTACAGTGAGGAAAAGGATTCAGGATGGGAAAGTTGTTTGAGCCTCATTGATTTCAGGGGACTGGTCCGAAGATCCAGATCGGTGACACTCAACGCTTATGACCGTGAAGGCAATAAGATAGAGAAACGATCCACCGGCTTCGAGGCGGTGGTTTTACAACATGAAATAGACCACTTGAACGGCAAGGTATTTCTGGATCGCATGGAAGACCTCACCCAATTGGCCTATCAGGAAGAATTCGAAGAATTCTGGCTTAAAAAAGATCCGGTTCTGTAAAGGGAGGGATGACATTGGACAACTCCTTGGAAGAAGAGATATTGCACCTGTATCAGGAGCCGGGCATTGGTGCTTCCTACAGCAATACCTACGGCGAAGAGAATATCCAGAGTCTGGTTGGCAAGTATCGCAGCCTCAAAGATGAGGACATGCAGGAGATGCTGGAAATGTTGATCCGCTTTTCCCAGTCCAGCGACTTAGCGACCTGTTTCGTTTCGGTGGGGGTTCTGCACGCTTTGGGAAAAAATGAAGATGTCCAAGAAGCCTACCGGTGGGCCGAAACCCAGGAAGACCCGGCCCGGATCATCAGCCATTTTGACATTGGAAAGTCGGTCGCCGATTATTTCACCTCGGCTTGAATTTTTCCATCTCCCGCTATAGGAGTTGGGTTGAACCCGCTTGGGTCAACAGGGCATATCGAACCGACGCATTGGCCCTGCTTCAATCTGTTCCTGAGAAAGATCAGGAAGCCCACCCATAGGATCCCCGGTATGGCGACCAGTCCCGCCATCCACAAGGCAATCTGATTGACGTTCAGGCTCCATCCATCTGCGGCATAGCCCACGCCCCAATTGCTAAAACCCATCACCAGAGTCAATAGAGCGAGCTCGAAACTGAAAACCCGACCCAAGTAATGATCCGGAGCGGATAGGTGAATCAAAGCCGAACTGAAAACCCAGATGATGGAGCCGAACAGAGTTGCAAGGCCTACACCGAGGGAAAGCGTCCAGAGGTTGTGGGAGGCGGCGATGAATAAATATGAAAAAGCCTTCAGGAAAAATGCGCCGGCAATGGCCCATTGTAAAACCGAGGCGCTTTCCCCGAAGATCCGCTTGACCAGAACGGGCCCCAGAGCGGCGCCTAATCCGCGCGCAGAATAGAGGATGCCGATTCCCAATGAAAGGGAACCGGATAATACCTGGCTGGCCATCAAGGGAATCAGGGTCATGATGCCCCCTGCCACTGCCAGCCCGGCTTTTAATAATGACAACACCAGTACCATCGGTTCCTCCCATAAATAACGCAGAGAATCGATGAACTCCTGATAACCGGTTTGTTTGGGTGAATCTTTTTTCGCCGATTTCTCCTGATCGGGAATTCTCGAAATGAACCAGGCCGAAAGCAGAAATGTGCTGGAGTCCAAGATGAAGGCCGTTCTTATCCCGAACAAATGGACGACCACGCCACCCAGAGCGGCGCCAAAGGCCAGCATGACCGACCAGGTTGAACCGCTCAATGCGTTGGCGGTGACCAGATCTTTTTTGGGGACGAGCGAAGGAATGATGGCGCTCCGGGCCGGTTCAAAAAATCCCGATAATGAAATTTCAACAATGACCAAGGCATAAACCAGCCATAAAGCGTCCTGATCTTCCACCAACAGAAACCCCAGCACCACCCCGCAACGCAACAGGTCGCTGATGATCATCACTGTTTTTCGGCTGACACGGTCGACCACCACACCGGCTATGGGACTGACCAGAACAATAGGCAGAAGCTTTGCCATCATCGCCCCAGCCATGGCCATTCCTGAGTCGCTGAGTTTAAGGATCAGCGCATAAATAGCGATGCTGTTGAGCCAGTCTCCCAGCTCAGACACCACTTGGCCGTACCACAGGTTGCGGAACGCAGGGTTCTGGCGTAGAAGGTGAAAATATCCGACAGTGTTTTTGGCTTGCATTAAAAGTTCCCGGAAAAAGCTGAAGGCGGGTGATGCGGAGCCCATACTAAAGACCCTCGCATGAATCTGCAACTGGAATTCGTTTTCGCGGTCTGGTATCTTTAAATTACAAAAACAGGTTTCAGCATAAAGGTGCCTCATGGAAGAAGAACAACCGATATTAGAGGAAATAGACGATAATACAGAGAAATGGATCCGAAGAATTTCTCTATGGGTCTCTCTGTTTCTGACCACCGCTTTGGTAGTCTGGTATTATCAGGGAAATCCGCCTGACTCGCCGGAAGTGATTAAGATGCGAGTATTTTTTAAAGAAAAAAATAGAGAAGTGGGCAAGTTCATCAACATGAAAAAAAATGAGCAAATTGCATTTGCTTATAAAAACAAGCATCCTTTCTACAAGCGTTATATCAAGGTTTCTACTGTAGAGCAGGAAAGGATTCGTTCGCTCATTCATATATCTACGGATTACACGCCCAACCAGTACTGGTTCAACCTCTTTTTCATGTGGGTGATGTGTTTCACCACCTTCTGGTTTATCGGTCTGATGGCTGAGGCCTGTATCGTGATCATGCGGCGCAATTCAGAAGCACGGGTGAAGAACTATAAAAAAGAAAAAGAAATAGAACAAGGCTTGGCCTCGTCTGAAAGTGGAACTGAATAAACGATTGGCAGTTCGTGCGCCTTTTATTTCAAGGGAGCGTGAAACCCGCAATTGTTGAATTACTAGAGAGTCAAAACTATGGACGCCAATCAGATTCGCTTTGCGATATTTATTTCGGTGTTTTTGTTGATGCTGGGGTTGGAGTCGGTCATTCAACGTCATCCTACCGTTGACTCTAAAAAACGTCGGCTGAAAATAAATTTAGCTTTAACGGGCATCGATATTCTGGTGGTGCGCATTTTTTTTGGCGCGGCAGCGATGGGTGCCGCCCAATTTGCCGGAGAGAAAGGGTGGGGGCTGTTCAACTACCTTGAATGGCCGGAGGGACTGGAAACCTTGCTTGCAGTGGTCATTCTGGACCTGATGATTTATATCCAGCATGTGGTGTTACATATGATCCCTTTTTTCTGGCGCTTTCATGTCGTGCATCATTCCGACCTTGATTTGGACGTTTCATCTGGATTACGCTTTCACCCTATAGAGATATTAGCATCCATGTTTTATAAAATTGGTTTGGTCTTTGCTTTGGGTCCGTCCCCGGTGGCGGTTTTGATCTTCGAGGCAGTTTTGAATGGAATGGCTCAGTTTTCCCATTCCAATATCACTTTGCCCCAGAGCCTCGACCGCCTGTTAAGGTATGTAATTGTCACGCCGGATATGCATCGCATTCATCATTCGGTGGAGAAAATGGAAACTAACTCCAACTTCGGTTTTAATTTGTCTATCTGGGACCGAGCTTTGGGGACATATATTCATGACGCGTCAAAACCGCAACCTCGGATTATAATCGGAGTCAACGCGTTCCGCACCCCTGAGGAAGTAACTCTGAAAAATTTATTGATGATGCCGTTCCGGAAGGTTCCCGAAAGCTACTCGCTTTCCCCCGAAAAAAAATAAGGAGAGGTTATGGCTATCAGATTAACGAAAATCATTGCGACGCTGGGACCTGCCAGTGGCAGTAAAACGATTATCCGGAATCTGGTGGCAAAGGGAGTCAATATATTCAGACTCAACCTTTCCCACGGGGATCATGAAACCGTCCGGCAATGGATTCACTGGATTCGCGAGGTTGAAAAAGAACGCCATACTTTTACAGGAATTCTCCTGGACCTTCAGGGCCCAAAGATCCGTGTGGGAAAATTCGAGAAGGGCTCCATTCATTTAAAGCGTGGCCAAAGAGTGGTTTTCACCACAGAGAAAAAGATGGGGAGTTCTTCCCTGGTGCATGTCCAATACGCGCAGTTTCATAAAGAAGTGGGTGTCGGCAACCGGATTTATCTTGATGATGGAAGGCTCAGCGGTGTGGTGAAGAGAGTTACCGGTCAGCGCGTGGAGGTCGAAATGCTGGTTGGGGGCACGTTGTCGAATCATAAAGGTTTGAACTTGCCCGATGCCCGCCTGAGCGCAAACCCGATAACGGCAAAAGACAAGGCGGATCTCAAATTTGGCCTTCAGGAAGGCGTGGATATGGTGGCATTGTCTTTCACCGGTTCGGCAAAAGATGTGCAAAAGCTACGCGCCATGATCAAGAATGAAGGTGGAAAAGGAGTAGAGATCATCGCCAAAATTGAACGCAAGCAGGCGGTGGAAAATCTGGAAGAAATTGTTGAGGCCGCAGACGGCATCATGGTTGCGCGGGGAGATTTGGGGATTGAGATTCCCTTGACTGAAGTTCCGGTGGTTCAGCAGAAAATTTTGCGGCAAGGCGCCAAGCATTCCAAACCGGTGATCGTCGCCACGCAGATGCTGGAGTCGATGATTGAAAATCCGCGCCCGACTCGTGCGGAAGTTTCGGATGTGGCCGGCGCAGTCATGGATTGTGCCGACGCGATCATGCTTTCGGGAGAAACCGCCGTCGGCAAACATGCCACCGCGGCGGTGGGGGTTATGGTCGAGACCGCGTTGACCACCGAAGCATATTTAGCAGGTACGCGGGCGATCGAACCCTGGAGCCGGTTTTTTCAGGGAGATCCAAGCATCAACGAAGGCATCACTTACTCCGCCAATCGGATGGTGGAGTTGTTGCACGCCAAAGCCATGGTGGTGTTTACCGTCACCGGCGGAACGGCCAAAATGGTGGCTTGCCCAAAGCCTATGGTTCCAATATTTGCGTTCACCTCCAGTTTGCAGAGGGCGCGTCTTTTGAACTTGGTGCGCGGGGCCGTCCCTTTTATGGTCGAGGAAGACAGGCACTTGTTACTCCATATGGACCAAATGCTTGCCATGCTGAAAAACAAAAGGTTGTTGAAAAAGGGTGACCGGGTGGTGATCACCACGGGAATTCCGGTTGGCATTCCTAACTGGACTAATGTGATCCGGGTTGAAGTAGTCGCCTGAAGGAGATAAGCAGCTAGCTTTCAATTTTAATTTTTTCCTGATAAGATTCCGTATGTCTCCCCGATATTATATAGGCACCGCGATTCTGGTTGCGGTTCTCACGCTGGCTATCAGCTGGTGGAAGCAAAAGCAGACCCGGCGTGAAATTTTTTGGGTTATGGCCAAAGTTGTTTCCGCTTTGGCTGTAATTGCTGGAGGAGTTCTGGGTGTGGCCCAACTCCTTGCATTTTTTGGCGTGGCCCAATCAGGATTTTTCTTATGAGCACTCAACCTTCAGACTTCTCAGGATTCATGATCGTTATCCTGGCCCTGTCCTTTTTTACACTCTCTTATTTTATGGGCATGCTGGTCCACTCTGCCCTGATGTATGAAGACACAAAAAATATTGGAAAAGACAGCCGCAGAGGGTGGGTGTTGAGCATGGTCGCTGGAACCGGCATAACAGGGTGGATGTTCTATTATGGGTACTACATGAATTTTTTAAGATAAAGTCTTTTTTTAAAGAGACAGCAGGTCGATCAGTTTCTGGCAGTCATTTTTATACCCTATGATTTCCGCAATTTCATCCTCGCTCAAATCATCAGCCAGGTTTTCCTCAATTAAATCAATCGCATCATTCAGTCCGCCAGCAACGATGTCGAGCTCATTTTCGCTCAGCGCATACATCGACCCGCTTTGCTTGAGCTTGTCAAACACTCGCGAATATTTGGCCTTGTAATCTACGAGCCCGTTCTTTTTTTCAGGAGACAACTCCTGCTTGAGTTCGGTATTCATGTCCGATATCGAATCGTTCAAGGCCATTTTAATGGTTTCAATATCTTTGCCTGTGATGGATGCGAGTGATTTCATGCTTTCCTGTATTCAAAATTAAAGTTGCTGATTGGGTCAATATTTTATTCGAATTTTGACCAAATCTAGAGTTCCTGATGTTTTACCATAAGTTTGCCCCGGGTCGTATGAAAAATTATAGGGGTTGCATGAAAAGGCCGGTTTGTCGATTCCCCGTCCCCAAAAAAATCTAAGCCGGCTTATACAGGGCTCTGCCTCACATAAGCCGACAAGAGATTTTTTCTTTTTAAAGGCTCAAGATTCGACCTTGATCTCGATTTTTTTCGGTTTTGCCTGCTCTTTTTTCGGCAAGGTGACCTTCAGGACTCCCTGCTCCATTTTGGCTACGACGTTTTCCGGGTCAATTTGGTCGCTGAGCCTGAAGCTTCTGGCAAAACTTTGTTTGCTGAATTCGCGGATGCGATAGTCATTTTTATCAGTTTGCGAATTTTGCTCCCGATGGCCCTTGAGGGTCAAAACACCGTCATGGAACTCAACCGAAACGTCCTTCTCTGTCATGCCAGGGGTTTCCGCTTCCAGATGAAATGCTTCATCCTTTTCAATCACATTGACCTTGGGCAGAACGGTTGAGTGCTCCCCGTGTGTTCGGGGGAACCCAAAAAACCGGTCGGTATCAAAAAATCGATCTAAAGCCTGCTCTGGATTAAATGTTACGAGATTCATGATGTTCTCCTTCTAAAAGTGGTTGATGGTTATCATGTCTCTCGGCCGAGAGGATATTTCTTATCCTGCTTTATGAATAAAATGGGGGTTAGAGGTTGTCAAGCTGGCTGGAGAAAATAAATTCCGCTAAAAAATGCTATAATTTATCGTATAAAACTAGGTGGCCCGCAGGATTCATTAAACTCTAAGGGGAGATGGAGGTTTTTATATGGATTATACGGTTTGTGTGGTTGAGGATGAGAGGGTTTCCCGGACGATGATCGTTGAATTGTTGAAAAAGATGGGAATTGATAGAATAGTTGCGTCAACAAATGGTCAGAACGCTCTGGAAAAACTCAAGGTTCAAAAAGTCGATTTGATTATTTCAGATTGGCATATGCCAGTGATGGATGGGCTGGAATTTTATAAGGCTGTTAAGAAGGATGAGGCGTATGTAGACACACCCTTCCTGATGGTGACTGTAGAAGATTCAAAAGAAAAAGTGGTTGAGGCGTTGAAGATAGGGATCCGCGATTACATTGTCAAACCCGTGTCAAAGAATAGTTTTGAGAGCAAGGTGAAAACGCTTTTAAAATTTTAGAGTATCCTCTCGTCTGTAGCGAAATCAGGCATAAAGCAAAAACGCCCTGCGATACCTGTCGAAGGGCGAGTGCCTGTTTTCATCTCGGCCTCCAGTAAGCCGGCCCTTCAGTATCAAACTCTCAGTTCCCAAACAGGGAAAATCCTAAGGAGAGGGCGGTATAAATCACGCAGAAAATGCAGGCAAAAAATGGTTTCCGGTAGATGTCGGAGAGTTTTTTCATATCACCATTATAGATCTTCGGGCAGATTCTGGCAATATCGTCGTTATTTTCCAAAGGACCGAACATAGTGAACCAACTGCCAAATCTGATTGTCTGACAAACCCGGAAACGCAAACATGGAGGTGTTTTTGGAGCCGTTTTTGATGACCCAAAACAACTGACCATCCGGCAATTTCCCCATGGTTTCTCTGCAGGTGAAGTTTCTCGGAGGCGGAGTGCTTTCAAAGTCCGGGTCGCTTTTCCCATTACCCTTTATCCCGTGGCAAAATTTACAGGCAATGGGTTTAGCCTGATTATGAAACAGATTCTCACCGGCCTTCAGAGTCTTGTCATCAAACAAAAGTGGATTTTTCAGGGCTAAAAACTCTTGTGGAGCGGTCGGAGTTTTCCGGTCTTGCGGGCACTCTTGGGCAAATCCTAAGACCGAGGAACTCATAAACAACGCCGAACATAGAATCAATGCGGCCACTTTGCAGATCATTTTTTTTAATCCAACCTTACTGGTCATATTCCGTCGCTTTTGTCAGTGCTCGGCGGTGCCCGAGGCGATCCGATCCATCAGGGCGAAGAAGACACCGCTCAATACAAAGGCCATGTGAATCACGACCTTCCATAAGAACATTTCCGTGTTGGCCTCGGTCGGTTCGGCAGGGATTTCCACAAAAGTTTTCAGAAGGTGAATGGCAGAAATTGCGACAATGGCACCAATGACCTTTAACTTGAGTCCGCTAAAATCAACTTTACCCATCCAGTCTGGCCGATCTGAATGCCCGGCTGTGTCTATTTTGGAGACGAAAATTTCATAGCCCGAGAAGATGATCATGAGCAATAAAGACCCGATCAGGGTGATGTCTATCAGGGCCAGAACACCAATGATCACTTCACTTTCGGAGCTGCTGAAAACGTGGGCGGTCAGGTGAATCAGTTCCTGAGAAAACTTTATAAAAAGCAGGGCGATGCTGATGACCAGACCAAGAAAAAAGGGAGCTAGCAACCACCGACTGTTGAATATGAATTTTTCTAAAAGATTTTCTAATTTATTAAACATTACTTCTCCAGATTAAAATGGGGGTGCTCGCTCTCAGAGCCTGGAAAAAAGGACTGCCGTGGGCGACTTCCTGAATTTTGGGAATATTAACCTCAATAAGCTTAGACGATCAACCTATTTAAACGAAGATATTTCGATCACCCGCTCTTTTATTTTTGAAGTTTTTAGCTCCTTGGGGAGAGACGAAACGATATCTTTATAAAGAGCATCGATAATGCTTTTTTTGAGGTAGGCGCGGGTATAAACAATGCTGACTTCCCGGGCCGGGATGGGTGCCTTAAAAAATCGGACCTTTTTCTTTTTCTCCGTGGTAGACATTCCCAAAGTAGCCAGCCAAGGTAGCAAGGTATATCCAAATTTTTGGTCGACCAGCCGCTTCAATGTTTCCAGGTTTCCGCTTTCAAAAATCAGATTTCTAGGTTTGGAACCTTTTCCTTTTATTTTTTTGCAAATTTCAATCGCTTGATCCCTGAAGCAATGCCCTTCATTCAAGAGCCAGATATCATTAAGACTTAAATCATTTTCTGAAAGTTGACCACGAGAAAGCAGGGGGTGGTCAGGGGAAAGATAGGCCAGAAAGGGTTCGTTAAAAATAGGCTTCTCAGCGATACCATTGATATTTAAGGGGGTCGCCAGAATTCCGGCATCGATCTGGTCTTCTTTCAGTTTTTTGATGATTTGAGGAGTTTGCAATTCCTCAATAATTAAACGCACTCCGGGATAATTTGTCGTGAATTTTTCCAGAAAAATTGGTAATAAATAGGGTGCGAGAGTGGGTATTATCCCTAAATTAAAAGGCCCGCTTATTTCCCCTTTCTCTGCTTTAATCAATTCCTCAATTCTAAGAACTTCCTGCAGCGAAATTTGAGCCTGCTCGATAACTTTTCGACCGATGGCAGTCGGTTCCACTGGTTTTTTTGAGCGGTCAAAAAGAATGACCCCCAAATCATTCTCCAGCTTTTGAATCTGCATACTCAGTGTGGGCTGGGAGATAAAACAGGCTCTGGCGGCGGACCCAAAGTTTCGGGTCTGAAAAACCGCAACGATATAGCTGAGTTGTGTGAAAGTGATAGATTTCATCTATTAGATTATAGTAACAATCGATTAGACTAATCAACTGAAATCCCCAATAATTAAGAAGTGAAAGTTGAGCCCAATCCATTTAAGGGGATAGCAAAAGTGGACAACAATAGACCTCTTAACTCAAAGAATCCATGCTCACGAAAGGACTGTTTTGATGTTGAGGAGTCTTCTGGGCAATTGAACAATCTAGTTGTATTATGTAAACAGTCTTTATAAAGGGGGTAATCACAGTGATAGCGAAAAACGTTAGAAACAAGAAGGTTCAGTTACTGGGAGCGATTGGAACAATTTTGCTCTTGTTGGGTGGGCCTCTCTGGGCCATAGCCGCACCTGAAAAATATGAGCTCAAAATCCCTTTGGGACTGGATGAAGAACAATTTGTTATTCCGGAAGACAATCCTTTGACCAAAGAGAAGATAGAACTGGGTCGTCTCCTTTTTTTCGATAAGCGCATGTCGCAGGACAATACCATTTCATGCTCCACTTGCCATATTCCGGCCCTGGCTTTCACGGACGGGAAACCTGTTTCTGCAGGGATTCGCGGCCAAAAGGGAGATCGAAGTGCACCAACATCCATCAATCGAGGATTCAGCAAAGCTCAGTTTTGGGATGGGCGTGCTTCCACATTAGAGGAGCAGTCTGTTGGGCCATTGACCAACCCGATTGAGCATGGCTTTTCCAATAACGATGACGTGGTTGCCAAGATAAATAAAATCGAGGGCTATAAAAATCTATTCAACAAAGCATTTGGAACCAGCACGATTACTATTCAGCATGTAGGAAAAGCCATTGCCTCTTTCCAGCGGACACTCATTTCTGGAAACAGTTCTTTCGACCGATTTGATTATGATGGAGATACAAAGGCGATTTCCGAAGCGGCCAAACGGGGTAAAATACTGTTTTTTGGTAAGGCCCGATGCAATTTGTGCCATATGGGAACCAACTTCTCAGATGAAAAGTTCCACAATATCGGGATTGGTGTGGGAGTAAAACCCATGGATGTTGGGAGGTTTCAAGTTTCCAAGGACTCAAAAGATACCGGTGCATTCAAAACGCCGACTTTGAGGGAGATATCAAAAACAGCCCCGTATATGCACGATGGTCGGTTCGTAACCCTGAAACAAGTGGTCGATCATTATAATCAGGGTGGTGTTAAAAATCCGTTTTTGGACAACCAGCTCATTCCGCTGAACCTTACTGAGGCGGAAAAACAAGACCTTATTGAAATGCTACGCACTTTGAACGGTGAGAGTTGGCAGCATGCACAAGCCCCACTTTCGTTTCCGCAGTAATGAAATTCAATAAACAATTTTTCTCATTGGAGAAAAAATTGGGTTAAGCACGGTAATCAGCAACTAGTCACTTTGTTTGAGACTGGTGGGGGTTGCGGTTAAGGCCGTAACCCCTTATATAATATGATGGGCCCAACAGGATTCGAACCTGTGACCTACCGGTTATGAGCCGGGGGCTCTACCAACTGAGCTATAGGCCCGCACGATCAGTTTTCGATAAAACTGCGCAACTTTTTGCTTCTGCTGGGGTGGCGCAGTTTGCGCAGAGCCTTGGCTTCGATCTGCCGGATACGCTCGCGGGTGACGGCAAAATCCTGCCCGACTTCTTCAAGCGTGTGTTCGGAATCCAACCCGATGCCGAACCGTTTTCTCAATACACGCTCTTCCCGGGATGCCAAGGTCGAGAGAACTTTCAGGGTCTGTTCCTTTAGATCCTTTTTGACCACTGAGTCGATCGGCGACAGGACTTTTTTGTCTTCGATGAAATCTCCCAGATGGCTGTTTTCTTCTTCGCCGATGGGAGTCTCCAGAGAGATGGGTTCCTTGGCGATTTTAAGAACTTTGCGGACCTTGTCCACCGGCAGATACATTTTGACGGCGATTTCTTCCGGTGTCGGTTCGCGGCCCAGTTCCTGAACGAGATGCCGGGATACCCGGATCAGTTTGTTGATGGTCTCAATCATATGTACAGGAATTCGGATTGTCCGAGCCTGATCGGCAATGGCGCGGGTGATGGCTTGCCGAATCCACCAGGTGGCATAGGTCGAAAACTTGTAGCCGCGCTGGTATTCAAATTTATCGACGGCTTTCATGAGGCCAATGTTGCCTTCCTGAATCAGGTCGAGAAATTGGAGTCCACGGCTGGTGTATTTTTTAGCGATACTGACGACCAGCCTGAGGTTGGCTTCCGCCAGTTCCCGTTTGGCTGTTTTGTCTTTAACTCGACCACGAGCAATGGACCGAACGGTGGCCAGCAGGCTGTCTTTGCTGGTTAACGTTTCTTTTTCTATCTTTTTAATTTTCCGGCGCCCGCTTTGTACGTCTTTAATGAAGTTGTCGTACTGAGCGCGGGTGATTACTTTCCCTTTCGGAACCTTGACGCTTTTCTGCTTGGCCCAGTTTTTAGCCAGCTTTTTGACCCCTGCCAGAGAAATACCCAATTGCCTTTCAATATCTCTTTCCTGTTTTCCTGCTTCCCGATACTCTCCGGCGATTGAATAAATTTTTTCGATGAGGCCGTCCATTTCATTGATGGTGAGGGTCAAGCCGGCAATGAGGCGCTCCACTTCCGTTTGCTGTTTTTGCAACTGCTCAACGGTTTTAGCCTGCATTTTTTCAGACAACTTACCGCTCTCGACTTTCTCTTGGAGTTTTTCAAACTTGGAGAATTCTGAGTTCAGGGTTTTGACTTTTTTGAGAAATTTTTTGGTTTCATTTTTTTGAGCTTGTTCCTTGTTTTCCTCTGGTTCAGGACTCTGAATCAGGCTGAAGATTCGGATTTCTCCTTTTTTAACATTTTCTGCCATGGTGACGATTTCGCGGGTTGTGACCGCACAACTGGCCACTGCTGCGAGCACTTCATTTTGCCCGGCTTCAATTCTCTTGGCAATTTCCACTTCCCCTTTGCGAGTGAGCAGAGAAATGGTTCCCATTTCTCGGAGATAGAGTCGGACCGGATCATCGATGGAAATTGAATCGGATTTGGAGGTCGGGGCGCTGGTCTCATCGCTATCACCCTTGTCGCGATCTTCCTTGGCGGCGGCTATTATTTCACCCTTGTCGGTGGTGTCAACGATGTCTATCCCATTTTCACCAAAAAGGTGCATGAGGTCGTCGATTTGTTCCGGGGTCACAACATCAGAGGGTAGGACATCATTGACTTCTTCATAGGTCAAATAACCTTTTTCCTTGCCCAGTGATATCAGCTTATTAATTTCTGATACATGTGTCAGTTTTTCCATTGTGGCCATCTGGATGTTTTCTCCTAATTACACGTTTGTGTTTTGACTATATATTAATGAGTTAAAGCTGAATAAATTTCATTGAGTTGGACTTTCAGTTCCTGCGATCGCTCCAGTTGTCCGGATTTGAAAGCTTGAGTGCGTTGCAGCTTAAGATCCTTGATCTTTGATTTTAGGTGAATATCTTTAAATTTTCCGACACAGTCCTTAATAGTTCGCTCGGGTGCGTCAAACTCTACCGCTTCCAGCCCTAACCGTGACAAGAGATTTCTGATCTCGAGGTCTTCGGTCTGATCGAGCAGTTGGTCTATTTTCAGGTCTTCGCCATTATTGATTTTTTGCCGACAGGTTTGGGCAATGGTTTTTAAGGCAGGATCTGAAAATTCTTCAGGATCTACTTCCAACAGAATGGCCTCAGCCGTTTTCTTATCGGAAAGAATAAGGTGAACTAAATGCTTCTCCAGATTTAAAAGTGGGGCCAATTCATTTTCTGTCTCGGCCAGCCGAGGCTGGTTTTGTGAAAGAGCCTTTTTCAATTCCTTTAAAAAAGTCGAGTCGTCAATGCCTGTTTTAGAGGTAAATTTTTCCAGCCAGGCGGACCGCTCTACAGTGTTTTTAATTTTTGCCAGTAAGGGAAGAATCTGGTTGGCCATTTTGACCCTGTCTTCCGGGGTCTTGCCGGGTGACTCCTGAATCAGCGCATCAATATAGGATTCCATAAAAGGCTGGGCGGTGCGGATTTTTCCCAGAAAAATTTCCACTCCCTGTTCTTGGATGAACGAGTCCGGATCCTGGCCGTCAGGCAGGATAACGATTTTCACATTCAATCCGTGTTCGAGCAAGATGTCGAATCCCTTTTCAGAGGCAGATCGCCCAGCAGGGTCGGAATCGAAAACCAGGATGGCGGTTTCCGCGTGGTTTCTGAGCATCCCTGCCTGTTTGGCGGTCAGGGCTGTTCCGCAGGTGGCGACCACATGCTCAATGCCATGTTGAACTGCCCGCATCTGATCGAAATAGCCTTCTACCAGAATGACCTGATTCTCCCTGCGTATGGCGTGTTTGGCCTGATCTATACCGAAAAGTGTTTCGCTTTTTTGATAGAGAAGGGTCTCGGGAGAATTGAGGTATTTGGGCTGGTCCTCCTCGTTAATGCTGCGTCCTCCAAATCCAATGATGTTAGCGTGCAGGTCCTTGATCGGGAAAATAACCCGGCCGCGAAAACGATCATAGACCGTGGAGCTGTCTTCTTTCTGGATGATCAGTCCGGACTGAACAAGCTGTTCCTGAGTGACGGAGCTTTTTTGCTGAACATGAGTCAGCAGACCTCTCCATGTTGGAGCCGCCCAGCCTATACGGTATCGTTCCAGAGTGTCGGCATCAAAATGCCGGGACGTTAAATAATTTCTTGCGCTCAGTCCGCCCTCCGGGTTTTTCAATAAGGACTGAAAATATCGTGTCGCCGCCTCATTGAGTTTTCTTAAAGCGTCGCGTTCCTTTTGTTTTGGGTCATCGGCATGGCTCGAAGTATTGCGAGGCAGGGGAACACCGGCGCGGTCGGCCAGCAGTTTGAGCACTTCCGGAAAGGCAATGCTCTGGATTTCCATGAGGAATTTAAAAACATTCCCCCCGGTGCCACAACCGAAACAGTGGTAAATGCGTTTTTCCGGACTGACTGAAAAAGACGGCGTTTTTTCCGAATGAAAGGGGCAAAGTCCCTTATAGTTCTTGCCGGCTTTTTTAAGCACGACATGATCCGAAATCACGGTCACGATATCCGTGCGGTCGCGAATCTCATCAATGATATGGTCTGGAATTGAAATTTTCAAAATAGGGTCGCTTGGAAAAAAACCGGCTTGATGAGGCCCGGGATAATATTTTCTATCAGGGATGGCAGGTTTTTAGTTTGCCAATATTAATTTAAAAATTCGCCTGCCAAGTCTTTGATCTGGGCATTGTCGGCTTTTCCCTTGAACTCGGGAACCAGAACCTTCATGATTTTTCCGAAATCCTTCATGCCTTCGGCTCCGGTTTCTGCGATCACTTCCTGGATCCTTTTGCGCAAATCCTCTGCAGAGACCTGCTCCGGCAAATAATCCTGCAAAATTGCCAGTTCCTGATCTTCCTTTTCCATCAAATCCGTGCGACCGCCCTGCTTAAAAAGAGCAGACGCCTCTTTTCTTTTCTTTCCCTCACGGGTAACCAAGGAGAGAATATCTTCTTCTTCGAGATCTCTGCGAAGGTTGATTTCCTGATTTTTGATGGCGGAAATTATGCTACGGATGGTATTGAGCCTGAGTGAATCCTTGGATCTCATTGCCTCCTTCATATCTGCAAGGAGTTTTTCCTTTAAAGTCATGAATTTATTCCATTCTACAAGGTAGAAAATATAGTGACCCACACGGGGTTTGTCAATACTTTGTGGTAAATAAATAAAAGGCGGAAAAGTGGCACTTGAAGTTTAATAAGTCCTTTTTTATCAAAAAGATATGACGGGCATGGGCCGGCGGGTTTTGACAGGACACTTTAATTAAACTTTCTAAGCCCTTCATTATCTCATATTTTCCTGTTTTGCGGACATTTTTTTAAGTTTGGTCCATTTCCCCCGCCGGAGGAAAAAGCCGGGAAGCGACGAGATTTTGGGAAACGCTGCGCGCTAAAAATAAATCAGGTATTCCTGCCGGAGCTGTGAAAAGGAGGCTAACTCTTCCTGCCAGGAGTTTTCCAGTCTTTCGAGAGAAAAGTCGGCGTCGAAAAGGGTTTCTCGTAATTTTTCGTTGCCGTAAAGCAAGTCGATGGCCAGCCGGTCGCTGACGAACTCATAGGGTTCGGTTCGCCATTGCAATTGGTCGGGATACAGTTCGGCAATGGCACGAAGTAACGCCAGAGTTGTGAGCAGGGGTTTGAATTGGTTTCGGTCGGTGATGTGGAACTGGAGTCCGGCACAAATTTCTCCGGCGTGTTTTTGAAACATGGGTTTGAAATATTGCGGACGGAAAAACACCCCCGGCAAGAGTTGCGAGTCCTTTTCGAGTCGCACCGCCAGTTTGCTTGGGTCGATGAAAGGGGCACCGATTTGCTCGAAGGGCAGGGTGGTGCCGCGTCCTTCTGAAAGCCGGGTACCCTCGATCAGGCACATTCCCGGGTAGACGGTGGCTGTTGCCAGAGTCGGCATATTGGGCGATGGCGGTGTCCAGACCATGCCGGTCTGGTCGTACCACATCTCCCGGTTCCAGCCGGTCATAGGCACGACTTGCAAATCGCACTGGATATCAGCATTGAACAGGCGGGCGAGTTCCCCTGCTGTCATTCCGTGGCGGTTGGGCAGGGCATATTGCCCGACAAAGGAGCGCCAGTCTTTACCCACCAGATTGCCTTCGACCGATGTTCCGTTGATGGGATTAGGGCGGTCGCAAACCACCATGCGCACCCCGGCCTTTTTGCAGATGGTCATGCAGTTGGCCATCGTATAAATAAATGTGTAGTAGCGTGCCCCGACATCCTGAATATCAAAAACCAGATTATCGATGCCCTCCAATAACGCTGAGTCGGGAACCAGTGACGCCTCGTTTTTCCCGTACAGGCTTTTTATGTTGAGGTCGGAAAGTGGGTCCACCTCGTCAGCGATAGGGTCCATGTCCTGCGCCGTGCCATACAGTCCGTGCTCGGGTGCGAATAATCTATGCAGGGTGAAACCCGAATGGGATTTAAAATGCGAGATGGAGTGCCTGCCATCACCCGCCAAACTGGTGTGGTTGACGACCAGTCCAACCGACTTGCCTGTTAAATATTTTTCGGACTGGGCGAGTAGGTGGTCAATTCCTGCAACGGTTTTGGGCATTGGTTTGGGTCAGGGAAACTTGAAACCTTTGGGAATGACGATGATATTGGATTCTTCATCGACGAAGAAACGTTTTTTGTCCTGTTCCAGATCATACCCCATGGTGGTGTCGGGGGGAACCTCAACATCTTTGTCGATGATGGCCATATTGATTTTGCAGTTTTTGCCGATTTTTACCCGGTCCATCAGCAAAGAGTTGATAACTGCCGCGCCACTGTCGATGCTGACTTCACGACTGATGACTGAGTCTTGCACAATTCCTCCGCTGATGATGCTTCCTTCGGCGACGATGCTGTTGACGGCCTGGCCTCGGCGTCCGTCTTCATTAAAGACGAACTTAGCCGGCGGCGTTCCGTAGCTTGCGGTTTTGATGGGCCAATTTTTATTATAAAGGTTGAACTCGGGTTTGATATTTCTCAAATCCATATTGGCTTCCCAGAATGCTTTGATGGTTCCAACATCGCGCCAATAACCAATTTCTTTTCGGGTGATGCCGGGTATCCGGTTCCTGCGAAAATCGTAAGCGAATACTCGGGACTTTTTGAAAATCCGGGGCAGGATGTCTTTGCCAAAATCGTGAGAGGACTCCACATCTGCCGCATCTTCATAGAGCAGTTCAATCAAGACATCTTTGTTGAACAGGTAATTGCCCATGGATGCGAAGGCTTCGTCAGGGCGGCCGGGGATGGGCCTTGGACGTTTGGGTTTTTCCTGGAACCCTGTGACCCTTTGCTTTTCCTGCACCTGAATCACTCCGAACGAGGACGCATCTTTTAGAGGTATGGGCAGGGCAGAGATGGTGACATCGGCCCGCTTTCGAAGATGAAAGTCGATCATCTGTTGCAAGTCCATGCGGTAGATATGGTCGGCACCGAAGACGGCGATGAGATCGAAGTCACCATCCTCAATCAAATTGATGTTCTGATAAATGGCATCTGCCGTTCCCAGGTACCAACTGTCGCCGGTGCGTTTTTGTGCCGGGACAGGGAGAATGAAGTGGTCACGCAGAATAGAACTGAAGCGCCAGCTTTCTTGCAAATGTTCGGCCAGAGACTGGGACTTGAATTGGGTCAGAACGTAAATGGAATAGACTCTGGAGTTGATGAAATTGCTCAGGGCAAAATCAATCAGTCGATACTTACCGCCAAAAGGGACAGCAGGTTTGGCGCGGTGCTGGGTGAGCGGATAGAGCCGACTGCCCTCGCCGCCGGCAAGAATCATTCCGAGGACTTTTTTTATCGCGGCCATATTGAAGGTCTCTTTCTTTGGGCCCGAATTTGAGAAGGGCGATCAGGATTTTGATGATATTGCTAAAACCTCATACTGTCAACAGGCACAAAAAAAACCGGCCCCCCTGTGAAGGGAAGCCGGTTTGATTTTTGCTTTAATGGGAAGGGATTACATCATCCCGCCCATACCACCCATACCACCCATACCACCCATGCCACCACCGCCATGAGCATGACCTGCATGGTCATCCTTTTCTTCTGGCAGATCGGTGATCATTGCTTCTGTGGTCAGAAGCAGGCCGGAGATGCTGGCAGCGTTCTGCAATGCAGTACGAGCCACCTTGGCAGGATCAATGATTCCAGCTTTGATCATGTCGGTGTAAGTACCGGTTCTGGCATCATAGCCTTCGTTGCCCTTCAAGCTTTTTACTTTCTCGCAGACCACAGTGCCTTCTTGACCAGCGTTGGCTGCGATTTGGCGTAGAGGCTCTTCCAGAGCTCGGCGGATGATTTTTACTCCCAGCAGGAAATCATGATCGCCTTTGATTTTGTCCAGTGAACCCAGACAACGGATGAAAGCAACTCCGCCACCGGGGATGATTCCTTCTTCTACCGCAGCGCGGGTAGCGTGCAGGGCATCCTCAACACGGGCTTTTTTCTCTTTCATTTCCGTCTCAGTTGCGGCACCAACTTTGATGATGGCTACGCCACCAACCAGTTTAGCCAACCGCTCCTGGAGTTTTTCGCGATCATAATCGGAACTGGTCTCTTCGATCTGGTTGCGGATCTGTTTAACCCGCGCCTGGATGTCAGAGGCTTTTCCTTTACCATCGATGATGATAGTGTTCTCTTTGTCAATGGTGATGCGTTTTGCGCGACCCAGGTCAGCCAGTTCGACGCTTTCCAGAGAAACACCAATGTCTTCGGTGATCACTTTGCCGCCGGTGAGGATGGCAATGTCATTGAGCATTTCTTTTCTGCGGTCGCCGAATCCCGGTGCCTTAACGGCAGAGGCATTCAGTGTGCCACGCAGTTTATTGACAACAAGAGTTGCCAGCGCTTCGCCTTCGACATCCTCAGCGAGAATGAGAAGAGGCTTGCCGCCTTTGGCAACTTTTTCCAGCAACGGAAGAAGATCTTTCATGCTGGCAATTTTTTTCTCGTGAAGCAGGATGTAACAATCTTCCAGAACCGATTCCATACGCTCAGCATCGGTTACAAAATAGGGAGAAAGATAACCGCGGTCAAACTGCATTCCCTCAACGATTTCGAGGGAGGTGTCCATGCTCTTGGCTTCTTCAACGGTGATAACACCGTCTTTGCCTACTTTGTCCATAGCTTCGGAAATGATCTGTCCAATGGCTTTGTCACTATTGGCAGAAATGGTCCCGACCTGCGCGATTTCCTTTTTATCCTTGGTGGGTTTGGCTATCTTCTGGATTTCAGGAATGATGACGCTAACAGCTTCTTCAATGCCGCGCTTGATATCCATCGGGTTGGCACCGGCGCTGACGTATTTCATTCCTTCACGAAAAATCGCCTGAGCCAGAACGGTAGCAGTGGTCGTGCCGTCACCGGCGTTGTCGCTGGTTTTGCTGGCAACTTCGTTGACCATCTGCGCGCCCATGTTTTCAAAAGGGCATTCCAATTCAATTTCCTTGGCTACTGTAACACCGTCTTTGGTGATGGTGGGGGAACCGAATTTTTTGTCAATGACCACATTGCGCCCTTTGGGTCCCAAGGTGATTTTTACTGTATCAGCCAGTTTGTTAACTCCTGCTAGTATCTTATGTCTAGCATTCTCATTATATGCAATTTGTTTAGCCATAAACCTGATTCTCCTTATCTCTTAAGAGATGTGAATGAATTTGTCGTTAAATGATTGGATGGAAACTTAACCTACGATCGCAAGAACGTCGTCTTCACGCATCAACAGGAAATCTTCACCGTCAAATTTGATTTCTGTTCCGCCGTATTTGCTGTAAAGGACTTTGTCGCCGACTTTCACTTCCAATTTAACCGGCTTGCCGTCATCACCCATTTTGCCTTTGCCGACAGCTTTTACACGGCCTTCGATAGGTTTTTCCTTGGCCGAATCGGGAATGATGATTCCGCTTTTTCTGACTTCTTTTTCCAGAATAGGTTGAACCAGAATACGGTCGTGCAATGGTTGGATTTTCATATAGACTCCTTGAAAAAATGTTAAACTCTGATTAAATAATAGAAAAAAACCAGTTTTACGTAAATATGCCCAAAAAAATCATTAATATATTGAAATTAAGTGCCTTATGCCCCAGAGCGGGAGAACTTCGGCTCGGAATTTGAATTATTGGCACTCTCTAGGCGTGAGTGCTTACACTATATAAAACCCCAGTATCAAAAAGCAAGGTCTTCCCTAAAAAAAAGTGAGAAAACTGCCAATATTATGAAAAATACCAATAAAAAAGAGGTTTTACAGATTGAGACGTTCCCGAATCCGTTTCCGGAGAGGGATTATGTCATTGAAATGGAGTGCCCGGAGTTCACCTGTTTGTGTCCCAAAACCGGGCAGCCGGACTTTGCCACCCTGTATATCAGTTATGTCCCGGAGAAATTGTGTCTGGAACTAAAATCTTTGAAGATTTATCTGGTGTCATATCGCAATGAAGGCGGGTTTCACGAAAAGGTGACCAATATCATTCTGGATGATCTGGTGTCGGCATGTCGGCCGCGAAAAATGAAAATTATCGCCGAGTTTAATGTGCGTGGAGGAATTCACACCACGGTTACGGTGGAACACCTGGCTAAAAAAGCCGCCACTAGGCGTGGGGCAAATTAGCAATAATTCGTTGGGCCGAGAGAACGTTTGTCCGCAAAATAAAGACATTGCTAACTGAGTCCAGCGTCACGCTGGCCAGCGGAGGTACTCCGCGAGCCGAGAGTATGATTGCTAACAATAAAAATCCATTGCAAGTTACCGGCGTAGGTACTCCGCAACGGACAGGTGAATGTCATTCCTGCGGGGAGTGTTGTAAGACGGTCAATATGACCGTTGTTCGAGACATCACACTCCAGCAACATGGTAGCCTGAAAGAATTGGAACTTTATTTGTCCTATCGGGGAATCCGGGTGGTCGGGTCGGACGAAAAGAGGAACCAGCTTTATTATTCTATGGATGTTCCGTGCAGTGAACTGACTCCGGGTAACCGCTGCCGTGTTCATGACAGCCCCGAAAAGCCTCTCATCTGTCACCGGTATCCTTCAAGCAAAGAGGATATCGAAGACATTCCGGAATGCGGCTACACCTTCTTCCGGCGAGCTGCCACTAGGCGTGGGGCCAATGAACAATAGCTTTATTGGGCGAGCAAAGAGTTGTCTCGGTTAATGAATAAACCCTTGCCCAACTGCTTCTCCTGTCAGGGTTTTCGCCCTGATTCTGATTACAAAGTTTTTTTATGGGTGGCAGGTAAGATCACTGTGAAGCAGGAGCCTTTTCCGGGTTGGCTTTGGACCTGAATGGTTCCACCGTGGTTCTCTACTATTTTCTGGCAGATGGCAAGCCCCATTCCGGTGCCTTCATACGCACTTTTGCCGTTCAGTCTTTCAAAGGGACGAAAAATCCGCTCCGTATATTTTTCATTGAAGCCGATGCCCTTATCCTTGATAGAAATTTCCCAGCCGCCTGATTTACAGGGATGACTAGTAACTTCAATTTTTGGAGGTGTGCCTTCATCATAAAACTTAATGGCGTTGGACAGCAGGTTTTTAAACAACTGCTCCAATTGGATGGGATTTCCTTCTATAGTGGGCAGTGGGCCTATAAGAATTTGTCTGTCATTTTTAGGCGGCAATAAATCCAGGTCAGCGATCACTTCTTTTAAAACGGTTGCCAGACAGATTTTTCTAAACGGCCCACCCTGAACGCTGGCTTGTGAAAAAACCTGAAGATCATCAACGAGATCTTGCGCTCTGAGTGCGGTTTTTTGCATTCTCAGTAAATACTCTTTTGACTCCGGTTCGAGGTTGTCAGCCTTTTTGACTAGTCGGGATCCGAATAGGGCAATCTTGCCCAATGGTCCCCGCAGATCATGGGAGGCGAGGGATATAAAATCTTTCAAGGCCTGGTTGCTTTTTTTAGTTCATGGGCTTTTAGTTCAAGTCGGGATTCTGCATCCATGCGTTCCATTTCGCTGGCGCATCGGGCAGCAAAAATATTCAGGATGGAGTGGTAGTGGTCATAATCCTCGATCGGCTTCTCATCCATAACGGACAACACTCCGAAGGGTTGCTTTTCTGAATTGAGCAAGGGCACACCCAGATAGGAGACTGGATATCCCAGTCGACCAGATATTGATCATCGGGGAAATGTTTTTGTGCTTCTTGTGGGTAGAAACCGGTTTTCTGTGCAATGACTTTTTCGAAGGGAGTGTCTTTCAGGCAAAAAGTTAAATTTTCTGCAATTTTGTTGTTATCCCAGAGAGCTACTGTTCTAAGATTTTTATAGCAGCCCTTTTCAACTTTACCGATAAAGGCGTAGCGCATTCCAAAAATAGAAGCCAGGCTTTGAACCAGGCGGCTGAAGTATTCGTTGCCGATGACCGAGCAAGTGTTCTGGTTGATATGAGATAACTGCTGGTTTAAAAGGCGTATTTTTTCTTCGCTCTTTTCCAGTGATTCCTGAGTTTTCTTGTTTTCTTTAATCAGCAGGCTTAATCTTTTTGTGGATGCGTTTCGGGAAACGGCATTGTAGGCGGTATTTTTTGAGAAAGAGGAGTTTTTGTTAGAAGAGGTGGTGGGCTCTTCTTTTTTCCGGCTAAATAAGACGACCGGCGTTTTGAGGGATGAATTCTGGATTGCTCGAAACTTTGATCCTTTGGCGTTCATATCCGGCTCTCCCCTTTTGGTGCGCCGATGGTAGATATGCCTATCGGGATATAATTCTCCCAGTATCGCCCCAAGATTACTGGATCGCAAGTAGTTTTATTGTTTAGGGGAATTTAATATTCCCTGCTACGAAAAAGGTAAAGCTTGAATCTGAGTCAGGTTTTCCGGAAAACAATTGTAAAAGGGGATATTATTTTTTTGTTTCTGGATAAGGTGGGCTTCTGGAAGTTCTGACAATCTCTGTTATAATGTTTCATTTGGATGGAGTTATGGGACAACGCTTTGTTGAAAATGGCAATAGGACGATAAAAGACGTTCACACAGGTTTAGTTTGGCAGGAGAGCTATGCTTATACTGAAACGGGCAATAATATAAGTTGGTATGATGCCCAAGACTATATCCGCAAGCTAAACCGGGAAAAACTGGGAGGCTATGAAGATTGGCGCCTGCCGGATCGGCTTGAAATTCAAAGCCTTTATGAAATCGCCAAACCCTTCCAGTCGCGCGGAAAAACATTTATTCTTCATATAGACCCTGTTTTTGAGTTCAGTTACGGTAGTTGTTTTTGGACTAGCAAGACCCGGCTCTCTGCGGCACTTGGTTTCGAGTTTGACATGGGAGACATTCATTGGTATCCCAAGGGGAGCCATAAAGGTACGGTTCGGGCAGTGCGGAATGATTGGCAACCCCGATTGATGATAGACCCTGACTGGGCAGAAAAAATCAAAGGCAGTTAATAAAAATATGGACGAACAACAATTCAAAGTTGAAAAAGCCAAGGCGCGAAAGCTTCGCCAGTCACAGTGGTGGAAAGAAAAAATCCAGGCCGGCGTTTGCCATTATTGCGGAGGCCGGTTCACACCCGAAGAGTTGACGATGGATCATATTGTCCCAATTTCCCGCGGCGGAAAAAGTAAGCGCGGGAATCTGGTGCCCTCATGTAAAAAATGCAATGTGAATAAAAAGTACTACACCCCGGCAGAGATCATCCTTCGTGAAAAGCTAGGTCAGGACATACAATTTTAAAATTTGACCTTTTTAAACTCTTGGCTTGCGCCAAAGTTTCTTCCAATAAAACTCAAGGCATTAATTCATGCGGATTCTTTTAGATGCAGATTGCCTGATTCAGGCATTGAAAAACAGGGCAGATTCAGCGGTGTTAAACCTGTGCCGTCAGAAGCGCTGCCAGGGCTGGGTGGCATCCACTTCTATTCCCGTTATTTTGGAGAGTGCCGAAGTGTCAGAGGAGGATGTTCAATCTCTTTTGCGCGACCTGGCGGTTTTGACTCCCACGGCGCATGATATCGACCTGGCCCTCGGCTCTGACAAACCTTTTGCGCAAGCCTTGGCGGCGCATTTGGTGAAAGCCAGCGGCTTGGATGCGGTGGTCACGCTTTCACCTGAAAAATTTTCCGGTATAACGGCCCTGACTCCAGATCAGTTGCAAGAAAAACTGGATGCCCCGCCGAGTCCGGTTGAGGAAGTCCGTTTGCTGGATATCACCGCTTCGTATCACCAGATATTAAATGCAGTGGAAAAAGAGATGGCGGAAACGATTCGATCGGGGTATTTCATCCTTGGCCCAAAAGTTTCCCGGCTGGAAGAACGGATGGCCGATTATTGCCAGACCAAATATGCCGTTGGAGTTTCATCCGGAACCGATGCGTTACTGATTGCGTTGATGGCTTTGGGGGTTGGTCCTGGGGATGAGGTGATCACCTCTCCCTACACATTTTTTGCGACGGCGGGCTCTATCATTCGTGCCGGAGCCAAACCGGTTTTTGTGGATGTCAATGACATTACCTTCAATATCAAACCGGAACATATTGAGCGTTGCATCACCCCGAATACCAAAGCCATTATTCCGGTGCACCTTTATGGGCAGTGTGCGGATATGGACCCTATTCTTCAACTGGCCAGAGACAAGGGGCTGGCGGTGATTGAAGATGCGGCGCAGGCGATTGGTTCTGAGTACAAGGGCAGACCGGCAGGTTCGCTAGGGGATATGGGGTGTTTCTCGTTTTTTCCTGCGAAAAACCTTGGGGGTTTTGGCGATGGCGGGCTGGTGACCACTAACTCCGAAGAGATTTACAAACAGCTAAAGATTATCAGAGTGCATGGCTCGGAACCGAAGTATTACCATAAAGTGATGGGCGGGAACTTTCGTCTCGATGCTCTTCAGGCAGATGCTGTGAGCGCCAAACTGAACTTTCTGGAAGAATGGACCGAGAAGAGAAGGAAGAACGCGCAAATCTATCATCAGTTATTTAAAGATTCTGCTCTGACCCCATTTGTGCAACTGCCGCCCGAGGTATTTTCTCGCCATGTTTACAACCAGTATGTCATCCGCGCAGGAAACCGCAGAGATGAGCTCCGGACTTTTCTGAATGAAAAACGGATTGGCTGTGAAATCTATTATCCTGTTCCGCTTCACCTTCAGGACTGTTTCAAATCCCTAGGCTATAAAAGTGGCGACTTCCCCGAATCCGAAAAAGCGGCGAGGGAGACTCTGGCGCTTCCCATATCCCATGAAGTGGATCATGCTCAACAGGAGTATGTTGTCCAAATGATCCACAGGTTTTTTCTGGGGGAGTGAGCCAAGGTCAAAACAGGGGCGGCTTTTCTTCTACAATAACTTTTTCGCGGGGTGTGTGAACCTGACTTTCGCAAATCATAATGATATGAAACCCTAATTTTGTTTTGAGGGGTTCACCAATTTTGAATTTCTCTGAACTCATGATGTGGTCGATCAATTCCTGATTCGTGGTTTGAGGGGTCATGTCCATTTCCTGGTATATCCAGCCTAACGACCCACCCAACGCCTTACTCATGCAAGCGCTGTATTTTTTTGCGAGGCGGATAAAAAATTTCTCCATTTTTTCCCAGTCATGAAAAGGCTTGTCGGGATCATCCATTTCCTGCTGTGCCAGCTCATTCTGATACTCGACAAGAGTTTCCCAGATCATTTTTGCAGACTCGACGGAGGTCAGGCGAATGTTCCTAACCCGGTGCTCCATGGGCTTGTCGGTGGTGAAAGTTTTCTTGGTTGCGACAAAGGCCTTCTTGATTTTTGGCTTGGGCTTGATAGGGGCTCTAGGTCCATCCTCCGCAGGCTTGGGTTCCTTGGTGGTTTTGTCTCGTTCGAAAATGGTCTCTTCAGGTTCCTGAGGTTGTTCAGACATGATAACTCTTTTAATAGGTTATTTTGATTGGATGCAATAACAGTGTAATTTGAACGAGCTCATTTTTCAAGCCATATAGACTCGAGATATTGCAGAACGGCCCCCTGGGCGTTGCTCCCGATGATCTCGTTGGCAGATTCCTTGACTTCCGGCAGGGCATTTTCCATGGCAATGGCGCGGCCGGCGATGCGAAACATGTCGAGATCGTTCAAATAATCCCCGAACACGACGATGCGTTCCAGTGGGACCCCCAGTTTTTGAGCAAGAGCTTCTACCATATTTCCTTTGCTAGCCTCCTGATGGAATGACTGAAGCCAGTAATAGCCTTTCATGGACACGTCTTCGGCAAAATATAAATTGAGGTGGTCAAAATGTTTCTCGTTTAGTGACTGATAGACGGGCTCGAGTCGGTCGTGCGTGTCGATCAACAAAAATCCGGAAACCTTTTCCTCTTCCTGAAATTCGAAATGGTTGACCTGACTAAGTCTTCCGTCATTTTCAAGGCTTTTAACATAGGCCTGAGAACCGGGATTGGTGGCATTGAGATAATAAAGTTGGTGTTTTTCCCCAAGCGTATAGATGAAGGGATCAATGCCCAGAGGCAAGGCTAATTCGAGCATACTTTGAACGACTTTTTTGTCAATGGAGCTGGAATGTTCCAAAATGCGCCCGGTGTCGAAATCGGCCATATAAACGCCATTGAATAAAATGACCGGCAGGTTCAGGTTCAATCCCTTCAAAATCGGATGCGCGGAATCGTAGTTTCGGGCGGTGGCAATGGTGAAGCGCAGCCCCATGTTGATCAGCCGGTTGAGGCGTTTCTTGTAATCGTCAGGGAATGAACTGTCGGGCCGTAACAGGGTGCCATCCAGATCGGAAATATATAAAAGCTTTTTATCCATAATGGGGTGCAATATTCTCTCGTTGAAGGCTCAGGGCAATGGGATTTGAATAAACGGAATTCTCGCGGGCCTGTTTGTAAGGAATCGCTTCGGGAGTATACTAAAATAAAATTATTAATTTAATTATTTTGTGAAAAAGGATTTGGGATTCATGAAAAACAAAATTTTTGTCCGGCACTTGCAATCTGCGGTTTTGGGGATAGTTCTTGCTTTTAGTTTTTGTTCCAATAGTGAGGCTTTTGATTTTTCTGACTGGGACACGCTGATTAAAAAATATGTGGCCCCTAAAACATTGGATGGGGTTCCGATCAATGCGGTTGATTATGCCAACCTGAAAAAAGATCCTCTCTTTTCAGGTCTGGTTTCCAAGCTTGAGTCTTATCCTTTGGAGAGTCTGGAATCCCATGAATCCAAGCTGGCCTTCTGGATCAATGTTTATAATATTTTGGCGGCGAAAACAATCACCGACCATTATCCCATAGAGAGCATCAAAGATGTGGGGAGTTTGTTTAAATCTGTTTGGAAACAGCCAGCAGGTAAGGTGGGAGGCAAAGAACGCGCTCTCAACGACATCGAACACGAAATTCTCAGGAAGATGAATGAGCCTCGCATTCATGTAGCTATCGTCTGTGCTTCCGTCAGCTGTCCGGATCTTCGCTTGGAAGCCTATACGGTAGAGAAGCTGAATGATCAGTTGGACGACCAGATGAAACTATTTTTGCGGTCCCAGGAAAAAGGCATGAAGTTGGATGAAAAGAAAAACCAGGTTTATCTCTCATCCATATTCAAATGGTTCGCCGAGGACTTTGAAAGCCGTGGGGGAGTTTTAAAGTATATCGGTCAATATGTTCCGGCAGGGGGAAAAAAGGTTTTGAATAATTCAAAAATAAAAATTTACTACCTGAACTATAACTGGAAGATAAACGGCCATTAGACGTGGGACTGTGGTGCCCCGCTTGACGAGCCCCATAACTTTCCTACGAAAGAGGGAGGTTCTCCGCCGGCGAGCAAGTGCCCGCCGGTTATCGAACGATGGTTAGTCTGCGTGTTTACGGAGAAATGTTGGAATGTCAAAATTTGCGGTCAGGCTTCCTGGGTCCGGATTTTCTTCCTTAATGGAAGAGGCTAGAGATTTTAAATGTTTATAAGAAGTTGGACCTGATTCGCCATTGGACATTGGGTTTCCCCCGACCACTTTTTTCAAGGCAGGTCTTTCTTGCTGTTTCATCTCGACCGTTTCCTCAAAACCTGTGGCGATGACAGTTACCCGCATCTCTCCTTCCATTTGTTTGTCGATCACCGCTCCAAAAATGATGTGAGCGTCTTCATGGGCGTTTTCCTGAACCAGCATGGAAGCTTCATTGACTTCAACAAGGGTGAGGTCTTCACCGCCAGTGATGTTGATAAGAATGCCCTTCGCTCCGTCTACCGTTGCTTCATCGAGTAAAGGACTGGAGATAGCTTTCTGTGCCGCTTCAATAGCTCGCATTTCTCCGGTGGCGGTCCCGCTACCCATCAGAGCTTTGCCCATGCTGCCCATAATGCATTTGACATCGGCGAAGTCGAGGTTGATGAGGCCGGGGATTACGATCAGGTCGGAGATGCTGCAGACCGCCTGCTTCAAAACATCATCCACCATAGAAAACGCTCCAGTGAATGAAGTTTGTTTGCCGACATAACTGAGAAGTTTCTGGTTGGGAATGACAATCAAAGTGTCAACCGCCTCCTTAAGCGCCTGGATTCCTTCATCCGCCTGCCGCATTCGCCGCTTGCCCTCAAAGGCAAAAGGTTTTGTGACGACGCCAACTGTCAGAGCTCCCACTTCCTTGGCGATACGTGAAATGATGGGCGCAGCCCCGGTGCCCGTCCCACCACCCATTCCAGCGGTGATGAAAACCATATCCGCGCCTTCCAGCATTTCGCGAATGTGGGCTTCACTTTCTTCGGCGGCATCCCTTCCGATTTCAGGATTGGAACCCGCGCCAAGCCCACGAGTCAGTTCTCCGCCAATCTGGATTTTTCCAGAGCAGTCAGATTTCTCAAGCGTTTGCAGATCTGTATTGGCAATAATAAACTCCACGCCACAGATACTGTCCCGGACCATGGAGTTGACAGCATTATTGCCCCCACCCCCTACACCAACGACCTTGATTGTTGCTGAATAATCGTTTTCGTTATCGAACTCTATTAAACTCATTGTGTCCTCCGGTTTTAAAAAAATTCATCTGCCCAATCTTTCATACGTGTAAAAATTTTGTCGAACAGGTTTCTTCCCTGAAGTTCCCGGTTCGTTCCCGACTTAAACCTTTTGGATCCATACTGGATCAATCCTGTACAGGTGGCATACATGGGGTTGTTCACGACATCCATCAATCCTCCAAGACCAATGGGTGTTCCCACGCGCACAGGGGACTGGAAAACATCTTCAGCCAATTCGGCCATACCCTGCATGCTTGCCGCCCCTCCTGTCAGAACAACGCCCGAAGAAATAATTTCCCTGTAACCAGATTCATTAATTTCATGATCCAGCAGTTCAAACATTTCACGTGTTCTGGCTTCAATAATTTCGCTGAGAATCTGCCGCGGAACTGATCGTGGCTCCCGTCCGCCGACACTGGGTGCTTCGATATTTTCCCCTTCCTGAACCATGGGAGGGTAGGCGCATCCATAAGAGTGTTTGATTTTTTCCGCTTCCGCATTTGGGGTGCGAAGTCCGATGGCGATATCATTTGTCATTTGAGCACCGGCAATCGTCAAAACGGCTGTATGTTTGATAGCCCCTTGGTAAAAAATTGCCAGATCAGACGTTCCACCACCGATATCAATCATCGCAACGCCGAGTTCTCTTTCATCCTGGGATAGAACGGATTCGCTGGAAGCCAGTTGCTCAAGCACAATATCCTGAACTCCGAGACCGGCCTTGTTGACGCATTTGACAATGTTTTGCGCGGAAGTCACGGCGGCGGTAACGATATGAACCTTGGCTTCAAGCCTTACACCTGCCATTCCCAATGGAGTTTTAATCCCGTCCTGATTATCGACAATATATTCCTGGGGAAGAACGTGGATGACTTCCCGGTCAAGAGGGATGGCAATGGCTTTGGCAGCTTCTATGACGCGGTCTATATCTTTCTGTGTGATTTCTTTTCCTTTGACCGCGATAATGCCATGACTGTTCATGCTGTTGATGTGGCCTCCTGCAATACCCACAAAAACAGAATCGATTTCGCATCCCGCCATCAATTCGGCTTCTTCAACAGCACTTTTTATAGATTCCACGGTACTGTCAATATTTATGACCACGCCTTTACGCAACCCTCTTGATGGGTATTGGCCCAGTCCGATGATATCTATTTTTTCATCATCACTGACCTCGCCGATGATGCAACAGATTTTGGTCGTTCCAATATCCAGTCCGACTATATAATTACTTTTTTTGGCCATGCGTCCCATCTCCTCCTAGTTGGTTGGTCGCTTCATGGATGTTGAGTTGATTGAAATTCGATCTCGGACTACGACTTGATCCTTAAAGGACAGATCAATCATCTGGATCTTCATGTTGTCATCTTCCAGAGTGTCGAGAACAATCATGAATTTCTTGAACCCTTCTGTTAACGCTTCCATGGACATTTGAATTTGCAGATCGCGATTGCGAGTGAAAAATATAATTCTGGAATCCCCCTTTAGCTCGGCGATGTCCAGTGGATTATTTTCAAAAAAAGAAAGTTTGTTGAAATAATGCATGGTCTTGAGGCTCTGTATGACCCTGTCCCCTGAAAAGTTTTCTGGTTTCGCCCCCTTGGCGGGTTGAACGATCAACGGCAAATGCCGGTATTCTGGTTTTTCTTCAGAGAGGATCACTCCAAAATTATCCATTAAAAATATCTTATCGAACTTGACCCGGGCATAGGGGACACGCTCGGTTAATTCGATTTGAACCTCCTGAGGGAACTTTCGCTGCACAGATGCGGAAAGAATCCAAGGGTGCTCTGCGAGTCTTTCAGAAGCTCGGGACAGATCATAAGTGAAGAGGTTTTCTCCGTGAATCGGTCCCATCCAGTCCAGAAGCTGTTTGTCCAGCATGGAATGATGGCCGCGGAATGAGACGTTCGTAATCTTAAACCTGGGATCGGAAACCAAAAAACTATAGCTGGCATAAACTAAATAGATGACTACCCCTGCCAGGAAAAGTTTTGAGGCCAGTTCAAACAATATTCTCGTCCAGGAAAAATCACGGCCTGATGTTTTTAAAGGCGCTTTCTTGCTCAGGTTGCCACCACGTCTCTGATTTTTCTTTCTTTCAGAGCGCAGGTCCGACCATGCTATGGAGGGACTCTTTTGACCTGTGATTGCAAAATCCATGATTATTCCGTGTAATCCCGTTGAGCGGTTTTTAATATTTCAATGACCAATTCATCAAACTCCAGTCCCATCTCCCGAGCCGCCATAGGTAAAAGGCTGGTGGGGGTCATTCCGGGGATGGTGTTCATCTCCAGAACCTGTGGGACTCCGTCTCCATCCAGAATGATATCTACACGAGGGAAACCTCTCCCCCTTAACACCTGAAAGACCTGCTGCGCGGTTTGCCTGCACCGGTCCGCTTCGTTTTCCTCAAGGTCTGCCGGGCAGATGTATTCGGTTTTTCCCGAGGTGTATTTTGCCTCGTAGTCATAAAAGCCGGACTTGGGACGGATGTGGACAATCGGCATGGGTGTCATTCCATTCATTCCAATTGCCAGGAGTTTTCCGTCAATAAATTTTTCTACAATCACTTCGTTAGAATAAGAGAATGCGGTTTCCAGTGCCGATTCCCACTGGTCCTCGTCTCTAACTATGGTGACTCCCAGGCTCGACCCCTGATTGATTGGCTTGGCGACAACGGGAAGATCCAGTCTTCGGCTTTTTTTTTGGTTTTTATAGAACACTTCATAGTCGGCTGTGGGTATCCCATGAAATTTCAAAATCTCTTTAGACTTTAATTTGTCATAAGCCAGAGCGCTACCCATAACCCCTGACCCGGTATAAGGGATTTTGAAATACTCAAGCAAGCCTTGAATGCATCCGTCCTCCCCAAAGGTTCCGTGCAGGGCCAGAAAAGCCAGGTCGATAGGATTCGACTTGAGTGTTTCCCCAATATTGTGATCAACGTGAATCGGCAAGGCGGTCAATCCTTTCCTGTTAAGGGCCTCAAGGATCGAGTTTCCGGTAACGATTGAGACCTCTCGCTCGGGAGAAAGTCCTCCCATGAGCACTCCAATAGTTTTATCTTTTAAATTCTTCAAAAGCCTTGTTACAAATCCCTTTTAAGCAGGTCCGCCCCGGCCCTTGGCCAAAAGGGCCGGAGAACAAAGGAAGGAGGGGGTTACCTTTGTTTGCGGACCAATTCAATATTTATGTTCATCCCTCATTCGCCTGCACTAACAATTTCAGTTTGTAATTCAATACCCGTTTTTTTCTTAACCTCATTTTGAATATTCTCAATCAAATGAGTCACATCTTTGGCTGTTGCGCCCCCTTTGTTGACAATGAAATTTGCGTGTTTGATCGAAACCCCGGCATCGCCAACAGAAAGTCCTTTGAGCCCTATGGATTCGATCAACCTTCCCGCTGTATCGCCTTCGGGATTTTTGAAGACGGAACCCGAGTTGGGCACCGTTAATGGCTGGGTCTGCGACCTTTTGGCGAGATGCCGATCCATCGCGTTCTGGATATCAGTACGATCTGCTTCTTCCAGTTCCAGCTCTGCTTCAATAATGATTCCGTTGTCATCAGGGAAAATAGTTTTTCTGTATTCGAAAGAAAGCTCTTCGCGTTTTAAGGTCTGAATTTCTCCGTCGGAGGTGATCCGGGTTACACTGCGCAGAACCTGGCCTGTTTCGACGCCTTCCGCTCCGGCATTCATGACAATTGCGCCTCCCAATGATCCGGGAATACCCACCAACTGCTCGATTCCTGTCAGGGAATAGCGGGCCGCGTATTTGGCGAGGTAAGACATTTTTACTCCGGCTCCTACCTTGATCACTGCCCGGCGGTTTCCAGTTTCTTTGCGGAAGAATAGAGGACGTTTAATTTCCTTGCAGCAATTTTTTAAGGAGATGACCACTCCTCGTATTCCCCGGTCGCCGACAAGCAAGTTAGTTCCCTCGCCAAGAACGAAAAGAGGTTGGGAGCCTTTATGTTTCAAAATCGTTTTAATGTCGCGAACATCTTCAGGGAAAATCAGTACATCCGCTGGGCCGCCAATTTGAATGGAAGTGTATGGGGCCATAATTTCGTTTTGCAGGACGGTGCCTTTTATTTTGTGTAACCATGGAAAAGAATAGCTCATAGTTTTACTCTGATGAATTTTGTGACCGAGAACGGTTTTGGGGTACTCCATTTTGGTTTTGAGATTGAAATCCCTTCCCGTTCCAGAATGGGCAATGTGAATCAATCGGCGTTTCCAAGCTTCGTTGAGCATAGGTGACGGTCCTTCCTATTGAAAGCGATCAATCATTGAAGTGGGATGCGAGCTTGTGGCTCAACTCCCCGATATTCCCAGCGCCAAGAGCCATGACAATGTCTCCCGGTTTAAGAATCTTTTGTAAATGCGGGATCACGGACTCCGTGCCCCCGATGTATTCCACGTTTTTATGTCCAAACTCTTTCACGCCTTCCGCTATCCTCTGGGAATGGACGCCTTCTATGGCCTCCTCGCCAGCTGAATAAATATCAAGCAGAAGAAGTTGGTCGGCATCGTTGAAAGCGGAGAAAAAACTTTCCATGAGATGTTTCGTGCGCGAATAGCGGTGTGGCTGAAATATGACGACGAGCCTTCGGTCTGGCCAGACTTCTTTCGCGGTTAATAGAGTGGCTTGGATTTCTACCGGATGATGGCCGTAGTCATCAACGATCACCAAAGAGTCTGACTGTTTCAGAATTTCAAACCTTCTCTGTACTCCGGTAAAGTTTTTCAGCGATTCGGCAATTGTCGGGAAATCCATATTCAATTCCATTCCGACAGCGACTGCCGCAAGGGTGTTGCAGACATTGTGTCGCCCTAAAGCCCCGGACAATATTTTCCCCAGCTTTTTATCCCGGTGATATACGGTGAAATAGGTTTTCAATCCTTCCACCGAGATATTGCGGGCGGTGTAATCGGCCTGAGATTTCAAACCATAGGTAATGGTTCGTTTCTCAATTCCAGGAAGCAGGGACTGAAGATTGGGGTCATCCAGACACAAGATCGCGGCACCATAGAAAGGGATTTTGTTGAGAAACTGCAGGAATGTGGATTTCATATTCTGCATTGTCAGGTAAAAATCCATATGTTCTTCGTCCAAGGTCGTGACCACCGCCAGCGTGGGAGAAAGTTTGAGAAAAGAACCATCACTTTCATCAGCTTCGGCAATCAGGTACTGACTCTGGCCGAGTTTCGCGTGTCCGCCCATATTCATGATTCTTCCGCCAATTACTACTGTCGGGTCAAGGTCTCCAGCCGTAAGAACTGTGGCGACCAGTGAGGTGGTTGTGGTTTTTCCATGCGTGCCGGCAATGGCGATGCCGTGTTTCATCCGCATCAGTTCTGCCAGCATTTCAGCCCGGGGAATGACCGGTATGGATTGTTCCCGAGCGGCCTGCACCTCCACGTTGTCGTCACTGATGGCGCTGGATACGACGACAACATGTTTGCCCATGACATTTTCCGCGCTATGGTTATGGTGGATGTCAGCCCCGAGAGACTTCAGGTGGTCGGTCACCCGGTTGGAAGAAGGGTCGGAACCGCTCACCTCATAATCCTGATTGATTAAAACTTCAGCGATTCCGCTCATTCCTGACCCTCCGATCCCGACAAAATGGATCCGTTGTGTTTTTCCTAGAAACATGACAGAACATAATTACCTTCTTTTTTTCTGGCCTTGCCGGATGTTGGATTCGCGTTACCCAGTAAGTCCATGCATAGCTGGCGGACTTTTTCCGTAGCGTCGCGGTTCCCTAACTGATAGCTGTTCTCTTCCATCTCCTGCAACCGTTCGGGGTTTTCCATGGCGCTTAGAATGGATTGAGCAATACGTTCACCTGATAATTCATGGTCGAGCACCAATTCACCGGCATTGGCGGCATCCAGTACCCGAGCATTTTTTTCCTGATGATTGTGGGCCGCATGGGGATAAGGAATTAAGACAGATACTTTTCCGCAAGCGGTCACTTCTGCCAGAGTGGTTGCACCAGCCCGACAGATCACTAATGAGGCTTTACGATATTGCTCCGCCACGTCATCGATAAACGGCCTGACATCATGAGAAAAGCCACTGTTCTTATATTTGTTGCTCACCATTTTATGATCGTTCTCACCGGTTTGATGAGTGATATGAATGTTTTCCCGTTTGGAAGCAAGAGACTCCAACGCTTCTGTCATAGCAACGTTAATGGAGTGAGCTCCTTGACTGCCTCCGAGAACCAGTACGCGGAAGGGTGCTTGTGGGTCTTTGGGAAATTCTTCCCGAGGCTGGCAGAATTCATCGCGAATCATATTGCCTGTCACCTCGACTTTATCCTTGGGGAAGAACTTTGCAGAGTCCTTGAATGAAACTGCAACCTTGTCCGCGATCTTTCCCAACCATTTGTTGGTGAGGCCGGGAAAGGAGTTTTGTTCGTGAATCAAAATAGGCACTCGTAATATCCACGCAGAGAGGACTAGTGGGCCTGACGCGTATCCACCTACACCTACAACCAGGTCAGGCCGCTTGCTGATCAAGAAACACATGGACTGGGCGGTGCCTATCGGCAACTTGGCCCAGGACATCCAGCGGCTGAGGCGTTTTTTGCCGAGCAAACCTGCTGAGAGAATGGTTTTCAACTCGAATCCTTCGCGCGGAAGAACCTTTGCTTCGAGTCCTTTTTGAGTTCCTACAAATGAAATTTCAATATTCATATCGTGCCTCATGAGGGCTTTCGCTAAAGCGATTCCCGGATAAAGGTGGCCTCCAGTGCCGCCACCGGCTATGACAACTCTTTTTTGCATTGAATCAATGTTTTACCGTTTGTTCTGAAATATTTAGCAGAACACCCACTGAAAGCATGGTGATTAACATTGATGACCCGCCCATGCTGATTAGGGGAAGGGTCAACCCCTTGGTTGGAAGAAGCCCCACAGCCACTCCCAGATTGATAAAAGCTTGAAACCCGATCAAAAGAGTCAGGCCGGTTGCCAAATGAGTTCCAAACGGATCTTTGGCCCGACAAGCGATGGTAAAACCTCTCCAGAGTAAAATTGAAAACAGGAGAATAATCGCTGTAGTCCCTATGAATCCCAGTTCTTCCCCGATGACGGAAAAAATGAAATCCGTATGAGCTTCGGGAAGATAAAAAAGTTTTTGATGGCTGGCTCCCAACCCGGTTCCCCAATAACCTCCCCGACCAAAAGCGTAAAAAGACTGGATGGCTTGAAACCCTGCATTCGAAGGATCCTGCCAGGGGTCGAGAAAAGCGATGATCCTCCGGGTGCGGTATTCCGCACTCATGATTGCCGTTGCTATGAAAGGGATCAGCGCAAGAACGGAAAGAAACAGAAACTTTTTTCTTAGACCGGCGATAAAAAGCATTGTGAAGGTGACCATGCAGATAATCATGGCGGTGCCAAAGTCGGGCTGGAACAGAATCGGGATGAAAAAGCAACCCAGCACAATCAGGTTGGGAAGATAACCGTAAGCGAAGTCCCTCAGCTTGTCGGCTCTTTTGACCAGAGACTTGGCGATAAAAAGAACAAGGGCAAACTTTGCCAGCTCCGAGGGTTGAAAAGTAAACCCTCCGAGAGTCAGCCACCTTCGCGCTCCACCGGCCTCTTTGCTGATTCCCGGAAACATGACCGCAAGTAAAAGCAGAAAAGTCGCCATCATGATGAGGTAGGTGTGCTGGTGTAATTTGTGGTAGTCCAGGTTTTTGGTGACGAGCAAAACCCCTGTCCCCAGAAGACACCAGACTGTCTGGCGTTTGAGGAAATAATAGGAGTCGTTGTATTTCTCCATCGCATACACCGCGCTGGAACTGAAAACCATAACGATACCGATCAGAACCAAGACGGCTACGGTGATGCTCAGCAGAGAATCTGAATGTTTTGTCTGAGACATTGCCAAAGTCCATTACCCTTCCAGATTTTTAACGATGGTTTTGAAACTGTTTCCCCGGTCCACGTAATCTTTAAACATGTCAAAGCTGGCACAAGCCGGGGAAAGAAGAACAACATCTCCATCTTCTGCTTTTGCTTTGGCCAGACCCACAGCCTCTTCCAGGCTATCGCTTTCTTCATAACCGAAGGAGCCGTTAAGAATTCCTTTAAATTTATTGCGGGTCTCTCCGATCAGAACCAGATGTTTGACTTTTTCTTTCATCAGGCTCTTTAAGGGAGAAAAATCCGTGTTTTTGTCAATTCCGCCGGCGATGAGAATGATAGGGCGGTCAAAAGTGTTCAATGATTTGCAAACAGAGCCTACGTTGGTCCCTTTGGAGTCGTTGACGAAATCAACGCCGTTCAGGTTGCGGACCCATTCCAGACGATGTTCAAGGCCAATAAAGTTTTTTAAAGCTTGCTGAATAGCTTCCATCGATACATTGAGCAACAAAGCGGTGGCGACGGCGGGGAGGACGTTCTCGACCTGCCATTGCATTCCTCTGGGTAGCGACTCAAGGGATATGACTTCCTGCTCGCTATTCTGTAGTCGGGCGATGATTTTGTTGCCACGTAAAAAGATTCCTTTTTCCAGCTCAGTTTGAGTGCTAAACAAAATGCGTTCTGCCGAGCAGGCTTTTCCCATGTCGCGGGTATTGGAATCGTCATGGTTCAGAATTAAAAAATCGCTGTGTGTTTGATGGGCGAAGATTTTTTCCTTCAGCGCAACATAGCTTTGGAAATCCTTATGCCGGTCCATGTGGTCGGGACTTATATTAAGAATGACGGAAACGACAGGGTGGAGCCCTGATGTGGCCTCCATCTGGAAACTGGAAAGCTCAAGAACTCTGTAATCGGCCTGATCCAATAAGGAAATAAAAGGGGTGCCAAGATTACCTCCCGCATGCACGGTTTTCCCAGACTGTCCAAAAATCTCAGCGATCAAGCTGGTGCAGGTGGACTTGCCATTGGTTCCGGTGATGGCAATAATCGGAACGGTATTGAACCGATTTGCCAACTCAATTTCGCTGATGATTTTGATTCCTTTCCGTTTGGCGTTTTCAAGAAACGGTGAGTGAATGTCCACTCCGGGACTCAGCACCACCATTTCCGTGTCGGAAGGTGGTTCGGGATTTTGAAAACGGATTTTTATACCTGCGCTCAATTGCTTCAAAGGCTCCAATAATTGTTCGCGGGACTTACTGTCTGTCACCGTGACGTGAGCTCCATGCCGGGAAAGGAAATTGGCCACAGCAATGCCTGTTTGGCCAAGTCCGATTACAGACAGATTTTTATTTTTAAGTTCCATCTTTACCTTAACTTCAGGGTGCTGAGACTGATCATGGCTAAAACCACGGCGACGATCCAGAATCGCACAATGACCTTGGGTTCTGACCAGCCCAGTTCCTCAAAATGGTGATGAAGCGGAGCCATCTTGAAAAAACGTTTTCCACCTGTGTATTTGAAATAACCGACTTGGATGATGACGGACAGCGCTTCAATCACGAAAATGCCACCAACAAGGATCAGCAGGAGCTCATGCTTAACGATCACCGCGATGGTGCCCAACACTCCTCCCAGAGATAAGGACCCGACATCGCCCATAAATATTTGAGCGGGGTAGGAGTTGTACCAAAGGAACCCTAAGCTGGCCCCAAGAACGGCTGAACTGGCGACTGCGACCTCTCCCGCATCTCTGATGTGTTGAATGCGCAAGTATTCCGAAAAATTAAAATGACCCGAGATATAAACGATGCCGGTATAAGTGAATGTGGCGACGATAATGGGGCCGATGGCTAACCCATCAAGGCCGTCTGTCAGATTGACGGCGTTGGAGGTGCCCACCACTATGAAGATAATAAAAAGCAGATAGCCAATTCCCAGGTCGGGCTGAAAACTTTTGAAGAAAGGAACCGACAAGCGCGTGGCGTATTCGGCACGCACAGGGTCGAAATACAGCAGATAAATTCCAATCGCCAGACTTACTAATATCTGGAGAAAAATCTTTTCTTTTGCGGTAATGCCATCGCCTTTTCTTAGTTTTAGGAAATCATCCCAGAGTCCGATAGCTCCAAAGCCGATAGCGGCAAAAACAACAACCCAGATGTATCGATTGCTCAAATCAGCCCAAAGCAGAGTAGAGCTTATAAAGGTCGCCAGAATAAGCAGTCCGCCCATCGTCGGAGTTCCAGACTTGGAACTGTGGTGTTGCGGGCCGTCGCTGCGAATCTTTTCCCTTATCTGGAGTTTCTGCAAAGCGCGGATCATCAATTTCCCCAGAAGCAGGCTCAATGCCAATGCGGTAACACCGGCATAGGCAGACCGGAAGGTGATGTACTTAAAGACATTGAGTATCGAATAGTCCGAACTGAGCGGATAAAACACGTGATAGAACATTTTTAGTTTTTATCTGCGATAAAGATTTGTAATACTTTTTCCATTGCGGCCCCACGTGAACCTTTGAACATCACACAATCGCCACTCACTGCTTCCCGGGCTAAAAAATCTGCCGCCTCTTCATGGTCGGCGAATTCCAGGACTTGAATTTTTTCTCCGGCAAGAGTTCGAACACTTTTTGCTGATAGACCCGCCAGCTTTCCGACTGCGACCAGAGTGGTCACTTCGGATGCTGCTATTTCCTCTCCCAACTTTTGATGGGCGGCGACAGACCGATCTCCCAACTCGAGCATGTCTCCGATCACCAATATCCGTCGGCCCTGGGTTTTGAAGTTCCCCAGTGTTTTCAGGGCTTCGGTCATGGACCGGGGGTTAGCGTTGTAAGCGTCGTTGATCAGGTCAATCCCTTTATGTCGGATCTGTTCGTTGCGCTGGGACATGTGCTGATAATTCTCCAGTCCGCGGGTCATGGCCTCTTCTTGAATCCCTAGCGAATAACCGGTCGCCAGCGCGGCCAGTGCGTTATAAATGTTGCAGTAGCCGAGATAAGGAAGGCGAACGGAGAGAGTTTTGTCGAAAAGGCTGACTTTGAATCGAAACCCAAGATTATCCTTGCTTTCAATTTCGCTGGCCCGCACATCCGCAGGCTGGTTGATGCCAAAGGTAACGGTCCTGGCACGGAGCGACCGGGCCAGCTCCAGTACAAGAGGGTCGTCGGCGTTAACAATGGCCGTGCCTTCTTTTGTCAGCGCATCAAACAACTCTCCTTTTGCAGACTGAATATCTTTCAGGCTCTTCAATTGCACCAGATGCCCTTCGGAAATATTGGTGATCACGCCAATGTTGGGTTGTGCGATCTCGGCCAGTTTTTTGATCTCACCAGCTGCGCTCATACCCAACTCAAGAACTCCCACTTCATGAGAGGGCTCTCTCTTCAGAAGAGTCAGGGGCAGGCCGATATGGTTGTTCAGATTACCCTGTGTCTTCAAAGTCTTGAATTTGGTTTCCAATATAGAAGCGATCATTTCTTTAGTGGTCGACTTACCGTTTGTTCCGGTAACAGCAACAACCTGAAGCGGAAACCGTTTTCTCTGAAAGCTTGCTAGATCCTGCAAAGCCTTAAGTGTGTCCTGAACATGAATCACAAAAGGTTTCTCTCCAGACTGGACAGGACCGCCTGGAAGCTTTTCCGGATCGGACAGAATGATCCCTCCAGCCTTTTTATCAATCACCTCGGCCAGAAAGTCATGCCCGTCAAACCGCTCCCCCTTAACGCAAATGAACAATTCCCCTTTCGAGACCGTCCGGGAATTTATGGAAACTCCCCGAAACGGGCAAGCGAGGTCTCCCTGCAGGAGCCGGCCTTCAAATGCATTGAGGCAATCTTGTGTTTGACCTTCCATCAATGGTTTCGTTTCCTTAAAGCTGAACGGGCAACTTCCCGATCGTCAAAGTGAATGGTTTGTGTTGCCAAAATCTGATAATCCTCGTGACCTTTACCGGCTATGAGAACTAAATCGTTTTTGCCAGCGAGATGAATAGCATGTTCAATGGCTTCTTTCCGGTTGATGATTGTGGCATAATCGTCACCCTTACGGGCAGAAGACGGAACGCCTTGAAGAATATCCCCAATGATCTGTTCGGGATCTTCTGTTCTGGGGTTGTCGGAGGTGATGATGGAAAAATCCGCTTCATTCAAAACAGCTTGCCCCATGGCTTTTCTTTTGCCTTTATCCCTGTCGCCGCCGCAACCAAATACAACAATCAGTTTTCCTTTGGTAAATGCTTTTGCCGCAGAGATCGCGTTGCAAAGCGCGTCATCGGTGTGCGCGTAATCAACCAGAACGGAAAATCCCAGGTTGTTTTCAATGCTTTCAAATCGGCCGGGAATTGGCTGGATATGGCGAAACACTTCCTGAACCTTTTCGAGAGAAACATCCTGAACCATGGCACCCGCCGCCGCAGAGAGGAGGTTGTGAACATTGTGCCGACCGAGAAGGTTTGAGTGAATTTCTCCAGCGCCAAAGGGTGTTTTTAAGATGAATTGGCAACCTGATTTTGTGAGCACAATATTTTCAGCTTTAAAATCCGCGTTACTGTCAATGCCAGTGGTGAAGGAATCGGTTTTAAATTCTCCGGCGAATTCTCGCCCGACTGAATCGTCAATATTGAAAATTTGTTGTTGCACCCGGTTATCCAGAAAAAGTTTTTTCTTGGCGTTTTTGTAGCTCTCCATATCGCCATGGAAATCTAGGTGATCGCGGCTCAGGTTGGTAAAAATTCCGACCTTAAATTGCATGTCATGAACACGGCTCTGGTGCAGGGCGTGGGAGGAAACCTCGAGAAAACAGTTTTCAATTTTTTCTTCGATCATTGCATCCAGTATCCGATTTAAATCCAAAGACTCAGGCGTGGTGACAGGGGCTGAAAACTTTTTATCCCCGAAATGGTAATTGATAGTGCCGATAACTCCTGTCTGAACCCCTTGCGCCCCTAGCAAAGCTTCAAGAATATAGGACGTGGTGGTTTTCCCGTTGGTGCCGGTGATCCCCGTTAAGGCCAAACGTTCTGACGGGCGGCGATAAAAACTGGCACTGACGATAGAAAGCGCCTTGCGGGAATCCTCCACAGACAAGGCTGTCACGTCACGCGACCCCAGGTCGAACCCATTCAGAGAATCGAGAGGGGTTTGCGTGATAAATGCTGACGCTCCTTTGGCGATGGCATCTTTTATGAAGCTCCCTCCATCGCAGGTTCCCCCGGGTACGGCCACAAACAGGCTGTCCGGCCCGGCCTTTCTGGAGTCGTAGACGATTTCGCGAATATCCCGGTCCATGGTTCCCAGAATATTGGTAACCGGTAAACCCAGGATTAAGCGCGAAAGTTTTTGTCCAGTATGATCAGTCACGTTAAGGTAACCACTTTCAGGAAATTCCAGCCAGTTTGTTGAACTTGTTGGTTCCATCAGGCTCGGTCGAGAATGAAAACACGTTCTTTGCTTGACGGAACGTTTAAATAACGCAACGCCTTTTTTGCTATTTGCTGAAATACCGGCGCCGCCACAACACTTCCCCAATGCAATCCCTTGGGGTTGTCGATCATTACCAGGATCACAAGTCGCGGAGAATCTGCCGGAGCAAAACCTATAAAAGAAGAAATGAATTCTGTTTTGGAGTAAGACTGGGTCTCCATGTTATATTTCTGCGCCGTCCCGGTTTTGCCTGCCACGTCGAACCCTTCCAGGTCCGCTTTTTTCCCAGTGCCGCTTTTCACCACCGACTTAAGAATCTCAACCATTTGAAGGCTGGTTTTTTCGGAAATGACCCGCCGGATTTTTTTAGGCTTAAACTGCTCCACGACTTTTCCGTCTTTAATCAGCGCCTTGGTGATATGTGGCGCCATAAGATTTCCGCCATTGGCGATCGCCGCCATAGCGCTAACCATTTGAATAGGGGTGACGGCGATCTCGTGCCCAAAAGAAATAGAGGCGAGAGACATCTCGGTCCATTTTTTCTGGTCCTTGAGCTGGCCTGCGGATTCGCCGGGAAGTGACAGGCCGGATTTTTCGCCGAACCCGAATTTGCGGATGTACTCATAAAAAGGTTTCTTGCCAACCTGCTGGGCAATTTTGATCACGCCGATGTTACTGGATTTGGCAATGATGTCGCGCATGGTCAGCCAGCCAAATTTATGCTCGGAAGCCTCTCCGATATGAGCTTTTCCGATTTTAAGGTCCCCGTTTTCACAAAAGTAAATATCCTGCGGTCTGGCCAACCCTTTATCGAGAGCCGCAGCGGCAACGATGGGCTTGAAAATCGACCCAGGCTCGTAAGAACTGGCAACGATGTTATTTTTCCAGGCTGTCCGGGAAAACGCCCCGTAGTGGTTTGGGTTGAATTGCGGGACATTGGCCATCGCATAAATTTCCCCGGTGTGAGGATCCATAACCACAGCCATCCCCGAGTCCGCTTTAAAACGTTCAATTTGTTTTTTTAAATGGTATTCGGTGGTGAATTGAATGACCTCATCCAGAGTAAGGACCATGTCATAACTTTTGGAACTGGAGTCGCGCAATCCCTCGAAGGATTGAATATTTCTTCCACGGGCATCACGCTCCGTAACCTGCCTGATGATGGTGCCCTTGAGCGTGGATTGATGGGCATGCTCAATACCGGCAAGACCCTGATTGTCTATCCCGACAAACCCCAGAACACTTGCCGCAAGTTCACGTTTTGGATAAAATCTTTTTTGCTCGGACACGAACCCCACGCCTGACAGATTAGCTTGTTTTAGCGCAGCAACCTCCTCGAGACCGGCTTTCCGCTTAATCCAGACAAAATGTTTTTTAGCGGAGATCTTTTTGTAGACCTTGTCTCGATCTAGTTTCAGCGTTGCCGAAAGAATGCGAGCGGCGGTTTTTTGATCCAGTATTTCCGAGGGAGTTACATAAATAGATTCCACTTCGATATTTCGAGCTAGCTCGTTCAAATTCCGGTCGTAGATCACTCCGCGTCCGAATTGAGTTTCGACAGTCCCCATGTACTGTTTTTCGGATTGTGCCAGAAGTGTTTCATGCTGGATGATCTGCAGAAAAGCCAGTCGAGCGATCAAGGCCGCTCCGAACAGGAATAGCAATATCGAGACAACCCCAATTCGGATTTTGATTCCGTCTCGAAACGTTCCGGTGATCTGTTTGTTGTTTTTTGCCATGATTGCTATTTCAGAAAAATGGTGATCACTTTACCTTCTTCAGGCTCTTTCATCCCCACCGCGGTTTTAGCCAAAAGATGAATACGATCCAGAGACCGCAGGCTTTCGCGTTCGAGGCTAAGCAGATGGTTCTCTTTCAGCAGCTCCCTGTGCTCTTTGGCCAGATCCTGATACTCATAGGCCAGTTTGATTTTCTTGACATTGGGCCAAACCAGAGCCAATGCTCCGAGCATGAACAGGATGGCGATTGAAATGACCATCCAGAAATCTTTAGAGGAAACATGGAGCCGGCCTTTGATAAGCCCACGAACTCCGTCAAACATAAACTCTTTCGGCGACTCTCAATTTCGCGCTGATCGATCGCGGGTTTTGTGCCACCTCTTCTTCTGAGGGCACAAGGGGTTTGCGAGTCAAAATTTTCAAGGTTTGAGTTCTTCCACAAACACACATTGGTATTTTGGGTGGACAGGAGCATCCTTTTTGCTCATCCCGAAAAAATGTTTTCACGATCCTGTCCTCCAGAGAGTGAAACGAGATCACCGCAACACGAGCTGTTGAATCGAGCAGGTCTATCATGTTGGTCAAGGCCATTTTCAGTTGTTCCAGTTCATCATTGACGGCTATCCTTAGAGCCTGAAAAGTCCTTGTTGCGGGATGGATCCGTGAATGCCGGGGTGATGACACCACTCGCGCTACAATCCGGGAAAGCTGGCCGGTAGTGGTGATGGGGCGCTCAGTCTGTTCCCTGCGAATTGCGCGGACGATTCGTTTGGAATAACGCTCTTCGCCAAAATTTTTAATAATGGATGCCAGTTCCTTGTCAGAAAGTTTTTCCAGAAGATCAGCAGCTGAAGTTTTCTGGGAGGAGTCCATTCGCATATCAAGCGGACCATCATGCTGTATGCTGAAGCCGCGCTCGGCCGTATCTAACTGGGGCGAAGAAACTCCCAGGTCCATCAGCAGTCCAACTACACGGGTGATCCCGTTTTCGGCGGCGAGGTTTTTAAGGTTCCCCAGGTTGCCGTGGGCCAGAGTCACCCTGTCGCGGAAAGGAGACAGCCTTTCGCTGGCTCGCTCTATAGCAGAGCGATCCCGGTCAATTGCGAAAACCCGGATTTTGGGAGCTGTATTTTTAAGGATGAATTCGGTATGACCTCCATCCCCGAGTGTGCCATCCACGATTACACCCTCCTTGTGAACATTCAGGTAATGAAGCACTTCATTTTTCATTACCGATTCGTGGTACGTTGGCATGATATTTTTGGCGACTCTATAGATGACTAATGTCTATGGAATGCCCTTTATGCTTCCTCCTGCCTGGACCATTCTTCGGGGGACCAGACCTCAAAGGTTTTGGACATTCCCACCAGAATGGCTTCTTTGCTCAACCCTGCAATGTCTCTCTGGTTGGCAGGGAGCAATATCTTTCCCGATTTCATTTCGCATTCAGTTGCTTTAGAATAAAACTCGCGCAACCGGTTTCGGTCGGACTTGTCGAATGCGTTCAGGTTGCTCAGCTTGGCCTCGTTTTCAAACCATTCTTTCTGAGGAAAGACGACCAGATAATGATCCATCACACACAACACCAGCTGCGGGCCAGACTGTTCCAGCGCACTGCGAAATTTCGCCGGTACGTTGAAGCGACCCTTGTCGTCCAGGCTGATGTTGTAGGTGCCTAAAAAATTGTTCATTGATAGCGCTCGCTGATTAATATGACTCTGACATAAAGTGACATTTTATGACACTTTAGTACACAATCCTATCATAATGCGACAAACTGTCAACTGAAAAGGAGACATAAATACGGGAATTCTATGCCGGGGAAATTGGCTAACTTTTTATTTACACAGGGGTTGGTGGGTTTCTAGTGGGACGCGAAAAGGCTTTTTCCTGAGAAATGAGCAAAATCGGGTTGTGACACCGCTATTATCGGAACCGGCCCAAAATGCTATTTCCAGACGGTATCGACTGAGACAGGGGAATGGGGCAGGGCAAGTGAGCTGTTGGAGTTAGTACATTATATAGGCAATGCCTACTCCATGAATTTTGGGGTGGGGATTTTTTATCCCTTTCCTTTTCAATGGATTTGCTTTGACAACGCCAAATTCTGGATGCTACTATAAAAAAAGCCTCAATAAATTAATGAAATTCTTTAGCCAGAGGATGTGGCCCGGTTATGAAGCAGAAAAAAATAAGATTTTTAGTGGGTAGTTTGCTGATTGTCGGTGCCATCGGTTATCTAATAACCATGGGCATCAGCAATACCTCGCAGTATTTCTTTACCGTGGATGAATTGATGAGCCAGAAGGTCTCTTATGCCGGTACGGGACTAAAAGTTAAAGGCAAGGTGGTGAATGGCTCTATCCAAAGAGATCCCAGCGATTATTTAGATGTGAAATTTTCCATCGAGGAGAACGATGCCTCGTTAAAAGTGGCTTATCAAGGGGTAACGCCGGATATGTTTTTAGAAGGCGGTGAGGTGGTGGTCGAAGGAACTTTGGGACATGATGGAGTTTTCCACGCCAACACTTTATTGACCAGTTGCCCGTCAAAATATGAAGCTGAAAAAGAGGCCGGAAAGATGCACCCGGGAGCATTAACCGATAAGTATCGGGAACCGGGCCTCAATAAAGCGGAAGCCTTGCCAAAAACAACGATCTGACCTTCCCTGTAAAATCGAGTAACCCAGCCATCCAGCATTAGTGCGGGATTTAAGGCGTTTGCATAGAAACCATGAACGATATTGGTGAGTTTACATTACTGGTAGCCTTGGCAACGGCTCTCTATGGTTGCGTGGCCTATGTAATGTCAGCCCGCGGAAACCGCATCGACCTTTATTTGAGCGCCGACAAGACGCCGTTCATTGTCTGGGCGTGCGTGATGATTTCTTCCATTTGTCTGTTGAGAGCTTTTCTCACCGATGACTTCAGCCTGCAGTATGTCTGGGCCTATTCTAACCGCGAGCTCGACACGTTTTATAAAGTAGCCTCATTCTGGGGCGGACAAAAAGGTTCTCTGCTTTTCTGGACCCTGCTTCTCACCACTTACATGTTGGTGGTTTATTTCCAGAACCGGAGTAAAAACCTCAGAGTGGTTCCCTATGCGATGGCAGTTATGCTCGTCGTCGTGGTGTTTTTTCTTTTCCTGATTAATTTTTCGACCAATCCATTTGAGCGCATCCCTCTGCCTCCCGAAGACGGGCGCGGCCTGAATCCACTCCTGCAAAATTACTGGATGGTGATTCACCCGCCAACGCTATACTTGGGATATGTGGGTTTCACCGTTCCCTTTGCCTTTGCTGTGGCGGCTCTTATCAGCAAAGACCTGGATGACGGCTGGATTCGTATGACCCGGAAGTGGACTTTGATCTCTTGGTTTTTTCTTTGCATGGGCAATTTGTTTGGAGCTTCCTGGGCCTATGTCGAGCTGGGCTGGGGTGGTTACTGGGCCTGGGACCCTGTTGAGAACGCCGCGTTCATGCCGTTGCTGATCGCAACTGCCTTTTTACATTCGGTGATGATTCAGGAAAAAAAGGACATGATGAAAGTCTGGAATATGTCCTTGATCCTTCTGACATTCGCGATGACGATTTTTGGGACGTTTATCACCCGCAGTGGTCTTATTCAGTCGGTGCATACCTTTGATGAAGCGACCCTGGGATATTATTTTCTGGCATTTCTATTTGTAATTATTGTTGCATGTGTGGCCTTGATCATTGCGCGGCTACCCTTGCTAAAGAGCGCGAACGAACTCGACTCTTTTCTATCCCGTGAAAGCAGCTTTTTGTTTAATAATCTGGTTTTGTTGGGGATTGCTTTCGCGACGTTCTGGGGAACCATCTTCCCGATTATTTCAGAAGCTGTGCGAGGTGTGAAGATCACCGTAGGGCCGCCATTCTATAATCAGGTGAATGTGCCTATCGGGCTTGCGTTGCTGGCGCTCATCGGTATTGGCCCTGTCATCGCCTGGCGCCGGGCGACATTTTCGAATTTGAAAAAGAACTTTTTAAGACCTGTCCTCGCTGGCCTTGTCATGGCAGTAGCGTTATTCCCGGTCATTCCATTAGGAAATCGAGCCGAGATTTATACTTATGTGACGTTTGTGCTTTGTGCTTTTGTGTTGACCAGTATCTTGACGGAGTTTTACAAGGGAACGGTTTCACGAATGGGTTTGAAGGATGAGTCGGTTGTCGGAGCTTTAACAACCATGACCTGGCGCAACAAGAGGCGTTATGGTGGTTACATCGTTCACATTGGCGTGGTGTTGATCTTTGCCGGCATTGCCGGGTCGCAGGCTTATGGAACCCATACGGAAAAACATCTGAAAACGGGTGACTCCTTTGAGATAAGAGGGTACACGATCACATATGAAAAACTGATTGCGATAGAGGCGACAAGCGTTAAGACTAGAATCATTGCCCAGCTTGCTGTCGAGCGTGATGGCAAACGATATTGGACGGGTCATCCTGAAAAAGAATTTTATAAAGGGCAGAACCAACCGGTCTCGGAAGTGGATGTCCTGTCAACCTGGAAGGAAGATTTATATATGATCCTTGCAGATTTCGGGGAAGATGAGTCGGCAACGATAAAAGTGTATGTGAACCCGATGGTCAGTTGGATGTGGACGGGCGGATGGGTCATTGCCTTTGGAACCATGATCTCCATGTGGCCGGATCGATTGGAGCAACGTCGCCGCCTGGACAGAGTCCGCAAGCAGGAACAGTTGTTTCCCTCTCCCGCACAGGAGTGACCGAATGAGAACTTTTAAAATAAAACTATTGACGGGATTATTTGTGCTGGTGTGGGTTTTAGCAGGCCAGGCACCTGTCGCCGGGGCCGGAGCTCTTTTGTCGGATCTCGAAAACCAGTTGATGTGCAAATGCGATGACAAGTGCGGAAAGGTTCTTATCAACTGTACCTGCTCCACGTCTGATAAAACCCGTGCCAAGTTTTCGAAAATGCTGGAATCCGGTCTCACAGTTGACCAAATCGTAAAAATGCAAGTGGATGAATATGGAGAAACCGTATTGTCCGCTCCTACCAAATTTGGATTCAATCTCACGGCATGGATGACCCCGTTTGTGGCCTTGGTTGCTGGTGGGTTTGGGGTTCGTAAAGTTCTTCGGGCCTGGGTGGGGAAAAGAGATGGAATCGACACCGCAGAGACGCCCGCGGCCGAACCCGAAATTTCTAAAAAATATTCCAAACGTTTAAAAGATGAACTAGACGGGATCGAGTTATAGGAATGGGATTCATCCACTTCTTAGAGTTGATTCTGATTGTTGTGATCCTGCTTGCAGTGGGAATACCGCTTTTCGGAAAATTGAGACTCAAAAAGCTGGTGGAAGAGGTGGATCCTACTGCCGATGAATATAAACATCTTTTAGTGCGTAAAGAAGAAACGCTGATTTCCATTAAAGAACTGGAGTTTGATTTCAATACCGGGAAAATTTCTGAGCCTGATTATGAGGAGCTTCGCCATAGGTTGGAAGCGGAGGCGACGGAGATTTTGGAACATCTGGACCAGATGGAGCAAGCAGGCAAAAAAAGCAAATCATCCCATTAAGCCAACCGTTTATCAGGGGCCTATTCAGAATGTCAGACAATCCCAACCCCTCCGATTCCGCTATTGAAGTTCGCCAGCTACGCAAAGAGTTTGGGGTCTTGAAAGCGGTGGATGGCGTTAGTTTTGACTTGAAGCGTGGGGAATTTTTGTCGGTGTTTGGTCCGAACGGAGCGGGCAAGACCACTCTGATCAAGATTCTTGCGGGATTGACCCGGCCTTCATCAGGCACAGCCCGGGTTGCCGGTTATGAAGTGGCAGAGGGAAGGTCTGAGATGCGGCGCGAAATCGGTGTTATTTCCCATTCGTCCGCCTTGTATGCTGATTTGACCCCCATGGAAAACCTGATTTTTTTTGGCAAGATGTATGGGCTGGATCATCCTAAGGAGTCGGCGCTGGAAGTTCTAGAAGATGTAGGGCTGGCAGCACGCAGGCACGACCGGGTGCGAACTTTCTCCCGCGGCATGTTGCAGAGACTATCCATCGCCCGGGCCATCCTGCACGACCCTTCCATATTATTTTTGGATGAACCTTTCACCGGCTTGGATATCCATGCCTCCAATGTGCTCAAGGAACATCTTCAAACATTACATAACAATAAGAGAACCATATTGATGACCACGCATGATGTTTCCTGCGGCCTGGAAATGTGTGACAAGGTGGCTCTGCAGGTGATGGGCAAGTTCGCCTTTTTTGAAGATATTAAAGATGTCGATAAGGAAAATTTTGAGACGATGTATTTTGATGCGGTTCGCAATAACCAGTTCACCATGGGCATTCGCCCTCACTGAGACAGCATGAACCTTTTTTTGAGTCAAATTACGGCGATTGTCTGGAAGGACGTTGTGACCGAGCTCAAGACCCGGGAACTGTTCAGCGCGATGTTTATTTTTGCATTGCTGGTGATTCTGATATTTATTTTTTCCGTGAACCTGAGTATCGTCAAGGCCAGTGAGGTGGGGCCGGGGATTTTATGGGTGGCGTTTTTATTTTCCGGAACCCTGGGCCTGAACCGGTCTTTCGTGATGGAAAAAGAAAATGGTTGCCTCATGGGGTTGATGCTGGTGCCCGCCGACCGAACGGCTATTTATTTCGGTAAACTGATCAGTAATTTTGTTTTTCTGACCATTATGGAATTATTCATCCTGCCGCTGTTCATGATTTTTTTTAATATCGACCTACTCGAACATTTGGCGCCACTTTTACTTGTTATATTTTTGGGGACTCTGGGGTTCTGTGCTTTGGGAACCCTGTTGTCTTCGCTGGCCTCAAACCTTAAAACCCGGGAAATCATGTTGCCCATTTTGCTCTATCCCATACTGGTGCCGATTATTATCGGAGTGGTTCGGATGACCGGGCAGATACTGGCTGGCGAGCCTTTGTCGGAAATGATGAACTGGATTGGTTTGACGGCTTCCTTCGATATCATTTATATTGGTGTCTCCATTATGACCATCGACCATATTCTGGAGGAGTGACGGAATGGATAATATGGGATTTTTATTTGCGGCCAATGCGTTTGTATGGGGCGGCATCATTTATTATGTGTACACGCTCAAACAACGCAACCGCGCTCTTGAAAAAGACCTGGACTTGCTGAAAGAAACTTTGAGTAAGGAAGGATGATGATGAGTCCCGATGAGGTAGAAGATAAAGAGGAAGAAAGCAATATCATGGTCTGGTTGACCGGCTCGGCATTGCTGGCGGCAATGATCGGGATATTTATCTATGTTCCGACCGAACGGACCGAGGGCGTGATTCAGCGAATCATGTATTTTCATATTCCGTGTGCCTGGCTTTCATTTTTCGCATTCTTTGTGGTTTTTATCTGCTCTATTTTGTTTCTGTGGAAGAAGGACCGGGAGTGGGACATATATGCCCATGCCTCGGCAGAGATCGGGGTGGTTTTCTGTTCCTTGGTATTGATCACAGGTCCGATCTGGGCAAGGCCTATTTGGGGAGCCTGGTGGGTGTGGGATGCGCGCCTCACTTCCACTCTGATACTTTGGATCATATACGTGTCCTACCTCATGCTCCGGGCGCAAAGCGATGCCGGCTCCATGCGGGCTCGTTATGCCGCCGTGCTGGGCATTGTCGGGTTTCTGGACATTCCTCTCATCCACTTTTCCGTACTCTGGTGGCGGGCATTTCATCCCCAACCCAAAGTCATCACCTCAGAAGGAATTGGCAAGGGAATGGACCCCAGCATGCTGGCGACACTGGGACTATCTCTGTGTGCCTTCACTCTGCTTTATTTCCTTCTGATGGGTGAGCGAGTGCGGCAGGAACAACTAAAAGATGAAATTGACCGCCTTAAAAGAGAAAAACTTTATTCGTCTTAAAGACGGACTGCTGGGCCTGTTGATTCTTGTGGCTCTGGCTCTGCTCATACTCCGTATTCAAAAACCCGGCCTGGAAAATCCACAACCGGAAGTCAACCAGTTCAAGTCGCAAGAAGGCTATCTGGCGCCTCCGTTTAAGTTGAGGAATCTCAAGGGTAACTTGGAAGGATTGGACGATCATTCCGGTAAAGTGATTGTCATTAACTTCTGGGCAACCTGGTGCGTTCCCTGCGTTAAGGAAATGCCAAGCTTCGAAAATCTGTACCGCCGTTTTCGCTCAAAGGGGCTGACCATTCTCGCGATCAGTCTGGATAAGGGGGATGCTTCCAAGGTTCAGGAATTTGTGGATAAGCACAAATTATCTTTTCCGGTTTTGCTGGATACCGAAGGGGTAGCCGAAAAGCTCTATCCGTCTTTCACCATTCCATTCACCTATGTGATCGATAAGCAGGGCAGGGTTGTCGCTCGTGTCGATGGCGCTAAAAACTGGGAATCGTCTGAAACGTTCGAAGCGGTGGAGCATCTTTTAAAACAATAAATGGAAAGTATTTAATGATAAATGAAGAGAAAGCCAAATTTGCCAACGAAAATTTTTATGAAGCCTTTAATAAAAGGGATATTGAGGCGATGAAAAGGGTGTGGGGGTATGATGAAAATGCAACCTGTATCCACCCTGGTTGGCCGCCCCTCAAAGGCTTCGAACCAATTTTAAATAGCTGGTCGGGTATTTTTGAAAACTCGGGGAATATGGAGATTCAGATTTCTGATGTGCAGGTTCATGCCTCGATTGATCTGGCCTGGGTTTCCTGCACCGAGAAGCTTTATACCATCGCTGAAAGCGGAGTGCTGGCTTCTATGGTTTTTGCCACCAACTTGTTTCATCTTGAGGGCGATGTCTGGAAGATGGTCATGCACCATGCGTCGCCTATCCCCGACATCCGTGAAAAGGAAGATGTATCGAGGAACTGAAAGGCAGTCCGGCTAAAGAGATCATTGTTTCAAAAAACACGCGACATGATGGCCGGGAACGATTTCTTTAAGGGCAGGTATTTCTTCTTCGCATTGTTTTTCCTTGATGGGGCAACGGTTGTGGAAGGCGCAACCCTTGAGAGGGCTGGTGGGATCGGGGATGTCTCCCTTTATAGATGCCTTTTGTTTGATCCGTCCTGACTCCAGATTTGGGATCGCGTTCAGCAGCGCCGTGGTGTAAGGGTGCTGAGGCGAATTGTAAATTTGTTCGCTATCCGCAAGCTCAACAATTTTTCCTAGATACATCACCGCGACCCGGTCGCAGAAATATTCCACCACCCCCATATCGTGAGAGATGAACAGGTAGGAGATATCCAGCCTTTCTTTCAAGTCCAGCAAGAGGTTGATGATCTGAGCCTGTATGGAAACGTCCAAAGCCGATACCGGCTCATCCGCCACCACCAGTTTTGGATTCAAAGCGATGGCCCGGGCAATGCCCACGCGCTGTAGCTGGCCTCCGCTCAATTCGTGGGGATATCGGTTGAAGTGACCGGGGGTCAGGCCCACGTGCTCTAAAAGCTGTGTTGCTTTTTCGGCATTTTCTTTTTTGTCTTGGAAACCATGAATTTCAAAAGGTTCCTGAAGAATGTTGCCGATACGTCTTGCCGGATTGACGGAGGAATAAGGGTCCTGGAAAATGATCTGCATTTCCCTTCTAAGGTTTCTCATCTCAGTTTCTTTGAGAGCGAACAGGTTGGTGCCGAAAAAGTTTACCTGCCCTGAGGTCGGTTCGATCAGGCGGAGCAAGGTTCGGGCCGCAGTGGATTTGCCGCATCCGCTCTCTCCCACCAGCCCCAGTGTTTCTCCTGCTTTAAGGGCGAAGGAAATTCCATCTACGGCGCGAACCGGTGGAGCCTGTTTTTCGAGGAATTTCTTTTGGGCTGGAAAATATTTCTTTAGATCGTGGACTTCCAGTAGGGGAATGTTAGTCTCAGTATTCATAACGATCCCGGCTCCAAGTGGCAACTCCATTGTCGCTCGGTATCTGCCGGACGCAGTTCGGGTTTTTGGGTTTTGCATTTATCAATAGCCCAGGCGCAACGGGGATGAAACGCGCACCCTGAAGGCCGCTGGTCGAGACTGGGAACGTTGCCCGAAATTTCTTCCAGCCGGGTGCCTTTTTTTTTCACGGCTCCCAGCTTGGGGACAGAGGCGATGAGGCCCTTGGTGTAGGGATGCAGGGGACTATTAAGAAGAGACCGGGCAGGCCCGGACTCCACGATTTCTCCTGCATACATGACCAGAACCCTCTGAGCGATTTCCGCGACTACCCCCAGGTCATGGGTGATGATGAGAATAGACATCCCGGTTTCATTTTTTAAATTTTCCAGAAGCTCAAGAATCTGAGCTTGAATAAGAACATCGAGAGCAGTCGTGGGTTCATCGGCGATGAGGACTCTGGGAGCGCAGGACAGGGCCATTGCAATCATGACGCGTTGCCGCATTCCCCCACTGAGCTGATGGGGATAGTGTTTCAGTTTTTCCTTTGGTGATGGGAGTTCCACCCGACTCAACAGATATGCCGACTTTTTCAGGGCTTCTTGCCGATTCATAGTCGTATGGCGAAGGAGCGTTTCGGCCATTTGTTCTCCAATGGTCAAGACCGGATTGAGAGAGGTCATGGGATCCTGAAAGATCATGGAAATTGAGCGGCCGCGCAGGTCCCGCAAGGCTTTTGCATTGAGGGATAACAGGTTCTGGCCGGCAAACAGGATTTTCCCGCTCAGAATTTCCGCCGGTGGCTCCGGTAAAAGACGGAGAATAGAAAGGGCGCTGACGGTCTTTCCGCAACCGGACTCCCCGACCAGTGCCAAGGTTTCGCCTTGATTTAAATGAAAGCTGATTCCATTGACGGCGGTCAGCTTTCCCCTGAGAGTGGAAAAAGAGACTTTCAGGTTTTGGACATCCAGTTCCGGTGATGACATCTTTATTTTAGCAATAATAGGTTAGGACGAATCTAATCCGGCATAAATTCGGTTTTCGAATTTCTGATGCTATAATAAATCATTTGCATGCTTAATGGTCATTCTGGAGAATTTTAATTGTTCTCAAGTGAAAATTAAATGAATCCCTTTACAAAAATATTGGTGGTTGAAGATGACCCCACATCCTCAAAATTGATGACTTATCATCTTAGGATGATGGGATTCAAAAACGTAACGGAAGTCGCGGACGGAGACTCGGCGCTGGAGCAAATGAAAAAGGAAAAAGCGGATTTGGTGATCGCCGATTGGCATATGCCAAACCTGAATGGACTGGACCTTTTTAAAGCAATTCGGGAAGAGGAATTGTGGCGGGATATTCCGTTCCTGATGGTCACGGTGGAAAAAGATGGTCAAAAGGTGCAGAAAGCCATCCAGGCGGGGGTTCGGGACTATATTGTGAAACCCATTAAGGGTGAGAATTTTAAGCGGAAGATCCATGAACTGTTAAGGCTGGATCGGGTCTGAATCGAAATGAAGAAAATGAATTTGCGGGGGCGTTTGTCAGAGCTAAAGAAAAAGGCGGTCAAGTGACCGCCTTTTCAGAAAATTAGTGTTCTATGAAATTTTATTTGGATTTAACAAGGCATTCCTTTTCAAGTTCCTTGCTCACGATATTGTCGCATTGTTTAGGATTTCCGAGAACGATGGCATAGCAATAGGCCTGGCTATCCCGGTTCAAGATCAGGGTGCAATAATAATTGCTGTGATCTTTATGTTTGTAGCGGCTTTCGGGATCGTTGATGGGGGTCAGGGCAAGGCAAAGGTTTCGCTGATCTTCTTTAGAAAGCTTTCCCGTTGGTTTTGCCGCAGACGAGAACAGACCGGTCCTCGACATGGCCTCGGCGGGACCTTTCCCATCAAGAACGGTTACCGGGGCTACCCCGGGGCGTCCCTTTCGAACTTCCTGGGTTATTTCATCACAAGCTTTTGTGTCGGCAACGTCTGTTGCCATGGAGAGTGGAGCATTCACAAAAAATGCTAACGACACTACTATCCATCCCATAGCCCTGTTCATCCACATATCAGTTTTCCTCCCAAATGACTTGTTTTTTTTTGACGTCTGACAAAAAAAAGAGATAAATCGATGCTTGCAAGGATACCTTATTTTGTGGGGAAAACCAAAAATTGTATTCAAACTATTGAAAATATATGAGCTTATAAAAACCATGCGGGCGCAGGAAATGACGCGCTGATAAGGGGCTTTTCCTCTATGAAAAGCCTCGGAAGGGGTTGATCAATGAATCTGGTTTGGTTACTTTGTTTCGGCTGGCTTTTTCTTGCGCATGGCTCCAAAAACCACCTTCACCACAGTACCGAGCATCAATAGCAATAAAATGATTAAAAATGTTTCGTTCATATTCATAAGGGTACTTTGAGTAATATAATCACTGAGATTTTGAAATTTTCATATCGGAAGCAACCCCGAAATAATTAGCTTCCAAAAATTTAAACGTGGTTCATTATACCAATAAAAATAAATGATTAATGTTACATTTATGTCATAAACGCGTTAATAGTTAGCTTTTAGGATATCCTTATTCCTATTTTATAGGGAAAAAATTCATGAAATCATGGAAAAAGTCGCAAATAAGAAAATATCTTGGGCCTCTATTAGTAGTCGTGGGGCTGGCCTATACTTATCATTCCCATATTACCGGTTGCCCACGTTATGTCATTTTCGCGGGCTGGGCACTGGGACCCCCTGTTTGGTTTCTTTTGGAATATGGCCAGCTGTTTGACAAAGAAAATGAAGATTTGACGACCTTTAAACATTATCAAAGCCTCTGCAGAAACCTTTGGTTGGGGTTCCTGGCCTATTTGGCGGCGTTTTATCTTGGCCCGTGGAATTGATTTATATTTTTCGAGCTCATACTTCCGTTTATACTAGCCCGCTTCATGAGGCCGGAAAGTGAATACGAAAGATCTGAGATAAGCGCCCGGCGCAAACCCTGAAGTTTTTAAAGTCATATGCGAATTTTAAGTTGGAATGTTAATGGCGTGCGGGCTGCAGTCAAAAAAGGATTTTTTGACTGGCTGGAGTCTGAATCACCGGATGTGGTGTGCCTGCAGGAAATCAAAGCTCGAACCGAAGACCTTGATGAATCCATACTAAATCCTGCCGGTTACCATGCGGCTTGGAACCCGGCCGAGCGCAAGGGATACAGTGGCGTCGCCATTTTCACCAAAAAGAAACCGCAAGCGGTTCATAGAGGGATAGGCATCGAGCGGTTTGATGTGGAAGGACGCGTCGTTAGAATCGAGTTCAAAGATTTTGATCTGTTCAATGTCTATTTCCCTAACGGTACCAGCGGTGAGGAACGACTGGAATATAAAATGGATTTTTATGACGCCTTTCTCGATCATTGCGAGCAACTGCGGGCCGAGGGCAGGGAGTTGGTGATTACTGGAGATGTGAACACCGCCCACAAGGCGATTGATTTGAGAAACCCCAAAGCCAATGAAAAAAACTCGGGCTTTTTGCCGGAAGAGAGAGCCTGGGTCGATAAATTCGTTTCGCATGGATATGTGGACAGCTTCAGGGAATTTCACCCGGAACCAGATCAATACACCTGGTGGAGCTACCGGTTTAATGTGCGGGCCAAAAATGTTGGTTGGCGCATTGATTATTTTTTCGTCACAGAAAAACTCATGGCAAAGGTTAAAGACTCTTTCATCCAGCCTGATATCATGGGCTCGGATCATTGCCCTATAGGTCTGGATATCAAGGCCAAATAATCGACATATGCAACGTTTGCGGATCGCCCGCATCTAATGATTTGCCATCCTGATAAACGGGGTTCGTCATTCAAGCGTAATAAAAATGAAGTATTTTGAACTGAAGTGGGGATTTTATGGGATTTGAGCTCAACAAAAGCTATAGCGGATTCAAACTGACTCAGAAGAAGGAAATTGACGAACTGAAATCTCTAGGTCTTCTTTTTGAACACGAGGTCACCAAGGCTGAAGTGATGGTTCTGGAAAACGATGATGATAACAAGGTGTTCAGCGCGACGTTCCGGACGCCGCCGGAAAATGATACCGGCATCGCCCATATCCTCGAACACAGCGTTTTATGCGGCTCTAAAAATTTCCCGGTCAAGGAACCCTTTGTCGAACTCATGAAAGGTAGTTTGCAAACCTTTCTCAACGCCATGACATTCCCTGACAAAACGATGTACCCCGTTGCGAGCAGAAACCGAAAAGATTTTTTCAACCTGATGAATGTTTATCTGGATGCGGTTTTTTATCCTAATATTTCCGAGGAAACTTTCAAACAGGAAGGCTGGCATTATGAGCTGAACAGCCCGGAAGATAAAATTGTTTATAAAGGCGTGGTGTTCAATGAGATGAAAGGCGAGTTTTCCAATCCGGAAAGTTGTATTGACCGTCAGTTGGCCCATTCCCTGTTCCCCTCTACCGCATACGGGTTTGAGTCGGGGGGCGACCCTAAAAATATTCCCGAGCTGACGTATCAGGAGTTCACGGAGTTTCACCGAAAGCATTATCATCCCTCCAACAGTAGATTGTTTTTATACGGAGATGGAGACACCCAAAGCTATCTTGATTTTTTGCAGGAAAAATATTTGCAGGACTTTGAGCGTATGGAGGTCAATACTTCCATTGCTCACCAGAGGTCTTTCAGAAAGCCGAAAAGAAAACCCATGGCCTACCCGGTTTCCAGCGATGAATCGTTGGAGAAAAAGACCTATGTTCTATTGGGCTACAAACTGGATAAGGCCATCAATCATGAGCATTGCCTTGGATTCAGCATACTGAGCCACCTTCTGCTGGGGTCTTCCGCGTCGCCTTTAAGAAAAGCCCTCATCACTTCCGAGTTAGGCAGCGAAGTCATTGGCGGAGGGTTCGACGACAACCGCGCCGACACTATGTTTGCCGTGGGCTTAAAGGGAACAGAGCTCGAGAACGAAAACAAAATTCTTGCGCTTATAGATTCGACCCTGAGGGAATTGGCCGAAAATGGAATAGAAGAAGATATGATCCTCTCGGCGGTCAATTCCATAGACTTCAGGCTTCGGGAGGCCAATTTTGGCGGGTTTCCCAAAGGCATTGTTTATAACATTCAAGCGTTGGGCTCATGGCTTTATGATAAAGATCCTTTCACCCATCTCAGCTTTGAGAAGGTCATGCGCAAAATCAAAAAACAGATGCACGAAGGATATTTTGAGGATTTGATTCGCCGTTATCTGATTGAAAATAACCATCGCAGTATTCTGGTGGCCACACCCAAACAGGGTCTGGGTAAGAAATGGGAGGCCAAGGAAAGAAAGATTTTAAAAACGATTAAAGAGGAACTTTCCTCTGATCAGATTGACAGCATGATCGCGGAGACGAAAAAACTGCAGGAACTGCAACTGGCACCGGACTCGCCAGAGGCGCTTGCCACGCTGCCTTCGCTGGGGATTGAGGATGTTCCCAAAGAAATTGAAAAATATCCTTTGGAAATAAAAAATCAGGGCGACTCAAAGATACTGTTCCATGATTTGTTCACCAATGATATCGCTTACACCCAAATAGGATTCAACACGCACTCGGTACCGACCGAAATGATTCCTTACATCCCGTTACTGGGAACTCTGATGCTGGGGATGGGAACTCGCAAACATAGCTACACAGAAATATCCAAGTTGATCGGCATGCATACCGGTGGAATCCGCACTTCCCATTTTTCTTCGGCAACGGTTCAAGACCGTCAGCAGGTTCTCTCCTATGTTTTTTTCAACGGCAAAGCGTTGATGGAAAAAGTCGATAACTTGTTCGATCTTTTTGATGAGTTGTTGGGTGACTATAGTTTTGATGACACTAAACGGCTGGTTGAAATCATCCGCAGTGCCAAGTCCGATATGGAAGATTCGATTGTCCCGCATGGCAATCATTATGTGTCGGCTCGGCTGCAGTCCTACCAGTCCCGACTCGGGAAGTTTGATGAACTTACGGATGGGATTACCTATTACCGGTTTTTAGAGCAATTGCTGGAGCGTGTGGAGAAAAATCCGGCGGAGGTTGCGGATCAGTTCCGACAGGTCGCGGAACGGGTCTTTACCCGCAAGAACGCCCTGTTTAATATCACTTCGGGGAAAAAGGATTACCATGTTATAGAAAAAAGAATCGCTGGAACGGTCGGCATCCTCTCCGATAAGCAATGGGGTGAGGAGAAGTGGGACCTGAAAGCAGTGCCTCTGAACGAGGGATTTTTGACGGCCAGCACCGTTCAACATGTCGGTAAAGGGGCCAACCTGTATGATTTGGGATTCAAATATTCCGGCCAGTTTGAGATTCTTAAAGCTCTTCTTAGGACCGGGTTCTTGTGGGACAAGGTTCGCGTGCATGGCGGCGCCTATGGCAGTGGCAACTCATTCAATCTCTTCACCGGCGATTATAGCCTGGTCTCTTACCGCGATCCCAACCTCGCTGAAACTCTGGGAGTCTATGATGAGATTGCCGACTTCCTCACTAACCTGGATATGTCATCGGAAGAGTTGACCAAAATCATCATCGGCTGTGTTGGTAAAATGGACCCGCCATTAACCTCCGACCGCAAAGGTTCGGCTTCCATGATCGATCATCTCACCGGACGCACCCACGAATTAAAACAGCAATACCGTGAGGAGTTGTTGTCCACCCGGTTGGAAGATTTAAAGGGTTATGCCCCGCTGTTTGAAAAAATCCGCGACGGCGGCAATGTCTGCGCCTTGGGTAATGAGGATAAACTTAAAAAATCCAAATCAGTCTTCGGCCAACTAGTCAAAGTCTTCAATTAACCTCTCGGCGTGGGGCCAGTGAGCAATGGCTTTATTTGGAAAGCGTAGGGTTGTCTCGGTTTAACTGGTGAGTGTAGCCGGAGTCAAAAATTCCCTCCCTTCATAGGGAGGGATTGAGGGAGGGTTGGTTTGATGGGTTTGGGGTGTGTCTGCTGAGCCTGTCGAAACATCTCGTCCTTGGCGGTCGCATCTGCGTCACCGTCATTCTGCCCTCGACCGCTGGCCGAGGTTAAGTTTTGAGTGTTTCCTGTCGATAAATAGTGGAGAAGAGTCCCCTGTTGACAGGTGAGATTATGAAGCTCAAACGCAAAGAAATTCTGGACCTTTTAAGGTCATTTGGGGTGAGTCAGGTTTCCGAGCTGAAGGACGGTTGTCGCGATTACGAGACGTATTTCAAAAAGCGTCAAAGGTGGGAAAACCCGCGGCGACAATCATTCCGCTCATAAAGACCGGCCAGCGTGACGCTGGACTCAAAATGTAATGACTTGGGTTTGTTTGAGCATTTAGCTATTGCTCATTGCCCCCAGCCGTTGGCTGGTTGTTTATTAGGCCCCACGCCGAGTGGAAAGCTTTCTCCATTTCAGGCAGTCGGGCCAGATCTGGAACCACTTCCAGATAGCGGATGACACCGTCACGGTCGAGCACTATGATGGCTCGTGCCAGCAGGCGGCTTTCCTCAATCAAAAGTCCGGTCGATCGACCAAACTCAGCATCCCGATAATCCGATAAGAATAGAATGTTGTGAATATTGGCTTCTTTCGCGAAACGTTTTTGCGCGAAAGGCAGGTCCCGGCTGATTGTTATCAGATTGGCGGTTTGTTCCAGTCCCTTATTTTCCTCACTGAGTATATGTGTTTGTTTGTCGCAGGTAGGAGTATCCAGAGAGGGAACGACACTTAGGATTGTCACCTTGCCCTTGAACGACTGCAGGTCAACCATATTCAAACCCAGGTCAGGAAGGCGGACGGTCGGGAGTGTTTGTCCCAATTGTACGCGTTCTCCCATCAGCGTCAGCGGTTTTCCCCGCAAAGTGACTGCCCCACTCGTTCCCGTAAAAATCAGAACTAGAATTAAACTTCCATATATTTTATGAAACATGAGCCGACTCTCCATTATTAAGTTTTTAGTTTTTTTATATGCTAGCATTTTTAATGACCGGCCCTGCTAAAATAGAAAAGGCTATTTTTTATAAAAGAAATCATGGATACCATTACAGAATTGAAAAGAAGCATCAAAGCCTGCACTCTATGTGAGGCGGAGCTTCCTTTTCCTCCGAAACCTGTGTTTTCATTTTCTGCGACATCAAAAATACTCATTGTGGGTTAGGCGCCAGGAATCAAAGTGCATGAGTCTGGGATTCCCTGGAACGATGCCAGTGGTGACAGGTTACGTGAGTGGATGCAGGTGTCTAAGGAACAATTTTATAATACAAAATATTTTTCAATCGTGCCGATGGGGTTCTGCTACCCCGGAAAAGGTAAATCCGGTGATTTACCTCCTCGTCCTGAATGCGCGGAGAAATGGATGTCACCCATTCTTGATGAACTGCCCAAACGGCAGCTCATTCTTCTGATCGGACAATATGCACAAGCCTGGTTTTTAAAATCGAATAAGCAGGCAACCTTGACCGATACGGTGAAAAACTGGCAAGCTTATCTGCCCGAATACTTTGTTTTGCCACACCCCTCACCGCGCAATAATATCTGGCTTAAGAAGAATTTATGGTTCGAGAAAAAACTGGTGCCAAAACTGGAAAAGAGAATTGCCGAACTTTTGCGCTGAAATCAAAACTCCACAACAGTGACGCCATCGCCACCTTCGTGGCGTGAGCCGGGGGTGAACTGTTTGCAGAGTCCGGCCTTTTCCAGATAATTGCGCACCAGAGCCTTGATCGTTCCCATGCCGTGACCATGAATGATGAGCACCCTCTGTGCTTTTCGCACAATGGCCTGACTGAGGAAAGCCTCCATAACCGCTTCAGCTTCTTCTGAGTTCATGCCCCTCAAATCACAGGACGATGCCGAACCGCCCTCCGACTCGGTTTGAACGTCCATGGAAAATTTCTTTTCGGGTTTTTTGTCTCTTTGCTTTGGGTTGCCGCGAAGGGCGCTAGCCTCGACAATGGTTGTGATATTGCCCATTTGCACCCGCAACTTTTTTTTTCCTTCAGGTGACTCCAATAGAGTGCCGAGGGCTCCCAGGTTTAAAATTAAAACCGGGTCGCCGGTTTTCAAGTTTCCGGCCGGCAGGGACCATTCGTCGATATCTTCTACTTTCGGGGACAAGGGAACCCGGCCCATGGACTGCATTTGTTTTTCTACCTTGCGGATTTTAGGAAGGTCTTTTTCACCTTTGATCTCATCAATCATTTTCTGAATTTCAGCTTTTCCGGCACGCACATGCGCTTGCAGTTTTTTGGTTTTATCTTTCTGGAAATCTTTTTCTTCTTCCCGCAGTCTCTGGGTCAGGACTCTCTGTTCCCTCGCGAGGGATGCAGTATTTTCTTTCTCCTGCTTTATTTCTTCCCGGTCGCGACTAAGTTCCAGTTTCTGCCGGGTCAAATCTTCCAGCAGGTCTTCGGCGCGGTTCTCCTTGGCCAAATACAAACTGCGGGCCTGATCGATGATGCTTTTTTTTAATCCAAGTCGTTCGGCAGTATCGAGGGCGGCGCTTTGCCCCGGCGCTCCAAAAATCAAGCGGTAGGTGGGGCTCAACGCATCAAGATCGAACTCGGTGCAGGCATTGAGGAACCCTTCGTGAGTCTGCGCCAAAATCTTCAAAGTGAAATAGTGGGTGGATACCAATGTCATCACATTTTTGTTTTTAAGATCAAACAGGATAGCTTCCGCCAGCGCCGCACCTTCTGCCGGGTCGGTGGCAATTCCCAACTCGTCCAGAAGTACTAATGAGCCTGCGTCAACATGATTCAGGATATGAACGATTTTTTTCAGATGTCCAGAAAAGGTCGACAACTTCAATTGAATATTTTGGTCATCGCCGATGTCGGAATAAACTTTCGGGAAAAATGGAATCTTCGAATTTTCTTTGACTGGAAGATACAGTCCGACTCGAGCCATCAGAGCCAGCAGACCCAGTGTTTTGAGCGTTACCGTTTTGCCGCCGGTATTGGGACCGGAAATGATCACCACGCGAACAGAGGCGTCCCACTCAATGGTGTTGGGAATCACTGTTTCACCGTCGAGAACCAGTTCCGGATTTCGCGCTTCTTTAAGCTCCATGATCGAGTCGCGGTTCATGGGGCAGTTTACCGCCGACATGGTTTTAGCCAACCGGGCTTTGGAGTGAATGAGATCCAGAAATACCAGTGTCTCAAGATTTGTTTCCAGTGGCCCTTGAAATTGCCGGGTTTGAAGGGCCAGAGCCTGCAGGATTTTTATTTTTTCATGGACCACTTGCAGTCGGGCTATTTTCAATTGATTGTTCAAGGGCACGATGGAAGCGGGTTCTATAAATAGAGTCTGCCCCGTTCCTGAACTGTCATGCACAATGCCGTCGACTCTGGACTTGAACTCTGCCCGCACCGGAACGACCATGCGTTCTTCACGTTCGGTGATGTAGGAGTCCTGTAGCGCTTCGCGGATGCTATCGGAACTGAGGAGACGTTGCAGGCGTTCTTCCAGTTTGCTTTTTGCGGTGTCGGCATTGCGTAGAGCCTGTTTAAGTTCCGGCGTGGCGTTTTCCCGGATGTTCCCTTCGTCGTCAATGCAACGGACCAGATCATCGAGAAACTCTTTGAGAGGATCAAGCTTTTCCAGCCAGACCAGTAAGCGGGGGTAAACGGATTTTTTATCGCGACATAAATTTCGGCACAACCGCAAAAGTTTGATGAGCGACAGGCATTGCTCTGGCTCGATCATCTTTTGCTCTTCTACATCCTGAAAAACAGGGCGAAGGTCCTCAAACCGATCCATAGGAAAGGGGTCTACAGAATCCAGCAAGGCCACCATCTCGGCGGTTTCTTCGAGCAGGGTTAGTGCGGAGTTAAAATCGTCTTCGGGTTTTAGCTGTCGGCAGTGATCCTGGGTGATGGGAGAGCAGGCATGGTTCGCCAATGCCGAGACCACCCGGCCCCAGCCCAGAAGCTGCATGGATTTTTCAATCAGGTGAACCGAGTCGGATGAAGGCGTGCTGTTCATAACAGGGATTATGCGCTGAGGAGGAAACTTTGAACCTTGACCAAGAACTTCTGTCCTGCATCAGCAAGCGCCCTCCACCCACTTCCGGAGGAGAGAGCTTGCAATGGCTCATTTAGCCGAGACAACATAGCTATTGCTCGTTGCCGCTTCGGCGAGGAGTGGGCTAAGGTGGACTCAAGAAGAATACTCACCTTGGCATCGTAAAGACGGTTGGTATCGCGGAAATTTTTATAGCCATACAAAAGAACAGCGAGATCTTTTTCCACTTTCTTTTTATAGATGGTCTTTTTTTCTCCAGGAATCAGCGTGCTGCCATGAACCTGGAGTTTTTGCGTGGTGATGGTGACGGGTTTATCGAAGTCAATGGTTTCGCTATTGAAATACAATTCATACTCAATGATGTGCTGACCCATCACCTCAAACTGGTTGGGTCCTTTGCGGGTGGCGAACAGGGTGGCGACTTTCCCATCGCGTTTAACCGGATTTGGGCTTTCCGGTCCGGGCAGCTCAAGCAATGCGAGATTACGGCCTTGAGTCAGTTGGGCCCAGTGGATCGCGCCCAAGTGGTTGCCTTCTCTCGTCATGCGCACGACATCCGGATTTGGCCGGCGCCTCTGCTTGCCAATCCATTCGACCATTGCGGGTATTTCCGATTCTGGCAGGAAATGGCCACCGTGGGCCTTGCCTTTTTCTGCATGCTCCCGGTAGCGGACGGGATATTTCATGTCGGAAAGAATTTTATGAATTCGCCGACTGAGTTGGATAGGGAAAATGGGATCGTGCGCTCCCTGAATCATATAAATCGGCGTGTTGCTGAGGTTTACCAGAAAATGCATGTATCGGGGCGTGATGCTTCCGGCGATGGGGATCAGTCCGGCAAACCGGTCAGGATAAAACATGCCGATCATGTAAGCCCCGATGGCACCATTGGACAACCCGGCAAGAAAAACACGATCTGAATCTATATTGTATTTTTCACGAATATGGTCAATGAGACTGAGCACCATTTCCTCAGCGGGCCGGGCCCACCAGGCTCCCATCGGATAAGTGGGACACAACACTGCAACCTTTTTATCCAAACGCTCGACCCAGGCCGGAATGGTGTTGGCACCGCTACCGCCCATCCCATGCAAAACAACAACGAGCGGGATTTTTTCACCTTTCGGTGACTCAGGAAGAAACAAGGCATAAGGATAGTTTTTTCCGTTATGCGTGACCTGTAAATTTTCTTGAAGTCCGGTCGGGCCGGGGCTTTTCTTTGCCCGTGTGAGCAGGATAGATTTGACGGCTTCGTGTTGGATCTGGCCCAACTGTAAACGCTTCAGCACCTGATTTTCCACTTCCAAGTCCTGAGTGGAAAGAAACAAATCCACTTCCGCCTTGATATCCAGCCGCACCTTGGCCGACTCCTGCACCGCAGAGCACGCCACGGCAAACAGCAGGATCAAACTAATCTTAAGGATATTCATGCCCTACACAGTATCGAACTTTAAAATCTTTGTAAAGGTTTTAGGGTTGGCCTAAATGACTAATTTTATTGGAATTTTCTCTCCTCATGCGGTAAGATTTATCTCTGTTTAGCTGCGTGGCATACTTTAACTCTTCTTAATGGCCTGCCGATGAATTTCTTGAAAGTACCTGTTCAAACTCTGGTTAAAACTCTCAATCTCGGAACTCTTTCGTTGGGGAAATGCCGAATGGATGCAGGGGAACCTGCCGCGCTGACCCGGATGTTTACGTTAAAGAAAAACGGGATGGATTATGTGGGGCAGGTCCGCGTGCGTCCCGGTGACCCGGCCGTTCGCATCGAGGTCTTCAACGAAAGTTATTTTGAAGAGTTCGACCAGCTTGAATTGGCTGTGCTCGGCAACCTGACTGGTAAAGTTCTGAGCCGTCTATTAAAGGATAAGGAGTCGCCGGAAGAGGCAAAAGCCTTGATACGCGAGTATCTTGAAGATCAGGAGCCCGAGGCAGAGGAAGAAGAAGTCATTGCCCAAAGCGGTGACGAACGTGATATTGATAAAATATTTGCACATTTGAATCAGGAATATTTCAGTAATCGCATTCAGGCCAAGATCATGTGGGGACGCGACGTGAAATCGCGCAACAAAAGCGGTTTTCGCTATGGCTCTTACGATGAAGGTAAAAAACTCATCCGCATTCATCCACGGTTGAAGCAGGACTTTGTGCCTCTATGCGTGTTGGAGCTCACCGTCTACCATGAAATGTGCCACCAGTTTGCCCCGTCCTATAAAAAGAACGGAACCTGGCAGAGCCATCATCCTGAATTTAAGAAAAAAGAGCGGGAGTACAAGGATTTCAAAGACGCTCGCAACTGGGAGAAGCATAACTGGCATCGCTTGCTCCTTCCCTCTGAAGAAAACGCCGAATTGGTGACAGCTTGACTCTCTACCAAGGGGAGCATTTATTCAACTGAGAAATTTTTTTGCTCGCCACCCCTTAGCATGGGAAGCAGACAGCAGGGGCTCGTTAAGCCGAGATAAATCTTTGCTAACCAGACAGAGCTATTGCATATTGTCTGCGGCGCCCTCGCCGCTTGCAATTGCCATTGATTTGGCCTAAATTGGTTTCACGCTATGAAAATGATCAAATGTTACATTCAGTATGAAAAACTGGAAGCGCTCCGGGAAAAGCTTTTTGAACTGGGAGTACCCGGAATTTCTGTGGTTGACGCCAAAGGCATTGGTAAACCGATGAGCCATTTGAAATCCGATCCTGCATTGAAAGTTCCGCAGTTTCACCCCTGTGTGGAAATTTCAGTGGTTCTGGAAGCCGAAGCGGTGGATGAAGTGTTGGATATGATCGAGAAGACATTGCATACCGGCAGCTTGAGCGATGGAAAGATTTTTGTCCTGCCGGTTGAAGAGGCCGTCCGTGTTCGCACCGGGGAACGGGGCAAGCAGGCCCTCTACTGACCGGCGAGTCCGCCGCCAGCGTGACGCTGGACCCAATCCTGAAAATTTTCCGCTTGAGGCAAGCTTCTGATGATCGCTGAAAATTTATCTGAGGTCCGGGAGCGAATTTCCCAAGCCATCCAAAATTCAGGAAGAAAACCGGACAGTGTCCGTCTGGTTACGGTTTCCAAGCAAGTGAGTGTTGCCCAGATAGAGGAAGCCCGGTCTGTCGGGGCAATGATATTTGGCGAGAATAAAATTCAGGAAGCGGTTCCCAAGATAGAACAAATAGGATCGCAAGATATTTCCTGGCACTTCATCGGCCACCTGCAAAAAAACAAGGTCAAGTTTCTCGATGCTCGCTTTGACTTGATCCATTCGGTGGACAGTCTCGAGCTGGCGGAGAAAATCTCTATACTTTGTCAGGCAGAAAACCGGGTGCAGAAAGTTTTGTTGCAGGTCAATGTCTCAGGCGAAGAAGCTAAATTTGGCATGTTCACAGACGAAGTGGAAAAACGGCTGGGTGATTTTTCCCGGCTGCAAGGCATTGAGGTTGAGGGACTGATGACCATTCCGCCTCACGATTCTGACCCGGAAAATTCCCGCAGGCATTTCTCAAAATTGCGGGAGATTCGTGAGCGATGCGAAAAAAAGAATGGAGTTCCCCTGCACGAACTTTCCATGGGCATGAGCCACGATTTTGAAGTGGCGGTGGAAGAGGGGGCGACGCTGGTTCGTGTTGGGTCGGCTATTTTTGGTCCTCGTCAGACCATGCCCGAGAGTTAAAATCAACTGGGAGAATAATGCAGTGCTGAAAAATAAAAAATTAGGATTCATCGGTGGCGGTAATATGGCAGAAGCTATGATTAAAGGATTACTTTCCGCTTCTTTCATCGAAGCTAAAAGTATTTTTGTTTCGGAGCCGTCTGAGCAGAAACGCGATGCCCTGCATGCGGAGTATAAAATCAAAGTCACCGCCGACAATCGTGAGCTGACGAAGAAATGCGACATCCTCATTCTCGCGGTCAAACCGCAGATTTTGAAAGAAGTACTGCATGATATTCGGACACTGGTAGGCAGCGACAAACTGGTGATATCCATTGCGGCGGGAGTTCCCATATCCATCATGGATGGCGTCCTGCGTGGTGATAGCAACAAGAAGTTCAGTGTGGTGCGCACGATGCCCAATACTCCGGCGCTGGTTCAGGAAGGGGTGACAGCCATCGCTTCCGGCAAACATGTCAGCAAGACTGATATAAAAATCGCCCACCGTATTTTTGAGGCGGTAGGATGCACCGTCGATGTCGAAGAAGGCCACCTCGACGCCGTGACCGGATTGAGCGGGAGTGGACCGGCTTACATCTTCATGTTGATTGAAGCTCTTTCGGATGCGGGGGTCAAGATGGGTCTGTCACGAGAAGTGGCCAATATTCTGACCATCCAGACAGTGCTGGGTTCCGCCAAACTGGCGCGTGAAAGCGGCAAGCATCCCGGCGAACTTAAAGACATGGTCACCTCACCCGCCGGTACCACCATCGCCGGCCTGCACGCCCTGGAAGAAGGGGGCCTGCGCACCACCATGATGAACGCTGTGGAAGATGCCACCCTGCGCTCCCGCGAGTTGGGCCACATCGCTCTCAACGAGGACAGCGACCACTAGCCGTGGGGGCAGTAACAATAACGCGCGATGACGTGGAGGAGGTTGTCTATCCATGCCTTTGGCGGTCGCGACAGCGTCACCGCCCCATTGGCCCCACGCCAAGTGGCTATTTGCAGCGGAATTTTTTGTATTCGCCCCAACCGGCGATGGCAAAACCAAGAATGAGAATCCAACTGGGATGCAGCACATGTTCCGGTTTCGTGAAGTAGAGGAGCAGCATCAGTACTACTCCAGCCATGCAGACGAACAAGCCGAGGAAGACAGCATTCAATCCTTTTTCAAATCCATCAGGATCTTTAAGTTGTTTTCTTATTTCAGGGCGCAGTTCATATTTAAACATGGTCTTTGTTTTCCAATTAAGGCTGAAATGAACTACCCCGCCGCAAGCGGACGGGGTATCCTAATAAAACGTTATTTAAAAAGGCGTGGCAAGCCAAGGGGAATAAAACCCACTGGTGGGTTCAAACTTCCCATTCTGTATCCTTCCGGATCCAGAAGCACGTCGCTAAATCCTAAAGCTTTTAATTTTTCCTGAACAGATTTTTGAATGGAATTATCACTTTGGTAACGCGGCATTTCATCTTTGCCCAGTTCAATGCGGGCCTGGGTTTCAATGTGTCGGACACGGACTTGCTTGAACCCTAAAGAGAGCAGGAGGTCTTCGGCCTGTTCGACTCTGGAAAGTTTTTCGGGAGTGACCGGCTGGCCGTAGGGAATGCGGGACGACAGGCAGGCCATGGCTGGTTTGTTCCAGATCGAGAGCTCCATCATGTGGGACAAATCCCGAACATCCTGTTTGTTGAATCCTGCTTCCACCAGTGGACTGCGCACGCCTTGTTCGCGGGCGGAGTCGAGCCCGGGTCGATAGTCGCCGAGATCGTCAGTATTGATGCCGTTTAGGATATGAGAAATATTTTCCTGCCCGGCGACTTTTTTGAGGCTGGAATAAAGTTCAGTTTTGCAGTGGTAACAACGGTTGATCGGATTGGCCTGGTATTCCGGATTGGACATCTCCTCTGTTTTTATGATCCGATGTCTTGCGCCGATCTCCTCGGCTAACTGGCGGGAGGCTTGCATCTCCCGGTTTGGCACGCTGGCGGATTGTGCGGTCACGGCCAATGCTTTTTCACCGAGAACTTCATAGGCAAGAGCGAGAACAAGCGTGCTGTCCACTCCGCCGGAAAAGGCGACCAGTGCGCTGTCCATTTCCCGGAGCAGCGATTTTATTTTTTCTGACTTTTGTTCCAGCGTCATGAGAAGCTTCTAGATTAGTTTTGGCTAAGAATAACACAAAGAATGGCACAAAAAAAATCCGGGAACAGAGAGTGTGTTCTGTTCCCGGACATTCCGAGGAGGAGGTGCTATTTGAGTGGGTAAAGAGCACTAATCTCTTTCCCTCTCATACTGATAATAGTGTAACGGAACATTCTGGCAGAGCCTCAGGTTTTCCAAATGAAGCCTGCCCTTATTTTGAGGTTGGGGGTCAAACAGAGTTGGTCGGCAATATGGAATCTTGAAACCCAATAAATACAAGGGGATATTTGCTTCCAATTGTGGGGTCGGTTCGTCCTTGCTACGCAAATTCTACAGGGATTGCCTCACCTGCGGATTAGGGCTTAAATTCTACCAAGGCAGGGTCAAGATAAGTCTGCTTTAAGTTTCAGTTCCCGTAGTTGCTTTGGATCCACTTCCGAAGGTGCCTGAGTCATCAGACAGGTGGCTTTCTGGGTTTTGGGAAAGGCGATCACGTCGCGGATTGACGCGGCACCTGAAAGCAGCATAATGATTCGGTCCAGTCCCATGGCGATACCGCAATGCGGCGGGGCTCCATACTGCAACGCGTCGAGCAGGAACCCAAATTTGGCTTGAGCTTCTTCCTGGCCGATGCCGAGGAGTTTGAACATTTTTTCCTGCACTTCTTTTTGGTGGATACGGATACTGCCGCCACCGATCTCGTTGCCGTTCAGCACCAGATCATACGCCCGCGCTTTAATGGAACCGGGATCGCTCTCGAATTTTTCCATATCCTCTTCACGCGGAGCGGTGAAAGGGTGGTGCATGGCGGTATATCTTTTTTCTGTGTCATCATATTCCACCAAGGGAAACTGGGTGACCCAGATGAAGGAATTTTTTGATTTATCGATCAGGTTCAACTGTTTGCCCAAAGCCAGCCGCAAGTGAGCCAGCGCATCGGCTACAATTTTGGGCTTGTCGGCGATGAAAACCACCGTATCGCCGGGCTCGCTGCCCAGAGCTTTCAACATAGTGTCGAGCATTTCCTGTTCAAAGAATTTGATGATGGGCGACTGCAATTCGTTTTCCTGAACCTTGATCCAGGCCATACCTTTGGCGCCGTATGTTTTGGCAATTTCTGTCAAATCGTCAAGAGCTTTGCGGGACAAAGATTCGGCGCTGTTTTTGACATTGAGGGCGCGAACTTGTCCGCCCGATTCCAGCACCCGGGCAAACACTTTGAACGAGGTGCCCCGGACAATTTCTCCGAGGTCAACGATTTCCATGCCGAACCGCATATCCGGTTTATCGCTTCCGAACCGGTCGATGGCATCCTGATATTTCAGGATCGGGAAAGGCGTCTCGATTTTAACGTCGAGGACTTCCTTGTAAATTGCCGCCATCATTTCCTCGGTTATCTGGAACAATAATTTTTCATTGCCGAATGACATCTCGATATCGATCTGGGTGAATTCCGGTTGCCGGTCCTGACGCAAATCTTCATCGCGGAAGCATTTAACAATTTGGTAATAGCGATCCATGCCCGCGACCATGAGAATTTGCTTGAACAATTGTGGCGACTGCGGCAGGGCATAAAACTTTTGCGGATTGAGTCTGCTGGGCACCAGATAATCCCGCGCTCCTTCCGGGGTACTCTTGGTCAGCATGGGGGTTTCGATCTCCATGAATCCATGCCGGTGCAATTCGTTTCTTGCTACCCGCGTGGTGTCATAGCGCATTTTCAAGTTACGCTGCAACTCTGGTCCACGAAGATCGAGAAACCTGTATTTCAGACGCAGGGCTTCCGAAGTGTCTTGAGGTTCCCAAGGCGAGATGGGTGGTGTTTCTGATGGATTGAGAATGCTCAACGCATCGACATAAACCTCGATCATGCCGGTTTTCAGCTTCGAGTTGACCATATCATCGGGTCGGGCGCTCACTTTGCCAGTGACGCCGATGACATAATTGCCACGAATGGATTGGGCGTGCTCGTGTGCCAGTTGGTCGATTTGTGGATTCAGCACAACCTGGGTCATGCCGTATTTGTCCCACAGGTCGACGAAAATGAGTCCCCCATGATCGCGCCGGGTATGCACCCATCCGCACAGAGTTACTGTTTCGCCGATATTCTTATCTGACAATGTCCCGCAATCATGCGTTCGTTCGTTGTTCATGAGTGGTCTTTAGTTTTTATGGAATATCTGGAGGTCTTAGGAAAAGGCCACAAGGTACCGAAAACAAGGCAGACTTGCAAGCGTTAATCTGGCGGGGAAAGGGGGGAGGTTCAAGTTTCCTGCTCTTTCGAGGGTTCTTTGTTCTCTTGGCTGACAAGGGATTCCTCCTGCTCTGCTTGCTGTTCTGCCTGTGCAGCAGCTCGCTGCTCGGCTTCGATTTTGGCCAACTCCTGTTCTTGACGTTTTTTGTGGAGTTGATATTCGACGACCATCTGCGGTTTGATCTTGATAGCCACGGGAATATTGACCGTACTGCACGAGCGCATGCAGACCCCGCATCCGGTACAGATATTTTTGTCGATGACCGGTTTTGAGACACCACTACCCGTATGCCTTTCGTCGATCTGATAAATTGCTCCGGGAACCGGGCAGTCGATCACGCATTGTTGGCAGAAGGCGCCGTCGTAGGCCGCACATTTTTTCTTATCCAGAATCGCGTAACCCATATTCACATCGCTCAGTTGCTGAACCGGGAGCAAGGCCCCATCCGGGCAAGCTGTGATGCAGGGCAGGTCGGTGCACATCACACACGGATTGCGCATCGGGTCGATATAAGGCGTATTGAAAACGAGGAAGCCCATTTTTTTGGGAGCACGTTGGATGGCATCCTTCGGGCAGGCATGGATGCACTCGTCGCAACGGGAGCAAGCTTGCAAAAACTGTCTCTCAGAAATCGCGCCCGGTGGTCTCAACAGTGGAACCCGCTTGGTGATCTTGTCCACCGCCTTGTTGACATTGTCGATTTTGCCTTGGATATTTTCAACAACGGGTTTGGCGAAAAAGTGGACGCCCTGCCGTAACAAATTGCGGCGGTCGTATTCTTTGTCCTCGACCTCTTCGAGCGCGAACATATTATGCCCAACCTCAACTTCGCTGGAATCTTCAGCGGAGGCTTCTACCTCCTCGGGTTCCGGAGATTCCGGGTCAGGCTCAAAGTTTCCTCGAAGCATACGCTTCTCTTCAGGACTTTCTTTAAACCGCGATACCAAACGCTTGAAGAAGCCCTCTTTTGGGGCAGGATCCTCTGCTTTTTCGATGCCTTCGCCACCTTCAGTCTGTTCGACCCCTTCAGTTTCTTCAACTGCAGCATCTTCGATGAGTTCTGATTCAGCAGTGAGTTCCTTATTTTCTATAGGTACTGCGGGTTTTTTTCGAGTCTGGGCTTCCTCTTCCACGGCTGTGCCGAAATCGAGAAAGTTGCCGAAAGATAATAGATCCCGGCGAGACGCTCCCCGGGGTTCTTCTGCGACCGGTTGAGGGGTGATGGTTTCTTTATCCAGGCTCAGGGGGTTCGGTTCCGTCTGGGCGCTGGAGTGGTTTCCGCGCTGGTCTTCAGAGATATGATCCTCAACGTTTCTGCTTGAGGTCTTCTTCTTACCTTTGAAGGTTTCTTTTGCGAGACTATGTCTAAACTTCATGATTATTTTTCAAAGTTCTGCGTTCTGCGAGAAAACGGGGGAAATATTTAACCCCCCTAGCCCCCTTGTCAGGGGGGAACCGGCCTCTCTCTGCGAGGGAGGCAATTGGGCAATGACTCGTTGAGCCGAGAATCCGGTTGCTAGCAATTAAAAGCTATTGCAGTCGGCCCCACGCCTAGTGGCGCCGAGCAGTTAGAGCCAGCCGTTTTCTGTGGCGATATTATTATAGTCGTGCCAGTTTTGTGCGTTGGCATTTTCCAGCATGTATTCGTCCATGGCCAGTACTAATGGATGGCCCTTGTTGACAAAAGACTGCACTGTTGGAAACCGTAATACGAAAGTGGTGACAGCGGCTTTGCCCAACGTCATGAGATCTGGGTCTTTCGCTATAGTTTCGAGGATTTCTTCGGCATTTTCTGGTGTGATCGACTCGAACAGTTGCGCTGTTTTTTCTTCCAGTTCAGGGTGGTCATCGCAAGCGATGGCGGCACGCATTTGCAACTCAAGAATCTTTTGATAGTCGGCTTCGTCGTATTCCCCTTCCATACGACCTTCTTCCCAGGCAGAACCTTCCAGATTGCGTTCCCCCGGACTATCTCTACGTTCAGACGTTTCTGAAAATGCCAGATTTGCTTCATCCAGCAGGATTTTGGCTTTAACTTCAGCGCTAGTTTCTGTATTGGACATGACTTGATTCGTGCTCCCTGTTAATACCGGGTCCCAGCCGGGCCTGACCCCTGAGTCTTTCAGGGAGCCTAACCTCTTGGGGCTCGATTTTGATCAATGGTTGTGATGGCAATATGTTAGCATTAACCCTTTCAATTCCAAAGAATTTCCAGAGAATTCCCAGCGGTTCGATTGAAATTGAGGGTTCTGATTATGTTACCATACCCACTAGCTTGGGATGCAAATGGCTCCACGCCTTCGGCGGTTGCTTAAAACAGGGCTGTGCGAAGAGCTATTTTTAAAAATTTCCGGGGTGCCCTGCTAATGGGTATGCCGGGTGTTCGATAAAGGCCAGGTGTTTTATGAAGAAGGTCATGTTGATATTTCCGCCGGAATGGGTGCCCACCGCACCTTATCTGGCATTGCCGAGTCTTGCGGCTGTTCTGCGTCAAAACGGCATAGAGACCATCCTCAAAGACATCAACGTGGAGATGTTTGACCACTTTTTCACCCCAGGGTTTCTACTATTCGTCAAAAGCAAAATAGAGGCCCGGCTGAAAGCGCTGATACAAAAAGAGAACGAAGAAGGTTTGAGCCAGGAAGACACCGAACTGAAAATAATGCTCAACGACTACCAGTATATCGACCTCGACCACCATATCAGTAAAGTGGGTGTTGCCAAGAAAATCATGCGCGGGCCGGAATTTTATGAGATCGAAAAAGCCGAATGGGCGCTCAATGCTTTCCGGGAAGTGATGGAATATATTTCTGTCTGCTACTACCCCGCCAGCATCAATTTTTATCCGATCGAGAGCAACCTCAACGTATACCGACCCTGGGTTTCTGAAGATCTTTTGAAAGCGCCGCACGACAGAAATGTCAATGTTTATGCCGACATCTGTCGACAGTTGGTGTTGCGGTCGATCAAAAAAGAAGAGCCTGATGTGGTGGGCATCTCCATCGGCACCCCGGTGCAACTGATGGCGGGCATCACCTTTGCCACTTTGATCAAAGCGGCCTATCCCAATATCCATGTGACCGTAGGCGGCAACATCATCACCCGGCTCAAAGATGAATTTGCCAAGAAGCCGCATTTTTTCGGCAAGGTGTTCGACTCAATGATCACCTATGAGGGTGAGCACTCTCTCGTCTGGTTGGTGGAAGCGCTGTCAGGCAAACGAAAGATGTCCGAAGTTTCCAACCTCATCTATAAAGATGAGGTTGGAAATATGCATGTCAACGATACCTATCAGGAGAAGGTCACCGAACTGCCGCCGCCGGATTTTGACGGCATGCCCTGGGAAAAATATTTCTCACCGGAAAAACTCGTGCCCTATTTGGGTACGCGCGGCTGTTACTGGGGCAAGTGCACGTTTTGCGATCACGGTGCCGGTTATATCGACCAGTTCCGTGCGAAGCACGCCGACCAGATTGTCGATGAATTGGAATATCTGAAAAACAAACTCAACGCCAAACATTTTTTGTTCACCGATGAATCGTTTCCGCCGGCCCTGTTCATCAAACTGCCGCCGTTGATGGTCGAGCGTGGGCTCGATATTTATTGGACCACGCTGATCCGGTTTGAGTCGCAATTGCTGGAGCCAGAGATGTGGGACATGGCACATAAATCCGGTTGCCGGTCACTGTATTACGGGCTGGAGTCGGCCAACGAACGCATCATCAAACTGGTGAAGAAAGATACCGACATTGAAGCGGCAAAGATTAACCTGCAGCAGGCCAAGCGGGTGGGCATCTGGAGTCACGTCATGTGTTTTTATGGCTTCCCCTCAGAAACCGAAGCTGAGGCCGAAGACACGCGCCGGTTCCTTCTGGATAATCAGGACATGATTCCATCAGTAGAAATGTATTTTTTCGTGCTCTATAAAAACGCACCCGTGATGTTCCAGAAGGATGAATACAAAATCCAAGTGAAAGAAATTCCCGAACACGATCTTGCTCTGGATTTTTATTACACCCCGGAATCGGGCCAGACCACCGAAGAAGCCATGACGCGTTACGAAAACTTTTACCGCGACGATTTTGATCCATGGGCCTTACGCATTAATGCCCGCGAACATGTGCTTCTCTACATCACGCATTTCGGTACCAGCGATTTGCCCCACCTCTACGTCAAAAATTCATCCGGATCCGAAGAGTTCCAACTGCCCCCCAAAAAATGTTGGGATACTCGGTAACCCCCCACTCCTAGTGGTTAGTTGTCTCTGCGGAAACCGCGCATTTGCGGGACGCTGCCGTCGAAGGTGGTTGTTGCTTGATCCGAAGCAGGTTGGATTTCTTTCTTTTCTTCCGGTACTTTTTTCTCTAACAGGAAAACACAGAGGTCAGGATGGACCTGATTTTCCGGGCACATTTTGAGGTGTTGCCGGAAAAACGGCATGTTGTAGACCGGGTCGTTATAAAGCGTGTCGAGTCCGTAATGCTCGAACAGTCCCTGCAAGGGGCGTGGCCCGACCAGGTAGAGGAACCCACCGGGCAGGAGTGCTCCGGTCAAGGCTTTCAACATGTTTTCGCAGGCTTCGCGGTCGGGATGGTACATGAACGGAATCCATTTGAAGATCAGCCCGTATTGGGTGCTGTAGGCGTGGGCGATATGATCTGCTTCCGGTAGGAATGAAACTTTTTGTAGATTGTCCAGCTGGTCGCGTGACATGGCGTAGTTCCACAACAGTTGCGCGTTTTTCTGCGCGAACTCCGGGTCGCTGTACAGCACGGTGTATTCGCGTTCTTTGGTGCAGTCGATGCAACCGGCCAGCACGGTGTCGAAAGTGTGAATGAGAACCTTGTCAATTTTTTCCAGTCGATGCGGCATGGCCGGAGCCATCTCCATATAATAAAAAATCTGGTCGAGCACCATGGGTTGCAGCGAGGACTCCTCAATGTCGGCAGCACCTTCAGGATAAAATGGAACGGTGTACTGCACCTTGACCGGATCGACCATTGGCGGTTCGCCGTTGAAGAACCATTGCCAGGTGAATGGATGCTGGGCTTGCAGTTTAGTCGGATAGGTTTGTGGTCGCAGGTTCCATTTAGGATCAAAAGGAATCTCTCTTCCGCGTTCGCCTTCGAGCAAGGTGAACGATTGTGGGCCGACTCTGACCTCCCGTTCGATGGCGGGTTTTTTCACACCTCCGCAATTGATGAAGGGAAACGTGATGGGGTCGTCGTAAGCCGTGACTTTATAGAGGTGGCCGTCCTGCACGGCGATGGCCACTTTATGGCTATCGCTGAAATAGCGTACCGGCGCGTTTTTTTGCGGTGTCCAGGTGATCTCGTGCGAGGTCATAGGATCCATGAATATTTTTTTGATGTCTTTGCCTTCGGGTCCCTGTGGTTCAAAGAACGCCGAAAAAATGTTGAACGCTTCTTTCGAGGGATAAGTGGGAAGGCCGCGATACCTCAAGGGCGGGAGTTCTTCTTCCCGCGACTGGTCGTTATAGATGCCCCAGATGAACTCGAACACAGCACCGCCGGTTCCCTGCAAGGTGGACTGGAACAGTTCAACGACCGGAATCAGGTCGAGCCGGGCCCAGTTGACTTGGAACATGAAACTGATGAACAGGGATTTATCGAACGTGCCTTCGTGCAGGGAGTAGAGTCCGTCTTTGGTGAGTTGGATATTGTATTTGCCGTCACCCTGATGAACCATATGTTCATCGTCGTAAAAGTATTTCACTTCGGTGAAGGGCACGCGCCAGGCTTCGGCGGCTTTTTCGCGCAGGTTATCGAGCGACATTTTATCCCAACCTTCGTGGGTGCTGATATCGACTTGCGTCTCGAAGGTTTTCGCGCGGGGTTTGATGCCGACCCATTGCCGGTTGTCGAGTTGCATCCTCGCCAGGGCCAGTTGCGTGGCTCCGGTATTTTCGTCCTGCGACCATAGAGCCTCATGCAGGGGATGTCCTTCCGGATCGGTGCAGAGAAAACGTCTGCCTTCTTCGTTGTAGAAGACGATATGCCCGGTCGGGGCGATGATGATACGGGTATTGGCGACGCTGGCAGACCCGTTTTCGAACAGCAGGGTGCTTCCATCCTGCTGCTGGGACTCCAGAGTGGGGATTTTCTTTTCCAGCTCTATAGCAAATTCAATATTACCGGCGAAGATCAGTGAATCTTCCAGGGTCAATGCATCGATCAGATGGTCTGTTTTTATCACGTCAATTCCTCAGCAAAAGGGGTCAATTTATATTAACCCTCGTGCGCCCGCAAGGTAAAGTTGCCACAGGGGCCCCAAATATCTCGAAATCCAGCGTGACGCTGGACCCAGAGAGCAAGCTCATTGGTTTGAGAAAAGCCGATTGAGGGCAAATAAAGATATTGGGTCGGGCAACGCCCGGTGGAAACAGGGCAAGGTCTTCTTAAGCCGAGAAAATGGCTGCTAGCGGTAAAAAGCGATTGCTAGTTGCCCCCACGGTGAGTGGGCGATGTTGACAGGGAGCGTGTTGACCTTTATAATTCATAACCTAAATCCGTGAAATATAAGCTGTTTCCAACCGTTGCCGACTTGGCCTGATCGGGCAGATTGAAGGCCTTTATATCGGGGAACGTTTTCATATTTTAATTACAAACGCATTTTTTGAAGGTGGGAATATGGAAGAGGGTAGAAAGTTTGAGAAGCTCGGTTATGAGAATTTGCAGAAAAACAACATTGAAGAGGCGGAGTCCAACTTCCTTGAAGCATTGAAGTGCATGGAAAAGGACGGGGACGACACAGGTCAGGCGTATGTGCTGGGCAACCTGGGCAATATTTGTTTTCAAAGTAAACAGTTCGATAAGGCAGAAGATTTTTATTCCCGCTCCTTGACCTATATGGAAAAACTCAAGGACGCCAAAGGCATTGAAAGCTCTCTCGGAAATTTGGGCAGCGTTTATTTTTATCAAGGCAGTCTGGAAAAGGCTGAGGAGAGTTATCTGCGAGCCTTGCAGATCATGGTTGAGGCCAATGACCCGCTGGGGCAAGGCATCTACAACGAATATCTGGGCAATACCAGCCTGAAAAAAGATGATCTGGAACAGGCCATCGGCTATTACCAGAAAGCCAAAGAGTTTATGGAACAGGCCAAGCAGGATGAACGCAAGATCCAACAACTGGCAGACAGAATCGACTCTCTCCATAAGCACCCTGCATATTTAGAGAAGAACGAATCTGCCCTGCTGGCCGAAGTGGAGTTGCTCACATCAAGCGGACAAAAGACCAAGGTCATCGCCAAACTGCAGGATTTGGAAGAACTCTATTTCCAATGGAAACGGATGGACAAAGTGGTGGAAACCATTCAAAAAACCATTGCTGTGCTGGAAGACAGCGGAGACAAGACCTCGGCGGGAGTTTGTTACGCAAACCTGGCCGGGATATATCTGCAAATGGCCAGCGAGGGGCAAACGGAAAAAGTCGATGAGGCTGAGGCCAATTTCAAAAAGGCTTTGGAAGTGATCGGGGATTCCGACAAGCGCAGAAACTCATACCTGCTGGGAAGTCTGGGAAATATTTACCTCAACAAAAACCAGCTCGATCTGGCGTGGGAAAATTATGAGAAGTCCCTCAAGGCGATGCAGGAACTGGGCGACGAATTAGGGGAAGCCAGAGGTTATGCCAACCTGGGTAATGTCAGAAGTTTGCAGAAAAACTGGGACGGCGCCCAAGAGCAATATTTCAAGGCTCTGGAACTGATGGAGAAACAGGAGAACCGACCTGGAATCGCTCAGCAATGTGAATCGCTGGGAGATATTTTCCTGAAGAAAGAAGAGTTTAATCACGCGGAAGATCACCTGATGCGGGCCAGCGATTTGTATGAAGCCATGAAAGAGAAGGGATCGGTGCAGGAGGTGCAGAGCAAATTGATGCTCGTTTTCTCTCAGCCTAAATACCTGGAAAGTAGAAAACAGGAGATCCGCGAGACCCTGAAGAAGCCGGAAATCGAGAAGGATCCCAAACTCAAGCTGGCCCTGTTGAGTGATCTGGGCAATGTTTTATTCATGGCCAATGATTGGGATGAAGCGGGCGATGTGGCCAAGGAAACAATTGTCATTCATGAAAAGTCCCAGGACAAGGCGGCATTGAGCGCGGCTCTGGGGAACCTCGGCAGCATTTTGATGGAAAAGATGGATTATGCCGGAGCAGCGGAAAACTATGCCCGCGCTCTTGAACTAAAAAAGGAGTTGAAGGACCAAAAAGGTATTCGGGATTTGCAGGCCAGTTATCTGAACGTCCTGATCATGGGCGGAAAAATGGCCGAGGCCGAAAAACTGGTCACAACATCTTTGAAGGTTCATCAGGACAATAAAAACATGCCTGGGGTTATGTCTGAATCCCGCAACCTGGGAAATCTTTGCCTGCAAAAAACCGACTGGTTCAACGCCGAGAAAAATTATTTAAAAGCTCTGGAAGTCAATACCGAGTCCGGCAACAAGGCGGAGATGGCAGAAGATAATAGAAATATTTGTAACTTGTATTTGCAAAAAGAAGACTGGAGCCAAGCAGAAAAATTTGCGCTTAGAGCTTTAGCGATTTCTGAGGAGATCAAGGACTATCGCAATGTTTGTTCCGACTGCCGCATTCTCTCAAATATTTATGTTGAAAAAAAGGAGCGCTCCAAGCAGGAGGTCTATTACAAAAAGGCTTTGGAAAATTCGCAGAGGCTTAATGATCCGAAGGAGATCCTCATCGACCTCAGGCATTTGGGTAAATTCAATATGGAGCGGGGCTACAGGGAAAAGGCCGCAGAGAATTTCAAACAATCTTTCGAGCTCTCCGGCCAGTTGAATGACAAAAAGGAAATCGCCGAAGATTATCGCAATCTTGGTAATCTCACCTTCAGCAATGGCGACCGCAAAGAAGCCGAAAAGTTGTATTTGAAGGCTTTGGATCTCACCCGTGAGGTCGGGGATTTCAAAGGGGCCGGTCAGGATTTGACCTATCTGGGTAACCTGAAGTTTAAAGACTATTTGTTTGAAGAAGCGGAAAGCTATTTTGCCCAGGCTGGTGGTTGCTTTGAAAAGACTGGCAGTTGGACCAGCCTGATTCAGTTTTATCTGACGGTAGCCCGAATAGAGATTCTGGTTTCCCGCTATGATCAGGGGGACGAATACATCAGTAAAGCCAGGAAGATTGCCAAGGATTTAGGTGATCCCGAACAGATCATGAAGGCGATTCAGGAGATCGAAAAACTCAAAGACTCGGTCGATAAGAAATAGTCTCGGCTTAATGAGCCGTCAGGTTATACAAAGTTCTCTAAAACGAGCGAGCCTTGTAGGATAATTCCTATACAACGTTGCTGAAAAAACAGGTTGGTGGCCCTTTTAAAAGTTTTGGGGCATGGAATTTTTGCATCCCCGTCCAGGTTAATTGCAGGGTGCAGGTTTAAGAATGTAAATTGCAAGCCTTTTTGGGTTTAACGATATAAAAAATAAAGGCCATTTGTCTTGACACAGGCCTTTAAAAGGAGATAAATTATAATATCGAAGGCCATAAATTAGCGGGCAAATTTTGTCTTGGGCAGCCCGGTTTTTCAATATTTTTAACCCTATATTTGTGTGAATGAATGAAGGTCAGTTATAGTGCTCAATTAATGGAAGAGTCTGTTTTTCGGCATCTTAATCACTTGGAAAGGTCTGGTTATCGTTCCGACTATGACGAGTTCCATTCCCTCGCCGATCCTATTTACGAGCTCCCTGAAGATGATCGGGAGATCGCCTTTGAAAAAGTCAACCGTCTGTTTTTTCTTGAAAGATTAAAGCTGGGAGATCACGTGTTACGTGCTCTGGAGGCGGTAGGTCTTATTCCTAAACGCAAACGCACGGTTAGAAAGTCGGCTTTGATTCAAAAACCCGAGTCGGAAGAGCCGGAAACTCTGGAAGCCGCGCCCGAAGAAGCATTGGCGCAGCAGGCAGAAGCCAGCGCTGAAGAGGAAGAGACTGAGGAAGGGGTGACCGCAGTCGCCGAAATGGAAGAAGATGAGCCCGAACAAAATGACGAAATCGCCTATGACTTGGCGCGTGAATTCGAGGAGCGCATCAGGGAAGTGGTGGTGAAACGAGGCATCAATAAAGTAGATGAAGGCTCCAATGTTCTCAACCGGGTTTCCGGGAACCCCATTATTGAGATGAGGGTTCTGGCGAGTCGGTTCAGCAACCCTGAAGAAGCTCAGGAACTCGATGCATTTCTGATCCATGAGTTCATGCACGCCAAAGATATGGTCGACCCCGAGTTCGACTATGAAGACGCTTTTATCCCCGGCAACCCATCGGTAAAAAACCTCATCACAGCGAGGTTCCAACTTTTGTGGAATATATATGTGGATTCCCGATTGGCACGCATGGGTGTTGTTTCTGTTTCAAATAGAGATGCACGTTACCGTGAATTCGATAACTTTTACCGTAAGATCCCCGACAAGCAGAGAAAGGGAATTTTTGAAGGACTTTGGAAGACGGAGAAACTGACTCACGAAGAGCTTCTCTCTATGGCCACCGACCTCGATACCCTGATGAGTAAGTATGTTGATCCGGGAGAGATGCAGGATGAAGATAGAGATTATATCCATCTGCAAGGGTCGCCTTGTCCGCTTTGTAAATTCCCGACTTATAACTGGGTCGATGATCCTGAAAGTATTTGTGACGAAATGGTGATCGAAGCCATTCAGATCGACTTCCCGGATTGGGAAAGCAAAGACGGCGGTTGTGATCGTTGCATCGAGGTTTATGAATTAAGGGCTGGTGTTGGTTAACCAGCCTTTTTTTGTGTTTGGAAGTAAAGGGGTAGCAAATTAGTTAGAGGTTGAGTTTCGTTTTTCAGCGTCTGGCAAATGTTAATCAAGGAGGTACGATAATGCCTGAAGTTTATAACTGGCAGCTAGGTCGGATGGCCACATACGTCTATGACGAAAAGCATCCGAAAGAGCAGTTCACGTTCGTATTTAATACGAATCGTTGTATTGCATGTCAGACCTGTACGATGGCCCACAAATCTACCTGGACCTTTTCAAAGGGACAGGAATATATGTGGTGGAACAATGTAGAAACGAAGCCTTACGGTGGCTATCCTCAGTTTTGGGATTGGAAGATCCTGAAAATGCTGGAGCAGTCTAATCCTGGACAGAATGTCTGGAATGTACGTAAGACCTCTAACAAAGCGATCCATGGTGTTTACGAAGGTGTTACCATCTTCGAAGCTCCAGCCAAGATCGGTTTGAATCAACAAGCAATCGGTTATGTACCGACTGATGAAGAGTGGCGCTTCCCGAACTTTGGTGAAGATACCGCTCATGGTCGTGAGTTCACCCAGTCCCGTGAGGGAACCTTTGGTGGTGATAACGGCACGCGGTCAGTATTGCCGGAGCATAAAATCTGGTTTTTCTATCTGCAACGCATTTGTAATCATTGCACATACCCTGGCTGTCTGGCGGCGTGTCCTCGAAAGGCGATCTACAAGCGTCAAGAGGATGGCATCGTTCTGATTGATCAGAGTCGTTGTCGTGGTTACAAGAAGTGTGTGGAGCAGTGTCCTTACAAAAAGCCAATGTTTCGTGGTACGACACGAATCTCTGAGAAATGTATCGCCTGTTATCCCCGAATTGAGGGTCTCGATCCTCTGACGGAAGGTGATCAGTTGGAGACGCGTTGTATGGCGGCTTGTGTTGGTAAGATCCGATTGCAGGGTCTTGTCAAGATTGGCAGCAATGGCGAATGGGCACATGATCCGGATAACCCACAGTACTATCTGATTCGGGACCGGAAAGTGGCCTTACCGTTGTATCCGCAGCTGGGTACGGAGCCTAACGGGTACTATGTACCTTCACGGCACGTTCCTCGGTCGTATTCTCAGCAGATGTTCGGACCTGGTGTTGATCATTCTATCGATCAGTACATGGTGCCGGATCGAGATCTGTTGGGTGTGCTTCAATTGTTCCGGACGACACAGCGTATCATCTTCAAATGGAAACGTGAGCCAGGTCCGAAGATTTTCGAGACCAACATTCACGGTAAGAAGTTTGAGATGTATAACGACACTGTCATCGGGTTTAACCGGAAAGGTAAAGAAATCATCCGTGTTACGGTTGAGGAGCCTTTCTATGTACGACCCGAAGAACATCCGGGCGCAATCTAAGGAGCAATACGACGCTCTGCTGATAGCAGCTTGAATCAATTTGGTTTTGTGGTGGGGCTTTCGAGCCCCGCCCGGAACCGATGGGTTTTGGTTGCGCGGGGGCGTAAACTTTAATTGCCCGTAAACGGTATGCTAACGAGGAGGAAATCCTGTGAGTAAAAAGACTATAGTTTTTTTGATGTTGTTTGCTTTCGTACTTGGTATGTCAAGCGCGAACGCTGCCACCATCAACGCAGTAAAAGTTCAAGGGGAAATTCCGATAAATGCGGATGATCCTTTCTGGACTCGTTATGGTCCTACTTACAACAAGCACGTTGTTGTTGATATGGATCCGCAAATGATCACCAATCCCATGTGGCCTGCTCCGGCAACCAAATGGGTAAACGTTCGAGCCGTCAGCAACGGTAAGGAAATCGCAGTTCGTCTGAGCTGGACCGATTCTACCCGTAATGACATCATGGTTCGTTCTCAACAGTACAAAGATCAAGCAGCTATCATGTTCCCTGTGAATCAGGCTGGCGAAGAGCCTCCTTTCACAATGGGTGGTGATGGTGAGCGTGTTAACATCTGGCAGTGGAAAGCAACCTGGAACAAAGAGGGTGCTGGAATCACTGGCAATGCTGGCATGCAGGACATGGAAGATCAATATAAGTTCATGGCAATGGGTTCAGGTAGTTACTACATGTATGAACCTACTGGCACACTTACTGGTAAAGAGCCCGCTCATGCTTCTGGTTCAAAAGAGACCGGAGCAAAAGATGGTGGAGCTGGCGATATCAGCAAACGTGGTTCTTATGTTGACTTTGGTATGGGTAAAAACGAAGGCGTATACAACCCGGGTCGTGCTACCGGCAATATGCTTTCCGATGCATCCATGCGTGTCTCTCCTGTTGAAGACCTGAATGCAGAAGGGTTTAGTACCCTGACGACGCAGGCTCATCAGGATGTACAAGGTAATGGCAACTGGTCTAACAACCGTTGGTCAGTTGTTTTCAAACGTTCTTTGACCAATAGTGATGCCAATGACACGCAGTTCACCGGCGGAAAAACTCCGATGGCGATTGCGGTTTGGAACGGTCAGAACAAAGAAAGAAATGGTCAGAAGGCGGTAACGCAGTGGAATGTGCTGAATTACTAAGTCTTAACGCGGAGTAATCCGTTAGACTAAAAGAATAAACCCAGGGGAGACGCCGCTCACGCGGTTTCTCTTCCTGGGTTTTTTTTTACATAAAACTTTTAGCGTGCTTACTTTTCTACCGGCCAGCCCATCTGCATCCAGCGTTCCATCCCGCCATTGCCCACACAAACGATATTGTCCAAGCCAGCATTGATCAATGACTCAGAAGCCATTTTGGCTCGCCCGCCCATTTTGCAGTGGACATAGATGTTGTCGTAGACTTTCAAGTCTTCCGCAATAGAACCGACCTCTTCGTGCGGCGTATTTTGAGATCCCTCAATATGGCCTGCTGAAAATTCCTCGGGGGACCGGACATCAAGAATTAAATCGTTCCCACCCATCTGCTGGACCTTGTCATGCAATTCATCGATAGAAATAATTTCCATCACACCCTCACCAAAAAATAGTTCATAAAATTTATTAATTTTCCAAGTGTTGGATTATATCACGAAGAAAAAGATTCTCGATCCAAATGAAAATAGAACTTGGGAGGGAAAAAGCAATGGGGGAATTTTGACTGGGCGAGGCACAAATTACCAGTGAAATATTGACGGCAGGGCAAAAAATAAAACCCAGGTAAAAATAGGGAGAATTGTAACCCTATTGATTAAAAGGCTTTCAGGGCTTATCCTCGATAAGGCCCTGAAAATATTGCCTTTGGTACAAATTTTGCTCTTTATCAGTAAAAATAGAATCCAAAGGATTAAATCAAATGCAAGAAGGAATATTCATTGCGGCTTCGGCAGGAATAAAGCAGAGCAGAAAACTAGAGTCCATCGCTCAGAATTTAGCCAACGTCAATAATACTGGCTACAAGCGGGACCGCCTGGTATTTAAAGAATTGATGCCCCCTTTTCCACCTGACTCCGGCCTGGAAGCTGGGAAAAACTTATTGTTACCCCCTGGCAAATCCAATGCAAATGTCTCCTATGTTGCCGTAACAGATCAATATACGGATTTTACCCAGGGAGAATTCAAACAAACAGAGGGCGCCCTTGATCTGGCCTTGAATGGACCGGGGTACTTTAGCGTACAGACACAGGAAGGGGTTCGGTTCACCAGAAACGGAAATTTCAGACTGGATACACAAAACCGACTGGTGAATCAAAGAGGAGAGTCGGTACTGGATCCTCAAAATCAACCCATAGTCATCGACGCGCCGGGAGCAGACATTTCCATTGATGATGCAGGAAACATTTCGGCGGGAACAGGCTTGGTCAATCTTCCCATCGGAAGCATAAAATTGGTAAATTTTAAAGATCCAGAAACTCTGGAAAAAATAGGAGATGGATTATTTTACCAAAGCGATCCAAAGGCTGAAGAGCAACCTGCCACTGGCACCAACATGAGGCAGGGTTTTCTGGAAAACTCAAATGTATCTTCTGTAGAAGAAATGGCAGATATGCTGGCGACCCTAAGGCTATTTGAAACATATCAGAAAATGATTCAATCTATAGACAGCATGGACGACCAATCAGTAAATAATATTGGAAGGATAGGCTAACTCTTTCAAAGCGATTGATATTTATAATTGAAAGGCATCTAAAAAATGATTCGATCTTTGTACACTGCTGCGACGGGGATGAATGCTCAGGATTTGAACGTGAGCGTGATTGCCAATAACCTGGCGAACGTAAACACTGTTGGATTTAAAAGAAGCCGTCCCGAATTCCAGGATCTCCTGTATCAAAACTTGAGACTGGTGGGAACGCTATCACCTAACGGTCAGCAGGTACCGACCGGAGCACAGCTGGGATTAGGTGTTAAAACAGCATCGATTCAGAAAATTTTTATACAGGGAGACTTTTCACAAACACAGAATCCACTTGATATTGCCATTCAGGGCAAAGGTTTTTTCCAAGTTTCACAACCGGATGGAACGATCGGGTATACCCGGGCAGGTTCATTCAAACTGGACAATACTGGACAGTTCGTAACTTCGGATGGCTTATCTCTGGAACCGGCCATAACTATACCGGCGGATGCCTTAAACATATCCATTGATCCGCAGGGAAGCGTTGCTGTAACCCAGCCCGGTGCTACAGCTCCAACAACGGTAGGAACGATTCAGCTGGCTACATTCCAGAATGAAGCGGGACTCCAGGCTAAGGGGTTCAATTTATTTACGGAAACAGATGCTTCAGGAACACCAACGGTAGGTAATCCGCAGAGTGATGACCGGGGTGCCACGCAGCAGGGTTTTATTGAGCTTTCGAACGTGAGCGTTGTCGAGGAGCTGGTAAATCTTATTTCAGCCCAACGGGCTTATGAAGTAAATTCCAGAACGGTTCAAACCGCAGACGAAATGCTACAAATCGCAAACAACATGAAACGGTAACGGCAAATGATTTTTGAGAGAAAATACTTTTTAATAAATTCGATGCTTTACGTTTGTCTTTGCCTGCTTCTAATTTTTGGGAATAGGGCTAATGCTGCGGAACCGCAGGTTCTGACGGTGGACGAAATTGAGAAAGGTGCGGTGGATCATTTGGCGAGCATCCTGCCTTGGGAAAAAAAATCGATGGAAATCATTGCTGATTATGAAGGAGACGATATTACCCTTCCGCCAGGGAAAAAAGAACTCATCTACAAAATCATGGGAAATGCTCAAAGAGCAGGAAGGGTTCCCCTGACCCTTGTAATAAAGGTGGATGAAACTTATCAAAAAAGATTGCGCATAAACAGCCGGGTAATGGTTTCACAGACCGTCATCAAAACAATGCGCCAGATAAGAAAAGGCGAAATACTTTCAAACGACAATGTTCAATTGGAAACCATTCAAACAGAACGTCCCTGGAAAAATGCAATGGGAAACTTGGAACATGCATTGGGATATGAGGCGGGTAGAAACATGCAGAGTGGAAAAATAGTAACCACAAAATTTATAAAAAAACCAGCATTGGGAAATGAGGGGGACAGGGTCTTAATCTTAGCGGAAAAAGGCGGGATGAAAATAACCGCACCTGGAATCCTAAAAGAAGATGGCTATGAAGATGGCATGGTTAAGGCTTTAAACACGGAATCTAAAAAAATTGTCTATGGAAGATTGGTAGACGCCAATACGGTGAAAGTGAGTTTTTAATGAAAAACAAACCTATAAATAAAATTCCAATTGGCAAGCCATTTTGTTTCGTAACCCTGTGTTTAATGCTTATTCTCCCTGCTTGTTCAACTTCTCACAGAGCGGTAGACAGTACTTCCACAGTGATTCCAAAGCATTTATATGCAAAGAAGAGCAAGCCAGTTTTACAGGAGGGAGCACTTTGGCCGGGGGATACTTCAGAAAATCTATTATTTCAGGATAATAAAGCTCGCAAGGTGGGCGATATCGTCACGGTGACGATAAATGAAACGGCAAATTCAAGTCAATCGGCAACTACGAATACCTCCAAAGATACCACGATTAATATGCAAGCCCCTAGTATATTGGGTTTGCCGGCCAGCCTGGGAGTGCAGAATTTTTTAGGTATGGGTAGCCAGTTTGACCCGACGGTCAGTGCCAGCGTCGCTAACTCCAGTCAGGGAAACGGAACAGTAAGTCGAAACGGGTCTTTGACGGGAACGATCTCGGCACTTATTACAGAAATTTTGCCAAGCGGAAATTTCAAGATTGAAGGCCGGCGTTCGGTAACAGTGAACCAAGAAGAACAAATTCTGGTTTTGCGGGGAATCGTCCGACCTCAGGATATCAATTTTGACAATACAATTTTATCAACTTTGGTAGCGGATGCGTCGATAAGTTTAACAGGTGAAGGGGTTGTGGCCGATGAACAAAGAAAAGGCTGGCTGGCTAAAATCTTGAGTAAAGTCTGGCCGTTCTAAATGGAAATTATGAAAACCATAATAAAAATTAAAAAACTGACACTTGTTTTACTAATTGCAGGTGGAATTTTTTGGGGCTGCCAAGCAGTTGTAGAAGATTTGACAGGCCCCAGTAGTCTCGGAAATAGGTTAGGAATACAGGGACTGTTTGGAGGTGCTGGAATTCAAAATGATGGTGCCAGTCAGGCAACGATAAAGGTAGAAGTATTTACGGTGGACAATGTTCCGGTAACCGGTGCCACGGTTACATTGACAACAACCTTGGGGACTTTGACAGCCGCTACTCTTACAACCGGAGCGTCTGGGGCGGCGACTACAACACTAACTTCTGGAACTACTACGGGTATCGCATTTGTGACGGCCACGGTAGACAATGTCACCGCAACCACTTCGGTTCCAATAATATAAAAGGGCTAAATGTCTAATTTTATAAAAAACTCCATAGAACGATTGAAGAATAAAGGGAAGGAGGGGATTCTTTTCCTTATTTTATCTGTTGGGGTTTTTGTAGCTTGCCAGGGGGCGCTTGAAGATGGAACCCCATTTGGGCCTTCAACTTCTGTGTTCAAAATTCTACCTTCCACATCCATTGTGACAACGGGAGCTACTTTGACTTTTACACCTTTTGGTGGAACGACACCCTACTCCTGGACCAGTTCAAACACTAGCATCGGAACTATTATCGTGAACACAGGTGTATTCACGGCTGGTACAACACTGGGCACGACTACTGTTACGGCTGTTGATGCGGTGGGCAATGTTGCTACAGCATCGGTAACTATTCCTGGCCTTGCTTTGACCTTTGATCCTATTTCAGTAGTACAGGTTGCTGTAGATACAGATAATGTGATTACGGTAACCGCGAATAGCTCGGGAGCGGGTTTTACGGCCACTGTTGTCAACAATAATACCGGATCAACTTATCTATTAAAACCAACGTTCTCAACAACTACAGGAACAACGTTTACGATCACTTCGCCAGCGACTTTACCGACTGATGCTCTGGGCAACCAGACTTTCACGATTACGGTTACGGATCCGGGCAACAGCAATACGGCTACGTTCACATATGTTGTACAGAAAGACACAGTCTAAATCTAAAACTGAGGAATGCATGTTTAATTATCATTTCGGACAAAAGTTCTGGGCAACTTTCATACTGGTATTATTTCTGGCAAGCCCGGCTCATTCTGCGCGGATAAAAGATTTATCCGGCATTAAAGGAGTCCGAAGCAATCAATTGATCGGTTTGGGGTTGGTCATTGGACTGACGGGAACCGGTGATAGTGCGACCAACGTATTCTTCTCCATTCAGACGATTGTCAGCATGCTGAAAAAGATGGGAGTCACAGTTCCCACCGCAGAAGTTGACCAGTTGAAATTCAAAAATATCGCAACGGTTATCGTCACGGCAAATCTTCCCGCATTTGCGTCACAGGGGGATCATATTGATGTAACGGTATCTTCGCTGGGCGACTCTAAAAGTCTTCAGGGTGGAACGCTTCTAATGACACCACTAAGAGGTCCTGATAGTAATACCTATGCGGTGGCTCAGGGTCCCCTATCGATTGGGGGTTTTTCTGTCTCGGGAGGTGCTCGGGGAATTCAGAAAAACCATTTAACGGTCGGAAGAATTGCAAATGGTGCTCTGGTCGAAAGGGAAATTAAATATAACTTCAATGTCAAAGATGAAATCATCCTGGCATTGAAAAAAACAGATTTTACCACCGCAAGCAGAATCAGTAAGGCGATCAATGATGATATGAAAGACTCTCTGGCTGTAATGGTTGATGGACGAACGGTTAGGGTAGAGGTTCCCGAGCTGTATCGGAAAAATACTTCCAGTTTTGTTACAAGAATTGAGAGTCTCGAGGTCACTCCAGATTCGGAAGCCAAAGTTATTATCGATGAACGTACTGGAACCGTAGTGATGGGTGAGAACGTAAGAATTTCAGCCGTCGCCGTCGCTCATGGAGCCCTGTTCATCCAGATTAAGGAAGAAGCTATCGCTTCTCAACCTGCCCCTCTGGCACCGGAAGGAGCCGAAACGGTCATTCTTCCCCGAACCCGGTTGGCAGTGGGGGAAGGGCAAGACAAGCTTCTCGTCATTCCTAAAAGTGTGTCTCTGGGAGACGTTGTTAAGGGGTTGAACTCCATTGGGGTCACACCAAGAGATTTGATCGCGATCCTGCAGGCCATCAAAGCTTCAGGAGCCCTCCATGCTCGCTTGGAACTTATTTAAAGTTTTAATGCGTTTTCCCCCGGAAAAATTTTCCCCTTTGTATCCGGAATCTACAGGATTCCCCCGTTCCCCTGCCGCCACTACATTTTATAACCCTATATATTTAAACGTTTTATTGGCTTAGATTCTAATATCTGGGTTTGCCGGGGATTTTGGTACGGTGCTTGCAAAATTTTATTAAAGGGATTTTAAAACGAGGACAATATGGACTCCATCAACTCTACTCAGATCCAAAATACGCTATTCAACCAGTTAACAGAGAAGAATCTGGAGCGTATGAGAGGCCAATCTGAATTCGGCAAACTTAACTCCAAAAAGGATATGGAAAAAGTTGCCCGAGATTTTGAATCAGTTTTTGTTAACAAATTATTAGAATCCATGAGGAAAGGGATTCCTAAATCTGGCCTTTTGGATAGTCATGCTATGGATATGTATCAGTCCATGATGGATCAGGAAATGGCTAAGGAAATGGCTAAGCGTAAGGGGATGGGTATGGGGGAAATGGTTTATAAAGATTTAAGCCGGATGAATAAAATACTCCGAGGCGAATCGATTCCATCGCCATCTTCCCATATACCTATGACTCCAAAAACCGGAAATGAATTGGGAGAATAAGATATGAACCGGTTATATAAGAATCTTGAAGATTTATTAAAGCAAAAAATTAAGCTTTATGAAAATTTTATCCAGCTTTTAAAGGACGAGTGGAGTTGTGTGTCCAAATATTCCTATGATTCTTTGCAGGAAATCATCGCCAAAAAAGAAGATCAGGTGATGCAAATGCAGGCGTTAGAAAACAGTCGTTCTTGTTTAATGAAGAAAATAGCAGAAAAATTACAAGTGCGACAATCCAGTTTGACTTTAAAAAAGCTCATTCAAATAAGGGATAATCCCTATAAAAATAATCTAGCTCAGCACAGAGAGAAGTTACTTTTTCAAATTAAAGAAATCAATAAGTGGAGTGAGAAGGCCAAAAGTCTGATGGACCATTCATCACTATCATTAAAAAAATCGTTGGCGTATATTCATTCTGCCGATGAAAAGGCATATTCTCCTTATCTGGCGAACGGTCGGGTGAAGGAGGGGCGTGTTGAGGGTCGAATGGTGAGCATGGATGTTTAGCGGGATGGGCAATAATTGTGATGTTAAACAAATGGTTTTAAGAGGTCTAGTTTAATGACGTCCAATATATTCAGCATATTGAACACCGCGAAAGCGGGGTTACTGTCGCAGCAGTTAGCCATTGAGGTTACGGGGCACAACATTGCCAATGTGCAAACCGAAGGGTATTCCCGTCAGGAGGTTAACTTTGAAGCCATGAACCCCAGGAGTTTCAGTCTGGGGCAACTCGGAACCGGAGTCCGCGTAGCAGGTATCGAACGCTCCCATGATGAATTCTTATTTTCACAAATTTTAGGTGAAGGCGACGGACTTGGCAGGTTTCAGGTACGAAAAGATGTTTTTGAGCAAATTGAAATACTGCTGAGCGAAAGCAATGGACAAAGCCTCAACAAATCATTAAGCAGTTTTTTTGCAGGAGTCCAGGATGTATCCTCCAATCCCACTGGCTTGCCGGAACGTTCCAGCCTGCTGGCGGAAGCGCAAAACCTTGCTTCCACTTTTAACAATCTTGGCGAATCATTGTTTCAGATTCAGCAGAATCTAGATTCTGCAGTTTCCGTGGAAGTGGCAAAAATAAACAGCCTCACTCAAGAAATTGCAGCATTAAACAAATCCATCCACGCCAATGAGCCGACCACATTCAGCGCCAACGATTTGCGCGATAAGCGGGATCTAAAAGTCAAAGAGCTGTCTGAAATGATAGATTTGAATTTTGTTGATGAAATGGATGGACAAATCAGCCTAACTCTGAATGACGGGACCCCGCTGATATTGCAGTCTACAGCTTTTACTCTTGGTACTTCCATTAATGGGAATAATAAATCATTCCTCGATGTTGTTGTTCAGGATCCCAATGGAAACACCACGAATATTACCTCGTCGATCACCGGGGGAAAGCTCAAGGGTTATCTGGACATGCGGGATACGGTAGTGGAAGAGGTGAAAGACAAGCTGGATCGGATGGCGGCAGGATTCGTTCAAGAGTTTAATGAGATTCATCAACAGGGGTTTGGAATTGACGGGTCAACGGGCAATAATTTTTTCAATGCCCTGAGAACGACCGTAGTGACCAATGTTAATAACACTGGTTCGGCCACGTTGACAGCGGCCAATGGGGACCCTTCGAATATTTCCATAGACAAATATGAAGTCACTATAACAGGCGCGAATTCATTTTCATTGACAAATTTGACAACGGGAGCCAGCTCGGGAGCATTCACTTTTTCGTCAGGTTCCACTTTTAACCTTGCCAATGGATTTGCGGTTACGATTTCTGGGACCCCGGCGGTGGGGGACAGGTTCAAACTTTCGGCTTCAGAAAGTGCCGCTCGAAACTTTTCAGTAGCGAGTGGTGTTTTGTCCAATACCAGTAAAATTTCAGCTGGATTGAATTCCAACACAGATGGTGGCAATGCTCTGGAGCTGGTGGCACTACAATCCAAATTAGTTTTCGACAGTATTACGCTTGATCCTTCAGGCTCGGGGACGTTTACGTTTGATGAATTTTATAGTTCTTTGGTCAGCACGGTGGGAATTCAGTCTTTTGCCTCTCAATCTACTTTTTCACAGCAGGAAGGTATCCTTCTACAATTGGATACAAGGCGGGAAAGTATAGCAGGTGTCTCGATTGATGAAGAAATGATCAACATGATTAAGTTCCAGCAAGCTTATAATGCCGCCGCCCGGCTCATAGGGGTTGTGGACGAACTTCTGGACACCGTAATTTCTCAAGTCTAAGGTATTAACGATTTATAAATAGGGAGAACCGGGATGGTTACACGCGTTACCAACCAGGCGCAGCAAGCCAATTCGCTGCAAAACATATTCCGGATTACGGAAAATCTTTTTAAGGCCCAACAGGAAATTGCTTCGGGAAAGCGGATCACTAGACCTTCGGATGACCCGGCTGGTATCAGGGACGCTCTTTTGCTGCGCACCAGCATTTCCCGTACGAACCAGTTTATCCGAAATATTGATAGCAATCGCATCTATCTTCAGGCAGGTGATTCTGCTTTGGAGTCGGTGGATATATCCTTAATTCGAACCAAGGAATTGGCTGTGAGTGAGTTGGGGGGGTTAGCCACTGCGGAAACTAGAGGGTTTGCTGCAAATGAATTGGATCAAATAATTTCCCAGGTTTTTGAGTCGGCCAATACAAAAGTAAAAAACCAGTTTGTCTTTGCGGGGACAGAGTTTAGAACCCAACCTTTCGAACAAAGTGCATCCGGAGCGGTTTACTTTGGTAATTCAGAAAGATTCAAAATCGTGGTGGGGTCAAACACCAACACAGATTTTACACTTCCTGGGTCGGAAACGCTGGCGAATGATTTAAATCCACAACTAACAACCGCCACTCAGCTTTCATCGCTAAATGCCGGATCGGGAATCACGCCCGGCTCTTTCAATATTACGGATAGGTCAGGAAACTCAGGAACGGTAAACGTAACCTCAGCGGATACGGTTGGCAGTTTAATTTCAAAAATCAATGCACTGGGGGGCAATATCACCGCTTCGATAAATTCAAGGGGATCGGGTCTCCAATTAACGGATGGCAGCTCAGTCATCTCCCAGCCTTTGACGGTAGTGGAAGTTTCAGGGGGAAGTGCTGCCTTGGAGCTTGGAATACTGGGCCAGAGGGATGGAAATATATCTGGCTCGGACCTGAACCCGATGGTTACTTCATCGACATTGATATCCGATTTGAATGGTGGCGATGGATTGACGTTAAATCAAATCGGCATCTCCAATGGTTCTGCTTCAGGAACTGTTACATTAAGTTCGGCAACGACTATCGGAGATGTTATAGGCCTGATCAACAGTTCGTCTTTCAATGTCACGGCATCTATCAATAGCGCGGGGAATTCCCTGCTGGTCAATTCCAATAGTTCTGCAACCACTGCTATCGTAAAAAATGTGGGTACGGATGAAACGGCAGAGAATTTAGGTCTGGGCGGTGGAAAGAACATATTTACAACTTTATTCAAATTGAGGGATGCCTTCAATAATAATGATAGTTTGGCAATTCTGGCATCCCTGGAAAACCTGGACTCAGGCCTTGCCTCCATCAATAATAACCGGGCGATTGTTGGAGCTTCACTAACTCGGGTTGAGGCAACAAATTCCATCCATGAGCAGAATATTGTGAATGAATTTCAGCAATTGTCGGATGTTGAGGATGCGGATGTCGTGAAAAGCGTTTCGGATCTCGCTAATCTGGAGTTTGCGCTCCAGGCAACTTTGGGTGCAACGGCGCAGGTTTTGCAACCCACTCTTTTGGATTTTCTACGTTAAAATTCAGGGTGGTGAAAAGCAGGTGACGTTGATCCTGCGAGGTTTAATAATGCTATTTCCGGATGGGCAGATCGATCACAACAGTAGTTCCCACACCAAATTCGCTTTCCACGGCAAAACGGCCGCTATGTTTTTCAATAATGGCATAGGAAACCGATAATCCCAGTCCGGTTCCTTTTTCCTCAGGTTTCGTGGTGAAAAAGGGTTCAAATATTTTTTCAATATCTTCTTTGCGAATTCCCGATCCGGTATCGTCAAACTTCAAACGCATAATTTTATCTGGACGGACTGTGGTCGAATCTTTTTCCTGATAATAAGACCAGTCTGCCCCTGATGTTACAATTTCTGTGGAAACGGTGAGAACGCCCCCGCCATGCATTGCGAATTTGGCGTTATTGATAATGTTAAAAAAAACCTGACGAATCCCATCTGTATCAATATAAACCGGCAAATTATTTGAATCGAATTTTCTGACTGCTTGAATGCCTTCCAACCGCATTTCTTTTTCAACCAGGGAAAGAACAGATTCGAGTTCATTTCTAATATCTGATTTTTTGAATTCCATACTTTCCTTGCGGGAGAATTTCAAAAGGCTACTGATGATTTTTGAGATGCGCTGGATTTCCTCCATGATAGAGTCTAAATCCTGACACAATTCCAGATCGTTGCTTTTTTCAATCAGCAGAGATTGGCTATGCCCGGATATGATATTAAGGGGATTTAAAATTTCGTAGCAGACGCCGGTAACCATTCTCCCAATGCCCGCCAGTTTTTCTGAACGGAGAATTTGGTTTTGGGCTGTTTTAAGTTTATCCATGGACGCTTGAAGCTCTTTGTGGGCAAGAGCTAGATCCGTATGTGAATTTCTCAGCTTTTCTTCCGCCCGTTTTCTAAGATCCACTTCTTTTCGAAGTCCTAGCGCATATCGGATAGACCGGGTGACCGACTCGATGGATAATTTTCCCTTCGTAAGATAGTCGGTCGCGCCAGCCTTCATGGCTTCAACAGCAACTTCCTGGTCTCCTTGCCCCGTAAAAGAATGATGGGAATATCACAACCCTGGTCGCGAAAATTTCGCAATAGTTCGATGCCGTTGATTTCTCCCAACCGGTAATCAAACATGGCTAGATCATATTGGAAAGGATTTAACTTTTTGAGACTACTGCTGATGGATGGATGATGGTCGATTATGGGAGCCGGTTCTCCCAAGCCCTCTTTAAGGAGGTCCTTGATATAAAAAGCATCATCTTCATCATCTTCAATGATAAGAATTTTGAGAGATTTTGGAGTCATGGCTGGGAAGCCTCAGGAGGGTAGTTTTACAATGTCTAGCCAGTACTTTTGCAAGGCCTCCATTGTAGACTTGAAAACTGCATACTTAAAAGGTTTTTGAATAAACGAATTGGCTCCTAATTTGTAGGCCTGCTCGATGTCGGAGTCAGCCTACGAAGTAGTGAGAACGATAACGGGAATATTTTTGCGCTTCGGATTGGTTTTTATTTCTTCAAGGGCTTCACGACCATCTTTTTTTGGCATATTAAAATCAAGAATAATGAGGTTGGGTTTTTTCTCCTGAGATTTATTGGACGCCTCACAAGCATCCAGATAGCCTAACAACTCTTCCCCATCTTTTACCCAATGAATGAGGCCTATATTTTCTACCTTCTTTAAGGTCTCGGCAATTAATAAATAATCATCCTCATCATCTTCAGCGATTACAACATTGAAGCTCTTATGTAAATTACCCATCGATTTTACAAGTTGCTCTTGCTATTGAAGGTCAATGGTTTCAGAAAACAAATAAAATATTACTTAATCGGACCTGCTTTTGACTTCTTGAATAAACTTTTCTCGGTCAATTTTTAATTTTTCTTTAAACTTGTCAATACCTCCGTATTTATTAATATAGTGGTTTCTGATTTCATCAACGGTCATAATTTCTGATCCTGTATCACCCACAAGGCAACGACCTTCTTTGTCACAGGTCCAAATGGGGTAATCCTTCCCAACTTCTTTTTTTAAATCATCGGGGATATTATAAGAGTGTGGCAAGCTGGAATAATTGGGGTCTGCCCGCTCTTCAATGCGGTCGATTTCTTTCACCAGATCATCAATGCATTCCCCATCCCAATCGCCGACATGGTCATCCCCATCTGCTGAAAAAATGCGGTTTTTAAGTTTCGGGTCAACCGACACTTTTTCGAGCGAAAAACGTCTTCCTATTTCTGACATTTTTGGAGTCCTAATTTTCAATGTGATAATGTGATATTGGATGAAAATATATCATATAAACTATATGATATGGCTAAAATGTTTGATTTTACATGAGTAAAAATGACACACTCATTTCCCTGAGAGCAATATTTCTGTGGAAGTAAGTATAAATATCAGGAAAATGGATGGGGAAATGGGCAAGGTATTTGAGTACGAGTTTTCTACAGTTTTAGCCGAAATCCGTTACGAACCATTGAAAATCTGGTGATTCCTTGCAGATTAAAAGTGGGCGGAGGCAAAGTATAGGCGATAAAATATCAAATTATAAACCGGAGTCAGGTATAAAATCTGGATAGGCCAATCACAAATATTTTTTTTGAGTTGTATAGGTCAAAGGTAGTATGGTAATTCTTTACGTGGTTTTGAATACACCAACCTTAAATATTAGGAGTTAAACATGGCAACGCATGAACAAATTATTTCTGCTTACGAAAGCTACCTTGCGGAAAATGAGAGTTTTGAAACTAAAAGTGTGAAAGCTGCTGCTGCCCGCGCTCGCAAAGCTTTGGGTGAACTTGGAAAACTGGCAAAGGCCAGAAGAGCGGAAATTCAGGATAAGAAAAATAGTTTATAGAAAGTTATGAACACAGAGCCCCGCCATTTGTGGCGGGGGGCATTTAATATTTTTCCGGCAAGAGTTCTCCAGGCCTTATGAGTTGTTGCGCGTTGCCTCTCCGGCTGGGAGTGGTGGGCGGAGGGAGGAACCTTTGTTGGCCAGCGTGGCGCTGGCCTCAATGTTCTTTTTAAATTTTACCGGGTTGTGTGTGATACGTGCCCTTGCGGCGGCAGAGGAACCTCCGTAGATGTAGATGACTTTCCTAGGCCTTCATGAGCCAGTCTTTACTTTTTCTTTGCCCCAAATTTTTTCGTATAGTAAGAGATAAAATTCTTTATCGAGATAATCCCCATAGTTACTCCTTCCTCGGTAACAGCAATGTGCCGAACATTATGATTGCCCATTATTACGAAGGCGTCCATCATTGATGAATCACCATCGATGCTGATAATGGGTTTGCCCCAAAGTTAGTTGAAATTAGAACATGACCTCACGTAAGTTTGAGTGGTTTTTAGCGATAAAAGCCCAAACCAACTTAAGGAGGCCATGTCATGAAGAAAGTACTGAAAAAAGGTAAAAGAGGCAATAGGAAAGAGAGATTGGTGGCTTATGAGGAGATGAAGAGCCTGAGTGACAGTTCAACTCGTATAGAGTTGATCCAGATGTTGATTCCCTTGGGTCTTCAAGCCATTGAGGAGGAGTTACAGTCGGAGGTGATGAGGATAGCAGGAGCTCGCTACACCCGTACTCACCCCGATTTTAAGCGGTGGGGTTGCAACGATGGGTCTGTGTTTTTAGGAGATCAGAAAGTACCCGTTCGTGTTCCTCGTGTTCGAGATGTTTTACACGGCAAAGAGGTTCCTCTTGATTCCTATCAAGGTTTTCAAAACCCGGGAAGTATTGATGAGGTTGTTTTTAAACGGTTGATCAATGGAATAAGTACCCGAAAATATGAGAAGGCGGCATTGGAAGTTCCTGCCACGTTTGGAATCAAGAAGAGTAGCATCTCTCGAAAGTTTATAAGGGCCTCAGCCCGTAAACTTAAGGAGTGTCTGGAACGAGATTTAAGCGGTTATGACATTGTAAGTATTTTTATCGATGGTAAGGGCTTTGCTGAAAATGAGGTCATCATTGCTTTAGGCATTACCCTGGCAGGAGAGAAGGTTGTATTAGGCTTCATTGAATCAAGTACGGAGAACCATGTAGTGTGCCGTGATTTTATGAATGAACTCATCAATCGAGGGTTGAATACGGACAATGAAATCCTGTTTGTTATAGACGGAGCCAAGGGGATTTACAAAGGGATCAGAAATGCTCTTTCTGATAAAGCTGTGATCCAGCGTTGCCAATGGCACAAACGGGAGAACATCTTAAAATATCTGGATAAAAGGCATCAATCGAACTTCCGCCGGAAACTCCAGTCTGCTTATGAGCAACCCACTTATGAGGCGGCGAAGAAGAAGCTGAACTTGATCAAAAAGGAACTGGCAATCCTCAATCAGTCTGCCGTTCGTAGCCTGGAAGAAGGCATGGAGGAAACGTTGACCCTTCACCGTTTGGGTATGTTCCCCAAACTCGGTATCAGCTTTAAGACCACCAATTGCATCGAGAATATAATGCGTCAGGTGGGGATTTATACAGACCGAGTGAGTTATTGGAAGAACAGTGATCAGCGACAACGATGGGTCGGAACGGCTTTACAAGAAATCGAGCCGAAGTTAAGAATCGTACGTGGATACCGTCATCTCAGAGAACTCAGAGAGGCCATGAAAAACTTGAATTATGAAGAAAATATTATTAGAGTGGCGTGAGGCATTGTTCAATTTCAACTAACAATGGGACTTTGCCGATTTTCGATCTACAGAACAATGCCACGTTTAAAGGTTCCATCGTCGCCGCCTCGGTCAGCCTTTCCAACAACGCCACACTGACCTTCGACGAAACAGCAGGACTGAACTCCGACAGTTACACCTTCTGCGGGGGCGGGGGAAATTCTTCAATTCCACAGGAGTTTTGATCTGGGACTCCATCCATAGAGCCCCCCACCACTGAAACTTCGCACTCCCGTGAAAAATAACTCCCATAAAATCAAAAAGTTGTGAGATAATTCCCCGGTTATCCTAGAATTAAACCAAAAAGACGATGAAGCTTAAAAGCCCCAAAGTGAGCGCAATAAAATCTGAAAAAAGCATTGGTCTGGATATCGGTTTTCACGATATCAAGGTTGTGGAACTGGTTCGCAATGACAAAGGTTTCCTAGTCACCAAATTCGCCATCCAGGAAATTCCCCCCGAAATACTTCAGCAGAAAGACCGCGCCACTTCACTGGGGAACATGATCAAAAAAATGTTCGCCGATGCCAACATCAAAGGTTTGGCGGTTTACCTTTCGATCACCGGCCACAACGTCATCATCCGCAACGCCTCACTCCCTAAAATGCCGCGGGAAGAACTGATAGAAGCCGCAAAATGGAACGCCAAGGAAGAAGTGTTGTTCGATATGGAAAAGGCCGTGGTCGATAATTACATCATGGGCGAAACGGAAAACGACGGCGCAACGTTACTCGACCTGTTGAGCGTCATTGTGCGGGGCGATGTGGTCGATTTTATAGTGTCCATCGCCAAATCTGCCGGACTACGGCCCAAAGGGGTCACGGTCGTCCCCCTTGCTCTTTTGGACTACGACCAGGCGGTCAGCCCCCAAAAACCCGAAACCGTTACGAGTTATGCAGATATGGGGGCAGAGCGCACCCGCATTTATTTTGTCTGCGATGGGCGCATCCTGTTTTCCCGGGAAATTCCTAACGGCGGCAAGAACCTGACAGCGTGTCTGGCTGGAGAATACGAACTGGAAAATGGGAAAACTGCCATCATTGATACAGTCCGTGCTGAAAAAATTAAAAAAACATTCGGCTACCCTGCCGAGGATAACGATGGAAAAACCGAAGAAGGAGTGCCCCTCAAACTGCTTCGGGAGCGAATGGAACCCATTCTTGTCAAACAGGCCACCGAGATGGACCGGTCCATCGAATATTTTAAAAACCAATACCGCAAAGACTCGGTCGACCGCCTGATCCTTTCCGGTGGAGGTGTAGGACTGCGTGGCCTGTATCAGTTTTTGAAAGAAAATCTGGATTTGGAAATCGACCGTTGTAATGTTTTCTTTCAGGCCGCGGCCCAGGATGACTCGATCTCCAAGGAAAACATGAAATTGTATGGACCCAGCCTGACGGTTGCCGCAGGACTGGCATTGGGGCAATGCGACAAAATCAATGTCTTGCCGGAAAAATACCGGCCTTCCCTCAAAAAAACCCTGATTAAACTGGCTCCACTGGCGGCACTGCTCGTCCTGTTCGCTGGTTTATATGGTTACAGTTCGAGCCTTCGCTCTGAAGTTTCCACCAAAACAGCTTTGCTGGATGACCAGAAACTCACCCTGGCAAAATTGCAGACTCAGGTTCCGGAACTGGGTAAACCCATTCAGCAGTTGAAGGAACTTAAAGAAACTAAAAAAGCATTGAACAAGGAAAAGAACCAGCTTCCTGGAAGCGCTCCCTTTTCAATTAATTTTGATCTGATTTTTTCTGAGCTCTCAAGCCTGGTTTCGGATAACACCTCGCTTTCACAAATCATTTACGCTGCAAAAGGCAGCAGTGAAGCAGAAAACCAAGATGAGGACTTGACCAGTAAGGGGGTGGCGGATACCTCCAACCGGGAGCGTATAAAAGTAAAAGGAGAAATTTTTGGCAACGGACTGAAAGTGCAAAGTTCCCTGAGAGTACTACTTCAGGACTTAAAAAACTCCCCGGTTTTCAGCGATATCAAACTTATCAAATCGGCTCCTTTGACAGAGGGGCAGTATAATAGTCCGGGAATCAAGTTTGAACTTTATGTTTTTCCCGCACCCAATAACTCTGCATAGAAATCAGCGACCCAATTTAGACTTATGGCAACAAAACCAGAAAAATCCGACCTTAAAAATCTAAGCATCCGGGAACTTGTGATCATAGTCGGGACCCTGCTCTCTGCCGTAGGCTATGGCTTTTATCAGTTTGAGTATACCGTGCAAACAAAAAAAATTAAAAAACTCAATGAACAGTCGACAGAAACCCAAGCCTCCATTGGGGCCCTACAGCAAGTATTAATCTCTCCTGCGCGTACTCAGAAAACAAAAGCAGAAATAGAAAAGACTCAAGAAGAAATCGTCGAATTGCAGACCGCCATCGAAAAAACCAAGGCCCGCCTGACCGGGCAGGACCTTGAAATTCTCAACGAACTTCAGAACCAAGCCGACTTTTATGGGGTGTTTTTAAAGTCCATCAAAACCAGTGAAAATAATCTTTCCCGGGCCGGTCTCCGCCTGAAAGAAGTTTCTCTGGTCATGGAAGTTGAAAGTGATTACAACGCACTGAAAAAATTTTTGGTTTCATTAAAAAATCTTCCCGCCGTCATTACCATTCAAAGCCTTGAGACTACCCGGAATGAAAAAATCCTTCCCAAACTGGAATCTCGCCTGCATATTAAAGTTATAGTATTATGATTGGATCCCCCAGGTTGTGATGGGGGAATTAAACCGTTTTCGGAGAGCCGCGACCTTGAATCTCCCGGGCCCCTATAATTTCCTGCCATTTGTTCTGCTTGCTTTCATGGCATCGGAAAGCGCTTCCGCTACAAACGATGGTCGGCCACGGGTGAATCCCTTTGAACTGCCGCCGGGCGTGTATACCAAAGAAAATGCCCCAATAGTACAAACACAGAACCTGAAGCTGCAGGCAATATTCAATATTGAAGGGAAGCACATCGCCACGATCAGTGGGGGGAATTTCAGAAAAGGTGACTTCGCATTTGGGAAAAAGGTGATCGACATTTCCAATAATCAGGTCATCCTGGATGCAGGCGGAAAACAGGAGATTCTGACCCTCGAACAAACCAGATTCCGAATCCAAAAGGGAAACAAAAAGTAAGGCTTCAAGCAGCAACGCTAATGTGCCCAAACTCCCGTTTGTTGAAAAAACTAACCCCCTCCTCAGTTATGACCCGCCCACAGCTTCTCAGGACTTGAAAAAAGCCGGCAGTTCTTATGATAGCCGTCCAAAATCTCTGATCCAACAATAACCAGAAACCTACAGATTTTATTAGACTTATGGCGTTTTTCGTTGCACATTAATTAGATATGAATTTGTTTAAATTTATAAAAATTATGATGACATTTTATTCTGCCACCACATCGATTTTTCGTAGCTGGGGGGTTCTGATTTTATGCCTGGGCCTGGTATCGTGCTCCGCCAAGGATTTATCTCTGCTAAGACTTCCCACCGGTTCTAATCAACTGGAAAAGGAACAGGCGCAAAAACCTGTAACCCATGAAGTAACAATCCCTCTGGAAAAAGAGCCGCCCGGCGAATTGCCGGAGGCATTGACAGAAATTCAGCCTGCATTGGAACTGAAAAAGCAGGAACCCAAAGGAGTGCGGTTCACCATGTCGGCCCGGGGCGTTAATATCAAAAACGTTTTGTTCGCCCTGTCTCAGGAAATAGATCAGAACATTGTCATTGATCCGGGTGTGGAAAAGCTGGCAACCGTGGATCTGAAGAGCGTCACTTTGAGAGAAGCGCTGGACATTTTGCTTCCTCCTTTGCATTTGGAATATGAGATCGGTGACAACCTCATTCGGGTGCGGCGTGAGAAAATGCAGACCCGAACCTTTTTTCTCAATTACGTTATTTCCAAGAGGTCAGGCAAGAGCATATTAAAATCCAGCTCCGGAACCTCAGGCACCTCCACGACAAGCAGTACGTCTTCTGGCACGAGCGAAGCGAATACCCGATCCACCAGTTCTATCGAGTCCTCAGAAGAAACTGATATCTGGACTAGTGTGTTATCTGGACTACAAAGTATTGTCACCCCTTCAGCTTCTACTCAAAGTAGTGCCACTGATTCTTCAAGTTCGAGTGAGACTTCTGACAGCTCTGGGTCGTCGGATTCTTCTGGAAGCGATACAGCAGGACTGGTTTCAAGCCTGTTGGGAGGCGCAGGTGCTTCCTCGGCAGTGGAATCATCTTCCGGCGCCGCTAAAGAAAACTCAGCCGCTCCCACTATTGTTCAGGAAGATGCAGAAAGAGCTTATTTAACCGTCAACCGGCAAGCCGGAATGATAGTCGCCAAAGACTTCCCCGAGGTATTGCTTCAGGTCGCCGAGTTCCTCGAAAACGTTGAGGGCTCCATCCAGAGACAGGTTTTCATTCAGGCCAAAATAATTGAAATAACCTTGAATGATGATTACAAGCTCGGGGTCGATTGGTCGCAGGTAAGCCCGCTCACACTTTCGAAGTCAGCAAACGGAAACGAGACTCTCGGAGATACCACCCTGACCGGTGCGGCTAATTTTACCTACGGTTTGTTTAACAGCAGCTTCAATATAGTTATTGATGCTTTATCACAGCAAGGACAAGTGAGTGTGCTTTCCAGTCCAAAAATCGCCACATTGAATAATCAGAGGGCGGTGATCAAAGTCGGCACCGATGATATTTTCTTTTCACCACAAACCACAGCGGCAACGACTACCTCCGCAGCCTCTGTCGAATATGTACCCGAATCAATCACCATCGGTCTCATCTTGGATGTCGTGCCGCAGATCAACCCCAACGGCCAGATCATGATGAGCATCAATACCAGCATCACGGAAAAAGCTGGCGAACGGACTTCTCCTGATGGGATAAACGTCGTGCCGATTCTGGATGTGCGGGAATCCAATAACGTGGTCCTCGCCCAGCACGGGCAGACCATTATCATCGGAGGATTGATGAAGGTCAAAAAGGAAGTGGATGACAATTCGGTTCCCCTGCTGGGAGCCATCCCTTATGTGGGACGCATGTTTCATTGGAGCAATGAAACCGAATTAAAAACCGAGTTGGTCATCATGTTGACACCGGAAATAATGGCGGGCCAGGCCGTTGATGAAAAATTTAATTCTGAAAGCAGTCGCCTCAGAAATTTGGGCTATAACGCCAGAACCAGTCAAACGTCCAATCCAATCTTCAGAAGGTAAGATTTAATGTACGAAAATTTCTACCATTTCAAGGAAAAGCCGTTCAGCTTAACGCCGGACCCGAAATTCCTTTACCTGAGCAAGCAATATCAGGGAGCGCTCGATCATATGCTCTATGGCATCAAACAACGGGAAGGCTTTATGGTCATAGCCGGTGATGTCGGAACCGGCAAGACAACGCTGTGCCGTTGCCTGCTGGACAGGCTTGATGAAAATGTCGAAGTCGCCCTCATTCTGAACCCCATGCTTTCGGATATGGACCTGTTGAGAAATGTTATTCACGACCTTCGCATCAAATCGCTCCATTCAAGGCAACCTGTCGGGATGATCGAAGATGGCTCCACCGGCGAAGAGATCACAATCGAACTAGACCCTTCCCCTTCTGAAGACCAGAACAATCTCGTTTGGATTAACAACGCTTCCAAAAAAGAACTGATCGATGCCTTGAACGCGTTTCTTCTGGACCAACACGAACAGGGAAAATCTACAGTACTGATTATCGATGAAGCGCAGAACCTGTCCCTGGATGTTATGGAGCAGCTTCGCATTCTATCCAATCTTGAGACCGAAAAAGAAAAACTCCTGCAAATCATTTTTGTGGGGCAACTCGAACTAAATGAAAAGCTGAAACTCCCCACCTTAAAACAATTGAACCAGAGAATTTCGATCCGTTATGAAATTGCTCCCCTGGCCCAGGAAGAGGCAAAAAATTATATCGCCCATCGAATTCTCGTTGCCGGTGCGGCTTCCCAAGTCAGCTTTTCGAAGTCGGCCTTTAGTGAAATTTTCAAATACTCGAAGGGCTATCCCCGCCTGATCAACCTTGTTTGTGATCGGTCTCTGCTCGCAGGATATAACGCTCAGGTCGATGTGGTGGATCGGCAATATGTGCGGGAAGCCATTAAAAGCCTTCTTGGCCAAGAGAATAAAAACTATTTCTTAAAACGTTTTCTACAAACGCAGCTGCCCTTAGTAGCTTCCCTGTTATTTTTTGTTGCCGGGTTGGCATTCTTCATTCTCTCTAAAATGGAACCGGGGGAAATAAACCTGGCCTCGTTGCCGGACAAGGTATTTCAAAAAGCCGTAAATAATCCCTCCGCAATTCCAGAAACAAAGAAGGCGCCTGTGGTTCCAGAACCCACGACTCCAGAGTCTTCTGCTCCTGAAAAAAATACAACAGAGGCTTTGAAAACCCCGGCAACACCGGAACCCCTGCAGCAAGCACCAGCTGCTTTGGCGTCACCAGTAACTCCCCCGGTCAGGATTCAAAAATCCTCTAACATTGACAATCCAGCGGTCACGCAGGGGGGGAACTACCGTATTCAGGTCTATTCACTAAGAACTCAAACGGAAGCGGATAAACATGTGGCAAAATTGATAACCGGAGGATTTGACGCATTCTGGAAAAAAGCGGTTTCGGCCGGGCAAGACTGGTATATTGTTTATGTGGGTCCGTTTAGAGATCTTAACTCCGCGAAAGTGAACTTGAAAGCGTTAAAATTTTCAGGCCGGAAGCCCATACTGTTATCCGTATCCACCGCCGGTTAAGAAGGGGCACCCCTTGAGCCTGATCGCAGACAGCCTTAAGAAGGCCGTAAAAGAAAAATCCTTCAACGTCAACCCGGGAATCAATCTTCTAAAAAACCTGGGGGGCAAGCCCAAGCTCAAACCCAAAGAAGTAAAGCGGTTTATAATTCTTATCGTTATTCCAGCTACGATCCTGGTCTATCTACTGCTGGCAAACCCTTTTGATCCCAATAAAAGGGCGCGACCGAAATCAGCACCCGTGGTGGCAAAGGCCCCTCTTGTCGCACCTGTTAAACCCGTCACACCTGTTTCACCTGTTATACCCGTTGCGCCTGTTCCACAACCATCGCCCAGTCAGCCGAACCCGCTTCCCGCAAAAGAACCAGACAGCATTCAGGTGATCGAGCCGGGAATGACAGAAGTCACTGTTCTGGAAACAGAAATCGCTGCTCCTGAAGCAGAAATCGCTGCCTTGGAGACAGAGATCATTGCCTTGGAATCAGAGGTCGCTGCTCTGGAAAGTGCGAACAAAGAAGTCAATCCCAAGCCGGTGCCTGGACCTAAAAATAAATCGGAAAAAACAATGACGCGGGAACTGGCCTCTGTTGCCTCTTTAACTCCGGAGAAACCTGCCGTAAAAGTTCCGAAAACTTCCGCCACGACTTCCGCACCCGAAACCGGCGCAATGTCAATTTCGACACCACGGGAACCAAATACTTTTAAAGACAGTGACTATTACTTCAATCGGGCCATTTTTTATCAGCAGTCACGAAATTGGGAAAAGGCTTTGACAAATTATTCCAAAGCCGCAGAACTCGATGCCAGCAACCCCGACATTTACAACAACATAGGGGTGATCTACAAAGAATTGCGCCAATATGACCGGGCTATCGAAGAATTTCTCACGGCTGCTCAGTTAAACCCTGACTACGCCAAACCCTATAACAATATTGGCGTGGTATACTATGCCAAAAAAGATTTTGCCAACGCTATTCGAAATTATCAGAAAGCGGTCTCGATTGATCCTGAGAATCTGGAGGCGTTGAACAACTTGGCGGTGGCCTATAAACATATTGACCAGTTAGAGAGGTCCAAGTCCGTTTTAAACCAGGCTCTTAAAATCAATCCGGCTCATGCGGGCACTCACTATAATCTTGCGGTATTGTACGAAGAGGAAGGAAATATTGAATCTGCAATTCATTTTTACCAACGCTTTGTCGACCTGGCCTCACTCAGTCATCCGACATTGTTCGTTCAAGTCAAAAAACATCTTAAGACCCTGAAGTAAAGGAAAACCGGGTCGCAGGAAATCCCTCATGTTCAAAAAAGCATTCAAAAAAAATCTGATTGCTGGTTTACTGGTAACCATCCCGGCAGGCCTGACCTATATGATCCTGTCCTTTGTCATTACCCGCGTGGACAGGGCCATGGCACCGGTGGTCAAGGGAATCTTTGGATCGCGAGGTCTGCAATTGCTGGAGGAGTGGAATATTCCGGGTACAGGATTTCTCCTGCTCGCCCTGTTTATTATTGGGGTGGGGCTGTTTGGAACAAACTTTATCGGGAAAAGAATTGTGGCCCTAGGAGAAAAACTCCTTCACCAAATTCCGGTGGTTCGGGTTATTTACACGAGTATCAAAAAAGTTGTGGACACCCTCTCCCTGACCGACACTGCCAGTTTTCAAAAAATGGTTCTCATCACCTACCCGCGCGAGCCACTGAAAACACTGGGGATCGTATGCTGTAACACACCGGATGGTATCAAAGACAAGACGGGTGAAAAAATGCTCAATGTATTTGTCCCCACCTCACCCAATCCCACCACAGGATTCCTGTTCATGGTTCCGGAGAAGGACGCCGTTGCCATGGACATGTCTGTAGAAGAAGGCCTGAAGATGATCATATCTTTTGGCATGACCAATCCTGAGCCTACCAAAACCTTGAAAAACTAACAGTCCGTTATAATTTGTCGACGAGCTCGACAACCTGCTATTTACCTGCGGGTTCCTTCTTAGGCTTATCTCTCTTGCCAGCCAGTTTTTCACTGATTCGTTTAGCAACTTTAACATCCAGCTTGCTTAAAACTTGTCCTGCAATTTTACTTTTCATTCCAGAAATAATTTGCAAAGCGAGTTCTTCATTAATAGCTTCAACCAGATTGGCCGCTTCTTCCGGTTTCATGCTGGAATAAACCTTGATCAGAGCATCTACATTTTCCTTGGTCTTTGCGTCTTGAACTCCCATTTGTTCTTTCGATTCGGAAATGCTTTTCTCAATTTTTTCCAAGTCTTTCCGGACTTTGGCTTCCAATGCCTCAAGACGAACTTCCTTGAGGCGTAATTCCTCTTCCCGTTTTTTAAGCTCGCGATTCTTATTTTCTATGGTTTCTATCATCCTGAAAGTTTCGGGACTGACCGCAGGCATCTGGCCCGGCAATTGGATTTTTTCTTTTTTCTTTTGCTCCTCCAAGGGCAATACCTTTTTCCCCTCCCGGACCTCCTCAGCCTTTGCATCGATCTGTTTCACCTGGGCATAAACGAACTCCGGGTTTCCGGCAAAGTAGGACCTACCCGCTAGAATGAAAGCTGTTGCAATCAGAAAAATAAAAATTATTTTAAACTTCATCATGTACCCCTTAAAATTTTCTCATCCAGAGATTAGAAGCCACCTCATCGTGGATCGCCGTTTCCTTCTTTTCCCTGGCCTTTCGTTCCTTCAGTATATCCCGTTCTTTCAATATTTCCAGAGTCCGGCGCTTGCGCATAGCTTCAACCACTTCTTCCTTCTTGGCTTCAAGCTTGGTATTAATTTCAGAGATTATTTTACCCTGCCTCCCCTCTTCAATCCGGGTTCCTCTGGCAAAATTGTCATGCAAAATCATTGTTTCAACGCTGATATCCGATCTTTTCTTCTGGTTCAGTTCATCCTTGCTTTTCTCTGTAGCATCCTGCATCAACTGTTGTCGATCCTGTTGCCGCTGATAGAGAATGTTGATCTTCCCCATATCCCTCTGCAGAAGGTCTTCCTTATTCTTATTCAAACGAAGTATGGTCTCGAACCGGAAACTCAAGATTAACCCTCCAGAATATTTTTCAATTCATTCATACTGGTTCGCCAGTCAACACTTTCTACAATTCCCTGCCTGAGGTAAGGAATCATGAGTTCGTATTTTTGAATGGCCTGATCAATTTTTGGATTACTACCGCGGGTGTAAGCCCCTATATTAATCAGGTCTTCGGCCGCTTTATACGTTGCCAGAATATCCTTGAACTTCATGGACAAATCATTATGTTCCTTGGAAACAACATCTATCATCAGACGGCTGACACTGTTCAGGATATCGATAGCTGGATAATGGTTGTGTGAAGCCAACTCGCGGCTTAGCACAATATGTCCATCGAGGATGGCACGCACAGCATCCGATATCGGCTCATTCAAGTCATCCCCTTCCACCAATACCGTGTAAAGTCCGGTTATCGAACCTTCGCCGGAAGAAGTTCCCGCACGTTCCAGCAGTTTTGGCAGCATGGAAAATACCGAAGGTGTGAAACCGCGTGTCGTGGGCGGCTCGCCCACAGAAAGACCGATCTCCCTCTGCGCCAGGGCAAAGCGGGTGACCGAATCCATCATCAACATAACATCATTCCCCTGGTCACGAAAATATTCAGCGATGGTCGTAGCGATAAAAGCCCCACGCAGTCGAACAAGTGGAGGCTGGTCAGAAGCCGCCGCGATCACTACGGACCGTGCCAGACCTTCTTCACCCAGGTTCTCATCGATAAATTCTTTGACCTCCCTGCCCCTCTCCCCAATAAGCGCGATCACATTAACATCCGCACTTGTGTTGCGGGCAATCATTCCCATCAAGACCGATTTACCCACACCGGTTCCAGCGAGGATACCCACCCTCTGGCCTTTGGCAAAAGAAAGAAGTCCATTGATAGACCGCACCCCAACATCCAACGGTTCTCTTAAACGTTTTCGTTCCAGAGGATTCAATGGAGTGCCCATCAGCGGATATTCCACACCCATCGGAATCGGTCCTTTGCCGTCAATAGGCAGGCCGTTACCATCGATAATTCTTCCGATCAGTTTATTACTGACTTGATAGGTTGGGTATTCTTCCGTGGACTCAATAATGCTTCCCGGCTCAATTCCAATAATATCTCCCAGAGGCATTAACAAAGTGCGTCGATTCTGGAACCCCACCACTTGGGCCTGAATAGGAGGCCGGTTATTGGGATGTATCGTACAGAGGCTCCCCACCGATACCGCCGGGCCATCGCCTTCAATGACCAAGCCGATGATACGACTCACTCTTCCCGTTTTCTTAACAAAATCAGTTTTGTTGATGAACGTACTGTACTTTTTTAGATCAATGGTGACATCCATAATTATTCAACTCGTTTCTTCAGGAGGCTCGGTTTCTGTACCGTTTTCCTCTAGCTGGGTTTGTTCATCCTGGGGAATTTCTGAACCTTCTTCAACCGCCGGATCCACTTGCACGTTTGCCGCAGAAACCAACTCTTCTGGAGGCAGTGGGGCAAGATTAAGAATGCGGTCCATCTGTTCTCCCAATTTATCTATCTGTGCATCGATCACGCCAAAGTTGGTTTCCACAACACAACCTCCACGCGCCACCCCAGAATGCGCTTCAAAAGTAATATTTTTTATCTCGCCAAACAAATGATGCAATTCCGGACGGAAACTCTCCGCATATCCTTTGTCTGCGGGATTAATCTTAATGACCATCGACTCGCGGTCAAGCACCGACTGAACCGCCAGGCGGATCATCTCCTGCACAGCATCATCACGCGTGGAAAACTCAAAATGGATGACCTTCTTCGCCAAGGCAACCACCATTTCGACCATCTCCCGCTCCCCCTTGTCATACATGTTTTTGCGAAAACCGGTCAAATCTGAAATCAACTCTTCCACCGTTGCCAGGAAAGGCTTGAATTCCTCGCGGGCGGCGTCTTCTCCTTGTTTGAATCCTGCCTGGTAACCAGTATCGTGACCTTCTTTTTTGGCAAGAGCCTTGATATCTATAGCCTGCCTTTTGGCCTTATTCAGAGCATCCTTGAGAAGTTCCTTGACTCCCTCTTTGGCTTTACCGATATTGGTCTGGTCAAAGTTTCTGGCGCTTTCTGAATCATAGGTGAAACCTCGACGTATGGCAGAGTCCTCGATAATCAGCTCATTCATCTCGTAAGAACGCGCCTCCATCGGAGATTCGCTGTCCTTTACCTGTTCCCGTTCAAGATTACTCAGGGTAAATGTTTTGTTTAAATCAGACAAGGGCTTCTCCTCCGCCTATCAGAATTTTTCCATCTTCTTCCAATTGCTTGCACACGGCAATAATATTTTGCTGGGCCTTTTCAACTTCGCTGATTTTCATCGGACCCAAGGATTCCAGATCTTCACTCAGCATTATTGCTGCACGCTCTGACATGCTGGAAAACAATTTTTCTTTCAATTCATCGCTGGCCGTTTTCAGGGATACCAGCAAATCCTGATGTTGTATTTCCTTAATGACAAGTTGAACTCCAGTGTCATCAATTTTAAGAATGTCCTCATAAGTAAACCTCAAGCTACGAATCTCGCTGACCATCTCCGGATCCACTTCTTCCATAGAGTTTAATATATCCGCTTCTGTCGCCCTGTCCAGAGACGCCATCATTTTAGCTGCCACCTCAACTCCCCCCAACTTGTTTCCCGATACAGCCAAAGATGACCTGAATTCATTCTGCAGAGCCTCATCCAAGTCACGAATGACACTCGGTGACACCCTTTCCAAAGTCGCCAGGCGATGAACTATTTCCATACGTTTGCCCTCGGGGATCGCCCGAAGAGTCTGGCTTGCAGCATTGCCCTCGAGATGCGCAAGAATAATTGCTGCGGTCTGGGGGTGTTCATTTTCAATGAATGAAGCGATGACCTTGGGGTCAAGAAGCCGGACGGTTTCCAATCCCCCGCTCATTTCTTCTCCCGGTGTACTGATATTATTTAAAATCTCGGTGGCCTTTGCCGGATCAACAGCTTTCATCAGAGTGGTTTTAAGAAAATCCATCCCACCCATGTTAAATCCACCGGAACCGGTTGAGACCATACTATAAAAATCCTTATTGACAGAGTCCATGAGCTCCATGTCTATCTCACCCAAAGTTGACATATAGTTGCCAAGGATCTGGATCTCTCTCTCATCCATATTCGCCAACACTTGTGCCGCTTTTTCTTCCCCTAGATTCATCAGGAAGATGGCGGCTTTTTCCGGTCCATTGATTTTCATAGTTAACCTGTTTTAAGATTTCCCTTTAGGTTCTTTTTCCCGCATCCATTTGCGGATCACGCCAGCAGTGTATTTAGGATCTTTGTGGACAAATTCCGCTACCGATCCCCGAACATGCGCTGATTCGGAAGCTATTTCACTAAGGCGGCGTTTCTCTTCATCCACCGCGTCAAAATCCCCCGCGCCCAGATGCTCCGTGTCCGCAACCACTTCCACCGACATCGTCATCCAATTAATGATGGGGCGGATGATGCGGGTGAAAAACAGAACGAGGAACACCAGGCCCACCACCAGTTTTCCGACTTCCATGGCAAGGTCTATCTGTTCCGCACGAGCGATGTCTTTCTTCTGAGCTTCTAATTCAGTTCGATCAAATTGAATGTTCTCAACCTGGATGATATCTCCTCTTTCCCGATCAAATCCTACAGCAGACTGGACGATTTGCAGGTACTTGTCCATGTCTTCCTGCGATCGCGGTTGATATGTCAACGGATCTCCCGCCATGGTGCCATCGATCATCACCGCGACACTGAGCTTGGAAATCCCTCCGAGAGGTTTCGAGACCCTTCGGACGACCTTATTGATTTCATAATTGAACACAGCATTCGATTTATTCCGCTGCGCCGCCTGTCCAGCAACTCCGCCAGGAGACCCGCCGGAAGGTACCAGAGCCTGAACACCCGGAATTCCCCCTGGAGGCACAGCACCCGTAGAATTTTCGCTGACCTGATTTTCACTTCTCACGACCTGAGAGTCCGGGTCATAAATTTCTTCGGTCCTTTCCACCTTCTCAAAATCCAAACTCGCCGAGACTTTAGCGATCACTTTTCTCGGTCCTAATGCGTCTTCCAGCATTTTGATAATATTTTGTTGCAGCTCCATTTCCACTCGCGATTTCTGTTTGAAATTGGATGCCGACATCATCGCTTCAGCAGAGGGTTCTATGCCGCCGGAAAGCAGATTGCCTTTCAGGTCGACCACCACCACATCCTGAGCAGAAATGCCCCCGACACTGGCGGAAACCAGATGAACGATTCCCTGTATCTGGGTTTCGGTCAAAGTTTTACCGGATTTTACTTTCAACGTCACAGAAGCTTTACCCTTGGGTTTATCCTTGCGAAACAGATTGTCTTTAGGAATAACCAGATGAACCCGAACCTGGGCCACCGCGTCAAGGGTTTTAATAGTACGGGTCAACTCACCCTGCAGAGCTCTTTGAAAATTCAATTTCTGCACAAATTCCGTCATTCCCAACGGCGTGTCCTCAAAAATTTCCAGCCCCACATCGGAACCTTCCGGCAAACCTTCACTGGCCAACTGCAAACGCACTTCATGCAACTTGTCCGAAGAAATACGAATCGTCCGGCCTTCATTGGAAAGTTCAAAGGGAATTTTCTGGTTTTTCAGTTTATCGACAATTGCCCCAGCGTCTTGCTGGGAAAGGTTGGCATAAAGAAGCTGGAAGTCCGGGGTCTTCAACCAAAAAGACATCACCAGTAAGGATGCCAGAGCCAAAGCCACAAGAGACAGGGCCGCCACTTTCTTGCCTTGTGAAAGTTCGTTGAACCGTTCGCCAAACTGTCGTAAAAAATCCAGAAAGTTTTCCATGGGAGTTTTAATTTAAAGGTTTTTAATTTTTATCATTACCGACCCAGGTCAATCGCCCGGATGGCCATAGCCTTGGACGCATTGAGCGCCGTAACATTTGCTTCAAATGATCGTTGCGTCGTAACCATATTCACCATTTCCGTCATTTGATCCACATTGGGCATGGAGACATAACCCAAGTCATTAGCATCGGGATGGCTCGGGTTGTAAACCATCCGTGGTTCCGACTGATCTTCAACCACATCCGCGACCTGCACTTGAGTCAGCTTGTCACCCAACGCGTTTTTAAACGTGTTGCCAAATTGATCATCCAGGGGTAAAGCGGTGATCAGGACATCTTTCCGGCGATAAGGCCCACCTTCCGGAGTCCGCGTGGTCTCCAAATTGGCCAGGTTGCTGGAAATAGTTTCCATCCGCTTGCGCTGAACACTCAAGCCCGATGAACTGATTTTCATATTTGTCAGAAAGTCCATAATCCTCGTCTTCCCAAAAAAATTTCGTTTTGTATTAAAAGAGGGCTTTATCCCCTCTACACCGTTTTTTAGGTAAATAGAGCAAATTTCGTACCATTAGCCATTGAAAGCAAAAAAGAAAGCCGGGAGCGAAGCAACCCTTTTATTTAAACCGAGTTACAAGGATATGGTCAGGAGGGTAAGGGCGGGAATATTTTCCAGGGAAAGGCAAAATCCGTCATAAAATTGGCTCCTGCCGGTTGAGCGAGGGAGGACCCTATTCCTTGCCGTATTCGTTGAGTTTGTTGCGCAGGGTGCGGATGCTGATGCCTAAGGAATCGGCGGCTTTGGTTTTGTTGCCGCTGAACTCCTCAAGAGTTTGCTGGATCAACTCTTTTTCCATGTCATAAATCGTTCCCGAGAGTTTCGGCGCAGCACCTTTTTTTCCGGACGAGAGGGGCTCGTCATCGAAAAACAGGTTCGCCGGAAGCAACGTATCGCCCTGGCACATCAGGCAGGATCGTTCGATGATGTTTGCCAGTTCTCGGATGTTGCCGGGCCAGCGGTATTTTTTCAGCAAGGTCCCGGTTGCCGGGTCTATCTTAACGGGGGAGCGGGAGTTTTCCTGACAAAACTGGTTCATAAAATATTCTGCCAACAGCGGGATATCATCCTTTCTTTCACGCAGAGGAATAAGGATCAGGGGAACCACATTCAACCGGTAATACAGGTCTTCGCGAAATTCCTGATCCTCAATCCGGCGGCGGATGTCCCTGTTGGTGGTGGCAATAACGCGCACATCCACAGGGATAGGCGCCTTGCCGCCCACTTTATCCACTTCATGTTCTTGCAAAACTCTGAGCAGCTTGGCCTGTAAAGGCAGGCTCATCTCTGTAACCTCATCCAGAAGCAACGAACTTTGATGCGCCAGTTCAAACTTTCCTTCCTTATTTTCCGTGGCTCCGGTGAACGACCCTTTTTCATGACCGAACAGTTCTGACTCCAGCAAGCCTTCTGGCAAAGCGGCGCAGTTGACGGCCATAAAAGGTTTGTCGGCGCGGGGACTGCATTGGTGGATATAACGCGCAAACAATTCCTTACCGGTTCCCGTCTCTCCCATGATGAGAACGGTCGATTTGCTGTAAGCAACATTCTCGGCAAACTTCAGGAGTTTTTTCATTTCCTCATCCTGGGTCACGATTCTTTTTGTGACTGAAGAGTCGGCTTTATCGATAATACCTGACGGACGGACAGGAGGAATATAATCCTGCGGATTTAAAAACGCACGCTTCACGGTGGAAACCAGAACATCGGCGGAAAACCCGGAACCTTTTATCAGATAATCAAAGGCACCCTCCTTCATGGCCTCGACCGCATTGTCAATGGTTCCATAGGCGGTCATCATGACCACTGGCGTCCCGGGCGAACGCTCTTTGACCTCACGCAACAATTCCAATCCATTCAGTTTCGGCATGCGCACATCTGTCAGAACCAGGTCGAACTCATGGTTATCAAACTGCTCCAGCGCCTGTTTGCCGTCTTCCGCACAAACGAGTTGGTAATTCTCGCGCTGAAGGGTTGTTTCCAGTGCAACCCTCATTTCGGATTCGTCATCGACGATTAGAATTTTTTTGGGAACATTATTTTTCATCGAAATCCTCATCCCAACAGGGAATCTTGACCTTGAAAGAAGTGCTCTTACCCTCTTCGCTCACGGCTTCAATCGTCCCCTGGTGAGCTTTGATAATATTATGCGATATGGCCAGCCCCAATCCTGTCCCTTTATCCTTGGTGGTGAAAAAGGGATTAAAAATTTTTGCCAGGTCATCAGCCGAAATTCCCCCACCGGTATCGGTAACCGTAACGGTGATGAATTTGCGGGCTGCCGCGCCGCCATCATTTTCGGCCACCGGTATAAGAGCCTTACGAGTCTGCATGCGCAATTCTCCCCCATCCGGCATGGCCTGAATGGCGTTGCGAATCAAATTAGGGAAAACCTGCCGCAATAACTCCCGGTCCCCATTCGCCAGCATCTCTTCTTTGGCAAAGTCACGCACCACCTTAACATTTTCTGGCACTCTGATATCATCCAAACCGTCCAAAAGTTGCGACAACAAAAGATTGATATCGCATTGCTGGCGAGAAGGCTTGGACGATTTAGCGAATAGCAGAAGAGTGGATATGATGCGGTCCATGTTCTGCACACCCGCGCGGATATGCTGAACCAGTTTGGCTTTTTCGGGATCTTCTTCCAGATCTTTTTTGAGCAACGAGGCAAACAACTCGATACTGCCCAGCGGGTTCCTGATTTCATGAGCGATTCCAGCTGCCATCTCTCCCATTTCCCGAAGCCTCTGGTTACGGTGGGCCAACTCCTCCAACCGGCGCAGGTCCGTCCTATCCTGCAGGATCAACACGGTTCCTATCTGGCCGCCATGATTGTCCCACACCGGGGAAGCGGAAACACGAGCATGGATTATTTTTTTATCCTGAGTGGTAATATCCTGATCCCGGCTGACTGTTTCCCCGCGATTTTTTTCCAGCCTGGACACCATGGTTTCAAACAAATCGAACGGGAAAACTTCTTTCAGGGTTTTCTCTAAACAGTTTTGCGGCTTTAAGCCTGTCAAGGTTCCGGCAGTCTGGTTGAAGGTCGTGATCTGCCCAGACCGATCCACGACAATAACACCGTTAGTGAGGCTTTCCAGAATATCGTTTAAATAATTTTTAACTTCCTCTTTTTCAACAAGGTTTTTTTCCAGCTCCTTGTTTTTATCCGCCAACTCCAGATCGAGCTGCTTGACTCTAACTTGCAAGTCATCATAAGAACGCTGCAGTTGTTCGGTGACCTCATTGAAGGCCTCCATATTCTTAATGAGGGCTTCAATATCTTTGCTGCTTTCTTTGCCAGCTTCAGTCATGGTCGGAGAACCTCCGCCTGTAACCTGCAATATCTCTATTTTTTCGGCAATCGTTTCTCTCGGCTCGATGGGTCATAGCTATTTGCCTACACGGCTAGTGGGCGGAGTACCTCCGCTGGTAACTTGCAATATATATTTTTTTGCTGGAAATTTCTTCTCTCGCCAGCGTGACGTTGGACTCAAAGTACAATGACATTTTACCGCTAGCAACGATGCTCTCAGTTCAGTGGGCCATGGCTATCTGCCGCCACGGCTAGTGGTAGGTTAAATGAAAGACACACTTTCATTATAAAATAAAATCACCCTTCTTTTAATTGTTTTTCCCATTCGCGGATTTTGGCCTTGGATTCCGCTGCTTGCCGAGTGAGGTTATCTGCATTTTCAGTTTTCGCCAGCCGACTCAAGCCTTCTGTGACCTTTGAAGGATCACCGAGTTGCTCAAGACTCTCGATCACGATAAAATCCGCCCAATCCCTAAGTGAGTTATCGGGAAAAAGTTCCCGGGCCGATTTCAACGCTTCCAGAGCCGGACCAAAACGATTCAACTTATAGAGAGATGTGCCCAGACTGTAATAAGCCTTCTGGAGGTATTCGGGAACCACCCTTTCCTGACGGTCATAAGTCTCAATCACCTTTTGATAAGATTGCACAGCATCCGCCAGTTGATTCATATCCGTATACGTTTCCGCAATGAAAAAATGAACTTCCGCCTTGTCTTCAGACTTCGCCAGCAAATCTTCATAGGCATTGAGGGCTTCTAAATAATCCCCCTTCCCTTTCAAAGCATCGGCCAAAAGTTTCATCGCATCTGGAATTCGCTTGCTTCTGGGGTAAGTCTTTAAAAATGTCTTCCCGACTAAAAGCGCTTCGTCGTAGCTTGAATTTTCCAAGTGAATCTGGCCCAGGTTTAGAAAAACCCGATCCCGATATGTTTTCTGAGAATCAATCGCCTTCACTTTTTCATAGAGTTTGACCGCTTCAGCAAACATACCGATCGCCTGATAAGCTTCCCCCACTTGAAGGAGGGTTTGGGGATTGTTAATATCCCTTATAGGAAGACTGACAAAATCGCTGTAGGAATAAAGAATGGGCAGGTTGCCCTCCTGCTTGGCATATTTGTCGATCAAGGCAATAAGAGATTGCCGGATATAGCGATCAGCTTCCTGGAAAAACCGGGATTCCGGTCCCAACGGTAAAAGCTTTTTAAACTCCGCTATCGCCTTCAGGTAGTTTTGCTCCAGCAAATAAGCGATACCCCGGCTCAGGGTCACCTCCGCAAGAATATCAACGCTACGAGCCTCAGAAAATATTTTCTCGTAGGTCTGAAACGGCTTGTAGTAGGGATCCACATCAAAAACAATGTCTTTGATTTTCAAACGTGGCTTGCGAACTCCAATATCGGCCATGCGGACTTTCCCATACTGGGTTTCTGCGCTTTCTTCCCGGACTTCGTTGCCCTCTTCATTCAGAACGAGCTTGCCCTTTTCATCCCGTTTCAGGTCTTTTCTTTTTCCAGATTCGTCAAAAACGGCCAGAGCATTCTGATATTTTGCCTCCACAATAAAAGAATCACCGATTCGATTGAGCGCTTTATGCGCGTTCTTGGAAACCGGATCCAAATTCAGCAGATTGAAAAAATGCTTCCGGGCTTTCACATAATTTTTTTGTGAAAAATAGATTTCTGCCATGACAAAATTGATTTCAGGCTTCTCATTGAGTTCGCCCGACCAGCGTCTGGCTCCAGCTTCAAAGATCTTCAGCGCTCGAGGATAATCTTTTTGCTCAAAAAACTTGTTGGCGATTTCAAAAATTCCCGCCTTGGCCTTAATATTTTTTGGAGACTTTCTAAGTATCTTCTGAAACGCATTAAAAGCATCATCTAACCGACCCTCTTTCATCAGCATGGCGGCCAGGCTGTTTTTCCGAACCTCATTATAAAGACTGCCCGGCTTGGACTTGAGCCCTTGATTGTAAAGCGTTCTGGCCTCCAGGCTATAACCAATTTCATCAAAAATACTGGCCACCTTCAACAAAGCATGGTCGTAAAATTTTGATTTGGGGAATTGCCGCATCGCAATTTTGTAAGAAGCTAAAGGCCGGTCAAGAAATGGATTCAATTCTTTAAAAGTGACGCGGTATTCCGCCTCCGCTTGTAAATAAAAGATATGGTCGAGGTATTTGCTTTCAGGATATTTGCTCTTGAATTCCCTAAGTAATTTCGCGGCGGAAGAATGCTCCCCCTTCTGAAATGTTGTCAAGGCTTTCTGGTAATCTTCCCAGCCGTTCTTTTCCTTGTCTTCCTCGGACTTGGCAACCAGTTGCCGGATTTCCTTCGGGCTATAGCCCTTCAACCTGGCTTTTTTGGGTAGCGGTGCCAACTCGGCGGGACCAGGCTCAACGCCTGTCTGGGCTCTGGGTTTTCGTTCTGACTTGCCTATCCGGGGTCTCAAAATGGGTCGGCTCTCACCTTTAAGATCTAAAATGATCTGCGATTTTTGCGGATTCAAAGAATGAAAAAATCGGGTGTTTGGATTTTTCAATAAAAAGGTTATTTGCAAATCTTCCTTGACGGAAAGGACTGAGTATTGTTCTAGATTTTTATCCTTAAACGACTTACTGGTTAGCCGGGAACCTTTTGCAGTTTGTGGCAGGATAAGTGTGATCTTCTTGTTGGCAAAATCCGGCTTGACCTGATAAGAAACCGGCCCGGTCAGGTTGACCAGAATTCGGGTATAAATAGGGTGAGGTCCTATTTTTATCGTGGAAACCTGTGATCGTCGAACGGGTTCAAATTCATCCTGAGCCCAAGCGAATTGGCAGGCTCCCTGCATCCCAATCAGGGAAAGCAGGAGCAACAAAAGGAGCTTGATAAAATTTAAGGGAATAGTCATAATTTTTGACGTAATTGCATTTTTCTGTATTATAGAGCAAAAACTATACCAACCCAGTTCCAGAGTACCGCCTCCTCAGGATTAGCAGGGCTAAAATCTAATTTTTAAAACGTTTTAGTCGATAATATAATATAAACAGCTCTATTGATTTTTTCGACCATTTCCCGGAAAACATGACCTTTCCATGGGAAATAGCCGGAAATTTGACAGATTCAGGAATAAGTACGCAGTTCCACGGATTTTCAGGAAACGAGCAATAAAAATGAGTTCCACTGAATACGAAAAGTTGAGATGGCAGGAAGCGGAAACCGTCCGGAATCTTCTGAAAAAGCAAAATTCGTTGCTGGGCGATTCCCTCGAAAATCTCGACCACCTCATTTATCTTCAGAAAAGTATTAACCTTCTCAGTCTGCAGGAAATTTGCCGGGTCATGGTGGAAAAACTTCCGTTTATTTTATCGGTGAAGTATTTCTCATTTTTTCTTTTCGATAAAAACCGGCGCAGGCTGAGCCTTGTCAGCCACAATCACCCTGACATGAAAGAGGGATATTCTTTATATCAAAATGATTCCCCTGTCATGAGGGAGGCGATGACTTCTGGAAGATATATTTTTGAGCAGGATTTTACTGCCTCACGTTATTTCCAGGGAAGAAAAAATCCTCTCTTCACCTGTAATTTTTTTGTCACCATCCCGTTGATGATCGAAAATGAAATCATCGGGGTTATGAACCTGAATGATAATGACAAAGGTCTCTACAATGTAGGGGATCTGGATTTTGCGTTGAATGTTTCCGAGTTCGTTGCCCTTTCCATAAGCAACGCCATGCTCTATGAACGAGCAGAAAAACTTTCTATAACAGATGGCCTGACGGGTTTGGATAACCACCAGCAAATGCAAACGCTCCTGAAAAATGAAGTTGTGCGTTGCCGTAGATATAATTCCCCACTTTCAGTGATCATGATGGATATCGACCATTTCAAGGGGGTCAACGATACCCATGGGCACCAGAAGGGTGATGAAATTTTATTAGAATTTTCTGCCATTGTGAAAAAGTTTTGCCGATCTAACGACGTGGCTGCCAGATATGGAGGAGAGGAATTTTTCCTGGTCCTGCCAGAAACCCAGATAGCCGGAGCTTTGCATATCGCCGAACGTATTCGCGAAGAAATGGCCAGCCATAAATTCCAGTCCAAGGGCAAAGGTTTTAAAGTAACAGTGAGCTGTGGAATTGCTGCATTTGATTCCGCCCGCATGCAGGAAGCGGCAAGCTTGATTAAAGTCGCCGATCTCGCTTTGTATAAGGCTAAAAATGAAGGAAGAAACCGTACTATTCAGGGCTCCGCCGATGACCTCCTTGACGCTTGACCGTTTCCGGTCTTTAAAAAACTTACCTTCCCTGCCGGAACAAATTGATAATGTTCTCATGACTACGGGAACCACATCATCCATGGATTACAGCATTGTGGAAATGATCCAGTACGATCCCGCTATGGCCATGGCCGTGCTAAAGGTCGCCAACACGCCCATATATGGTTATCCTGGAAAAATTTCTTCCTTGCAACAAGCCGCAGGCTTACTGGGTCCGGGTGCGATAAAAAATATTATTTTGCGCACTCCTATCATTGAACGATTCTCCGATACGTCCTCGGAAGTGTTGTCCATTGATTATCTTCAATTATGGATTCACAGTGGTGTCACAGCGGCTGTATCCGGAGGACTGGGAAGATTTATTGGCGGCATGGAGTCGGATGTTAGTTTCACTGCCGGACTCATCCACGATGCCGGCGTGATCGCTTTAACGGTGTATTTCCCCACCGCGTTTGCCAAGGTTCAGGACTATATGGACGAAAATCAAGTTGATTTGATAGAAGCGGAGAAACAGACGCTCGGGTTTTCCCATCTCGAGGTGGCTGGAGAGATGATGGCGGCATGGGGCTTTCCCCCGCAACTTTCCCAAGTCATTCTGCAATATGTGGCACCTGAAAAAAATAAAATAAACTGGGAAATAGCCGGGGTCGTGGCTTTGGCAAAATCCCTCGCCTCTGAATGGGGCTTTCCCAGTGGCTTAAAAGGTGTTACTGAAACAGAACGAGACCGCTTGCTGGCCCTCTTGGGAATTTCCGCAAAAGAATTACAAAAATGGGAACCTGAACTGAGAAAATATGCCGAGTTTGCACTGGATACGATGAAAATTTCCTGAGGAGGGAAGAGCCTGCCTTTATAAGTCCGGGCCCATCAGACGAATAAAACTTAGCAACAGATCTGGATCGAAATCGTGAGCCATCTGTTTTTTCATAATAATCAGCGTGTCAAAAGCACTCAGAGCTTTTTTATAAGACCGCCTTGTCGTCAAGGCATCATAGACATCCATGATTTTGCATATTCGCGCAAACAAATGGATTTCATTGCCAATTTTCCCAAGTGGGTAGCCACCGCCCTTGAATTTTTCATGATGCTCTCCGGCCATTCGCACGACATTGCCACCAAAACAATTCATCCCGGAAAGGATTTTTTCCCCCTCCGTAGCGTGGGCTTTCATTGCTTCAAACTCTTCATCGGTGAGCTTGCCATCCTTGTTGATCAAGGAGTGCTCTATTTTCGATTTGCCAACATCATGCAACATTCCTCCCAGAGATAATTGCTTGATATCGTTTTTAGACATCTCGCTTTTCACACCAAAAGTCATGCAGTATAATCCGACGTTAACGCTATGGGTGTAAGTGTAGTAGTCTTTGCTGGTTATTGCCGCAATCCCGTGGAATCCCGCTTCTGCGGTGGTCATGCACTCTTCCATCATTTCCATGACTTCTTCGGAGGTTTCCAGAATCTTTTCTGAAGTGTTATTATCAAAAAATTCCTTCATTACCCCCTTGGAAACTTCATAAATTTTTTCGGTTTTTACCTTGGTCGAAACATCCGGGTCGGCCATCACCGCTTTCAGGGAATTGGTGGCATACTTGTAATATTTGAACAGGTCTTCTTCATGAATATAAAAGTCCTGATCGGTGCCCTCTTCCAGAAGTCGTATTACCTTTTCCTGATGTTTGCGCTCCGTGCTGGCAAACTTTACAAATTTCTCGACGCCAAAACTATCCGTTTTATAGAAGATATCAAAAGCTTCATCCCCACCCTTTGCGAGGAATTCGATATTGATCTCCCTGAATTGGCCTTCCTCCGTTACCGTGTCCACCCTACCCCCGCAAAATAGATCACACTCAATATTTCTTTATGATAATGACCAAAGAAAGAAATTTAACAAGTTTATTTTTCTGATTATAAACCTTTAAAGCACTAAAAGTAATGCTATTTTACTATAGATTTTGCAAATTTTTACACTGCACTACTCACCTCGACTAAGATGGTGCACCCATAATAGGCTGAAATTCATAACGTTCTGCGAAATATGAATTCACTGAGAACAATTTTTTAAGGAATATAAATCTGTATTGAAGAGGAGTTAGCAGGCAGGTTTCTTGTACACTTCATCAATTCTGGAAAGAAAATAGATGATGGATCGCGTGCACCCCAATAAATCGGGCATGGACAAACTTTCCCCCGGCTCATGCATTCTGGCATCAGGATCATAAGCGCCCAGACAAAGGGGATAAACATTTCCCAAAGCCTGCATGAGTTTTGCCACAAAAGGAATTGTGCCTCCACATCCGTAAAGACATGCTTTCTCACCAAAACCCTTTTCCAGAGAATCCAGTATCAGAGGAAATACCGGATGCTCGATTCCAATCATCCACGGAGAAGCGCCCTTGTCAGCCTTGATATCCAACTTAAATCCCAGAGAAATATTTTTTTCAAGATGGGAACGGAGCGCCTCTGCGGCTTGTATTTCGTTATTGCCGGGAGCCAACCTTATTTCTACCCAGGATCTGGCCGACTTTTCCTCGAAGAGATGAGCCGATAAATCGTGATCGGCTCTAAGGGATTGCGCTCGAGCCATTCCTCCTTCCGAGGCTCGTAGTTCTTCAAGTTCTGGATGCCAGCGGCCTGTAGAAGAAATAAGTTCATCGATCATGCAGGCCAATTGCAATTCAGGAACGGGAACCGGCCCGCCATTGACTCCCGAATGAGGATCTTTCTCAGCCGAATGCAACAGGATATCTATCGACAATGGGTTCTCGCTGACCACTGCAATTTTCATTTCCAAATGATACCGATTTTGCTCAGCAAGAATTTTCTCCAACCGTCTTTTGAATTCTTTTGGATCATTGATATCGGGGAAAGTCAGGCGGGCTCCAGCCACTCCCAAGATCACACTGCCCGAAACCCGATGTCCCGGACGGGCATTTGCAAACGAAGTTCTTAACTGCGCAACCAGTATCGAAGGAATGTCTTCAGGAACCGTAAGCCGGGTGCCGGGAAGAAGCCCCGCAGTCTCTTTCAAAGCCGATACAGAAGTCGGAACCCGGGAATAACCTGCACGTTCAGCATCCGTCACCAGCTGGTCCGCACTGGAAATTTCCTCGATTCTCAGGGAGTGATCCTCCTGAATGAGCGTTGCCAAGAGCTTGTAAAGAGCCGTTTGCTCATCAATGACAACCTGGGCTCGTTCGGCGCTAACCATCACATCCATCTGAACAATTCCGCGCAAGGATGTAGTGAGGCCCGGCTTACCTTGAGCCGGATTGACCACATCAGTGATCACGACACAATCGGTGTCTTTGAAAAATTCTTTATTTTCCTGGATTTGGTCAATCAGGCTGTGGGAACCGCTTTCTTCTTCGGTCTCATATATTATTTTAATATTGCAGGGAAGCAGTTTTTCTCTGCTGTTGTCCCCCGCTTTAATATCGTAATGCCTGAATAATGCGTCAATGGACATGCCAATCGAGACGACTCCACTCAGATCATCAGCGGCCCCACGCCCATAGGCCCGGGAACGGTCTTCATTCCATCTCAACTGTGTCGGAGGAATTCCGCCCCACTTTTCGAAACGCCCGTCATCCATATAAGGTTGCTTATCGAGGTGGGCATAAAAAAGAACTGTCGGCTTCGTTGCGGAGACAAAAGTTTCTGCCATCAATATGGGAAATGGACTACTGGAACACGAATCATTTATTTTGACCTCGGACAGACCAATTTCCAAGAGGTAATCGCGGGCACATTCAAGAATTTCCCGCATATCACTGGGTGTGGTGCGATCCCCCTCAAACTCGTTGACACCAAAGCTCCGGCTATCAATAGCCACCATTTGCTCGAGTATCTGTAAATGCTTTTGCACCAGTTCTGAGTCAGGACGAATGACCTCAGAACAAAAAGACTCAAGAAGTTCTGAATTCATTTCAAGGCGGGTGCCGAAAACGTAGCCTCCGGCGCAGGTTCGTGATGAACCACAAAATCGGTAGAATGATGATCTTTCACAATAACCCAGTTATAAAATCGTTTAACCAGGAATTTAAAGTGGCTGTAATTTTTAATGCTTAACAGATTGCGAATCAATATCCTTGGACGTAGATAAAATTTTAAAAACGCTTTCTTTTTAATTTCCAGAAGTTCTTCCCTTTTAATTCCCGGCGGGGTGTAGGCGGCACTCATAATATAATAATTATCCCAATCCACGTTATCAATCTCGCCGTTTTCCTCAAGAAGATGGTAACTTTCGGTGCCGGGAAGCGGTAAAAATGTAAAATAATTAGCTCTTAGCAAAGGAAGTTCCATGGACAGGTCAATGGTATCCTGGATGGTTTCCAGGGTCTCTTCGGGAAAACCCAGAATAAAAAAAGCGGCGATGTCGAAGCCATGCTTTTTTATCAGTTTCACATCCCGGTGAATCTTGTGGACCTTGGTTCCCTTCTTCATTTTTTTTAAAATTTCATCGTTCCCCGATTCCACAGCAATGCTCACCAGATAGAGCCCTGCCTCTTTTAACAACTCGAGCAATTCATCGTCAAGATAATCCATTCGGATGCCATTCGGCATCGCTAGGCTGATATCCAGATTGAGGCTGATGATTCCCCTTACAATTGTTTTCGCGTAGTCAATATCCTGGGTAAAGTTGTCATCAACAATATGGAACTCCCGAATTCCATAATTGTGATACAGATTGGATATGTTTCTCAGGACATATTCCTTCGAATGATGGCGCAGTTTTTTTCCGGACAAAATAGGGGCCGAGCAAAAGGTGCAAGAGTACGGGCAACCTCGTGTCGTAATGATAGGAGCTATGGGGAACTTATCAAAAAAAGCGCCATGTTGCGATTCCGGATACAAATCAGGTCGAATCAGATCCCAAGCTGGATCGCCCAGCGAATCGAGATCTTCTTCCAGATAGACCGGGTTAGCGACAAGCTCCTGATCATTCTTCCAGACCAGACCGGGGATCGAAAAATAATCAGGTTCCGTGGTTGGATCATTCAGCATATCGATGAATTTCGGGAAACCCGTTTCGGCCTCTCCGGAAAACGCGAAATCCAGATTCTCCTCCAGATTGTCAAACGCCCGTATCGGATCGCTGGAAATATGTGCCCCCCCAACTACAGTAATGATGTCAGGATTCCATTCCTTGGTTGCCTTTAGCAGCTTTCGGACGTTACCCAAATCAAACGTGTAGCATTGGATGCCCACTACATCAGGACGCCAGTCTTTCAACACCGTCTGGACAAACTTGGCAGGACCAATATCTTCCTTAATACAATCAAGAATAAGAACATCATGACGGTCTCGAATTCTCTCCGCCAGGTACGCAAGCCCCAAAGAGGGTTGGATATGATCGCTTAAATTATTGGGTTTGACTAAAAGAACTTTCATATATCTGTCTAAAAAGAGCGAATATTCTTTTATTTATCGGCACTTCACATTTTGACCTTAATATGATCGTCTAAAATATTTAAAAGATCAAGCAAGATGCCTGTATTAGCTGGGCTAAGCTTTCTTTACTTCATGGGGTTCATGGTATAACATCGTTGACCAACAGGGATTTTCAAGGCTTTTCGAGTCCCCGGCCGGTGTTTCTACCATATGAATTTTCTCCCCTTGGATTGGAAATGTTGCAAAACCTTCAAAATTTTTTCAAGCTGTGCAAAATATTAAAGAACCGGGGAAATTGGCCCCTTATTTGGAAATCTAAAAGACAATTATGGAATTTTATTCTCTGCAGAAATGGCTTGATTCAAAAACCTTTTTTTTCTGCCATGAAGTACTGGTTTCAAATGCTCAAAGGACTGGACATTCTGGTTTGGCGACTTGAAACCTTTGGATTTTTATTCAGCCCAAAATTGAACGATGACGACAAGAAACATTTAAATCAATGCTTAAAATGACCGCGTCCGCGCCTCACATCTTGTTGATTTTCAGTTGTTGATTTTCAGCGCCGGTTTTTACTTCCACCCTTCAATCACCCAGAGCCTCTAATTTGAATACTGCACTGAACAACAAGAAGCTCCAGATATCATTCCTGATTTTTTCTTCACTTTTAATATTTCTGGGCCGGCAATTGGATACCGGAATCACTAATTATGACGATGCCTATTACGCCCAGAAGGCAAAGGAAATCCTGGAGTCTGGATCCTTCTGGCTCATCACCTTTGCTGGAGCACCTGCTGTTGACAACCCGCCGCTTCCTTTCTGGTTAACCGCTTTGGCCTTCAGCCTCTTCGGGGTTTCCAGTTACTCTGCAATTTTTTCTTCAGCCCTGTTTGGCACTGGGATCATTCTCACGACTTACCGGTTGAGCCTGTTACTCTATAAAGATTCCTGGATCGCTTTTGCCTCAGCCTTTGTTTTGCTTTTTCCTGGAATGTTTGTTGATGCTTCTCGCAGGGGCATGGTCGATATCCCTCTGGCATTTTTTGTCCTTCTAGCATTTTATGCTTTCTTTAAAGCCAAGGACCTTAAACCCTGGTATCTGGTTTTCGGTCTGGCCACCGCTTGTGCCATATTGTCTAAAAGCGTTCTTGGGCTTTTTCCTCTCACAATCGTCGGCGCTTTTTTAATTTTCAGCCGACAGTGGAGAGAACTCATCAACCCCTGGTTTTTGTCGGGATGTCTGATTGCCTTCCTTTTAGGGTTCAGCTGGCATTTTATCAACTGGCAGCACTACGGACAGGCATTTATAAACGCTCATTTCGGTTCGCTGATTATCAACCGGAGCTTTGGTGGAGTTGCAAGCTCCTTTTATTTTCTGGGATACGCAAAAGACTTTTTAAAAAATTACTGGCCCTGGCTTCCTTTTGCGCTGATAGGCTTGGCACAATTTGGTAAGCGCGGTTTTAGAGAAAAAGATAGAACCGCCTTACTACTTTTCCTATGGCCTGCGCTCACCTTTTTGGTGATGAGTACGAGCAAAAATCAGACACTGCGTTATTTATTCATGATGTTTCCAGCCCTTGCCATTATCACTGCGAAAACTATTTCTGAATGGCTGGGGCCTGACAAAAAAAATCAAGCTCTGGCCATAATGGTCGGGGTTATCGCCACAACCATCCTGTTCGTCAACGTTACGTCCTTCAAGGTTAAAGTCACTCTGGCGCAAAGCAGTAAAGAAGTGCGGGAACTGGCCGCAGTTATAAATCTCAACACCCCGGAAAAGCAGACAATAGGCAACTACCGTCTCACCCCGTCAAACCCCAGGCTGGCGATGCAGTTTTATTCCAACCGTGTTCTGGAATCATCGGTCACTCGCGATCCCGAAGCATTAACGATGGCCCTATCTTCCAGTCCAAAAAAAACATGGCTGACCTCCATCGCAGAGTTTAGAAAATTGACAGCCCAGCATCCAAACAGAATTTATTTGATTCAAGCCAATAGCAAGTACGCTTTTTTTACTTCAATAGAAAATCGGGAAAACGTCCAATACGATTTCTCAGCAATGCGGTTACCCATCATCAAATAACCTTTTATCTATTCGACAAAAGATAGATCTTTTCCGTGAGGCCTGCAGCACCCGCGGACTCTGCTTTTCCCCAAAGCTCCTGCAACCTCTCCCAATTAACACGCCCTCTCAACCAGACAACGTCCTCTGCCACTATCTTTAAAGAGATGTCAGAAAAACTTTCCCGCAAATCTTTTTCCCGCATAACAATCAAAACCTTTTTATTTGTATCGATGAACTTTTGGATTTGTTCAGGCTGTGAAAGATTATAAGATTTTTGCCCTGTCAAGACACCCAGTCGCGCTCTTTGGTTTCCTAACCGGTATACCGCTATGGGATCAGATATCTTCTCCGCCAATATTTTCTCAGAAAATAACTTCATGGGATAACGATTGACATGTGGAAGCACTTCCCCGCTCAAAAAAGAAAATGCAAAAACTAGGGAAAAAGAAATAACAAAAACTTGTTTTCCGCATTGCCATTTCTTGTTAAGCCTTAAAACACTAACCCCTGCCGCTAAAAACACTATTGGCAAGAGAAAAAATTGCGCAGGGGTATAATAAATCATGTCTAAAACATACAACGCCACACCCGAAAATAGCGCGGCAGCAAAAAAAACTATCCCCGTTAAAATTACAGGGACCTTATGCCCCGCCCAGTTCAATCTCTCCCTTTCCATATCCGCAAAAAATTTTGCGACCAAAATGGCCACAGCTGAAGAAGCTGGTAGCATATAGCGGCTATGCTCTATCCCTAGCAGTGTGAAAAGAACAAGACACACAAGAAGCCAGATGTAGCAAAACAGAACCGACTCATTCTCCCGATCAAACAACAACCCGACACGAGTCTTTATGTTTTTGGGTATCTGCCTGAAGTATTCTGATAGTCCTGAAACCGGGGAACAACTGTAAATACCAAATTGCTGGAGAGCCGCCGCAAGAAAAAATAATATCCACGGCAGATAATAACGAAACAACACCCCAACGTAATAGAGGCTGAACGGAGTATCATTAACCAACCTGTTTTTGATCTCCGCCCCAACTATATGGTTCTTAAATTCATCGCCATGAAGAATAAACATCGTCGCAAACCAAGGAAGAATCACCAGCAACAAAATCATGATGCCCTGCCCAATACGCATTTGAGACAGGGACCTCTGTTTTTGGGCTGCCCATAGAAAAATTATTGCGACCATGCCGGGAATTATGACTGCCGGAGGTCCTTTGGTCATAAAGCCCAAAGCCATGGCCAGATAGAATAAATAGGCGTCTTTTTTCCCCCTAAAATCACTCTGGTATAAACGCACAAAAAAATAGAGTGCCAGTAGAACGAAAAAATTCATCACAATATCTGTGGTGGCCCATCGCGAAATCTGGAAATGCATGAAAGAGGCCGGTAAAATCAAGGCGCTGTATAAAGCAACTCGCCCTTCGAACAACCTGCTGGAAAGAAGATAAAGCAGTCCGATGGCAAGACTCCCAAAAAACGCAGAAGTCAGTCGAGCCGAAACCAGACTCACGCCAAATACCTTGTAAGAAGCGGACATCAACCAGTAGTAAAGAATGGGTTTGGCGAATCGTTTTTCATCGCGGTAAATGGGGGTCAGATAATCCCCTGACTCAACCATGTTGCGGACAGACTCGACATAATAATTCTCATCACTGTGGTAAGGAGGGACTCCGCCAAGCTCATAGGTCAGGGCCACGAAACAAAAAATCAACCAGAAGAATACAAGTTGTTTTTCTGTTGCCTTGCTGAAGAGATTTTTGAGGAAGGTCAACATTAAGTTAAAGAGGAATGAAAAAAACAGGGTTACTGAAAATTTTGAGATACCAAGCTAAACCACAAAATACTATCTTTCTAAAACATCACGATAATTAAATAGAAGAAATAAAGCAACCATGATAATCTTCAAAAAGAGTTTATCCTCTTTCCTCTAGTAGAGTATCAAACCGCATATCAATCCCTCTAAGAATTGATGAATGTGAAAATTTGCCTGCTCTGTTTCGACATTTCTAATAATTCCCTGGGGAGAACTGCCTTGCTGGCCAGTGCCCTCGCACCCCGACACGACGTCAAAATCATTGGCACCTCAAAGAATGGAGATATCTGGTATCCCATGCGTAATAGTGGAGTTCCTATTCAAATATATCCTTGGAGCCGTTATCCTTCTTTCGTCTCTACCATACGCAAAATGCTTCGGGAAATGGATGCGGATATTTATATCGCCTGCAAATTACGACCTACAAGTTTTGGAATTGCTTTGCTGAAAAAATGGTTTTCAGGGAAACCCGTCATGGTGGACATCGATGATTGGGAAGCCGGATTCTATTATCACTCGGGTTTCTGGGGACGTGTTGGTCGTTTTCTGAATTTTTCCAATCCAAATGGTTTGCCATACACATGGCTCATGGAACGGCTTGTCAAATTTGCCGACTCCATCGTTGTCAGCAACAAGTTTTTACAGAACCGTTTTACCGGATGCCTGATACATCATTGCCGGGACACAACAGTATTAAATCCTGATAATTTTGATTCGCAGGAAATTAAAAAATCGCTCGGCCTGGAAAAAAATCGTGTGATCATGTTTATGGGCACTCCCCGGGCTCACAAAGGTATTGACGATCTTATCAAGGCCGTTGAAAGTCTGGATGATTCGGATATCCGGCTGGTTTTTATTGGTGCCGAGCCTTCTTTCGATCCACTTCGGAATAAACCCCTTTCCATTCAAAAAAAAGTGGTGGTGCTTCCCAAGATTCCCTTTGAGGAGCTTCCCAGACATCTCTCGGCAGCGGATATTCTGGTTGTCCCCCAAAGAGACACAACCGATACCCAAGGACAGATCCCGGCAAAACTGTTTGATGCCATGGCAATGGCTAAACCCGTAATTACCACCCGTGTCTCCGATATTCCTGAAGTGTTGGGAGGAAATGGTTACCTTGTTGAGCCCGGAAACGCCGAGGAACTTGCTAGCACCCTGCAGCATGTTCTGGATCATCCTGAAGAAGCCAGGGAAAAAGGCCTCCGGGCCAGAGAACGGTGCATTGAGCTCTATGACATAAAAGTCATGGAAGCAAAACTGCAAAATTTGATCGAGAAAATAATCGATTCGCCCTGAGGGTGGCTCGCATTCACACCCACAAATTTTCAAGTTAGCCCGAACCCACCTTGATAGGGTTTTACGCCCATGTCGATATGGTCTATAATGAAAAAAATATGGCATGCACCCTTTTGCTGACTTTGGCTTCGATTTTTTAAATGGAGTTTTGATTTATCTTGTTAAGTTTTCCCCGGGAAAAATTACCCAAAAATCCGAAATTTCTTATCATCAAACTGCGCTCCATTGGGGACGTGGTTTACAATACCGCAGTTTATGCCCCTTTAAAGAGAAGTTTTCCTGATTGCCACTTAACGGTACTGGTGGAGCACTTTTCGTTGGACATAGTCCGTAATCATCCAGATATTGACCGGGTTTTATCTTTTGAAAAAAAGTCATGGTTGCACCAGCTTGGGTTTTATTACCGGCTTTTCGCCGAGCGCTATGATGTCGTGATTGACATGCATGAGGGAACACGAGGGGCGGTCATGTGCTTTATCACCCAGGCCCCCTACCGCGTTGGCCACAAGTTCGCCAAACGATCTTTCTTGTACAACGTTAAGCTCGAATTTGGCGACCTCCACCCAAAACAGCCCATTGATTATCAAGTCGCCTTGATAAAAAAAATGGGCGTGAAGTTTGGCGAGATTGCTCCCTCCGTCCATATTTCAGAGTCAGCGCAAAGTAAAGCCGACAAACTATTGCAAGCGGAGGGAATTGGCCCTCACGAACCATTCTGCATTTTGCATCCCGGCGCAAAGCCTTATGATCGCTGGGAAGCTGAAAAATTCGCCCAACTTGCCGACACGATTTATTCCCAGCACCGCATGAAGACTTTATGGACCTGCGGGCCGGGACAAAAACACATGGTCGATGAAATCACACCAAAAATAAAAAATGCCCCCTATGCTTTTATCAGCGCGAACCTGCAGGAGCTTGGAGCCATAACCCAAAAAGCTCAGTTTGTGGTGTGCCATGATGGGGGTTATATGCATTTCGCAGCCGCTCTAGGAACTCCGGTGGTGGGCATGTTTGGATGGGCGAACCCTCAGATATGGCGCCCTCCCGGAAACAACGTAACCATCGTTTCAAAAGAAATAGAGTGTCGGCCCTGCAACCTGCAGACAAGAAAAGAAGAGTGTTGGAATGGCAGGCCTGAGTGCAAAATCCTCATCACCGTGGAAGATATTCTTGCAGCTATCGGCGAAGTTTATCCGGCAAATACTACGAGTTAGATTTTTCTGCCAGCATTTTTTCTACCTGCTCCCAAACCCTGTCCACCGTTATCCTTTCGAAATGGAACTCTCCCGGATCCTCCTCGTCAACAAAGTCCTTTCCTTCCGGGTCAATTTTTATGACTCGACATAAATGATCGGGAATCTCATACGGACCTGAACCCACAGATGAGATGGTTCCAAAAAGCGCTACAACCGGAGTTCTCACAGCAAACCCGATATGCATGGGGCCCGTGTCGGAAGTCACCATGAGCCCGGCCTGCGAGATAATGCTGGCGTTCACCCTGATCGGATGACTACAGACTTCCACCACCCGAGAGGTACTGAGTTGCTTCAAAATAGTGAGGGCTCGCCTTTTTTCATTCGGCCCACCTCCTAAAACTATATTCCAGGATGTTGTATTGAGAATTCGACTTGCAAGCTCACTGAAGCGTTCTACCATCCATCGCCTGCTTTCAACCGCAGCACCCAAATTCAGATAAACATATTTTCCGGGATTAAAACCATGCGCCTGCAAAATTTGTTGCGACCTGTCCAGAGTGACCTGATCAAAAAATATTTCCATCTGTCCTCCATCTGGTTTCACGCCAATCTTTTCCAGCATAATCAGCCTTCTCTCTATTCCATGGATATTGGCATCTATTTTCACGCGATGCGTTTCAGGTATCCAGTCAAGATTCTGGTGGCACCAGACAGGTAATGAACGGAACCAAGGCAACATCCGTCTAAAATTGCGGTTGGCATGAAAAAGATAAATAGCGTCATAATGCCTTCTCAATAATTTCATTCCTAGAAAGGGCTGGAGGTACCATTCACTACGGTATTTAAATATTTGGTTCAGGTAAGGATTAAAATCAAATAAAGGCTTCCAGGGCTCATTCACAATCAGGTCAATTTCTATTTCAGGAAAGTTCTTCTTCAAGGCCCGGATACCCGGAGTTCCCCAAAGGCAATCTCCCATTCCTGTTGCACTAACTACCAATATTTTTTCTGTCATCTATTCATTTCTTTTAAATAATCTTGCTCTGCATTCCACCCGAATGTTTAACAGGCATCTGCATAATATAAATCTTTACAGTAAAATTCTACTCTCAGCCTGTCCCGTTTATGGAGAGAGGTCGATAAGAGCTCGCTGAATTGCATTATGCTAAAAGGTTATGATAGAGTAAATCCCAATCATGATTCGCTGACCCTCATTCTTTTTGCAGGCCCTCGTATTGAAAGCCCTCCACATCCTACATTCTGAAGCAGCGACCGGTTGGGGCGGGCAGGAGATCAGGATATTTCAAGAATGTCAATCATTACTGGAACGCGGGCACCGTGTTTCCATTGTTTGCTCGCCTGACAGTCCGCTCGGCGAGAAGTGTGGGCAGTTCAGCCATCCAATGCTGAACTTTTTTCCATTGGTCATGAAACGGCCTTTCAGCTTACTGACCCTGTTTTCCCTGATAAAAATCATCAAAAATTGCCGACCTGATATTCTTCAGTCACACAGTTCTATAGACAGTTGGTTGATTGCCATGGCGGGTACACTTCTGGGCATCCCCATTATTCGAAGTCGGCATGTCATGATCCCGATAAGAAATCATATTTTTAATCGTTGGCTATATGCGAAGGCCCCCAGACGAGTCTTGGCCAGCGGCCGGAGCATTGTAAATACAGTCTCCGAAAATACCAGAATCTCTGTTGACAAAATAATTTCCGTGCCAGCAGGCGTTGATCTTAGAAAGTTTGATTTCCATATTAGTGGAGAGCAAATAAGAAATGAGTTGGGATTGAGTCCTCATCAACCTTTGATCGGTATAGTTTCTGTGATTCGTAGCTGGAAAGGTCACGAGCATTTCGTGGATTCTGCTCCTTTAGTTTTAGAAAAATTTCCAGATGCGCGATTTGCCATCGTCGGTTCCGGGCCTGCATACGAATCCATCCGCGCAAGAGTCAAAAACCAAGGTCTTGAAAAATTCATTTTTGTGCTTGGGCACCGTGAAGACATTCCAGAGGTCATGGCAGCACTAGATATCCATTGCGTGGCTTCGTTCGGCATGGAAGGCACAACCCAAGTCATTCCCCAGGCCCTTGCCATGAAAACCCCTACTGTCTCCACTCGCATGGATTCCATTCTACCTATCCTTGGGAATGGTGAATGGGGCATTTTGGTCGAACCTGAAAACCCTCAGGACATGGCCAACGGAATCATGAAACTTTTAAATAACCCTGAATTAGCCCAGTCGATGGCTGAAACAGGTTACACTTTCTGCAAAAATGAATTGAGCATTGATAAAATGATGGACCAGGTTGTAGCCGTTTATCATGACGTTCTAAGCAGTTCTTACCCTTAACCGTTTGCCTGCACCATGAAAATAGCCATCATCCGGCAAAAATTTGTTCTTTATGGAGGGGCCGAGCAGTTTGTGCAAGGCTATATTCAGCAACTCGCCGAAGCCGGACATGACATTCATATTTTTGCCAACCAGTGGTCCCCTTCCAATCACCCCAATATACATCTTCATCATGTTCCGGCCTTTAAACTTAATTCTTTTATAAGGACTCTTTCATTTGCATGGTTTTCAGCCAGAGCTGTCGGAAAAGAATCATTCGACATTATTCAAAGCCATGAAAAAACCTGGAAGCAGGATGTATACCGGGTTGGCGATGGATGCCACAAGGAATGGCTGGAACAAAGAAAACGTTTTCTCCCGGCCCTGAAAGGATTTTTCCTCTCCATCAACCCCTTTCACCGATTGGTTCTCAAGCTGGAAAAAAACCTGTTCGAATCGGGCCAGTGTAAAAAGTTCATCGCTATTTCCAAAATGGTCAAAAACGATATCCTCAAACATTATCACTGCCCGTCTGAAAATATTTCGGTGGTCTATAACGGTGTCGATCTGATACGTTTTCACCCTGAGAATAAGGACAGGTTCCGGACAGGGATCAGAAATGAACTGGGAATTCCGGAAAACTCTACTCTTATTTTATTTGTAGGATCGGGATTTGAAAGAAAAGGACTGAAAGCACTACTTCAGTCCACTCAATATTTTGGTGCTGAAGATTGGAGGCTGGTAGTAATGGGGAAAGGGAAGTGGAACAAATATCTTCAGCTCGTCCCCGAAAATCTGAGGAGTCGAATTATTTATAAAGAACCGGTTCTGGAAATTGAAAGGTATTATGCCGCCGCGGACATTTTCGCCTTGCCTTCCATTTATGAACCGTTTGGAAACGCCAACCTCGAAGCTTTGGCATCCGGGTTGCCTGTCATCACCACCCGCCATTGCGGCGCGGCGGATATCATCCAACACAAGCTGAATGGATTGGTTGTCGAAAACTCCGAATCCGCTAAAGAAATTGCCGACAACATCAACATCCTTTTTGATCAGGCCTTACGCCAGTCCATAAGCCAAAACGCCCGGGCTCTGGCAGAACAGTTTCCACCGGAAAAAAATACCAGCGAAATGTTGAAAACTTACCAGGAGATCATTCCCCTCAAGGCAAATAGACCTGCATAAAAAACTCTCTACGCCGCTGAATTGACGTTATCACGAGGAAAAACATATTCCATATCCAGCCTCTTCTTCACCCAAGCCGGAACCTGCTTGTGGCTGCTTGTGTTCAGGGTTTTGTTCGCTTCCGCAGTTTGGAAAAACGCATTCCAAAATGTTCTGCTCAGTTCTTGAGCGGAAACGATCTTTTTAGTCTCTCCTTGAGGATTCAAAATCTTCACATCGTAAAACATGGCTTTTCTCCCAAAAGGTCAATATTCGCATTGACCTTTTGAATAGCAAGGCCTTTGCCAAAACCTTCCGATTCAGGAAAAAATGACATAACTATTGAATTCACAAAGTGTTTGCTGAATGGGACTTAAGAGGAGGAAACACCAAAAATGTACAGAAAATTTACGTATTTTGTGTTTACGTATTTATTTATACAATTCCTGAGATAGGCGGGCTGGCAAAATTCGTAAAATAAATCCCAGTATTGTGTGACTATAAAAGCAGCAATATAAGAGGACCCCATTAGGTTTTGGAATGTGTGCCGTCGCAGAATGGAGAGTTCCCTGTGCGTCCGCAGTCACAAACCACATATCGTCGGGCTTCCTCAATGGTGAATTCTTTCGGGGATTTACCGGTATTTTTAGCGCTATGTGAACCATCGCAATATGGTTTGTTAGCAGATTCCCCGCAGGTGCAGAAAAAAAATTTGCCTGGGGTCTCATCTGTGAAAATAGGACTATTTTCGTAAGCCATGAATGATCCTTTGGTTTAAATTGTTAAAAAGAGAACGGTCGCAAATTTTTTAGAAGTTGTCAATGGATTTTCATTATACAAGCACTAAAGGGTTTCTATGAAAATACTGGTAACAGGAGCCACAGGTCTGGTTGGAAGAAATCTATTACCCCTCCTCAAAGACAAGGGGCATGAGGTCATTGCCTTGACCCGAGATCCAGACACCGCCGGAGTACGATTGCCCGTTGCCTGCCAGATAATCCGTTGGGATCCCCTTTCCCCTATTGGCCTTCCTGAATTACCTGAAGATATTGATGCGGTGATCCATTTATGCGGTGAAGGAATTGCGGAGGGACGATGGACCCGAAAACGCAAGCAGGCGATCTATGATTCCAGAGTTTTGTCCACCCGCAATCTACTCAACCTGTTCAGCAAGTCCAAACTCCCTCCAAAGGTATGGATTTCGGCATCCGCAATTGGCTACTACAAAAACTCCAGCCACCCCGCTCTGGAGGAAAACTCTCCATCCGGGGATGGTTTTCTGGCTGATCTGTGCAGGGATTGGGAAGCAGAAACTTTTAAAGCTGAGGCGCTGGGTATTCGAACACTGGCTTTACGTCTGGGAGTCATTCTCGGCCATGACGGGGGCGTCAGTGCTAAAATGCTGCCGCCATTTCGGATGGGACTCGGAGGCCCTCTGGGACATGGGGAGCAATGGATGAGCTGGATTCATGTCCGCGACGTAGCTGGGCTCATACTCACAGCCCTGGAAAACCCCTCGTACCTAGGCCCCATAAACGCAGTCAGTCCGTATCCAGTCACAAACAGGGAGTTCACCACCACTCTCGCGGGAATATTAAACCGCCCGGCTTGTTTTACCGTGCCGACTTTTGCGCTGAAACTTCTTTTCGGAGAAATGTCTGAAGTGCTGTTGGCCAGCCAGAATGTTTCAGCCCAAAAGGCCATCGGTCTTGGTTACAAGTTTGTCTATCCAAAACTGAAAAACGCACTGAAAGTCATTTGCGATCAGCCCGGCCACAAACTTGTCACCGAACAATGGGTGCCGCAACCTATCGACCAGGTTTTCGAGCGTTACTCCGATCCAAAAAATTTAGAAGACCTCACTCCCAAATTTCTTCATTTCAAAATCGTGAAAGTTTCTCATCCCAAAGTTCAGGAAGGAACCGTTCTGGACTATCAGTTAAAACTGCATGGCATTCCCATGCGCTGGCAGTCTCGAATCACCGACTGGGTTCCCGGCAAACGGTTTTCAGATCTTCAAACTCGCGGACCCTATGCCTTCTGGCATCACATTCATGAATTTTATGAGGACAGGGGCGGCACGGTTATTCGCGACAATGTGGCGTACAAACTTCCGGGATGGATTCTAGGAGATGTTCTTGCGCATGCCTATGTCAAAAAAGATTTGGAGAAAATCTTCATGTTCAGGAGACAACAAATCGAAAAAATCTTTGCACGCGATCCTAAATCCAACTCCGGATAAGCTTCCAATAAGCATTGAGCAAAGGGCTCAACACATAGTCCATCAACGGATTCTTCATACCACTCACCGCCAAGGTTCCCTGATATAACCGTGATATCTCTTTATCGCTCACTTTTCGGAAAAATCTTATTTGCCGGCGTTTTCTAGCTATCTGAAAAAAATTCCCAAAAATTTCAAAATAGCTTTTCACCTTGAGCCCCAACCAGCCGTGCGTCAGAGCATGAACAATCTGAGCCAGTTCTATAACAACCAGAGCCGGGAAAATCAAGACCAGAGTTTTGCACTCCATATTCTTGAAAAGGATATAGAGCCGGTTTTTTTCAGACCGATAAAACTTGTGCACACCTTTATTAAAACTATAGTGATGATGACAAACCGACTTGGGTGTCACCATCAACTTCCAACCTGCCAACCTGATTCTCCAAGATAGATCGTGATCCTCATGATAAAGAAACAAGTCCTCATCAAACCCGCCTACCCGCTCATACACTTCCCGGCTGAACATAAAAATTCCGCCGCAAGCAGTTTCGGTCAAAGACAACTCACCCTTGTCCTGCTGACCAAGCAGATTCGGATAGGCTATCCCCGTATAATTCACTAAAACTCCAAACGAGTTGATCATCGTTGAGCTGTCCGGCACCTGAACATCCCGGTGATAGAGAATTTTTGGGATCGCCGCTCCAATTCGCTTGTCGGACTCCAGCAAATCCACGAGATGCCCAACGCAATCGGGCTTCAGTTCCAGATCATTGTTCAAAAATAGAAAATAGTCCCCTGCCGCTTTTACCAGTGCCCGATTTACGGCTGAACCAAATCCAAGATTCTCGCTATTTTCCAATAAATGCACGGACGGATAAATTTCTTTCAACATCGCTTGCGAACCATCCTCCGAGCCATTATCACTGACCCAGATTTCCAGGTTCTCATACTCCTGCTTCAATAAGGATTGAAGGCACTCGGACAGGACGTCCTTGCCGTTCCAGTTCACAATAATTGCGGAAATTTTTTTCATCAGAAAAGTATGGGAGCGAAACAAAGGAAAAAAACACAACTTCACCAAGGGACGGATGGCTTCATATGTTGACCCGGCCCAGTATACCTATTATTCCCCTGTAAAACCAGACGACCTCCATTGAACTCCGCCTGCCTCTTTGATACCCTTCAGTAGTTTTTTAGCAGCACTTTCTTCAGGAGCGCCCATGCGCCTTTTTATTATATTTCTGACTTTATTTTCCTTCCTGCCTTCAGCCCGTGCAGAAACGCCGTTCAAACAGGCGCTTCCCGGATACACCTACCAGTTTCCCCGCGATGATTTTTCGCACAACGAGTTTCGCATCGAATGGTGGTATTACACCGGCAACCTGAAAGATGAAAAAGACCGTCCGTTCGGCTACCAACTCACTTTCTTCCGCGTCGGACTGGGAAACAACACGCCTGTCGACAACTCCTCCGCCTGGAAAATTGACCATCTCTATTTCGCGCATATGACGGTCTCCGATATTCAAAACAAAAAGTTTCACTTCTTCGAGCGCATCAACCGGAAAGGCATAAACAATGCCGGTGCCGCATCCAATCAACTGCATGTGTGGAATGAAGACTGGAGCCTGACCGCAAAAGATAAGTCCCACCACCTTGAAGCCATCGAAAAGGGAACTGGACTCAACCTGCAACTGACTCCGATAAAAAACCGTATCCTGCATGGCAAAGATGGGATCAGTAAAAAAGGCAGTGATCCTGGGAACGCCTCACATTACTTTTCTTTCCCGCGCATGGAAACCACCGGACAGGTTTTCCTGAACGGAGAAGCGATTGCCGTAACAGGGACCAGTTGGATGGATCACGAATTTTCCAGCAACCAATTGAACGACAACCTCGTCGGCTGGGACTGGTTTTCCATAAAACTCGACAACCAGGCCGAACTCATGCTCTACCAGTTACGTAATAAAACCGGTGGTAAAGACCCTCATTCCAGCGGGACATTAATATTTTCCGATGGCAAGTCCCGCCACATCGTTGATCACGAATTTTCCATAACCACCAAAAAGTTCTGGACCAGTCCTCATACCAAAGCCACCTACCCGGCAGAGTGGACGCTCACCCTGCCCGAAGGAGTGCTCAACATCACCTCCGATTTTCCCGACCAGGAGCTTTATGACCTACGGTCCATCTCCGGTTCCTACTGGGAGGGAAGCATCTCTATAAAAGGCGAACTGCAAGGAAAACCAGTATCAGGAAAAGGTTATGCAGAACTGGTCGGCTACGAAAAGTCATTAAAGCAAGACCTCCGCTAACAGGATAAAACCATGGCAACAAGGCTACGCCCTTAGGATGTGGTATTCTTCCTCAATGACTTTTGATATTGAAAAAATGAATAAGCTTCCCGCCGGGGAGCGGTTTTTTGATGTGAATGAACTCTGGTATTGCATGAACCGCTGGGTGGTTCGTTTGCTGTACCCGACATCAGTGACGCCAAACCAGATTACTTTTCTTTCCCTGCTTTTCGGTCTGGCCTCAGCCGGGTTTTATTTTTCAGGAATTCCTGACGCTCTGGTATGGGGCGCAATCTTTCTCTACGTAAAAGTGTTTCTCGATAATGTCGATGGCAACCTTGCCAGAGTGCGGGGCACGACATCACGGTTCGGCAGGTTTCTCGACTCGCTCACCGATTTCGGGGTCACAGTTCTGGTTTATATTGCGGTGACCGTGTATCTGGTTCGGACAACGGCAATGCCGGAGTACTGGATTCTCGGACTGTTTGGACTGGTGGCCTGCTTTCTGCAAAGCACCTTTTTTGTTTTTTATCTTGTCAATTACACCTCCCGAGTAGGGTCCTATGAAAAAAACCGGGTGGACGAGAGCATCACAGAAGAAGACAAGCGCAAAGTAGAAGAAGGCCAGACAGACCCTTGGGATCTTAGACTGCAAACTCTGTTTGTCTGGGTGTACGGCTGGCAGGATAAAGCAGTAGAAAAGTTAGACGCATTGTTCCGCAGCTTCGCGAAGGTTCCTGATAATGATGCGGCTTGGTATTGCGACCGAAAATTCCTGGCGTGGGTCAGTCCCTTATGTTTATGCACCAATAACGTGATGCTGGTGATCTTTTCCCTGATGGATCAACTGGAGTTATTCTTGATCCTGTTAGTTTCTTTTATGAACGTATACGGCTTAGGTCTGTTAGCTTGGAAAGTCCTTAGCAGGACAGGCAGATAGCAAAGACTCGTTGATCCGAGATAACTCTTTGCCAGCTAAGTAAGTTATGCTAATTGAGTCCAGCGTCACGCTGGCGCCTAGTAGTTAGCAGAGGCCACAGATGTGGCAGATGGCGGTATCGCAAACGGGAGTGTGCGCCGCCTTCAATCCCCGTTGATAGTCATCCCACAGGAAGCTTTCGCGGTAACCGTGGTCAACAATATCCCAGGGAAGGTAGTCATTCTTTTCATATTGCCTGTAGACATATTCGTCGACGGGGTGATCCTTCAACGCGCTCTTGGCATCGTGACCATTGTTCAGATAGGTTTTGAAAAAAGCCTGTGTGTTCCGGTCGCCTCGTGACAGATAAGTTTGCAGATAGGCTTCGTTGGGAGACCCAAAACTCATTTTAAGATGCGGCAGTTTACCCAGAGCTTTCCTCACCCTGGCAAACTTTTTCTTCAAGCTCTTCACGGATTCCATCGGGTGCCACTGAAACGGTGTTCCCGGTTTGGGCACTAACGGACTCAGGCCAATCGTCACCCGGCCAATGCGCCCAAGTTTACGACACTCTTCGACGTAACCCTCCTGCACCCGCTCGACCAGCCGAATGAACTGGTCAATATCGTCTTCGGTTTCAAGCGGCAACCCAATAATGGAATAAATTTTTAAATGCAGAATGCCTTTTCGCGTCAGGAACCGGCATTTCTCGACGATGAAGTCATCGGTCGCGGCTTTATTGATAACATCGCGCATTCTTTCAGAGGGACCATCCACAGCCACCGTCAGAGTTTTTTGTCCGCTTTGGAGAATCAGGTCTACCAGTTCATCGGTGAGCGTTTCCATCCGCAAAGAAGAGAACGAAAGTTTCTTGCCCTGGTCTGTAATTTTTCGCGCTAGTGCTGGCAAGTCCGGGTGGTCGGTCACCGACGGCCCTACTAGACCGATTGTCTGCGCCGATTTCCCTAGGTTGGTGAGCAGAGTATCCATTGAGTTATAAGTTTTTTCCAGATCAGGGAGACGCGGCGGACGGTATATGAAACCCGCCGTACAGAACCGGCAGGCCCAAATGCATCCCCTTGTGACCTCCATGAGCGCCATATCTTTGAAAGTGGAATCTTCATCGTGCAGAACCGAGTGTGTGCAAAGCGATTCTTCCTGCACCACCCAATGCCGAACAACACGGGAAGGGACTCCCGCAAGCGCCGAAACTCCGACTTGCAGGCCTGCCTTCATTTTTGGCTGGTAATGTTGCGGCAAATAAACTCCAGGAATAGAAACAGCGCGCTCGAAAAACCGATCCCGGTCTTCATTCTCACGCAGCAATCCGAAAAACTGTTCGGCCATGCCCTCGCCTTCGCCGATGAAAAGAACATCCATGCACTCTGCCAACGGTTCAGGATTGATGAACACCGCCGACCCCCCTGCCGTGATCATCGGAAGCGATGCATCTCGCTCCTTCCGGTCCAAGGGGATACCAAAGTACTTCAAGGCCAGCACGGTGTTCAGGTAGTCGGGCTCAAACGAAATCGAAAAGGCGATCACATCAAACTCAAGTGGATGCATTTTCAAATCCATCGAACGCAACGCCTCGCGCTCCAGAGACTGCGTTTCCGGTTTCCACCCAACTGGCATGGCAAAACGGTCGCACATCACTCCGTCAATTTTGTTCAATAGAGAATAAACTTGCTGGAAACCCAGGTTGGACATCGCCACATCGCGCGTGTTGGGGTAGACCAGAAGCACTCGCAAATCATTGCGTGAAAGAGTCGAATCGAGGATCGATTCAGCCGAATAAGAAACCTGCATAAACACCAGAAAAAATTTTAGCCGGGCCACGCCCGGTGGGAATAAGACAATGGCTCACAAAATGCCGATTGTTAGAGTTCTCGTTAGAGGTTATTATCATACTCTAATTAACGGTACCGAGAAAGGAAACCGCACCAAATGCCGCAAACGGACCCGGACACCAGAATGAAGGGCTACCTGCAAAAAATTGCTGCGGGCCCCCGTTTAAGTAAAGACCTGACCGAAGAAGAAGCCGAAGATGCGTTAGCCCTGATTCTTGACGATCAGGTTTCAAAAGTCCGCGCCGGGGTCTTTCTCATCGCCGCGCGCATGAAACTGGAAACCGTGCCCGAAAATATCGGTTATTGGAAGGCCCTGCAAAACCGCGTTTCTCCGGCCACAGTGGACTTCGACCAACTGCTGCAAATCGCCGACCCTTTTGATGGATTCCAGCGCACGCCCTATTTCGGGTTTTACGCGATCCCGATCATCGCCCAACTCGGCCTGCCAGTTTATGGTCATTCGGCGCTGCCGTTACCGCCAAAATTTGGCATCACCTTCGAGCAAATTTTACAGAAGCATTATGCAGTTAAAGAAAAACAGCGCATCACATTGCTGGAAAAGTATCGCTTCGGTTATCTCAACACCGCCGACACTCTGCCGCAACTGGAAGCTTTAAGGTCTTTGCGGACTGAAATCGTCAAACGCCCGATGCTGGCCACGTTGGAAAAAATACTAATGCCGGTCAAAGCCCGGCAGAATATTCTCGCCACCACCTATTTTCACAGAGGCTACGAAATAGCCCTCACCGAAATCGCCAAGCTCAGTCAGTTCGATAAAGTGATCATCGGAAATGGCATGGAAGGCACCACCCTGTTCGGCGTTCATAAAGAAGCAAAAGTTTTTATTCAGAATAATAGTGATGAGGTAAAACAAGAAAACCTGCACCTCAAAACCATGTACAACGAAGAAACACGCATCGCCGAGGCGCATGAAGAATTAAAGTCGATCGAATCCACTCTCGAAACGATCGCGAAACTTGGTGAAGAAGCATTAAAAACAGGAAAGGGCCCGGCCAGCCTGCAAATCGCCAGCCAGGCGGGAACACTGACCCACCTTTCAGGATTATTCGCCACCGCGCAGGAAGGGTTTGATCAAGCACATACCGTACTGAAATCCGGCAAGGCTTATGAATCGCTCATGAACTGGATTTCCCACTAGCGTGGCTGCTAGCCGCAGGGGCAATGGGCAAGGGCTCTTTCAGTCGAGATAAATTATTGCTAGCCAACTAGAGCTATTGCTCGTTGGCCCCACGCCTAGTGGCGAGCATGGGTTCGAGGCGTTGCCAGACCAGATCGGTGACAATGCCGTATCCCGAGGCAACAGGATGCAATCCGTCAGACTGAGTGTGCTCGCGCACTCCTGCGACCCCTTCCAGTAAAAATGGCAGAAAAATTAAATCGTGTTTTTTAGCAAGCTCGGAGAAGACCGTTTCAAACTCCCGCATATAATCTTCACCGTAATTGGGCAAGGCTTTCATTCCAGCAAGTAAAACCCGCGCATTATGTTCCCGGCAGATTGCGATCATAGTTTCCAAATTTCGCCGCATCTCATCGACAGAGAGTCCGCGCAGGCCATCGTTGGCGCCGAGCGCCAGAATGACAATTTCGGGTTCATGCTTCATCAACCAGCGGATGCGCCGCACCCCGCCCGCCGTTGTATCGCCACTCACCCCGGCATTGACCACTTTATGCGGGAACCCGGCAGCAGCAATCTTCACTTGCAATCTGGAAGGATAGCTCTCTTCCTCATTAACGCCAAACCCAGCAGTCAAACTGTCTCCAAACGCTAAAACCACAGCCTTCTCCTTCGACAAAACCGGTGCCGGGCACAATAGTAAAAATGCCCCGAGCAAAAAAAGTGACCGGAATATTTGATTAAAGTTTAGCAAAACTATCTTCATATTTTTATACTACAATACCACTAGGCGTGGGGCCAATGAGCAATGACTTTCTACCCTTAAAAGGACTTCTATTCATGCGGCATCAAACGACCTTTGTTCTGCATAACGCTGGACTCAATAAGCACTATCTTTATCTGGCCGGCAAACGCTCTCCCGGCTTTACGGGCCATTGCTATCTGCCCCCACGGCTAGTGGTATGATTGAAATAACCGCATTGGTAAAGACCCTGCACGGCGGCGGACACGATGTCGAGATTCTGAAATCCATCAACCTCACCGTTCCCACCGGCCAGTTCATAGCCGTCACCGGTGAGTCGGGAAGCGGGAAAACCACCCTGCTCAGCCTGATCGCTGGGCTGGACACCTCGACCGACGGTCAAATTGTGATCGACGGTCAGGATATCACGAAACTCGATGAGGATGAACTCGCGCTCCTGCGTGGAAAAAGGTTCGGTTTCATCTTCCAAAATTTTCATCTCATCCCTACTTTAACAGCTTTGGAAAACGTTGTGCTTTCGGCCGAACTGAACAACACTCCCGGCGCAACAAAAAAAGCCACCGACCTTTTGGGCGCGGTGGGGCTGGGCAACCGCCTGCATCATTATCCTGCCCAACTCTCCGGCGGGGAGCAGCAACGCCTTTCTTTGGCTCGCGCTTTTGTCAACGAACCGGATATCATCCTTGCCGATGAACCTACAGGAAATCTCGACTCCAAAAACAGCGACCGCATTATCGAACTCATTCTCGAACTGCACCGGGTGAAACAGGCCACCATCATTCTGGTGACGCACGAACTCCATGTCGCCGAACGCTCTGAACGCATCCTGACTCTTGCGGATGGACAGATCATCTCAGATCAATTAAACCCATGAAAACTTCGCAATTAAATCTCCGGCAACTTTTCGCATTAGTGATTGCCGAGTCGCGAGGCGCCAAGCGCAGGATGCTGTTTTTTGTTCTCTGTATCGCCATCGGTGTCGGCGCGGTGATGACAGTGAAAAGTTTTTCCAACCTGATAGGCGAAACCATACAGGGCCAGGCCAAAGGACTTTTATCTGCCGACCTGGCTATCAAGGGAAGCTGGGAACAGAGCCCGAAAGACCTCAACTACCAGAAAAATATTTTACCTCCAGAAACCGAATTCCTTTTCATCAAGGAACTGCACGGCATGGCGCAGTTTAAAAACCCAAAGGAAAAACCATCGTCCCTGATTACCGAACTCAAAGCCATCCCGATCACTGGCCCGCAATACCCTTTCTATGGAGAATTCAAAAGTCAGCCGGAAAAACCGCTGCAAGCGTTATTGGCGAATAATGGTGCGGTGGTCGAGCCTTCCTTTCTATTAAAGACAGGATTAAAACAGGGCCAGCACTTTTCGCTGGGGAAAATCGAAGTGCGTATCAACGGACTGATGCTCTCGGAGCCGGATCGCATTTCAAGAGCCTTCAGCCTCGGCCCACGGGTATTTATTTCCCGCGCTTCTTTGGATGAATCGGGATTGGTTCAACCAGGCAGCCGGGTGAAACACAGAACCCTCATACGGCTGCCTTCCGACTTTGACCTGGAAAAAGCCCAGATGCTTCTCAAACAGGGTTTGACGGACAAATCGATTTCTGTCCGCACCTATAAGGACATGCAATCCTCTTTATCCGGCTCTATAGAACGCATGGGCCACTACCTCGGCGCATTGGGTGTTATCGCGTTGCTCATGGGAGGCATCGGTGTCGCAATGATCGTTCGCACCTTCATGACACAGAAACTCGACACCCTTGCGATATTAAATTGCCTCGGAGCATCATCGAAAACCTTGTTCAAAGTGTATCTCCTGCAATCCATGCTGATGGGTCTTGTCGGCAGTTTGTTGGGTGTGAGCCTTGGCTTCGCGTTGACGTTTTTGCTGCCACCAAAAATGGAAGGACTAATCAATTTAAAACTGGAGCCGGTCTTCTATTGGATTCCGGCTTTGCAATCGCTTCTTCTCGGTTGCGCCACCACGCTTTTGTTTTGCCTGTGGCCGTTGATCCGCGCTGTGAAAACCCGGCCGCTGCGTCTGTTCCGCAGAAATTTTGAAGAGGAAGAAGAACCGGGGCCGCGCTGGCAAGGCTGGCTGGCCTCTTTGACACTTGGACTGGGGTTGGCGGCGATGATTTGCTGGCAGGCGGAATCACTTAAACGCGGCCTGATTTTTCTTTCTGCGCTGGTGATTTCGGCAGGGGTGCTGGCGCTGGCATCATTTGTTCTTTTGAAAATTTTAAAAGCACTGCCGCAGTCCGGTTCCATAACCCGCCGTTATGGCATGTCTAATCTGTGGCGGCCCAACAATCAGGCCACCGCCATCATCACCTGCCTCGGCATGGGCATCATGCTGATACTCACCGTGCGTCTGGTGCAGATGGATATGCTGGCGATGCTTAACAAGAACACCGAGATGAGTCCGCCAAATTATTTTTTCATTGATATTCAGCACGACCAGAAACAAGTTTTCATCAATACGCTTGACCGGGTCGCCCCCGAAGCAGAACGCACCCTCACGCCGCTGGTGCGATCGCGTCTGCACAGTATCGATGATAAATTAATCGCCAACTGGGAATATAAAGATAAGCGGCGGGAAGAATGGTTCATCAACCGCGAGTTCGTCTTAACCTATATGGCCGGGCCGCCTCCGAAAGATAATGAAGTCATCGAAGGGAGATGGTGGGGTGAAGGCAAAAATGCCGAAGTGTCTCTGGAGGAGGATGCGGCAAAAAGATTGAACGCCAAAATTGGATCGCAGCTCACCATCGATATTCAGGGCATTCTCATCTCCGCTACTGTAACCAGCATCCGCAAAGTGAACTGGCGTAATATGCGCACGAATTTTTATATGATCTATTCACCTGGAGCCTTGCAAGGTGCGCCGCTCACCTATGTGGCCACGGTCAATGTGCCCGACCTCAAAGAACTGGAACTGCAACACGCCGTTGTTGAAGCTCTGCCCAACATCACCGCTTTGAGCACCCGCGATATTGTCAACACTCTTGAAGCAACGATATCCAGACTGACCACCCTTGTCGATTTCATGTCCGGGTTCGCCATCGCAGCCGGACTCTTCATTCTCTCCGGTTCTATCGCTTCCACTAAGTTTCGGCGTCTAAGGGAATCGGCTATACTGAAAATATTGGGGGCCCGACGCAAAGTCGTCACCTCCATTCTGGGAATCGAATACGCCACGCTGGGAGTCATTGCCGCGCTAGTCGGTGTCGGGCTGGCACAGGGGCTTTCGTGGGCGGTGATGAAATATATGATTAAATCTGATTGGCATGTGCAACCAGTCACAATGGCTTGGGCATTCTCGTTCGCGGTCTTGATCACAGTCGCCACCGGAATTTTGAGCAGCCTGGATGTGATCCGCAACAAACCCCTTAAAACTATTCGTGAGAGCGAAAATTAACCGGCCACTAGCCGTGGAGGCAGAGATAATAATGAATTTTTCTGGCGCGCAAGCAGTGAAAATCATCGCAGTCAACACCTTGTTCATGCTGATCGCAGTGTCTGTCTTGGCGGAACAAAAACCTTATGAGGCTCCCCCATGGGTGCCGCCACCACCGCCGAAGTCACGGGTTCATATTGTCGACAATCTCGATGGCACCTTGACCGAAACCAAAACCCGGTTAATGTGGACTAAAAAAGACAGCTACGCCGATCTCGGAAAATGCTTGAACTGGTATCAGGCCAAAGACTATGTCGGGAATCTTAAGACCGGAGGATACACCGACTGGAGGTTACCCATGGTCAGAGAATATGGAATGATTTATGACAACACCAAGGAAAATATCATGGCCTGGGACCATGACCCGGGAGAGCCTCTGGGCCTGTCGGAACTATTTGCCGATGGCGCAGCCTATTGGTATTGGTCAGCGGAGTATGATGAAAATGACCTGACAGATTGTTGCGCCCGCACGGCTTATTTTGTAACGGGTCGGGCTATCTCGCGCAACCTCAGCAGCTGCAAACATGGAGGCGTCCGCGCCGTAAGAGATTTAAATTAACAGGTTGCTAAAAATTGAAGTTCAGATCCAACTCTACAGTTTCCTTTTCGTCCTTGGGGCCTCTTTCTTCCTGAGTGTTGAAATAGAACAGAACCAGCTTGACTCCTTTTCGCAATCCCAACCCTGCTGCCACTTCAACTCCGCGAGCGTTACTCAATCCACCGTGGAAATCGGAATCCGCCAAAGCATCCAACACGGCCTCTTCCTGGACCACTCTGTAGATGAAATGCATGTTCCAGTCTCCAAACTTTTGTCCCGACTTCCCATAGGCGAATCCTGCGTGCCAGGCCGTGTCTAAATCGGACTGACCCGGGGCCAAGGATCCCGTGTTTTTGGCGTATTCGGCAAAAACTCTGAGTGGTTTGCCATACACCGCATCGGACCACTGACCCATGAGGTCGAGCACCTTAACTTCCGATAGTGTGTTGTTGGACACCGTGCCGGTTGGGGCCGAAGCCGGATCTTCATGATCGGCATAGTCGTAGTACGCCAAGGCAATATCGAAATTACCGACGCCTGTTTGTTGCTGCAATACTCCCTGATAGGCAAACAGTTTGATATCGTCACCGGGATTGATCTCGTCAACGACGAACTGACCCAATATGAGTTTCAAATGAGTGTTGCCGATTTTATGAGAAAACTGTTCGCTGACTCCTTCTACATTGACATCGGAATCCCAGATCAACTCCGACTTCATAAAAGGAACCGGGAGCTTGCCTCCTTGCAAAGTAAAAGACTTCGGGCTCCATTTGAAAAAGGCCCGGTCAAGACTTAAGGATTTATTGCCAAAACCTCCATCCAATGTCGTGTTGGCGGACGTCTGACTGCCAACACTCCCGGTCACCATGCGAAACCCAATATCCAAGTCCTCATACAGATGAATTGTGGAACCCAGACGAAAGCGAATGCGCAAGCGACTGCGATCCAGTGTATTCCCGACAGCTTGGTCTCTCTTGTCACTCTGAGTTCGAAAGCGAAAATCGCCTTTCAAGGAAAACCTTTCGAGGATGTCTAAAACCGCAAGCTTTGATTCGTATTTCTTTTCCAGAGCCTGCAGTCTTTGTTCGTAATCTGCGCCGTAAGCCAGTGACGCAAATAAAAAAATAAGCCCAACAAGAAAAATATGGTTCACAGTAATTTTAGAAATTTTAGACATTTTTGAATTTCCTGGGCATTTTTAGTTCTATTCCCTTATTTAAAAACTGTCACTTTCGTGAACCATCTTGATAGCTTTAATGTGGGCATAAACCGGTTGACCCGGTTTAAGATTTAAATTGGATAAGGACTTTCTCGTAATCGTCGCCAGAATTGGACGGCCCGCATCCAACTCAATGTCGACAGAATATCCTTTCGGATCAAGAATACCAATCTTTTCCACTCTGGCCTTTAAAATATTCAATACGCTGGTGGCACCCTCTGGTGGCACAGTCGAAAGGCTCACGTCTTTAGAGTGGATGTGCACCCTCAAGTTTTGTCCCACAGGAATATTTTGTTTGGGAACGTTCAGGGCCTGCCCCATAAAATCCAGCCGAGTAAGTCCGAATTCCTCATCATGTTCCGAGACCGATGTTTCGAGCACCGCTCCCACCTGCCCATCTCCCACCGCTTCCCGCAACCGGACATCCGAGAAGACCTCTTCCACCGGCCCGAAGTTCACCACTTTTCCGGATTTCAAAATCACCATGGTGTCCACAAGCTGGAGCACTTCGTTCATCGAATGCGTGACATAGATGATAGGCGTCTTAAACTCATCTTCTATTCTTTTAATAAAGGGAATGATCTCAGCCTTGAGTTGCATATCCAGCGAAGCTAAAGGTTCATCCATAAGCAATAGTTTCGGGCTGGTGAGCAGAGCGCGGCCAATCGCCACTCTTTGCCGTTCCCCGCCTGACAATTTTTCCGGAGCGCGTTTTAGCAAGCGCCCAAGATCCAGCACCTGCACCACTTCATCGAGATGGAGATTCCGCTCCGCCGGCAAAGTACGTTGATAACCGTAGAGCAGGTTCTCCTGAATATTCAAATGCGGAAACAGTCTCGACTCCTGAAACACCAGACCAATCTTCCTCTCCTGGATGGGAAGGAAAATTTCTTCATCCTGCCAGACCTGTCCGGCCAGTTTTAAAAATCCTGAGGGAGCCCTTTCCAGTCCAGCCAGACAACGCAACAGCGTAGTTTTGCCGGAGCCAGAAGGACCGAACACCACGGTCACGCCTTTTGCCGGGAGATTCAGTTCCACATCCAGATTGAACTCCGCATAATCCATTTTAAATTTTGCTGTTAGTAAATCCGTCATGTCACCTGCACCGGCAATCTCCGGTTGATGGAATAAACCATCACCAGAACCAGAAACGAGAAAGCCAGTAGTCCCGCTGAAAGGATATGCGCCTGAGCGTATTCAAGCACCTCAACCCGGTCATAAATTTCTATGGAAATCACTTTGGTCTTGCCGGGAATATTGCCACCCACCATCAAGACCACACCAAATTCCCCGAGGGTGTGGGCGAATCCCAACACCACCGCTGTTAAATACCCCCGCCGGGCCAGAGGAGTGATGACCGAAAAGAAAGCATCCAGTCGGGAAGCACCCAAAGACTGCGCGGTCTCCATAGGAACTTTCCCAATAGACTCGAAAGCACTGTGAAGCGGTTGCACCACAAATGGCAGGGAATAAAGAGTGGAAGCGAACACCAACCCGGCAAACGAAAAAGATAGCGCCGAACCCGTTAAAGCCTGAACGGGACCACCCACCCAGCCATGCGGTCCGAGCAGGATCAATAAATAAAAACCCAATACCGTAGGCGGCAAAACCAATGGCAAAGCCACCACCGCCTCCACCACCACCCGGGAGCGGGAACGGGTTTGCGCCAGCCACCACGCAATCGGCGTGCCCAAGGCTAAAAGAATCACCACCGTCACTCCTGCCAGTTGCAGGGTGAGCCAAATGGGTTGCAGATCAATCAAGGGAAAATCCATTTCCTTATTCCTCTAAAAAACGATAACCGTATGACAGAATAATTTTTTTTGATACAGCGCCTTGTAAATATTTCAGAAACTGTTTCGCCGAAGTATTAGAAAAACCCGGCTTTAACAAAATGGCCTGCTGTAAAATCGGATCATGCTGATCGACTGGCACCTCCCACCGGCTTCCTTTAAGTTTGAAGTGCGGGTCTTCGACCTGTGATTTAGCGACGAACCCAAGCACGGCGTTTCCGGTGGCGACAAACTGCAAGGTCTGGGCGATGTTTTCCCCCTGCACCAGTAGCGGTTGCAGTTTTCCCCACAGGCCCAGATGCTCAAGAGCCTGCCTGGCCGCCCGACCATAAGGCGCAGTTTTCGGGTTGGCAATCGCCAGCTTGCCCCTGTCCATGTGAGTTAAAGATTCTGTTCCTTTCACCTTTTCCATATCCCAACTCCATAACACCAAGACCCCGACCGCATAAGTGAACCGAGTACCTTTAACGCCCACCCCCTCCTTCTCCAACAGCGCCGGTCTTTTATCATCTGCCGCCAGCAGAACGTCAAAAGGGGCGCCATGTCTGGACTGGGCATAGAGTTTGCCGGTCGAACCGGAAATCAGGATCAGGGTGTTGCCTGTATCCTGCTTGAAACGTTGGGCAATTTCTTTGAGCGGATTCAAAAAATTGGACGCGACCGCGACATGCACCTCCCCCGACCAACCTGCTTGGGGCAGAGCTAGAAAAGCAACCCCCACCCACACACTCGCTATATATATAAATTCATAACGCATATATCGTTATATACCATGAGGAATAACGCATGTCAACCTGAACATTGGGCAGAAGAGCCGCCCCATGTTTTTTTATATCGGAGCTAAAGTTTTAAGGTTTTTTGCCGATATCACCACTACGGATAATTGTATCCACAATTGGTAAAAAACCATGGAAGCTTAAATAATTCAAGCACATCCACAGATTCGGTTTGTGGGAAGCAGCGGCCACCGTGAAGATTGTGAGGAAGAACAACGGCTTGAGGACGCGCTAAAAAAAGATATAGAAGGAGACCGGGTCAGCCTGTCAGGCGCATCCCTGTCTCGCATCAGCGCTGTATTCGAAGCCGACAAACTGGGCAACGAAGAAGAAAGCACCACCCAGCAAGTCGGGGCTAAGGCCGAGTTGCAGTTATCTGAAGAAGAACGCCGCTTGTTGAATGAACTGAGAGCGCGGGATGCGGAAGTGCGGGCGCATGAGCAGGCCCATCTTGCCGCCGCTGGCCCCTATGCCAACGGCGCACCGACCTTCGAGTTTCAAACCGGACCCGATGGTCAGCAATATGCGGTGGGGGGAGAAGTTTCTATCGATACCTCGCCGGTTCCCGGCGACCCCGAAACCACGGTTCGAAAAGCCCAGACTATAAAACGGGCTGCTCTGGCCCCGAAAGATCCTTCCTCACAAGACCGGCAGGTGGCAGCCCAGGCGGCGCAGTTGGAGAACCAGGCAAGACAGGAAGCCAAGGCTGAAAAAGCCGAAGGGAATGAAGAGACCCCAGGAACCGCACCCTCACCTCCCGAAGAACGCCGAGAGCCCGAAACTAAATTGGAAAGCGATAGCGATTCGGACGACTCGAACCCTTTCGCCAGGCGGGTGGCGAACCGGTTTAACCCATCCAGCAGCACCACCGGCAATCTACTGAACATTATTTCCTGATAGAAATAAAAAAGGGCCAGAGAGATCTGGCCCTGAAGAAAATGGCGGGGTCGACGAGACTCGAACTCGCGACCTCCGGCGTGACAGGCCGGCGTTCTAACCAACTGAACTACGACCCCGCGGTCGTTTGGTATATGGTAGGCGGAACAGGGATCGAACCTGTGACCCCCGGCTTGTAAGGCCGGTGCTCTCCCAGCTGAGCTACCCGCCCATTCGGCATGGGTCCAACGGGCAAAGACTCGTTGAGCCGAAATAAATTTTGCTAGCCAGAAAAACCATGGCTAATTACCCGCAGAGGTTCTCTGCTCTCACTTCGATATGCAAAACGATTTCTTATCTTCATAAGAGGAGGGGAGTATATAAACGAGCATCATCCCTGTCAAGCGATTTCATTTGCCGGGCAAATTGCCCGTACAATATTGAACAGATTGATTTTAAAAAGATTGACACCCTTAGCCCGTCAATATAAGATGATTTTCAAAGGCCGAAAACAGGGTTTTCGGGCTCTTCTCAAACGTTTCTGTTTCACCTGATCACCCCCGATTGCTTCACACCATGACAGAAAAAATCATGGCTTCTCTCGAGAGCCTGCCGACTGAAGACCTTCTCAAAATTCGAAAAAATTTGGATAAGCTGATCCAGTTAAAATATGACGCCGATCTCGGGAAAAGAAAAGGCAAAAGAGCCAAGGTCAAAATTGCCGGGCAGTTGGAAATCGAACGAGAAAAAGAATTTTTTTACAAACTTCACAAAATCACCATCCAGGAAATGTCGATCAACGGTTTGGTTTTTTCTGTGAAGGGAACCGTCATCGACGGGGATATTTTACGTGTCTCTTTCAGGGTGCCCTCGACCGGGGAAAAAAAAATCATCGACTGCCAAGCCGTGCGGGTCAGGGAAACTAAACCCGGCACCATTCCTGAATATGAAGTCGCGGCCATGGCGGTCACCAAGGACGCGGTTAAAAATTATAAGGACATGCTGAGAAAAAGAGGCCAATAGTCCTTAATACAAAAACTATGACTTCATCCAACATCATTCTGCAGCATCTCATTGAACTGGTCGGAAACGTTTCCGATGCCTATACGTCCGCCCTGTTCACAATGGAACCGGATGGAAAGAATCTCGTCCTGCGCGAACATTTTACCCTCAGCCGCGATCTCGACCGGGGGGCAAGAATCGCCGTGGGCAAAGGCCCTATTGGCCTGGCCGCGCAAACACGCAAATCACAACTGATCGAAAATTTTGATCAGAACACCCGCTTTCTCGGCATCTACAAAAAAAACGAGGCACTTAAAAGTTTCATTGCCCTTCCGGTAATTTATGGCGATCGGGTAGCGGTACTGGCCATTGACACCAAGGAGCGCTACCAGTTCTCCATCAAAATGCAAAAAATATTGGCGGGATTCGCCCAACAGATTGCCTGGCAGCTGCAACCGAAAACCCCGGAGACTCCATCATCTACTCAACCGGTTTTGCAGGAGATCAATTCCTATTGCCGGTTTCTCGCTGAATCACCGGACCGGTCATCCGTTGCGGACCGACTAACGCAGATTCCTGTATCCCTGATTCCCTGTCCTGCTATCGCTGTGACCTGGTTCGAAGAAAATCAGATGGATGGACGAATCATCGGCCACAGAGGTTTTGCTCATGACCTTTCAGAAATCCAGGTGCACCTTGGCAAGGGGCTGGTCGGTTCCTGCGCAAAAAACAAGTTGCCTCTTCTGTTGCAGATTCATGAAGGCCGGAAAACGATACTATTTTCAGAGGACGAAAAATCCGAAGACCTGCAATGCGCAGCCGCCCTGCCCATTCAGCTCAACGACACACTTTATGGAGTCCTTCTGGTCGGTTCCGCAGAACCCGATGGGCTGAGCCATACCGATCTGGACAAACTGGCGCTGGTTGTTTCTGCCGCCGCCTCTGCCCTGTTCTGCGCAGACACCAAAGAGCGATGGGTCTATGATAAAAACCTGGATCCTGTCACCGGAGTTCCCAATCACCGGTTTTTGACGGAATACCATCTTTCACTTTCCGAAGAAGTTTTTAAGTCCAAAGACTCGGTATTTTTTCTTACGTTTCACATCACCAATCTGGCAGAACTTTATGAAGTCCACGGAGTTGAGCGTGGCGACGCCTACCTGAAGCAGGTAATGGCCTTGTTCTCGAAGGTGATCCCGTCTCCAAAATTTGTTTTCCGCTTATCGGAAACCTGTTTTTTAATCTTGCTCATGGATCGCAGCCAAAAAGATGTGGGACTCTTGAAGTCAAAACTTAAACGCCTGCTTGAATACAATCCGCTTTATGTCAATGGAGATCCCATAAAGGCCCAAACTCAATGGGGACTTTCTGCCTATCCCGACGAAGGGAAAGAATTGTTCAGCCTCATCAACCTTTCACGTAACCGGCTAACCCAGAAAACGAAAGCGATGGCATGATAAAAAAACTATTCAATAATATTTTCAATTTGTTCTCCACCGATCTGGCAATGGATCTGGGCACAGCAAACACTCTGATTTACATTACCGAAAAGGGCATCGTGCTAAACGAACCCTCCGTAGTCGCAATAAACGTGGATGACAACTCGGTTGAAGCAGTTGGAATAGAAGCAAAAAAAATGTTTGGCCGCACTCATTCCAAGGTCAACACCGTCCGCCCCATGAAAGACGGCGTCATCGCCGACTTTGATGTGACCAACCGAATGATTCAGTATTTTATTAAAAAAGTCCTGAGCCAACACCGGTTCTTCAAGCCCCGCATGGTTGTCGGAGTGCCGACCTGCATCACCCAAGTGGAAAAAAAAGCAGTGATCGATGCTTCCCTCATGGCAGGAATCCGGGAAGTCCATCTGGTAGAAGAACCCATGGCTGCCGCGATCGGCGTTGGCATTCCCGTACACCGGCCTGAAGGAAACATGGTTATCGACATCGGCGGTGGCACCACCGATGTCGCAGTCATTTCCCTCTCCGCCATCGCCTATGGCGAGTCTGTACGCGTCGCCGGAGACGAAATCGATGAGTCCATCGTCCGCTACATGCGGCTTCAGCACCATCTCAGTATCGGCATCTTCGAAGGTGAACGCGTCAAAAAAGAAATCGGCAGTGCATTTCCGCAAGCAGAAAGCTTGTCCACAGAAGTCAGAGGACTGAATGTTAAAACCGGTGTCCCCATGTCCATCACCATCGGCGATGAAGAAATACGCGAAGCTCTCAAAGAACCGTTGGCCTCCATCGTCACGGTCATCATGCGCGCTCTGGAAAAAATTCCCCCAGAACTTTCCTCCGACATCCACTCCAATGGCATATACCTGACCGGAGGCGGGGCCCTGATCCGCGGACTGGATAAAATGATCGAAGAAAAAACCACCCTGAAAGTCTTTATCCCCGAAGATCCTCTTCTCAGTATCGTCAAGGGAGCCGGAGCCGTTCTCGATGACTTCCAAAACATGAAAAAAGTCTGTATCAGTTAATCGGGTTGAGGTAGAATTTTCTACCGCCCCCATTAATTATTTTTGGATTGTTATGACGGTTTGTCAGGAATGCAAAATCCCGGTAACCACCATCCCCACTGTGCTCGAATATCAGGGGGAAGAAATTTATCTGTTCGATCCCATAGTCTGCCAGCCTTGCCTGCATAAGTTATGCGAACGCTATTCCACACAATGTGCCAATTGCGGCGGCATCATCCCACCATTCTCCCAAGTAGGTGTATTAAAAGGCAACAACGGACAAAAACAGTTCGTCCACATGACCACCTCCTGCACCACAGTAGGTAGCGCCTTCTACGGCTATTGAAAGGCCAACCACACAATTTCATCCAAATCGAAGCCTGCTCCTAGCCCGGCCAACGGCCGCCACTCGGCGTGGGGCCCAGCAGAAAATGATTGCGGAGGGGGTATTGAGTCCGGTATGATCCGGGAAACTTAAATTTTCTGGATGTCGGCCATGCACAAAGTTCATTTTGAGAGAGAGAATCGCACCATTCAGGTCGAGTCTGGGGAGAACCTTCGGCAGGCGGCAATCCGCAATAAATTCAGTATTTATGCCCATATTCACAAAATTTTGAACTGTCGCGGCCGGGGACTTTGCACCGCCTGCACCGTCCAGATTGTTGCAGGAAACGTGGAACCACGCAATGAGACCGAAACGGAAAAACTGGCCAAAAAGCCTGCAGACTTCCGCATGGCCTGCCAGATTGCCATCAATGACGATCTGATCGTCAAAACCCACCCCTGAAGCCGTCGCACAATCGACCAAAACCATTTGACAACAAAAGCCAAACGGCACAGAATATTGTATGTCCCCACTTGCGAAAGATCAGTTGGACGAGATTCATCGTCACGCAGTTGAGGAATACCCTTTTGAATGTTGCGGGATAGTGATTGGAAAGGTGGGTCAAAACGACCAGGACGTTCTTTTCCAGTGCACCAACATTCAAAACAAGCTCCATGAAAAGGACCCCGAAACATTTGTTCGGGATGCCCGCACGGCATATAATATTGACCCTATGGAGTTGATGAAAATTTTGAAGGAAGTTGAGTCTAAACAACTTCCTATCAAGGTGTTCTATCATTCTCATCCCGAGCATGATGCCTATTTCTCGGAAGAGGATTCGAGAATGGCATTGTTTGACGGTGAACCAAATTATCCGGAAGCCAGCTATCTCGTGGTTTCCGTTTATGATAAGAAAATCCGCGACCAGGCGCTGTTTAACTGGAACCCGGAAACAAAAACTTTTGATCGAGCACCGGATTAAAACCGGCGCTCGCTATCACAATATTTATCAGGGAGAGAATCCTTTATGGCTCTGCTCATCAACGAAGATTGTGTGAACTGTGGTGTCTGCGAACCCGAGTGCCCCAACGAAGCGATTTCAGAAGGGGATGATATTTTCGTCATTGAATGGGAACGTTGCACGGAATGTGTGGGATGGTATGAAGAGGCTCAATGTGTAGAAGTCTGTCCTGTTGACTGCATCCCCAAAGACCCTGAACACGAAGAGACAAAAGAACAGCTGCTTGAAAAAAAAGAAAGTCTGGTAAACGGCGGCTAACCACTCGGCGTGGGGCCAACCGGCCATGCGGCCGGGGGCAACGAGCAATCGCTTTTCTGGCAAGCAAAGAGTTGTCTCGGCCCACTCAGCGTGGGGCCAGTTAGCAAAAACTTTTTCTGGCTGGCAAAGAGTTGTCTCGGCTTAACCGCCGCCGGTGGCTTCCCCTGCAAAGGGGTAACCTTTAGCAACAAGGGGTATCATGAGAGAAGAAGTCGAAGAAGTGCTAGAGAGTGTGCGACCCATGCTCATTGCGGATGGTGGCAATGTCGAGCTGGTAGACATTGACGATGGAGTTGTAAAAGTCCGGCTCGTGGGAGCCTGCGTTTCCTGTTCCAGTTCCACTATGACTCTGAAAATGGGCATTGAAAAAGCCTTGAAAAAAGCGATCCCGATGGTTCGTTGCGTTGAAGCGGTAGACTGACTTTTCCTCTTTCCCAATTTGACTCAAACGCCCCTTTACGAAACGGGCCTGTTTTTACTGATACTTTAATCCCCGATCATTTGTCCATCCCGGCCTTTATGATTTTCAAGAAAAAAACCGCATTGTTGTACCGTCTGGCATTTGCCTGTGTTGCGCTGTTACTTTCTTCGACGCTTGCTCTGGCAGAACCTCAGGAAGCCATATCAGCACCGGACTTCACCCTCAAATCTCTGAGCGGAGAAGAAGTCAGCCTCAGCCAGCAAAGAGGGAAATACGTTCTGGTTAATTTCTGGGCGACTTGGTGTGGCCCCTGCAAAGTAGAAATGCCCTCACTGGAAATCCTGCACCAGCGTTTTAAGTCGAAAAAATTTTCCCTGCTTGCAATCTCCAACGATATGTTCGGCGCAAGGATTGTGGAACCTTTTGCCACAGCCAATAATCTTTCTTTCCCCATCCTTCTTGACCAGCAATTGCAGGCCAGCAACAAATATGGAGTGGTCAGCCTGCCCACCACTTTTATGATTGACCCAAAAGGCAATATCATCGGCGAACTGAGAGGGGCGGAAGACTGGGCCAGCCCGGACAACATCCTGTACTTTGAAAACCTTTTGGCAAACTGAACCCGTTGTCCATGCAAAACTTTCTGCCCACAAAAATTCCGACCCATGGTCGGCTTTTCTATTCGGTACTAGTGATTGCCGCTTTCCTTTTACTATACCCCCATGAGGGGTGGACCCAGTCCGAGCCCGATCATTCCCTTGAAGGGGATATGGTTTATATTCCGCCCGGCCCTTTTGTATTCGGCACCAATAAAAAAGATGAAGCTGCCGAAGCGCTTTCCCTAGGTATCCCAAAACCTTGGTATGCCGACGAAACGCCGCAACAAAAAATTTTCCTCAAGGAATTCTATATTGACCGATATGAGGTCACCCACAAACGCTATAAAAAATATGTCGATGCGTTGGAAGCCGTTCCCCCTGCTAACTGGCAGGGCGCGAATTTTCCGGAAGGTAAAGATAACGAACCGGTAACATATGTCACCTGGTATGACGCAACAAACTTCTGCCAGTGGGCGGAAAAAAAATTGCCCACAGAAAAACTTTGGGAACGTGCTGCAAGGGGTAAAGAAGGTTATGAATACCCTTGGGGCAACACGTTTCAAGCAAGGTCGGCCAACCTTTCGGATCGGCCCGGAAGTAAAAACCAGCCTGTTACCGTAGGTTCTTTCCCAAAAAGCGCCAGCCCGGAAGGCGTTCATGACCTGATCGGCAATGTGTGGGAATGGGTCGATAACGATTACCAGCCTTATAAAGGAAGTACGTATCAAAGCGAATATTATCAGGCGGGCTTGAAAATTCTGCGCGGCCATTCCGCCAGTGATATCGGGCATTTCCCCGGCGCCCTGTACAATCAGGCCATCGAGATGTTTGCCCGTAGCGGTTACCGGCAATATGCAGGTGCCGATGAACCTGCACCGGATGTAGGCTTCCGATGTGCCAGCTCGACCCAGCCCGCTGTCATGAAAGCGGCAACCTCTGCTTTCGCGAAAACCCAAAAAGGCGCGTCTTTCACGAATGCCGCGCCCTCGATTTCTTCTTCACCTGAGGAGCCGACCGCTTCAAAGTCCGCACCCTTGAATCCTTTTCAACCCAAACCCAATCTACCCGATTCCGGAATCGTTGCTCTGACCCTGCTGGCCTTCATTGCGGGAGTGTTCAGTTTCTTATCGCCTTGCACATTGCCTATTCTTCCGGCTTATTTCGCGGTGACCGCGCAATCCGACCGGACGCGTATGGGCCTCATGTCTCTGGCTTTCTTTTTCGGGCTGGCATCCTTGTTTGTGGCGATGGGAGCCTCCGCCAGTGCTTTGGGCCAAATCCTCAGGGATTATATGTTTCAGATCACCCAGATCGGCGGCGGCATCGTGGGAATTTTCGGGGTCATGACCCTTTTCGGAAAAGGCTTTTCCGGAGCGACCTTTCAAGGCAAACCCGCTTCCACGTTCATAGGATATTTTTTGTTTGGCGCAACCTTCGCTTTGGGTTGGACTCCCTGTGTCGGACCCATCCTGTCGAGCATTCTCATGCTCGCGGCTTCGGAAAAAACCGTTTCGCAGGGAATGCTCTTACTATTCTTTTACGCAGTGGGATTGGGACTTCCTCTCATCGCCGTTGCCACCGTGTGCGGCAACCTGCCAAAAGACGGTTTGTTCTGGACCCTGCTTCGCGGCAAAGGCTGGGATCTCACAGTCGGAGGAAAAACTTTTTTTCTGCATACCACCAACCTGTTCAGCGGCATTCTGTTGATAACACTGGGCATCGTGCTGGCAACCGGCTATATGACCTATATCAATAGCCTTATCCCCATAGAAGTTCAGCTCTGGTTCAGCGAATTCGAGGAAGCCGTTTTGCACTGGTTCCTCTAACCAAGATAAGCCATTGAATACTAGAACCGATATTTGCTAAGATGCAGACTGGAAACTTGTGATTTCACCCGGAGCGACCATGAACCTGATGACCAAAATTCTCGTTGTGTTGTTGCTGACCCTGCCGGCCTGTTCGGGGGTGGACTCCGTCACAAAAAAAAGATGGAGCAATTCCGAGAACACCATCTCAATCGTTGACATGACATCGAAAGATTTTCGCCTCATGGATGCAGGCTCCAGACTGCAGGGGGCCATTGAAGAAAATCTTCAGATGACCGGTTATGTCCTGGCCGGAAAAAACGCCCGCTACAACCTGAAGTATAAAGTTATGGAATTCGATGAAGGCAATCGAATGGCGCGGATCGCAACCATGGGCATGTCCGATTCCGCCAAGGCCCGACTCCGGGTAAAAGCCGCGCTCTACGATAACGGAAATATGGTCGGTGCCTGGGAAGTCGACTCATGGGTATCCGGAGGAATCACCGGCGGCTCCGAAGACAATCTTTATAGTTCCGCCGCCAAACAAATCGCCGACCACCTGAGAGGCGATTATTAAGCAGGACTCCTATCTACGTTTATCCTTTTCAAACATCTTTGGCGCAACGAAATCCAACGAAGTTCAACTTTTCATCAGGATCCATCCAGTTGCGAACCCAGGAAGGCGAAAACTTTATCGTGAGATGAGTCTGCAATAATCCACCGCGAAGGACTTTAAATTTTTTCTCTTGCCCCACAAGCGTGTAGTCATCAGCCACCCACTCCCAGACGTTATGGCCCATACCATAAACGCCATAAGGGCTGATCCAGTCCAGCCTCTTGTCCACCGGTTCCGGCATAAAACCTGAGAAACCGTTGTTGGGGTGATCGATAAAAATTTTCCAGGGCCACTTGCGTCCATCCGTACCCCGCGCCGCTTTCTCCCATTCTATTTCGCTGGGCAAACGCTTGCCCCCTGCCCGGCAAAAAGTCTCGGCCTCGGCATAGGTCACAAACGCCACTGGCCAACGGGCCCATTTAGGGTTGAAAGAATGTTGCGGCAGGAACTTTTTATAACTTTCGTGGCTCACCTCATATCGGTCTATAAAGTACGCGCCGGACTGCACCGGCTTTCCACCTTGATCGCCGGATGTATCCCCCATGATAAATTCCCCAGCCGGGATATAGACCATCTCTTCAGGAACAACGAGTCCCACCGGAACCTCTACAGGTATCTGCTTAACACTATGGGAATCGCAGGAAGACAGGAAAATTAGAAGAAGGAAAAGACGGATTATACTGGAAGCCTTCATGGCTATACGCCTTTTTCTTTGCCCGGACGTTCATCAAAAAAATGGAAGACTTCGCCGCCGTTGATCGGCAGGGGTTTCTTGTCAAAGTCCAGAGGATGGTCAACACCCGGCTGGATGGTTCCATCTACAGAATAAGGCCCGTTCACTGACCAGTAATTACGCTTGCGGGAATCGAGAAATTTAATACTGGTGATGTATTTGATATTTTTATAACCGTACTTGAAGGGCATGATAAGTCGCAGAGGATACCCGTGATCACGACTCAACGGCTGCCCATCCATACGCAGGACAAAGAGGACACGGGGCCGAAGCAACTCTTCCAACTCAAAACTTTCGTAATAGGAATCTGCGGACTGAATATAAACAAACTTTGCCGCCGGATCGGGCTGAACCTGTTTCAGCAGTTCCTCAAAACGGAACCCCTCCCACTTGGCTTTGGCGGACCAGCATTCGACACACTTGAGTCGCGAAACCTGGGAATGCATTTTTAATCCGAACAAATCCTCATAGGCGAGACCGATGGGTTTTTTAACCATGCCCCCTATCGACAGCCCCCAGTTTTGCATTTCCACACCGAGAAACGGATTAGCACTGCGAATATGAAAGTCGGGAGTATCCCGGTTCTGAACGTATTGTTTGGGAATGTTTTTGTCGTTACGAAAATCATCCGCCCATCCAACTTTTTTCGGCACCAACGCCGACAAGGTGGTGAGGGAAAATATTTTGAGAAAACTTCTGCGATCAAATTTAAAAGGTGAAGAACTCATACCTTTCCTTTAATCAGCGCAGCCCTAAAACGTCCTGCATATCGTAGACGCCATTAGGCTGACCTAAAATCCATTGCGCGGCACGAATAGAGCCTCGGGCAAAAGTTTCCCGACTCTGGGCGCGGTGGAACACTTCGAAATTTTCTCCCATGCCGCCGAACAAAACCCGATGCTCACCGATGATGTCTCCTGCCCGCAAAGTATGAATGCCTATTTCTTTCGGGGTGCGCACAGCAATGCCTTTTCTTCCATAAACGCCGACCTCTTCGAGATTTCTTCCCAACGAATCAGCAACGATTTCTGCAATACGCACGGCGGTGCCGCTGGGCGAGTCCTTTTTAAACTTATGATGTGCCTCAACAATTTCGACATCATAGGCATCCCCCAACACTCGTGCCGCATCGGCAACCAGCTTGAACAAAACGTTAACACCGATGCTCATATTGGGAGCCACAACACAGGGGATTTTTTTTCCGATCCGTTCAATCTCCTCGCGTTGCTCCGGAGAAAATCCGGTCGTGCCCACCACCACAGCCTTGCCCTTTTCGGCGCAGACCTGCAAAGTTTGCAAACTCGATTCTGGAGTGGTGAAATCGATCACAACATCGCAGGCCTCAAGGGCTGTTGCAAGATTGTCGGAGACCACTACACCTTTGTTGCCGATGCCGGCGACTTCGCCTGCATCTTGCCCTAGGTTTGGACTGCCGGCCTGTTCGGTTCCGCCACCCAGCTCCACGCCTTCCGTGTCTTCAATGCACCCGGCAATGGTCTTCCCCATCCGCCCGGCAATACCAATCACAAGAATCTTCGTCAATGGTCTTCCCCTTCATTATTTCTTTATAGAGTGCTTATATAAATCCCACCAAGTGTGGTGTTACACCAAAACGTAGGTCTTTAGCACAGCCTTCAATTGCGACAAATGTTCGTCGGAAGGCGCACATAATGGCGGACGAAACTCATTCTCGATCCGGCCCATGAGCGCCAAGGCCGCTTTAACAGGAATAGGATTGGTCTCGATAAACATGATGTCGTTCAACTTCAACAACTCATAGTGCAGAGCTTTTGCCGTTTCCACATCCCCGGCCCTGGCCGCCTGAACCAGCTTGGCGCACTTGTCAGGAACCAGGTTGGCTGTGACAGAGATCGCCCCCTTGCCGCCAATGGCGAGAATCGGCCACGTCAATGCGTCCTCACCTGATATCACTTCAAAATCCGGCCCGCAGGAATCAATGATCTCACTGACCTGCACCAGAGAACCGGAAGCCTCTTTAATGCCAATAATATTTTTGACGGTACTCAAACGCGCGACGGTGCTCGGCACCATATTGATGGAAGTGCGACTGGGAACGTTATAAAGCATGATCGGCAGATCGGTTTCTTTCGCCACCGCAGAAAAATGCTGGAACAATCCCTCTTGAGTCGGCTTGTTGTAATAGGGCGTGATCAACAACGCTCCATCTGCCCCAATTCTCTGGGCACGTTGGGTCAACTCCACCGCTTCCTGAGTGGCGTTGGACCCTGTACCAGCCAGAACGGGAATGCGTCCTTTACAGGTATCGACCGTAATCTGAATCACCTCTTCATGCTCGGCATGGTTTAAGGTAGCCGACTCGCCGGTAGTGCCGCAGGGCACGATTCCGTTCGTTCCATTTTCTATCTGGAACTCGATCAACCCGCGCAGGGCCTGGGCATCTACTTTGCCGTTTTTAAACGGAGTCACTATGGCAACAAACGAACCTTCGAACATGGGAACCTGATTATTTTTGCTGATTAATATTCCGCAAGTGTGCCTTCAAAAGCTATGCGGGTGGGTCCTTCCAGATAAACTCCCGAACCGGCCTCACCGTTGGTTGTTTCAAAATCTACTTTCAAAATGTCGCCGCCCCGGGTTTCTACTTCAACGGGAGGCAACACCATTTTTTTATAATAAGATAACAGGGCCGAGGCCACCACTCCCGTTCCACAGGCCAGAGTTTCGTCTTCAACTCCGCGCTCGTAGGTGCGGATTTTAAGTGCATGGTCACCGACTTTCTCGACAAAGTCGACATTGGTTCCGGCGGGAGCAAACGCCTCGTGGAAACGGATGCCGTGACCGGCCTCCTTCACATTCACGTTCTCGACATTATCAGAATAAATGATGGCGTGCGGCACGCCAGTGTTGAGACTGTCTACCTGATAGTCGGTTCCATTCAGAGCGACCGCGATGTCCTGCCTTAAATTTTCCGGCGCAGTGAGTTTGACCTTCACGATTGCACCATTCACTTCCGCACCAACGATCCCGGCCACGGTTTCCAAAGTCATTTTAGCGGGAGCGATATTCCTCTCCACCGCATAACGGGCCACACAACGACCGCCATTTCCACACATCTCGGCGGAGGAACCATCTTCGTTATAAAAATCCCATTTGATATCGGCTTTGTCTGAGTTCTCGACAAAGATCACCCCATCGGCACCGATAGACATTTTGCGGTCACACACGCGCCGGACGAAATCGACTTTCTTCGCATCGTCCATAACCGGCACCCGATTATCGATGATGATGAAATCGTTACCACTGCCACTCATTTTTGTGAACTGAATCGCCATATCCAAACCTGTCTATTAAATATTGTGTTCTCTCTAAGATGCCAAATAACCCCTGAAGGGTGCAAACTGGCCCAAACAAACCACTTATGCCACCACCAGCCTACTGAGGTCAAGCGATTCTAACATACCGTCAGGCGCGGGTCTATTCAGCCGATATAACTTCCCTCTGACAAGAGGGAAGTTATATTCATCAGCTTTCGGCGGCTCTCCGGTTGCTCACTGGCCCCAAGCCGAGTGGCTAGACTTTCCAGTTTTTGGCGGTGCTGAGTTTCAGGAGTGCGGGGAGGAAGGTGACGGATGCAACGAGGCAGTTGAACACGCCGAGAGTCAGCACCAGTCCCAAGCTGTACACGCCATAGTGGTTGGCGACCATCATGCTGCCGAACCCGATCATCGTGGTGAGGGAACTTAGTAGAACGGCCTGACCGGTGCTTTTTCCTAAGACGCTGGCGTTTTTATCTTCTTCTTCCCTATAGCGGTGAGTGATGTGGATGCCATTGACCACGCCAATACCTAAAATAAGGGGAAGGATGACGAGGTTCGCCATGTTCAGCTTCAACCCGATCAGTTCCATAATGCCCACCGTCCAGATCGACCCCACCAGCACCGGCAGCAAAACGAAAAAAACCGTACGCAGATTTCGGAACAGGAAGGACACATAAATAATGATCGCGGTCATGGCATAGAGTCCGCCATTGACATAACCTTCTGTCATCAACCGGGTGGACTCAAACATATGCACTGCGGTGCCGGTGACATTGGGGTCTACTGATCTCAGGTCGGTCAAATATTTCTGGCGTTGATCGAGATCCCAGACATCCACGCTGGGGAAAATATTCGCCACGTATTTTCCTTTTTGCGAGATATAACGTTTTCTCAGGGTTTCGGGAATTTCTTCCAGCCGCACCAACTTCACATCGGCATTGGCTTTGAGTTCTTCCATAAGATTACGATAATCTGCGAACAGTAATTGCGAGAAATTTTCGAGTCTTTTTTTGGCCTGACCGGGTTCCACCTTCTGGCTTTGTTCCATAAAATTTCGGACACTGTCTCCCGCCACCTTGACCTGACCGAGTTCATCCCCCTCCCTGCCCTGCAGTTTGAACTGGATATGTTTGAGGGTTTTGTTCAACGCTTTTAAGGAAAAGTCTGCATCTTCCGGCTCCACTTCCAGATCTTTTAAGAGTGGCGCGAGGTTTTCGCGGATAGTGCGTGCTTTTTCTTCCTGATTATCAGGGACCACCGCCGAGATGCTCTCAACCCGGGCCACGGTTGGCAGGGCTTTGAGTTGGCGTTCCTTTTCCTGAATCTCTTCCAGCGAGTCGGCCAGTATGGCCGCAGACCAGGCAGACCGCCCGGCACTTTCAAGAATTTTCATTTCATATCGAACCGCCTCGGTTCCCTTAGCCTGCAGGTTGAGCAGGTTGTAATCAAAACGCAGGTCTTTCAATGACAACGATGCGATGACAACCAGAACGGTACAGACCCCTATGATGATGTAATAATGATCGAACAGCTTATCGATGCTGCCTCTTTGATTTGTGGTGGAGGATTTTGTTTGTGCGTAAATGGGCTTGCGCCATTTTTCTTCCAGCGTGACCAGAGCGGGAAGCACCAGAAGCATGGCGACCATGCAGAACAAAATTCCCCATCCGGCGATCCAACCCAGTTCCGCAATACCGATGAAGTCGGTCAGCACCATGGCGCCAAACGCCATAGCCGTGGTGATGGCGCCGGAAAAATTTCCTTTGCCTGTTCCCTGTAAAGTTTTATGCAGGGCTGGAAGAATTTCGTTGCCTTGTTGGCGTTCTTCCTTAAAACGTTCGAGGATATGGATTCCAAAATCTATGCCCAACCCAATCAGGATAGTGGTGAACACGACGGACAAAATATTCAAGTGACCGATGGTCAAGGCGGTGAATCCCATCGTCCAGCTCAAGCCGAGCAGAAGACAGAACACGGCAAGAAGAGGTTTGACCACTCCCTGATAGGCGATGATGAACAGCAGAGCGACTCCTATCAAAGCAATCTTGGATGCGGTTTCGACATCGGACTGGGTGGTCACCATTTCATCGCTGGAGATCACATCTTCGCCGGTGAGCCCAACCGTTACATCGGGAAAATCTTTTTTGGTTTCGGCTATGAATTGACGAGCCTGCTCGACCGCATCCTTGTAACCGGTGAAACTGGTTTCGTCATCGTTAGGCACCACTAGAATGAAAAGCATGTCTTCGTTTTCGGAGACCATATAGCCTTCGTCACGCAGGGAATCGGCACCGCCTTTAAATAAAGCCTGCCAAGGCGAGCGATAATCGGTTTCGCCGGTCAGGAACCGGGTCATTTCTTCCAGCAGTCGAATTAATAGATCGAGGTCTCCCTCATCCTTGCTATCTCCCTCGTCTTCTCCGCCGAGAAAATCAGTCAACAGGGAATCGACCATGCCGGAACTGATTTCAGCATTGATACTGGATAAAAGCGGATTGAGCCCGGGTGAGGCGTTCACCGACTCGAGAAAACCCTGATGGTCTTCCAGTTTACCGGCTAATGTTTGCAGTTCATCTTGATCGAGATAAAGCAGGAATCGCGAGCGGAAGTAACGGGTATCGATTTTATAAACAACTTTGGAAAATAAATGGGGCTGGGCTCTAAGTTTTTTTTCCAGCGCTTCTGCAAAGCTGGTCATATCCGAAGGAGTCTTCCCTTCCACCACCACGACCATACCGCTTAAATCTTCAAATTGCGCCCGGTAATTTTTATAGGTCTCGACATAAGGCAGGCCTCTGGCGACCAGATCACCGCGCCCGGTTTTAAAAGTGAGTTTTTGCGCAGTCACCCACAAAGACAGGATGGCTAAAACCAGAGATACGAAAACGACGAGAAGGGAACGCCGATAAGCAAAACGCTCGATGGCGGATAAGAAACGGCTAAGAAAGCCAGATGGGGATGTCATGGGAGCTTTACGGTTCGGCTAGTAGGGCCGAGACAACTCTTTGCCAGCCTAAAAAAGTTATTACACATCGGGTCCAGCGTCACGCTGGCCACGCCGAGTGGCTAGAAGCGCATACCCAGACTGAAAACGTGGGCATTGAGTCCGATATTAGGAAATTGAATTCCAGCGTTTGAAACATGGAAAAGGCGGTAGTTAATGGAATAAGCGCCTTCTTTCGTGAAGTATTCCAGCCCGGTTCCGGCATGAAGCAGAAACTGGAACTCACTGCCCAATTCACGATCGGCGATATCTTTCCAGTTGGTCATCGAAAAACCCACGCCCAAGAGAACGTTCGGTGCCCATCTTCTTTTAGGACTGAGGAATTTATATTGGACCATCAACGGCGACCACCCCAAAAGGAATTTATCATCGCGATCCGCAAAGGCGACCCCGGCTTCCATATGGTAGAACCACGCGCCGCGATACCAGGAATCGCCGCCGATCAGCCCGGTCAAATTACGTTGCCAGTTAGGAAAAAAGAACGCAAACCCCAAATCTGTTCGGTTTGGTGGCCCGGGGGGGAGATTGAAGGTATGTCCCCAGCCCAATTGGGCGCCAAAATCGGAGCTCCCTTTTTCAAATCTTTGTGAAAAGCTCTCGGCTCCCGCAGTCGCCACATTGAACATTAACAAAACCGCCAGCCAAGGAATCGCACGCAGAATAATTCTCATATCTTATTGTTTCCTATAGATTAAAATTGATACAATCGCACCGATTAAAGGCGAATTGTAGCATAAAAGCACCTGATTTTCAGGCAATTATTTGCATTTGTCTTCATACCTGTTTGTGTTATAATCGGTGTTTTCTCAAATAAATAAAGGGATTTTCGCTATGATGGGAATAGGTTTTCCAGAATTAATGATCATTTTGGTCATTATCATGATCATCTTCGGGGCTGGAAAGCTACCGGAAATTGGCAGCGCTTTTGGTAACAGCATTCGGAACTTCAAAAAATCCATGAAGGAAGCCGAAGAAGGAGATGCAGAAGCACTTCCGGAAGCGACAGATGCGACTGATGCAGCAAAAGAGGTGACCGAAGGAGATAGCGATGAACCCGAAACCGCTGAGAACCCTGTGGCCTCTACCCCCGAACCGGAAGACAAGTAAGTCATCCCCCTGCTCCCTCCCCCTCCAGGAAGGGCTGTTTTTTTACAAAGTTTAGCCTTTATTTGACGAATCGCTTTGTATTTAAAAGCATCCTAGAATAACTGGAATAAAAAGGGGGAAATTGCAAATCCCGGCGGGTTCCTTTAAAGAAACCTATGCCTTTTCCCGACAGAAAATAAAACTGGATTTGCTCTTTTATGTCCTTCACCCAGCAAAAAGAAGACAGAGAAATAGAAGAAGCTCTGGTCAGGGATCTTCAAGCCGGTAATCTTGATGCCTATGACAAGATCGCGGAGCTTTATCAAAAGAAAATATATGCCCTCAGTTTCAACCTGATGCGCAACCAAATGGATGCACAGGATGTGACCCAGGAGGTTCTCCTGACTCTGTTCAGGAAGATCAATACGTTTCAGGGCAAATCGGCATTTTCAAGCTGGGTTTATCGCATAACCTTAAACGCCAGCTATATGAAGCTGCGGAGCAAGAAAAAGGAACCCAACATTTCCATTGATGAATTGCTGCCCTCTTTCAATGGCGCCGGGTTCCAGCAGGAAAAAATTCAAGACTGGTCGGAAAATACCGAGTCCTTATTGTTCACCAATGAAACGCGCGAGGTCATCAACAAAGCCGTTGGCCTTTTGCCGGAAAAAGAAAAAGTGGTTTTCTTATTGCGGGACGTTGAAGGCCTCTCAACTGAAAAGGTGAGCGAGATATTAGACCTGACCATTCCGGCGGTAAAGTCGAGACTGCACCGGGCCCGATTGTTTTTGCGGAAAAAACTTTCCGGCTATTTTGAGGAATACAATTCCCAAAAGGGGGAAACATGATCTGCTGTAAAGAGTGCATTGATTTGCTATACGATTATATTGAAGGGTCGCTGGACCAGGACACCAGCAAATCCCTTGAAGAACATTTTGAGGAATGCCCCCCCTGCATCGCTTTTTTGAACACTTATAAGTCGACAACCACTATTTGTCGGGATACGTTGAACCAAATTGAAATTCCTGATGAAGTTCGCCGCGCCCTGCAAAGTTTTCTAAAAGAACAAAAAGGCCAGCAAGACAAGAAGTAACCCCTCTCATCAAACCACAAAGGGCATTTCCGACGCACAATCCGTTGACAAATCCCCTGAGGTTATCTATATTTTTTAGACAGCTACATATTACAGATTTTTCACATCAAACCTGATAAAATCACTTATTTCTAATTAACCCTCTTTCGAGGCAACACCATGGTTGAAATGAAAGTTGAGGGCCTTACGTTGGATCCACTCACCAACATGCCCATCATTATTTTGAAAGATTCAACCGGTTCCAAGGCACTTCCCATATGGGTGGGTTATTTTGAAGCCAACGCAATCGCTTTGGAGATAGAAAAAATCTCCACGCCACGCCCCATGACGCATGATTTGCTCAAAAACCTGATTCAAAATATGAAAGGGGAAGTCAACCATATCCTCGTCAATGAATTAAAAGACAACACCTTTTATGCTATCATTTCTCTGGTATGTGGAGACCTTACTCTTGCCATAGACTCACGTCCCTCCGATGCCATCGCGCTGGCGCTGAGGACCAAGGCTCCCATTTTTGTTGAAGAGAAAGTGATTGAAGCCGCTAAAAGTCTGGACCTCCCCGATCCGCAAAAAACCAAAACGAACGATGACAAGCAATGGAAAAACTGGCTGGACAATATCAAACCAGAGGACTTCGGCAAACTTTGATAACGCCCCTTAGCGGGGGAGGCATATAGCAATGACTCTTTGAGCCGAACTAGCTCTTTGCCAGCAGTTTAAAGACATTAAGTGCTAGCGGAGGCACTCCGCCCCTCTAGAACCGTTGCGCAAATCTTGAGGATCCAGTGAAAAATATAGGGTTATTTTGCAAGCCAAGACCCTCGGTAGACCCGAAAGTAGTCAGTGACCTGGTGCAATGGTTGCGAGAGCGAGACTACAAGCTTTATATGGATCAGAATGCCGCCGAGTCGATCGGTGAAACAGCTACCTGCTCCCATGAAGAAATCCCCAACCTCTGTGAACTGATCATCGTGCTTGGAGGAGACGGAACCTTGTTGAAGGTAGCCCGCATCGCCCACTCACACAGCGTTCCTATTCTGGGGGTCAACCTCGGGAACCTGGGTTTTTTAACCGAAACTACCTTCGAAAATCTCTATCCCACTCTTCAAAGCGCCCTGAATGGAGAATGTGAAATAGAACACCGCATGCTACTGAATGCCTCGCTCTGGCGTAACGGAACAAAAATACAAGATTTTAATGTATTGAATGATATTGTCATCAACAAGGGCGCCTTGGCCAGAATCGTCAACCTTACGGTGCGGGTTAACGACCAGCCCATGACCTCATACCGGGCTGACGGATTGATCATCGCCACGCCAACAGGCTCCACCGCTTATTCTCTCTCGGCAGGAGGACCCATCATTCACCCCAGCATGCAGGCTTTGGTGTTGAGTCCGATTTGCCCCTTTACCCTGACAAACCGACCCATTGTGGTTCCCGACACCTCCAGGATCAAAGTACAACTGGACAAACGCCATGACGACGAGGATGTCAGAATAACGCTCGATGGACAAATGGGTTGCGATATGAAATCCGGAGATATCTTGGAAGCGGAAAAAGCTCAGGTCTCAGTAAAACTGGTGCAGGCTCCCGGAAAAAACTATTATCAAACCCTGAGAAAAAAACTTCACTGGGGAGGCACCGCAGAAAGTTAAACTTTATCCCTCTGTGTTAAACCCCGTTCTCTCAGCTTATGAATCAAAATATCGTTGCCTGCGGCCATAAAATAGATATTGGAACCCGTGTGGTTTTATGGGACGAAGGCTTTGCTTGCCCCAACAAGAGAGGTCGGTCCACCTGTTCTCATCACGACCCCAAGCTCAACGACGCGCCGTCCAGAAAAGATTCCGCCTATAAAATCCTGAACCCCGAATCGGCCTACAACGAACTGGTGCAATGCGTTCACCAGTTCGTTCTTCATTATGACGCCTGCTACAACTCCCACCACTGCCACCAGTTGATGACGGAAAGTTCCTTTAAGGGCAGCCATTTCTATCTCGATCTCGATGGCACCCTTTACCAGACCTGTGACCTGTACTGGAAAACCAATACCGCACCTGCCGATGACCGGCAAGGCAACGAAAGGGCTGTCCATGTCGAGATGGCAAACCTTTCATGGGAAGCTCTGGCTAAAGAATCCGAATGGCTCCCTTCCAAGCAGGATAAATACCGAAAGAAAAAAGGACAATGGGTGCTGGACCTGCCCAAAAGCTATCGCGAAAAAATCCGCACCGCCGGATTCCTGGCCACCCCATCACGCACTTACGGTTCAAGGGGGTACTTCAGCAAAAAAATCAATGGCCGGGTGGTTCGTATGTGGGATTTTACCGAGCAACAATATCAAGCTCTGATCAAACTCTGTATCGGTATCAACCATCTTCTGCCCAGAGTTAAACTGCAAGTGCCCTTCGACAAAAATTCCGGCCGACACCCGCTCGACAGATTAAAAAACTACTCTAAGTTTTCCGGCATCCTCGGTCACGCTCATGTGCAAAAAGGCGTAAACGAACTGGAGTGCAAACACGACCCCGGATCAGCCTTCAACTGGGCTCGCCTAAAAAAAGCCTTCCGGCAAGCCGCCCACTAGGCGCCAGCGTGACGCTGGACTCAATGAGCAATGACTCGTGAGGCCGAGGGAACGGTTGCCCGCAAAATAACGACATTGCAAACTGCCACCGGTCGCTGACCGGAGTTTTGGGTTGACGTTTAGCTCGGTTTGGGAGAAGCTTGATGCATTCCATGAAACATTGAAAAGGTTCGGCAAATCATGAAACAAAATTCCATTTTCCGGGACGAGCTTCCGGGGGAAAAGAAGAGCATCATCAATCTGTTAATGACTGGCTACATCGTTGTCATCTCCTGCCTGGGGTATGCCGCGTTCTTTCTCTACATCCAGCTTGGGCAAGTTGAGAGGATTGTGGGAACCATGGACACGCAGACTTTAGCTCCCGATCAAATGGAGTTGTTGAAGAGCCGGGTCATTCGCAGTGCCCGGCAATTAAAAAATGAGATGATTGGAATGGCTATTGTCGGGAGTGTGGTTTGTATCATTGGTGGATTCTATACCGTCAGCATGATCATCAGGCCCTTGAAAAAGCTGGTGAGATTTGCGGAGGAACGGGGAACGACCGAGCTTCCCGAAATCAAATCCAATACCGAAATCAAACAGCTGGCAACTGCTATCGCGCAATTAACAGAAAACCTGAATCAGACTGCTCCCTCGGAAAAAGAACAGCTACCTTCCTGAGCGAACAAGAAACCTTTTGGCTCAAGAGTCATTGTAGTCCCTGACCTTGCCGCGCAATTCGTCTTTGAAGGAATACACCTCTCTTCTGGGAATGCCCACTTCCTCCAACAACTGAATATAGTATTTAAAGGTCAGGGTTTCTTTTAAACTCAGGACCGCCTCCTGAACCTTCTCCGGAGACGTTGCGTGCGGCACCAGATCGTTGCAAAGCAATTCTACAGGAAGAGGCTCGTTGGAAAGCCGGGCTATGAGGGTTGAAACTTTAGAAACCTCCAGACCACGTCGAAAAACTTCCCGGTCTTTTATTTCCATTTTTATATACTTCACGCATTTTTCGTGAAGGACGAGCCTTTGCTTCCAGGGTTCGGTTTTTTTCCATTGCTCAAACTGGACGCTGACAAGTTGATGCTGTTTCAACTCACGGAGTCCATCCATACGGGACTGATAATCTTTTTGGAATGCTTTTCGGACCTCGATCCGATTCAGTAATTCGTCATCATAGGATTTTGCTGCAAACTTCTTATCCGTTTTTCTTTTTTCTTTCCATTTTTCATAACGCAGGGCGATCACGTCCCCTCGAGTCATGGAGTCAATTTCCTTAAAGAGTTGCTGCGTCTCCTTGACATGAAAAGACTTGGCCTCTGCAATCATTGCGGCGTATTTTTCAGGGTTCTTTTCCTCCAACTCCGCTAACACAGGTTTGAACTCCTCCCAGCGAAGATTGGCCTGCCATCCGCCATAAATCAGCCCACCAAAAATCACCCACTTGATGAGCTTTTTAATGGGGGTTTTACTTTTTCTCATAATTTATTCCATCTCATGGAAACAGTTAACATGTTGTCCTCAAGCGTTTTGACAGAGAGACCTTTGCGTAAGTCGAAAATGTGTGAAGACCAGATTCTTCACGGAGCCTGTGCTGAGCGAAGCCGAAGTATTCAGAATGACAAGAAACGCCAGTTTGTCATCCTCGAGGAACCGAAGGCGACGAAGGATCTCGAGTTATGCAAAGCTCTCTTTGGCAAACAAGAGCAAACCTTTATAACTTATCGGCTTTAAGGCAAAACTGTTTAGCCCCGACTATCACGGAGGCGGAGAACCTCTGCTGGTAATTGGCATAGCCTGTTCAGCCGAGATAACTCGTTGCTAGCCAGAGACAGCCATTGCTCGTTGGCGCCACGACTAGTGGGCGGAGGGTCTTCTTAATGTTTAAAATGGCGGGTGCCAGTAAACAGCATGGCTATTTTGTGCTCGTTAGCCGCTTGCAAAACTTCTTCATCTCGAATGGAACCGCCAGGGGAAATAATGGCAGTAACGCCATTTTTTGCGGCTTCGTCGATGGAGTCCCGGAAAGGGAAAAACGCGTCCGAGGCCATGACCGCTCCCTGTAAAGGCTTGCGTGCCTTCTCGACCGCGACGCGGGCAGAATCGACACGGCTCATTTGCCCCGCGCCGATACCAATAATTTCCTGGTCTTTGGCATAAACGATGGCATTGGATTTAACATGCTTGGCCACGACCCAGGCGAATTTCATGTCCTCTATTTCCCGGGCATCGGGCTTTCTTGCGCTGACCACCTTGAGTTGATCCTCAACATAGGTCAACGAATCCTGACTTTGGACCAACAGGCCGCCGCCGATCCGCTTCAAGTCAAATTTTCCGGTATCCACAGACGATCCCATTTCCGGCATCTGCATAAGACGGACATTTTTCTTCGCAGCAAACAGTTTCAAAGCTTCCGGATCAAAACCGGGCGCCACAACGGCTTCAACAAAGTTTTTAACAATCTCCTCCGCAGTCTGGACAGTAATCGGTCGATTGAATCCAAGGATTCCACCAAACGCAGATGTTGGGTCCACCTCACGAGCGACGATAAACGTTTTTAACTGGTCCTCGCCCTGCGCCACACCACAGGGGTTGGTGTGCTTGATAATCGCTACCGCCCCCTTATCAAATTCTTTGACCAATTCCCAAGCGGCATTCAAATCTATAAAATTATTAAAAGAGAGTTCCTTGCCTTGCAGTTGTTTAGCAGAAACAATCTCTGACAGCAGCGGAGAACTTTCCTTATACAATGCAGCGGACTGATGGGGGTTTTCTCCATAACGCAGTTCCTGCACTTTCTCAAACGGCTGGTTCAGCAAAGGAGGAAAGTCGCCATCCTCTTGCCATTTTCCGGTTAAATAAGTTGCTATCAAGGAATCATAACGGGCGGTGTGGGCAAACGCGTCCCGGCACAGCCGCCGGCGTGTTTCAAGAGTTACGTCTCCAGCTTTTATTTCCGCCAAAATCGGGCCGTATTCGTCCGGGTTCACCACCACCACCACATCCTTGGAGTTTTTCGCCGCAGATCGGACCATCGCAGGGCCGCCAATATCAATATTCTCGATAGCATCTTCCAGGGTACAATCCTTTCGCGCTACCGTCTGCTCAAAGGGATATAAGTTGACCACCACCAGGTCAATAGGCCTGATGCCATGATCTTCCATTGCCTGGACATGTTCCGGCACATCCCTGCGGGCCAGAATCCCGCCGTGCACCCTGGGGTGAAGCGTTTTGATCCTGCCATTCATCATTTCAGGGAAACCGGTATAGTCGGACACCTGAATCACAGGGACACCGCCTTTGCGCAACAACTCCGCCGTGCCGCCGGTGGAAAGTATCTCGACACCGGATTTCTGCAGTTCAAGAGCGAACTCCAATATACCGGTCTTATCCGATACGCTTATTAATGCCCGTCGAATGGGTTTCATTAAATATAGAAAAACGTTAAGTTTATTGAGGAAGTTTTCTTTTTGGAGCCGGAGACTTCAATATCAGAAAACCCGGGGTCAGCGTATGAATCAGCTTCAATATCCAGACCGGAAAAGAGCCGTAGGACTCCCAAAGCGCGGGTTCTTCTTTCTGGGGTTGGGGTGCAGCTTTCTTGGGATCGGTCATCACTCACCTCTCCATAATTAAAGGGTTCGGGATACAAATGAAGTGCGAAGTCTACACTTTTTCACCCCAATTTAAAATAAAAATCCGCCGGCGCCAGCGTGACGCTGGACCCAATGAACACTAGCTTTATCTAAGCCCCGCGACCCATTCAGGCTATTGCTCACTGGCCCCACGCTTAGTAGTGGATAAGCCTTGGGTGAATTTCCAGTCAATTGGACGGGTGAGGTCGAGGCTGCCAAACTGGGTTTCAAGATTTTTAGCGCATTCACGCAACAAATCCTGCAAACATTTTTTATCCGAATCCGTCCAGGCCATGGGAGCTTTTAGCAATTCCTGCTCGAAGGCTGCGAAAAGGTCTTCATTGCACAGCTTTGCCTCGTCTTGGAAAATGCCCGGCAAAAAGATCATTCCCAGAAAACTCTTTGCCGCCACATCCGCAATCGGTTCACAGGACAATCGGCTGAATAAAACGTACTGCGCCAAGGCTGTGGTCACCAACGTTAACAGGTTTGAAGATTCACGGATATCCAAGCCATCACCCTGTAAAGATGGAAATGTTGACTCGCTCAGCTCCAACACTTGACGGGTAAAACGGCTGTAAAATTTCCATCGGGCTAAAAAATCATTAATCGCCTCGACATCTTCCATAGATTGCAGATCCCGCCAATTGTAAGCGTCCTCGAATTTTTCCGCCACCTGAGGAAACCGAAAAACCAAAGCGCCCAGCCTTTCCTTGTCGCCCGCTGAAATAAAATGTTCAATATAAGAGCCGTGCTCCTTAATGAAAGCGCTTGCCTGAGATCGAATCTGCCGCAATTGTTCATAGCCCACCTGAAACAACGACTGCATCCAAACCTGGTCCAACAAGGCCGTTCCTTTTTTCAGGTCGCCTTCTGCTCCCAGTTCCAAACCCATGTTTATATACCCCAGTATTTTTCTAAGAGCCTGTTGGCGAACATCTCTGGAGGATAGCTCCATCCCATCGGCAACAATGACTTTGTTGGCCAGGCACACCAGTTCCCAACGCAGGGTTTCAAGACGGCTCTCGTTCTCCAGAGCAGCAAGACATTGGGTGAAAAAAAGAGACTCCTCTAAATGGGCCAGGGGATATCCGGGAGAAAGCCTGAACCGGCTTGGGGGAAGTTCTTCCAGCGCAGGCAGTTTCAGCTTTAAAGTTTCTGGATCCAAACGGCTGTATATACCTATCGCCTCCTGAAATTCAGGGATGCCTCTTTCACCAGCGCGGTTCACTCTCCATTGATAGGCCCTCTCCACGGTAAGGGTAACGGGATACCAGATCACCGCTTCCAGCAGATTATAAAGGACGTTTTGATCCTTTTCATGGAGCAACAGCAGAAGCTTTCTGACTTCCTTACTGTTTTCAACTTTGAAAAAAATATCATAGACTCCATCAGGAGTGAAATGTTCAAGTCCCTCCACCCCTTCGTAGGAATCCGTCATTTCATCCTTCTTATAGACTTTAAAAAAGGCTTGAAAGAGCATCACCTTCTGGTCGAAATCCTCACTTAAAAACCAATTCAGGAGTTCAGGGTCCTGGCATTGATCCAGCAAAACGATCCAATCCGAAGCCTGCTTAGGCAGGAACTTGTCCCCCTGCCACCATTCCACATCAAAAAAATATTGCAGTTGATCCGGTGACAACATGGATATAACCAAAAGGGAATCTTCTTTCCCCACTTCTTTGACCAGGTTATAGACCTCTTCCACGGGAAGAGACTGGGTCACCTCGACCGCTTTTTCGGAAAGTATGAGAAGTTTCTGTTGCAGATCGGGGTCGAGCCCAAGAATACATCGCGCCTGTTTTTCCACCGACATACCAGACAAAATATCTTCCACTTTGCGCGGCTGGGTTCTCACCCAATCCGCAGGAAAGGGCAGGTCTCCCCCTCTGTATGAACTTTCTTTATCAATTTTATCGATCATGTGATTACCAAGTTAGAAAAAAACAACGCTTCATGGACGCAACATGATGGTTGTAAGGATTCTTCCTGTCTCTCCTTCGCGTCGATAGGAATACAGGTTTCGGGTGGAACAACATGTGCAATGATCCATCGAAAAAATATTTTCCGGTAGAAGGCCGGCCTTTTCACCCGCCATTTTATTCACCGCAATCAAATCCAGGAAATATTTGCCCGCCGGACCGGGCCAAAACCAACCCTTTTCAGCAGAAAACAACTCTTTAAACGGTTGAACGCAGTCCTCATCCACCTCATAACAACATCCCCCGATTGCGGGCCCAAACCCTGCCAGCAGCTCAGCAGGGCGGCATCCATACACCCGAGCCATCTCCCCAACCACCTTAAAAAGGAGGTTTTGCTCGGACCCTCTTCTTCCTGCATGAATGGCCCCGATCACTTTCAATCGCGGATCATAAAGCAAAATGGGAAGACAGTCTGCAGTAAAAATCCCGATAGGCTTTCCATGAATTTGAGTCAACAAGGCATCGGCAGAAATTTTCTTGGCCTCATCACACGTAAGATTTGGATCATCTAATATAAAAATCTTATCACTATGAACCTGATTGACCAAAAACAGGCCACAGTTTTCTATTCCTATGGATTCTAAAAACCATTTCACATGTTCTTTTGTCTTTCCATATCCACCATTGTTCCGGAAAGAAAATTCCTCAATTCCACCTTGATCGTTTTCGAAACAACGAGGGCTAACAGCATGGGCCAATTCTGGAAATGTTTCAAACTGACCAAATTTCAACTTTTCGAGCAAAATATTCATAAAAAATAATTATTTTTTTCAAACCCCTTTAAGGCACTCAGGAAACAAAATCAGTATACTCGCAAAAATTAAAAAAAACCAAATAGGGTGTTTCCCCCTTTATACATACAGGTTTTATCGAGTCACATAAAAACAGCGCCCCGCAAAATCATATTCACAATTTCCACGGCAGCTGAACGCCCTCCCCTGAAACATTAATTTTTCTTAATATTCGCTTGACTTCAAACGCTTATGACATAAAATGATAAACGGTATTTGGGCGCTGAAACGAATACCGAATGACGTAAAAAAGGAGATCTTGATGGCAACCAAGAAAAAAGCAGCAAAGAGAAAACCTGCAAAGAAAAAAGCAGCAAAGAAAAAGGTAGTTAAGAAAAAAGTAGCTAAGAAAAAAGCTACGAAGAAAAAAGTAGCTAAGAAAAAAGTAGCTAAGAAAAAAGTAGCTAAGAAAAAAGCTAAAGCTAAGAAGAAAAGATAGTCAAGAAGGTTTGATTTTCTTTTCAGCCGATGCTGGTAGTAGACTTACTCTCAATTCATTTTCGAACGTATTAACTAATATCGTTTCAGCGCCCAACCAACACCGCCACCTGCCCATTCAACCTGTTGTTATTCCTGCCCTTAGGGGCCTATCTCAAGATAGGCCGACTTTAGATAAAAAGCTTCGGCGAACGTTGCCGGATGATCCAGGGCATGCCCCCTTCTAGCAATTTCCTTATATTTTTTCCCGGCAGAACCAATTCCACGACAAACCGCATCATAAAATTCATTTGCCTGCACATGTCTCGAACAAGAAGCTGCAAGTAGCATCCCGGACGTAACCTCTGCCCCCGCTTTAGCCAGTCTTGCATAAGCCTCCAAAGCCTGGGCTTTATGTTTCTTATTTTTGGCAAACGCTGGGGGATCTAAAATCACCAAATCAAAAAACCGCTTTTCGGATTTTAATTCAGCGAGTATCCGGAAGGCATCTCCTTCCTTTTGAGTAAATTTTTGAGCGGGAAATGATTTTTCAGGGAAATTCAATTTTAGGTTCCGCAATGATGTCTCCAATGCAAATGGATTACTGTCCACCTCCACCACCGATCTGCACCCTCCAGCCAAGGCGTATACCGAGAACCCCCCCGAATAACTGAAAACATTCAATACGGTTTGATCCCTAGCCATTTCCCGAATTTTTAACCGATTGTCTCTCTGGTCCAGAAAAAATCCGGTTTTCTGCCCTTCAACAACATCCGCCAAAAACTTCAGCCCATTTTCCTTGAACTGCACCCAGCCCGAGTTCCCGTCTCCATACAAAACCTGTCCGTCCCGATAAGTTGAGTTGGTACCTAATGACTTGCTAACGTTGCGGGCTAATCGCAAAACCACTTGCTGACTCTTGAATTCCTTCTGAAATAATTCATAGAGTTCATCCAGAAATGGAAACCAGCTTGCGGTATACAATTTCATAACCAGAGTGTCCTCATAACGATCCAGCACAAGCCCGGGGAACCCGTCATTTTCACCGTTAATGACTCGATAGCCCGTCGTCCCCTCGTGCTCCAGTTCCTCTCTGATTATCTTTGCGGACTGCAGACGTTCCATGAAGAAGCCCGTATTAATTTCCCGGGATTTTCTAAGGTTCAACACTCTAAAACAAAGATCGGAATTTGAGTCCCACAAACCCAGAGCCAGAAAACGGTTATTGTGATCATATATCACCGCCATGTTTTCTGGCTTCCCTTCAGGAAGGCGGTTTTGAATCTGGTACTTGAAAACCCAGGGGTATCCTTTGCGGATTTTGTCTTGTAGTGTTTTGGATATCTCAATCTTGATCATTTAATCGGCAATTCGTATATGTGGTAGCGCATCGAGAATCTTGATTTGTCGAGCTTGCACATGTTTTGAGGTCGGTCTTCGTGTCCAGTGCCAGGGACTGGGTAAGACAGCCGCCATCCATGCCGACTCGACCGGCGAAAGAAATTTTGACGACCGCTGAAAATATATCTGCGCCGCCTGCTCGCAACCAAAGATACCATCTCCCCATTCAATCACATTCAAATAGACCTCCAGAATCCTCTGCTTGCTCCAAAAAAATTCAATCAACACGGTAAAATAACTTTCCAGCAACTTGCGAAACCAGGTGCGTGTTTGCCACAAGAATACATTACGGGCAGTTTGCATGGAAATAGTGCTGGCACCCACCTTCCGGTCTGTCGTGAGATTTGTCGTAATCGCATACTCAATGGCCAGCCAGTCGAATCCATGATGTGTGAAAAATTTCTGGTCCTCAGCGGCCAGAACCGCCTTCATGATATTCGGGGACATCTCTTCAATAGGCATCCAGGCATTCAGATGCAGAGGTCGACTCTGTTGCGTACCGCTGTCTATCCAGCGTATCAACATCAGAGGTGTTGTGGGAGGGTTCACAAATCGGTAGAGCAGAACAGGGATGATTGTAAGAGCTACAAAGCACAACAAAAGGTCAAAAACAATTTTCCAGACACGAATGCGGATGAACTTTTTGCCCTTGCCTCGCTTGCGTTTTTTTTTCACCGAAAACTCCCCCCCCCCCCACTAGGCGTGGGGCCAATGAGCAATAGCTCTAACTGGCTAGCAATGATTTATCTCGGCTGAAAAAGTCCTGGCTATCTGCCCCTGCGGCTAACAGCCACTAGGCGTGGGGCCAGCGTGCAATAGCTCTAACTGGCTAGCAACCGTTCTTCTCGGCTTAATGAATCGTTGCTACCTACTTTCATACCCGGTAAGGGCATAATATAGCTAATTAAGCCGAGTTTAACCTATTGCCGCCAAATGAAGCTATTGCAATTTGAGTCCAGCGTCACGCTGGCTAGTGGTCAGCTTTCCTTTGTCACAGAGTTATAGCGGTTAATAGCTTGCTGAAAATCCTGCTGATGCTGGGGGGGGATACTTCGGGTGTAGCTTTTATGATGTTTGAAGGTGAAGGGATTATAGATGGTTTTCTTATTTTTCCGGCTCTGAATTTCATAATGCAGGTGGGGCGCAAAGGTTCTGCCCGTATTTCCCGATTCCGCGATCTGCTGGCCCGCCTGGATAGTCTGGCCGCGTTTTACTTTGACCCGGCTCAAATGCAGGTAGAGAGTTTTTATTCCCAGTTTGGGGTGATCGACTTCAACACAATAACCGTTGGCCCGCACATTCCAGTTTGTGCGCGTGACCTTGCCGGCAAACCCTGAATAAATTGGCGTCCCCACCTCGGCTTTAAAGTCTGTACCGGAATGCCCTCCTATCCCCTTGCGAAAATCGCCGGGCAGGGAAGTGATCTCAATATAATGCCGGATGGGACTCTGAGCTTCGACAATACGCTGGGCAATCTCTTGTCCTGCGCTATCAAAATAACCGCCATTGCCTTGGTCGAACTCATCAAAATAATACGCTTCAAATGTTTTGCCAAATAACTGGCTCTTGTAGGAAAGTTTGAGGATTTTAAACTGCTCGGGTCCTTCCAGTTGCTGGTACACCACATCGATGGAGTCACCGTTTCTCATGCTTTTTTTGATGTCCATGAACCACACCATAAGACGCCCGATGTGTGCAGAAAGTGCGGCACACCCATTTTCACGGGTTATCATTTTGCACACGGTAAAGTTCAGGGAATTCCTGATTTTAAAATTCAGCGAGTGGATGGCTTTGCCATCAAGGGTAGTCTTCTCGACAAACGCTTTCTCGGGTGAAACCGTGAATGACACAGGCTTGATAATAGCGGCTGGTTGAGGCACTTCCACTTCGACAGCAATTTGCGATACTGCCTCAACATCCTGCGGCAAAGACACAACATTACTTTCCTTGTCAGAAAAGAGGAGAAAAATATTCAGTCCCACCGAAGCAATGAAGAGAAAGACAAATCCAAAACTAAACTTATTTTTCTTTTGGATGTGCTGGTCATAAAGCGATGAGGTAGGAATGTGCATTTTCTTTCCTTCAGTTAAATGATAAAGTGATTCACAAAAAAGAATGAGCAATAGCTTGTTGAGCCGAGAAACCAATTGGCCGCAAGATGAAGACATTGCCATTTGCCACTACGGCGAGTAGCCAATGAACAATAAAATTCGCCCCATTATATAAAATAATGTCAATAAACACAATAGGTTCCAGCCCAGACACTCAGAAATACCAGCCCGATATTCTGTTTCTGGAAGAAGGGGTGAGCGAGTATCCTCTGGTGCAGGAAATCCTCTCTCGGCTTCCCGGAGTTCCCCGACAGACGTTTCAGGATATTTCTCTCCTCACAGAGGAGATAAAATCTTCACAGTATGATGTGTTTGGGGAAGGAAAAAAACGTTTGGCGTTATCCCGTTTTAAGGGTTCTTTCCTGAAGAAGTGTCCGGGTATCAGTCCTGGTATGGTGTGTTGCAATTATTATGTTGTGAACTTATCGAAAAACTGCATCTACGATTGTTCTTATTGTTTCCTGCAGGATTTTTTAGCCAACAACCCCATGCAGGTCGCCTATGTGAATGTTGAAGACCTGCTTGTCGAGCTGGAAGAAGTCTTCACACAATATCCAGATCGCAACTTTCGCGTAGGGACGGGGGAATTGACAGACAGCCTGGCTCTCGACACCATTGTCCCCTACACCGCCACCCTGCTCCCCTTTTTCAATCGGCAGTCGAACGCCGTACTGGAATTAAAAACCAAGTCGGACCAGATTACGAATCTATTGAACCATCCTGACCCCACAAATATTATTGTATCCTGGTCACTGAACCCACAAACCATCATTGATCAGGAAGAAAAGGGAACACCCGGGCTGGCCCAACGGCTTGAATCTGCCCGAGCATGCATGGAAAAAGGCTACCGCATCGGATTTCATTTTGACCCGATTATTTTAATTCCGGATTGGGAAGAAGCCTACCGGCAATTGGTCGATATTTTATGTGACACGCTCCCCATCGAAAAAATAGAGTGGGTGAGTCTGGGAAGCTTTCGATATCGCCCCAGCCTGAAATTGATCATCAAAAATCGCCACCCTGAAACCCGCCTGTTCACCAGCGAACAACTGCCCAGCAAGGATGGCAAGTTCCGTTACCTGCGCCCCTTGAGAAATCAAGCTTACGAAACCATTCGCGGTTATCTCATGTCCCGCTCGCAAGAATTAAATATTTATCTTTGTATGGAGACCCGGGAAATCTGGGAAGGAGTAACAGGGAAAACGCCAAGGAGCGATAAAAAACTGGATCAGTTTTTTGATCTTTGATCGAAAAGCCTAAAGACGCATGGGCATGACGATGCTCTTATACTGGTCGTCATCCGGTACCGTAAACAGGCAGGAGTGATTTTGATCTTTTAGATTAAGCGTCACCGAATCCCCCTCAATAGCATTGAGGATATCCAGAACATATTTTGCGTTAAGCCCGATGGAGACCTCTTCGCCCTCATACTCAAGGGGCATTTCCTCATTGGCGGCTCCCAGATCCGTATTATCTGAAACCAGGCTCAGGTTGCCTTTCTGGATTTCAAACCGAACCATTTTAGATTTTTCATCCGCCAGCAGAGCTACACGTTTCAAGGCATGGGTCAGGCCATTCCTATCGGCCTTGGCCTTCAACTGGTTGTCCGACGGAATCACTTGCCGGTAATTAGGAAATTTTCCGTCTATTTTGCGGGACACAATCACTTGCTTGCCGCAAATAAAAGCCAAGTGGTTATCCTGAGAAGAGAACCCGAATGTTGTGTCCTCGTCTTCCATCAATTTCAGCAACTCCGACAACGCTTTCTTGGGCAACAGGAAACTCAAGACCTCCCCTTTTGCAGCGTTTGATTTGACCGGTCGGGAAATCATCGCCAAGCGGTGTCCATCCGTGCCCACCAGAGTTGCGCTGTCTCCTTCGGCTTCCAGCAACAAACCGTTCAACGCCTGCCGGGTCTCATCGGGAGAAACCGAGAAAAATGTTTTTCGAATCATTTCCTTCAAAATTTTGCTGTCAAATTCCAACAGCGGTTTGTCGCTGTATTCGGGCAAAGGAGGAAAATCCTCAGGAGGAAGCCCGGGTAAACGAAATTTGGACTTTCCACACTTTAAAGTGATCCAGTTATTTTCTTCTTTTTTCAGATAGATTTCTTCATCAGGGAGTTCTCGGATAATGTCAAAAAGTTTTCGGGCATTGAGCGTCACGGCACCAGGCGCGCTCACGTTCGCCGCATAATGGCCCAAGGTGCCGATTTCCAAATCCGTGGCACGAACACATATGCTGTCTTTATCAGCGGAAAGATGCAGATGTGAAAGAATGGGCATCGCCCCTTTTGGTTCAACAATTCCTTGAACTTTATGCACCGCGTTCAGAAGGACATCCCGACTTATTCTGACTTCCATAAAGCTCCTTTTAAGGTAGGTACCAGCCCGCTTTCAGGCTTGAGGATTTTTAGCACAATTGCAAAAACCTGTCAAAGAGAAATGAAGATTCCATAAAGCCACGTCTCTTGCGAAGAGAAGCGCCACTAAAACTCCCCACTAAAAATAATTTTTACGCTTTCGGCATATACAATAAAAAGCAGAAAGGCCTTGAAAAATCGCACCATAATTTGCAAAAACCAACAACAAACGGAAATCGCATATAAATGTATCTTTATGTTTAACAGCAATGTTGCTAAAGTCCCAAATTACTTATTACTTATCAGGAGGTATTTATCTCTTCCGAAGGTTTTTATGAAAACAAATCAACGATGCTGGTCTCAGGATGAGGGTTGGTCTTGCAATACAGCGTCGGGCACTTTAACGGAAGATCGGCTTACGAGGGAACGGGAATTAGATTGGCTATCTGCAAGAAGATTGCTTCCCGGCATGGCGGCACTATATCTGTGAAAAGTCGGCCGGGAGATGGAAGCAAATTCACCGTCACTCTTCCCAAGCGGCAACCTGCCTCCTCTTAAATTTCACAAAGCGGTCAAGTGGATTTTTTGGCAATTTTCGCCCAACTATCACGGAGCGTTACCGTCCTGTTGAAAACCGGGGCTCCGGGAACGGAATCTATATTATCTACGCAAAAATAGCCCAGTCGCAAAAACTGAAACCGGTCGCCCGCCACCGCGTCTTTTAAAAATGGCTCGATGAATCCGTCTTGAACAATCTCCAGAGAATCGGGATTCAAACTTGAACTCAACTCAGGGCATTCTTTTTCGTTCGCTGGGTTTTCCTTGAGAAAAAGGTGATTGTATAATCTCACTTCAGCAGGCTGGGCATGGGCCTGAGAGAGCCAATGCAACGTGCCTTTCACCTTCCGGCCTTCTAGGGAAGAGCCGCTTTTAGTTTCCGGGTCATAAGTACAGCGCAGCTCCACCACCTCTCCCGTTTTTTCATCCTTAATCGCCCGTTCACATTTGATGATGTAAGCATGCTTCAACCGCACCTCCCTGCCCGGAGCAAGACGGAAAAACTTTTTCGGCGGGTCTTCCATAAAATCATCCTGCTCAATATAAAGAACCCGGGAAAAAGGAATTTTGCGAGACCCCGCTTCTGGATCTTCGGGATTATTCTCGGCAGTCAGTTCTTCCACCTGATCTTCCGGGTAATTCTCAATCACTATTTTCAAAGGTCGAACCACCGCCATCACCCGGGGCGCTGTCCTGTTTAAATCTTCGCGCACGCAATGTTCCAGCAGGGCAAAATCTACCGTACTGTTGCTTTTAGAGACTCCGATGCGCTCACAAAAATCACGAATGGCCTCAGGTGGGTAACCTCTGCGACGCATGCCCGATAAAGTCGGCATGCGTGGATCGTTCCACCCGTTCACATGTTTATCCTGCACTAACTGCAAAAGCTTGCGCTTGCTCAATACCGTGTAATTCAGGTTGAGGCGGGCAAATTCTATTTGTTGAGGACGATAGATATCCAGCTCTGTCAGAAACCAGTCATAAAGAGGGCGGTGATCCTCAAACTCCAAGGTGCAGATTGAGTGAGTGATCCGCTCCAGCGAATCCGATTGGCCGTGCGTGAAATCATACATGGGATAAATGCACCACTTGTCACCGGTACGATGGTGCACCGCTTTTAAAACCCGGTACAACACCGGATCCCGTAAATTCAGGTTGCCCGAAGCCATGTCAATTTTGGCTCGCAAGACTCTTTCGCCTTCGGCAAACTCACCGGCCCGCATGCGTTCAAACAAATCCAGATTTTCTTCCACCGATCTTTCGCGATGAGGACTGTTCCGTCCCGGCTCGGTAAGCGTGCCGCGGTATTCACGAATTTGTTCGGGGCTCAACGCGTCGACATAAGCCTTACCCTTTTCAATCAACCGAACCGCATACTGGTAAAGCTGGTCAAAATATTCTGAGGAGTAATACAACCGGTCTCCCCAGCCAAACCCCAACCATTGCACGTCTTCCATAATGGCTTTGACATATTCTTCCTCTTCTTTGCTGGGGTTGGTGTCATCAAATCTAAGGTTACATTTTCCCGAATATTGCGCTGCCAACCCGAAGTTCAGGCAAATAGACTTGGCATGACCAATATGCAGATAGCCGTTAGGCTCAGGAGGAAAACGGGTATGAACCCGCCCATCAAATTTGAGCGTGTTTAAATCTTCCTCGATAATATCCTGAATAAAATGGGTCGAGGACTCAGAATCTTCCATCTTCAAAATTTCATCTCCTTGCGACGTCACTCGGCGTGATGCCAATGAGCAGTGACTTGTTGAGCCGAGAAAGCGTTTGCCCGCAAAATAAAAACATGGCTATTTACCAGCGGAGATACTCCGCCACTCGGCGTGGGGCTAATGAGCAGTGACTTGTTGAGCCGAGGAAGCGGTTTACCCGCAAAATAAAAACATGGCTATTTACCAGCGGAGGTACTCCGCCGCTCGGTTTTAGGGGCACGGTTTATTCGATGAGACTGGGCTGATTTACAATTTTTCATGTAAGATACAGCCAAAAAAGTCTTTACCCGTTTCCTCCCCCCTGTAAGGGGCTTCCTAGATGCCAGATAATACGTTTGAATGACCCATAATCGCAAATTTATAATTCTCCTGATTTTCATGATCTCGGTAGCGTCCAGCTTCTGGCTGGTTTCCCGCTACCCGGCTTTGGACAGCAAGGCCGCGCTTTCTGGCAGTGAGGCCTTTGAGGATCCGCTCACCCACGAGGCCCACTTTCACGCTCCACGGCAGGCGAACTTTGTCACACGGGTGGCCTATACCACTCTCAACTGGTACGAAACCAACTGGCGCGGCATGGCTTTTGGCCTGGTGCTCGCGGCAGGATTCTACACCTTGCTCAAATATATCCCGCGTCAGTCGTCGGACCGGCGTTTCCGCAACAGTTTTATGGGAATGTTTGTTGGCACTCCGTTAGGAGTCTGCGTCAACTGTGTCGCACCGATCGCCAAAGGCATGTATGAGGGCGGCAGCAAAATGGAAACGGCGCTGGCCGTCATGTTCAGTTCCCCCACCCTGAACATCGTCGTCCTCACCATGCTGTTCTCGATTTTTCCTTTTTACATGGCGTTGATGAAACTGCTGGCAACTTTTATTTTGATCCTTATTATTGTTCCTCTGATTTCGGAGAAGACCCGAACCGCACCAAAAAAACAGGCCATCGATCCCGCCACAACCTGCGATCTCAGCTCCGGTCAAGAGTCATGGCCGATAGCGTTTAAATCGGCTAGCCGGGATTACTGGAAAAGTTTTGCCTACATCTTCACCCGCACCGTCCCACTGATGCTGTTGGCCGGGGTGTTCGGGGCACTGGCCAGCCATCTGTGGAGTTTTGACAAGTTGATCGGAGTGCCGGTCAACCTGGCCAACCTCAGCCTGCTCTCTTTCATGGGAACGCTGATGCCTCTACCTATCGCCTTCGATCTGATGCTGGCACAGGCCATGATGATGTCGGGACTCTCCCCCGCCTTCGTCACCACGCTGGTATTCACCTTCGGGACGTTCAGCATCTATTCCGCCCTGATCGTCTATCGCACTTTTTCTTTTTTACTGGCGGTAAAATTGTTTGCCATCGTCTTTGCCATCGGTATCGGAATGGGATATGCCGCGAACAGTTTTCTGGAATACAAACACGTTAAATGGCTGGCGCAGTATGATCGGATTATTGCAGCGCCAGAAAACGCGTCCGGCACGAAGTCACCCAGGGCAGAATTAATAACTCCAATTTATTCTCCTATTCCAATGATCCGACATACCGCTCCCATCATTTTCAAACAGGAAAACCTGACCGTGCATGCTCTGGCCCACGCGCCGCGCAACAAACAAACCGACAAACCGTTCACGCAACGGAGAGGAACGGAATTGGGAATCACCTACTCCAATTCCCTGACACCGAAAATTTTTCTCGACCCGTTGTTTTTCGGTCGCGGCATTGCCTCCGGAGATTTCAATCTCGACGGCTGGCCCGATATCGCCGTGGCCACGGATAACGGATTCGAACTCTACCAGAATATGAATGGCACCCGCTTCAAAAAGATATTCAGCGGTATCGAAACGCTAAACGGAAAACAAGCGATCAACATCGCTCTGGTGGATTTAAATAATGACGGCTGGCTCGATGTTTTCCTCACCACTTTTAATGGCGGCAATTTTGTGGTGCTCAATCCCTTGCCCGATGAAGGCCGGGTGGTCGTTCTTCCCGTTCCCAACGGCGGAGCTCTGCTGACCAGCGCCTCAGCCTTTGCCGATCTCAATCGTGACGGGTTTCCCGATATCGTTAACGGCAATTATTATCTGGGGATATTCACCCGCACCCCGGTCAAACAAGCGGCTGACCAATTGATTCTCAATCACAATCTGGAATTCAAATCACAAACCCTTGAAGGAATTCCTGGTCAAACCCACAGCGCCTTGCTTTCGGATATCAACGCCGACGGTCACGCTGATCTCATGATCGCTAACGACTATCGGGTTGCAGACACTTATTATTTTGGAACTTCTGATAACGGGTTTAAAAAAATCCGTCAGCAGGACAGGGTCGTACCCCTGACCACGCAGAACACCATGAGCATCGATATTGGCGACTTCAACAACGACCTGATCCCGGATATTTATCTGGCCAATATAGGGATGTCGCGCGGGTTGGACGTCGTCTCCAATATTTTCGGCGCGACCATGCAGGATGTGGGACTGAAATTTTGCGAGTCCGGAAAAACCCTGCTCGACCGCAAGACCTGCCATGAGTTCAACCAACTGACCACTTTGTTGAATCCAGAAAAGCAGGACATCACCGAGCACTGCACCCGACTGGAGAACCCGCAATGGATTAAAGAATGCATGGTCACACGCATGATCCTCGTGGCGTCGAGCAGGAAGTCCCCTGCCCTCTGCGATAAAATTTCCGATGCCTTCGCTCTCAATCGCGCTTATTGCCAGAAATTTTTTCAGGCCGAGCATCTTGAGGTTTCGCGGGAAGATGAAATCCCCATGCAGACACAGTTCAACCTGCTGCTATCCGGTCAAGCGAACCACACTTTCAAGGATGTCTCGGAGCAAACGCAAATCTCCACTGCCGAATGGAGCTGGAACGCCCGGTTCGCCGATCTAGACAACGATGAATGGCAAGACCTTTATGTGGTCAACGGCGTGCCCATCACACAAGAGTTTGCCTCGAACAATTTTTTCCACAACCAGAACGGAAAATCCTTCACTCAGGATCAGGCCGAGTTTGGTCTCGATGATCGCGACCACAGTTCTTCCTACACCTATATCGACATCGACCGCGACGGAGACCTCGACATCATCGCCAACACTTTGTATGGTCCGTTCAAGGTCTACACTAATAACAATACGCAAGGGAATAGCGTCACGGTCAAGCTGGTCGATGAACAGGGCAATCGGTTCTGCCTCGGGTGCACCCTCATCATCCGCTACGGGCCAGATGGCAAACGCCACCAGATGCGCGAGATCAAAACCGGCGGCGGGTTCCATTCCTACGACGCGCCCATTGCCCATTTTGGTCTGGGGAAATATGAAACCATCAGCCAAATAGAAATAACATGGTCGACGGGGCAATCTTCTATCCTCGACCACAATTTTCCTGCGAATCATGAGTACATCATCCACCAGCGTGCCGCTGAACCCAATGGGCATTAGCTTTTACTGGTTAACAAAGTGTATAGACGGCTTAATGAACTATTGCTATATTCCCTCCCATGGGAGTGGGTTGCCCCCGACCACTGGCCAGTGTACAATTTCGGCGGGAAAGATCATGGAGATACTCTAAAGCATGTCACTTTGGTTAATAGTCGGTTTGGGCGGGTTCATCGGGGCGATTTTACGTTACTGGATCAGTGGGTGGATTCAGAGTGGATTCGTCACCTTCCCTTTTGGTACTCTCGGGGTAAACTTCATTGGCTGTCTGCTCGTGGCGCTGATCATGTACGCCTCCGAATACCGAGGCCTTTTTGGCGAAGAAGTTCGGGTGTTCCTGACTATCGGCGTTTTGGGTTCGTTCACCACTATGTCGACCCTCAGCTATGAGTCGATGAAGCTTTTGGAACAAGACCAGCATATACTGTTTGGACTCAATCTAGTGGGGACCGTCACACTCTGCCTGCTGGCCGTTTATCTGGGAAAAGTTTTGATCACCGTTACAGGACTAAAATAAAATGAAAAAAGAATCTGATGCCATTCTTCTTAGAATATTTATCGGCGAGTCCGACAAATATGAAGGCATGCCGCTTTCAAGATATCTGGTGGAATTTTTCAAGAAAGAAGGGTTGGCCGGAGCCACCGTTTTACGAGGCATCAGCGGATTCGGGAAATCCAGCAAACTGCACACAACCTCCATACTAAGATTATCCGATGACCTGCCGATTGTGGTGGAAGTGGTCGACCGGAAAGAAAATATCGAACGCATCAAACCAAAACTGGATGACGTGATCGAAGAAGGACTGATCACCGAAGAAGAAGTAAAAATCATCCTCTACGAAGGCCGACCAGCGGCCGATGGCAAATAGGAAGAGTTTATTCTGGCAAAAAAAGTTATCTCGGCTTAAGATGCCATCCCCAATCGCATTTGATCAAGAAAATTTTGTATGCGCCTGTAGCTCAGCTGGATAGAGCAACGGACTTCTAATCCGTAGGTCGCTGGTTCGAATCCAGCCAGGCGTACCATTAAACGATCAATACCTAATTGCCAAAAACCTGTTTCAACAGGTTGGTGAATCTGCCCATCATCTCTTTGTACACCAAGGTCACCCCAGCCTATGTTTGATGTAGATTGCGGATTCCCATCGGAACTAACTCATATTGCACGCGGCCTTGATTTTTGAATAGCTTTCCATCACCGCATACCGCGTGCTCTCGAGCTGGAACTCGCACAGTCCATTATCTCTACAATTCTTCTCTGTCGTCGCCCAGATCGGATGGGAGGGTGGATGGTCGTGAGCTATCACAGATGTAGCAGTAATTAATGTACCCACAGATTCTTTGAGGGATTGCAACTTGTCGGAACATCGCAAATTGTGAGTCTTTCCTTTCCATGCATATCCCTTGCCAATACCGCAGGCAGTGGCAACATTGCTATAAAGATCCACAGGAAATTTTTTGTGCGGGTAGTAACGTACCGGGGGCAAAATCAAAGAAATTGACGGATTTGTCCTGACAGAGTCTGCCTGCCACGAGGTGATGAACGAACCTAATTGTTCAATCGCCCTCTGACAATCCGGTGTAGGTACTCCATTGTTGTGCCCTACATTTTTGTCCATTAACTTGTCAAACATATCCATGTCCAAGGCGCGGGATTCCTTTTGATTAATTAAGAACGATGGTGGCAGAGTAGAGAAATCGTATCGGATGTTTTTTCGGTTTTCCATTGAAGTGAAAAAAGCGAGCTTATTATTGGCCTGAATCAAATAAACCTTACTTGGGTACTGGGCTGCCAATTTCCTGAACTCCTCAATGGAGGTCAACCATACTTTCTCTGGATTGGAAGAGAAGGTCGTTATTAATATCTCGGGATCGCGAGTACCATTTAACTCGATGACACGGTTGGCATAAAACAGCATCGTTAATCTAGGATTATACGGACCGACACGGTAGCTACCTATTCTCTGGTTTTCCGGGGTGTTGAGATTTATAACAGCGGCTAGTTCCCGTACTTCTATAGATTGTTGATCCAGAGAGACTTTGACTCGAAATGACGTGATATTTACGAACAGGATGGTTGTGGCGATAACCCCGACCATTATGGCCAGAGCTTGATTTTTTTTGTCAGGTCCCAGCCACTCAGAAATGGTTTTCGCAGTGATAATTGCGAGAGCTGGGAATATCATGAATAAATAACGGAGTACCTGATTTTTGGTCGCGCTCATCACCAAAAAAGTGAGCACAGCCCACAGGAAAAGTAATAAGGATGTCCTGTCTTTTTCTTTAAACCCACGTTTGCCAAATTGCGCCAGACCTATCAGCGCAAAAGGAAGCCAGGGCCAGTAATTCCTTAAAAAATCTTTTGCGTAGCCCAGAAAATAAAAAGGTTTGTGTGCACCAAAATACCTGTTGCTAAAAATTAGCCCGCCAAAATGAACATCTATAAACGCCTGCCCGTAGTGCTGCCAGTTGATAAAATGCCAGCTGAACCCTAAAAGGAAGGCAATCAGACATCCCGACAAAAACCAGGGGTTGATGAGCTCTCTCCACTGTCGGCTGAAAATTAAAAAAGCGCCAACGATTGTGAGAGGAAAAAGCCCAAGAACACTTTTAGTCAATATGGCACAAGCGGTGGCCAGACCAAAAATCAGATACCACGGCTTGAGATCTCGAGCTTTAAAGAAAGCGAAAAATGCCAGCGTAACAAAAAATGCCAGAGGGATATCGACCATGCTCCGACGTGAAGCATCAACAAACATTCCAGGAAAAAGCAAAACAAAAGCTGAGGCAAAAGCGATCCAGGAATCTTTATAGAGCAACAGGCTCAACCGGTAAGTCGTGAGAATGATCCCAGTGCCAAACAAGGCTGAAGAAAATATCGCTGAATAGGTGGAAACCCCGAAGAGGCTGAAGGCCAAAGCGGTTGTCCAAAAGGGCAGCGGCGGGTTGTCAAAAGCTGGAATTCCGGTGTGGGTGATGAGCCAGAAAGACCCCGATTCCAGGATTTCCTTTGCCTTCTGGGCGTAATAGGCATCGTCGAAATTTTGGATGCCGTTATCCAATTGCCGACCCAAGAATATTAAAAGTGCAGCAAAAATCAGGAATGATATCTGGAGCTTCTTGTTGTTCAGTGCAGAATTCAAACTAGAGGATGTAGGTGATTGAAGGGTGGAAGTAAAAGCCAACGCTGAAAATCAAAATAACCCTTATAGCACAATAGGTTACAGCATTAAACATACCATGCGGGTAGTATAGGTGAGGATATGAAAATAGTCAATAAAAGAGCTATAAACGGACTTCTAATCCGTGGGTCGCTGGTTCGAATCCAGCCAGGCGTACCATTAAACGATCAATACCTAATTGCCAAAAACCTGTTTCAACAGATCGGTGGTTCTGGCTTCGTCGAGGGTCATTTCTTTCGTTTGCTAAATTTTCTGACGTAATACTTGGAAAAATCCCTAATGGAAAGCATCCCAATGATTTTCTCATTTTCGCTGACGGCGATATGCCGTATCCCGTTTTTTTCCATGATCAAAAATGCCGCCGCCATCAGCTTGTTCGATTCTATGGAGATAACAGGCGTGGACATGATAGATTCAGCTCGAACTTCGATGGGTTTTTTTATTTGAGCGATGACTCTTTGCGATATATCGCCTTCGGTCACGATCCCTATATATTCTCCATCTTTTTCAATCAACACTGACCCCTGCCTTGTATCGAACATCGTTTGCGCGGCTTCTGTGACAGAGGCCCTACTGTCAATGCTGATTATGTCTTCAGTCATGTAAATCCTGACTTCATCCTGTGCGGCTGATCGCCTGTCTTCCAGTTCCTCAGTCATGAGGTATCCTTTCAATCTATCCAACTCCACCTAATAAAATACGCTGGCCTTTCGAGGCCCCTCACCGCTAACAGTCTCTGCCCCTCGGATTGGCAGGTATTGGATAGGACTAACGGTTCATTCGAGTTATATCTTCAATAACACCTTACATATTCTCAGTAAAATGCTCTTATATATTGATTGGCAAATTTCTCCGATATATCTTTAATGCTTAACACTCCCACGATTTTACTATTATCTGCCACACCCAAATGCCGGACTTTGTTTTCACTCATCAGTTCTACAGCTTGTTTTATAGTTGCCTCATGATCCAGGGTCAAAATAGTATCCGTCATGATTGCCTGGATTTTCGTTGTTTCAAAATCAAGGTTTCTTGAAATTACCTTCTGCACTAAATCAGTCTTGGTAATAATCCCAACATAATCCTCTCCTTCTTTTACAAGAAGCGACCCAACTTTATTCTTATCCATTAAATTTCCGGCATCTTTTATGTTTGCCCCGGCATTTATGCTTATTGCGGGGGTACTCATAAAATCGCCAACTTTCTTGGTATGCATATAACAATTTCCTATTTATATGGAGAGAATTACTCGGCAACCAACTAACACCGCATCATTATATCTCAAAGCAAAGATCGAAGCCTCTTGCGAGGCTCCCGGTTGCCATCCAATACAGCATTATATCAGGTTGGTGGGGCAGATTTCATCCAGTGTGCATGGTGAAATCCTGATTATTTCATAGATAAACCGTGGGTAGCCCGGTAGTGCATATCAATCTCATACTTGCGAATTTTTTGGCCCGTTTCCGCATCACGTAACTCCACCCATTCATTAGGGGACTTGCAAAGAGCCAGCCAGTAGCCGATTTCTTCTTGCTCATAGGTCATCACTCGACCCCATTGTTTGGTGACGTACACATATTTTCCGTCCCCTTCCGTTCTATCAATGATCCCCGGCTTAACCTGGATAATGTCTGTCTTCCTGCAAGCGGGGTTGGGCTCTTTAGGTTCCTCTGAAAGCTTTTTCATTTCAAAATAAAAAAGGCCCATTGCCAGCACAATACCGAGGGTTACCATGAGAGTTTTTGGCGAATTAAACAATAGTTGGCCTCATTAAGAAAGCTGCTGTCTATTCATACCTAATTGCCAAAAACCTGTTTCAACAGGTCGGTGGCCCTGGCTTGGGGATTGGTTCTGATATTTTTTTCTTCTTCCGCCAGCATCACGAACAAACCGGAAATGGCTTTGTCAGTCACATACTGATCCAGATCCAATGATTGTGCCGATGCAAAGGGTATGTCGGCGAATCTGCCCATCATCTTTTTATACGCCGAGGTCACCCCAACCTGATTCACCGTATCGCTGACAATGGGTTTAAAAGCCCCTGAAATATCGTTGAAGGTTTTTTCTTTTAGGTAATCGGTCGCCGCCGTGCCCCCGCCATTCAATACATTTTTGGCATCGTCAAACGTCATTTTCTGCACTGCACTCAACAAAATATCTTTGGCTTTCGGCGATGCCGCTTCCGCCGCGCGGTTCATGCTCACTACAAAATCGTCAACAGGCTTTTGCATGCCAATATTCCCCAGCATGTCCGCCACGTTTTGAATCTTTTGAGGCATCGGTATCTTGATTTTCGGGTTTTCCAGATAGCCATCGGCTTTGGAAGAATATTCAATGGCTTTGCCCACACCTGTTTGCAACGCTTCTTTCAATCCTGCAATGATGGAGTCTTCAGAAAGCCCCGAACCAATTTGAGATTTATCCTCAGACAACGAGCCTTTTTTGAAAAAATCGTCAAAGAATTGAGCGTTGCCAATGCCGGGACTAAAAACAAAAACGCATAGCGCTATAGCTAAAATGAATTTATATTTCATAAAAATTATCTCCCACTCCTTTTGAATGATTCTCTAATGCTTAATTGTCATCTTCCTATCGTAACGGACGACTCTTCCCAGCTCAACCCACAAATTCCCCAGGCCAAAAAATCTTATCGACATAAAGAAGTCAATGCTCGGCGGCGAAAAAGACCCCATTAAACAAGGCATCTATTATATATTTTTTATTTACATTGCCTCGGTGATTGAAATTCTGATTCGGAAGTGGCAGAATCTAAGATCAGTCCAAACAAAATTTTTGCAGCACATAAACGAGAACCAAAGAAGATTAATTTCCCGGCGCAAAAAGTCCCGGTCAACTCTAAATTGAGGTTGTTTCTATGAAGCGTGTGATTAGCATTGGCGGTGGATTATTGGTTTTAGTCGCTATCGCGGTATTTTTCGTATATTCCTCGCTCGATACGATTATCACAAGAGCTGTCGAAAAATATGGTTCGGAAATCACCCAAACTAAGGTAACGCTGAAGGAAACCAAAATTTCTCCCACCGATGGCAAGGGGGCTCTGCGTGGATTCAGAATGACCAATCCGGCAAACTTTAAAACCGACAGTTCTGTCGAGTTTGATGAAATCAGCATGGTTCTGGACATCAAAACGGTCACCGAAGACACTATCGTCGTGAAAGATATAACTATTTCCGGCCCTCGGATCACCTACGAACACAGTTCCGGCGGCAGCAATATTGATGTGATCAAGAAAAATATCGATTCTTATCTGGGAACAGGATCGTCAGAGAAAAAATCCAGCGAAGGCAGCGGAAAAAAATTGATCGTAGAGAAGCTATCCATTCTTAACGGCAAAGCCAATGTCAGTGCGGCGATCTTGCAGGGCAAAACCATGTCTGTGGATCTTCCCAATATCGTCTTGAAAGACATTGGCAAAAGCAAAGGTGGCGCGACACCGGGGGAAGTGGCCAGCAAAGTCATGGCTGCCTTGCAAAAAAATATCAATGGCTCTGTCAAACACCTGAACCTGGATCAAGCTAAAGAGATGGTGGGCGCGGTTGTTTCTGGAGCTAAAGATATGTTGGAGAAAAGCACATCCGGTGCCAAAGACATGCTTGAGAAAGGCGCGACCAAAGATCTGATTGAAAACAGCAAAGACCTGATCGAAAAAAATCCGGTCGGCGATGCCGTTAAAGGACTCTTTGGAAACTGAACCGGAGGGTTGACATCAACCAAATCTTTTTATTTTTTTCATCTGCTTATAGATCACGGGTGTTAAAGCTAGAAGACCGAGCATAGTAAAAGCACCCAACACACTCGGCGAGGTGATGTCGGAGAGAGACTGCAGACTAGCTAGATGGCTCCCCGCATTGGTGTAGACCCAGGTAGCAGGCAGTTTGCCAAGCAGCGTCCCGACCATAAACACCTTCCACGAAATCTGGCTCACACCCATGGCAATGTTGACCAGGAAGAACGGAAAAAGCGGAATCAGCCGCAAGCCCAACACATAATGTATATCATTCTCGCAAAGGCCTTCATGGATAGGTTTCAGCCTGTCCCCAAACCTTTCTCCCACCCAGTCCCTTAAAATATATCGGGCCACAAAAAAAGCCAGCATCGCCCCAAGGGTGGAACCCACACTCACCAGAACAGGGCCAAGAGGCAGACCAAACACAGCCCCGGAAAAAACACTAAGAAGTGTCGCGCCAGGGAGCAGGAACAGCCCGATCACCAGAAATAACGCAATAAAACCAGCCATCACTGTCAAATCATTGGCTCTATAAAATGCATCCAGCGATCCTTGGTTTTCCTTTAGCCAATTAAGGCTCAAGGAGTCGCCATGACCCGGAAAATAAAAAAGGCTGGCTCCCAGAAGAATCAAGCACAGCCCTGTGTTTCTTTTGTTCATCGTGATGGTTATTCCCTGAAGTTAAGCCGAACGATAAAGGTTTGTCGCCCATCCATAATGGGAGACAGCTCCGGGGGGAAATATGGGTCAGTCGGGAAAGATAAAATCAGCTGAGGCGGATCCGTTTAGGGTGCCTGATTACCCTCTTCTCTCATTCGAAAAATCTCTTCGCACTTCTGACCGGCGAATGGCCTCGCGTTTTTCGAGAGCGGCGGTCAATAGGGATTGCCTCCGATCTTCATTCCTTCGACCGGGCATGTCTCTTCTGTTCTCTTGGCGCTGGTCCCCCTCTTCAGTATCCAAAAACAAGATTTCGCCCAGTTGCGGGTAATTTTCCTTGTTGGCAATGATAACCATTTCTTTGGAGGGATCTTTATTGTCGATAGATTTTGCCAGGGGACTGGAGTCATCAAGAGTTTTTCGAAAATCTCTCAGCAATTGATTCAAGGCGGACTTGAATTTTCCCTCCTCGTTCAATTCTCTACCATGGGACCAGAATTGAGCTATCAGACCTTCAACCATTTCAACAATCCTTTCTTAATCCCAAACAGGGGGCTCTAGAGAACAGGATACTTACAGAATGCATATATTCCCACTTTTTTCTCACTATTAAAACCCGGTTTTTGCGGAATTTCGATTTTTTTCTCCAATCCTCCAACCAGAGTAAGCAGGGTTCCGCATTCGCCAGAATTAAGTATTCACAAAAAATACAACTGGTTAGATAAATTTAGAACAATAGGACCTGCAAAAATCAACACCTCGAGTCCCTGACGGGGCGATCAAGGATTATATATTCCAGCTAAATGAGTTGGGTTCGGACACAGTTTATGTTACAATTTTCCCCAAAATGGGTTGGCATTAGTTGATGACTGTTTTTTAAAAACTGTCAGTATAAATCGGGACGCAAATTGATGGGCTTTATTTCCCCGACCGTCCAAGTTACAACCGTGGATGGTTTTTTGCACCGCAAAGGCCAAATGACAACCTAAATTCAAATTTGGGAGACCCTGATTTCCGGATCAGGAACAAATTTCCCGCTTATTTGCAGGAGAGTATCTAGCATGGCTCAAGGAAAAGTTAAGTGGTTCAATGAAAGCAAAGGTTATGGTTTTATCGAGTCCGATGATGGTGAAGATTGTTTTGTTCATTTTTCGGAAATTCAAGGTGATGGCTTCAAAACCCTCCATGAAGGACAGGCCGTGGAATTTGAAAAAACCATGGGTCAAAAAGGACCGCAAGCCTCAAAAGTTGTTCCCAAATAAAGCAATTTTAGGTGTCTTTCCCCGGCAGAGTTTTTACTCTGCCGGCTAAGTTTCGATCACTAACCCAATTGTGCAAACGACATATCAGAAAGAGGAAAGACTATGCATGAAGTAAAAGTTTACGACAGTTCTGGAAACTTAAAAAAAATCATTTCTGTCAAAGCCCTGACGAAAAGGTCTGACCAGCAGATCCAGTCCCCTTCCTTATATAATAAGAAAGGTCGCAAAGCGAAGCCTATGCTTAAAGTTGAAGAAAAGGATCTCAAGGCCGCTTCAACAAGGTAACCCCAGGGCTCCCCGTTCATTCCCGATGACCGAAAAAGCCTCCCTGTTTTATCCCGAGCGCTCTACTTGCGCTACGGGCAACTATTCCGATACTTAAAATCCTACTTTTATCTGTGAAGACAAGTCGGGTTTGGGAAACCGTCGGGCTTCCTGATCCGTTTTTTATGGTGGAACGCCACATTGTTATTGATACAATACCGGCATGCCTTTGAAAATAGCATTGATCAACATGCCCTTCGGGTTCCATATCTACCCATCCATCCAGTTGGGGACCCTCTCGACCTTGCTGAAAGCCCACGGTTGCGAGGTAAAGAGCCATTACCTGAACCTTCATTTCGCGCATCAACTCGGCCTGCCGGTCTACAACCAGCTCTGTGAAAAACGCTTCCTGATTGGCGAATGGCTGTTTTCCCACCCCCTTTTCGGGGACAACGCTAGGAATCAGGACTACATGAACCATTTCGACGCGCATATTGAAGATGTCTGCCGGTCCATTGAGCGTCCACGAGAATTTTTAGTCGATGTAAAAACCAAAATGGTTCCCGAATTTCTTCAGTGGTCCCGGGATGCCTGCGACTGGGGGGCCTTTGATGTTGTAGGCTTTTCCTCGACCTTCAATCAAAACATCGCCAGCCTGACTCTGGCTAAGTGGATCAAGGAAAAATATCCCCATGTAAAAATCCTGTTTGGCGGGTCCAATTTTGAATCCGATATGGGGTTGGAATATTTCCGGATCTCTCCCTGGATCGATTATGTGGTGCCCGGAGAAGCCGAGGATGTATTACCGCAACTGGTCAAGTACCTCGATCAAGGCGGGCCGGTTCCCCGCGGCGTGATTCACCGCTGTGAAGGGGAAGTGCTTTATCAGGAACCCGAGGCCATGTTCGGCAACTTTCAGGATTACGCGGCTCCCGATTACGACGATTTTTTCAACCAGTTGCGGGAGATTGATCCACATTCCTCTCTGCTGGAAAACCCGGTTATTCTTTATGAAACGGCACGGGGTTGCTGGTGGGGGGAGAAACATCACTGCACTTTTTGTGGCTTGAACGCCAGCACCATGAAGTTCCGGTCCAAGTCTATCGAGCAGGTTCACGCCGACCTGGCCCAGCTTTCAAAAAAATACGACTCCTTTCGCTTCCGGCTGGTCGACAACATCCTGGAAATGAAATATATCGATGGAGTTTTTGGCAATCTGGCTGAAAACAACTACGACCTGCATTTTTTTATAGAAGTCAAAAGTAACCTGACTAAAAAACAAATCAAGACTCTGGCTCAAGGCGGAGCAAAAGCAATTCAGCCGGGCATTGAGAGTTTCAGCAGAAATCAATTACAGGAAATGGATAAAGGTGTCCGGCCTCTGCAAAACATTCTCTGCATGAAATGGGCGATGTATTATGGCATTGAGATCAACTGGAATATCCTGATCGGGTTTCCCGGCGAAACGGATGACGATTACCGACAGCAGATTGACCTGATTAAATTACTGTTCCATCTGCCGCCGCCCGAGTGTGTCGGCAACCTGTGGCTCGAAAGGTTCAGCCCCTATTTCCAACGGCCGGAAGAATACGGGATAAAAATCACCGCACCAGGGGAAGCCTACCCCTTTGTCTACGACCATCCCGATATCGACCATTTAAAAATCGCTTATGATTTTGAATTTGAAACGAGCAACCGGATTGACCCTGAACTGAAACAGGAGTTATTTCAAACTGCGGAAGAATGGAAACAAAGGCATCAGTCGGAACAATTACCGTACTTGATTTTCACCAAGGCCATGGATTTCGTGACCGTTTATGACCAAAGGTCGCTGGAGTCCATCAAAACAAGACTGGAAGGACCACACGCATGGGCATTCATCTGCTGTAACGAAGCGCCCAAATCCGTGGAACAAATTCGCCAATATTTTCGGGGAAAAATGGGGCAGGAGCCTGAAGACAGCTTAGCCGAAAATGCCATCGCCTATCTTGAAGAAAAAGGCCTCCTTTATGGAGAGCGTGGCAAATACCTGAATCTGGCCCTGCCACATAACTCCAACCTTTAAACTCCAACAGCAGAAATAACATTTCAAAGGAGCGTGCTACTGGCCTTAAATGAAGACAGACATTGCTGAGTAGTATTGATCTTTAATCTCGTTTTCAAACTTTTTGATCGGTAACTCCTCAAACCCCAAGTCTGTAAGAATTTCTTGCTTGACCGGATTGGCAAGCGCCTCTCCGCTGCTACCGAGCCGCATTTCATCGACAATACTATCGGCCACATGGACGATCTTGGTGGCTAAAGAATATTCTTTCGCTTTTTTAGGGCGATGGTGAAAAATCACAGGCTCACAAAGTGACGGAGGTAGACCCCAGCCTGCCAGCAATTTTCCACCCACTTTGGCATGGCTGGATCCAAAAACTTTCACTTCAACATCGAACAAATGTTCTTTATTCTCCTTACAACGCTCTAATATTTTTTCGCATTGCTCCGGAAACTTTTTGTACATCACAAGACTGCCAATATCATGAAGCATCCCCGCCAGATAATAGGTTTCCAGGTTGCGCTCCTCAAGCGAAGCAGCAATAATCTTCGCCGCTACCCCGCAGGCAATTGAGTGCCTCCAGAAAAGATCCATACTCACCAGATTTTTGGGAATCTCGGTAAATTCTTTCATCACCGATGTCGCCAGAACCAATTGCGTCAATTGCTCCGTGCCGATAATCCCCAAAGCATGGGTAATGGTATCGACCTCACTCCCCAGTCCATAAAAAGCACTGTTGACAATTTTCAAAAGACGCGCAGAGAGAGAGGGGTCATTCCCAATAATTGCGGAAAATTCCTTAAAAGAGCTCCTCGGATCATCAAGCGTTTTCTTGAGCTTGATATAAACATTCGGGGGCGAACCGACCCAGTCTTTGATCGCAGCATCAATGTCTACCGCCATATTCAGCTTCCTTTATTTTTGCAATGACCTTGAACTTGTACCCCTCAGGCCTGCATATTGTCAATATTTTCTTACTATACCGCCGGGGAGACTTCCCGCCAAGCCGAATGCCCCTCCTGTTGAAATATGTGGTGAATTTTAGACTTACTTTTCCTTAATAATCCGCCACTTTGGGTCAGCCCATGTAATTTTTGAATTAATAGGAACGCTTTTCCAATGTTATAATGGCCATTGTAAAACTTAAAAAAATCTACCGAACAAACCTTATGAATACTTCAGAAAATGGACTTCCCGTGACCCTGTTATCCGGGTTCCTGGGTTCAGGAAAAACCACGCTCCTGAATTATATTTTAAAACAAAACCACGGCAAAAGAATCGCCGTCATCGAAAATGAGTTTGGAGAAATCGGGATCGACTCCGAGTTCATCATCGGGGCCGATCAGGACATATTTGAAATGAGTAACGGTTGCATCTGTTGCTCCATCCGCGGGGATATGGTTGAAACCTTGAACCGGCTGTTGGAGCGACACCAAAAATTCGATTATATTTTAATTGAAAGCACTGGCCTTGCCAGTTCCGGCCCAATCGCCCAAGCCTTCCTGATTGAGGACGAAATTTCAAAGTCCCTTTTTCTCGATGGCATTGTTACCCTAGTTGACGCAAAACATATCTGGAGCAATTTGAATGCACAGGAAGTCATTTGGGAACAAATTGCTTTTTCCAATGTCATCCTTCTGAATAAGGCTGATCTGGTCAGCGAACCAGAAATGAAAAAACTGGAAAAGCAGATGCTTCAGATCAACCCGACAGCGAAAATCAGAAAAACCACTCAGGCGGTGATCGATTTGGATCAAATATTGAACATTGGAGGATTCGATTTAAACACCGCATTAGAGACTGCCACCTTCAATACGCACCATCACGAAACGGATGAAGCAATCTCTTCGGTCTCGCTTTTTTTTCCGGGTCATGTCGATCCAAACCGTTTAAATCTTTGGCTGCAAATGCTCCTGATTAATGAAGGCATGAATGTGTTTAGGGCTAAAGGAATTCTGAATGTCGAGGGTTCTACAGAGCGGTATCTTTTTCAAAGTGTTTACATGATGTTTGAGGGCCGGTTTGACAAACCCTGGGGGGCAGACTCTCCCTTCAACAAAATGGTGTTCATCGGCCAGAACCTGGATCCTCAGAGGCTGGAAGAAAGCCTGAAGAACTATATCGCCGCCTGAAAATTGGAGTTGGCGGAAAACCCTGCAACCTTTTAACTCACAAAACAACTCATGGCAGAAGAAGGCCGAGCAAAATCTGGCGACCCGCAGGACATTGAACTCAGTGAATCGGAGCTCAAAGAACTTAAACGTCTGGAAGCCAAAAAACAAGCCGAGCAGAAGAAGGTGCTTGATTCCAAAAATAATCTCTTTGGGGCGATCCTGACCGATCTGGATCTGGAAGGACTGGATTTGCATGACGCCAAAATGGCAAAAGCAAACCTCAACAACACCAATCTGAGCGGGGCCAATTTGAGCAACGCCAATTTCATCGAAGCGGACTTGACGGAAGCAAACCTGTCAAAGGCCGACCTGCATGATGCCTATTTTGCCGATGCCCAATTAGTCGCAGCAGATTTTTCCGAGGCCGACCTGCGCTGGGCAGATTTCAGCTGGGCAGTTTTAAGCGAAGCCCGGTTCAATGAAGCCAATCTGCTGGAAGCCGATTTTACTGAAGCGACTCTGGTCGCCTCCGACTTTACCATGGCCAATGTGACCGGAGCCAATTTTGACCGGGCAAACCTGATAGATGTGCGCTTGAAGGGGGTCGACCTGTCCCAAACACTGAACCTCACACCAGAGCAAATCGAATCTGCCGAAATCGACCAGGCCACCCAACTCCCTCCTTATCTCGAAATAACATGGGAGGCAAAGGATGAATTCAAAGTGCAAAAGGTGGCTGAGAAGAAAACTAAGCGGAAAAAATCTAAAAAATAAATCGCCATCGCCCAGACAATAGCCTGTTCTTAAAAAATCAGAACCCTTCTGTCAACCTCGACCTTCCTCAAACTCAATCTCGCCATCCGCTCCCACTTTATATTTTATGCCTATCGGACGACAGCAGACTTCGCAATCTTCTATATATTCCTGATGCGACACAGACAGATCCAATAGGACAGAAATGGACTCGCCACAATGTGGACAATTAAAAAATTGCTCGACCTGCTCCATTCCAACTATTCCTGCATGCGAAAATCTTTGGAAAAATAGGCCACCAGATCTTTCACCGAAAGGATGCCCACTATTTTATCATCTTCTGTCACCGCCAGATGGCGAATTTTATTTTTATGCATAAAACGGTTCGCCTCTTCAACCGGCAGATAACAATCCATAGAAAGAATCGGACTTGTCATGATTTCCGAGATTGGAGTGGATTCCGGATTCAACCCTTTACCCAGCACTTTTCGGGTCAGATCCGTTTCCGTCACAATACCCGCATACTCGTCCAACGCCTTCACCAGCAAAGACCCAATATTATTTGCCGTCATAAACATGGCGGCTTCCTGAACAGAAGATTCTAGGTCTATACTCAGTACCGGAGATACCATATAATCGCCAATTTCATCCATGTTTCTCCTCCTTCTTAAAAGGTGATAATGAGGAATCTTATTGATACGCTTAATTCTTGGATGCCGGAGGAAGACCGGGGATTCGCTCTTTTTAACACCTTTAAAAGCTCCCGCAAGATACGGGCGCAACCACTCGAATTTTAAGGCGTTATCGACTCACGCCGTTTTATCATAAAACCTGGAATTCAACAGAAAACATCCATAATCCTATGCCTCACGAAATAAATGTCGTTTTAGTCGAACCGGAAATTCCCATGAACACGGGAACGATTGGGAGGCTGTGCCTTGCAACAGGGAGCACCTTGCACCTGATAGAGCCTTTGGGATTCGAAATCAGCGACAGACAGCTTAAACGAGCGGGGCTGGATTATTGGAAATACGTGAATGTCAAAATCTATCCCGACCTTGAAATGTTTCTTCAAAGTATTCCCCCTTCTGCCCAGAGGGTGTTCTTTTCCACCAAGGGGGAGAAATCTTTTTTCCAACACGCATTTCAGCCAGGCGCCTATCTGTTTTTTGGCAGTGAAACCCGGGGACTACCAAAAAGTTTATTGCAATCTAATCAGGAGATCACTTATCGAATTCCGCAATATGATAAGCGGGTGCGGTCTATCAATATTGCTAATGCGGTAAGCGTGGCTGTTTACGAAGCTATCCGCCAACTGGGAGTTTAAAAAATGAAAGTTCTTTCAGACTAACTTAATTGTCATTATACGATTGTCAGCCTGTTTCTTTACTCTGTTCAGCTCTAGCGATAAATGCTTGAATATCTGTGCTGAGCAGTAGTGGCAATATCTTTTCAATTTTCTCATCACTTAATTTCCACCACTCTAATTCCAAAAGCCGCTGAATAGTAGCATCGTCAAATCTCTTCTTTATCAAGCGCGCAGGATTACCCCCATAGATTGAGTATGGCTCAATATTTTTCGTTACAACGGAGCGGGCACCAATAACGGCACCATCGCCAATTATAACCCCAGACGTAATTATAGCTTCAGAGCCTATCCAAACATCATTTCCGATTATCACATCACCCTTCGACATGGGATGACCTGTGATATGTCGTGCACTTTCCCAAAAAATACTAAAGGGGTATGTTGTTACCCAATCCGTCCTATGCTCTCCACCCAAGAATATCTGAACCCCCGTGGCAATTGAGCAAAACGCACCTATTTTTAATGTCGCATTTTCTTTCCAGGTGCGAATATGGGGGTCCCCGTATGTTCCCCGACCAATCTCATATTGCGGGAATTTTTCATGCAGCCATTTGACTTTTTTGCGCGCAGAATCCTTGCCCAAAAATACTTTCCTAACGAAATATACGAACTGAGTCGCAATTTTATTCATAATACATAGTCTACTTTAAATACCCGGATCAACTTGAGGATAATCTTCCGGCGTAACGTCGAATTTTCGGTAGTACTGCCGCAACAATCCTCTGGCTTCCACCTTGTTCACCTGGTCATTTTTATTGCCAAAAAGATTGCCCGCTTTAAGAATATGCAAAATAGCCTTTTCCCCGTTATTCATACTTTCATACAAGACCGCCAGGTTATAATGCGCTTCCGCCGATTTTGGATTGCCCTTTAAAGTTTCTTCAAATTCGCAAATCGCTTCTTCGGCCCTACCCGCCCGCTCATACGCCGCGCCCAAGTCAAAATGCGCCGCTGGATCACCGGGCAGAGATTCCATCCGGGCCCTCAACTCTTTTATTTCCTTACTCTCAAAAAATTTTCTGAACATATTTCATGTCTGGCTCTTGGTTCTTAAAATTCTTTGCGCTCAAAAAATTTATAAACAGACAACTCAAAGACCGGAGTCTCCCAACTCATCCTCTTCAAATAATTCCATCATCGAGTTTCTGGAATCGTCTTGAAATTGTTCCTGATCTTTCCGGTCGATATATAAGTTCAACTGCTGCAAATGTTCCGCCGACAGGTTACACAGAACCAGTCGTTCCATGACGGTCTCCTTTTCGTATTCGCTCAGTAACCTACCGATACAATTGTGGAGAAACGGAGTCAAAATAGACTGCACCTCCTCAAAATCCAATTCCACCGGGTTTCCCTTCTGAAATTCCGGGGCAAGCATAGAATACACCTTCTGCCCATCATCAATGGACGCACAATGAGCTCCCACATGTTCTGATAGTCTGATTTTCATTGTTTATCTTTTCCTTCAAATAAATGCTGCATAAAAATATCCTGCCTTTCTTCTTATGATACCCCTGCATCCCACATAAATTTCCGCAATAATTTCATATTTTTGGCATTATTGTCAGGAAACATGCCAGCCGAGGTCCATTTTGCCTACTTTTTGCCGATAAGTTGTTATAATTAAACATCTAACTTTATAATTCCAGCAATGCGAAACCTCTCTTTAGCACGAAGTCCTGGTCGTTCGGCTGTTCTCTGCGTGACAGCCCGAGCCGTTTTCTTAGTATTCCTGCTTTTGCTGGGTTTTCCTCTTCACGCTCCCGCCCAAGACTTTATACCCGAAAAATTTGATAAAAACCTCCTTAACGATGCTTTGCAAGAGCAGGCAATCCTGCGCGAAGAAATGCTTTTAGAGCAGGAAATCCTGCGCGAAGAAATGGAGCAAATTCGCCTGGAAATTCAACGTATCATGAAGGAAATTGCCTTATCTATGAAAGGGGAAGCCCTGAAGTTGAAGGCTGAACTGGAGGGGCTGCAAGGGGAGACCCGACGCATTCAGCAAGAAATACTGGCGACTCTACAAAAATCCAAACAGGATTTTTTAGACGGCAAAGAAGAAATGCAGAAAGGACTGCAAAAGATGCGCCTGGAAGCAAAAGCCATGACCAAGGAGATCAAAGAGGTTCTTGATGATCAAAAGGCGATTTGGAAGCAGGAGACCACAACGCTTAAAGATTCACTGGTAGACGCACGGAAGGAAATGAACTCCGCTAAAGTGGACTCGGAGGATGCACTACAATCGAGCCGTTCGGCCATCAGCGACTTTAAGATGACACAGAAATCAAGCATAACTGATTCTCAGGCCATATCTAATACGGCGATATTTGAGGCCAGAAATACCCTCAAAAAAAGCCAAAATAACTCCAAACAAGCTTCCAAATATATTACCAAGGAACTCATGGCCGAAATGAAGGAAACCCGGAAAGCCATGCAAAGAAGTCAGAAAGCTCAAAAACGGGAATCAAAAAACGCCCAGCGGGAAGTTCTGGCTTCCTTAAAGTTGGCCAAAAAGAAAAGAATTACTGAACTAAAACGGGATTCTGCCCGGAATACGTTACACAAGAATAAAATTTCCCAACCCAAGAAAAAACAAACCCGAAAACAAATTAAAAAACAAAAACGGGTCAAAAACCTCAAGAAGCGCCAAGCCCTTTTGAGCAAATCCAGACCGAAGATCGCTAACCGCAAAGAAGCAGAAAAAAGGAAGACCAAGCACCAAAAAATCCGAAAAAGTTCGACAGCAAGACAGAAAAAGGTCGAGAAGGAACTAGCTATAAAAGAAGCTTCGGACTTGCAAAGCTCTCAAGACAAACAAAAAAAAATAAATGAAGTAACTCTAAAATCGTTGGACAGCAAATTTGATAAGGGGCGAATTCAAGTTTGAAGTGCAACAGTTAGTAAAGTTTTCTTTTTGAAGAATAACTCATATGGCGTTTTGAAACCAAGAGCTTTTCTGGGTCGATGGTTAAGTTGATCCATAATGAAGTTCAGTTTTTTCTGAGTGACTTTATTCAAGGGCTGTGATTTTGGTAAATATTGTCGAATAAGTCCATTGGTGTTTTCGTTCAACCCCCGTTCCCAAGAAGAATACGGATGAGCAAAGTAGATATTAGCCGACAGAGTTTGAGCTATATTCTGGTGTTCGGAGAACTCCAACCCGTTGTCATAGGTGATGGTGATGATTTGATTTTGATAAGGTTTTAGTCCTTGTACGATGCTTTGGCGCACCAGGTTAGCGTGTTTGGTATTTGATTTGGTCAAAACCGTGTACTTGGTTTTACGTTCTACATGAGTGGTGACTACACCTTGATGGCCTTTGCCTATAATCGTATCACCTTCCCAGTCGCCGATGCGGGATTTACTGTTGACGATAGCTGGGCGTTCTTCAATGCTGACACGGTTGGTAATACGCCCTCTGCGATCTTGTTTGCCGTAACGTTTACGCCGTTGTTTCTGACAACGCAGGTGCTTATGTAGATCACCTCCTTGGCGTTTATCTTTGTAGATATGGAGGTAAATCCATTCATGGCTGATCGAGATTTCTTGTTCATCATACAAACGACTGGAAATTTGTTCTGGACTCCAGTCTTGCTTGATCAGGGCATCCACCATAACCCAAGTAGTTAGGGGGATGTGAGTTTTTGGTTTATCGTGGCGTCTCTGCATAGCTTTCACGTGAGCTTGTTTCGGACGGTAGCCACGAAGACCTTGGTTACGCAGTAACTCACGGCTAACCGTTGACTTATGGGTCGAGAGAAAAGTCGCAATCTCTGTCTGATTATGACCGGCTTTGTGAAGGGCTTCCATTTGGTAGCGTTGTCCTTGGGTAAGCTGTGTGTAACAACTCATGCATGCTCCTCTTAATTTTGTCGGTGAGATAAACCGCAAGGTTACCGCAGTTTACCTTCTTAACGACAGTCAGAGTTGCACTTACTAATTGAATTTGGGAGGGATTCGAAGCACCAGAGATAAAGGAAACTAAAAAGAAACCAAGGCAGAAAAAAGTTGTGGAGGAAGAATTGGTCGTGGCTTCCTTGTCAGATGCCCCAGCCAAAACTGCTGAAAAATCATCCCAGGAAAAAGTCTCCCGGTTCAGTAAAAATATTACCGATTTGAAAAAGGAACTAAAAAAAGCAAACGGCAATCCCGGAATTTTGCTGGCAAAATTGGGGGACGCCTATCTGGAAGCCCAGCGTTTCATTAGTTCGCAAAAGGGTGAAGAGGAAAGACAAAAATTATTCGACCTCTCTGAGGATCAGGGCCTGCTGTTGGGAAGTTACGAACAGGCCGCCTGGGCCTATAAGCTGTCCCTCAATTTCACTAAAAAAAGCGCTGAAACCCATCTCAAAATCGGAAAAATTTATGACGAAATGGCAGATGGACAAAACGCACTCATGCATGCAAAACTGGCACACCAAATCTTTAAAAAGCGCGATAATTCAAACCAAATGAAGGAAACGCAGGCCTTCATTGAAATGCTGACCACAAAATATGAGAACGGATCTGCAAAAAAAGTAGTACGCAGAAGTTAACTTATCTTTTATAGTAGGAATGGTCATCACGGCTGGCCTCATTAATCTTATTGGTAGAGAGGTGTAACTTGGAAAAGCATCCTATTCTGGTATTCATTGAACGATTGCCCTTTTTTCGGGAGTTTTCCGAAGAAGAAAAATCCAAACTGGTACAAGCAAGTGGGGTTTTCGAAAAATTCAAGGACGGGGATAGCATTATTTCAGAAGGAGACACCGGAGCCGCTCTATTCGTGGTTCTGACGGGCACCATTCGCATTGTCAAGTCAACCGTCGCCAGCGTTAAAGAAGGGCACATCTCCCTTCAGGAGCCAGAAGTGATCACCCTCGCTGAATTAAAAGCCGGATCGATTTTTGGGGAAGTTTCATTGATCAGCGACCGCCCCAGAAATACCAGCGCCCTTGCCAGTTCAGCCGAGGTTGTGGTCATGAAAATCACCAAAGAAGTCGTAGAAAATTTTAACCTGACCATTCAAAAGAAATTCCATACACAGCTGATACAGGTCCTCGTCCAAAGATTAGATGACATGAACACCAAATTCATTAAGTTAAAATCCGGCCTTCAAAAGGGCTGAAAAAGCCTGACGCCTTCCCTTCCTTTTTCCAATTTTCTCTCTCATTTTTATTTACGCAAAATCCATCCCTTTCGCTTCCTGTTATACGTTATAATTGTTTTGACCCATGAAATCCAAAGACACCACCCACATAAATGCCCAGACCTCAAAACCAAAAGCCATATTGGTAGGGGTTAGCCTGCCAGGCACCCCGTCCTCTGAAGTTTCACTTGAAGAACTGGAAGGCCTTGCGACCACCGCCAATTATGAGCCGGTAGCCACTTTGACTCAGCGCTTAGCGGAGATTAATCCCAAAACCTTTTTGGGCAGTGGGAAAGTGGAAGAGCTCAGGCAAGCCGTCGAACACCATGACCCCGAAGCAGTCATCTTTGACGAAGAACTGTCACCTCGACAAAACCGGGAACTGGAAAAGATCCTGAAATGCAGGGTCATGGATCGGCCATGGCTCATCCTGGAAATTTTTAACGATCACGCCCAAACTCGTGAAGCAAAAACCCAGGTTGAACTGGCAAGAATGAAATATTCTCTTCCTCGTCTTACTGGGATGTGGAGCCACCTTTCCCGGCAGCGCGGTGGAATTGGTATGAAAGATGTGGGGGAAACGCAGATCCAGTTGGACCGGCGAATGATCCGCAATGAAATCCACAAGCTGGAAAAAAAACTCGTTCAAATCGACAAGGAAAAAAAGACCCAGCGGAAAAACAGACAGGGAACTTATAAAGTGGCCTTGGTCGGTTACACCAATGCGGGAAAATCGACATTGATGAATTGCCTGACAGGTGCCGACACGCTGGTCGAGGATAAACTCTTCGCAACTTTGGACGCAACCGTGCGCAAGATAAAGAAAAATTTTCCCTACCCGGTACTGCTCTCAGATACCGTTGGGCTGATCAGCAAATTGCCTCACGATCTGGTCGCCTCGTTTAAGAGCACTCTGGACGAAGTGCGTGATGCCGACTTGCTGATTCATGTGGTAGACCTCAGCCATCGTGAATACGCCAAACAGATGTGCACCGCTGATGACCTTCTCCAACAAATGGGAGTGGACGATATCGATATTCTCACCGTCTTCAATAAAGTTGATGCGTTGTCGGACACGGAAATTCTGGATCGTGCCCTTCATGCTTATCCTTCTGCGATCGGCATCTCTTGCAAAACGGGACAAGGCATTGATTTGCTCCGCCAGCAAATGGTCTTCCACTATGAGAAAAACCTGGCTCCCTACCGTCTCGAACTTGAGCACTCTCAGGCCATGCTCATTCAGGAAATACGGAAACATGCCCTGATATTGAAGGAGGATTACACCCCCAACGGCATCGCATTAAACCTAAGGCTTTCTCCTGAGGCAAAAGCTAAACTGGAATCCATTCTGAAACGATCTATAAACCCCAACTGACCCACAGGGTTTACAAACCTGTTCCCTAAAGAACAATCAGATTGGCGTGGCTGACTGAGAGCTTCTTTTTCCCATGTGGGGCTTTAAAAAATACTTCCAGGCTTAAATTTTCTTCACCACCTGAAAGGTTGAGCACAATTCCCGATCCAAACTTCGCGTGTAATACTTTTGTCCCAATCGAGTAAGCACCGTCCTTTGTTCCAATCGAATAAGCATCGTCCCTTGGTTTTTGGTAGGAAGGGGCCGCGTCACGGCTTCCACCATGGAATCTGCCACCAAACCGAGGTGCGGTTTCACTGCTAAATCCGCTCGATTCACGGATCATGACTTCATCTGGAATAGAGAGCAGAAAATCTGATGGCTGGTAATTAAAGATATTGCCATAGATTCTTCTCTGCCGGGCATGGGTGATGAACAGTTTTTTCCGGGCCCGGGTAAAACCTACGTAACACAACCTTCTCTCTTCTTCATATTCCTCAGGGTCCGACATGGAACTGGCATGAGGGAGGAGTCCATTTTCCATACCCACCACAAATACCGAAGAAAATTCCAACCCCTTGCAGGTATGCAGGGTCATTAAAGGAAGCACCCCGCGCTCGTCATCAAGGTTATCCAGGTCCGCCACCAGAGCTGCAGAATCCAAAAATTCCTGCAGGGAACCTTCCCCGTTCTCGATGGATTGCTCCACAGCCGAAAACAATTCGTTCAGGTTTTCGACACGACCCTTGCTCTCGCGGGTATTCTCCTTTTTCAACATTTCCCCATACCCTGACCGATCTATCACTTCAGTCAAAAGCTCCAAGGGGTCTCCCTGCCGGAAGATGGCGCCCAAGTCATCAATGATTTGCAGAAACTGAGCAATCTTTTTGCCTGCTGCGGGAGCCGTCAACCTTGTCTGCCCGTTATCGCGCAAACCCTCCAGAAGCGTTACTCCCTTCTCCTGACAATACTCCTCCACTTTTTCCAGCGAGGTCTTGCCAATTCCCCGGACAGGAACATTGATAATTCGCTTTAAAGAAACAGAATCGTTCGGGTTCAAAACCACCCGCATGTATGCCAACACGTCCTTGATTTCTTTCCTCTCATAAAAGCGTAACCCCCCTATCACCTGATAGGGCAACCCATTTCGTCTTAGCACATCTTCCAATACTCGGGACTGGGCATTGGTGCGGTAAAGAACAGCCATATCATTAAAGCTAAAACCGTCGTCACGGTTCAACTCTTGGATTTTTTCGCAAACAAATTCCGACTCATCCGTTTCATCTCTAGCCCGATAACACAACACCGGCGCACCTGTTTCATTTTGCGTCCACAATGTTTTATCCTTCCGGTTCCTGTTCTCCTTCACCACACTTCCTGCCGCATTCAAAATATTCTGCGTGGACCGGTAGTTCTCTTCGAGCTTGATCACTGTTGTTCCGGGGTAATCACTTTCAAACTTTAAAATATTCTCTATGTTTGCCCCTCGCCAACGGTAAATGCTCTGGTCATCATCACCGACAACGCATATGTTGTTGTGCGATTGCGACAGCAGACGTACCAGCTTGTATTGAACCGCATTAGTATCCTGAAACTCATCAACCAGAATATGCTGAAACTTTTCGTTGTAGCGCGCCCTGAGAGAAGGATATTCCTGAAACAGTCGGCCTGCAAAAATCAGCAAATCGTCGAAGTCCAACGCATTATTTTTTTTCAGAGCCGCCTGATAAACAGGATAAAGGCCCGCCGCCTTGAGTTGATTACCAAAAGGCATCTCATCCGGCCGCAAATCTTCGGGCATGAGAAAATCATTCTTGAAACTGCTGATGTGACCCAGAAGGGTTTTGGGAGGGAACGCGTCGGCACTGATCCCCGCCACTTTCATACACTGCTTGATCAGGGTCAACTGATCCTGTGAATCGTAGATGGCAAAGTCATTGGAAAAACCCAATTCCGAAATATGCATCCTGAGTATTCTCAGGCAAAAGGAATGAAAGGTGCTGATCCAAGGGGAAGCTCCACGAAGGTCCAGCATATTCCGGACACGTTCTTTCATTTCTCCGGCGGCCTTGTTGGTGAAGGTGATCGCCAGAATACTGTCTGGAGAAACCCTCTCCTCCTTGATCAAGTTGGCAATGCGGCAGGTGATGACACGGGTCTTCCCGGAGCCTGCCCCTGCCACCACCATCAGCGGACCTTGACTGTGGCGCACGGCCAGCAACTGCTGGGGATTTAATTTTTCAAGATTCACGCAGAGTGCCTCCGCCCACTATCCGTGGGGGCAACGGGGCAAGAACTCGTCAAGCCGAGATAATTCTTTATTCGCCAGAGAAAGATATTGCTCACTCCTGCTAAGGGGAAATCAGGTTTTCCCAAGTGACGGAAGCCAGTGCCTCAATAAATGTCGGGGAAAGGTTCAACGATTCGGTGCGGTGCAAACTCAACTGGCGTTCACTGGCATACTTATTAAATTCTATATCAATATCGAACAAAATTTCCACATGATCACAAACAAAACCAACCGGAACTATTAAAACTGTTTTCGGGCCCCGCTTGGCGATCTTATCCAGAACCGACTCCACAGTGGGTCCCAACCAGGGAATCGGTATCATCCCTTGACTCTGGTAAGCTTTATACCAGTTTTTTACTTGCACCCGTTCCATGAGCTTTGTAACGGTTTTGTCAAACTCTTCTGCGTAAGGATCGCCAAACTCTAAAGATTCGGCAGGAATGCTGTGCGCCGTGAATATCGTGTGAACCGATTCTTCTGCATTCGGTCCCAGCTTTTTAAGGGCCTCCCGGTATTTTTCTTCAAACGCATCAATGAGAAGCGGATGGTCCGCCCAACTGCCGATGTAACTCACATCCAAATTCTCCGCATCGCAGCTTTTCAACGCTTCTTTAAAAACATTGAAGTACAAGCGCGTGCTCCAGGTACTGAATTGCGGAGCCAGACAAAGCGCCACCACTTTTTCTACCCCGTCTTCCTTCATCCGTTTGACTTCATCGCAGATATACGGACTCCAGTTGCGCATTCCGCAATAGACTTTGAACTGCGGCCCCTGCTGATTGAGAAAAGATTCCAGCCGGACGCAAAGTTCCTGACTGATCTTCCGCAGAGGAGATTTTCCGCCGATCTGCTCATAGCGGTCGCGGATAATTGCGATGGTCTCTGGAGTGGATTCCGTTCCGCCGCGGATGTTCCTCAAATATTCCGGGATGTCATCAACGGACTCGGGAGCCCCGTGCGCCATAAGGAAAACACCGGTCAGCGGCTCGGTGGAATCATTCATGCTGGTATTCATGGACCATGTCCACCACTGCCTTGACATGCTCTACCGGCGTGTGTTGCAAAATACCATGCCCTAAATTGAAGACATAGCCTTTGCCTCCAGAGCGCTTGAGAATGTCATGAACCCGTTCTCGAATCACCGGCAAGGGCGCAAAAAGCGTCACCGGATCGAGGTTGCCCTGAACAGGCTGGTCTTTTCCCAGCAAGGCTCGCGCAGTATCCATCTGGATTCGCCAGTCAAAGCTGAGCACATCTCCACCAGCCTTCTGCACCAGGTCCAGCATCGTCGAGGTTCCGGTGCTGAAGTTGATGACAGGGACGCCGGTATCTTTCAGTCCTTCAAAAACCCGGCGAGAATAAGGAAGGATATATTTTTCGTAATCGTTGGGACCCAGGCACCCGACCCAACTGTCGAATAGCTGGAGAGCCTGAGCTCCGGCAGAAACCTGCATCTTCAAATAATCCACCAGCATGGTGCAAACCTTGTCCATCAACATCTCCCACACATCGGGGGCGTCATACATCATCAATTTGGTGGTTGTGAAGTCCCGCGACTTCCCGCCTTCTATCATATAACTGCACAGGGTAAACGGAGCGCCGGCAAAACCGATCAAAGGAATTTTGATCTCCTTTCTCACCCTACGGATCGCGTCGGCGACAAAACCCAACTGCTCCTCCACATTTACCGGCATAAGTTTTTCAACAGCTTTTCTATCTTTCACCGGACGCGGGATCACAGGACCATCCCCCGCCGAAAATTCCAAACCCGTCCCCATCGGCTCCAAGGGAAGAAGAATATCTGCAAAAATTATGGCCGCATCCACCCCCAACACCTCCAGGGGTTGCAAGGTGACTTCGCACGCCAATTCCGGGTTCTTGCACAACTCCAGAAAAGTGTATTTTTCTTTGAGGTCCCGATAGACTTTCATATACCGGCCTGCCTGACGCATGAACCAGACCGGAGTTTTATCAACCGGTTCGCCCCGGCAGGCTTTTATAAAACGGTACTCGCTTGAATTTTCCATAAACCTTTTCAAAATAAGGGGATAATGAACCACCGCTCCGGTCGGACTCGCAAACATTATCTCGGCTTAATGGGCTTTTGCCCGTTAGCAGTTAGAATTTATTGATTATAGGACGGGAACCTATGTGGGATCAACGGTTGTTTTGTTTGTTGCGCTGGAATCCTCTTTATCAGCCCAATTCCACTTTCATATTGCGGTAGATTTTATAGAGGTGCCGATTTTGCTCGTCGGAAAGGCCAAAAATATGCTTCGACAGGCTCTTCATCCTCACCTGCTGAGAATAAAATTTCAACCGTTCCTGAACCGGAAGATATTCGTCTTCTTTGGGTGAAGTTTCCAAATATCGCGTCCAGTGCAGCATCGCCAGAACCGGATTTCCGGCAGACAAATAATAATTCCCCAGATTTTTATTCAACTCGGAATGATCTCCCGGGATCAGTAACGCATCGTAAAAAGAATCCAGCGCTTTTTCTTCATCATTCAAGTTTTCGTAGACCACTCCCTGCTCAATGAGGAGACGGGCATCGGAAGCATTGAAGGCATTCAGTTTTTCATACTCATCCAGAGCCGCTTGCCATTTCCCCTCTGAAAGATATTTTCGAGCCTTTGCAGTAGACGATTTTACCCCATCCTTTTTTGTCGCAAGCAAACCTTCCAGCCGGTGAATTTCATCCTTCACTTTTTGAGCGATCCCCGGATCTTTTTCCGCGGGCAATACCGTCTTCAAAACCACCAATAGCCTGCCCGGATCACTGTCATTTTTGTAATATAGCTGGATAAGGGTCTTCAACGGTACTGCATCGTTTTTATTCGCCACACGGCTGATTTGCAGATGGCGGATCGCCGACCGGGTTTCATTGCGTCCCGCCTGGAAATCGGAATACATCCGGTATAACTCGGAGTCAAATGGGTCGACAGAAAAAGCATGCTGCAAAATCTTGTCTGCGGTTTCATCCTGCTGCTGAATTAAATACGCCCCATAAAGTTTATAAATAGAAGCCAAACTCGCATTGGTCACTCCCAAATCGGAACTTAATTGTCTCTTCGCTTCCACGCATTGAATTGCATAAGTCTCAGCTTTATCCACATCAAACCATTTCTCTTCCTGCAAATAGGCCGTGCTCCAATTACAATAATCCACATAACGGACCTTGGTATAACCCTCTGGGGCCCGCAACCCATAGAACAAAGCCAGAAAGACCATAGTAAAAACTGCGATAGACTTGTATTGCCTCTGCCCCCACCAAGTGCAGGCCCTGCCTACCGCGTAGGCGGCAAAGAGAATTAAAAACGGTGCGGACGGAATACGAAAACGAGCCACCACATGGAAAATAGCCACGGATAGAATCAGGCTGGCCAGAAAGGCATACAACAGAAAAATTTTCTCCCGCTTTTGGAGCGCCAGCACAATCCCCATCAGACCTAAAGCGGAAAACAAAGAAAATTGGTTGATCATAAAAGGCAATATTCTGGAGTTTTCCAGGTAAAGATAAATAGAAAGGTTAGAGGCCCCTTCCAGAGCATTAAAATAAAAATAAAACTTACGCCCGATCATTTTTAAAAATCCAACAGGATCGCTCATGACCTGCTGAAAAATAAACGATACGGGAGACAGATTTTCCATCTGGTGCTTTTCCTGAAACAAGGTCAAAAGACTTGGATCAAATCCCACACCGGGATAATCAATAAAGTTTCCAGCCATAAACGCAGTGGAGCCGCTGGAGTCAAAAAATACAAACCTGCCATGCACCAGATAGCACTGAACCAACAAAGGAATAAACGAAAGTAACAAAGGGATCAAAAACATTCCCCACCCCTTCAACCGCCTTTGGGGGTCCCAGGTTTCAAAGACATATTGATGAATATAAAAAATGACAAACGGCAGACACAGAAAGGTGTTGGGACGCGATTGAAAAAACAAAGACAGGGTCAAGGCGCAACCTGTCAGCATCAGCGGGGTGGTAGATTCGCGCAAGCGAATCAACATATAGAACGAAAGAATCCCAAGAAAAGTGATGAAGGCCGCCCGGAGGATGATGCCTTCATAAATAATTTCCGTGGAATAGAAAGCAAATCCTGCAAAGGCCAAGAGGCCAACAGGAACATCAAACAGCTTTTTACCAATCAGAAAAATTAGTACAGCACCCACGGCTCCCAGTGTAAATTGCAGGCCGTAAATCACATAAAAATTTCTGCCAAAGAGAAAATAAAGACTGCCCAGAAAATACTTATACAGAGGGGAATAGCTGTTATTGGGGGACTGGGCCAGCCCGTCACCTGCGGCGAAATTCAACGCGCCCTGATCAAAATTAAAATGATCGTAAACAGGAAGGACCGTATCAAAATAGGGAATCTGGGAGAGCTCGATAAAATATATAACACGAACGGCCAGAGCGATCAGGAAAAGTCCTGAAAGAACCCACAAAGATCGAGTTTGTTCCATAAAGTCCCTACAATAAAATTAAAAGCCGCTTAAAGATACCTGCCAACGTTTGCTCTCTACGCAAATCGGGCTACCACCTTCGCCAGTTCTTCGAGGACGATTTTTTCTTTTTCGTTATTCATTTTCTCACGAATAACAGGGAGAACCTCAGGCCCTGAAAGTTCGCCCAATGCCCAGACCACATGTGCCCGGATCAACGGTTCTTCGTCATCCAACACCTTGAGCAGGATAGGGATGGCCTGCCGGTTGCCGGAATTGCCCAAGGCGACGGCTACATTTCTAAGCAGTCCTCTTCGCTTGATTCGTTTGATCGGGCTGCCTTTGAATCTTTGGCTGAACATTTCCTGGCTGATCTGAATCAGATCCATCAACTTGAGTGTGTCCTGCTTCTGCTGAAAGTCTGGGTCATCGGTTTTGACCACATGTGAATTCCACGGGCAGACAATCTGACAATCATCACAACCATAAATTCTGTTGCCGATTGCCTTTCTGTACTCAACGGGTATGACCCCTTTCAACTCAATAGTGAGATAGGAAATACAGCGCTTCGAATCCAGAACATAAGGAGCGATGATGGCATCTGTCGGGCAAATATCAATACAACTAGTGCAGGTGCCGCAATGGTCGTCAGCCGGTTGAGACGGAGAAAGAGTTATATCGGTGAGAATTTCAGAAAGGAAATACCAGGACCCCGTACTCTGAGTGAGAAGATTGGTATGCTTGCCAATCCATCCCAAGCCCGCTTGTTGGGCCAAAGGCTTTTCGAGGATGGGCCCTGTATCCACATAAATCCTGGTCCGGCATCCCTCAAACTGCTCTTTGATTTTTTCCTCCATCTGCCGCAAACGTGGCGTGATGGTATCATGATAATCCTTGTTCAAAGCATAAATGGAAATATCCGCAATATCACGATGCTCTACATAACTCATATCCTTTTCTATTGTGTAGTAGTTGGTGCGAAAGCACAGAATGCTTTGCACCCCTTCCAGCACGAGATCAGGATTTTTCCGCTTCTCCTCACCGCGCCGCAGATAGGCCATTTCACCGTCGTAACCCGCATCCAGCCAATTGCCGAATCGCTCCCCGGCCAAGCCTAATTGAGGGCTGGCGACTCCGAATCCGTCAAAGCCTAAACTCTCGGCGAATGACTTCAGGCCCGCCAATTTCTCTTTTTTTTCTACAGGATTCATGAACTTTAAGGAAGTTGCTTCGGTTTGAGGATTCTGATATTCTCGAGTCTCTAACTAAGGAAGGCAACTAGCAGATGAATAAAACGGGTTACGTGTCGGATCCATTTTATCTTAGGCATGAAACCGAACCGCACCCCGAAAACCCTGGCCGACTCACAGCCATTCAGCGTCGGCTGGAGTCCTCTGAATTCTACAACAACCTCATTGCAATACAACCCCGCAAGGCCACTCCAGAAGAAATCGCCATGGTGCATGATGCGGGCTATGTGGCGAGCATTGAGCAGAGTTGCGCTGACGAGGTGCGGCATTTGGATGCAGACACCGTCATCTCCGCCGATTCCTATAATGCTGCGTTATTGAGTGCCGGGGCGGGACTTCAAGCCATCGACCAGCTCATCGATGACAGTATCCATAATGCCTTTTGTGCTGTACGGCCTCCGGGCCATCATGCCGAACAAGATCATGCTATGGGATTCTGCCTGTTCAACAATGTCGGCATTGCCGCCCGGTATGCACAGAAAGCAAAGGGGTTGAATAAAATTTTTATTTTCGATTGGGATGTTCATCATGGCAATGGCACCCAGCACTCATTTTATAGTGACCCCTCCATCTATTACAGCAGCACCCATCAGTACCCCTTTTATCCGGGCACCGGCGCAGAAGAAGAAACCGGCACTGGCGATGGACTGGGAACCACATTGAACCTGCCCATGGATGCCTACTCGGAGGATGACGATTACCTATCCGCTATTGAACACAAACTGATCCCGGAAATCCAACGCTACAAACCCGACCTGATAATTATTTCCGCTGGCTTTGATGCCCATCAGAACGATCCTCTGGCTCAAATCCAACTAACCACCGATTGCTTTGGAAAAATGACCGAGTTACTAATGGGGGTTGCCGGGGATGTTTGCAATGGGCGGTTGCTTTCCATGCTGGAGGGCGGCTATGACTATGATGCGCTAGGCGACTCGGTCCGGCTTCATGTGCAAACCTTGTTAACTTCTAATTTGGTGAATTGACATATGCTTCAACAACATATTCGTAATTTTACGGACAAGGTGATCGAGGCGCTCAATGTAGGTTCGATGGAAATGATCAACCTGCATCAGGATACATTGACTCCAGATTTTGTTTTACTAGGACTGTTGGCGCAGGAGGATTCCATGATCATGGAAATTCTTGAAGCCGCCTACCCTCATGATCTGGAGCTCCCCCAAAAAATTATTGATAGAATTTATTCTCTGCAAAAAGACCAACCAAAGTTTCACGGTGCCGCTATCGGACATATTCAGGTTCCCAAAGAAACCGAAGCTTTATTTAAAGCGGCCCAGGAGCAGTCCAAAAAACTGGGTGATAGATTTATCGGGCTGGAAGCCTTGTTCCTGTCCTTCTTCGACAAAAACCTGGGCAGGATGCCCGCCCTTCTTGAGGAGATGGGAATCTCCTACGACAAAGTCAAAGGCGAGATTGATAGCATGCGCGGGGGCCGAACCATCGGCGAAAAAGACGCCGAAGGTAAATCCGACATCCTGGCGCAATTCACCACCGACCTGACCGACCTGGCCCGCAAAGGGGCTCTGGACCCTGTTATCGGGAGAGAAAAAGAAATCAACCGCATCATCCAGATTCTTTCCCGCAGGAGAAAGAACAATCCCGTGATCATCGGCGAACCGGGAGTGGGGAAAACTGTCATCGTAGAACGGCTGGCGCAGAGAATCGTCAACGCCGAAGTGCCAGAAACTTTGATGGGCAAAAGGGTCAAAGTGTTGGAGATGTCAGAACTCATAGCCGGCGCCAAAATGCGTGGAGAGTTCGAAGAACGTATGAAAGCGGTGAAAGACGAAATCATCGCCGCGCAGGGAAACATCATCCTTTTCATTGATGAACTCCACACGATTGTCAGCGCCGGAGCGGGAGCAGGAGGCGTTGATGCCTCAAACATGCTCAAGTCCGCCCTTTCCAAGGGACAACTTCAGTGCATTGGAGCCACCACGTTGGATGAATACAAAAAACATATTGAGGAAGATAAAGCCCTGTCGCGAAGGTTTCAGCCTGTTCTCGTTCAGGAACCTTCTATTGAAGGCACCATTAAGATTCTGGATGGACTGAAGTCGCGCTATGAAAAACACCACTCGATCCTGTACAAGGATGAAGCCCTGGTCACCGCCGCAAAACTTTCTGAAAAACATATTTCCGACCGGGCTCTGCCCGACAAGGCTGTGGACTTGCTGGACGAGGCGGGTGCCCAGAAACACCTGGCCCTGATTAATGTCCCCACTCATATCCGGGAATTGGAAAACGAAAAAAACCAATTGAACCTCAAACAGAAAGAAGCATTTGGGCAACAAAATTTTCAGACTGTCGCCTCGGTGCGTCAGAAAATTATTACCATTGATAATAAGCTTGAAAAGGAACGTGAAGACTGGAAAAAAACTCTCGCAACGATGGACAATAATGTCACTGCCGAAGACATAGCTAATGTGGTGGCAGAGTGGACGGGAATTCCTGTCAATAAAATTCAGGAGACCGAGCAGGATAAGCTGACCCATATGGAAGCCAACCTGCACAAAAGAGTCATCGGGCAGGACAACGCCATCATAGCGGTCAGCAATGCCATTCGAAGAAACCGGGCGGGCCTTAAGGAAAAAGATAAACCCATCGGGTCCTTCCTCCTGCTTGGCCCCACCGGAGTAGGAAAAACGGAACTGGCAAAAGCTCTTGCAGAATTTCTTCTTGATGACGAGAACAGGCTGATCCGGCTCGACATGTCCGAATACATGGAAAAACATTCCGTCTCAAAAATCATTGGATCGCCACCGGGTTACGTCGGATATGACGAGGGAGGCCAACTGACCGAAAAAGTTCGCAGACACCCCTACTCTGTCATTCTTCTGGACGAGTTGGAAAAAGCGCACCCTGACGTATTCAATATTCTTCTGCAACTACTGGATGACGGCAGACTGACAGATGCCCATGGTCGAGTGACCAGCTTCAAAAACGCCATCATCATTGGCACCTCAAATATCGGTTCGAAGTCCATTTCTGAACCCAATAAAGGCATCGGATTTGGAAAAACCGAAGCCAGCAAACAATATGAGGTTATTAAAACTCTGGTGATCAACGAAGCCAAAAAACTCTTCAAGCCTGAATTCCTCAACCGGCTTGACGACTTGATTGTCTTTCATACCTTAACAAAGGAAAATATTCGCGCCATTGCCGATTTGATGATTCAAAATCTCAATAAACGCCTGAACGATAAAAACCTGTCCATCAGCATGAAAGCCAAAGCCATCGATAAACTTGCAGAGGATGGTTACAGCGAAGTTTATGGTGCCCGACCTTTAAAACGTTTAATAGAAAGTGAAATCGAAAATCCTATCTCCATGAAAATTCTGACCGGAGACTTCGAGTTGGGCGATCAAATAAAAGTGGCACTCAAGGGTGGCAAATACACCTTCTCCAATGGAAAATGAAACCTGAAATGCCCGATAGCATTGCGCACAACAAGAGAATAGTCATCATGGCTTTAATGGTGGCCTTGGGGGTCATATTGCACCGCCTTGAAGCCCTGCTCCCCTTGCCCTCACCCTGGATCAAATTGGGACTGGCCAACCTGATGACACTTATGGCCTTGGTTTATTTAGGAAGCCGGGAGGCTTTTATAGTAACCCTACTCCGAGTCATACTGGGCTCCATTCTCGCGGGAACATTTTTAGGTCCCACCTTTTTTCTCAGCCTGACAGGAGGTCTGGCCGGCACCGCAATCATGTGTGGAGTTTACAACGGTGGGAAGGGGCCCTTCAGCCTTGTTGGCGTCAGTGTTTGTGGAGCCTACACCCATACTTTCATGACCGCAATCTGTGTCTATTTTTTCCTTATAAAGCAATCCTCCTTTTTCGTCTTGCTGCCCTTTTTCTTCTCGCTGGCCCTGATTACCGGGATTTTGACCGGAGTAGCCGGCAATTTTTTATCCCGGAAAATGGAGTTTCTACCTGAGCAGCCCTAGGCCCGTTAAAGGTTTTACAAATAAATCCCGATAAGTTTTTTTAGACTTTAGGCATTTCTTGTTCTAGAATCGAGTTTGTATTAATTAAAATTGGAATCTTTTAATGAGTAACCCATCCGATCCAGACAGTAAAGTCGCCTTATTAGCAGAATTCTGGGATTTTCTCAAAACCCGGAAAAAGTGGTGGCTGGGGCCCATTGTCTTCATCATGTTACTGATGAGCCTGCTTATCGTCCTGACAGAGGGGAGCGCCGTTGCCCCCTTTATTTACACTCTATTCTAGACCTTAAATTGCTTTCTATCGTTATCCCAATTTATAACGAACGCGATACGCTCCGCACCCTGATTTCCAGGGTCGAGGCTGTGGACCACGCGAAGGAAATCATCCTTATCGATGATCACTCCACCGACGGAACACGGGATGTCTTGAAAGAATATGAGGACCGGGAAAATTTTCAGGTGCTTTACCATGATCGCAATAAAGGCAAGGGCGCCGCATTGCGAACCGGCTTTTCCAAGGCTCAGGGAGACATCATCATCATTCAAGATGCGGACCTTGAATACAATCCCATCGACTATGGAATATTGCTGGAACCCATTCTGGATGGGCGGGCGGATGTCGTGTATGGCTCCCGATTTACGGGAGGCACTCATCGAGTATTGTTTTTCTGGCATTACCTCGGCAACAAATTCCTCACCACCCTGTCGAACATGTTCACCAACCTGAACCTGACCGATATGGAAACCGGCTACAAGGTCTTCACAAAAAAAGTGAACGATACCCTGACCTTCAAGTGCAACCGTTTTGGCTTTGAACCCGAATTCACCGCCAAGGTCGCAAAGAATAAATTCCGGGTCTATGAAGTCCCCATCTCATACAGTGGCAGAGACTATTCAGAAGGAAAAAAAATTACCTGGAAAGACGGCTTCGCCGCCATCTGGTATATAGTCAAGTTCAGATTTTCGGATTGATCCGCTTAACATTCCCCCAGCCGCTCGCCGCAATGCGGGCAGACCTCATCCTGATCCGTCACTTCCGTTCCGCAAACGGAGCAAACCTTCATGCTTTCACGTTCTTCCAGTAATTGACGAGCTTGCTCCGCATCTTCTCTCAGCGTCCAAAGCCGAACCTTCATGAGATCCGCGACCGGCGCGGGCTCTGCGTGAAAAGATATGTTCTCCAACTGGCAGGGAATGCCCTCGTTTTCCAGAAAACCCCGCATAATATGAGCCTTGGCTTCGTTTAAAACCGTGCAAAGGATCACCAGATCAAGAATCTCCTTCTGCGCCACCCACGGTACAAGTTCTACATTGCATTCCGGGCAAAGGGAATGCGTGTCAGGAAATTGTTCATCACATTTCGGGCAAGTTCGCATACTATTATTCTATAGCATTTCAAGAGGCTCATAAAACAAGTTTATCGTCACTCAGGTTATTCTCGTTTGATATAATTTTAGAAACAAATAAAAATCCATCGACGTCAACATGACACCCTTGACCCATATAGCAGAAAATGTTTTTAAACTAAGAAAAAAAGACCGCGTCATCGGATTCTACCTCTATGATAAGTTTAACGAATCCATTGCCAGAATCGATGCGGTACTGGCCGATAGTCAGATCTATCATGGCTATTATCTGGTCATAAACCTGGGAGGCTTTCTTCAGGTAAAGGGGAAGGTTGTGGTCCTTCCTGTTGAAATCTGCGAGGTGAAGGATTTGGGGAAAGTAAAAACCGAGTGGCCCAAAGAATCCATGCTGGGAGCACCCGCTCCCATCGACATCATGAGCGTGACAACTCGGGAAGAAAAATTGATACGTGACTATTACGGCGTGCCTCTGCAAAGACCCGAACCCTCAAAAACCCAGGAACAATGATTGCGCTTTAGTTTTTCTAAAGCCGCTTCAGCAGTCGATGCACTCCCTCATGGACATCTTTCACCGTAATGTCTTCCAGGCAATAAGGCTTGTAAAGGGGGGAAGGCTTGCACTCTTTAAAAAATTTCTGCCTGCAGGGGGAGCAGGTAAAGTTTCGCGTCACCGTTTCCTGCTTTTCCGGAGCCATATAAGGGCCGGTCGATTCCGGGCTTCCCGGCCCGAAAATTCCCAAGACCGGAACCCCAACCATTGCCGCAAGGTGCATCATTCCACTGTCATTGCCAATGAACAACTGGCTTTTTCGTAACAGTCCTGTCAAAACCCTCAAGTTAACCGAAGGAATGATCTTGATCGCTTCTGGCGAACCAAAATTTCTGATCCGGTTCAGTAATTCCGATTCTTTTTCCGTGCCCAAAAGAACCATCCGCATGCCATCCTCTTTAATCAGCTTCTGACACAAGATGCCAAATCTCTCGGCATGCCAGCCCCGTTCCACTTTCGAAGTTCCTGGATGTAGGGTGATAAATTTCTCATTCTCATCCAAACCCATATCCAGCAGAACTTCCCGAGTTGTGATGTCCCCTTCCTGTGAGATGAGTGGAGAAAAATTACGGTCGGGAGTATCCAGCTTCAGAGATGAAAGGATTTTAAAATAATATTCAACACGATATTGCGCCTTTTTTAAATGCGCCGTTGTGGCAACAGGATGAGTGAGCAGAATATCCCTTGCCTCTGTGTTATAGCCCAAACGGCATTTCGCTCCTGTCAGGCTTAGGAGAAATGCCGAACCAAAGGAATTGGGAAACACCGCCCCAACATCAAAATTATATTTTTTCAAGTCGCGAGCAAAATTAACTCTCTGCCAAAATCCGTTTTCCTGGCCGGAAGGTAAAGTTAAAACCGTATCGATGGAAGGGTGCCCGAGAAGCAATTCTTCGGAAGGGGATTTCGCGACAACAAAAATGCGGGCCGCGGGGTAAGCACGACGCAAGGATTGTATTACCGGTAGAGTCAACACCACATCGCCTATCCAGTTGGGCATCCACAATAAAAAGCTTTGGATATCCTGACTATGAAGGGGGCGTGTTGTATCCATAGACGTGACCTAAGGGTTACCATGCGGTGTAGCCACCGCTGGCAAATTGCAATATCTTTATTTTTCGGGCAACAATGTTCTCGGCTCAACGGGTCATTGCTCACTGGCCCCACGCCGAGTGGGCGGTCATTTGACTCTTTTTATTCGGGCGCCCAGGTCGGATAGCTTTTTTTCCATACTCACATATCCGCGGTCAATATGATAAACACGGGAAATAACGGACTGGCCTTTCGCCGCCAGAGCCGCCAGCACCAGTGAAGCACTGGCTCTAAGATCGGTAGCCATCAAAGGAGCGCCTGAAAGGTTTTGCACCCCGTTGATGATCGCCGTATGTCCATCCAACGTAATGTCAGCTCCCATTCTTTTTAATTCCGCAACATGCATAAACCGATTCTCAAATACAGTCTCCATGATAATACTCTGTCCGTGCGACAAAGTCATCAAGGCCATGAACTGAGCCTGTATGTCAGTGGGGAATCCCGGATACGGATGCGTTCTAGCATTGACGGCAACTAAGGGACGACCCCCTCGGACTCGAATTGAGGAACCCTGGACTTCCACATCAACCTGCGCCTCCTGAAGTTTGAGAATAATGGGTTCCACATGTTGCGGAACACAATTCTCAATCAACACTTCCCCTTGAGTGATAGCGGCCGCGATCATGTAAGTACCTGCTTCAATCCGGTCAGGAAAAATTCTGCACTCGATCGGCTTCAACGATGAGACCCCTTGAATGGTGATCATATCGGTGCCCTGCCCTTCAATTTTCGCTCCGGCCTGGTTCAAAATATCCGCAAGAAATACGACCTCGGGTTCCTTGGCCACATTTTCAAGAATGGTTTCCCCGTCCGCAAGAGAGGCCGCCATCATCAGGTTCGCGGTACCTGTCACCGAAACCGTGTCAAAATAAAATTGAGTCCCCTTAAGACCATCATCGACGGCTCCGTGCACATAACCGTGTTCCAGCCAGACCTTCGCCCCCATTGCTTCAAGTCCTTTAATATGGAGATCGATAGGTCGTGCTCCTATGGCACACCCTCCGGGAAGGGAAACCCGAGCTCGACCCAACTTGGCCAACAGCGGTCCCAGAACCAGACAAGACGCTCGCATCGTGGAAACCAGATCATAAGGCGCTTCCGGGTTGTCGGCGCGGGACGTATCCAAAACAACTTTTTCATTGCGGTTGCTTTCAACTTCCGCACCCAAATCTTTAAGAAGCTGAATCATGGTCGCCACATCGCGAACTTTTGGAACCCCTTCAATGATATTCCGTCCGCGGGTCAAAAGTGTTGCGGCCAGAACAGGAAGAACCGCGTTCTTGGCTCCACTGATCGTGACAGTGCCCTCTAAAGGCCGTCCGCCCTCTATGACAATCTTATCCATTCAGAGTCCTCGCCAGTACCACCCTGTCATAACCGGAATAATCCTGAACCACCTGAATATCCTGATAGCCATTTTCCATTAACGCGACCACAGCCGAAGCTTGAGTATGCCCGATCTCTAAAACCAGCCAGCCATTTTTTTTTAGTTTTTTTAGTGCCATAGGAACGATGAACCGATAATAATCCAAACCATCTCTGCCACCATCCAAAGCCTCGACCGGTTCGTATTGCCGGACCTCGGGCATGCACTTTGACAGGTTTTCCGATTCAATATAAGGGGGGTTGGAAACAATGAGGTGATACGGGCCTTGCCAGTCGAGCTTCTTCAGATCACCGTTCACAAAATGAACCCGATCTGCCACAGCATGGCTCAAGGCATTTCCTCTGGCGACTTCTAGTGCTGACTTTTCAATCGCAGTGACCCGGCTTTGTGGAATCTCTTTTGCCAGGGTAATTGCAAGAACTCCCGACCCGGTACCAAGATCAAGAATTTTCACTGGTGAGAATTCTTTCGCCAAGGCTTTCAAACATTGCTCGACCAGAATTTCCGTTTCTGGACGAGGTGTCAGAACTTTTTCGTTCACTGCAAATTCGAGCGACCAGAATTCCTGCACTCCGGTAATGTGAGAAACCGGTTCGCGTAAAACCCTTCTCTCGATTTTCGAACAAAAAATTTCGGCCTCAACGCGATTCAAAATCCGCTCAGGATATGTCATCAATTCTGTTCGTGAGATATCAAGGCTCTGTGCCATCAAGACTTCGGCGTCCAGCCGGGGCGATGCAACTTCTGCAAGCCTACGTTGAGCCCAATCAAGATAAGAGGAGAGGGTTATTTTTGTCTCTTCAAGCACCTCCACCTTATTCTCCTTTCAGAGCCAGTGTCTGGAAATGGAGCGTTAACGCGTCAATGATCTCAACGAGGTCTCCCTCCATCACTAAAGATAGCTTATGCAGGGTCAGGCCAATCCTGTGGTCGGTCACTCTCTCTTGCGGATAATTATAAGTGCGGATGCGTCCACTGCGGTCGCCGGAACCGACCTGCTCTTTGCGCTCACTGGCCATGGACTCCTGTTGCTTTCTTTGCTCTTCGTCATACAACCGGGCTCTTAATACCTTCATGGCTTTTTCCCGGTTCTTATGTTGCGATTTTTCGTCCTGACAGGTCACTATCATTCCGGTCGGGATGTAAGTCAAGCGCACCGCCGAATCTGTTGTGTTGACGCTCTGTCCTCCTGGCCCGGATGAACGATAGACATCAATTTTTATATCCGTCGGATTAATTTTGATATCCACATCCTCCACCTCCGGCAAAACAGCCACCGTCACCGCCGAGGTATGGATGCGCCCCTGGCTTTCTGTATCCGGAACCCGTTGCACGCGATGGGTGCCTCCTTCATATTTCAGTTTGCTATAAGCCCCTTTCCCCGCAATGCTGAAAATAACTTCTTTGAATCCGCCTTTCGCAGACAAGCTGGAACTCAAAATTTCCACCTGCCATTTTTTTTCCTCAGCATATCTCGAATACATGCGGAACAAGTCGTTTGAAAAAAGCGACGCTTCTTCGCCGCCTGTACCCGCACGAATTTCAATAATAACATTGCGATCATCGCGCGGGTCTTTAGGAAGCAGAAGAATTTTCAAGTCTTCTACTGCTTTCTGTTTTTGAATTTTCAAATCGGCCATGTCTTCCTGGGCCATTTCAATCACTTCAGGATCTTTTTCTTCGTCCAGGATTTTTTTGCTTTCTTCCAACTGCCGGCTAATTTTCTGCCAATCCTGAAATCGACTTACGATTGGAGACAGATCGGACTGCTCCTTGGCATACTTCTGGAACTCGGACTGCTGGGAAATGACTTTAGGATCGCTCAGCAAATCGTTGAGATCGTTACAACGTTTCTCAACCGATTTCAGCTTATCAAACATGGGTGGCTTCTAGAAAAACCCCGGGGGGACAGGGTATAGGGGGAAAGAAGGTAAACGCGCTTATTCGGGACTGACTGGTTCCTGAATGCCCGCAGGTTTTGCCGCCTTGGCGTATTTGCGTTTGAACTTCTCAATGCGACCAGCAGTGTCCATGAGCTTCTGTTTCCCTGTGAAAAAGGGATGGCACTTGGAACAGATCTCCACATGGAGGTCTTTCAAGGTTGTACGGGTTTGCACTTCGCTTCCACATGCGCACCGCACTGTGGTCTCAAAATATTCAGGATGAATGCTGTCTTTCATTATCTCAATCTCACCGTCAGGAGTTCATAGTCGCCAGAAATTCGGCGTTGGTTTTAGTTTCTTTTATCTTCTGTAAGAGAAGGTCCATCGTATCATGGATGCCCATGGGGATCAAAACTTTTCTCAACAACCAGACACGCTGGAGGTCTTCTTCGGGCAAAAGGAGCTCTTCTTTTCGGGTTCCAGAACGGTTGATGTCGATCGAGGGGAAGGTTCTCTTGTCTGCCAACTTACGATCGAGGACAATTTCCATGTTACCCGTTCCTTTAAATTCTTCAAAAATAACGTCGTCCATGCGGCTACCCGTGTCTATCAACGCCGTGGCGATGATGGTCAGGCTTCCACCTTCCTCCAAGTTCCTAGCGGCACCAAAAAATCGCTTGGGTCTCTGCAGGGCATTGGAATCCACGCCGCCCGATAAAACCTTTCCGCTGGGCGGAACGATGGCGTTGTAAGCGCGCGCCAAACGGGTGATGCTGTCGAGCAGAATGACCACGTCGCGTTTGTGTTCTACCAGGCGCTTGGCTTTTTCAATAACCATTTCCGCAACTTGCACATGCCTTTGCGCCGGCTCGTCAAAAGTAGAACTGATGACCTCGCCTCGAACTGACCGTTCCATATCTGTGACTTCTTCCGGTCTCTCGTCAATGAGCAGTACGATCAACGCTATTTCCGGGTAATTGGTGCTGACGCTGTTGGCAATGGATTGCAGCAACATAGTTTTTCCGGTTCTCGGCGGTGCCACGATCAATCCGCGCTGGCCTTTGCCAATAGGGGTCATCAGGTCCATGACTCGGGCACTGTAGTCTTTGCCGCCCGGCGTCTCCAGCCTGATCCTCTCTTCGGGATACAACGGCGTCAGATTGTCGAATAAAATTTTGTCCTTGGTTTTGTCCGGATTCTCAAAGTTGATCGCCTCCACCTTCAACAGGGCGAAATAACGCTCACTGTCCTTGGGCGGACGGATCTGGCCGGAAATGGTATCACCCGTTCGCATGTCAAACTTGCGAATCTGGGATGGAGACACATAAATATCGTCAGGACCCGGAAGATAATTGTAAGTCGGTGCTCGAAGGAAACCAAACCCGTCAGGGAGAATCTCCAATACGCCCTGGCCAAACATCAGACCGTCCTTTTCGGTCTTGGCTTCCAGAATCCTGAAAATCAGATCCTGCTTTCTAAGCCCGCTGTGACCCTGAATCTTCAGTTCCTTGGCAATATTGGTGAGTTCGGATATGGTTTTAGCCTTGAGTTCTTCAATGTTCATCTGGGTCATGGTTTGTGGCTTCTTTGAGGGAGATTAGGAATGATTTTCTCGTAAATAGTTACGCCCTTGGAATGGAGCTCAGGTTCAAAGACGAGGGAAGATTCGATATTAATTGGGTATTTTTATAATGTTGTAGAGTCTGTTCTATGATTAACGGCGAAAGCACGGGAAAAATTAGCTGGGTGATTGATTGGTTTTATCAGGGATTTTGTATGGGAGCTTTTTAAGCTTATTCACTGTATCCAGTTCTGGGCTCTTTGTCAACTGCTTTTATCTGCCAATATTTCTGCCCCAACGAACCCTGGCCCGACCCCGGCTCAGGCTGCCAGAACAAATCCAAGCGCGGTAGCATTGAGACACCCGACAAAACCCGTGGCTTGAGTTTTTACTATCCTAAATTTTCGTTTTTTATTCGTTCTTTCAAATTTTCACGGCAATCTGGTGAGCCACCAGAGGGCAGACACCAAAAACATCATGGGCCAATGTTTTCCCGCAGGCAAAGTGTGCGCGAGAACAAATACGGAAAAACCAATCCCTGGCAAATCGCAGCAAGTCTACGCCTTGAGGAAATGCGCGATACCTTTATCTTCCTCCACGGCGAGTGGTGGGTTGACTCTGCGGAGTCAGACAGGCAGAATAGCCGCTGGGCGAATCTTCCTGAAAACCGGATTCACTTTTTTCATTCTTAACCCAGTAAGGATCCATTCATGGCAAAAAAGACAAAGAGCAAACGAGACGACACCAGCCAGTGCGAAAAATGCCTGCCGGCTTATTGTTGTAACTATTTCGCGTTTGGGATTGATGAACCTGAAGACCGACGTGACTATGAAAGTTTGATGTGGAAGATCGCACACGAAAACGTTTCGATTTATATCTATCGAAAAGACTGGTACATCATGATCCACAACCGGTGCAATTTTTTAATGCCGGACAACAAATGCGCCATCTACGATCACCGGCCTTATATGTGCCGCGAACACAGCACGGAATCGTGCGAATACACCGGCGACGATTACGGCTTCACCGAGCACTTCAAGAGTTATGACGATCTTTTGATTTATGTGAAAGAAAATACGAACTTCAGGTTTAAACAGGAACCAACAGGGATACCCCCCAACTGCCTATAGCGCGGTGTAGCCACCGCTGGCAAATTGCAATGTCTTATCTTGTGGGCAAACGTACTCTGGGCTCAACGGGCTACTGCTCGTTGCCACCATGGCTAGTGGTCTTAGGGCTTGTCTTTTTTAGCGGTGTCTTTTTTCGGTTCATCTTTCTTTTTATCTACCGGAGCCTTGGCTTTTTTCGGTGCCGCTTCCTTGGCTTTGGGTTCGGCTTTCTTTTTTTCCGTCACTTTTGGCTTGGCATCTTTCGTTTCTTTTTTCGTCTCGGCTTTGGTTTTGGTAGCAGGCTTTGCCTCGCCCTCGCGGTCTACCAGTTCGATAAAAGCCATTGGTGCATCATCGCCCTTGCGGTGACCGATACGAATGATGCGGGTATATCCGCCGGGACGGGTTGCGTAACGCTCCGCCAGCGGACCAAACACTTTTTGCACGGCATCTTTAGCAGGAACCAGCTTGAAAGCCTGGCGACGAGCATGAAGCGTACCTCTCTTACCCAGCGTGATTGTTTTTTCCACCTTGCTCCTCAGCTCTTTAGCTTTCGCCAAAGTGGTGCTGATGCGCTCTCTTTGAATAAGAGCCCCAACAAGATTTCTGAACAATGCTTTTCGATGAGCAGAGGTTCGTCCGAATTTTCTACCTGCTTTTAAATGCCGCATGGTTATTTATCACTCCTGTTATGACTTCAGCGAGCAGAACTGCTAGAGCTCGACTTCGGTATCAATTTCTTTTTTCTTCTGGGCCTGGAGGATCTGTTTGAGATCATCTTCATCGACTTTCATTCCCAAATGAAGTCCCATGTCCTCTAGGATTTCCTTGATTTCATTCAGCGATTTTCGGCCGAAGTTTCTGGTTTTCAGCATTTCGCCATCAGTTTTTTGAACCAGCTCGGCGATGGTCTGGATGTTGGCATTTTTAAGACAATTGTAGGAGCGCACCGATAGTTCGAGCTCTTCCACACATTTGGCCATATTTGTCAGCACCTTCTGCTTTTTCTCATCGACCTGGGGTAGTACCGGTTCCGGCTCTTCATCAAAGTTGATAAAAATCTGCATATGATCTTTAACAATCTTGGCAGCATGAGCTACCGCATCTTCAGGTGTGATGCCTCCATTGGTCCACAATTCCATGACCAGCGAATCATAATCCGTCGACTGTCCGACGCGGGTATTCTCGATATGATAGGTGATCTTTTCGATCGGGGAAAAACTGGAATCCACAGGGATCATCTGCACAGATTCATTTTCAATGTTGTGTCGGTCGGCGGGAACATAGCCCCGGCCCTTTCTCACAATCATCTCAATTTCCACTTCGCCACTCTGATCAATGGTGAGAATAGGAAGGTCAGGGTTCAGCACCTCTACATCCGGGTCAGCCGTGATATCTTTGGCACAAATCGTGCCCGATTTCGAGGCTTTGATATAAACCCGTTTAGAGTCCGCTTCACCGGTCAGTTTGAGGTTGACCTGTTTGAGATTGAGGATAATTTCCGTAACATCTTCAACCACTCCTGGAATGGAAGAAAACTCGTGAAAGATTCCCTCAAACTTTACGGCCACTATGGCGGCTCCTTCAATGGATGACAACAGCATCCTTCTCAGAGAGTTACCAATGGTCACCCCATATCCGCGTTCGAAAGGACCCGCGCTGAGCTTACCGTAATATTCAGACTTGTTTTTCTTATCAAATTCTAATCGCTTAGGTTTAACGATTCCCTGGGCTGTGAACATGAAGCCTCCGACCTCTAGATTAGGGTCTTAAACAGTTTTTAATTAGTTTCTTTTGACGATCAGGTTCAGCATTTAGCGCGAGTAGAGCTCTACGATCAACTGCTCTTCTATCGGCATAGTTACATGCTCCCTTGTCGGCAAAGCTTGGACAACACCTTGCTTGCTATCCGCATCAAACGACAGCCAATCCGGCAAGGTTTTTTCTTTAATATTCTCAATCGCATTTTTAACCGGTGCTTTTTTCACTTTATTGGGATTCAGAGCTATCGTATCTCCCTGCCCGAGAGCATAGGATGGGATATCCATCTTTTTCCCATTAACGGTGAAATGGCCGTGCCCAACCAACTGGCGGGCTGTGCTTCTGGATGAAGCCAGTCCCATCCTGAAAATAACATTGTCCATCCGCAACTCTAAGTTTTGCAGAAGGTTTTCGCCGGTAATACCTTTTTTCTTATCTGCCGCAAAAAAGTAATTACGAAATTGTTTTTCCAACACACCGTAAATCCGTTTTACCTTTTGTTTTTCACGCAGCTGTGTCCCATATTCCGAGAACTTCTTCCTGCCCTGACCATGCTGGCCCGGCGGGTACGCTCTTTTTTCGATCGCGCATTTTGCCGTCTCGCAACGGGAACCTTTTAAATATAATTTTATGCCTTCTCGCCGACAAAGTCGACAAACAGAATCTGTATACCTAGCCAAAATCAGCTACTCCTTTCGGTTTTACGCAATTAAACCCTGCGACGTTTTCTTGGGCGGCACCCATTGTGCGGAATCGGAGTCTTGTCACGAATGACGAGAACTTCCATTCCTGCAGCCTGCAAAGATCGTATTGCAGACTCTCGTCCCGATCCCGGGCCTTTTACATGGACCTCCAGTTTTTTCATTCCCATTTCCCGTGCTTTGACAGCGGCTTTATCAGCCGCCACCTGTGCGGCAAACGGGGTACTTTTTCTTGAACCTTTAAAGCCCTGCGCGCCAGCGCTGGACCAGGACACCACATTCCCGGACATGTCGGAAATGGTGACAATAGTATTATTGAACGTAGCCTGAATATGAGCCACTCCTACTTCCGGCACCGTCTTTTGCTTTTTTTTACCGCTTTTTGTTTTCTTATCCATTAATTTCCGTCCTTATTTTTTTGCGCGTGCGCCCACAGTTTTCTTGGGACCTTTGCGGGTTCTGGCGTTGGTGTGTGTCCTTTGCCCTCTGACCGGCAACCCTTTACGATGGCGAAGCCCTCTGTAGGAGCTTATATCCATCAAGCGTTTAATGTTCATGTTGACATTACGCCGCAAGTCACCTTCCACTTCAAATTCTTTATCGATAACACTACGGATCCGGGTCACCTCTTCTTCGGTCAGGTCTTTCATCCTGACTTCTTCCCCAACCTGTGCTTTTTTCAGGATGCTTCGGGAAGTGGTTGGCCCCACTCCATATATGTAGGTCAAAGCGATTATTGCCTGCTTATCCTTGGGAATGTCTATGCCCGCTATTCTTGCCACTGCTTCTCCTTTAGGAAATTAACCCTGTCGTTGTTTATGCTTCGGGTTTTCACAAATGACCCGCACGACACCGCGACGGCGAATTACTTTACATTTCATACAAATTGGCTTAACCGATGACCTGACTTTCATGATTCCGTCCTCTTTCTATTTATACCGATAGGTGATCCGTCCCCGGGTCAAATCATAAGGAGAAAGCTGCACCTTCACCTTGTCTCCGGAGAGGATACGGATAAAATGCATACGCATTTTCCCGGAAATATGAGCCAGTACCTTATGGCCGTTTTCCAGTTCCACCCGAAACATCGCGTTCGGCAATGGCTCAAGTATGGTGCCTTCAACTTCTATAGATTCTTCTTTAGACATCCGTTACTTCACCATTTCTAAAACGCGGGAAAAAATTTCTTTTACAGATCCTCGAGCTGTTACTGTTTTCAGATTCCCTTGTTTCTTGTAAAATTGCTTTAAGGGAGCGGTGGACTCCTGATAAACATCCAACCGCTTCATAATCGTCTCTTCATTGTCATCCTGCCTCTGGGCCAGAGTGCCGCCGCAACCGTCACAAACTCCCTGAACTTTTGGCGGTCGGGATTCCTCATGAAACATGCCGCCACAATCCGGGCAGGTGCTTCGTCCGGTCAATCGGTTGATCACCTCTTCGGCATTGACCTCCAGATCCACCACCTTGTCAATCTCCAAGCCCATTTCGGTTAATCTTTCCGAAAGCTTTTCGGCCTGAACGATGGTTCTGGGAAACCCATCCAGAATAAATCCTGTTTCACAATCGGCCTGTTTGATGCGTTCCCTTATCAAGCCGATGACCACATCATCAGGAACCAGCTGGCCTACATCCATAAACGATTTGGCCTGAATGCCCAACTCCGTATTATCCTTAACCGCCTGCCTTAAAATATCGCCGGTGGATATCTGCGGGATCAGAAACTTTTCTTTCAGCATTTTGGCCTGGGTGCCTTTTCCGGCGCCTGGCGGGCCTAAAAGAATCAATCTCATCAATCAGCCTCTTCGGCTTTTTAATCGCCCCTTTTTAACAAAACCGTCGTAATTTCTCATGACCAAATGGGACTCAATTTGCTGCATGGTATCCAAAGAAACGCCCACAACGATCAACAGGCTAGTTCCGCCAAAGTAAAACGGGATGTTGAAGTATTTTATCAAATAATCCGGCAAAATGCAGATTAAAGAAAGATACATGGCCCCGTAAAACGTGATCCTTGAAAGAATCGTATCGATGTACTCGGAAGTCTTGGCTCCCGGCCGGATTCCCGGCACAAACCCACCATGCTTTTTCATATTGTCCGCCACATCAACCGGGTTGAAAATGACAGCCGTATAAAAATAGCAAAAGAAAAATACCGCTCCAACAAAAATCAAACTGTACACAATGGTTCCGGGGGTCAACATTGCCGAAAACGACTGCATCCAAGGATGACTAATAAACTGAGCAATCGTCGCCGGGAACATGATGATGGACGAAGCAAAAATCGGCGGGATAACCCCCGATGTATTGACCTTCAAAGGCAAATGCGTTGACTGGCCACCCATCATTTTCCGACCCACCACCCGTTTCGCATATTGGATCGGAATCCGGCGCTGTCCTCCTTCGGTAAAAACGATGACCCCAACCACCACAATCATCAGTACCAGCAGGAACAACATAACGAGCACCGACATTTCGCCCGTACCCATCAAATCCATTGACTGAAAAATTGCCGCCGGAGTTCCAGCAACAATTCCGGAAAAAATGATCAGGGAAATTCCATTCCCGATTCCCCGTTCGGTAATCTGCTCACCGAGCCACATCAAAAAACAAGTTCCAGCGGTCAGAGTCAAAACCGTCATCATGCGGAACGACCAACCCGGCTCCGGGACAATCATGCCCCCGCTCGGGCTCTTCATAGCTTCCAGCCCCACAGCGATTCCGGAACCCTGGATTGTGCTCAGCACCACCGTTCCATACCGGGTGTACTGGGTAATTTTTTTCTGTCCTTGCTCCCCTTCCTTTTTCAACCTGGCCAGATAGGGAGAAACGATCGTCATCAACTGCAGAATGATCGACGAACTGATATAGGGCATGATGCCCAGCGCAAATATCGTCAACCGACTCAATGCGCCGCCGGAGAACATATCGAAAAACCCCAGGATGGTGCCCTGGGCCCGGGCAAACAATTCCGCCAGCGCTACAGAGTTGATTCCCGGAGTCGGGATATGAGCACCAATCCGATAAACAACTAAAAGAGCAAGCGTGAAAAGAATCCGCTTCTTCAGCTCGGGTACACGAAAAATGTTGCCAAAACTATCAGCTCCGCTCATTTAAAGGCTTACAGCCTTTCCGCCGGATTTCTCAATTTTAGCCTGCGCTGAGCCGCTGAATTTATGCGCGTGAACATTTAACGATTCCGTCAGCTCACCACATCCTAGAATTTTCACTAACCCGGTTTTTTTGATCAGCCCCTTCTCTTTCATCACTTCCGGGGTCACCGGATCAATCCCGGCACAGCGAGCCAAGTCGCTCACATTAACGATCTCAAACTGCTTCTTAAAGATATTGGTGAAACCGCGTTTGGGCAATCTTCGATAAATCGGCATCTGTCCACCCTCAAACCACGGGTGTGGACTTCCACCGGACCGACACTTCTGGCCCTTCTGACCCTTGCCGGAAGTTTTCCCGGTCCCGGAGCCAATGCCACGGCCTATCCGCTTCCTGTTTTTTCTGTCCGGTCCCTTTAAATTTGATAAATGCAACATTCCCTATCCTCAGTAAAATTCGGACCTATTATTTGCCGCGTAAACGGGCACATTCTTTTGCGCTACGCAGAGTGATCAATCCTTGAATGGTCGCCTTGACCACGTTATGCGGGTTATTGGTATTTAAACATTTAGTCAAAATATCGCGAACACCAACCGCTTCTAAAACCGCTCGGACAGCACCACCAGCTATCAAACCCGTACCTCGTGACGCTGGCTTCATCAACACCCGGCCTGCTCCATAAGCACCGATCACTTCATGGGGGATGGAAGCACCCTCGAGGCTCACCGTCACCATGCCTCTTTTGGCTTTTTCCACACCTTTTCGTATTGCTTCCGGGACTTCATTGGCCTTTCCCAAACCCCAGCCCACTTTGCCTTCCCGATTGCCAACCACCACCAGCGCACTGAAGCTGAAACGGCGGCCACCTTTTACAACCTTGGCCACACGGTTGATCTTGACAATCTTATCAACAAAATCTGTGGGTTTATCTTGGTCCCGTTGTCGCAACACTTCCTCCTGCGTTATGGATTAAAATTTTATTCCTTTTTCCCGAACCGCATCGGCCAAAGCCTTGACGCGCCCGGCATACAGAAATCCGTTTCGGTCATAATAAACTTCTTTAATGCCCTTGGCTGCAGCCGCTTCACCGACAAGAGAACCGACCAACGTTGCCGCCTGGAGGTTGCCCCCGACCTTCATCTGCTCCTTGAAGTTTGGCGAAAGCGTTGACATGGCCACGAGGGTTTTGCCTTCACTGTCATCGACAATTTGAGCGTAAATATGTTTGCTGCTTCGGAACACTGTCAACCGGAGTCGGCTCGCATTTTTCTGCACCTTGAGCTTAACTCTTCTTTTTCTTTGCAGTCGTAGTCGTTCCCGTTCAGATGTTTTCATAAATTATCCTTTACCCGCCGTTTTACCGGCTTTTCTGCGTATTCTTTCGGTGGAGTACATGACCCCTTTCCCCTTATAAGGCTCCGGTGGGCGTAAACTGCGGATTTCCGCTGCAGTCTGTCCAACCCGTTCCTTATTGGCTCCTTTTATAACAATCGTATTTTTTTTGCTATCCACATCAAACTCAACGCCTTCAGGAGCCGGGTAAGTGATCGGATGCGAATGCCCAAGATTCAAAAACAGATCTTTCCCCTTGAGATCCACCTTGTAACCCACCCCGACAATATTGAGTTGCTTGGAGTAACCATCCGTAACCCCGACCACCATATTATTGATCAGGGTGCGCGTCAGCCCATGCAAAGAACGATCCAGCCTTCCATCGGTCGGACGAACCACGCTCACCACGCCATCCTTCAACTCAATCTTCATATTGGGATGCAGATCACGCTGCAACTGTCCCTTGGGTCCTTTTACCGCGACGTTTGACCCGTTGACTTTTAAATCTACCCCGGAAGGTACATTGATCGGCTGTTTTCCAATTCGAGACATTTTAACACTTCTTTAAAATTTCGGTTTCAATTAAATATCTGTTTTCAACAGGGAATGTTAACTCCCACAAGAGCTTAGGGATTTACCAGACGTGGCCCAGCACTTCTCCCCCAACGCCTTTTTCCCTGCATTCCTGATCGGTCATCACCCCTGAAGAGGTGGACAGGATGGCAAGCCCCAGCCCATTAAGAACCTTGGGAATCGCATCCCGCTTAACATAATTTCTCCGTCCGGGCGTACTGATCCGCTTGATTCCGCGAATCACCGACTGGTCACCACTATATTTCAAATATACACGGATGATCCCCTGCAAATTATCCTCATAAATTCGGAAATTTTTGATATAACCTTCGTCCTTCAAAATCTCCACGATACGAGCTTTCATTTTTGAGCCGGGGACATCAATCCTCGGATGTCTGACCATCAACCCGTTTCTTATACGGGTAAAGAGGTCAGCGATGGGATCGGTCATCATGCGAAACTATACTCCCAAAAAAATAATTATATTAAACTACCAACTCGCCTTGGTAACACCTGGGATCTCACCGCGTAAGGCTCTTTCCCTAAAGCAAATTCGGCACATGCCAAACTTACGAAGAAACGCCCGCGGCCTGCCGCAAATGTGACACCGGTTATACTGGCGCACCTTAAATTTCTGTTCCCGCTTCGCCTTAGCGACTAGTGATTTCTTTGCCATAGTCCTTTACTTTCTAATCGGTAGTCCCATATGGGTCAACAAACACCGGCCCTGCTCATCGTTGCGAGCTGTGGTGGTGATGGTGATATTCATTCCTTTAACCTTCTCGATTTTATCAAAATCGATTTCCGGGAAGATCAATTGCTCCTTAAGTCCAATCGTGTAGTTGCCCCGCCCATCAAATGCCTTGGGAGGCAAACCCTTAAAGTCTCGAACCCTGGGGAGCGCGAACGATACCAACCGCTCATAAAACTCATACATCCTGATTCCCCTGAGAGTTACTTTAATGCCGATAGGAACCCCTTCTCGCAATTTAAAATTGGAGATGGATTTTTTTGCCTTGGTGACTATGGGCTGTTGCCCGGTAATCACGCGCAACTGCTCGATTCCCGATTCGATCAATTTGGAGTTCTGCAACGCCTCACCCAATCCCATATTGACGGTAATCTTTGTCATCCTGGGAACCTCCATCACATTGCCAAGACCCAATTCCTTCTGGATAGCGGCCTGATGCTTTTCAAAATAGCTTGTCTTAAAATTTGCCATGCTACACCTTATCCAGGACATCGCCGGTTTTCACACAAACACGGACTCGTTTTCCATCTTCAAGTTTTTTCAACTTGGTTCGCACTCCCTTGCCCACCTTGTCACTGACCAGCAGAACATTGGAGATATGAATCTTTGCTTCCTTCTCTATAATGCCGGGTTGTCGGGACTTGCCATCACCCTTCATATGGCGTTTGACCATATTGAGTTTTTCAACCGTCACCCGCTGCTCTTCCGGGAAGATAGCGAGCAATTTTCCCTTCTTGCCCTTTTCTTTTCCGGAGATCACCTGAACAATATCGTCTTTTTTCAGATGAAGCTTGTAAGGAGCCCTTTTCACTACAGCACCTCCGGAGCAAGCGAAAGAATTTTCATATAGCGCTTGGCACGCAACTCACGGCCCACCGGACCAAAAATTCGCGTTCCCACCGGCTCATTAGCGTCAGTAATCAGGACAGCGGCATTACCGTCAAACTTGATATAGGTTCCATTAGCGCGGCGCATCTCCTTACGGGTTCTCACCACCACAGCCTTTTTCACTTCACCTTTTTTAAGACTGCTCTGCGGATCAACTTCTTTAACCGCAACCACAATAATATCCCCAATGCGGGCATAACGGCGACGTGAGCCACCCAGCACCTTGATACACTGAACCACTTTGGCTCCGGAATTGTCTGCCACTTCTAATACAGTTCGTAGTTGGATCATGACGCTTTATCTGCCTCCTCGCCTTTCTTGATGATTTCTACTAAACGCCAGCGCTTTGTTTTACTCAAGGGCCGGGTTTCGCGGATGCTGACGAAATCACCAGGACAGCATTCGTTCTTCTCATCGTGGGCGCTGAATTTACGGGTGCTCTTCACCACCTTTTTGAATTTGGGATGAATGAATTTCCGTTCCACCTGCACAACCACGGTTTTATCCATTTTGTTACTCACCACAAGGCCCATCTGGGTTTTTCTAGTCGATGTTTGCAAAAGCTTTACCTATTCCTGTTTAATGTTCGGATTTATTCAATAGACCCGAGCTTATTTATCAGAACCTGCTTTATTTTCTTGCTTCGCCGAACTTTCCGCCGAAGCCGGAGTTTCCTTCTGGATCGTTTTCAACCGGGCGATATCTCTTCTAAGAAACCGAATGCGGCTGGGATTTTCTATCTTTCCCGTGGCCAATTGCAATCTCAGGTTAAATATTTCCTGAGTGATATCGACTATCTTTTCTTCCCGCTCTTTTTCGGAAAGACCTCTAACTTCTTCAGCTTTCATAATATATTTTTCACTTTTCCAATTAGGTCTGTTTGGTGACAAACCGGGTAGATACTGATAACTTGTGCGCCGCCAGACGAAACGCCTCCTTGGCAACATCTTCCGGCACACCCTCCATTTCATAAAGCATGCGACCCGGTTTTACAACGGCCACCCAAAATTCCGGATTGCCCTTACCCTTACCCATTCTTGTTTCCAATGGCTTCTTGGAAACCGGCTTGTCAGGGAAAATCCGTAACCAGATTTTTCCTCCGCGCTTAACATGGCGGGTCATCGCAATACGAGCGGCTTCAATCTGTCGATTGGTGATGCGACCACATTCCAAAGCCTGCAGGCCATAAGTACCAAAATCCAGAGAACCTCCCCGGTAGGCCGTGCCACGCATCCGTCCCTTATGACGTTTTCTATACTTAACTCTTTTGGGCATCAACATGATGCATTATCTCCAATAAACATTTATAGCCAGGCCAACGCCCGAACTCAGACCTCGCCCAAATCAGGCCGAAGCTTTTCCCTTTTCTTTTTCTTTTTCCTGGAATCCCTGTGGCCGCTCAATCCCTTTACCCGGGAGAATATCCCCCTTATAAACCCACACCTTCACCCCAATAATCCCAAAGGTGGTGTTGGAGTTTGCGGTCCCATAATCAATATCCGCCCTCAGAGTATGCAGAGGAACCCTGCCTTCCCGGTACCATTCACTGCGGGCAATTTCCGCACCGCCCAGCCGACCCGATACCCGGATTTTAATTCCCTTAGCCCCAAACCTCAGCGCCGAGACCACACTCTTTTTCATTGCCCGACGAAACGAAACTCTTTTTTCCAATTGCAGAGCGATATTCTGTCCGATCAAAGCCGCATCCAACTCGGCGCGACGCACCTCTTTAATATTGAGATTAACCTGTTTTCCAGACATGACCTTCTGCAATTCCGCTTTCAGCCTGTCTACTTCAAGACCCTTTTTCCCGATGATGATACCTGGGCGCGCAGTATGAATATTGACCCTTACGCGGTTTGCCGAACGCTCAATCTCTACCTTGGAGATGCCCGCATGCGAAAGCGTTTTGAAGATGTGCTTCCTGAGAGCCATATCCTCAACCAACTGCTCGGCATATCCTTTTCTGGCATACCAGTTAGACACCCAAGTCTTGGTGATTCCCAGCCTGAACCCGTAAGGGTGAACTTTTTGACCCACGCTTTTATCTCCTTAAGATTCTTTTTCTTCCAGTATCAAAGTGATATGACTGGTCTTCTTTTGAATCGTAGTAGCTGATCCTCGCGCTCTCGGCATATTCCTCTTCCAAGTCGCACCTTCATCGACCTGAACGTTTTTAATCACCAGATCGTCTACATCAAGAACCTTATGGTTCTCTTCTGCATTGGCGATCGCAGACTTCAGCAGCTTTTGAAACTTTTCTGCTACCCGCTTGCGGGTAAATGCCAAAATATTGATGGCCTCGTTCACGTTTTTGCCGCGAATCAAATTGGCCACCAACCGCGCCTTCTGCGGTGTCGTTCTCGTATGTCTGAGTGAAGCTCTAACTTCCATGATGCCCCTATTACTTAGTCACTGCTTTTTTGGTTTTACCGCCGTGCGACCTGAATGTGCGCGTGGGCGAAAATTCACCTAACTTATGGCCGACCATATTTTCCGTCACAAAAACGGGAAAGAATTTTTTACCATTATGTACCGACAAGGTATGTCCGACAAAGTCCGGAGTGATGGTGGACCGACGCGACCACGTCTTGAACACCTTCTTGTCATTCTTCCGGTTCATCTCATCGATTTTATCCTGCAGATGCGAATCGACAAACGGGCCTTTTTTTAACGATCGAGCCATTCCAAAACCTCAGTTTACAAACAGTTTATTTTCTCTTTTTACGACTGAGAATAAATTTATTCGATAATTTTTTAACGTTACGCGTCTTCAATCCCTTAGCACTCTGTCCCCATGGACTACAAGGATGCCGACCGCCTGAAGAACGACCCTCACCACCACCCATAGGATGATCCACCGGATTCATCGCCACCGCGCGAACACGAGGCCGACGCCCCATCCATCTCACACGCCCAGCCTTACCAATGGAAATATTTTCATGATCGGCATTACCCACTGTGCCAATCGTTGCCCGGCAGTTTTTGTGAATCAACCGAACTTCCCCCGACTTAAGCTTGAGGTTTACGTACTCGCCCTCTTTAGCCATCAACTGAACACCGCTGCCAGCACTGCGGGCAATCTGCGCTCCTTTGCCGGGACGCATCTCTACATTATGAATCAGGGTACCTTCGGGAATATCTTTCAGAGGAAGACAATTACCGATGCGGATATCAGCATTCTCACCCGACATCAACACATCCCCCACATTCAACTTGGCAGGAGAAATGATATAACGCTTCTCGCCATCCGAATAAGACAGAAGGGCAATGCGCGCGCTACGGTTAGGATCGTATTCAACGCCCACGACTTTCGCCGGGATGCCATCCTTCTGCCGCTTAAAATCAATAATCCGATATTGCTTTCTATGCCCGCCACCTCGCCGCTTGGCAGTGATACGGCCGTGATTATTGCGTCCGCCTTTTCTTGCAATGGCAACGAGAAGGCTCTTTTCAGGAGTCGATTTGGTGACCTCATCGAAACCGGAAATAGTCTGGTGCCTGACGCCTGGTGATCTGGGTTTTAACTTCCTGATAGACATTACTACTTACACTCCCTCAAAAATTTCAATCTTCTCGCCTTCTTTCAACTGAACCATAGCCTTTTTCCAAGTTTTCGACTGGCCCATGGACTTACCAAACCGCTTACGCTTACCCCCCACAACCTGGGTATTAACGTGAAGGACTTTTACATCAAAAATTTTCTGCACTGCTTCTCGAATCTGGATTTTATTGGCCTCGGGGTGAACACGAAACACCACCCAATTTCCATCGGCAAGCATACCGGTGCCCTTTTCCGTAACCAGTGGTTTCTCTATAATTCGATACATATCCATTTAGTTCAACCGCTCCTCAATCTTTTTAAGCGCTTCGGGAGTACAAACAATCCGATCATGGGCCAACAGATCAAAAACATTAAGCCCGTCAACCAGAAGCACATCCACCCGGGGCAAGTTACGAACCGCCAACTGCAGATTGGTATTTGCCTCCGAAATGAGAAATAGCGTTTTTTCAGGAAGACTCAGACTGGCCAGCAAGGCCACCGCGTCTTTGGTTTTGGGATTCGCAAGATTCAGCGAATCAACCACTGTAAAGCTCTGCCCCTTAAGCCTGTCTGTCAAAACCGATTTGATCGCGAGTTTTTTAGACTTTTTGGAAAGCTGGAACGCATAACTTCTCGGGCTGGGCCCAAAAACCGTCATACCCCCACGCCAGAGCGGCGATCGAGTGTTCCCTGCACGGGCACGGCCTGTCCCCTTCTGCCTCCAGGGTTTGGCATTGCTGCCATGCAACTCTCCCTTGTTCTGCTTGGTCGCCGCGTTTCCACCACGACGGGCTGCCAATTGCATGGTCACATACCTTTGCACCAGCTCTTCGCGAACCCGAACCTCAAAAATGCTCTCGGGAGCCTCTACCGTTCCAACTTTCTTATTATTACTATCTACAATATCTATTGCTGGCATGACCAAAAACTCGTTTCTTAAGATTTAACTATATTGACGATTCCGCCATTGGCTCCGGGGATCGCCCCCTTGACCAACAGTACATTATTTTCCACATCCACCCGGATCACCTTCAGATTTCTCACGCGGACCGTATCACCGCCCATTCGACCCGGCATACCGGTGCCCTTGAAAACTCGCCCCGGATACGTATGCATACCGATCGAACCGGTTCCGCGATAACTTTCATGATGACCATGAGAAGCTGGCGCGCCGCCATAATTGAATCGCCTGAAAACCCCGGCAAACCCTTTACCCTTGGAGACACCCACTACTGAAACCTTATCGCCCTCGCTGAAAACATCCACACTAAGCGGTTTGCCCATGGCCTCGTCATCCACATCCTGACCCCTGAACTCCTGGAGAATTCTTGCGGGTTCCACCTTAAGCTTGTCATAAAATCCCTGCAAAGGCTTATTAGTATGTTTCGCCTTGCGGGTTCCATATGCCAGCATAAGAGCCTGGTATCCGTCTTTTTTTTCAGTCCGTTTCAAAACCGGCACACAACGCTCTACGTGAATCACGGTGACAGGAACACAATCTCCCTTATCCGAGAACACCTCGGTCATGCCAATTTTTTTTCCAATTAAAACACTCATATTTTCTCTATGTTAAAGCTTGATCTCGATATCCACGCCGCCCGACAGATCCAGCTTCATCAGCGCGTCTACCGTCTGGGGAGTGGGTTCAAGGATTTCAAGAATCCTCTTATGCGTTCGAATCTCAAATTGCTCACGAGATTTCTTATCCACATGAGGGGAACGCAAAACAGTCCACTTGTTCTTCATTGTGGGCAAGGGAATAGGACCGACCACCTTAGCACCTGTGCGCCGAGTGGTTTCCACAATTTCCCCTACCGACCAATCCAATAATTTATGGTCGTAAGCCTTGAGCCTGATTTTTATTTTTTGGTCACTCATTATTCGACGATCTCACCGACAACTCCGGCTCCCACCGTACGACCACCTTCGCGGATAGCAAATTTAAGACCTTTATCCATCGCTACAGGCGTAATAAGTGTTATCTCCATCGCAACATTGTCTCCGGGCATTACCATTTCAACACCTGCTGGCAAAGTCGCAACACCGGTAACATCGGTGGTTCGGAAATAAAACTGCGGACGGTAACCATTGAAGAACGGAGTATGCCTTCCACCCTCCTCTTTAGTCAGAATATAAACTTCCGCCTTGAATTTAGTATGCGGCGTGATGGACCCGGGCTTAGCCAGAACCTGACCGCGCTCGATTTCATCACGCTTGGTTCCACGAAGCAGAATCCCCACATTTTCACCGGCACGCCCCTCATCAAGAAGCTTGCGGAACATCTCAACACCGGTACACGTGGTCTTCATTGTATCTTTAAACCCTACTATCTCAATTTCTTCACCAACCTTGATGATTCCCGTCTCAATACGCCCGGTCGCAACGGTTCCACGCCCGGAAATACTGAAGATATCTTCAATCGGCATCAGGAAAGGCTTGTCGACAGGACGATCCGGAACCGGGAAGTAAGTATCAAGAGCTTCCATCAATTCCCAGATACACTTGGTCTTTTCTTCATCTTCCGGATTCTCCAAAGCCTGCAGAGCACTTCCGCGGATGACAGGAACATCGTCTCCAGGGAAATCATACTTGCTCAACAATTCGCGCACTTCCATCTCAACCAGGTCGAGCAATTCAGGGTCATCAACCATGTCACACTTATTCATGAATACGCAGAGCTTAGGCACACCAACCTGACGGGCCAATAGAATATGCTCACGAGTCTGTGGCATCGGGCCGTCGTTGGCAGAGATCACCAGAATCCCTCCATCCATCTGCGCCGCACCGGTGATCATATTCTTAACATAGTCAGCATGACCCGGGCAGTCAACATGCGCGTAATGCCGGTTCACGGTATTGTATTCAACGTGAGCAATCGCGATGGTAATCCCACGCTCCTTTTCCTCCGGAGCCTTATCAATCTGATCAAAGGCGATTTTTTCTGCTAACCCCTTCTTACTCAGAACTTCCGTGATCGACGCCGTAAGAGTCGTTTTCCCATGGTCAACGTGACCAATGGTTCCAACGTTTATGTGCGGCTTATCTCGAACAAATTTTTCTTTAGCCATGCTGATTCACTCCAATAGTATTTTCAAATAATTTTTATTAGACCGCTAATTTCTCTTTAGACCCAGTTGCCTTGGCTATCAGCTCCTCGGCAATCGCGGCGGGAACACCATCATACTTGGCAAACTCCATCGAGTAATTCGCACGCCCCTGAGTTGCCGACCGAAGATCGGTAGAGTACCCAAACATCCCAGAGAGAGGAACTTCCGCCTGAATCACTTTAGCACCGGCACGATCTGCAAGATCTTTGATCTTGCCGCGCTTAGAATTCAGCTTGCCGATGACATCGCCCATAAATTCTTCAGGCGTAACGACCTCCACATTCATAACCGGTTCCAGCAATTGAGGAGATCCTTTTTTACAAGCTTCCTGAAAAGCCATGGAAGCACAAATCTTGAATGCCATCTCAGAAGAATCGACATCATGATACGATCCATCCAGCAACGTTACCGAAACATCCACCGTAGGATACCCGCACATAATGCCCCGGCTCATCGCCTCCACAACACCCTTCTGAACAGCAGGAATAAACTCACGCGGAATCGCACCGCCAGTAACCTTATTGACGAACTCAAAACCCGCCCCAGCTTCTCTCGGCTCGACCCTTATAACGACATGACCATACTGACCACGACCGCCACTTTGCTTGACATATTTGTTTTCGTGCTCGACAGCCTTGGTAATGGTTTCCTTGTAGGCCACCTGAGGTTTGGACACATCCACATCCAGAGAGAATTCGCGACGCATCCGGTCAACCAAAATCTCAAGATGCAACTCACCCATTCCCGACATAACAGTCTGATTAGTTTCCGGATCAACACGGACCTTAAACGTAGGATCTTCCTGAAGAAGCTTAACGAGACAATCAGAGAGTTTGTCCTGCTCAGCCTTGGTTCTGGGTTCAATGGCGACAGAAATAACCGGCTCAGGAAACGAGATCGCTTCAAGAATAATCGGATTATCCTGATCGCAAAGCGTATCCCCGGTATAAGTCTTCTTCAGCCCGACCACTGCGGCGATATCGCCCGCCCGCACAAAATCAACTTCTTCTCGCTTGTTTGCGTGCATCCTCAATATCCGGCCCACACGCTCTCTTTCATTCTTCGTCGAATTATAAATATAAGAACCGCTGGTCAACTGGCCAGAATAAACACGCACAAACGCCAACTGGCCGACAAAAGGATCGGTCATGATTTTAAAAGCCAGCGCCGAAACCGGATCCGTGGAATCCAGCTTGCGGGTTTCTTCTTTCTGAGTGTTGGGGTTGGTGCCTGTGATAACTTTGAGCTCCTGCGGGGAAGGGAGGTAAAGAATGACGGCGTCCAGAAGCTGCTGCACACCCTTGTTCTTGAACGCGGCGCCACATAAAATCGGAGTGATCTTGTTCTCCAGAGTTCCTTTTCTCAAGGCCGCGATAATCTCTTCTCGCGACACCTCCTCGCCAGCGAGAAATTTTTCCATAATCGCGTCATCCACATCCGAAGCCGATTCAATCAACTTTTCCCTGTACTCCTCTGCCTCATCCTGATACTCCGCCGGGATATCCACCACATCATAGGTTTCACCCTTGTCCTTGGCTTCCGAGTACACATTAGCCTTCATGTTAATCAGGTCAATCACACCCAGAAAACTCGCCTCTACCCCCAGAGGAAGCTGAACAATAACAGGGCTGGCGTTCAATTTGTCGACCATCTGCTGAACACAACCGAGGAAATTCGCTCCTGCTCGATCCATCTTATTGACAAAACAAATTCTAGGAACATTGTACTTACTGGCTTGACGCCAAACTGTTTCAGACTGAGGCTCCACACCACTGACAGCATCAAACACGCCTACAGCTCCGTCGAGAACCCGCAAAGACCTTTCCACCTCAGCCGTAAAATCCACATGACCGGGCGTATCAATAATATTGACCTGATGATCCAGCCAGAAACAAGTTGTCGCGGCCGAGGTGATCGTGATCCCCCGCTCCTGCTCCTGCTCCATCCAGTCCATCGTGGCATTACCATCATGCACTTCTCCAATCTTATGGCTTTTGCCCGTGTAGTAGAGAATGCGCTCAGTCGTTGTCGTTTTACCGGCATCGATGTGAGCGATGATTCCTATATTACGGGTCTTCTCAGGCTGTGTTTTCTTACTCATTTAGAAAAAATAATCTCCAATTACCAACGGTAATGAGCAAAAGCCTTATTCGCCTCTGCCATCCTGTGGACTTCTTCTTTTTTCTTAACCGCTCCACCCGAATTTCCAAATGCATCCAGAATCTCGCCAGTCAATTTTTCAGCCATCGATTTACCGGCCCGTGACTTGGCATTCTGGATCATCCACCGAATACTGAGAGCCTGTCTGCGACTTTCCTTCACCTCAACAGGCACCTGATACGTAGCACCACCGACCCTGCGAGAGCGAACCTCCAACATGGGCGCCGCATTCTCCACCGCTTTACGAAAAACCCGCAAAGGCTCTTCCTTGCTCTTCTCGGCAACACTTTCCAACGCCGTATAAAGAATGCTTTCCGCCTTCCCCTTCTCACCCTTGCGCAAAATGCAATTGATGAAACGGGCGACTAGGAGATCGTTAAACTTCGGATCAGGAGTGATCTTTCTTTTCTGAGCTTCTCTTCTTCTCGCCATAATAGTTATCGAATATTATTTTTTAGGTTTTTTTGTGCCGTACTTGGACCGACTCTGCATCCGATTTGCCACCCCAAGAGCATCCAGACTCCCGCGGACAACATGATATCGAACCCCAGGCAAATCCTTAATTCGGCCACCGCGAATCATCACGATGGAATGCTCTTGCAAATTATGACCCACGCCGGGAATATAAGTAGTCACTTCCATCCCGTTTGTCAGCCTTACTCGGGCCACTTTTCGAAGGGCCGAATTAGGCTTTTTAGGCGTTGACGTGTAAACCCGGACACAAACTCCCCGCTTTTGCGGACAGGATTTTAAAGCCGGACTATTACTTTTAACGACCGGCGTTTTCCGACCGGATTTTACTAACTGATTAATCGTAGGCAAAAAATAGACCTCCCTAAAAGGCAATCCACGCAAAATCCACGCAAACGGGTTACCAAATAAAACCGAAAATACCCATTGATGTCAATAAAAACAAAGGGTTATATCAGGCAGATATAGGCGTGAAAAAGGGTTAATTGTAGCACCGAAACTAACTTAGTCAAGCGAAAAATAAGGGCTTTCTTGGTTTTTTATTCCGCCGCAACCGGGGCCTGTTCTTCCGTCTGTTCAGCCCCTTCAGTTTCAGGTTCTTCAATGCGAATTCCGCTATACGCCCGGCATCCCGTACCTGCCGGAATCAACCTTCCCATAGTCACATTCTCTTTCAATCCGACCAGATGATCCACCTTGCCGCTCACGCTCACTTCTGTGAGAACACGAGTGGTTTCCTGGAAAGATGCCGCCGAAATAAAGCTTTCCGTGCTGAGCGACGACTTGGTAATTCCCAGAAGCACTGCAGCGCCTTTGGCCGGTTTTTTCTTATTTTTGATGACTTCCTGATTAGCCAAGTTGAAGACTTTCTTCGTCACCTGCTCGCCAACCAAAAATTCCGTATCGCCGGAATCTTCTATGACCAAATGCCGAAGCATTTGCCGGACGATAACTTCAATATGCTTATCATTAATTTGCACGCCCTGGAGACGGTAAACCTCTTGCACTTCGTTCACCAGGTATTTCTGCAATTCGTCTTCTCCCAATACCCGCAAAATATCATGCGGATTGGAAGCGCCGTCCATCAGCGGTTCACCGGCAACCACCTCATCACCTTCGTGGACGTTGATATGTTTGCCGCGCGGAATCAGGTATTCGCACTCATCACCGGTTTCACTCTCCACGATGACTTTGCGCATGCCTTTTACGAATCCACCAAACTTCACTTTGCCGGAAATTTCCGTGATCGTCGCCTGCTCATGCGGTTTGCGAGCTTCGAAAAGCTCGGCCACACGCGGCAAACCACCGGTGATGTCTTTGGTTTTCGCCGATTCGCGGGGAATCTTTACGATCAAGTCGCCAGCACTCACCACATCGCCTTCGCTGACGTTGATGTTGGCGCCGGCAGGCAGAATATAGCGACGTATCGTGGTGCCCTTTTCATCCTTGAGTGAAATCCGCGGTTGTTTTTTCTCGTCACGATGACTGATGATAACCTTGGTCGAAAGACCGGTAATCTCATCGAAGTCTTCTTTCATGGTTATGCCTTCCGCTATATCACCAAAAGCAATGGTTCCGGAAACTTCCGTCAGGATGGCGTTGGTATAAGGATCCCACTCAACCAGAGTCTGGCCTTCCTGCACTTCCTGCCCATCATTAACTTTAAGCTTGGCCCCATACACAACCGAGAACTTCTCTTTTTCACGACCGGTTTCATCCTGAATCACAAGACTTGCGTTGCGGTTCATGACAATGATTTCTCCGTTTCGGTTTTTGAGGGTGCGAAGGCCCATATACTTGACCAACCCGCCTCGCTTGGTGTTCAAAGTAGTTTGCTCAACCACGCGGCTGGCTGTTCCGCCGATATGGAAAGTTCTCATGGTAAGCTGGGTTCCCGGCTCACCAATAGACTGTGCCGCGATAACACCCACCGGCTCGCCCACTTCCACCCATTGCAGAGTAGCCATATTGCGTCCGTAACATTTGATACAAACCCCCTGCTTGGATTCGCAGGTCAGACAAGAACGCATTTTAATTTTTTCTATCCCGGCATTTTCAATTTCCAGCACGGTTTCCTCGATGATCAAGCTGTCTGCCTTAGCCAGAACTTCCCCGGTAAAAGGATCGACCACGTCTTCAAGAACCGTCCGCCCGAGAATTCTTTCTCCCAGAGGCTGGATGATTTCACCGGCTTCCACCAGAGATATTGCGTCAATCCCCTTCAAGGTTCCGCAGTCTTCTTCCTGAACAATCATATCCTGCGCCACATCCACCAATCGGCGGGTGAGGTAACCTGAGTTTGCCGTCTTAAGCGCAGTATCCGCCAGACCCTTACGAGCTCCATGCGTAGAAATGAAATACTGAATAACCGAAAGACCTTCGCGGAAGTTAGCGGTGATCGGCGTTTCGATGATTTCTCCCGACGGCTTAGCCATCAGGCCGCGCATTCCAGCCAATTGCCGCAACTGTTGCGCACTTCCCCGGGCTCCCGAGTCCGCCATGATAAAGATCGAGTTAAAATCCTTATTGGTTTTTCCAATAACGGTGGACTCATCTTCCGTTTCCAGTTCTTTAAACATTTCTTCGGATACTTTTTCAGTGACATGCGCCCAGATATCAATAACCTTGTTATATCTTTCACCATTGGTGATGAGTCCATCCCGGTATTGCTTATGAACCTTAAGAACCTCTTCATTGGTTTTTTCCACCAAATTAGCTTTGGTTTTGGGAATGCGCATCTGGTCAATGGAGACAGTGAGACCCGCCTCGGTGGCGTATTTGAATCCCAGCTCCTTGACTTCGTCCAACAGGGACACGGTTTTTTCCCGCCCTACCATAAGGAAAGACTTAGAGAAAAGATCTGACAGGGATTTTTTATCCATCAGGCGATTCACATATTCAAACGGCAATCCCTCAGGAAGCACTCCACCAAGAAGTACCCGTCCCGTTGTGGTCTGAACCAGCACCCCTTCAAGGCGAACCATAATCTGAGCCTGCAAATCCAGTTCATCCGCATTGTAGGCCGCGACGACTTCTTTCTGACCTGAAAAAACCTTACCGGACCCTTTAACATTACCACGAATCTTGGTCATGTAATAACAACCCAAAACAATGTCCTGGGTGGGAACGGCGATAGGCTTTCCGTTCGAAGGAGACAAAATATTGTTGGAAGACATTATCAACAACTTACATTCGGTTCTCGCTTCCATGGAAAGAGGAATATGAACCGCCATCTGGTCACCATCAAAGTCGGCGTTGAAAGCGGTACACACCATCGGATGCACCTGAATGGCCTTGCCTTCAATCAACAAAGGCTCAAACGCCTGAATACCCAATCGATGCAGTGTTGGCGCCCTGTTGAGCAGAATCGGATGGCCTTTCACCACCTCTTCCAACACTTCCCAGACTTCGGCGCGTTCCTGCTCGACCATTTTTTTCGCGGTCTTGATCGTCGCCGCATAACCTTTTTCTTCCAGCCGGTTGAACACGAACGGCTTGAATAACTCGAGTGCCATTTTCTTTGGCAATCCACACTGGTGAAACTTTAAATGAGGACCCACAACGATAACGGAACGGCCGGAATAATCCACCCGCTTACCCAGCAGGTTTTGCCGGAACCGGCCCTGCTTACCTTTGAGCATGTCGCTCAAAGATTTCAAGGGACGCTTGTTGGTTCCGCGCAGGGTACGACCTCTACGCCCGTTATCAAACAGGGCTGAAACGGCCTCCTGCAACATTCTCTTTTCGTTACGGATAATGATCTGCGGTGCTTTCAATTCCTGCAAGCGTTTCAACCGGTTATTCCGGTTGATCACGCGCCGATAAAGATCGTTCAGGTCAGAGGTGGCAAACCGACCGCCATCCAGAGGAACCAGAGGACGCAATTCAGGCGGAATCACCGGGATAACCTGAAGGATCATCCATTCCGGCTTATTGCCTGACTTACGAAACGCTTCAACAATCTTCAGCCGCTTGGCAACTTTTCTTCGGTTCATCACCGACTTGGTGGTGATCATCTCCTCTTTCAGATCCACCGAAAGAGTTTCCAGATTCATCGGCCTGAGCAGTTCCGCAACGCCTTCAGCGCCGATCATGGCTCGGAACGTATCGGGGAATTCCATTTCCATTTCCCGATACTCTTCTTCGGTCAAAATCTGGCCGATTTCCATATCCGAGTCACCCGGATCGGTCACCACATAGTTTTCAAAATAAATAATGCGCTCAAGATCTTTCAGCGGGATATCCAGCAAATGCCCAAGGCGACTGGGCAAACCCTTGAAGTACCAGATATGGGCAACCGGGGTGGCCAGCTCAATATGCCCCAGACGTTCCCGGCGCACCTTCGAGAGAATGACTTCAACGCCACACTTCTCACAGATGACACCCTTATGCTTCATCCTTTTATATTTACCACAGGTACACTCCCAATCCTTGACCGGCCCGAAAATCTTGGCACAGAACAGCCCGTCTCTTTCCGGCTTGAAAGTCCGGTAATTAATCGTTTCCGGTTTCTTAACCTCTCCATAAGACCAGGAGCGAATTTTCTCCGGGGACGCAATCCGCACGCGGAGGGCATCAAACATAATGGGGTTTTTTGGTTTATCGAAATATGTCAGGCTATCCACCAGGGACTTCTCCTTTTTAAGGTTTTCGCAAACCGCTAAAAATTTCTTTAATTATATGATCCAAGCCGCCCGGGAATTAACCCGGGGCTTTAAAAACTACACGAGGAACCTACTTTACCGACTCGATCAACTCAACATCAATGGCCAAGCTCTGCAACTCTTTAACCAAAACGTTGAACGATTCAGGCAGGCTGGGATTCAGATGGGTATCTCCTTTGACGATCGCTTCATACATGCGTTTGCGACCTTCAACATCATCAGATTTTACCGTGAGCATTTCCTGCAGAGTATAAGCTGCACCATAAGCTTCCAGCGCCCAGACTTCCATCTCCCCGAGTCGCTGCCCACCAAACTGAGCCTTACCTCCAAGAGGTTGCTGAGTCACAAGAGAATACGGGCCGGTAGACCGCGCATGGATCTTGTCGTCGACCAGATGATGCAGTTTGAGCATATACAGGTAACCGACCATCACCTTTTGTCGGAAATAATGTCCGGTTCTGCCATCATAAAGAGCGATTTCTCCTGATTCAGAGCAGCCGCCCTCGGCCAAAATTTGCCTGACTTCTTTTTCATTGGCACCATCGAACACCGGTGTAGCCATGTGCACACCAGTAGCTTTGGCAGCCATGCCCAAATTGGTTTCCAGAATCTGGCCCACGTTCATTCGCGAAGGCACACCCAGAGGATTGAGGATCAACTCTATCGGCTGACCGCTTTCCATATAAGGCATATCTTCTTCCGGGACGATGGTCGAAACCACACCCTTATTGCCGTGGCGACCTGCCATTTTATCGCCCACCTGCAATTTGCGTTTCATGGCCATAAATACTTTAACCAGCTTGATCACTCCCGGGGCCAGGTCATCGCCTTTTTTCAGACGCTCAACCTTTTCCTCCAGCATGGACTTTAGAATCTGAACCTGATCCTTGGAACTACTCTCCATTTCCAGAAGCTCTTTTTCATCGGCTCCCTTGACCGGAACTTTGACGAGATCCTTAATGCTCATTTTCGCGATCAACGCTTCATCAATCTCCTGCCCCTTCTTAATAGCGACCTTCCCTATTGCCACGGACTTTGTGGCTGCTTGACCCACGAGAAGAGAGCGCATACTTTTCTCGGTTTCGCTTTTCACGATCTTTATTTCATCGCCATAGTCCTTTTCAACGCGTGCTATCTCTTCCTCTTCTATAGCAAGGGTTCGCGAGTCTTTGTCAATCCCCTTACGAGAAAAGACCTTGACGTCGATCACCGTTCCATTGACTCCGGGAGGAACCCGGAGAGAAGTATCGCGCACATCTCCGGCCTTTTCGCCAAAGATCGCTTTGAGAAGTTTTTCTTCCGGACTCAGCTGGGTCTCACCCTTAGGCGTGATTTTACCAACCATAATGTCATTAGGCTTGACACTGGCACCAATGCGGATGATTCCGCTTTCATCCAGATTTTTCAGAGCATCTTCGCCCACATTGGAGATATCGCGGGTGATTTCCTCTTTACCCTGCTTGGTGTCACGAGCCTCCACCTCAAACTCTTCAATATGAATCGAGGTATACACATCATCCTTAACCAGCTTTTCACTGACGATGATGGCATCTTCAAAGTTGTACCCGCCCCAAGGCATGAACGCCACCAGGATATTTCTACCCAAAGCCAGTTCGCCATGATCGGTGGAAGGTCCATCTGCAAGCACGTCACCACGCTTGATCTTGTCTCCCGAAGACACGCGGGGACGCTGATTGATGCAGGTGTTCTGGTTCGAGCGCTGGTACTTGCTCAACGTATAAATATCCACATTCGAAGCCAGCTGACTACGCTTGGTCTTAACCTTGCCTTCAGGCGGCTTTTCGGTACGGACAACAATGCGGGTCGCATCAGAACTAATGACCGTGCCATCATTCTCAGCAATTATCATCGCCCCAGAATCGTGAGCCACGATCGCTTCCATGCCGGTTCCAACCAAAGGCGCTTCGGACTGCAAAAGCGGGACTGCCTGCCTCTGCATGTTTGAACCCATCAGAGCCCGGTTGGCATCATCGTTTTCAAGAAAAGGAATCAAAGATGCCGCCACACTGATCAACTGCTTAGGCGAAACATCCATATAATCTATTTTTTCACTGGGCGATAAGATAAAATCGCCGCCCTTTCTGGCCGACACGATAGGCTGGACGAATTTCATCTTCGCATCCAGCTCGACGTTAGCCTGAGCGATAATAAATTTGTCCTCAATCAAGGCGGTGTGGAAATCCACATCATCTTTCGCAACTGAATTCTCCACCTTGCGGTAGGGCGTTTCAATAAAACCATAATCATTCACCCTGGCATAAGTGCTCAAGGAAGCGATCAGTCCAATATTCGGGCCTTCCGGGGTTTCAATGGGACATATACGTCCATAATGTGTCGGATGCACATCCCGCACCTCAAATCCCGCCCGCTCCCGGGTCAAACCACCCGGCCCTAAAGCACTCAACCGCCTCTTATGCGTCACTTCGGACAGAGGATTGGTCTGGTCCATAAACTGGGACAACTGGCTGCTGCCAAAAAATTCCTTGATGGCGGCGGTCACAGGTTTGGAGTTGATCAGATCATGCGGCATCGAAACATCCAGATCCTGGATAGACATGCGCTCAACAATGGCCCGCTCCATGCGCACCATTCCGACGCGGAACTGGTTTTCCAGAGATTCTCCGACAGCGCGAACCCTGCGGTTGCCAAGATGGTCGATATCATCAATAACACCGATGCCATTTCTAAGATCGACAATGTATTTCACCACGGCGACCAAATCTTCCAAGGTCAGCAACCGGTTTTCCAGAGAAACATCCAACCCGAACTTCTGGTTCATCTTGATCCGACCGACAACAGACAAGTTATATCGCTTGGGATTGAAGAACAGGTTGCCGAACAGCGACCTTGCAATTTCAGGCGTTGGAGGATCTCCCGGACGCAGTCTTTTGTAAACTTCGCGAATAGCATCATCCTGAGTCTGGGTCTTGGCCGCAACCAGGGTATCGCGAATCGTGGTATCGGAGGCTTCTTCATCAATACGAAGAATCCGAATCTCACTAAGCTTATTCTTTTTTATAATCTCAAAAACGCCTTCGGTAATTGCCTGATTGGACTCGACCTCTATCTCACCGGTCTCAGGGTCAATGATTTCGTCAAACAGGTACCGGGTGAACAGGCTTTCCGGATCAATCTCAACCTTCACCGACTTGGACATTTTACCCAGCTTCTTGGTGACAGCCACGGTGACCTTCTTACCCGACTTAAGCAAAACATCGTCGGTTTTGGGGTCGATCACATCCTCTTTAACCTTGAACCCGACCATCAGGTTCTTACTACCCATGAAGCATCGAGAATCTTTACCAATGGTGACTTTTTCGATCGGATAATAAGTTTCCAGAATGGTCTTATTGTCCATGCCAAATGCCTGAAGCAGGATGGTCGCCGGCAATTTGCGGCGGCGGTCAATCTTGACATGCAGAATATCTTTAATGTCGAACTCGAAGTCCACCCAGGAACCCCGGTCAGGAATGATCCTTGCCGAGTAGAGAATCTTGCCGCTGACGTGGGACTTGCCTTTATCATGCGAGAAAAACGCACCAGGAGATCGATGCATCTGGCTGACAATGACCCGCTCGACCCCGTTTATCATAAACGTTCCGGTTGGACCCATCATCGGCATTTCACCGAGGAATATTTTCTGCTCCTTGACTTCCCGGACAGAGTTAACGGTGACCTGAGAAACCTTTTCGGCCATCAAAAGCTTCAGGATATCATCGGTGACTGGTGTTTTTGCGGAGACCAAGGTCTTCGTGGTCGAAGGACGCTTGACCTCTTCGACAATAATCTTATCCTGCAGATACTTTAAGGTTTTGGGGCCGAAATCAACCACTTCCCGATCAAAAAGAACCAGCCGAACCATGATTTTTATTGGGTCCGAATAGGTGAGGCCTTTCTGCCTGCATTCGCTAAGCTTATGCTTTTCCTTATAGGTGACTTCCTGCTTACAGGTAGAACACACGACAGCAGGGCCGCCGAGCTCCTTGAACTCGCCGCAACCGCATTCCCAGATGCCGACTTCAAAGCCGACATACTCGATGCGAGCATTGATGTTCAGGTCAGAAATTGGAAAGACATCACTAAAAACCTCTTCCAACCCCCTCAACCCACGTTCGGCGGGAGCAACGTCCCATTGCAGGAAATATTCGAATGATTTTTTCTGGATCTCGATCAGATTAGGAATACCTATGACCGTAGGAATCCGAGCGAAGTTTTTTCTTTTTCTGAAATTGCCAAGCGCTCTCTGGGAATGGTTCTTCGACATAAGGTTACATCCTTCGAAAAGAAAGATTAACGGAAAATTTGCCTTTTAAGGCGTAGGTAAAATTACTATCCCAGTTTTCCGTTACTTAACCTCCACCGTTCCACCAGCTTCTTCAATTTTCTTTTTGATTTCTTCAGCTTCTTCTTTCTTCACGCCTTCTTTAATTGGCTTAGGAGCGGCCTCTACCAAATCCTTAGCATCTTTCAGACCCAAACCTGTAATGGTTCGAACTTCCTTGATAACCTGAATTTTCTTATCGCCTACCACAGTCAGAACCACGTCAAACTCTGTCTTCTCTTCAGCGGCAGCTTCTCCGCCTCCAGCAGGTGCCACCATTACAGCCGCAGGTGCTGCAGCAGTTACTCCATACTTTTCTTCCAATTCTTTCACGAACTCAGACATTTCCAAAACTGTCATAGTATCTATGAAGGAAACTACCTCTTCCTTTGTGACGGCCATTACGCCCTCCTTTCAATAATTGTGGTCTCTCAAACCGTGTTTTTATTAAAAAATATTTTTACAACGGCCTCCTACAGGCCGGTTTATTCTGACGCCTTTTTCTCGCGGACAGCATCCAACGTTCCAACCAACTTCCTCAACAAGCTGCTGAAAACTCCAGCAAAATTTGTCGTAGGCCCATTGAAAACTGCCAGCATCTGGGAGATAAGAACTTCCTTGGAAGGCAAGTCTGCAAGAGCCTTAACTTCCGCAGGAGAAATCTTCTTCCCCTCAATCACACCACAAATCACTTTAGGACTTTTCGGAGCCCCTGATTTTGCAAACTCTGCCAGAGCCTTGGCAGGAGCAACCACATCCTCAAAACTGACCACCAGAGAAATCGGACCCTTCAGATCCTCATCCAATAACTCAAAAGGAGTATTCTTCGCAGCCTGCCGGGCCAGAGTATTTTTAACCACACGAAAGTCCACAGACCGGGAGCGCATATGACTGCGCAACAAGGTCAACTCAGGAGCTTCAATTCCCTGATAGTCCGCAAGAACCGCTGACTTGGCCTTCAGAAATATCCCGTTTAACTCTTCAACTTTCTTTATTTTTTCTGCGTTTGGCACGTTAGCCACCCCTCTCATCCGCCCCAAAGGGACGAAAATTTTTCAATCAATTGGGCGTGTAAGCTACCCTAACCCCAACACCCATAGTCGTTGACACTGAAATCCCCCTAACATAGTGCCCCTTGCTTGAAGCCGGCTTGGCCTTCACGAGAGCTGCTATCAGGGTATGAAAATTTTCCTCCAAAGCTTCCACCGAAAAACTAGCCTTGCCTAAAGAAGCATGAACGATGCCGCTCTTGTCAACACGGTAGTCCACCTTACCAGCCTGAATAGACTCAATGGCCTGCCTGACATCAAAGGTCACCGTGCCCGTCTTGGGATTAGGCATCAACCCTCGGGGACCCAGAACTTTCCCCAGTTTTCCCACTTGACCCATCATATCGGGAGTAGCTACCACACGGTCAAACTCCATCCACCCCCCCTGAATCTTCTCGACCAGATCATCGCCGCCAACCACTGCCGCGCCGGCATCCCTGGCCTCCTTCTCCTTTTCACCTTTCGCGAACACCGCCACGCGAAATGTTTTCCCCGTACCCTTGGGCAACACAACGCTACCGCGGATATTCTGATCGGCCTTCCTGGGGTCAACGCTCAACCGGACAGCCACATCCAGCGACTCATCAAATTTTTCGGATTTGACAGCAATCGCCAGCCCCAATGCTTCCTTCAATTCATACTTGGCATCAGGGTCAACATTTTCTGCAGCCGACCTATGCCTTTTTCCATGCTTTGCCATAATTTTATACCTGCCTACTTGCGGTTAATTCTCAACTTTCAGACCCATGCTTTTTGCCGAACCCCTGATGATCTGCATCGCGGCTTCAATATCTTCAGCATTCAAGTCTTCCATTTTAACTTTTGCGATCTCCCGAACCTGCTCCTCGGTGACCTTACCCACAAACTCTTTACTCGGGTTCGAAGAACCTTTTGCGATCCCCGCCGCCTGCTTCAATAAAGCCGAAGCCGGAGGAGATTTTGTAATAAAAGAAAAGCTTTTATCCTTATAAACCTCAATGATTACAGGAATGATGCTGCCTTCCTGACCCTGGGTTTTAGCATTAAAGGATTTACAAAATTCCATAATGTTCACACCATGCTGACCCAGCGCCGGCCCAACTGGCGGTGACGGCGTGGCCTGCCCAGCAGGAATTTGCAGCTTGATCTGACCTGTCACTTCTTTTGTTGCCACAATCTTACCCCTTATTTATCCGCCCACTCGGCATGGAGCCAGCAAGCAATAGCCTCATAAGACTGAGAATCCGTTTGCCCGCAACCTAAAGACATCGCGAGGCTCCTCGCCCTGATTACTGATTAAACCTATTCGGGTCACACCCGTTCGATCTGGGGAAATTCCAATTCCACCGGAGTGGCGCGCCCAAAAATCGAAACCATGACCCTAACCTTACCCTTGTCATGGTTGACATCCTCGACAGTTCCATTGAAGTTCAGGAACGGCCCCTCTATAACCCTCACGCTCTCGCCTTTCTCAAAAGAGAATTTCGGCTTGGGCCGTGCAGATTCTCCCTTAATCTGATCCATGATCAACTTGACCTCTTCCTCTGCCAGAGGAACAGCCTCGCCTCCCCCACCCAGAAAACCGGTGACCTTGGGAGTATTTTTAATCATGTACCAGATATCCTTATTCATCTCGACATTGATCAGGATATATCCCGGGAAAAACTTCCTTGAGGAAACTTTTTTCTTTCCCTTACGCACCTCAACCACTTCTTCGGTCGGGATAACCACCTCACCAAAGTTTTCGCTGTAGCTGGAGCGCCCAAACTGCTCTTCTATACTTAATTTCACCTTCCGCTCAAAGCCGGAATAGGTGTGAATAACAAACCATTGTTTGGTGGACAAGGTACCTCCGTCAGTTGTCATATAAGGCTCTGCACAATCTTCGAGAGAATCGCGTCAACAACCCCAAGAAATACGGCCATTATCAAAACCACTACAACCACTACGGCGGTGCCTCCCAGCGCCTCCGCACGGGAGGGCCATGTTACTTTCCTGACCTCAGCTCTCACCTCAGTCAAAAACTCAAAAGCTTTTGCAATCATATATCCTCAACCAAGTTTCAACAGGCCAGGAGGGATTCGAACCCCCAACCCTCGGATTTGGAATCCGATGCTCTACCGTTAGAGCTACTGACCTAATTCGGAATCCGCGCCAGTTTTAAGGAAGGAGAGGAATATTTCCGTCTGCCCGATCACCCGGACATTCGACCTCAAACCCAACCGCCCGATTTTTCTTTATTTGGTTTCCTTATGAGGGGTGTGTTTTCTGCAAAATCTGCAGTATTTCTTGAATTCCAACCTTTGCGTGGTGGTCTTCTTATTTTTAGTCCCCGAATAATTCTTCCGATTACAATCAGAACATGCCAATTGAACGATAACTCTCATAATTATTTACCCAGCCTTTGCATCCGACAGCCTTACCCCTACTGGCTGCAAGACATTAAAAAAAAATCTCTATCAAATCCCAGGAATCGCCCAATGGAAACCTGGAGCCCACGATCGGGATTGAACCGATGACCTCTTCCTTACCAAGGAAGTGCTCCACCACTGAGCTACGTGGGCGTTAAATACTAACTACAATACCCCGGCCAAAGGTGGAGCGGGAAACCGGATTCGAACCGGCGACCCTCAGCTTGGAAGGCTGACGCTCTAGCCAACTGAGCTATTCCCGCAAGTTCATCCAACCTAAATTCAGGATGGGGAGGGGAGGATTCGAACCTCCGAAGGCTGAGCCGACAGATTTACAGTCTGTTCCCTTTGGCCGCTCGGGAACCTCCCCGTCATTATGGGTAAACCATCACAACCCCACAGTCGGCCCGCTTACCCAGCCTAAACCTCCATTGCAGGGTACCGGAATCCTTTTCAAACCAGTCAATTAAAACTGGAGCTGGCAAAGGGACTCGAACCCCCGACCTGCTGATTACAAATCAGCTGCTCTACCAACTGAGCTACGCCAGCTCAGCAAATAAAAACCCCCATATTACACTTTGACTTCCAAAGTTTCAATGTAAATTGGAGGTTTTCAGCTATTTCATTCAGATTAACAGGATATATTGCCGCGAAAGGGTGATTTGTGACGCACTATAGCATGGCTAAATGTCTTTTAATAGAAAAAAAACATCTTCCCTGCACTATTAAGCGAAGAATTTTAACACCGAAAATCCGCAAATACCAGATTTTTTTCTTTCTTGTCCCAATTTCAAAAAAAAACCGCTTTCCCGTCCATCAGTCCTGCCTACCAGTCATTTTCAAAACTGGTCTAAGTCAGAGCCTTGTCGAGCCATTTTCCGCTTTTTGGGAGGTCTCTTTAAATAATTCTTGTCCTGCTGCAATTCCTTGGTTGCTTGGAGCTTGGTTTTGCAAAAATGCGCCGTGTAACGGAAATTATAATAATCGACCGAATTCTGCGCATCTTGGAAGGAGACAATATAAGGGACTATTAAAGGAAAAGATACTAAATAAATCCACGCTTTACGAGTTTCGCCGGTATACCACTGCCCACCACCGGGAATCAATGAATACAACATGGCTATATCCCGGTCAAAATATGCGTATTCCTTGTCACACCCCGACTGGATGAGCGTTTCCATTTCCATTTCCATGGCAGGGGTTATCTGCTTGAAACGCAGGGGCGAATGGCCCCCACCTTTGACCCCGCAGGCGGACAGAAAAAACACCATCCCTGCTACCCCAATGATTTTAAGCAATCCTGGCATACCACTCCAAATGAGATAATTCTTTTTATATCAATAGATTATACGAAAATCTCCGTTTCCCGTCAAGCCCCCTAGCCGGGGAGGCAACTGGGCAAGAACGCTTTGAGCCAAGACAACTCTTTGCTCGCCAGAGACAGCTATTTCACTCCGAGTCCAGCGTCACGCTGGCCATCCACCATATAAAAATCCACTTCACGGCGATGGGATTCGAAGGGAACATCCGACCAGGGCCCCGAAAAGGATCGCGGGACGCGAAATCCAATCAAATCGGCCTTTTGTCCGAGCGCAAGAGTACCGCACTCTAATCCCAAGGCTTCTCCGCCAAAGCGGGTAGCCATGGTAAGTATTTCCCTTCGGCTGACATCGGGCAAAAGTTTATCTGCCATACGCAACTCGTCGAGAAAATTAAGGGAATCATTGCTGGCCAGTGAATCGGTTCCGAGAGCCACGCTCATTCCCCGGTCCAGCAAAGTGCGAACCGGCATGAATTGCGTTCGGCCAAACCACTCGGTACTCTTGGGACAAAACACCGGGCTGATTTTTTTCTCTTCCATAATATCAAGGTCGTCAGAAACAAAATTGCAGTGGACGGCGATAAGACGATCCAAAATACCCAGAGCATAAAGATATTGCATCGGCGTTTTATAGGGCGGTTGCCATTCAGGGTCCCAGGCAAATCTTTCTTTTAACAATTCTTCCAGTGAATTGTCACCGATCACAAGAAACCGGGACTCCTCTTTAATTTCCGCAACATGGCAGGAAAACGGACAATGATATTTCTCAGCCAGTGCTGCAAGATGGCGGAACAAATCAGGAGAAACTGAATAAGGAGCATGCGGCGCCAGGCCCAACTGGTAAAGAGGAGAAAGGCATTCACGTTTTAAAACCTCTTCCAGGTTTTTGCTAAGCTCTAACGCTTTTTCGGAATGAAACCCTATCGTCTCCAAAAACAATACCGAGCGAAAACCCAACCCGCCAATCACCGGCAACAGTTCAGGCTCGGCGACAAAATCTCCCAGCCCGGTCACGCCGGAACGTTTCATCACTTTAGCCCCCGCACGAATTCCCCGCACCCGGCTCTCGCTATCAAGAGTGGAGTTCAAAGGGATCAATGCACGAATCCAATCGACAAAAGAATCAGAAGGGGAAAGTTTTTTTTCAAGGGCGGTCAAACCAAGGTGGCAATGCGCGTTGACAAACCCTGGCATGAGCAGGCAGTCGGAAAGATCCAGCACACCTTCATTGTTCGATGGCGTTGTTGCAATCTCGACAATGTTGCCGTCATCAACAATCAGCTCACCGTTTTCAATCGGGTCTCCACACATTGTCAGCAAAGCCCGAAATTTTATTTTCAGCGCCATGATCGCGTTTTCAAAAAAGTGTGGAGTCTTTATACTGTTGATAGGCAGAGCCCAATTGTTCCAACAGTACCTGCTCTTCGGCACGGGCTCTAAAAATATTCAAGGGGATCACCACCACAAACACATAGCCCAGACACGGTACAGAACCGCAGGCCACAAACAATCCGGCCAAGGTCAAAATAATTCCTATATAAATCGGGTGACGAAAAACCCTGTAAACCCCTCCCGTGACCAAATGGTCTGTTCCCGGCAGAACGGCAAGCGAAGAACCCAGTGACCACATTGCGGCTATCCACAACAGAACACCCACCGCGCCGATGGACAGTCCCACATAAACCAGAGCGGGAACCCCAAAGCCAAAATTTTTTGGCCCGAGATAAGCCAGCACCAGAGGAAACAGGTAAGCCAACGGCACCAGAATGTTCAACACTAACTTCTGATTAGAACTGAGGGATTTAAAATCAATCATAGAAAACTAAGCGCCCGCTGCATACTGCAACATTTAAATCACACTATTCGTCGTCGCGAGCGACTGAAAGGAGCGCGGCGATCCAGCATCGTGATGCTTCTTAAGTAACCTTCATGCTCACCAAAGGTGTTCTGGATTGCTTCGTCGCAGTTGGCTCCTCGCAACGACGGGCTGTGTAAAGCTCTCCTCCCGTGGGAAGGAAATTGTAATATTTTTATCTCGGCTCAACGGTTATTGCTAGTCTCCACCGGGCGTTGCCCGGCGAGCAGTTGTTTGTTGAAGATTTCGCGTCCTTCGAGAATTTCGAGTTCGATCACCACTTTAAAAAAAGGCAGCGTGAATTTCATGTCTTTGAGTTTCACTGCGTCTTTTTCCGGGAGCAGAATGAACCGTGCCCCCTCTTTTATCGCGCAGGATTCCATCTCTCTAATATCCTGAAAGGTGTACGCATGATGATCGGGAAAGGACTTGAAAAATTTTAGCTGGATCTGCGAATCCAGCAAAATCTGCCTGAACCCTTCCGGCTTGGCGATTCCACAAAACGCGGCGACCGGTTCATTCTTTAATATTTCCATATCCAACACTTCTTCATCATCCATGCGAATTATGGAATCCAGACGAAGGTGCGTTTTGATCTGAGGAACGGAACCCAAAAGACGTGAATCAAAATTGATGGAACCACCGGAATAATGGGTGAAGCAGACCATATCGGCCCTTCTTGTTTCGCTTGCCGGTTCGCGCAACTCCCCTGCCGGAAACAAATGACCGTTACCAAGCGGCCTTAAATGATCGAAGAGTAAAATGTCGAGATCGCGATTTAAAGCCAGGTGTTGAAATCCATCATCCAGAACCAGCGTGTCGACGCCAAAATGATCGAGTGCATAGCGCCCTGTCTGATACCGGTCCGACCCGGTTAAAACCGGAACGTTTTTGAGTTTTTCCGCCATCATGACAGCTTCATCACCGACCCATTCGGGAGAAAGCAGCGTTTGTTTTCCATCGCAGACCACATTGACCGGGTCACCGGATTTCCCGCCATAGCCCCGAGTGAGAATAGCGGGCTTGAATCCGTTCCCTCTGAGGGTTTCGGCGATCATCATGACAAAGGGGGTTTTTCCTGTTCCGCCCAGCGTCAGGTTGCCAACACTGATCACCCTACAGTCGAGTTTGCGGCTGGGGAACACCCCCCAACGGTAGGCCCAGAGACGAAAATGGTGACCCAGCAAATAAACAAAGGAAATGAGTTTCAAGATCGCAAAAACCGGAAACCAGTACCATTCGCGCTCAGGCGATATGACTTTATAAAAAGTTTCAGACATCATTTTTCAAATAAATTTATAAGGGGCCTCTCTACTGATCCAGTACTTGGTATTTTGCACACAATTTCTGGAAGCCCCTAATATTTTAGGAGTATACTCTCAGCCTATGGATTTTCTGTATTATATTCTGACAGGAGGGCTAGTGCTTTTGGCTTCTCCTTTTCTTATTTTAAGAGCGCTGGTCTCTTCCTCTTTCCGCGATCAGATCAAGGAAAGAACGGCGGGAGCCCGCTCTCTGCCGCAATTAAAAGACACGTTGTGGATTCACGCCTCATCGGTAGGAGAAGTCCGCCTGGCCAAAATCCTCATCGCCGGTCTTATAAAGGAGGGGGAATCCCGCCCGATTGCCCTGTCCACGTTTACCCCCACCGGTTATGCATTGGCGCTGGAAGAAAAACTTCCCAATGTATTCAGGCTGCCGCTGGATTTCCCCACCTGGCTGAATCCGGTCTTTGAGCGTTTACAACCTTCAAAACTGGTTCTCATCGAAGCGGAGTTATGGCCAGCTTTGCTTCGTCAATGTAAGAGCCGCAGCATTCCTGCCATCCAGGTGAACGGAAGAGTCTCGGAGAAATCGGTTCAGCGCTATGGAAAACTCCCAGCCTTCCTTTTATGGATGACAGAGGCGATCGGGCAGTTTTCAATGCGATCCCAGACCGATGCAGACCGGTTTTTGCAATTGGGCGTGGCGCAAGAAAAAGTCCGGGTAACGGGAAACATAAAATTCGATGTAACCTCCGTCGAGACCGAAGAGAAATATCATCCTCAATGGAAAGCCGATTCCCAGATTCTGGTTTTTGGTTCCACCCGCCCAGGCGAAGAAGGCCCGATCATGGAAGCATTGGTGAAACTGCAAAAAGAGTTTCCCGGCTTGATCGGGGTGATTGCACCCAGACATATGGAAAGATGCCGGGAAGTCGAAGACTTGATCCGGGAATTCGAAGTGGATTATGCCCTGCTCTCCAAGCAGGATGATCTGAAAAACTGCGCTGTCTTACTGGTAGACAGCCTGGGAAAACTCAACGCCTTTTACAAAAGCGCAACCGTGACTTATGTCGGGGGCGGATTCAACCCCAGGTTTGGCGGCCATAACATTCTCGAACCGGCAGCTCTGGGAAAACCAGTGCTGTTCGGCAAGTTCATGAACAACTTTGAGGAAGAAGCGAAACTTCTCACACAGTCCGGGGGCGGGCTGCAACTGCAAAACATAGAAGAACTCTACGATGTTTTAAAGCGGTTGCTGACGAATGTGAACGAACGCCAGAAGCTCGGCCAGTCTGCAGAAGCAACAGTCAGGGCCAACAGCGGCGCCTTAAAAAGGAATATTGAACTCATCCGCTCAACATAAGATTTCCTGATGGGACACCCATTTTGATGATCGCTCTTTATCACTTCCTATCCCTTTTCGTTGCTGTCCTTCTGATTCCCCTGTTCTCACTGATCGCCCTGCTCTCCAAACATAAGTGGAAAGGACTGGCCCATCATTTCGGATGGGTTCCGAAAATGCCGGGCAAAAAAACCCTCTGGCTGCATGCCCTGTCAATGGGAGAAGTCGTGGCCGCGACACCGATTCTCAAACGGGTGCGTGAGCAAAATCCTGATCTCTATATCGCGCTCTCCGTCACCACAGACTCGGGTTATCAAACCGCTCTCAATCTTGATTGCGTCGACAGCGTGTTTTTTCATCCACTGGATTGCCTGCCGTTCACCCAACTGGCTTTGAGCCGGATTAATCCGGATATTTATGTCGTCATGGATACCGGATTCTGGCCCGGCATGATCGATCTGTTACATCGAAAAAATATTCCTGCTCTTTTATGCAACGGCCGCATCTCGGAACGATCCGCCCGACGGTATCTTCTAGCCGGCTCCCTTTTCAAAGACACCTTCCAAAAATTTCATCGGCTCGGCATGCAAAACACCAATGGGGAGAAAGCCGCACTGGCGCTGGGTGTGATCCGCGAACATATCGAGGTGATGGGTGACCCGAAATACGACGCACTGCAACCCATGACCAACGAGGAGAGAGAACAGTTACGGAAAACTTTCAAGCTGGAGGCAGACACGCCGGTATGGATAGCGGGCAGCACTCATGCCGGTGAGGAAGAAATTATTCTGGACGCGCACCGACAGTTGCTGGCGAAGCACCCTACACTTGTCCTAATTCTTGCGCCACGAAGAATAGAACGGGTGCAAGAGGTGATCAGCCTGCTTAAAAAAGAAAACTTTTCTTTCGCCCTGCGGTCGTCGCCGGAACCTGCAAAAACTGTCATCCTCCTCGATACGATGGGTGAGCTGGCTAAGGTTTATTCGCTGGGGCAGGTCGCGTTTATCGGCAGAAGCCTTGTAAAGCCGGGCGGTGGCCATAGCCTGATCGAGCCTCTATCTTATGGCCTGCCAGTCATGCACGGGCCTTTTATCGAGAACATCGGCCATGTCGCCGACAACGCCCATGAACTGGCTTCCCTGGTACAAAATTCTACGGATATAAAAGAAAGAGCACAAACTCTGCTGGAAAATGAAAGCCTGCGTCAGGAACTCCGGGAAAAGGCCCGTTCCTTCATCACGAAGCAACAAGGCGCCTCTGAAAAAATGGCTGAAACCATCACGCAATATCTGGAAGTCGAACAACCCCCCGCCTAATTAAGCATTGCACCCCCCGAAAAAGCCTTAGACTATTAAGTAAGCCCTGCATCATAAACGTGAGACAAATGACACGTCACAAAAGAAGATTTGTCTTATCAGGACTAATTTCTAAGAATTTTAATGCTCGTATGGGAAATCCCGGCTCATGAAAGTAAACACACGCATCATTCTAGGCTCTGTGATATTAGGCGTTTTCATAATTATTGCAACCTTCCTGAGTGTCCGGCCCATTGAAAACTAGTTAAAAAAAATGACTGGTCCCACTCGGCTGCTCTTTATTCCATACAATCCCTTAATTCAAAATTGAACGGGGCGGTTCAAGAAAGTTTCGTTTATGTGATTTCAGGTGACGTCCACGAAAAAGAAGAATTTCTGGGATGGGCGGACCATTTTAAACAGGACATCAAAAAGTTCTCACAACTTGCCAAGCAAGTGCTTGATCTCGCCAAGGTGGAATCGGGAAATATCACTCTGAACCTCCAGCCCATAAATGTCGTCAACTTGATAGAAGGAATGGAGGGAATTTTCCAGTCTGTCGCCGATGAATATGGCATTCGATTATCCACCGCGCTGGACCCTTCCATGATGCTTACAGCCCGGGCCGACAAAACCCGTTTAAAACAGGTTCTTTTGAACCTAGTCTCCAATGCCATTAAATATAACCGCAAGGAAGGCAACGTCACCGTGGCCTGCAAACCTTTAAATCAGAAAACCCTTCAGATCGATGTGATAGATACCGGCCCCGGTATATCCGCTGAAGATCAGGACAAACTGTTTGAGCCTTTTAACCGGCTGGGAAATGAGCATTCGGATGTGGAAGGCAGGGGCCATCGGCCTTACTGTAACCAAAGAGTTGGTCGAACTGATGGGGGGGGGGCTCTATAGGTTTGGTCAGTCACCTGGGTCAGGGAAGCCAATTTTATATCAAATTGCCCATTGCCGAAAACCCTTAGAGGGTTACAGTTTTGTAATTTTTCCTCAACCTACCAAACATTATTCTCTGGTCATCTTGCTGACGAAATAAATCGACAGGGTGGCAACAAGAAAAGCCGGAACCAATTCATAAACCAAAGCATCGGAAAGTCCGGTGGCTTTCCAGATAAGGGTCGTTAAAAATCCGCTCAGCATTCCTGCTATAGCTCCCTGCCGGGTTGTATTTTTTGAGTACAGCGTGAACAAAATGAGCGGACCAAAACTCGCCCCCAATCCCGACCAGGCAAACAGCACAAACCAGAAGATGACCCGCGTCTCACCCAGCGCAATAAGCATGGCCCCAAGCCCCAGCACCAGTACCGTTACCCGACTGACTAAAAGAATGGTTTCATGCGAAAAAGTTTTCTTAAGCATTTTTGAATAAACATCATGCGCAATCGCCGAGGCGGCAACCAGAATCTGCGCCGACACCGTGGACATGATGGCGGCCAACACCCCTGTCAGGACCACCGCTGTTAACAGGGTTGGTAATAATTGTTCTGCCGCTTTAGGGAACAGGTGCTCGGGGTCCTCCAACCCGGGAAACAGCGCTTGACCACAAATGCCCAATAGAATAGATGAGGAATAAACCATCAGTCCCCAGCCTAAAGCGATCCATGTGCCTTTTTTGATGGCCTCCGTATTTTTCGCCGCCATGTATCGGGTGATGACATGTGGTTGACCGGGGTAGCCGAGCCCGATCCCTAACAGACCCACTGTGGAACCAAAAAAAACCGCGGTGGATTTCCCTCCCATCCACTCTAAAGTTTCGGGCGAGACTTTCCCCACTTCCACCAGCATTCCTGAAAAACCGCCCAGGCTGGTCAGTGCTACCAACGAAAGAATGATCAGCCCTAATACCATAATGATGCCTTGGGCAAAATCGGTCCAGGCCACAGCACGCACTCCGCCCATCATGGTATAGACCAGCACAATCGCTCCGCCGATGGAAATGCTGAGGATATGAGGAATCCCAAAAATAGCGTCGAAGGTTTTTCCGATAGCGGTGAACTGCGCCGCCACATACGCCATCATGCAGGAAAAAATGATCACCACCGAAATCACGCGCAAGACATGGGTCTTGTCATCAAAATAGTTTTCAAAGTAATCGGGGAGGGTGATGGCGTGATTCTCTTCAGAGTATTTACGCAGTTTCTCGGCAATGAACAACCAGTTGATGAGATAACCCAACAGGCAACCGGGCAGAAACCAGATTGCCGACAAACCATCCTTATAAGCCAAGCCTACCGTTCCCAGCACGGCCCATGCACTTTCGGAACTGGCGGTGGAAGAAATCGCCGTCACCCAGGCCTTCAACGACCGGTCAGCGAGAAAAAAATCCAGCGGCGAGCGAGTCACTCTGGACGTCCACACACCAATGCCCAGCATGGCCAGCACATAAATTATAAAAACAACCGCAATAGTCCCAGATAGCTCAGTCACAGTAATCCCTCATTAGGCCGAGAAAAACGATTGCTAGAAGTAAAACGCTATTGCAGTTGGCCCCGCGCCTAGCGGATGTGTTAAAATTCGTATTCTTAAAATTGATTCACCCTTTCTTTACGGATAACACTTTTTCTATGACCCCCTACGAACCCAATTCCATCGAAGCCAAATGGCAGGCTTACTGGGAAGAAAATAAATCGTTCAAAGTCGAACTGGATTCTTCCAAAAAAAAATATTACCTACTGGAAATGTTTCCTTATCCTTCCGGGAGAATCCACATGGGCCATGTGCGCAACTACACTATCGGCGATGCACTGGCCCGATTCAAACGCATGCAAGGCTTTAACGTCATTCACCCCCTGGGTTGGGACGCGTTTGGAATGCCGGCTGAGAACGCCGCCATCAAAAATAAAACCCACCCTGCCAAATGGACGTTTGAAAATATCCGCACCATGCGAAAGCAGATTAAGGCACTCGGACTCAGCTACGACTGGGACCGCGAAATCGCCACCTGCCACCCCGGCTATTATAAATGGAACCAGTGGCTTTTTCTAAAGTTCCTCGAAAAAGGTATCGCCTACCGAAAAAACTCCACAATTAATTGGTGCGAAGACTGCCAGACCGTGCTCGCCAATGAACAGGTTGTGGATGGCTGTTGCTGGCGATGCGACAACGAAGTCCTGCAGAAACAGCAGGAGGGCTGGTTCTTCAAAATCACCGACTATGCCGACCGACTTTTGGAAGGTTGTAAAACCCTTGCAGGAAAATGGCCGGAACAGGTGCTGACCATGCAGACCAACTGGATCGGCAAAAGTTTCGGCGCGGAAGTAGACTTTAAAATCCGGGAGAGCGATGAAGTCGTCAAAGTATTCACCACCCGCCCCGACACATTATACGGGGCGATGTTTATGGTGCTGGCTCCCGAACACCCGCTCACCGTAAAACTTTCGCGCGGAACCAAACAGGAAAAAGATATCGACGCTTTTGTGCAAAAGGTAAAAATTCAGGACACTATCGCCCGAACCAGCGAGGGCGGCGAAAAGGAAGGTGTGTTCACCGGCGCTTATGCTGTGAATCCCTTAACGGGAGAATCCATTCCTGTATGGACGGCCAACTTTGTGCTCATGGATTATGGCACCGGCGCGATCATGTCTGTTCCCGCTCACGATCAGCGCGATCTGGAGTTTGCCCGTAAATATGATTTACCAATCCGGGTGGTCATTCAATCTGAAACCGTGGATGCGGAGGCGTTCACCGCCGATGGCGCTATGGTGAACTCCGGTTCTTTCGATGGCCTAGTCGGCCCGGAAGCCCGCAAGGCAGTTTGCGCACATCTGGAAAAAGAGGGCATCGGAAAAGCCACGATCAATTACCGGCTTCGCGATTGGGGAGTCTCCCGACAGCGCTATTGGGGAACACCCGTTCCGGTCATCCATTGTTCAAATTGTGGAATCGTGCCCGCTCCCGAAGACCAACTGCCGGTCGAGTTGCCCCTCGACGCGCAATTGGGAGAAAACGGCCAATCGCCTTTGCACACTCTTGAGTCCTTTTATAAAGTTTCCTGCCCGAAATGTGGAATCGATGCCCGCCGCGATACCGACACGCTGGATACTTTTGTTTGCTCTTCCTGGTATTTTGACCGCTACACCTCGCCCCGGTCGGAACAAGCGCCTTTCAGCAAAGAGAATAGTAACTACTGGATGCCGGTCGATCAATATGTCGGCGGCATTGAGCACGCCATTTTGCATCTGCTTTATTCCCGGTTCTTCAATCTGGTGTTGAACGATCTTGGGTTGACCGAGGTTCTTGAACCTTTTGCTCATCTGCTGACACAGGGTATGGTCATTAAGGATGGCGCCAAAATGTCCAAGTCCAAAGGCAATGTTGTGGACCCGGACGAAATTATTAGCAACTATGGTGCCGACACAGCCCGCGTCTTCATTCTGTTCGCCGCCCCACCTGTGAAAGATCTGGAGTGGAGTGACCAGGGCGTGGAAGGATGCTCACGGTTCTTAAAAAGAGTGTGGCGCATTTTCGGCGAATTTATCGGAGACGTCAAAACGACCGTATTGCCGGACAAATCCTTCACCACTACCGCTCCCGAAATCAAAGCTCTTCGGCGAATGACCCATATCACCATAAGACGGGTGACGGATGATATTGAAACAAGAATGCAATTCAACACCGCCATTGCCGCGATTATGGAACTGGTCAACCACCTCTTCAGCTTCAAGGAATGGTGGGAAAACAATAAGGATGAAACAGCGCGGATGGCCGTGCGGGAAGCTCTGGAAACATTGGTCCTGACATTATCGCCTTTCGCTCCACACATTGCCGAGGAAATGGCATCAGAGATCGGGCTTGCTAAAACTCTGGATCAGTGGACCTGGCCTCAATACAAAGAGGCCCTGACGCAAACTGATGAAATGTTGATCGTCCTGCAAGTCAATGGTAAGGTGAGACAGAAAATTTCTGTCGAGTCCGGTATCAGCGAAGATGATTTGAAAACCCGGTCTCTGGAAGATCCCAAAATTCTGGAATGGACCCAGGGTAAAGAAATCAAAAAAGTTATCATCATTCCCAAAAAACTTGTGAACATCGTTATCTAATGAAACGACTGCCGTTCAAATTCGGGATACTGCTCGCCCTCCTCCTTAGCGGGTGCGGGTATCATCTGGTGGGAACCGGTTCCTCCCTGCCCGAGCATTTAAAAACCATTTCCATTCCCGTGTTCGCCAATAGCTCTACAGAACCGGAAATCCACCGGGAATTAACAAGTGCCATTATTAATTCCTTCATTACGGATGGAAGGCTTAAAGTTGTCCGCAAAGGTCAGGCCGACATGGTGATGACGGGCAACCTTTATTATTATGAATTGGATGCCGTCTCCTTCAGCTCCGATGATTTTGCTTCAGGCTACATCGTAAAACTGGGCGTGGATGTTAAGGTGGTCGACAAAGCTAATGACAAACCCTACCTGAAACAAAAATTCACAACCCAATGGGACTACAAGTCCTCCGCTGATATTGTCGACACAGAATCGGCCCGGTTCGCCGCCTTGGAAGAGGCTTATAGCGAGATGGGCAAACGATTAGTGAGCTTGCTCATTGATCAGTTTTAATCCGTTATGCCATCGTGACTCCTGACAACTCAATCCTGAAAATTTCCAAAGGCCAAACAGAGCCTTTCTATTTTCTCTATGGGCCGGAAACCTTTTATCAAACCGAAGTTATCCAGGCTCTGCTGCAAAAGTGGATCACCGATGATAACCGGGACTTCAACCTGGAAACCTTCGATGCCCGGGAAAGCACGGTGAACCACTGGCTGGGATCTGCCAAAACTCTCTCTTTCATGGGTGGAACAAAACTGGTGGTGGTGCGCAATCTGCACGAGGCCGTTCCTACAGATCAGGATGCCCAGGCCCTCATGGACTACGCCGAGTCCCCCATTCCCGATGTCTGTCTGGTCATTACTGCCGACAAGGTCGACCGCAAAAGAAAATTATTTAAAACACTAACAGGACTAAAAACCGCAGTCGCCTGCGAAGCTCCAAAAGAAAATGAACTGACAAACTGGCTCCGGAAACGAGCTGAGGAGAAAGGTTATTCGCTATCCTCTGATGCGGCACGTTTTCTAGTGAACAGAGTGGGAGCCCGACCCGGAATTCTGGCGAAAGAATTGGAAAAAACTCTACTCTATGCGGGGAAAAACAAATCCGTTTCGGAACGGGATGTCGCTGAAGTGGTGGGAGAAAGCAAGCAGGAAAATGTTTTCGCCCTCACCGATGCATTGAAAACAAAAAACCCGGAAAAGGCACTCCACCTGCTCCACAACCAAATCGATCACGGAGAAGAACCCATAAAAATCCTCGGCACGATTGCCTGGCAATTTCGAATGATCTGGGAAGTAAAACATTATCAGAAAAAAAACCTGCCACCCAGCCAGATTGCGAAAGTTATGGGAGCCAATCCTTATGTCGTCGATAAAGCTGCGCAACACACTGGCCGGTTCAGCACACAACAACTGCGCAACGGATATTTGGAATTGGCAAAAGCCGATAGAAGTTTGAAGTCCACTACACAGAACCCTCTGGCTGTGATGCAAACCCTAATCCTAAACCTCTCCCACTAAGCACCGGGCAACGCCCGGTAGTAATTGGCAATGACTCGTTGAGCCGAGACAGCTTTTGCCCGTAAAGTGAAGACATTGCTAACTAAGTCCAGAGTTACGCTGGTTAGGGAGTGCGGTTGACCAAACGGGTGAGACCGGAAATTTTTCGGGATGCAGCGCGAGCGTGGAGGATGCCTTTACCACCAACCTTGGCGATGACTTTCGTAGCAAGCTTTAATTCTTTCTGTGCCTGCTCTTTGTTGCCTGCCTCAGCTTCGGTACGCACTTTTTTGGATAGCGTCCTGACCAAGGTGCGATAACCTTTATTTCTTTCATTTTTCTTCAGGTTTTGCCGGTTGCGCTTCAATGCAGATTTATGATTAGCCAAAAACTGTCCCTCTATATTGAACGTTGAAAACTCGTCATCCCGAACCGGGAGACAAATAATAGTGAATTGAGCTTTATACTTTATTCCTTTCAGGTTGTCAAGTTGCAGCACAAACCCAAGGCTTTATCCGTCTTCTGGAGAAGGCAGGGACTTGAGGTACTCCATCAACCGCTGGAACTCTATTTTGAATACCTTATAAAGCTGGGGCGCCTGACTCAGGTCTTTATTTCGACCCGCCCGCTCCAAATGGAGCGCCGCCTCTCGCACCGGTCCCGCACAAATATTGGACGAAGCCCCTTTTAGCGCGTGCGCCCTTTCTTCTACCTCGTGGGCGTCTCCTGCTTCCAAGGCATAAAGAAGTTGTTCGGAATGCTTGGCGGCATCTTCAAGGTAGGCCTCTACAATTTCCAAAAAGAGTTCTTCATCATCATCGCAAAGCTCTAGGGCCGCCTTCTTATTAAGAACGGGTTCCTGTTCATCCGGCATCATTTTGATCCAGCAAAGCTTGAATTTTTTCCATCAGGCGTTTGATATCTACCGGCTTGGTATCGTAGTCATCGCAACCGGCTTTTAGGGCCTTGTCCCGATCCGGAGTCATGGCGTGCGCCGAAAGGCCCAGAACAGGGATAGACTTGGTTTCGGGATTGTCTTTCAGCGCGCGGACGGCTTCCCATCCATCCATCACCGGCAAACTCATATCCATAAGAATCAGGCAGGGCGATTCCGTGCGGGCCATGTTCACACCTTCAAGGCCATCCACTGCAATGATGACTTCAAAACCCTTGCGCTCTAACCGCCGGGACAGCATGTCCCGATTCATTTCATTGTCTTCGACGAGAAGGATTTTAGTCATCAAAAAGTCCTGATATTCCGTGTGCAATTATCTAATCCCTTGAGATCAGCAATGCAGATTATTTAAGAATTCCCAGTACATAGTAGCCTGCTCGCGAACCTGATTCAAGTCTGATCTAGAAATCTGGCGGGGGACCATGCAGAATAACCCGGTTTTCGCCGGGGAAGAGCAGAGGGACAAGGGTCCCCACCACTCCCAATGTTGGTTTGCTAAAATGTTGCCAAGGGGAAAAGTAAGACCGGGGACCAGAAAAAGGAAATGGCCTTTTTAAATTGTTCCATTTCCTCGGCACCTTCCGGTTTTTTTAAATAGCTGTTAGCTCCATTTTCATAGGCACTCAGAACATCGGCGGGAGAAGAAGAGGTGGTCAACATGATGATAGGAACCCTTTTCAAACCAGGATCCCCTTTGATAATTTTCGCGATCTCCAATCCGTTTTTCCTGGGAACTCTGATATCCAGAAAAATCAAATCCGGCGCAGGGTACCGGGTCTCATCTTGGTATTCCCCTTTCCGGAACAAATAATCTATCGCCCTATCACCATCCTGCACCCACTGTATGACAGCTTTGTCGCAACAGCCCTTCACAGTGTCTTCCAATAAATTGTAATCGTCGGCATCATCTTCCACCACCAACACCGACACTCTGCCTTTAAGACTTTTAACCGAATTAGTCATTTGCTATGCCTCTCTGGGAGCTTAATGTTAAACTCCGACCCGCCATCACCCGGTAAATTTCCTACCGTTATCTCCCCTCCATGACTGACCACAACTTTTTTACAAATGGCAAGGCCCTATACCGGCCCCCTCTATCTCGGGGTAGAGCCGCTCAAAAGGCTGAAATACAAGGTCTGTATATTCATCCTTGATTCCCATGCCATTGTCTTTCAAACAAACCTTTATGAATCCATCATCTTCCTTCGAAGATAAAATTTTTACCACAGGAGGAATATTTGCTCGCGTGTATTTAAGGGAATTGGAAATGAGATTTTGCAGCAACTGAACCATTTGGGTCTTGTTAGCTTCAATAACCGGTAATGGTGCAAACTGAATCTTAGCCCCTGTTTCCATAATCTGGTCTGACAAAGTAGCCAGAACCTCGGTCACCACATCGTTTAAGTTGACCCTTTCAAAAACACTGGAATTACCTGCCAATCTGGAGTATTCGAGAATGTCATCTGTCAGTAATCTCATTGTCTTTCCAGCATGCAATATTTTATCCAATAACAATTGATCGCTTTCTGTATAACGGGAACTATTTTCAAGCAATATCTCGGCAAAGTTTATGATCTTTCTAACCGGAGCCATTAAATCGTGCGAGGCAATAGTGGCAAAACTTTCCAGGTCCTGATTACTTTGTTTCAATTCAGCCAGTTTAATAATCAGGTTTCTTTTCAGGTTTTTACTTTCAGTGATGTCCAGCCAGTTCATCACATAGCCTTCCAACTGCCCTGTCTCATTGAGGATCGCATTGATTGCAGACCTTAAGATCACATCTCCAAATTCAAAATCAACCTGATGGGGAAGAGCCAATGGATTTTTTAAAATCGCTTCTACTTTATCGGGGTCCTTGTGAAACCGATGAATGGGCCCACCAAGGACATCGTCGGCACTTATCTGAAACACATCTTGAAGGGTTGGCTCAATAACTTTGAGGGATTTTCTGGCGCAGGCATTCATGAAAACAAGATTGAAGTCCTTATCCGCAATAAAAACATTCGTAATTAAACTTTCGACAAATGAATACAGTTCGTTGGGATATTGATCAACAACTTACTTCTCTTGTTCAGGTTAAGTCGCAAGTTTTAATCTCCTTACCGATAATAAAAATTAACAGTCTGTGTATATCAATTTCTGACGGGCATTTCAAATCTAGCTACTTAAATAAAGGACTATATATCAACATTTTTGCCCCTCTCATCCCGTCAAGCCAGGTGCTTTTATCCATCCCCATTCAAGCCGGGGAAATAATAGTTTTTTTTACATCAAAACTGACGGGCATTATAATACAATTTCTAAAAATATCCGCTAAATAGTTGATTTTTTAGGTTTTATACTTATCCAAAATTTTCGACAAGCGGATTTCCCCATAAAAAGATCTTCTAGTAGTTTGGCCCGACCCAGTCTCGGGAACAGGCCTGTCACGGATAAATTTATCGGTAATGAAAAATTTTACTGGGGTTTAAAAGTCGCCTGTTTAACGCCGTCTTTGCTCAATATGACTGGTAGATTGCTGAAAACCTCTTGCCCCTCTTTGAGCAAAGTGGCTTTAAATAACCTGTAACTCTTCAGGTACCGGCATGAGCAACCTTAAAACTTGAGCCTGCCCTTGCCAACCGGTATGATCGCGTTCTATGACTCCTAAAATACAATCAGCTTATCTGGCGGCGGAAGGACTTCTCGATCCTCTATTAAAAGAACTGGATGGAGCAGTTGCGGTGCATGACCAACTCGTCCTTTCCTCCCAGCCCGCCAGGCAGGCGCACTGGGCGCAGAATATCTGGGAGAATCCTGTCGTCCTTAAAATCGACTCGATCAACGACGCCGCCAAACAACTGAAATCCCTGCAACGCAACTGGTACCTCTATTCGCACACTCTGCACCGCCGCGCCAAACTGATTCTGGATAAACTGCCGCCGGTAAATTTTAAACCACTAATTTTTCCTTCTTCTTTACCGAAAGTCCCGCCAGGGACCTTCACCCTTCTAGATGAAAATACGCTGCTCGCGTCAACGAAATGTTCAAATCCATTCCCGAACGGCGAAGCGCATTTTGTCGAAGACAAAAATGGTCCGCCCAACCGCGCCTATTTAAAACTTTATGAAGCACTCACTCTCATCGGCAGGACACCCCGACCGGGAGAATTTTGCATAGACGCTGGGGGAAGTCCGGGAGGCTGGGCTTGGGTGATCCAGAAATGCGGCGCCGAGGTATTGAGCGTCGACCGTTCGCCGCTCTCTCCCCTAATCGCGGGATTAAAGGGCATCTCGTTTCAAAAACGCGATGCGTTCACGCTCCTGCCCGAGGAATTTCAGCGAGAAGGGCGGTCCGTCGATTGGCTGTTCTCGGATGTGATCTGTTACCCGGAAAAACTTTATGGATGGGTCATCAAATGGGTGGAGTCTGAACTTTGCAAAAACTTCATCTGCACCATCAAGTTCAAAGGCGAACTCAATCTTGCCATTGCCGATAAGTTTGCCGCCATTCCCGGTAGCCGGGTTCTGCATCTGTTCCACAACAAAAACGAATTGACCTGGATCAACCGGGCCACGCCCGGTGGTAACAAACAATAACTTATCTCGGCTTAGGGTTCTGACTTGCTGGCTCTTTGCCGAGCAGCTACTAGCCGTAGGGGCTACAAAAAATAACTTCCTTGGCAAGAAAACCTTTGCTTAAGAGCTATCGACCCTGACTTGCTGGCCCTGCGCCGAGCAGCTTCAACTCTTTAGCGGCATCAAGGATATCGGTTTTATTTAAAGACTCTGCCAGCGCTACCGATTCATTCAAACAAAGTTCAAACTGTTCGTGGTTCCCCAAAACCCGATACAAGGCGCACCCAGAAAACAAAGGTTGCAGGGTTTTCAAAGGGTCGACAAGCTCGCGTCCCATGCGCACCCGATTCTGCAAAGTGGCAATGCCCCTCTCCAATGCGCCTCGCACCGACATGAATCTGTCATCAACGACCAGTCCATCCGCGAAAACATCGGCTAAAATTTCCAACGCTCTTTGCCAGTCGCATTTGCGCCAGAAAGTGATGCCCACCATCGCAAGAATGGCCCGCTCTCCCATTTTGTCACCAGACTGTTTAAACAGATCCCGAGCCAGACTGAACTGGTCCAAAGCTTTTTGCAGTTGCGCCATTTCCCAAAAAGCAGTACCTAGCGCAGTCAAAATCACTGCCTCCTGACCGGCCTCGCCCTTTTCCCTAATCACAGGCAACACATCCTTCAAGCAGCGCACCGCAGGATCAAACTTCCGCACTTGCTGATAAGCATCGACCAATGGAATGATCGCAGCAACGATCTCAGTGGACAAGCCGCTTTCTTTTGCGCTAGTAAAAGATTTTTCCAGATCAGAAAGTGGCATTTTATTGGAACTTTTTTTCGGGTTGGTCATCCTAGTTATAGATGCCCAAATCTTATAAAGGATTGCAAACCATGTTTAAAGAAATTGCACCGCAAAAAGTGCAGGAAATGCTGGAAGAAGATTCCGTCAACGTGGTCGACATTCGCGATCCCGGTGCCTACTCCGCCGGCCACATCCCCAACGCCGTTTCCCTGAACGATGGCAATGTTAAAGAGTATATCGAATCGACCGACAAAGAAAAACCACTGGTGGTTTGCTGCTACCACGGCCACTCCAGCCAGGGAGCCGCTGAATACTTCTCGCAAAACGGGTTCAAAGAGGTCTATAGCATGACTGGCGGCTATTCCGCCTGGCCCCTCTAAGCGTGGGGCTAGTGAGCAATAGCTAATACTGCTAGCAATAATTCTTCTCGGCTTAATCAGACGTAGGAGCAGTAATCTTAGAGCAGACCCTTATCCTTATAACGACGCATTGCTTCCGGGCAATCGCAAGTACGTGGGACTCCTTCCAAGCTCTCGAAGACCGCATTGATCAGTTGCGGGAATTTTTGTATCGCCGCGTCAACCTGCTTGCGCTCTTCTTCTGTCTGCATACCTTCAAATAACTCACCCTTTTTAAATTCTCTGGGTTTTACACCCTCGGCATAATTGGTTAAATAACAAAATGGCGTGTAGCACATTTCCATTTCCCGGGCCAGGAAGGCTTCCGGCGCGAGGGTCATGCCCACCAGATCGGCACCCAGAAGACGCAGTTTGCGGATCTCCGCCGGGGTTTCCAAACGCGGCCCTTCGGTGCAGGCATAGACCGCCTGTTCATGGTGGGGCAGTCCGCTAGAATGAAGGGTATCGTGCAGGGCGCTGGCGATCTGCGGACAGAACGGTTGGTTCATGCGGATGAACCCGATTCCCGTGTCCTTAAAAAAGGTGGTCTCCCGGTTGCGCGTTTCATCGATGATATCGTGCGGCACCACAAAATCTCCCGGCTTGAAAGCCGTGTTGATAATTCCTGGGCCGGACCATGAGATGACCCGCTCGACTCCGCATTGTTTCAGGGCATGAATGTTGGCGCGGTAATTAACAAAAGGAGCGGTGAGGGAATAATCGGTTTCACCATGGCGGGATAAAAATAAAAAGTCCCGGCTTTTAGAACTGAAATGGTGAATGGGCGCACTTTTCCCATAAGGAGTTTCTAAAACTTCGCAACCCTTTTCCTGGCCAAGGGCTTGCCCGGTGAGAAGGTGATAGGCCCCACTGCCGCCGAGCACCGCAATGGGAACAGATTCCGTCATCAGTCTTAATCGAGGTAAGTTTCAATATCGCCGACATAATTGGCGGCCGATTCGCGGATGCCGCGAATTTCTTCTTCGGTCAGTTCCCGTTTTACTTTCGCTGGCGAACCCAGCACTAGGCTTTTTGGAGGAATCTTCGTGTTCGGGGTCACCAGAGAACCGGCACCAACTATGGACTGCCCCCCCACTTCCGCGCCATCCATAACAATCGCCCCCATACCGATGAGGCATTGAGATTCGATGGTGCAGGCGTGCAAGGTGACGTTGTGGCCCACCGTCACCTCATCGCCGACAATCAGCGGAAGGGTTTTGCGCGCTACGTGCAGAACACATCCATCCTGAATATTTGTGCGCTTGCCGATGTGGATATGATTGACGTCGCCGCGGATCACCGCGTTGAACCACACACTGCTCTCTTCACCAATCTTCACATCACCGATGATCTGCGCGCTTTCTACCACCAAAGCAGAATCGTCAATCTCCGGTTTCTTACCTTTAAACGGATGAATCATGTTGAATCCCTTACAAATAGTGGAGAACCTTCACGGGCATAATGTAATTCCTTAGCTCTCGTGCCCCGTAGGGGTATAAATTGCAATGGCCTCATATTACCTTCAATCGGCATCTCGGCGCAATAAGCTATTGCCCATTGAGTCCAGCGTCACGCTGGTGCTTATCGCGTATGGCCTGATAACTTATTGCTGCCAGGGTTTGTCGATCTGCACCTGCCGAAACTTCCGGCAGCACCATTACCGTCACCGAGAGTCGGGGTGTTTTCAGCAATGTCATAATATGGCTGATGAAACTATCTCCATAATAGGCAATCGTCGGCTGATGCCCATCGTGATAGCGAATCTCCACCGGCACCACAGGCCGGTTAGCAAGAACCGCCGCCTCAAAGACCGCTGACTTGAAAGGCACCACATCGGTTCCATCGGTCGCCTGAGCTTCGGGAAACAGAATCACGGAATGCCCACTGTTTAATCGCGCCTCAATTTCCCCAATGACAGCCTTCACCTGATGGCGTTTGCTCCGGTCGGCGAAGATGGTCTGCCCCAGCCGGGCCAACCAATTAAACAGTGGCCAGTCGGCGATCTCGGCTTTGGAGACAAAGAACCCTTTGAAGCACGAGCCTAAGACAAAAATATCTGGCGAGCCAACATGGTTGGCAACGATCAGCGATCCCGGTTTTAGTGAAGCATCTCCTTCAATCTGAATCTGAATATTGAAGACCCTGCAAGTCACGCGGGCCCACCATCGTGCAAAAAAAGCAATCCACGTTAAAAGACATGTCCTTGACATAAAAAACAGAACATGTCCGCACGCTCCGATCACCACGAACACGACGAACACGCCGATGTATGCCCCTATTCGAATGACCGCTAGACAAAGTGACATAAAAAAATTTAGAAAAATCCTTTTGTTTTTTTTCTGCTCCTCAGCATATCAGAAACTATCAGACGGTTGAGATTCCTGTACAGGGAAATCACCATGGAACCCAGCCCAATATTCCCAACGGATGCCACGCCCAGCGCCGAAAGCATGACATTGCCGACATGCCCCCAGGCAAGATGACTTTTTAACAGGCTGTAATGGATTTTATCCATGCCACAGAACGCACTCAGGCCGCTCACCAAATGCACCCGTTCGTTCTGCTGCGCTTTTTCTTCAAGATAGTGATTCACCTTTTTTACCGCCGAATCGGCCTGCTCCAAAGTCACCGGACTTTTTGGATAAAAGATGGTCTGCAATAATTTGAAGGATGTTTTTCCCAGATCCTTGGACACGTCCACATGAATGGAAGTCACAAAGACCTCGGCGTTCCATTGCAGGGATTTTTCGATCAGGATGTCCAGGCATTCAACGAGAGAAGGGGCGGGCACTCCATACATGATGTCATTGCCGATATCGGTAAGGAGTACCGCAATGCGCCGCCCCTGCTTGGCATAAACTTCGGCAGATTCCATAACCCGGCATTCACCAATGGGAGAATAAGTAAAATTGAGCAATCCTCCCCGGGCGCAATAACCTCGGCCTGGTCCCATCGCATTGACAAACTCGACTTGTGAAATATTTTGGGAAATTTGTTGGGTCAGGGCAGAGTAGCCCCGTGCCAGATTGCTGGCCCCCAGCAGGACAAAGAGAAAACCGTCATGTTCAGCGGAGCCTTGCATGGCCCGCCGGTTACGAAGACGGCCGAAAACGGTCCGGCAGGCCAGAAGTGGAAGCCCTGGATAAAAGTTTCTTCTTCAGGTCCTCATAAAAATCTGCTGCCTTTTCCAGACTCCGGGCCTTTGCATGCCCTTTGCGCTTGTAGGCTTTCGCTTGATCAGCAAAATTCATTTTGCTCTTTTTATAATAAATAAACCGGTTTTCCCACCAGCTTCCCGGCTTGCCATCCCATGTTAGTTCGTTAGGGTCCTGCAAAGATCTTAAAGTGAGCAGATTTTTGTTGCGGTCGATTTCAAACTTGAAGTCCCCAAGAAAGCTCATTCCCAACAGCCCATCGATATCCTTGATATGGCTGTTGATAGAAGCTTCCACCAGCCGGGCTTCGGCGCCACCTATCCTAACCGTGTCAAGCGCCACCAGCTTCCCCCAATCTGTTCCACCCGCAGTGCCGAAGGGCATCTCGGCGGTGTCGGAGAAAGGTGTGATTCCAAGCTGACTGCCAATGTCTTCGGTAAGGGTGATGAAGGAGGCTCCGGTATCAAGTATTAACCGCGCATCAATACTGCCATTGATGACTATATCAACGAGAAAATTTCCACCGCTCGTAGGAATGAGAGGAACTTCAATTTCGCCGTTTGAAGCAACCGCCCCTGGAAGTTGCATATGCTGCCCTGAGGCAGAAGAAGATTGAGGCGCCACTTTTCGCGCATCAGGAATCTTGCGAACTCCTTTTTCATTTTTGCGATACTGTTTGGGAATCTTTGAGATGGCATCGACAAAATGGATTTTGCCTTTGTCATCCCGATAAGTGTAGACGCCTGCAATGCTAACCTGCGCCGCGCAAAAGGCAACTAAAAGAAACAGCAGGACAACCAAATTTTTTCCGAAAAACTTATTCAATTTCGATCGGGCTGACATAGACTTCGCGGGGTCGGACTCCGTCAGACGGGCCTACGACCCCTTCTTTCTCCATGGTTTCAATGATTCGTGCCGCCCGATTATAGCCGATTCTTAAACGCCGTTGTATATAAGAAATGGAAGCCTGCCGGTCTTTCGCGACAATGGCAAGAGCTTCATCATATTTTTCGTCAAACGGTTCTTCCTCTTCTCCTCCGCCCTTTTCTTCCTGAACCACCGACTCAAAAATATCTTCTTGATAATGCGGTTTCGCCTGCTTCTTGATGAAGTCCACAATGCGTTGAATTTCCGCATCGCTGACCATTACTCCATGCAGTCGATGAAGTTTGGAGGTTCCCGGAGGCAGAAACAGCATATCGCCTTTACCGAGAAGTTTGTCAGCACCCATGGCATCCAGAATAGTTCTGGAGTCCACCCGGGAGGTGACTTTATAAGACATGCGTGCGGGAAAATTGGCCTTGATGATTCCCGTCAGCACATCCACCGAAGGCCGTTGCGTGGCAACGATCAGATGAATGCCTGCGGCCCGTGCCATCTGCGCCAGCCGGGTCAACGAATCTTCCACCCCTTTGGACGCGACCATCATGAGGTCGGCCAACTCATCGATCAAAATGACAACATACGGGAGTTTCGCCGGTGGTTCCGGCATCATTTCCTCATCCTCCCCGTCTTCGTCATTTACCGGCTTGACCCCTTTATTGGCTTTTTCGCGTTTTTTTAGTTCCAGCTCATATTCTTTTTGCAGTTTCCCCGCAAACTCGTTGAAGCCGCCGATATTGCGTACTCCGCACTCGGCCATCATTTTGTAACGCGATTCCATTTCGTTGACCGCCCACTGCAGTGCGGCGGCGGCTTTTTTAGGATTGGTAACCACCGGAGAAATAAGATGCGGAATGCCATCATAAATCGAGAGCTCCAGCATCTTCGGATCAATCATGATCAATTTGACTTCATCCGGCGTGGCGTTCAAAAGAATGCTGCAGATCATGGCGTTAAGCCCGACACTTTTGCCCGATCCGGTCGAACCCGCCATCAGCAAATGCGGCGTGGTCGCCAGGTCCTGCACTGCCGGTTCGCCAGTAATATCTTTTCCGATTACAAGAGTGAGTTTAGATGACGATTCCTGAAACACGTCGGATGTCATGACATCTTTAAAGTAAATGGTCTCACGCCGCGTATTGGGGATCTCGATACCCACCACCGGTTTGCCCGGTACTGGAGCAAGAATGCGGAGCCCTACACAGCGCAGAGCCAGCGACAGGTCGTCCGTCAGAGAGACAATTCGACTGACCTTGATTCCCGGTGCCGGTTCATATTCAAACAAAGTGATGACCGGACCTGGCAAAACCTGCACCACCCGCCCCTGAATACCAAAGTCCAATAATTTCTTTTCCAGAATGGCACTGCTGGCGAGAATCTCATCGCGGGCTTTATCGTCCTGCGTATCCCTGCCCGGCGGCGGGTCTTCCAACAACGAAAGTGGAGGAATCTGGTAATTGCTCGACGAACTCATGAAAGCAAAATGATCCTGAATCACAAACTCAGGTTTTGCTTCCTTTTCTTCCTTGGCTTTCTTTGCCTTCTCTTCAAGCTTCACAATAACCGGCTGGGTGCGGGTGACGATCACTGGTTGCACCGCCACCTTATTAATTTCCCGCATCTCCTCACGCGCTATTTGAAATTTTTCGATCCATTCTTTTGCAACCAACAGGCTTTTCGAAGCCATATTTTTTATTGCAACCGCCCCCAATATCGCCACTGCGGCCAGAGCCTTGAATATTTTTCCAATTCCTTCAACCAGCGCATTGACTGGAATACGCGTCATCACCAGAAAAGCCACCAACAATAAGGTGAGCAGGGTCAACACCGCTCCCGAAGCATTCAACCAGGCCACGAGAAATCCGCCCAGTCCATGGCCGACCAAACCACCGACCGGAACCGCTGAGCCAAAAAACGGATCGACCTCAAACTGGATCGCCAATAGAGAACACAGCCCAATCAAAAACAAAATTCCCGATGTTAAAATCAACGACCAGTTGTGAAAATCTTTCCCCCGAACCAGCGCCCACCCTAAAAACGCCGTGATCACTGGGAAGAAAAATGCACCACTGCCAAAAACATGGGCCAGTCCGTCGGCAAAATAAGCTCCAACTATGCCGGCAGAGTTTGCCACGTGCGCCCCAGCAATACTTTTATTGAAGGACGGATCATCAGGGAAAAAAGTCATCAACGCCATCAAGCTAAACACCGTGAAGGCAAGCGCAACCACACCAAAAAAATCTCGGATCAATATATGTACTGTTTTTTCTTCACTCATGGGTCACAATTCTCGGGTTGGTTTGGGTTATCAATCGATGAACCGTGTTCTGGAAAACCGTGTCCTGTTTCCAGTTCGCGTCATCGGGTTCCGGGTAGTCGAGGTTATAGTGCAAACCCCGGCTTTCTTTTCGGGTCATGGCTCCCTGAATGATCAACTGTGCCGTGATGGCGAGGTTTCTCAGTTCCAGAGTGTCTTTAGTGATTTTAAAGTTCCAGTAATATTCCTGAATCTCTTCCAGCAGAAGTTGAATGCGACGCTCGGCCCGTTTCAGACGTTTGGTGGTACGAACAATACCAACATAGTTCCACATCAACCGGCGGATTTCGTCCCAGTTGTGTGACACCACCACCGACTCGTCACTGTCCACCGCGCTTCCGGGGTCCCATTCAGGAATCCGGTCCAACGAGTTTTTAAAATTTTTGGGCTCCTTAAACAAGTTCACCACCTTCTCCACCGCCCGATGCGAGAGCACCAGTCCTTCCATCAGAGAGTTGGAGGCCAACCGGTTGGCGCCATGCAAGCCGGAGGAACACACCTCGCCGCTAGCAAAAAGTCGTTTGATGTTGGTCTGACCGTTGGCATCCACCACCAGTCCACCGCACATATAATGCGCCGCTGGGACTACCGGTACAGGTTCCCGCGCCATGTCGAATCCGAATTCCAGACAGGTTTTATAAATATTTGGGAAGCGTTCGCGAATACGGTAACCCTCAAGATGCGTCGCATCGAGAAGGACGTGGTCGTCGCCACTAGTTTTCATTTCGTAGTCGATGGCCCGCGCCACCACATCACGCGGAGCCAGACAACCTAAATCATGATGGTTCTCCATGAACGTGTCGCCGTTTTGCAAACGCAGAATTCCGCCCTCGCCCCGCACCGTTTCTGAAATGAGAAACGATTTTGCTTTAGGGTGAAACAGGCAGGTAGGGTGGAACTGGAAAAATTCCATATTGGCAATTTTTGCTCCGGCCCGATAAGCCACAGCAACACCATCCCCCGTAGCCGTATCCGGATTCGAGGTATAAAGATAAACTTTGCCTGCGCCGCCGGTGGCCATAAAAATGACCCGGCCCACCATCGTCACCACCTTCTGTGTCTGATGATTCAGGACATAAAGTCCCAACGCCTCGTCTTCATCGCTGCCCGGCTGAATTTTTTCATCGAGCCTGGCCTGGGTGATGAGGTCGATGGCCATATGGTGTTCAAATATTTCGATATTGTCCTGAGCATGAACCGCTTGGATGAGGGTGCGTTCAATCTCCCAGCCGGTCAGGTCGTTCGCGTGCAGAATGCGACGTTTGGAGTGTCCGCCTTCTTTTCCCAGATCAAACCCGGCACCCCGAATGCGGTCGAACTGAGCACCGAGGTCGATCAACTCACGAACTCGTGCTGGCCCCTCGCGGCAGGCGATACGTACGAAATCTTCATGGCAGAGTCCGCGCCCGGTTTGCATCGTGTCCTGAACATGCAGTTCGAACGAATCGTCCTCGGCCATCACCGAGGCAATACCACCCTGAGCATATTTGGTGGCCGACTCCTCCAGCGCGTCCTTGGTAACGATGCCAACCGAACCAAACTTGCAAACCTTGAGCGCAAACGTCAGCCCGGCAACACCAGAACCTATTACGATGAAATCCTTTTCGATACTCATGCCCGGATTATACCGAATTACTCCTTTAAAATCAACTGGCTAGGTGCCAGAGCCAATGGGGCGGTGACGCTGACGCGACCGCCAAAGGCAAAGGAAATGCTTACCCCCTGATAAGGGGGGGGGATTGAAGAAGGTTGGCCGTCTTTGCGAGCGAATCGAAGCAATCCAGAAAGCCTGGATCGCCACGCCACTTTGTGGCTCGCGAAGATGTCCTACGGGGTTTCTAGCCTAGGGCTTAACTCAATAATCCCATCTGCATATTGTTCTCCAAATTCCGGGAACAGATCGGGGTGGGTGCAGTGGGCAAGAATTTCCAGTGAGTCCAGAATGCGCGGGCCGGGGCGGTTGAAATAGGAGTTCCCATCCACCAAATAAAATCGAGTTCCTAATTTTGCCTCCCAGTCCTGCCAGGGAATTTGTGTTTTTAGCAAATCCATTTCCTTCAATGTCTGGTCCAGCTTATAACCACAGGGTTTCACGATCACAACGTCAGGGTTGATGTTAGTTAAGGCTTCCCGGTCCACAACCGGCGCGGGTTGGCCACTCTCGGCGATGCACACCTGGCCCCCGGCAATGTCGATCATTTCGGGAAGCCACATGCCACCGACATAAATGGGGTCGATCCATTCTATCGTCAAAACATTCGGCCTCTTGTTTTCCGCTTTGACCACACGGTCGCGCACAGACTTGACCCGAACATCGACTTCCTCCAGAAACTGTTGTCCTTTTTGTTTCACCCCCAGCGTCTCTGCGGTGCTGAGAACATCATTCCAGATATCCCCTAACATTTTTGGCCTGAGAGAAATAATTTTTGCGCCCAGCAGTTCCCGGCAGGCTTCTTCCACCTGCGAGAAGGAAACGGCGCAGACATCGCACAAATCTTGCGTCACGATGAAATCGGGTTTTAAGGATTTCAACAGCTCCACATCAAGGTCATAAACCGACACGGCGTTTTTCATCACCTCAAGAACTGATTTATGAATGGCTGTGCTATCGAGCGACGGATTAACACGAGTAGATGTAAGACGAGGAAGTGACTGGACCGATTCGGGATAATCACATTCGTGCGACACACCAACGAGGTTTTCCTCCAACCCGAGTTTCACCAGTATTTCTGTTGCTGAAGGGAGAAGACTGACCAGTTTCATTATATTTTCCTTGTTGGCATAAAAAATAATAGTACCAAAAGCAGTGCTGTCACGCCACTGATGGTGGCGCCTATTTTTAGTCCTGGGGGTTCATACGAAAACTCGATGTTGTGATTCCCCGGTCCTAATCGGACGCCCCGGTAAAAATAATTGGCGCGGTAGATGTGTTCGGGCTTTCCATCCACTTCCACTTTCCAACCCGGAAAATAAGTATCGAGCAAAACCAGAAAGCCTTCTTCATTCTGATTGGTTTTCAGGCTGACCCGGTTCGGGCTATATTCGATCTTTTGAACCTGGCCGGAAAAGTTTTTTGCCTTTTTCATCCCGACCGGTTCTGTCAACAGAACCTGCCGAAGCGGGTTGAACCTGGCATCATAATAAACATCGAGTAGTTTCTCCCTATACGGCACATGCCCTGATTCACCAACCAGAAAAGCACGTGGCAGGACATCCTCAAGCACCTCCACCTTTTTGAGTCCTCTGGGGTATTGGTCTGACGGCGCCTGTTCGTAGTCTTCTGTCACCCAATATTTCACATTACTGCGTTTTAAAATTCTTTTCTTTTTCGTGGGATCAAACGAAAGAAACGAGTCGCTCCAATAGACGCCTTCCTTTAAAGCCATGGTGGCTGCGCCTTCAACGTAAGCTATCCCATAAATAGCCCCAACGTTGGGCGCGAGTTCGTCACGCAAGGCCAACTGAATGCTCAACATATTATAAAAGGGTGCCTTGAGCTCGGGTGGCCGGGGCACAACTTTGGCAGGTTTATCAGAAGCAATTTTGTGCTCCGGTTTTTCCAAAAGACTTCCATAGTAAGTGCGGAACGAGTCTGCCGTTCCCCCAAGGCGTTTTGCCAGTGGAGGAGGTTCGGTATAAAACTTTCCGTCGATCATGGGTATCAGCATGGAGTTTTTGCCCATCAGGTCCATCACCATTAAAAGCAGAAGGAGAGAGAAGAACCCGACACGGTTCATTTTTTTTAAATGCAGGGCAAAAATTGCGATCACCAGGAGCAATAAAATCATCAGGCTTTCGAGTCCAGCCCGATCGGCATGGGTGCCAAACATTCCAGCGACGACCATCGCAATAGCCAGAAGAACGAACAGGAGTTTTTTCATTTCCGATTTTTTGTGGATGATAGCTTGGACAAACCTGTCCAGAGCAAAGGCGGAGAGAAATACCAACCCATAAGCGCAAAGGAAAAAAAATTTTTGCGGGTATGCAAACATACTGAACACAGGGACCCATTCATGAAACAGTGCGTAGAGCGAATTATACTTTCCCAAAGCAAAAAATACGCCCACACCAAAAACCATCAGCCAGAACCGAATCTCTTTTTGCTCCCTGCCGACCAGTAGGCCACCGAGCAGAAAAAACAGCGGCATAATGCCCATATAAAAACTTTGCAAAAAATAATTCATTGCCCCTCCGTCCTGTTCGAGAAGATTAGCGAATTTCTCGGGCAGGAACAGGTCGAGCAAAGCACTGGGTGGTAAAGACCAGGCAGTGCCATCAACATAGGCCAGTCCCTTGCCACGCTTCAACTCTTGCAACAACTGGTAGGTGGGTACCCATTGCAGGGCCGAAAGAGCCAGCGCAAGCAGTACAAGTGCCAGCATGGCCAGACTTTTCCGGGTGAAACCTTGTAGCCGGTCATCCTCCTTCGCCAGATAAAGTGAATGAGCATAAACCAGGAGCACAGAGAAAATCGCGCTTTCCGGACTACCGGCTAAAACCTGAAGTGCCAGAATAACCACAGCACCGCAAAAATGTTTCCCTCTTCCTTCGTCCATGAACTTCTGCCACATCAGCAACATTAGCGGCAACCAGACGGCAGCATGGAAATGGTTGTAAACGGCGGATAGCGATAAAAAATACCCTCCCAAAAGAGCGGTCAGCGATGCCGCCAGGGATGCTGGAATCGACCTACCCCAATACCGGCAAAGGCCATAGACCGAACCCATCAGGAGCAAATGATGAAACAGGAAGTAAGCGTTGAAGGCAAAATGAAAATCGTTCAATAAAAACAGGACCGAAGGCGGGTAGAACACTCCCGGGTGCATCAACGACATCAAAGGCGTGCCCTGAAACAGGTAGGGATACCAGTAAGGCCATTCCCCCTCCGCCCATACCTGGGCAAGGTACAATTTCATGGGATAGGCGAAATGCTTGATGTCCCGGAAGAAGAAAGTGTTTCCTTCGAACAAAACCGGATAGAAGAACAAGATAAAAATAGACAGAAGAAAACAGATGGGCAAGAGGAACATCCCATAACGGGATAGAAAATCATTCTTCATTCTCATCAGACCTTGAGATGTTTGTTGTTTTCTTTCATAACATTCTATGAGAAAAAAGGTCTGGAAAAAAATCCGCAGGGAGAAGGACTAAAAAATTAGCAAAGGCAGGGGTTCTCTTAATCAGGGGATTTTGGGACCAGCTAAAAGAAAAATTCCCCTCCCCCCGCCAAACAGGCGGGGAGCGAGAAATTTTATCACAAAAACCTATGGGGTAATTGCGCCATTTACATCTATGCTGTATGCCGTACTAGACACATCATCACCATGCAACGCCGACACAGCAAAGTCACCTTCACCGGCACCCGCACCCGCAGTATAGGTAATCTTTGATGACGTGGTATAACCATAAGTCGCGTCATCAACAGCGGCTGAACTGCAGGCAGCAGCTGCTCCGTTATCTGCCCAGTAAGCTTTACAAGCCAGAAACAGGTTATGCAGATGAGCTTTCGTATCAGATTGGTAAGCCCTGTTTTTGTAGGCACTGAACTGGGGAATTGCGATGGCCGCCAAAATACCGATGATGGCGATAACGATCAATAACTCGATAAGAGTGAAACCCTTTTCTCCTTGAACCCGTCTAAATTTGGCTAGCATTTTCTACTCCTCTTTATGGTTAACAAAATAAACTTTGGATAAGCAATATTTACAGTTACCTATTATCTAGCAAAAGCCATGCCTTCTAAAATGACCAACGCGATCTTTTATTATAACCTCTTTATTTTGAATGTGTTATAAATTTTTTCTGCTTCGGAGGGAATTTTAAACCCTGAACTCCAAAGTCAAAACTGACAAAAATTGTCAGTTTTAATTGCCAAATTTTGTCAGAAATGAGCGGGTTTTAAAAGAATGGGGTCCAAAAAACTCATTATCCCTTGCCATATATAGCGGTTTATGAAACGATTTATTGCATATGAATAGCGAATTAAAGCGAGTGGGGTTGCTGGGAGGAACCTTTGATCCCGTCCATAACGGGCATCTGGGCCTTGCCGCACAAACGATACAACTCTTTGATTTGCAAAAAGTTTTGTTCATACCTGTGAGCCAGTCTCCGCACAAGCTACATGACCGGCCCACCTCTTCGCCGCACCGAGTTGCCATGCTTGAACGGGCCCTCGAACGGGAAAACGCGTTTTCCATAGATTTGCTGGAAATTGAAAAAGGGGGCATTTCCTATACGATTGAGACATTATCCCGATTAAAGGAAAGTCATCCCGATTGGGAGCTTTTTCTAATTCTTGGGGCCGATGCCTTCATGCTGATGGATACTTGGAAAAGCTTTGCCGATATATTGAAGCTTTGCCATGTGCTGGTAAGCACACGGCCAGGCGTGAAGTTAGAGCTTCCGGCTAAATTGAGCCGGGCATTGGGAATTAAAAAAACTGCGCTGGAAAATAGTAACCTGCCGATAACTCTGAACCCGGTTACCGGGAAAACCATACGGCTCTACCAAATTCCAACGCAAGATATTTCATCCAAAGAAATCCGGCTCAGGGTGCAAGCAGGAAAAGAAATTAAAAATTTGTTGCCCCCTGCGGTTGATCATTATATTATGAAACACCGATTATACCGGACCGATTCCCCTCCAACTATGGTTTGAATGACAGAACAATTAAGCGCTCTTCAACAATTAGCCGTTGATGCTGCCGCAGACACGAAAGCTTTTGACATTCTCATTCTGGACTTGAGGAACCGCTCGGACCTGACAGATTTTTTCATGATCTGCAGTGGAAACTCCAAGGTTCACGTTCAATCTATTGTTGATGCTATCCTCGACAGGTTTTACGAGACTCGCAATAAACCCTATGCCATAGAAGGTTATGCGGGGGGCACTTGGGTGGTGGTCGATCTTGGAGATTTGATAGTGCATGTTTTTCACAAAGAAGCCCGCCTTCACTACGACCTCGAACGTCTATGGGGTGATGTTCCTGTTATCAAGGCAGTAGGCCAATAAAGATCCCCCTTTCACCTTAAACCACATATTATGAACAAAAAAAAATTGGCTCAATTTCGTTCCCAATTGGAATCCATCCGATCCGAGTTACTGGGGGGCTTTGAAAAGTCAAACCAGAATGTAAAAGAAAGCGAAATCGGACAAATCGCCGACATCAGCGATGACGCCGCACGCTCCTACAGCCGTCAATTGGAGGGAGAACTGGGCGAACAGGGGTGGCAAAAACTCAAACAAGTTGACACGGCCATTGAAAAAATTGGCGAAGGGGAATATGGCGTATGTGCCCAATGCGAAAGCGCTATTCCCGAAGCCCGGCTGCAAGTGGTCCCCTACACAGAGTTCTGCACCCAGTGCCTGAGCGAAATGGAAAAGAACCCCAAAGCCACCAGCATCATTGACGAAGATCCGTTCGAGGAGAATTAAGCGTGTCCTTGAAACAAATCATCGTCTTTCTGATTTTTGCGCTACTCTCCATTTATACGGCGTTTCTAAATCCTCACGATTCGGTGGTTCACATCACCCAAAGCCAGTCACTGAAGCTACCAACCGTTCTGCTTTTATTGGGTTCTATCCTTATCGGTGTGATCGTCACTGTTTTCCTGTTCTGGACTTTTAATCTCAAAAGCGCGCTGGAACGCTGGAAAGTTGGTTTTAAAAATAACCAGATCGAAAAAAAGAGCCGCAAGGTTGAAGCCCTGTTCAAAAAGGGAGAAAACTTTTTTATCTGTGGCAAAACGGATAAAGCCCAAGACCTTATTGAAAAGGTCCTCGATATATCTCCAGAACATGTCGGCGCGCTCAACCTGATAGGGCGAATCCTGTCTGCCACGGGCAAACCCGATCAGGCAGAAAACTTTCATAAGAAAGCTCTCGCCCAGGATCCGCGAAATATCCACGCGCTCTTTGATCTGGCAGACATCTATTCTAAAACCGGCCGCAAAAGCGAAGAAATCGCACTCCTGCAAAAAATGCAGGGGATGAATCCGGGAACGGTCGCCCCCTTACTCCACCTTCGCGATACTTATTTGAAACAGGACGACTGGAAAAAGGTTTGCATCCTGCAAAAAAGAATTCTGCCTCTTCTGCGGGACAACAATGAGGAATGGAAAAAAGAACAAAGCAATCTGGGTCGGTTTATTTTTGAACTCGGCAAGAAAAGTCTGCAAGCGGGAAACCGGGACAGCGCTATTTCCGAATTTAAACAGGCGATTCGAACTTGCGAAAAATGCCTGCCGGCCTACTTATCATTGGGCGATGCTTATCTGGAATCTGGAAAGCAAAAACAGGCATTAAAAATATGGAATACCGGATTTCAAAAAACCGGGGATACAGCCTGCCTCGTACGTGCGCAGATCGCACTCAGAGACTCAGATAATTATCAGGAACTTTTGCAAACTTATGAAGAGTCTCTGGAAGCCGCCACCCAAGAAGTACGGTCCCTGCTGGTGCTGCTATTGTCCACTCTCTATCTGGAACATGGACTGGCAGACAAAGCCCGGGAACTGCTGGAGAACAACCCGCCGCAACACCCGCTGCTTCACTCTTTGTTGCTGGAAAAAGCACAACATTCAGGAAACGGCAACAACACCTTCGAACTAACCCGAGACGCCATCTTCGCCCTCACTCTCTAGCCCCGGGCAACGCCCAGTGGTAACTAGCAATAGCTTTTATTGACTAAAAAATTGTCTTGGCTTAAAGAGCTCTTGCCCATTGCTTCCCTGTAAAGGGGCGCGTGGCGGTGTAACGCTGGCCCTGCGCCTAGCGATTTTTGTAGAGTTGGTGGCTGAGGAGCTTGCTGTTTTTGGCGAAGACCTGCGCCGAGACCAGCGTGTTTTCCTTGAGGGAGAAATAGATTCCTCGTTTAGGGTATTTAGCCAAGCTGGTATTCATAGTGTCGGGCACGCCATACTTGTCAATCATGGCCGCGACTTTAGCTCCTATTTTGACGCCTTCAGCAAAGCTTCCTGCAAATCCGGGCAGAATTTCTAACGCCTCAATTTGGTTTTTGTCGTTCAGAGAATGAATGACGATGCCATGATTGGCGTACTCAATGGAAATACTGTCGAGTTTGGATTCCGTTCCACGCGTGGTCTTGATCGAGCGAGGGGTACCCAACAATTTGATCGCCTCTTCCAAAGACATGCCTACTTTGAGATTTTTGCCGATGACCAGACCTTCGGGTTTTTTCTTTTCGGCCTTGGCTGGAGCCACAGCTTTTACTGCTACAGGTTTCGTGGTTTCAACCTTAGCCATCGTGGCAGGTTTTGCCGTTTCAGCTTTCACCGCGGGTTGCGTGGTTTGCTTTTCAGTCGGCGACGTGTCTGCCAACACCCCTTGTGGGAGCATCAAACAAAAAATAAATAAAACTGTAGACTTCAAAGTATTCACCGGGTTCTCCTTTCAAAAACAAAAGGCAACGATCTAATAGTCAGGCCATAATTGGATACTATTATTATACCCCAGATGAAAAAAAATTAAACATTTATTTTCAATCATTTAAGGGATTGCCAGTAGGCTCGGGGAGGTCTGTTTTTGCGCCGGTTTTACGGCCAGGAATTGCTAAACATCGTCCAATGAGGGGATATTTTTGCGCCGATCTCGTTTCGATTTGGTTTTTTCCTTCTGAAATTTTCTCCACTCCGCCCGGTCCTCTTTCGAGGGAACGGGACCCTCCTCCCCATCATCATCCCAAAGGTCTTGCGATTTTAGCTGAATGCCTTTTTTCGTATCTTTCGGCAAGTTGCGTTTGCCTTCTTCAAACTCTTTGGCAGTCAGTCCCGCTTCCATATTGAACAGATCTTTTTGTTCTTTTTTCCCGCGCCGGATCGATAAAGCCTCTGCCCGCAGTCGGATTTCCTTGGCGTTGACCAATCCACTTTTCCAGGAAGCCGGGATATTGTCGAATCCATAAAGCGCTCCGGCCCAGGCCCCCACCAGGGCACCCAGCATTTCCGTCTCCCGCCCGTGACTCAAGGCATGCGTGAGGCTGGCGGCGAAACCTGGCTCCGGCGGGTGAAGCACGCAATACAAAGCCAGTGGCAGCAAAGTCACCACAAACCCTTGCGAAGGGTGATGGATTTCCAATTTGGTAAAGGCGTTGGAATATTCTGAGAGCCATTGCAAGAGATCCGGCTCATTAAATTTTTCCGCCAAACCTTTCAGAGCTCCGCTCAAAGCGTTCGCGCCCTTAAGACCTCCGTCTTGCGATTCCGGGAACCTCAACTGATAGTCCGCTTCCGCCTGACGGCATACTTCCTCCGCCTCCTGCAAAATATCGATGGCAGAAATCTCTTCAGGATTTAAAGCCAGGAACCGAGTCACTAAAAATCCGCTTAATACGGTTCCTACAACTTCAAACCGGTTCCGGTTCATCAACAGGCAAACATCAAAACATTGTCCCGCCAGAGTTTTGGACCATTTGCCCTGGAACAAAGCCAGAGGAACAGCCAAAGTGACAAACAGGGCAGTTGAAGAGTTCTGTTCCGAGACTTTCTCTTCCTCCAGGTCGTCCAGCAGATCCACCGCCCGCCACAGGCAAGCCGAGTGGTTGCGGTAGATTCCGAAATAACCTTCCGGTCCAGATTTCGCAAGCTCCTGAAAGTTTTTCGCCGATTCCGCCAGAAACTGTTTTTTGTTTTTAAGTAAGGCATCGCCCACCGCCAGGGCGCATTGGGTAGGGGCTCCATACAATCCCTGCATGCGGTAACCTTTAATTCCCTTGCCCATGATCGGGCGCACATCCTTGAAGTCGTCCATCGCCCCGAAAATCTGTCGGATGGCGGCGGGCTTCAATCCTTTCGCAGGTCGGCCCATGGCATCACCCACCGCCATGCCAAACCAACTGCCAATTACTTTTTCGCGAATATCATTCATGAACTATTTTTCTAGATTGAACGGGGTGATGGCTTTTCAAGCCGAGACAACTCTTTGCCAGCGAGACAGAGCCATTGCTAGTTGGCCCCACGCCGAGTGGCTAGAGGGCCATTAGTGGGGTGGGGTGATTTTGTTCGGCGATGATCATTTTCGGTGAGTCTTCTCCCAAAGCCTGCTGGGCGGTGATTCGAGCCAGCTCGGGATGGTTGTTGGTCTCGCTCATATGCATTAACACGACGAGCCGTAACCCGGAATGCTTGACCGATGACAACAGTTCGCCACAGGCTTCGTTGGAAAGATGCCCAACATCGCTTTTAATTCTTCTCTTGGTGACCCAGGGATAGGGCCCGGCGTCCAGCATGTGCACATCGTGATTGGACTCGATGAGTAGGGCATCCAGATTTTGCAGTTTGTTTGTGACCTCTTGCGTCACTCTGCCAAGATCGGTCGCAAGGCCAAGACGCAATCCCCGATAGTGGATGACGAAGGCCACCGATTCTTCCGCGTCATGAGGGGTGGCATAAGGTTCTACCACCAACTCGCCAAACTCAACAGGTTGCCCGGCTCGGATCGGATTGAAACCAGGAAGCTTTCCCATGGAAGGGCTGGCTTGTTTATAAGTCCCTTCAGTGGTGAAGAGCTGAAGTTGATGTTTTCTTAATAGGGGCCCCATACCACGGATGTGATCGGAGTGTTCATGCGTGGCGAACACCGCGTCCAGTCCATTTAGGGATCGGTCGATATGAGCGATGCGTTGAGAGAGTTTTTTTTCGCTCAACCCGGCATCAATCAAAATACGTTTTCCGTCTGCCTCGATATAAACAGAATTGCCACCACTACCGCTGGACAATATAGAGAATTTTAAACGGGAAGACCGATCTTCATGATCGGACGAGGTTTGTTTTGCTTCCGGGATATGGATGATAACTTTTCCCCACTAGAGCATTTCTAAGGATTGCAGTAAACTTGGTGGCTACTAAAACGAGTAGCGACTGGTGACAGCAATTCTAACATAGAAATATTCAATCCTCTATCTGGGCTTTTTGCAGAACGCCGCTGTAATCGACAAACACCGATTTCCATTCGGTGAAAATTTCCAGCGCAGTGGTTCCGGCTTCGCGGTGACCGTTGCCCGTTCCCTTGGTACCACCAAACGGGAGTTGCACCTCCGCCCCTATGGTTGACGCGTTGATATAGGTGAGTCCGGTGTCGAGTTTTTCGATGGCCTTGAAAGCTCGGTTCACATCCCGGGTATAAATCGCCGATGACAATCCAAACCTCGAATCGTTGACGATCTCCACCGCGTTCTCCAAACTCTTGCATTCCATGATGCTCAACACCGGGCCAAATATTTCTTCCTGCGCTATGCGCATTTTCGGAGACACCCCCGCAAACAATGTCGGTTCAAAGAAGAACCCCTCCCTGCATTTACCTTTCTTATAAGCATTGCCGCCCAGAAGTAGTTTGGCACCTTCTTCCATACCTATCTTGCAGTAGCCCAAAACCTTCTGCCGTTGAGCCTCGTTGATCAGCGGTCCAACATCGGTGGTATTTTTGAGCCCATCTCCCAGCCGAAGCGTTTTCGTGCGTTTGAGAAGACGGCTGGTAAATTTTTTAAGTATTTTTTTATGTACAACAACACGGCTGCAGGCGGTGCACCGTTGCCCGGTTGTCCCAAACGCTCCCCATATTACGCCTTCCACAGCAAGGTCGAGATCGGCATCGTCCATCACGATGATGGCGTTCTTCCCGCCCATTTCCAAAGAATATTGTTTCATATTCCAGGCACATTTTTGCGCCACCCTCGATCCGGTGTCGGTTGAGCCCGTAAATGAAACCAGTTTGATGTTGTGATGCTCGACCAAAGGTTCGCCGATTTCTGCCCCTGTACCGGTGACGAAGTTCAACACCCCCGGTGGCAAGCCCGCCTCTTCAAATAGTTTCACAAAACGATATGCCGAAAGGGGCGTGTCGCTGGCTGGCTTGAACACTACAGTATTACCGCAAACCAGGGCCGGAATCAGCTTCCAGGATGGAATGGCTATGGGAAAATTCCACGGCGTGATCGCCGCCACCACTCCCACTGGCATTCGCACGGTCATACAAAACTTATCATTCAATTCAGAGGGAACGGTTTCTCCCTGCAATCGCCGACCCTCTCCCGCCGTGTAATAAGTCAGGTCGATCGCCTCCTGAACATCTCCGCGGGCTTCGTTGAGGACCTTTCCCATTTCACGGGTCATGTCCTTTGCCAGAGATTCTTTATGTTTGGTCAGAAGTTCACCCACCCGGAAAAGAATTTCGCCGCGTTTTGGGGCCGGCAGATTTCTCCACCCTTCCTGGGCTTTGACGGCTGATTTCACCGCTTTGTTCAGATCATTCGCATTAGATTTCTGGAAACGTCCGAGAATTTCTCTGTGGTTGGCGGGGTTGATATTGTCGAAAGTCTCACCGCTGGAAGAAGCTACCCATTTCCCATCTATATAGTTTTTATAGGTTTTGATTGCCATGGCCAGATCCTCAGGAAATTGAAGGAGAATAAAATAGAACAAGCACCGTCTGCCCTAATCAATTTAAACCCACCGATCAGGATTGGCAAGACCCCTGCATGAAAAGCAAGTGAAGAGATACGACACATGAGAAGGTATTGGGCAGGATCTTGTGAATCGAAGAAATGATTATTAGGAAGCAGTGCCACACCGAAGCACTGACATTGGTTGGAACTTTTTGAAAAACCCGTTAGTTTTCAGGGGCTGTTGGATTTAGTCTTTCTTTATAGCGCTTGATCTCTTGGTCAGACTTTTCAACTCCTTTTTTCAGCCCATCCGCAATTTCTTCCAGAGACCCTTCATTGGTCCAGCTTTCTGGCTTGTGATCCAGATTCTCTATCTCTTTAAGTTTTTTGAGCTGGCGCTCGCGGGACGCCTCTGCCTTTTGAAGAAGCTTTTGAGTGGATTCTTGTTCCCGCTCAGAACTTTGTTTTTTATCGGGTTTTTCTATTTTAAATTTTTTGTATATATCTTCAAGAGACCCCTCCTCTTCCTTTTCGGCAGAAGGCTCCTCATTTATCTGGGGGAGGTCTGGCTTTGCAACGGAGGCAGGGGAGGCCATCAATTCTTGAGAAGTTTCCACCTCCGTATTTTCTGCTTTGGGCACCTTGGTAGGGTCATTGGTAAAGTGGGTTTTACCATTCTCATCTTTCCACTTGTAAATTTTGGCGTGGGCAGGCGTGCTGGCCAACACCCAACATAACGCCAATCCAATTATCAGAAAAGCCTTCATCGATCTGGGTACACTTTTTTTAAAGAAGATAATGAGCACACTAGCCCTCGACAAAAACCTGATTATGATTCCAAACTGGAACTCATCTTATTTTAGCAAAAGAAAAAGGCACGGAAATTATTTTTTGGCACTGAGGGCAGCGGTCAGTTGTTCCAGCAGCTTTTTTTCCGTCTCAGTTTCACCCTTCAGCCGGCTTACCAGCGCTTGGGTTTGGCGGGTTGATGTAATGGTGGTCGGCATAATCTTCTGGGATTTTTCATCTGCCGCGATGCTTGCGTCCAGAAACCCGGCAACGGCTTTGAGTTCGGGGAGATCGTGCTGTTTGACTTGCCCAAATAGACCCTGCTTTTGAGCAGTCGCACCTGCCACGGCCTGTTTGAGAACACGAAATTTGCTCCGGCTGGGCGGGTAGGTATAAAATTTCTCGTACCGAGGGATATCCGCTTTCAGGAAACTGACTGCGGCTTCGAGAGCAGAACGCTGTGCCTCCGTTATACCTTCCTTCTTCTTATCGTCTTCTTTTTTTTCATTTTCGCCAGGCTTTTTTTCTGCAGAGGTCTCACCTCCCTCACCCTGCGCTTTTTCCTCTTTAGGCTTTGGAGTTTCTCTTTGGGGTTGGCGACCTTTTATAAAAGGTTTGTCCTGGAATTCTTGCGGAACTTTGGTGGAGTCGTCGGTAAAATGGGTTTTACCATTTTCATCTTTCCATTTGTAAATGGCGGCCTCCGCATCGGCAAGCCATATCAATGCAAAAAAAATCAATACTGATTTTAAAATTGTTGGTCTGACCGACATAGTTTAATCCTGACAACCGACGCAGATTCGATGGAACTAACTCAAAGCACTTTTAAAATTTCCGCTTCCGACATTTGGTCCATGATTTCGATGGAACCGATTTCTTTGACCAGAATGAATTTTATCTTATGGTCCATGGTTTTTTTATCATGATACAAAGTTTCTATCACGGCTGAGGAATCCAACTCCGGCATATCGACCGGCAGGCCCAGATTTTTCAGCAAGGCTTCCAGGCGTTTTGGGACTTCTTCGGAGCATTTTCCAACAGAATGAGACAGTTGTGCTGCACGCACCATTCCCATCGCCACCGCTTCTCCATGAACAAATTGAGAATAGTCCGTCAACGATTCGATGGCGTGACCGAAAGTATGACCAAAGTTGAGGATCATCCGATAATGGCTTTCCCGCTCATCCTTTTCAACCACTCTCGCCTTTATGGCGCAGGAGGTCTCAACGATATGGGCAAGGGATTTGTGGTCGAGGTTAAGAATTTCCTTATAATGAGCTTCCAGAAATTCAAAAAGTCTGGCATCGGCAATGACGCCATATTTGACAACCTCTGCCAGTCCCGCCCGATATTCTTTCTGGGAAAGCGTCCTGAGAGTTTCCAGATCCGCCACGACCAGGCGCGGCTGGTAAAACGCCCCAATCATATTTTTTCCCTTGGGATGATTGACCGCTGTTTTTCCTCCAACACTGCTGTCAACCTGGGAAAGTAAAGTTGTCGGCACTTGTATGAAGGGAATTCCTCTCTGATAAGTCGCCGCGACAAAACCCACCAGATCTCCAATCACTCCACCGCCCAAAGCCACCAGAACGGATTTTCTGTCGCAATTCAATTCCAGCAGGCGGTCGTATAATTTTTCCGTCTGGCTCAGGTTCTTGGAAGATTCGCCTTCGGGAACTTCGATGATGTCGGTGGTCCATCCCTGTGCAACAAAACTCTCCACCACCTCTTCGCCATAGAGACTGTTGATAGAAGGGTGGGTGATGACCACAACCCGGCTGGGGTTAAAGATAGGCTTGAGGAACTCACCCACCTGCTTTCTTAGACCGGGGCCAATGAGAATGTCATAACTTCTTTCACCCAGGTCAATGCTTAAGCGTTGCATATTCCTATTATTTTCTATATGTAAGGTTTCCGTGCGTGAATTTTTTCCAGCCCTAATTTAATCAGGCTTAAGCACAGAAATCAATTTGTTTCAATTATGGTGGGAGTGATAAATACCAAAAGCTCATTAATAATATCGGACTCGCCACGGCTTTGAAACAGAAGGCCCAGTAAAGGTATTTGAGAGAGAAATGGCACTTGTTTCTTGCTACTAGTTTCAGAGCTTTCATAAATTCCACCCAAAACAGTAGTGTCTCCATTCCCCACTAAAACTTCCGTATGCGTTTCCTTAGTATTAATGGTCGGTACACCAACCACGAGCCTACTAAAATCGGGAGAGTTTTTGGTTGCGTCAATAGACATATAAACCTTATTATCCGAAGTAATATGGGGCGTCACCTTAAGAGCGAGCTCAGCATCGATAAAAGCAACCGAGTTACCCTCTGCCGAAGTTATCTGATAGGGAATCCTCGAACCACTTTGTATTCTGGCTTCCTTATTGTCCGCAGTGGTGATTTTGGGACTGGAAAGAATCCGCCCTTTACCCTCTGTCTCTATAGCCTCCAGCCTGATATTTAGATTCAACCCATTTCTAAAGAGACTTCCCAAAGCGAGATCAAAACCGGATAGAGTCCCTGCCGCTAAAGTTGCAGTCTGGGCTAAATCCACCATAAATGGTTGTGTAACTGTAGTAGTAGGGACAAGAACAGCACTTCCGGTTGTGTTAGATGCGGATTGGGTGGTTACAGAAGTTGAAGTAGAATTGGCAGACGGCTGGATGTTTGCAGTACCTGGGATATTAGTCAGGTCACCACGCATACCCCACTGAATTCCCAATTCCTCGGCATAGTTTTTGTTGATCTCAACAATCTTCGCTTCAATCAAAACCTGGGCTGTAGGAACATCCAGAACGCTTATGGTCTCCAGCATGTTATCCACATACTTCCGCAGATCATTTAAAATCAGGGTATTGGTACGAGTATCCACAGTAATTTTAGCGTCTTCGCGGGTGCTCTTTAAGGCAACAAGACTTGCCGAAAGTTCAGCAATATTTGCATGGTCAATACGGACCACCTCGGTGACCAGATCCTGCCCATCCATTTCACTAGCCTTGTCGGCTACTATGCGGCCTTTTTCAGCTATTCGGGCGCTCTCCTCTGCCACAAGAACCGTTTTGCTGACGATGCGAACAATATTATCGCCAAAGCATTCCCGTCCCAAGTTGCTGTTAGTGAGAATGATGTCCATAGCCTGATTCCACGGCACATCCATCATTCTTATATTTACGGCGCCTGCCACTTCAGGAGAAAGAATGACATTGAACTCGCTGATCTCCGCGAAGATTCTAAAAAGGTTGCGGACATCGGCATTTTGAAAGTCCAGAGAAATTGCTTCCTTCTCTCCGTATAGCATGGGGAAACACGTGTCTTGATTCTCCTCACCCTTTGTGGATGTCGCGTCATTGTCAGACTTGTTAGTAGACCCATTGGACGAAGACTGAGCCATTTGCTGACCGGATGCCTGCTCCGAGGATTGCAAACGAACGATCAGTTTATTTTTTTCCGGTTTTTTAATTTCATAGTCTGCCGATTGGTTGAGAACGATTTCTAGACGCAATACACCTGCCTCTTTAAAATGGATGGGGCGGATGGAGTCTATGATCCCTTTATCAACCTGAATGCGGCTGGCCAGATTTCCTTGACCCATTTTCGGAAAATCTAAAATCAGCCGGAGCGGATTCAGAAGCTTAAACGCCGTATATTGGACAGGCTGGCTTGATTCGATGGAAACGATAGCACTTTGCCCGTCTTCTTCTGTGTTGAGAAAAACAATTTCGCCCAAAGGCTCACCCATTGAGTCTCCGCTCTGGTTTTGAGCTAATACCATTAATGGCGCCACATTTTTAACTTCATGGTCAATACCCCGCTCCTGAAGTAACGCGGACTCCAACTGACGGTCCACAGGCAAGACTGCAGAATGTGCGGTAACCACCGGCCAACCAATTAAAAGTAGCAAAAGAAAAGTTATCTTTAAGTAATGGGATTTTTTGAACATTTGTTTTCTCATGAGTTCTTATTACCCTCGTTAGATGGGCTCTGATAAAATTGGATAACTTTCTGGTTCGTCAGGATATTACCGAGGTAATCTCTGAACTTTTCGATCACAATTACCTGACCGTCCCGCACTTCTTCCACAGTGCCGAAAGAAGGACCAACCAGGTCCCCTTTTTTCACCGCATATCCAGTTGTTTCAATCTCAAACATAGCCACCGCTTCCAGTTTTTTCATAATAACTCCCGTCATTCGAAGGGAATCATATTCAACCTGCAGGGGTGACACATCCATTTTGATATCAGCAGACCTCTCCAGAACATCGCGATAATTTACTACGGAATCGGCATATTCCTCATCTTCGAGCTCTTCCAATTCTTCCCGGTTATTAAACAAGCGCTCGAAATGCTTCAATTCCTTATAGAGCTTCGGATACTGGTCTTCAATTTTCGCAAATACCGGCAAAGCAAGCGGCGGAATATCTCTAAACTCATCCCCGAACAAGCGAGCCACGGACCTGCGCTCTGGTTCAGAGAAATCTACCAGTCCCTTGTCGTCAACAAGAGGCTGGAAAGGATCGCGCCTCCCAATCAGCAGGTATCGTTGTCCCGGTGGGACTATGTCCTTTAACAAAGGATAGTCAGGCCCACCGGAATCGATTTCCTTTAACAACTCAACCTGAATGAGATCTGCCTTATAGGAAGCTTTCTTAATCCCTTTTTTGAAACCCGTCAACGTTGTCTGGCTAAACCATTGACCAGCCGGGGAATTTAAAAACTCGGCATATTTTTCAAGGTCTTTATTCTTAATATCCTTGTAACTAAAGAGCAGACTGCGTAAAACAACTTCCCGCATGGGTTCGGTAATACTTCCCTCTAAAGTTTTCAACATTTTGCGGAGCCCTTTTGCATCAATTTTTTTATTAAAGGGATGCATCAATTTGACATATCCCAGAAATAGTGTTTTTCCAGCCTCCGTCCTATAGGCCGAGCCCTCAATTCTCTCCACCAGACTTACTCGCTCCTCATCGGGGGGCGACTTCAATAATTTTTTTGCGAACAACTCCAGCGCTGACCGACTGGCTGGATCAATGGCTTCATTTTCAAGCCTTAATATTTTTTTCCCCAATGCGCTTCGATACCATTCAACCACCGAGCGAACATGTTGAGGTTTGTAATCTTCAATAAAGGGCCGTCTCAACATGCGGTAAAACTTTTCATGGGAATAGGCCTGGCGCATGATTCTCCTGGCAAATTCGCCCTGCCCCGGCACCAAAGCACCTTCATCAATATTCCCTGACATTTCCACAACAGATTCGATGTTTCCCAAAGCATCTTTAAGCCCGCTGATTTTGAATAAAACATTGAGCTTATAGTTCCGGGAAATCAGGTCTTCCTGAACAGGAGGAGTCATCGCAGAAACCGATAGAGGCTGAGCCCCTGTCAGAGCTATCCACAGAAAAAATAAAATTTTCATATAAGACCTGATTCTCATCTTCAACATCATCCTTTAAAAAACTTAATGACCCGTTTTCTTTTTTGCCGGCGCAGAGTTCGGCGGCTCCTGTTTTTTCGGTGCGCGATTTTCAGAGCCTTCCAGAAACGAGTAAGTCTTTGCCGTTAAGGTGGTGCGCAGTGAACCCACGGGAGCCCCCTCAGCCACTGCTCCACCCTGGCCCTGCAATATCAGGTTTTCAAAACTCACCAGACGCAAAAGATTCTGCACATATTCGATGAAATCGAGCGTGACCCATAGTTCCCCTTTGATCTCAATTTTAAAGGGAATCTCTTTATAAAAATCCTCAATCGCGCCTTCTTCCATAGTGAGCTCAGTCATTTTGATATTTCTATCCTTGCCAAACGCCGTTAATCTTCGCATCAAAGTGGGAATTTCATCTTGACTGGGCATTTGATTTTTGAACGCGTCGAACCGGCCCTTAACGCGGGCCATATTTTTTGCCACCAAGGGCTCCTTCGCTACGACCGCCTTATATTCCTTGAAGGTTCTCTCTGCTCCTTCTTTCTGCTTGGTCAACTGCGCAAATTCCTCACCGGTGGCGCTGTACAAAGTGAAAAAATAGGCGAGGAATAACGCAAAACCAATACCTATTGCTCCTGCAAACAAATGGGTAACCTGAATCCCTTCGAGATCATCGTAGGGTAATTTGTCGAAAAGTTTTTCCATAGTGTAATAAATTAAGCCGCTTTCTTTTCTCCCGGCATATAGCAATAAATAATAAATTTATAAATTGGCTGGCCCCCAAGAATCGACTGCGTTGATTTATGAAGGAACGTTGTTTCATAATAAGAAATCTGCTGCAGTCTTTTCATGTACTCCACCACTTCCTTTTCAGCCAGGGCATAGCCCGAAACCTCCACAAACTCTTTTAAAGGCTTTGCAGTTTCTCCTTTTTTCTTCCTTTTCTTCTTTTTCTTCTCTGCCGGGTCACCAAACATGATGACGGGAACCTGCTTTGCCTGAAGCTCCCCCGCATCCTTCTGTATGATAGAGCTCAACCAAAGGCCTTCAGGAATTGCCATATTCAAATCGCTGACAATGGTGCCTGCGGGAAGTTGTTTTTCTCTCAAATCCTCAATTCCCGTAATAATAGTCTCCATGCGATTTTGCTTGGCTTCCATGGCGCGAACCTTTTTAACCTGATTTTGCAAAGCCGCGACCTGAGCTTCCACTTTGCTTGTCTCACTCTTTATCGAATCCAGACGAACCTGCTCCACCAACCAGCTCACGATGATTAATAGGATCGCGGTAATGATGATCGCGGAACATTTGACCACCCGCTTTTGGATGTCGATCTTCCTCAGTTCATATCGATAATCATGAAGATTGATTCGAATCATGTGTAGTCAAACCTCCTTGTGGCCAACCCCAAGGCAACCGTGGACAACCCGCTCATCTCATCGATCAACGACTGGTCAAAATCTTTGGGGTTAACTTTGATCCCCTGCATGGGATCCAGAATCTCTACGGGCACCTTTAAATAGTCGGCAAAAAAACCATCTAATCCCCGAATCATGCTTCCCCCTCCGCATAATAAAACTCTCTCAATCTGGTGATTGGACAGGGTGCTAAAATATTCGAAAGATTTTTGAACCTCCTCTAATACTTTCTTATAGGCCTGGACAATGGTTTTGATGACCTCCTCTTCCTTAACCTCCGAAGAAAACTTGCCCCGCTTTATTTCAAGAACCTGTTTAAAAGGAACCTGGAATTTTGACATGAGCATACTGGTCAAATACCCTCCCCCAACAGGAATATCCCGGGTATAACCCATAGCACCATCCTGAATAATATTGATATGGGTGAAAGAATCCCCTAGGTCAATCAGCGCAATAGTCCCCATTGATGACAAATCGTTGGTCAGCCGTGCCGCGTTCATCAAGGCAAACACATCCAGATCAATGATGGCCGGTTTCAAACCCGCATCCAGAAGAATATTCGTCCTCTCATCAATGACATCCTTTTGAACCGCCACCAGAAGGGCTTCCATCATTTCCCCCTCTGCCTCATCATTTGAATCCTCGGAGTCCTCTTTGTGCTCATCATCTTGAGACTCGCCCTCAAATTCGGATTCCCCCGAATCTCGGGATTCCTTTTCCTCACCAGCACTTATTGTGCCCAATATCTGGAAGTCGAGCGCCACATCGTCAATATCGAAAGGAATATACTGCTCCGCCTCCTGAGTTATCTTTGCAGAAAGCTCCTCCTCCGACATTATCGGAACTTTTATTTTCTTTATGAAAACCGCTTCTCCGGCAACCGCAGAAACGGCATAATGGCTTTCAATTTTTTCGGCTTTGATTAAATTTTTCAGGGCCTCTGCCACCAACTCGGGTTTTTTAACCGCCCCCTCAACAATGCATTCCTCAGCCAATGGCATCATCCCAAAATGGGTCAGTTCATATTTTCCTGTCTTGAGTTCCGTCAACTGAACCAGCTTGATGGAAGAAGACCCTATGTCGATGGCCACTAATGGACTTTTTTTCGATAAGAACATAAAATCCCAAAAAAAATTTCTTTAATATTCACCACTTAAAGGGCTTATCTATTCTATTAAATAGCAAACCCTGTACCAAACCCGCTTTTTAGCTACAACCTCTTTAAAAATAAGGTATTTAAAAATTATTGTTCAACGGCCCCTCACCAACAAGTGAATGATTTTTTATCACTTTTCATAAAAAATCATTCGGGCTCATGTTTAAACTTTTTTTAGTACAGCGCTCAAGTCCTCCTCGCTGGTTCCGATAAGCGTTAAGAGACGGCTTAATTTAAATTTCTGCATTCTCGACATACGTAAACCCGCCCTGACCTTCAAAATAGAAACCCCACTAAAAAAGTTCAGATCTTTTTTGACTTTTCTTTTTTCGCCGCTGGAGCAGAATTGTCGTTTCCGGAATCAAAAATTCTTGCCCGGTCTGCGAGCTTGTACCCGAGAGCTAAAATGATCTTCCGTTTTGTATCGAGTCGGCAATCGTTTCCCTTTTCAATACGATCAATCGTTTGAACGGTCACGCTCGCCTTTCGAGCCAACTCGGCCTTGCTCATCATCTTAGCTTCCCGAATTTTTCGGACGCTATTAGTGTCGGCCACAGTAAATCCCCTCCTAAAAAAATTAGTTCTGGCGCTAGTGGGTCTATCTGTTATTTAAATACTTTTATGGAATGCAACAATCTTATTTGAAATAGACCAATTTGTCAACAAAATTCCAGAAATTTTATAGATTAAATATAAATTTATATAAATTTGTTTAAATTTGATGTTTTAGCCCTACAGAGGCCTTTAGCCTGTTTTCCGGTCCTAGCCAAATGCCAGTTGCAAAGACCGGGCGATTCCCTTACATTCTCCCTTATGAAACAAGTCTATTTGGATACTTTTGGCTGCCAGATGAATGTCGCCGATACCGACAGGATGGAACTCATCCTGTTCCATTCCGGCTACCGGCGCACACAGGAAAAAGAGGATGCAGACCTGATTCTGGTCAATACCTGCTCCATTCGGGAAAAAGCCGAACAAAAAACATTCTCCCTGTTTGGCGAGCTAAAGCCTTTAAAAATGGCGAATCCAGACCTGATTCTGGGCCTGACCGGTTGCCTCGGCCAGCAGGATGGGAAAAAACTGCTGCAACGCATGCCCTATCTGGATTTCGTTATGGGGCCAGATCAGGTAGATGGCATCGCCCAGGCTGTGGATCGGGTGCACGATACTGGCAAACCTTTTGTCTGGACCGGATTTGATCAGGAAAAAGCCTACACCATTCCCGATCTGCCCCTGCCCAAAGCCCCGGGACCCAGCACCTTTGTAAATATCATTAAAGGTTGCGATAAATTTTGCACCTTCTGCGTGGTTCCGTACACCCGAGGTCGGGAAAAGTCCAGAGAGCCAGAAGAACTCTATAGAGAAATCCGCCATCTCGTCGATCACGGTGCCAAAGAAATCATTCTGCTCGGACAAAACGTGAACTCTTACGGCAAACGCGGACTCGAGAACCCGATACCGTTCCATGAACTTTTATACGGCGTCGCCGAAATTCCCGGAATAGAAAGGTTGCGCTTCACCACCAGCCACCCTAATGATTTCACCCGCGAGACCATTCGCGCCTACCGCGACATCGACATTCTGGTGAACCACCTGCACCTTCCCGTGCAGAGCGGTAATAATGAAATGCTCAAAGCCATGCGCCGCGACCACACAATTGAAGAGTATCGCGATTTACTGATGGAACTGAAATCGGAAGTGCCCGATATCGCCCTCTCCACCGACGTCATTATCGGCTTCCCCGGTGAAACAGATAAAGCGTTTGAAGACACGCTGAAAATTATGCAGGAGATCGGTTACAGCAGTAGCTTCATGTTTTCCTACAGTCCAAGACCCGGAACCCCGGCCAATGAACTGACCGATTCCGTTCCCCTGGAAACCAAAAAACAACGACTGCAAGAAACCATCGCACTGCAAAGCCAATTAACCGCCGAACAAGGCCAATCTTATATAGGAAAGAATGTCGAAGTGCTGATCGAGGGACGGTCACCCAAACCCGGCTATGCTTTCAAGGGGAGAACGCCACACTACTGGAGCGCGAACATCGAAGAGAGGGAGGGCGTCAAGCCCGGAGATACGGTGAACGTAAAAGTCGAAAAGGTGTCGGGGCACTCCCTCAACGGTAAAGCCCTCACGCGAGAGGAAGCAAGAAATCCCTTCTCCCCTGGAGGGAGAAGGGTAGGATGAGGGGGATTGAATGAGCTTCTCTCGTTTTCCCACCCTTCGAGGGCCTCAGGGTGACAGAAGTTTGAGTTCAGCCTTACGCTGGCCACTAGCCGTGGAGGCAAATAGCAAAAGCTTATTCAGCTGAGAAGAACGATTGTTAGCAGCAAAAAGCTATTGCAAGATGAGTTCAGCCTTACGCTGGCGCCGGTTAATAGATGGCCAGGCGGGAATAGATTTCCTCTTCCACGATCGACAATTGCGGCAGCACCACTTTCAAAGCCACACGCAAATCACGGACAAATTTTAAATCCGGCGGACACTCTCTATCCGCAAACCGGTGCAGGGCATCGGTGCAAAAATGATCCAGTTCGATGATCTGATTCAATAAGTCGGCGGGCAAATCTTCCAACCCGACCTCCTGATCTTCGAGAAAACGCAATACCCCGACCAGGCTGAACTTGAGATCCACACATTGTTCGCGCAAATTCGCGATCAAATGCGACTCGCGGGTTTTGAGGTCTTCGCAGATTTTGAACAACAACTCGCGCAGATAACCGTAAAACGCTTCGTGCTGTTTCTTGTCGGTGAACAAATCTCCTTGCCCACCGAATAGTAGAAAAAAGACCGCCTCCAGCTTGTACTTGTCCGAAGCCATGACCGTATAAAGCATAGACTTAAATTCCAGCGCGTCAAAGGCCAACTGTAAATCCTGAAATATTTTGTTCAGCGACCCCAACTCGCCCTTGACCGCCCGGTTGGCACCCGCACGAATGAAGGGTCCGGGGTCGGTCTGCCACACAGGCATCATTTGCACCCCGCCAGCCTCACGCCCAACCACCGTCCACTCCTCGAGAGACTCCAAAAAATCCGTCACAGAAAAAACCTCCACCTCGCGAAACACTTTCGCGTCCATGGAAAATAAAATCCGCAGCAACTGTTTTTCCAATCCGGTCGAACAAAATTTTTCATCCTGACAAAGCGGGTCCATCTGAGTCGCCAGCGCAATATAGAGCGCCCGCATGCGTAACCGATCCAACCGGTATTGCCGCGAAGAATAAGGGCGCACCCGATAGATTCCTTTTTCATAGTCAACCAGATCAATCAACAAAGCGTCACCGGGCCGGGATGAAAAACTCTTATATAAGGAACGCATGTCCCATGCCGTGACTGTCATGCAGCTTTTCCCGGGGATCCATTCGTTGATCTTGATCTCTTCCGGGTACCGCGAACAGTACTGATAGAAAGGAACCACATCCTGAATGAAATAAGATTTTTTCAGTTTGGGAATTTCATTGTCATTCTCATCGAGAAACGTCAACTCACTCTCTTGCAGATTCGTCGGCATGAAAGGGACCAATCGATGACCGGGTATCAGAATACCCTGCTTCAACTCCCAGGCACCCAACTGCAGCGACAACGAAACATGACCGATTTTTTCGACCACCGCGCGGAAAGGAATGAAGTTACTGTCATGAACACCGATCAAAGATGAATGGTTGAGTAAAAATTTCTTCAACCGCTTCATGGCCGAATCAGAAACTTCTTTCTGCCAGCGCCCTTCCAAATTTTTGGCAAAATCTTCCGTACTGAATGGAGTGCTCGACTCTTGAATGAGTGTTTCTGCTAACCGGTTGAGAGATATTCTATTTGTCATGGTAAGAAAAGTAAGAAGAAATAATAAAAAGAGCCCAGAAAGGGCGGCAGGTGAAACCTGACAGAACGGTGGAAGGAATCACTCACCGCGTTACTGGGCACAGCCTAACATATTTTTTTCAAACTGTTAACCACAGATGTACCCCTTCAGGGCATGAAGTTAATGTTGGGGATATCACAAACACAGATGAACGCAGATGAAAAAGATGATTCCCTCCCTTCATAGGGAGGGTTTGATTTCTTCTTGAGCAAGGCAGAGTTTTTCCTCAACCCAAAACCAGCCAACCCTCCCCAGCCCCCTCCCTATGAAGGGAGGGGATAACCAGAAGGGGTAAAGGCATCTTAAGCCGAGAGGTCCATTGAAAGCAGGACAAATCTATTGCCAGTCGCCAGCGGCGGCACGCCGCAATTTGTTTGATTTTGCAATCCCAGAAAGCTAAAATTATAATACTCAACAACTGATACAAATATTTAGCAGGAGACGTTTCATGGCACTCAATCTAGAACCGGTCTATCGGGAAATTTTTACCAAGTTTAATACGCGGAAAAAGTTCGTGATACGGTCGGTAGAAAATAATATGTTAACCGTAGAACAAGACGAAGAAATCTGTGGACAAAAAGAACCGAAAGTGTTCGAGTTCAAAAGTCCGCGTGAGTTCGAAGAATTCGTCCGAGTCGAAAACCAGTTCGAAGCCGATATCGTAAAACAACTGGCCGGCAACAACATGCCTTACCGATAGCCTGCCCGGTGAGCCACCGGGGGCAATAGGCGGTGACGCTATGCGACCGCCATGCTGGCCCCACGCCTAGTGGCTAGTGGAACTTCTTCAGGACTATGGCGGAGTTTTTTGAGCCGAAGGAGATGCAGTTGCTGATGGCGACATTCAGTTTGCCTTCTCTTCCTACATTCGAAACATAATCCATATCGCATTCCGGGTCGGGATTTTCCATATTGATGGTGGGGGTCATGATGTCGTTTTTCAGGGACAAGGCAGAAACCGTCACACCCAGCGCTCCGGATGCGCCTTGCGGGTGGCCGACCATGGACTTGGTGGAACTGGACGGGATGTTCATGGCATGACTATTAAACGTGCGCTTGACCGCCAAGGTTTCGACTTTGTCGTTGAGCATGGTTGAAGTGCCGTGGAAATTGATATAGTCCACTTCATCTTTATTCACTTTCGCGTCTTTCAAAGCCAGGCTCAAAGCTCTTGATGATTGTTTGCCGTCGGGCATGATGGCGACGCGGTGGTAGGCATCGCAGGTGGTGCCGTAGCCCACAACTTCGGCAATGATTTCTGCACCGCGCGCTTTGGCGTGTTCGAGTTCTTCGAGTATCACTGTCCATGCACCTTCCGCCAACACGAACCCTTCCCGGTCTTTATTGAACGGACGCGACCCCCGTGTCGGCGCGTCGTTATAGTTCATGGGATTCACCTTCATTCTTTCGAATCCCGACATCATCGCCGGGGTGACACAAGATTCCACTCCGCCCGAAACGAACCAGTCTTCCTGCCCGAACCTTATGGTGTTGAAGGCATAACCCAAAGCGTCGGAGGAACTGGTGCATCCGTTGGAGATGACATGGCTACGGCCCTGAAAGCCGAAGTACATGGAAATTTCGCTCGACAACATACCGACCAGTGAGTTCGAGATCGCATACGGACTGATCTTGTTTTTCTGTTTAGAAAAATAAATTTCGAATTGTTTCTCTGAGAAGTCGAATCCGGACCCGCCGCTACCGACCAGCACGCCCAAGCTCTCAAAATCTTCTTCGGAGAAAGCCGTGAGATCAATCCCGCCATTAGCTAACGCTTCCTGAGTGGCGGCAACCGCCAAGGGGACAGAGCGCGGCAATTTTTTTAGATCTGATGTCGAGTAATAAAGCGATGGGTCGAACTGGCTCACTTCACCGGCGATCTGGCAGGTCAGGGCCGACGCATCGAAGCTGGCGATACGGTCTATACCGCTGATACCTTTGCAGGTATTTTCCCAGAAATTTTTTAATCCTATCCCGTTCGGGCTGACGGCCCCGAGTCCGGTAATCACCACTCTTCTAAGCATATATAAAATGACTTCCTAATTGATGTTATTAAGTTATGGTAACATACGGGTGCCGAACCGGGCAACGATGCCCCAGTGCCTATCTGGCCTGTTCATCAACTCTTTCCTGACTTAAGACTCCATTTGCTTTCGCTGAAACAACAGACCGGCCAAATGATTGTATCAGGGTTTGAGGGAACCACCCTCAACGCCCGCACCGAGGCACTGATTATTGATCAGGGCATTGGCGGATTGATTTTGTTCGAGCGCAATTATAAAAATCCCGCTCAGTTGCGGCAATTGATCACCGACCTTCAGTCCTTGACCACTGACAATGCAGAGATTCCCCCGCTATTCATTTCGGTGGATCAGGAAGGGGGCAGGGTAGCCAGGCTGGGCGCACCGTTCACCCAGTTCCCCCCCATGTCTTCTCTGGGGCAGGCCGACTCGAATGAGCTGGCTTACCGGTTCGGGCTGGCAATGGGAAAAGAAATGCGTGCGGTCGGAGTGAATATGGATTATGCGCCGGTTCTCGATGTCCATTCTAATCCGGCAAACCCGATCATTGGACACAGGGCTCTGGACAGCGACCCTGAGAAGGTGGCGCGGTTGGGAGCTGAAGTGATTCGCGGATTTTATGACGCCGGGGTCCTTCCTGTCGGCAAACATTTTCCCGGTCACGGCGACACCTCGCAGGACTCTCATCTCACTCTACCCAGAGTTGAGCGGGCGCTGGAGTCATTAGAGCAAACCGAATTGGTCCCCTTCGCTCATGCCGTCAGGCAGGGATTGGAAGTCATCATGACGGCACATGTGGTCTACCCGGCCTGGGATGCCGAGCGCCCCGCTACATTCTCCCGCACCATCATGAATGATGTATTGAGAAACTCTCTGCACTTTGACGGACTGATTATGTCTGACGATCTGGAGATGCAAGCCATCGAAGACCAGGTGGAATCCATTCCTGAGTTGGGAACCCGGGCCAGCATTGATCTCTTCCTCATTTGCCATGACTTGGAAAAAGTGCGCGCCTTGCAGAACGCAATGATGATCGACATTGAAAGCGGGAAAATTCCCCGCACCAGCATCGACCAATCTCTGGCACGAATTTTCAAGGTGAAAGAAAAACTGGCAGCCCCGAAAGAAGATGATCTGAATTTTGAAAATATCTTAAAGGAAAACCAGAGTCTCGCCCGGGAGATGCGGGCGTTTTTCAAAGAATAAAAATGAATAACCCTTGCGAAAACATCCCGCCCTTTGCCAGACGATGGGGTCTGGTTTCTTTACTCTATGTGGCCTTGGCGGCCTACTTCTGGTCCTTCTCCCGATATGGATTGAATATTTGGGACGAAGGGGGGTACGCCAATGGGACCTTGAGAACTCTTAACGGGGAAAGGGCTCTCGTGGACTTCAATCCCAATGGCTACCTCCCCGGTCGGTATTGGTATGGAATGCTGTTTTTCAAGCTATTCGGGGTAGAAATTCAAAGCCTGCGCATCGGTGTCCTGCTCATCACTCCATCTATGGTCTTGATGATCTATTCTATCGGGCGGAAAATCATGCCCGCCGGCTTCGCCCTGCTGGCGGCCTTCTGCATGCTCTCTGCGCCTTCGATGTATTACAACCGTTTCTACACTTTTTTTGTCGTTCTCAACCTGTACCTCATTACAAACTTTTTGGAAAAAAGAAATCTGGCTTCTCTGGCGTGGTTGGGCGTGGGCATTTTTTTAAGCGCCTATTTCAAGTTTGAAGTGACCCTTTTTTCAATACTTATCAGCCTGACAGTGCTCGCCTTGTTGCTCAGCCAGAAATGCTGGGATTTGCATTTTTTACCGGAAAAAGGAACGTCGTCATCTAAGGCTTATTATCTGGCAGGTGGGGTTTCGGTCGTGGTGATCGGGTTCGCCATCTATCTGGGACAGGATGGCTACTTCACGCAAGTGTTCAAACTGGTGGTCAATGCGCATGAGGTCTGGGGGAATCCGTTTCCAGAAATTTTCCCCTTTCTCGTGCTCCTCAAAGAAGTGGGGGTCCACCAGATGTTTGAAAGGGCTTTGTTCTACCTGCCCATTTTCACCTATGGCGTTGTGGCGGTCTTGCTTTTTTACCAACTCATACTTAAGAAGAGAACGTTTCACATCGACAATCTGATGGTCATTGCCGTTCTGCTATTCGGTGTTTGCGCCTTTGGCCTGGTAATATGGCGGGCAGGATTTGACAACCTGCTGAGAACCCTGCCTCCTTTCTATCTGCTGTTTTGTTATTTGTTGTATCGAATCAGGATGCTTTCTTTTCGAGATGCCGCTGGACAATACGGCTTTTTCACCCGGTTGTCCTTGAACCTTCTCACCGTTTTTCTACCCTTCCTGTTTTATTTCGAGATGAACACCCATCACGGTTTTTATGCCGGGAGCATAGGCGCTATAAAGCTGGAGACCACCCGCCTCTCGCTGGATAAAGTGGATGTTTATACCAACCCCCAGGAAGCCAAATGGATCAAGGAGGTCGTAGAAAAAATAAATCTGTACTCCCAAAAAGGGGATACCATTCTGGCTCTACCGCTGAACCCTGTTTTTTACTTTCTTTCTGATCGGGTCAACCCGACTCCCTATGAATGGGTTTTGCCAGGCATGCTTGAGGAGGAAAAAGAAAAGCAGTTGGTGAAACTATTAAAAAATCGGCCACCCAAATTGGTGGTTTATGTGGACATCGCTATTGATGGGAAGGAAGAGAGAAGGCTCTCCCGCTACGCTCCCCGTCTTTACGAATTTTTGGTAGAAAATTATTCCTTTCAGGAACAAGTGGGCTTTTTTCAAATCCTTCTGCCTAAAAATTCCCTCTCACCCTTGGGTTTCTGAACAACCACTCATAAACACTAACTTTTGTGTCATAAAAATATGTATATAGAGATGTAAAAATTTTGAAACGGCAAAAACCTGAAAAAAGATTGACGGCTGTGGTAATTTGGGGAATGATAGAAGTACAAACGATTGTAAAGTTAGATAGCCTCCAATGTTTTGTTCCTATGCTTTCCCGCTCGAACTTGGTTACATGCTGAAGCTTTGGGGAATCAGGTTCTCTAGTTTTCCTAAAAACTAGAAAAAACTCTCGTTGCAGACGCATCGATATGCGCCTGAGGCTTGGTTGTGGGCTTCTGGGCCTAAACTATCCAAGGTTGCAGCTAGGGCATTATTAATTAAATTTGGTGTACAGTAAAATGCAAGAAAAAAAATCAGGCGCAGCAAAATTTTTGGGGTCGCGACTCCGCCAGTGGAGAAAATCTTTGCCTCTCAAATCTTTCGAACTGGCAAAATTGATCAGAATTTCTCAGGGATCTTTATCGGATATTGAAAATAACAAGTCTTTGCCTTCGGCTGACACGATCGCAAAACTTTATCAACATACAGACCTGAATATTATCTGGCTGTTAACGGGCAAGGGGCCTATCCGAAAAACGCAACACGTCCCGGGCGGCGAAGAGCCTTGCGTTAATGAGGCCATGGAAACTTACGGGGAAGACCCAACATTGAATGAATTGATACAACGATTGGTGCGCGTCTATTACCGCGGCGATGCAGAGAAAAAGTCGCATTTGATCGGGTTTTTAATTGGCGCCGATCCGGGAGAGTAACCTCTTCCACCCCCCTTCTCACCTACATGGTTCAACTCTAAACAGATAATCGGATATATACATATGCAATGCGGGAACTCAAGTTCTCTCAGGCAAAATCACAAGCTCAGGCCTCATGCGCAGTAGGATCAAACATTTTCAGGGTATACAGGTTGTGGTACAGGCCTTTGTGATTCATTAAGTCCTCATGCTGACCCGCTTCAACAATGCTCCCTTTATCCAGAACAATAATCTGATCCGCTTTATGGATGGTGCTCAGGCGATGCGCGACAATAAAAGTCGTACGGTGAGCCATTAAAGTTTCCAAAGCATCCTGGATGAGAGATTCGGACCGATTATCCAAAGAAGAAGTCGCTTCATCCAGAACCAGAATTTTCGGGTCCTTCAAAATGGCCCGGGCGATGGCTATCCTCTGCCTTTCTCCTCCAGAAAGTTTCGCTCCCTTCTCACCAACAACCGTGTCGTAACCTTTTTCCATATTCATGATGAACTCATGCGCGTTGGCTTTTTGCGCGGCCTCTTTAAGCTCCGCGTCTGTCGCATCAAGCTTTCCATAAAGAATATTTTCCTTCACCGTTCCTCCAAACAGCAGCGTTTCTTGGGGAACCAGAGCAATCTGACTGAGAAAACTTTGTCGATCCAGAGTGCGAATATCGTGCTCGTCCAGGCGAATGGCCCCTGAAGACGGATCAAAAAAACGGAACAGCAGTTTGATGAGGGTGGACTTGCCGGCCCCGCTGGGCCCAACCAAAGCGGCGGTCTGCCCTGGCAGCACATCAAGACTGACATCATGAATCACCTCCGCAGTGTCCCGGTAACCAAAAGAAACATTTTCGAACTGAATGCGTCCCGTTAAATTTCCAAGCGCAACAGGATTCTCCGGGTTCTGAATCATCGGCACGGTATCGAGAATGTCATAGACCCTGCGGATGGCACCCGAGGCTTCCTGAATCTGGGTATACAGTCGGACAAACGTTCCGATCGGGCCCGCAATGATCAGGGCATACAGGAAAAAAGCCGCCAGCTCGCCGGGGGTCGTCGTCCCTTGCATCACCTGATAGCCGCCATACCAGATCAACAACGCGGAAACCAGAAAGGTGAGCCCAAGTATGAACGGACCAAAAAATGACGACACCTTGAGCTTGTCCACTGCTCTTTCGAAAGCCGTTTCAATTTTGTTCTGAAAACGGTCACGCTCATAAGGCTCGCGGGTGAAGGACTTAACAATCTTGATGGACGATATCACCTCTTCAAGAACCACCACCGCCTGCGCCACTTGATCCTGCAGTTTTTCTGAAAACATTTTTAACCGCCGCCCAAACACCCGGGCAAAAATCATCAAAGGTGGCAGGATCAATAAAATAAGTCCGGTCAATTTCCAGTTCAGATACAGAATGATCGTCAGGGCCCCGAGCAAGGTGATGCTTTGGCGCAGCAGGGCGACAGGAATAGTCACCAAAGCATTCTCGATCACAGATATATCATTGCTCATGCGGGATAAAATTTCTCCCACCCGGCGTTCCTGAAAAAAGCGCAATGAAAGGGATTGAATATGGGAAAAAAATTCGATGCGAAAATCCGTGGTCATCCTGTGACCCACGAAACCAAAAATATAATTATGCGTGACCGCAAATGCCGCCTGCAGACCGATGATAATGATCAAGTCCCACGCCAGGCCATCCAGCACCTTGCTGTCTTTTAATACAATCACGGCGTTGATCATATTGCGGACGATCAAAGGCAATACCAGATTGATCAACGAGGTCAAAGCCAGGCAAAGAAACGCAAAAATAAGACTTTTGGTATACGGCCTGGCGTATTTCAGGATTTTACGAAATTCTTTCATTCCACAATAAACGGTATTTTAAGACCCTTTAAGTTCAAAGAAAAACTCCCTGAACCACTTTGTTTTTAGATATTTTTCAGGCGGGTATCATAACCGTTAAAGCGTTTTAATTCAAACCTTATCGAGTCACCAGAGACCCCATTTCAAAAAATAGGGCGCGTTTTCACTGTATTTCTTGAATGTTTTTCTAAAGGGCACCTCTAAAAATAATGGTTTGAGAGGTATTTTGAGCCTTTGTTCGTTTTGACCTGCATATTTCACCGGAGCAGGGTGTTGGTCTTAGATGTTTTGAGTTTTTTTCAGCCCTTTTTCCTCAGTGAGGACACAGGTTTTCGTCCTACTAGCATTTATCCTGTTGCATGAGCTGGTTTGTTTTTTGTCAGGTAAACGTAGCGTTTCATGTTGTAGGCCAGATTCATCAGGCCGATCTTCGTACGTGCTCTTAAGATACCAGTTGTTCGTATAAACTTGCCACCAAGAGAGTTTTGTTGGAATCCGAAAATATGTTCTACCATCGCTCGAACTTTTGACCGCTTGTGGTTGACCCGTTGCTTCGCTTCGGTTAATGGCATCCCTCTATAGCCTTTGTGATGAATCTCATTTTTCAGACCTCGTTCTTTTAAGGTGCAATTGATTTCTTTGGAGCGATAGGCACTGTCAGCAAAGACCTGTTTGCCCGTATTGTTCGAATCGAGCAAACTGTCAAACACCCGACTGTCGTGTACCGAAGCGTCAGTGATAACAAAGGTGCGAATGAGCTTGTGTTTACGGTCGGCATTGACGTGATTCTTGTAGCCGTAATGGCTACGTCCGTTTTTCTTCACCCAGCGAGCATCAGTATCCTTCTGTTGAAGCTTGTGCGGTTGCTCTTGCCACTCCTCTGGAACCTCGCCTTGTTTGATGCGAGTATTTTCTTCCCGTGTGTTGCGTTGTACAGGAACCGGGACAATGCTGGCATCAATGAGTTGCCCTTGACGTGCAAACAAACCTTCGTGATCAAGGTACCGATTGAACCTACGGAACAGCTTATCGATAGCATTTTTGTTTGAGAGCGTATCTCGAAACAACCAAAGGGTTTTTGCATCTGGCACCGTGTCTTCGAAGTCGAGACCCAGAAAACGCATGAACGATAAACGATCTTTGACCTGAAACTCCGTTTGATCGTCACTCAAATTATAGAGGCTTTGCAATACAAGGATCTTGAACATGAAAACGCTATCGTAAGGTTTACGACCCGCATTACTTTTTTTGAATTTGCGCAGAGCTTTACTCAATACAGGTCGAAACGTTTCCCACGGAATGGCCTGGTCCAGAACTTCCAGAGGGTCACCCAGTTTGCTGATCGACTCATAACGGTTATCGAGATCAAAAAATCCGGGCTGGGTCATGGCTGCACTCCTTTCAGGGCGGAGGGAATCAAAAAAACTAACTACTCTCTTATTTTAATTCATCCATCCACTTTTTACCCTATTTTTAGAGGTGCCCTTAATCTTGAATCCAATGATCTGGCTATCCAGGAACTCAAAAAATCCATCGTTCAAAATCCTCAAGATGCCTCCACCTATTTTTATCTAGGCCGTGTCTTCCAGAAAAAAAAGTTGTACAGGGAATCTCTCATTCACTTTCAAACTGTGTTGATCTTGGACCCTGACATGGAGCAAATAGGCCTGTTTCAAATTGGTGTGGCCTATTTGGAATTAGGGCAGAAAGAAGATGCCAAATTGGCCCTGACCCTGGCTCTGGAAAAGGATCCGGAAGCGAATATCGCCGGTGAGATTGAAAGCCTGCTGAATGAGTTAGGGGTAAAAACAAGCAAAAGCAAAAAAAACTGGTGGGTCACGGGTAACCTGGGGTGGCAATACGATGATAACGTGTCGGTGGCCCAGCGGGATATCGTAACCAACCAACCCGATTTTGCGTTTGTGTTTGACCTTTCGACGGGTTACAAATTCTATTCCACCCCTGCTATCGAACTCAAACTAGGGTACGACTATTACCAGAATATTTGGGACGATGCGTCCGAATTGGATTATCAATCCAACACCTTTTCTCTGGGAGGTCTTCATGATGAGGGGAATTGGGATGTCGGCATTGATTACTACTATAACTACAGTTTTTTAGGCACCAAGGAATTTCTCACCTCTCACAGTATTGCTCCGCGTGTTGGTTTCATGCTCCAACCGCAACTCTACACCAATATCAGTCTAGCCTTTGTGAAGACCGATTTTTTTACGGATAACACGCGTGACGGCAACAATATTTCCATCGGTTTTGACCAGTACCTGTTTTTCATGGAGAACAAGGCTTACGGATTTGTGAGTTACAGGTTTTATGATGAGGATACTGAGAGCAGTGAATTTGATTATATCGGGAATCTCATCAGTGGAGGTGTCAATTTACCCGGTCCATTTAAAACCGCACTGCAACTTTCCTACTCGTATAACCTGGAGGACTATAAAAATAATACTGAAAGTATTGGAGAGGAGAGGCGGGATGAAAAGCAAACTGTCCGGTTCACACTCACCCGACAGATTTTAGAGCTCTTGAGCTTTAATCTCGATTATCAACACAACATGACCAATTCAAACCTACTGTCTGTAGACTCTAAACAAAATCTTTTAACATTGAAACTCAACCTGTCTTATTAACTTGAGTTGACTGTTATCTCCCTTTGTGTGGTAGCCTAAATTTTTAAGGCTATGAAAGAAAGTTTGGATGGGGGAAGGTAATATTAAATCCGTCACATCTCTTCTCAAGCCTGCCCAAGGAATGGGCCTGATCTTTATATTGTTCGCTGGAGTTTAAAGTAGATGCGAAACGTGTTCTGAGAAGTTCCAACCTCATATCTTTGGAGAAGTCTCCCAAAAATAGTTAAAAAAAGTGATATAATTTGCTGTAATTAGTTGCTTTGAATAGGGAAATTGCATTGGCAGAGTTGACAAATTTAGATTTTCTACGAAAAATTGATTTTTTGGAAAAGGTGTCCACCGATACTTTGGTATGCTTGGCTACTGAATGTCAATTGAAAGCGCTGAAAAAAGGAGAGGTCTTATTCGAAGACGAGGAAGAGGGTGGCTCCATGTATATTATCCTTTCCGGGGAGTTGATTGTCTCTAAAAATGAAAAAGAGATTGCCCACAGAAAAAAAGGTGATTATCTTGGAGAGATGTCGCTGATCGGATCCAAACCTCGTTCTGCTACTGTCATATCTGCATTGCCCACCGTGTTGCTGGAAATAACACAGGAACAGTTTCACACTCAATTGTCTTCGAGTCCTGATGCATTAATGGCCATCATGAAAACGCTTTCCGACCGAGCCAGGGATAATTTGAAAATTTTTGAACGTCCGGATTCGGGAAGGGATCGATTGCAGAAGGAGGAAGATCAACTCGAAGAACACGTAAAATATTTAATGCAGGAGGCGGGTTTGACAGGCCGGGAGGCTGATGTCGCTCGTCTGATTTGTGAGGGATTGAGCGACAAGGAAATTGCCAAAGGGTTAGAGTTGAGCCCTCATACCGTCAAAGACCATCTTAAACGGGTCTATTCAAAGTTCCGGATCCATGCTCGTTCTCAATTGGTTTCCCTCATGTTTAAGTAGGCCCAGATATACTATCTGAAACTATTTGGGGCTTTTCGTCTGGCTCTGGGTGGGATACAATATAAAAATAAACAATAACTTACATCCCAGTTATGCTCCGTCAAATCACAGAAGATGTCCGGGTTGCTATGGAAAAAGATCCTGCCGCGAGGAACTTTATCGAGGTATTGTTATTGTATCCCGGTGTGCATGCCCTGATCAGTTATCGCCTGACTCATAAGTTATGGAATATGGGGTTTAATTTTCTGGCCCGAGCCTTATCGCAGTTTTCCCGATGGATTACTGGTATAGAAATTCATCCGGCTGCGAAAATTGGCCGTCGATTTTTTATTGATCATGGCATGGGAGTTGTGATTGGCGAAACTGCTGAGGTGGGAGACAATGTATTCATTTATCACGGGGTGACATTAGGAGGCCTTGCTACCAAAAAGTCCAAGCGCCACCCCACCATTGCTGAAAATGTCGTCATCGGTGCCGGAGCCCAGGTTTTAGGCCCAATCCAGGTTGGTCGTAATACGAAAATTGGTTCCGGATCGGTGGTTCTTCAGGATGTCCCTGAGTATTCCACCGTCATCGGGGTTCCTGGAAGGGTGGTCTTTTCGGGCATCTCTTCGGATATGGAAGATGGTGAGGGTCTGGAATCCTTTCCAGATCCTGTGGCGCGGGCCATCGAGTGCATGCTGGACAGGTTGCCGCAAATGGAAAAAGAAATCCGCCAGTTAAAGGAAACCCTGAAGAAAAATGGAATAGACCTCCCCGTTGTTGCCGATTCCGCCGCTATAAAGCGAGGTCAGCCCGAATCCTGATTTTAGAGGATGACCGGTTCCCGTTGTTAAAATCCGTACATTTTATTTAATTTTATATTTTTGGTAGGTTGAATTTGGATAAAATTTATCTTGATCATAATGCCACTACACCGGTTGCTCCAGAAGTTCTGGAACGGGTAATATCTGTTTTGCAAAACCAGTTTGGCAATCCTTCCAGCGTGCACTCTATCGGCAGGTCGGCCCGGGTTCTTATTGATGAAGCCCGAGAGCAGGTGGCCTCTCTCATTGGTGTCTCTCCATCGGAAATCGTTTTCACAAGTGGGGGAACCGAAGCGAATAACTTTGCCCTGTTGGGTGTGGCACTGGGATTAGGTAAAACCGGTGGTCATATTATTACCAGTCAGGTGGAACACCCTTCGGTTTTAAACCCATGCCGACAACTGGAAAGCTTGGGTTTCAGGGTAGACCGATTGAAGGTCGATGAACTGGGCCGTATGGACTTTAAAGAATTGGAAAATTGTCTGACAGAATCGACGTTGCTGGTTTCTCTGCAGCATGCCAACAGTGAGACCGGCGTTTTGCAGGATATTGAAAGAGCTGGGGAGATAGTCAGTAAGAAGGGAGTCTTGTATCATACCGACGCGGTACAAAGTGTGGGCAAAATTCCCCTTCAGGTGCAAGAATTGCCTGTCGACATGTTATCCATTTCAGCGCATAAGCTGAACGGCCCCAAGGGTGTCGGAGCTCTCTATTTGAGGAAGGGAAGCCCGGATTTGTTTTCACCTGTGTGTGGAGGAGGTCAGGAGAAAAAAAGAAGAGGGGGAACGGAAAACGTGGCCGGAATAGCAGGTTTTGGTAAGGCTTGTGAATTGGCTCAGAAACGCTTGTCGGAATCCTCAAATATTTCCTCGCTGCGCGATCACTTTCTGCAGTTGGTATCCAACTTGATTTCCGGGGTGGAAGTTTTTGGTGATTTGGAGAACAGGCTTCCCAATACCCTGAACCTTGGGTTTGACGGAGTCGAAGGCGATACCTTGCTGATTGGTCTGGATATGGCAGGAGTGGCAGTTTCTACGGGGTCGGCCTGCAGTTCAGGGAGCGGACTTCCTTCTCCTGTGCTGACCGCAATGGGTGTCCCCATTGATAAAACCAACTCATCCATTCGTTTCAGCTTGGGCTGTAGCAACACGATGGCGGAAATTGAGAAAGCCGCAAAGGTTTTAGCCGAAGCCGTGTCCTTGAACAGATCGGGAACACATACGAGCAATAAAAACTTAACGAAAACCCTTTAAAGCTCGATATATATTAAATATATTTAGCAACGCAAACCATTTATAATGAGGTTGACATTATTGGGTCAACCCCCTATAATTCATTGATTATTAAGGGATAGTTTATCCTTTTTGAAATTTACGGAGTCCGTTATGCCGCCCGCCAACATTTTTACCCGCCTCACTTTAGTTTTAGTGCTTTTCTTTTCGTTCACGTTTGCCGGTTGCAGTTATCTTCCCTGGGTTGGTGAAGATAATGAAGACGACTTGGCATTTGAGGAAGATTTTCCTTTTGAAGATGAAAGAACAGAGGACCGTGGTGGAAGAGGTCGTGGTGGAGATGACGAAAGAGCGGCTCCCGGTGAAGATGATTTTTTTGCTGAAGATAAGGGATTCTCGGATATAGACGAAAAAGAGAAAGGCTTTATTGAAGGCGACCCGGAAGGCTTTGCCAGTGTAGACCAGCGTACGGACAAAAATGAGTTGAAAGGTGATGTGGAGAGCCTGCAAAGCCAGCAGGAGGCCTTGATCAGTAAGGTTCGAGAACTGGAAGAAGTTTTGAGCACGCTGGAGCCCAAAATCAATGCTGCCAGCGAAAGGCTGGAGAGTAGTACCGCTTCAGTGAAAGATTCTTCCGATTTTCTGGAACCGGAAGTTGAGGATTTGAAAGCACAGATGGCCCGTCTCAACGAAGAGATCGCCCGAATTAAAATGCAAAAGGCTCAGGCGCCAGCTCCCAAAAAACGTATGCGCAGAGCACCGGCCAAAACTCCGCCGGAATATGACAAAGCTCTGAATGCTTACCGCAGCAGAAATTATGACGAGTCCATTTTACTGTTCCAGAACTTGGCATTGAACAATCCGCCAAATAAACTCAGGGACAATATTGCTTTCTGGATCGGTACCAATTACGTGGCTCTGGAGATGTATGATGACGCGATCCTCCAGTTTGAGACAGTTTTAAACAAATACCCTAGAGGTAACAAGGCGCATGATTCCCGCTATATGTTGGGTATGGCTTATTCCAAAAAGGGTGAAACCAGTCGCGCGGTTGAAGTTCTGGAAGGTGCCTTAAAGAAGAATCCTCCCTCCGAAGTGCGCGGAAAAATACTTGCCCAATTGAACCAGATTCAGTAGTCAGCCGTCTTACAAACCTTTTAGCTTCCCACTTAGCGGTTGAAGCCGGTTGAGTTTTGGGTTATCCTCCCCCCTTAAAGGCTGGGTGGTTTTTTCTGTTATCAAGAGCCTGATTGCCTGACGCCTTCCCGTTCATTTGAGTTCCCGTTTCTTCTAGTCAGAGCCCTGTTTTTTTCAAGTATTGTTATTTCCTGGGATGATAAAAATTCCAAATTGTGTGATTTGAAAATTCTTGTGATGATCTTAAGGAGAGGGTTGGTTCATGTCTGCTGACCCAAAAGTGATAGCTGTTATTCCTGCACGGTGGGCCTCCTCCCGGTTTCCCGGTAAGCCTCTTGCCCTCATTAAAGGCAAGCCGATGATCCAATGGGTTTTTGAACAGACGAGTAAGGCTAAAAGTGTTTCAGAAGTGATTGTCGCCACCGACGATGCCCGCATTCTGGAGGCTGTGAATGGGTTCGGCGGAAATGCCGTCATGACCTCGCCGGATCATGAATCTGGAACCGACCGCATTGCCGAGGTGGCTCGCGATAGAAACTGTGAGATCGTCGTGAATGTGCAAGGCGACGAGCCGTTGATTCCTCCTGCGAATATTGACCTTGTTGTGCGGCCTTTGCTGGAAGGAACTTCGGAATCGACTGTCACGTTAAGGATATTGATTAAAACGCACGATGAATTGATGGATCGTAATATCACCAAGGTTGTGGTCGATAAATCTAATTCAGCCTTGTACTTCTCAAAAGCTCCCATACCTTGGGATAGAGATAGAGGCGAGACCAAGGTCGATCCTTTGAAACCTTTCTGGTATAAACATATTGGTCTGTATGCCTACCGTAAAAAGTTTTTAATGGAGTTTGGCGGGTTGCCCGAGTCGGGTCTTGAGAAAATTGAAATGCTCGAACAATTGCGCATCCTTGAGAACGGATTCAGCATTAAAGTCGTTGAAACGGACTTGGACTCAATTGGTGTGGATTGTGAAGCGGATTTAGTGACGATAGAAAAACGTTTGGCCGAGCAGATGGTTTTACCCTGAACCTGAAATTGTTGAGGAACATTAAGTGAAAAAAAGAACTAACGGTAAAAAAGTAAAATACATCTTCGTCACCGGCGGGGTTCTGTCGTCTTTAGGCAAGGGGATCGCGGCATCATCGATAGGCAGCTTGCTGGAATGTTCTGGTCTTAAAATAACCATTCTCAAACTGGACCCATACATTAACATTGATCCGGGGACGATGAATCCGTTCCAGCACGGTGAGGTTTATGTGACCGATGACGGCGCAGAAACCGACCTGGACCTCGGGCACTACGAACGATTCACACACGCAAAAATGCGCAGAATCAATAATATTACCGCCGGTCGTATTTACCACAATGTGATTCAAAAGGAACGCAAAGGGGAGTATTTAGGCGCCACGGTACAGGTGATTCCCCATATTACTGATGAGATCAAAAGTCATATCCGCTCGGTCGGTAGTAGTGGGGTAGATGTGGTGATTTGTGAAATCGGGGGAACGGTTGGCGATATTGAAAGCCTGCCTTTTCTGGAGGCCATTCGCCAATTTCGCTTTGATGTTAAACCTAAAGACGTGCTTTATGTTCACCTGACTCTTGTTCCCTACATTAAAACCTCGGATGAGTTAAAGACCAAGCCCACCCAGCACAGTGTTCAAAAACTGCGTGAAATTGGTATTCAACCGGATGTCCTGCTATGTCGGACTGAAAGAAAACTTTCTAAATCCATCAAAGATAAAATAGCCTTGTTTTGCAGTGTCGAGACCAATGCCGTCATCACCGCCATGGATGTTGCTTCCATTTATGAAGTCCCACTCAGTCTTGAGAAAGAGGGGCTCTGTGAAATCGTTATGGAAAAATTGGGAATGAAAACGAAGCAACCGAATCTGGAGCGATGGCAAAAGATCAATCAAATTTTGAAAAAGCCCGAAGGCGAGGTCAAGATAGGTATTGTTGGAAAATATCTAGGCTTGAAGGAGTCCTATAAAAGCCTCACAGAAGCGTTGATTCATGGAGGGATTGGCAATAATGTCCGTGTCATTTTTGACTGGATAGATGCGGAGGACCTTGAAAAAGAGGGTGGGGCGGACTTGCTGAAAAAATGTGATGGTGTTCTGGTTCCCGGAGGATTTGGCGACCGAGGTATCGAGGGCAAGATCAAAGCGGTTCAATTTTCCAGGGAAAACAAGGTGCCTTTTTTTGGCATCTGTCTCGGCATGCATTGCGCCGCGATTGAGTTTGCGAGGCATGTCGCCCATCTGAAAAATGCGAACAGCTCTGAGTTTTCGACCACGTCACCTTATCTGATTATAGACCTTCTGCCCGATCAGGATTCCAAAGGCGATAAGGGCGGAACCATGCGGCTTGGTGAATATCCCTGTCAGTTAAGAAAGAACTCCAACGCCTATAAAGCCTATGGGAAAAGGGAAATCGAAGAGCGGCACCGCCATCGTTATGAATTTAACAATATGTACCGCATCCAAATGGAAGAGGCTGGGCTGGTTTTCAGCGGCTTGTCGCCCAACGGTAATCTGGTGGAAATCATCGAATTGAAAGACCATCCCTGGTTTCTGGCGGGCCAGTTTCACCCCGAATTTAAATCGTCCCCGATGAACCCGCACCCCTTGTTCCGCGATTTTGTCGCGTCATCTCTGAAGCACAGGAACAATAATGGTGTTAACTCTTAACTGATTTAAGACGAGGGCATTTCATAACGTTCTTTATATTTTTTAGTCCGCGCGACAGTTTTTTCTTTTTTGGCCCACCCGTTTACCCTCAGCCAGTCAATGGCAAGTTTCTCAGCGATAATTTTCCCGACCTCCTCATCTTCCCAGTAACCCGTATGGCTGGCAGGAGTGCCCCCAGACAGGAATGAGCCTACAGAAACATTCAAATCGGCGGCCACCACTTTTTTGCAGTAAGAGTTTATAGGGCGGATGGGGTAACCGACAATATCATCTTCGTCGAAAAGATTGATCCATAATCCATTTGGATCTTTAACCTTTTGTGGTTGAAAATTTGAGAAGGGGTTGGTTTTGGATTGGTGGTTGTAAAACCGATTGGCATACAGGGCGATCGGGCTACCCAGAGTGAAAAAGTTAGAGAAGACGAGTTGGTGCTTGGGTGCCAATGTTTCTCTCTTGTCGTAGAGATAATCCGATAGAACGACCGTCCCTAGACTGTGCGAGACAACGGTGAGAAGGGTATTTTGATCCGGGTTGGTTTCTTTTGATAGATTTTGAATCAGTCCACCGATTCTGCTCTGGATGGCAGAGTACTGCGAGTAAATGTCTGAAGTCTTTCCCTTGAAATAGGAAATGGCGTCGCCGAGGTAATCGACAAAGAATTTTCGCGTTTTAACCCAATCGACATCGGTATCAGGATCGTTGAACATTCTGTTCTTGAGAGTGTCTTCGCCCTCCTGGGTGATGTCTGCCCAGAGTCCCTCGCGAAAAATCAATGCATCGTCCTGGCCTTCGCGGTCCCCTTGCCCCATATGCTGGAGAGCCTTTTTGAAATTGGATTGCAGGTTTTCCTGCATGTCACGGCTGAACCCTGTTTTCTGAACTCCTATACCGTGAACGATGAAAACGGCTAAACGTGTGTCCATCATAGGCCTCCAGAGTTTAAGTTCTTTACTTAGTGTGTTTTTTTACAAGGCTAATTGTATTCTGGTGGAATAAGTTTTTGTGCGTCAATAACCTGTGTTATTTAGATGAATGCTATTTTGGTTTGTTAAATAAGACAAGGATAAAAATTGGCCTTAAAATATCTTCAGGAGTAAACGCTTTTTGAGGAAGTTCTAAAATAAAGAATTAAAGATGAAAGGTGATTATACTTTTTTGAGAGCTTAAGGCTGGCTTTAAGCCATGGCTCGGATGACATCGCGTTTACCGATGATACCGACCAGTTTGTCACCTTCCAGAACGGGGAGGGTATGAACATCTTTCTCGGCCATCAATGTGGTGATTTCGCTGAGGTCTGTGTCTGGGGAAACGGTGACAGGATTTTTGTGATAAATGTCTTCAATTTTGGAACCGGTTAACTTTTTCACATCTGCTTCAAATTTCTTTTCGCTTTCCAGAAATAAGACGGCGTCGAACAAAGCGATGACGGTGGGAATGTGCAGGTTCTTGTTCTGCTCGATCAAATCTCCCTGGGTGACCACGCCGATAACTTTCCCGGCATTGTCGAGAACGGGAACTCCATTAAAATGGTTTTCGATAAATAATTTGGAAAGGTCGCTGATGGGCTGATCCTTTTTCACTGTGACCACATCCCGGGTCATGATATCTCGTGCCGTTTTCATTGTGCTCTCCGTTTCAGTAAGATTCAGTCCTGCTTCTTTAGATTAGATACTTCGCGCAACCGGTCTATTCCCTCAAGAGAGGGCCGGGTGGGTATCCGGGTGCCTTTAATTTTTCTGACAGGCCCTTTATTGGTTTTGCCAAACAAGTTTTTAAAGAACTCGATAATTGTTATCAGGAAATCAATGAAGGTTTCCATAAATCTGAACGGCAACTCCTTTTGCATTTTATAGATCACATAAATAACCACAAAAATCAGAATTATATTGGGTATCCATACAGAGGTGTAAGCATGGATTTCCCCAATTCTTCCCAGGTTCTGGGTCACAATGAGCCCCACATAGTAAACCAGGATGACAGCCACGGTGACTCCAAAACTGCCTGATTTTCCTGATCGGCTTGATTTGATGCCGAGCGGGGCACCCAGGAAAGCAAAGAGCAGACAGGTGAAAGGAATAGAGAACTTTTTACTCATTTCCACCTCTGGTCCTGAGGTGGGGAGTCCTTTCTTCTTCATGTCTTTGATTTTTTCTTTAATGTTTGCGAGCGATAGTTCCCTGTTCCCGACCAGGGCTTTTTTCTCCAGCCTTTCTGTATCGGGGAGGCTGAGGTTGATATCATAACGGTCAAAATTCAAAGTCTGATAGTCGCCTCTTTCATTGCTCAATTCATGGATGGTTCCATTGCTGAGTTTGAGTTGAATTTTAAGGGTTTCCTGATTTGGAAATATGATTCCCTGCTCAGAGGTGATAATTTGTGGGGCCTCTGGATTACTGCTATCGGCGATGAACACACCTTTGAGTTGTGAATTTTCATGACGCTCTTTCACTAGAAGAATCAGGTTTTTGAAGTCCCGGTTGAAGACGTTGGGCTGGATGTCTATATTTGCCCGATTTTTAATGATGTCATACATCAGGATTTTGTAGGACTGGTTACCCCAGGGGAGAGCCCAGAACATCACGATATTGGCCAGAAAATATGCGAACAATGAAAAAAATAGAACGGGCTTCATCAGTTCCATAAAACTCCAGTTGCAAGACTTCATGGCAACCCACTCATTGCTGGCTGAAAATTGGTTGAATGTGACGACCGAAGCCATGAGGACTGCCATTGGGATGGTGATGGCAAGAAAAGCGGGAGATATATAGACCATCATCATCACCATTTCCACGAAAGAAACGCCGCGATTGACGATCATTTCAGCGATAAACAGGAATTTATCCAGATAGAGAATCATTGTCATGGCGAAGACACTGATCAGGAATATCTTGAATAATTCTCTGAATATATATCTGTCGATGGTCTTGAAAAACATGAGGTTGCCTTGGAATGCGATGAAACTGGCTGGAGTCATTGATAAAGAAACGAAAGGTTTCTTTTTGTAAGCCCTCACATTATACTACATCGCGACTTCTGGATTACACCTTACCCTTTTAATTTTAATGAGCAATCCGGCCAAAAAATATCAGCATAAAAGGTTGCCTCACTGGTTGAAAACCCGGCTTCCTCAAACCCGTAAATTTTTTCAATTAAAATCTCTTTTAAAGGAAAATGGATTAAACACGGTTTGCGAATCGGCATCGTGCCCTAATATAGGCACCTGCTGGGACGCGGGCACCTTGACCTTCATGATTCTGGGCGATACCTGTACCCGGGCCTGCCGGTTTTGCGACGTCCCTACCGGGCACCTGAATCAACCTGACTCTGATGAGCCGGAGAAGGTTGCTTTGTCACTCTCACGGTTAGATTTAAAATTTGCGGTCATAACTTCTGTAGACCGTGATGATTTGCCAGACGGTGGGGCAGGGCAGTGGGTTAAAACTATTACGGCGATTAGAGCTCGGTGCCCGGGGATAAAAATTGAGGCGTTGATTCCGGATTTCCAGGGAGACACGGATCTTGTCCGTCAAGTATGTGAAGCCCGTCCCAATGTGCTGGCCCACAATCTTGAGACGGTTGAGTCTTTGCAAAAGCATGCACGTCCCCAATGCCGCTATGAATGGTCCCTGAAAACATTAAAAATAGCGGCAGAAACCAAAGGGGTTATCGTAAAGAGTGGACTTATGCTGGGTCTGGGAGAAAAAAAAGAAGAAGTGATTCAAACCATGCGGGATCTTTTCGAGGCAGGGTGCCAAATTCTTTCAATCGGACAATATCTCCGACCGTCTCCGGCTCATATGGAAGTCGTAGAGTTCATTCATCCCAATCGTTTTGCAGAATATAAGGAGATTGGCGAATCATTAGGCCTGAGTCATGTGGAAGCGGGGCCTCTTGTGCGGAGCTCCTATCTGGCTGACCAGCAGGCCCGGGCGGTGGGATTAGATTGAGTAGAATATAATAACAGTCTCTATCAAGCCTGCTGAAGAAAAAGATTCACGGTTTTATCGTAAGCCTCGTGAATTTTTTCCTTTAATTCAGAAAACTTTATTCGTTCGGGAAGTTGTATCCTCTCCCATGCGTCCTCGTCCAAAATAGCCGGTACTGTAGCCTCCCCACAGCGCAAGGAAGTTTTTCTGTATAGAAATTTTTACTATTTTTTGCATTGCTGGATGATTTTTGAATTAAAGTCCCAAATATCTATTTTGGCATGCGGTTTGCTGAATTGATAGAAATAGGGTGATTGTGTCAAAAATTTGGTTTGAGGTTTCTGTGCTAAACACAAGTCTTTATCTGCAAAATTTGAATAAATTGGATTCAGTTATTCCTGCTAAGGCGAGTAAGCATACAGGTTATTCTGACCCTTTTTATTCGATAATGATCAAACATCAACTGAATATGATCCAGGCATGGAGTCCGGCAGGTGGAGTTTCAGAATCAGGCATTGACCCATTTGCCCTTTCAAAAGCTCTTCTCAAATTGAAAGGTTTTAATACCGGGGAGAAATTCCAGCCATCCATTAATTCGCGCCAAGTCTTGCAATCCTATGAGACGGCAAAAAAACTAGAGGATGGGGAAAGCTTGAACAAGCCATCCCTTAAAGAACTATCAGTTCGTGTTGCCGTTAATAATTCTATTCCCACTAAGTTATTTCAAAAACTCATTCAAACAGAGTCTGGATACGATCCAAAAGCTTTGAGTCCGAGAGGAGCGATGGGGTTGGGACAGATCATGCCGGAAACGGCCAAAGAGCTTGGGTTGACTCTTGGTGACGACAAGACACCGGGTTCGGTCTGGCATCCTGAGTCAAACTTAGACGCATCAGCCCGTTATTTGAAAAAGCTTTATGACAAATACCAAAAAGAAGGAATCGGCGAGGAAGAGGCTTGGAGCTTTGCGGCCGGAGCTTACAATGCCGGAATGGGAAATATTGCCAAGGCCATCAAGAAAATTTCTCATGAACCGGTGAAAAGCTGGGACCAAGTTGCAAAGGTGCTTCCACAAGTTACAGGAAAATATTCTCAGGAAACCATTCGCTATGTGAACCGCTTGCGGGCCTGATTCTTTATAATTAGTTCTTTCCCCGGTCTGGAAGCCTGTGGCATGGCTTAGTGCAGTTTTCGCAATCCAAAAGTCTCTCTAAACAGATGAGTGATTACAAACAGCAGGTTTTCTTTCTTTTCGACCAATCGGCGCAAGGTATAAGGCAACCAGGCTTTTCCGTAGGGGATATATATTCTCACCCGATAGCCTTTATCCTTAAGTATTTTCTGCAGATCCCGTCGGACTCCATACAACATTTCGAAGTAAAAGGATTCTGGTTTAATCCTTTCCTGGCCTATAAAATCCAGAAGTTTCCCCAGCAGATTTTCGTCATGGGTTGCGATAGCGGGCTGATACCCTTCTTTTAACAGTTGGCAGCTAAGTTTAAAAAAGTTTTCCCTGATTTTGTCCATGGATTGCAAGGCAACATCCGCAGGTTCTTTATAGGCTCCTTTGCAAAGTCTTATGGATATTTTGTTATCAATACAATGACGAACATCATTTTCAGAGCGGAACAGGTAAGCCTGGATTGCCTGGCCGATATGAGGATAGGTTTTGTGCGTTTCTCCACATATTTCTAGGGTGTTCTGGGTGTGGGCGGAACCTTCCATATCAAGCCGAATTGTGTGATTGCCCATTGCTCGTGCCAATTGTCTTAGATTTTCTGTGCAGAACTCTCTGTCAATACCCAAGCCTAATTGTGAGAGCTTGATAGAAAAATCGAAGGAATGATTAATGCTATCGAGCGATTCAAATAGTTTGAGATATTCACTTTTTGCGGACTCCGCCTGCGGTCGGGTGGCAACGCTTTCTCCCAGAATATCGATGGATGAAAAATAACCGGACTCCTGAATACGGCAGATGGCGGGTAAAGCTGTTTTGAGGTCGGGTCCTGCAATGAAGCGCCGGGCGAATGGGTATAGTAGTTTCATAAACAACCAGATAAGAGTTATTTGCTCATTAGAAATATGGGTCCTCTCAACAAAGTTATCCAGTCTCTAACAAAATATTATGCCCATATGTGAGCGAAACTTTGCATTTTAGGTGAGGAATTTCATAAAATAAAAGTCATCGTTAACAGGTATTAAAAGAGGAGGATGAAATGAATTTAAGTTGTATTTTAACCGTTGGTCTTGCAGGTGTCATTGCTGTCACATTGGTTTATTATTTCTTTACTGAATGGAACACGGATTAACTTTTAATTCTGGAAAAAAATTGTCCTTATTTGCTCAAAACTCGGGTTAGATCAATGGATACAAGAAACAAACTTCTATCGATTGTGCCTGGCTGTCTTTGTGTATTATTGGGAATTATCGTTATATCTGGGTGGTACACCCAAACTCTTAATTTAATTCAAATACATTCGTCTTTTGCCCCAATGCAGTACAACACTGCATTGGGATTTTGTGAAGCTTTGCAGTGGCAGGCTGACAGGTTTATGGAGAGTACTGATATAAAATGTAAATTAAATATTACACCGGAGGGAATCAAGTTGGTACCTGAATTGTCCACCGATCTATTCAGAATGTTTCAGGAGGCTCTGACAAATATCTCACGTCACTCACAGGCGAGTAACGTACGAGTTGACTTTGTTGAAAATAAGTCTGACTATGAATTGAAGGTTCAGGATGATGGGGTGGGGATAGATCGCACGCGAATCGTTAATTCAAATTCTTTGGGATTATTGGGTATTCGTGAGCGTGCTCTTATTTGGAATGGTCATGTTGACATAAATGGAGTTGTTGGTGAGGGCACTCAATTGACAGTAAGAATTCCCAAGGTGAATAATGATAAGTAGCCCCAGCAAAACTATTAGAATAATAATTGCTGATGACCACGCCGTGGTCCGCAAGGGATTGATTCAAATCATTGATGAAACCCCGGATTTAGAGTTGATCGGTCAGGCCGGTGACGGCAATGAACTTTTGACGAAACTTCCCGGCCAGAACGTGGATGTTTTATTGTTGGACATTAATATGCCAGGCCAAACGGGATGGGAAATTATGCAAATAGCTCATCGCGAATATCCTGATATTAAAGTAATTATCCTCAGCGTTTCTTCTGAAGAAAATTATGCCAAACAATTTTATAAGGCCGGTGCCGCAGGTTATTTGACCAAGGACAGTGCTCCAGAACAGCTTGTTGCAGCCATTCGTAAAGTTGCGGAAGGTGGAATTTATGTCAGTCAGAAGTTTGTTGAAAAAATGGTCAGTAGCCTTAAAAATGATTCGGACAGGACACTACATGAAAACCTGTCGCCCCGAGAAATGCAAATCTTTTGCATGATCGGTTCGGGAAATACTCTGACCGAAATTGCTAATGTGCTTAGCCTGGGGGTTGGAACGGTGGGAACGTACAGGAGCCGAATTCTGGCAAAAACCACTTTAAAAAATAATGCGCAAATTACTAACTACGCATTCAAAAATAAACTTATCCAGTAAGTTTATTTTATTTCTTCTGAACAAATTTCAAGTCATCGAGATTCAATCTGCCTGAGTTTTCTGTCAGGCTTTCTTTCTGCCACTTGGGCAGCTTTTTGAGCGCAATTTCGGCCTTTAGTGCAGAAGATCGGCTTCCTATTTCCTGTTGGAATGCCAGCTTTAGTGGGCCTTTCCCTCGAAGATACTTGGCCGCCTTTTTGCCTCCCTCCTGATGCTCCAAAAACCGCCTGGCGACATCCTGAGTGATTCCACTATAAAGTTGGCCACGGTTGGTTCTCACCATATACAGGTGCCAAAGCAGATTTGTGGAATTGGCGTCACGGGTGGTCAATCAGATGCCCTTGCTGAATAAGGACAGGAAATCCTCATAACCTTCTTCCTTTAGTTTCTCAACCGGAATAAATCTCATGGACGCCGAGTTGATGCAAAAGCGCAGTCCTGTTGGCTTGGGACCATCATGAAACAGATGCCCCAAATGCGAGTCGGCAGATTTGGAACGTAATTCAATTCGAACCATGCCAAATGTGGCATCCCTTTTCTGGATTATATTTTCCTGCACCAGTGGCCGGATGAAGGAGGGCCATCCTGTGTTAGATTTGAATTTATCTTTGGAACTGAACAGGGGTTCACCTGAGATGATATCTACATAAATTCCCGCTCGTTTATTGTCCCAGTACTCATTTTTGAATGGGGGTTCCGTACCATTTTTCTGTGTGACCTTATATTGCATTTTGGTCAATTGGTCCAGAGACCGGGTCTTGTTGCCAATCAAGGTAAATCGTGAGGTTTTTTTTTCAGAAAATCCTGACTTGGAAATTTTGTATTCTTTGTCTTCCCCCCAGACACGGGTTATGAATTCATCTCTACCCGAGCCGGCCCGATATACTCGGTAGCGGATATAATTTTTCTTGAAAAAATCCTGATGGTATTCTTCTGCCGGGTAAAACTCGCCTGCCTGAACAATTTTCGTGACAATTTTTTTACTGAACCGTTTTCCAGCCTCAATTCGTTTTTTTGATTGTTCTGCTATTTGTTTTTGTTGTTCGCTCTTATAAAAAATGCCTGTTGTGTATTGTTTGCCTCGATCGACAAACTGTCCACCCGCATCCGTTGGATCGATATTTCTCCAGAAAATCTCCAGAATATCATTGTAGGATATTTTTTCTGGATCGTAGTGGATCTCCACGGCTTCAACATGCAGGGTGGAACCAGAGGCGACTTGATTGTAAGTAGGGTTTTTCTGTTTTCCGCCGGTAAATCCGGAAATGACTTTTGATATTCCCGGTCGGTCTTCATAGGGATGCTCCATGCACCAGAAACAGCCTCCTGCGAGTATGGCTGTCTCGATTTTTCCGGATTTTTCAGATACCTTGGTGACCGGCAATTGCTTTGAAGCGCTGTCAGCACCTTTGGGCAAAAAAGTAACGAGAAGGAAATAACTAAAAAATATTAAAAAGGCGGCATAGATTTTATCCATGATGGGATTTCCTATATAGATTATGTCTGCTAATGCTGTGCTTACTAATATGATAGCAAACTCATGTGGGTTTAATAACTGTAAATGAGTCGCGTCTTGCCCCAGAAACTTACAGAAAAAGAGGGAATTGAAGGTGGAAAAAGGCTGGTAAACGTCAAGTGGACTAGCGGAATGAGTTTTGAACTTTATTTTGCGCCAAATCGGGGTGTATATTCATCGCGCTTTGCAGGGGTTGAATGGCTTTCTTGTAATACCCCAGTTTCATGTAGATCTGTCCCAAAGTGTAATGCGCCTCGGCATTGTTAGGATTGAGCCGGATGGATTCATGGATCGCTGACAGGGCTTCCTGATAACGATTAGACAGAAAACAGGACAACGCCAGGAAATAATGCAAATCATCATTATTCGGCTCCTCTTTGAGGGCTTTGCGGTAATACTCGCTGGCTTCGTGGTGCCTGCTTAAAGCCGCGTGTGCCAGCCCAATTTTGAAGTTGGCTTCAGAGAAATCCGGATTGAGTAGCAGGGTTCTCTGCAGCTCTTTCAGTTTTTCGGGGTGGCGGCCCACTGCACCATAGGCCAGCGCCAGATAAAAATGCGACTTAAAATCATCTTTCCTGAATTTTACTGATTGCTCAAGGGGAAGAATGGCCTCTTGAAACTTTTTGTTTTTGAGATAGGCAAGGCCCAACTCTGAAAGGAAGGCAGGATTTTTCGGTTCTTTTTCCAGCGCCGCTTTCATAGACATCACCGCCGCAATTTCTTCCTGTGACAATGCAGAAGAACTGGCGGTAAGAAATACGATACCTACTAAGACTGGCAATATCTTTTTCATGAAGCTTGCCTCGAACGTTGGCGCGGACCGGCTCGCAGAATGGAAGAAAACTATAGCCCGGCCCGTTTTCACTGTAAAGCAGGAACGTGTAAGACCAAAAGATTCAATTTGATTGCAGAGGCTTTTTTGTGTGGTTTAAAAACAGAAATGTATAAGGAGTTTGATTCGCTGTTTTATCAACGAGTTGTAGGAATAATTATTATAAGTTTTTATTCTTTGGTTCTGGGAAGGGAGGAGGCATGGTGACAGGAAACGAACGAATTCTTTTCTCCCGCTTTTTCAGGGTATTGGCCGACACATTTTTTTGATAACTCTGAGCCTTGCTCCTCATTCAGATAAATAGGGCAACGAGGGTGAAAATGGCAACCCGTTGGAGGATTAAGAGGGGAGGGCACATCTCCTACCAGTGGCTTAAAAGGTTTGCGGGTTTCTAACGCCGGCACCGACTCTAGCAGCGATCTTGTATAGGGGTGACGAGGGTTCTTGAAGAGTTCCTCAACCGGCGCCTGCTCCACAACTCTTCCCAGATACATGATAGCTACCGTGTCCGCCATATAGCGCACTACGCTTAAATTATGGCTGATGAATAGGTAGGTAAGTGTATGTCGTGACTGTAGTTCTTTTAGCAGGTTGAGAACCTGAGCTTGCACCGATACATCCAAAGCGCTGGTGGGTTCATCCAGCACCAGAAACTCCGGTTCCAGAATTAAAGCGCGGGCGATGGCGATGCGTTGCCGCTGACCGCCAGAAAACTCATGCGGGTAACGTTCAAGAATGGATGGACTCAGTCCTACTTCCTTTAAAGCCCGGGCAATTTTTTGAGTTCGTTCATCCACTGAAAGCATGGGCTGGTGAATTTCTAATCCTTCGCCGACAATCTTTTCGATTGTCATTCTGGGTTGCAAAGAACCGAAAGGATCTTGGAACACGATCTGCATATGTTTGCGAAATTGTTTTAAAGTTTCGCCCTTCAGGTCCATGATGTTTTGATCGTCGAAAAATACTTCGCCCTTTGCATCGGGAACCAATTGCAGAATGGATTCTCCCAGAGTCGTTTTCCCGCAACCGGACTCCCCCACCAGAGCGACGGTTGTGCCTTTGGGGATATCCAGATTGACATCGTCCACCGCCCGGATATGGTCGGCGATGCGCAGAAACACTCCCTTGCGGACAGGAAAATGGGTTTTTAAATTTCGTATCCGGACAAGTGTTGTGTTCCCAAGTTTGCGCACGGGGATAGGCTCAGCTGTTTTGATTTGCTTGCGGGCGCTGCCCGCATCCTTGTCCATTAAGTGGCAAACTGCTTGATGGGTGCTGCTTATGTGATGCGCCTTGCTTTCCCGTTCATGGCAAATGTCCATGACTTCAGAACAGCGATCAGCAAATCGGCAGCCTTCTCCATACTCGGTGGCGGAAGGAACCAGACCGGGGATGGTATCCAGCAAGGTCTCGCTTTTCTCAAGTTTGGGAATGGAACTGAAAAGCCTTTGCGTGTAAGGGTGAGCCATATTGTTAAATATTTGCTCGCGGCTGCCATACTCTGCCATCCGGCCACCGTACATGATGCACAAATCATCGGCCATCTGATTGACGATGCCCATGTCGTGAGTGATAAGTAGAATCGCCATGCCGGTTTGCTTCTGCAAATCACTCATCAGGCTCAACACCTGCGCTTGAATGGTGACATCGAGAGCGGTGGTGGGTTCATCGGCGATGAGCAGTTTCGGCTCACAAGCCAGGGCCATGGCGATCATGACTCTCTGCTTCATGCCTCCTGAAAGCTGGTGCGGAAAATCATCAATGCGTTTATGAGGATCGGGAATTCCCACCCGGTCAAGCAGTTCCACAGCCCGTTTTCGGGAATCGCCTTTTGCAATTTTTAAATGTTGCCTTAAAGGTTCTTCCAACTGGTCACCGATGCGGAACAGGGGATTGAGAGAGGTCATCGGCTCCTGAAAAATCATGGCAATGTTATTCCCCCGCAGACTGCGCATTTCTTCAGGGTCGAGCTCGAACAGGTTCTGCCCTTGAAAGTGGATTTCCCCCGTCGGATGATAACCGTTCTCGGCGATCAGTCGGATGATTGAAAACGCCGTCTGGGTTTTGCCGCAACCGGACTCCCCCACCAGAGCCAGAGTTTTCCCCTGTTCAAGATCAAAAGAGATGCCATCCACCGCCCGGGCAATTCTTCCGGGCCCGGCATGGAAATGGGTGGCGAGATTTTTTACCGACAACAACATTTTTTAATTTCCCTTAAAGGGTCTTTCTTGGGTCAAAGGCATTGCGAATGCCTTCACCCACAAAAGTTAATAGAGTGATCGTCAACGTGAGTGAGGTGAAGGTGGGCAACAGTATCCACAACGCCTGAAGGTTGTTTTTCCCCTGTGCCAGCAACTCACCCATACTGGGCGCGGGACTGGGTACTCCAAGATTCAGGTAGTCCAGGCTTACCAGCGCGAGAATTCCTGCGGTGACTTCAAAGGGGAAAAATGTGACCACCGGGGTTAAGGCGTTGGGCAGTATATGTCGGCGCATGATGGTGAAATTGGAAACTCCCAACGCCTTGGCCGCTTTGACGAATTCAAAGTTGCGGACTTTTAGGAATTCCGCGCGAATATAGGCGGCAATTCCCATCCAGGCGGTGAGATTCAAAATTAGAAATAGTAATAACGCCGAGGGTACCAGAAAGGAACTCAAAATTATTAAAATATATAGACGCGGAATCGACCCCCAGATTTCTGTTATCCGCTGGCCGACCAGGTCCACCCAGCCGCCAAAAAATCCTTGAGTCCCTCCAATCAGGCACCCGATCAAAGTGCCGGTGATCGCCAGCGACGCTCCAAAGATCATAGAAATACGGAAGCCATACAACAAACGCGCCAGCACATCCCGGCCCCGGTCATCGGTGCCGAGGTAATGCCCGTCTTCCCAGGAGCTCTCAATAACCTTGTCGCCATTACGGGTGCGGTAGGGTGCGGCCAGCACAACATTGCCAGTTTTTGATTCGGTGGGGATATAGACATAGTCGTAACGCACCGGTGGCCAGAGTGCCCAGTGGTCGCGGGGAGAGAGTGCGATTTCGGTAGCAGGGGCCTGGACATCAATGTTGCTGTCTTCAAAATCATCCAGCCCGATGCTGAAAGCCGGGTCTTCCTCTTCGAAATCATCCATGTCCAAGCCGAAAGAGTTATTTCCTTTTGCCGGTGTAGAAAGTGCTGAAGACACCCCGCTTAAAATTCTTAGAAAGCGGGCGGACTTGTAATCCGGTTCACTCGGCAGGACACCGCCAAAATCTTTTTCGCTGTAGGTGAAGAAGATGGGAAAAAAAGGTTTGTTTTTCACAACGATCACCAGCGGACGCACATTGCAGATCAGTTCTGCGGGTAGGGTTGCTATGAAAAGAAAAGCCAGAACCAAAAAGCTGACATAGGCGCGTTTATCGTTTTTGAAAACGCTCAGTTTAACTTTTAGTTCTTTATTTAGCTTCAGCATATTCAGCTCTGGGATTCATCAAAAGAAATTCTTCTGTCGATCAAAACGTAAGACAGGTCGGTCAATAATTGTCCGATCAATGCCATGAGCGAGAAGATAAACAGTGTACCGAGAACGATGGGGTAATCCCTTTGGATCACCGCTTGGTAGGAAAGTAGTCCCAATCCATCCAAAGTAAAAATTTGCTCCAGCAATAGTGAACCGGAGAAAAACATGGCGAGAAAGGCGATGGGGAATCCGGTTACCAGTGGAATGAGCGAATTTTTCAGCACATGTTTGAACAAGACGCGTTTTTCCGGCAGGCCTTTGGCTCGGGCGGTCAATACATATTGTTTGCGCATTTCCTCAAGGAATGCATTTTTGGTCAGCAAAGTCAGCGTGGCGAATCCGCCGAGCACGTAGCACAACAAAGGAGCAGCCAGATGATGAAGATAGTCGGTCAACTTATCCCATGCCGACCACGACTCGTACCCGGGAGTTCCTGCTGAGGTCAGGCCGGCGATCGGTACCAGATGGGCGATGGCTCCATCCCCTGGCCCAAACAGGACAATGATGAAAATTGCCAAAACAAAACCCGGAACACTATAGCCGATGAGCACGATCAGGCTGGTTGCAGTGTCAAAACGGGTCCCGTGTTTGACGGCTTTGGCGATGCCCAGAATAATGCAGATGGTGTAGGTGAGGAAAAAACTCGTGACACCTAGCGATGCGGACACCGGTAACTTTTCCTTGATAAGTTCAATGACGGATTTGTTGCGGTAAAACGAGTCGCCAAATTTAAAGACGAGAAACCCTTCCCAGTTGTCATGGTTGAAAAAACTCTCTGTGAAAGCCGCGTCTTTATTTTTCGGTGTGTACCATAAAAAGGTACGTAGATACCGTTCCCAGAGCGGCCGGTCGAGATGGTAGATTTTTTTTAATGCTTCCATATGCTTGGGGTCTATCTCGCCGAACTTCTTTCCGGGCCCCGTCAAGGCTCCACCGCCTGCCTCGGTCAGGGTGCTACCGTGGCCTCTTAACAGCGATTTCATTTGGTCTACCGGACCGCCGGGAACGAATTGCGTGGCGATGAAAGTGATGGTGACGATCCCGATAAGGGTGGGGAGCATCAATAGAAGCCGGCGTATGATGTAAGCGGTCATAAGCTACTCGGGGGAACGGATGGTTTTTATTGGAGAGATTTTCCTTGTGCTCTTGCATCTTTCAGTTTTTCAGCCTTCTGTTCATCCGACCACCACCATTCAAGCATATTGTTGACAATATTACTTTGCGAAGGATTGATCTTGGGTCGACTGAACTTGTTCCAATAGACGGCTCGATCATAGGAAATGTACCAATGAGGAACCATATAAAACTGATGTGTGAGAATCCGATCAAGGGCATGAATATAGATGATCATTTCTTTACGGGTTTTTGCTTTGATGATCCCGTCGATCAATTCATCGAGAGCAGGGTTTTTAATGCCCATATAGTTTCTGGTTCCTGGCATTTCTGCCGCTTCGCTACCCCACATATAACGTTGCTCATTGCCCGGTGACCGGCTTTGGGGATAGTTGGCAACGATCATGCCAAATTTAAAACTGCGCAGACGTTCTTCATATTCGGCGACTTGCACGACCTTGATGTCAAGATGTACGCCGATTTTTTTTAAATTATTTTTGTAGGGTTCGGCGATGCGCTGAAATCCTGGTCCGGCTAGGAGAAGTTCAAACTGCAACCGCTGTTTGCCTTTAGTGCGAATGCCATCGGCACCGATTTCCCATCCGGCGGAATCCAGTAAAGCGTTGGCGGTACGAATATTTTTGACGGCCGACTGGCCTTGTCCCGGTGCGCCCACGGGTTTGGTGAGTGCGGTTTTAGGAACATGGTTTTTATATTTTTCCCGCAGCTTGACAAGAAGTGTTTTGACATCACCTTGGGCAATTCCTGCGGCTTTCATTTCGGGATTGTTGTCGAAATAGCATTCGTTGCGAGTATATTGTCCATAGAATAGATTTTGATTGCTCCACTCAAAGTCGAAGGCCATAGCGATGGCGGCCCGGACCTTGCGGGACTGGAAGAATTCATTCCTCATGTTCATGGCGAATCCCTGCATGCCGGCAACTCGGGTGTGGGGAAACTCGCCACGTATGTAATACCCCTTTTTAACAAAATCGCCTTTATAGTCGAGGGCCCAGTCGCGCGAACTGTTGATAAGTTGCATATCAAATTCTCCTCCCTTGAAAGCTTCCCGCTGAGCTACCGGGTCGAGGTAGATTTTGTATGTGACGTGATCAAAATTATAGCGTCCCCTGTTGATGCCGATATCCTTGCCCCACCAATTCGGATTGCGTTTGAACGTTATGTATTTACCGTATTCATATTTCTCGACGGTGTAGGGTCCGCTGGCGATGGCGATTTCATCGAAATTCGCGCCGAAGGATTTTCCCTTTACGCCATAAACATGCTTTGGGAAAATAAGCATCTGGCCCGTTATCAAGGGGAGTTCTTGATTGTACACAGCGAAGTGGTAGCGGACGGTATGGGCATCGATTTTTTCAATGGATTTGATGTCCTTAAAATATTCTTTATAGATAGGGTGGTATTCGGGATCTTTGATCAGGTTGAACGAGAAAACAAAGTCATCGGCTGTCAGCGGATGCCCATCGGAAAACCGCGCCTGCTTATAGATCGTGTAGGTCATGGAGAGCCGGTCTTTAGCCAGCTCGACTTTTTCCACCAGATTGCCGTATTGCGAAAAAGCCTCGTCATCATCAGCAGAACTATCCATAGGAGTCTGAAAGACCAATTGCCCGATACCGGGTGCCGTCACGCCTTTGAGCGAGGCCGGATTCAGTTTGGTGAATGCGCCAAAATCGGACAGCACGAGATTGCCGCCTTTAGAGGCATTGGGGTTGGCGTACACATAGTTCTGCCCGGGTTTGTATTTCAGGTCCTGAGGGCCATATAATGAAAGCCCGTGCTGGGGCGCTGCCCAGACTTGTTGAGTCAGTGCCAGTATGAGGATGAACGATGAAAGAAATTTTGTCATAATGTTTATAATAGAGTTATTTTATAATTTTCCTATATTAACATTCCTAAGACTTGATGGGGCAACTGCTTTGTTCTCTTTGAAAATACAAACAAACTAAAATGTCCGCACGTTATCTTAAATTAAGCCGGGCTGAACTGGAGTCGAGAGCCCAGCAAGCCTATGACATCTACCGGGAATGCCGGGTGTGCCCGCACGCTTGCGGCGTGGACCGGACTCAGGGGCAGACCGGATTTTGCGGTCAAACTGATCTTTTAAGAGTCTCATCCAGCGTCCGGCATTTTGGCGAAGAACCACCTCTGGTCGGGAAGGCTGGGGTGGGCAACCTGTTTGTCACTGCGTGCAATATGCGTTGTGATTATTGCCAGAACTTTCAAATTTCCCAGCTCTGGCGGTCTGCGACCGAGGCAATGAGTGCGGAAGAATCCTGGCAGGCTGCCGCTCATCAAATGCTGCGTTTGCAGGAAGAGGGGGCGCATTTCATCGGCTGGGTTTCCCCCTCGCATGTTGTGCCGGGACTTTTAAAAAGCCTGTCCCTCGCCCGGGAGATGGGGCTGGGAATCCCGATCATTTATAACACCAATGGTTATGATGCTCTGCCGACTTTAAAGCTTCTGGATGGGGTGGTGGACATTTACCTGCCGGATTTGAAATATGCCCATTCCGCCACGGCCAAAGGGATTTCACATATTCACGAATACCCGGAGTTTTCCCGTCAGGCGGTGTTGGAAATGTATCGGCAGGTCGGGCCTCTGGAAATAGGAGAGGATGGTCTGGCCCGGCAGGGATTGTTGGTTCGGCATTTGCTCTTGCCCGAGGATATTGCGGGAACCTGGGAAACCCTGTGTTTCATCGCCCTCGAACTGTCGCCGACTGTGCCTTTGAGCCTGATGAGCCAGTATCGCCCGGTTCATAAAGTCACATCTCCCTTGGATCGGGAAATCACCCAGGAGGAGTATGAAAGCGCCATCGCAATGGCCAGGGAACTGGGATTTGAGAATTTGTACCTTCAATCCATGGAAGCGATCATGCATAATTTGCCGGATTTTGAAAATACGGAAAATCCTTTTCCGTTGGATCGCACTCATAATCAGGAAAATGCCGGGGTGAGCTAACCTTCAAGACAAGAGCTTCCTTGTTCTGGAACCCGTTATTTGTTAATCTTTATCTTTGGGTAATCCCTACAGGAACACAGAATATATGAAACCGAGAAAAACACGAAAAATACGCATTGGCAAAATTGAAATTGGTGGCGATGCTCCCATTGCGGTGCAAAGCATGGCGGCGACCCAAACCCAGAATCTGGAAGCCACGGCCAGACAGATTGAGGTTCTGGAAGCGGCGCATGCCGACGTCATTCGAATTGCTGTAGACAGCGAAAAAGATGTGGAAGCCCTCAGAATCCTGCGACAAAAATTTCCCGACAGCGTGTGGTCGGTGGACCTTCAGGAAAACTACAAGCTGGCACCTATCGTTGCGCCTTTCGTGAACAAGATTCGTTACAATCCAGGACACTTGTTCCATCTGGATAAAGAAAAGTCCATTCGCGAGAAAGTAGAATTCATTGTCAACGCCGCAAAGGAAAATAATTGCGCTATTCGAATCGGTGTTAACTGTGGTTCGGTGGACCCGGACTACAAGGAACGTTATAAAGACGACTCGGTAGAGTCTATGGTTCGGTCCGCAGTGGATCATTGCCAGATGCTCGATGAGATGGGTTTTGAAAACTATTGTGTTTCACTCAAGGACTCTGAATCTCAGAAAGTCATAGACGCCAACCGCCGGTTTTCTGCAGAACGCCCGGACGTTCCTCTGCATCTGGGAGTGACCGAGGCCGGACTTCCTCCTGAAGGCATTATTAAAACCCGCATTGCTCTTGAACAGTTGATCTCTGCCGGAATTGGCGATACGATTCGCGTTTCCCTGACTCTGCCCAACGATGAAAAGGGACAGGAAATCGAGGTCGGACGCGAAATCCTCAAAGATATCGCGGAAGGTCGCTTTCGTTCTGTTCCCGAAAATTTTCTTGAGGGATTGAACATCATCGCTTGCCCGAGTTGTTCGCGAGTGGAGAATGACAAGTTTGTCGACCTGGCTCAGGATGTGCGGAAGATGACAGAGTATGCTGAAAAGTATAAGCTGACCATCGCGGTGATGGGGTGTCGGGTGAACGGTCCGGGAGAAACGGATGATGCAGATCTTGGAATGTGGTGCGGGCCGACAAGAGTGAACCTGAAAAAAGGGACAGAAACTCTGGGGTCTTATTCCTATGATGAAATACTGGGGCAGTTAAAAAAAGAAGTCAATCAAATGATCCTGGAAAAATTTCCCGACGCTGTGGTGGCGACGGGGGAATGACTTGTTACGCAATGTCTGTTCTTACAGAAAAAATATAACAATGGCGTGATCAACCGAGATAACTCTTTGTTAGCCAGCAAAAGCGATTGCTTGTTGGCCCCACGCCTAGTGGGCTCGTTGGCCCCACGCCGAGTGGAGGTTTGAAAATGGAATTTGATGTTGTAGAACTGGAAGGCTTGAAACGAAAGATCAATATCACCATCCCGGAAGATGTTGTGTCGAAGAGGGTGAAGGACGCCTATAAGGTGTTGAACAAGCAGGTCAAAATTCCGGGGTTTCGTCCGGGAAAGATTCCTCAGGACATACTTGAGAAACAGGTTCCGATGCAGTCTTTAACGGATATGTTTCAGGCGTTGATGCAGGAATATTATGAAGAGGCGCTGCATAAATCAGGACTCAGACCGACAGGCCAGCCGGAAATTGATCACGCGGGGATGCAGGATATGAAACGAGATGAGCCTTTAAAGTTTGCCGTGATTCTCGATATCAAACCGGATATAAAAGTTAAGAATTATAAGGGGCTTAAATATAAAAAGAAGGAAGCGGTTGTCAAGGATGAGGAAGTTGAAGAAACTCTGTTAAAAGTTCTCAGCCGTCAAGGTTCTTTGGAAGAAATGCCTGCAGGTTATGCGGTTGAAGATGGTGACATCCTGACTGTGGATTTTGAAGGCACGTTGGATGGGGCACCGCTGGATAATGGTAGCGCAAAGGATCATGAACTGCGTGTGGGGGAAAAGAAAATGATTCCCGGTTTCGAGGATCAGTTGATCGGGCATGTTCAGGATGAGGATTTTGAAGTTGCGGCTGTTCTCCCTGCTGACTGGAACCAGAAAATGCGCCGGGTCAGTTTTCCCATTCCGGGGGCTCCTGATGAAATTCAGGAAGATGATCGAGCCATCTTTAAAGTTAAAATTAAAAAAATAAGAAAGCTCCATCTGCCGGAATTGACTGATGAAATTGCCCAGCGGGAAGGATTTGATACCGTCCCCGAGCTTCGCCGGGCCATCAAGATTGACTTGCAAGGCCACAAGGAACAGCATGAAGAGTTAAGGATCAAAGAGGATATTTTTAACATGCTGGTCAAAGATGCCGAGGTGGCTCCGCCGGAATCGGTGATAGAGCGGGAATTGAAATTTATGATAGAAGGCATGAAGTTTCAAATTGCCCAGCAGGGAATGAAGTTGGAGGACTCCGGGTTTGAACCTGAGAAGGCGATGAAAGAATGGAGAGAAAAAGCCATCTTCAACACTACTGGTTATATGATGCTGGAGTCCGTCGCAGCCGCTGAAAATATCCATTTGACCCAACAGGACATGGAAGGGGAATATGAACTGCTGGCCAAGCAGACGAAACAGAAGGTGGAAGATATCCAAAAACGTATTATGTCCAATCCGGATTCGATGAATCAGACCACGACCAAGTTATTGGGACAGAAAACCATGAACTTTATCTACTCAAGCTGTGAAATTGAATATTATAAAGATGGCGAAGAGCCTGGGAAGAAGACGGAAACTTTATGAAATACGTCAAAGTTATGAGCGAGGAGGATCTCCCGATTGGCAAGTCCGCCATCATATCAGCGGGTAAGGATGAGATTGCTCTTTTTAATTATAAGGGGAAATATTACGCCGTTGCCAACAAGTGCCCGCACAGAGGTGCGCCTTTAGGGGAAGGGCGTATTGAAGAAGGCATTGTGATCTGCCCGAATCATGAATGGCGTTTTAAGCTGGAGAGCGGGGCTAATATGCAGAACCCGGAACTGTTTATCCCGACCTATCCGGTAAAAGTCAAAAACGAAAATATTTATATTGGACTGGAAGGGGAAAGCGGGAATATCGCTTACGGAAAAAAAGCCGCCACCTTGCCAGCGAGCCTCAAGTTCAGTGTCCCCATCATTCAGAAGCCGCGCAATCGAGAGGAAGAACTGGATTGAACTTCTTATGTTGCCAGCTTCTTTCTTAATTCCACATCATCGGGCAATTTGATGGAGCAACCTCCTGCCAAAGAATCCATTTTCTCACCGATAATGAGCTTTTCGTTTTTTAAAATGGTGGGTGAGCTGTAATGTTTGGATGGATGGTTTTCAGGAAGATCACTTTGGTTAACTTCTTCAAAATCATAGCCTGAATTTAATAGAAGGGTTCTTGCCGCCTCATAATTTGGACAACCCACAAAATAAATGAGCTTGATGTTATCCAAAGGTATATGGCTATTTTCAGCCTGTGGGATTATCATCTTCTATCTCAACCCACTTGGGATCACCATGGGCTTTAAAATTTTCTGTGCCACAGAAGGTGCCTTCGTGATAGATGTTGACCTTGAATTTGCCGCCGCCATATTTTTCGGTGATGTACGGGACAGGGTCTTCGATTTCGATGAGTTCAGGGGTTTTATATTTTCCGATCAGCTTGAACTCCATTCCCATTCCTGAAGGGAGCAGGACAAAAAATTTCAGATTGGTTTCGGCCAGGATTCTTTTGAAATCATCTTCGCAGTCATCGCGGGTATAATTAGGGCCTATCTTTTGCCTCGCCCGGCGTTTGAGGTGGTCTTCCAGTAGATTATAAAACCACCAGTTCTGTTGTTTGCGGTCGTCATGGAGAAACGGGTATTCAACAAACCCGTGTTTATTGATAAAAGGTTTTTTTGCCATTAAATTACTCCTTTTGGTTACAACGATCAGTATATTCTTTTGCCAGGTGACTGACAAGCGGTTGAAATTTTATTTATCAGGGAAAGTATGAGTAAGTTTCACAGCAGGAACTATTGGATGGTGGGGTTTCAGTCGAGCCTCTATGACCGATTGTCTCCAGAGTCCTATTTTGAATCTATGCGGCGTGTGGTTGCCGCTTTGCCGGATGGGAAATCTTTGAACCTGTTGGATGCGGGTTGTGGGTCCGGTCTGCTTTTGCATTTTCTGGCAAAACGTATTCGGGAAGGCATGCTTTATACCGGGCTGGATATTCTTAAAGCGGGAGTGGGGCAGGCGATGCTTCGTGCTAAGAGGCTGGGGATTGCCAACCGGGTTTCCTGTTTTCAGTCCGACTTAACATCTTCTTTTCCCTTGAAGGGACAAGAGTTTGATGTGGTCGTCGGACATTTTTCACTTTATACCCTCGCGTCCTCTGAAAAAAGGCAGAAAGCTTTGGCTATTTTGAAAGCTGTCATGAAGCCGGACGGATTGCTCATTCTCGTAAATCCCTCTGTCGATTATGATGCGGATTCTATTATTGAGGAAAGTATCCGACTGGTCAGGGATCGCCATGGGCTCATGGCTAGTCTCATTAAGCGATGTCTGATTTATCCTTTCACCAAGGCTGTAGGGCTGCGGTTCATACAAAAGCAACTCAGGTCGGGGGAATGGAAGGCCTATAGGCGCGAAGAGCTTACCGAAGAAATGGAAAGGGCAGGTTTCGTTGTTCAGACTATTGAAGAGGTTTATGCCGGGAGTGCTTTTTTAGCAATTGGACGCTTTAATGGGTAAGGGAAGCATCATTCAGGGCAGAGGCACCCGAGTGCCGTTGTTGCGGTAGCTGCGATAGATCGCTTCGGTAAAGCGCATGTATTCCACTCCGGTCGAAAATGAGGTGTGGGAGAATGGCTTTTTATTTCTGATCGCGTTGATAAACTCTTCTTCAACTTTCCAGCTTCCGCGCAGGTTTGAGGGAATAGAGACTTCTTCAGTTTGGTCGCGATGGCTAAAGTATAATTTTCCGTCCGGGACCAACTCCAGAACCAAGGCTCCCTTTTCCCCGACGATTTTGATAGTGGGTTTGCCTGAGTGAGAGCCAGTTTCGCTGATTAGCAGTGTCCCGGGAATTCCCCCCTGCAAACACATCTGCACCGAGAGGTAGTCTGGAATTTCTATTTTTACCGACTCACCGGTTTCTGGATCTATGGTCGTGTCGTGAAAAATCCGGGCTTCTGCCTTGACCCATTGGGCGGCAGGCAACCAGCGGAGCAGGGTTTCATATATGATTCCCAATGTCATGATGTTCATACCGCTAAATTTTGTGTTCCGTCTCCAATGCAGGGTTTTTTGTGGCAGCGCAAGAGATTGATAGTCTACATGAAAAAATAAAATCCTCCCCAAATCTCCAATCATATTGGCGATCATGGTATCGGCTTGAAGGGAAAAGGGAGCGGGAACCAGTTGCGCGACAAGATCAGGATTGGCCATGGAAGTGTCCAGCATTTTCCGGGCTTCGGCGTGATTAATGGCCATGCGCGCTTCACACAAGACATGTTTCCCCGATTGAAGAGCCAGGCAGGTGGCGGGACAATGAAGATTGGGCCAAGTTCCTATGACGACTGCATCCAAGTCGGGAGAGGTGGCCACTTCTTGCCAAGACTCGCGGACGGTCGCTATATTAAATTCTTCAGCAGAAATTTTCGCGGAACCGACAGTTCGGTTGGCGACTTCCCGGACTTCCACATCAGGCAGAGCCAGTAGTTTGGGCAGATGCATTTTCCGGGTATTTTGCCCGGCACCAATAATTCCAATGCGAATTTTATTATTCTGCAAGGAGAGATTTCCTTCGAAAGAACAGTATATTTGGGCAAATACTGTTATAAATCAATAAGTTTTCCTTATATTTGGGATTGTGTTACAGTAAATCTGTTATCGATGGTAAAATTAATAGTCGTATGCCTAGGAACTCTATGAATTATGACATTAATATTTTAATTGTTGAAGATCTTCTAACAACTCGCTTATTCTTGCGCCGAACCTTGAAAAAACTCGGCTATATGAATGTGGTCTTGAGTGAAGATGGGGAAGCGGCGTTAAAGGAACTCGAGCAAAAGCCTTTTGATCTCATTATTTCTGACTGGCATATGCCCAAGATGGATGGTCTTGACTTTTTTAAAGCACTGAGTAAAAACCGGAAATGGAGTGATATCCCTTTCTTATTGATCACTGCCGAAAAAGAGCGGGATAAAGTCATTGAGGCTGTGCAGGCGGGTATTAAAGAATATCTGGTAAAACCTGTTAATCCGGAAAATCTAAGCAGCAAAATTAAACAAGTGGTTTTTGGGGGCGTGGCCTGAGTCGACCCTCATCGCCCCCGATCAAAACCGTTTCCTTCCTTTTTTACAATCCCGCATCCTTTTTGATGGCTTTGGCTTTATCTGTTTTCTCCCACGTGAAAGAACTTTCTTTTCTGCCAAAATGCCCATAAGCTGCAGTTGGCAGGTAACGGGGTTTTAAGAGATCCAGCGTTTTAACAATGCCTGCGGGTTTGAGGTTGAAATGGGAACGGACCAAGTCTTCCAGAATATCCGGGTCGATGTTATGGGTTCCAAAAGTTTCTACACAAACTGAAACAGGGTCAGCAACCCCAATGGCGTAGGCCAGTTGAACTTCGCATCGGTCAGCCACCTTGGCTGCAACCAGATTTTTGGCGATGTAGCGGGCCATATAAGCGGCGGAGCGGTCAACCTTGGATGGGTCTTTCCCCGAAAAGGCGCCTCCACCATGCCGGGCGAATCCGCCATAAGTATCCACGATAATTTTTCTTCCTGTTAAGCCACAATCTCCGTGCGGGCCGCCAATAATAAAGCGTCCGGTTGGGTTGATATGCACTTTCATTTTTTTGTGTTGCAGCTTTTTGGGGATGACTTTTTGGATCACGAGTTCCGTGATTTCAGCGCGTAATTGCTTATTGGAGACGTCGGGATTATGCTGGGTCGAAATGACGACTGTTTCAACGCTGACGGGTTTATGGTTCTCATACCTGATCGAGACCTGGGATTTACTGTCAGGTCTCAAATAGGGGAGTGTTCCTTTTTTTCTTAATTCAGCAAGCCTGCGTACCAGTTGATGCGAATACATAATGGGTGCGGGCATCAGTTCCGGGGTTTCATTGCTCGCATAGCCGAACATCATGCCCTGATCACCGGCGCCTTGCTCGCGCTTGTCATCGTCAACTCCCTGAGCGATATCCCCGGATTGTTCGTCCAGAGCGACCATCACGCCACAGGTTTCAAAATCAAAACCCATATCAGAGTGAGAGAACCCGATGTTTTTGATGGTATTTCTGACGATTTTAGGGATGTCTACATAACATTTGGTCGAGATTTCTCCAGCAATAACAGCGAAGCCGGTGGTGATCATCGTTTCACAAGCAACTCTTGCTTTGGCGTCTTGTGCTAGGATCGCGTCCAGAATGGAATCAGAAATCTGATCCGCGATTTTGTCGGGATGTCCTTCGGATACAGATTCTGATGTGAACAAATAATTTCCTGAGCTCATTAAAATTTCCTCTTTTTGTAAGGTTAAATATAGACAAATATTTTATTTATCGTTTCAGTAATGTCAGGCAGGGCTCAATTTCTCCTCGAAGCTGATATCCCGGTCAAAATCTTCCGGGAATCGGACCCTCATTGCATTGGTGATGAAGGATGTTATTTCGTCGGCGCAACTCATCTCCAAAACATCATCGGCCAATTGCTGTGCTTCTTCAAGCCGAATAGTGCGAATGATTTTTTTTACTTTTGGAACTGAATGAGGTTCCATGCTCAAATCACTGAGTTTCCCCAGCCCCAGTAAAAGCATAGTTGCCATCGGGTCTCCTCCTAGCTCTCCACAAATGGAAACTTTTTTGCCAGCCTTTTCAGCAGACTTCATGATGTTCCTTAATGATCTCAATACCGCAGGGTGAAAGGGCTGATACAGGTGCGCGACGCTCTCATTGACCCGGTCCACCGCTAGAAGATACTGGATCAAGTCGTTGGTGCCAATACTGATAAAGTCCACTTCGTTGAGAACATGGTCAATGCAGATGGCCGCTGCCGGGGTTTCTATCATGGCACCAACTTCTATTTCTTCGTTAAATGGAATTTGTTCTTTTCGTAGTTGGTTTTTTGCGTCTTCCAGGATTTTGTTGGCTTGAATAATCTCTGTTGCCGAAGAGATCATTGGATAAAGAATCTTCACATTTCCATAGAAACTTGCCCGCAATATACCTTTCAACTGATCCATCAATAGCTGGGGTTTAGCCAGGGACAAACGAATGCCTCGCAGGCCCAGGGCGGGGTTGTCCTCATTACTGTCTCTGACATCGCCGAATTGTTTGTCCATCCCGATATCCATGGTACGAATGACTACAGGCCGAGTGTCCATTTCCTGGACAACCTGCTTGAAATTTTCATAGAGTTCTCTTTCCCCCGGAAGGGTAGTTGCTGCCAAATAAAGAAACTCTGTGCGGTAAAGTCCCACTCCTTCGACTCCGAATTTATGCAGGTTTTTGACTTCCTGACTGGACTCAATATTGGCCAGCAGTTCGATATGATGTCCGTCGAGCGTTTCTGCCGGTTGATGGATATTGGTCAACAATCTTTCTTCGTATTTGCGATAGTTCTCCTGTTTCTTGGCATAATGTTGCAGCGTTTCGCTGGACGGATTTATGATGATCTCACCATCAATGCCATCAACAATGATTTGATCTCCCGAATTAATTTTTGAAGTGAGATCTTTAACTCCGGTGATGGCGGGGATTCCAAGCGCTGCGGCAAATATGCCAACATGGGATGTTTTTCCTCCTGACTCGGTGACCAATCCTTTGACGAAATTTTTGGGCATCATTATGGTGTCCGAGGGACTCAGGGAATGGGTTGCAATAATGACTGGCTCATGAATGTCGGACAGCGATTCCTGGGAGTGGCCAATGAGGTTTTTCAGGATGGTCTGAACCAGAAGGTCGAGATCGTCTTTTTTGCCCTTCAAATAGTCATCGTTAATATTGTCAAACAGTTTTAGAAAGTTATCTAAAGTCTGAGTGAGGGTCCATTCTGCATTGGTTTTATTTTTTCGGATATTGTCGATGGTATCGTTAACCAGAATGTCATCATCGAGGAGGAGGGTGTAGGTATCCAGGATAACCGCATATTTATCGGCAATTTTTTCGGCGCGCTTTTTTATTTCCGCCATTTGGAGCTTGGTTTTTTCAATGGCTTCGCGAAAGCGCGCAACCTCTTTTTCTACTTCAAGCTCACTGACCTGATGCTTGATGATGCAGAACTTGGTTGAATCAAGCAGATACGCTTTTCCGATTGCAACTCCCTTTGATACGGCGATACCTTTCATGGTCAATTAAATAAACTTTGAGTCTTCTTCCAGAAGAAGTGAATAGATTTGATCTGCGTTTTGTAATTTTAGAATGCCATCGCGCAAATTCTGGTTTTTGAAAATCCTGGATATGCGAGCCAGCGCTTTTAAATGTTGTCCTGTGGAATTGGAAGGGGCGATAACCATGCATACAAAATGAACAGGTTTTTGATCCAGAGCCTCAAAGTCCAAGCCATTTAAGGACCGTCCAAAGACCGTGATGATCTGGGAAAGCTCATCGGACTTTCCGTGAGGAATGGCTACATTTTCACCAATCCCGGTGCTTCCCAGTTTTTCCCTCTCCACCAAGGTATTGAGCAAAGTCTCCTTATCTTTGATCATGCCCTGATTTTGCAGGAAATCGGTGATTTCACGGAGGACTTCTTCCTTATTGGTCCCGACCAAATTGGCAATGATTGAGTCCTTTTTTAAAATATCGTCAATTTTCATTTTAATGGGAGCAAATTATGGATAATGTTGGTTCAGTCCAGGTCTCTCGCTTTGGACTGCGAGCCTTTTTTGATTCTAAGATCCTGGGCTTTTTCTTTATGTTTTCGAAGCTGTTTTTCAATTTTTACCAAGGCACTGTCCATCGAAGCATAGAGGTCGTCGGTCTCATCTTTGCTGTGTACCGTGAACCCTTTTGTTTTTACTGTGATCTCCGCAAAATGCCGGTGCTTCTCTACAGACAATGCTACGTGGACGTCTGCTTTTTCACCCAGTTCGCTGATGGTCTTACCCATTTTGCTTTGCAAGTGCTCCCGGATTCCATCCGTGATTTCAATATTTCGTCCAGCTACAGTCAGTTTCATCGATCTCTCCCAAAAAAACGTCAACGCGTATGGTGATTAAAGCACGCTAAAGGTGCATAAGTTACTAAAAGGCAGGGGAAATTAAAACAACTTTTTTCTCTTGCTCGCAGGTGGAATATTCAGCTCTTTTCGGTATTTGGTGATTGTTCTTCTCGCTATTTTAGCATTTTTTCTCATTAATGCCTCCACCATTTGGTCATCTGTCAAAGGATTATTCTTGTCTTCCTCAATGATGATTTCTTTAATCATATTTTTTACACGGATGGAGGACATGGAGCTGCCCATATAGGACTTGATGCCGCTATGGAAAAAGAATTTCAGTTCGAAAACTCCCTGCGGTGTATCTATATATTTGTTGGTGGTGATTCTGCTTACCGTAGATTCATGCATTTCAATATCCTTGGCCACATCCTTCAGAACCATGGGTTGCAAATAGGACAAACCGCTGTCTAAAAAATCCTTTTGCAGTTTTACGATACTTTTCCCGACTTTGTAGATGGTTTGTCTTCTCTGATCGATACTTTTAATCAGCCATAAAGCGGATCGGTATTTGTCTTCCAGATATTCCTTGGTCTGCCCCTCTTTGGTAGTTTTTAACAGGTTGTGATAATAAGAGCTGATTCGCAGGTTGGGAACTCCTTCATCGTTCAAGGCCACATCGTAACCCTCAGCTGTTTTTATTACCACAAGGTCGGGAACCACATAATCGACGCCTTCGGAACTGAATAAAAGCCCCGGTTTTGGACAAAAACCTTTGATGATTTCCAGGGCCTCTAAAACTTCCTCCAAATCAATTTTTAACTCAGAGGCAACCTTTTGCAGGTATCTGTCCTCCAGTCGCTCAAGATAGTTTTCAATGAGTACTTCAACATAGGGATTTTTGTCGGGCAGGGCACAGGCCTGAATCATCAGGCATTCTTTCAAAGATCGAGAGGCAACCCCGGTAGGTTCAAAAGTCTGTATAATATTTAGAACCCGCAACACACTTTCTTCATCGGATTGGCTAATATCAGCGATTTCCTGCAAGTTGGCGCAAAGGTAACCGTCGTTCTGAATGTTACCAATAATGCAGGAGCCGATAAATTTATCTGTTTCAGAGTCGACGGTTAAATCCAGTTGCCACATGAGATGGTCTGCCAAAGTAGCTTCTTTTTTGTAGGTGGCCTCAATAGAAGGTTTTTCAGCATAGCTTTCGATCGACATGCCGCGATCAATGTTGTCTTGAAAATAATTATCCCAGTCAATTTCCTGATCCTGAGGGGATGCGTCTGGTTCCATGTCGGGTGTGGTGGCGGGTTCTTCAGTCGGTCGTTCTTCGTTCTGGCTATCTTCCTGTTCATTTTCATCTTCAAGCAATTCTTCTAGGACCGGATTTTCTATGATTTCCTGTCTTACTAATTGGGCGAGTTCCAGACGTGCCAATGGCAGCAGCTTGATGGCCTGTTGAAGCATGGGCGTCATGACCAGCTTCTGGCTCATCTTCAGGTTTAAATTCATTTTCATTTCCATTGCCATATATGTTTACTCCCGGCTCAAAATGAAAACTGGTTTCCCAGATAAATCTGTTTCACTTTTTCGTCCTGTGCGACATCCATCGGTTTGCCTGATGCGATGATTTCCCCATCGTTGATAATGTAGGCACGGTCGGTGATACTTAAAGTTTCCCGCACATTGTGATCGGTGATCAAGACTCCAATGCCCCTTTTTTTTAATTGCGATATTATCGATTGAATATCCGCCACGGCTATAGGATCGATGCCAGCAAAGGGTTCGTCCAGCAGAACAAATGCTGGAGATGTTGCCAAAGCCCTACTGATTTCCACCCGTCTTCGTTCTCCACCCGAAAGCGAATAAGCTTTGGAGTCTTTTATATGGAGGATGTTGAGTTCCCGAAGCAGCGCACGCGCCTTTTTTTTGCGGTCAAAACTAGAGAGTTTTTGAGATTCCAGTACCGCGATGATATTCTCTTCCACCGTCAACTTCCTGAACACAGAAGGCTCCTGTGGCAAATAGCTCACCCCTTTTTTAGCGCGCTGATGCATGGGGAAACAGGTGACATCCTCATCATTTAATAAAACTTTACCTTCATCCGGACGAGCCAGTCCTACAACCATGTAAAAAGTAGTGGTTTTACCGGCGCCATTTGGACCCAGGAGGCCGACAATTTCGCCTTGATTGACTTCAATGCTTACACCTTTGACTACTTTTCGAGTCCGGTATGATTTGACAAGATTTTCAGTTCTGAGGCCAGCCACTTTTTTATTTGGGAGAGGGAAGTTGATTTTTATTGGTTAGCTTAGACTTTTTTTTTTCGGGGGTTTTCTTAGCTTCTTCATCTTTTGGATAGATCTTCATGCGCACTCTTTCATTGACCACAAACCGGTCTTTATCCAAAAGAAAGATCATTTCCCGACCTTCAATCATATTGTCCTCTTCCCATGCGGTGGCCTTGGGAGTACCTGTTAAAATGATTTTTTGCAATTTATCAAAATAGATCGCCTTGTCTCCAGAAGCTTTTTTTAGCCCCCGGGTAATAAAAACATTGCCGATGGCTACAATCTCATCTGTTTCTTTTTTGTCTGCGGAATTGTAGACCTCAAGGATGTCAGAGGTGATTTTTAAGTCACCCTTGTAACTCACAACATTCCCGGAAAATATAATTTTCACCCCTCCATCTTCAGACCGCATTCGGTCGGAGGTGACTTCCAGGGGTTCTTTGTCCTGCTTGGGTTTTTCCGGGCTCTGGTTTTGAGCCAAACAAGGTACAGCCATTAATACCCAGGCGACAAGAATGATAAATCCAGTCTCTATATTTTTATTCTTCATGCTGTTCCATGTGGTTTTCAGTTCTTTTTCTCAGGGTTGCTGCTCAATCTTTCTTTCAATCCTTCTGCAGGACCTATCAGCTTTACATTCCCGTCGAGATCTACATCTTTAGTTTTGCTTTTATAAACTCCAGAGTCAGCGGAAATGACGTATTGTCTGTTTTCTCCCTTATGCAGGATCATTTCCACATTTTGTAACTTTGTTAATTCTTCCCGATTGTCGATTTGCGCTAAATCCGCTTTGAGCTCCCATTCCTTAACCCCTTTATTTTCGTGGGTTATCTTGAAGTTCTCAATTTCGACATCGACTCCTTTTCCCATCACCTTGAGTTTCACGTTGCCCATTTCGATAGAAGTACCCAGGGTTTTGAAAAAGTAAAATCCTGCCACTCCAATCACGCTGAAGACCACCAATAGTAAAGCTCTTCTGACCGTATTAATCATTTAAATGTTTAATTTATAACACATTAAAAGGATATGCAAATGGCATACCATATGGGCAATGATGACATAGGGAACTCTTAAAGTAAAGTAAAAACAGGGGGGGTTCTGGGTTGCGGGAAAAACGAATTGAAGGTGAATTCACGTTCAGAGTCGCTGATGATTTGTATATTAATTTCTATTCGATCCTGGATGTTCAACATGAGGTTTTCGGGGTTTTTGGGTGAGCATAATTTTTCCGCCCACTCAATGACAGTCACTCCATGATTAAATAAAATTTCTTCAAGGCCCAGCGAATAGATTTCTTCCTGATTCTCTATGCGGTATAGATCGATATGATAAATAGGAAGTCGGCCCGAGTATTCATTGATCAGTGTGAAAGTTGGACTGCGAATATAGGAATCTTTGTCTAACTCCAAACCGTAACAGATTCCCTGAGTCAGGTGGGTTTTGCCAGCGCCGAGATCTCCAAATAGAAGAACGATGTCACCGGCGATCAACGAACTGCCGAGAGATTTTCCCAATTGCAGAGTTTCTTCAGGACTGTGTGAAATTTTTTTCATTTTTCGTATCAGGGAAGTATGCGTTTCAGTGTTTCCGGTAAGCACCTTAACAAATCTCCTGCGATCAAAGTGGATTGGCTTTGATTCTCTGCAAAGTCATCCCCCGCTTCGCCGTGTATATAGGCTCCCGCAATGGCAGCTTGTGAGGAGTGCAAACCCTGAGCCATCAGCCCGGCAATGATTCCTGTCAAAACATCTCCCGATCCACCGGTCGCCATTCCGGCATTGCCTGTGGGGTTGATGACTATCGACCCATCGGCCAATGCAATCAGGCTTGGAGAACCTTTTAAGACCAGAGTTAAGGAATGATCACTGGCAAATTTAGAAGCTGTGGCAACACGATTTTTTTGAATTTCATCTGTTGGTATTCCGGTTAAACGGGACATCTCTTTCGGATGCGGGGTGAGCACGGTTCCGGGTTTCAACTTTTCCAGCCAATCCTTGTGCAACGATAACGCGTTCAGGGCATCCGCATCCAGCACCAGCGGGCATTGAATCTGTGGAAGGATTTCACCGATTAAAGCAACCGTTTCCGGATCGGTGGAGATCCCCGGGCCTATTGCCACCGCTGACTTACCCTTGAGAAGATCGAGAATGGATTCTTTTGCCTTCAAGGACAATGTGCCGTTGGCGGTTTCAGCCAATGGGACGGTCATCACTTCCATAGGATGTACTTCAAAAATCTTCTGGCTGGAATCGGGAAGTGCAAGGGTGCATAAACCAGCACCGGCCCGGAGAACTGCGAGAGCCGTCAGCCCTGCAGCACCGCCTTTGCCTCTCGACCCGGCCAGCACCAGGACATGTCCATAATTACCTTTGTGGGAATTGGGGTCGCGTTTTTGGAAATAGGATTTTATGTCCTCTTCTCCCGACTGGTGGACTTGGATTTTATGACTTTCACATGCCTTTACCGGGATCCCAATATCGATGAGCCGGGTTTCTTTCATGGCACCGGCCGAGGGGTGGAGCAAATGGCTTTGTTTGTAGTAGGCAAGGGCAAGGGTCAGGTCTGATTTGACATGCGGTCCCATTAACTGGCCGCTATCGGAATCCACACCGGAGTTGATATCCACCGAGACCACAAATTTTTCAAACTGGTTGATTTTATCGATGACTTTTTCCATGAAGCCGGATGCTGGTTTATTTAATCCGGTGCCAAACAAGGCATCAATGATGATATCGCAATGGCGCAGTTTATGATCGTGGCGGTTCAAATTATCTGGATCCAACTCATCAACCTGAATCCCCATACTTTTAACAGAGTTGGCGTTGGTTTCCGCACCGCCTTTCAGCTCCGACAATTTTGCGGCCAACAGGACGGTTACTTCAGATCCCAGATTGAGTAGATGCCGGGCAATGACAAAACCATCGCCGCCGTTATTGCCCTTGCCGCAAAATATGAATATCTTTTTTTTGGAGAGATTGGGAAAACTCTTTCGCAGTTCCTGAACAACTCCAATACCGGCGTTTTCCATGAGAGTGATGCCGGGAATGGCAAAATCATCAATCGTTTGCTGATCGATAGCCTGCATTTGTTTTGCTGTGACGACAGGGAGCAACGAATTCCTCCTAATACTGCAAGTCTAATAAAAAAACTTTTATCTAAATTAGTATTGGCTTATATTTTCCATTTAAAATGAAAAGGAAAAGATCATGAGCAATAGAAACAATAGTATAAATTATATTGAATTACCTATGGTTAAAAATGCCGAAACAAAAAAATTTTATAATCAGGTGTTTGAATGGGAATTTGTAGATTGGGGGCCAAATTACATCAGTATTTGAATTTATAATTTTAGAAGGTGCACAGGCAGGGCTTAGTTGGACGACCATTCTTAAAAAACGCGATAATTATCGTAAGGCCTATGACAATTTTGAACCCAAGAAGATCGCAAAATATGTTGACCCCAAACAGCAGGAGCTCTTGCAAAATGAGGGGATTGTGCGAAATCGCTTGAAAGTCGCGGCTTCAGTCACCAATGCCAGGGCATTTTTAGAAGTACAAAAGGAGTTTGGTAGCTTTGATAAATATATTTGGGGGTTTGTCGATGGCAAAACCTTGCAAAATAGTTGGAAATCGTTGAAAGAAATTCCTGCCACCACCAATGAATCAGATACGATGAGTAAGGATTTAAAAAAGCGCGGTTTTAAATTTGTAGGTTCCACCATTTGCTATGCCTTCATGCAGGCAACCGGTATGGTCAATGACCATACAACCACTTGCTTTAGACATAAGGGCCTCCATGGCTAGCTTCAAATGATGCTCTTCCATATATATTGTCCTATTATTTTTCTAACCACGCCTGAAGAGCAATGTCATTCAGTCAGCATTGGTGCTGATTTAAGCAAAAACGGTGTAGGGGTAATCCCGGGAATCTTTGAGGGCCATTTCTTCCTGTGTCGGGCTGAGGCCGTTGAGCACGCTAAACAGGTGGGGGCAGTCATACTTGGCCTTGTCTTCCGGTTTGAGCGAGTTGAAATGCTCGGGATCGACCAAGAATGATTTATTGAAGAAATAGTTGCTGACAAAATTGCCAAGGTATACAGGTTTGCCCTTTAACTCAGGAAGGTGTGACGACTTCTCCTCTAGACTGTCATGGTTGTAGTTGAAAGAAAAGCGCACCAACACATCATACAAAAAACAAAAGTGATAAGTATTCATGTGCTGCCAGCATGAAGTTTCGTTTAATCCGACCTGCAATATTCTCAGGATTTCTTTAAGAGCGTGGAGAGAATTAATTCTTCCTGCGTGGGGATAAAACTGTATGAAATCTTCCTTCCAGTACATTTGCGGTTGGCGTTCAATGAATGACAAGACTTCACCTTCCTGACTGAGTGCCACTTCAACAAAATGGCGAGGATCGAAGTATGAATTGTAGTCCGAGTCCGGGCAGGAAATTAGTTTTCCAGGGGACGAGGTGTCATAAATATTGTTTTTGAATGCAAGCATTTGACGAATTTGCTATTGGGTATTTGGTTTTTTTAGTAATCTGCTATATTTTAAGGTGCGTTATTTCTATGACTCACGCCACCATTTATTATACCTGAATTGCAGGGCCCAATTCGATTTCGACCTAAACTTTTGGACATGAATTTTTTGCATAAAAATATTTATGATTTCGAGGCTCAATCTATTGACGGAGAGGTATCCAGCCTTTCTAAATTTCGGGGAAGGGTTGTGCTTATTGTCAACGTGGCTTCTCATTGCGGGTTTACCCCGCAGTATTCAGGTCTGCAAAAACTTTATGAGCAATATCGGGATCAGGGATTGAGTATTCTGGCCTTCCCCTCTAATGACTTTGGTGCGCAAGAGCCAAATGATGATGAGGAGGTTAAGCAATTCTGCCAGAAAAATTTTAATGTGACGTTTGATCTTTTCAGTAAAGTGCCTGTTCTGGGTCCGCAAAAACTTGATCTTTACCGATATTTATATGATTGTGGTTTGACACATCAAGGGGGAGGCGGATTCCGGGCGCAAACATTTGGACTGGTAAAATGGGTGTTGCACCGGCTAAAAGGAAAGTGGGTGCCAGGAAAAAATGAGGCGCAATGGAATTTCCATAAATTTCTAGTTGGGAAAAATGGAATACCCGTAGCCAGCTTTTTGAGTGAGGTGGAACCGGACTCCAACATTCTAACTTCGAGACTGGAAGAGGAGTTAGAGAAATAGCGTATCTCTCATCGAGATGGCTTTTGATTAGAGGGCATAGGGGGTTTGTAGGCTTGCTTTAAGCACAACTTCTTCCTCAGCAGGGATCAGCCTGTTGATCACCCCGAATAGGCAGGAGTCGGTGAGTTTCAGGTCTTTTTTTTCTTCCGGGGGCATATTGTTAAACCGATCCGCGTCCATTAAGAACGCGGTCCCAAAAAAATAATTTTCCAGAAAATGGTCAAAGTCAATAGCCTCTCCGTGAAGCTCGGGAAACAGTTCTTTCCTTTGTTCCGGTTCCGAGTAGCTGTAGTCCTCAAAAGTGCCATGCAGACTGTCAAACAGATATGTCATATGATAGGCATTCATGGAGAACCACTGGTTTTTATCGACCAGTCCTTCCAGAAGTGACCGGGAGAAGTTGTTGATGAGCGAAATGGATCCAAATCTGGATACGTGGGGGAATAAAGTCTTGAAGCGATCCTGGCTTTCTTCTTGGGAGAGTTGTTGCAGTCCGTAAAAGATTTCCCGGTCGGTGGTCAGCGACCTGAAAATGAAAGCACAGGGGTCCAGGTTTTGCCGGGCCTCATTTTCAGGGTGATGGGAGGTTTTGTAGATATTTTTTTTAAATACCAGCATGGACAGGCCAAGCAATTCGCAAAAGAAGTAGCAAGTTCTTGCGAGTCTATCACGAAAAAACAGATTTAGGATTCCAGTATGTTAGACGGTGAAGATTCTTTATTGAATGAGTTGGGGCAATTGCTTGAAGGTTCTCCATTAGACAATTATTGGGGAATGATTACCCGGTTCCGTCAAGGACCGTCTAAAGTTCAGAACTGGAGCTCCGTAGTGACTCCCGACTCCAGCAACCTGCTGGATTTTTCCAGTCTATCCTCCCCGGAACATTCTCAGACTGCGCGCCAATTGTCAAAGCTAGTTGTGGGTAAGCTCAATGGTGGCATGGGCACCAGCATGGGTTGTGTGGGACCAAAGTCTCTGATTGAGGTGCGGGATAAGAAATCCTTTCTCGATTTGATAGTAGAACAAATTGAGAGCCTGAATCGGGAATGGGATCAAAAAATTCCTCTGCTCCTGATGAACAGTTTCTACACGCATGAGGAAACCCAGGCCCATTTGAATGCCTTGAAGTTTTCTTCGGAAATAACAGGCTTTCAACAAAACAAATTCCCTCGCCTGCATTCGGAGAGTCTGAGTCCGCTCACCCCTGATAAATGGGGGGATCAGGCCTACTACCCTCCCGGGCATGGAGATTTTTATCAATGTATTGGGCAACAGGGAATTTTACAAAAGCTGATAGATGCGGGCCGGGAGATTCTTTTTATTTCCAATGCCGATAACCTCGGCGCAGTTGTGGATCCTGTCATCCTGAATTATATGGATGAATGCAACATCCCTTTCTTAATGGAAATGACGGCTAAAACTCCGGCGGATGTCAAGGGCGGTACTCTCTATCAACAGGATGGAAAACTCAAGCTGCTGGAGCTTGCCCGTGTTCCCGATGATAAGATTGACGAGTTTTGTGATCAGAAAAAATTCAAGGTTTTTAATACCAATAATATCTGGATAAACCTGGTGGCTCTGAACGGCAGACTGAAACAGGGCCCTCTGGAATTAAGCGTGATGGTGAACCGGAAAAATGTTGAGGAAACTCCTGTTGTTCAACTTGAGACCGCTATCGGTTCTGGCTTGGAATGCTTTGACGGGGCGGTAGGTCTCACTGTTTCGCGGGAGCGTTTTTTGCCTGTCAAAAAGACGGACGATTTGTTGTTGGTCCGTTCCAACCTTTTCAGCCTGAATGATGGAAAGTTGATTAGAAAGCGAAAGTCCTTACCCATAATAGAGTTGGGGGATTTTCTGCAAAATATAGAAAATTTTCAGAACAGTTTCCCCGTTATTCCTGACCTTGCAGATTTGGAGGAATTGAAGATAAGCGGCGATGTTCGGTTTGAGGGTACAGCTAGCCTTAAAGGAAAAGTTCATTTGCAAGGTTTGAAAAAGACTTTGACCCTACCTTCAGGTACGGTGCTTGCCGATGAGAGCCGGCAAGGCTGAAGAAAATACACGTCCCCATATAAGGTTAATGCTTGCTATGGTTGTAGGATAAATACTTAGTCTTCTTTGGGATATTATGAGGTTATTTCTTTGGCTGTTTTAGGGGGGTAGGGAATAATATTGTAACATATTGTATTTAAAGTGATTTTGTGAGGTGCTGGAAATAAATGTTGACATGTTTTGAAGCATACGTATACTCTTGAGAAAATTGAGGCCGAGCTATTTTTAGTAGGATGTTTCCTACGGGCTGGTTTTTGGGGAAGTGCCGAAAATCAATTGAGTTGATTGGAATTCAGGCGAAGTTTGTGCACTGAAACGTTCTGTGAAAAATTGCTTTATCGTTCTAATGGGAGGGGGCTAGTTCCTCGGAATTTGCCTCGTTTAGAATATTTAGTAGGTAACGTTTGTTAACCAGGGTAAGGGAGAATCACCATGAAAAAACTCGCTATTGTTTTACTTGTTGCTGTCGCTTCTTTTTGTCTCGCCAGTTCTGCATTTGCAGCGGACTTGAAACCAGGCCAGATGACCAAATGCACCAACGCCAGTTCGATCACTTTAGAAAATACAGGTGGTGGAGAGCAAGCTGAGAGTCCGTTAATGAACACTCTGGGGTCTGCAAATGCTAACATCTGGAAGTCTTCAAATTTCACTACGGTTGCAGTAAGCTTGAGCCCGAATTCGCATCAGGGATTTGAGGATAATGGTGGCGGAGCCGCTGGTAATGCTGTTTCAAAAATGCCAAGCAAACATTCTATGGGCCATAAGAAACTTGTTCTGACTGGGCAAGATAACTTCAGCCGTGGTGATTCCATTGGAGACATCAGTGGTGAAGTTAGAATCACCAACACTGGCACGACTAACCTCAGCGTAAGCTGTGGTTAATTGTTGTAAGCTTTAAAAATTAAAGCCGGCCTGATTTTTCAGGTCGGCTTTTTTATTGCCAACGAGCCCTCAGTAGTAAAGAAGAATCCCGCCCGCGAGAATCACCCTGTACAGGATAAAGGGTAGAAGGCCCACTCGCGCAACAATCTTTAGAAGAAGCTGAATAGCCAACAAGCCGACGAGAAAGCTTATCCCCAACCCTATGGCAAGGTGGAGGTTGGAATAGGTTTGTACGGGGGCCGGGTGCAAAATAAACTGCAGGAGTTTGTGCATGCCTGCCGCAAAAATAATGGGCGCTCCGAGCAGAAAAGAAAACCGGGTTGCTGAAGTGTGTGAGAGGTTGCTGAAGAGTCCCGCTGCAATGGTGATGCCAGAGCGTGAGGTGCCCGGTAACAGGGCAATGGTCTGGGCGCACCCAATAAATAAGATCTGCCGCAGACTCAACCGGTTTAGTTCTGCATTCGAGTTAGCACTTTTTGAACTGTACCGGTCTGCCACCAGAAATATGAGGGACCAGAAAAGAAGATTGTAACCGACAAAAATGGGGTTTCTCAGGTTAGCTTCAATCCATTCTCCACCAAACAGTCCGATCAGTCCCGCCGGGAACGAAGCAATAACAATGCCCCATGCAAGGTGGTGCATTTCTGGAGAGCCTTGGCGGTCAAACAATCCTTTGGTTAAATCTGTCAGTTCTTTTCTAAAGAAGATTATGATTGCCAGAAGGGTGCCTAAATGCAAAATGGCATCCAGAGCCAAGCCTTGATCTTCAAAGTTGAAGATTATAGGCGCCAATATCAAATGCCCGGAACTGGAAATGGGCAGAAACTCAGTGAGTCCCTGAATAATGCTCAACAAAATTATCTGAAAAAATTCCATGCGTAATTTGAGGAAGGTGATCTGGCTAAGCCAGGAAGGTTATTGGAGTGGATTTTGTCTGCCATCCCCGGCTCAATCTGGAAAGAAAACCTGCAAGGGGAAGCCAACATGTTGATTGTCAGCCTACAAGGGCAAATACTACTCCCTGCAAAAGGTTAGAATCAAGAAAAAAGAATTAATGGATTCCTCAAGGGGCAAAAAGTGACCTCTCATCCTGGGGTTTAGGTTTGCCGGGTTTTATAAATTATGTTATGTTACGCGGGCATTCGCCGGACTCCCTTGGAAATTAACAGGTTGCCTCCTTAATAGACCCTGATTGATCCAAACTTTTTTTGTGGTTTGGCCAGTCTTATTTTAAGGGTTCCCTTAATGCTTAAGGTTCCTGTTTCCGGTTATCAATCATCGGGATGTGATCACCACTATCACCATTTTAAAGTCATGAGACATTTTCCCAGAATTGAGCGCCTTCCTCCCTATGTTTTAGGGATCGTCAATCAACTCAAATACGATGCTCGTCGACGCGGGGACGATATTATCGACTTTGGCTTGGGGAATCCGGATATGCCGACTCCTAAACATATTGTCGATAAATTGATAGAAGCCGCACCCAAAGAACCCAATCACCGTTATTCCGTTTCCAAAGGCATATACAAATTGCGCCTTGCTATTACCGACTGGTACAAGCGCAACCACGGCGTGGATCTGGACCCGGAGTCAGAAGCGATTGCTACGATTGGTTCGAAAGAGGGCATTTCTCATCTGGCTCTGGCGATCACCAGTCCGGGTGACTCGGTTCTGGTGCCAACGCCGACTTACCCGATTCATACTTACGCATTTATTTTGGCTAACGCCGATGTCATTCATGTGCCTCTCAGCGCCGGTGTAGATTTTTTTGAAGGTCTTCTCGATGCCTTCAAGAGAAACTGGCCGAGGCCCAAGGCGATGGTCATCAATTTTCCGCATAATCCCACGACTCAGGTGGTGGATATAGATTTCTTTGAGAAGGTGGTGGATTTTGCCAAAGAACACGACCTGATTGTGATCCACGACTTTGCTTATGGGGACATAGTTTTCGATGGTTATCGGGCTCCCAGTTTTTTGCAAGTTAAGGGAGCAAAAGATGTGGGAATAGAGTTTTTTAGCTTGTCAAAAAGTTATAATATGCCTGGGTGGCGGGTTGGTTTTGCGGTGGGAAATGCAGAAATCATTCATGCTCTGGCCCGCATCAAAAGTTATCAGGATTATGGCATGTTTCAGCCGATCCAGATCGCGGCCACGGTGGCCCTGAATGGTCCGCGTGACTGTGTAGAAGAAATTCGGGAAAGGTACCGAAGCCGGCGGGATGTCTTGTGCGAGTCGTTGAATCGAATTGGCTGGGAAGTGACACCGCCAAAAGCGACGATGATGGTCTGGGCAGAAATTCCGGATCGCTTCAAGGCAATGGGTTCCTTGGAATTTTCCAAGATGCTTCTGGAAAAAGCCAAAGTGGCGGTTGCGCCCGGCATCGGGTTTGGCGAGGGCGGAGACCATTTTGTACGTTTCTCGCTGGTCGAAAACGAACACAGGATCAGGCAGGCGGTCCGGGGAATTAAAGAGATTTTTTAAGGGAAGATAATGAAAACGGTTAAGGTGGGAATGATCGGCTTTGGCACCATAGGTGCCGGGGTAGCTAAAATTCTCACACAAAATAGTGAAATTATAAAGAGAAGGTTGGGAGCCGCAGTCGAGCTGGTTAAAGTTGCGGATCTGGATATCATCACAGACCGGGGCGTCAAACTAGCCTCCGATGTGCTGACGACATCTGCCGACGAGGTGATCAATCACCCCGACATTGATGTGGTGATCGAGTTGATTGGTGGATACGAGCCAGCCAGAAAATTTCTTCTCCAATCCATTGCTCAGGGAAAACATGTGGTGACGGCCAACAAGGCTCTGCTGGCCAAGCATGGAGACGAAATTTTTTCAGCGGTTACTGAAAAAGGGCTGTCGATTGGATTCGAAGCTTCCATAGGAGGAGCCATCCCGATAATTCGGTCGATTCGGGAGGCGTTTGTCGCCAACCGCATTCAGACTATAGAAGGTATCGTCAATGGCACCGCAAATTATATTCTCAGCAAAATGTCGGATGAAAATTGCGACTTCGATACAGCCTTAAAAGAAGCGCAGGAAAAAGGTTTCGCCGAAGCGGATCCGACTTTTGATATTGAGGGCATCGACTCTGCCCACAAGATAGCGGTACTGACCCGCCTGGCTTATGGGACCCCTGTGTCGTTTGACGATATAACCGTTTCTGGTATTTCAGACATCTCCTCGGAAGACATCGAATGCGCACGCGAGTTTGGCTACCGCATCAAACTGCTTGCCATATCCAAATACGATGGCGAGAAGATCGATATTCGTGTCCACCCTGCCATGATTCCGGTTGCACACCCGATGGCCAATGTTAACGGAGTATTAAATGCCATTCGCGTTTGTGATGATATGATGGATGAAAATGTTCTGATCGGTCATGGCGCGGGCGCTCTGCCTACCGGTAGTGCGGTGGTGGGCGATGTTGTCGAAATTGCCCGCAACATCCTCTCGGGTGTGGGCGAAAGATTGCCTGCCGGGTCTTTCCAGGAAGTTAAAAATATTCCTCTCAAGGGTATCAGTGAAATCGAGTCTGAATATTTTTTGCGCTTCAGTGTGGTGGATCATCCGGGCGTGCTTTCAAAAATATCCGGGATACTGGGCAAACATTCCATCAGCATTGAGTCTATGATTCAGAGAGGACGGGGAGACCGAGGTGAAGGCGTGCCGCTGGTGATGATGTGTCATAAAGCCAATGAGAAAAATATTCAGTCGGCTTTAAAGGAAATAGAAGAACTGGATGTGGTTTGTGAAAAACCTAACTTGATTCGTGTGGAAAGATAATAATGGGATTTAAAGCCTGGTTTCAATGTATCAACCCGGATTGCCAAAGCCGGTATGAACTGACCGATATCGTCTATCGTTGCAGGGAGTGTGATGAACTTCTGGAAGTGCAGCACGATATGGAGCGGTTGAAACAACGATCACCTGAAGAGTGGAGAGAGTTGCTTGAGAGCCGGTACCGGCGCAACGAATGGCCATACGGCAGTTCTGTATGGGGCAAGAGGGAACTCGTGTGCCCCAATGTGGAAGACGAAAATATTGTCTCCACTTATGAAGGGGGCACCAACCTGTTCTGGGCCGAGCGACTGGGCCACCAGATTGGCCTCGATGATCTATGGGTCAAACAGTGCGGCATGGCGCATACGGGATCCTTCAAAGATTTGGGAATGACCGTACTGGTTTCCATGGTCAAGCAAATGATTGCTTCCGGGAAAAATATTAAAGCGGTGGCCTGTGCCTCAACCGGAGACACTTCGGCTGCACTGGCGGCCTATTGCGCTGTTGCTGGCATACCTGCCATTGTGTTTTTACCTAAAGATAAAGTCTCGTTGACGCAGTTGATTCAACCTATTACCCACGGCGTACTCACTTTATCTTTGAATACCGATTTTGATGGATGCATGAAACTGGTTCAAGAAGTTTGCCTGAAAAACGATATCTATCTGGCAAACTCGATGAATTCCCTGCGAATTGAAGGACAAAAAACCATCAGCTTCGAGCTGGTGCAACAGTTCAACTGGAAAGTTCCCGATTTTGTAATCGTTCCCGGTGGTAATCTGGGAAATGTCAGTGCTATCGGCAAAGGATTCCAGATGTTCTACGATCTGGGGCTGATCGACAAACTTCCGCGTCTGGTTTGTGCGCAGGCACAACAGGCCGACCCTCTGTATCGCAGTTACATAAAGGGATTCAAAACATTCGAATCGGTTCAGGCCAAAACGACTCTGGCAAGTGCCATTCAGATTGGAGACCCGGTCAGTTATAAAAAAGCCATTCGCGCCCTGCAGTCTTTTGATGGCATTGTCGAAGAAGCAACGGAAAGTGAACTGGCTCATGCGGTGGGCAGGGCCAATAAGACGGGACTACTCTGTTGCCCGCATACAGGCGTGGCTCTGGCCGTCCTGGAAAAATTGACTCAGCGTGGGGAAATTAAGAAAAAGGATAAGGTTGTGGTGATCTCCACTGCGAATGGGTTGAAGTTCACCGACTTTCTTTTCAAATACCATACGGATCAATTGGAAGGAATTAAGTCGGAGCACGCTTTCGCCCCGGTTGAGCTGGATGCCGATTATGAGCAGATTAAAAAAGCGATTTTGGATAAAATAGAAGTATGAACCGATTGAAATACATTTTATTCCTGTTTAGTTTTATGGCGTGTTCTCCTCTTGTTGTTTATGCAGAGCCTGACGCCGCCAAGCAGGTTCTGATTCCGGCAGGTGAATACAACGTGGGAAGTTATTATTGCGAGGAAGAACAAAGTAATGCCGACTGGTGTAACGATGAGGCTCCCCGTAAGGTGAAGCTGGACGCTTTCCAGATTGATAAATATGAGGTCACGAATGCCGATTACCGGGAATGTTTCATAGCCGGTGTTTGCGAGCCTGCCGTTTTGCATGAAGATCGGCCGCAGGATTTTAATCAACCGCAACAACCTGCCGTGTTTGTGAGTTGGAAGGATGCCAAAACCTACTGCTCATGGCGTGGAGGAAATCTCCCCACCGAGACACAATGGGAGGCTGCAGCTGAAGGCAAAGACTTGGGTGGCGCCCATTTTGGTCAGCCTTATGGAAACGGTAATCCGGAAAATGTTGGAAAATTTACGGCCAATTCTCACGGCCTCTACGATATGATAGGCAATGTTTATGAATGGACTTTGGACGGATATGATCCTGCCGATGCTGCCGGGAAAAACAAGGTGGTGCGGGGAGGAGCGTGGAATTCTGCCAGTCATTTTTTAAGAACCTCTGATCGGGTCGCAAAAGATCCCGAATTGAGATACAGCGATGTTGGATTTCGCTGTGTGAAGCCCGCTCGGCGTGGGGCCAGCAAGCAGTAACTGTTTCAGGCGAGCAAAGAGTTTTGGTGGCTCAACGGCTCGTTGCTATATTCCCACCGGGCGTGGCCCGGTAGAAAGGGTTTTCAGTTATGTCAGATGTTAGGAATGTTGTCATCGTCGGTTCAGGGCCCGCCGGGCACACCGCCGCAATTTATTCTGCCAGGGCTAATCTCAGCCCTTTTATGTTTGAAGGTTATGTCATGGGGGGCTCAGCAGGAGGACAGCTGACAACCACCACGGAAGTCGAAAACTATCCCGGATTTCCTGAAGGCATTGGAGGGCCGGAGTTGATGCAGTTGTTCCGCAAACAGTCCGAACGCTTCGGCACCGAAATGGTTCAGGAAGATGTGATCTCCGCCGATTTTAGTCAGCGTCCGTTTGTGTTGAAATCTGAGAACCGTGAAGTGAAAGCGCATTCAGTGATTATCTCTACCGGCGCGACGGCAAAGCGAATGGGCGTTCCCAATGAAGAAAAAATGTGGAACAACGGCATGTCGGCCTGTGCTGTTTGTGACGGAGCGCTTCCCATGTTCCGCAACCAACCGCTGATGGTCATTGGCGGCGGCGACACGGCTGTCGAAGAGGCCACCTATCTGGCCAAATTTGGCTCAGTCGTCTATCTGGTACATCGGCGCGACGAGCTTCGGGCTTCCAGGATCATGCAGGAGAGAGCGCTTAAACATCCTAAACTGGAAATCCTCTGGGACACGGTTCTGGAAGACGCGGTAGGTGAAGACTATTTGACTGGGGCCAGCCTGAAAAATATCAAGACAGGTGAAGCGCGTCAGGTCGAAGTGGCGGGTCTTTTCTACGCTATCGGGCATACTCCCAATACAGCTATCTTCAACGGGCAATTGGATCTGGACGACGCTGGCTACATCAAGCTGAAAGCGGGAACTCAGGAGACCAATATTGAAGGCGTCTTTGCCGCAGGCGATGTGCATGACCACAAGTATCGTCAGGCCATTACCGCCGCAGGCACCGGTTGCGCCGCATCTTTGGAAGCGGAACGCTGGCTCGCCGAAAAGGGATTTGCGGGGTAGAGTCTTTGAACACTGAGCGAATTCGTAAAATCCTTGAAAAAGTTATTGAAGATCGGGACTATTCGCTGAGGATCGATCAATCAGAAGATGATCCGCTGATCGAGTTGATCAACACCGTGCTACAGGAAACAGAAAAACGCGGTGAAAAAATTGAACTGCATAAAAAATCTCTTCAGGATCAGGTTGCTGTACGTACGGCAGACTTGGAAAAATCCCTTCAGCAGTTGGCGCTTGATAAACGCGAAGCCGAAACTTCCAGCTTAAGCAAATCCTTTTTCCTCGCCAATCTCAGCCATGAATTGAGAACCCCCCTCAACCACATCATCGGTTATAGCGAAATGATTCAGGAAGAACTGGAAGATGCTGGTCTGGATGATCTGGTCGCTGATGTGAGTAAAATCCGCAAAGCCAGTGATGATTTGGTGAAATGGGTCGAGGAAATTATAGACCTGTCCAAAATCGAATCCGGCCACTCCGAACTGGAGCATCAGTTATTTTCCGTTACCGATCTGGTGAGTGAAGCGGCAGAGAAAGCCAGATCGCAAGCTGAAAAATCGGGAAATACTTTGACCGTTGATCTTGCTGATTCACTGGGTGAGTTGAATGGAGATCGGGATAGGGTGGAACGGGTTTTGTTCAATCTGTTGCAGAACGCCTGTCGTGTTACTGAAAACGGAAAGATATCGCTTAAAGTGAGTCGCGAGGCGGTGGGAGAAACGGATTGGCTGACTTTCGTGGTGCAGGATAGTGGTGCGGGTGTCAGCCCCAAGATTCTGGAAAACCTGTTTAAAGGTTACACGGAGGCCGATGAAACGCTTTCAAGCGGATTCGGTGCCGATGCGTTGATGCTGGCCATCACTCACCGACTGGTTCTGGTGATGGGCGGAAACCTGAATGGAGAAAGCGAGTTGGGGGCCGGTTCCACCTTCACCTTGCGCTTGCCCGCCGACATGAAATCTCATTTGGAGAAACCGCATGTGGTGAAAGCCAGCAACCTCTTCATCCGTGATATCCTGACCACTCGCCGTGGGGCCAGCTAACAATGGCTTTTACTGCCGAGATGACTCTTTGTCAGCCTAGACAAGCTACTGCAATTCACCAGCGGAGGTTCTCCGTCTGGTTTTATTTTTAGCCAAATTCTGGTATAAACCTATGGCTGTTGGGCTTATTAATGATGGTCTATCAATAAGCCGGTGTCCCTCTTTTTACTTGCCGGTTTGGTGTCATTTTTCTTCGCGTAGATGCTTAAGCGTTCCTCCGAGCCAAGGTAATGCTGGTCGTTTTCAGAAATCCTGATTTGAAAGGTAGCTATCGATGATTCAAAAAGTTTTTTCGCAGACGCGGCAGGAAATAAATTCTAGATTTACTCGCTGGATTTTGGTGGGTCTGGTTTTAATGTTTTCCGCCAACATGGCCTATGCGAAAACTGCCAGGGAAATAGATGTGAGCGTGGATGTTGCCTTGGAACGTTTTAACAAAGAAATTCCAGGTGCCGATAGTTTTATAAAAAAAGCCAAAGGGGTTCTTATTTTTCCTTCAGTTATTAAAGTGGGAATTGGCATTGGCGGGGAATATGGTGAAGGGGCTTTACGAATTGGTGGTAAGACTGTCGATTATTACAGTACCATGGCGGCTTCGATAGGGTTTCAACTGGGTGCCCAGGCAAAATCAATTGTTTTGGTATTTAGCCAAGCGGATGCTTTGAAGCAGTTTAGAAATAGTGATGGTTGGAAGGCCGGAGTGGATGGATCGGTGGCATTGATCACTCTTGGTATGGGGGATTCTCTGGACACCACCAATGTTCAGGATCCTATCGTGGCATTTGTATTTGGTCAGAAAGGCTTGATGTATAATTTGACCCTGGAAGGGTCTAAATTCAGTAAACTGGAAAGATAAAAAGATTCAGCATGTCAAACCTTTCTCTTGATTGTGAAAACCTGAAGCCCTTCGTTTCCGACGAGGAAGTTAACAAGCTCCAGTCAGAAGTCAGCCTTTGCCATGACTCGTTAGAGCAAGGGTCTGGTAAGGGGGCGGACTATCTCGGCTGGTTGCGCCTGCCTTCTAATTTTTCCGATTCGGCTGAGATTGATTCTGCAGCAGACTCCATCCGCAACATATGTGAAGCTTTTATCGTTGTGGGTATCGGCGGGTCTTATCTGGGAGCCCGGGCCGGGGTTTCCTACCTGAATTCTTCTTTTCCCAATCAGGTTGGCAGACAGGGCGGGCCAGAAATATATTTTGCCGGACAAAATATCAGTTCCGATTACCATGCCGATCTTTTTGACCTGATAGGGGGCCGGGATGTTTGTCTCAACGTGATTTCCAAGTCGGGCACCACCACCGAACCGGCTGTTGCCTTCCGTCTGCTCAAGCAGATGATGGAAAAGAAATATGGATCAGCCGGAGCCCGGGACCGGATAGTTGTCACCACCGATTCCAGTCGAGGAGCTCTTAAAAGTCTTGCCGATGAACTGGGGTATAAGACTTTTGTGATTCCGGATGATGTGGGAGGCCGGTATTCTGTGTTAACACCCGTGGGGCTTTTCCCTATGGCGGTGGCGGGGATAAATATCCAAGAGTTGATGGAGGGGGCTCGTCAGGGTGAAAAATTATATTCCAATCCCTCTCTCGAGCAAAACGATGCTTACCGTTATGCGGCCCAGCGGCATTTGCTTTACCAGAAGGGGAAAACCACTGAAATTCTCGCAACCTTCCAGCCCGCTTTTCATTATCTGGCGGATTGGTGGAAACAATTGGCTGGTGAAAGCGAGGGCAAGAATTTGCAAGGAATTTTCCCTGCGTCAGTAGAGCTCACTTCGGACCTTCATTCCATGGGCCAATGGATTCAAGAGGGTCAGCGCAATATTTTTGAGACTTTTTTAATTCTCGAATCCTCCCGGCGGCAGTTGAAAATACCCGCTTTTAAAAATGATGCGGACGGTTTAAACTACCTCGCTGGTGAGACGCTGGATACGGTTAATGAAAAAGCATGGCTGGGAACGGCAAGCGCTCATAAAGAGGGTGGCGTTCCTAACATGACCCTGAAAATTAAGGATCGCTCGCCAACCTCTTTGGGCCAGATTTTTTATTTTTTTGAAAGAGCAGTGGCGATGACCGGCTATCTGAATGGAGTGAATCCTTTCGATCAGCCGGGTGTGGAGTTTTATAAAAAAAATATGTTCAAGCTTTTGGGAAAACCTGGTTTTTAGAGAGGATAACAACATGGATACTGTAAGCCAAAAGCTGGAGGAAGTTTTGCATGGACTGGCTTTTGAAAAAATTGAGGGAGCGTCACCCCAGAGCGAATCGGACCCTTTACTGGCCAGATTGAAAGCCCTTGGCACTGAGGTGTGGATTGATACCGGCGAGTTGGAGAAAGCCCAAGAGATATGGAAGGACGAACTTACGGCTTTGACCACCAATAACACCTTGGCAAATCAGGTGGTGCAAAGCGGGATTATGGACAAGGTCATTGAAGACACCATCCACAAAATCCGACAGGAAGGCTTGGAGTTGTCTGAAGAGGAAATGATCTTGGAGGTGGGGTTTGTCATAAATTGCAAAATTGCCCTGCGCCTGGTTCAGGCTTTCAAGGTGAAAGTCAGTGTCGAGTTGCACCCGGCTGTGTCCCGGAGTATAGAGCGCACGCTTCATTTTGGTCGCCGATATTACAAGGTTTGCCCGGAATACTTCACGGTTAAAGTGCCCCTGACCCCTGAAGGGTATCTAGCGGTGCGCACTTTAAGGCAGGAGGGTATTCCCATTAATTTCACGTTGGGGTTTTCAGTTCGGCAAAACTATCTAGCGGCGCGTTTGGCCAATCCAGATTTTGTGAATGTCTTTTTGGGTCGGTTGAATCAAGTGGTAATGGATCATAAAGCGGGTACGGGAGAACTGGTGGGAGAAAAAGTAACGTTGGAGACCCAACGAGCGTTAAAGTCAGCGCGGGATAACCACAAAGATGTGGGATCACGCTTGATTGCTGCCAGCATAAGAAATGGCGAACAGGTGGCTTTTCTGGCCGGGTTGGATGTGTTGACCATTCCTCCCGCAGCGATGAAAGATTTTCAGGAATCTGGGAAGTCGGCTGAAGAGGTAACGTCTCATATTGATGATACGATTGAACCGGGGATTGATCCACAGCATGCCTTGGCGAAACGTTTTCCTGAACTTTGGCAACTGTCCGATGAGTTTGAGGATTTCGTGAACGCTCTGGTTGCTACACCGGAACTGGATTCCATGCAGGGAAAGGAACTGGAAGAAATGGCTCGGGGAGTCAACCTGTTTCATCCCTTCAGCGATGACGATTTAAAGAAAATCCAGGACCACGGAAAAATTCCCAATCTGACCGACTGGCCGCAATCCGTTGCACTGGACGACTTGATGACGCAATCGGCGTTGCAGTCTTTCACCAAAGATCAGAATGCCCTGGACGAGCGCATCCGTTCGTTTCTAAGATGATACTGGCAGGGGATATTGGTGGTACCAAGGTCAATCTGGCTCTATTTGACGGACAAACGCGGATAACGGAAAAACGTTATGAAAGTCGAGACTTTTCCGGATTCGAGAAGATACTGCAGGACTTTTTAAAGGACAACGATGCAAAGATTGAGAAAGCCTGCTTTGGTGTAGCCGGTCCGGTCATTAACGGCAAATGCGAGTTGACCAACCTTTCCTGGCAGATTGAGACTGAACGCTTAAGGGAAAAATTAGGGCTGAACTCAGTCTGGCTCGTCAATGACTTGGCCGCGACGGCATACGCGATTCCTTTTTTGGGTCCCGAAGCTTTTGAAGTCATTCAAGCCGGAACCTCTGTCAGTGAAGGAAGAATATCGGTGGTTTCAGCGGGCACGGGTTTAGGGCAGGCCTTTCTGGTGTCCGACAAAAACGGCAAATATATCGTTATGGATTCCGAAGGGGGACATTGTGATTTTTCTCCCCGCAATGAACAGGAATCGGAGCTTTTATTTTTTCTGCAAAAAAAATATTCCAGAGTCGGCATAGAGCGGGTATTATCAGGCCCCGGCTTGTTGGATATTTATGGATTTTTCAAGGCGACGGAAGATGAGGCTGTCGATTCTCCCGTTGCTATCGTTGAAAGAGCCATCGCAAAAACTTCTCCGGTTTGTGAGAAAACTATAGAACTATTTATTTCCCTGTATGGAGCTCTCGCAGGAAATTTAGCGTTGCAATATTTATCGGATGGCGGGGTTTATCTTGGCGGAGGCATTGCTCCGAAGATCGTAGCCTTGTTGCAGGAAGGGGGATTTATGGAGGCGTTTCTTGACAAAGGCAGGTTTGCAAAATACCTCACGAAAATTCCTGTGAAAGTGGTGATGGATGAATCTGCCCCGTTGCTGGGGGCCGCCCAATACGCCCTTGTTTTGTGAATTGATCATTGTCTGGATTCGGATTATTCCCGAATTCTCTAACCTGGAAAGAAAGCAGTTATGGCAACTAAATTTAAGAAAATTGTATTGGCCTACTCAGGCGGACTGGATACCTCCGTCATCATCAAATGGCTTAAGGAAAAATATGATTGTGAGATCATCGCTTTTGCTGCCGATGTGGGGCAGGGCCAGGAGTTGGAGCCGGTCAGAGAAAAAGCTCTGGCAACCGGAGCCAGCAAGGTTTATATCGAAGACCTGCGGGAAGAATTTATCAGAGATTTTGTCTTTCCCATGCTCCGGGGTAATGCATTTTATGAGCATAATTATCTTTTGGGTACTTCTATTGCCAGACCGTTGATTTCCAAAGAGCAGATACGAATTGCCAATCTGGAAGGAGCGGATGGCGTGTCGCATGGTTCGACAGGCAAAGGCAACGATCAGGTTCGTTTTGAACTGGCTTACCATACGCTCAATCCCGAAATAAAGATTATTGCTCCTTGGCGTGAATGGGATCTCAATTCTCGCACGGCGTTGATCAATTATGCTGAGACGCACGGGATTCCCGTTCCTGTTACCAAGGCCAAACCCTATAGTACGGATCGTAATTTGTTTCACATCAGTTATGAAGGAGGGGTGTTGGAAGATCCTTGGTATGAACCTCATGATGATATGTTTTTATTGTCGGTGACTCCTGAAGCGGCCCCCGATAAACCGACCGTTATAGAGATTTCTTACGAACAGGGAAACCCGGTTGCCATAAACGGCGAGAAGATGAGCCCTGCAACTTTGCTGGAGCGGCTTAACCAGTATGGCGGGGAAAACGGAATAGGGCGTATTGATATTGTGGAGAACCGCTTTGTCGGGATGAAGTCACGCGGGGTTTATGAAACCCCGGGTGGGACGATTCTGCACGAAGCCCATCGGGCGGTTGAATCTGTCACTCTGGATCGCGAGGTTGCTTTTCTCCGTGATTCTCTGATTCCCTCCTACGCCAGGATGATCTACAACGGTTTCTGGTTTTCTCCCGAAAGAGAACTGCTCCAGCAAACCATGGATCATGCCCAAGCCAATGTCACCGGTGAAGTCAGGCTGAAACTGTATAAGGGCAATTGCATTGTCATAGGCCGAAAGGCTGAAAAATCGCTGTACAACCAGAATATAGCCAGCTTTGAAGAGAGTCATGGTTATAGCCAGAATGACGCAGAGGGATTCATAAAACTCAACGCCCTGCGTTTAAAGCTTTATGCAGAAACCTTTAAACGTTGACGTGGCTTATTCCAGTCTTCATTCCGCAAAAGTTTTTATGAACCTTTATTGATTTACAGGTAAGAATGGCGATAAAATCTTAATATGAGTTCCATTCTGGTTGCGGACGATGAAAAAAGCTTACGGGACTTCCTGGTCATTATGCTTGAGGAGGAAGGTTATCAGGTTGTCACCGCTCCCAGCGTCGAAAAAGCCATCAAGCTGATTCGTGAAAACAATTTTGATCTGATTCTGACCGATATCCGCATGGGGCGCTCCAATGGCATAGATGTTTTGGATGCGGCCCGTAATGCCCTCCCCGATACCCCTGTTGTGATGATGACGGCTTATGCTTCTGCAGAAACAGCTGTGATCGCCATGAAAAAGGGTGCCTACGATTATATTTCCAAACCGTTCAAAATCGAAGATATTCAACGGATCGTCAAGAACGCTTTGGAAAAACGAAATCTCGCTCAGGAAAACCGGTTTTTAAAGACCGCTTTGAATGACCGTTTTCAGATTTCAAACATCATAGGAAAATCCGGGCCGATACAGAAAATCTTCGATCTGGTGGAAAAAGTTGCCCAAAGCAAAGCAACCATATTGATCACCGGTGAAAGTGGTACAGGCAAAGAACTCATCGCTAAAGCCATCCACTTTAATGGTAATAGAAAAAATTACCCCTTTGTCTCAATCAATTGTGGAGCGATGCCGGAAAACCTTCTTGAAAGTGAATTGTTCGGGCATGAAAAAGGAGCGTTCACCAGCGCCGATTCCCTGAAGCTGGGGTTGATGGAATCCGCCAATAAAGGGTCATTCTTTTTTGATGAAGTGGGCGATGCCCCGTTATCGACTCAGGTCAAACTGTTGAGGGTTTTGCAGGAGAATGAAATCATGCGATTAGGGGGCACCCAGTCCATTCCCTTAGACTTGAGAGTCATTGCGGCGACCAACAGTAACCTTGCGGATTTAGTGGAAAAAAAATCCTTCCGTGAAGATTTATATTACCGGTTGAATGTCATTCCTATTCACCTGCCTCCGTTAAGGGAGCGCAGGGAAGATATTCCAGATCTGGTGGAATTTTTTATCAATAAGTACAATGCTCGACACAATAAAACCTATATTCAGGGCATAGATCCGGATGCTTTAAAATTTTTTGAGCGCTATTCATGGCCGGGCAACGTGAGGGAACTGGAAAATGTCATTGAGAGGGCAGTGGTTCTGGAAACGAGGGAGAGGATCGGCAAAAGCAGCTTGCCGGATGAACTTCTCGGACAATTGTCTCCCGATAAAATCCAGGTTCCGGGGCTCGACCAGAACGAGATCGACCTGGAAAAAACTCTGAATCAAATCGAAAAGAAAATGATAGCCAATGCTTTGATGCGATCTGACGGTATCATTAATAAGGCGGCGGAAAAATTAAACCTCAGTTTTCGTTCAATGAGGTATCGAATTGAAAAACACAAATTAAAAGATAAATCAAAAAATGATGATTAATGGGAGTTCGAAAATCGATTTGATGAGAACAGTAAGCATTAATTTTATTTTGCTTTGTCTGCTAAGCCTTTGTGGACCGGCTTATGCCGAATCTGAAGAAGTGGTTTCAGGGAATGGCAACATAGAGCAGGCCGAGCCTGTTTTGCAGGGAGATCCTTTCTTGCAGGCCGAATACCTGTTTCATTCAGGAGACTTTCTCGGTGCCAAGCCGCTTTACCATGACTATTTATCGGAAAACCCCTCGGGGAAAAGAAGCCATCAGGCTTTGTTTCGCCTCGGTTGGATAGATCAGTCAAACCACTCTTATTTTACGGCAGTCCGTTTCTACCAGATTCTTTTGCGGGATTTTTCGGGTTCCCTTTTTGCAAATCCAGCAAGATTTGACATGGCCGTCTGCCATTATGAATTGGCAGATTATGACCGTGCGGAATCTTTATTTAAAATGGTTTTACGATCATCTCCGGATAAAAAGCGTAAATGGGAGGTCATGGTTTACTTGGCCAGAATTGATGGAGGTCGAATGGATTATGAAAAAGCGTTTGCTAAGTTGAAACAAGTCCATGGCCAGATTGAAAATAAAGAAATTAGTGAACACGCAGTCAAGGTCGCTGAAAAGCTGATTAATGAAAAACTTGGGGACGCCCAGGTCTCAGCTTTGATTCAAAGGCTGGGCAACAGTTTTCCGGTGGATCTTTTATTATTAAGAAAAATATCGTCTTTCAGAGATGCCGGGGATATTGCCAACTACGCGGAGAGTATCGAAAAGTTCATTGGAGCTTTCCCTGCTCATCCTCGTAAAGTTGAGTTGGAGAACAGGTTAAACCAGGTTAAGACGGATACCGGGGCTAAAATTAAAATAGGTGTGGTTCTTCCCTTGACCGGCAAGCTTGCGCTGACAGGACAAAGAGTACTGCAGGGAATTCAGCTGGCCGTGAATCAGCTTTCCTTTAAAGCCCGTGAAAAACTGGCGCTGGAGGTGAGGGACTCGGGTCATCAGCTGCCGATGAATGAAATTATAAGCGAGTTGGCCGGATTGCCCAATGTTGTGGGTATCATTGGGCCCTTGCTGAGTGATGAGGTTAAAGTTGCCGGTGAGGTTGCCCGAAAATATCAAATCCCTATATTTTCACCCACTGCATCAACCCATGGGCTGGTGGATTTGAATCCCTTTATGTTTCGTAATTCTTTGACCCGGGAGATTCAGGCAAAATTCCTGGCGGAGTATTCTGTTAATACTCTTCAGTTGAAAAGATTTGCTGTGCTTTATCCTTTTGAAACTTTTGGGTTGGAATTAAAAGATATCTTCATCAGCGAAGTAGAAGCCCTGGGCGGAGAGGTGGTTGCGGTTGCTGGATATGAGCGTACCCAAAACGATTTTAAAAAACAGATTTTGGAGATAGGCGGTGTTGAAGATGATGCTCTGGAAAAGATTGCCCGTGAGTTATTGTTGAGTGAGGGGGTGACACCCGACTTCAGCGATACATCTGTTTTATCCCGACCAATACTTGATATGGGACATTGGTCGGAGAATGATATCGAAAAGTTAAAAGTGTCGCTGGAGTTGAGTTATGACGCTCTTTTTATTCCAGGGGTCTATGACAAGGTGGGGCTGATCATTCCACAACTGGCTTTTTATAATGTTAATAATATAACTTTGCTGGGAGCGAATGGCTGGAACTCTCCCGAACTGGTTAAGATGGGCGGGAAGTATTTGAAGACGGTTTATTTTGTGGATGGCTATTATCCTGATTCTCACCAGTTAGAGGTCAAAAAATTTGTTCAGGATTTTAAAACCAATTTTGGCGAAGAGCCCACCTACTTGTCGGCCCAAGCTTTTGATGCGGCAAATATTGTCATCAAAAATATTCTGGCGGGTGCGGATAACCGAATCAAGTTGAAGGAAAGCTTGAAAACTGTTAAAAACTTTCCCGGTGTGACGGGGAAGACCACCTTGCTTCCATCTGGTGACTCCGAAAAAAATATTTTTGTGCTGACAGTAAAAAGAAAAAAAATTGTTCAGCAAAACTAGCCCCCATTAGGCGTGGGGCTATTGAGCAATAAAATTTCTAGCTAGCAGAGAGTAATCTCGGTTTGAGAAGTCAGTGCCATCGCCTCCCCTGCCAAGGGGGGTTAAATCAAAAGGTGCCTTCGAAAGAATCTCCCAGGAAAGGCTCTACATTGTCTGGGAGATGATCCTGTAAGAAAATCTCGAACTTGGAACCGGGTTCGTCGAACGTGGCAGGCTCTCCTGTTTCTGGCTGGATTCTTAAATACTGTATATCCGTTGGAGCCTGAAAATTGGTGATGGGTTTATTGGCAAGAGCCTCCTGCATGAATTGTAACCAGATGGGTATGGCGGCACGGGATCCCGTTTCATTTCTCCCCAAGGATTCATCTTTGTCCTTACCCACCCAGACTCCAGTCACCAAATCTGGCGTGTAGCCCATGAACCATGCGTCTACATAATTATTGGTGGTGCCTGTTTTTCCAGCTACTGGTCGATTTAGCACCTTAACTTTTTGCCCGGTGCCATGTTCCACAACACTCTGCAATAAACTTGTGATGGTGTAAGCGACGCCTGGCGAAATCGGCTGGGTGATTTCGGGAGTGGAAGTGTATAAAACTTCTCCTTTACGGTTTTGAATACTTCTAATTGCGTTGGGTTTAATCAGGGTTCCGTTATTGGCAAATGCTGAATAGGCGGAAGTGAGTTGAAATAGTGTTAAACTCGATGACCCCAGAGAAATGGACAGGTTGGGTTCCATGTTGCTCGAGATCCCCAAACTTTTTGCCAGCCTGATGGTCCCCTTTATTCCGATATTTTGCATGAGTTTGACCGTCACCACATTGCGGGAGTGGGTGAGGGCGGTTCTCAGTGATGTCGGCCCGTAAAATTTTTCCTCGAAATTTACCGGTTTCCACTTGTCAAAAGCATCTTCCTTTTCTTTGAAAATTATTGGCGAGTCTATGATGATGCTGGCAGGGGAAAAACCTTCTTTGATGGCAGCGGCATAGATGATGGGTTTGAATGCGGAACCGGGTTGCCGAATGGCCTGTACGGCCCTGTTAAACGGGCTCTTAGAAAAGTCATAGCCTCCGACCATAGCTTTGATCTGACCGGTTTTAGGATCGAGGCTCACCAGACTTCCTTCCACCTCCGGTTCCTGTTCCAGAGCCAGCGACCAACCACCATCTTTAATCCTTAGAGGTTTCACCAAGATTAAATCTCCCGGAGCAAGAGCCTCGTCGGGCCTTCTGATTTTTGCCCACCCGCCATCCACTCGGGTATCAGGAATTCGCGCCCAATTCATATCGAGAATATCAATGGTCCCATAATCGGGTCCTAAAAGAACCTCTACCTGTTTTTCACCCACCGACGAAACAACACCTTTGATAATATTCCCCTCTGTAATGCTTTCACCCTCTTCAAAATGGTTCATTTTGACAAGAGCTTCCTGGAGGGCCGTTTCCCCTTGCGATAAATACAGGGTGCCTAGCGGGCCTCGATATCCATAGCGTTTGTCCGCGACTCGCAAATTTTCTATGACGGATTTCTGGGCGGACTCCTGCAGATCAATATCAAGAGTGGTATAAACTTTTAAACCGCCGCGATAAAGTTTGCTACTGCCATATTTCTCTTCAAGAAATTGCCGTATATGTTCCACAAAGTAAGGAGCTCTGTTGAGCATGTCGGTGACTCCCCCCAGATGAAACTCTTCATTCAAGGCTTGTTCCTTTTCTTCCGGGGTGATAAACGAGAGGTAGGCCATTCTGCTGATAGTATGGTTTCGCCTTTTTCGACCACGCTCGGGGTCTTTGTAAGGAGAATAGTGATTGGGGGCTTTAGGAAGGCTGGCGATCATAGCGCATTCCGCTATGGTTAGATCGGCAACGCTCTTACCAAAATAGGTGTGGGCGGCGGCTTGCACGCCATAACTGCCATGACCGTAATAAATCTGATTGAGATACATTTCTAGTATCTCATCCTTGGTGAAAATCAGTTCCAGCCTGACAGACAGAATGGCTTCCTTTATTTTTCGGGATAATTTGCGCTCGCTGGATAAAAGCAGTGTTTTAGTCAACTGCTGCGTGATGGTGCTTCCACCTTCCACGACACTCCCGGCTTTCAGGTTGGTGATAAAGGCTCTGAAAATAGCCTTAGGGTCAATGCCAAAGTGATAGTAGAAGTTGGAGTCCTCAACCGCCAGAGCGGCCTGTTTCAAGGCCAGAGGAATACCTTCAAGCGGAACCATGATACGCTTTTCTATATAAAACTCGGCGATTTTTTCATCCCCATCCGAATAAATCTGGGTGATGGTGCTGGGGTGATAACTTTTTAATTCGCGGACATCAGGAAGGTCCTGAGAATAGTGGAAATATATAAAGCCTGCTCCGGCAAAGCCTGCGACCAAACAAAAAAGGGTGATGGAATAAAACGCGATAAAGAAAATTTTTCCAAATCTGGAACGTTCCTTTCTCTTTCTTGATTTGGTGGGTTTCTGGTTTTTCAGTGATTTTTTCATGGCCAATTGTTATAACGTCAAGCGGGGAAAAGGCTGGTAAAAACGAGCAGTCGCTACATGAGCGAAAAATGTCTGGGAAAATTATTTTGGTGGCAAGCGGCCTTCTTCCAGATCCAGAAGGTCGACCCAGGTGTTAACGTCTGTTCTCGAGGGATCAATCTTGTCACGGGTTTCATAAAAATATTTCAGTCGATCCTCTGAGTCAGGCCTTCGTTCAAGAATCTGATCATTAATGAAAACGAGCTCTGCGGATTTTTTGTCTTTAAGCATTTCCTCGGACCATGCGCTGATTTCATCATCTCCACAGTCCATGGCCTTCATGGCGAATACGTCGGAATCAATACGCAGGAAACTCAGGATAATTTTGTCGAGCGGGCAGGGGTAGATATAGTCCGACAGCTGGTTTTCTTTAAAGGCCCGGGCTTTATCGATCATTCGTGCTAATTGCACCAAACCGGCCATTCTTTCTTTAGGACTGCGTGGATAAGCTCTGGATAAATCCATTTTATAGTTCAGTCGAGCCTGAGACGGCTCACTCCCCTAAAATTTTTTGAGGACTTGATCGCCTTGGCCCCTGCCTCTCCAATATGGTTGCGAAAAAGGTCTAATGTGGTCAGGTTTACAAGGGTTTCCGATTGCGCTAGATATTGTGCTCCCTGTTCCCCTATGCGGTTGAATTTCAAAATTAACTGTTCCAGTTTGGGTAAGTTGGTGGCCTGGGCCAAGGACTGTGCCCCTGTTTCCGTTATCTTATTGGATTTTAAATTTAAGGATTTCAGGTTTTGTGTGCGTGGGGATTGGCAAAGCACTGCTAAACCTTTGTCGCTGATATTATTTTCACCAAGCTCTAGATGGGTCACTTCGGACAGAATTTCCATTTCTGCCAGACGAATTATCTCCTCATCGCCCAGCTTTTTATTTTCCAGTTCAAGCCTGACATCGGCAACGCCTCTTACGGTCTTATCGGAAATGAGCTTGTCTAGATCAATAATTTGTTCTTCAGGCATAAAAAATTCAGGCGGAAAAAATCATTAAATACAATACTTTGCTAAAAACAGCTTATCATAAAATTATTGCCGTGGCGGGTCAAATATAATAAATTAGATTGATAATTATGCTAAATTATATGTTACCTGAATTAGTATTTTTGAGGTGATTGGAAACTTAACATTTAGGGAGTTTTGATATGCGAACCATATTTTCAGTTGTATTTGCCTTGTTTCTGATTTCTATGCCTCTCACAGCTATTGCTGCCGAAGGGCCTATGGAACTTCCGGCAGGATCTAATCCCGGCGCGGATATGCATAACAAAGCAGGGATCAAGCATTGGGGGATGGGGCATGCTGACGAAGCCTTAAAACATTTCAAAGAAGCCGGTGCAGAAGATAGTTCAATAGCAGAAATACATTTTAATGAAGCGGTGGCTTTGGACAAACTTGGGGACCATGGTGCAGCTACCATGCACTTCAAGAAAGCCAAAGAGCTCGCCACGGGAAATAAAGCGATTTTAGAATCGCCCATTTTAAACGGACATTTGGGACACTAGAACTGTGTAGTTTCGATGCGGGAACCCGTGGGCTCTACGGGTTCCCGTTTTATTTTTTCATTTAGCGTGGGTTTTTGCAGGTGGATACTCGGTAAGATGCAGGGTCAGCACAGTGGTGCTAAATTCCTGTCAATTCAGCTGTTATTTTGCTAAACTGGCACCCAATCAGATCAGCCAAAAGGAGACAAAGCTTATGATGGGAATAGGTTTTCCAGAGTTAATGGTAATCTTGGTCATTATCATGATCATTTTTGGGGCTGGAAAGCTCCCAGAGATTGGATCGGCTTTTGGACGGAGTATTAAAAACTTTAAAACTTCCATGAAAGAAGCCGAAGCCGAAGAATTGGAATCAGGCACTGCTACTGAGGCCGAGGCTGGCGAAACACCGGTGGCCGCAGAAGGGGCCAGCGAAGGCACCGAGGCTAACAAAGTGACACCAGAAGCTGATAAAGAGAAAAAGAAAGCTGCTAAAAAAGAAAAAGACCTGATTGACGAAGCGGCCTTGGAAATCAAAGAAAACCGCATTGGAACCATTCGGACCAAGCATGACGGTCTGGTTCAGCAGGACGATGTCTTCACCTCATCTCTGGGCCGCACTCCCGGTGGCAGAGGGCGTGACCGAGGCGTTAGCAGAGACACCTTCTAACCGGGCTTCGCCCGGTGGGAATGAGGCAAGAACCCGTCAAATTATCGACAATCTTGCTAGTCATAAAAAGTTATTACTATTTGCCCCCGGCGGTTCGCTGGCTGAGCTTGGTGGCCCCCAGGGCCAGCCCCAGTCCTACCCAGGCCAGTTCCTTTATTCTGGCTATAAGCGACACGGCCAGACCCAGATTTGCCGGATAGCCCAAAGCAGCGAATATCAAAATCAAACCTCCTTCCTGAGCTCCTAATCTCAATGGGATTAGAAAACTACCGACTTTTACTAGCTGGCCCAGTGCTTCTATTATCCACAGTTCATAAAAACTGACGGGAAAACCGAGGAAATAAAGAATTACGTATAGTTCCACAAGTCCCAGCATCCAGCCCAATAAAGCCAAAAGAACAGCCTTAATCACTCGCGCTGGATATCTTTTATAAAAACCTGAGAATAGTCCATCAATATGCTCAAGCTTTTTTAGAAAGCTCAGCAACTTCGAATTGTTGGTTTTTTCACCAAACCATACGCAAATTTTCCCCAAAGATCCGGTTATTTGAAAGACAAAAAACAGAAAAATACTGGTAGAAAATATTCCCATCCCCACAAGACTGATGACCTTAAATTCGTCTGAAACCTTGGGCGACATCAAGATCATGGCAATCCCTGGAATGAAGAACAGGATCAATCCGGCTAAAAAAGTGGTTTTCGCAATGACAAGGGAAGAGAGCCCTTGCTTTAAGCTGAGCCCATGATAGTCCTTCAAAAGTTGAGCCTTGAGCGGTTCTCCTCCCAGTGTTCCGAGTGGAGTGATGATGTTATACGCTTCGCCGATCTGCCGGACCCTCCATAAACCCCAGTCTGTGAAGTGGAGGGTCTCGTCCGGGCGAAAATTGTATTTCCAGGAAAGCGTATCCAACCATGTGACGCCTGTGTAGATCAACAGGATAATAAGAAAACCACTGCCGATTTTTTTAAGAAGCTCGAACACGCTTGCTAGATCGACAGCGTTGATAGACCAAGCTAAGAACAGGCAACCCACAATGAGAAGAGCCAGCTTTAGGAATTTAGACATAACGGGAATTTACATTGAAGAGCAGAGAGGCAAGAAAGATGTAGTAGTGAGATCCCGTTTTAACGGTAGCACTCTTTGTCGATAATAGAAGGAACGCTTAGTCTTCCGCTTTGTTTTTTAACACCTTTAGTCTAAAAGTCAAGTTTTGACTTCTTATTCCGACAGAGAAAACCTTGCAGATATGGCTACTAGGTATACTATGGCGATAACTTTTAGTTTCAATAAAATTTAGTTAGGGGGTGAAATGAATAGAAAATTACTGATTCTTATAACCATTAGCATTCTTGTGGGGGGCACAGCGGTATTTATAAATAATATTGATACTGAAGTACCTGTCGGCACTATTGAAATCAGCAACAAAGTAAACGGTAAATATTTAGTTGTCAATAACAAAACCGGATATGTAATCCAGGGACAAAATGATGCGAAAAGTTTCTGTTGGTTGCCTGTCCCTCAACCTGAGGAGACGACCGCCTTTCAATATGTATGTTCAGGGAAATATCATAATTATTATTTAGATATAGAGGATAGTGTGACATCTGATGAATATCTCCGGCTTGTGGCTCGTCAGTCATTAGTGCCTGGGGCGAATTGGCATGTCGAGTCTAAGGGTGATGAGACTTATACGTACGAAAACTCCCATGATAGTTTCAACGGCTATTATATTGCTATCGAGGATGATGGACTGCCTAAGATTTTTTTTGGGGATGCAGGGCCTAGGGCCAGATGGAATCAAAATAGCATTATCTTAAAGAAGGGGGCGTAAACGTCAAACCAGCAAGGCCCCCTGAAATCATGACACAAGTAGGGGGTCAATGAATTGATAATGTGCTGAGGAATTTGAAAAGTGGTGGGTTAAGACTGGTTGGGATTATTGCTAGCGGTCGCACTCCCCACCGATCATGTTGATCATGTCGAAGGTAGGGATGATGTCGGAAAGCATTCCACCCTTGCACATCTCACCCATCGCAGCGGTCAGGGTGAAAGAGGGTGGGCGAACCCGGCACTTGTAAGGCTTGCCCGAGCCATCACTGACGAGATAGAAACCCAACTCCCCATTTGCCGCTTCAGTCGGAAAATAAACTTCTCCAACAGGAGGTTTGAGTCCATCAATGACCATTTTGAAATGAGCGATCATTTCTTCCATCCGGGCATAGACATCAGGTTTGGCTGGGTTTCGCAAATAGGGATTGGCAACATTGATGGGGCCCTCAGGCATATCGTTCATGGCCTGTTTGATGATCCTGAAACTTTGTTTGATTTCTTCCATGCGGACGAGGTAGCGGTCAAAATTGTCGCCGGTTTTGCCGAGAGGAATGTCAAAATCAATTTTATCGTAGCAAAGATAAGGATGGTTTTTGCGGACATCATAATTGACGCCGCTGGCACGCAGGCAAGGGCCGGTGAATCCCCAGGAGATGGCGCTTTCTACCGGGATAGCGCCGGTGTCTGCCATGCGGTCGATAAAAATCCGATTTTTGGTGAGCAGGCTGTCTACGTCATCAAAAAGTGAATCGAGTTTGGGATAAGCGGCTTTAAGATCTTCATCGAATCCCGGTGGCAAGTCACACATCAGGCCACCAATACGGATATAGTTTGAGGTTAGACGCGCACCGCAAACTTTTTCCAATAAATCCCAGACGATTTCACGGGCTTCCACGAAATAAATAAAAGCGGTCAATGCGCCCAGCTCCAGAGCCGCAGCGGCGATATTGGTGTAATGGTCCGATATGCGCGCAAGCTCATTGGTGACCACACGGATGTATTTACAGCGTTCGGTTATTTCGATGTCGCAGAGTTTTTCTACCGCTAATGCAAAACCAATATTGTTCATAATGGCAGAGCAATAATTCAACCGATCGGTGTAAGGAAACACGTTCGAGTAGGTCACGCTCTCGCACATTTTTTCAAATCCGCGGTGCAGGTAACCAATTTCGGTTTCCAGGTTGACGACCGTTTCTCCATCGAGAGTCAGGAGAAACTTTACCGTCCCATGCGTGGCCGGATGCGAGGGGCCCATATTCAGGACCATATGATCGGTGTGTAAATTTTCTTTTAAGTCTGCCATAGTGGTTATGTATCCCGAAACCGGGATAAAGTAATGTTAATTCGATTTAGAAATTTTAACGTTGATCAAACCCTCTTCTCCGTTTCGCAACGTGCTAACAGGAACAGTCGTCCAGTTTTTTGGGATATACAACATTCCGCGGCTGGTCACCTTGCTGGTCTTGACTTTGACCTCTATTTTCCCGGCGGAAGATTCAACCATTATCTGATCACCTGTGGTGATTCCCAAATCCTTAGCGTCCTCAGGGTGTAACTCGGCAATACACTCGGGTCCGATATCTACCAATGCCTTGGAGTGTTGGGTGTAGCTTCCTATATGGAACATGTGGTTGTTGGTTTGCAGGGTGAAACCTTCTGCTTTGCCGTTGTGTTCGCCTGAACTGCTATTGATATGGAATTTGGCCTTTGCATTCGCGGAGTCCGGTGCCCATTGAACAGACTTGCCTCCCGGAAAAACTCCCTTGTAAGCTGGCGTGACGTTTGCGATTTCCTGTTGCACGCTGGCAGTATCCGTGTTTTTGAAAGGTTTTCCCAATGCCTCTGCCAGCTCGATCAATATATCGAAATCCGGTTTAGAGACTCCCTGAGGGATTACGGCCGGCGCGACCCGCTGAACATGCCGCGACATATTGGTATAGCTGCCTTCTTTTTCTGCGAAGGTTGATGATGGAAGAATCAGGTCTGCCATTCGCGCCGTGTCGGTCATGAAAACATCGGTGACAACCAGAAACGGCACAGTACGCAACGCCTCTTTAACCAGTTGTGGTTTGAAATAAGACTGAACAGGATCTTCCCCGGCAATATAAAGAAATTTCACTGCGCCACTTATGCAATTTTGCAACAAGTCTCCAGCCAGATTGGTGCTGCTAAGAGAGCAGGTGCCCCATTCATCGGCGAATTTTTTTAGAACAGCAGCATCTTGAGTCGATTGATAGCCCGGTAAAAACTCAGGCGTACAGCCCATGTCATTAACCCCCTGCGAGTTACAATGTTCTCGCGGAGGATAAACACTCACGCTACCTGTGCTGGCGTGCTGAACCAGGGTGCAAAGATTGAGCAGGGAGTTGAGGGTCTCTTCACCTTGACCGGTGTCAAGAACGTCGTTCCCGATGATGACAAAACGGTCTGCATCTCGGGCAAACCTTTCCGCCGCGCGGGTGAGAACGTCATCCGGCAATCCGGCGCATTGCTGAACTGCCTCAGCGGTATACGGGGCCAAAGACTGCACCCATTCGCTGTAGTTGGGGATGGCAGACTGTGCCTTTCCGATATCGACTAATTTATTGTCGATGATGATGCGGGCCAACCGCGAAGCAACGGCCAGATCAGAGCCGTGCTTGTAAGTCATGCGCACATCGACTTTGGCATTGCTCTCAAAAACTACTTTTCTAGGATTGGCGATCAACAAGTCCGTATTGCTGAACACCGTTCCGAAGCGAATCGAGTTTCCACCTACAGGGTACTCAGAGGGCAGGTCAGAATTGAAAACGAGAACCACATCGGCTTCCTGCAATTTAGTGATGGGTTGCGACTCAATCCCGTTCTCGAAACAGTTCAGCATGAACTGGTTCAGATAAGGTGCTCTTAAATTTGCCAGATTTGTGACTTGGCTGGAGCCGAGCAGACTGCGGAACAGTTTTTGGAAAAGGTAGTTTTCTTCATTGGTCAATTTTTCCGAGCCAATTCCGGCAAGGCTGTCAGGGCCACTGCGGTTCACCGTGGTCTGCATGCGGTCGGCAATGGTTTCGAGGGCTTCTTCCCAAGTGATTTCTTTAAAGTCGCCGCCAACATTGATGAGAGGGGACTCAATACGCTGGTCGTTGTGAATGATGCCGTGTCCCAAACGCCCTTTGGCGCAAAGATTGCCTTCGTTGATGCCGACGTTGTAACCCTCATCCGCTTCAATGCGGACAACCTGACCCTTTTTACTTTCGAGTTTGATTGTGCATCCCCAAGAGCAGTAGTTGCAGGTGGTGTGTGTTTCGGTGAACATGGCGGCCAAGCCGCGTGCTGATGAAGTCATATCCATCAAAGCACCAGTTGGGCAAACCGTGATGCATTGTCCGCAGAATTCGCAGTCGAGAGGCTCGTCATTGGCGGTGCCGATGCCAACGCTCATGCCACGTTTATGAAAGTCGAGAGCTTGAACGCCCTGAGTTTCATCACAGGCGCGAACACATAATCCGCACATGATGCAGCGGTTGAGGTAGAACTCAATGATAGGATTTGTCTTGATGCTGGGTTCGTTACGTCGCTGAATCTCAAACCGCCCGTCGTACAGTTGCAACATATCTGTGTTGTCCTGCAGGGGGCAAACTCCGGATTTGTCGCAGATGGGGCAGTCCAGAGGATGCTCAACCAGCAGCATTTCAAGACAGGCTTTGTTGTAGCGATTAGTTTCTTCGGTTCCGGTGCTGACTTCCATGTCATCGCAAACAGGTTGGGTGCAGGAATAAACCAGTTCCTTTTTGCCATCCACCACCGTCTCGACCATGCAGGTGCGGCAGGCGGCGAAAGGTTTCAGCTTTCTGTTGTAACAGAGATTGGAAACCGGTACTTCATTCTGATTACAGGCTTCAAGGATAACTGTTCCTTCAGGAACAGAAACCGCTTTGCCATCAATGTTGATGTTGCATATTTTTTTAGTAACAGTGCTCATGAAGCTGTGGCCTCCTCGGTTTCCGGGGCATCGTCAAGCTTGTATCCACCCAGAATTTCCAGTGTTTTCTCAGGGTCGATAGTTCCATGAGTGTCATCGCCGATAATGGCCATGGGAGCGGCCCCGCAGTTGCCAAGGCAGGAAGCGGTCTGCAAAGTAAATAGTTTTGTGCTGTCGGTGTCGCCGGGGCGAATATGATAGCAGTCATTAATTTTGTCACCAATTATGGAAGCCCCTTTCACAAAACAGGCCGTGCCATAACAGAGCTTGATAATATATTTCCCCGGCTCTGTAATAAGAAGCTGCGGGTAGAACGAGATGACTCCATAGAGCTCGGCCCGGCTGACATTGAGACGTTCCATCAACAATTCCATAGCCGGTGCAGGCAGGAACCGGTAGACATTCTGAATTTTCTGCAAGGTTGGGATGAGATGACCGCGCGAATCGTCCGGAATGTTTTTCAGTATCTCTTCGGTCGGAGCAAGATCCACCTCTTCTAGTTCAATGTCTTCAGTCGCGGCTGCAGTCTCGTTGGTTTCCATGAGATAACCTTATTAGTGGAATCAGGTATTTTTGCTTATAACGTACCAAAAATATAGCGGAGTTCAGGGGAAAAAATATAAGAATCTCTTATATTTTCATGGGTTAGAGCTGTCACCCTAAATCCCGCTTGGAGGCCGAAGTATATAAGTTCAAAGGATTTACTGTCAACTTATTTATTAATAAAGGCTTTGATCGGTTAAGCCCTTTAATATTAGTCCACTATGCCCGGCGAGCTGCCCACTCGGCGTGTGGCCAGCGAACAATGGCTTTAACTTGCTGGCAAATGCTTTCTCGGCTGAGAAAATCTCAAACCCGTCATGTTGAACGACATCGAAGGGTGAACCAATCCCGTCACCCTGAGTCATCCTGAGGCTCTCGAAGGGTCGAAGGGTAGATGGAGGCAGAAAAGGGTGCATCCTTGGAGTGCCTCAGGATGACACGCAAATAAATACTACGGGATCAGAATGATATCGAGTTCTTTGGGGAATACTTCTTTTTGGGCGGAGGCGGTTGCAGTTTCGAGTTCTTTCTCGGTCAATGCCAGTTTTTCTTGAGCTCCGGGATGGTTAGGATCCAGTTGCAGAACCTGTCGATATTGGTCTTGCGCTTCCTGATAGCGATTGAGCCTGCCAAAAACCAGGCCCAGGCTGTAATGGGCATCGGTGTTTTCCGGATCCAGATTTATAGCTTGCCGCAGCGGCGGCACGGCTTCGATAAAACGATTTTCATCCATCAACGCCCAGCCTAAATTGAATAGGGCTTTCTGGTGGTCAGGATTCAATGCCAGGATTTTTTTATATTGCTCGATGGCTTCAGGATGACGGCCCAGAATTTCGTAAACCATTCCGAGGTTGAAGTAGCCGGCCTGAAATTTCGGATTGGAACGAACCGCTTCCCGGAACATTTTAATGGCCATTTCATAATCATGCTTGAAAGTATAAAGGGCTCCCAGTTTGTTGTAGGCATCGATAAAGTTGGGTTCTATTAGGGTGGCCTGATTATAGGCTTGGATGGCTTCCGGAAACATTCCCAGTTTCTGATAGGTTTGTCCCAGATGGTTGAAGGTCAGCGACGATTCGGGATTGAGTTGGGCCGCCTTTTGTAAATGGATGATTGCATCCGTCTCGCGGTTCAGACGGATCAAGGTGAGCCCGAGATAAAATTGCGCTTCAAACGAATCTGGTTGCTGCTTGATGGCTTGTTCCAAATGTGGCAAGGCACTTTCAAACTGGTTCAACTCAACCAGATTTTTGCCGGACAAAAGCCCTAGTTCGCTGTAGTCCGGAGCTATTTTTAACAATTTGTTGAGATACTCGTTGGCTTGTTGATAATATCCCAGCATTGAGTTGAGTTTTCCCAGTTGAAGCAGTGCCCCCAAGTGGTTGGGATTCAGTTCTATAGCTTTTTGAAGAGACCTGAGCCCTTCGTCAAATCGTCCCAGACCTACGTAGGTGACTCCCAGTTTGTAATGGGTTTCTGTCAGGCCGGGGTTGATTTGCAATGCAGCACTAAATTCTGACAGGGCTTCATCCTGACGGTTGAGTTTCGCGTAATTCCATCCCAGATGCACGTGTCCTTCAACATGGTTAGGGTCTATGTCCACGACTTCCTGAAAGTTTGCGACGGCTTCCTCGTGACGGTTGAAGGATTCATGGATTTCTCCCATATTGAAATAAGCGTCCAGGTTTTCGGGATCGAGCATGACAACTTTTTTGTATTGATCGAGAGCATTGTCGGACTCACCCAACTCCTGATACAACCACCCCATATTAAAATGTGCTTCGGGAAATTCTTCATTCAACCGTGCGGCTTCTTGAAAGCTGTTAATGGCATCGTACTTTTTGGCGAGCCGGGAGTAGGCCACGCCCAGTTTGAAATGAGCAACCGGGTTTCTATAATCAATGCGGGCAAACTCATGATAAGCCGGTAACGCTTTGCCATGTTCGTTCAGGTTCTGATAGGCGGCTCCCAAGCGTTCGTAGGCATCCGCGTATCCCGGATTAATGGTGATAGCGTTTTTTAATGGCTCAACGGCCTCTTCATTACGGTTGGAATTGATATAGGCACGGCCTATGCCAATATAGGCTTCAAAATAATTTGGGCTCAGTCTCAAGGTATTTCTAAAAGCCCCCACAGCTTCATCATATTTGTCTTGTTGGGAAAAGCTGAGGCCCATTTGAAAATACGCATCTGGATAAATGGGGGAAATTTCCAGCGTTCGTTTGAAATGCTTAATGGCTTCAGGGTGTTCACCCAAAGCGGCATAAACCTGCCCCAGAGTAAAATGGCCGGTGACCATTTTGGGTTTTGTTTTCAGAGCTGTCTTGAGTGGAAGAATAGCTTTTTCATATTCTTCCAGTTGGGCATAGTTCCAGCCCAGGCCAAACTGGGCCTCGGCATAATTGGGTCCCAGACGAATAGCCTCCTTGAATGCATCAACAGCCTCTTCATACTTTGTTAAAGCGCCGTAACTGGAACCCAAACCACTATGGGCCGCCGCGAACAGCGGTTCCAACTCTATGGTTTTCTGGTATTCCTCTATGGCTTGATCATAGAGGCCCATGGTGTAGTAAGCCTGACCGAGACCAAAATGGGGGGCATAGTCTTTCGGATCGGCTGCGGCCGCTTTTTTCAGGGTTTCAATGGCATCTTCTTTTGCCATGGCGGGGGTTGCCCATGCAATGAAACTCAACGCCAATAAAACCGCGAAAACTTTTTTTAATACATCGTCAATCATAAAAACCTGCTGGTAGCATCTTCCGGATAAGCCTCAATATTATGGATAGCAAGATCGGAGCCTCTTTGCTCGTCTTCTTTGTCGAGACGGATTCCGACTGTTTTATCCAATACTTTATAGACAGTAAAACCAAACACCACAGCCACGACTATGGCAATAAGAGTTCCAATAAGTTGAGCGACAAAGCTGACCTGACCCAGTCCCCCAAGCGCCTCTTGTCCAAAAATTCCACAGGCGATTCCGCCCCATGAACCGGCAATACCATGCAAAGGCCAAACTCCGAGAACATCATCGAGTTTTAATTTTTCTTGCTCCCAAGTAAAACCTTTGACAAAAATAACTCCAGCTAGCGCTCCAATAACCAGAGCACCGATCGGGTGAACCTGATCGGATCCGGCACAAATGGCGACAAGGCCAGCCAAGGCACCGTTGTGTATGAACCCAGGGTCATTTTTAGAAATCACTAAGGCTGCGAGAATTCCTCCTGCCATGGCAAAAAGCGAGTTGATGGCTACCAAGCCAGAAATCCCCTGCATTGTGGCAGCAGACATGACATTAAAACCAAACCAGCCGACGCAAAGCATCCAGCTTCCCAATGCCATGAATGGAACATTGCTGATAGGGATAGGGCGGCTGCGGCCTTGCGAATCCCATCTTCCAAATCGTGGCCCGAGTACGATGACTGCTGTCAGGGCGATCCATCCACCCATGGAATGGACGACCACGGATCCTGCATAATCATGAAAAGGCACTCCCCCGGTCAGCTCGGCTAGCCAGGAACCTTCTTGCCCCAGAAAAGTGATTTGTCCCCAGACCATCCCTTCAAACAAAGGGTAGGCGACGCCGACAAAAATACCGGCCGCTAAAGCCTGGGTCCAAAACTTAGAACGCTCGGCAATGCCGCCTGAAATGATGGCAGGAATAGCGGCGGCAAATGTCAACAAAAAGAAAAAGTGGACCAGCTCATAGCCCTGATTTTCTGCCAGCAATTCACTGGCCGGTTGAAACATATAAATTCCGTAGGCGATTCCGTATCCAATCGTGAAATAGACCAGAGTTGAGATGGCGAAATCTACCAGAATCTTTACCAGCGCATTGACCTGGTTTTTCTTTCGCACCGTTCCTACTTCAAGAAAGGCAAATCCCCCGTGCATGGCAAAAACCATCACCGCGCCAAGCATCATAAATAGGACATCGCCACTGCTTACAAGCGAACCAAAGTCTTTTTCCATTATCTTTTCCCCATTTCAGGATTTATGAATCGATTGCTCATCATCTTATCCTTCTTAGGGGCTGAACCCGTTTCGGGGTGCAGAATGACATTAATAACTACTGATTTATCGACGTATTAGCCCCGGAACAAAAGGAAAAACTTTGATTGCGAGCACATTCCGGTAAACTATAGCTAGTCACTCCAATAAAATAAACAGAATTAAGCTTTTTGGCTTCAAATTTCCCGGAAAAGCGGTGAGTTTAATGGCAAGAAATATAGATAAATTTAATTAAATCAATTAGTTAAAGGTATAGTGCGGGCCTGGGGGTTTGTTGGGTTATGGGTGAGGCAGGCAATGAGAGCAGGGTCGCTGAAAATTTCCCCCATGATCTCTGAAAGGCTGGAGTTTAATAAGTTTTCATTGGGGAAACTGGCAGGGCTGATATCAGACCGGCTCATCCTTGAAGTGAAGCTTTTGCTGAACCTTTTTCCCCGACTTTGGCAGATGGCTCTGACATCGGCTTTGACCAGAATATTCATTTTTGGAGGGTTTTCCTGGTAGTGGCTTTTTATATTTAATATTTCAATTTCCAAAGACCTTTCAGCGTTGGAACTGAAATTTTTAGGCGAAAACCCCAACTTTGTTAATCCCTGCCGAATTCGAGTGGTGAAAATATCCTTTAGGTCTCCCTGAGAAATGACAGTAAACTTCCGTACTTTGAATCCGCCCTGCCATTTCGAAATGACATTGCTGGAGCGGACATCGACAACTTTGACCGCCACCGGCAGCCCATCACCAATATTGGAGTCGTGAATGGGAATGGAAGGGTTGATGAGAACCCGGTGATTTTTCGAGCATCCTGATAAAATGATAAAAAGGCATAAAAAAGCTATGTTAATAACTTTCAAGAATATTAATTTCATTTGAGAGTAGAATCAGTTTGATATGTTTTTATTGTAATTTATCTACCCTGTTAAATTAAGTTTAAAATGAAATCGGTCAAAATCAAATCATTACGTAAAGGTATGGTGACTGCCGCCGAGTTAAAGGATCGGATGGGCCGGACGCTATTGACCGCAGGTCAGGCTATTACTGAGCAAAATTTGAAAACTCTGAAAGCCTGGGGCATCACTGAGGTCAATATAGCTGACTCAGAAGGGTCAAAGAAAGCTTCACAGGAAGAGGGACAAAAGGCTGTAAAAGCCTCCCCAGCTATTATTAAGGAACAGGAAGCTCTATTTAAATTCACCGATCGTAGGCACCCTGCGATCACCGAATTGTATGACATTTGTTTGGCGAGAAAAGTTCAAATGCGGCAGGAAGGAGAATAAAGTTGGATCTACGTAAACTGATTGAGCAGTCTCCACAGATATCATCACTGCCTACGATTTTTTACCAAATTAATCAGGCTGTGGAAGACCCTGAATGTTCTTTTGTGGAAATTGGGGAGATCATAAGTGGCGATCCTTCTCTTTCTGCACGGCTTTTAAGAATAGTGAACAGTTCATTTTTTGGTTTTCCGAGCAAAATAGAAACGATCACCCATGCGGTAACGATTGTTGGAATGGCTCAATTGAATGACCTTGCTCTGGCAACAACGGTGGTCAATCAATTTAAAGGGATACCCAAAAAATTGATGAATATGGAAAAGTTCTGGTTTCATAGCGTTTCGACGGGCCTGGCGGCCAGGGTCATTGCCGTTTATAGGAGGGAACCTAATGCGGACCGGTTTTATTTGATGGGAATGCTTCATGACCTGGGCCGACTGGTTTTACTTCTGAATCTTCCCGAGCAGATGCGAAATGTTATGAACCGTTATGAGGAAGGTGAAGGACTTTTTCATGACGTCGAAAATGAGATTATGGGAGCTGATCATGCGGGTGTAGCGGGTATGTTGCTGGAGGTGTGGAAGCTCCCCGAGATGCTTCAAGAGGCGGTAGCTTTTCATCACACACCCAGTCTATCGCCCCGTTACCCCACCGCCGCAGCCATTGTTCATGTTGCGGACATTATCGCGCATAGTATGGAGTTGGGAACCTGCGGTGAACGTTATGTGCCACCACTAAATGCCAAAGCATGGGAAGTGCTCGACTTACCTCCCAGTCTTTTGCCGTCAATTATTGAGCAGGTTGACAGGCAGGCAACAGAAGCGGTTGAAATGTTCCTTTAAAGGCCAAGGCTGTGAATAAAAAGAATCCCGAAAACGCTAAAAGTAAAGATCAAGTTAGAATCGAGTTTCTGGAAAGACAGGCTCGGCTCAATCTATTTGGTCTGGATATTCTTGCTTCTCTGGGTGAGTTGCAACACAGCGCCCATTTGAGCCGTGATCCACACCAGATTTTGAAAGTTGCGTTGAACCATGTCAAACGCCTTGTTGATTTTCAGGTGGCGGCTTTTTATCTGGTGGATGAGGAAAGTTCTGATTTTATCCTGAAAGAGGTTACTCCTCCGGCTAATAAAGAGTTGATCCAGACTGAAGTGGACAGAGAAATCGAAAACGGTACATTTGCTTGGGCATTGAATCGTAACCGCGCAGTCGTGATTAAAGTCCCCTCCCACGATCACTTGCTGGTATTCCATGTTTTAGCGAGCAAAACCCGGGTACGTGGTATGTTTGTCGGTCGTGTTTTGGCAGGCGGCAAGGCTGTTAACGAAACCGTTCTCTATCCTTTATCTGTGATTCTTCAGAATACTGCCAATGCTCTGGAAAGTGCCGCGCTTTATAAAATGATTTGGGAACAGAATCAGAACCTTGAAGAAACAGTTCAAATCCGCACCAAGGACCTTGAAAAACAGACCCTGGAACTTAAAGAAGAAATTGCGTTTCGAAAAATCGCCGAGGAATCTCTGGTGCTTGCCAAGGAAGAAGCGGAGGCGGCCGCCCGCGCTAAAAGTGAATTTCTTGCAAATATGAGTCATGAAATTCGAACTCCTTTGAATGCAATCTTGGGGTACGGTGAGATTCTCCAGTTTGAAGCTAGAAAATTAAATCGACCGGATTTTGTTGAGGATTTAAGGGCCATCGAGTTTGCCGGACGGAACTTATTGAGTTTGATCAATGAGATTCTTGAGTTGTCAAAAATTCAAGCAGGAAAAATGGAGATATATCTTGAATCTTTTGACCTCTCTGCTCTCATTGAGGAAGTCATTTCAACGGTGAAGCCTCTGGCCCAGAAGAAAAATAATAAGCTGGAAGTCATAAAGCAGGGTCTGCCCAGCTCAATGTATTCCGACTCTTCCCGCATCCGTCAGATTCTATTAAACCTTTTGGGAAACTCTTGTAAGTTTACAAGTAATGGAGAGATTCATTTGACCATTTCTGGGAAAATGGTTGATGGTGTGAAATGGGTTTATTTTACCGTTGGAGATACAGGGATCGGTATCGAGCCTGAGAAAATTTCTGGATTGTTTGAAGAGTTTGCTCAGGCAGATTCTTCCACAACACGAAAACATGGAGGGACAGGACTGGGTTTAACCATCAGCAAGCGTTTATCCATATTGTTGGGAGGCGATGTCCAAGCCAGCAGCGAGTTGGGTAAAGGTGCATCGTTCACTATTTTGATTCCGGAAGATGTTTCCCAGATAAAATCCTTCGAGAAGGAGGCTGTTAGCAGGTGGTCAGAATGGGCAGACCGGTTTCTTGACGAAGATCCAGGTTTTAATCCTGATGATAAGCAGGAAAAGATGTCTGATTTTAATTTTGATTTTAATGTGGATCAGGTATTGGTTGTCTGTGGGGATGAAGTTGTTTGTAATTTGATGAAAAGGTTTCTGGAAAAAGAAGGGTGTAAGGTGGAAGTCACTGATGATGGAGAGCAGGGGCTAGTCCTTGCTGAACAGGGCCACCCTCTAGTCATCATTTTGGATGCCATGGTTAAGGGTTTGGATGGTGCGGAGGTTTTATCGCAAATTAAACAGAACCCAACCCTTGAAAATACACCCGTAATTCTATTGTCCGAGGTCGAAGCAGGACCGGGGATGAAAGGTGCCGATGAATTTTTGTCTAAACCCCTTGACTGGGATCGTTTTATAAGCATTTTTAAAAAATACCGGACAAAACCTGCTGATTTTTCCATTATGATTGTTGAGGACGATGCGATTAACAGGGTGGCTCTAACCCGGATTTTGAATAAGGGAGGGTGGAGCGTGTCCGAGGCTATTGATGGGCCGTCAGCATTCAAGTTGCTCGCTGAGGACAATATTCCTGATATGATTTTGCTGGATTTGGTTTTGCCGGAAATGAACGGTTTCGAGTTCATCACCCGTCTGAGGCAAAATCAGAGCTGGAAGAATATTCCGATAATCGTCAACTCCGCAAAAGATCTCACTCAAGAAGAAAAAGGCAGGCTTCAGGGAGATGTCGTGAAAATTTTGAAAAAGGGTGATGTCACTTGTGGAGAATTATTGCAGGAAGTCCGCATGGTTGCCGGGCGCGCGAGTAACGGAAAAGAGTGATTTGATTTTTTTTGTTTACGTTTTCAGGGTTCCTTAGTCGGTTTATTCCCCACCTCGACATTAGCAAAAAAGATGGAACGAGAATCGACCCGCAGTGTATAGTCAATTTCCTGGTTGGCGATGAAAGGTTCGCGCACTAAAGGAAAACTCCATTCCGAAATCGTGCCGGGCCGATGCGGATTACCTCTGATGATATTGCCTCCTTTGTGCGGATTGTTCATGAGAACGAAATTTTTTCCTTTGCCTCCAGGCCCTTTGTCATACATATAAACCCAACCGTAGATATTTTTGATTGTGCGTGACGCATTATTTTTAATTCTAAAAACAATAGTGTTTGTTTTTTCCGGCAAAGTGAACAGATTTGATATGCTTATCAGGCCTATATTGACAAACCTTTCACTAACGTCTTCTTGTTGGGCCAGAGCCGAGTTGGGATGGCTTGCCAAGAGAAATATTAAACTCAGTAGAATTAATCCTGATAAGATCTTTTTTTTCATAAATAAAATTGAATGTAAACTGGCATGGGCTTATCGTGAAGATTGAAGTCTGTGGTCAAGTCTCAATGCCTGTCAAAGAATCCCTCGCTTGTAAATAGCTTTTCAACTTGCCTGATTCTACCATTTGTTTCACTTCCAGTATTACTTTAGGGGAGAAATCGGACTTTTTAAACAGTTTTCCGTTTCTACTCTTGGGGATAGATTGAAGCGCTCCGCTTTGCCAATTTTGGATAGTTTTTACCATTAGGGTTGCTCCCAATTTCAGCGGCTTGAGAAGTAGTGTCTGCTCGTTGTCGTCCTCGCTCAAGGTGATCGCCTGCCGGGATAGGATCTCCCCTGTGTCAACGCCTTGGTCAATTCTATGGATGGTCGCTGACATGTGCTGGAGTTTGCCCTGATGAAGCGGCCAAAAATTGCATGACGAACCCCGATAAAATTCAGGATCGCCAATGTGCAAATTAAATAATCGATTTGGAAATCTCTTTAGAAATGGTTCTTTTAAAATGCTGGTTCCAAATACAGCGATAAAATCGGGGCTTGTCTTTGCAATTTTGTTGAGGGTGAGGGGAGAATTGAGTTCGTCGTCGGCAAGATAAGTTGTTCTCGGGCTGTTCTTTGCAGGTAGCTGACAGGACTCCCGAACCAGTTCCCGCTCGTAACGATCCCGGCGTTTAAAAAACCAGTCCCAAGCAATGGATTCTTCTTCTGACTGAGGGCTGGGGCAGGGGTAATTGCTTTTTTCAACATAGATTTCGGAAATTGAAAAATGAGTGTTTAAGCGATGAATAAAAAACTGATGCCGGCAATCACTGCCTGTCAAAATTACAATATTTGGGTTTTCATTTAGTTCTGTTAGTTCTGTCGACATGAATTAAATTGAGGAATGAAGATGATGATTTTCAAAGGGTCTTGTGGGCTGGAAACGGTTATTCATCAATATCCTGTGCGGTTATAAATTTATTTTTGTAGTAGATGGTCAAATCTTTGAGTGAAATGATTCCTGTTATCTTGTTGTCTTCTATGACAGCCAGATAGCGAGCGTCATTCTCGTGCATAGAGCTGAGGGCAGAATCCATGGGCTGATCAGCTTTTATGGTCGTGGGGTTTTCCATGAGTTCAGAAACCAGTGTGGTTTCGGGATTGAGTTTGTCCCCCAGCACTTTGCGGGTAAAAATTTCTTCCGTAACAATACTTGTTATTTCTCCATTTTGAGTTACCAGAAGCGAACCGATTTTTTTTTCCTTCATTCGTTGGGCGGCTTTTTGCACAGAGGTTGAGTCAGGAATCGTTTCCATATTTCCCTGCATATAACGGGCAACCTGATCCTCCTGGTTGTCGCTCTGACAAAACTTGAAGCTGTAATAGTTCGCGAAATCCTTGATGGAAAGCATTCCGACAATTTTTTTTCCACGCGAGATGGGAATATGGCGAATATTATTCTCGCGCATTTTTTGATATGCGTTGGACATGGTCTGCTCACAGTCCATGGTGATAAGTTGACGGACCAGAACCTTGGATAACGGGGTAGTGCTCAGCGGACGTCCAGCAGCGATAACATCCATGGTCAGAGCGGATTCTGAAAACAGTCCCTTCACTTTTCCCTCCTCGGAGACAAGCAGACAGCCTACCTTATGTTGAGCCATTTTTTTGGCCGCATCCAGAACGGTATTTTCGGATTCTATGCCTAGAACAGAATCTTTCATGAAATATTGGATATCGCCCTTCTCTCCCGGTTCTTGGGAAAATTTATTGTGGTAGTAGTTGGCAAAATCCTTGATGGATAGTATTCCAATGATAGTGTCCTTTTCAGTTATTCCCAGATGGCGAATGTTATTTTTGCGCATGCACCCGTAAGCCTCTTCCATCGTGAGGTTGGCGCCCAATGTGATGATAGGGTCGTTGAAAATCGTAGATACGGTGGTTTTGTCCGGATCCAGATCTTTCGCGGCAAAACTTCGGGTTAAATCCGTATCGGTTAAAATTCCCGTGTAGTTCTCATTCTCACCGATAAAGATAGAGCTGATGGAGTGATGGCGCATTTTTTGCGCGGCCTCCTTGATGGAAGACTGAGGGTGTACGGAAACCAGAGACTCTTCCATGAAATAACGAATTTCGTCCATATAGAACAACCTTTGTAGATTTTTAGAAAGACTTTTTCTTTATCAGGTTAACCAAACTGGGGGAGGATTACAATAGGTTAGACTTTAGGATATGTTCATCCGGCTTGAAGGGGTGAGTGGCCGGTTCAGTGCTTCGTGCAAGGCAGGGTTGTGAGGTGTTTGAAATGTTTCCACCAGAACTTCAGTTTCATACGTTCAATTTGAAACCGAACCCAGAAATGTGTATTACGCTGCGGTTTAACAAGATTCATTTCTTTTTACCCCAATTTGTCAGATAAAAGAAAACAGACTTCCTGATACCACGCCCAGACGACCCACCATCTGCTTTACCAAAAACGGGTCGTTAAATTCTTAACGGCTTATAGGATTGTGAACTTTAAAAAGTTTAGCAGAAAAGTAATAAAAAACCACTTATTAATCAGTTAGTTATTGATGAGGGGGGTGCCTGAGGATGATATTGCAGGATTGAAGCGGCAGCGAGTTTTTGTGTTTACATGATCAGGCTAACTTTGCCGGTTTTAATGTCATAAAATGCGCCAACGATTTCTATGTCGCCGTCTTCGTGCCGGGCTGTCAAAATGGGGTCTTCAGTTTGTAACCGTTCTACGCCAATTTTCACATTTTCTTTTGCGACAATATTCACCCAGTCGGGAGATTGTTTCTTTAACCGATCCAATGCGGGCTTTATGGCCTGCACGAGACTGTCAATATGTCCCGGCGGATTGCCACCTTTAATGGTTGCGTCGACAGCACCGCATTGTGAATGCCCTAAAACCATTACCAGTCTTACATTTGAGTATTGCCTTTTTTGACCTGCTAATTAATTTCCCGCCATGCCTTCAGTAAGGGAAAATACAATGCTTTTTTAATAGGACGTTTCTCACCATATTTTTTCAGCACATTTTCATAGCGGTTCAATTGATGTCTGTAGCGTTGTACCTCACTATCCAAAAAGATTTCAAGGTTTTTTCCTCCACCTTTATGAGTTCCGGTTTTGTAATCAATGATCCATCGAACTCCTTCATCGACGAAAGTCCGGTCAATGATATTTCGTATATACCGGTTATCTTGAAAGAACGTCAGCGGGTACTCGGAACGGGCGTCTTCATGCGAGGCTAAAATCCACCGCCCTCGGTCATCTTCGAAAAGTCTGGAGAGAGCCAGAAGTCCCGATTTAAGAGCGTCTTCTGCCTGCTCCAGCGGCAACCCTTCAGCCAGAAGAGCGGATTTGAATTTGGGCTTCAAATTTTCAATTCTTTCTTCCGACCAGCTTTCCAATCCTTCTACGGCTATATCATGCAGGCAACGGTGCAAGACGTTGCCCAGACACCGCACCGTATTTCCTGCCCAGTAGTATTCTGGTTCTATATATTTTTCATCTTCGATATCGACTGCCTGTCCTTCAACGATGGAGTCCTCCGCAATTGGAAATGAAAAATCGATGGGCAGGCGATGAATGGAATGTGCCGGTGCTTGATCGGGTTCTACAGGGCTCGGCTCCACAGTTTCGCTCAGTTTCGCCAGCCATTCTTCCTTGATGTGCGGCCACAGCTTATTCAGTAAGGATTTTGAATTAGGTCTCCACCCATCTTCCTCATGCGGTTTTAAATGACCAAACAGATGCAGTTGAGACTTGGCTCTGGTTGCGGCCACATAGAGAAGCCTTAAGGTTTCATATTCTTCTTTTTCCCTGTTCAAGTCCGATAAAAATTCGTATAGAGGAGAAGTTTCACCGCCTTTTTCCTCGATGGGGGCGAGTAACAGGTCATCGCCATGCGGCATCCAGTAAATCAGGCGCTTTTCATCGGCTTTGATGGGTTTGCCCAGGCCTGGCAAAATCACAAAATCAAATTCCAGGCCCTTGGCTTTGTGCATGGTCATGATTTGCACGGCATTTTCGGAAACCGCTAAGGGGCTGGCATACAGATCCGTCAGAATCTGATCGAAGTTTTCGAATTGTTCTTCCTGCCCGGAAAAGATGATTTCTTCCACTTTACTGAAGAACACTTCAATGTCATCAGGACTGGTTCCCTGTAGGCAGGCGGGTCCGCCTAGCCTGATCCAGCAGGCTTCCAGCACATCGCGAAAGTTTTGTTCGGGCAATCCGTTTAAAAAATGCTGAATATTGTCAACAAGACCCTGCGCTCGTTTTTGCCCGTCTTCACTAAGAAGCCCAATGTGGGAAGAATTGTTGAGTAGGAACCAGACTGGCGTCGTCCTATCAAGTTCCACCAAGGCATGGATATCGGTCAAAGATAATCCGCACCAGGGTGCTCTTAAAATCGATAGCCACGCGGTTCGGTCACCGGGAAAACGTAGAGATCGGAGCAGGGACAGAAGGTCAAGAATCGCGGGTCTATCTGTGAGGGAATCGATAGCCTCGGCCTTGAATGCAATATTAGACTCGTTAAAATGTCTGACAATGGAAGTGAGGTGGGTTCGCCCACGGACTAGAATTGCCAGACTCTTATCCGGATATTGAGATCGGGTATCCTTGACCAGAAGGGTGATCTGCCGCGCCTCCTCTTCAGAAAGGGCATGACTATCCTCGTGATGCGGAACAGGATGGTACAACACTCCGGGATGCATGCCCTCCTCCAAGACCGCTGACGATGGCGTGTAGGAAATAGCTCCAAGATCAGGGTCATTATCTGCCGGAAAGATTTTTTGAAAGCAGGTGTTGACCCAGTCCACCAGATTTTTTTGTGAGCGGAAGTTGGACTCCAGCGACAGGGGTATCAGTCGCAAAGAACCCAGTCCTAGTTCCTGAGTTTTGATGAATAAACCCACCTCTGCATCCCTGAATCGGTAAATGGACTGTTTAGGATCGCCAACAATGAACAGGGTTCTGCCATCTCCCTCGCTCCACTCGGAGGTGAGCCTGCGTAATAGCTCTTCTTGCTTGAACGAGGTGTCCTGATACTCATCGACCAGAATATGATGTATTTTGCAATCAAGATAAAAAAGCAGGTCGGTGGGATGCTCCCCACCATCTTCATCCTTCTGAACCAGACTGTTGATGGCGGACAGGGAAATTTCTGTGAAGTCGGTGATCTGCCGGGATGAAAAAACATCTTTCAGCTTTTTGTTGATCTCTGCCAAAAGGCGGATGGTTGACTTCAGCAAGTCCCACTCCATATCTGTGAAGTGTCCCCGCGGCAACTTTTTCACTTTCGCTAAGGCCGCGAGAAGTGCAGGATTCTCCTGCAGAGAGTTCGTCAGTTCCAGAAACCCATCTTTCATTTTTTTAGCATCGTCACCTTTTCCTGGAGGGAAACCCAACTTAATATTTGCTTGTTTCCTGTAGGCAGGAAGCTTGTCCTGGGTCAAAAAAAGATGAGCCAACCCTTTCCAGACTTCCAGACTATCGATGGCGGTGTCGGGAAAGCTCAGGAGATTCGCAAGACAGGCGCAAGGGTGGGAAGGTTCGTCATTTTCCAAATTCCTGCCCGAGTAAGTAGCGACCTGCAGGATACTTTTTTTCATGCCCGGACTGAACAGACCCTCCAGTTCGCCGAGTCGGGATTGAATCAAACACGCCAGGGTTTGCTCCAGTTTTTGCCGGGCGTCCTCATTCAAGGGATGCGCTTCCAGATTTTCGCGAGGATCGAAAAAGGAGATCATCCATTGATCTCTCTTAGTCAAAAGCTGGACGATTCTTTTTATGAAATCTTCCTTAGAGTTATCAATATGCCGAAGAATATTTCGCACCAGTACTCCGTAGGGGTTGGTCTCACTTTCCGTCAGGCTCAGGATGCTTCGGGCGGTTTCCCGGTAAAGGCTCTTGGCATTTTCCTGGATGTCCAGCCCCGCACCCATGCGGGATAGCAAAGGCATCCGTCGGGTTAAAGAAGAACAAAATGAATCAATGGTTACAATTCTCAGACGGGCCGGGTTATTCATCAGCTTCCACTCCCGCGCCTGATCCTGCTCAAGAACTTTTCGCGCCAGTTCCCAGGTGAACCGTGCGTGAGCTTGTTCGGGGCATTGATGAGTCTGGGCTTCGGTGAGGGCGGAAAAAACTCTCTCCTTCATTTCCGCAGCGGCTTTTCGGGTAAAAGTCATCGCTAGAATTTCTTCAGGAAAGTTTGCCAGTCCCAATAACTTCAGATAACGCTGGATGAGCAATTCAGTTTTTCCTGATCCTGCCGGAGCCTGCACGATAAAAGACTGGTCGGGTTCAAGAGCTTGCTTTCTTATTTTCTCATCTGCCAGTATCAAGAAGAGTCCTCCTGATCTTCCCGCTTTGCGGTTTCCTGGATTCTGCAAAGGGAACCGAACTCGCAATGCCGACAAGGTTCGCCTTTGTTGATTGGAGAAACGTTGTGGTTCCCCTGCAGAAACTCATCGGCGACAGCGTTTAGATTATTCTTCCAATAGTTCAGCAACTCCTCCCATGAGGAATATCCACTGGCCTTGGTAAAATCCTGATTTTTGAATTGTCCAAGAGGCAGGTTTGGGATGGTGGTGCCCTTGAACTCGGGTTTGCCGATCACCAGATGGCCGTAGGCCAAGCCTGCTGGAGGCTTGGCTAGCGCATAAAGGGGCAGTTGTGGGCCGCGTATTTTTTCTCCAAACCAATCTGTGCTTTTAGCGTCTCTTCCTGTCTTGTAGTCGATCAATAGCAGGCCCTTGCCAGGAATTTCATCAATGCGATCAATTCTCAATGTGAGTTTTATTCCAGACAGGTTTATCGATACGTCCTCTTCATTGTGGAGCACTTTGAAATCGGGTCTTTCCGATTCCACATCGCGTAGCCATTCATGGATGACCCGCACGTTTCGTTCTATTTCGAGTTGGTTGAATTGTATTTGGCCGGTGGTGCGCTCTGAGCAAACTTTGAGGGCTTCCCGTACGTATTGATCGAGCTGTTGTTCGAGAGAACCTTCCGAAAGGGTTTTTAAAAGGTTTTCCAGGTTGGCTGTTTTTTCCCAGAACAGTTCCAGCGCTTTATGGATGACGTTGCCGCGATCCATGTTGTCAAAATCCACTTCCGGGGACTGGTAACGATCGCTGTTCAAACGGTGGCGGGCAAAAGCCCGGAAGGGACATTCGACTTGATCTTTGAGTAAGGTATAACCAGATGAAATACCCCGCGTCTTAAAGCTGTTCTTTTCGAAATCAGTAGCTGGCAAAAATGTAGGCTCGGTGAATTCTTCCAGATCATTCAAGGCCAGGACTTGATCTTTGATTCGTCTGGAGAGGTGAGGGGTCTCCTCATTCATTGGGAATCCTTTTAATAACGGACTCATTCCCATATCCATATCTCCTTCGTGGAGGGGAAAACTGAAATGAACGTCCGGTGCAGCCATCAGCAGACGACTTAAGCATTGCTCGGCAAATTTCAATTCCCGTTGTGGATTGGAACGCGGGATGGAAAATTTACTGCGGATTTCATAGGGGATGAAAGGGTTGGGCTCGGGATGGGCAGGCAACGCCTCACTATGACAACCCATGACCCATAAATGATCAAACCGCATTCCCGATGACTCGAGAAGGCCAATGACCTGGATGGAATGCTCCGGTGTTTTGGTCTGAAAAGGTTTGCTCCGAGTTATATTTGAAAGATGATTTAAAACTTCCAGTCTGTTAATCGGGCCGAGAATTTGATTTAGAGAACATAGCTCATTCAAACAATCTTTCCAGGCTTCAAATGCCTGATGCCGTTTCGATAAAACGGATTGCTGATCCGCAGAAGCCGAAGATTTTCCCGGCCAACCGTTGTCTTTTAAAAACTCTGATAATTCCTCTGCCCACTTTCCCGGCAATAATCTTTTGCTGTTCAAGATCCAGGCTTTTAACCCATCTGCCAGTTGGTCGACTTGAAGGATGCGGCCATAAATTAAAGAGAGTCGATCAAGAGGGATGGAGAGAATTCTTTTTTTTCTAAGTTTGCGTTCCAGATCAGATATTTCCTGGGTGGGTGGAAACGCATAACCAAAAAAGGGACTCTGGATGAATGACAGGAGCGTACTGACAGGAACAGTAACTGTCTTTACGGTCAGCAGGTTCAGCGCCATTTTGATCATGGGTTCCTGAGATAATGGCGAAGCCAGTGAGATATTAAAGGGCAAAATCTGTTCGTCCAGAGTGAATATGGATTCAGGAACCAGTTCTGCCGCCAGTTCGCGCTTGAGAAGGGTGCGATATTTTTCCAGCTCCGGCACAACGATGCCGATACGTTTTCCCGGCTGAAATATTGACCTTACCCAACGGGCACAGGCTTCGGCTTCTCCCTGGCGGTTTTCGTATTCCCGGACATGAGCGGTCTTGTTGCTCAGTGTGTCTTCCAGTGTTTCCGGGTCGGGCACTGGTGACAGGAAATCCACATGCGTGCCTTTTTCGAGAAGAAAGTCGAGAAAAACTTTCAGTTGCGGGCTTTGTTCTTCGAATCCCATCACACGAAGAGAGGGAGGGATAGGTATTTCTCCCTCCTGCATGGAGTTTCTCACCGCTTCCATAAGCATACAAGGATCCAAAGCACCTAGTGAAGCAAGGCGTCTCTCATATTTCTTTGTCCACCACAGGAAGGTTTTTGCCTCATCGGTCAGTTCATAGAGTTTGGGATTCCGTGGCAGGCGGTATTCATGAATCAGGGCAAAGGCCTGACTGGCCTGAGAGGCGACGCCTTGAAGGTGAAGAAGGTCAAGACGGGTTGCGTCTTGCGCTATGATCTGTTCCCAGATTTTTTCGCATTGCAAGTCGCTGAGGAGATACTGTGTCGGCCATGATTGTAGCCAGATCTCGCGCAACCAGGATGAAAAGGAGAATATCTGTGGAGTCTCCCAGGCTTTTTCCCCGGCTTGTTTTCTCTGCTCATCCTGTTCCAGTAAAAGCCAGCGAGCCAGCCGGCTGTTGACCGTCACTGTGAGAGTGCTTTCAGTAGGGTGGGGGGTCATAAGATCATAGCTTAACGGGCCAGCGTGACGCAGGACCCAATTTGAAAGGGCTTACGAAATACCCGTGCCGGGCATGAAGGATAATGCAGAGGTTATCACAGGTACGGAAGAATATCATGGCCACGCTTTTGGCGGTCGCGATAGCGTCACCGCCCCACTGGCCGCACGCCCAGTGTTAGGGAGTGTCTTGGACCCAGACTTCGCCGGTGGAGGTGGTTTCGCGTTTCCAGATGGGTGTGGTGCGTTTGAGTTCAGCGATGGCCCACTCGCAGGCTTTGAAGGTTTCTCCCCGGTGCTCACCAACCGCGACGATCAAAACAATATTTTCACCGATGTCTATGGGGCCGATCCGGTGAATGATGCTCATGTCGATGATTCCGTAATCCTTGATGGCTTGCGCCCGAATTTCTTCCAGCTTTTTTTCCGCCATCTTCGGGTAATGCTCGAAGTTTAGCTGGGTGATGTTTTGACCTTTTGAAAGTTCTCTTCCTGTTCCGAGAAAGGTGGTGATGCCGCCGATATTGCGGGAAACTTTTTTCATGGCTTCGATCTCATCGGTGACCGAGAAATCTTCCAGCTGGATGCGTATTTTTGAGTCGGTAGTGGTGCTCATGGTGTTGTCCTTAATTTACTGGGCTCCGCCTGAGAATGGGGGGAGAAATGCCACCTCGTCGCCGTCATGAATAACGGTGTCGGCAGAGGCCATTTCCTGATTGACCGAGATCATGACTTTTTTCTCCCGGATAATTGCTCCCATTTTCGGCGCTGTTTTAGAAATGATATCACTCAACTGGTCTATAGTTATTGGATTTTCAATCTCCAAACTGTCTTCTTCTTTTCCGGCAATGGATTTCAGACTGGCAAAATATTTAAGGGAGATCATTTTTCCACGGTTTCTTTGTCGAAGGTTCCCGATTTGCCGCCGGATTTATGAACCAATCCGATCCGATTGAAATACATTCCCCGATCAACGGCTTTGCACATGTCATAAATGGTGAGCACTGTCATGGAAACAGCAGTCAGCGCTTCCATCTCCACACCAGTTTGCCCGGTCACTTTAACCGTGGCGGTCACGGTGATGGAGCATAACCCCGTCTCAGGATTCGGGTCAGGGTTTATCTGAAAGCTGATGTCCACACCGGTCAGCAGCAGGGGGTGACACATGGGAATGACTTCACAGGTACGTTTTGCTCCCATGATGCCTGCGACTTGCGCTACCGCCAGCACATCGCCTTTTTTGATTTGTCCCTCTTGAATCAGTTGCAGGGTTGCCGGTTGCATATGCACTTCTCCGGTCGCCACCGCTTTTCGGGAGGTATGGGTTTTATCGGATACATCGACCATGCGAGCACGGCCTTCCTCATTAAAATGCGTCAGGGGGTTATTCATACTGGCAATTGTACATCAACAGCGGCATACGCTCAATGGGATTTCCGACTGGTGGGTTCATAGAGTCCCAGGATATTTCCATCGGGGTCTTGAAAACGGGCGAGTTTTCCGTAGGAATGGATTTCTATGTTTCCGTCCAGCGTGGCATCCAACTCTTTCAATCGGAACACGAAACCCTCAATAGGCCGGGCCAAGAAATAGACCGTGGCGCCAACTCCAGCCGGGCAGTCGGACTTCTGCAAAGCCAGCCTTTGTCCATCCAGATCAAACTCAGCCCAATCTTCACGGTGAAACAGGGGTTCTTTTCTCAGTACCTTCTGGTAGAATTTCAACGCCCTGTCTAAATCTGCAACCGGATAGGAAACGAACGCGATTTTTGTCTGCATGTCGGGAATCCCGCTTAAATATATGAAACGATTCGGAGCTTAAAGTTTGTCACTGTTTAATATAGGACTGGTTCTATTATCCAGCATTTTGCATTCTTTCTGGAACATATTGACCCAGACCAGTAAAAATTCCCAGTACTTTTCCGGTTTGAAAGGGTTTTTCATCATAGGCATGGCCTTGATAGCCTACGGTAAGTTCGGAATGGCTCCCTTGAACAATGAGATTTTTATTTGGGCTATCATTTCGGGAATTTTGCACGGTGTTTATATACTCTGCCTTTCCAGAGCCTATGCGACTGCTGACATTTCCTATGTCTATCCCATCGCCCGGTCGGCACCGGTATTTGTCCCACTTTTTGCATGGTTGCTGCTCGATGAACACCTGGGTATCTCTACATTTTTAGCCATTGGGTTCATCCTGATAGCGATTTATATCCTGCATTTTGAGGGGCAACTGATAAGAGGGTTTAAAACTCTGATGCAAGCTCTTCGCGATCATGATTTGCGTTGGGTGTTTTACACGTTGGCGATGGTGGTCAGCTACAGCCTGGTGGATAAAAAGGGAATGGATGCCCTTTTGAATCATTTGCCGGATCAGCCCTTTGCCAATGGTGTTACCTTTTTCTTCATTGAGGCGACCATAGGTTTTTTGCTTTGCAATATTTATATTTTTTTCAACCATCCGGCAAAATATATTTTTCAAACATGGAGAGAGGAATGGCATAAAGCCTTGCTGGCCGGGGTCGCCACTTTAGGTTCTTATGGCCTGATCTGCGTGGTGCTTCAGTTTGAAGCTGTGAGCGCGGTGGTTTCTCTTCGACAGGTCAGTGTATTGATGGTGGTTTATTGGGGGTGCTGGAAGCTAAAGGAACCGTTTGGCCCGCAACGCCTGTTGGCCGGAGCGATGATCCTGATCGGCATATTTTTGATGGGTGGTAATTCCCACTAATTCTCTGCGGCATTACGGCCGCTGCTTCATTGAAGATTAAAATTTTTTAACCCCATTTACCATTAAGACCCCGATATAATAATGCAGTTACGAATATTTTCTTACACTCTGAGGCTTCTGGCCTCATAGATAAAATTGGAGGTTGGTTGTGAATTGGATTCCTAAATTTCTAAAGACCGGATTGATTCTGGCTTTATGGATCGTATTTTTAATTTCTTCCGCCGAGGCAGTTAAGGGAGACAAGCGTAAAACCCAAACCCTCTCACTGGAAAACGGACTGGATGTTCTTCTGGTTTCCGACCCCGATGTGCATCGCAGCGCCGCCGCCTTGTCGGTAGGTACAGGCTATCTGTACGATCCGAAGGATAAAGCGGGGTTGGCTCATTATCTAGAGCATATGTTGTTTCTGGGGACAAAAAAATATCCGGAGGTTGGGTCTTACAAAAAATTTCTCGACTCGCATTCGGGAGGGTCCAATGCCTACACCGGGGGAAACATCACCAACTATTTTTTTCAGGTGTCGCATGATGGATTCACTGAAGCTCTTGATCGCTTCAGTGATTTTTTCAAGGCTCCTTTGTTCGATAAAACTTATGCAGAGAGAGAAGTCAAAGCCGTTAATAATGAACACGAAAAAAATAAGCTCAATGATGGATGGCGCGGCAACTATGTTTCGGGCCTGATGTCCGAGCCGGGTCATCCGCTTGCCAATTTTGGCACTGGCAACCAGCAAACCCTGTCGGGCACTAATGGCCCGGCATTGCTTGAATTTTATAAGCGTTATTACTCAGCTTCCAACATGAAGCTGGCTCTTATCTCCAGCATGCCGATGGAAATCCTTACCGGCGTGGCGCAGAAATATTTCTCCAACATACCTAATCGGCCCGTCAAAGTTCCTGAGCTATCTCCAGAATTCAGAAAACCGCTCAAGGGACAGTATCGCCTGCTGAAAATAAAAACCATCAAGGATGTTCGCTCGCTGGAAATTGATTTCCCCACTATTCGACTTAAGGAGCATCAGGCCAGTAAACCGGCCTCGATTGTCGGTTCTGTGCTGGGCTATGAGGGCAAAGGTTCTCTACTCTCCAAATTAAAAGAAGAAGGACTGGTTTTGAGTCTAAGCGCAGGTGGAGGAAGCAGTCACCCGGATATCAATTCGTTCGGCATCAATATCTCGCTGACCGAAAAGGGGCTGAAAGACTACGAACGCATTCTTGAACTGATTTTTGCTTACATTAATATGGTGCGAGAGCATGGGTTTGAGGAATACACTTTCAAGGAAACTCAGGCTATGGCCCAGATCAACTTCGATTGGAAAAACCCGGATGAGGGCATGGGATTTGTTTCAGGTAAAGCGGCGATGATGCAGGATTACAAACTGAAAGATGTGGAAACGTTGCCTTTCCTTTTTACCGAATACGAACCTTCTGCTTATAAGGCGGTTCTGGATACGTTGACTCCAGCAAACACCATGGTGGTCTTGAGCCACAATGCAGCCACAACCGATAGCAAAGCGCCGTACTACGATGCCGAATATTCCCTCAAAAAAATAGGTGGCAAGGCTTTCAGTAGATTATCTAATCCAGGAAAATTAGACGGTGTTTTTTACCCTGAAAAAAATGATTTCATTCCATATAACCTGAAGCTGGTGGAGGAATATCCTCATCTGGTGCAGGATGATGAGCGGGCAAAAGTCTGGTTCAAATATGATCATCGTTTCAAACAACCCAAAATAGCTCTGACGTTTAGAATCGAAACCGCGAAAGTTTATCGTAGTGCCAGGAATCTGGAGTTGGCTAAACTTTATGAGTCCATGATGCAGGAGGGCTTGAATGAACTGGTTTATCCCATTCAAATGGCGGGATTGTCCTATGGCTTGTCGATTGAAAAGAAAGGGGTGCTCCTCACTCTTGGTGGTTACTCTGAGCGGATTGGCGATTTGATCAAGCTGGTGACGAAAAACCTGAAGGAAGTGAAAGTGGATGAGCAGAAATTCGCCAACATCAAGGAAGCGATGATACGCGGATTGAAAAACAATAAACTCGGTCAGGCTTATTCGCGCGGAGGTTATTACAACTGGTTGATGCTCCTCCAGGACCAATACACCGAAGAGGAAAAGCTCACTGCTCTGGCCCCGATCACTTTGAATGATGTCAAGGCCTACGCCAAAACACTTTACGAAAAAGTGTATATCACCGGAATGATTCATGGTAACTGGTCAGATGATGAAGCACGGCAAAGTATTGATCTCCTTTTGTCGGCTTTGGGAAGCAAAGCGCTACCCAAAAATGAACGCTTCGAACAGGTAGTCGAAGTCATGCCTGAAGGAAAAAGATTCCAGTTCAGCCAGGAGGTGGCGGATAACAATAATTCTCTGGCCTACGCCATTCAGGTGGGAAAGAAAGATCTTTCCGTTTTGGCGCAAACCTCGATAATCGCTTCTATTGTGGAAAGCGATTTTTATACGCAGATGCGCACCAATCAGCAATTGGGATATATTGTGTGGAGCTTTCATCAACGCATTGAGGAACGCATATTTTTTCGGCTGGTGATCCAGTCTTCCACACACGGTCCGTTTGAAATGAGTAAGAGGGTCAACAACTGGTTAGCGAGCACCGAAAAACTATTCTCTAATTTGACCGATCAGGAATTTGAGCGACATCAACAAAGCCTGATTGTTGCGCTTGAAAAAGAAGGCGACAGCATCGGCGCGGTTGCAGGTGACCTTTACTCTTTGGCGACGGATGAAAAAGGCGACTTCCGTTTTAAAAAGAAATTGATCCAGGCGATACGAGACCTCAAAAAATCAGAGATTGCCCAAGCTGCGGGAAAAATTTTCCGCGACTCTGGTACTCCCCGGCTTGAGGTATTGATGAGAGCCAAAGGAAGCAAGGAAAAAGTTCCTGACGGAGTCATTGCCGAAGTCACCCAGTTTAAAAAACAGTTAGAACGATAGCAAGCCGTCATCGCGAGTTGTATAGAGGAGCACGGCGACAAAGTGAAATTCGGAGCGATTTTTAAAAGAGGGAACAATCTTCTCAAGCTGGGCATTGCCGCACGAAAGTTGCGCAAGTCCACATCGGAGGAACATCGTCATTGGGCTCAGCACTATCTGGTCGAACTGCTCGGCCAGTCTAGAGGACTGCCTGCCAAGATCGGCCAGTTCATCACCATGGATGCAGACGATCAGGCCCTGCGTGAATCCCTCAACAACGCTCTTGAACCCCTTCCTTTCGAAGAAGTCACCGAATTGATCAGTAATGCCTACGGCAAACCCTGGGACACGATTTTTAAGAAGTTGGAAAAATCCTGCAAGACCGCATCGCTGGGCCAGGTGCATTTCGGCAAACTTAAGGATGGCACGGAAGTGGCGGTGAAGGTGCAGTATCCCGAAATTGCAACGTCGGTGGAAGCAGAGATGAACCTCATGGGCTGGTTGCCCAAAGTAGGGCCGGTAGCGAAATGGGGATTCAAAATGGATGGCTATCGCGATGCATTCTGGCATAATTTCAGCGAAGAGTTGGACTATCGCATTGAAGCCGGACATCAGGAAAACTATCGCCACAAAATTCCTCCGCTGGAACGCATTGTAGTCCCTGAAGTCATCACCGATTTAATACGACCCACCGTGCTGGTGCAGAAAAAGGAAGAAGGGTTCGGTCTCGATAAAGCCGAAACCATGATGCCCGAGCAGAAGCAGGCCATGGGCCGGTTATTGCTCCAACATTATATCCATATGTTGTTTTGGCACGGGTTTGTTCATGCCGATCCGCAACCGGCGAATTTTGCCTTCCGACAATACAAAAAAGATTATTTTGTGCTGATCATTTACGATTTCGGCAGTGTCTTGGAGATTTCGGATGATGTCCGGCTGGCGCTTTTAAGAATCATCCTGGCTCTGCGCGATCGGGAACATCTGGACCCGGTGGCCTGCCTCGCGGCTTTGGGGTTCGATCCTGAAAAGTTAAAGGACCTGCGTCCGACTCTACCCGCCTTGATGTCCGTTCTGTTCGAGCCATTTCTGGTGGAAGCTCCCTACGATGTTAAGGACTGGAGAATGAGTGAACGGTTTGACCAGATTGTCGGCGACATGAAATGGTGGTTCCGTTCTTCTGCGCCTCCTCAACTGATATTCCTGATGCGAACCTTACATGGCTTGACCAGCATGTTGAGAAGGTTGGATGTCCCACTGCCCTGGCAGTTCACCATGGATAAACTTCTGTCAGACATTTATCCTCAGGCCAGAGCTTTGACCTTGCCGCAAGTGGAAGGCGACTCTCAAAGTCCGGCTTTCGACTCCATAGCCCGCTACCTCAAGGTTCATGTGGTGAAGGCCAACGGCAACAAAGTCAGTTTGACCATGCCCGGCCGATGTGCCGATGATATCGAAGGGGCGATGGATGACTCGGTGAAGGAATCGATCCGGAAAAATAATATCGATTTGAAAGCCATTCAGGATAAAGCCCGGAAATCCGGCTTCGTCCCACAAGTCCTGTTCGAACTTCACGACGATGAACGTAATATGAAAGTCTGGCTCGAGCGCTAGGCGCACGGGCAGTAACTGTGGTATTCTTCCCAAACTCATGCTCGGGACAGCCTGATCCTGAACCCAAAGAAAAATTTATTAACTTTTTGAAAACATCTGAGTTGAAATCCCAGATGTGAAAATGATCGAGCTATGGCAAAAAATGCCATCAACCTCGGAGAACTCTTAAAAGACTCCGTTGCCTCTCCACCCCAAGTCTACTTAAAGGTCAAGCAGACCATGAGTCGGGCAGACTTTTCTTTTAAGGATCTGTCAGAGATCATCAATTACGATCCTTCCCTGGTTGCCAGAATTTTAAAGATTGCAAACAGTCCGGTATACGGATTCACGGGCAAAGTGGAAAATGTGGACCATGCCCTCAACGTGCTGGGAGTTGAACAACTGAATCAGTTGATTCTGGCAACCTCTGTTATGAAAGACTTTAAAGATTTTCCAAAAAGACTGGTGGACATGAAATCTTTTTGGAGACATTCCATTGCCTGTGGGGTCACCGGAAAACATCTTGCGAAGTATCACGGAATTCCTGATCCGCAGAGTTTTTATTTGCTGGGGATGCTGCACGACATGGGAAGTCTAGTGCTATACAGCAAGCTCCCTGAATTGTCGAAGGAGATTTTGATTCGCTGTAAAGAAGATAAAGAAAATTTGTTTGAGATGGAACTGGAAACGCTGGGCATTAGTCACGCTAGGATAGGGGCCTACTTGCTGAGAGAATGGGGGACTCCCGAAAAAGATTTATGAGCCGGTGGCTTTTCATCATCAGCCTATGAAGTCTGAAGAATTTTCCACCGAAACGGCGATTTTGCATTTAGCGGATTGTATTGCAGATGAACTGGGACTTGGCAACAGCGGGGAGTTTGTTCCCAACCCCATTCATCCCAAAGTAATGAAACGGTTCAAGTACCTAGAGTCTCCTGCCAAAGCCATGGAAACAGAAATTCGAGATGAATTTTTTAGTGCTCCGGCGACCTTTGTTTGATTTGATAAAATCCTGGACATAATATGAAAATATGGGTGGATGCAGACGCCTGCCCCAAGCCGGTCAAAGAGATTTTGTGCCGTGCGGCGGACAGGACAGAAATAATGGTGACCTTTGTTGCGAACCAAAGGTTTCGTGTACCTGAGTCCTCTTTCATTCAATTGATTCAGGTGGGGCAGGGTGCAGATATCGCCGATGATGAGATTGTGGATCAATGCGAGGCCGGGGACTTGATCATCACCGCAGACATCCCCCTGGCCGCCCGCGTCGTAGAAAAGGGGGCGCTGGCCCTTGACCCGCGAGGAAAAATATACGATAAAAATAATATTGGGCAGATATTGGACATGCGTAACTTCATGGATGAGTTACGCGGTAGCGGTGTCGAAACCGGTGGCCCAAGCGGGTTTGGTCAGAAAGAACGATATAAATTCGCCAACGAGTTGGATCGGTTTATTGCACAAAACCACTAGACGTGGAACCAGCATGCTGCAAGTCGGCTTTACCTGGTGTCATGCTGAGGCTCTCGAAGCATCTCGTTGTTGATAGCTTGTCGCTAATAGCAAATGGAGTCTGCCTTGATCGTAAAGAAAGCTGATGAATATTCGGTGGTGTGCCACACCCGGGTTGCCCTAGACTGCCAGGAAAATGGGGGATGGTGCGACAGCGAAGAAGAAGCGCAGGAGTGGGTGGAACATGAGTGCTGGATTTTTTCGGGCGAAGGCTGGATGTGCATTGCGTGCAACGCCCACTTCATGAGAAACCTTGCCCAAAACCGCAGAGAAACATATGGCGATCGCCCTGATGAGACCCCGGACGACGATCTTTACGAAGGCATTGACACTGTTCGATAACTCCTAGGAGCCCACTCTCGTGGGAGGGAGAAGCAAAGCGATATCCTTCTTAGCTTGCGTTCATCAGGATGACAGTTGTCGAAGCGCCTGGTGGTTACTAGCAGGAAGAAATTTCGTCTTGAAGAATTGGTTTGATGGGAACTTGTTCTACTGTTTTGCTGGCAGACTCGTTGGTATTTTGCACGGCCAGTTTGTCGAACAGGAAAGTCATTTTGTCTTCCAGTTCTTTGCCGATGCCTTCGCGAATCTCGTTGGACAATCCCCAAAACTCAGATTTGAACTCGCCAAATCCTTTTTTGCGGGTCTTGTATATGAACTGCTCATCGGTCTCGCCGGATTTTTTCTCGCCAGCAAACTTTTCGCGCAGGTGGGTGTAGATTTCTTCTTTGAAATCTGCGGGGAACAGAGTGCTTCCATAAATCATATTCTGGAAATCGGTGGCAAGATGAATTTCTGCGGTTTCCAGTTCCGGGAATTTGTTGAACAGGTTCTGGGGTAGGGTCGACGCGCCATGTTGGACAGCTCCTGCCAGCCCATAATCATCGCGTGAAATGCGTGACAGGCTTTCCAGTGTGTCGAAATCGAGATTGACATCGGCGACGCTGCCATCGGGTAGAGGGACTCCGCCATGCGAGGTTCCAGTCTGGATGGAGATTTTGCTGATGGTGGTGGTTCCGCTGCGATTTTTTTGTAGCAGTTCATTGAAATTGTCGAGATAGGCGCGCAGTTCCTGTTCGTTGCTGTTTTCTTTTCCTACTTCGCCAATTTCGCCACCCACGGAAATGGTGATGCCTTCCGGTTCGAATTCCCGCACGTGTTGAGTGAGATCAACGCCAACTTCAAAGTTTGCGCGTTGTTGCTCGATGACATTAGGCTTGCTGAGGTCGACCAGTGTCGAGGTGTCGATGTCGATATTATAGAATCCACCGGCGATACCGCTTTCTATCAGGCTCTTGAGTCCGGCGATCTCTTTTGCCGGGTCCGCCGCGTAGTTTTTAGCGTTGACCTGAAAATGGTCGCCTTGGATGAAGACGGGTCCGGTATAGCCTTCTTTGATTGCCGCGGCGAGGATGACCGTGGACAGTTCCTGCGGTTTCTGGAAGGTATAAGCCATTTCTGATTTAGCCAGCTCAAAAATGAAGGCACCGGCGTTCATCTTTATAGCGGTGCGAAAAATAGCCCGGCACAGCTCATAGGGCAGGCCGCGGATATTGAGGGCGGGGACGGTGAATCCTTTAACTTCACCTCGGCCCCGGGCGTCATAGAGTCCTTGAATGGATGAACTGACTATGCCTAACTCCAGCGCTGCCGATTTGATGAGAAACCGGCTTAGCCCTTTTATCTCTGCAGATGGATTGAGAACGGCGTTCAGGAGTAACTGATCGAGCACGTCGCCCTTGAGTTTATCGGCGTTTTCTATTTTCACGCCCCCGTTATCTTGAGTGGCGATACCTTTAAGGTGGCTGGTTATTTCGTCTTTATGGCTAAAAAGCATTGGGCTCCTATGAAAGCTTGAGTCCCTGATTGTAACGAGAATCTTACATCGGGGAGAGTTGGTTGAGGAACTGACCGGGGCTAAAAATTTGACTCCGGGTTTCAGCATTGTTGCATCTTCTGTTAGCGGTCAGAACTATATGAAGATAAAGTCTTGCCTGACAAGTGCATTGTAGCGAAAAATTCGATTTCTGGCAAAACATCTTTCAGGCAAAGAAAAAAATTAATTTATTACTTTAAAAACAATATGTTATGCATTACAAGCTAACCTTAATCGTTCATGGTGTTGGGTCTGGGTTTTCTGATTGAATCGGAAAAATGGGTTATGATAGATGATTGAAGGTGCAAGCCGAAACGGTTTTTGGTGGGATGTGCTTAAACTCTTAAAACGCCTATAATTACAACATTATCTTGCCTTAATTCTCATTGACACAGTTGAATAATTTGCTAGAATGCCCAGCGTCTGTAAAGTGCGTTGATCGCACCTGATTCCGCAGTTGATTAATGGATCTTTTTACAAGATTCTTTAATTTTAGAATATTTAGATTCCAATTTTTCAAAACTATATTTCCCAGGTTTCTGGAACGGAGAAATTGACCTCATGTTTAAGAATATTTATATACCGGTAGATAATTCTGATTACTCCAACGCTTGTGTGGATCTGGCGCTTGAGTTCGCTAAAGGGTCAGAAGAGACGACCATTACCGCAAGCCATGTTTATGCTGCCAAAATGCACGATGTCCGGTTCCGCCAAATGGAAAGCGGACTTCCCGAAGAATATCAGGATGAAGAAGAGTTAGAGAAGCAGCGAAATATTCATGACCAATTGATCACCAAGGGAATGGAAGTCATCAGTGACTCCTATCTGGATGTCCCTAAAGTTAAATGTAAAGAACTGGGTATTCCTTTTGTGGGTAAATCCCTCGAAGGGCGCAATTGGACGGAACTGGTTCGTGATATCAAAGAATCTCCCTATGATCTGGTTATGATCGGTGCATTGGGGCTGGGCGCTATCAAGGACAGCTTGATCGGGACTGTTGCCGAGCGGGTTATCCGGCGCTCCACGAAGGATATGCTGGTGGTTAAATATTGTCCCGAGATTCATGGGGAACGGCCTTCAAGTGGAAAAATTGTGGTCGCGGTCGATGGCAGTGGTCAATCCTTTGGTGGGTTGATGACAGGAATTGAAATGGCGAAAATGCTCAACCGTCCTTTAGAAATCATTTCTACCTTTGATCCCTACTTTCATTACGCCATGTTCAATAGTCTGACCGGTGTATTGTCCCGCGAGGCTTCCAAAGTTTTCAAGTTTGAGCAACAGGAAAAGCTGCATGAAGATATCATTGATAAGGGACTGGCTAAAATCTATCAGGCTCATCTGGAAATTTCCCGGAAAGTTTGTGAAGAAGAAGATATGGAATGCACCATTCGTCTTCTGGACGGAAAGGTATTTGAGAAGGTTCTACAATACGCTCGGGAGGAAAACCCCTACTTGCTGATTTTAGGGCGCATTGGAGTTCATAGTGCTCCGGATATGGACATCGGAGGTAATGCCGAGAACTTGCTGCGTTTGGTTCCGTGCAACGTGATGCTCTCCAGTAGAGTGTTCAAGCCACCGATAGACTTGCAAGCGGAAGAAAGCATTGAGTGGACCGCTGAGGGGAAAGAACGTTTGAAGAAGATTCCTGGTTTTGTGCGGCCGATGGCGACTTCCGCTATCCTGCGTTATGCGTTGGAACGGGGACACAGTATGATCACATCCAGCGTTATCACTGAAGCGGTGCAGGAGATTCTTCCCGCAGGTGCTATGCAGGCGATGTCTGCTATCGGTGCGAGGATGAAGGAAGAGGGGATGGATCCGAACAACCCTGAAGGTCTGGGCATGCTGAAGGAAGAAATGGCAGAAGCTCATGCCGGTAAACCTCCTGAAGAGATAACTTTGAAATGTACCAGTTGTAATACTTTTTATAAAGGTGATGTTGTTAAATGTACTGTTTGTAATGCGGGTCCGGAACGATTACTTCCTGTTAACAAGGAAGAATACCAGGCCACTGAGGCAGAAGCTCAGAATTCCACTACCTTTACAACTTTGCCTGATGGTGTGCAAGTATCCTGGACTCAGGAAGCGTTGGATCGACTTAACAGTTTTCCAAAGGGGCATTTGAGAAGAAAAGCCCATGCCCGTGTTGAGAAAAATGCGCGCGTTCAAAAAATTGAAAAGGTTACTCTGGCTTTTCTTGATAAAATCCTCAACGAAAAGATTAAAAAAGATGACAGTAATGGGAAAAGCGAAGGAATTCCCGGCGATATTCTCAGTATAGGTGAGGGGTTGAATGCTGAAGATTTCAACTGGTCGCCGGAAGCTTTGGAAAGATTGGAACGCGTTCCCAAAGGATTTATGCGGGACAATACCCAAAACCGGGTAATGGCTTGGTGTTCTCAAAATGATATCCAGGATATTTCACTGGAAGTTTGTGAGGAAGGAATTCGCGAGTCTGTGAAGATGATGGAAGACGCCATTAAAAACGGCGCGGGTCTTGAAGATTTCCTGCCTGCAAAAGAAGTGAAAGCCTAAATTAATACCCCGTTTAAGCAACGGTTTTTTCTAGCCCCTGGATATTGAATCGAGTTCAATGCCAGGGGCTTTTTCCTTTCATTTTCTGTCCCACAGGTTACTCAGTTTCCTGTCTTGCTCGGTGGCCAATGTCCCTTTATAAGCGCTTATTCCGCAACTTAAAACCTTATCTGGGTCGCTTATGTCTGGCCATTTTCTTTTCCGTTATCGTTGGTATTATTGCTACTTCCCCCGTTCCGATTATTCAAAAAACCTTCGACCAGATCTTTGTAAAAAAAGATTATTTCATGTTGAAGGTAATTCCTCTTGCCCTGATCATTTTGTACGTTATCAAGGCAATATTGACCTATGCTCAAAATCTCATCATTTTTGGGATATCGTGGGAGTTGGTGGTGAAGTTCAGGGAAAAATTGTTCACGCATATCCACAAACTACCATTTATGTTTTTTGAGGACCATGAGACGGGAGAACTCATGTCCAGAATCAATAATGATGTTGCGATCATGCAGTCCACCGTAACGCGAATGATGAAGGAGTTTATGCAAAACGGTGTGATGCTGATTGGTCTCGTGGCGTGGGTGTTTTATTTGAAATGGGACTGGGCAGTGATGGCATTGATCATATTTCCTGTAACGGTTTTCCCGGTAGGAAATATTGCACGAAAACTGCGAGGCCTGTCCCGAAGGGGTCAGGAAATTCTGGGCAGTATCAACGCAACTATTTTGGAATCCTTTTCAGGGATAAAAGTTGTCCGGGCTTTTAGCATGGAACAGCGTGAGACAGAAAAGTTTAGAGTTGATAACGAAAGTTATCTTGGAGTGATGAAAAAAAATGTGAAGTATATGGAAATCACTTCACCCTTTCTGGAGGTGTTAGGCGTTATCAGTTCGGCGTTCATCCTGTGGTATGGAGGGAATCAGGTTTTGAATGGCGAAATCAGCCAGGGAACATTTCTGGCTTTCATAGTTGCCTTATTCATGATGTATTCTCCTCTTCGAATTCTGTTTAAAATCTACACCAGTGTTCAGACAGCGCTGGCGGGAGCGGAAAGGGTGTTCGATATTCTCGATCAGGAAGAGGAAAAGATGTGGGAAGGCGAGGATGAACTGGAAAACTTCAAAGATAGCATTGAGTTTAAGGATGTTTCTTTTCGCTATCCATCCCGCAACACAATGGTTTTGAGTAACATCAACCTTTCTGTAAAAAAATCGGAAGTCATCGCCATTGTGGGGATGAGTGGAGCTGGCAAAACAACTTTGGTTGACCTGCTGTTCCGGTTCTTCGATGCGACTTCCGGTTCGATCTTTATCGATGGGAAACATATTCAGGATTACAAACTGGCTTCTTTGAGGCGGCAACTGGCCCTGGTGACTCAGGAGACTTTTTTGTTTAACGACACCATCTGGAACAACATCGCTTTTGGTTGTGAGGAGGAGGTCACCCGCGAAGAAATTATGGAGGCCGCCCGAGCTGCTCATGTGGATTTTTTCGTATCGAATCTGGATGACGGTTATGACACTCTCATCGGCGAACGGGGAGTCAAACTGTCTGGTGGACAACGGCAGAGAATCGCCATCGCCCGGGCCATTTTAAGGAACGCTCCGATTCTGGTTCTCGATGAAGCCACATCAGCATTGGATTCTGAATCTGAAAAGCTGGTTCAGGAGGCCCTGCATAATCTCATGGAACACAGGACGTCTTTTGTTATCGCACATCGTCTGTCAACGATTAAACACGCCAACCGAATACTTGTCATGGACAAAGGCCAGATCGTAGAATCGGGGACACATGAATCGCTTCTCACCAGTAGCGGTTTGTACCAGAAATATTATGAAATGCAGTTCATAGACCTGAAAAACAAAGATATCAAAGAAAACAATTAAAATGCGTTTTGAAAAAGTTTGTATCGAAGGTCTGGGTTACCACCTTCCTGACAATATTGTGACCTCGGCTGAAATTGAAAAAAGACTGGCTCCTCTTTATGATCGGCTCAAACTTCCGCAAGGCAGGCTGGAATTGATGAGCGGAATCAGGGAACGTCGATTCTGGGAGAAGGGGATTTTCCCCAGCGAGGTGGCAACTGTTGCCGGACAAAAGGCCCTTGCCCAATCCGGGATCGATCCTGCGCAAATTGGTTGTCTGATTTCTGCATCCGTATGCAGAGATTTTCTCGAACCTTCCACCGCTTCGGTTATTCATAATAACTTGAAGCTCCCCGTTGAAGCATTTGTGTTCGATGTTTCCAATGCCTGCCTGGGTGTGCTGAACAGCATGATGATCATTGCCAACATGATTGAACAAAACCAGATATTGGCAGGATTGGTGGTGTCCGGAGAAAATGGTGGCCCACTGGTGAACAACACCATCGAGACTTTGTTGGCCCGGCAGGACATTACCCGCAGTAATATTAAATCCTCTTTCGCATCCTTGACGATTGGTTCTTCCGCAGTCGGCGTTGTTCTGGCCCATGAAAAAATTGCCAGGCAAAACCACCGCTTTATGGGTGGTGTCTCTCTGGCTGAAACCAAGTTCAACCATTTATGTCGCGGTAGTGATGACAGCGGGGCAGGGGGAGATTGGTCGCCGCTGATGGAAACTGACTCCGAAACTTTGATGCTAGAGGGGTGCAGGCTTGCCGGTAAAACCTGGGCGCGTACCCGTGAAGAGCTTGGCTGGAAAAATGAAGATGTTAGTCGAGTCTTCTGCCATCAGGTCGGCAAAGGCCACCGAAAACTCATGTATGAAAATGTCGGGCTCGATCCTGAAAAAGATTTTTCCACACTGGAGTTTCTCGGCAATACCGGGTCGGCCTCGCTACCAACGACATTGGCGATGGGAATAGAAAAAAATGTTCTTAAGTCTGGCGACAAAGCCGCGCTGCTCGGTATAGGCAGTGGACTCAACTGCATGATGATGGGTGTTGAGTGGTGACAGAGCTTTATCCCTTTTCATCGCATAGCCTGCAACTGGAAAAGCTTCGTTACCATTATCTGGATGAGGGATCTTCAGGTAACGAGCCGCTTCTCATGCTACATGGCAATCCTACCTGGTCCTTTTATTACCGTAATTTGATTCTGGGACTGAAAGACTCTTATCGCTGCGTGGTGCCCGACCATATGGGGATGGGGAAATCAGACAAACCACAAAACTACCCTTACACGCTTTCTCAACACATCGATAATGTGGAGAAACTGACGGACCACCTCAAGCTCGATAACATCACTCTGGTTGTGCATGACTGGGGTGGGGCAATTGGTATGGGATTCGCGGTTCGGCATCCAGAACGAATCAGGAGGTTGGTGATTTTCAATACCGCTGCATTTTTATCGCGGGAGATACCATTAAGGCTGAGACTGTGCCGCCTTCCCGGATTCGGCGCACTCGCCATTCGCGGATTTAATGCGTTTGCCAAGGGTGCCATCCGATGGGCTTGCAAGAAACAGGAAAGAATGACAGAAGATGTCCAAGCCGGTTATCTGGAACCTTACGATAATTTTGCCAATCGTGTGGCAAATTTGCGTTTTGTGCAGGATATACCGATGAACTCCGATTCGCCGAGCTATCTGGTGATTCAGCATATTGAAGAGAACCTGAAACTATTTCGCCAGCACCCCGTGCAAATTATCTGGGGAGCGCATGATTTTGTTTTTAACGATCATTTCCTGAAACGCTGGCAGGAGATTTTCCCGCAGGCCGAAGTGCACCGCATTGAAGATGCCGGACATTATGTGGTGGAAGATGCACACGAACGTATTCTGCCAATGATGAAAGAATTTTTCGAGAAGAACCCAGTCTGAAACGAATAAATTCTTAATCGCACAAAAAAACCGGCCTCCCGAAATGGGAAGCCGGTTTTGTTTTGCGCTAATTATTTTAATAGCGGTAATGCTCAGGTTTGTACGGACCTTCTATCGGCACGCTCAGATATTCGGCCTGCTTGTCGGTGAGTTTTGTCAGCTTCACGCCCAGTTTATCCAGATGCAGACGTGCGACTTCTTCATCGAGTATTTTCGGTAAAGTATAAACACCTACTTCGTATTGTTTAGTGTACAGCTCTATTTGCGCCAGCACCTGATTGGTGAATGAGTTGGACATCACGAAAGATGGATGCCCGGTCGCGCAACCCAGGTTTACCAGCCTTCCTTCTGCCAGCAGAAGGATATTGTGCCCATCAGGGAAGGTGTATTTGTCCACCTGCGGTTTGATAACGTCTTTGACAATTCCAGGAAACTTGTTCAACGCATCGACCTGAATTTCAATATCAAAGTGTCCAATATTACAAACAATGGCATCGTTCTTCATTTTTTCCATATGATCAATACGGATAATGTCTGCGCATCCTGTTGTGGTGACAAAAATATTTCCCTCTTTAACAGCTTCTTCCATAGTGGTGACTTCATAGCCTTCCATCGCCGCCTGCAATGCGCAGATGGGGTCGATTTCGGTAATGATGACCCTGGCTCCCAAAGCTTTCATGGCATCGGCGCAACCTTTGCCGACATCTCCATACCCGCCAACAACGACTACTTTTCCGGCAATCATAATATCGGTGGCGCGCTTGATGCCGTCAGCAAGGGATTCCCGGCAGCCATAAAGGTTGTCGAATTTCGACTTGGTGACCGAATCGTTGACGTTCATCGCCGGGAGCTTTAGAGTTCCTTTTTCGATCATCTTATAAAGGTTGTGCACGCCGGTGGTGGTCTCTTCCGTGACTCCTTTGATGTTAGCCAGCAGTTCAGGGTGTTTTTCGTGAACATAAGCGGTGAGATCTCCACCGTCATCGAGGATCATATTGGGGCCATCTTCAAAAAGCAAAGTTTGAGCGGTGCACCACCAATATTCTTCTTCGGTTTCTTCTTTCCAGGCGAATGTGGGAATGCCAGCTTTAGCCATGGCGGCGGCGGCATGGTCCTGCGTTGAAAATATATTGCAGGAAGCCCAGCGAACCTCGGCACCCAGTTCGACCAGAGTTTCCATGAGCACTGCGGTTTGAATGGTCATGTGTAAGGAGCCAGCAATACGCGCCCCTTTCAAAGGTTTGGACGTGCCATATTTCTGGCGCAGAGTCATGAGTCCGGGCATTTCGTTTTCGGCAAGGATGATTTCTTTACGTCCCCAATCTGCCAGTGACAGATCTTTTACCTTGAAGTCTTCAGAGACGGTGCTTGTTGACATGAGCTACTCCTTTAAAAGTGTTTTTTGATTATATTGGGGCCCCTTAACGAATTTGATACGTTTAAAAGGTCAGGGCCTGCTACGAAATTTTGAGTGACGGGGATGGAGCCAGGAAGAATTATTTCCATCTTTCTTTACGACAATGCTTTCTACCATTATAGCAGATTATATTTAGACGTCAATCCATCCCTAAAAAAGGGGAATGAGCCCAAACTATATCAGTTGGATGATAATTTTACGGTTTTATACAAAAAGTTCTTAAAGCTGATGAACTTTTTCTTTTCGTCAGACTCCAGATGCGAACGAGTTTTACAGGCGCGCAGTTTTACCGCCAGCCCCGGCAGATTGGTTTGATACCGGCTTTTTGCCGCCAGTATTAGCGACCGCACCGTGTCCCGGGTCAAATGGTTGGCTTTAAAAGGCTGATGGACATCCGTCCAGAAATTGGCCTCTCCCGCCTCAAATTGATTCAATAATGTATCGATAAAGTTCCGATCTGTGATGCCCCCAGAGGGTGACTCTGGAGAGGACGGTCGGCATGCTGACATGATTTCGTCTTTAGTGATCGTAGCTCCTTTACGGAACAGCATGGCTCGTAGCAGGATGTTTTTCAGTTCCCGGACGTTCCCCCGATAAGAATGTTGTTTGAGATATTCCACCGCCGCCGGTTCCAATTGTGGTGGGGTCGGGTCGTTGCCTTCCTTTCTATAGGAGTTAAAGAGAATGCCGAGAAAATGTGTGGCGAGATCCTCAATATCTTCTTCCCGTTCGTTCAGTCGTGGTATCTGGAAGCTCAAGGCATTGAGTCGGTGGTACAGGTCTTCCCGAAACCGTCCTTCCTCAATTTCCTCAAGCAGGTCTTTATTGGTTGCGGCGATCAAAAATATTTTGGAAATACGCGGCTGGTTTTCACCCAGTCTCATGAACACTCCGGTATCGAGAAAGCGCAGCAACTGCACTTGTGTTTTCGGGTCGGCGTCGCCAATCTCATCTAGAAAAACCACTCCACCATGAGCTTCTTCCAGAATGCCCTGGCGGTTGAACTCGGCTCCGGTGAAAGCACCTTTCTTATGACCAAACAATTCGCTATACGTCAACTCGCCGCTGTAGGCGGCGATATTGGTTTTTCTTAAAGGCAGTTTGAAGTGGGCTCCTCTCTCTTTTTGGAACATGTCATTGAGATGGGAATAGATATTATTGAAAAAGAATTCCTTGCCCGAGCCTGTCTGCCCTTGAATGAGAAGGCTGGGTAAGCCGGTCATGACTTCGCGCTGTTGATTGCCCTCCCAATTGAGCATGCGGTTGAAAATGGAATCCACAACGGTCTGGATCTGGTTGACCAGCGAATTGACGTTCTTACTTTTCCCAATCACGTTGCCAAAATGATAGGACGAAACCTTAGGGTCGCGGTACTCAATATCCTTCTTGAGTTGTAGCAGTTCCCGTTTCAGTGTTTCAATCTGCTGGAGGTTGTTCACCTTCTGGCTAATCAGGCTGGCGATGATCTGGAGAATTTTTTGATGCTCCGGGGTGAAGAAATGTTTTTGAAAGCTGTCCTGATTGATCACTCCGAGCACATGACTGCCGTGAATGATGGGGACGGCCAGCGCAGACTGGATTTGCGCAGAAAGGTTTTTATAAAAACCTCGTGTCTGCTTAACATCTTCCACATTGGCAATTAAAACCGGTCTCGCAGTATGCGCCACATAACCGTTGAGAGATCTTTGCTCAACAGGAAGCTCCTCCCCACCGACAGGCAGAAGGGGAATCTTGCTTTTCATCCAGCCGCGGGATTTAGCCCCAACAAGATTACCTTCTTCATCTTCAATGATGAGCCAGGGTTTGCCATCGAGAATTTTATGGATGGAAATGGTTCCCGAGTCGGCACCGATCAACTCCGAAGTTTTTGCCAGAATCTTGTCGAGAAACGAGGCCAGGTTGTCATCAGCATCAGATAGCAGTTCCTCGATTTCGCTGAGCACCTCGATTTCAACATGCTCCGGGTTTTCCTCGAGAATCAGTTTCTCCACCATGGCCGCGTGGTTTTCCAGTAGCGGTTTTTCGAAACGGGTGAACTTGTGCAAGGTATTGGTGTAATAATTCACCACGCAGATCAACTGCCCGGTTTTTGCATTGAATTTTGGCACCTGATAAAGCGAGACCAGATCAATTTTGCGCGCCACCGCTTTGCGGGTGAAACTTTCTTCCATAACATCTTCGATATAGACCGCCTTCAGTTCTGAGTCCTTGGCGATGAGGCCCTTACGGTCGTCATGCAGGACAATGCGGTTGATCAGGTTCTCCTTGTGGAGAGTGATATGGTCGCGGGTGTTATAAACCAGCACGTCTTCTTTGTTTTTTGAAAATGCCGCGAGAATTTCGACCCGGTTGCTCAACTCCCGCGATTTAGGGTTTTGAATGGAAGAGGGCACCCACACCGAGGCCAGAGTCAGCTTGTCGATCAGTTGCACCGCAGAGCGCATCATCATCCACGCCGCTTCTTTTTTCCGCGCCAGATCAAGATGGCGAGAGAACGACAGTTTCTGGTGGAACCGCTTGGCGCGGTCAATGGTGCCGCTGGCATCGCTGAGAAAATCGACAATCTCCTTTTTCTGTTCTTCATTAAGAAACTCGCCGGTCTTTCCCCAATCCAGACTGATGGTGCCGATGGGGCGAAACTGATAGGTGATGGGGAACACGGCGGTAGCCTTAATACCCGCCAGCTTCTCAACCGGATTCTGTAGCTTCTCAAATTTCTCCGACTCATCCCACGAAAACACCACTTCATTATTCAGGAACGCCTGCGAAATGATCGAAGCCTCCGGCGAGACGAATTTAGTGATGGGCTCCTGATTCGGTTGGTTCTGGTCGGTGACATATTGGCAGACCAGCATCCCTTCATAAAGATCCTCAAGATTGATCCGCACCATTTTGCAGTCATAGAGCTTCTTCAACCGGGTGGCAATATGGTGAAGAATCTCCGGCAGACTTTCCTTGCCGTAGCTGGAGATTAAACTGCTATTCAGAGCCATGAGAATCCATCCATTGAGTAACAAAAATACACAGTTAGCCAAGTAAGTATAGAATATTTATAGGCTTGTGGGAAGCCCTCTCAATCCCTCCCTGATCAGGGGGAAGTTTGTTATCTGTCGGCAAGCAGCTAGTTTGCAACATTAAGTAGGGGCGGGATATGGCGGGATTAAACGGGATATAGTGGGATAGAATAAGGGGTTAGGGGCACCCGGAGCGATTTTTTTTGTGTTTTGTGCAATGCCATTAGATTGCGAAAAACTGTGGATAACTCGCATCTGAGACGGTTTTAAACAGGGTTTAAGGTGGCTTTAATGGCCGTTTTAAGCCCTTTTTTATTACGCTCGTTCCCGGAAACAGGCCCACGGTATAAAGCCGAAAGGGCCTGTCTTGATATTTGACGCAAAAAATCAACGGCTGCAGACATAGGGGCAACGTGAGGGCATAGCCTTAAAACATGCCCATACCCTTTAAAATTAATGATTTATCCTGTTTTTATGGTGGATGGTATGCGAGTACGTAGGGGCATATTTACCTTAGGATGTTGGCCCAGAATAAAAAAATGATGGCCACAAGGGCGATAACAAGTGCTGCCCAATTGGAAGTTTCAGGCTGGGGTAGGGGTGACAAAATTCCACAATGCGGAGAGGTCAAAGCTCTATCACTGACTTCCTGCTTGCATTCCTTGCATTGGATTAGAGCCTTCGATTCATCCTAGTTTTCAAGAGGGTCGAAGTCATCAATCAAAGCATCTTCACACATCTGCTCAAAATAAACCGGGTGAAAATAGAGGGAGGGTAGATTGTCGGTGACGCGCTGAAGTTTGGGAGCGAGCTTGCCAAATTCAATCATTGCAAGAGCGCGATCACACTTATGAAACCAGTGATAACCCTGATCGCAAGCGGCACATTCGATGTCCCTAAAGAAGGATGATTTTTTTACAGTGCTTTTTTTCGCCTTCCCTGGGTCTCTAGCTTTTCCTGTGTATTGCCCTCCAAAGCCTCAACTTTCAATCTGAGATCACGATTTTCCAGAGATAGCTCCAGGCATTTTTCTTTCCACTTATCCACTTCGGAACTCTCCAGTCCCCCGTTGTCTAACGTATTAGAATCCGAAGGATTATATTGATTTTCCGATGTTGCGTCAAGGCGCATTGGGCCTTCCCCTGTAAGCAGCCAGTCAACATTTATTGATTTTTTTAAACAGTAAACCTCGATCTCTTTTTCAGGAAGATTTCCCTGGGTTTTTCGTGCGCTAAAAGTCGCCTTTGCAAAGCCTAGCAATTCGCCGACCTCATGGTCCCACTTGAAGTTTTCCAACTCCTTGATTCGCTGGACAACATCAATAAAAACAATTTTTTTTGATTTTATGTTTGACAAATCAAATTCCTTTGACTATTGTTTTGATAGTTAGAGCAAAACAACCTAATAAACCGCAAAAAATGAATGTAGAAAATCCCGCAGTCGAAGCCATTTACGAAAGCCCTTATTCGCAGACGGAACTCAGCGAAGAGTTCGGCGTTGGCGTGTGGCACTTTAACCGGGTTGTAAATCGCAGGTCGAAGTCCAAGCCACTCGAAAAGCGCATCGCTAAAAAATTAGGGGTAGAGATTGCAGCGATTTTCCCGGACAGAGAAGAGAAAAAGCGCGGTTCTCGTACCTCCGCGTCAACCGAAGGGCGGTCCGTAAACCTTGGCAGGAGATCGGCCCGTTCTTCTATCTCAAAATTATAACACGAGATCATTATGAATCTACCTTTTGACGGACCAAAGAAGCCCGCAAGAAAGCTGACCAACTCGGAGAAAGCGGAATTTGATAATCATTTTGCTCCGCGTCTCCTAGAAGCGTAAAAAGGTTACCAAGTCGCCACCAGTAAACAATTAGAGGCTCCGGGCGGGATCGCCGCAGAGTCACTGCGATTTGAGCAGTACTTGAGCTCTGCATTACCAGGCATTCGATCAAATGGTTAACAACGTCTTTATGCCCTTCAAGAATAACATTGCGCTCAGGTTCTGGCATTTCACACAAATCGAGATATTGAAGTGTGTGGTCGGAGCGGATCGGCTGAGGCAGAAGCCTCTCGCATTCCTGCTGCCAAAATTCATAAAGCTCAGTCGGTGTCATTTGTTCGGGCAGTTTCTGCATAGTCGGCCTCTTAATAGTTTTCGTGATGCAACTAGTCAAGGTGATTTTGGAGAACCGCACAATGTCTAAGTCGCAAGAAAAAATAGACGCGGGTGGAAGGTCAATCACCCAACGCACTTTTAAGGAAGAGAGGGCTTGATGACCAGACCAAGGCAAGCCCCGGACCCAAGACAAATGACGATTGATGATTATATTGCTGACCTTCAAAAAGATACTTTGCCATCTACGCCGGTGAACGGATCTTGCAATGTCGACCTGCAATTGCGCGGAGCCATCAACGAAGTGATTCGCGAATCAAAAATAAGCCGCGATGAAATTGCTGGCCTGATGACGGCAAGCCTAGACGACGGCAAGACGATCACGAAAGCGCAGATTGATAGTTGGACAAGGGCAGACAGTGACCGGCATATCCCGCTCGAATATATCCACAGTTTTGAAATAGCCTGTAACTCCACTGCGATCACAGAGTATTTGTGCAAGTTGCATGATGGCAAATTTATAGACGGCCGTTCGCATGATGTTATGGACCTTGGGCAGTTGCAAATTTTGAAGGCGCAACTTGCTGCGAAAGAGCGCGAGCTTAAACGAGGGTTAACGTGATGAGTGAGGCGTTCTCAATTAAACAGGTGATGGAAATAGCCGAGTGCGACCGAAGAACTGTTGAGCGGCGTATCAAATCTGGAGTGTATGAAGCACGACAATTCCCATCTGAAAAACAAAAAGGAAAAACCTTCACAAAGGTTCTAGTTGAATCACTCCCAACACCATTGCAAGCGAAGTTAATGGCTCAATCCAACCCTCCCTCTCTCCCTCCCTGTGAAGGGAGGGAAGCAAGCCAAATCCCTCCGGCCTCCGAGATGCTTCGAGAGCCTCAGCATGACAACGAAAATTCTGGTACCGGGCTCCTAGGCGAAATAAAAGAAAGAAAATATTCTACCTCCTCCGATCTGTCGGCTTGGTACCAGTCTTTAAAGCCTGAACATCTCACCTTGATAGAAAAACGTCTCGCTATTATCGAAGGTATCGACAGGGTGGTCGAGTCCTCGAACGAAAGAAACAAAACCCAACTCATTATTGATCTTTGCGGTAATTTTAGGATTTCAAAAGACACCTACTACCGATGGAAAAAATCTTATGACAAGGACGGCCTGTATGGTTTGCGGATGAAGGCCTTCGGTGTGAAGAGGACAAAGTTGAAAGAGGGGCAATGCAAATACATTCTCTCGCTGATTCGTTTTAATCCTGACTGCCGTGACACGCGGATATGGGAATACCTTGTTGATGAATTTCCAAACAATATCGTGTCGGGTACCACCGTTGCCCGTTTTATTCGCCAATGGAAAAAAGAAAATCCTGATGTGTTCGAGTGGTTGAGAAACCCGGATGCATGGAAAAATAAATATGCCCTTGCGTTTGGGTCGCAGTCAGAAAAAGCGCACCACTTCCTGCATTATGTAGAACTCGACTCCACACCCGCAGATCTGATGTGTAATGACGGCAAGCGTTACACCATCATTGGTGGAATAGACATCTTCTCCCGCAAGGTGAAGTGCTACGTTTCGCCGAGTTCGTCGGGCATGGGTGTTGCCAGTCTGATTCGCTCCATCATGACTGATTGGGGTGTGCCGGAAAACTTTGTGCGCGATAACGGAAAAGATTATGTCTGCAACCAGATAAATCTCGCGTTTGAAACTCTAGGCGTCAATGCCATTACCCTCCCGCCTTTCTCACCAGAAAAGAAACCGCATATCGAAAGATTCTTCCGCACGATGGCCATGTGCCTGTTTGAAGAAACTTCGGGTTATGTCGGTCACAACGTTGCTGACCGGAAAGCCATCGAGTCTAGGAGAACTTTTGCACAACGAATGATGAAGCAGGGCGACAACCCAATTCGCCTAAACCTGACACCAGAAGATTTGCAGGATCTCATCAATCGATGGTTAGAAAACAAATATCATCAGCGCGAACATACTGGTATCAGAACCACTCCTGAAAACAAAGCCGCGCAGAGTACCGCGCTAATCCGAATGCTTGAAGATGAGCGAGCCCTCGACATCCTCCTTCTCCCATGTGGAGCCAGAACGGTGCAGAGTTACGGGATCGGTTACGAGAGCGGCAAATACCAGTCACCGCTTTTTGCCGGATGGGTTGGAAAGCGCGTCAACGTTCGCCGGGATATTGATAACGCCGGTCTTCTCTACGTGTTCGACATGCAACACAACTTCATCTGCACGGCGGTTGATGAATCGATCAATGAAATGTCTTCACCTGAATATGTGAAAGCGCGGAAAGACCAGAAAATCATTTTAAGAGAAAAAGTAAACGCCATTGCAGTGCTCACCGAAAGCCCGATGGAGCGGCAACTTAGAAAAGCCAAAGGCGGGAAGAAACTCATCAGCCTGAACCGGACAACTGTTCATAGCACACGGGCATTGGAGGAAGCTCAGAACGCAGCATTAGAGCGAAAGGGTATCCAGTCACCAAGATACAAAACCGTTGCCGAGCAGATGAATGGTGGCGAATCGTTTGACCCTGACTTTGATGACAGCGATCCACTTGCATTCATGGAAAATTTAAACATTGTAAACAGGTAATCGGAGAACGTAATGAACACATCAACCGAAAGCAAACTAGCACTTTCTCAGAAGCGTTCAGAATTACAAGGACGGGTCATGGTTTGGCAGCAAGTTGACCCGACTCGAAGTCAGGATCAATTGGCAAAATCTGCAAATTTGAATCCTGCCACGCTGTCAACTTTCCTGACAGGGAAGTGTGCTCCTAAGACGGATCACAACGTTATTGAAAAACTGGAAGCCTTTTTCAGGCTTGCAGACCAACGTGTGGACCTGCTGCCTGACCCTGAATTTGTGCTTACCCTGCAAGCAAAAAGAATCTTGAATTTCATTTCTCTAGCTCATGTCACAAGAGGGATCAACATTCTTCACAGCTCTTCCGGGTGTGGAAAGACAACCACAGTAAAGGCTTACATGAAGGACAACTCAAATACCTACTACATCCCGGTCAATCCCATGATCCGTAGTAAGACCGAATTTTTTAAAGCACTTGCATGGACGATATTGGGCAGAAAAAGTATTGGTTGTGCCGGAATGGTGTTTGATGAGATCGCCACGAAGTGCTCTGAGCAAGGTGCTTTGATCTTTGTTGACGACGCACACCTACTTTACACAGAGAGAGGAACTAACGATTCTGCCTTTGAGATTATTCGGACGCTTAACGATAGAGGTATTGGATTTATTGTTTCAGGTAATGGGTCGTTGCGCGACAAGGTGACACAGACCAACAAGGAAGAGTTTTACCAGCAACTGGCCTCTCGATCAAAGATCCAGCAGATCCCACATCAATTCACCGAGGCAGATGTTGGCTTGGTAGTTGAATCTGTTTTACAGGGGAAAACCTGTCCAAAGGATGTTTTTGAATATCTTTACGAAATGACCAATAAATTCTACGGTTCTTTACGGATCGCTGTGGAAACGTTGAAACTCGCAGCGCTCACTGCAAGTTCAATGAATGAAAAATTGATGGTTTCACATTTAAAACTCGCCGCCGACCAAGTGTTGGCAACACTCAAACCGGAAGCAAAAGGAAATACCCATGCCAAAAAAAGAAACCAAGGAACTCCTGATACACATCGAAAACAAATCATCGTCCAAGGTCAATCTTCAACTGTTGCTTGTTAAGAATAAACGGATCGAAGTCACGAGGGATGAGTTGTTGCATATCAAGGATTAGATCGAATTCTACCTTGAAACTTCATCAGCAATTATCAATGCAACCGGACGGAGGGGATAAAAATAAATTAGGTATTGTCACGTTAACTATTTTAGACAAAATAATCCTAGAGTTTTAATTTTATCAATCAACTCTCACCGCCTGTTTCCAAGTAGTAAATGTCTTATCTCTTAAAATTCTGTAATGCACTGCTGATAGCAAATGTCTTGGTTGTCGACATAAATTATTCACTAACCCGTGAAAGGAAAGGAACCTCTGCGCTTGCCCTGCGGATTTGAATCTTCTCATTTGCCGCTCTTGTTGTCTTGTCGGTTCATGTGAAACTTCTGCTCGATTGTTCGCATATTGCTTTGTGATATGGATTTGGGGTGGTGCGATTTGCCTTAACGCCGAAGAATAACTTCTCAATTTATCGGTCATGATTTTCCAAGGAAGAGACTCCTGCCTTTTAAACAACTTCCTGAAAAACCGCAATGCGGCTCGTTTATTTCTTCGACTCTGAACCATAACATCAATGGTATCTCCATCTTGGTCAACCGCACGCCATAGTGACCCAAGGGAAGATTGAACGCTATCATCGATCCATGAAGAATGTTGTCAAACTTCAGAACTATTATTTTCCCTGGGAACTGGAGCAGGAACTCTCACGATTCGTGGATTACTACAATAACCATCGATACCACGAATCCTTAAACAACGTTACTCCGGCTGATGTTTACTTTGGCCGAAACCGTGAAATCCGCACAAAAAGGGATCAGATAAAAAGAAAAAACCTCAAAACTAGGGTCGCTTAACTTGAACTTGATAAATATGTATAGAAGGACTATAAACCAAATGTATCTCTAGCCAAATATAACCCTTGGTACAGATTCGTTTGACGACATACAGTCAATACATCTGCATTCCCCCTCTGGATTTTCAAGAGAAATAACATTATCCTTACTCATGGTGGTACCTCCTTTGTTTGAATTGCTTTTCTCGTAGAGCACAATTTCACAACAAAGGGGACGCCGCCTCCTCATTTCCTCATACACCAGATATCACCATAACTCCCAAGCTCCTTTGACTATAACTCGGGAAAGAAGGACGGAAAACGGTTTCTCGTAGATACTCAGGAAACCTTTGGCTGGTGACAAGGTAAAAAAGCTGCCAAGAAAAATTCATAAAAAATCTTTTCGCCTGAAACCGTACTTTTTCATTTTGTCGCGGAGGGTTTGGCGGGGAATTTGGAGGGTTTCAAGAATATTTTTAATAATACCTTTATTGGATTCCAACTCTTTCTTAATAAGTTCTTTTTCAAAATCAAACATTTTTTGCGCATAGGTCCCGACCTTTTTTCCAGATAGACTTGATGGAAAGGAAACTTCGGAAACTGGGTTGGTAATGGACCAATCAAAGTCCAGACCCAAAATAAATTTTTCTGTTTCGTTTTTCAGTTCCCGTATATTCCCTTCCCAGGCTCGGCTTAAAAGATCCTCAATGACCTCTTTAGTGATTTGAGGAACAAATTGGTTATGGCGATGACAAGATTGTTCTACGAAATGATGGAATAGAAAGGGGATGTCTTCTTTTCGCTCCCTAAGGGGTGGAAGAGAAATTTGGACTACGTTCAAGCGATAATAAAGATCTTCTCTGAATTCATTACGGGCACTGGCTTTTCGCAAATCTATTTTAGTGGCAGCAAGTATCCGGATATCTAGAGGAATCGTCTTGTTTGAACCCATTCGTACGATTTCCCTTTCCTGTAATACCCGGAGCAGCTTAACTTGTAAATGCAGGGGCATGCTTTCTATTTCGTCCAGAAAAACCGTTCCGCCATTTGCAAATTCGAACTTGCCGATTCGCCGTTGACTTGCCCCTGTAAACGATCCTGCCTCGTGACCAAACAGTTCACTTTCGATGATGGATTCTGGAAGAGCGCCGCAGTTTATTGCCACAAAGGGTTTTTCTTTTCTATAGCCCTGTTGATGCAAACATTTTGCAACCAGGTCTTTGCCGGTTCCTGTTTCACCTAGAATCAGGACATCGGCATGAGAAGCGGCGACATTTCTAATTACCTGACGAAGGCGCCCAATCGCAGGAGATTTTCCAATAATTAGAGTTTCCGATTCCTTATATGCAATGATTTCAGTACGAAGTTTTCTTGCTTCCATCACATACTGCCGTTTTTCCAAAGCACGCTTAACAACGTCCTGAAGTGATTCCGTTTCAAACGGTTTCTCGATAAAATCATAAGCACCGTTTCTTATTGCTTGTACCGCCATGCTGATATTCCCTTTTCCCGTCACAAGAACAACCGGTAACTCAGGATCCATCTCCTGTACTTTTTTCATAAGCGTTAATCCATCCATTTCAGGCATCATGATATCTGTGACTAGAATTCCCGGCCATTCTGGGGAAAGGCTTGAAAGAGCTTTCTTGGCAGAGTCATAAATGTCAACCTCACAGCCTATGTTATGGAGATTTCTTTTATATCCTAGGGCAACATTCCTTTCATCATCTACAACCATCACTTTTCCTTGAATTTTCGACATGAAAATCAGCACCTTAAAAATGGAAACTTTGTCAAGCAAACAGGAAGGACTTATCGACTAACTAGCACAAACCGGTTCAGCCATGCAAATGATGTCATGGGCAAATACAAAAATAATAATACCCTAAATATTAGCATGTTAGTAGAGGTTAAATGCTGATCAATTGCGGAAAGTATCAAACGGAGAGGAGTTTTTTGTAAAAAGCCATCGACAAGTTGTTTCGCAAGTTCAACCGGTATCTCGACCGCGAAGGTTTGTTTGCTGAGTTATAGTCAAATGTGGTGTATGGGAACATGATTATGCGGCGTTCCTTTGACGTTCGATTGTTTCCTCATCTATACCATCAATGAACTTCACGCCATTGATGACATCGGCTAACCGCCGAAATCCTCTCAGTTTTCGCCAGCCTTTTTCTGCACTCAATCCAAGTTTATAAACCATGGTCAGTATGGTTGTTCTGCTGACACAGGCACGGGTCTTTTTAGTTCTCAACCGAATCGTAGCGAAGGTTGATTCAATCGGATTGGTAGTCCTGATATGAGGCCAATGGTCAGCAGGAAAGTCATAAAAGGCTAATAGTTCTTCTCGATCTTTTTCAAGGCACTGGGCGGCTTTGGGGTACTTAAGTTCATAGGTTTTAATGAAGAGATCAAATGCTTGCTCTGCATTTTCTCTGGTTTCTGCCATCCATATATCATGGATATATTGTTTTGCTTTTCCTTGATTGTGTTTTGGGAGTTTGTTCAGTATGTTTGCAGTTTTGTGAACCTAGCAACGTTGGCTACGGGTTTGAGCAAAGACTTTTCTTACTGCTTTCCAGAAACCCAATGCCCCATCACCTACAGCCAGCTTGGGTGATCTAAACCCACGATCCTTGAGATTGAGTAGAACTTCGGTCCAACTTTGCTCGGATTCTCGATAGCCATCTTCAATGGCAAGGAACTCCTCATCACCTCGACTTGTCACACCAATGATAACTAGAATGCATTGCTTGGCATCATCGCTCCTGATGTTAAAATAAATGCCATCTGCCCAGATATAAACATAACTCTCTTTGGACAGGTCTCTCATTCTCCAATCATCATGCTCACTAACCCAACATTGTTTGAGGCGACTGATTGTTCCTGCCGAGAGACCTTTAGCATCCCTCCCCAATAACGCCGCCAAGGCTTCTGAAAAATCACCTGTAGAGATTCCTTTGAGGTAAGTAACCGTTGCGAACCACCAACGGTCTTCCTTCAGAATCTGTCATATCCTGATACTGAGACAGAAACTCTGCCAGTTCACTCTGAACTGCCTTCTTAATCAACTCTCTTGCTCCTGGTCTCAGCAAATCCGTCAATACATCTGCCTTCACCTCTGGGTTCTCAAGAGAAATAATATTATCCTTACTCATGGTGGCGCCTCCTTTGTTTGGTATTGTTTTTCTCGTAGAAAACAATTTCACAACAAAGGGTGCGCCGCCTACTCAGATTTCATACACCAGGTATCACCATAACTCTTCTTTTTCCACGAAAACTCGTCCATATAAACTTCTTCCTTCCTCCTGATCCCCTTGTAACATCCTATAAAACAATCAGGTTTTCATTTCCGCCTTAGTTTGGCATGTCTATTGCTATTAGCTTTGAACAAGGAAAACAAATGGGGAATTGAGACCACTATGGACGAGAAAGTCTTTCAGACGATCAAGGACTTGATATCTCCAAAAACGGGTATTCAGGTTAAGGATGAAAGTGAGAATGAATTGGCTCAGGAAATTTCTGTTCGCATGAAATACCTCAAACTTTTCCATCCCTTTGAATATCAGCAAATCCTCAAGGCAAACGGTGTCACTTCTGAAATTTAAAGGTTTTTAACCCATTTTTCACAACCAAGGAAGTTGGGCAAGGCACAGGGCAAGGGTTGGCCTTAGCCTATAACATGATTGTGAGAAAACATAATGGAGAAATATCCATGGATATGGAACTAGGCGAAGGAACAACGTTTACGATCCGCCTTCCTTCACAATAAAATCTGTAAACGATTCTCGTTGTTTTCCCAGATAATATGACTGTAAAAGATTTTCTCACGGGAAGGTCTACGGAAATTCAAAACTTAAAATCAGGAAAAAAGAAAACCAGTGATTTTTTGGAAGACCCTAAATGGCTTGAAAATTGATCTAAAGGCTCAACGGGTTCACTCTTATTTGAAATTAAAATTCCAAAATAAAAAAAATAGTTTAATAGCATATCAATTTTAGGGCATCTTCGAAGGATGAATTATGGATAAAATTTTTACTACCTTGGGGTTAACTATAGTCATCGTCTCCTTAATAGTGGGGTATACATGGCACGATGGAAACATTTTTTTGCTTTGGCAACCCTCTGAATTTTTGATCATCGGTGGGGCGGCTTTGGGAGCCTTCATAGCAAGCAGCACTCCAGCTTTTTTTAAAGCCACCTTGAAAACATTGGCAAGGGGATATACTTTCTCTCCCCTTGGAGGAAAGGATTTTCTGGAAATTCTGAATTTATTAAATGATATTTTTGGCAAAATCCGGAAAGATGGCCCGATAAAACTGGAAAGCCACATGGATGACCCGCATAACAGTAGCATTTTTAAAAAATTTCCTGAATTTTTAAAAAAAGAGGAGCCTCTAATATTTTTAACAGATTCCTTTCGAACAATTATTTCAACCAAAATACTTTATTACGTGTTCGGGTCCGTGAGGTTGGGTTGGTTTAGGGAGAGGGCTAAGAATTTCATTGGTGTCTTGTATTTAAGTGCCCGCTGCCCGATGACATTATTGTAGGAAAACAGGTAGTGTTGCAATATTTT